>Ga0315336_1000014_pt1 | contig 1428469 bp, 1251 predicted proteins | sample ASW5metaG_FD_204512 | JGI IMG/M metagenome (GOLD analysis project Ga0315336, IMG submission 204512) | Ammonia-oxidizing marine archaeal communities from Monterey Bay, California, United States - ASW #5 | ecosystem: Environmental > Aquatic > Marine > Intertidal zone | place: USA: California... | reverse complement strand
GATCACTTCACGAACTTCGACCCGAGCATGATGGATGTGTTCGACGCCGACAGAATTGAAAACTTCGATCCCATGGCTATGGGCGGGTTCGGCCAAGATCACTTCATGAACTTCGACCCCATGGCGATGGGTGCATTCAAGCCCGAACAAGTTGGTAACTTCGACCCCATGGCGATGGGTGCAATCGACCATCAGCAGTTCGAGAACTTCGACCCCATGGCCTTCGGTGGCTTCAAGGCCGATCACTTCACGAACTTCGACCCGAGCATGATGGATGTGTTCGACGCCGACAGAATTGAAAACTTCGATCCCATGGCTATGGGCGGGTTCGGCCAAGATCACTTCATGAACTTCGACCCCATGGCGATGGGTGCATTCAAGCCCGAACAAGTTGGTAACTTCGACCCCATGGCGATGGGTGCAATCGACCATCAGCAGTTCGAGAACTTCGACCCCATGGCCTTCGGTGGCTTCAAGGCCGATCACTTCACGAACTTCGACCCAGGCATGATGGATGTGTTCGACGCCGACAGAATTACGAACTTCGACCCCATGGCTATGGGTGGGTTCGGCGAGGATCACTTCAAGAACTTCGACCCGACTGCTATGGGTGCATTCGGGGCGGATCACTTCACGAACTTCGACCCCATGGCGATGGGTGCATTCGACATGCAGAAGGTCGAAAACTTTGACCCGACTGCTATGGCTGGGTTCGGTAAAGATCACTTCATGAACTTCGACCCAACGGCTATGGGTGGTTTCGATGCTGACCAGGTCGGACATTTCGACCCGACGGCTATGGCCGGGTTTGACGCAGAGAAATTCATGAACTTCGAGCCGACTGCTATGGGTGGGTTCGATGCTGACCAGGTCGGATTTTTCGACCCCATGGCTATGGGTGCATTCGACATGCAGAAGATCGAAAACTTTGACCCGACTGCTATGGCTGGGTTCGGTGCAGATCACTTCATGAACTTCGACCCAACGGCCGTAACTGCATTCGACATGGAGAAGGTCGAAAACTTTGATCCGTTGGCTGTCAATGGGTTCGGTGCAGATCACTTCATGAACTTCGACCCGACTGCAATGGGCGGTTTCAAGCCCGAACAAGTTGGTAACTTCGACCCGACTGCAATGGGCGCATTCGACGTCGAGAAAATCGCCAACTTCGACCCGACGGCTATGGCTGGGTTCGACTCAGAGCACTTCGAGAACTTCGACCCGACGGCCGTAGGCGGATTCGACGTGGCCAAGGTCGAGAACTTTGATCCGTTGGCTGTCGGTGGGTTCGGGGCGGATCACTTCGAGAACTTCGAGCCAACGGCAATGGGCGGTTTCAAGCCCGAACAAGTTGGTAACTTCGAACCGACTGCAATGGGTGCATTCGACGTCGAGAAGTTCGAGAACTTCGATCCGACGGCTATGGAAGGATTCGATGCTGCGCACCTCGAGAACTTCGATCCGACGGCTATGGGCGGATTCGACGCAGAGAAGTTCGCCAACTTCGACCCAACTGCGATGACAGGATTCGATGCTGATCACCTTGAAAACTTCGTACCTGAAGCAGTGAGTGGTTTCGAACGTGATCACGTCGTCGGAATGGAAGTCGATGCCTTGGTTGGTTTCGAGGTAGACCACGTAGTCAACCTCGACCAAACAGCCAAAGAAGGGTTCGGGGACAAAGTCATCATCTTTGATGACTTCGACCTGGACGTCCGGGGCGAGTTGATTGGTGAAGAAGCCCAACGCATGGGTGGATTCGGATCTTTCGATGACCTCCTCGGACAGATCGGTGGCGATGGACCGACTCCGGAAGAGCTCAAGGAGCTAGGATGGAGCGAGGACTTCGACTTGGCCGACGTGGACTTCGGCACCGAAGACACCGGCGTCATATGGGCAGAATCCCTGCCAGCCGCAGATCTCGCTAAGGCTCTCTCGGCATTCGGTGGATAGGTTATACAAACCATCGGGTAGCCTCTAAAACAAAGAGAGCCAAAACGAGGCTCAAGAGGAATAAGGACAGTGCGTTCGCTTTTCGGCGGGCGCACTGTCGCGTTTGTACGTGTGCGTTTGAGTTTAAGCATCTCGTGACAATCGACCGTTAACATTTCATTCCATGCCACAATTACCAGCCATATATACCGATTTACGGAGTTGACCATGCCCGAACCAGACCGCCCGTTACTGGCAATAACCCTTGGCGATCCCTCCGGGATAGGTCCCGAGGTCGTGGCACGTGCACTGGCTGAACCCTCCGCATTCGAGATGGCACGGCCTGTAGTTATTGGTGCGCTCGGGCCGATGCTGCGCGGGATAAAGGACACCGGTGTCGGGATAAAGGCTCGTGTGGTCAACTCTGCAGAGGGCGCCGGCGAGGACCCCAACGTCATTGATGTCCTCAACGTAGACGGCTTTGAGGATGCGGAATTCCCACTCGGGGAACTATCCGCGGTATCTGGTAAAGCCGCCCACGCCTGGATAGAGCGTGCCGTCCGGTTGTGCCAGGACGGGGGGGCCGACGCCATGGTGACTGCGCCGGTGAACAAAGAGGCGCTGAACTTGGCCGGATCCACAGATATGGGGCATCAGGAAGTTTTCAAGCGTATGTCCGGCTCAGATTATGTCGCCACGATGCTGGTGTCCGGAACACTCCGGTGCATGCACCTCAGCACGCACCGGTCACTCAAACGCGCAGCCGAATACGCGACAAGAGAGAACATCCTTATGGCGACGAAGCTGACGGATGAAACGTTTAAGTCATGGGGATTCGAAAACCCGAGGATCGCCATCGCGGCCCTCAACCCACATGGCGGCGAGAACGGGATGATCGGCGACGAGGAGATAACCGACATTCGGCCGGCAGTGGAGGCCGCCCAGGCGCTTGGTATAAATGCAAGTGGCCCGATCCCTGCAGACTCAGTGTTCAATCAGGCGATCGACGGCCGATGGGATGTCGTAGTGGTGCTTTATCACGACCAGGGTCACATCCCGATCAAGGTTCACGGGTTCGAGGAAAGCGTAAGTGTGAACCTGGGTATCCCTTGGATTCGAACCTCCGTAGACCACGGAACAGCGTTCGATATCGCCGGGGAGGGCATCGCACAGGCAGTGAGCATGCGAGAGGCGATCAAGCTAGCGACGCAGTTGGCGTCAGGCGTGCGGCCTTCGTAATATGGCCGCGAATTGGTCTCACAACCATTGCAGGCTCTATGGAAGAACGCAACAAGCCCGTCCTTACCTTCGAGAGATAGACATTACGTACATTCATATAATCGGAATGCGCGGTTTTCCAACGCGGGCGCGACATTTCAAATCGGGAGCATCCACTTGAAACTGGGATTCATCGGCGGTGGCGTGATGGCTGAGGCCATCATCTCCGGAGTGCGCCGCGCCAATCTCGACGCCGACATAACTGTCGGCGAGCCGGTCGCTGAACGCCGAGCGACGCTTGAGAGCACTTATGGCGTGGTCGGAGTTGCAGAGAACTCGTCAGCCATCGATCACGCTGACCTGATCGTTCTCGCCGTAAAGCCCCAACAACTAGATAGCGTATCGTCCCAGATCGTAGACACCCTCAAATCGGAACAGACCGTTCTTTCAATCCTTGCCGGGGTCAAGATGCACACGATCGGCACCAAGTTGAACCACGGACGATTGATCCGTGTAATGCCGAATACGCCGGCACAGGTTGGCGAAGGGATGAGCGCATGGTCGGCGGCCCCTGAGGTACCCGACTCAATCCGGGAGTTCGTCGGCCAGATGCTTGACGCACTTGGCGTGTCTATTTACATGTCCGACGAGAAGTACGTGGATATGGCTTTAGCGGTGAGCGCTAGCGGTCCAGCCTTTGTATATGTGTTCATGGAGTCTCTGATAGATGCCGGGGTGCTGCTGGGATTGCCACGCGATATGGCGCACACGCTGGCGCAGCAGCTAATCATCGGTAGCGGGGTCTTGGCGCGTGAAACCGGCAAACATCCAGCAGAGTTACGAAACCTTGTCACATCGCCTGGCGGAACAACTGCGGCTGGTTTGCAGGTGATGGAAGATGCCGGGTTCCGCGGAACAGTGATCAAGGCCGCTGTGGCGGCGTGGGAACGGGGCGAAGATCTGGGCAGGGGATCCAAATGAGTGATCTCCTCGGAATCGTAGGGACCGCTTTTCACCTGATGGCCTACGCCATAATCGCCCGTTCATTGACGACTTGGTTTCCGTCTGCGAGAAACAATCCACTAGTAATAATCATCTACCAGATCACAGACCCGATACTGGTCCCTCTCAGCCGTGTGATCCCGCGTGCAGGCATGTTCGATTTTTCGCCTATGGTGGCCGTTATCGGGCTCTTCATTCTCGCAAAAGTCTTCCAGAGCGCTTAACCCGTCAGCTGCTCCCGTATATCGGCCTCAGTCAGACCCGTTACCTCCCCGATCTTCCTCTGCAACGCCGTACCGTGCGATAGCCTGAGAGCCATCGAAGCTATCTCTGGGCTGAACACGGATAGTGAGCCGGATAAATTTTCAAAAACACCCAGGAGGGTCAGGCGTGCGCCATAGCGCCGCCATCGACGAAGATCGTCTGGCCGGTCGTGAAGTCCGAAAAGTCTCCGGAAAGATAGATCAACAGCGTCGCAAGTTCGGCCGGCGTACCTTTACGCCGCAGCGGAAGGTAGCGGACAAGAAGCTCCTTCTGCTGCTCTTCGAGCGACGGCGGATCCAACTCAATCCAACCTGTCGCTATGCAGTTGATCCGTACACCGGACGTGCCCCACTCAAGCGATAGCGACCTCGTCATCTGCTGAATTGCAGCCTGCGACGCGGAGAAAGCGGCGTGATTTGTCAGTCCGCGCTCGGCCATTTCCGAGATTATGTTGACGATGTGACCACTGCCCTGCGCTGTCATCTTCCGTCCGGCAGAACGCGCCCAACGAAACGCAGCTCCTGCATTAGAGTCCATCACGGTACTCCACTCGAACTCCGTGGTATCGAGCGTCGGCTTTCCAAATTCGGTGAGCGACGCATTGACCATAATGTCGATACTGCCAAGTTCCGAGACGGTCTTATCAACAGCGGCATCCGTTTCGGCGTATCCGGAGAAGTCACCAATGATCGTCGTGGAGCGCCGACCCTGTGCGGTCACGGCGGCAGCTGCGGACTCGACGTACTCAACGGAGTTTCCTGCCACAGCAACATCCGCACCAGCCTCCGCAAGCGCGGAGGCAAGTACGGCCGCCCAACCGCGTGTGTCTGCGGTTATCAGTGCGACCTTGTCTTCAAGGGTCCAGTCGTTCGGGACGGGCATCGTTATTCCTGACTTTGAAGATTGGATAAAAATAGGAGTAAGCGGAAATGCTTACCCGTAACTCACCCGAGTTCGGTAATGGGTCCGTAACCGGTCGGCGCCATACCTCCGGCGAGGCCACCACCGTCCACTATGAACATCTCGCCTGTCATGTAATCGGACGCAGCCGAGGCCAGCCAGACGGCGACAGGACCGAACTCACGAGGGAACCCGGTGCGGCCGATGGGAATGAGGTCTCCGCGCGGGAGCGACATGGAAGTAGCGTTAGTCGCCTCGGTCGGGAAGAAGCCGGGAACGATAGCGTTACATGTGATGCCATAACGCCCCAGGCTGACAGCCATGGCTCGCGTGATGTTCACAACCCCGCCCTTACCTGCGGTATACATGTAGTTGTCACGACCGCCCCGGAAACCAAATCCAGAAGCGACATTGACGATCTTTCCTGAGCCACGGTCAGCCATATGCTTCGATATGGCGCGGGCACAATAGAACGCAGAGCTGAGATTGGTCTCGATACCGATTCGCCACGATTCGTCCGTTATCTCCCACAGCGGTGGTCTACCGGTTTCACGAACGATACCGGCATTATTGAACAGCACATGAACGTCGCCCCACTCATTCAAAACCGTCTCGAAAAGCGAGTTCACCGCAGAAGTGTCTGTGACATCAGTCGAGACGGCCATCGACTTCCGGCCGAGTCCCTTCACCACGTCCGCTGCATCATCGATCGGTCCCTGCCTTCGACCTGCAATTGCGATGTTCGCGCCAGCCTCGGCCATTCCGCGCACCATCTCAAGGCCGAGGCCGGTGCCGCCGCCGGTGATAACTACGTTCATGCCATCAAGGTTTAGCGCATCAAGTACGCCCATCCGCTGCTCCTGTTACTTGGTAGTTCTGATTTGTCTTCCGATGTTACCGACACTCCGGCCCGGTACGAGATCGCTCGCTACTTGTCGGATAGTTGTGTCGTGACTTCCCCTGCTTCAAGCAGTCGCAGTTCGCCGCCGCCGTCTCGCAATAAGAGACGACCGGTTTCGTCAACGCCCTCTGCTACTCCATGTATAAATTCGCACCCCCACCGAACATCGATCTCCTGCCCGATCGTTTCGAGCCTCGAACTCCAGTCTGAAACAAGACTACCCATCTGCTCGGGACTGGAATAGATGCAGTCCATTTCAAATAGAAGCTTACGCATCACTTCACGTCTCGACACGGACTTCCCTGTCAGAGTACGAAGGCTTGTTGCGATCTCTGCTATCTCCGGGTGGGCGACGGCATCCATGTTGACATTTACACCGGTTCCGACGATAGCGAAATACCCAGTTTTTGAACTCCCCGACTCAACAAGCGATCCGGATATTTTCCGATCAGCCACTCGGACATCATTCGGCCATTTCAAGGTGACGGGATGATCGGTGAACGCGTCCAGCGTCCTTGCGACAGCGAGTCCGGCAACGAGAGGCATTTTGGGCAGGTCGACCACTTCAGGACGTAAAAGAACCGAGAAAAGGATGTCCCTGCCCGGAGGAGATGTCCATGTACGCGACATCCGTCCACGGCCTGCCGTCTGACCGTCTGCAATCACCACTAATCCTTCTTGCTCACCCGCTTCAGCAGCACGTCTGGCGTCATCGTTGGTGGATTCCGTTTCCTCATGCCACACGATGCGGCGACCGATCACATGACGATCATCCATAATTTCGAGGCCCTGAAATTCGTCCTGAACGTCGCTCAAGATCTCTCCTGCAGTGATTAACCTTTGTCTGGTCACCGGCCGACGTAGTATCGCCGTCGCTCACGCCCTGTCAAATCCTTTCAACACAAACCGGATGAGTAGGTAGAAACCTTGAACTTGATAGATAAGACCTAAGACGGGGACTGCAAACAGCCCGACCAGTATGCAGTCAACTGCGAACCGGGGAGAGTGTCATCGTTGCCACCATGCAATCTCAAACAACAGGTTTTCTAAGATTAGTCCAGAGAGAGGTCGTAGAGTCGTGCGCAGACAGATTACTAAGAGTCACAGGCGACTCCTGAACACCGCACATGAGCTTTAGAGACCGATCCACCGAGGGTTCGAAGCGATGCCCAAACGGTGTTACGGTCTTACAATCGTCCGTAACTAGAACACCGGAGTGCAGTGTCCGCCTTGTCGAAACGTTTCACACCTGAGGTATCGGTTGAACTGCCGTCCGTATATGACGCCCAGGTCTCGCCGGATGGAGCGCTGGTCGCTTTCGTAGTCGCAGACAACTTCCGTCGAGGCGGAACCAAGGCGCCCAAAATGGCACCGGCAAACATCTACTCCGTTTCGGCGACTGGCGGGCCTACGAAAAAGCTGACTAACAGCGAACGGTCCGACACAATGCCACGCTGGTCACCCGATGGCAGTTCGTTAGCGTTTCTGTCTGATCGAGAGGTCGATGGGCAACGCCAGATCTACGTGCTCCCCCGTCATGGCGGTGAGGCGCGCAAGCTAACGGACATACGGGGTGATATTCCAAGCCCACGTAGTCTCTCTCCGATGTCGTGGGCGGCAGATGGCTGTTTTATCTCGTTTCTGAAGGTCGATGGCGAGACCGACGAAGATCGCGATCGACAATCCACAGGCGCTGACGAGATCGTTTTCGAAGAAAATCATAAATACCAACGGTTGTGGATCGTAAACGTCGAAAGTGGAGAGACCCGTTGCGTATCCCCCGACGGGCTCCAAATCTGGGAGGCGACCGTATCGCCGGACGGGACACGGGTCGCGGCTGTTGTGTCCGATCTGCCGTACGAGGGGGACTGGTATCTGAATCGGCTGGTCATGTTTGGGATCGAATCAGACCAGGTCACCGTGCTCTACGATGAGAAACGCCCAGCGGCCAAGCCAGAATGGTCGCCTGACGGAGCGTCCGTGGTATTCCTGACCTCGATCTACAGTGACCGCGGTAACGATTCAGGCGATTTAATGTTGGTTCCGACCACCGGCGGAGAACCCCGTAATCTCACTTCCGATCACGGAGTCTCAGACCATTACGGCGTCTTCCATGAGAGTGGAGGCGCCATACTGACGGCAACGAACATCCACGGTGGCTCCGGTATCACCACGATAGATGTCCAGTCCGGAGAACGCACATACCTGTGGAACGAGAAGAAGGGCTTCTCCAATTTCTCCCGATCATCCGGCGTCTCTAGGATTTCGAATCCTAGTAATCCAGTATTCGCAGCCGTGATTGACGCCCCCTACCATCTACCTGAAGTTTTCTCCGGTACCGAGGTCGATGGCGAGATTCAGTGGCAGATTCTGACCGATGTACATGCTGATTGGTCCGGTCTCGATATCGGCGAGACACGCGAAGTGTTCTGGGATAGCAACGATGGACTGCGTATTCAGGGTTTCCTGCAACTGCCACCCGGCTACACGAGCGGTCGAATTCCGGTAGCGATGATGGTGCACGGCGGGCCAACCGGCGCCGTCAGGTTCAACTTTCAGGATCACCACCGCTGGGCGAAGTTGATCTCTGACTCGGGAATCGCCGTGTTCCTGCCAAACTATCGCGGTTCGACTGGCTGGGGGGTACCTTTCGCGGAGACCAACGTCGGCGACATGGGCGGCGAGGACTTTCAGGATATGCTCGCAGGACTCGATCATCTCGTGGAAACGGGGATTGCCGATCCAGAACGGCTCGGCATCTGTGGTTGGAGCTATGGTGGCTTCACAGCGGCGTGGGCGGTGACGCAGACCAATCGATTCAAGGCCGCGATCATGGGTGCCGGGATTGCCGATTGGAGATCGTTCCACGGCCGATCGTATCTGCACGTGTGGGATGCAATCCACTACGACGATTCCGACCCTTACGACCTCGATAGTGCACATGCAGCGTTCTCGCCGATCAATTTCGTCAAGAATGTCCAGACGCCGACGTTGATTCTCCACGGCGAGCAAGACTGGGACGTCCCGGTAGAGCAGGGCTACCAGTTCTTCCGGGCGCTAAAAGATCAAGGCGTAGATACCCGCCTCGTCGTGTACCCGAGGGAGCCACACGGCGTAGAGGAGTACGAGCACCAGTTGGATATAGCGAAACGCGTGCGGCAATGGTTTGAGGAGCGACTGCTGGACTAATTGCAAAATCGACGTGATTCCCCGCCAGTCCAGATACAAGACAAGAGATTGAATGACCAGCGCACAGTGCTACGAATGGACGTCCACGAATTGGACGGTCCATCCATCAGAGCCTCTCCCAAGTTCCAAGGTTGATCGCACATATTGGATAAGGTTCAACCAACATCGAGCCAGATAACCAACACCTTCCTCCACAAGAGCTGTATTCAAATATTCGCCCATCCGAACCGTACACGGTAGCGTGCCTTGAATCTCCAAAATCCGGTGTGACGCCGACTCGTGGCGTCGTTTATGTGCCGGGCGTAGACTCCAATTCTCGTGGGCCGGCGTACTCCATCGCCGATTTCAAACCGCACATCGGTAAGAAGTGGCCACCGAGACATGGGCTGGCAATACGGTCTAAACCGACGCGAGCCTTGATCACAGCCTGACGCCCGGATGGTGAAAATGCAGCGCGCTACTCGAGAGGTCTTGTACTACGAGACCGGGGCCGATAACACGGTCACGATGACCGTCAAACCTGGCGAGATCTTCGAAGTAGAGACCCAAATGAATCGTGGGCCCAACTCAGACCATCCATCCGTTCCCGACCACCTGCGTAAGTACTACAACACGGTGCGTAGCGACAGCCTCCCCGCAGATAAAGGTAACCCCTCGTCCGGCGCAATACGGGTCGAGGGCGCAGAACCGGGACAGGTTCTGGTCGTCCATGTCGAGAAGATCACCCCTCACAACGTCGGATGGACCGGCTACCGGGGCAACACGAGTGCAATGCCCGGCTGGCTTGGTGATTCCAACGTAGGCCCGACCTCCAAAGTCGTTGAGATCCGTGACGGCAAAATAATCTGGAACGATAAGTTCTCGATCCCAATCAAGCCGATGCTTGGTTGCGTCGGTGTTGCCCCGTTACGCGACCGCTGGGTCAACTCGTGGGCTGGTGTGTGGGGTGGCAATTTTGACATACAGGAAGTTACCGACGGCGCACAGGTCCACATACCTATTCAGGTTCCCGGAGCTAACCTGCACATCGGCGATATGCACGCCCTTCAAGGCGATGGCGAGATCTGCGGGGGCGGAGGCATCGAGACAGGCGGTATCGCCCGGTTGAGGGTGGAGATCAAAGACAAGCCTGCCAACATGACCTGGCCTAGGATTGAGAACGACGAATACATCATGACTACCGCGCAGGCCCGCCCGGCGGAAGACGCCTTCCGCACTGCCCTGAGCGAGATGTTGCTGTGGCTTGAGGAGGAGTACAACTTCGCGAGGAAAGACGCGTTCATGTTCCTCGCCCAAGTGCTTGAGGCCCGAATAACCCAGTTCGTAAATCCAACCTTTAGCTATGTCGCAAAGGTCAAAAAAGAATACCTGGAGTGGACGAAGTGAGTACGGTACTCGAGTACAACTCCACCAACTTCCAGTTGAACGTGGACATGGCGTCCCACAACGGATTGCGTGCCAGGTCGGCGGGGGCCACCACCGTGCTTATCGAGGGACACGGTAAGACCAATGGCGAAGGGGCCGCTACGAAGATGGGAGGGGCTTTTGAACAGGGTCTCAATCGAATAGAGGGGTCTTCGCGGGAAACGACTAACGTGAATTGTCTCGAATACTCTTTAGAAAGCGACTTCGGAATGAAGCTGTATGACTGAGTTGTACCGATTCGATAAAAGTCAGGCACTCTACGATCGTGCCCAACAGATGGTAGCCGGTGGCATTAGCAGTCAGATTCGGCGCGCCGAAATGCCCGTTCCGCTCTGGTTCGAGCGCGCCAAGAACGGTCTGATGTGGGACGTAGACGGCAACGAATATGTTGATTACGTAATGGGTATGGGCCCAAACATATTCGGTCACGCACCAGATTTCATTGTGGATGCCGTTGCACGGGACATGCGTGACGGATTCGTGTTCGCAGGACAAATGGAACTTGAGCTGGAAGTCACAGAGATGGTCCAGAGTTCGGTCCCCCTCAAAGGCCCGGTTCGATACGCATCGTCCGGTACGGAGATCGATCAGGTGGCACTGCGACTGGCCCGAGGCTACACGGGACGGCCCAAATATCTGAAATTTGAGGGCCACTATCACGGCTGGACGGACACGGTCGCGTTCAGTGTCCACCCACCACTTGACGACGCAGGCCCATTGAGCAACCCGATCGCCGTTCCAGAGTCAGGCGGGATGGCGCCCGGCTCCGACAAAGACATCGTGATCGCGCCCTGGAACAACCTCGATGCCCTCAGAGACGTATTCGAGCGTCACGGCAACGATCTGGCGTGCGTGCTGACCGAGCCAATTCTCTGCAACACGAACTGCATCATGCCACGTCCGGGTTATCTAGAAGGCATGAGGGAGTTGTGCGACCAGTACGGCGTACTGCTCATATTCGATGAGGTAATAACCGGATTCAGGGTCGCACTCGGCGGCGCACAGGAACTTCTCGGGGTCGAACCCGACCTGGCGACGTACGCGAAAGCACTGGCCGGAGGGTTTCCGTTATCGATGATGATGGGTAAACCAGAGATCATGGCGATGCTTGGCGACGGCCGTGTTCAGCACGGCGGTAGTTTCAACAGCAATGTGATGTCCATGTCGGCGGGGCGAGCGGGCCTGAAACACATTCTGCAAAATCCCGATCGTTTTTACGCTGACCTGAATGCCCAGGGAAATCGTCTCATCCAAGGACTTAAGCGGGTGGGCCGGGAAGTTGAGTCAGATCTTCAGGTTCAGGGCCTCGGGTCCACATTCTGGACCAACTTCACGACTAAAGAGGAAATTTTCGACTACCGCGACCACGCGGAGAACGTCGATGAACAGAAATATCATCGGTTCGCGCAAGCGATGCTTGAACGGGGGATACGTTTAAGCACTAACGGCCGGTGGCACGTGGCGTCGTCACACACTAACGCCGAGGTTGATCGCACCATAGAGGCGGCAAGGTCCGCCCTAATGACGATCTAGCCAGTACAGATGTGTGGATAGCGGCCCAGTGAACCATATGGGATGGGTCGCGTAAGAACATTAGGAGCAAATAATTGCGCTGGAGTTCTGCTGTTTCCGATATCTCATCGCTAACCAGAGCGGTAGATGACACGGCTGAGCAGGTAGAAATCGGGTTGGACGGTCCGTCTGCTGACCTGGTATTTGCCTTTATATCGTCACACCACGCGCCGTCGTACTACTCGGTGGTCGAGCTGGTGCGCTCACGGTTCCCTGGAGCAATCGTCATCGGCTGCTCGGCCGGAGGTGTGATTGGTGCCGGGCACGAGGTGGAAAAGACACCGGGTGTGGCGCTGACGGCAGCCAGTCTACCGGGCGTGGTCATCACGCCATTCGAATTCGAGAAAGAAGAATTACCAAATCCGGACGCATCACCAGACGCCTGGGAGGCGTTAATCGGCGTTCCTGCCTCGGATCACCCAAGCATCGTTCTGCTACCTGACCCGTTCACCCTTCCATCGGAAGCACTCGTCGAAGGACTGGACTACGCCTACCCGGACTCGGTCAAGATCGGAGGACTTGCCAGCGGAGGCACCGTGGATGGCGCCAACGCCCTCTTCTCAAACCGCGGCACCCGCCGATCTGGTGCCGTGGGCGTCGCGCTCAGCGGCAACGTGGTGGTCGATAGCGTCGTAGCCCAGGGTTGCCGTCCAATCGGGACAGCTATGGTCGTCACAGGTTCCAACGACAACGTGATCACGAAACTTGATGGCGAGCTGCCTCTGGATATTCTTCGCAGCCTGTTTGACGAAGGCGACGAACGAGAGAAACGACTGATCAGGCGCTCGTTGCAGATCGGCATACTAATGGACCCGTTCCAGGATCAGTTCGAGGCCGGCGATTTCCTCATCCGCAACGTAATCGGTGCGGACGGAGACAATGGGGCGCTTGCCGTCGGTGAGCAAATTCGTGAGGGCCAGGTGGTACAGTTCCACGTCCACGACGCCACATCTGCCAGCGATGGCTTGGGCGCGAGTCTCATGCGCTACGCCAACGACCACCCGGATACTGCGCCATCAGGCGCTCTGTTGTTCTCCGGCCTCGGTCGCGGTGAACGGTTGTTCGGGCGGGTGGACCACGACACTGACCTGTTCAAGTCGGTAGTCGGCTCCATGCCAGTAACAGGCTTCTTCTGCAACGGCGAGATCGGACCAGTCGGCGGCTCAACCTTCCTGCACGGCTACACCAGTTCCTTCGCTCTGTTCAGTCCAAGGGAACCGACCGCGGTTTAAAACGGACGAGTTTATCGCGGCGTAAACTTCCGCTGTGGGTGGACGGAGATGTTTAACTCGGATCTGGACGTGCACGACGACTCAGGTAGAGGCGCACTTCTGGTACCGCCAGATAACTCTGATTCCGGGAAGGTTGTTTTAGACCCGGCGGCGATCCGTTAGTCGGTTTCTAAAGACCGGCGGATCTGTGTCGACGAGATGTCCTCTCGGAACTCCTCCATTGGAATGCCACGCAACATCGGTCGATAGCCATCCGGGATTTCTAGATCCCGCACGGTCTTAAAACCGTACCGAGTGACACGCCCGGCAACGATGAACTTGCAGCCATTTCGCCTGATCTCTGACATCGCAGCAAGCGTTGCCGAGCCCGTGTTCTCCGGGTCCATCTCTCGCTGGTACGCCGGGTAGTAACGATCATCGAATAGTCGTACGGCGGTGTCGTAGCCAATAACGAACGATGCCCCGGGCATAATGCGCGACTTTTCCAAAAAGGTGGGGGCGCGCGATATGAGCACTATATAACGACCGGTAAACTGCGATATCCGCTCGCGGACCTCAGCTTCCGGCAACTCCGGCTTTTCCACGTTCACGATGGATAGCTCAAACACGCCCGCATTACCTGTGATCCCCATCGCGGCCGTGAGCATCCCTTCATGGCCTCGGTGAAGCGGGTTAAAAGCGCCCGGGAGAACCGTCAACCCTTCAGCCACGCCGTCGCTTATCGTGCCATCCAGCGCAACGGTAACGACCCCAATACGTCCAGCCATGACGCTGGCAAAACGATGATCAGAGCCGTTCATCGGTCACGTTCAAATTCTCGCCCGGCAGCAACCCCGGATCGAGCTTCGATACAACCCCGTTGCCAAGCGCGACCAGGTTCAAAACCAGCCTACTCGTGACATTTTCCTCGCCGATGCGGTCGCGTGCCCCTTTGTCGAACTCGACCGTGAAATCGGTTTTCCGCGTCGCCGTCCGGAGTGCGCAGCATGCCCGGTGCGTCCCGCGCTTTGTGTAATCGGTCGCTATGGTCGCGGTGCAGGACACGCCGATCACCGGCGAATCGTCATCATCTGCCCGCAGGTATAGCGCTCGTTCATATGCGCTATCAGCCATCCGTGCCGCTTCTTCTCGAGAAACGTGCGTCTCGGCATCGACTCCCACGAATTCGTTGAGCGAACTGATCGAATACGGTACCCGCCCTTCGAGAATTGTTCTGGAGGCGCCGCCCTGATCGAAGAGCCAGCCAAGGGCCGAGATTCCTGCCCCGGTAACAACAATGACGGCCTTCTCAGGCCGCGAGTGGATCTCCTTCACAATTCCCGAGATCAAGTTATCGACATCGCTCAATGCTGGTGTTCTCCATCCGTTTCTAAAACGATTGCACAAATCTAGTTCGATTTATCAACTAGCTTAAGCCGGGGGCTGCCAAATCACGTTCATTCCACCGCTGCTCTCTGGTTACTCGATATGGAACACCTCTTGAAGTTGAACCATATTTTCATCCGGCCTGCCACCGTCCGTCGATTCAAAGAACGGCTCCATAAGTGCCTGCCATCGTGAGTTTGCGTCCTCTTTTGCCATCCCGTCGAGGGCCGCCTGAAAATTGTCTGGCACCTCAACATAACCAAACATCAATCCGTCAGGCCGCATGAACAGGCTGTAGTTGTGCCAGCCATGCCGTGAAAGAGCCTCCAGCATTTCAGGTGACACGTGCCTGTGATGCTCCTTGTAATCGTCTATACGATCTTCCAGGACCTTGAGGAGGAACCCGACTCGTTGCATGTTTCTAACCTTTGAAATCACTGAAATGAATTGCCCACAGGGACCATTTTGAAGTTCCGGCGGCGAATCGGTTGATTCACTGCGCGGTATGCTACCGCCCTGCTCGGATTCAGTTGAAGAGTCAAATAAACAACCCGCTTGGGGTTCCAAGATTATGAAGAGTTACGCACAGGTCCTGGATCTCAAAAATGATCCCGTGAAGATAGCGAAGTACAAGGAGTACCACCGCAATGTATGGCCCGAGGTTCTGGAGTCACTTCGCTCGATCGGTCTCGAAAAGATGGAGATTTTCCTGATCGGTACGCACTTGTTCATGTACTACACCGCGCCAGATGATTTTGTGCCCGAACGGGACTTTCAGGCGTATACCAATGCCAATCCCCGGGCCGAGGAGTGGAACGACCTGATGTCCACGTTCCAGTCCAAAGTTCCAGAAGCGGGAGCCAATGACTGGTGGACGCCGATCGAAAAGGTGTTCGACCTCGACTGGTAGTCCACTCCAATAAAACCGCATCAAAGCTCCGCTAAACAAAGGTAATCAACTCAACTGATGTCGACCGAATCGCCAGAAAAACCATCCGGGCTCGATAAAACGATCTATTTCGTTCGATATGGCTTGCCCGTATTCGCGGTTATGGCCGCTATATTCGCCGTCTCTCAAATTACCGGCACGACGATCGAAGAAAGTTCAATACACAAGTCGGCCTTGGGAATAGGAGTAATTGGCCCGTACACGGATGAGCTCGCTCATTTCATCGAGTTCTTCGTGCTAAGTGCACTCATCATGCGCTGGATTCTGGCAGTGAAAGTTCCGAGTAACTCGGGCGCGGTAGACCCGATAATGCTCAGATCGACCGGACAGAAAGCCATGTTGCTAGCTGTACTGTACGCATTCAGCGACGAAGCACACCAGTGGTTCATCGCCGAAAGATCCGTGGAACTGATTGATCTATTGATCGACAGCATAGGTGCGACCATGGGATCCGCTGTGTACCTGTCGGTGTTTCAGGCATGGAGACTCCAGAAAAGCAGGAACAGCTAATGACATCATCATTTGAAGCATGGGAGCTCAAGGCCCGCCAGGCCGAGTTACTCGAATCGATCGAAGACGCCGTGCGGATGGCGGAAGAGATGAGCGGGCCGCCGCAACCGATTTACGTAGGCAATAAGATCCGGGAAGAAGTAGTCGCAGCCCTGTACGACGCTCGTACCTACATTGAGATAGGCCAAGTAGCAGCACCTGCGATACGAGACCGCCTGAGGGATGCGCGCCTGGCCACTTCAGAGCTCTCCTCCGAGGACAAGTCGTTTGATCGATTGTTCAGCCGATTACGAGTTATATCCGAGAACGCCGACAACGCCGCCAAACTGGAGTAGGTTTCTCGAACACGCGTGCTACTATTCGCACGTGGTTAGGAGCGCTGAACGAGTTGTCCGATCTAGCTCATAGCGCTCCCGGTTTCACCCCTCGCCAACCCCCTGTTACGAATGGTGAATACGAATTGAGCGAGGCCAGAGTAGATATCCAAGTCGACACCAGATTTCAGCAAGCGTTCGCGGCGGCCAGTTTGGACCGTTTACTCTTGGACGTGGCCGAGACTGCCTTGATACGCGAATTGGTATCCGGGCCCGACCACGTGACGTTAATCATCACGGACGACGAAGCGTTGCGTAAGTTAAACCTGAAGTTCATGGGATATGACGAACCGACGGACGTGCTGTCTTTCAATACCGGGGTTGATAACTCCGGGCCTAGCATCCTCGCCTCCAGTGAATATGATCCTTCCGACGGCAAAGAAGCCGATTCTGGTGATTCCGAAATGCTCAATTGGCCGGATGCCGATGGCGAAGAGTCGGGTGAACTGGGTGACATTGCGATCTCTTACGAACGGGCCGTTGCGCAGGCTGAAACCGCCGGTCACGATGTCGCCCACGAGCTTTCGGTGTTAACCGCACACGGAGTACTTCACCTTCTTGGCTACGATCATGCAAAGCCGGAGGAACACCGGGTAATGTTCGGGAAAACGGACGATATTCTTGCAGCGGTGCCAGACCGCTCAGACAGGCCCGATACAGTTGGGAACCCGATCGATGACCGGTAACAACGAAGTTTTTTATCGAAAATGGCGCCCGCAGAGATTTGACGAGGTAGCGGGCCAGGATCACATAACGGAAACGCTAAGGCAGGCGTTGCGGACAAATCGCGTCGCCCACGCGTACTTGCTTTGCGGCCCACGCGGCACGGGAAAGACCTCCACCGCACGAATTCTAGCCAAGGCACTGAATTGCATCGACCAGCGCGACGGCGAGCCGTGCGGCGGCTGCGACAACTGCGTGGCGGTCACGGAAAATCGCATGCTAGATTTGATCGAGATCGACGCAGCTTCGAACCGCGGGATCGACAACATCAGGGACCTGCGTGACAAGGCCCGTTTCGCGCCGGGTTCTGGCAAGTACAAGGTATACGTGATCGACGAGGTCCACCAGTTGAGTGGAGATGCGTTCAATGCCCTCCTCAAGACCCTGGAAGAACCACCGCCGCACGTGATATTTGTCCTCGCTACCACCGAAACGCACCGCGTTCCGGCGACGATCCTGTCTCGATGCCAACGGTTCGATTTTCGCCGACTTTCCAACGATGTCGTGATCGACAAACTGGCAGAAATCGCCGGAGAAGAGGAGATCGACGCCGATCCCGAAGTCTTGACGCTGATCGCTCGCACCGCGTATGGAAGTCTCCGTGACGCCGAGAATCTGCTTGAACAACTCGCCGTGTCATACGGTTCGGAAGTCAACCTTGATCAAGCACTTGAACTTCTGGGCCTAGGCGATACCGAATCAAGCACCGAACTCGCCGTAGCGGCGCTGCAATCCAATCCGAAATCGGCACTCGAAATCATCAACCGTGAAGCGGCAAAAGGAGCGGATATTGGTCGACTAAGGAGCGGCGCGGTCGACGTTCTGCGGGCGGGACTACTTGTAAAAGCCGGGGTCGAGGACGCGCTTGGGCAGTCGCAAGACGCGCTGGACGCGATAACAGATGCCAGCCGGGACGTGACCCTTGAAAAGCTCTTAAATGTCGTGACCGAACTGGAAAAGGCTGACTTTAGACAGAACCCATCTTCGCCTCTACCACTTGAGATCGCATTACTAAACGCTATTGCTGACAGGCCTGCGGCGCCCGTCGCCGCCGCGATAGTCTCGGCGTCTGCTCCGACCGCCCCTGCTCGCTCAAGACCGGCGGCCCAACCCGGACCGGCGCCAACGAGACGGCCTCAGCCCTCCCCTACCCCGTCCAACCCGCAAGGCAAACCACGACAGCCGGCCCCGGTCGGTGGAGGTGCGCCGGCTCAAGGTTCAACGGTAAGACCACCTGAGACCGTCCGGGAATCCAGGCCCGTCAGACCACCACAGGATGAACGATGGGGCCGTGTCATCAAAGAACTGGCCCGTACCCGGGGCGCGCAGTTCACTCTCGGCGCAATACTGCGTGGTGTTCTGGAAGCAAAGGTTGATGGCGACATACTCAGTCTTTCTTTCCGTCAGCAATCGATGGAGGACCGGGTGGCACACGAACTGGCCGATCCACGCGGCCGAGGCCCTATCGAGATGGCCGTAGAAAAGGCGTATGCCGTAAAGTTGAAGGTCGTTATCGTCGGTAGGGACGCGAATGGAGCCGCCAAAAGAACGCCGATGGCGATGGACAGCGATATCGTACGGCTGGCGGTAACCATGGGCGCTCGCATCGTCGACGAAGGAACTGTCAACAACACAAATACTCCAACCCCGGAATCCACCAACCAGGCCGCTCAAGGCCAACCAGAAATAAATCCCCCCGAAACGAATCCAATGGAGAGGCGTTCAGGAGACACAGATCCAGACCCGGCGGGATAATTCACCGAACCCGGAGTTGAGAACACAGCGCAAGGAAAAATTGACTTGAACAAAAACATGCTCCGACAGGCCCAGCAAATGCAGGCCCAGATGGCGAAGATACAGGAAGAGCTAGCCGAGGCGCGCACCGAAGCTACGGCCGGCGGCGGTGTCGTCAAAGTAACGATCATTGGCGGTTCCAAGGTTGAATCGATCGAGATCGCGCCCGAAGTCGTCGACCCAGAAGATATCGAAATGCTCCAGGACCTTGTCATGGCCGCAGTTAACGAGGCTATGGACACCGCACAGGCGGAGGCGGCGAAGAAGATGTCCGCCATCACGGGCGGATTGAACATCCCCGGACTTATGTGACGACCCTTCCCAGACTAATTCCCAGATTGCATTCCCAGAACGCTTACAGAAGGTCAGGGCGTCCGGACCGATGAACTCTAACTCCACCCCATCGGCGGCTCCACCCGTCGCACGTCTCATTGAGGCATTCAGTCGGCTCCCCGGTGTTGGGCCCAAATCTGCGCAGCGGTTGACATACTTCATGATCCGTATGCCACGTGAAGAGGCAGAAGCGCTGGCCGAGGCATTGATATCGGTCAAGGACCGAATCGTCCTCTGTTCAAAGTGCCTCAACATCACTGAAGACCCGGTCTGTGCGGTCTGCACTAACGAACGGCGTGACCGCACTCGTATATGCGTCGTGGAAGAGCCTCTAGACGTACTGGCGCTGGAACGCACGAGGGCATATAAAGGGCTGTATCACGTCCTCCACGGATCGATATCGCCGGTCAACGGCATCGGGGCCGAGCAACTAAAGATACGAGAGTTACTTGACCGGCTTCGGGACGAGACGGTAACCGAGTTAATACTGGCCACAAACCCAAATCTTGAAGGCGAGGCGACCTCGATGTACCTGCAGCGCCTGATCTCTCCACTAGGGATAAAAGTGACGCGCCTTGCACGTGGCCTGTCGTCCGGTGCAGATCTGGAATACGCCGACGAGATGACGCTCGCCAATGCACTAGAAGGTCGTGCAGAGGTTGCGGTCGATGGAGAAACTTCGCCCGAGTAACTTCGGCAAGATCATGCAATCCTGCTACCGAACTACTCTTGATCCCAACTCCACCGCGACGCGCCTATGACCTCAGGCAGGCCAAACCTGTTCACGACCGAGGCCGTGGTACTTCGTCACTCAGACCTCGGCGAGGCTGACCGCCTGCTGTGGCTGCTAACTCCTCAGCGCGGCGTCATACGGGCCACCGCACGAGGAGCTCGCAAGCCTAGCAGCAAACTAGGCGGCCACATCGACCTGCTGTGCTACGTGAAGTTGTCCATACGAGAGGGTCGTGAGCTCCACGGCATCAGCCAGGCAGACACGATCGACGCCTTCCGTAACGTGCGCACCGATCTCGGCAGGCTATCCCGCGGGTTAAACATGGGCGAGCTTGCACAACGGGTAAGCGTAGAAGACGCGCCAGCGCCGGCGGTATTCCGGTTGCTCGTCAACAGCCTCGGATGGTTGGCCACGACCGAGAACGCAGACACACTCGTGCGCTGGTTCGCGCTGCGGCTAATGACCATCACCGGGTTTAAGCCAGAACTGGGTGCCTGTGTCGATTGCGGGAATGAACTGGAACCTGATGATCACGTGTTTTCCACCGAGCGCGGTGGCCTCCTGTGTCCAAGTTGCCGTTCCCAAGGAAGCGACGCGCTCCATCCCGCAAATCTGGGGACGATCAAAGTACTGAGGCATCTGGCCCGCAGCGACTTTCCGGCTGTGCAGTCGCTCAATATCGGGCCCGAGGAACGGCGGCAGATTGAACGCATTCTTCGGTCCCACACGAACTCAGTAATCGGCCGGGGCATGCTTTCTTCGGCATTCCTGGACGAAGTCCGGGACTGGCCAGAAGTAGGGCCTGTTCCCGGCGGTATTCGAACGGATTAAGGACAAAATCGAGCATAGAGGCTATTTGATATGGGTAGGTTCCTGACATGGGGCTATCCCCGCAACCCGAGAGGCTCGGTACAATCGAGTCACGATATCTGAAAGCAGGTACTGCACGCGGAATAGTGCTGAATCCCTGCAGCCTGCCCGAAAGAGTTCATGGCTGAAGAATTTATAAGCGTTCGCGGCGCCCGCGAGCACAACCTTCAGAACGTCAATGTCGATGTGCCAAGGGGCCAACTCGTGGTGATCACGGGCGTATCTGGTTCTGGCAAAAGTTCGCTCGCCTTCGACACGATCTACGCAGAGGGGCAACGGCGTTACGTCGAGTCGCTATCTGCATACGCCCGCCAGTTCCTGGGCCGCATGGACAAGCCGGATGTCGATCACATCGACGGGCTAAGCCCTGCCATTTCGATCGACCAGAAGGGTGTCTCCCGTAACCCGAGGTCCACCGTTGGCACGGTGACCGAGGTCTACGACTACCTGCGATTGCTGTTCTCTCGCGGGGGACGGCCCCACTGCCACAACTGCGGCCGACCTGTGGCGAGACAGTCGGTCCAGCAGATCACCGATTCTGTAATGCGACTGGACGCTGGCGCACGCATTCTGGTCCTCGCCCCGATCATCACCCACAAGAAGGGTGAGCACGTAGCCGTATTCGAAAATACGCGGAACGAGGGGTTCGTTCGCGTGCGAGTTGACGGCGAAGTGAAATTGCTTGAGGAAGAGATCAAACTCGCCAAAACACGCTGGCACGATATCGAGGTCGTTGTGGACCGGCTTGTAACCGGCCCCGAAGCCGATATCGGACGTCTATCTGAATCAATCGAGACATCGCTCAGGCTTTCCGGCGGGACCGTCATCATCTCCGTGATCGATGGCGAGGACATCATCTACTCGGAGAAGTTCGCCTGCGTTCACTGCGATTTGAGTATCGGAGAGCTTGAACCACGCAATTTCTCTTTCAACACGCCTTACGGCGCATGCCCTACCTGCACTGGCCTCGGTTTTCGGCTCGAGGTGGACCCGGACCTCGTGGTCCCGAACCAGAATCTCTCGATCCGCACCGGCGCAATAGAACCATGGTCCCGTGCAGGAGAGCTGCTCCCGGAACGCCTATCTGTAATGGAAGCTCTATCGGACCATTACGGATTCTCGCTGAACATACCGTTTCGCGAGTTGAGCGAAACACAACAGAACACCGTACTTTACGGTGAAGACAACAAGCGCATCGACGTTCTCCACACAACGCAATCCGGGCGTTCATATCGCTGGCGTATGCGTAACGAGGGCGTGATCCCACACCTAGAACGTCGACACGAGAACACCGAATCTCAGAACGTTCGGGACGAAGTCGGACGATATATGGCACAACGTCCGTGTGCGTCCTGTTCCGGTTTCAGACTCAAGCCGGAGTCACTCGCCGTGACCGTGCTTGGAATGAATATCATCGAGGTGACGCAACAGTCGGTGGAGCGGGCGCTTCAGTGGATCGAAGCCACACGAAGCGGTGTCTGGCCGAAAGAATCGGAACATGCAGGATCGGCTACCGAGCCGTTATCAGGGCGTGAACAGGCGATTGCTGACCAGATATTAAAAGAAATCGAGGCGCGTCTCAGATTCCTTGAAAGGGTCGGACTTGAGTACCTGAGCCTGGACCGCACGGCATCGACACTATCCGGCGGCGAGGGCCAACGTATCCGGCTCGCGACACAGATCGGTTCCGGGCTGATGGGTGTGCTGTACGTCTGTGACGAGCCATCAATCGGCCTACACCCGCTGGACGATCACAGGTTAATCGCAACGCTCAAACGACTTCGGGACGTAGGAAATACGGTACTAGTCGTGGAGCACGATGAAGCCGTGATGCGGGCGTCTGACCACATCATTGACCTTGGGCCCGGCGCCGGCGAGTACGGTGGCCACATCATCGCCCAGGGCGATGCAGCAACCATCGAGGCATCCGAAGCTTCGCTCACAGGCGCCTACCTGTCTGGACGCAAGAAGATCCCGATTCCTGAGAAGCGACGGAAAGGCAACAAATCATTCATTGAAATCAGGGGTGCTGCCGAGAACAATCTGAAGGACATTGACGTCAAGATCCCCCTCGGCGAACTGGTGTGTATCACCGGCGTGTCCGGCTCCGGAAAGAGCAGCCTGATAAACGAGATCTTGCAAAAGAAGTTGGCCCAGACCTTTTATCGATCGAAGGATAGGCCCGGCAAGCATGAAGAAGTTCTCGGGCTTGAGCACGTGGACAAAGTCGTCAACATCGACCAGTCGCCGATCGGCAGAACTCCGCGCTCCAACCCCGCCACCTACACCGGCGGCTACACGCCGATACGTGAGCTGTTTGCGACCATGCCGGAGGCACGTGCACGTGGCTACAAGCCGGGCCGGTTCTCATTCAATGTAAAGGGGGGAAGGTGCGAATCCTGTAGCGGCGCCGGATATGTCCAGATTTCGATGCAGTTTCTCCCGGATGTGACCGTTCCGTGCGAAATCTGCGACGGCGCCAGATACAACCGTGAAGCACTGGAGATCAAGTTCAAGGGTTCGAGCATCGCCGAAGTCCTCGATATGACGATCACGGAGGCGTGCGAACTTTTCGAGAACATCCCACCCGTCATGAATCGGCTCCGGACGCTGGTCGACGTAGGTCTCGGTTACATGCGTCTGGGCCAGCCGGCGACAACACTGTCTGGTGGCGAGGCGCAGCGGGTCAAACTAGCGACGGAATTGTCGAAACGCTCGACAGGGCAGACGATCTACATCCTGGACGAGCCTACGACCGGTTTGTCGTTCGAAGACTGCGCTGCGCTGATGCGCGTCCTCCATCGACTGGTCGATGGAGGCAACACTGTTATCTTGATCGAGCACCACCTAGACCTGATCAAGAACGCTGACTGGATACTTGATCTCGGCCCGGGCGCAGGCGAGCGCGGTGGGGAAGTGGTGGCGCAGGGCACTCCTGAGTTCATCGCATCTGTAGATGCATCTCACACGGGGACATATCTGGCCGAAGTGCCGGGCATTTATGCCGACAAGAAGGCGCCCGGATCCGCACGACCAGCGCGCAAGCGCAAACAAGCCGTAAGAAAGATCACTGACGCATCGCCATCTCTAGCAGGACTCTCGCGACCAAACGGAATGAACAGAACGCGAACCCTCGCCCCGGACCCGACATCAGGTCGAGATCCCAGACGACGTAGGCGACGTAGGCGTCGGGTGGCCGGGTAATACATCGCCGGGACCCCGATTGATCAAACTCGGAATGTGCCTGTTCTAACAGGTGGAATGACGGCTGAACTGAGTTTCGGGATATGCACATATTTTCGACGAGCAAGTCGTAATGTCAGTAGCAGGTCAGTGCCATCACCGATGAGACTAGGCCTGCACGCGCCTGCACTTAGTTATCTCGGGTCCGATACGAGATATATCGACATCGACCGGCACATTGAGCCCAGAAGCTCACTCCGTTAGCCTTCCTGATATATGGCTGAATCACGCGTGATATCTGAACAAGCGTCAAAAGGACAATCCCCAACGTCGTTGGTCGATATTCCTTACCGGCAAAAACTTCTCGTTGTGGCCGGCCTCACGGTCACGCTGTTCGTGGCGACAATGAACCAGACCGTGGTGGCAACGGCCGCCCAGAACATCGTTGCTGACATCGGTGGCTTCGATCGCTTCGTGTGGCTATTCGCTGGTTTCTCGCTCGCGGCGACGGCTAGCGTGCCAATCGTAGGAAAACTCTCCGACATCGCTGGACGCAAGCTAGTCCTCATCGGTTCTGTGATCTTTTTCATGGCAACTTCGGCCGCCGCGGGTTTTTCCACGGACATGACCCAGTTGATCGTGGCCCGGGTTCTTCAGGGCGCTGCATTTGCCGGAGTGATGGGTAGCGTATGGATCATCATGGCCGCGCTGTGGGCGCCATCCGAACGCGCAAAATGGATGGGCGTGGCGACCGCGGGGTTCACGTTGTCTGGAGTGATGGGACCTATATTTGGGGGAATCGTGAGCGACACATTTAGCTGGCGCTGGGTCTTCTTCATAAATATCCCGACCGGCGCATTCAGCCTGTTACTACTGTGGATCTGGTTCCCGAACGTACAGCGCGACGAACGTAAGGGTCGTCTCGACCTGATGGGCGCCGTGCTTTTCGTGGGAGCGGCGACGGCATTGCTTCTCGCCCTCACATGGGGTGGTCGCGACTACGCATGGGATTCGCCGAGAATTCTGGGCCTTATCGGGGGCTCACTGGTGGCGTTCCTCGTCTTCGCCCGTGTCGAATTGAAGGCGGATGACCCGATGCTCCCGCTGAACTTGTTTACTCATCGGATATTCGCCTTCGGATGGCTCGCCTCTCTCACGACCACAAGCACATTCATCGCTATAACTGTGTTCCAACCGCTATTTGTGCAGGGAGTTATGGGTAAGTCCGCAACTTCGGCCGCTATCCCCCTGATCGCACTGGCCATAGGGGTAGCCAGCGGCGCCAATATAGCCGGCCAGATTCTTTCACGACGCGGCTATGCGAGGGAACTCGGTATATTTGGACTCTCGATAGCCTCAGGCTGCCTGATTTTCGTAAGCTGGCTCGATAGCACATCTTCCATATGGTCCCTGTTCATAGCGACTGGATTCATCGGATTTGGCATGTCCTTCGGCTTTACGTCATTCACGGTACCTGTACAGAACGCCATGCCGATCTCGGTGCTGGGCGTTGTCACGTCAACGCTGCAGTTCGGGCGACTGTTCGGCCAGGCCGCCGGTAGTGCTGTGTTCGGAGCCGTGTTATTCGCGTCAGTCGCAGTGAGTTTTGTGGGCCTGAACGAAGACAGCCCCCAGGTACGAATCGCCGATCCCGGGATAATCGTCGCCGTGGACGAACTCGCGGAGGTCCGGTCTGAGTATCTAATGGACCCGGCGCTGGGAGAACAACGCTATGAGTCAGACCTCGCGACCTCCCGAAATAATCTAAGTGACGGTCTCGCCACCGTGTTTCTTTTCGCCGCAGCTTTCAGTATGAGTGGCGTCGTTCTGGCATGGTTTACGTTTTCAGGGGGCAGAAGTACAGCGACACTGCGAAGAGAAACGGGTACCGACAACACAATAGATTGAATGTTCTCGTAGAATCTCACCATTAGACCTGCGGGCAAGTCCATCGACAACGGGGCCTGTCTGAATACTCTAACTTGGACCTCAGCAATCCCGGATAACCTCAAAATCAGGGGAAGGCTCTCAATTGGCCGAACTACGCGTCAACAAAGCAAAGCAAAAGCTGGCAAACGGTGAAGTGACCGTCGCGTTTGCTTCATGGGGATACGGCGGTGCAGACGCCCTCGAGCGGCTAGTTGACCTTGAGCCGGATGCAATCTGGCTTGAGGCCGAACATGGCGGCGTCGATTTCTCTAATATCGGAGAACTGACAAGAGCGATTGACCTTATCGGCGCATCGCCGATCGTTCGGGTTCACCAAAACGAACCCGGAGTTATTTACAGAACATTGGACCTCGGTGCGCAGGGCATCGTCGTTCCACACGTCAACACACGTGAAGAGGCAGAGGCCGTCGTTCACGCCGGGAAGTTCGCCCCCATCGGGCTCCGGGGCTCATTTACGAGCCGCCAGGGTATTGGTGTGGCGAACTATCAGTCGCTGGCGAACGACCAGACGATGCTGATCGTGCTGATCGAAGACATCATGGCCGTTAACAACCTTGATGAGATCGTCAAGGTAGACAACATCGATGTGTTCTTCGTGGCGCCGGGCGACCTTGCTCAGACGATGGGCCATATCGGTGAGCCACATCACCCAGATGTCCAAACCGTCGTCGACGAGTCGTTACAAAAGATCGTAGCTGCAGGCCGGACGGCCGGCGCTCTGGTATCTAACGAGAACGCAGCCCATCACCTTGAAATGGGTGTGCAATTCTTCCTCGGTGGCCCTCCTCCATGGATCGAGAACGGACTGATCGAAATGAACCGAAGGGCGGAGGCTTAGCCAAATGCGAACACTTCGAAAGAACAATGCAAAAGCGAGACTCGCGGCTGGCCAGCATGTCATCGCGCTGGAGGGCCTGAACGACGCCGACACCGTCGAACGCCTCGGTCCGATGAACCCGCACGCCGTTTGGTTTGAGGGTGAGCACAACCTCGTCAGCCCGCCAAACATAGCGGACCTAACCCGTGCCGCAGACCTGGCGAATACGACCTCGATCGTACGGGTCAACAGGGTCGAGGAAGGATTGATCTATCAGGCCCTGGACCTTGGAGCGCAGGGAGTAGCCGTCCCTCACGTTGACACGCGAGAAGACGCCGAGACGGTGGTTCGGGCGGGCAAGTTCTCTCCGCTCGGCAAACGCGGTATGTACGGAAGTCGCCAGGGGCTTGGCGATCCGGATTTCTTCAAGAAGGCCAACGATGAAACGATGTTGATTGTGTTCATCGAAGACGTGATCGCGCTGGACAATCTAGATGAAATCTTGAAGGTGGACCACATAGACGTATTCCTCGTCGGACCAGGTGATATGTCCCAATCGATGGGCCACCTGGGTGATCCGTTCCATCCCGAAGTGACACAAGCTCTTGAGAATGCCGTGCGTAAGATAGTTGCGGCGGGTCGCACCGCCGGGACGGTAGGCAATCACGAGAACGTGGCGCGCTACATGGAGGTAGGGGCACGATTTTTCCTTACCAGTCCACTGCCGTGGATAGGCGCCGGTTACGAAGAATTACGTCAACGGGTGGGAGCGACGCGTTGAGGCTCCGAAACCTCTGGGTTTTAGGAGCGAGTGCCGCGGCCGTCGTGATCATCGGGGTGGCATGCGGTGGCAGTAGTCCCAGCTCTGATCGAAACCTTGGCGACGTGCTTGTCCTCACGCCGACTCCGGCACCGGTGAACTGTATCGATCCCTACCCCGCCAGCGCGCCTACGTTTGGTGACGACGATGCTATCGCGTACGAGACACTTTCTTCGGGCGTTGCTGTTTTTGATCACCAGGTGGGTGATGGATCAGCGCTGGAGATGGACAGCAACGTAAGCGTCCATTACACCGGGTTCTTTGACGATGGTTGTGTTTTTGATACCAGCCATACACGGGGCGCTCCCGTGACGTTCAAGCTCAACAACCTGATTCAAGGCTGGCAGATCGGAATGGCAGACATGCTTGAAGGCGGCAAACGCCGGATCCGTATTCCTTCCGATCTTGCGTACGGCGATGCCGGACTTAACATCTCCGGATTCGTCATTCCCGGGGGCGCAACGTTGATTTTTGAAGTGGAATTACTTGAGGCGGTCCAGTAGACATCTGATCCTGTGCACCACGATAAACAGATGACACACTCCCCGATAGACCGCGCCCGAGTGCAGTCTGTGATCTTGGACGTCCTAGCCGCAGAGCAGTTTTGTGAACGAGATGAACTGCTGGACGGAAAGGTTCACGTTATCGAGGCCGAACCGATAGATCCGGAAACGAAGTGGGTGACTGGCGGTCGCTGGTTTGATATTCCCCGACCTTATTTCAGCCTCGTATCGATGGGCGTCGGCGGTGTAGTAACGGCGTCACCGGAGTTGATATCGTGGGTCCGCCCGTTATACGAAGGCGTTAATCGTGACGAGATGATGGAGCCGGTGCGCATTGCCGAGGTCTCTAACCGCATGGCGGAGCACGGCCAGAAAACGTTTGGCCCGTTCCCCCGATGGGTGTGCGCAGAGGAAGATCTCAAGGAATACGCAGCACCGGCGGGCTACACAATCGAGCTTCGGGACGATGAAGACGATCGACACTCCGTTATGAGTCGACAGGCAATCAGCCGGAGACCCGGAGAGCGCACCACACACCAGTTCCGGGTCGTGGCGATCGGTTCAAACGGCCCGATAGGTTCAGCAGGAGTTACCGCGGACGGAGATGGGCTATACCAGATACACATCGCCATAACGGAAGAGCATCGTGGGCGCGGGTTGGGGCGGGCCCTCACATATGCGATCACACGCGCCACGTTCGATCACGGAGCTGTGCCCTACTACGGAACGACGTCGGTCAATACGTGGTCTATGCGGACAGCCATCGCCTGCGGCTTCTACCCGTCATGGGTGCACCTGTTCTCCCGTGACGTGCGCCATAGCCAATAACCGTGCCGCCTGATTCCGGGTCCCCACTGCTCGATTCACGCGACCGCATGATCACGGTCTTCGTAGCGGCGGCCGGACTGTTCCTCGTCGCGCTGGATTTCTCGATCAACGTGTCCCTGCCTACGATGCGTGATTCTCTTGGGGCGTCGCTGATTTCCGTGCAGGGAATCATCATCTTTTACCACGCCAGCCGAAGCGGCCTGGCCCCGGCAGCCGGTGGACTGGGCGATGCTTTCGGTCTACGGCGCGTGTTCCTCTGGGGCGTCGTCGCGTACACGGCCGCCGTGGGTCTCATCGCATTACAGGATTCACTGGGTGCCGTGGTCGCGCTCCGTGTCCTGCAGGGAGTCGGGGCGGCGATATTATTCACCACCGGACCGGCACTCGTCGTACGGGCGTTCGGTCCAAAACGGCGTGGCACGGCACTTGGTGTAACACTGGCGGCCGTGAGCGCCGGTCAACTCACAGCGACGCTCGGGGGCGGTTATCTGTCCGAGGCGATCGGATGGGAGGCTATTTTCTACGCCCGCGTGCCCATTGGCGTGGCCGTTCTGGCGGCTGGCCTGTTTGTGCTCTCACGTGATCCAGCGAGTGGAGACCGAAGATTCGACTGGTCCGGCGCGATCGTTCTGTACGGGGCGCTGTTCGCATTGGTTTCGGCGATATCTTTCGCGCGGCTGGATGGCCTGATGTCCGGGCTTGTGATCGCGTTGGCGGTGCTGACGGCGCTGCTGTTCGCAGGGTTCAAATTCCTGCAGAAACGCGTCAAACGCCAGATGCTTCCGAGAGCATTGTGGACCACACAGGGGTTTGCCGTGGGTGGGATTTCCAACTTGCTTTTGTTCATGGCCAGCTTCCTAACATGGTTCCTGTTCCCGTTCTTCATCACGGACGTGCTCGGCAGGGGCGTCTTGGTAGTCGGTTCGATGCTAGCGGTCGTTGCGGGCGCATCCACGATCGGTTCAATAGCAGGGGGTTGGCTGGCGGACCGGATCGGAGATCGTGTCGTTACCGCCTCAGGGGCCGGAATCACGGCCCTTGGTCTCGTATGGATTTCCGGGATGAACGACGAATCATCGCTACCCGGCATCGCAATGCGCGTCGGCCTTGCCGGTGTGGGATTCGGGTTGCATCAGGCGGCTGTCTACTCGCTGGCGATGCGTAAAACTCAACCTGAGCATGCCGGTGCTGGATCAGCCGTTCTAGCCGTGGCGCAAACACTTGGCACCCCGCTATCGATTTCGTTCGGGATGGTGATCTTTACGTGGCGCAAGGACGATGCCATAGACGCAGGAGTGCTGGCCACAGACGCATTCGTCGGCGCGTTTCACGACACCTACCTCGCAGCAGCCGTGATCGCCGTGCTGGCAGGGCTCGTGGTGATGACCGTGAGGCGACAACGCGTGTAGGTTCGCGGCTTGACCCCGCTGCACCAGTTCTCTAACCGGCCTCCCGGGGTAAGCGGCCGGCACAACCTCTGCCACCTCTACGGCCAGACCTACACCTAACGTAGTGAACGGAAACTGTGGGCCAGATTCAGCCGAGGATCTCAGTCGATTACACGTGGACATTTTAAACTTCGCTGCCGAATCAGGCCGTCCGGGCAGTAAGATCGCCCTGTGCCGACAGTCCGCGGTCACGCCAAGTCCGAAGAAGAAATTCCATCAACATAAATCCGGGGAGACGATGTTCCATGAAGGTCACACGGGTCGAACCGATATTTCTGGACAAATTTCTGCTCGTCGAGATCGAAACCGATGAGGGGATTATCGGGCTCGGGGAATCTGGCTCCTGGGGATTTCTGGAGGCTTCCGGAGCGGCCATTGAGAAGTTCGGTCGCTACCTGATTGGCAAAGACCCGCTTTTAATTGAACATCACTGGCAGTATATGTACCGCTTCTCTCATTTCCGTGGCGCAGCGATCATGGGTGCGCTCTCTGCTGTCGACATCGCCCTCTGGGACATCGCAGGCAAGCACTTCAACGTTCCCACATACGCCCTCATGGGCGGCAAGGTCCGAGAGAAGGCACGCGTCTACTACCACGTGTTCGGTGACACGACGGAAACCCTCGTTGCGGGAATCGTTGACGCCAAGGCCCAAGGCTTCACCGCAGTTGGCCACCTGACGCCGTTCCTGGACGAGGACCGAGACGTCCCCTACTTCAAGACACACGCGAACAAGATCGGCGACGCTATAGATACGGTCCGCAAATACAGGGAAGCCGTAGGCAACGACGTAGACCTTTGTATCGAGATCCATAGGCGCCTGACGCCCGCCGAGGCAGTTCAGTTGGGGCTCGGCATCGAGGAGTTCCATCCCTACTTCTACGAAGACCCTGTGACGCCGGACAATTTCGACGAGATGGCATACGTGGCGGACAAGATCAACATCCCGATAGCGACCGGAGAACGATTCACCACCCTGTGGGAGTTCCAGATGCTGCTGAACAGGAGCGCCGTCCAGTACGTGCGGCCCGATGTTTGTATGGTGGGCGGAATCAGCGGCGCCAAGAAGATTGCAGCGCTGGCGGAAGCACACCACGTCGGCGTCGTCCCCCACAACCCGTTATCTCCGGTATCAACCGCCGCCTGTCTGCAGATAGCGGCCTGCATCCCAAACTTTGCCCTTCAAGAGTACCCGACCGGCGAGGACGTGTTCCCGAAGATAGATATGGTTGATAACCCGGCGGAACACGACGGCATCGGATATCTGATGATCTCGGATCGCCCGGGAATTGGCATCAATCTGAAGCCGGGGGCCCGCGAAAACATACCAATGACACCTCGAGAGGTGATCACGCGATTACACGCAGACGGGAGTGTGATGGATCAATAGCGCCCAACGGGCCGTTTATTTAGATGAACATTGCGGTGTGAGCTGCATGTTTTCTATCGATTTCGGTTCTTGACTTGGTTTGAGCGTGAGGTGAGAATCCGGGCGGATGTCCGAAACCTGCGATCCCCGTGTGACCGAGGAGGTCTGATTGCTCTACGAACTGCGAATTTATGAGTGCTTCGGTGGGCGGTTGCCCGCGCTCCACAAGCGGTTCAACGATCACACAACCGAGATCTTTGAACGACACGGCATCAAGAACATTGGCTACTGGACCAACGAAGTTGGACCGTCCAGCGTAGAGCTTATCTACATGATCGCTTTCGAAGACTGGGGCCAACGTGAACGCGCATGGACATCGTTCCAGAACGACCCTGAATGGGCGAAGGTTCGGGCAGCATCTGAAGAGGACGGACTAATCGTGAAGAACGTCCGGAATCAGCTACTCAAGCCAACCCCATACTCACCTCTTCAGTAAGAACCCGATTGATGTCTCCGGCCACTTCACGGCCGACCATCAACCAATACCTAGAAATACGCCCGGTGATCTAGACCGGGCGAATCCGTAAATCCAACCCGTCAAGAAAGGGAACAGCCCCATGCCTGTGATGGACAAACTAAAGAATCTCTCCGGAACGGCCGCCATTGTCGGCGTCGCCGAGTCGGACAAGATTGGCCGGACCCCGGACAAGGGTCCGCTGGAGTTGCATGCCGAAGCCGGACGCAACGCTCTTGCGGACGCCGGAATCGATAAAAGCGAGGTCGACGGTGTTTTCACCGCCGGTTACTCGACATATGACGTCGCCGAGTACATGGGCATCACGCCTCATTTCACGGACTCCACATCCGTTGGCGGCTCTTCATTCGTAATCCACATCGCCCACGCAATTGCCGCCATACAGGCCGGCTACTGCGAAGTAGCGCTGATCACCCACGGACAGACCGGGCGATCTGACCGCGCCCGTGCGGGGGGCAATCCCGGACTGCCTAATGCGCAGTACGAGTCCCCGTACGGCATCATCGGCCCGCCGGTCGCCTACTCGCTGGCCGCAAACCGTTACATGCACCAGTACGGCGAAGACCGGACGCGTGAGGCGATGGCAAACATTGCCGTCTCCACCCGCAAGTGGGCCAACATGAATGAGAAGGCCTTCTTCTATGACACGCCGATGACTTTCGACGAGTATCACGACTCTCGCTGGATATCATGGCCGTTCCACCTGCCGGACTGCTGTCTGGTGACGGACGCCGGGGCGGCAATCGTGATCACGTCCGCAGAACGTGCAAAGTCCACCAAAAAAGGCGGCGTGAGCATCCTGGGAGCGGCGGAAGGACACGACCACGCCGTCCTACACCAGATGCCAGACCTGACTCGAACCTGGGGCCGGCACTCCGGACCACAGGCGCTCGAGATGGCCGGGTTGACACACGACGATCTGGACCTGGCGATGATCTACGACTCGTTCACCTACACGGTGCTCGCAACGCTAGAGAGCCTCGGATTCTGCGGACCCGGTGAAAGCCCGGACTTTGTAGCTGATCAGCGGACAGCGCCGGGCGGAGATTTCCCACTCAACACGAGCGGCGGAGGTCTTTCGTACACCCACCCGGGAATGTACGGAATCTTCACGGTTGTAGAGGCAGTGCGACAACTCCGAGGAGAGACCGGTAAACGACAAATTGATGACTGCAACCTCGCCATGGCACACGGCACGGGCGGACTTCTTTCGTCCACCGGTACCGTGATTCTGGGAAGGGACTAACACTCATATGGCAGACGGATACAACAAGCCGATACCGATTCCGCAACCGGAATCAGACAACTACTGGGAGGGTGCAAAAGCTGGCGAACTGCGTCTTCGCAAGTGTGATGACTGCAACCAGGCGTACTTCTACCCGAGGAACATCTGCCCAGATTGCGGAAACAACAACACCTCATGGATCGTGGCCAGTGGCAATGCAAAAATCCACACCTTCGCCATCGTCCACCGGCCCCCGCACCCCGGTTTCATGGACGACATCCCGTACGTCCCAGCGATTGTGGAACTTGAGGAAGGCCCTCGTATGGCTACACAGATCGTCAACGTGGAGGCTGACCCCAGCAAGATCTCTATAGACATGGCTGTCAAGGTAGTTTTCGAGTCGATCACAGACGAAATATCCCTTCCGAAGTTCGAACCGGCGTAAACGGGCTCTGAATGATCGTGTGCGATAGGGGCGGACCGACCCGTCCCTCCTTCATCGCATGCAGCCATGAATCCGTTTACACGTCGATAGACGCACCGGGCCAGACCCGGGAAGGACCTATCACATGCCAGTAATGGACAAGCTGAAAACGATATCCGGTTCAATCGCTATCGTGGGTGTCGCCGAATCGGACAATATCGGGCGCGTGCCCGAAAAGGGCCCGATGGAGTTGCACGCAGAGGCCGGGCGTAACGCCCTGGCGGATGCCGGCATCGACAAGAGCGAGGTCGACGGCGTTTTCACCGCCGGTTACTCGACCTACGACATTGCCGAGTACATGGGTATCACACCCCACTTCACCGACTCGACATCGGTCGGTGGATCGTCTTTCGTGATCCACATCGCCCACGCAATGGCCGCCATCGCTGCTGGCTACTGTGAGGTGGCGCTGATCACGCACGGCGAGTCCGGCCGTTCAAACCGGGCACGGCCCGCGGGCAACCCAGGCCTGGCCGGGGCGCAGTACGAGGCCCCGTACGGCATCATGGGAGCGCCGATCGGTTATTCGTTGGCCGCAAACCGCTACATGCACCAGTACGGCGAGGACCGAACGCGTGAGGCGATGGCAAACATCGCGGTCTCCACGCGCAAGTGGGCCAACATGAACGAGAAGGCCTACTTTTACGACACGCCGATGACCTTTGACGAGTATCACGACTCCCGATGGGTATCGTGGCCATTCCATTTGCCGGACTGCTGCCTGGTAACTGATGCGGGCGCGGCCATCGTGATCACTTCGGCCGAACGTGCGAAGTCGACCAAAAAAGGTGGCGTAAATGTTCTTGGTGTCGCCGAGGGTCACGACCACTCCGTACTGCACCAGATGCCTGACCTTACCCGAACCTGGGGCCGCCACACGGGACCACAGGCGCTCGAGATGGCGGGGTTGACGCACGACGACCTTGATCTGGCGATGATCTACGATTCGTTCACCTACACGGTGATCGCTACGTTAGAGAGCCTCGGGTTCTGCGGACCGGGTGAAGGCCCGGACTTCGTCGCCAACCAGCGCACGGCGCCGGGCGGAGACTTCCCACTCAACACGAGCGGCGGAGGTCTTTCCTACACGCATCCGGGAATGTACGGAATCTTCACGGTTGTAGAGGCAGTGCGACAACTCCGAGGCGAGACGGGACAGCGCCAGCTCGACACCTGCAAACTAGCCATGGCTCACGGCACGGGTGGGACACTCTCCTCGACCGGCACGGTGATCCTGGCCCGAGACTAAGGCCCGTTTGACCTGACTGGAACTCATAAAAGGGGCGAACCTTCGGGTTCGCCCCTTATCGCGCCGTGCGGTACCCGTGAAGATCTGTGCCCTAGAGGAATACAATTGCTCTTTGCGTTTGCGTTCCCGTACTCTCGCACCAGAGCGCGCACGCTGATCCGATATCCTCAGGACATTTGAATGGGTAACGTTCGCCACTTTCTCTCGGTCACAGATCTCGCGCCTTCAGAGGTTCGAGAAGTGATAGCGCGCGGCCGCGCGTTGAAGGCGGGAGAGCAATCTCAGGCGCTGGCCGGAAAGTCCATCGCTATCCTGTTTGAGAAGCCATCTCTCCGAACCAAGTTGAGCTTCGAGGTCGGAATACACCGACTCGGAGGCCACCCGGTCTACTTCTCACCTGAAGAGGTGGGGCTAGGCAAACGTGAGCCTGTCGAGGATGTCGCACGCGTGATGTCCCGCATGGCCGACGCCGCGATCATCCGGACTTTTGATCATGGAATTCTAGAACAGTTCTCTAAGGCAGCAACAATCCCTGTGATTAATGCCCTGACCGACGGAGAGCACCCTTGCCAGACGCTGGCGGATCTTCAGACGATTGAAGAGAGCAAAGGGTCGCTTAACGGCGTCAGGGTGGCTTACATCGGTGACGGTAATAACGTCGCTATCAGCCTCGCCCTTGGCATGGCATCTACCGGTGGGCATCTGACAATCGCATCACCCGACGGATACAACCTGCCGGAAACGACCGAGAGCGACGTTTTACCCCTGAACGAAAAAAGCGGAGGAAGCCTGAAGTTGGTCAGCGATCCCGTAGACGCGGTCAGGGATGCCGACATTGTTTATACGGACGTGTGGACAAGCATGGGGCAAGAAGAGGAAACACGAATCCGGCTCGAGGCATTCAAGGGCTATCAGGTCAATCCAGGGCTACTGGATAACGCCCCCTCAGGGGTTTGCTTCATGCACGATCTTCCAGCGCACCCGGGCGAGGAAATCTCGGACGGCCTGTTGACAGATCCAAGGTCGATCGCGTTTGACCAGGCCGAAAATCGTCTTCACGCGCAGGCCGGTCTTCTACACTTCCTGTTCTCCGGAGCCTGATGCCATGGCAATCCCGGTAATCGCCATCGTGGGCCGGCCAAACGTCGGCAAGTCCACACTGTTTAACCGGCTCGCCGGTGAGCGCATTGCCGTGGTTAGCGATATCGCCGGAACGACTCGCGATCGCGTCTCCGCAGATGCCAAATGGAAAGAAGAACCTTACATTCTGGTGGATACCGCCGGTATCGAAGGCAACAGCGAAGACATCTTCTGGCCAGACATGCAGTCTCAGGTCCTGAAAGCACTGGACGAAGCAGACTCACTGATCTTCGTCACCGACACGCACCAAGGTCTGACCACTGCTGACCGCGACGCCGCAAACCTAATCCGCCGGTACCACAAGCCGGTGATCCTCGCCGCCAACAAGGCAGACAACATCGAGCGGGAACAAGACGCGGTCGAGGCATACGAACTGGATTTGGGCGATCCGATTCCAATCAGTGCCTATCACAACATAGGCATCTCTGATCTCATGGAAGCCGTGATGACTAGTGTGGTCGGGGAAGATGAGGAGGAGTTCGGGAAAGATGTCCGGATCTCCATCGTCGGCCGACCGAATGTCGGCAAATCTGCGCTACTGAACGCGCTTACGGGCGAAGAGCGGGCTCTGGTGAGCGACATACCCGGCACAACAAGAGATTCGGTCGACAGCCGATACCACTACTTCGACGACGGCACAGAGATGGACCTCAGGTTCATCGACACAGCCGGACTTAGACGCCGCGGCAAGACCGAGCAGGGCATAGAGAAATACAGTGCGTTGCGGACCATTCAGGCTATCGAACGGTCACACACAACGCTGATAGTTCTGGACGCGACCGAGTTCGTGACAGCTCAGGACCTGCACGTAGGCGGATACGCCGCCGATTCAGCGCGTGGCCTGGTTGTGGTCGTCAACAAATGGGACCTTTCAAGAGAACTAAAGCTAACCCAGGAAGAAGCGAGGGAAGAGATCCGGGATCGCTTCAAGTTTCTCCCGAACTCCTCGATCGTGTTCACATCGGCACTGACCGGCCGCGGGCTGGATCGGCTCTTGAAGGCCACAGTCGCGACCTACTTTGAGTGGACGAAAAAGATCCCTGCCGGAGATCTCACTCGGGTAGTGATTGATGCACTCGGCGCACACCCTCCGCCCAGAGGCGGATATCGGCGTGTACGGTTGCGCAAGGTTGCCCAGACACGAACTGGCCCGCCTACGTTCACTTTTCACATGGCGAACCCGGACTTAATACACTTCTCCTATCGTCGTTATCTCGATAACCGTTTACGTGACGCTTTCGGATTTAATGGCAGTCCGTTACGGTTACGGTTCGTAGGGGGAGCCTGATGGAACCCGTGTTGTTCGCGGGATCCTTGATCGTTGCCTATGTACTGGGCGCATTCCCGACCGGATTACTGGTCGGGAAACTAGTTCGCGGCGTAGACATACGTCGCTATGGAAGCGGCAGCACCGGCTCCACGAACGTCTACAGGACACTTGGAAAGTTCCCCGCCGCTTTCGTCGTCGTCCTCGACATTGCCAAAGGCATTGTGACCGTCGGCATTGCATGGGCAGCCACGGACGACAACGAATATGCGCTCGCGCTTGCTGGCGTCGCCGTCATTGTCGGTCATAGCTGGCCCGTCTTCTCAGGCTTCCGCGGCGGCAAAGGCGTGATGACAGGCTGGGGCGCAATGATCGTGCTGTCGCCGATCGCGGCAGGCATCACCGCACTAGGATGGCTTGTGGTCACCATCACGAAGTACGTCTCGATCGGTTCGCTGTTCGGCACCACACTCGGAAGCGTTACCATCGTCATACTCAGCGTAATCGGACTGGCACCAATGGAATACGCCGTCTTCTCTGTAGGCGGTTCTCTGGTGATATTCATAAGGCACACGGAAAACATCAGTCGCCTGATATCGGGCGCTGAAAAGCCCGTGACAGAGCCCGGCAGACCTACCCGTGCCCGTACACGCGAGAGCTAGGAAACTCCAGATGGCAAAAGTCGGAGTTGTAGGAACGACAAGCTGGGGCACCACCCTCGCTATTTTGCTCGGTCGTTCTGGCCACGACGTCACCTTATGGGCACGAACCGACGCCGATGCCGATCTTCTAAACGCGACCGGAAGGAATGATCGGTTCCTGCCCGGAGTCGATTTCCCGGACGGATTGAATGTCACAGCGGACACGTCGGAAGCCTTTGGACGGGCCGAACTGGTTTTGCAGGCTGTACCGTCCTCGTCGGTCACCGAAAACGCTAGAAAGATCGCTCCATACGTATCCCATGACGCGATCATTATCAGCGCCACCAAGGGCATTGATGAGACCACCGGTCAGCGGATGTCTCAGTTATTCGGGAGAGCCCTGGGGCGGAACGATGTCGGTGCACTCTCCGGCCCGAACCTGGCCCTGGAGATCGCCGAGGGTAAGCCAGCAACCACAACGGTGGCGCATACCGATCAGTCAGCCGCAGCAACGGTCCAAAAAATCCTGAACTCAAGCGTCTTCCGGGTTTACACGAGCTCCGATCTGATCGGGATCGAACTTGGCGGCGCACTAAAGAACGTCATTACCATCGGCGCAGGTTTCATTGATGGTCACGGCCTCGGGAACAATAGCAAATCGGCTTTCGTGACACGAGGACTCGCTGAAATCACTCGGCTTGGCGTGGCGATGGGAGCGCAAGCGGAGACCTTCGCAGGGCTGTCTGGCATGGGCGACCTGATCACCTCGTGTTACAGCGGGTTGTCCCGGAACCGATTCGTGGGCGAGGAGCTTGCGAAGGGCCTTTCAGCCGCCGAGATCGTCGCCGGGATGGACCAGGTCGCTGAAGGCATAAAGACGACGCACGCCGCGGTTAGCGTTGCAGAGTCTCTCGACGTGGATATGCCGATCGCCAGAGTTACAAAGGCCGTGCTAGACGGCGAATTAGACCCAAAATCAGCGATCGCTGGACTTATGACACGCACACCCGTTTCGGAGATGGAGTCGACGCATTAACGAACCCGGCAATGTGTTTAGTCGCCCCTGTATATCAAGAGGCTTCTAGATCTCCGAGTTCGTACAGCACCATAGTGACCGTTGCGATGGCCGCCGTCTCGGCACGAAGAATCCGGCTGCCAAGTGTCACAGGCAGGGCTCCGCATTGCTTCAGAAAGTCGATCTCCGCCGCGGTAAGCCCCCCTTTAGGTCCGATCACGATACTGATTGCGTCATGAGAGCCCGCAGCCTGAGTCTTTAGTACCTCACGCAGGCTGCTGGAGGTCTCCCCTTCCCACGGCACGATCAGTAGCCCGGTGGGCGGATCTGCAAACGCGGCATCCATCGCAACCGGCGCGACGACTTCTGGCACGAACACCCGACCTGACTGCTCGACAGCCTCCTGTACGATCCTCGCCCAGCGTGCCTGGCGGCCTTCGGAAGCCCCGGTCGATCCAGCTCCTGACACTCTTTCAGTAAATAGCGGAATGAAGCGCTTCACGCCCAGTTCGACACCCTTCTGTAAAACGAGTTCGAACTGGGCCGCATCGATCAACGATTGGTACAGCGTGATATCAACCCGAGGCTCGGTGCTGGGTCGGGTGACGTCTACGACATGTCCCTCAACACACCGCGATGAAATCTCATCAAGTTCGATCGTCCACTCGGTGCCGCTTCCGTCAAAAACGCCGATCTCTTCACCGGCCCGCATCCTGAGCACGCGCGACAGTTGCCTTGCGATATCTCTTGGAAACCGGACAGGGCCTGTTACTGGCATACCGTCCGGCAGGTAAAACCGGTGCATGGAACTACCCTAAACGTTTCCGGGAACTGATCAGGAACGCATCACGGCAGAAAAAGCCGCCCAGTCGCCTGAAATGGTGAGATCGGTGAACTCGGCACCCGCCTCTGTAAAAGCCGTTTCAACCTCGTCTTTACGCTCGGCGAGCAAACCCGAGCCAACAAACACGCCATCATGTGCCAGAGTCGCCAGTATGTGCGGTGCGAGCACAATTAGGATGTTGGCAGAAATGTTGGCCACGGTCACGTCAATTGATCCGTCCGGGATGGTCGGATTCGGCAGGCTACCAAGATGAAAATCGGCCTCATGTCCGAGGTCGTTCTTGCCCAGGTTATCGTGGCTGGCCTTTATCGCATCAGCCTCGATGTCGAGGCCGGTCACGGACCCGGCTCCGAGCTTAAACGCAGCGAGGGTCAGTATCCCGGAACCGCAACCCAGATCAAGAACCTTACAACCCGGGGAGATCGATTTCTCAAGATAAAGCATGCACATGCGGGTTGTGGGATGGTGTCCCGTCCCGAACGCCAAACCGGGATCTAGCTTGATCACGATGTCGTCCGACTTCCGGTCCCAGTTTGAGCCTTCTGGAGCGATCACCATTCTCTTGCCCACGCGAACCGATTCGAACTCCTGGAGCTCCCATTCCCGATCCTCCAGTATTCGTTCTTTCAAGGGCGGAATGGGATGCAAGTAGGAGATTAATCGCAATCCAAGATCAATTTTGGAACGACGGTCATCCGTTGTGGCGTCGATCGGAAGATAGGCTCTCACTATTACAGACGCGTTCACTGGCGGTGTCTCGCCCTCATCCGGATTAAAGCCCCCAGCCTCTTCCACAACGACCCCACCTTCACCGTATCGGGCGAAAAGGTGAGTCAGAGGCTCCGCATATTCCCCTGGGGCTTCGGTGCTTAATTCAAGCCATTGAGACGGCATTTCGTGTTAGTCGAGTTCCGCGATGCAAGATTCAGGAAGAAAGCTGTCCAGCATTAATTCCCGTCGCCAGTCATGAAATCTTTGACCTTCCCAAGCCATCCGTCTTCTTCAAGGCCGGGAGAAATATCGTCACCCATGGTTGCGGCAAGCTCTTCAAGCAACTCCCGCTGACGCTCGTCCAACTTTCGCGGAATGGCGACATTAACTATGACGATCTGGTCGCCACGTCGTCCGGAGGATCCGAGGCGAGGCACGCCGAGATCGCGCATCCTGAACGCCTGTCCGGACTGGGTACCGGCCGGAATTTCAAGTTCTTTCAGCCCGTCTACGGTTTGGACTTTAGTCGTAGCACCAAGCGCAGCCCTTGCAACGTTGACGTCCAGCTTAATGAGGATGTCGTTACCGTCCCGCTCAAAGGTATCGTGAGGCTCGACATCGATATGGATATAAAGGTCTCCCGGCGATGCACCGTCGTCCCCTGGTTCACCTTCCGATCTGAGTCGAATTCGGCTTCCAACGTCCACACCCGCGGGAACGTTTACCGAAATCTGGCGCTGCTTCCTTTCCCGACCGGCTCCCTGGCACTGCGTACACGGCGACGAGACTGTCTTGCCGGCGCCCTGGCAGGAGGAACAGGTCGACATCTGCGCGAACTGGCCAAAAATACTACGCTGGATTCGCCGTACCTGGCCGGAGCCACTGCAAGTCGCGCACTGAACGACCGACGTCCCCGGTTCGGCACGACTACCGGAACAACGACCGCAGACCTCGACACGATTGATGTCGAACTCCTTCTCGGCGCCAAATACCGCTTCCATAAAGGTAATCGTCGTGCGGTACTCGAGGTCTCTGCCTCGTGCGGGACCACGTGATCGCTGCCCGCCGCCGAAGAATGATTCGAATATGTCTCCGACTCCGCCAAATCCTTCAAAGCCCTCAAATCCACGGCCGGCGGCACCGTTCGCGCCAGCATGGCCGAATTGATCGTAAGAAGCGCGGCGGTCTGGGTCGCTTAAGACCTGATACGCCTCGCTTATTTCTTTGAAATGATCCGTCGCCCCGGCGTCTTTGTTCCGATCGGGATGGAACTGAAACGCCAGCTTGCGGTACGCTTTTTTGATGTCCTCAGGAGTGGCATTACGTGCAACCCCGAGGGTTTCATAAAAATCTGTTTTAGTGGTCATTGACGATAGAAATTAACTCGTCGAAGAGAATGAAATGCGATAGTACAAACTCATTATACGAACGCGAAAGTCCAATCGTCGACGCCGTTTACCCGGATTTGCCTAAGTGTGCGCCGTCGTTGACTCGCCCGATACGGGATATCCGTAGTAGGCCTCTGTAACCAGATCGCCGAGTAATGTGGCCGCTGCCTCCACCACAGGCACCGCACGTTTGTAAGCGAGTCTCGTCGGTCCAATCATTCCCACAACCCCAGAAGCCTCGGACGGCACACCGTATCTTGCGATGATCACACTGCATCGGTTGAACTCCACCCGCGGAATCTCGGCGCCGATGTACACAACCGCACTGCCATCGCTCGGCGCGCCCTCAGAGAGTTCATACAACGCCTCGTCGCTGTCGAGTGCTTCGGTCAGCTCAGCGCCGTAATTATCCTGGGATAGTTCAGGCGCCCCGAGCAGGCGTCCCAATCCTTCAATGTTGTAGCCAGAGATTTTCTGCTGGTCCCGCTCTCGTAAAGCTCTAACCGCTGACCCGAGAATAAGTGATTCCAGCCCATCCCCGGAGTCAGCGACACCTATTTGCCGGGCGATCTCATCTGCGGTGCGGCCGGTAACAGCTTCGTGGACACGGTTTCGAACACGGAATAGCTCATCCTGGGTTGTAGGAGAATCAAGCGGGATCAACTGTTTGACTACCGTCGTTTCGTGGAGGATGAGGACCAGCATTGCCGTCAGGTCCTGCATCAACAGAATCTCTAGTTGCTTAATCCTGGATGCGTCGGCTCTCGGTGCAGACGCGAACGCAAGAGTCTTGAGCAGCCCGGCCACGATGGAAGCGGCGGCATCTGCCCACTCCTCCATGTCACGGCGGCGTTTCTCAAGGGCCGCTCTTATGGCATCAAAGTCATGCACGTCCGGCTGGATGTAATTTGCTTCGAGTCCTTCGACAACGAAACGATAGCCCTTGTCCGCCGGCACGCCGCCAGCCGAGCTGTGCGGCCGTGTGATGTAGCCGTCATCCTCAAGGCTGACCATCTCGTTACGGACAGTAGCCGGACTAACCTTAACCTTGGGATCTGATGCGACAACAGAGGACGCGACCGGTTCACCTGTCGCGATGTAACCGTCAACAATGAGTCGTAATATGCTGCCCCGGCGCGGGCTCAGGGTGGTCATTTGCGCTCTCCAGAGAGATGCGATCAGACTTATAGTGACGGCCATTTCGTATGCCCGCCCATAATGCCGAACCTAGCATGGCCGAAATGGGGTGTCAACACGATTGGCTTACGTTGACCGTGCATTGGGGAGCACGTAGAGTGGAACGTGCTCTTTTAGACCATATTCAGGAGACTTCAACAGTCTCCTCCTCTTCGATTCTTTGACCTTATTTTATGCGCTTCACGCTCTTCTGGAATTAATTCATGGACATTAGCTGGCTCGCTGACAGATCGATCATCATTAGCGCCGCCGCGGGGACCCTTGTGATGGACCCCCACCCGGGTTCTAGGCCTGGGCCAGACGTCGATGCCGACACTTCCGTGGTCACGGTTAGTAACGCCAACGCCCTCCCTGGTATCGAAGGATGGGAGGATAAAGTCCCTATTATTCGTGGTCCGGGTGAATACGAGATTTCAGGTCTGGCTGTCAGGGGAATTGCAGTTCCTTTAGGCGACGCCAACGAACCGAGGGCTCTGAATACGGTTTACGCGCTGGATGCCGAACTTCTCACTGTCTGCCATCTAGGGGCCCTGAACGGTCCTCTTACAACGCAGGCCGCACAACTGATCGGGCACGTGGATGTATTGATCACCCCAGCAGGGGGCACGGATCAGGCTATTTCAGCCGATCAGGCCGCCGCAGTCACACGGGTGCTTGAGCCCCGTGTAGTAATTCCACTGCACCCGAGTATTCCTTCAGATGGATCCGATCTCACCGCGTTCGACCAGTTCGTCTCCGAGATAGGCCTACCCAAGCCAGAACCAGCGACGAGAGTGACGATTACCCGGGGTAACCTCGGAGAAACGCAAAGACTCGTGCTCCTGAGGCCTCAGGGCGGTTAACTAGCTCTCTTAGAGCGATAAACCGCAGGCCAATTAGTCTTTCTATGGATCGTCGCAAGGTCGACTATCCGATGTCCTTTTAACCGACCGATGATTTTGCCGTCTTCTGCCTCGCCCGAACCCAAAAGGCCAGTGCTAGCGGAGCCAACAGTAGTCCGATCTGACCACCGGAAGCCGGGCCGCCAGGATTAGCGCTGCACAGGCCTCCACCAACTTCATCTTCTTCAACCACAATCACTTCTTCAACCTCCGTTACTACCGGTGTAGCAGTCGGCTCAGAAATCGTGGTCGCGGTCGCATCAATCACAACGCTCACCGGGATCGGTGTCGGAGTCGGGGTTGCTGTCGGTACCGGCGTACTGGTCGGGGCAGGTGTAGGCGTACGTGTGGGCTCCGGCGTTGCCGTGGGTTCCGGTGTCTGAGTTGGCGTGGGCACAGAAGTCGCTGTTGGGATCGGAGTCGGTATCGGCGTAGAAGTCGGCATAGGCGTAGGAGTTGGTAGAGCGTCAAAGGTCAGTATGACATTAGAAACGATTTCGCCTGGCTGGTAAGGCACAGTCTGACCGGATTTTATTCCAGCAAGGAAAAATTCGACCGGTACACCGGCAAGAGCCATATCCTGAGGATCGACGATGATAGAAAATTCGCCGCCAGAGATACTTCCGCCGGATGATTCGTAAGACGGACCGATTCGAACCGTCAACGGAGTTGCGTCAGGAGGTGGTGCGTCGCCAGCTTTCACAAATCCTGAGTAACGAGCCGGGAGGCTTGGTACCGGAGTCGGCTCAAGGGGGATCGTGGAAAACGTCAGGTCAAACACAGCTGACGAAGGACACGGGTCCGCTGCGCAGTTCGGCAAAAAGTAAGTGTCTTGAGTCGTGGCAACAATCTGATTCTCAAGAATGAACTCGAGTTTGTCGCCGTCGGCTCCTAGTACTGGTCCCACTGCCAACGCAATGTAACGTCCGCCGCTGGTCGTAACCACACCCGATTCCCACGACGTTCCCACCACGCGTGCCCTGATCTCTAGTCCATCCGCGGCAGGCTGTCCTGCAACGGTTACGGAGCCCTGATAGAGGGTGAATCCCAAGCTTGGAAAACCTTGAGCATCGACCGAAGCCTGTCCTGATGCAAATACTCCTAGAAGTGCAAACGCCAGTACAAGGCCCGATAAGACTCTTCTCTTCATGATGACTCCTGAACAGTGAACAACTCAGACCAGTTTACGTACCATCCAGAAAAACACATACGCTAAAGAGTTTCTGATTACGGGAAAATTAACTCTGCGACCGCCGTAAGTAAACGAATCAGGTCAAAGCACATCTAAGAAAAGCCCTGCTATTCGCCTACCCACGCTTTCCGCTTGAATCACAATTCTCCCGAAGGTTCGAGAGCGTGCCAGGACCACTACTCAACTGTACGGATGCGGTAACCCTTAATCCGTAACCAGAGTGCAAGCCCAAACGGGGACAGTATTAATCCCAGTTGTCCGGGAGACGCAGGACCGCCCGGGTCAGCCGTGCAGAGCCCTCCTGCCTCTTTTTCGTCCTCTAAATATCCAGCGACCAACTCCTGCGTTGAGGCATCTCCGGCCTGTCCGTCTAGCACGCTATCAGACACATCAGCAACACTGTCGTCCAATTCTGGAGGTGGGACCGCCGTAGGAGCCACAGTCGAAACCGGACTCGGGATAGCCATAGGCACCATGGTCGAAACCGCAGTCGGAACAGCCGTGGGAGCCACGGTCACAACTGCAGTTGAAACGGCCGTAGGAGCCACGGTCGGAACCGGAGTCGGAACAGCCGTAGGAACAACCGTAGGAACCATCGTCGGAACCGCAGTCGGGACAGCCGTCGCCTCCGGGGTCGCCGTCGAAACCGGAATGGGCGTCGGAACTCCCGCAAACGTCAGCCACACATCCCGTACGATCGCACCCGGTTCATACGTAACACTCTGCGACGCCTTCACGTCGTATAGGAAGAATTCAACCGGTGTTCCGGAAAGAGACATATCTTGGGGATCCACAATAACCGAGAATTCTCCATCCACCACCCTCCCGTCCGTCACCTCGTAATTGGGCCCGATCCGGACTGTAAATGGCGCCGAGTCCGAGGGTGCTTGGCCGTCAGCTGACATATATCCTGAATATCTAGCAGGAAGACTCGGAACTGGTGTGGGCGGAACAGGTGCAGCGTTGAAATCAATGTCAAACACGCGCGACGCCGGACATGGATCCGAACCGCAATTCGGTAAAGCGTAAATATCCTGAGTCGTGGCAACGACTTGGTTTTCAAGAATGAACTCTAGCTTACCCCCATCGGCCCCTTGCACTGGCCCAACTTTTAACACGATGTAACGCCCGCCACTCGTCTGGACTGACCCGGAGACATAAGACGTTCCAACAATGCGTGCTTTGATTTCCAGCCCGTCCTCAGCCGGTTCGCCCCCTACCGTTACCCAACCCTGATACAGAGTAAATCCCAGGCTCGGTGGTTGCGCGCTTACCGTAGGTAACCCTGAGGTGGTAACCCCCGCTAATACGGCTATTAAAAACAACGCAACCAGAGCCCGAGTATTCATGTTTCTTCCTGCCATTCACGTTTGGCCCAGTTGTTTACGTACACCCCAGAAAAACACATACCCCCCTCCCCAATTAAGGGAAGGGGGGTATGTCTGATTCCCGGTTAAGGGTTTCCCGCTACGGGACGATTACGTCGTCAGCCGTGGCGTATGCCCAGTAGGCTTCACCAGCAACCACGTTGGCGCCACCATCGCTTCCAGGTCGAGTCGATAGTGCCTGCCACGTCTTCGAGGTCGCATTCCAGGAGTAAACCTGAGTGACCTTGGCTGGGAAGTACAGCGCCGAAGTGTTGATGGTCGTGCCCGGTGCTCGCAGGGCGCCTGAGGCGTCACCTGTAACGTCGGTCACTCCAACAAGACTCCAACCCTTCGCCACAGCAATGGTCGGCGGAATCGACGAAGCAGTGAGGGCTGGGATCGGGACCACAAGGGCCGAGACCGCATCCGCTACCACTACGTAACCGACTCCACTTTCGATGCTCGCAAGGTCACCTGCCAGGACGCCGCTCTCCGCGTCACGTACCGCGCTGGTAAACGTTCCAGCCGTCGTGTCGTAAGAGGACACCGAGACAATGCCGGCCTTGTCGAACACCGCATTGATGGCCGTGTCGGCAGGGTTCAACGGGAACGACACTAGGGTCGTACCCGGCAACACTGACAGTTTGAACTCTGCACGCTTAGCAATCGTAAACGTGCTGCTCAGAGCAGTCGCCTTGTTACCTGCCAGGTCTGTTGCCGTACCGGTGGCCTTGTATAGACCAAGGGCAAGGTCAGACGTCGCTCGGATGTACGTCGTGTCGTCGCTTGTACCGAGCTCTGTGGTCACGTCTGTCAACGTTTCGGCCGAAAGACCGAATTCAGCCTTCGAGACCGTAACTTTCTCACCGAAGTTCCAGCGAACAAACGGACTGGCATCGGATGTTGTCCCGGTCGGAGACAGCGTCAATGTCGGCGCCGTCTTGTCCAGGGTGAACACCAGTGCACCGGTAGTACCAGTGCCCTTCTTGCCTGTGATGCTCGCACCCACGGTTACCGTGGCTGGAACAACTGTGTCGCTGTCAACTGTGGCACCCGACTGGGTAACCGTTATTGAGGCGTCCGCCGCGGTCACGTAGACGGATTTTTTCACACCCGTTGCGCCGGTTCCAAGGTAGTTAGTACCGCTAAAGGTAGCGATCCAAACGTTACCACCCTGGTTGACGGCAGTTACCGTGCCTTCGGCCGTGCCAGTCGTAGCCGCCGTGTAAATCGACACGACTGGATCAGAGGACAGTGCCTCGTCCGAAGTGACCGTGATGGTCATCGCTGCCTTGGTCAACGTTGTCGGTGCCGTGGCGGACGAGCCGCCAGACAGTGCAACGGTGATGTTCGGAGCAAGAGCGTCCTTGGCTTTCGCTATCGAGCCTGTGGACGTTGTGTTGCCCGCCACGTCAGAGATCGCACCAACGATGGTGACCTTCGGCGTCGCGCTGGTCGTAAGGGCTGTTCCGAGTGTCAGGAACACACGGTCCTTGAACCCTTTGCCTCCAACTTCGGCTGCGGTAACCGTGTTACCTGCAACTGTGAAGTCAGCTGCCTGGATCGTCAATGGGTCCATGTCGTCGTTGAAGTTAATTTCAAGCGACGTCGCAGAGTCGGTCTTGCGAACGCCAGTGGCGGCCGTATTGTCGAGCCTGAAACCGGTGTAAGCGGTATCCATGCCTGGCAGGGTACGGTCAATTTTTACTGTGTTCGGCTGGCCTCGTCCTGCAGTGTTCGCGACCGTTGAACTCGAGTCGCTCCAACCGATGTTACCAGCGAGGTCACTCGCCTGAACCTGCCAGTCAACAATGTGACTTTCTGTGGTTCCACTGTAAGCCAACGGTACGTCAGCCCCTGGCGTCAACGTAAACGTCGTAGTGCTTACACCGTCCACGGTTCCTGCAGGCGTTGTCGGCGAGTTGTCGTCATCCGTGGAACCTTTGGTTGCACGAACTACGTTCCCGTTTGCGGCCTCGTCTCGTTCGTCGATGTAGACGATGATACCGCTGATGTCTAGACCTGAAGTCGTCTCAGTTACGGAACCCGAGAATGCAGGTCTGCGTACCTGAGTCGCACTGGCATCCGCAGGCCCCGTAACGGAAACCAACGGTGCACCGGTCTCAGCAATTGCGGTCGAGGTGACAGCCTTTGCTACCGCACCAACTTTAGGTGTGGCGTCTGAGTACGTCGCGGTGGCAGTGCCGCCGCTCTGGATGGCGATCTGCCCGCTTGGCGAATCGGCCCACACAGGAGCATCGTCCTGGATGTCGATGAGCTTAATCGAGCCCTTGAAAACACCCGTGCTCGGACCTGTCTCAGTACCGGTAAAGGTCTTACCAGTCGCGTCCTGCGTCGTTTTGACGGTAATTAGAACCGTGTTGACCGCACTCGTGCTCCAGCTCAGACCAAACGAAACGTTTAGGGTGGCAACAGCAGTCTGCGCAACGGTAATCGAACCGACCTGGGTTGACGAGCCGGCGAACGCACTTTGCAGTGTGAACGAGGAGGCCCCGTTAGTACCGGAAGCAGGGGCGATTATCGAAATATCGTCCATGATGCTGCCGTCTTTGTCGACGTCAACAATCGGGCTTTCCGCGCTCGTAAGAACGACCGTCTGGGTCTGCCCCGCAGACGCAGTCGTATCGACGGTTGTCTTCGACTTCGGAACCGCCACGTTGACATCAGCATCCTCAACGAAAACCGTCAAGAGGTCACTGGATGTCTGGATCGTGTTCTGCGCCGTCGCTGCCGCACCAGCGCCCGTTACCTCTATAAAGGAGGTGTAAACGGATTTACTTGCGCCAGCGTATGTATAGCCAGTTATTGGCGTGGGGTCGTTTGTTAGTTTCGACCACTCGTTTGCCGTGTAGACATTAGCGTCCACCGCGGCACGCGCAGTCGACCCTGACGATGTCAGGGCCACTAACCCCACAACCAGCAGCACGAATGCCGCCATTGCGGTTATCAATTTCACCGAAAGATTCACGTTCCTTGTCCCCCTATGACTTTCGCGTTTCTGACCACCGCTGGCAGAATTCTCTGCCTGTGGGTCTAGGCCTCGCCGTGATCCCAAGATTAAAAACTTTCCTCCACAGGATCGTTCCGTCTCTTGTATTCGACGGCGCCGGCCCGTGTATACGTCCCAATACTTCACATGGAAAACGCGTACATGTACGCGCGGACTCCCGGGACTGGAGCCGAACAGATGGATTCTTACACCCCGATCAAGAGGCTGTCAAGAAGCCTGAAGCGCGACAAACTGTGCGTTTCAGACTTGATATCAGCACTCTTATCCGGTAGCGAGTGAAGCCAATCTACAGAGTTCCTGATCCGATCGTCATGCAAAAGCAAGAATACGTCTGAGAACGGATCGGTGTCAACGACTTTTGGGGCCCGACACTCGCATTTTTAACTCGTATCCTCACAGTTGACGATTGCGCATCGTGGATACCTCAACCCCGCAAACGCAGCATATCCTTGTAGATACAAGCAGAATTGCAGTTAATCGGTGTTTTCGAGGATGGGCAATTTCCACCCACCCCCGATTATCCCACTTTATTGATGGACGCCAGGAATTCCTGGTTGTCCTGCGTTTTGGACATGCGCTCGATAACTCGCTCCGTGCCGACAGTGTTATCGCCACCGGAATCCGAGGCGATTATCGACACCATTCGACGGAGGAGCCAGATCTGTCGCAGATCTTGCTCTGACAGTAGCAGCTCTTCATGACGGGTACCGCTGCGCTGGATGTCGATGGCAGGGTAAACACGTCGCTCGGCGAGGACTCGGCTCAGGTGTAGCTCCATATTGCCCGTCCCCTTGAACTCTTCATAAATCAGGTCGTCCAATCGGCTGCCGGTATCTATCAAACACGTCGCCAGAATTGTCAGGCTTCCGGCCTCGTCGCAATTCCTAGCCGCGCCAAAGAATCCCTTCGGTGGATACAAAGCGACCGGGTCCATGCCACCGGATAGCGTCTTGCCACTTCCTGGAACGGACAGATTGTAAGCACGGGCGAGCCTCGTGAGACTATCAACAAGAATTACCACGTCCTCGCCGGCCTCGACCAGCCGCTTGGCCCGAGCCAGTGCCGCCTCGGCAGCCCGGGTGTGGTCTGCCGGAGGCTCGTCAAAGGTGGAACTAAACACTTCCCCTTCGATAGACCGACGCATGTCTGTGACCTCTTCCGGTCGCTCACCAACCAGGGCCACGATAAGACTCACACCGGGGTTATTGGCGGTGATTCCTTCTGCAATCTGCTTGAGCAGGATAGTCTTGCCGGCTTTCGGCGGCGCAACGATCATCCCGCGCTGGCCCATACCGATGGGGGCTATAAGATCAATTAGCCGTGTCGCCATATTCTTCGGCGTGGTCTCAAGTTTGATAATCGCGTCCGGGAAGATCGGGGTTAGTGACTCAAACTTGGGTCTCTTCAGGGTCGACTCCGGGTCCAGGCCGTTAACGACCTCCACTCGGATCAGTGCGTAGTAACGCTCCCCCTCTTTAGGTGCACGAACCTCACCGGCGACCTGGTCACCCGGCCTAAGGCCAAATCGCCGGATCTGCGCAGGAGAGACATATACCTCGGGGTCGGATTCCCGCCCTCCGCCGGTCGGTTGCCGGAGAAAGCCGTGGCCATCTCCACTTACTTCAAGTACGCCCATACCAAGAAGCTGGTCTGCTTCTTCAGCATGACGCGCCAAGATCTGGAGAACCAGGTCTGACCGTTTTTTCGGAATTCCATTCCTGAGGGTTAACTCAAGCGCCCTAGATCGGAGTTGGTCCATCGACATCGCACCTACGTTGCCGAGTTGCGAACCGCCGTCGTCATACTGGATATCTTGGGGCAGTCCTGCCGGTGTTCCACGGCCACGGCCGTTTGAACGACGGCCGCGGTGCGATGACCGGCGGCGCCTGCTGCGTGACTGGCTCTGCGTAGTCAGATTAGTTCCTCCAGGTTGTGCCTTCTATACAGAGGCGAGGGTGTAAGACGACAAACGCCTTGTGTATACCCGGCGTAATCGGCAGTCGTCGTGATGGATCGGTCAAATACCAACCCGTCCGGCGACTGTTTGCGCTGGATTCGTAGTGATCTATTGAAAAGTGTTGGGACGGAGTCTCTTAAGAGTGGATCTCCGGGGAGTCGGCTTATGTCTACCGAACGCCGTATGTCCGTCGCTTGCCCTGTGAGAGATCTACCTCTTGACCGGTTGGCCCGCTGAGGTTCAGCAGAATCCACAATGCAAATTCGTAGTCTGCACGAACAAGTCCCGGGAGGTGCCCATGGGCAGGGGGCAGGAAGGTCGGCAGTCCCGACCGATGCGCCTTATCAATCTTATTCCCGATAGGCGACTTCCGAGACTATATCACAACGTTCCTGTAATCCTTCAACCAGAGATTCCGGATCTCGCAGTAATCTCGGACGACGCCAGCGCACTTTCGTCATTAGATGCGTCACTTGATTCGCCAAGAGGCATCGCGTGTTGTGCGCCTTCGCGCAGCGTGTCGACGGCGGCGCCCAGGAATTCGCGGAACAACGGGTGGGGGCGATCTGGTCGTGACGCAAACTCCGGGTGGAACTGCGAGCCCACCATAAAAGGATGCCCCTCCACCTCACTAATCTCAACTAGGGAGCCATCGGGCGCCGTACCGCTAGATATGAGTCCGGAATTGTTCAGTCGTTCCCTGTAATCGTTATTCATCTCGTAGCGATGCCGGTGTCGTTCATTGACATATTCTGCACCGTAAGCGTTACCGGCAATCGTCCCGGCGGTCAACGTGCACGGGTACAGACCGAGCCGCATCGTCCCCCCTGTTTCGCCAAGTTCCTCCTGCCCCGGCATGTACGCGATCACATGGTTTTGGGAGCCGGGATCAAACTCCGCAGAGTTGGCGTCTTCCAGTCCGAGAACGGACCTGGCGAACTCGATCACCATCACTTGCATGCCCAGACAGAGTCCCAAGTAAGGAATCCCGCGCTCGCGTGCGTAACGCGCGGCCGTAACCATTCCCTCAACACCTCGTTCACCAAACCCGCCGGGGACTATGACGCCGGAAGCCCGGTTAAGCACTTGGTCAGCGCCAAACTCTTCAATATCCTCCGCCTTGATCCAGTCGATCACGACCTCGCAGTCGTGGACTAGGGCGGCGTGGCGAAGCGCCTCTATCACGGAGAGGTAAGAGTCCGGGAGCTCGACATACTTCCCGACGATGGCAACCCTAACCGTCCGCTTTGGGTCGCGAAGCTTGTCAACCATGCCGGACCATTCCGAAAGATCGGGATTGGCCGTGATACCGAGTCGGTCCGCAAGGAAATCACCAAATCCTGACTCTTCAAGGCTAAGAGGCACGGCGTACACCGTGTCCAAGGTTTCCAGCCCAATGACCGCCTCTGTCGGCACGTCACAGTAGAGTGATATTTTCTCCCTTAGACCCAGATCAACATCAAAGTCGCTTCTACAAATGATGGCGTCCGGCTGTATGCCGATACCCCGTAACGCCTGAACACTGTGCTGTGTCGGCTTGGTCTTCAACTCCCCCGTAGATCCGAGGTACGGCAACAGGGTGAGATGCACATATGTCGCGTTGTCACGACCAACGTCGTTCCGCATCTGCCGGATAGCCTCAAGGAAGGGCAGCCCTTCGATGTCGCCCACCGTCCCCCCGACCTCGATAACTGCAACATCTGCTCCGGTCTCGTCAGCAAGCTGGTGGATGCGTTCTTTAATAAGGTTGGTGACGTGAGGGACGGTCTGGATCGTCCCGCCGAGATAGCGGCCGTTTCGTTCCCGCGCAATGACGTCAGAGTAGATCTGGCCGGCAGTCACGTTGGAAATGGATGTCAACTCGAGGTCGATGAATCGTTCATAGTGACCGAGATCCAAATCCGTCTCGGAGCCGTCCCCGGTCACATACACCTCGCCGTGCTGATAGGGCGACATCGTCCCGGGATCAACGTTTAGGTAAGGGTCCAACTTCATCACGGCAATGGTGGCACCGCGACTCTTGAGCATTCTCCCGACAGATGCAACGACGATGCCCTTTCCAAGAGAGCTAACGACGCCGCCAGTGACGAACACGTACTGGGTCAAGGTCGTGCCTCCTTGAATACAGGGATTTCAGAACTAATAGGAATCGATAGATCGGCAGAACTCAACATCCCCGAAATTCCCAGGAGGGCCGGATCCAATAAATCCAATGCCCGTGGCGGGTGGGCCCTGGACAAAGAATTTCTCGACCGCTTTGCGCCATTGATCGGAAGGCAATCGGAGCCGAAATCGCTTGCAAACTAAGGTCAAAACGATTGCGGTGGCCGTGTGGTTGAGGGGGAAGTCGCAGGGCCGGGCGAACCGGCAGTTCATAAATGAGATTTGTATCTCTGCGACTGATGGGGACAGGTACCTCTCAGGAAGTCTGACCTAGACTCCATTTGCGTTGGTTTGAGGTTACCAGACGACTGACCTCCCGGCGAGACCTAACTCTAATTTGGCCAAGGATGGCGAGGTCCGAACACCAACACCTGAGAATTGCGCGAGTATCTAATCGTCCTATGATCTGTCCCTGTTCGCCATGGGACCGTTCTGGGACTCTATACGGCATGTCATCACGGGATATGTCGGTCGAATTCATCAATTCCACCCACCGCTTCCAACCCGTTTCGGAGTTTCCAGTGAAGATCACAGATATCAAGGTCTTTCCCACAAAAGTGGGCAATCACAATCAGTTCCTGGTGAAAGTGGAGACTGACGAGGGTATTTACGGCTGGGGCGAAGGTGGATTGGCCAACCATGAACGCGCCGTCCGCGGCGTGATCGAGTACTTCAAAGGGTTCTTGATCGGGAGCGACCCGATGGACCGAGGTGCCCACTGGCAGCGGATGTACCGAGGCCAGTACTTTGAGGGAAGCTTGCTCTTGACTGCAGGAATTTCGGCGATCGATATCGCTCTCCACGACATCACTGGCAAGGCGCTCGGTGTGCCGGTCTACCAACTACTCGGCGGAAAACAGCGTGACTATGTACCAGCATTCGCCACCGTCACAGCACCCGATGGGCCGCAGTTGGTTGAGGACTGCCAGATGCTGGTTGAGAAGGGTTGGAATGTGATCCGGCGAAATCTCCCGTTGATGCCGGACGGAACCGGAACCACCGGTGGAGAACTGTACGAGCCGCGTGAGTCGCTGGCGAACACCGCCGTCTGGTTGACGAAGGTTCGCGAAGCTCTCGGACCCGGCCCCGTGCTAGGTATCGATGTTCACCACCGTTTCTCCGTCGCAGAAGCGGCGTCATTTGCCCAGAAAATGCCTGCCGGCACACTCGATTTTCTGGAAGAGCCGATTCGCTCAGAATCGCCCGATGCCTACGAATCACTAAGGACGATGACCGACATCCCGTTTGCGATAGGCGAAGAGTTCGACTCCAAGTGGACGTTCCTGCCTTTCATCGAACGCGGCTTGACAAACTTTGTCCGGCTGGACATCTGTAATGTCGGCGGATTCACGGAAGCTCTCAAGATTGCCGGGTGGGCCGAGGCACACTACATCGACCTAATGCCGCACAACCCCTTGGGGCCGATCTGCACCGCGGCGAGTGTGCATCTGGGAGCGGCCGTGACCAACTTCGCTTGGCTTGAGTGCAGAAACTCCCCTACCGAAAATTTGGGAAGGGATGATCGGGAACTGTTCCCACGGTTGCTAGAACTCGAGGGATCACGCTATCCGGTACCGACCGGTCCGGGTCTGGGAATAGACGTTGATGAAAAGATCGCTGCCTCACGTGCGACCAGCCCGTCTGGTTTCAATCATCTACATCGGCGAGATGGGTCGTACACCAACTGGTAGACGGGACGTGTACGGGTGATATGTTTACCGCCCGGAAATAACAGGAACTATTACCGGAACGCTGTCCATGCATAAATGACTCAGTGCCGTGATGTCAGCGCCCGTTGCCACCCCTCTGGATAAAAGAATTGGAGCCGCCCATGCCAAAACTGGATCTGACCGGGAAAAAGGGCGTCGTGTTTGGCGTTGCCAACGCGCGATCGATCGCGTGGGCGATCTCCGAAGCTCTGGCAGACGCCGGTGCAGAACTAGCCTTCGCCTATCAGACCGAACGGTTGCTTGAACCGGTCAAGAAAACGGTCTCCTCAATGGGCGAGCCCTGTCTTGTTCAGTGCGACGCAACCGACCCGGCACAGGTAGAGGCGGCATACGAGACCGCCGTGTCCGCTCTTGGCGGACTGGACTTCGTCGTCCACTCGATCGCATATGCCGAACGCGACGATCTTGGCGGCGATTTTTCAAAGACCGGGATTGACGGCTTCAGGACGGCTCTTGAGGTGAGTGCGTACACGATGATTCCGATCACCGCATTCGCCGTCCCCCATATGGGAGAGGACGGGGGCGCGATCGTGACATTAACCTTCGACGCGTCGGAAAAGGTATATCCGGGATACAACGTCATGGGCACTGCCAAAGCGGCACTGGAAAACACGGTGCGGCAGCTGGCGGCCGAGTTTGGGCCGAAAGCCATTCGCGTAAATGCCGTGTCCGCTGGTCCGTTGCCGACGCTCGCAGCACGCAGTATTCCCGGCTTTAACGAAATGCGGCGATCGCACGCAGCACGCGCGCCGATCGGCCGCAACATCACACACCAAGAGGTCGCCGATGCAGCGGTATTCCTGCTCAGCGATCTTTCTACAGGGATCACGGGTCACGTGCTACCGGTTGACGGCGGTTACGGGATCATGGGGATTTAAAACCCCCTTAAATCAACGCTCTTATTAGGTTTAGATAAAGGACAAGACATTGGCCGAGCCGATCGCCCCATTGACCGAAACTGAACTGGACGCCATCCGGCAACTTGACACTCCCACCATATCCAACGCTCTCGAGCTGATCGACGGGCTCCGACCATGGACAGACGGCTTCACCCGTCCCGAGATCATATGTCGATTCCCTGAATTCAAAACCGTAGTTGGCTACGCAGTGACCGTGGAAATCGCGTCCGCCGTACCGGGTCGGAAATCTGTCCCACGCCCCGACTACTGGGATTCGATCGTCGCTCAGCCATACCCCCGCATGATCGTCATCCACGATCGGGATGAGAAACCCCTCGGATCGTTCTGGGGCGAGGTAAACGGCGCCGTCGCCAAAGGCCTTGGCGCCGTCGGGGTCGTCACGGACGGCACCGTTCGTGACCTTGATGAAGTCCGTGATATGGGGTTTCAGTTTCTCTCGAAAGAAGTATGTGTCTCGCACGCTTACGTTCATGCAGAGGCGCTCGGCACGACTATCGAGATCGCAGGAATGAAGGTCAGCCCGGGCGATCTGATAGCCGCCGACAAGCACGGCGCAATTCAGATTCCCCTTGAGGTCGCCAGAGATGTCCCGAGGCTAGCCGATTTGATGGGCAGATACGAAGCCCCGATGATCAAGGCAGCGCAAACGCCAGGCGTCACTCCGGCCACTCTGGCCGCAGCCGCAGCAGAACAGGCGAAAATCAGAGAGAACAACGCCGCGTATTAGTAGCTATAACGCACCGTGGGAAGTGGCCGCCAGGAACCCGTTCCCTTGATCGGCGATGGGTGCCGAAGTAGCGCTGGCCCACGGTGCCGGCCCTTGGACGTTCACGTCAAACGGCTTGCCTTCGCCGGCCTGATAAAGCCCGTTGGCAAGCCTGCTCCGCGCCGGGTGTCCTGTAGCTCCATTGCGGCAAGGATCCCGATGTCGCCCATCATGATGAAAAACTCCCCTCGGTTCCGGGGTCTGCGAGGAAAGCGACCGGGTGTATAACGCTGGGCTGCCTGGACATTAAATGCCACTCTGCCCCTGCCAGATGACTTAGGACAAAATGGCACCGCCGAGAAATTATTCGGGTGACTGCAGTGAGTCAACCGTCTTGACCTGATTTACTAATTGCGTGCTTCCAAGAACTCAGCATGGATGCGAGAAAGTCCAATAGCACGGCCCGAATAGCTGCCGCATAACGGTCGCCCGCCCGCTAGGATGGCCCAACTTAATGTCATCAGAACAACCCACATCGCCACCCCCAGACGACAGACGCCCGACCGGAGCCGGGTACAACCAGTGGAAGCTGCGCGCTCTGTTCGGGTTCGTCGGGTTCTACATTTTTGTCTACATGGGCCGATTCGCATTGTGGCCGGCCGCGCCCCTCATCAAAGATGATCTCGGCTTTACGCACGTGGAGATCGGAATAGTCAACGCCGCCCTGCTATGGGGGTTCGGTCTGGGGGACCTTGTTCACGGACGAATGGCCGAAGCCTATGGCTTACGACTCTGGGTGATGCTGGGGGCAATAGCCACGAGTGTTTTTGCGGTCGTCACAAGCTTCGCTAACGGCATCTGGAGCTTCGCAATCCCATGGGGTTTTGCGGGATTCGTGAACGCCAGCGCTTGGGCTCCCGGTGTGGCGTTGATCACCCAGTGGTGGCCCCGAACCCAGCGCGGAAGGGCTATGGGAGTGGTCGGCGTCGCCGCTGGTGGAGCCATGCTGACCATGTGGTTAGTCACCGGATGGGTCGCGTCCGAGTGGGGCTGGCGCGCCGCCTTCCGATATCCACCACTCCTTATCGCGGTCGCAGGCATCGTCTATTTCCTCGTCGTTCGAGACCGTCCGTCGGACCTCGGGCTGGAGCCATACGACGAGGATCCCGATTCATATACCGGCCAGGCAGAAGCAGCTTCTCCAGATCATCTGCGCGGTTTGGGACCATACAAAACGCTGATGACGAACTGGCGCTTCGTAGCAGCCTCTCACGTCAAAGGCCTTGAGAACGTTGTTCGTTACGGCCTGACGACGTGGGTCCCAATCTACTACTTTGAAGAGGGCGGACTCTCTATCGAGTCCACGGTACTGGTCACAGTGGCGCTGCCGGTCGGATATCTCACAGCGCCGCTTGTTTCTGGCTACATTTCGGATATGTTCCTTGGAAGTCGACGCCGGCCCATGACTCTGGCATCTGCATTCATCAGTTCCCTCGTCCTCGTGATCATTGCGTTCGCTCCGGCAGACAACGAATTTCTGGGTGCGGGACTACTCCTCATCGGCGGGTTCGCGATGAGCCTCACGTTAATCGCAGCGACCGCTGTGGACATCGGTGGAAGACACATGGCGGCGACGGCGAGTGGAGTACTCGATGCCCACGGCTACGCATACGCCGGCGCTCAGGCGCTTATTTTCAGCGTCATTCTGGACGCCAGCGGAAGCCCGTGGGAAATTGTGTTCCTTGCGATGGCCGTGACCCGTCTGGTTTCCGCAGGAATCATCTGGATGGTACGCATTTAGGGCTCTTGTAAACTGCGTCGTGTGCCAAATATCGATGCGCTTTTCAAACGTCTGACGGAGAAGTAAAGCCTTGGCAATTCCTCAGACAAGCGACGATTTCACTCCAGACTGGTTAACCGCCGCTCTACATGCGAACAGCCGCTTGCCTATGCGGACAATCGTGAAATCCTTGACACTCGAACGCATTGGACAGGGCCGTGGATTCGCCGGATCTATAAGGCGATTAAACGTCAGTTACTCAGGCGACTCAGAGATGCCACTTACGATTGTCGCAAAGTCTCCCTCCACCGACCTTACGATACGCGATTACGCGATCCGAGACGGCATGTACCAACGGGAGACGATGTTCTACCGGGAGCTGGCAACGGAGGCCGGAATTCCTGTGCCTGGCTGTTATTTTGCTGATCTAGACCCTGATTCCGGAGACTTCGTTCTCTTGCTCGAAGACTTGACCGCGCTGGAGGAGGGGGACGAAATCACCGGCTGCTCGTTGGCCCAAGCGGCTTTAGTCGTGCGCAGTCTCGCCCGCCTTCATGCGCGGTGGTGGAACGACGGCCGAGTTGCAGGGCTGGATTGGATAGGGCGCGCTTCCGACGCTCCTACGGAAAACGATACTGTACAGGCGCGCTACCAGGACGCTTGGGGTCGAGCGACCGACACTCTGGCTGATATTTACGCGCCTGAACTTTTCATGATCGCAGACAAGTTAGGCACGGGACTTGCCGCCGTGTTGGAAGCGTCATCCAGCACTAATCAGACTCTAAATCACGGTGACTGCCACCTCGGAAACATATTCTTCCGGGACGATGAAGTGGTCTTCACAGACTGGCAGGACGTCACGGTGACAAGTCCAGCGCTCGACATCGCATACTTCATACAGGGCAGCCTGCCGGTTGAGACACGGCGCGACAACGAGCGGGAACTACTTGATACATACCTGTCAACGCTTAGAGAAAACGGCGTCACTGGATACTCACCTGACCATTTGATCGAAGATTACCGACGCGGTCTTCTGAGAACACTGATCCCCTCCGTCTTGTCCGTGGCAAATCTGGACATGGAAACGCCGCAGTCACGAGAACTTGTGCAAACAATTGGCGGGCGAATGATCGGCATCTCGGACTGGGATTGCGACGATCTGATTCCGGACTGAAGGTCGGCTAGAAAAACCATTTCTCTTTCAGACATGGCCCGACACACCTCTGTGGGTCTATGATTGCGACCGCTGATTTGTGACACCCCTACTTCGTACAGGATCCCCTTGGTATCTTCGGATGGTAATTTGACTCCCGGGCTAAGCCTGCTTGAGGCGGCCCGACGCTCCGGCCTAGACATCCCAGAGGCTGCTGAGCCAACCGACAAGACCGTCGAGCTAAACGGCCTCAAGTTCCACTACTTGGACTGGGGCAACCCACACCTGCCGGACCTCCTCTTCCTTCACGGAACGGCGCAACAGGGCCACTCGTGGGACTTCTCTGCGCTGGCCTTGCATAATCGTTTCCACTGTATGGCGTTGGACCAGCGCGGACACGGCGACTCCGAATGGGACCCGAACGGCAACTACGGCGCGCCGACTTACGTCCCGGACGTTGAAGCCTTTGTAGATACCGTCGGACTGGAAGATTTTGTGATGGTGGGCCACTCAATGGGCGGCCGCAATGCTTACACCTACACCGCTGGACACCCGGATAAAGTACGCGCCCTGATTGTCGTAGATGCCGGGCCGCGTATGGAGGAGCCGGGAGGCGCACGAGTCCGAAACTTTATGGACGGTCAGCGAGAGTTCGACACGTACGAGGACCTTGTGGAACGCGTTCACTCCTACCTACCGAGCCGACCCATCGAACAGTTGCGTGGCAGCTTGACACACACCACCCGACAATTCCCGAACGGAAAGTGGTCGTGGAAGTACGATCCCAACATACGACGACCAGTCAACGGGCCTAACGATTCCGAAGATGCACGATGGGAGATACTCTCGCAGATCACCTGCCCGACGCTTTACGTAATTGGCGGCGACAGCGAGATGCTCACGCCACCGAGTATCAAGCGCATGCTGGAGGTTATCCCCGGCAGCAAAGCAGAAACCGTCGAGCGCGCCGGCCATCTGGTGCAGGGTGATAATCCGTCCGGATTCCACGCCGCTGTCTCACCGTTTCTAGAAGCTCTCCCGGATTCAAAGTAGCCCAAGGAGCCAGAAGCCACGTCGACCTCCAACGACTCTAGCCTTTCAGAAGAGCCTCCTGAAAAAACTTCATCAGCTGGAAACGCCGGTGTCGAGGTTCAGCAAAAACCGAAATTCTTTCACGGCTGGTGGATCGTCGGTTATGGCGGGATCGTTCAGGCATACGCGTCCGGCGTTTTCTGGCAGGGATTCGGGGCGTTCTTCACCCCGATAGTTGACGCGTTTGGCTGGGGTCGTGGGGCTACAGCTTTGGCACTATCGTTCAACCGCATCGAGTCCGGCGGGATGTCGATAGTCGTCGGACTTATGCTCGACAAATACGGCCCGCGCAAGCTGATGGCGTTCGGGCTATTCGTCACAGGACTTGGTTTCATCGGCATGAGCCAGATGCAAAATCTGTGGCACTTCTACGTCGTCATGGCGGTACTCACCGTCGGGATGTCATTCGGAACGTTCCTCCCGATCGTCGCAACGGTCGGTAACTGGTTCGTTCGTAAGCGTAGTCGCGCTATCGGAATACTGATGTCCACTTCGGCGATCGGCGCAATGGCTGCGCCGCTGCTCGTGTGGTTCGTCGACTCAATCGGATGGCGTGACGCGTTGCTGTCCGTCGGAATTGGATTCTGGATAATTGGAATTCCGGCAATCGTTGTAATGACTCGACAGCCCGAAGATGTCGGCCTGCTGCCTGATGGTGATCCAGTTCCTGAACCTACGGCCGAGGGACTTCAGCTGCCCCTAAATACTGAGCGCCGGATCCCGATCTTCACGGCATTGAAGACCCGTTTTTTCTGGCAACTCGCTATCGGGACCAGTCTCGGGCACCTGGTAAGTTCCACGACTCTTTTGCACATCGACGCGATGCAAACGTTCGACATTAGCCGTTCTAACGCGGCCATTGCTGTATTTGGGTTCGGTGTTGGCAGTTTTATCGGCCGATTGGGATCTGGGTTTCTCGGCGACTTCGTAGATAAGCGCTACATCATGGCGATTGCGTTCTATATGCAGATCATCGGGGTTCTAGCCCTCATATCACTGAACGCCACCATAGGTGGAGTATCTCTGGGACAGTGGGGATTAGGGTTTTACGCGCTTTTCTTCGGAGCCGGGTTTGGTGCAAGCATCCCGGTAAGAATGGCCATGATCGGTGATTATTTCGGTCGCCAAACTTACGGATCTATGCTCGGTATCATGAGCACGGTTAATGCAGTGCTCGGCGCGTTTGGGCCCGTGTTTGTCGGAGTCATGTTTGACGTCACCGGCACCTACCGGACACCGTTCCTAATTCTGTTGATCGTACTGATCGCAAGCGGACCGATGATGCTGACATTGGAAAAGCCGTCACGGGTCAAAGCAAGATTCCGTTTGGCTGCTCACAACGCCGATATGGCTGCAGCAGAAACAGCCAGGGCTCAAAAATAATCACCGCAGGGGTGTAGCTATTTAAATCCTGCCGAACTTAATCCTGCTCAAAACAGGTCCGCCTAACTGCCCTCGACAGTTGACGATGATGTCGAGCTTAAGACTGGTGGCCGTAGCGGGGGACTTCGGGTACTGCGTGCCCCTCCGAGAAAAACATCTGAGGGTGATCACGCCGCAGATTCACGAGCACACGCTGCCCGACTTCGATGGTGAGCAGATGCGGCATCTGGCAGTGGATACGAAGGCCGGAATTGAGCTCCACCTCATATGTGTACGCCCATCCCTGGAAGACCCGGCTTATAACGACGCCCTGCCCGTCCTCCGATGGCGCCAGAACGAAATCGTCCGGTCTCGCCATCACCTCCAGTGGAGCCGACTCGGGCGGCTCGAAGCCCGGGACAGCCCGAGCAGGACCAGCCTCCGTGACGAGCCTATTCCCGAGAGGTTCAACGGGCAAAAAGTCCGCCATCCCCATAAAACGGGCGACGAAATCGGTGGCGGGCCTGTGAAACACTAATTCAGGGACGTCCACTTGCTCAATTCGTCCAGCTACCTGGACGCCGACAAGATCCCCCATAAATAGCGCCTCTTGTTGGTCATGAGTCACAAATACAGTTGTGGTGCCTGCCGCCTTGAGGATATCTCTAATTTCTGCACGCACACGCTCTCGCAGACCAGCGTCTAGGTTTGAAAACGGCTCATCTAAGAGCAACACGTCGGGACGTAACGCCAACGTACGAGCCAGTGCTACGCGCTGTTGTTGTCCGCCCGAAAGTTCACTCGGAAGTCGTTCACCTAAACCGTTCAATCCAACCAGTTGTAGAACCTCTTCAACTCGTTCCTCACGGCCTTTGCGATCGAGCCCGTAGCCGACATTCGCTTTTACCGTCATATGGGGGAAAAGAGCGTAGTCCTGGAACACAATGCCAACACTGCGCTTATCCGGGCCACTATGACGTTCATTAGACGCCACGACTTGACCGCCGATCTCAATACGACCAGTATCGAGAACTTCCAATCCAGCGATCATCCTAAGGACCGTAGTTTTTCCGCAACCGCTTGGGCCAACTAGGGCCAGTATCTGACCGCGTTTGACCTCGATATCAAACTCTTCAACGGCGATCGTTGCGTCGAACGACTTGCTAACGCCAGTGCAACGAAGTGCTATATCCGTGTGCACGCCCTCAGAACGCCTTTTCCGAAGGCCAGGAAGACCGATCAAGTGCGAGGCCTTTCACGTAGTACCAGAAATGTCATTGGCGCAGCAGCAGCCACGATCAATAGTAATGATGGACCAGCCGCTCGGGCAAAGAACGCCTCCTCGGCGGCTGTCCAAATCGATGTCGCAAGGGTTCGTGATTCTATAGGCCCAAGAATCAATGTGGCAGGTAACTCTTTCATTGTTAGCAGAAACACCATCACAGCTGCCGCCGCCAGACCTGGCCGAATAATCGGAACCGTGATGGTCAAGAAAGCCCAGGTCCGGGAGCGCCCCAAACTCATCGCAGCCTCTTCCATTCTCGGATTAACCTGCAAGAGAGAGGATCGGATCGTCCCGACAGCTACGGGCAGGAACAGAACGACATAGGCAAACACCAACAAATAGGTGGTCTGGTAGAGACCAAATGCGTACCGGATCCCGAAAAATACAAGACCAAGGCCCACGGCTATCCCTGGCATGGCGAATCCGACGTAAGAGAAACGTTCAAGGGCGGCTGAAAGTAACCCGGGTCGGCGGACAGATAGTACAGAAATCGGAACGGCAGCGATCACGGTAGCGAAGGCGGCGTACGTCGAAAACTGAACCGAATTGTAGAGCGCGCCTATGTCGAACAACTCGGACTCACCAGCGTTTATACCACGCACGAGCCAGTACAGCAGAACAAACATCGGTACACCGAGCGCCAGTAAAGTGATGGCACCGGAAAACATCGAAGCAGGAATCCGCCAACGTCCGAGCCTTACGATGCGCCGGTCACGGCGAGCTGAGTTGGCCCCGGCGTAATACCGAGCCCGTCTCCTAGCACCCGCCTCGACCAGAATAAGGCTCACCGCAACACTTAGCAGTACAAGCGACAACACGGCAGCCCCCACCCTGTTAAAGGAACTGTTGTATTCACTGTAGATGGTCCAGGTAAAGGTGTCGTATCGAAGCAATGCAACGGCCCCGAAGTCGCTCAATGTGTACAACGCTACGAGCAATGCACCTGCACCTATAGCCGGATAAAGCATCGGCAGCGTTACCCGTCGAAAGGTATGCCACGGAGATCGCCCGAGAGATCGTGACGCTTCTTCCATCTCAGGTTCTACACGCCAGAGGCTAGCCCTTACCGTCAAGAATACGTACGGGTAACTGAGAAGCGTAAGGACGGCAGTCGCGCCAGCAAGTCCGTAAAGGTCGGGAAGACGATCTACCCCAAACGGTGTTTCAAGCCAGCCTTGTAACAAGCCTTTGGGGCCCAATGCTGAGATAAACGCCAGAGCACCAACATAACTAGGAATGACAAGCGGTAATACGGCTGCAACACCCCAAAACCGTTTGAACGGTAAATCAGTTCGTACGGTTAACCAGGCCAGAGGTACCGCAATCAGGACGGAGCCTAGAGTTACCAGAATGACCAGTTGTAGCGAACGCGAAAGAAGACCCACAGTATTGGGGTCTAAAATAACGTCGAGAGCACCACTGCCGGCATCTGCGGCACGTACAGCTAGGTAGATTGCGGGTAAAGCGGCGGCTAACGCGACCGCTACGGCCAGTAGCCATAAGATCAACGGTTCTCGCCGCAGCCCAAGAGGCAACAGCCTGTGGGTCCGGGACCATGACCAGGAGGAGTGTCCCGGACCCACAGGCTGTCGCTCTTTATTTTTTATTGCAATGCGCCGGCCTCCTGTAGAAGGTTCTGAGTTGCTTCGAGGTCCCCAAGATCAGATATGTCAATATCTGGCGTATTGAGGGTGTCTAACCCTGGAAGCAATTCCGAATGAGCCACGCCATCAATCAGCGGGTACTCATACGTCTCTTCGGCAAAGTAGGTCTGGGCTTCCTCGCTTAGCAAGTACTCCAGGAAACGGTTTGCCTGAGGTCCATTTTCGGCCGTCTTCAGGATTGCTGCGCCGGCCACAAGTACCGCTGAACCAGGTCCGCCGCCGGGGAGGAAGTAGTTTCGTGCAGCAAAACCATCACCCTCTTCCGCAAGAAAGCGGTGCAGGTAATAGTGGTTCACAAACCCAACCTCGACCTCACCAGCACCAGTTGCTGCCACAGTCGGGGTGTTCTTAGCATAAACCGTGGCCTCGTTTGCAACGATGCCTTCAAGCCATTCACGTGTGCGGTCTTCTCCCCAAACAATCCGCATACCAGTCACCATCGCCTGGAATGAACCGTTGGTGGGTGCCCACCCAATACGGCCTTTCCATGACGGGTCCGTGAAACCATCCAAGGTTTCCGGCAAATCTTCCGGTGACAGCTTATCGGTGTTGTAAACGACGGTCCGCGCACGGCCTGAAACACCTACCCACAGATCGTCAGGCGAACGTGCCCAGTCCGGCACTCGCCCAATCAGGTCCGCGTCGAGAGGTCCAACCATATCGATGACCGAGCCAAGTCCGCCCGGGTCCTGTGCAAAGAACACGTCCGCAGGTGACCGATCACCTTCCTCAAGGAGCGTGGCTGACAGTGCACCAGTCTTCCCGTAGTTGACCTGCGCATCGATTCCAGTCGCTTCTTCAAACATCTTGATAAGCGGATCCACGAGGGACTCGCTGCGACCCGAATATATGACCAGCTCCCCACCAATTTCCGATTCGGCAGGAGCGCTACTGGAGGCCGCAGATGCTGGTACGGCTGTGGCAGCGGCCGCAGATTCTGGTGCGGCTGTGGCAGCGGAGGTCGAACTCACAGAGGAGTCACTTTTATCGTCAGAAGAACACGCAATCGCCAAAATCAGGACCGTTGCCAGGGCCAGCGACATCAAAATCGTTCTTCGGGATAGAAAATAGGGTATTCCGTTCGTCATTTCGCCTTGGAAGTCCTTTATTCACACGAGTTCAACACGTCGGTTGAACCCAGTCATAAGTCAAACTCTCGTCCGTGTCGTACGCACGAACACCATTTGGTGTATGCACGAGTTTGTACGTTCGTCCGGGCGATGTCAATGGTGAATATCAGACTATTCCAACCCGCGCACAGCACCCATATACCTTACATATTAAAGCTAAACAAGTTATATGCGTACGGACGAAAGTATTCGTTCGTACATACATATTCAATGGGAGATCATAGCGAAGGCAATACAAATGTGTATTGCCTTCGCTTCCGACGACGCAAACAGAACTCGAGTCAGGCGCAGATCAGACGGAAGGCTACTGGTTTATCGCAATCAAACGAGCTGGAAGGGTGGGGCCATCACCGGAAGAGTGACATGAATCAATGACGGCTCCTCCAAAACCACGGCTTCCCTCAACGCTGCCTTCAATGTATCGGGGGTGTCCACGCCTTGTGATCGAATACCGAACGCGGCAGCAAGCGTGTCCCAGTCCGGGTTGAAGAACTCCGTACCGATCTCCCGGTTGCCATAACGATGCTCCTGGTCCCAGCGCGACGCTCCGAAGGCGCCATTGTCGAACACAACCACCACAAGATTGATGCCATGCTGCTTCGCTGTCGCCAGCTCCTGAGGGGCATACATAAAGCCTCCGTCGCCACATAGAGCGACCACGGCACGATCTCCCGCCGCGATCTTGGCCCCCAATGCAGTCGGGAAGCTAAATCCAAGATTACCGAAGTAGCCAGATGTGATGAACTCTCCACCCTCCTCGACCTCATACGCGAGATGGCTCCAGTAACCGATATTGGTCATCCCGGAGATCACGACGGCATCGTCATCGGTCGCCGCCCGGACCGCGTTCACCCACGCCATCTGCTCCGGCGCCTCATCGTCCATGAATTTTTTTAGTTTGGTTCGATATTCAGAAGCCCGTTCGCTGTTGCGACCCCGCGCATCCTCAACGCCGCGGGCACGAAGTGCCGCACCAATCGCCCCCAGCCCCGCTCTGGCATCCGCATTGATGGCGACAGTCGTGCCATGGTCTTTATCCAGTTCTCGTTGATCGACGTCAATCTTGATGATGGTCTGCCCGTCCTTGGCCTTGAATCCCGGCACCATAAAACGGGTTCCAGCAACCAGGATTACATCGGAATCGCCAAGTAATTCACCGCTGACGCCGACTTGCGCATAGTGAACACCGACGTACTGAGGATGGCTCGCTGGCACAACGCCCTTCGCCTGCTGCGTCCCCACAATAGGAGCGCCCAGCATCTCAGCGATGGCGGCAACCTCTGGCCCCGCCTCTGCGCGCAACGTACCGCCACCAATAACAATGGCAGGCCGAGCCGCGCCAGCAAGCGCCTCGGCGGCATGAGCAATAAGGTCATCATTTGGCTGCTTAACCGGGTAACGTTCCGCCTCCAGTAATTCCACATCACCAGTAGCAGCAAGGATGTCCGGAGGGATCTCCACCTCCACCGGTCTCGGCCGACCGGTCGTCATCTGCTTGAAAGCCTCGTGAATAGCACCCGGTATTCCAGCTACCGAAGATACGCGAGTGTTCCATTTGACGATCGGTTTGAAAATATCAAGCTGTTCTTCAACTTCGTGCAGTTGCCCCTCACCCTTGCCGAGCGAGTCACTTGGGATCTGGCCGGATATGAGAAGCACGGGAGACGAAGAAGCGTAGGCCGTCCCGATCGCCGCCGAGGCGTTCAGGGCGCCGGGCCCGGGCACTACGAGAGCCACTCCGGGCTTACGCGCCACCCTGGCATACCCGTCCGCCATGTACGCCGTCGTCTGCTCGTGGCGTGTACTAACCAACCGGATGGATTGGCTGTCATGAAGGGCGTCGAAAGCCGACATGATCTGGACACCAGGGAGAGCGAACACCGTGTCCACGCCCTCCGCTTCAAGCGATCGTCGGAGGGCTTCAGCGCCGGTCATCTCAGGCATATTGAGGACTTTCTGGCTAGTAGTAGAGGCCAACAACATTGATTGTAGGACGGGAACGGCAATATTCGGAGAATGCTCCTGAGCGGGCCTTACAATCGTCCATGTGATCGTCCACCAATTCCCGGGACCACCGGAGATAACTGATTGAGTGATGCTTATCCAGAGGAAATGAACCCTGAGTTCAGATAGTCCCAACTCGCTTAACGAAGGCCTGCCCGCCGGCAAATTGCCCGGCGAGTTACTGTCGCGTCTACTAGCGAAAATCCGTCGCGACGACCAGCGGGTCATCATCGGGCCCGGTGTTGGTGAAGACGCCGCATTCGTGGATTTTGGCGACACACTACTTGTGGCCAAGACCGATCCCGTAACCTTCGCGACCGACCTGATTGGCTGGTACACGGTCCAAGTGAACGCTAACGACATCGCATGTTGCGGCGCAGTACCGAAGTGGTTCCTGGCTACAGCGCTCTTTCCCGTCGGTACCACACCGGATCAGGTGGAACGCGTATTCGATCAGCTTTCAGAAGCGTGCGACGCGCTCGGCGTCACCATGATCGGCGGCCATTCGGAAATCACACTCGATCTGCCCCGTCCGATCATCTCGGGAACGATGCTGGGCGAGGTGGCTAAGGGCGACGAGGTGATGACGGCAGGCGCCCGCCCGGGCGACCGGGTGATCCTTACGAAGGGTATCGCTATAGAAGGGACATCTCTACTCGCACGAGAGATGCGCACACAGCTCATGAGCGCCGGAGTAGCCCCGGATGTGATAGACCGGGCCGCAAACTACCTTTACGAGCCTGGGATCAGCGTGGTGCCAGAGGCGCGGGCGGCGCATGCCGCAGGAGGCGTGACCTCCATGCACGACCCCACAGAAGGCGGGCTCGCAACGGCGCTGGCCGAAGTCGCAACAGCTTCAACAACCGGCGTCATAATCAACAAGGATGCCGTCCCTGTCTTCCAAGAGACCGCAGAGCTATGTGCGACACTTCGTGTAGATCCATGGGGACTGATCTCATCGGGAGCACTACTCATAACGGCCAGATCCGAAAGAGCATCGGATGTGATCGATGCCGTGAATAAAACTGGAACTCCGGCGGTCGATATCGGCGAGATCAGACTGCCTGAAGACGGCTTAATGCTCCGCACTCAAGGCGTCGATAAAGCGCTTCCGATGTTCGACCGCGACGAACTCGCACGTGTGTTGGCCCACGTGTCCAGGCCATAGACCGAAAACTCTCCGTAGTAACGCCCACTTGGAGTCAGCTTCCCGACATCGTAAAATTAGACAACCCAGAATGGGTGATCTGAGTGGTACCGTTGCTCTGAACACCCGCCCCGTGGTCATTGAGACACATATGCCAGCCACAACGCTCCTGACAAAGATCGACTCCTATCTCGCGGATGATCGCGCGGAGTTTGTGCGGAGCGCACTCGAATTCGCGACGAATGCCCATGCAGGGCAGTCACGCCTTTCCGGCGAACCCTATGTCGAACATCCGATAGCGACGGCGGAGTTCCTTGCAGAACGTCGCATGGACGCTACGACACTGGCCGCTGCCCTCTTGCATGACGTGATCGAAGATTGCGAAATCACCCGGGAGCATATCGAAGATCGCTTTGGCGACGAGGTCGCAAAGCTGGTCGACGGCGTAACAAAAATGAACTCGATCGATGTCCTCACAAGAGGCGATCGGGTCAACGCACCAAACTTCGCGCTCGATCGCGACATCCCACAAGACGAGCGAACCGCACGACAGGCAGCGAGCATGCGTAAGATGCTTGTGGCCATGGCGGAAGATGTCCGAGTCGTCCTCATAAAGCTGGCGGACCGCCTGCACAACATGCGGACCCTGGACGCACATACGCACGACCGGCGTATAGCAATCGCGAGAGAAACGCTTGATATCTACGCCCCTCTGGCGCATCGACTCGGAGCCTGGGACCTTAAATGGCGACTAGAGGACGAAGCGTTCCGGCACCTGCAGCCCCGTCAGTACCGATCCGTTTACAGGCTGATCAAACGGAAACGGGCCGAGCGGGAGGACTACACAGAGCGCGTCATGATGATTCTTCAGGGCGAACTGGATGAGCACAATATCCCGGCCGAAGTCCACGGACGCCCGAAGCATCTCTACAGCATTTATCAAAAGATGCACCGCTACGCAGAACAAGGCCGCCAGTTCAACGACATCCAGGACCTGACTGCTCTCCGAGTACTCGTGTCCTCAGAGGAAGAGTGTTACCGCGTCCTTTGGATCGTTCACAAACTGTGGCGACCCGTCCCAGGGAATTTTGACGACTACATCGCCAGCCCAAAAGAAAACCTGTACCAGTCGATCCATACTTCGGTCATGTGCGAAGAGAACGCTCCCGTTGAGGTACAGATCCGCACCCGACGTATGCATGACCTCGCCGAAAACGGCGTGGCCTCTCACTGGGCGTACAAAGAAGAGGGCGATAGCGACTCCGACGACAACTTTGAACAACGAATGTCATGGCTTCGACAGCTACTAGACTGGCAGAAAGAGCTGGAGGGCGACAGCGAGTACCTGGACACCGTGCGGACCGACATTCTCCGGGACCAAGTGTATGTCTACACTCCGACGGGTGAGATCAAAGAGTTGCCGGGCGGATCGACCCCACTGGACTTTGCATATCGTGTTCATACCGACCTAGGCCACCACGCGGTCGCAGCCTCGGTGAACGGGCAAATCGTGCCGCTCAACACGGCGCTTGAGAACGGCGACACCGTGGAAATCCGCAAATCCCGTAGTGAACGTGGCCCGAGCATGGACTGGCTGAACCCGGATCTCGGCTTCATTGTCACAGCAAGTGCACGAGAAAAAGTTCGCACATGGTTCAAGCGGCAAAGGCGTGAGGAGAATGTTCAGCGTGGTCGTGAATTGCTGAGGAGACAGGTGACCCAGTTGCAATCGTCCACCCCCGAAGAGGAGATTGCAGCAACCCTTCGATTCGAGTCAACCGATGAGCTGGCTGAAGCTCTTGGAAACGGAGCGATCCAGCCGGCCGACATTGTTCGCGGGCTTACTGATATCTCAAGCGATCCGGATCTGGCGCACAAAGAGCTGGACGATAACAAGTCACGCCAAGGCGTTGTTGTCCTCTCCAACGACCAAACGATCGGACAGGCCCTCACGAGGTTGGCACGTTGCTGTTCTCCGGTGTACGGCGATGCGATCACCGGATACATAACTCGAGAACGCGGCGTCACGGTTCATTTGCAGACATGCCCCAATTTGCGAGCACGTCTAGAGCCAGAACGATCCGTCGAAGTCGCATGGGGCCATCTGGCTGAGCGCTACCCCTCACGTCTCCAGATAGACGCCGGGGACAGAGTTGGGCTGTTGAGTGATCTGACCGCTGTGGTGTCCCGTGAAAAGGCAAACATCCATCGTATTCACTCTAGTGAGCAACAGATCTACGGCCGCTCGATGGTTGAACTCACGGTGTACACTAGTGGGGTTGACCAGTTGACGAGATTGTGCGCACGATTGAATGCAGTTCCTGGCGTGCAATCTGTCCAGAGGCAGGGCGCTGAATAATCGGTCCAAATTCTAGGCTGATTGAGCCCACAAGTAACCAATTTGGAAACCGGTGGCATAGATAGTGTCCCGGTTCCGAAATGCGGCGCAAGGCGCCGTGTTTTTCTGAGGAGAACGAACGAAAAATGCCCGCAGCGAAGGCCCGCAGAGTCGCAGAACGCAAAACAGAGCGCAACCGACCAATTCGGTCTCTTGCACGCAACAGGGTTGCTGCAGCACGTGACGCTATCGATCAAGACCCTGCGTCGGAAGAGGCTCAGGCCGCGGTGGCCGCGGCAAAGAGTGCGCTTGCCATAGCGGCGAGTAAGGGTGTAGTTCACAAGAACAACGCGGCACGGCGAATCTCCCGTCTAGCTCGGCATTTGAATCGGGCACGCGCAGACCAGGCCTCCTAGCCCGGGGCACCGATAACATTGACGCATCCGGATCATGGACATGCACAAGGCCCGGGGCCGGGTGAACCCCGGACTCATTACGCTTGGAGTGTTCATCACCCCTACAACGGCGTGGAAAATCACGTCGCAGTTGAAGTAAGACCGCATTCTGGTTTTGTCCGTCACTGGCGATTTGTCCTGCCAAGCGACTACGAGGGTGTGGTGCAATGGGGCGTCGGAGAGCAAAATGGTGAGCCGATAGGTGATCGCCTCCGTGGCGAAGCAAGTGGTGGCCCGACGCAATTGCTAAATGGGCCAGACGTGGTTTGGTTTGGCGCCGCCGAACGGCTTTCCGCATCGTCCCGTTCTGCTTACCTTGTGTTCAACGACCCACCACCTCATTACGTCTCGTTCGGTGAGGCTGAAGGTCCCGAAGACCCTCCTAAAACCCTTGAAGGGATCTCGTTCGGCGATTCGCACGAAGAGCTTGCCAATGCTCACAACGGGCACTCCCACGGTGAGCATGATCCTACTGGCCAACAGGGTCATGTGCAGGACCACGCCGGGCACAATCACGGTCCAGGCGAGCATTAATCGGCAGCGCTCCGCTTCACTCCAGAAGGTGCGCTGTCGAACCTCGGTCTTTACCTCATGGCCGTGTCGCCTGTTTCGGTTGAACAACTTCTAACGACGCTTTAAGTGCGCCACCGTCGCGTTGACACACTCACCGGGCATTGCTAGCTTTCAGAACATTAGTGCGGAATGTGCTCGACAAATGTCGAGGGAAACCGTTTTACCAATCGACATTCCACGAACGGACAAGTAGATGCGAGAGCTCTCTGAAAGACAGCAGCGAATCCTTGATTTCATCGAGGAATTCATGGACGAGTACGGGTACCCGCCGACTATCCGAGACATTCAGGCCGGATGTGAGATTAGCTCGACCTCGGTAGTTGATTACAACCTTCGCGCTCTCACTGAGAAAGGGCTCCTCAACCGAGATGCTGAGGTATCAAGAGGTTTACAGCTGGTAAATCGTGGCGGTCAGCGAACGGATTTTTCAGATACGGTTGCGATTCCCCTACTTGGCACAGTAGCAGCAGGAGACCCGTTCCCGTTGCCATCGGCCGATTCTCAGAGCATTGAGACTATCGATCTTCCACAATCCATCACCGGATCGGGAGAAGGCCTGTACGCGCTAAAGGTCAAGGGCGAATCAATGATCGATGCCCTAATCGCAGACGGGGACCTCGTGATCATGGAGCAGACGAGTCGAGTTGAGAACGGTCAGACAGCGGCTGTCCGGCTGAAGCTTGAAGAGGAAACGACTCTGAAACGGTTCTACAGGGAAGGCGCTAAGATCCGCCTGCAGCCCGAGAATAGCCAGATGGATCCAATCATGTGTGACGCCTCAAACGTAGAGGTGTTGAGTCGCCTCGTGGCAGTCTGGCGATACATCGGATAATCTCACAGGCAATTCAGGAACAAACGGTCTCTACGAGCGTATACTTGGCTACCGCACGGATATAAATGGAAACGATCATATTGTGATCGTCATTGTCCGTTGTAACCGGCAATATTCCTGGAGTAACGCAAGATGCCGAGGATCGGCCCGCTCGAACTAATCATCGTCCTGGTGATCATCGTTGTTGTGTTCGGCATCGGACGTCTGCCTGAAGTCGGTGGAGGCCTAGGCAAAGGAATCCGCGAGTTTCGTCGGTCATTGACCGGCAAAAACGATGACGACGGAGACGACGCGGGCGACGGCAAGAATGGCATCTGATCCGTCCCAACGTAAATTGATTTAATAAAAAGACCCGCCTTATCGGCGGGTCTTTTTTGTTTTACAGATCGAGCGTTGTGACTGATTGATGCATTAAACGTGGGTTGGGCCTGTTAACGGACGTCCTTACGTACCGGCCTCAGCCTCGATATCGCTCTTGCCTTTGTTTCGTACACCAAAACGGGCAAGCCAGTATCCGAGTTCGTAAAGAACGATAATCGGTCCGGCAACCAGCGACTGGTTCACCGGGTCGAACGTCGGAGTAATCATTGCTCCGGCCACAAAAGCCAAGACAACAACCCATTTACGCTTCCCGGCCAGCCACTGTGGCGTCACGACGCCAATCTTCGCCAAGAAAAAGATCACGATCGGCAACTCGAATATTGCGCCCAGCCAGAATAGCAGCGACGTCACGAGGCCCACGTACGATCCGATCCGTATAAACGGCGTTGCGATGTCTCCCCCAAAATTCAAAAGAAAGTTAATCGCCGGAGGAAGTAGGACGTAGTAGCCGAAGGCAATACCTGCAGCGAACGACAACACGCTGGCCGGAAGCAGAACCCACACCCAGCGACGCTCGTTTGATTTGAGGCCGGGTGATGCAAACCGAGCGATCTGAAACAGCATGAACGGCGTCGTGATCGCAATGCCCGTGAGCACGGATATTTTTACGACCGCGCCCCAGAACTCCGTCAAGTCCGTGAAGATCGTCAGACCTTCCGTGTTCCCGTTAAGGTCGTCGGCAGGCGCCAATAACCAGCGCAAAATATGCCGGTGGAACACAAGGGCGATGGCTGTGGCCGTGAAGAAAAAGAGCACCGTGTGGATTAGTCGTCGTTTCAGCTCCCTGAAATGGGCCGAAAACGGCGTCTTCGAGTCATTCATGCCGATCCACCGGCGAGCGTATCCGGATCATCGCTCTCTTCGGGCGTCGCCATCTGAGCGTCTTTCAGCACATCTGAGCGGCTTTCATCTGCAAGGCCCTGCATTCGTCCTCGGGGTCTTTTAACAGCGCCCACCGAAGCCTCAGATATTTCTTCCGCATCGTCCGTAGAACCAGAACCTCTCGCAGTAGACCCATCACCCGGGCGCGCTGTCTTATCGCCGGCATCGTCGGCATCGTCGAACTCGACCATGACCATGTTCGTGAACTTGTCGCGTTCCGTCTTAAGTTCACGAATCAGCTTCCCAGCGCTCCGGCTCGTCTCGATCATTTTCTTCGGGCCGAGTAGAAACAACGCAAGTCCGGCGATGATGACCAGCTCAAATCCACCGATTCCTAAGAAATTCACGACTGCACCGTCACGGTGTTCATGGGATTCGAGCAGTCCCCGCATTCAAGGTCCAAAGTCAGTCCCGCGAGATCGAATAGCTGACCAGTAAGACACAGAGGCAGCCCGACCACGTTCAAATAACAGCCCTTGAGTAGATCGGCCGGATTGAATGGCTGATCCTGTATGCCGTAACTACCTGCCTTGTCTAGAGGCAACCCGGACGACACATACTCGGCAATCTCTGTGTCGCTTAAATCACGTATTTGCACATACGTGGATGACCACCCTGACCATTTACCGGTCTGGGTGTCCAGCGCAACCGCCGTAATAACCCGGTGTGGCCGGTTACAAAGCCGTCGCAGTGTCGCTTCCGCTTCTTTAAGCCCGGACGGCTTGCCAAGCACCTCACCATCAATCACCACCATCGTGTCTGCTCCCAGTGTCACGGCGTCCGGGGTGTCCTGGGCAGCCCTTGCCGCTTTGTCAGATGCCAGACGCAGCGCCCAAAGCTCCGGGGTCCCATCGCCGGGCAGGCGATGCTCCGGTGTATCTGTGGGACGTATGTCCACCTCTAATCCGGCCTCAACGAGTATCTGGGCTCGCCGAGGAGATCCGGAGGCCAGCACAAGGTGCGGCATGTTCACGGTCGATACCCCCTGAATCTGGCGGTGCGACGGAATCAAGGGATCAATCATCGTGCGTAAATCATACGCCCAGATGACTTGCATGATCGGCCCACTTCGTAAGCACCCCGTGTAACAAAATCACGCAACGCTCAGGCCTCGTAACGCAGAAATGACACGTTTTCAATGTGCCGCGTCTGCGGGAACATGTCCACGGGCTGGATCTCCTCCAAGACGAACGGTCCGGCCACCAGCGACGCCAGGTCACGGGCCATCGATCCGACGTCGCACGAAACGAGAACGACATGATCCGGGGCAAGACGCCCGACAGCTGCTATCACGTCCGGGTGGCATCCCTTGCGTGACGGGTCCAGTATGACAGCATCGACGTGAGACTCGAACTCTGACAGCACTACTTCTGACCTACCAAGAACCACCTCGACGTTGTCCAGTCCCTCTGCGTTTCGTTTCCCGTCCTCTACAGCAGAGGGAGAGTCTTCGATGGCGAACACTTTGTGGGCATATGGCGCAAGTAATATCGCGAATACACCGACACCAGCGTAGGCGTCAATCAGAATCTCTTTGCCGGACAGTTCAAGTCGGTCCCGAACCATCTCGACCATTCGTTCCGCCTGCTCAGTATTGACCTGGAAAAATGACGATCCAGCAACCCTAAACTCCCGCCCCAGCATCTTCTCACGCAAATGATGTCCGCCGGATTCGATGCCCATCGGCTCGCCTCCATCGTCTTTGAGACGAGGCTGCACCAGTCGATCACCAGTTCCAACCCCTACGCGCACAGAAAACTGTGTCATTCCCGTCACTCGGCGCTGGGTCGCCTTCAGTACCTCGTTGATCGAGTCGTGCATCAGTAAACAACGCTCAACTGGAACAAGAGAACGTGTGATCGCATTGACGTATCCAACCTCACCGTACTTTCGTCCAACGCTAAAGCGGGCATGATTGCGATATCCCAGCTCCTGTGGAGCGGCGAGAGTTGGTAGAACGTGCGCGTCCGTCACCGAGTCCTCAGATGACAGTGCGTCGACGACCATGTCCCGTTTGAATTGGAGCTGTCTTTCGTACGAAACGTGCTGCCACTGGCAACCCGTGCATACGGCTGCATATCTACATTCTGGTATTCGGCGATCCGGTGAACTCTCCGCCACCTCCACGACGCGCGTCCCGAGGTGCTCGGGAAATCGTCGCAGTACCTCTACCGTAACCGACTCTCCAGGAATCCCGCCTTCGACCAGCACCCAAACGTCTTTGTAGTCCACCCACAATTCACCTCGCTCGTTCATCTGACCGAGCACCAGATCAAACGTGTCACCCCGGTCAATGCCGAGCTCGTCCGTGGGCCACGGGCCCTTGTACTTTCGTCGGCCTCTAGACCTATTCTTGAGCTTATTACCAGCGTTGGTAGACGCCAAATCAACTCGAATCTATAACGATCACTGTGCTATTTGGTTCGGCCCGAACCACCATTCCCGGCCGGACGCACACCACGAATACGGCTTTCTGAACGATCTATGCTACCGCTGCTTCATAGAAATGCCGATGAGATTAGATTGCCAACCGTTCGTTTGCTATGCTTCTTGTCCGTGAGAAGAAATAAAGCTGGTGATGGATCTCGATTTCGAGAGTCAGAGTCAGACACAGAGTTTGGTACCGACAATTGGTAATCGAACCCAGTCCTGAAATAGCAGCCGCACCGGGCATTCCTGCAGCCCGAAACGTCGAACGTCGGCTTCCCGAGTGGTTCAAGGTCCCTATGCCGGGCGGAGAAAACTACTCCGATCTGAAAAAGCGCATGCGGGGCGCAAGCCTTCACACCGTCTGCGAAGAAGCCGCCTGCCCAAACATTGGGGACTGCTGGGACCGGCGCACTGCCACTTTCATGATCCTGGGAGACACCTGCACACGCGCCTGCTCATACTGCAACGTGAAGACAGGGCGACCCACCGAAACAGACTGGGCAGAGCCTTTCCGTCTGGCCCAGACGGTCAAGGACATGGATCTCAAGTACACCGTCATCACCTCCGTCGATCGAGATGATCTTGAAGACGCCGGCTCGACGATCTTTAGCATGACAATCAAGGCTGTCCACAAAATTGTGCCCAACTGCAAAGTTGAGGTGTTGATTCCAGACTTTGGCGGCGATCGTGAATCGCTACAACGTGTGATGGACGCCCAGCCCGAGGTGTTGAACCACAACATTGAGACGGTCAGACGCGTGTTCCGAAAAGTGCGGCCTCTTGGAGACTACGATCTGTCGCTCGAACTGCTGAAGCGCGCCAAAGAAATGCGGCCGGACGGCGTTACCAAGTCCGGGATGATGGTCGGATTAGGCGAAACGATGGACGAGGTTCTGCAGACGATGGAAGACCTGAGAGCGAACGACTGTGATTTGCTTACGGTCGGCCAGTATCTCCGCCCATCCAAAGGCCATCACCCCATCATCAAGTTCTACCATCCGGACGAATTTGAAAAGATTCGTGAGGCGGGCGAAGCCATGGGCTTCAACCACGTGGCATCCGGCCCCCTGGTCCGCTCGTCATACCACGCAGACGAGCAGCACGAAGCATCAATCGCTGGCAGGACTGACTAACCAGCATCGCCACCCTGAACCGTCTCAAGCCTGAGGTCAGACGCGGTTCCATTCGTCGGCGCCCACCCGTTCAAGTCTGATCGCAGCCCGTATACCTCGTGCCGCCATACCACGGGAATGGCCCAGTACTCCTCGTACATCTCACGATTGAGTTGCCGAAGCCGCTGGCCCCTATCAACGGGGTCCACGATCCTACTCAACTCATCAAATAACTGGTCCCCGCGTTCAAGGTCATGATAGGTCAGCAGTGCCGACGGATCTGAGGTCAGATAGCGCTTGATTCCACCAAGAATGTCGGGCCATGTCTGGTAGTTCACTCCGTGGAACAACGGGGCCGGCGCTACGTCTTCAAACTGCTGAGGACGGGGTGAATGTCGCGCCAGAATTTCGGTATACCCAGCCGACCGTATCTCAACACTCATGCCGATATCGCGAAGGTTCTCGGCGATCATCTCGTTAATCTGTATTAACTCCGTCAACCCGTACGACGGAGCTGAGAAGATGGTCACAGTCTCGCCATCATATCCAGACGCGATAAGCGACTCTCTGGCGATAATCGGATCGTAAGAGTACGGCGGAAGTTCTGGATCGTAGCCGTCCGAAAGCGGGCTAAAGAGGGCGGACCCGGCGGCGATTTCGGCTACCTCCGGCTCGTAAACAACGTCGATGATCGACTGGCTGTCTATCCCGAGAGTCAGCGCCTTTCTGAATTCCAGATTGTTGTTGAGGGAGTCTGACTCTGAAGCCGTGAACAGTCGCATGACTGTGGTGTTTACGTACTTCGGGCCGTCAATCGTGAAACCTGCGTCTCTAACCGATGGGACATCGCCCTGAGGTTCGTCAATCGACCACGGCCGTCCAGACGGCCTGAGCACAGTCATGTCGACATCGCCCCGCTTCAACATCTCTGCTCGGACCGAAGGTTCCGGTGCAAGCACAAGCCGCAACCGGGCGAAACCCGGCACTCGCCCCAAATCCCAGTAATCAGCATTGGCATTAAACTCGATCCACTCCCCGGCCGAACGCCCGGAAAGCTTCCACGGCCCGGTCCCGATCGCGGTGATCGTTCCGCCCCCATGCGCTGCCAGCAAAGGTGCGTCGCCTGCGACAGGGCCGAATGCGTGCATGATCGAAACGTTTGGCTTCGTCAGATGAAGCACCGCTGTGTACCGGCCGGTTATCTCGACACGGTCGATCGTTTGGGCCAGGACCGGACATACAGCGCAACGTGCGTCTTCCCGGGTGTAATGGCCGATCGAGTACGCGATGTCCGCAGACGTGGCCTCAACGCCATCGTGCCACTTGATGCCTTGATTCAACGTAAGTGTATAAGCAGAGGCATCTGCCCCCGGGTCCCAACGGGCGAGTAGTCCGTAGCGCTGATCAAACTTACCGTCCGCTCCAACTCCAACGAGATAGTCGTACAGATGGCCGTGATACTGAAGGCCCGGCTGTCCATCCAACGAAGGATCAAGCGTTTCCGCCCAGAACGAAGGAAGAGCCACCGTCAGTGTTTGATCGAGCGGCTCGGCGGTGTCATCGGAACTGCATGCAACCACGCCCACGATCAATAGCGCGGCGAGAGGCCACAACCGGCGAATCGCAACGATTGGGGATAGCGAGTTGAGCGACATATGTATTTGCCACACTCCCCGATACGCGAAAATCAGGGGTCTTTAGGATGAAAGAACGAGCGCCGAACGTGGATCGTTAACACGAGCGACTTCTGAGACACAAATAGTGTGCCTTAATGCCACTTCGTACTACGACCCACATCCGGCGCTAAATTCGAGTTACTACCTCGCAGAAACTGCGTATCCAGGAAGACGGCCTCGTTCCCAGACATGTTCGAGAGCGACTTCCTCATTCAGATCCCCACCCCAGCCCGGGCGATTCGGGATAATCACCTCGCCGTTTTCGATCTCCAGCTTCTCGGTAAGGAGATCATCCTTCCATGGCACGTCATCAATGTCGATCTCCGAAATTCGGATGTTGCCGACTGATGCGCAGAGCGCCATCGAGTGAAGCGTGGACAGATGACTGTAATAGTTGTGCGGGGCAACGTTGATGTCGAAGGTCTCCGCCATATCGGCAACCTTCTTCGACTGTGTGAAACCGTTCCACGGGAGGTCCACCATGCAAACGTCCATGGCCCGAGCCTCAAAGTAGCGTCGGTAGTCGCGAGATGTAATCAGGTTTTCGCCTGAGCAGATCGGCACGCTCGTAGAATCGCGAATTTCTCGCAATCCTTCGGGTTCGTATATGTCGATCTCAACCCACATCATCCTGAACTCTTCAAGCGCCTTGCAGATGCGCTTCGCAGCCTCAACACGGAAGTTGAAGTTCAGGTCCAGTGCGATATCCACATATGGACCAACGGCGTCACGGAACGTGCCGATCTGCGTCCGGATGTGGTCCAAGAATTCGTTTGTTACGTTGCCATCGGTCGTTCCCGGCCCGCCACCAAAGCCGCCGAGCCGCTGGGAGCCGTAGCTCTCTTCTCCCGGGAATAATGGATTGGTCTTGAGCGCAGTGAAGCCCCGTTGAACAACTTCTTTGCCGAGAGCTGTAACGTCCTTCCATGAAGTTATGGGGTCAACACCGATCAGCTCGGAGTTCGCCATCCTGGAACTCCCACAGTGCGACCAGTAGACCCGCTGACGCTCGCGCATTGGACCACCCGAAAGCTCGTACACGGGTACACCAAGCGCCTTGCCCTTGATGTCCCACAGCGCCATATCTATCCCAGCGATCGCCTTACCTGCGATCCCGCCTGGGCTCTGGCGACCCATCCGGTACATATCCCAGTAGCGGGCTTCAACGGGGCGAGGGTCCTTCCCCAGGAGGATCGCCTCGAACTCTTTCGCCGTCTCCACAACTCCGTATGGGTTGCGTCCATCGGAGCACTCGCCGTATCCGGTAATTCCTTCATCCGTACGAACAGCGATATATTGCCAGGGTCGCCATCCGGCATCTACGACAAAGGTGTCGATTCCAGTGATCTTCATTCCGGTGCCTCTCCAGTTGAAACGAGTTGTTTGCCGGACGCAGGTTACACGCCTTGCCACGAGCGCGGAAGCGCTATCCCATCGATCACGTAACCAGCACAACCAACGGCGGTCGACGCTATCTGCATAGTATTCTTTCATCCATCTTCATTAATACTGCCGACCACTCCAACTTCCCGGAGCGGCCCATGACCAACCGCCACCGTAACCCAAAATAACGAACATGCCCTTCATTTCTTCTCGCGGCATCTCCATCCATTACGAAATCGAAGGAGATCCGAAGGCTCCACCCTTGATGCTCCACCACGGTTGGACGTCCGATATCGAATCCTGGCGCGACTTCGGATACGTCGGCGCACTCGAGGATCGGTTCAGGCTCATCATGATTGATGCCCGAGGCCACGGGCTAAGCGATGTCCCGAATAACGCTGACGATTACGCCCCCGACGTGTTCGTCGCGGACGTCGAAGCTGTTCTGAATGCCGTGGGCATCGAATCGGTTACGTTCTGGGGCTACTCCATGGGCGCGGCGATCGGGTTTCAACTTGCGGTCAACGCGCCAGACAAAATCGACCGTTTCATCGCCGGCGGCATGCACCCGTATGGCAACTCAGCCGACGATTACGACGCCCACGGACCGAGACCCACGAAAGCCACTTTGGAGCTTCAAGCAGGAGGAATGGAGGGGTTTATAGAGGCCCGAGAACGAGATCTTGGCGGTAGGCTTGTTCCAAAGTTACGCAATCGATTACTTACGTTCAGTGCATCCGGCCTCGCCTTTGCCGGCGAAGCATGGGCTGGTTGGGATGGCGTGAGAGATCATCTGGGAGACATCAAAGCGCAAACGCTGCTGTATGCAGGAACCGGCGACACCGCATTTCACGACGGAGCAAAGCATGCAGCCGATGAGATGCCAAATGCCCGCTTTGTATCAATACCGGGGATGTCGCACGACGCTGGTTTCGCATCCTCACGAAAGACGCTGGAAACTATCAGCAATTTTCTCGGGTAAAACACGCAAAACAGACCATTACACTCTCACCCGGGTAAAAAAAAGTTTATGGAGATCAATAGATACGCCCCGATAGTTCTCAGGCATCAGATCGCCGTATTCGCACCACCCAAACAGGTCTGGGAACGTATTGCGCAGGTGGAGTTCTGGGCAAGGTGGCACCCCGACATCGGTAGAGCGGAATGGACGGACGACGAGCCCATGGATCGGCGCGGGTTCTCGTTCGGCGTCAAGGTATTCCGTTTTAATGCCCGATTGTGGATCTACAACGAGCCTCACGTCATTGGCTGGGAGGCCCGCCACATGTTCTCCAACCATCGCCAACTGTTCCGGCTTGACGGTGACTACCGCGAAACCGTCATTACCAGTGAGGCGTCGTACGAAGGCCCGGCGGTGACGATGATGCCGAGGCGGTTACGAGATCCTCTGGACAGGTTCGGCCAAACTTGGCTAGCCGCTATCAAGACCAATATCGAATCTGCACGTGAAAACGGGGTACGACTTCCAGGAGCAGGCAGGCCCAGGATAAACAGATAATCGAGCTGCCGTTCACCGAACGCCGACCAATAAGACACACTTGATCACTGAACGTCAGAAAGGCCATCGACGATGCTTTAAGACGCGGGGCCGGGCCATGTTTACACGGTTCCGGGTACACGGTACCGATATCCGCTTACCTGAAGTATTGGTCCCAATAGGCCATCGGTTTGTCAGTCTAAGCCGAATTTATAAGCCGGCAATTAATTCGGATGTTAATCATCACGTTTTGCGTCATTGGTTTTACAGGACCGGATCGCTATCGGGGTTTATGCATCCGAGCAAGAATGTGCCGCCCACCGCTTGCTGAGTAACGCGTGTTCCCCGTGTTCATGACTTCAACTAGTTGTCGTGCGTCTATCAATCCGGCATCCGAAAGCAGACTCGCCTCTATCTCTTTGGCCCTCAAGAATCCGAGCGCTAGATCGGTGACATCGTGCGAGAGTTCAAGCTCCATACCGTACTGTTCAGCTATCGATTCACCCGTCACGTCACTGGATCCAAAGAAATCAGTCAGTAAGAAAAGCCCGCCCGGCTTCAACACGCGCATGATTTCCGGCGGGTGATAGAAACCCTCAGTAGATAGCACGATATCGAACTGTTCGTCCTCAAAACTGAGGGCCGTATCTCGATTTGCAACGAACCGACAGAGGCCTGAGATGCCTTCTATCTCCGCCAGTTCCTCGGCAGTCTCAATCGCCCGCTCATCAATGTCATAGCCCCAGACCACGCAATCGTAGAGGGACGCCAGCCAACGGGCATTGCCTCCGATTCCGCAGGCCGCATCGAGGACCGTCATATCCGGGGCCATTTCGACTCCCTGGAGGAGGATCCGGACGAGGGTCTGGTTGGCGCCCACGTGCTGGAATTCGCCGTACGGCTCTGCATCGGGGCGTTCCCGTTCGTCAAACCACTCCTGGAGGCGTTGTGTCTTATTCACCATATTGGCTACTTTAATGGCTGCCAGTTCTAAATGCAGTTTGCAAAGACTTTATTTAGCTTCATACGTTAGGTGCCCATTCACCCTCGCACTGAATCGCCTCCGACACACCCGGCCAGGACGGAAAGGTCGCTATCACGATCTCGAGCGGTATATCGCCGTCATTTCTGAACTGAAACCGAGTGCCGTCAGGGATGCTTGCTCCCGTCCCGGGAGTTAGATGAATAGTCTCATGATTCTCGTCTTGCGATCGCCACAGCCTGCCGTTTCCGGATATACAGAGCCATGCCTCGGCTACCGTCCTGTGCTGAACCGCCTGAGTGATTTGGCCCGGTTTTAGCGTGCATTGCACCATGCTTCCACCAGCCATCAGTACGCTGATCAGGCGTATCTGGGATCCGTCGGGGGCGATATCGTCCGGCACAATTGACAGCGTGCGAGTCTCGAACATGGTCACCTCTACCCTCAGAAGTAATGCCCGCTTACCGGGTTAATTCTCCAGATGCTCTTGCAGCGCAACAGTACACCGGTTTCATCCAGATTCGGTCGGACCGTTAAGACTGTACAGATGATTCTTCGTGACCTGTGACCCGATCCATAACCCGCACATTGTCTCGTCTGTGATGGCGATATGGTCTGGTGCTTTCTGTAATCAAGGTTTACCGGTAATCGGGTATCGGGTTAAACGCAGACGTGTTGATAAACGTCATATGAGTCATCAATCGAACTCCCAGATCCTGAGCGTTTTGCCCCACCGGTATCCAACAAGCCTCCTAATAAGTGACGAGTGAGTAAATATCGTGGCCCTTCAGTACGTCCCGACCATTCAGGGTTTCTAACTCCACGACAAACGCCATGGCCAGCACATGTCCACCAACCCGCTGAATCAATTTGGCCGCCGCTTCAGCCGTACCACCAGTTGCAAGCAGATCATCCACCACCAGAACACTGTCACCCTGCACGACAGCGTCCACACGCATCTCTATGCGACCGGTGCCATACTCAAGTTCGAAATCAACCCCGACAACCTCCGGAGGAAGCTTGTTCTCTTTCCGAATCGGGATAAAGGGAAGACCTAATTTCAGCGCGAGCGGCACGCCAAACATGAATCCACGTGACTCAATACCCGCCACGGCATCTATCGGCGCACCCAGATACTTTTCAGCAAAGCAATCAATCGTGTAGTTGAACGTCTCGGGCGATTTCCACAACGGCGTGAGATCCCGAAACAGAATGCCAGGCTTCGGGTAGTCCGGGATCTCACGGATCCAGTTCTTCAGGTTCATGTTCTGCTCCGTCGTGGTGATCCGATTAGGGTTATATCGACAACCGAGCGCCGATCCTACCCAAAGTTTAATCGCCGGGTGGAAGGGGGTCCCAGACAACGGCTACCACCTCAGGCTGCTTTGGTACTGGCCCCGGAAGAAAGAGGATGGTCTGCCGTGCACCACCCCCGACTCTCCCTTGGATGTGCTGAATTGGATCTCGATTTCGCCATGAGATTCCGAGTGACTCGAACGCAGAAGATACATTGCACCGGTGCTAAAATCCGGGCTTTAGCCCGTTCGTGGAAAATATTCCCGCGATCGGGAGCAACAAGAACTCGGGGCCCCGAAAATCCGCATCACGAAACTCAAACTCTCTAACTTCCGGAACTATCCGGAATGTTCGCTTGAACTGGACGCCGGAATTACGGTGTTCCAGGGACCAAACGGGCAAGGGAAGAGCAACCTGATGGAGGCCATATACATGATCGCCATCGCCAAATCACCACGCTCTTCTTCAGATCGGGAACTTCTTGGTTGGGACGTTATCCAAAACGGAGGCCACGTGCAGATTGCAGGTGTCGCTCGGGATCACGAGTTGACGGTGCAGTCGCAGATCGATTTTGACGTGACCCCACGGTCGTTGGAAGCAGGCAGCGGCGGGGCGCGGCTTGCACCTTCGGTGAAGAAGGAATTGCGCGTCAACGGCGTCACACGTCCGGCATCGGAGTTCGTTGGGGCCGTGAACGTAGTCGCTTTCTCGGCTGAAGACCTGGATCTGATAATGGGCGGCCCCTCCATCAGACGACGCTATCTCGACATCCTAATCTCTCAAAGCGAACCGCCATATCTGAAGATGATCCAGCGTTACGGGCGAGTCGTTACGCAGAGAAATCACCTGTTACGCCAGATGCGTGAAGGTCGAGTTGGCCCCGATGAGTTGAAGTTCTGGGACGATCGGCTGTTGAACGAAGGCGCCGCGATTATCGAACGGCGCACCCGTGCCGTTGACCGGCTCGCGCAGGAGGCAGCTCCGAGACACCTGGCGCTTTCCGGAGGCCGCGAGCGGTTGGGCGTGAAGTATCGCCCGCGTATCTCGGCGGTTGCCGAGGACGGTCCAGACGAAATTCCTGACTCGACTGCAGATCTGATCTCGATCATGCGCGTGGCGCTGGTGGCGGCTCGGCCGCGCGAGATTGGACAGGGACAAACGGTAATCGGGCCGCATCGTGATGAAATGGCGCTGAGCCTGAACGATGAACCGGCCGGAGCGTTCTCCTCACGCGGCCAGGCCCGCACAATCGCGCTGGCGCTGCGACTAGCCGAGGGTGCTTTCGTCACCGCAGCAACAGGGCGAACCCCGGTACTCGCGCTGGACGACGTTTTATCTGAGCTGGACGAAAAGCGCCGCACGCTAGTGTTGGAAAACGTAGCCTCGTACGAACAGGTCTTGATCACTACGACCGATTTCGACCGCGTGGAGGGCTCGTTCCTAGCGGGCGCCACCCTCATGACGGTCGAGTCAGGTCATGTAACCCGTGTCGCCGACTGATCTCCATAACTCGGTTGATGCCGCCGCCCGCATGATCGCATCCAGCGAGTATGTGATCGCCATGACGGGCGCGGGCATCTCCGTCGAGAGCGGAATCCCACCATTTCGCGGGCCCGACGGTTTGTGGACAAGACATGGCACCCCGTCCGGAAATGGTTACCAGAACTTCCTTGAAAACCCATCGGCATGGTGGCGCCGGGAGATAGAGCGTGCTGTAGAGCCCTGGATTGTTGAGTTGCGGCAGTCGGTCAGAGACGCTCGTCCAAATCCGGGCCATGACGCCCTCGCCGAGATGGAACAGGCCGGGTGGATACGGTCGCTCATCACCCAAAACATCGACGGATTGCACACAGACGCCGGGACGCAAAACATCGTGGAAATACATGGGTCAAGGCGTTTTTTACGCTGCATTGAGTGTGAAAACAGGACCCCTCGGGCCGATCTATTTGCCAGACAGCCCGCGCTGCCGTGTACAAAGTGCGGTGGCGCGGTGAAGTACGACTCGGTACTCTTCGGCGAGCCAATACCGCCAAAGGCCCTGGCATCCGCCCGGGCCGAGACCGATAGAGCGGACTGCGTACTTGTTATCGGCAGTTCGTCAACTGTTCGTCCCGCCGGCGGGCTGCCCAGGATTGCTCACGCCAACGGAGCTACCTTGATCGAGATCAACACATCTGACACGCGCCTCACACCAGAATGCGACGTCGTTATTCGGGCGTCAGCGGCCACGGTGCTACCGCATTTAATGGCGGAGCTCCAACGGTTGTCGGCACATCAGGCATGAGCGGTGGTCCCGCAATTGGCCTGCCACAGAGTAGTATTCCGTTACGCTCCATCTGACGACATAATCAAAATTATAGCCGGGGTCTAATCGATGACAGTTCAGGATGCTCTTCAACGCGAAATAGACACGTACATTGCCCAGAACCCGAAGTCCCAGGCCCTCAACGCCGAGGCGTCCAAATTCCTCCCAGGCGGCGACTCCCGTAATTCGATCTACTGGCCACCTTATCCGGCGTACATCGTCGGGGGTGATGGAGTGTGCATTACAGATGTAGACGGCAACGTACGCACGGATTTCATCAACAACATGACGACGCTGATCGTTGGTCACCGCGATCCCACCGTCGTGAAGGCGATGCAGGATCAGGTCGATGAAGGCTGGTCCTACCCAGGACCATCACCGCTCCAGATTCGCTGGGCAGAAATACTTGTTGAGCGTGTTCCGTCCGTGGAACAAGTACGGTTTGTGAACTCCGGGACCGAGGCGACCCTTAACGCCATCCGAGCTTCGCGAGCGTTCACCGGCAAGCAGAAGCTGGGCAAGATGGAGGGTGGATATCACGGTACACATGACTCGGTTGCGGTAAGTGTTGCGCCAAAGTTGGACCTGGCCGGCGCCGCCAATGATCCGAACTCGGTAGACGATTACGAGGGTCTACCGGAGTGGGTCACGGACGGTGCGGTGATAATGCCGATCAACGATATTGAGAACTGCGAACGCATTATTCGTGAGAACGCCGACGACCTGGCATGTGTGATCGTGGAACCGGTAAACGGCCGCAACGGATTTGTCCCCGCTGAACCAGGTTTTCTCGAGGGTCTTCGGGCCGTCACAAAAGAGCTCGGCATCGTTCTGATTTTTGACGAGGTAATCTCCTTCCGAGTCTCACGCGGAGGCTCACAAGAGCACTACGGCGTGACGCCCGATATGACGACGTTTGGCAAGGTGGTCGGTGGCGGCCTACCGGTTGGAGCGTTTGGCGGTCGTGCCGACATCATGTCGCTTTACGACCCGAGCAATGGCGCTCCACGAGTTCAGCACGCAGGTACTTTCAACGGCAATCCGATGACAGCCGCTGCGGGTGTCGCAACCCTTGAGGCAGCAACGCCCGAGGTGTACGAGTACGTTGGGCGTATGGGCGGTGTGATTCGCGAGAAGCTCCGTTCGCTGATCGCCGAGGTAGAGGCGCCGATGGGCGTCACCGGCGTGGAGTCACTCTGGTGTCTGCAGTTCACACCAGAACGCGTGATCGATTACCGATCCTCCATGACTAACGACAAAACGATGACCCGGGCAATGTTTCTGGGCCTACAGAACGAGGGTTTCCTACTCTCGCCAAGCTGTCAGGGAACGGTATCTTCCATCCACACAGAAGACGACATCGAAGCGCTGATCGCGGCAGTTCGCAAGGTACTTGCCCGCTTGGGATACGCGTAGGACAACTCAGTCACTAGAATGCAAGCCTGAGCACTCAACACCCACCCTGAGTACCTCGAAGGGCGAGACGTACATAAACGTCTCGCACACGACCACTTGATAAAATCGGTCCATGCACGCTGACGGGCACTTTAATAAACAGGTGGCGGCGAGCTACGACGAATCTTGGGCCAAGATGTTCGACCCGGGAATTGTTGATCCAGTAGTCGACTTTCTTGCAGGGCTCGCCTCTGACGGTAGTGCGCTTGAACTTGGCATCGGAACGGGACGCATCGCACTGCCACTTACGCAGCTCGGGGTGGAAGTCCACGGGATCGAGATCTCGAAGTCGATGATCGCGCAGTTGCGGGTTAAGCCCGGCGGCAATGATATCGACATCACGATCGGCGATTTCGCGACAGCAAGGGTGGGCCGATCTTTTACCGTTGTGTACCTCGTGTTCAACACGATCATGAACCTGACGACGCAGGAAGCGCAGATCGCTTGCTTCCGCAACGTAGCCGCACATCTTCAACCTGGCGGCTGCTTCGTAATCGAGGTCATAGTTCCTGATCTCCAGCGACTACCGACCGGCGAAACGGTTCGGGCTTGGGAGGTCAGCGATAAGCGGCTGGGGTTCGACGAATATAAGGTCTCCGAGCAGGGCCTCACGTCCCATCATTTCAACTTGGTCGACGGAAATTGGGAATACTTTTCGATGCCGTTCCGCTACGTTTGGCCTTCGGAACTCGATCTGATGGCAGAGCTGGCCGGAATGAAGTTGCGTGAGCGTTGGTCGGGTTGGCAGGGAGAGCCGTTCACAAGTGATAGCAGACGCTTAGTGGCGGTGTGGGAGAAGCGGCCGGAGTTGGATTGACTGGCACACATCGTAGGGGCCAAAGACTATCGGCCCTGACACGATGTTTTTGAGGCGGTGCCTTCGATATCCTCATGGTGGGATTTGGCCGGGAATGTCCGGGGCATCAAGCGAGCTAAGCGTATTGCCACATATCCTTAGGCACTGGTTTGCGCTACCAATCGCCGGTGTTCTATTACAGTGCAGCGGTCCATTACTACTTTCAGGTTGGCGTTTTCGGCTATTGCAGCGGCCTCTGAGCTCAGGACTCCGAGCTGTGTCCAGAGGACCTTTGCGCCTATTTCTGCGGCTTCTCGGGCGATGTCGGGGACATACTCCGATCGACGAAATACATCGACAATGTCGATCTCGCCCGGGACTTCCTCAAGCGAGGGGTAACTTCGAAGGCCGAGTACTTCATCAACGCTCGGGTTGACCGGGATCACGTTATAACCGTGGTCTAAGAGGTAGATAGCTACACTGTTGCTTGGCCTGAAGACGTCTGGCGAGAGTCCGATTACGGCGATATTTCGGTAGTCGGTGAGGATGTCCCTGAGTTGTTCGTCGCTGGTGATCATAATGTCTGGCTGTGGGACAGTCCCTTTGAAACCCTCAGGGTGGGATTAGGTTTGTGGACCGAACGATTAGTCGGAATTGAGGCCACGGTATCGGCCTATGGCCCAGTTTAGACGTACCCGGGCGATGTCTAGGAAGCCGCCCATCCCTTTGAGGAACGTCATCGAGCTTCCGTCGCGGTAGTACCAGTCGATCGCCTGCTCACGGATCGTGAGGCCCATCTTGCGGGCCATGAACAGCACCTCGACGTCAAACCCGAAGCCATCGAGTCTCTGTCGCCCGAAGATCTGGTCCGCCACTCCACCCCTGAACAGCTTGAAGCCGCACTGCGTGTCTTCGATGCCCCTGAATGCCAGGAGCCGAACCGCCATTGTGAACGTTCTGCCCTTAACATGCCGGTTTGCCGGTTCGCCGATTCGGTTCGCACCCGGCGCTTCACGAGAACCGATAACGATCTCTTCGGCTGGCGGTGATCCGCCAGGTAGGAACAACTCCAGCTGCTCTGGCTCCATAGACAAGTCAGCATCGCAGAGAAACCGCCACTTGGCGTCGGTGAACAGCATTCCGGACCGGACGGCGGCGCCTTTGCCTCTATGAGGCAGCGAGATCAAACGGGTCGATGGCAAGCGTTTTGCAACTTCGGTCACTATCGAGACCGTGTCATCACTACTGCCGTCATCGGCGACCACAATCTCCCACGTGTACGACTGTTGCGACAGGTAGTTAGTCAGTGATTCAAGGCTGGACGCGATTCGATCTTCTTCGTTGTAAGCGGGTACGACTACGGCGAGGAACGGGGCAGACAACGGTCATCCGCCCGCCGCATCGAGCTCAAACGCACTGTGAAGAGCGTTGGCCGCTTCTTTGATCATGCGGGCGTCTATGACGCAGGTGATGCGGATCTCGGACGTCGTAATCATTTCTATATTTACATTTACTTTTGACAGAGCTGCAAACATGGTGGCGGCGTACCCGGGGCCGTTCTGCATACCGGTCCCGACGATGCTCATCTTGGCCAGCCCGGTGTTGCCTACAACGTCTTGTGCGAAATCGGCGCATGTCTCTTTTGTCAGATCAAGCGCGCGCTGGAAATCGCCCCTGGGCACAGTAAATGTCACGTCCGTCAGACCCTCAAGTGAGGCGTTCTGGACGATAACGTCAACGCTAATCCCTGCTTCCGCAAGTGGAACAAAGATCTGTCCAACGATTCCTGGCCTGTCTTCTACTGCTCGGACCGTGATCTTCGCGACATCGCGATCGATCGCGACACCGGTGACGGCCCTGCGGATCTCCATCATCTGGGGACCTCCGTGGATTAGCGTGCCTGGCACGTCTTCAAAGGCAGACGCTACAAGGATGGGTACATCGTAAACGGCGGCGAGCTCTATGGAGCGAGGGTTCATCTTGGCTCCGAGCGACGCCATTTCAAGCATTTCGTCGTAGTTAATCTCGACCAGTTTTCTAGCGGTTGGCACCAGCCGTGGGTCGGTTGTGTAGATACCGTCCACATCGGTGTAGATCTCGCAGCGCTCGGCTTTGAGCGCAACGCTGAGCGCGACAGCGGTCGTATCGGAGCCGCCGCGACCCAGCGTGGTCACGTCTTCATTCTCTGAAAGGCCCTGGAAGCCGGCAACGACACACACACGTCCTTTACCCAGCTCACGCCTGAGTCGGTCCGCTTTAATGTCTGCAATGCGGGCCGAACCATGGGTCGTGTCCGTGCGAATCCCGGCTTGTTGCCCACTGAGGCTGACCGCCGGGTGGCCCGCCGCCGTTATAGCCATCGCCATCAGAGTTGATGTGACCAGCTCGCCCGTGGAAAGCAGGGTGTCCAGCTCGCGTGCGAGCGGTGTTTGATCGCCGGAGACGGCATTCGCCAATTCGATGAGGTGATCCGTAGAGTCGCCCATAGCCGACACGACGATCACCATGGAGACGCCAGTCTCTGCACGATCACAGATCTTGCGGGCGATCGTCGCAATCTTCTCGGCGTCTGCAACGGAGCTCCCTCCGTATTTATGGACAATTACGGATTTTGTTTCGCATGTACTGGTGGTCATTCCAGTTGTTCCGAATCCATCACGTATGCCCCGCGACTCGTCGGCCGAAGGACACGTGTGCTTGCTTCGATGCCGTGGAGACGTGCCGCTTCGGTCATTTCGTATGCGACGGTGTATTCCTGTCCGGTCGCAAATGCCATGACGGATGGGCCTGCCCCGGACAAGAACGCGCCGTGCGCGCCTCCCGTAAGTGCGGCTTTAATGATGGTATTAAGGCCCTTGTATATGCCGGAGCGGACAGGCTGATGCAGTCGATCCTCGGTGGCATAGCGAAGTAGCTCAAGGCGGCCGGTTGCTAGAGCGTTCGCCAACAGGGCCGACCGTCCAATGTTGAACACTGCATCCTCGCGTGACACTTGATCGTCCAGTACTCCCCTCGCCTTTGACGTTTCGCCAACGTAATCGGGGATAAGGACGACAGCATGCAGGTTTTCCGGCAATGGAATCTCTGAAGTGATCCACCGGTCGCCCGATTTCACTCCGATCTGGCAGCCGCCCAGGATTGCGGACGCGACGTTGTCCGGATGTCCCTCGATCGCGGCAGCAAGTTGAAGAGCTTCAGATGGATTGCAACCATCTCCCTGGAGTGCGGAACCAGCCAATATGCCGCTCACGATCGCGGCCGAGCTGCTTCCGAGTCCTCGGGCAAGTGGGATTTCGTTTATTGAGTGGAACTTCAGGTTCGGGAATCTGGCACCTCGAGCCGTGTAGACAGCGCGCGCGCCCACGACGACCAAGTTAGAGTCGTCTGTCGAGATCAATGCCGCGCCAGAACCCTCGTTTACAACTTCAAACGGGCCATGTTCGACCGTGACTTCGTTCCACATCTCGACGGCGATACCGATCGAATCGAATCCCGGTCCGAGGTTCGCGGCGGTCGCAGGTACCCGCACTGTGACACTATTTAGGTGGTTGTTCTGAGTGGTCATTTTCTCGGTCAGGCCGCCGGTAACATTTTGGTATCGGAAATTTCGAATGACTTAGAGCAATCGTTCCGACAATTCGGCCCGAAAATCTAAAATCGTATAGGAATAATGAATGCCTACGCCGCCGCGAGGGCAACGACTAAGTATAATCCGGCAGCGTTCCACCACGTGCGCCCGTGGAGCAGCCACTTAAAACGACATAAGTAACGGCCATTAAAGGCCGGGAACAGGACCGGAATGTCCCCGAAGAAGGTTGCGCTGGTTAGCGCCGATAACGAACGTACACAGCAGCAACTGGCCGAGTTCCAGAGGCTTGTGGCTGAGGTCGGTCCCGACGCCGAAGTCGTATGGGTAAACTCGGAGCAGCCTGAAGCCGATCTCGTTGCCGAACTGCAGGACACCGTCGCAATTCTTCACGGCTATGCAGCTAAATTGTCGGTTGACGTGATGAAACAGGTACCGACGGTGAAGTTGGTTCAAACGATGTCTGCAGGCACCGATTACGTGGACAAGCCGGGCCTGGACGCCATTGGCATCGGGGTTGCCAACAATGGAGGCGGCAATGCTGTTGCGGTGGCTGAGCACGCAATCTGGCTGATGATCGCGGTATATCGTCGGCTCGACGAGCAGATCCGTGATACCGCCGCCGGCTTGTGGTCGCAGAACGTTGCGCCGCACCGGGAAGAGGCACACGACCTGTCTGAGAAAACGGTCGGGATTGTTGGACTGGGTCGGATTGGATCACGGGTTGCACGACGGCTTCAGGGCTGGGAGTGCAAAGTTGTTTATTACGACGTGATCGAGTTTTCGAAAGAGTACGAGGATGAGCTCGAGGTCGAACGGGTTTCGTTTGACGAGCTTGTCACAATGTCGGACGTGATCACGCTTCACACACCACTTGAGCCGACGACAAAACACTTGATGTCTACGGATCAGTTCAAGGCGATGAAAGAGACCGCAATCTTGATCAACTCCTGCCGTGGCCCTGTTGTGGATGAGGATGCTCTAGTCGCAGCTCTAAAGGCGGGCGAATTGTACGGGGCGGGGCTCGATGTTTACGAGATCGAGCCGATCAAGATGAACAATCCGCTGTTCGATCTTGAGAATGTGGTGATGACGCCGCATCTGGCGACCCGGGCGGTGGAATCAACCGAGAAGACGATGGAGTTCGCTGCCGCAAACGTTTCACGTGTGGCACGGGGCGAGGACCCGGAGTCCATCGTCCCCCCCGTGGTGCTATAGGGCGAGCGTTTATTCTTAGCCGGTCAAGTTATCTTGAAATCCGGTTGCCCTAGAGCGGAATCGCGGTAGATCGAGCCGTATAATCATGGTTCGTGCTTTTTTCGGGGAGTGGCGCAGCTTGGTAGCGCGCTTCGTTCGGGACGAAGAGGCCCCGGGTTCAAATCCCGGCTCCCCGACCAGCAGCACTTAAACGTGTTGGCATCATAAAGTGAGGCTCTCGATGTTTGGCCTTCGACGTACTCCTGCTCCGGTTCCGTCTCCTGAAGACTGTTTGCCGGGTCGGCCTGACGCTATTCCAACTTCAGACGTTCATTTTGTGACCGGTCGGCCTATTCATGGACCGTTCCCGGCCAATATGGACACGATCGTGTTTGGGATGGGTTGCTTCTGGGGAGCCGAGCGGTTGTTCTGGCAGGTTCCAGGCGTTTACACGACGGCAGCCGGGTACGCGGGCGGCACGACGCCCAACCCGACTTATCAGGAAACCTGCACATCTATGACGGGGCACACGGAGGCTGTTCTAGTAGTGTTCGACCCCGATGAGGTAAATCTGCAGGCGCTGTTCAAGGTGTTCTGGGAGAACCACGACCCAACGCAGTACATGGGCCAAGGCAACGACATCGGCAGTCAATATCGGACCGCAATTTACGGGACGACCGAGGCGCAACTGGAAGCGGGACGAGAGAGTCTCGTCAGCTATCAATCAAAGTTGGATGAGTCCGGTTTTGGCCAGATAACCACAGAGATCGCTCCTGCCCGTGAGTTCTACCACGCGGAAGAGGTTCACCAGCAGTATCTGGCGAAAATCCCGAACGGCTACTGCAACCACGGCTTCTGCCAGGTTTCGTACAACTGAAGTTGTTCTAAGACCCGAACTTCGCTCCAGTGAGGAAAGCGGTGATCGCGGTCAGAAAGACGACGCGGAATAACGATCCTCGTGCCCCGAGGGTTTGCAGCCGGGAGTCAACGCGTGAGAAACGCGTGCTGCGCCGATCCTGCGCTAATCCGAGCAGCCATCCAGTGGCCACGTCTGACGCCAAGCGATCCTTGATGTAGACGCGAGTAGCACCGACACCTATCACAATCGACGCGCCTGTATCCCGAACTCCAATACGGATTCCCCGCGAAGCTATCAGGCCACCGACTCAAGCGTGTGACCCAATGGGAACGGCAAATATGATTGCACCATTTGTGATGGGCTTTGGCCGTTCAATGGTGGGCTTCAATGTAACGGTCAGAGCAGGAGAGCCGATCGCGACAATAATCATCACCCGAATGAGGATTATGGGTCGAAAAAAAGAATGATTGCTCTGGTCGACAACTCGACGGTAGTTAACGTCAGCGTGCCATTCAGATCTCTGACTTACCGTATGATCTCATTGCCAGAACGAATCCATGTTTCTCAAATTCGTCGCTCCGGTCCCAAAGCCGGGATTCAATTAGACACGAGTCTCTAATTGAATCTCGAACACTTCCAGAATGTCTCCCTCCTGGAAGTCGATAAATCCTTCTACGCCGACACCGCCTTCGAGTCCTGCGGCCAGTTCTCGTACATCGTCCTTAAAATGCCGAAGGCTGGCAATTTGGCCCGTGTAGACCGCTTCATCATTTCGTTTAATGCGAATGCTCGATTGGCGTGGAATTTCGCCATCCAGAACCCTCACACCAGCAACTCGATACCTGCGCCCTGCGGGGAATATGGCCTGAACTACGGCATGACCAAGAATCACTTCGTTCTCGATCGGCGCTAGCAGTCCGCGTCCGGCGGACCTGAGATCATCGACCAAGTTGTAGATGATGTTGTACTGCCTGATATCCACTCCGTGGATTCCAGCCTGTTTCTCAGCCCCCGCCTGCGTTCCGGTCTCAAACGCCATGATGATTGCGCCTGAAGCAGCGGCGAGCATCACATCGCTCTCATTTACAGGTCCGGTGGCGGCGTGAATCAGATTAATTTGGACTTCATCGTCAGAGATCTGTTCCGCGCTTCGTCGAAGGGCGTCAATACTGCCTTGTGTGCCAGTTTTAATAATGACAGAAAGTTCTTCTGCATCTCCAGCATTGAGCCGTCTCATCACTTCGGAAAGAGTTGCCAGAGAGCGGCCATCTCCTCCACGGTCTGCTCGTTCACGCTTTTCTACGATCTGACGCGCCGTCTTTTCATTGGCGACGACGTCGACTCGAATCCCAGGATCCGGTACGGAACTCAGGCCCATCACCTCTACAACGGCCGACGGACCAGCGGATTTGACCGCATTTCCGTAGCCGTCTACAAGTCCTTTGACACGGCCTCGAGATTTATCAACGACTATCTGATCGCCGAGGTTGATCGTGCCCGATCGTACTAGAATCGTCGCAAGCGAGCCTTTTGACGGGTCAATATGGGATTCCAGACACACGCCAACTCCGGGAGTATTCGGGTTGGCCTTCAGATCTTGCACTTCCGCAAGCAGAGTCAGGTTCTCAAGAAGATCGTCGATCCCGTCTCCTTTGAGGGCAGACACCTCTACTGAGACGACATCACCGCCCCAGCTTTCTACGAGAATGCTGCGCTCAGAGAGTTCGCGTTTCACTCGCTCCGGGTCTGCCCCGGGTAGGTCTGATTTGTTGATGGCGATGACCATCGGAACCTCGGCCGCCTGGGCGTGGTTGATGGCCTCGTCGGTCTGCGGCATGATTCCGTCATCAGCGGCGACAACGAGAATGACGATATCTGTCACCTGTGCGCCACGGGCGCGCATCATCGTAAACGCTTCGTGACCAGGCGTGTCTATAAAGGTCAGTTTTTGACCATCTTTATCGACCTGGTAAGCACCAATACTCTGTGTGATCCCGCCGGCCTCTGTATCAACCACAGCTGAGCCACGGATGGAGTCAAGTAAAGTGGTCTTGCCGTGGTCAACGTGTCCAAGCACTGTGATAACCGGCGGCCGCAATTCTGCATCTGGATCTTCTTCCACGACCTCTTCGGCACCAATATTATCGCCAGCGATGCTCTCTTCTTCCTCTTGTGGGCGCAGAACCTTAACGCCGATGCTTCCAGCAACGGCCGCGGCATTCGCGAAATCCACAGGGTCATTAACGGTCATCATCAGGCCGCGGCGCATCAATAGCTTTATCGTCTCAACAGGATCCGTGCCGATCTTTTCGGCAAGCTCTCCGACGGTGAGGACAGCCGGGATCTCGATGGGTTCCGTTGGGATCTGACGCTCTTCGACTGCGGCCGATGCTCCTGGCCGAACGCGCCTGCGCCCTCGCCCTCTGGGCCGACCTGCAAATCCGCTTCGTCGTCTGGCCATAAATCTCCGTCTTTCCCGTTTCGTCTGATCCTAATTATGTGAAATTGTGGTTTGCTGGCGTTACAGGCGGATCATACGCCGGATGGGCTCGTGAATTCCTTACTCGCCCACGCCAGTAGCTCAGCCTGTGAGTCTTTTGTCCCAGATCCTTTTAGCGAGCGCTCAAGACTGCCACGTTCGATCGCCGTCTCAAAACACTCCATCCGCCGGCACAGATACGCACCGCGACCGCCGACCTCTCGCGAAGTCCCTACGGTGAGCTCAGAGTTGGCCTGCCGTGTAATGCGCACAAAATCCCGCTGTGCACCCTTGGTGTGACAGGCAACGCAGGTGCGGAACGGAACGTGGTTACCGCGCATTGGCACCTCTTCATTGCCAGACCGTTGTAGTTCGTACTTCGTCGATAAAACCTTTAATTCGGCGTCCGTGCGTTGTCGCCCGATGACGGAGGCTGCGTTGTTGTCTTTCGAGCAACCGCACGTCGTGCTTTCGCACTCAAATTCTCACCACCACGTCGCCCACGACCACGCCGGCGGGAACCACCCTGATCTCGGTATCCGATGATGTCTTCGGCGAATCTAAGAGACCCGGAGTCTTCATCTTCAACTGATGAGGGCAACTGCCATATATCCTCGGAACCAAAGTCGATAATCTGTTCAGCCTCCGCTGCAGCTGCTGCCTCTTCGCTTTCCTTCTTCTCAAGTGCCGCGATTTCCTCTTCGAGGACCTGAAGTGCAAGAGCCTCTTCTGGTGACTGTACCGGTACGGCATTGACCTCGCTCACCGGCGCGGTCTCAAGGACGACAGCGGGTTGCTCAGGAACAGGTAATTCCAACTCGGGGCCTAGATCGGCAACTGCGGCGAGTTCTGGTTCCACCTGCTTCTCAATTGGCGGAATTACTTCGGCTGCGATCGGCTCAGTGACCGGATCCGGAATAGTGTCCGGTGATTCAGATTCGACGGCGAGGGGCACGACTTCCGCATCCGGCGCAGCTTCCACAGCAGCGACAATCTCAGATACGGCTTCCTCGATTTCGCTTGCCACTGGCGGTGTTTCCGCTTTTGGTTCCGCAGGTTCTGCGTGTTCTGACGCCGACTTGATATCGATCCGCCAGTCGGTCAGTTTCGCGGCCAAGCGAGCGTTCTGTCCTTCACGTCCGATGGCAAGAGACAGAGCCCGGTCTGGTACGACCACGATCGCAGATTTTTCCTCTTCGTCGATGATCACAGCGTCTACCTGGGCCGGACTCAATGAGTTGGCTATGTAGGTAGTAATGCCCTCGGCATATTCAACCACGTCGATCTTCTCGCCATGGAGTTCGCTAACCACGTTCTGGATACGTATGCCACGAAGCCCCACACACGCTCCTACCGCATCGACGCCGGCTTGATGAGACACGACCGCTACTTTGCTTCGGGCGCCCGGCTCACGAGCAATGTTCTTAATCTCCACGATCCCATTGAAAATCTCCGGAACCTCGGCCTCAAAAAGCCTCCGGATGAGGTCGGGATGGGTGCGGGATGCGATAATCTCCGGGCCGCGGACGGTCCTGGCCACCTCAACAATGTAAACCTTGACCTTGAAGCCAGGCCGGTATCTCTCCGAAGGAACCTGTTCAGTCGGAGGCATGATCGCCTCTGCGCGACCGACATCAAGCACGACGCCTCTTGCGTCGCCCCTCTGGACGGTCACGGTGAGGACCTCACCGACTTTGTCTTCAAACTCATCGAAGACAATCTCACGCTCGGCTTCACGCAGTCGCTGCATGACCACTTGTTTCGCGGTCTGCGCGGCGATTCGGCCCGGGTGTTGTGTAATGGTCCCAGTGACAACGTACTGACCAACGGTCGCCGTCGTATCAATCTTTTTGGCGTCGGTCAGGTACACCATGGCGTCAGGTTCTTCCATCTCGGAGTCGTCTTCTACGACGGTCCGGACGGTGTGAACCTCCATCTCCCCGGTATCCGGGTCAAGTAAGACGGTAACACCCTGACCTTCAGATATGGCATCACGTTTGTACGCGGAGACAAGAGCTTCCTGAATGGCGCTTAAAACGACGCCATGGGGGAGAGCTCTTTCGGCTGCTAGTTGTGTTACTGCAAGGAGCAGGTCACTCTTCACAGTTGCACCTTCTGATTCAAAAACGCCCAGACAATAAAAAAAAGTGGGGCAAACCCACTTCGTTCAGTAGCGATCGTTACCCCGATCAAATTAGGTTCTAAGTATAGTCCACGGTGAGTTCCTTCGCAATCGTTGTTGAACGCTTCCCAAACGTGACGGGAGTATCTCCTTACGAAATTTCGGTACTCAGGCTGAACATGGGTTTTTTGGCGACATATCCATTTAGTCTTTCCAACTATCGGTTTTGATGAGAAGCGTAAATAAAAACATGAAACTTGCACTGGTTCTGGATTTCGACGGCACGATCACGACCAAAGACATCGGTGTCGAGATCATCAAGAAGTACGCCGGGGCCGATTGGGAGGTTGGACTACGTCGATGGCGAACGGGCGAGTTCAATCAACAGCAACTCATGGAGTGGGAGTTCGCAAGGCTTCCCAGCGAACGCCTTCCAGAAATGCGTGAATTCGCACTCAAAGAAGCAATCGTAAGGCCCGGGTTGAATGCATTGCTTGAGCTATGCCGGTCAAATGATGTGCCCGTAGAAGTGGTTTCCAACGGGATGATGTTTTACATCGAGGCCGTACTGGGTCGGGAAAGGCTTTCAGACTTGGCGTTCGTTGCACCTATTCCGACCCTCAACGGTATCGGCAACGGCCCTGCTGTGAGTTTCTCAAAAGCGGTTGAGACCTGTGAAACCACGGGTTTGTGCAAATGTGCCCGCGCTCGCAGTTTGCGCGCTGGTGATCGAAAAATAGTATTCGTTGGGGACGGTATTTCTGATTTCTGCATTGCGGAAGAAGAAGCCGATTTCATCATCGCAAGGTCGTCATTGAGGGATTATTGCGTGAAGAACGGCCTCACACACAACCAGTTCGATGATTTTAACGACGTCTCGCGGGTGATGAACTCTTTGCTCGCCGGGTGATCGTGAACCACCGTCCGTTTCATCGTACAGCCCCACACGGTAGTATCCGTCGGGCCTGAATATGAGAAGAAGTTAAATCCGGACCAATGCATCGGTCGTTGTCTTGAGAGGTATGCAATGACACACAGTATGTCTACGGAAACGATTGCACGACGAATTCGTGAGTACGAGTCGTTCGGCATTCACCGCACCGGTTGGCCGGGTGACATGCGTTCCGCGGACTGGGCGCAGGCGGAGCTTGTATCTAACGGTATTGACGCTTCACTTGAGGAGTTCAACTTCCCAATGTTTCGAGCGGAGGCAAACCGTGTCACCTGGGGCGGTGGTGAGGCGAACGGCGTTGCACTTCACGATTGTGGAAGCACGGGCACGAAAGGTGTATCGGGACAATTTACTATGGCGGATGCCGCTGGTGGGTCAGATCTCAGCGGCAAGATCATTGTCGGCGGTGACAACGACGCGGCATTTGAACAGCGGCCTGTATACGAGCGGATAGTTGATCTGGAGACAGCGGGCGCGGCGGGCCTTGTGTTGCGGCGTACCGATTCTCTGGGCGCTATAAATGTCCTGAACGCCTATCGAATTGGCACGCCGTTCGCGCTTCCAGTCCTGCAGGTCTCAGGGCCAGATTCAGCGGGGTTGTCCGATGCGGCGAAGGCTGGCGAAAGTGGGACTCTCACGATTGATGCGGTAAGGAAGTCTGCCAGCGCGATGAACGTGGTAGCGACGTTCCCAGGCAATGATCCCGGCGCTGCCCCGGTAGCGATCATGACACCACGATCCGGCTGGTTTATCTGCGCTTCGGAGCGGGGCGGAGGAATCGCAATCTGGCTAGGGTTAGCTCAAGCGATCTCGGCGATTCCGTCGCGGCGGCGCACAGTGCACATGTTGGCGTCAAGCGGTCACGAGATTAACCACTATGGCTTGCAGGCGTACCTGAACTCACGGAACGGGCTAGAAACGCGTGCGATCGCCTGGCTACATCTTGGAGCACTGATCGGCAGTCGTGCGACATCGGTCAAGATCGAAGCGAGTGACCCTGAGCTTGAGGCGCTTGCGAAGTCTTCGTTTGAGTCGTCTGACGCTGATCGTTGGATGATGTGGAATCAACGCGGCGGCGAGGCAGAGAACATTGCGGCCGCGGGGGGGCGCTATGTCTCATTGCGTGGCGGGCGGGCAATCACCGATGGGAATTCCGACACGTTTTTCCATAGTCCGAATGATTCGATTGATCGTGCAAGCGACATCGAGCTTGTTTCCGCCAGCGGTCGAGCCTGTATTGCGATGATGGAGACGCTGGTCACAAATTAGTGAGTGCACCTCTCATGTTAGGCAACAACACAATATGAGGAAAGCGTTATAAAAATACGCGCCCAACCAGCCTAACGTGGGTGCCAGCGGCGACCTTCGTTCAGGCCACGGACGTACCCGGCCTGACCGACGTGCTGCATGTTGCCGTTGAGCACAGCCAGGAGTCGATCCCCTATTGTGAGCGGCGAGGAAGCCTCGATTATCCTGTGGATAATGCATGGGCCGAGCCCGGACAGGTAGTTCTGGGTGATCTCAAGGACGGCGTCGTAGTGTTCCAGCAATGTGACTGCATCTGGCGGTGTGAAAGCGGAGACTTGTGCAGCATCATGGCCCATCCCCGTATCGTCTGGGTCAGCAGCCATTCCATAACGTTTATGCCAGTGACCGCTGATCCAGAGTTGCGGTTCCCCGATCAGCACAGATATGCCTCGGTCCTGCATACGAGCCATGTGCCAGATCAGCCAGCCGATCGGGTTTGACTCCAGGCCGGGACGCTGCATGAGCTGTTCCTGCGACAAACCGTCAAGGGTAAGTGCCACCGACGACCGGACAGAAGTCAATGCCCCAGATACAAAGTTAGCCACTTCCATTTGAACGACTCCCCGGCTCTACAGTGGCCAGCGTCTAAGACCCCGCCGGGGGCGACAGGTTGAGCGGGAACGATACGTCAGTATGTTGTTCGATCATGCGGGACCACGCACGGCGTCCAATACGATCTACCTCCTCAATAAGATCGGGTTCATTCACCGTGAGCACGAGGCCGTCTCGCATAACCCATTCGCCATCGACCATTACATCCTGGATATCGCCCGGCTGGCCGTTGTGAATCCAGGAAGAGACGATGCGCGTGGTCGGAACGAGGTGGGCGCGCATCATGTCGATCATGATGAGATCAGCCTTCTTGCCAATTTCCAGCGATCCGATATGGTCATCCATATCGAGTGCCCGGGCTGATCCCATCGTGCCCCATTCGACAACGTCCTCGGGCTGCGGGCTGAGCGCGTTTTCTGTGGCGACTCGCTCGGTGCGCAGAGCTGTTCGCATCACCTCGAACATGTCCTGGGTGTTGTTGTCTGTCCCAAGTCCGACAACACACCCAGCGTCACGTAGCGCTGGAATAGGTGGGTGTACGGCGCGCAGTGATGCCATGCCGGGTTGGTGTGTAATGTGGCTACGAGACCGTCCCAGTGCGGCTATCTCGCCTTCATCCACGTAGCGGCAGTGTGCGGCGAGAAGTTTCGGCCCCAAAAAGTCATGCTCAGCCAAGTAGTTTGATGGCCTCACCCCATGGAGCCCGAGCATCGTTTCGATCTCAAGCCGACTCTGTGCCAGGTGGATCGTGTACCCCGTACCGTGACGCTCAGCCATCGCCATGACTTCAACGAGCAACTCCGGAGAGCTTGTCTCTACAAGTTGGGTTGATGCGAAGCAGGTCACGCGTCCATTTCGAGCGCCGTGCCACTTTGAGAACAGATCTTCTGCTCTATTCAGCTTTGTCTCACGTTGTTCGGGGGAAAACCCATCTGGTGGCTGGCCAGGCCGATACGCCGGACCGATCACTCCGTCGTCGGTATTTTCGGCCAGGATCAAGCGCATTCCGGTATCGACGATAGAGCTAGCGTAAACGTCTATCCCGCTGGCCATCTCCAGAAGAGTTGTTGAGCCTGACCGAATCGCTTCAACCGCGGCCAGCGTCCCCAGCACATTTCGCTCTTCATCACTCACCAACGAATAGATGCCCACGGGAAATGGAAGATCCGGTGGAAAGCCGAAGTCTTCCGTGATCCCGCGTGACAGAACGTTCAGCAGGTGGGCGTGACAGTTGATCAAGCCCGGGAATACGGCCTTACCACGGCCATCAATCACGATAGCGCCCGGGTGTGATGAGAGAAGGTCCGCCGTTAGTCCAACCGCCACGACGACATCGTCCGTTATGGTTATTGCGCCATCGTGCATGACGTTGCGCGTCAAGTCGCCAGTGACGATAGTAGCGTTGGCGATTACAGTCGTCGTCATAGGTCCGGCCCTAGTTTTTGGCGGGGGAGATCATCTCCAGGAACTCGATCCGCTGGCTCTCAAGAAACGGCCGTATCTCCGCGCCAAGCGCCATTGCCTCTGGCGATAGCACAAGACCTTCGCGAGATGGCGACATTATGGCGTCGTCAGTCCAGTCCAGAATCACAATATTCTGGTCGCCCGGGAGCGTTGCGCCGTTGTACGAAACCCGAAATTCGCTTCTCTGACCGGCGTCCCGGTACGCCTGAGCCTGTCTTTGCACCAGCTCCGCCACCTTGCGTGCTTCGCCGGGTTTTGTGTTGAAGATTCTTCTGATTAGATACAACGCGGTGCTCCTTTGTAGGAATGGATGATTTGTGCTCCCGAATTAGAAGGACGGAGCATAACTCACGGGGTTCGTGATCGGATCGTTTTGATGGCATCTGACGAACGACGTACCGTTACGAGAGAGAAGCTTTGACTGCCCCAATGACATCTGCAAGTGGGGCCATAGTCGCATCGTCTGCGTCACGGCGTTTCATCTCGATTTCACCGTTTTTCAGGCCCCGCGCACTCACAACAACCCGTAGTGGCAAGCCAATCAGATCGGCGTCGTTGAACTTGACGCCCGGCGGCACGTCCCTATCGTCATACAACACTTCTACTCCAGCCGAAGTCAGGTCTTCGTAAACCTTCGCTGCAACGGCGACCACCGTCTCGTCGTTGGTGTTCAACCCGGCCAGGTACACCTCATACGGCGCTATGGCACGGGGCAAGATCATTCCCTTGTCGTCGTGGTTGGCTTCGATGGTTGCCGCAAGAAGACGGCCAACACCGATCCCATAGCAGCCCATCAGGGCGGGTTTCTCAATGCCGTCTTCGTCGACGAAGGTCGCGCCCATCGTCTCTGAGTATTTCGTGCCAAGTTTAAAGATATGCCCGACCTCAACGCCACGATGGGCGACGAGATGTCCTGCACAGTCGTTCGGGCAAGCATCGCCTTCGCTTGCCATCGCAATATCTGTGACTACATCGCCATTAAAGTCACGGCCATAATTGCCATTTTTAAAGTGATAGTCGGCCTTGTTGGCGCCAGCAACCAGGTTTGGAGATTCCATGACCGAGTCGTCCACAATGCTCCTGATTTTTGCGCGTGAACGCGGCCCGTCATCGGCGTCGAGTCCGATGGCAGATGCCGAGCCCGCCACGAGTCCGGCAGCAGTGATTTCGGCCGGGGTGGCGAGACGAGGCTCCGCGCCATCCATGGCATTCCGAAGTTTGGTCTCATTCACTTCGAGATCACCTCGTATCGAGACGAATACGATCTCATCACCGCTAGATGTTTCAGGGGCGTAGAAGACGGCTTTGACCGTCTTACTTACAGGCATTTCCAGGAACTCCGCCAGTCCCTCGATCGTCTTGATCCCGGGGGTGTGTACTTCTTCCAGATCGCGGGCCTCTTCCGGGTCTGCGGCGGGCTTTTTAAACTCCGCCTTCTCGGCGTTTGCGGCGTACGAGCAACTCTCTTCGCTGCAAACGAAGATCGTGTCCTCTCCGGACTCGGCAAGCAGTACGAACTCGTTGGAATCCTTGCCGCCAATCGGTCCGCTGTCCGCCTGAACCATCCTGACGTCGATCCCAGACCTGTTAAAGATTCGGTGGTACGCGGAGGCCATGGCCTGAAAACTGACGTCCAGACCTGCCTCGTCTTTATCGAACGAGTAGGCGTCTTTCATCTCGAATTCACGCACCCGAAGGAGGCCGGCACGGGGGCGTGCTTCGTCCCTAAATTTGGTTTGTATCTGGTACAGGTTGAAAGGCAGGTCGCGGTAGCTCTCAAGGTTTGCCGCGGCCATGAATGTGGTCGTTTCCTCATGCGTGGGGGCGAGAACCATGTCTCTGTCGCGCCGATCTCTTAACGACGCAAGGGGAGGCTGATATGTGTCGGCACGCCCAGATTTCTCCCACAGTTCTCGGGGCTGCACAACCGGCATCGACACTTCTTGAGCGCCAGCGCTGTCCATCTCCTCACGGATAATGTTGGAAATTTTGGTGAGGGTGCGTTGGCCGAACGGCAGGTAGCTGTAGATACCGGCGGCAACCTGCTGTACGAATGCGGCGCGGGTCAAGTACCTGTGCGACGCGGTCTCGGCGTCGGCTGGCGCATTGCGCAGGGTCTTTCCGAAGGAGCGGCTTAAGCGCATCAGAGCGTGCCTTTTGTGTGACGTGGGATGTCCGAAAATCAGATCAGAACGGGTATTTTAGCGGCGCAACGCAACCATACCTCGGAATGTGAGGATGCGCTTGTCGTGGCCTAAAGCTGAAGTGTTAAGTCCAATTGGAGCGGAAAAATTAAAAAGTTACCCCGAGACCAAGATCCTAATAATCCACCGTGCCCTGCCACCTAGCCTTTACGGACTTCGGCCATCAGCGCGTCGAGCATATCGGACTCCGGCACGATGTTTGCCTTCACCCCCTTGCGGAAAATGATGGCCCTACCATTTCCTCCTGCGATGCCGATGTCGGCATCTTTGGCCTCTCCGGGTCCATTCACTTCGCAGCCCATTACCGCGACCTTGAGGTCCGTTTTAACGCCCTTAAGTGCTTCGTCTACCTGAGCTGCCAGCTTCAGCACATCAACGTCGGCGCGTCCACAGCTCGGACACGCAATGAGCGTCGGGCCGTGGGAGCGAAGGTTGAGCGATTTCAAAATTTCGAAGCCCGTTTTGACCTCTTCACGTGAGTCCCCAGCAAGCGATACTCGGATCGTGTCACCGATGCCCTCGGAGAGAAGGATGCCAAGGCCAACTGCGCTGCGAATGCCGCCGCTGAACGGAGTGCCAGCTTCTGTGATACCCAGGTGAAATGGGTATGGCACAAGCGGGGCGAGTTTGCGGTATGCGTCCAGGGTAGTCGGTACATCGAACGCCTTCAAAGAAATTTTGATGTCTTCGAAATCAAGCGCTTCAAGGATGCCAATCTCCCACAGTGCCGTTGCGACCATGTGATCAGCGACGGCATAGCCGCCCTCTGAATCACCAGCCTTGGGCAGCTGGTTCACGCCGTCCTGCAATCGGGAGCCACCGCGCGACACACCGATTTTTCCAACGGGAGGAAGGCTGCCAAAGTTGACACCCACTCGGATCGGAATACGGGCCTTTTTCGCCGCTTCCACGACCTCTTGGACTTTGGTCTCGTCGCGAATGTTGCCCGGGTTGAGGCGGAGCATGTCCACGCCCTGCCGTACTGACTCAAGCGCAAGTTCGTGATGGAAATGGATGTCTGCGACAAGCGGGATATTGATCCTACGCTTGATCTCGCCAAGCGCTTCCGCAGCGACTATATCCGGCACTGCCACGCGGATAATCTCGCATCCGACCTCTTCCAGCCCGATGATCTCGGCGACCGTGGTTTCGATGTCACGCGTGTCGCACGTGGTCATTGATTGAACGGCGATCGGATTATTGCGGCCACCGATCTTTACGCCGCCCACTGATACTTCTCGGGTTACACGTTTCATCAGAAAAAGCTCTCTCCGCGGAATATTCGCATCACGTCTTGCACGCTAATCAATGCCATCAAGCTCAGCAACACAAGGATACCGGCGAGGTGAACGATAGCTTCCCGTTCGGGGGAGATTCGTTTGCCGCCCCGAACCGCTTCGATAGCGACGAATAAGAGTCGTCCGCCGTCGAGTCCGGGCAGCGGCAGGATGTTTATCACGGTCAGGCTGAGGCTGATCGTGGCCGCAAGAACTGCGAAAGTCCTGAGCTTGGTCGAGACGGCAGCATCAGCCACCGCTATCTCACCGGTGAGCTGTCCGATACCGATCGGGCCGACCGTTGCAGGGCCGCTCAATTGCGGATTATTTGAGGACTGAACCAATCCCGCCATAGAGTTCTTGGTCAGAAGAATCAGGTCCCGTACCTCACGGAATGATCCTGTGAACGCGTTCCACGGATTATTCGAGAACGTTTTCTGCGCGGCGTTCTCAATCCTGATCTGGATACCGACCGAGCCATCGATTATCGAAGTTTTTAGCCCGAGCGAAAAATCGTGTCGCCTTGCATCCGAAAGTAAGATTTCGCTGGTGGGATCCGAAACAAGGCCCACAACCTGAAGGTCGTCGCCCAGTTCGATACGGCTGTCCAGGAGACGTGCATCGGTAATCGAAATTTCTTGGCCGGTGTCGGTAGCTTCCAGAACGACGCGGAGGTTGTCGTTGACGCCGACGGTTATATCCAGCAGGCGCGCCTCTGCGAGGAGTAACTGGTTCTCCGGGTCTGTGACTTCGAACACCACGTCGCGATCAGGCACCTGGTAACGCGGGGAGAGCGAAATATCTTTGTCGCGGCCTTCTATGTACTGAAATGCTGTCGCGCCCGGCATCGGAGACGGGTCGGGGACGCCTGACCTTACTAGCCAGTTGCTAGTGCCGCCGAGCTTAAGAGTGATGGCCTGTTGAAGGCCGGTCAGATCATCAATGTCGCGGCCATCGACCTCAAGGATGCGGTCCCCAACGCGAAGACCTGCCTGGTCGGCCGGAGAATCCGGGTAGACGGCGGTAATCGTGACATCGCCCGCCAACTGGGTTTGCGGAAGCATCAGGACGAAGGTGAACAAGATGATCGGGATGATGGCGTTCACGATAGCGCCCGATGAAAGGACGAGCGATCGTGCCCATTTTGATTTGCTTGCCAGACTGTTCTCGGCTTCGGGGTCTTCTTCGCCGACCATCTTTACGAAGCCACCAAGTGGCAACCAGTTGATGGACCACACCATCTCCGAAATAGTGATGCTGTGTGGGCCTACCTCACGAAGCTTGCCGTTGATGAGATCGCCAACGACAGCATCGCCGACGTCTGAAGCAAGAGCATTACGCCGTTTCTTTGGACGTAGAAGGACAGCGTGAAATGAACCATCAGCTCGCTTATCGACTGTGGCCTCGACCTCTATACCTTCCTCAAGTGCTGCGAGTCTGCCGTCAAACGATTCCGACCGCACCCCACGCAGGTCATCTCCATCATGAGTAATAGCCGAGGGGTTATTCGTCCCAAGCGATTCGAGTTCTGTGAACCCCTCAAAGATGGTCTCTTCAGTGATCGACACCTCTGTGGCTCCGGTCCACAGGCCGGTAGCGCGTGGCGGAAATCCGAACCCAAACTCCACGACCTTGGTGCGGGTCAACTTGGCAGTGAAGAAGTGGCCAAGCTCGTGGAGGATGATCAGCGGACCCAAAACGAGTAAGAACGTCAGGATGCCGAATATGAGTGTTACTGGAATCATGAATTTATGCTCGGTCGCCCGTCAGCTGTTGCTAGCCTTTAACTGCCGAGATCGCTGTCCGGATGCGGTTTGCGGTCTCGGAGGCGGCCTCGGTTAGCTGACGAAGAGACGGATCCATTATCGGTTGATGTACAGACAGGCCCCGTTCAATCACCGGGCCTATTTCTGTGAATCTGATCTTTCCGTCAAGGAAAAGATCGACAGCCGCCTCGTCAGCACCGATGAGCGCAGCCCGCCAGGTACCACCGCGTTTTGCGACATCCAGTGCAAGGTCGAAACAGGGGTATAGGGAAGAGTCCAATTCTTCAAATGTCAGACTACCGGCCTCGATGGGATCAAAGCGGGACAATGTCGGGTTTGCCACCCGTTCAGGATATGTGAGTGCGCACTGAATCGGGTATCTCAAATCCGGCGGACCCATCTGGGCTTTGACGGAGCCGTCCTGGAATTCGACCATCGAATGGATGATGGACTGCTTGTGCATCACCACGTCGATCTGCTCGTAAGGAATATCGAAAAGCCAGTGCGCCTCGACTACTTCCAGTGCCTTATTGATCAAGGTCGCCGAGTCAATGGTGATCTTGCGGCCCATCTGCCAGGTTGGGTGTTCAAGCGCCTCTTCGGGTGATACGGAACGCAGTGCGTCCCACGATCGATCCCTGAACGCCCCGCCTGAGGCAGTGATAATCAATCGTTTGGGCTTCTCCGTTTCACCACGGATACACTGCCATATGGCTGATGGCTCACTATCAACTGGGAGTATTTCTGTGCCGCCCTGCTGTGCCGCTTCCCGAAGATATTCACCGGCCATCACGACCAGCTCTTTATTTGCCAGGGCCACCGGGATTCCGGCTCCGAGCGCTGCGATAATCGGTTCCAGCGCATCAGCGCCGGACATCGCAGCCACTACGACATCGACATCATCCAGGGTAGCGAGTTCGTTGAGAGATACGGGCCGACAATCGCTACTGTTGGCCAGTTCTTGTCCATCTGCCGCGTAGTAGCGGGAGGGTGTGAATTCGGCGATCTGCGATGCAAGGAGCTCAACGTTACGGCCCGCCGCCAATCCCAGAACCCGAAACCGGTCAGGCAGTGCGCGTATGACGTCGAGCGTCTGGGTACCGACCGAACCGGTAGAGCCAAGCAGAACTACGTTTTTGGGGCGCTTGGAGTTATTTAGGGACCGATTCAAGTCGTGCTCCATTCGGAAACCCAGTATACGATGATCAGGTTGGGCATCAGAGAGTCCAAACGGTCAAGAACTCCTCCGTGCCCGGGAACCAGAAATCCCGAATCTTTCACCCCGGCGTACCGCTTGAACGCGGACTCTCCGAGGTCTCCAAGGGTTCCTGTTACAGCCATCACAACTCCAAGTACGATGGCCATGCTTGGCGCGATTTCGAGATCGAATATTGTGTCGACTACCAGCGCCGCTATTGCACCGCCTATGAGACCGCCCGCGACGCCTTCCCAAGTCTTTTTGGGGCTGATACGAGGAAATAGTTTGTGCCTACCTAGAGTTACTCCCGCGAACATAGAGGCGGAGTCCGCAGCAAAGGTCACGATAACGGCAAGAGCCAGCCACTGAGCGCCCCCGTCTACCGATCTAAGGATCGGTGTGTGCGCCAGTGCTATTCCAACATAGGGGCCGGCCGCTATAGCGTAGACAAATGCAGTTCTACGACCGGTCAGCAAGATACCGATAGCTGGCACCGTCCCGGTCAAGAACGCCGCTAGCATCACCCACCATCCGGTCACGTCTTCTGCGATAAGCCAGCCAGCCGCGACTAGGGATATTGGCCAGGCCATCAGGAACCAGCGTAGCGGGCACGTTCTTCTGGCGCGCACCATATCGGCAAGTTCCCAACCACTCGCGACGGCAAGGGCCATAATTAGTCCGGCAACGGCCCATGTCCCGATGAGAAGAACCCCGATCAGTACCGAGATCCCGATGACGGCGGTGAATATTCGAATAGTCATCTAGAGAGGTATGCCCTGACCTCTCTCAAACAACAGGATCAACGCCACCGAACCGGCGTTGGCGGAGTCGGTACGCCTCTAGTGCGACATCGACCTCGTCTCCATCGAAATCGGGCCACTGTACCGGCGTCGAATAGAACTCCGAATAGGCAGACTGCCAGAGTAGGAAGTTCGAAATCCTGAACTCGCCGCCGGTTCGGATAATCAGGTCCGGGTCAGGCGTGTCTCCAGTTGAAAGGTAACTCGCGATGAGCGCGTCATCGATTTCGCCAGGCGAAACACCCTCGGCCACAATGGCCTTGATCGCGGACACGATGTCCGCCCTGCCGCCGTAATCAAATGCGACAGTAAGTACGAGACGATCGTTGTTTCGTGTCAGCTCCACGGCATCGACGATCGACTGGCTGAGTTCTACCGGCAGGCGATCCAGCCGGCCGATATGCAGAATCCGGACGCCGTTGCTGTGGAGCTCTTCGGCCTCTGAGCGGATCACCTCTTGCAGTATCGCGAGCAGGGCCGAGATTTCATCGCCGGGGCGTGACCAGTTTTCGGTTGAGAACGCGAATAGAGTTGCGTAGCCGACCCCACGTTCGACGAGTCTGAAGATGACCGAGCGCACGTTTTCGGTGCCTGCCCGATGTCCGTCAGCGCGCGGACGGCTGCGCCGAGATGCCCAGCGCCCGTTTCCGTCCATGATGATTGCGACGTGTCTGGGCGTCGTTCCATCATCGCTTAAAGGTGCCAGCGGATCACTAGTGGGCAACCTCTCATACGAAGAGTTTGAGGATGACGAGCGTGGAGAAACGGTCACAAGAGGGTCCCAATGATGGAGGGGGGTTAAACCTCCATCACCTCCTCCTCTTTTTGCTTACTCACCGCGTCCATTTCACCCACCGTCGCATCAGTGTGATCCTGAAGTGTGGTGAGCGCACGACGTACGACGTCCTGCGATTCCTCACCGTCTTTCTCCAGTGTCCGCAATGAATCTTGCGCGCCCCTTCGAACATTTCTGGCAGAGACCTTGCCTTCTTCAACCCGACGACCCATCTGGCGAACGAGGTCGCGCCTGCGTTCTTCGGTGAGTACCGGAAGAACCAACCGAACTGTCTGACCATCTACCTGCGGGCTCATCCCAAGATCGGCGTCCCGCAATGCACGTTCAACGCCCTGGACTGCCGCCGCATCCCAAAGCTGAATCACGAGCATACGAGCGTCGCCAACGGTGATAGACCCAACCTGGCTAAGAGGGGTTTCCGTCCCGTAGTAGTCCACCATAATGTTCTCTACGAGTGCCGGCGACGCACGGTTTGTTCTATATCCAGCGAGGTCTCGAATAAGTGCGTCTACCGCGCCTTGCATTCGCCTTCGAGCGTCCTCAAGGATCTCCGTGGTCATCCGAATTCCCTTCGTTAAAGCCGATCTAGATAAGGTAAACCGTGTCTAGTCCATCTGCTAGCGATCATCGCTTATTTGATCTATACGGGCACGATATCTGAAATCAACGTCCCGATTTCTTCCCCGCGTAGTATCCGTAAAAGGTTACCCGGACTGAACAAGTCAAACACGACGATCGGTAATCCGTTGTCCATACACATGGACAGCGCGGTCGAGTCCAGCGCGCCGACGCGCCGCTGCAGAGCGTCAAGGTGAGTCATGTGGCCGAGTTTGGAAGCTGATTTATCTAAGTTGGGATCAGATGTATAAATGCCATCGATGTTGTTCTTGGCCATCCATAGGGCGTCTGCGCCGACTTCCAGCGCCCTGAGCGCGGCCGCAGTATCGGTAGACATATACGGGCTGCCCGTGCCACCAGCGAATATCACCAGGCGGCCTTTTTCAAAGTGCCGGATGGCGCGACGTCTGATGTACGGCTCCGCTATTGCGGACATGTTGATAGCGGTCTGTGTGCGCACCTCAAGGCCGTTACGTTCCAGGGCGTCCTGAACCGCCAGTGCGTTGATAATCGTGGCGAGCATCCCGGCATTATCGGCAGTTGCACGATCCATACCTACCGCTTCGTAATCGGCGCCGCGCCAAATGTTGCCGCCGCCAACTACTATTCCGATCTGTAGGCCGATATCGGCGACTTCTGTAACCTGTTCAGCCACGTAACGTAACGCATCCGGGTCGAGGCCGAATTCACGGTCCCCTTTGAGCGATTCACCGCTCAACTTGAGCAGGACACGTTTATACGTCGTCACTGGCTGCCCCAATTGCGTTTGGCTGATTACGATTGGCCGAATTGATCTGGGTGAGGACCGTTACGTCCCATCAGGCTGGACCGTGTTTTACTCTCCGAGTTCGTAGCGGGCAAATCGACCCACGTGGACATTTTCGCCGGTCTTAGCCGCCATGGCTTTAACAAGATCGCCGATGGTCTGGCCAGGGTCACGGATATAGGCCTGCTCCATCAGCAGTTCATCGTCAGAGACTTCGTCTGCATCTTCCGGGACGGTATCCCGGTCAATGAATTTCGGGTTCATCGCCGCGACCTGCATGGCGAGTTCCTTCGCCAACTGGCTGAACTCGTCAGTACGTGCGACGAAGTCGGTTTCGGATGAGAGTTGCACGAGAGCACCCACGCGGTTGCCACTGTGGATGTAACTCTCGATAACGCCTTCAGAGGTCGCGCGCCCCGCACGTTTTGCTGCGGATGCCAACCCTTTCTCCCTCAGGAGTTCGACGGCGGCTTTTTCGTCTCCATCAGCCTCTTCAAGGGCACGTTTGGAGTCCATAATCCCTGCCCCGGTTATCTCCCGAAGCGACTTCACCATTGCGGCTGTAATTGCCAAGTGACCTGTGACCTCTGTATTCAGTTAATGCATCTTCGCCCGCCCAAAACTGGACGCACGAACCTGTTATAGGTTGTTACTCGGCCGTCTTGTCGACGGTCTCGTCTTTCTCATCGCCGGATGATTCGGTTGAAGCCTCAACCTCGGGGACTTCAACAGTCTCCTCGGATTCCGATGGAGTTTCCTCGGGCTCGGCAGCGGGCTCCGCTGCAGGAGCTTCTATTTCGGTCTCGGATGTGGCTTCTGTTACGGGCGCGGCTTCAGGGGTTGCAACTGAAACGGGTGCTTCCGACTCAGATTCCTCCGTAGCGGCCTCATCTGTCGGGGCGGCAGATTCAGTTGCTGCTTCCGCCGCTTTTGCCGATTCAGCCTGGGCTGCGGCAGCTTCGTCGGCCTCACGCTTTGCGGCCTCGGCGATCGCCTGTCGTGCGGCGGCTTCTGCTTGTGCGGCGCGACGTGCAGCTTCTTCTTGTTCTTCTATCTCGGCGTTGAGAGCCATCTGTTCCGCGACCCGCGCCTGGCGTGCCTCGTTACCATCGATGATCGCCTTGCCCATTCGCTCCGTGATTATACGAACGCTTCGGATTGCGTCATCGTTTGCGGGAATCGGGTAATCGATGTCCGTCGGGTCGCAGTTTGTGTCGACGATGGCGACGATCGGAATCCCAAGCCTCTTGGCCTCGGCGACTGCAATTTTTTCTTTGCCGATGTCTACGATGAATAGGACCTGTGGCAGCGTAGTCATCTGTTTTATGCCGCCCAGGAATTTGTTAAGCCGTATGACCTCTGTCGCTGCCTTTTGCGCCTCGCGCTTGGTGGCCGCCTGGAGGGTTCCGTGTGCGATCTCTTCTTCCAGGCGAATGACGTATTCGATCCGCTTCTGGATAGTCTGGAAGTTGGTCAACATACCGCCGAGCCAGCGTTGATTGACGTACAGTGAGTGTGTCTGCTTTCCGACATCTGAGATTGCTTCTTGCGCCTGTTTTTTGGTTCCGACGAGCATTACCTGCCCGCCTTCTCCGACCGTTTTCTCTATGAAGTCGGCGGCGATCTCAAGCTTTCCAATGGTCTTTGCCAGATCAAAGACATGAATTTTATTGCGGGCAGTGAAGATGTATGGCTTCATCTTCGGGTGCCACCGTTTGGTTGGGTGGCCGAAATGGGCGCCGGCTTCAAGCAGCCCGCGCAGGGTGATTGGCGGGCTCTGATCCGCCGGAGTTTGTGTAGTCGTCATCAGTAAGTGTTGCTACTCCGGAGCATTTGGTTGTTTGTGAAACGCTCACGGGCGCGCACAAAACGACCGGGGCGTACGCTTTCGCAATCCGCTCCCGGAAGAGGTGATAAATCATACCACGAGACAAGAGGCGGAAAGCTTACGATTCGGGCGGTGTTTCGTCTTCCCGCAGCCACCCGTACCCAAACGCCTTTGTTGCCGCCTGCGCACGCGTCCGCGTTCCCATCTTCTCAAACACCACTGAAAAGTAGTTTTTAACGGTCTGTTCGGTCAACGTAAGGCGCTTAGCGATCACCTTGTTCGTCATCCCCTCGGACACCATTTTCAACATCCGGACCTCCCGCACGCTAAGGGGGCTCGGCGGACTTGATCCGGAGTTTTTACTCCACGCCTCTCGCAACATGGTGAGTATGGCGAACGCCACACCGGTGCGCTTTGCTGCCACATGTAGGAGTGGGCACCGTCCTTCGGAGACCGCACGTACAGCGCTAGCGAGCGCCACGTGGGCGTCGGTTTCCGTGACGGTCGCCCACGCCCCCACCGAGACGGCGGAAATCAGGAAATCCTCGCTGTCGTCCGGGATTATGGCTATAAGACGGGCGCCCGTCGACTGAAGGAGATCAAACGGGATTTCCGGGTTTGAAGGTGACCCAACGCGCGCGATAACAGGCTCGTCGTAGCGTATGTCTTCCGCGACGATCGGCCATATCGGGTCTATCGACCAGGCGTGCAGGTGAGCTGAAAGTCCCCATGTTCGTTTGCCCTCCAGTGCCAGGTGAGCCCGAATTAAAGGAGGACGACTGATCTGCTCCACAGGCATCCCCGGGAGCATGGGCGCTTGTTGATGGGCTCGCCTTGAAGGCACTTTGTTCGTAACCGCCATTCCAACCGATAGCAGGAATCCGCGGCGCGGGCTTTCCGGACTCTTCCCCATCTGAGAGTAAGTGGAAGTGTCAAGACCTACGCACCGGATCAAACACGCCGGATCGAACACGCCGGATCGAACACGAAGTTTCAGAAAAGTCTCTTCTGGATTATGCGATTTCCCGCATGTCCCGTGCATCCTGGTACTTGGCTCTCAACGTAGAATTAACAAGTGGCTTGAAATTGCACGGGCTCTGGATCGGTAGCCCGTATATTCGAAGTCATAATTGGAAATGAAATGGACACAGTCGCAACAATCAACGCACCCGTGCCCACATGGAGGGGCTATGTATGGCCGTTACTACTTTCGGTCGTAGTCCTCGGAATTGCGACTGTTGGAGGATTTATCTGGCGTGACGGCGGGTTTCTCACCGCCAATATTCTTGATCTTCAGGGCAAGTCCGAAACCGAAATTGGTGATTTCGGCAATAAATATCTCCCCCTCGGATTCGCTTTCACAGTCGGTCTGGTCGCGACGCTGAATCCATGCGGCTTCATCATGCTTCCAGCTTATCTCGGTCTGTACATTGGAACTGACGATGATGCGGATTCCTTCGGATATTCCGGCAAACGGCACAGACGTCTGCTACAGGCTCCGATCACTTTCCTTCGTGAGATGCCTCGGCGGATGGCTAAGGCTGGAACCGTAAGTATTTCTGTCGGCCTAGGGTTCATAGTTTTATTTGGAATCGTCGGACTGGTAATAACTTCCGTAACGACCTCGATTGTTCAGTACTTCGACTGGATTGGTCTCGGCGTTGGATTCCTAATGGGAGGAACGGCGGTCTACGTGCTCGCCGGCGGTAAGTTGTACAACAGCTTCGCTCAAAATACCGGTGCCAAGATTGGTGACCCTAGAGACACGTCACTGATCGGTTACTTTTTGTTTGGAGTTAGCTATGCAGTAGCCTCCCTTGGTTGCACACTTCCACTATTCCTCTCGGTCGTCGCTGCATCAACAACCGGCAGTTTCCTTTTTGGGGCCTCGCAATTCGTCGCCTATGCTCTGGGTATGACGTTCATATTCGCAGTCCTTACGTTGAGCGTTGCTCTATTCAAAGGGGCAATCATCAAGTGGGTGCGGAAAGTGATGCCCTACATTCAGTTCACGTCTGCAGTGATACTGCTACTTTCGGGCGCGTATCTGGTCTTCTACTGGCTGACCGTGGGAGGACTCGCGGACACGATCGCTTCTTGAACGATTCGGCTAAACGATTTAATAACAAAGGCCGCCCCGGGCGATGCGGGGCGGCCTTCTCGCGTGACGTGATGTGCGCCTTCAGACGGCTATCGCGAGATCTGAACTAGTCAGAAATCGTGTTGCGGAGCTCTCCCAGGCCGTCGATCTTCGTAATCAGGTCATCTCCGCTGCGCAGTCGGGATGTCACACCGGACGTGCCTGTGAATACGATGTCTCCTGGCTCAAGCGTGTTGGTCTGCGAGATGAAGGATAGACATTCCTGCGTGTTGAAGATCATTTCGTCGGTGTTGCAGTTCTGAACCTCTTCACCGTTTACGGTGACAAAGATGTTCTTGCCGTGAGGGTCGTAGTCGGTCTCGATAAACGGGCCGATGGGCGAAAAGCTGTCACTTCCCTTCGCACGCCACCAAGAAGTGTCCCCGGCCTGCCACTCTCGAGCGCTGATGTCGTGGCCGATGGTGTAGCCGAGAACGTAGCTCAGGGCGTCTTCGACAGAGACTCTCCGCATCCGGCGGCCGATCACGACCACCATCTCGCCCTCCTCGTCCACCTTGCCGGCATTGGGCGGGAGGGTGATATTGCTATCAGTTCCACAGATGGAACTAGCGGGTTTGAGGAATGGCTCTGGCTGGGTCGGCGCTGGTGCTCCACCCGTGTGTGATTTGAAATTCACGGCCATAGCGTAGACGTCGCCCGGGATGATAGGGGCTAGCAATTGGACAGAGGACAGAGGCGCGCTGGCGCCGGTCTCGGTGTACCGCCCCGTCGGCGGACCGGATATCTCGATCGCGGTATCGCCGTCAAGGATTCCGTATGTGGCGTGGCCTCCGGCCGAGTACCTGATAAATTTCATTCGTATTCCCCTGGCCTGAACGGGCCGTTATTTTTATTTTTGTAGTTTAGCGATCGGCGTAAATGGGCGGCGCAAGTGTACTTCGGTGTCTGTAGCATCGCCACCGGACGGCCCTACACTGAGTGCTGAACTCAAAAACCACTGCATATACCCAAGGATTTGCATGTTTGATCTATTGATCAAGAACGGGACGGTTGTGGACGGGTCGGGTGCACCGGGTTACCTGGCGGACATCGGGATCACTGGTGACAGCATCACAGTCGTCGGGCGTTTTGACGGCGATGCGGCGCAAACAATCGATGCCACCGGGCGCGTAATAACCCCTGGGTTCATCGACCTCCACTGCCACAGCGACATGTCGTTCCTGATCGACCCGCTCGCCGACTCCAAGCTAACGCAGGGCGTGACACTGGAATTGAACGGTAACTGCGGAATGAGTCCATGTGCTCCTCTTCAGTCTCAGGCGGCCCTTGAGGCGCTGGAAAATCGATTTTTTACAGCCGGGGCCGAGTTCACACCCGACTGGACGGACTTCGCCGGGTACCTAGAGGCACAAGAAAGTGCGAAGGGCGTGATCAACCAGGCGTTTCAGGTGGGGCACGGTACGGTGCGCACCAACGTCCTTGCCATGGATGCTCGTGCGCCCTCGCTTGACGAGCTGGAACACATGAAGCGGCTAGTTGCAGAGAGCATCGAGGCCGGGGCAATGGGTTTCGCTACTGGGCTGTTTTACGCGCCGGGTAGCTATTCACTCACAGACGAGGTCGTGGAGTTGGCACAGGAGGCGGCCTCCCGCGGGGTACTGTACTCAAGCCACATTCGTTCCGAATCAAACGACAGCGTTGGGTTACACGTTGCTGTGAATGAAGCGATCGAGGTCGGACGACGTACCGGTGGCCGCATCCAGATGTCGCATGTGAAGGTAAAGGGGCCACTGACGTGGGGCCGGGCCGAAGAGATCCTTGAATTGCAAGAGCGTGCCAGGCGCGAGGGGATAGATGTGGCGGGCGATCAGTATCCCTATACAGCCTCTAGCACGTCGTTAACCGGCGGAGTTTTCCCCCGTTGGGCGCTAGCAGGCGGGCGAACAGCAACGTTAGAGATTATGGAAGATTCCGATCTCCGGGCGCGTCTCAGGGATGGGATCGACTGGAATATCAAAAGCTTCATGGGTTCGCCGGATCGCGTGTTGATGGCGGCATACGGGCCAGATCGTAGTCGCGAGGGGCAGCGGCTGGACGAGATAGCAGACGATATGGGATGCGATCCAGCCGAGGCCGCAATCCGGCTGTACGAAGATGGGGACGCGGCGATCGTCCAGTTCTCTCTGCGTGAAGACGATGTGGACCTAATCGCGCGCGACCCGTACATCGCCATCGCCTCCGACGGGAATTCGGTTCGGTCAAAGGGGCCACTGTCGGCCGGAAAGCCACATCCCCGCTCTTACGGAACCTTCCCACGTTTCTTGTCAGAGATGCGACGAGACAAGAACCTTGTCTCGCTTGAAGAGGCCGTTCGGAAAATGTGCGCCCTGCCAGCATCTCGGTTGCAGCTAACTCGGCGCGGACGTGTGGCTCCGGGATGTTTCGCCGATCTCGTGGTGTTCGACCCCGACACGATCCAAGACACGGCTACGTTCACCGAGCCACACCAGTACACGACGGGAATCAACACGGTGGTGGTCAACGGACAAGTAGCGCTGGAGAACGGCGCACCGTCCGGAGTGAGAGCCGGCCGTGTGGTTCGGACCACAAACGGTTAGACCCGCGTCGACTTCGACAATCCGCCGAAACACATCCCCCGTACAACTATGGAAACAACCGTCTAGGGGAGCAGCACTCGTCGGCTCCTTTCCACCCATAAAGCTCGGAAATACCCGGTTGCCGGTGGGAGCGCGCGGGCCGATGATGGACGTCAGCGTCGACACAGTCGTATCTTAAATCCGTGTCGCTACAGGCGATCTAGTGATTTTTCTCAGGCCGGATACACAACTTAGAGAGCGTCTTTTGACTTTCGACCTTGTGATCAAGAACGGGACAATCGTAGACCCTTCTCAGGCTCTGCACGCCAAGCGCGACATAGCGATTGCCGGTGGCCGAATTGTCGCCGTCGAAAAGCACGTCTCCGATAATGACACCCACGACGTGATCGAAGCCGACGGCCTGCTGGTGCTGCCTGGACTTGTGGACCTACACGTGCATGTGTGGTGGGGTGTTGCCCATCTTGCCATTGACGCCGACGCCCACTCGCTGTCTCGCGGAGCTACGACTATCGTTGATGCAGGGTCGGCAGGTGCAAACACGATGGCGGGTTTCCGGCGTTACGTGATAGACCGTGTGGACGCCCGGACCCTGGCCTTTCTCCACATTTCAGGTATGGGCCAGCTCGATAACGAGATCGGCGAATTGGAAGATATCCGCTGGGCACGTGTGGATAAGGCAGTTGAGGCGGCGAAGCTTCACCCGGACGTGATCGTAGGTGTGAAGGTCCGGTTGACCGAAGGCATTGTCGGGAAGAACGATCTTCTGGCGCTTGACCGGGCTATTCAGGCCGCGGATTACCTGGCCAAGCCAGTCATGATCCACATCGGCGGAACGAGCCACGATATCGAGGAGATTCTCGGCAAGCTGCGGGGCGGCGACATCGTTACTCACAGCTTCACGGCGAATCCTCCTGGCATCATCACCGACGCCGGGAAGGTCGTAGCTGCTGCGATTGAGGCTCGTGCACGCGGGGTCGTTTTTGACGTCGGACACGGGGCTGGTAGCTTTGGATTCCGCGTGGCAGAGGCAGCGATGGACCAGGGATTCATGCCGGCCACGGTTTCTAGCGATGTCCATCGCTACAACGTTCGCGGTCCGGTGTACGACCTTGCCACAACACTCTCCAAGTTCCTCCACCTTGGATTGTCGCTAGACGAGGTCGTGCGGCTCGCCACTTCTGCACCCGCACATGCTGTGGGTCGCGGTGACCAGTTCGGAAGCCTCAAGGTGGGCGCTGAGGCGGATGTGAGTGTGATGCGTATCGAAGAGGGCAAGTTCAAGTTCACAGACGCTCCCGGCGATATCCGTATCGGTGATCGACTATTGGTGCCGGTCGTTACATTACGAGCGGGGCGCAGGCACGCTCCGACGTACAGCGTGCACCCAGATCTACTAGACCATCACCATCACTCATACGCATGAACTCTTCCACGGATTTCCCTCCGACAATTCTTGACCCAGGAGCACCCACGTCCGGCGTGATCGCTATCGAAGCAAACCGACTGGAGAAGTCGTTCGGTAATGCGGCCGTCCTGCGTGGTCTGGACATGACGATCCGGGATGGCGAAGTAGTGGCGATATTCGGCGCAAACGGGGTCGGTAAGTCGACGCTGCTACGCGTAATGGCGACCCTGACCCGGCCGGATCACGGCAATATTTCGATCTATGGCAGAGATATATCAAAGCAGGCGGAAATCGCCCGTTTGTCACTCGGGGCGGTTCTTCACTCTCCGATGCTCTACGGCGACTTGACAGTGAAGGAGAACCTCACATTCTTCGGCAATATGTTCAGGGTTCCGGGGCTGACAGAACGCGTCGATGAGATAGCGGAGCGCATGGGGCTGATGCGAAGGCTGGATCAGCGTATTCGCGAGTTATCTCACGGATTTCAGAAGCGGGCGGCACTTGCGCGGGCGCTCATACACAGGCCGAGGATTTTACTCCTTGACGAGGCTGAGACCGGGCTGGATGAGCCCGCGCGCTTAATCCTGGACGGTGTGATCGCCGAGCATCGCGCGGCCGGTCACGCGGTCGTGATGACCACCCACTCGATAGAGCGAGGAATCGCCGGGTCTGACCGCGTGTTTGTCCTCTCGGGTGGCCGTATTGCTCTGGATAGACCGTCTTCACAGGTGACGCCGAGAGATGTTACGGACCTGTACGGCGATACTTCGTTAATCGGACCGGGTGGCGCCTGATGCTGGCATCGCTGGGAACAGTGTTGACGCTGGCTCGAAAGGACCTGCTGCTGGAATTGCGGTCGCGGGACATCGTGCTCGCCATCGTCGTGTTTGCGCTGCTCGTGATCACTATCTTCACGTTTGCCATTGAGCTCACACCATCTCGCTCCCGTGACGTCGGTCCCGGGGTCCTCTGGGCAGCGGTGGCATTTGCCGGAGTGCTAGGCCTCAACCGATCGTTCGCCATGGAAGCGGAGAGCAGCACGCTGGACGGCCTGATGCTGACCCCGGTAAGCCGCGAGCTGATCTTCTTCGGCAAGGTGGTCGGCAATTTCGCCTTCATCACCATCGCAGAGATTGTCATATTCCCGGTGTTCGAGGCTTTGTTCAACATCAGCGTGTTGCAACCCGAAACGATCGTGATCGCGCTGCTTGCGAGTATCGGTTTCTCTGCTGTTGGGACGGCGTTCGCTGCGGTATCGGTCAGGGTGCGATCACGGGAGATCATGCTGCCCTTACTGTTCCTTCCTACATCGGTCCCCTTAATCATGGCGGCCGTGGAGTCGACCTCGGTGATCGTAAACGGTGGGAGTTGGTCAGATTTCAGCGACTGGCTGCAATTGGCGATCTTATTCGATGTGATCTTCGTTATCGCATCCGCTGTGCTTTTCCAGTATGTGCTGGAGGAATAGTCCTTGCCGGGCGGCTGTCTGAATTTCATTGTGGTTGGTTAGGTCTTGATGCGGTTCGTTAGCATTCACCAGTTGAAATTCAACGGTATTGCGATCGAGTAAAGCCGCGCTCGTGATAGACTGCACACAGTCTTATTTGATGCACGGGCGAAGCAAAAACGAGCGATGACGGCCCTTCCTAAAATACGTTTGATATGGCTCGGTGTTACCGCAGCCCTTATGACCTTGACCCTCTGGATGATTTTTCTCTGGGTGCCGACCGAGATAAACCAAGGGAATATCCAGAGATCCCTTTACTTCCACGTCCCGGTGGCATGGGTAGCTATGGTCGCGATCGTCCTGATCGCGGTCGCCAGTGTCGCCTATCTAACCACGCGCGACGAAAAGTGGGACCGGCTCGCGGTAGCGGGCGCAGAGACTGGGGTGATCTTCGCAGCGTTGATGCTCATCACTGGCATGTTGTGGGCGAAGCCCGTGTGGGGCGTCTGGTGGACCGGCGAAGCGAAGTTGACCACTACGCTGATACTGTTCTTCATCTACGTGGCATACCTGATGTTTCGGGCCTACTTCCCGCCGGGAGAACAACGCCGACGGTTGGCTGCAATCATCGGACTGATTGGTGCGATCGACACACCCATCATCTATTACGGAGCACAACTCTGGGAGCGGGCGCACCCTTCGGCGGTAGTCGGACCGTTATCGGAATCAGACAGTAGCGTGGATGGGCCAATAGGCCTGACTTTGATGGTCGCCACACTGACCTTCTCCGTGCTGTTCGTGTACGTCGCCAGCGAACGATACCGATTGCGAAAGCAGGAAGACGAAGTGACGTCAATCCTTCGAGCCATATCACTTAAACGGCCTCGGACACCCTCTTCATCCATGGACAACGCGGAAACAATCAGCAGTGTCCAGGCCGGGGGTGCTTAAAAAGCTATGCGTGAAATCATCGTCGCAATCCTAGTAGTGATTACAGCATTCTCCATCCCTCTGGCAATCCCAGGCGAGCTAAAGGCGCAGTCCGTCGCATCGTCAAGTACGGCGGCTGATGGCACCACGAACGGCGTGATTACTGTCATTCAGGTTGACCAAGATACAAAGCTGGTCGGGTTCGTCCTGTCGACGAAAAACGGCGAACTTGTTGAAATGTCGGTAGACGACTCCACAAGCTTCGGGTTAGAGAACACATCCGGCGACCGCTGGGTATCGGAGTTCGGGGCAGACCCGGCTGAGTCATTGTTGCGTATCACGGACCAGAGGGAGCGATTCTCTCCTGTCACTGTCACGGTTAAGGACGGGATCGCAACCGCCGTGGTGGACCGGGAGCAGGGTGACCTTGAACGGAATCTGGGGTTTTTGTTCGCCATATATCTAGTGACGTGGGCCGGGTTCTTCGCCTACATATTTATCGTATCCCGTAAACAGAATGATCTTTCAAGAGAGATCAATGCTCTTAAGGGCATGGTCCTTGGTTCGGAACACGAAACCGGTCTGGCCGATTAGAGTGAACAGCTGATGAACAAGTACAACGACCCGATCGCGGCCGAACAGTCGAACGATCCGGCACCTGAGTCAACGAACCCATCTGCGAAGGCAACAACGCTTTTCACGCCTCGTATGAAGGTGGCGGTGGCGCTGATTCTGTTTGTTGGAGCGCTCGGATACTTCGTATTCACCACATTCGATAACGCCACGGTTTACTACCTGTCTGTCTCCGAGATCGAGGCCGGTGGGCCGACGGAACCGGACAAGTTCATACGCCTCTCCGGGAAACTGGTCGAAGAGTCATTCGTCAGGCAACCAAACGGCCTGGACGCCCGTTTTGAGATCCGTGACGATGCCGGCGACATCCTTGGAGTTGATTACTCGGGCGAGATCGGACAGGTTTTCTTCAATCCGAACTCAGTGATCGACCTAGAGGGCCGGTACTCAGAAGAGGGCATGTTTGTGACGGAGCATCTAGTGATCAAGTGCCCGTCAAAATTCCTCACCCAGGCCGAGCGTGACGAAATTGAGGGCGGCACCGGCACCGCTCCGTACCAGGTGGTAACCGACGCTTGATGATTAAGGCGTGGCGGATATTGCACACCGGTATCAGCTGGATATCCGTGACGCGTCGATCAGCTCTATATATACTCCGAACCTCATGAACGATGGTCTCACAATTGCTGATCTGGTCCTGGCGGCCAGTGTCGCTTTCTTCCTCGGCTCTATCCCGATCGCCTGGATGGTGTCCAGATCACGCGGCGTCCGGATTTTCGCCGTTGGGACGCGTCAGGCCGGCGCCACGAACGTGTTCCGAGAAGTTGGACCCATCCCAGCCCTGATCGTAGGCCTTGTGGACGCGGGCAAGGGCGCTCTGGCGATCATGATCGCCGTCTGGGTCGGGCTTGAAGGTAGCTGGCTGTTACTACCAGCGGTCGCCGCAATTATGGGTCACTGGAATTCACCTCTAACGCGCTTCCGCGGCGGCGATGGTGTCATAACAGCGGTTGGAGTGATGATCGCCATCTCGCCTGCAGGCACGCTTGTGCCGATCCTGGTTGGGATCATCATCGCACTGGCCATCAAGCCCCGTGTCGCCCATCCTTCCGCATGGGGGGGCGTTATAGGTTTCGGAACCCTGAATATCCTCGCGGCCGTGACCGATACCGGGATGAGCGGAGCGACGGTGGCAGGTATGACATTCATCGCAGCATCGATCCTTTTGCACAGCTACGCATACCATCGCCGGATGCCCGGTGCAGTGCGGATCGAAGTTCTTGACGAGGTTCTAGACGGCGAGCACACAGACGCGACAATCCCACCTACACCCGGGCCTTCTGCTCCCGCCTGACCATGGGGTTCATACCTTTCGGTGTAGTTCGTTTCAGAGGATTTTTGCCAAAAGCGTAACCTCTTTAACTGAGACAACATCCCACAAACAACCGCATTGAACTCAGATCTGAGCCGGGAGATCACATCGATCGCGAGGATCTTCGCGTCATAGTCGTTTTTCTATGTATACAGGGCATATCGAGCACCTAAGCGTCCAAAATTTTAATATCTCATTTTCGGCGCTGAAAGCGCGATTGCATCGTAGGTGGTGCTGCGAGGAATGCCTGGCGGGTACGTGAATTAAGGATATGACTGAGCCCGCTCACAGTGATTTGTACGCATTTAAAAAGGGGCGGTCATAAAGACCGCCCCTTTTATTTGTCTTGTTGACTCAGTGATTCATTCCTGGTCAGAATTTGGCGACCTAGATTGTGTAAGTGTCCACCATCTCCTGAGGCGTACGGGAGCGTGCCCTTTTACGTACATCTTCTTGAAGGTCTTCTAGCGTAGGCCGCTCTTCCTTGTAGAGGACGCCGAGTGGCACTCCTGGTGCCCGGGCCATATCCTCCGCCGCTCTCTTATCCGTAGGGTCGTGGTCTTCTGGGACGGCGTAAACCTGAGGTGCGATCCCCAACTTCTTATTGCCCTTGAGCAAGTCAAACGTGTCGTTGTAAGTCGTACAAGGCGATTGCACATGAACGATCGAGAAGCCTTTGTGGTCCATCGCCTCTCCGATGAGTTTGGCGAGGTCACGCGGCCGACTCGAATAGTGGGACCCGATGAAGGACACGCCGTGCGCGAGATACTGCTCAAAGGGCTTCATGGCCGCCTCAAGCTTGCCGAACGGTGTGGAGCTGGTTGTCGTACCGAATATCGTTGTAGGCGACGCTTGGCCTTTGGTGAGGCCGTACACGCCGTTATCCATGATGACGCAGGTCACGTCTACGTTGCGCTGTGCTGCCGGGCCGATGTGCTCGGCACCGATGCTCAAGAAGTCGCCGTCGCCGGCCACAACGATGGTGTTGATCTCCGGGCGGGCCTGCTTGACGCCGAAAGCCACGGGCAGGGTTCTTCCGTGGATTCCGTGTACACCGAAGGGCTGCTCACCCTCGGTAAGGTGTACAAGGTTCCCAGAGCACCCGATTCCAGCAACTATGACGCTGTTGGACATCGGCATTTCGGTCTTCTCGGAATACGCCTCCATGGCCCATTCAAGCGCGCGGCGCACTCCGAAGTCGCCACAACCGGGGCACCACTTGAAGTCGTATTCAGGATTTCGATCACTCATACGAGTACCTTACCGCCTTTGTGTGCCTCTATCGACTGCTTGATCTCTTTGACTAGGTCTCGAACCTTGAACGGTAGACCTGTGTACTGGGTTATTGAGGTGGCCCGGAATCCGTCTGCCCGAAGCAGACGGCTCCACTGACCCTGATAGTTCAGTTCCGGAACGATAACCAGTTCCTTGCGGCCAATCTCATCACTAACAGCTTCCGGCAACGGATGGAGGGTCATGGTATAGATCCAGCCGATGTCCACGCCCTCGTCCCGAAGTTGTAGGTACGCCTCACGAACCGATCCCTTGGAACCACCCCATGGCATGACAGCGATTGCGGCATCGGGGTTTTCAATTTCGTAGGGGCCATCGTTCAACAACTTCAATTTGCCGAATCGGCGTTCCATACCCCGGATGTGTCGTATCGGGAGGTGAGTCGAGTCACCCATACCGTCGTGTTCACTAGCGTTTGCAACGTAAGCGCCGGGCCCACCTGGAAGTGGCATAGGACCAAGTTCGTCCGCTTCATAACGCTGGTAACCATTGTCACCTGTGTAAACCTCACGTGAGGTCGCTATAACCTTTGAGAGATCCGGTTTTGGAATGTTCTGGGAGCGTTCAGCCTGTTGCATCTCAGACATCAGTACTACCGGGCCCTGGTATCGCTCCGCCCATTTGATGGCGAGCGCTCCTGCATAAAAGCATTCTTCTACCGATCCAGGGGCAATGACCGGCATGCGAACATCTCCATGCGCAGGGTACATGCAGGCAAACAGGTCAGATTGTTCGGTTTTGGTCGGAAGTCCGGTGGCAGGGCCACCACGCTGGACGTCGACGACGATAACCGGTATTTCTGCCATCCAAGCGAATCCAAGGCCCTCGCTCATTAGCGCGATGCCCGGTCCCGCGGTGGCGGTCATGGCTTTTCGGCCGTTGTAACCGGCACCGATGATCGCGCCGATAGCCTCTATCTCGGAACTGACCTGGTATGCGAACCGGTCTTCACCGACCAGGTTCTGCTCCATCCAAACCAGGATTGTCGTAGCAGGTGAGATCGGATAACCGGCGTAGAAATCGAGTCCCGCTTGTACGGCACCGACCGCGATGGCGGCGTTTCCGGAGATCATGATCTGTTCGTAATCGGGACGAACTGCAGGCTCCAACTCAGTGAGCGAGAACCCGCTTTTACGGGCCGCCTCGGCTCCGCGATCAAGCGCTTTACTGTTGGCTTCTACGATCTCTTCATCACCCGGGCGGCCACGCGTGAACCTCTTGGTGACGTATGCCTTCAGTGCCTCAAGCGGGAAGTTGGCCAGGGGCGCTATAGCACCTAGAACCACCATATTGGAGGCCCGGGCGTTGCCGACCTCTTTGGCGATCTCATCAAAGGGGAGACCAAAGCTCTGGGAGTCACCGGGCGGATCGAACTCGCCGGAGTTGTAGATGATCACACCCTCGGGGACGAGATCGCCTTTGTGATTGTTGAAACCATCTTCGCTAAAAGCTACGAGAACGTCGACATCGTCGCCATCGCTTAAAGTCGGAGTGGTCGATATGTGGACTTGCGTGTGGACCGGACCGCCCAAAATCTGCGACGGAAATGTGGCGTACGTTTGAACGTGATACCCGGCCTGTGCCGCTGTGGCTGCAAGCGACTCGGCCGAGGTCACGACACCGGCTTCGCCGGCAAAACGTACTACCAGATCGGTTTTACCCAAAGGTTCCTCCATCATCCCCATTTCAGGGGTTCAAAAATATGACGATCTTCGCTCGAGAGATGCGAAAAGGACCGCCGACGAGGACTTTGCCTCTTTAATTAGTTACTTGGTTTAATTCGAGGAGCGATTCTGGGGTGGTTAGAAATTAATGCTGGTTACGCATTCCGCAAAGCCCTTATTTCTAGACGCGTACAGACACCAGCGCGTTCACAGTTCCTACGTCATTTCGTAGTCTTCGTGCTCGTTCCGTGACTGTGTAAGTCGGTCCTCGTCAATAATTAGCGTAGTCGGAATTACAGTTAACAAAATCGACCGAACGCATTTTAGCCCCTTTTCGTACGTGAAAAATGGCACGAAGTTGTCAGTGACCAGACTTGGCCCAAAACTGCACTTGCTGAGCAGAGAATCTATGGTCCAAGAACATCCGAAAGGACCGTTTGCAGGTTCATTACGAACGGATCCGGTTGCCCACAGAGTATTTACCGCCCCATACAATTCCGAGCTTTTCGGGGTTAAATGGTGACCCCACTCAAGATTTCCAGACCAGTTATCCCGGTGAACAACAGGGAGACTAAGGCCAGTTTCTTCAAATTCATCAGAAAAATCCGAGAGAAGGCCGGCGATTTCCGCGGGCGGCGTGGTGCTCCGAGATATCACAACCGGATTTGAGGTGGTGCTCTGTTACAGGCAGAGTGAAAACCTTTGGGCATTACCGAAAGGAACGCCCGAGGAAGGCGAGTCAAAAGAGGAGACAGCGCGACGCGAAGTAATGGAAGAGTCCGGATTGGAAGTTATATCCGGCCCATCTGTTGGCGAAACCCGATACTCTTTCGCGCGAGACGGCTTTATTTATGAAAAAGTGGTCTACTTTTATTTGATGTCGGCCGTCGGCGGCGACACCGGACTGCACGACGAGGAGTTCGACCTTGTCGAATGGGTCCCGGTGGAACAGGCGATGGAGCAACTTACTTTTAAAAATGAGTCACGAATCCTGGAGAAAGCTCTTTCCATGGCGGAAGAGCAGCGCACCGGCTAGGCCCCCGAGCGAACGGCTCGTGGGCGATCTTGTCGTTTTACGCACCAAAAAGTTCAGCGACGTGGATCGCGACTATTCGTGGCGGTCTGATCCAGAGCTGGCTGAACTTGACGCGACAATGCCAATACGACTTTCTCTGGACGAGTACGGTCGGCATTACCGAGACGAGATCAACTACCCGTCCCCATGGTCCGTCAGATACGCCATCGAGACCAACGAAGGTGCACACATCGGTAATGCGATGTACTACGACATAGATCGCTCCAAGAGCCAGTGCGAACTTGGCATCATGATCGGGAATCGTGACTACTGGGGCCGAGGCTACGGAACGGACGCGATACTGACGCTACTGCGTGCCATCTTTGAGGAAGCAGTCCTTGAACGGGTATACCTTCACACGCTTGCCTACAACGAACGCGCACAAAAGTCGTTCAGGAAGGCCGGGTTTACTGACCTTGAACCGGTGCATCGTGACCGCAGGGACTTTCTCAAGATGGAGGTCTTCAGTGAGGCATGGTTCGAAACTTTTGGGGGCTCTCCAGAGCATCTAGAATCCCCCGAACAGGACGGGTCCAAGGTAACCGGGTCCTCTGCACCAAACGGAACAACGGACTCCAACTGAGCTTCCCGACCCGGCCCTGTAATTACCGCTCTGTCGGTTTGAACTTGGTAACGCGTTCATTCCCATAAAAAAGCCGCCTCCGAACAGATCTCGGCGACGGCTTTTTTAGATCTCCAGTCGTGCAGGTCGTAGGATCAGGACGCTGAGCGGTCCCTTGGCGGTGTTGCCCGCTGCGGGTTGAGCAGATCCATGCCGAGAGTGCCAGGGAAGACTGCCGCTATCTCCTTGACCGTCCACCGGCCGTCCTTGTGGATGGACTTCACAGGGTACGGGTCCGTGAACAGGCTGATGATGTTGCCCGTGCAGTGGAATACGTGGCCAGAAACATGCTGTGCGGCATCAGAAGCCAACCACGCCACCATCGGAGCCACATGCTCGGGAGCACGTGTCAGCACACCGTTTGGTGGTTGCATCTTTCCTTCCTGTCGCATCGCACGTGTAGTGTCCGGCACACTCGCCGTCATCCGGGTGTCTCCGCCCGGCGAGATAGAGTTTGCCGTGACGCCGTACTTGGCGAGATCACGGGCGACAACCCGGGTGAACCCGGCAAGACCGTCTTTCGCTGCGCCATAGTTGGCTTGTCCGGACGCCCCAAAGAGCCCCGACACAGAACTGAAAGTGATGATGCGTCCGCTCTTCTGCTGGCGGAACAGGATACTGGCGGGTCTTACGATGTTGAATGTGCCCTTGAGGTGGACAGCTATAACGGCGTCCCACTCTTCTTCGGTCATGTTGAACACCATGCGATCTCGCAAGATGCCGGCGGGGGTCACGACGATGTCCAGCCGCCCAAACTCGTCCAGCGCCTGCTGAACCAGCTGGTCACCGGTCTCAAACTTTGTCACGTCGCCATAGTTGGCGACTGCCTGCCCGCCGTTTTCACCGACCTCGTTTACAACCTGCTGGGCAGGCGTATTGTCGAGACCTTCACCATCAAGCGATGCGCCGATGTCATTAACGACTACCCGCGCACCGAGACTGGCGAGTTTCAGTACAACTCCTCGTCCGATGCCCCGACCGCCACCTGTAACGATGGCGACTTTACCGTCTAACCTCGCGTTGTTTTCTTCTGTCATTTTATTGGTTCCTCTTAAAAGTGCCCGAAGTATCTGGAAATATTGAGAATTTCATGGATGCCGGTCGATTAGAACTTCGCCGGTTCCAGAGTGAGGCCCTGGACGATGTGCTTAGGGACGAGGTCCTGCAGTTGATCTGTCGTCCACTCACCGCCCGGGTTGAAAATCGTGCGCGCCGGTCGGGGCTGCGACCAGAGGGCGACCGTTCCGCCTGACACGTAGAAGTGCTGGCCGTTAACGTCCGCCGCATAGTCGGAAGCAAGGTACGAGACGAACGGTGCTATGTCCTCTGCGTCTCCGGCCCCACGTTCCAGATGGTTACTCATCCCCAGGTTAAGGGAGGCACGATCAGGCCTGGCGTCCGGGATGGTGGCGATCATTCGGGTTTGTGCGGCCGGTGAGATGGCGTTCGCAGTTGCGCCGTATCTGCCGAGGTCCCGTGCCACAACCTTGGTGAATCCGGCGATGCCCGCCTTGGCCGCGCCGTAATTTGCCTGGCCCGGGCTGCCGGTCAGTCCACTGCCTGAGGAGAAGGTGATAACGCGGCCTGAGCGCTGCTGGCGAAACAGGATTCCGGCGTGCTTGACAACGGTGAACGTGCCTTTGAGGTGGACGTCGATCACGGCGTCCCACTCGGCCTCAGTCATGTTGAAGATCATTCGGTCACGAAGGATTCCGGCCGGTGTGACGACGATATCTAGCCTTCCGAATTCATCGACCGCCTGCTGAACCATTCGCTCTCCACCGGCCATTTCGGTGACGGAATCCGTGTTGGCAGAGGCCTGTCCACCGGCGGCTCTAATGCCAGCCGCTACTTCGCCCGCAGGGCCGTCATCGGGCGTAGTGCCGTCAACGTTCACACCAAGGTCGTTTACGACCACCGACGCGCCGTATTCGGCAAGTGACTCGGCGATGGCTTTTCCGATACCGCGTCCGGCGCCGGTAACAAGGGCCACTTTGCCTTCTAATACTCGTTCTTCGTCTGTCAACAAGATTGCTCTCTCCTCGGGAGCCCGGTCCTCTTAGCGTCTACTGGCCCGGGCGAGATCTGGATTGCATTTGTGGTGCTCCGGATTGGAGCGATTTTATTGCTTAGCTCCCCGACATCGGCAGCGACACGATCGCCTTGCCCGGCGTCGTGGCCTTGCCGGCGCCGTTGTAGAGTGCGATCTCGCATTCGACGATGCCGACGCCGTCTTCGACGCGTTTGTCCGTAACGGTCCCACTACAGACGAGATCCTCGTTCGGGATGTCCATCGCCCGATACGATACGGAAAGCTTCTTCAACTGGCCGTTTGGGCCCATCCAGTCCGTAACCAGCTGTCCAAGAAACGCGTTCTTCAAAGCGCCGTGGATAATGATGCCGGGCAAGCCGTTATTTCGGGCGAAACCGTCGTCGTAGTGGATCTGGTAGTAGTCGCCAGAGGCTCCAGCGTACTTGACCAGTTGCTGTGATGTAGCGTTTTTGGAAAGCGGCGAGACTTCGTCGCCGACGTTCACGTCTTCGTAGTAAAGCTGACTCATGGCTATTCCTCTTCTGCTGGCGTTGCGTAACTTATGCCGGTGGTGCGCTGAGTTGCAGCCAGCTGGCCAAGCTGATTAACGTACCGGGTTTCGGCCGTCGTAAACAGCATCGTACCGAGACGGCCTTGCCGCTCTGTGAGATCCACGATGGCCTTGGTGACAGTAATTCTGTCGCCTACCCTGAGCGGCTCAAAGAACTCATACTCGCTGCCGCCGTCCAAATTGTTCGGGAACGGCCTAGGGAATTCGCTCTTCGCTTCACCCGCTATAAGAGATCGCAGGAAGGTCGGCGGTGCGACTATCACTCCGTAAGGACCGCTACGAGCGGCCACTTCATCCTGAAATAGCGGATTAGAGTCTCCAATCGCCTGTGCAAACTTGATCACGGCGCCCTTTTCGACGTCGTAGGTGATCGGGTCGGATTCAACATCGAGATGCGCACGCATCTCATCGGAAATGACGGATTCGTCAGACACGCATTCAACTCCAGTGACCCCAACAGAGATCGGGGGCGCGTTACGTTCGTTTCAAGTGTGGCCGGAGTTTAGGAGAGCGTCTAGGGTGCGTCAAGGAACGCGTCGCCCAGTTCAGGGTCCTCGCGTTTGGCCTTTGTAGAATCCCCAGGCTCGACCTTTTTCAGACCGCTGAATGCAGCCATCAATTTCTTGAGGCCGTTGCCGTTTCCGAATGCGACCGTCACCTCCGTGTCGCCGCCCGTTTCGATGGCCTCGATAACAATGCCGTCTCCAAAAGTATCGTGGAATACGCGGTCGGCAACCCTATAGTCGCCTCTCTGGGCGGCTCTTACTTCCAGCGGAGTCGCGGTGCTGCGTTTTCCAACAGCTGAATCGTAAAACCGTCCCGTGACGTTCCGCGTGGGTGCCACCTTGCGGACCATGTTTGAGTTGCGGCGTATAGAGACGGTCTCTACGCACGCCAACGGTATCTCGTCGAGGAAGCGTGACGGCATCATGGCGCCGCGTGATCCCCGAAACCCCCTCTGGAATGCGTGGAACATATAGAGACGTTTGCGTGCCCGAGTCATGCCTACATAGCAGAGTCGACGTTCTTCTTCTAAATCGGCACCGCTCTCCAAGGATCGAGAGTGCGGAAGCAGCCCTTCTTCCATACCAATCATGAACACGGCGTCGTACTCGAGCCCTTTTGCCTGGTGAAGCGTGATAAGGGTGATGGCGTCTTCGCCCTCTTCCAGCGAATCGATATCCGAGACCAGCGCGACATTCTCAAGAAACTCGATAAGCCGTTCACGCGGTTCCGGGCCCTCAAAATTGGATGCCGAGCCGCGTAGCTCCAAAATGTTGTCCCAGCGTTCCTCACCGCGCTCTTTGTCTTCCTGGACAAGACGCTTGTAGCCACTCCGTTCGAGTGTCAGGTCAAGTAGCTCCACCGCGGACAGGATGATGCTTTGCTCTATAAGCCGCTCGATCAGATCAGCGAAGGCCCGCACGGACTTTACGGCCCGCGGGTTTAGTTGCCCAAACAGTCCTTGTTCTTCGTCATCCACCTGCAGGATTACGTTGAGCATGGAAGTACCGCGGGACCGAGCAACCGCTCGTATAGCATCGACGCTGCGTGGGCTGATGCCACGTGCCGGCACGTTGACGATTCGCTCAAGCGCAGCGTCATCAGATGGGTTTACGGTCAAACGGAGGTAGGCGACGGTGTCACGGATCTCTTTCCGTTCATAGAACTTGGTTCCGCCGACGAGTTGGTAAACGACACCGTACCGGTTGCATGCCGCTTCCATGGCACGGGACTGTGCGTTAGTGCGATACATGACGGCGATCTCTTGTCGATCGAACTCATCCTCCTCCACCAACCGGTTGATTTCCTGGAGCACCACTCTTGCCTCTTCGTCTTCGTCGTACGCCTCGCCGACGGTGACAAGTTTGCCCTTATCGTTCTCGGTCCATAGATTCTTCTTGAGGCGTTCGTCGTTGTTTGCGATCACGCCGGACGCGGCTTCGAGGATAAGCTGGGTGGAGCGGTAACTCTGGTCCAGAGTGACGGTGACGGCGTCCGGATACACGGTCTGGAAGTCAGTCAGGTTCCGGATATCGGCGTGACGCCAGGAATAGATCGACTGGTCGGGGTCGCCCACGACGCATATGTTCTTGTGCTTGGCGGCCAGCAATCGGGTCAGCGAGAATTGGATGGCGTTTGTGTCCTGGAATTCATCCACCAGAACGTGCCGATATCGGTCCTGGTACTTCTCCAGGACATCAGCGTGGTCCTCGAACAGGTTATGTGCGCGCAAAAGCAGATCGTCAAAATCGACGGCGTTGGCGGTCGCCAGTTGCTCCGTGTAACGCGCGTACACACGTGCGACGACCTCCTCAAAGTAGCTCTTGGAGATCTTTGAGAGTCGGGAGTCGTCGATCATCTTGTTCTTGGCGTCTGAGATGCCGGACAGGATGGCTCGTGGAGCGAACTGCTTGGGATCGAGTTCCAGCTCTTCGAGGATGTTGCGAACAAGTTTCTGCTGATCGTCACCGTCGTATATGGAAAAGGCAGGGTCGAGGCCGATCTGACCACCATCCTGTCGGAGCACAAATGCGCAGAAAGAGTGGAAGGTTCGCACCTGAAGCCCGGTGTTGGCGCCGCCGACAAGTCCCGTAGCCCGTTCTCTCAGTTCTCGGGCGGATTTGTTGGTGAAGGTGACGGCAAGGATGCGCCACGGGGCGACGCCCTGTACGGAGGTAAGGTAAGCGATGCGGTGCGCCATGACGCGCGTTTTACCGGAGCCGGGTCCGGCCACAATGAGGAGAGGGCCTTCGGCGTGCTGAACGGCCTCTTTTTGTCGGCCGCTGAGTTCAGAAAATATCTCGATCTGGGTAGTCACAATAGGATTGTAGCCATCTCCCTCCCCTCGACGGTCTGTGATCGGCATTGTTTGGGGCGGATGTAAACGGGTTAATTTCATTCAGCCTGATATTGATCTTATGGATCGCTCAGCAGAATCCCACCCGCCCTTGTCATTGGCCCGTCCATGCCGAGGCTCTAGAAGCATAAATCCAGCGACTACACATCACCTCTCCCATCGGGAGAGGGTTAGGGTGAGGGAGAAGTCATAAAAGCAATTGCATCCAAGTCCGTAGATCCTCTCAATCAACATTTCGAAAGACGACCGCCATCACACACCAGCACCAATACGATCCTGACACGCCTGAACCAACCACCTTCGGGCCGGGCTCCGAGGAACGACTCGGCAGATCAGACCGTTTTTACGAGTCGACCAACCGTAGGATCGTCAAGTGGCTCGCTCCCGGACCCGGCAATCGGATTCTTGACGCAGGATGCGGCACGGCGGGGTTCACCCAATTGCTTGCGGAGTCGATTGGTGACGATGATTTCGTAGACGCCGCCGATACGAGCGAGCATTTGTTGGAGTACAACCGGTCTCGATTCGCAGACGATCGAATCGGCAAGCGCATCCGATTTCACGAGGCGCCTATCCAGGACCTCCCGTTCGACAACGGGACTTTCGATCTGGTGTGGAGCAGTCGTGCTGTCCACCATCTCGCGGACCAGTTAGCGGGTGTAAAAGAGCTAGCTCGGGTCGTCGCTCCCGGCGGCAAGCTGGCGGTTCGTGAGGGAGGGGTGTCGGCGCGGTTTATGCCGACCACGATGGAATTGACAGGGACAGGGCTGAACGAGCGATTGGCCGATGCGATGGAGTCGTGGTTCGCCAGCCACGTCCATTTCGGAGAAGACGCCGTGCCCTATCCGTACGGCTGGACGCAACTGCTCCGAGACGCCGGGATGGAGGACGTGACCGCACGAACTTTCATACACGAGTTCCTAGCGCCGTTCACAGAGTTACAACAATCGTTCCTGTTGGGCGGCATAACGCGCTGGGCCACAGACGAATCACGTAGGGATTACCTATCAGAAAAAGATAGGTCTGCGCTAAAGCGCTTGATCGACCCGGGAGACGTAGAGTACGTATTCAACCGACCGGATCTGCACTTTATCGAAGGGATTACGGTGTATGTGGGATCAGGTGTTGGAACGGATACCCACGGATCCTGAATCGAATTGGGGATGACATATCGTTGCAACCCTCAGGAACTTATTGCCTGCGAGCTCCTGAACGAGAGGGCGTATTACGACACGCTTCTACACTCGTTGCTTACGCCTACAGAATCCCATACTTGGCATAGACCTCCGATAGGGACTTTCCGGCGAGCAGTTCATCACGGGTGGCGTTTTCGCCTTCTGTCTTTTTGAATGCGCCTCTGACTGTGGCGTCCAGAATTTCCGACGGGATTACTACTATCCCGTCGACATCGGCGAACAAGTAGTCTCCAGGCTTCATCGGAACGCCCCCACACACGACATCGACATCGGCTGCCGTCATTTCGTGGCGGCCGCCGCCGTCTAGTGGGCTGACCCCATTTGTGAAAACGGGAAAACCGACTTCTCGGATCAGGTGGACGTCTCGAATCTGGCCATCGGTTACAAGACCTGCCGCGTCGCGCGCCATTGCAGCGGCGGTGAGGAGTTCGCCCCACGTGGCAGCGGTGCCTATGCCCCCACAGGCCCGCACAACGATGTCGCCAGGATTAAGATCGTCCATGACGTTGATGGTCAATTCGTACGGGTTGTCGGGACGAGGCGCGCCCGGTTCCACCTTCTCGATCAGCGCCGTCCGTACCGGGCCGAACAGTGTCTTTGAGTCGTCCAGCGGCCGGATATGCCGATCCATCGCCTGGTTGAGGTAGCCAAGTGAATCCATCGTGTCGCAGATTACCGATGAGTTGAGCTCAGTTCGGACGCGTTTGATCGTGGCACCGTCGAGGGTCATGGACTTACCTCTTTTGTAATTCTCTCGATTCGTGAAAGGCACAAACCCCTGCACCAATCGGAATAAGGTTGGGATGAGGAAGAGGGCCGGTCGCCTGGAAACCAATGAACCCTGAAATGAATTCAGGGTGACGATAACGTCTACCCGGTAACGGGGCGGGCGATTGCGGAATCGATACGATCCAGTTCGAGATGTTCAGAGGCCAGTTCGGAAAATCGCTCAAGCTTGGCCGGGTGGTTGAAGTGTGAGAATTCAAGAAATCGCTCAAGCTCCGTTGCGGCCTGCTGCGTGTCTGAGCTGACCACGGTCACAGGTACCTGCCGTTTGTCCGCCTCATAGTAAACGTACTCGACGGGCTGCACGCCACAGGTAAGGATCAGAGCCTTGATGGGTGTAGCAAGCGCCGCTATGGCCAGATCTGGGCGATCGCCACGCACAAGGACGGCGGCGTTTTCCTGCGAGGCGAAGTAGAGAGGCCCCCAGTCAAGAACGATTCCTCCGATCAGGACGTTTTCAACCAGCTCGTCAGCATGCTCTTCCCCTTCGAGCCACTCGCCGCCAAGGCAATCGTTCATTGCCCGGGCAGTGACGGCGACGAGCCTGCGGTCTTCCGGAATTACGCCGATGTAGGGCAGCCCTGCCGCTTCGAGTGCAGGAACAATTTCTGTGTCCAGATCATGGCCGCGGTGCCTTGGCGCATTGTTGATGACCACACCGGCCAACCGGTCACCGTAGACCGGGGCGGCCTCGATCGCAGATTTGAAGTCGGACTGTCCGGACACGAGTACGACTCGAGCGTCTAGTTCGTCTGCAAGTGACCGGTTCACGGCGTGGTTTCCCGAGAGGCCTTCAATTATCGCGATCGTGCTTGCGTCGCTGCCGCCGGCGGACTGTGCTGCCTGTTTGACCTGATCGTCGGTAGGATTACCGCTGATATGGATGGGGTCGATAACTTTCGCACCCCCCACGAGCGTGTTCAACGCCTTCACATCTGCGTCTTCGGCCGCACCAAAGGCTTTGCCAAGTGAAACGGCGGCACCATCGGCCAACAATCGAGTTGCGTACGTGGCGGCGAAGGCTGTTTTACCTGCGCCGGGTGATGTGGAGACGACAAGAAGGGTGGGCATGGGTTCCCTATGGGTTGATTGGGGGACCGATATGAGGTCGTTTGTCGAGGAGGCCGCCTAGGCGAGCGCGGGTGTGTATGCGCACGACCGAATCAGAATTATAGCGGGCCAGCGATATAACGGGCTGCCAACTAGTTCTTCAATAGGTATAACCGCGTTCCATACTTGGCGAAGAGGTGAGGTTTGGCGAGCGAATACGGGGAGATACTCGTCGGGAGGCTTCGTAAGGTGGCTCCAGTCGCGTTAGTCGAGAAGAAGAATGGGCGCACATCCGGGCCATACTGCGGTTGAAGTGGTGCGAGTTGTCTGAGACGATGGATCGTCGTGCCGAGGTAGCTCAGTTGGTAGAGCAACGGACTGAAAATCCGTGTGTCGGCGGTTCAAGTCCGCCCCTCGGCACCACAAAGCTAAACGTGAAAACGACCCCAGACGCTTTTTTGCTCCGGGGTCGTTTCGCGAGGAAAGATTCTTTATCCCGTTCGCCTGACGGACAATTCAGAAATAACACAGCCTGTGCTTCACGCCGGAATAAGCGCTCCGCAGTCCCAATCTGCCAGAGCAATCATGCGAGGCGAGACCGTATCGACCCAGGCCTGTCCGGGGGCACTATCCATGGCTAGATTTGGAATTGATATGACATAATTTTCCAGATTCCGGAGCATGCCAAGGCGACAGTCTTGAAGCCCTTGTTCCCGGGTGTAGTTTTGGACACCGTTTTCGACTAGCGTCTCGACGTACAGATCGATAAAGGATGTCTCGTAAGTGCGACGTTGATCATCTGTGAGACTCCACACAAGGAAGTCGGCGAGGTCGATCGCAGGCGGCCCGTGCTGCGCGAACTGCCAGTCGAAGGTGACGATTTGATCGCCATCGAAGAACAGATTGGCGAGCCGGTAATCACCATGGTTCAGGGTGAGCGCGGGCACTGAGGCGGTGGACCATATTTGCGCGAGTTTTGGCCCGAGCCTTTCTCCGATCTCGTACACGTCCGCGTGCAAAACGGACTGCAACTGGCCGGATACGGCTGTCCAGGCATCTAGGTAAACCTGTTGGCGAAATTGCGCTGACATTGGATCCAGTGGCCGGTATAACCACTGGTACCCAGCGAGTTGTTCACTATCCCACCAGCGCGCATGCAGTCGGGCAACGTTTCGGACGGCGGCCTCCGCGTCTTCTAACGATCCGCGACGTGTCTCGTCGCCGACACGAAGATATGATAGGTCTTCCAGTAAGAGAACGAAGTAACCGTCCACGGTGGCCCCGTAGTAGAACCGCGGAATGCGGACACCAAGATTCTGACCGAGTTCTGTATAGAGACCGATTTCTGCCGCGTACAGTCCAGCGCGGTTTGCAAATTTTCGTACCTCGTCATTTGATACGGCGATCTTCACGACGAGGGTCGGCGGAGCCTCATCCGAACCGCCCGAGTACTCTATGTGCAACCGAGCGACGTCTCCGACGAAGCCCATCCCCTCGCCGATGGGATCAAAACGAACAGATTTCACCTGATCTGAAGTGAGAAACCCGCCATCCTGTAACACCCCGGTCAGCCATTCTGGCGTAATGTCCGCAATTGTGCGGGGGATTCCCACTTCTACAACGACCGGCGTCTCGGTAAGTTTCCGGTGCCCGGGCCGGGCGTGCCCGGGAGGATTTGATCTAATTCTTTCATGTCTGCCGGGGTCAGATCCCATTCGGACGCGGCGGCATTCTGGACGACCTGGTCTATCCGGGTTGCTCCGGCAATCACAGATGACACTTCCGGATGTGCCAATAGCCAGGCAAAGGCCAACTCGACCATCGTGTGCCCCCTATCTGACGCGAACTTTTCCAGCGACTCAAGCAGATCGAAGCCTGCATCAGTGGCATGCTGGTCCGCCGTCCATTTCAGTCGCGCAAGACGACTGCCTTCAGGAAGCTCCATGCCTCGTTTGTACTTTCCTGTCAGAAAGCCTGAGGCCAAGGGGTAGTACGGCAAGATGCCGGTTCCGTAGTTAGCGGCGGCGTGCAGTAGCTCTTTCTCGGGCTCACGTTCTAGCATCGAGAACTCCGGTTGCACGGTGGCGAACTCCGGCCAGCCGTTGCTGCGTGCCACTTGAATTCCTTCAACGACCTCCCATGCGAGGAAGTTGGAACATCCTACGTATCGAACCTTCCCGGCGGCCACGATGTCGTCCAGTGCCCGTAGCGTCTCCTCGATGGTCGTAAGCGGATCTTGGATATGCATCTGGTAGAGGTCGATGTAGTCGGTCTGCAATCGTCGAAGGCTGTTATCTATCGAGCGTTTCAGGTGCGCGGCCGTCAGGCCTTCAGAGTTGACGCCGCTCGCCCATTTCATACCTGCCTTGGAAGCGATGACAACTTCGTTCCGGTAGCCTTTGAGCGCCTGCCCTATGAACTCCTCCGACTGTCCCTCCGAGTACAGGTCGGATGTATCGATGAAGTTGATCCCGGTGTCGCGTGCCGCGGCGAGGATATCTGTAGCCGTCTCAAGGCTGAGGTTTCCTCCGGCTACCTGGCTCGGGCTCATCTGTCCGAAGTTATTGGCGCCGAGGCCAATGGCTGAGACAAGTAGTCCTGTGCTGCCGAGTTGTCGGTACTTCACGGGCGAGTGCGCTCCATTTTTGAAAGATTAGGGTCAGGCGGGCGTATTGCAATACGCCCTACAGTAATCAGGCTAACGGCCGAGATCCGGCATCGTAACAATTGTCGCCATGTCCCGCGGTGATTCCGATAACCAATGCTGCCACGTATGATGCATTTCACGGAGAAAGGGACTGCCCAAAATGCACCTAAAGGTAAACGATGAATCACTCGAGGTCGCGGTCGACGCCGAGCGCACGCTGTTGAGCGTACTTCGACATGAGTTGGGACTGATGGGCACCAAGTACGGCTGCGGTGAAGGAAATTGCGGCGCTTGCACGGTCTTGATAGACGGTGAAGCGACGAGATCATGCATTACCCCCGTCACATCAGCCGGCGGACGCGAAATCACGACCATCGAAGGTCTCGCAAACGGCGACGAGCTCCACCCCCTGCAGGAAGCGTTCGTGGAGCATACGGCTTTCCAGTGTGCTTACTGCACATCCGGATTCATCATGAGTAGCGCCGCACTGCTCGATCGAAATCCGAGCCCAAGTGATGCGCAGATTCAATCGGCGCTGAGCGGCCACATCTGCCGCTGTGGTGCTTACGGCAGAATTCTTAAAGCTGTCAAATCGGCCTCCGGTGAAGGAGGTGCTGAATGAGCCCTCATGGATCACCACACGAAGTCGCCCTAACCGTCATCGGCACACCCCGCTGGTCGCTTGAGCCGGACCCACGGACGCCTCCTGGCGACCCCGCGACGTTGCTGACCATCAACAACAATGGCGTCATCACGGCGTTCTCCGGGAAAGTCGAATACGGCCAGGGGATACGGAATGGGTTTGCGATGGCGATCGCGGACGAACTAGACGTGGCCGTGGATTCGGTGCGAATGATCCTCGGTGACACCGATTTGGTGCCACAGGATCGCGGAACGACCGGCAGCGCATCTACCCGAACCGTCGGGATCCAGTTGCGCCGGGCGGCGGCAACCGCTCGCCTCGCGCTGATAGACCTCGCAGCTACACGCCTCGAAGTAGCGACCAGTTCACTGAAGACGTTGGCCGGCCGGGTGGTATCTGAAGATGGCTCACATTGCGTCGAATACGCAGATCTGCTGTCGGGCCAGATGCTAAGTGTGGACATCCCGGACCTCGTGGAGGTCAAGGCGGTCGACGAGTTTCAGCTGATGGGACGACCCGCCCGCCGTATCGATGCGATTGCACGGGTTACAGGAGGTGCCAGGTACGCGCAGGACGTTGTCGTGCCAGGAATGCTGTACGGGAAGATTCTCCGGCCGCCGTCTTACGGTGCGAAGTTGGTGCAAATAGACACAGCACGTGCCGAGCAAGTGAGCGGCGTGGTGTCCGTGGTAAAGGACGGAGATTTCGTGGGTGTCGTCGCGGAGAGGGAAGATACCGCCGAATATGCCGTGGAGGCGGTTCGAGCGCGATGGGAAGAGAACCGTGACACAGTTTCAGACTGGAACATTCCTGCGCTGCTAAAGGAACGTGCCGAAAAACCAACCGCGCTCCGTGAAGATGGCGACCTGGAGTCGGCATTTTTTTCGGCAGTTCGTGTTTTTGAGAATACCTACTACGTGCCTTACGTTTCCAACGCTCAGATGGAGCCGAGTGCATCGGTCGCACGGTGGGACGGCGATCATTTGACGGTCTGGTGCGCTCACCGGGGTCCGTTTGCAGAAAGGGATAGTCTGGCCGCGCTATTCGGGTTAGATACAAGTCATGTACGTGTAATCGCGGCGGAGATCGGAGGTTCGTTCGGCACAAAGACGCCGACGGTTTCATACGAGGCAGCCCGGCTTTCGAAGGCCGTCGATTCGCCTGTTCGAGTTTCGTACAACCGCGGCGAGGAGTTCGGATGGAGCACTGTCCGACCTGCGGCAACGTTCGAGGTCAAGAGTGGTGTGGATGCGGGTGGGAAGATTGTGGCGTGGGATTACACGGCCTTTCATGCGGGTGAGAACGCATTCCGAGGGCAGCGCGGAGCTGACACGCCGTACGACATTGACAACGTTCGTATAGCCGTTGCCGCATCTGAATCGCCGTTGCAGTCGGGTTCCTACCGATCCCTCGGCGGAGCGACCAACCATTTCGCCCGCGAGGTCCATATGGACGAGATCGCTATCGGGCTCGGAATTGACCCACTGGAGTTCCGGTTAAGCAATCTGTCTCACGCCCGTTTGAGGTCATGCCTTGTAGCAGCAGCTGAGGGGTTTGATTGGGCCTCACGTGAAAAGAAGCCCGGGGTGGGATTCGGGCTGGCAATCGGATACGACGCCGGTAGCTTCACAGCCCAATGCGTTGAGGTATTGGTCGAAAACAGGGAAGCCCGTGTCGTACGTGTGATGGTCGGGTTCGATTGCGGGCTTGTTGTAAACCCGGACGGCGCGCGTAACCAGATCGAAGGCGCGATAATCATGGGCATGGGTACGGCGTTGTGGGAGGCAGTGGAGTTCGACGGCGGCCGTGTGCTGAACGCCGGGTTCGCACGGTACAGGGTTCCGCGGATCACCGACACTCCGAAGATAGAAGTGGTGTTCACGGGCGACGACAATGTGCCGTCTTCAGGTGCAGGTGAACCCGGCATCGTGCCTATCGCAGCGGCAATCGCTAACGCGGTACGGGATGCTACGGGCACAGCGATCGAGGAATTACCGATCGTGCCGCGACTGTAGATTTAGTAGCGCCGTATTACTTGATAAATTGGGTCGGAATCCGCGGTCGGTAGATTAGCGGCCTTCCTGTATAAAGTCCGCTATTCGTTCCCCCATCGCTATTACCGTTGCGTTGATGTTGGCGCGTACACAGTCCGGCATGATTGATGCGTCGGCAACCCGCAGACCGTCTGCGCCGTGCACTTTTCCGAACTGATCGACCACCGCCATCGGATCTGATTCCGGCCCCATCTTCGCCGTGCATGAGATGTGGTGACCGGTCATGACTTCACGCATCATCCATTCATCTAGCGACTTGTCTGATGCCAGATCAACAGGTAGTGGCGTCACGCGATCCTCTACCAATTCGCTCATGTCTGATTGCTCACCGAGTTCTACCAGCATACGAATACCGTCGCGAAATCGGCGGCGGTCCTCTTCTTCTTCAAGATAGTTGTAATCTAGCAACACTGCATCCGAAGGATCAGATGAGGCGAGTTTAATTTCGCCTGAACCTTTCGCCAGATTAATGCACAGGTTCATCTGTATTCGATCTACATCCGTGCGCAGTCCGCCGCGGTCCGAACGCTCTCCTGCCCTTGTCACCATGTAAACGATCATGTCGTTCTCAAGTGGAGACCCTTCAGCCGTGTAACGAAGCGTCAACTGTATTCCAGGGCCCATCGCATCGAGATCAACCTCGGGCTTAGTCTTCCAGCTCACAAACAACATGGGGTGGTCACGTAAGTTCTGGCCTACACCAGGTAAATCAATTACGGGCTCAATTCCATGCTCTTCAAGATGAGAAGCAGGACCTAAACCAGACAACATTAGGATTTGCGGCGACCCTATGGCACCCGCACTTACCACGACCTCATTAGCCTCAACTATGTAAGTCTCCCCACCAGACTCGACCATCACGCCTGTCGCGCGTGGTCGTTCCGCGGTGGTGTCAAATATGACTCTATGAACGAGTATGTCAGGCCGGATCGTCAAGTTAAGGCGATGGCGAGAAAGCCCGAGATAACCGAGAGCGGTGGACCATCGAATACCATTCGGATTATTAAGGGCCAGGGGGCCTACTCCGGTGCTTCCCGGGGCATTAGCGTCTTCACAAGCCGGAAAGCCTGCAGCCAGACATGCCTTCTCAAAGGCAACACTAGGAGCAAGCCACTGATCCCTAGGAAATCGGTGGCAGATGATAGGACCGTCAGATCCGTGGAAGTCTCCGGGGTCGTCCTGATATGTGGTGTCGGTCTCGATCTCTCGAAAGTACGGGAGCATCTTCTGGAAGCTCCACTCGTCGTTACCCCATGACGCCCAATCGTCGTAATCCTCCGGCATCCCACGAAGGAAAATCTGGCCGTTTATAGCGCTTGAGCCGCCGGTTACACGACCTCGAGGAACCTGTATCTCTGCCTGGTTTGTCGCCCGGGCGGTGAACTTCCAGTTGTGTTCGCTGGTCGTAATCTCGGTTCCGGTCGCGTATCCGTACTTGACCTCATCCGGCAGCGAATCGATATCCGGATAGTCTGGTCCTGCTTCCAACAGGAGTACCGAGTGGTCGGGGTCTTCCGTCAGCCGTGTCGCGATCGTCGCTCCGGCCGAACCTGCTCCTATAACGATGGTGTCGTACTTCAATTTTCTAGATCCCGTCGAAAAACAACCGCGTGTTGAGCGCGGCGATTGAAATAACGTGTGTTGTACAGGCGATCGACAACGCACCCAAAATAAAGAGTTACGGCTGCGGAGAGAAAGGCGCTGCGTTCATCATCTGGGTGGACTGCTTCAAGATCAGCCCTTTGGTCATCGGCTGATACTCGTTGATCCATCGGGGGTCGCTTCGGAACGCTGCACGCGCTTTTTCGTAATGAGCGTAGTCTTCGTACTCCCAGATGTGGACGACCCGGTTAAGGGTTCCAATATCCGTGTAGTACCAACCGGCAAGTTTGATGCCGTGGTCTTGGCGTACCTTGAGGCCAACTTTCTCGACAGCCTCCAGGTATTTCGGGACCTGGCCGACCGCTATGTCGTAGGTGCGCATGTCGTATATCACGGGTTGATCTCCCTGAGGAATTTTTGAATTGCTAGAGCGTGTTCGGTGCATAAAGCCAGACCTCGGCAATAGAGTCAAGCCAGAGCCGTAGTACGACGGTTGTCTTTTTGTACACGAATAGGTCGACAGTCCAGCGTGAGAATTCCTTTGCACACAATGGAATTAACTTTGCAGACGAGCAACGTCCGCCCATGTCCCAGAGTCGATCGATGCCTCTGCTGCGAGGCCGGTCAGTTGCAGATCTACGGCGGTTGCTGATCCACTGCGAGTTTCGTCACCTGTTTTAATCCCGGCGATAAACGCAGCGATCGACTCGTGCATGCCCGGCCAGCCGGCGTGAGGTTGTTCGGCCGGGCGAGATTCGCTTCGCCAATCGGGATTCTGCCTTGAACGAGTACGTAACTCGCCACGGAACAGGTCCGCTTCAAGATCACCGTCACTTCCGTGCACGGTTATGTGCGCTCCAAGTTCTCCCACAGACTGAATATTGGCGTCAAAAGTACCCCAAACGCCTTCATAATCAAGCTGTACGAGAGTCTGTGACTGCATTCTGCCCGCTACTCCTGCCCCATCCTGCACAAGCACACGTTTCGGCGTCTGTCCGAGCACGCGGTTGAGGGGATCCAAATACCACGGGATGAGTTGGCATGCCAGACTTACGTCAGATCCCGGCACCGGACCCCAACCGGATGTCATAGTCACGGACGCGCCATGTGGCATGCCGATAGCACCTGTGGAGATTAGCGTCGCAGCATGGTCGACAATCGGGAGATACGACAGTTCAAGATCGGCGTGTGTGATCTGACGCGCTGAAGTCAAACGTTCTATCTCGACGTGAAGTTGGTCACGCCTGTTGGATAGCGGTGGTTCGTAGAACACGGGCAGACCGGAATCGAGCGCAGCACCGATAGTGACCGCATGCTGGTCTTCTGTCACGGCAATCATGACGGCGTCGACCACGCCCGGATCGAGGAGCTTTTGAAAATCCGACGTGATGAGGGCGTTCTGGCCAAGTAAGGCACGAGCCGCGTTCTGTGTGGATTCACTTCGGCCTGCGGCGGCCGCGACTTCTATGCCACGGTTTTTTACAATAGCGGGCAGATAGGCGTTAATCGCCCATAAGCCGAAACCGATGATTCCGACGCGAATGTGATGTGAATCTGACATAGGCGACATCGTACGGGAGCGTACAGCACCTTGACCCTCTCACTTGAAGCGATATACATTTGAGTTGTCCCGCTACCATAGATTTTCGAGCGGAAGTGGCTCAGTGGTAGAGCATCACCTTGCCAAGGTGAGGGTCGCGAGTTCGAATCTCGTCTTCCGCTCCACTAGAAATAACTTAATCAGAAACCCTCGCTTCGGCGGGGGTTTTTGTGTTGTCGGCGTCTGCTGACTCAATTCACATGCCATTCTGACGAGATCTGAACTAGGGCGCTGGCGGGGCGCAGGGATAGCCTTGCAGTAACCTCAACTGTGCCCTGTGAACGATAATCGGTCAGCGCAAGGCAACAAAAAAAGAAACAAAAAAAGGGCAGCCCGCTGACGGACTGCCCTTTCTCGTTCAGATCTTTGTTTCGGGATTAGTGGGCGTGACCGCCACCACCGCAACCGCAACCACCGCCGCCGCCACATCCGCCGCCACCGCCGCCGCCGCATGCGCAGCCCCCAGCCTGGGCGTGTGGGTCTTGCTGTGCCTCTGCACCGCCACCGCAGCCACAAGCGCCGCCACCACATCCGCCTGCGCTGGCGAAATTCGGGTTAGAGATTACAAATCCGCTGCGCTGCAGGCCATCGACGTAGTCAATGCTTGATCCCTGCAAAAGTGGGGAGCTTTCAGCGTCAACGACAATCTTCACGCCGAAGTACTCGACAAGAGTATCGTTTTCAGTTGGCGTCTCTTCCAGTCCGAGGATGTATTCAACACCGCCCGTCGCACCAGGGGCTAGAGAAATCCGGATAAGACCATCACCGGCATCCTGTTCGGCGAGTACTTCCTTAAATTTTGAGGAAGCTGCCTCAGTCACCGTGAGAAGGGTCGAGTTCTCGATCACCATGTAGTTCTCCGTATCTCCAGATGGTCAAATACAACTATTCGCCCATTGTACGCAATGTAGTCAAGTAATCGCGCTTTTTCTCTTGATTAACGCATTACGTCACGATACATCTCAATAACAGCACATATCGTATTCCGATAGTTCCAAGAAACACTAACGGGGCGTAAGATGGATTATATAACTTTAGTTACGAACGGTTCCGTAATAATAATCCGATTATATAAACGGTATCGCAATCGGGGTCCCGTCTAAAGGGGATATCCCCAGTTGGTAGTTCCCTCAATATTAACATTAGCTTTTCAGGGAACTCAGGCTAACCGAATCTACCTAACACCTAATTCTAAATATGAATGGGGAACTCCTCGAGCATGGATGAGCTAGACCGACAAGTCATCACTATTCTGGAGAAAGACGGCCGCGCCGCCAATGCAACGATCGCTCGTAAAATTGGTGTCAGCGAGGGAACAGTCCGGCGGCGGCTAAAGCGCCTGATCGGCGACGAGATTATCAAGGTAAAGGCCTTCCCGGACCCCAAGGCACTTGGATTCGAGTCCGAGGCGCTCATTGGTGTGCAGGTGGACCCGGACAAGATGGACCAAGTTGCCACAGAACTTTCCAACCTGGAAAACACACGCTGGGTGGCGTTGGCGACCGGCACCTTTGATATTTTCGCCTGGGCGATACTGCCCGACGCTGAGAAACTAGGACGCTTTCTCCGTGAAAAGGTTGGTGTGATTCCCGGCGTGCGTCGCACTGAGACATTCGTAACCCTAGCGATCCGCAAAAGGGACTACGGCCTCCCGGTCACCTAAGTTGATCGTTCAACGGTCAAAGAGTTCGAAATAAAAGCATTTCACTGGTAAATTGCCATCGGGACTTGCGGTAAATCCTCCAAGACAGGAAACTCTCTTCTCCGCTTGTCGTCAGACGATTAGTGGCAAGTTGCCCGTATTCATACAGGAGCATTGATGACCACCGCGGTTTCCAGACAAAATCGCACCCTTTTAGATGCCATCGTCCCGTATAGAGGTATCTGGGTGGACATAGCGACCATTATCGTCGGCAGCCTGCTGATTGCGGCGTTCGCTCAACTCAAATACACCCTCCCAACCACGGTCGTTCCGATCACTGGACAGACCTTTGCAGTCTTGCTTGTGGCGGCCACAGTTGGGTCTAAAAGGGGTGGGCTTGCGGCGGTTTTATACCTGTTTGAGGGTTCCGCCGGGTTGCCTTTCTGGGCGGGCGGCTCATCGGGCACCGTCTGGAGCATAGTTTCTGGCGGCTACATCGTTGGATTTATACCCGCCGCGTTTCTGGTCGGATTCTTGGCCGAGAGAGGTTGGGATCGCGGGCCGTGGCTCATTGGTGCGCTGGTACTCGCCAACGCCGTGATATACGTCCCGGGACTTTGGTGGCTGGGCCACGAATTGGGCACAAGTTACGGAAAATCTCTGGAGTTCGGCCTCTGGCCGTTCATTGTGGGTGATTTAGCGAAGATCGTGATCGTGTCCCTGGCGTTGCCTACGGCATGGTCCGTCTACAACCGATACGACCCCCGTTCTGGAACCTCTGTGCGCGGATCAGATCCCGACGGTAATCCGTAGGGATCCGGTCGTCTTCACTGGTCACTGGATCCCACGGCGTTAATTACTTCCTGTCAGACCGGAACGTCCCGGGCTGACGCACACATATTCGGGGCCCTTATTTTTGGGTCAAACGCGGGGAGCACCCAGATGTTCAGAGACATGACTTGCGGCGAACCGCGCCAGGCAGATTCGGGCAAAATCATCACACTCTCCGGCTGGGTGCACAGACGCCGTGATCACGGCGGTCTCACGTTTATCGACCTCCGTGATTACTCGGGCCTGATGCAGGTGGTTTTCAACGAAGACACCGCCCCGGACGCCCACACTCTCGCTGGTGATCTACGGAGCGAATGGGTTGTACAGATCAAAGGCACCGTGCAAGAACGCCGGGCCGGGGCTGAAAACCCTGACCTGCCGACCGGATCCGTTGAGTTAATCGCGGCCGAACTCACGGTCCTGAACCGATCAGAAACGCCGCCGTTCGAGATCGAGGATGACCTCAACGTTGCCGACGAGACCCGGCTCCGATACCGATTTGTGGACCTCCGCAGGCCGCGGATGTACAAGAACCTGAAGTTACGTCATGACGTGATCCAGTCAACGCGTAACTACATGGTGGGTCAGGGTTTCTTGGAGATAGAGACGCCTATCCTGCTGAAGTCGACACCGGAGGGCGCTCGGGACTACGTCGTACCGAGCCGGGTTCATCCCGGTACGTTTTATGCGCTGCCACAATCGCCACAGCAGTTGAAACAACTGTTAATGGTCTCCGGAGTGGACCGTTATTTCCAGTTCGCTCACTGTTTCCGGGACGAAGACCTTCGCGCGGACCGTCAGCCGGAGCACACCCAGATCGATCTTGAGATGTCGTTCGTTGAACAGGAAGACGTGTTGCAGGTACTTGAAGGTCTGTACACGACTATGGTGGCGCAGACCCGGCCTGATCTGCAGGTACCCACCCCGTTCCCGCGTATGACGTATGCCGAAGCGATTGAGAGATACGCGACGGACAAGCCGGACATTCGTTTCGGCATGGAGGTTTCGCGGCTTACCGATGTCGTGGCTAACTCAGGCTTCGGCGTTTTCGAGTCTGTGGTTGCCGGCGGCGGAGCTATCCGTGCCATCGTCGCTGAGGGTTGCGCAGATTACACTCGACGGCAAACAGATGAGTTGATCGAGTTCGTCAAAAGCAGCGGTGCTCAGGGTCTAATCCCGATACACATCTCTGCAAGTGTGGCCAGTCTGAATGATGTGACGGTGGATGACATCCGCTCCCCGATCCGCAACCACGTATCTCTGGACAAGCTAAAGGAAATCGCGACTACAGCAGGAGCCGGACCTGGCGATCTTATTTTGATTATCGCCGGGCCTGATGGCGTCGTTAACACCGCGATCAGCAACCTGCGCGGTGAGATGGGTCGTCGGCTTGATCTGGCCGATCCTAACGTCTTTAATTTTGTATTCGTTGTCGACTTCCCGTTGTTTGAGTGGGACGAAGACCGCAACGGTTGGGCTGCGATGCATCACGTGTTCACCTCGCCACGACAACAGGATGTCGGGTTATTGGATACAGATCCGGGAGCTGCGCTCGGTCAGTTATACGATCTCGTGCTGAACGGCGTTGAGTTAGGCAGCGGGAGTATCCGTATCATTGATCGCAAGGTGCAGGAAAAGGTGTTCGAGTTGATCGGACACTCTGCCGAGCAGGTTGATCAGAGGTTTGGCCAACTACTACGTGCTTTCGAGTACGGAGCGCCGCCCCACGGCGGGATGGGCCTCGGCCTAGACCGAATCGTGATGTTACTTGCGGGAGAGGACAACATCCGAGAAGTAATCGCCTTCCCGAAAACACAGGCAGCAGTGGATCCGCTGTTCGACGCCCCCGGCACGATCACGGATGAACAGCTCGAAGAGTTGTCAATCACCGTAGTCGATTCTGACGGATAAAAGCTGCTCGCAAAGGGTACACGCACCGCTGCCGTAAAACGCGGATTCGCGGTGATATAATTTCGAGCACCCTCCAATCGTGAGCGGAGGGTTATCGCGGCACGGGAGAAATCGAATTTGAAGGTCACCCAGGACGAGGTTGTGGACCGGCAGGCGCTGCTCCACGTTGAGATCGAAGACGAACGACTTGAAACGCACCTACAGCGTGCGTATCAGAAACTCGTCCAACGGACCACTATTCCCGGTTTTCGAAAGGGAAAGGCACCCAGACGGCTGTTCGAGCAGATGGTCGGTCGGTCGGTGCTCGTTGAGGAAGCCCTAGAAACGCTTGTCCCCGACGCTGTGGCGGCGGCGATCGAGCAAGAAGATATCGACTCGTACGGCACACCTCGTGTGAGTGTGACGGAATACGAACCGATCCCGAAACTTGATGTCACCGTGCCTCTAAGGCCGACCGTGAATCTTGGCGATTACGCCGGGCTTGATCTGGAAGAAGAGTTGGAAGAGGTAACGGACGAGCAGGTGGACCAGGCGGTGGAGCAGGCTCAACTTAGCCTCGCCACATGGGATCCGGTGGAGCGTGCGCTTGAGTCTGGCGATCTAGCGGTGCTAACGGCCCTAGGCAAAGCGGGCGACGAAGAGGTGTTGAACGGCAATAACGTTGAGTTCATCCTTAGCGAAGACAACGAGACTCCCATCCCTGGTTTTACCGATGCCATTATCGGCATGGAGGCCGGCCAGACCAAAGAGTTCACTCTTGACATCGCGGAAGATTTTCCAGGTGAACAGGTCGCCGGAAAGACTGTCGAATGCAACGTAGAGTTATTCGAAGTCAAATCCCGCAACCTGCCCGATATTGACGACGATCTCGCCCGCAGTGTTGGACAGGGTTACGAGTCTCTGGATGAGATGAAGACGGGCCTGCGAACGCAGTTTGAGGAAACGGCAAGTACCGCCGCACAGCAACAACTTCAGGAGAAAATCTTGGATGCTTTGCTGGAAACGAGTGAGTTCGCGATTCCGCCGCTGATCGTTGAGCACGAAGCGGAACACGTACTCAACGATCAGCAGCAGGCGTTGGCCCGCTACCAGGTTTCCATGCAGGCTTATATGGAGAATGCCGGAAAGAGTGGCGAAGAGATCCTCGAAGAGGCTAGGGAATCCGCTTCGACGAGACTCAAAAGGACGCTCCTCATAGAAGAGGTCGCAAAAATAGAGGAGATCGAAGTATCTGACGAGGACGTGGAAGCCGAGATCGAAACCTTGATGGCGAACGCGGGACCTCAGGCAGATCGATCTCAAGTTGAGTCAGATGAAGCGCAAGCTTCGATCAAATCAATGGTTTTGAGACGAAAGTCAGTCGAAAAACTGGCGGAGATAGTACAGTCAAAGGGAGCAACGCCCGCTAAGGTCGCAGCGATCGATGCTCAGGACACCGCGGGCAATGACGATAACAAGGACGAAGAGTCCTCTTAGGATCCTGTCAACTGTTCCGTATATTCGGTCCGTGTACCAGCACGAATACACCACACAAGTACGCAGTCACCGAGCCAGCTTGAAGAAAACATCGACCGGGACAACCCGGTTAATTGGATAAAGGACATCTGAATGCTGATGAGGCCTGAACATTCCATGCAGCGTCCCGAAGACATCGTTCCGATGGTCATCGAGACAGGCGCACGTGGCGAACGAGCCTTCGATATATATTCGCTTCTATTGAAGGAGCGAATTATCTTCCTTGGCACCCCGATCAACGCTCAGGTGGCGAACGTGATCGTCGCGCAACTGCTGTACTTGGACCGGGAAGACCCGGACCGGGACATCAACATGTATATCAACTCACCCGGTGGGGTGATCTACGACGGTCTTGCGATCTTCGACACGATGCAGATGCTTCGAGCCGATGTTTCCACGATCTGCGTGGGCGCTGCAGCCAGTATGGGCACCATCCTTCTGGCAGCTGGTCAGAAGGGCAAGCGATATGCCTTGCCAAACTCAACTATCCACATGCACCAGCCGCTTGGCGGGGCGCAAGGACAGGCGAGTGATATAGAGATCCACGCTCGTGAGATTCTGCGGTTGCAGGACACCTTGCGCGGAATTCTTGTCGACACCACGAATCAGCCATACGACACAGTCGCCCGGGATACCGACCGCGACCGATTCATGACGGCGGATCAGGCGGTTGAGTATGGACTCATTGATGAGGTCCTCAAGAAGCCTGAAGATTCAGCCGAAGGTGACAGCCAGGCAGCCGATTAATCACCCATCGAAGATCTCCCTAGAGAATCGGGACGCTGTGCTAACAACAGGCGTCAGACTCCAATCGGCCAAGACTCGGTAGAGGCGATGACAACAGACATTCCACAAGGCCCAGAAGGTCCCGGCGGACAGCCTCCAGAGACTTACGTTTGTTCCTTTTGCGGTAAATCGCAGCAAGCGGTAAGGCGGCTCATAGCTGGCCCTTCAAAAATATTTATCTGCGACGAGTGTGTGGACCGGTGCCACCAGATCATCGCCGATGATCAGGCGCCGATCGCGGCCGCCCCTCACGGTCTCCCGCGTACTCCGCGCGAGATTTTTCAACGGCTCAACGAATACGTGATCGGTCAGGAACGGGCCAAGCGTGTTGTCAGTGTCGGCGTTTACAACCACTACAAGCGTGTGTGGCGCCCGGTCCCGGATTCCGATATTGAGCTGGCGAAGACAAACATCATGTTGGTGGGGCCGACGGGCTCCGGTAAGACGCATCTCGCTCAAACTCTCGCCCGAATATTGGACGTTCCGTTTGCCATTACCGACGCAACCCCGCTTACTGAGGCCGGTTACGTCGGCGAGGACGTGGAGAATATCCTCCTACGGCTGATCCAGGCTGCGGACTTCGACATCTCCCGTGCCGAGCAGGGGATCATATACATAGACGAGATCGACAAGATCGCCCGAAAAACGGCGAACCCATCGATCACGCGTGACGTTTCAGGTGAGGGCGTTCAGCAGGCACTCTTGAAGATCCTTGAGGGATCAGTCGCAAGCGTTCCCCCCCAGGGTGGGCGTAAGCACCCCCACCAGGAATTTATTCAGATCGATACCTCGAACATCCTGTTCATACTCGGTGGCGCTTTTGAAGACCTGAACTCGGTGATTGAGCGACGTCTTTCGGCTGGTGCGAGAATGGGCTTCGGCAGCAGTGGAGTGAACCACACAACCGAAGAAGATCAGGATCAGATCTACACACAGGTCACGCCTGAGGACTTGCTTGAATACGGGTTCATCCCAGAGTTCATTGGCCGCGTTCCGTTAAGTGTCGGTCTGTCTGACTTGAGCGAATCACAATTGGTTCAGGTGCTTACTGAGCCGAGAAATGCCCTCGCTAAACAGTACCAAGCTTTGTTTGAGATGGACGAGGTAGAGCTTGAGTTCACGCCGTCTGCACTTGACGCAATGGCATCTGACGCAAAGAAACGGCGCGCCGGAGCACGTGGCCTACGCGCCATTCTCGAAGAGACCCTACTCGACATCATGTACGAGATACCTTCGATGGATACCGTAGAAAAATGCATCATCGACGCGACTACTGTCACGAATGGTGAAGCCCCCGTGTTGCTCGACGGTGATGGTTCGAGGGTTGCTTTCGTGATGCCGGAGCGGCCAGCCGCATAGCAGAGCGAGTGACAGAATCAGAACGGTCATGAACAAAGGGGCTTCGATGCTGACGCGTCACGGCCCCGTTTTCTCGAACGCCTGATAGCTGCGGCCTTATTTTGGGGTTAGGCCCGGCTCTATTTCATCGGTAAGATCCAGCGCATCACCCTGCGTCGCAGATTTGGGATCAATTCTGCCATCGCCTATGGCGGCAAGCGTAGCTACAAGCAAGGGACGTTCACGTTCCACGCCTGCGGCACGAATTGCTTTGAACAGTGGAAGATCTTCGTCCCATGCAGTCCGTAACTCTTCGATAGTCCTCTCCCCAATTTCTGACCACGCGTCTGCGTAATTCTGGCCTGAAAGAGGAAAACGACAGTAGGCTATTACGGGGCCAAGGTCCAACTCTTCCGTTGCCAAGTGAATCATCACGCCTGACTCCTTCGCACGGCTCCCGATCAGCTCCCAGATAACCTGGTCGACCATGCCGATCGGCCCACCAGGGAGTGCCGGGTGCAGATTGACCATGATGAAATGCTGACACAGGACCGGAGCGATAAGCATGTATCCGGCGGTCACGGACACGTCAACTCCGTATGGTTCAAGCATCTCAAGAACAGCTTCATCAAATTTCTCGCGTAGATCAGACCATGGGACCCGCCCGTTTTCGGTCCTGAACCTCTGCGATGAGAGCGCGACCAGCGGGATTCCCCGTTGCTCAACTAGGTCCATGTAGCGATCAGTGCCTTTGTGCTGTCCTCGCTCTCGGTTAACGAATACAAATTCAATCTGTCCGTTTAGCGCGCCCGAGTCGATCGCGTCCAGCGCAGCAACCAGAAGGCCGCGAGAGCCCTCTCCGCGACCGGTGGAGAACCACCCCAGCTTTAACGGAGCGTCGAGCTTCTGTGTGTCAGCACTTGTCATAGGGGCTATTCGTCAAAATCATCTAGCTCATCGTCAGACTCTTCTGGCACAAACCGCATCTGCTCTGCGAAGGCAGACTGTAGCTGGGTCATCTTGAGTTCGGTCGCCGACAACAGTTCGTTGCAACGTTTTGCCAGTCCCATCCCCTCTTCAAACAGGCGTATTGAGTTGTCAAGAGACAGCGGCCCTGTCTCAAGCTTACGGACCGCATCTTCCAGGCGGGAGAAAGCATCTTCAAAGCTTGCCGGGACCTGATCCACTTTGGAATCGGTGTCCTGTTGTGCCCGTCTGGGACTCATGATTGACTCGTTCCTGTCGTGTGGAATTCGGATACTAGTTGTCATTGATCAGAATCGCCTGATATGGATTTCAGGTTATCAGCGCGTGGGCAAGTCGTCACCGGGCCGCGGTCGCACCTCTATCGCCTCGGCGCTTACCTCGCCGTCCATTAACGCAAGCTCAAAGGAACCTCCCGGGGCGATGTCGGTAACAGAACTGACTATGGACCCATCTTCTCCCCTGACGACTGCATAGCCCCGGGAGAGGATCGCTGAAGGGTCCAGCGCCGATAACTGTAGCTCCAGTGATCTGAGTCTTTCTCGATGGATAACCAAAGACTGCCCAAGTCCCTGTCCGGCCGCCCTGAGGAGTTCATCGACACGCTGTCTTGCGTGCTTGGTTTCCGGGGCGAGAAACGCCAGGCGGTCAAGTGCCTGTTCAAGTCGCATTCGATGATCTGTGGTCTGTCGAGACGCTCGATCCGAAAGTCGATTGGCGAATCCGGCCACTGCGGCCGCGAGTTCGCGCCGATCAGGAACGACGATCTCTGCTGCTGCTGACGGGGTCGGCGCTCTCACATCTGCGACGAGATCGGCAATAGTAACGTCTGTTTCATGTCCTACTCCACTAACGACGGGTATCTCGGAACCGAAAATAGCCCGTGCCACGATTTCTTCATTGAATGCCCACAGGTCTTCAAGGGAACCGCCACCGCGAGCCACGATGATGACATCAATACCCGGGTCTACGTTAAGGGCCCCTATCGCTTCCACAATGCCCGGGGCGGCGGCATCACCTTGTACCGCTGTCGCCGCGAGGACCAGTTCTGCCAGTGGGTACCGGCGTTGCAAGACGTTCGTAATGTCCTGAATGACTGCCCCAGTTGGGGACGTCACCACGCCTATTCGTTTCGGAAACGGCGGTAGTTCACGTTTGCGTGCGACACCAAAGAGCCCTTCAGAGTCCAGTTGCCGTCTGAGCGCCTCAAACGCCTGCTGTAGCGCGCCCACCCCTTGCGGTTTGACCACGTCGACGTAGAACTGGAGGTCCCCGCGCACTGTGTATATGGACACGCGACCATGAGCAAGTACTTCATCCCCATCCTGAAGAAACTCGGCGCCGCGTGCTGGTCTGAACTGGACACAACGCATAGCGCCTTCGGCGTCACGTAGCGTGAAGTAGTGGTGCCCTGACCCGGCCCGGACGTGGTTCGAGACCTCACCCCTCACCCACAGATCGGAGAGGTTGGGATCGACTTCAAACAGATCCTTCAGGTAGGTAGTGACCTGAGAGACCGTATATTCAGTACGCGTGGTCATAGGCCTGATAGGCTCCGGCGGGTCGGTTTTTTATGCGGATTTATTTCTAGTTAAATGCTTGTGCCCAGTCCGTTAGTCTCGGACGCGTTCCAAGTATTCACCCGAACGAGTATCCACCTTGAGCACTTCCCCCTCGCTGATAAACAGGGGCACCGTCACCGAGATCCCCGTCTCCAATTTGGCCTGCTTGGTTGCGCCGGTTGCGGTGTTGCCTGCCACTGCCATCTCCGTTTCGACGACGGTGAGGTTTACGGTGATTGGCGCTTCCACCTGGATGACGCTGCCTTCGTAGAAAAGCAAGTCCAGGCTATCGCCTTCCCTGATGTAGTTCAGGGCATCCCCAAGAACCTCTTCAACAACCGGAAACTGGTCAAACGTCTCGTTGTCCATAAAAGTGTGGAGGTCTCCCTCTGAGTAGAGAAACTGAGACGATCTACGGTCCATAGGAGCGACGGTGAGCTTGTGGTTGCCATGTACTTTTCGTTCAAAAACGTTGCCTGTCTTAACGTTACGCAACTTCATCGTGAGGGTCGGAGGAGCCTTGGGCGCCTGACGATGCTGCCATTCCATAATGGTGTACACCTCTCCCTCGAAGAGGATGCTCATGTTGCGCTTGATCTCACTTGAGCTGATGGTCATTTCTGGTCCTTGGAAAAATAGCGTTGGGAGTTAGTATCCAGCGACAACGGTGCACGGTGCCATTGTGATGGTTTGCCGGGAGTTTTAAGTCTCTATCTTGGGCGCGTGGCTGAGCACTCGGGCCTTACCGTTTTCCAACACGACGACATCCTCTATCCGCACCCCACCCCAGCCTGATATGTAGATTCCTGGTTCGATGGTAAATGTCATTCCATCTTCAAGTTTGGTTTCGACCCTGGAGGCGACCCACGGTGCTTCATGAACTTCCAACCCGACGCCATGCCCAAGGCTGTGCCCGAATTCATCCCCGTACCCAGCTTCCACAATGACTACTCGTGCAAGGTTGTCGGCTTCAGCACCTGTCATGCCGACTTCAACGCTTTCGATCGCGGTCAACTGCGCCGCAAGTACGGTGTCATACACCTTCTTGAACTGATCTTCCAGTTCCCCAACGACCACGGTGCGTGTCAGATCGCTGCAGTAGCCTTGGTATCGAGCGCCCATGTCGATGACAATCGATTCACCTTCCTGGATTTTACGGTCCCCGGCCCTGTGATGCGGGAGTGCGGCGTTAGGGCCGGATCCGACGATGGTCGGGAATGAAAGCGACTCGGCACCCTGTTCTCGGACTGCCACTTCTATGCGCCATGCAATCTCGTCTTCGCTATCGCCGACCGCAATGGTTTTTGCCACCTCTGTGAAGGCATGGTCTGCTATATCAATCGATCGTTGAAGTAACGCCAGTTCGTCGGAATCTTTAAACGCTCTTAAGCCGAGCGGAACGCCGGTAGTCGGTACAAGGTCTAGTTCGACCGGGCAGTTTTCAACTTCGGTGGTGGCCGATTTGAATCGATCCAAAAGTTGGACCGTGACGTTGTCCGCCTCAAAGCCGAGGCGTTTGACCCCGAACTCTCCGAGGAGTCCAGGCAGCCAGTCGAGCCGTCCCGTAATCCTGTCTACGCGATAGTCCGGTGCCTGGTTGCCGGCCTGCTCGGTATAGCGGGAATCGGTTGCCAGCACCGCGCCGTCCTGCGTTATGAACAGATATCCAGCGGTTCCCACAAACCCCGACAGATAGCGTCGATTCTCGTCGTCGGTCACCAGCATGGCGTCGACACCTAGTTCTTCGAACTTCGAGCGAAGGTTGTCGATTCGGCCGGCGATGGCGCTCAAGCCGGGCCCCCTTCTCGTAAGTGGTGTGTCATATGCTCCAATGCATACAGGTACCCGCGCCAACCGAGGCCTGCGACTTGCCCGACCGCTATCGGAGCTAAAACCGAGTGTCTACGGAACTCTTCCCGTGCGTGGATATTGGACAGGTGGACCTCTATCAGTGGAAGGCCGGCGTCACGCAGAGCGTCTCCAAGTGAGTAGCCCACACCAGTCAGTGCAGCGGGGTTGATGACGATACCCTCGGCACCGCCAGAGTTTTCCTGGAGGAAGTCGACAATCGCTCCCTCGTAGTTGGACTGGAAGAACTGAACCTCTACGCCAAGTTCGCTGGCGCGATCGATTGTCGCCGCCTCGATCTCGAGGAGCGTAATGCTTCCATATTGACCGGGATCCCTGCGTCCCAGATTGTTCAAATTAGGCCCGTTTATGATGAGTATTTTGGTCACGCTATATCAATTCTCCCGGCCCACCATGATACGCGAGCGTATTACGGGCGGTGTCGTTTCGAGGCGTGTCGGCAGATAGGGTACAACGCCAGTAGGTATCGAGGCTTGCGAGGCGTCATCCAGTCCTGAGGCTTGTACTCTTACAAAGTACAGGATCGACGCTAGAAATCAGGCCAAATCAACCGTAGATCTAGTTTGCAGTCCCGCCACCACGCGGATGGGATTGCAGGTAAACCTTGCGGGCCTGTTCCGTGGAGACGTATGTATAGATCTGCGTCGTCGCCGGACTGGAGTGACCCATCAGATCCTGCACTACCCGGAGATCGGCTCCACCATCAAGCAGGTGCGTCGCGAAGCTGTGGCGGAGTGTATGAGTATGGAAATTCGAGTCGAGTCCAGCCTTCAGTGCATAGCGTTTTACCAGACGCTCCACGCTTCTGGTGCTCAAGCGTCCGCCGTATCGATTCAGGAACAAAGCGGTTTGTGATTGTCGATTTGCCAGCTTTTCACGGGTTCTGTGGGCGTACTCTGTAAGGGCCATTACAGACGGCTTACCGAGCAGTGCAATCCGTTCTTTGTCGCCTTTACCAACAACCCGAAGTTCCCGGTACTTAAAGTCGATATCGCCGACGTCCAACGAGCAGATTTCAGCCACTCGAAGCCCTGATGAGTAGAGGACTTCCAGAATCGCCCGATCGCGCCTGCCAATGTCGGTGGCCGTATCTGGCGTCGCTAGAAGTACCTCGACTTCTCGATGGGTTGCTATCACTGGAAGTCGGCGGTCAAGCCGAGGGGACGTTATCAGATCAGTCTGGTCGCGCTTGATATCGCCACGGTCACCCAAGAATCGATAGAAGGCCCTGAGCGCAGTAAGTTTGCGACTGACACTGGATTTGACATACCCGAGCTCAAGTAGCCACGCGAGATAGTCACGCAAGAATCCGCGATCGGCTTTGTCCAGGTCGGACACGCGTCTCAATCGCAAAAAATCAGCATATGAGGCAATATCCGATGTGTAATTGCGGACGGTGTAAGTGGAAAGTTGTCGGTTTGTCCGCAGATGGTCTCCGAACTCTACGATCATTGTGCTCCAGAGCGTGTCAAAGGGATCCTGTTCGGGTACGCGTTTGGTACCCTGAGCCGAACGGTTAGTCATCGTGCTGTTCCTGTTACAGGGCCGTTGATTCGGGCTCTCCACAGACCGGAGTTATCAAGCCACGACCGAGACGGATGCGTCTTCTGACTCACCATCCGACACGGCCTCCGGGGCAGGCCCATCGTAGTCTTCCGTGGTGACACATTTTGCGCCGTTTCGGCCACGCGCAACAAGCAACCCGCCGCACTCAGGGCACGGCTCTTTAAGCGGCCGAGCATCGGTAGTAAATTCGCAATCAGGATAATGCTCGCAGCCGTAGAACGGCCGACCACGCCCACGCCGTTTCCGCTCCAGCAACTCTCCTCCGGTTTCCGGACATTTAACCCCGGTCTCAACGCGAATGTTGGAGGTGTGTTTGCAGGCAGGGAAAGTTGAGCAGCCAATGAATTCGCCATTCCGTCCGATCCGAATGACCAAAGGGTTTTCATTACCCTCTTCCGCGCACGTCGGGCACATTTCCCCAGTTGGTCTTTCCAGAAGAGAACGAGAGACCCTTTCTGATTTCTCTTTGGCCTCACTGCACGTTTCATCGAAAGGATCGTAAAACTCATGGAGCATTGGGATCCACTCGATGTCACCCCTGGAAACTTCATCAAGTTTTTCTTCCATCGAAGCGGTAAACCCTGTGTCCATGATGTCCGGGAACCACTGGACTAGATAGTCATTTACAACGATGCCCAACATTGTTGGCTTGAACCGAGTTCCTTCACGCTCTACATAAACCCTTTTCTCAATTGTGGAAACAATGCCGGCAAACGTACTAGGCCTACCAATACCGTTTTCTTCCAGGGTTCGGATCAGCATGGCTTCCGAATAACGGGCCGGCGGTCGGGTGAACTTCTGTTCCGACTTCAAGTCGTCCAGGTTGACTGCCTCACCTTCATCCAACGGGACAAGCGATCTTGAAGTATCAGATACGTTCTCTTCTGAGTCATCTGAGTCGCTAATCGTGTCTCTCGCCTCTACATAAACCGCCCGGAAACCCTGGAACTTCAGGACTGAACCCGTTGCGCGAAGTGTGTAGGAAGTCCCTGACGGGCCGCCAGTGGCTTCAATGTCGACCGTAGTGGCATCGGAGATCGAATCAGTCATCTGACTCGCGACCATCCGTTTCCATATCAAATCGTACAGTGAACGCTGATCTGAGGTTAGGTGCGTCGCAATGCTCTCAGGAGTTCTCATTACGGAAGTCGCCCGGATAGCTTCGTGAGCCTCCTGGGCATTCTTGCTGCGTGTCCGATAGACGCGTGGCCTTCCAAAGTAGTCGGCGCCGTATTTATTCTTGATGAAATCACCAATCTCAGCGACCGCGGCGGTTGCAAGGTTCGTCGAGTCGGTCCGCATGTAAGTGATCAAGCCGACCGGATCACCCGAGCCGAGTTGAATTCCTTCGTACAATCCCTGAGCCGCTCGCATGGTTCGCTCAGCACCAAAGCGCAATCGGCGCGCAGCTTCTTGCTGAAGACTGCTTGTGGTGAACGGGGCAGTAGGCCGAGATTTTGTCTCGCGCTTGACGACTTTCGTGACCTGGTATGCAGACGCCTCAAGATCAGCGACGAGTTTTGCCGACTCTTCTTGATTATTAACTAGATATCTGTCCGATTTAGCATTCCCAGCCTTGCCGTCGATAGCATGCAGAGTCGCCCTGAACTTGAGACTGGCATCGACAGACTTCGCAAGACGTGCGAGGACGGACCAGTATTCAACCGGATTAAACGCCTCAATCTCCCGTTCACGATCGACGGTCAAGCGAAGTGCAACCGACTGAACCCGTCCTGCGGAGAGCCCTCGTCGGACCTTGCTCCATAACACCGGAGAAATTTTGTACCCAACTAAGCGATCTAAAATACGACGAGCTTGTTGAGCGTTGACTAGGTCCATGTCAAGAACACCATGGTCGGCGAACGCCTCGTCAACAGCGGAACGCGTAATCTCGTGAAAGACAACCCGCCGCACTTCCTTGCCCGCCAATGCCTTTGCGCCAAGCGCCTCTAGCAGGTGCCATGCGATTGCCTCACCTTCCCTGTCCGGGTCGGTTGCCAGGTAAACAATGTCAGCACGACGCACTTTTTTCTTTATTTCGGTGAGAACCACGCCCGATCCACGCTCTAATGAATACTGGGGCTCGAAATCATTCTCAATGTCGACGTTCATCCCCTTTGAGGATAATCCTCGCATGTGACCCTTGGTTGCGATCACATCGTATTCAGACCCCAGGAATCGACCGATCGTCCTAGCCTTTGCGGGCGACTCGACGATGACAACGTCTGTAACCGGCATGGGATTTGCCTTAGCAGTAGTTTCTGAATTCGCGTTGGCCAATTTCTACCTAACTCTATTATTTTGTTGCGCTGCCGTTAGCGTCCTGCCATTTTGAGAAACGGCAATATACATCATGTGCCGGGAGTATTTTTATTCCGGACTGGCTCACGCCACAGACATGGTCAACCATAAATCACGTCCACCGGAAAACGGCAGGAGCAACCGCGTCAACGAGACACGATCCTGTGGGCACAAGAGCTTCGCTCCACGCGGCTGCGCGCGTCTCGTTCCGCGAGTATGCGGGAAACTGGTTGATCACATCATTTGACGAGATACCGGTATGGCGGAGAGGGCGGGATTCGAACCCGCGGTACCGTTGCCGGCACACACGCTTTCCAGGCGTGCCGATTAAGCCACTCTCGCACCTCTCCGCAAAAATACCGGACGCCATTCATCACCGTCCATGCAGAAACACTACCAGATGCAAAAACGGGTACGAGTGGCGGAGAGGGCGGGATTCGAACCCGCGGTACGTTGCCGTACACCGCTTTTCGAGAGCGGCGCCTTAAGCCACTCAGCCACCTCTCCAACAGAAGAGTATAGCAACGGAACCCGCGTTTTGATTGCGTTGGGCGCACCAAAAATCACGTCATCGGCGGATATCGTTTGCCTTGACCTGATACAAACCGGCCTCATACCATGATTGTGAGCGAACCGACCAATAGTGCGCCATAAGATATCGGTCCGTTCACATGAGTCATCATCTGCGTCGAATCTCGACGCCCGGATGGCTTGTCTGTTTTTTATCGCTTTTCAAGTTCTGCGCACCCCCCGGCTGTCACATGAAAAGTAACTTATGGGTGGGCGTAATCCTGGCGGCCGGTATCGGCTCCCGGATGCGATCTTCCACCCCCAAACCGCTGCACCCGCTGTGCGGTCGTACGCTGATCGAACAAACGGTTCGCACGCTGCGCGAAGCTGGCATCGAGCGGATTGTAATCGTAGCGTCGCCGCTTCTCGCCTCCAATCCTCAACTACTCCAGATAGTCAATGGAGACATCGGTGAGGGTGTAACCGTCGCTATACAGACCGAACCAAGAGGGACAGGACACGCCCTGCTTTCGGCCTCAGACGCGGCGAGCCAGGCGACACACATCCTCGTAGCCAATGCAGATATGCCGCTCGTCACGACTGATACTGTTCGATCGATGCTCACCACCCATACCGACTTGAACCTATCGATGACGCTATTGACGGGAAGGGGCGAAGTCCCGTCAGGGTTCGGGAGAGTGGTACGCGACTCCGATGATCACGTGATTGAGATCGTGGAAGAGGCAGAGGCAGATGAAGGAGCACTCAACATCGACGAGTTCAATGCCGGTTACTACTGCATTAATACCGATATTGCATGGAGCTTGCTTGAGCGTCTGCAACCGTCAGTAACGGGCGAAATCTACATTACAGACGTCGTATCCGCTGCAGTGAAGAACTGCGAGCCGGTTGAGGCGGTTCTGGTATCCGACCTTTCAGAAGTTACCGGTATTAACGATCGTACGGAGCTAGCTGCCGCAGAAGCGGTAATGCGGGCCAGGATTCTGCGACATTGGATGATTGAAGGGGTCACGATAATCGACCCCGACACCACTTACATAGACTCAGTCGCGACCGTTGGACGGGATACGACCATCAAGCCCGGAAGCCACTTGTTGGGTGAAACTCAGATCGGCATTGATGCAGTTATAGGTCCGGGCACGGTCCTGAATGACACCCGGGTGGACGCCGGGGCAGTCATTACCTCCTCTCACGCCGAGTCAGCGCATATAGGTGAGAGGGCGACCGTCGGCCCGTTCAGTCATCTGCGACCCGGTTCGGTGATCGGTCCGGATGCGCATATCGGTAATTACGCAGAGATAAAGGACAGCGTGATAGGGCCCGGCGCTAGGATTGGTCACTTCAGCTATGTGGGAGATGCGACAGTAGGAGCTGGTGCAAACATTGGTGCGGGCACGGTTACCTGCAACTACGATGGTGACGTAAAACACCAGACGTCTATCGGCGAGAATGCATTCATAGGTTCCGGTTCCATGCTTGTGGCTCCGGTATCGATAGGCCCCGGCGCAACTACAGGGGCGGGTTCAGTAGTGACGCATGACGTGCCGGGCGGGGCACGTGTCGCTGGAGTGCCGGCCCGTTCTATTTCAGACCCGGATTCGAGTTAAGGAGGCGGTGACTAGTTGATCGATCCGCTTAATTCCCGAATTACACGAGTCTCAGATCAACCCAGGAGCCCAGAACACAGGACATGAGTCATTGCGAAGACCCCGGCGATAGAAGCCGTAAGAGACGACCAGAAACAGCGATCGCGCACGGACATGTTCCCGGCGTGAATAACGGTTCATTTTGCGAGGATGAACCTCCCAGTACGAGCTTGAAGTGGAATTGCCTGCGCCCGAGCGACGGCTCTATGGGAACAACCCGATGAGTGGCGAAACCCTGACCGGATGGGTGGTCTTCGGTGTCGCTATTATTCTGTATATAGTCGTTTCTCTGGTCGCCGGAGTCGCCGCCAGACGTGCCCCGGGCATCCGTCTCTTGAGAACTCCGGTTGAGGGTGAAAATTCCGGGAACGGCGGTAATGGTCGCGTCACTCCATACAACGCGGCTGTACCGATCGCCTCACGTGCGGTCGTTTACATATCACTTGTAGTGTCAGCGACTGCGTTGTTTGTGGCCCTTGGGGGGGGCGTATTTACGGAGATGCAACGCGGCGTGATCGTAGCCGGTGGTTTCGCCGGTGGCCTCGCCACAATCCACATCCTATCGGGCGCTATGCGGTTCGCCGACCGCAGCAGTATCGAAAGAGCGATTCGGCCTGTCGAAAGACTTTTTGAGGCAATAACGCGCATTCGTGGTTTGAATTCGTTACTCCTGAGAATTTCAGGTACAGGCGGATTTATCGACAAGTCAGAAGACGTCGTCACGGTGGCGTTCGAGCAAAATCTGGACCTCCTTGAGGCCGCCGGTGTGGCTACGGACGTGGAAGAGCTAAGGATGATCCGGGGCGTGCTCGACCTGGACACTACACGCGTCCGAGAAATTATGCGCCCACGGGTGGACATGGTTGTTGCGGAGGCTGAGGCCACCCGCCGTGAAGTCGCTGATCTCATGATCAGTGCTGGTTATTCAAAGATTCCGGTATACCAGAGCCGGATTGATGACATCCTTGGAATAGTTTTCGCACGCGATTTGCTGAAAGCACAGCTCTTTGAGCCAGACAGCGATGAAAGCATCCTGGATCTGGTTAGACCAGCAATTTTTGTCCCAGAGTCGCAGTTCCTTGAACACCTTTTGCAAGAGTTCCAGCGCAATCGAGTCAACGTGGCGATCGTTGTGGACGAATACGGCGGCGTGTCAGGGCTAGTGACGCACGAGGATCTCGTAGAAGAGATTGTGGGCGAGCTCGAGGACGAGTTTGACCAAGAAGAGCCCGAGCTTCAGAAGGTCAACAACGATGAGTCCTTAGTAGACGCTCGGTTGACGTTAATCTCATTGAACGAGACGTTCGATACAGATATCGAAGGCGACGGTTTTGATACTGTCGGCGGATTGATATATCTCGAACTTGGCCGTATGCCTGTCGTCGGAGACCGTGTGTCAGTGGCCAATCTAGTGATGACAGTGGCGTCGACGACAGGTCGTCGTATCCGACAGGTAAGGGTCATTCGAGAGTCAGGCCCATCTACGAGCGCCTGACATCCAGATCCCCGAGTCACACAGGTAGTTTTGGTTCTCCCAGGGATTCGCTGTCCGGACAGCATGCGCCACTAAGCATCTGCGCTGTCCCGTCACTCCCAAACACCTTCGCGTTATGTGACCGCGTTATATGACATCGTCTAGATATCGAGCTCAGTCTGGCGGGGGTCGTTCATACAAAAAATTGGGTCCACACCAGACAACATTCCCGATATCCAGCGCCAGATAGGCGGCCGTTATGCCACGATGCACACAGGGCTGGCTACCTCGACCAAGCGCCCCACGGGCCCATAGCCTGTGCTCGGCGTTTCTGTCTGAACGCAAAACAGGCCCCGGCAGATGCCGGGGCCTGTTTAAAGTCTCTACTCGAGTCCAGAGTTAGTCGGTCGCTACCTTGTCTACGATAGCAAACGCTCCGGCCGCATTATTGTCCTCACCCATTGCGTCAAGGGTGTGAACCGAACCGGCGGAGAACGCCGCGTCATCAAGGGTAACGGTGGTCGAGAATGCACCCGCACCGTTTGCGGTAACTTCGTCCAAAACGACGGTGCCGAAGCGGCCGTCGTCCCCAACCGTGGTTACACGGAGGGTGACAACTTCTGTGCCGAGGAACCCTGCGCCGATAACATCGGCTGTGGTATCGGTAAGCGCCTTCAACTCTACGAATCCGCCGACAACGATCAGCGAAGTGTTGTTGGCGTCAGCGCCATCACTACCGGTGGGTCCGGCTGGTCCGGGTATGCCCTGCGCTCCGTTAGCGCCGTTTGCACCCGCATTGCCGGGTTCGCCCGGTGCGCCAGGTTCGCCAGGTGAACCAGGTTCGCCAGGTGCGCCAGGTGCGCCAGGGTTACCGGGTGCGCCAGGAAGTCCAGGTGCACCAGATTCTCCTGGGTTACCAGGGAAACCAGCTACTCCGGCAGGTCCTTGCGGCCCTTGAGCGCCAGAGTCACCCGCGCAGGCGGCAAGCGCCACGACGGCAACTGACGAAAGCATAAGGAAGATTAGTTTTCCGCTTCCGCGCTTGAGAAAATTCATTGAGCCCGTCCTCCATCCTTGAGGTGTTTCGGCGCTAGCCCGGGCGGGTACGCCATTCTTCTTTTTTCGGAACGGCGGGTCTTGTGGCCGGCCACACTTAGAAAGATTCTGCGCTTGGACGCGGGTTTGTAGCCCTCGCGAGCGCTCGCCAAACATTATCTCAGGCACTTCGCGGGTGTCAAGGTAGATTTAGAGTGTCGAACCGGTCCATACAGGATTGGATACGGGTCTCGCTAAGGTCATGCTGCTTTTACACGGTAAACGCTGGACCAAATCCGAACGCTTGGTTCGCCCGACTCCATTTGAGTCTTGAGGGCACCCAACACAACCTCATAACGTCGGCAATACAATCAAGGCCGCTTCCATACGGCGCCCACGAATCGCAAAACTGTTCTACGTGCGAGTGACCGTAGTGCCCCACATGCTATACTTGGTTCGCCTTCGCGCATGCTGGATCACGCCACACGGCTTTCCATCGTAAATTAGCGCCCGATAAAGGTCAGGCGTCCAGCGAAGCGTCCCTTGATAAAGAGCAATTCGGCATTTGAATTGCGTAATCTCTAGGAGATACCCACCACTTGGACCAGGCGACAAAAGCGGCGATAGTCGAGGAACACCAACGACACGATACCGACAAAGGCTCGGTAGAGGTCCAGGTGGCGATCCTTACGGGACGGATCACCGAACTAACGGAACACCTCAGGGAGCACAAGCACGACCACTCGACACGACGTGGCCTCTTGAAGCTAGTCGGTCAACGGCGAAGGCTCCTGGGTTATCTAAATGGAAATGACGTGGGGCGTTATCGCTCCATCATTGAAAAGCTCGGCCTGCGCCGGTAAGCGCAGATGGCATACCGGTAACAGTTTGCTGGTTGCTTTTAATGGGACTGTCCTGACCTCAGGACAGTCCAAACCGGAACGGATACGTAAATTTGTCCCGGGCGAACACATGGAGCCGGTTCAGAGTCCGGCCGGTCCCGCCTCAGAAATCATTCTGAAGTTGGACCAGAAGATGGGATTAGACAGTTCATGATTTCCAATTTTGAGATCGAATTTGGAGCGCGCACGCTCAAGTTCGAAATCGGTCGAATAGCCAACCTCGCCGGGGGTGCGGTAACACTGCGCTACGGCGACACGATGATGCTTATTACGGCTTGCGGGTCAAAACGACCACGGCCGGGGCAAGATTTCTTCCCACTCACCGTGGATTACGAAGAGAAAATGTACGCCCGGGGCAAGATTCCTGGCAGTTTTTTCAAACGCGAGGGTCGGCCGAGTAGCGAGGCCACTCTAATGGCTCGGATCACGGACCGACCACTTCGTCCGCTGTTCCCTGACGGATACAAGAACGAGGTCCAGATCATCGCGAGCACCCTCTCCGTTGATATGGAGAACCCGACCGACATCCTCGGTATCATCGGCGCGTCCACCGCATTGACGATCTCTGAAATTCCCTACGACGACCCGATCGGTGCCTGTCGTATCGGACTGATTGAAGATGAACTCGTGGTCAACCCGACCTACGCCGAGCAGGAGGAAAGCCTCCTGGATCTAGTCGTAGCTGGAACCGCAGATGCCATCATGATGGTAGAGGCCGGAGCGAACGAAGTCTCAGAGGACGTGATCGTCGAGGCCCTCAGACTCGCGCAGGAGGTCAACGGTGAGATCGTTGACCTGATACGCGAGATTCAGGCCAAAGTGGGCAAAACAAAGTGGATAGTCGAGCCCGACACCGCAGCCAACGAAGCCGAGTCTGCCGCCCGGGAATGGGTCGGGACGAAGATTTCTGACGCTCTTGCGGCGCCCGGTGACAAAGCTTCCCGAGAGGATGCCTTTGAAGAGATCAACCACAACCTGAAGGAATCCCTCAAGGATTCTTACGACGAGAAGAATCTCCAGTCCGCCTTTTACACGCTCGAGACCGAAGCGGTGAGGTCAGCAATCCTTCAAGACGGTCGCAGGCCCGACGGCCGAGCCCTCACCGACCTGCGGGGCCTCTCCTCCGAGGTCGGTTACCTTCCACGGACTCATGGAAGTGCAATCTTTACCCGCGGAGAGACGCAGGCGCTATCAATCGTGACTCTGGGCTCACCAGGCGAACGCCAGCGGATGGACACGCTGGGGCCTGTTAGCGAAAAGCGCTATATGCACCACTACAACTTCCCGCCCTATTCGACCGGCGAGACCGGCAGAATGTTCACCGGGCGCAGGGAGATCGGCCACGGCATGTTGGCCGAGCGTGCTCTTCTACCAGTACTTCCGAGTCAGGAAGATTTCCCGTACACCGTTCGAGTGGTCTCCGAGATAATGAGTTCGAACGGCTCTAGCTCTATGGCGAGCGTCTGTGGTTCTACGTTGAGCCTGATGGACGCCGGTGTACCGATTAAGTCGCCGGTAGCTGGAATCGCCATGGGACTTGTTTCTGGTGACGATGGTCAGCGCGCTGTCCTCACAGACATTCAAGGCGCGGAGGACCACTCCGGCGACATGGACTTCAAGGTAGCCGGAACCCGGGATGGAATCACGGCGCTCCAGATGGACATCAAGGTCAAAGGGATCACCTGGGAGTTGATGAGCAACGCCCTGGCCCAAGCCAAAGATGCCCGATACGCCATCATCGATCACATGGAGACGACCATCGCGACGCCTCGCGCCGAGATGAATGAATTCGCTCCTCGAATGATCTCGACAAAGGTCCCGACCGACAAGATCGGCACCATCATCGGCCCGGGTGGCAAGGTCATCCGCGGCATGATCGACCAGTTCGGCGTGACGATTGATGTGTCGGACGACGGTACCGTTGTCATCGGATCACCAAACGCAGAATCGGCGGAAGCGGCGCTTGCCCAGATTGAAGCGATGACGGGCGAAGTCGAGGTCGGCACTCGTTACAAAGGCAAGGTCGTCAGATTGATGACATTCGGCGCGTTCGTCGAACTGTTCCCTGGCAAAGACGGCTTGGTTCACATAAGCGAGCTCGCAGATGAGCGCGTGCCTTCGGTCGAGGCTGTCGTCAGCATCGGCGACGAGATTGAGGTCCTTGTGACCGAGATCGACGGCATGGGGCGGGTAAACCTGTCCGCAAGGCCGGCGGTACTATCCGGCGACGAGAAGGTTGGATCCGATGGCGGCAGCGACCGTAACGGTGGCGGTGGACGCGGCGGCGACCGGCCTCGCAGTTTTGATCGCGGCGGACGTGGTGGAGATCGCGGCGGACGCGGTGGTTTTCAGGGTGGCGATCGCGGCGGACGTGGAGGTGACCGAGGCCCACGTCAAGGCGGCGGCGGCAACGGACCTCGGAGACGAGTCGGTGGTTCCGACGGCGAACGCCGATCAGGCCCACCATCTAGATAGGTTCACGACATGACAGGCCAGACGATCAAAGTTGCCGTAAACGGAGCACTCGGCCGCATGGGACAGACAGTTCTCGGTGCGGTCGAAGCTGATCCAGCCACGATCGCGGTCGGCGGCGCGGACAGCGCCGCTTCGGCAGATACCGTAGCTGTCCCCGGAGGTAACTCGGTAGCGCTCTCAGCCACGCTGGCAGATCTTCTATCGAAGGTAGAGGCAGACGTGGTCGTGGACTTCTCGAACGGTGCCGGTGCTGTCGACACAATGGCCGCCGCAACTAACGCCGGCGTTCGCGTGGTCTCTGGATCAACGGGCGTACCGCCCGGGGAACTTGAGCGCTTCGGTTCCCTAGCGGCCGAAAAAGGCGTCGGAATTATCAGCGCATCAAATTTTGCATTGGGAGCCGTGCTGATGATGTATCTGGCCGAAGTATCGGGACCACATTTCCAGTACGCGGACCTTGTCGAGAGCCATCACGAAGCGAAGATCGACTCACCGTCGGGAACTGCTTTGTCTATCGCAGAAGCAGCGCGGTCGGGACGTGACAATGATTTTACGTACAACCATCCCGAAAAGGTGACGCTTGATGGGGTGCGTGGGGGACTTATGGGCGGCGTGAATGTTCACAGCGCGCGCATGCCAGGCCGAATGGCCCGGCATGAGCTCGTGTTCGGCACATCCGGGCAAACTCTCTCGATCATCCACGATACGATTAATCGTGATTGCTACATGCCCGGAGTTCTGGCGGCTATCAAGCGTGTGATGACCTTGACGGGTCTGATGCTTGGCCTTGACCAAGTGTTGGGCTTGCGAGACCCAGCTAAGCCATAGCCGCAGACACTGCGTTTCAAACTCTGGAAGCGATCGATAACAGTGAACCGCGGCAACTCAGCCAACGGGCCGCCTGCTCAAGACGGTCTGCGAAACACTATTCCGGTCCCCTTGTTCACGCGCTCATTGCAGAACAGGAATACCCGAGCTATCTACGGAAGTACACCAGCAAGCGCTCTTTGGCCACACCTCCCTGTAAAATTCCGTACCTCTAAAACATAGAACGGTTGAAGAAATGTCTGACAGTAATCTGACCATCGCGATCGTCGGCGCCACAGGTGCCGTGGGTACAATCGCACTCGAACTGCTTGCCGACAGGGCATATCCAGCGGAACGTATCATCCTCATGGCATCTTCCCGATCGATTGGGAAGAAGTTGCCCTATCTCGGTACAGAGTTGACCGTGATCGAGGCGGTTCCCGACGCGTTTGAAGGCGTAGACGTCGCATTTATATCTGTCAGCGCTGAGGTTAGCCGTGCACTCGCCCCTGAAGCCGTGAAACGTGGTGCGCTCGTAATCGACGACGGCTCGGCATTCCGTATGGATCCGGCGGTCCCGCTTGTAGTGCCGGAGGTAAACGGCGCTGACCTTGAGTGGCATAAGGGAATCGTATCGATTCCTAATTGCACGACGACTCCGCTCGCCATGTCGCTCGCAGCACTTGGGCAGTCTGCGGAGGTTACACGAGTAACCGTGGCAACGTACCAGGCCGTGTCCGGTACGGGTGCGGCAGCGGTTCGTGAACTACATGACCAAACAGCTGATGTGCTAGCGGGTCGGTCGACGAATCCAAAGGAGTACCCGCACCAGATCGCCTTTAATGTGCTGCCCCAAGTAGATGATTTTGCCAAGGACGGTTACACAGGCGAAGAGCACAAGATGATCAACGAGACGCGGAAGATCCTTCACGACGCCGACATCGCGATATCGCCAACTTGCGTTCGGGTACCCGTGCCGGTCACGCACAGTGAGGCCGTGCAGGTGGAGTTCAAACGTCCTATGAGCCCCGAAGAAGCGACCCGGCTGTTGTCTGAATTCCCTGGCATCACGGTGGTGGACGAGCCTCAGGCCAGCGTCTACCCTATGCCCGCTCAGGCATCCGGAAGGGACGATGTCTTCGTGGGACGAATCCGCAAGGACGCGTCTCACCCGAACGGACTAGCGCTCTGGATAGCGTGCGACAATCTCCGAAAAGGGGCAGCGTTGAACGCGCTCCAGATTCTGGATGAAGCGGTTCGCCGAGATTGCGTTAAGCCAGTACGCTAGGTTCGCACTCCTGAATTCTCAGGAACGGACAAACAAACGCATTAAAAGCACCGCTGGATAAATCTGGCGGTCAGAAGCATCTGGAAAAATTAAGTATCGCCCGGAGTCACCCGGGATGTCTGAATTTTTAGGAGTAACGGCAATGACAGACTTCGGCCGACTGCTCACAGCGATGATCACACCGTTTGATGAGGACGGTGAGTTGAACTACGTAAAGGCCAGAAAACTGGCCAGCGCCCTCATCAATGCCGGAAACGATGGCCTGGTGATCGGTGGCACGACCGGCGAAGCACCATCGCTTAGTAACGACGAAAAGATTCGACTTTTCACTGAAATCAAAGACGAGATCGGCAATCGCGGAAGCATCGTTGTCGGCACGTCCGATAATAACTTCCCGAATTCACTTGAGCTCACAAAAGAGGCGGAGGCGACGGGGGCGGACGGCGTTCTGCTAACTGTGCCGGCGTACAACAAGCCCCCACAGGAGGGTTTATTTCAGTACTTCCGTGGTCTTGCGGAATCAACAAACCTGCCCTGCCTGCTTTACAACGTTCCATCCCGAACGGCGCTCAATATGACCGCCCAAACGACGCTTCGTGTTGCCGAGATCGACAACGTTGTCGGCGTGAAAGAAGCGTCCAGCGATCCGGTGCAGATTACGATGGTGATCGACGGTGCTCCGGACGGTTTCCGGGTGTGGAGCGGCAACGACGATGAAACGTTCTCCGTGATGGCGACCGGCGGCCACGGCATCGTCAGTGTCGCCGGACATATCGTGAGCCGTCAGATCAAGACAATGATGGGACTGATCCTTGAGGGCGATATAGAGGCAGCGTCCGCCGAACACCGTCGCTTGTTGCCGCTGTTCAAAGCGATCTTCTGGGTGACCAACCCGATCCCGATAAAATACGCCGTCAATCGCACAGGCATCGACGCGGGCGTGCACCGGCTCCCTATGGTTAGCATTGAAGATGCAGATCCGGAAGCGAAGAGGCGTCTAGATAAGGTTCTGGATGGCTACGAGATGGATCTGGCTGTGAGTTAGGGACCGATATCTGCGTAGAAAATGACGAAGCCCCCGGATGATCCGGGGGCTTCTTTTTTATCCTAATCATCCCGCGACACCCGCGTGAGCGCTCGTAGGTTTATCGAGGAATAATATCCTTGAGGACAACAGTCTCTTCCCGTCTCGGGCCACTTGAGATGACGGCTGCCTTCACGCCAAGGATATCTTCAATGGAACGAATGTAGGTCATCGCATTCGCCGGAATATCTTCCTTGCGTGTAATGCCGGCGGTGGAATCAGACCAGCCCGGGAACTCCTCGTAGATCGGCTTGCTCCGGGCAAGTAATGCACTATCAATCGGGAAGTTCTCTGTTCGCTTACCGTCGATCTCGTAGGCGACACATACCTTGACTGTGTCGAAGCCGTCGAGGATGTCCAGTTTAGTGATGATAAGGGCGTCAAAGCCATTGATCTTGGCGCTGTAGCGGCCAGCGACACCGTCGAACCAGCCGACTCGCCTCGCTCGGCCCGTTGTCGTACCCACCTCTTTACCGATGGTACGGATCTTTCCACCAACCTCGTCGAGTAGCTCGGTCGGAAACGGCCCCGCACCCACGCGCGTCGTGTATGCCTTAAAGACACCTGCCACCCCGGCAAATGCACGTGGCCCTATCCCGACGCCCGACAACGCCCCACCAACTGTTGGGTTAGACGATGTGACATACGGATAGCTGCCATGGTCAAGGTCAAGGAGCGCGCCCTGTGCGCCTTCCAGAATCAGGTTCTTTCCGGACTCAAGGGCCTCCGCAACGAAGTACTCCGCGGGTTTGATGTAGGGGCCGAGCTCTGTCGCCCATCTGCGGGAGGCCTTAAAAATGTCCTCGATATCCACCGGGTCCGCGCTATAAATTTTGGTGAGAACCTCGTTCTTGAATTCGACGATCGCCGGAAGGCGTGTCGCGAGGTCTTCTGGATCAAGTAGTTCACCCGCGCGCAGGCCCGTGCGATTCACCTTGTCCAGGTAGGCAGGTCCAACGCCTCGGCCTGTTGTGCCGATGGCGTCATTTCCGCGTCGCGCTTCTTCGAGTCTGTCGAGCTCGACGTGGTACGGAAGGATCAGGTGAGCGCGATCGCTCACAACCAGTTGATCCGGCGTCAGGTTCAGTTCGTTGATCTCACCAAGGAGCACATCCGGGTCTACGACTACACCGTTTCCGATAATATTTGTGACGTGGGGCCAGCATATGCCACTTGGCACAAGGTGAAGTTTGAACGTGCCAGCATCGTTTATGACCGTATGCCCGGCGTTGTTTCCGCCCGAGTAACGAGCTACGGCGGAGGCGTCTCGTGCAAGATAATCGATGATCTTGCCTTTGCCTTCGTCGCCCCACTGTCCACCTATCACGGCGTAAGCCGGCATGCCGATGCCTCAACCCGCCCCGCCGGTCCCCCGGCGTTACAGGCACTATGCCCGGGCACATGCCAACGTAGGCACGCGCGCAAACGGCTCCCCATCGGTTGCTAGTCCACTGGGAAGCGCATGCAGATTATACCTTCCGCTGGCCATAAAGATGAGTCCGAAAATGGTGGCGAATTGCGCCTCATATCTGTTGACCCACCCACTTCTGGCACGTATATTTGTAAGTCGGCCTGAATTACCTCGGTAATCGGGACGCCTCGCGAAACCTGCTGGGGACTTTTGTTGTCCGCAGGGAAACGAGGATTAGGACCTTGAAAATTGAATATCTGACTCCAAAACTCCGAGTAGCCGAGAGATAGCCGAACCTTAATGTGGGTCAAGCTATTAAGGGCGCACGGGGGATGCCTTGGCACCAGAAGCCGAAGAAGGGCGTGGCTAGACTGCGAAAAGCCACGGTTAGCTGTCCAGCGAGCTTAGCCGTGGATTCCCGAATTGGGTAACCAACCTGCGCGAGCAGGAGCCCGGATTTATCCGGGGGGTAAGCGGGGGAACTGAAACATCTAAGTACCCCGAGGAAAAGAAATCAACCGAGATTCCCTGAGTAGCGGCGAGCGAAAAGGGATCAGCCTAAACCGTTGGGGCCTAACGGACTGAAGTCCTATGCCTTAGCGGTGTTGTAAGACGCAACATGGAAGCGCTTCAGAGCTTCCGGGGAGTTACAAACTGTTTACTTAGCCGAATGTCCCTGGAAAGGGCGGCCATAGAGGGTGATAGACCCGTAGGCGAAAAGTAAGCAACTCTCTGATGTGTTCTTGAGTACCACGGGGCACGGGAAACCCTGTGGGAATCTGGGGGGACCACCCTCCAAGGCTAAATACTTCTGGTGACCGATAGTGAACAAGTACCGTGAGGGAAAGGTGAAAAGCACCCCAAGTAGGGGAGTGAAATAGAACTGAAACCGTGCGCCTACAAACCGTGGAAGTTCCTCTTTTTAGGGGAATGACTGCGTGCCTATTGAAGAATGAGCCGGCGAGTTAATCTGCGTAGCTAGGTTAAGGTATGACGTACCGGAGCCGTAGCGAAAGCGAGTCTGAATAGGGCGAGCACCGTCTTAAGAGGAAATCGTCTTTGAAGCTTTTAGTGAACGTTTGATTTTTGATTTTTGATTAAGCCTTCGGGTTTATGAAGAATGAAATTTGAAGACTATTAGCATTGAGTGAACGAGACGGTGAAATCTTTCTGACGAGGGTTGTGCGGATTAGACCTGAAACCGTGTGAGCTACCCATGGCCAGGATGAAGCCCGGATAATATCCGGGTGAAGGTCCGAACCCGTTTACGTTGCAAAGTGATGGGATGAGCTGTGGGTAGGGGTGAAATGCCAAACGAACACGGAGATAGCTGGTTTTCTCCGAAATGCATTTAGGTGCAGCCTCGGATTATTACCTCGCGGAGGTAGAGCTCTGGATGGACTAGGGGGCGTGAGCTTACCAAACCCAACCAAACTCCAAATGCCGTAGAGGTTTATTCCGGGAGTGAGACAGTGACGGATAAGCGCCATTGTCGAAAGGGAAACAGCCCAGATCGCCAGCTAAGGCCCCTAAATACGGACTAAGTGTGAAACGTAGTTGGAATGCTCAGACAGCCAGGAGGTTGGCTTAGAAGCAGCCATCCTTTAAAGAGTGCGTAACAGCTCACTGGTCGAGGGTTCCTGCGCGGAAAATAAACGGGGCTCAAGTCCGTTGCCGAAGCTGCGGGATTCCAGAGTAATTCTGGAATCGGTAGGAGAACGTTCTCAGGGGATTGAAGGTAGATTGGAAGGTCTGCTGGACCGCTGAGAAGTGCGAATGCCGGCATGAGTAGCGACAATCCTGGTAAGAATCCAGGACACCGGAAGTCCAAGGTTTCCTACGCAACGTTGATCGACGTAGGGTTAGTCGGTCCTAAGGCGAAGCCGAAAGGCGATGTCGATGGACAGCAGGTCAAAATTCCTGCACCACTTAACTTCCGTTTTAAAGACTCGGGGGGACGCGGAGAGCTAGACGAAGCATGCCTATTGGACATGGTGTGTGTTTTCCTGCAGGCGAGCTGTGGCGTTAAAAATGTCATGGTGTTTGAGCTGAGAGGAATGCGAACCCTTAGGAACTCCTTCGGGAACTTCGTTGATGCTGGACCGCCAAGAAAAGCCCCGATTCCAGGAAACGAGTGACCGTACCGCAAACCGACACAGGTGGACAAGGGTAAATGCCCTCAGGTGACCGGGAGAACCATCGTTAAGGAACTCGGCAAATTAACCCCGTAACTTCGGGATAAGGGGTGCCACTGGCGTATTAGGTTTTACACCGAAAAGCGCTGGTGGCCGCAGAGAATTGGCTCAAGCGACTGTTTACCAAAAACACAGGTCTGTGCCAAAGCGCAAGCTGATGTATACAGGCTGACGCCTGCCCAGTGCCGGAAGGTTAAGGGGAGGAGTGAGAGCTCCGAACTGAAGCCCCGGTGAACGGCGGCCGTAACTATAACGGTCCTAAGGTAGCGAAGTCCCTTGTCGGGTAAGTTCCGACCTGCACGAAAGGCGTAACGACTTGAGCGCTGTCTCAACGGTGGACTCGGTGAAATTGCAGGACCCGTAAAGATGCGGGTTACCCGCGGCAGGACAAAAAGACCCCGTGGAGCTTTACTGCAGCTTGGCATTGAATCGTAGTTAATGGTGCGCAGGATAGGTGGGAGGCTTTGAAATTCTGACTTCGGTCAGGGTGGAGCCGTCGTTGAGATACCACTCTTCATTAATAGCGATCCTAACCTTTATAAAAGGGACATTGTCTGGCAGGCAGTTTGACTGGGGCGGTCGCCTCCAAAAAAGTAACGGAGGCGCCCAAAGGTCACCTCAGGCTGGATGGAAATCAGTCTTAGAGTGCATTGGCATAAGGTGGCTTGACTGCGAGACCTACAAGTCGAGCAGGGACGAAAGTCGGGCAAAGTGATCCCACGGTACCGAGTGGAAGGGCCGTGGCTTAACGGATAAAAGCTACCCCGGGGATAACAGGCTGATCTCGCCCAAGAGTTCATATCGACGGCGAGGTTTGGCACCTCGATGTCGGCTCGTCGCATCCTGGGGCTGAAGGCGGTCCCAAGGGTTGGGCTGTTCGCCCATTAAAGCGGCACGCGAGCTGGGTTCAGAGCGTCGTGAGACAGCTCGGTCTCTATCCGCCGTGGGCGCAGGACAATTGAGGGGCGCCGCTCCTAGTACGAGAGGACCGGAGTGGACAGACCTCTAGTGTGCCGGTTGTATCGCCAGATGCATCGCCGGGTAGCCATGTTTGGACGGGATAAGCGCTGAAAGCATATAAGTGCGAAGCCCTCCCCAAGATTAATTGTCCCGCCCTTCTTAGGAAGGGGTAAGATCCCACGTAGACTACGTGGTAGATAGGCCACAGGTGTAAAGGCAGTAATGCCCTCAGCTGAGTGGTACTAATGGATCGAGGGCTTGACCCACATTAAGGTGCGGCTGTCTCTCGGCTAATCGGAGATTTTTGGAGTCAGTTTATTTACGAATAAACGGTTGTTTAATTGCGCGAGGGGATTGATATCCCGCCCGCCTGCTAGACGCCCGCGAATTGATCAGTTAAGATTGATTTGCGGGGTGGAGCAGCGGCAGCTCGTTGGGCTCATAACCCAAAGGTCGGCGGTTCGAATCCGCCCCCCGCGACCATGTCAACCGGCCCGGGCTCACGAGTCCGGGCCTTTATTTGTGAACAGTCCCTTGGTGGTTAGAGCGCAACGGACCCACCCGTTCCCATCCCGAACACGGTAGTGAAACGTTGTAGCGTCTACGATACTGCGCCGGCGACGGCGTGGGAAAATAGACCACTGCCAGGGGGCTTTTCTTTTTACGAATAATTCCCTAAACGGTCAGCTTTTTTTGAGGAATTATTAGGACATAAATTAAAGGGCCACTTTGTTGGCCTTTTTTTTATTTCCGGGCATTTAACGCCACCTGCACGTCCATTCCCCTGCCCCGTAAATCTCTACATTACTTAATCAATGCCAGGCAAACCATCCTCTAGGCTGTCTCATACCAAGGATCCGTAGTCATCTTTTTGACCAAACACCGATCAACCGGCACAGCCATATCATCAGGTTGCCCAATTGATAGGATTGGCCAACCTGATAGACCAGTAACCCCGTGCCTCCCCATTTTGTCGAATCATTCAATTAACCTGAACTCTGGATATATCTCCTGGTGTGAAATAAACGTCGACTTACGAGCATCTCAGGGTCGAACAGGGGTCACCTAGAGCACCAACCTGTGTACACGTTCAAGAAACGAACTTGAGGTAAGTCCCTTGTTCACTAGGCACTCCATCGGGCGTTACCTATAATGAAGAGCATCTAAACCCGATGAAAGGCCACAGGTAACTAAAGTTTGACTGACACGAACGAACACCAGACCCCCGAAACTGCTGACAACAGCGACGAGGGAATCGATGCAACTCCAGAGAGTACGGAAGCCGTCGCACCCGTTGTGGAGACCGACGAAATCGTCGCAACGACCGAGACGGAACCCGACGCTGCCGAAGCAATGGATGGGGCTGCGGAACCGGAGGCTGCCGTCGCGGTAGCTGAGGCTGCGGAACCAGAGGTTGCCGTCGAGAGCGCAGAGCCGCCCGTGGACGAATCCACGCTGACGATGGCGGATCTGCTCGACGAGTACATGCCATCGCGCTCGCTCAGACGCGGAGATATCACTGACGGACGTGTCATGCGTCACGACCACGATGGTTTGCTGGTCAACATCGGACACAAGTCAGAAGGCGTGGTTCTATCCAAAGAGATGCGCACTCTTTCTGAAGAGGATATCGCGGGCCTCACGGTAGGCGAGGAAGTGATTGCTTACGTCCTCAACCCGGAAGGGCACGATGGATCGGCAATCCTCTCCATTGACAGGGCACGCGGCGAACAGGGCTGGCGTGTACTTGAAAAGGCAATGGAGGTTGAAGAAACCGTCATTGGCAAGATCGTCGGTTCCAACCGCGGTGGGGCCGTGGTGGAGTCAGAGGGTGTACAGGGCTTTATCCCGTTGTCCCAGTTGGTCGGCAAAGCTCGTGAACTTTACGTACCGGGCGGGGAAGACCCCAAAGAGGGGTTCGTCGGCATGGACATAGAGTTCAAGGTTATCGAGCTCAACCGACGCCGTAACCGTGCGATCTTCTCGGAGCGATCAGCACTGCAGGCTTGGAAACTCACTCAGAAGAAGCGTCTGGTTCAAGAATTGAACGAGGGAGACGTTGCGAAGGGCCGGGTAACTGGAATTTCCTCATTCGGCGCATTCGTAGACCTCGGTGGAGCAGACGGCCTTATCCACATCTCAGAACTATCCTGGGAACCGGTGAAGAGCCCAGAAGATGTTGTCTCGATTGGCGACGAACTGGACGTACATGTGCTGCGCGTTGACAGGGATAACCTCAAGATAGCGCTCAGCCTGCGACGCTTGGGACCTGAGCCGTGGGAGACGATCGAGACGAAATACGCAGTCGGTCAGACCGTTAACGGAACTGTGACCAAGTTGGCCAACTTTGGTGCGTTCGCACGTATCGAAGGGGGAATTGAAGGGCTGATCCACATTTCAGAGCTCAGTTCTCAAATGATTAAGCACCCACGGGAGATAGTCACAGAAGGTGACGAACTTGAGCTACGAATTCTTCGCATCGAGCCGGAACGACGCCGATTGGGGCTCAGCCTCAAGCAGGCACGGGACGATGCGTACGAACCTGTGGAGGAAGATGAACGACCGGAAGCTGCAGCACCGCGATCGACCGGAATATTCGACGCACAGTCTCTTTCGGAGATAGCCGAAGTGTTCTCTGATAACGAGTAGACGAATCGATCTAACACGAGGAAGGACAATTCATGCCAGGTAGGTTCGAAAAGTTCTCGGAACGCGCAAGACGCGTTTTGTCTCTTGCTCAGGAGGAAGCGCAGCGCTTCAACCACAACTACATAGGGACAGAACATATCTTGCTTGGACTTGTGCGCGAGACCGAAGGGTCCGCAGCGAAGGTCCTGTCCAATCTGAACGTCGAGCTGACGAAAGTACGATCCGCTGTCGAATTTATTATCGGCCGCGGTGAACGACCCTCGTCCAGTGAAATCGGACTTACGCCACGCGCAAAGAAGGTAATTGAACTGGCGGTCGACGAGGCTCGTCGGCTCAACCACCACTACATCGGCACCAACCACCTCCTCATCGGATTGATGCGTGAGGGTGAAGGAGTCGCTGCTGGCGTCCTAGAAAGCCTCGGTGTTTCTCTGGACAAGGTCCGTGCAGAAACGGCCCGAATCCCCGAGCAATCTGCACAGGGCGGCGGACAGCAAGGCGGCGGACAGGCCCAGACCGGCACGCGCACCCCGACTCTAGATGAGCTGGGTGTGGACCTGACGGAATGGGCGCGGCAAGGCAAGCTTGACCCGGTTGTCGGTCGAGAAGATGAAGTGGAGCGTGTAGTTCAGATCTTGAGCCGCAGGACCAAGAACAACCCGGTCTTGATCGGCGAACCCGGCGTCGGTAAAACGGCAATAGTAGAAAAGCTGGCCCAGATGGTTGAGGCCGGCGACGTCCCGCCTACCCTCACCGGCAAGCGCGTGGTGACGCTTGACATGGCTTCCCTTGTGGCCGGTACAAAGTACCGTGGTGAATTCGAAGAACGCCTCAAGAAAGTAATCAACGAACTTCAACAGTCCGGCAACTGTGTGTTGTTCATCGACGAGATGCACACAATGGTTGGGGCCGGTGCTGCGGAAGGCGCTGTCGATGCCGCCAACATCCTCAAACCTGCGCTCGCTCGCGGTGAAGTACAGGCGATCGGTGCGACGACCCTGGACGACTACCGGAAGTACGTTGAACGAGATCCGGCACTGGAACGTCGGTTCCAGCCAGTGACCGTGGACCCACCAGATATTACAGACACCGTCGACATCCTCCGTGGCATCAAGGGCAAGTACGAAGAGCACCATGGCCTCGCTATTACGGATGAAGCTCTGCGTGCGGCGGCATCGCTCGCTCTCAGGTACATCCCTGACAGGCACATGCCGGACAAGGCGATCGATCTGATCGATGAGGCATCTTCTCGTGTCCGCATCAAGAACAGTGTCCAACCCAAGGAGCTCAAAGAGGCTTCCAAGGAGTTGGAAAGTGTTCGGTCGGACAAGAATGAAGCCATCTCAAATCAGCAGTACGAACGCGCAGCTGAGTTGCGGGACAGTGAAATGAAACTGTCCACGCAGGTCGAAACGCTTCAAGCCGCATGGGATGCAGAGAAGCCGGACGCCAAAGAAGTCACAGATGAAGACATCGCTGAAATCGTAAGCATGTGGACGCGCATCCCCGTTACCCGCCTGGGTGTCGAGGAAACAGAACGTTTGATTCACATGGAAGATTCTCTTCACGAGCATGTCATCGCACAGGACGATGCGATTTCTTTAGTCGCTAAGGCCGTCCGACGCGCACGTGCTGGAATCAAAGACCCTGCTCGCCCGATCGGTGCATTCATGTTCCTTGGCCCGACGGGTGTCGGAAAAACCCACCTTGTGAAACAGCTCGCTGAATTCATGTTCGGTGAGGAAGACGCTATGGTGCGGCTGGACATGTCTGAATTTATGGAGCGTCACACCGTTGCGAGACTGGTGGGTGCGCCTCCCGGGTATATCGGGTTTGACGAAGGTGGACAGCTGACTGAGGCAGTGCGGCGGAAGTCATACTCCGTGATCTTGCTCGACGAGATCGAGAAAGCTCACCCTGACGTGTTCAACATTCTCCTTCAGATCTTTGAAGATGGTCACCTAACCGACTCCAAAGGTCGGAAAGTGGACTTCCGGAATACTGTTGTCATCATGACCAGCAATCTCGGGTCAGACTTGATCAAGCGTGATACCACGCTCGGGTTTGGCCGGGTGAGCGAACTTGATGAGTCGCAAAGTGACGAGCGCTACAAGCGCATGGCCGACAAGGTCATGGAAGAGGTGAAGCGCTTCTTCCGGCCCGAATTCTTAAACCGGCTTGACGGCACCGTGGTCTTCCACCCGCTGACAAAGACCCACATCGTCGAAATTGTCGACCTGATGCTGGAAACGGTTCGTGCCCAGTTACTTGAAAAGGGCATGGTGCTTCAGGTTACGGACGGAGCAAAGAACTGGCTCGCAGAGAAAGGTTACGACCCGACTTTTGGTGCACGCCCGCTCCGCCGTCTGATCCAGGACAAGATCGAGGACCGACTGTCCGACGAACTCCTTGCCGGGGCATTCACTGCGGGCGACCTCGTAGAGTTGCATATAGAAGAGGAAGGCGGCGTGACGGTAACGACGCCTAAATCCAAGGGCAAATCGACCTCTAACGAAGAGGGCGAGGAGGCTGTAACGGCCGACGCCGAGTAGACAGGTTCAGGATCAATAACGGATAAATAAGAAGAGGGAGCCAAGGGCTCCCTCTTCTTGTCTTCGGGCGGTGCCCTGCTCTCTCCAGCACATCGCGTTAGAGTTCTTTATTGCAAACTCGTGCAATTGTGATTTCAAACATTTGCATTTCTAATCACAATCTGACGGAGTCGGCCATGTCCACAAGTCTGAGTATCGGCGAGTTTGAGATCACAACCGTCCAAGATCATCAGGGTATGGATCGGAATCCATTCGAAATCTACTCAGAAGTTCCAGAAGCGGCATGGGACCCATACCGGGATTTCGCGTTAGACCCGGATGGCTTCTACCGATCACAGTGGCGAGGCCACCTGATTCGCTCGTCTAATAGTGGACCGTCCATACTTGTAGATACAGGAATGGGCCCGGGTCCACACGATCACACGGGAAACCCGGGCGAGCTTATCGATAGCTTGAACGCACTCTGTGTGAGCCCGGAAGAAATAGGACTCGTGGTAATCACGCACACACACGGAGATCACATAGGCTGGAACGTCTCATATGACGGTGATTCGGCGAGAGCCACCTTTCCAAACGCCCGTTACCTGATCCCGCGGGCGGACTGGGATCACTACTCTCAACCTGAGAACTCAAACGATGCGTTCGATCACTCTGTAAAGCCGCTCGAAACCCTGAAAGTCCTTGATCTAGTTTCCGGCGTTCACGAGATCATGCCCGGCGTTTCTACATTGCCGACCAATGGCCACACACCTGGCCATCAGTGTGTGCTGGTTGAATCCAACGGCCAGACCGGCGTCATCACCGGAGACCTATTCCACAACGTGGCACAAATTTCGGAGCAGGATTGGTGTCCGGTATTTGATTGGGACACGACCATCTCCACAAGATCACGCCAGAAACTTCTTGGGCGAGCAGAGCGTGAAAACTGGGTGGTCTTCTCCGGCCACCTCGGGATCGACAAAAGTATTGGCAAAGTAGTGCGCAACGAGGAAAAAACTTTCTGGAAAGCATTTTAAAGCCCTGATGTATCTGATCGAATACTCGAAGGCGTGTGACGCCGGGTCGTTGTCGGTCAGGTTGGTAAAACGGATACTCCTGAAACACCTTTAGCGAATACAGGTCAGGGGTCATTGGATTGCCACGAAGCGACGTGAAGACCGTATACATCTGCTCGGAGTGCGAGACTCGCTTCCAGCGCTGGGAGGGTCGTTGCTCCCGTTGTGGCGCATGGAACGCGTTGAATGAGTTCGTGGAGCCCCGAAAGAAACAGGGGGCCAACGATACTCGAACGTTGGTCGGAGACGGACGTGAACAACTCAATCCATATTCATCGATCGAACCAATCCAGTTGTCTCAGATTACGGTTGATTCGTCTAAGAGACTGGTCACTGGGATCGGAGAGTTCGACCGCGTGCTGGGAGGTGGAGCGGTCGCTGGTTCGGTAATGCTGCTGTCCGGCGAGCCCGGTGTTGGCAAATCGACTCTGTTGCTTCAGACCGCCGCAGCAGTCGCCGTACAACACGGACCAGTTCTGTATGTCTCCGGGGAGGAGTCCGCCGACCAGATCCGGATGCGATCTATCAGGCTAGGCATAACTGGTGACCGCATTTTCCTGCTCAGCACGGACGATGTGGACAACATCACAGCGCGCATCGATATCCTCAAGCCCAGCCTGGTAGTGATCGATTCAATACAGACAGTGACTGCACCGGAAATCCCCGGCTCGGCAGGAAGCGTCAGCCAGGTTCGAGAGAGCGCTCGAAGATTGACCACCAGCGCTAAGACATCAGGGATACCTCTAATTCTTGCAGGGCATGTAACGAAAGATGGCTCGGTCGCAGGACCACGCGTTCTGGAACACACGGTGGATGTTGTTTTGCAGTTGTCTGGTGATCCGTCCAACAGCCTCCGTACCCTTCACGGCATCAAAAATAGATACGGCCATACCAATGAGGTCGGCGTTTTTGAAATGAAAGCAAAGGGCATGTTAGAGGTCACGGACCCCTCGAAGTCTCTTGTGACCGACCGGTCACTCCGGCCTGAACCAGCGCCGGGGACGGCGGTGGCCGCTGTTATCGAGGGTACTCGTCCGCTTATAGTCGAGGTCCAGGCTTTAACCGCGCCCTCCGGGGGCCAAACGGCAAGACGTGTCGCCACAGGCATCGATCTCGCACGTATGAATCAGGTAGTGGCGGTGTTGGCGAGGAGAGTCGGTTTACCTCTGGCATCGCAGGACGTGATCGTCAGCGTAACCGGCGGGATGAGACTCACCGAACCGGCTGCAGACCTCCCGGTGGCACTGGCAATCGCATCCAGTCTCCTCGATGTAGCCGTAGATCCCGGGCTGGCGGCGGCAGGGGAGATCGGCCTTTCCGGAGAGTTAAGAGCCGTTCCGCAGGCAGATCGTAGGCGATCTGAAGCAGAGCGGTTGGGGTTCCAAGAATGTCTTCTTCCTTCGTGTACGAGCAACAATTCCCAAAATTCAGGGAAGTTTAAAGTCACCCCCGGGATTCCCACACTCGCAGAAGCCGTTCGCATAGCTCTGCCACGGCAAGCTAACGGGTTACACTACGGGGAATCGAGAGTGGTATCCGACCTGAGCGCTTGAAGTTATGATCGACTACTCCCGAGATTCTGAGGAGTGACCGATGACAAGCACCCCGGCGAGACCGGTAAGCCCAACAATTGAATTGACGCTGACCGAAAAGCGCGCGCGCTTGACCGAGATATTGCGCGGTTACGGCTCGTTGATCGTGGCGTATTCCGGGGGCGTAGACAGCGCTTTTCTGACCGCCGTTGCGCAAGAGACGCTCGGCGACAAGTCGATCGCCATCACCGCTCATTCCCCGAGTCTGTCCGAAGATGAGCTCATAGATGCCGTTGATCTTGCTGAAAAGCAGCTCTGGAACCATCGCGTAATTATTACAGACGAAATCAATGATCCCCGCTACGCGGCCAACGATCTTCAACGATGCTTCTTTTGCAAAACCGAGCTGTATACACACCTGATAGATATCGCTCGATCCGAGGGTTGGGACCAGGTCGCAAACGGCACAAACGCTGACGATCTCGGTGATTTTCGGCCCGGTCTGGAAGCGGCGCGCGATTTCACAGTGCGAAGTCCCATGGTAGAAGCAGGACTCACGAAGGCCGATATCCGAGCGCTTTCAAAGGAGATGGATCTGCCGGTCTGGGACAAACCCGCGCAGGCATGTCTCGCTTCGAGAATTCCCTACGGCACGATGGTGACTGTTGAGGCCCTGACCCAGATAGCAAAAGCTGAGCGGGGCCTAAGACAGGCTGGTTTCCGACAGCTACGGGTGCGCCATCACGGCGAGGTTGCCCGTATAGAGGTACCGGTAGAAGATCTAGCGTCACTTATAGACGAGGAAACCAGGAACACCATCGTGAAGAAAATCCGTGAGGCTGGTTACCTCTACGTGACAATGGATTTGGCAGGGTTCAGGTCCGGTTCCATGAATGAGGCTATCGGAGTGTCGGCGGCTCAGGCAAAGAAGAGCGACGGCCTTTCATAGCGTCTCCGGAAAAGTTCAGGATTCCGTTTTTGACGATCACTGACGGCATGTACTCACGATGAAAACCGCGTACATCGACATGATCGGCGGGGCCTCCGGCGACATGCTGCTGGGTGCGCTCATCAATGTCGGTCTATCGATCGACGATCTGCGATCAGAGTTGGCCCTGATGGATATTGGCGGCTACTCTCTTCGGTCAGAACAGGTGTCCCGCGGCGCACTGAATTGCACTCTTTTACATGTAGACCTTGATGACGAAGGTCAACGCAGGCGTGGGTGGGACGAGCTATCAGACACGATTGAGTCTTCCCGTCTGCCTGAAGAAGTACGTATAAAATCGATTGAGGTGTTAGACCGGCTTACCGACGCGGAGTCGGTGGTGCATGGCGTAGACCGGCATCACCTGACGCCGCACGAGCTAGGCACAGTCGACACACTAGTCGATATCGTCGGCGTTATCGTCGGATTCCGTTTGCTTGGTATCGAACAGATATGGGCAGGCCCGTTCCCCGCCGGAACCGGCTTTATTATGAGCGATCATGGCCGAATCCCCGGTATCGCGCCAGCGACAGCCCAGATCTACGCGGCAGCTAACGCGCCGATACGGTCGGCGACCCAATGGGGGCCAAAGGGCGAAACGGTCACGCCGTCTGGCGCGTCTCTCGTAACCTCAATTGCCAGCTTCGATCAGGCCGAGATATGCGTCAGCAAGATTGGATACGGTGCCGGTTCACGTAATCCGGACGACTATCCGAACGCTCTCGGACTCTGGATCGGTGAAACGAAGACAAACTCCGGACTTTCTGGAGGCGGATTGATGACAGGTGGCCTTGCCCTGTTAGAGACCAACATCGATGACATGGGCGGTGAAGGGTTTGGATACGTTCAAGAGCGACTCATTGAGGACGGCGCTCTAGACGTGTGGATGACACCGATCCAGATGAAGAAGAACCGGCCTGCTGTGCTGTTATCTGTGCTGGTCAACGAAGACGACGCAGCTCGGACCGCTATGGTCATACTGCGTGAGACCTCCACACTTGGTGTGCGTCACCGCGTTATCGAGAGATACACAGCGGATCGCGAGATCATGGAAGTGGAAACGTCTTTGGGCACCGCGCGTGTCAAGATAAAACGCGTGGCTGGCGATGTGGCCGGAATCTCTCCTGAATATGAAGATTGCCGGGCGCTTGCCATCAAAAACGGAATGACGCTAGCAGAAGTCATGAGACGCGTCGGGGATGAAGCGCGCGCACGAATCTGAACTTGCTTGACGGGCCGCCAAGCATCCAAGAACCGAGAGCCAAGTTTACGGGCACGTAGAACTACTTACCCTTAAACCAAACCTCTTGCCAGCATCGCGTGGTGACCCGGGCCGCGCTCAGGATAGGCTGATGGAGCTCTGGCGAGGGCCAATTCTATCCAGCCATGTGCAGATGCGTAATCCCTACCACTTGATCGCAGAGCCGTATACCTTCAAAATTGGCTGTTCGTGCGCTGGTACTTGAAATGGTCCCAAATTCAAAAGGTGACCCATAAGGACGCTGTCGTTCGATAAATCTACGTCGGGTGAGGGCCGGCAATATGCCCCAGTGGCGCAGTGGCAGCGCAGCCGATTTGTAATCGGCAGGTCGGTGGGTTCGAATCCCCCCTGGGGCTCCAAATCTCGCAAAAAGACGATTTTGATGCCTTGACTGGGGCAAGTTGGTTACGAATTACGTCTTTCCGATCCCAATGCCGCGGTGTTAATGTTAGAATTACCGTTTGGCGCAGGGGTGGGAGAGTGGTTAAATCCAGCAGACTGTAAATCTGCCGCCGTACGGCTACGTAGGTTCGAATCCTACCCCCTGCACCAGTCTATAGAGAGCGCGTTCTATACCTCGACGAGAGGCCCACATAGCTCAGCGGTAGAGCGCGTTCTTGGTAAGAACGAGGTCACCAGTTCAATCCTGGTTGTGGGCTCCAGCTCTCCTCGTTAAAACAACTAGTTAGTCGATCGTAACTCGAAGGCCCGGAGGCACTTGGGTAAATGGCCAAGGAAGTATTTGACCGCAGCAAGCCGCATGTAAACGTTGGCACTATTGGCCACGTTGACCACGGTAAGACAACGTTGACCGCCGCTATCACCGGCGTTCTGTCAGCAAGAAATGACAGAGTGAAGGCGATGGCCTTCGATCAGATCGACAACGCCCCGGAGGAACGTGAGCGTGGTGTAACCATCGCAATCACACACGTGGAGTATGAGACGGACACCCGTCACTACGCCCACGTCGACTGCCCGGGTCACGCCGACTACATCAAGAACATGATTACGGGAGCCGCCCAGATGGACGGTGCGATCCTGGTAGTAGCGGCGCCAGACGGCCCGATGCTCCAGACCCGTGAACACATCTTGCTCGCTCGTCAGGTGAACGTTCCGAAGATCGTCGTCGCCCTTAACAAGGTTGACATGATGGACGACCCGGAACTGCTGGAGTTGGTTGAGATGGAGATCCGCGAGCTGCTTGATAGCTACGGGTTTCCCGGAGACGACATTCCAATCGTTCAGGTCAGTGCACTTGAGGCACTCGAGAACTACGATGACCCGGACAACAAGTGGAACCAGGCCATCGTAGGTTTGACTGAGGCAGTCGACACCTACATCGATATCCCGGACCGGCCGGTAGACCAGCCGTTTTTGATGCCGGTGGAAGACGTTTTTGGCATCAAGGGCCGTGGCACAGTTGTCACAGGTCGAATCGAACGCGGCAAGGTCGTGATGGGTGACACTATCGAGATCGTCGGGTTTGGCGAGACCAACACGACGACCGTGACCGGTGTTGAGATGTTCCACAAGACGCTTGAAGAAGGCCTCCCCGGCGACGCCGTCGGTTGTCTTCTCCGTGGTGTTGACCGAGAAGAGATCTCACGTGGAGCCGTTCTGTGTGCGCCAGGAACCCTGACACCGCACACAAAGGCAAAAGCGCAGATTTACGTCTTGACGAAGGATGAGGGTGGCCGTCACACGCCGTTCTTCACCGGATACAAGCCGCAGTTCTACATCAGAACTACTGACGTGACCGGCGAAATTCAGCTGCCGGAAGGCGTTGAGATGGTTATGCCCGGTGACAACATCGAAATGGATGTCGAGCTGATGTACCCGGTGGCTCTGGAAGAAGAGCTTCGGTTCGCAGTTCGTGAAGGCGGCAGGACCGTTGGTTCTGGAGTCTTCATCTCCATCGACGAGTAATAGTTGTAATTGTTTGGGGCGTGCTTGCCGATCCGGTGGCACGTCCCGAACGTAATCCAACGATATGAGGAGTCCATCAGCAATGATGGCGTCCTCATAAGTGAAACCCCGTTCGCGGGGCTGAGTGCAAGGGAGTGGCCGCCGTATGGCTAAGGGCGGACCCCGAGAATCTATAACCCTGGCGTGCACGGAGTGCCGGGTGCGGAGGTATCACACTTCCAAAAACCGGCGCAACAACACCGGGCGGCTTGAGCTGAACAAGTTCTGCTCACGCTGCCGTAGTCACCAGTTGCACCGAGAAACCAGGTAGAGATTAAATATGGCCAGCAGGCAACCAGCACAGCGAGCAATGCGATCTTCCGGCGCGGCCCCCAGGGGCGGCGTATTCCGGTTTTTCATAGAAGTATTTGCTGAGCTACGGCGCACCACTTGGCCATCCCGGCAAGAGGCGACTCGTCTCTCCATACTCGTCATAGTCGTCGCCGCGTTTTTCGGCGTGTTTCTTGGCGCAATTGATTACGGATTCGGCCGTTTGGCTGAATTTCTCATCGGAGCCTGAGTCATGACCACAGAGCAACAAACGGTCATCGATCCAGGCGGCCGCTGGTACATCATCCACACCTACTCAGGTCAGGAAGACCGGGTAAAGAGGAATCTCGAACAGCGAATTGAGACGATGGACGTCAAAGACAAAATCTTCGACGTTGTCGTGCCGACTGAGGAAGAGATTGAGATTAAGGACGGTCAGCGCCGTCCCATCGCCAAAAAGATGTACGCCGGTTACTTGCTCATCCAGATGGTGATGGATGATGAAGCCTGGTATGTAGTCCGGAACACTCCGGGCGTAACGGGTTTCATTTCCGCAGAGGACGAGCTCGAAAAGCGGCCGAAGCCGATTCCGCTAGAACAGGAAGAAGTGGACCGGATCCTGCGCCAAATGAGGGCGGAGGATCCGAAAGTCCGTATCGGCTTCGAGAAGGGCGACAGTGTCCGTATCACCGACGGGCCGTTCGCTGATTTCATGGGCACCGTAGATGGCGTGCTCGAAGAGCAAGGCAAGGTGCGGGTTCTGGTCTCCTTCTTTGGAAGAGAGACACCGGTTGAACTGGACTTTTTGCAGATACAAAAAGGGTAACGGTCCGTCATTTGACGGAATTCGTGCCATACAAACGGCGCGCGGGTAACAAGAATTGGCAAAAAAATTAGAAACCATCATCAAACTGCAGATCCCGGCAGGGCAGGCGACCCCTGCGCCGCCGGTTGGGCCGGCGTTGGGACAGCACGGCGTCAATATCATGCAGTTCGTCAAAGAATATAACGAGCGCACCGCTTCGCAGGCTGGAAGCATCATCCCGGTGGCGATCGAGGTATACACGGACCGTTCTTTCACGTTCGAGACGAAGAGCCCGCCGGCGTCAGACCTCCTACGCAAAGCGGCTGGGATCGAAAAAGGATCCGGGACCGCAGGTCTTGAGGTCGTCGGGAGTGTAAAACGCTCCCAGATCCGAGAGATCGCGGAGACAAAGGTCAAGGACCTGAACGCCGTCGACGTAGAAAACGCTATGAAGATTATCGAGGGAAGCGCCCGCAGTATGGGCCTCTCAGTCGTCGACTAGCCCACCCGCGATCGTGGACCGCGTCATCTATTGATGCCTGGTCCGGAGATTTCACAAATGCCGAAACACGGAAAGAAATATATTGCTGCCCTCGAAGGGACAAGTGATATCCCCCGCTCTGCTGGAGATGCAGTCGCTCTCGTTAAGACCCTCGCACCGGCGAAATTTGACGAGACCGTAGAGTTGCACGTATCAACTAGCGCAGACCCCCGACATGCTGAACAGCAAATCAGAGAAGTTGCGCCGCTTCCTCACGGGACCGGTAAGCAGACCCGGGTCGTCGTGTTCGCCGAAGGCGAAACCGCACGGGCAGCTGAAGCTGCCGGGGCCGACTTCGTGGCGGACGATGAACTTATTGCCAAAATCGAAGAAGGCTGGACCGATTTCGACGTATCACTAGCTACACCGGACCAGATGGGCAAGATAGGTAGACTCGGCCGGTACCTCGGCCGCAAAGGTCTTATGCCGAACCCGCGAACTGGGACCGTTGTGCAGCCAGATGATATCGCTGAAGCTATTGAAGACATGAAAAAAGGGCGCATCGAAATCCGATTGGACCGAGACGCAATCATTCACGTGCTTGTGGGCAAGGTCAGTTTCAGTGACGAGCAGTTACTCGAAAATTTGGAGTCAGTGGTGGACACCATTGTCAGGGCCAAGCCATCAGGACTGAAAGGCCAGCTGGTCAAGTCAGCCACTCTGACATCTACCATGGGTCCGCCCGTAAAGCTTGTGATTGATGAAACTGGCGGCACAGAGAGTTAGCCATAACGGTTACAATCCCTAAAAGACATTAATAATTCCGGGATTTCGCCGGGACGACTACCGGAGAAACTCTCCTAAACCTAGTTCAAGACAATCGAAACCAGCCGCTGTAGACAGCAGGCGCCCCCGTTATCTAACCGGGGGCTTAAGGCGCAAGCGCCTGCCCAGGTGGCACCAGATTTATGTGACTTGATGTCACATTTCTGATGCCCGGGTCTACGGCCCGGGCTGTTTTTTTGCCCGAATCGTTTCGGGAAACGCGAAGGGATACGAATGCCAACTGATAAGGCTGTCGCCGAGGTAGAGGAACTGAAATCTGTCCTCGGCGAAGCGAAATTGATCATAAGCACGGACTACCGGGGACTGAACGTCACTGAGATGTCCGCGTTGCGGAGGACTATCCGCGAATCGGGCGGAACTTACCGCGTGGCAAAGAACACGCTGGTCAAAATCGCCTCTAACGAGATTGGCCGTCCCGAAATCAGCGAAATCATCGTCGGCCCGACAGGCTTTGTTCTGAGCACGGATGATCCTGTCGGTCCAGCTCGTGCGCTGATGACTCACATCCAAGAAAACCGACTCGACATTGTTGTCAACGGGGCATATCTCGAGGGAACCCTTGTCGATGCCGATCGTGTGAAGTATCTATCCGACCTGCCAAGCCGTGAAGAGCTGATCGGCAAGGTCCTTGGCCAGATGAACGCACCGATCGCCAACCTTGTCGGCGTTCTCAGCGGAACTATTCGCGGATTGATGACCGTCCTTCAGGCCCACCTCGACCAGGGTGGTAATGCTATCGCTACCGAGAGTGCCGACGCAGAAGCTGAAGAACCTGTCGCTCAGGCTGAAGCGGAAGAAACTACAAAAGAAGAGTCAGTGGATGAGCCTGTCGCCCAGGCTGAAGCTGAAGAAACTACAGAAGAAGAGTCAGTGGATGAGCCAGAAGCTGAAGAGGCCGGAGAGGCGGATGAAGATAAGCCCGCCGAATAAATACAAATTCAGGTTTACGACACGGCCCGCCTGGAGCCGATAGCGTTTTCACACCAACAACACGTAGTCCCGGGACTTGAACCCGGGAACTTAACTTAAGAGGAGACTTATTATGACTATGACAAAAGACGAGATGGTTGAAGCCATCAAAGGAATGTCGGTACTGGATCTTTCCGAGCTCGTGAAGACGCTCGAGGATGAGTTTGGTGTCAGCGCTGCGGCAGCCGTAGCTCCTGCAGCACCAGCGGCCGGTGGCGGTGGAGGCAGCGAGTCCGCAGAGGAAGAGAAGACCGAGTTCAATGTTGTCCTCAAAGACTTCGGAGCGAACAAGATCGCCGTCATCAAGGCGGTTCGCGAACTCACACCACTCGGCCTGAAGGAAGCGAAGGACCTGGTGGAGAACGCTCCAACTAATGTCAAGGAAGCAGTCTCAAAAGAAGATGCAGATGAGAGCAAGACCAAGCTCGAGGCTGCTGGAGCTACCGTAGAGGTCGCCTAATCCAGACTCGGTAATGTAAAAAAGGCCCCGGGGATTGATCCCGGGGCCTTTTTTTACCCTATTCCGAACATACCGTATGCGGTGCCAGCTCTGCGCACCTGCCTAAAAGAGGCTCTTAGACTGTCCACCGTCGACGTTGATGCACGCACCCATAATCCAGCTTGCATTCTCCGACGACAGAAAAGCCACAGTGTCCCCGACAGGTTCCGGATAGCCAAATTTTCCGGCCGGAAGGTTCCATTTAAGGAATTCGGCGACATCCTCTGGAGTGTTGGAGTTTCTAAACCGCTCCCAACCTCCACCCGGAAACTCGATCGAACCCGGAGCCACGCTGTTAACGCATATACCGCCAGGGGCTAGCTGGAGCGCGAGATGCTTCGTGACTGCGATCAGACTCGCTTTCGAAGCCATATATGGAGCACTACCACCATGCTCTCTCCCCCAGATCGAAGCTATGTTGACGATGCGCCCCCAGTTACGTTCCTGCATCCCAGGAGCTGCAAGCTGCATGAGCCGGACGGACGACCAGAGGTTGACCTCAAATACGGCCCTGAAGTCGTCTTCAGACGTGGCAAGGACGTCTGAAGTGCCTAGGCTTCCCCCAACGTTGTTGACGAGAATATCTATTGACCCGAGAGCAACCTCAGCCTCAGCGAAAACATCGGAGGCAGATTCCGGAAGAGACATGTCTGCGTTGATTGCTACTACGGTAGCTCCGAAATTGCGGAGTTCGTCGGCTGTTTCGTCCAGACGCTCCTGGCCACGGGCACAGATCGCTACATTGACGCCTTCCCGAGCAAGTGAGATCGCAGACTGCCGCCCGAGACCCCTGCTTCCTCCTGTAATAAGAGCGTTTCTTCCCTTGATACCAAGATCCAAGACTGTTTCCCCCATGCATGCCAGAACAAAATTCGGACCGAATTCCCTAAAATAATCCGTTAACAGGTATCGAAGGATACGTACGAATCCTTGCCATTAACGACTTCTGCGATTGTACCGAAGGGTTTCTACACCCCGAGGAAATCGTCCCACTACGTCCCGTATACGAGTGCTGAAACGGAGAGAAGGAAGCAAAGAATACGGTACTTACTTCATCTACAGTCCGAGATATACATAATTAATCTCCTAAATAAAGTGTTTTCGATGGGCGCCCGTACCTTGACTGCCTGAAAAGCCGTAGTGTATCGTGAAGCCGTTCGCGAACCACGCGCGTCTAATTTAGATACGTGTTCAGTTAACACTCAAAATACCGATTACGAGAGTGTCGTTTTACTACTCTCGGGGCCATCGCAAACACAGTGTTTGCATTTTGGTCTAATAATCTGGCCGACCGCAGGAGGTAGCCGATGCTGGGATCCGTTGGATCCATAGTCCCGATGCGCTGGATACTGGGTATCTTTGCTCTGGGGCTGATAGCCGTTATGGTCGCAACATCGGCCAACCCGTGGGCCGGAGCGGCGACATTGCCGACTTCCGTGACCGCATCAGCTGCAAGTTCGACTAGCATCCAGGTCAACTGGGTTGCTGTGACTGCTGGGAGCACAATCCCCGGCACTGGCAATGTCATCGACAAATACACTATTGCCTGTATCCCGACTACTGGGACCACGGTCAGCTTGGTCGTCACCGGCATCGCTTCGACCACGGGCACTGTTCCGGGATTGACCGCTGATATGGCGTACGTTTGCAACGTCAAACAACAATCCGGTTCTACTCTCCCGGCTTCTGGTGTAGCGGCTGCCTCTTTAACGACACCATTGAACGCTGCGACGACATTGGATTCGGCTGTTGCCAACTTCACGACAGCCAATGTACCGGTGGCCGGCACCGTACAGCTATCCGTTGACTCTCTCGCCGCGGACACCGCCAAAACAGAACTTGCCAGTGGCGTCACCGTGGCCTGGACCACACAGGCCGGAACCGGAACCGGTGCGCTTAGTGATGCTAGCGGGGCATCCACAACTTACACGGCTTCTACAGCAGGTACGGCGCAAGTCACGGTGACCGTGACGCAAACCGCTTCAAATATCGTCAAGACCGACACCGTGGCTATTTCGAACTTCACGGTTGCCGCTGACCCAGTTCCCGCGGCACTTGTCGATCCGGCTGCAGCAGACATTCCAGACCTACCTGATATCAGCAGTTTCGATGCAGGAACCGCCGAATCTGTAGTGCTCAAGCCTTCATCAGCAGCCACTAGCCTTTCGGTAGTGGATGCGGGTGACTCGAATGTGTCAGGTTCGGTGAACTTTGGGGCCGGGGCAATTCCGACCAATACCAGTGTTGGCGTCCTTACCAGCATGAGTTCAGCCGGGAGTGGCACAGCGGCTATGCCATCTGGAGTGACTTCAGTTGGCTCCTCAATCATGTCGATCGCGGTGACCGACAAAGACGGCGTCGCAGTCGGTAGTAGCTACCGCCTGAATTCAGACGCAACAGTTTCGATGCAGCTGCCTCTGAGCACAGTGACAGCTGCGGGAGCGGATACACAGGGCATCTCGATTTACAAGGCGGCTACCGAAGCTGGCCCCTGGACGAAACTCTCCAGCACCGTTACTAATGTGGACGGGGTGGTGGGAGTTACCGGTCAGGTAAGATCATTCTCAGTCTTCAGGATCGGTTTCGAAGGCCGAGGAGAGGTTGTCGCTGAGGCCGTTCTGCCATCTGCCGGTGATGCAGCCCCGACTACAACGCAGGCGCTCCTCGTAACGGGGTTGGGTCTGTTGTTGATGGTAGGTGGTGGTGCCTACGTACGCCGACAGCGAAGGGCGAACGAAACGGCTTAAACGTTGACGCAGGGCGTCGACAGTGAATAGATCATGGAAAAGGGGGCGCGGTTTATCCGGGCCCCCTTTTCATTTGCACCCACATCTCTGTATCTGGGAATGTATCCGGCAATCGTTATGCCCCCACGATTCCAAGACTCACGGATGACCACATGAAGATTGAATCGGCGCCACGGCTAGGAATTTGGCCCGGTGCTGTGTACAGGCACCGCGTGGGTCTGATCGCACTGACGATTGCCTCGTTAACATTCCTTCTCTACCTGTTAACACTCGCCCCTGGCCTGACATGGCGCAACTCCGCTTCAGACGGCGGAGATCTCCTCACCGCCGCGTTCACGTGGGGGATTCCGCATCCGACCGGATATCCGACTTACCTGATTTTGTTACGAGGGTTCTCGTCTATCATCCCAACGGGCAGTGTCGCTCTACACGGGAATCTTTTTTCAGCGATTACTGCATCGGCCGCCATCGGGCTGTTGTTCATGGCAACGGTCCGAATTCTTCGATCGCTTCCGCTATCCACCGGAATAACTGACCGGTATGTATTGATCTCCGCAGGAGTCTCGAGTATCTCCATGGCGGCTTCACGCGAGTTGTGGTCTCAGGCAACGGTCACCGAGGTTTACGCGCTTAATACATTGTTCGTCTCGGCGATATTGTGGATCACACTCGGCTTGCGCGATCGGCAGAGGAACGGGGGTGTCGGTTGGCGATACGGAGCAAGCATCGGCCTGTTATCCGGCGTTGCGCTGGGCAACCATCTGACTATCGCCGCTGTGATACTCCCGTTACTTGCATGGGGGATTCTTGGTGGTGGGGCTAGGACGCTTCGCGTCGGCCATGCCCTACCCATCATGGTGGCTGGTGCACTGGGTCTCTGTGTGTATGCATACGCCCCGATTGCATCGTCACAGGCCCCTGTGCTCAACTGGGGACATCCCGACAGCCTCCAGGGCTTCTGGTGGATGGTGAGTGGGACGGTGTATCAGGGCTACGCATTTGGCGTAGGCGGCCAGGAACTCTGGGATCGCCTAGTTACCTCGGCGGATCTGCTCTTCGCCCAGTTCGCGTTCGTCGGCGTTTTACTAGGATTCGCCGGTTTCTCCATCATCTGGGCCCACCGCCGATATCTCACCGTAACGCACCTCGTTTCAGTGGTGATACTGATCGCGTATGCGGTTAGCTACCGCACCGTTGACTCGTTCATCTACCTGATCCCGGTATTCATGCTGTTCTCCATCTGGATTGCGGCCGGAACCCTACGGTTGTTGTCCAACATCAACGTTATCCAGCAGGCTCTGTCTACCATGCTATCTATACGGCATAGTGTGATTGCGGCCACATTTCTCTTCGTAATTGTGGCGGCCGTTCCTGGATTCTCGATCATCACGAACTTCAGTCAACTGGACCTGAGTGATGACCATGAGGCGGCCGACTACTCGGTCGCCGCATTCGATTCCATGGAACTAGAATCAATCGTGTTGACGCGGACAGAAAACAGTGTCTTTAGCCTCTGGTACCAATCGTATGTGGCTGAGATAGAACAGAGAGTGATGCCAGTATCCGTGCCTCACATCGTGTTCGACTGGTACTGGGATGATCTTGTGATTCAGTTCCCCGAAAGAATGCCAACAACCCGCCCTGAAAGCATGCAAGACCGGGTACTGGCCATAATTGACCATAACCTCGGCATCAATCCTCTTTACGAAGCTGACTCAGGTATGACCGCCCTGCCAGGTTTGCGCCTCGTTGAGGAGGGAATCCTGTTCAGGATTGAACCCGAGTAACTAGAGCTCCAAACGTGCCAAAAGATTTTGTGCCCTGACGACGGTCGGACGATCAATCATCTTTCCGTCCAGGGATGTAGCGCCGCTACCCTGTTTTTCCGCCTCATCTGCGGCGTCCACGATTCTTCTGGCGTTCGTTATCTCTTCTTCCTGTGGAGTAAAAGCGTTGTTAATGATCTCCAGTTGCGCCGGATGAATCGCACACTTCCCGTCAAACCCCATCGATCGTGCCACAACTGCTTCACGGGCAAGACCTTCCGGATCCCTGAAAGCAACGTAGGGAGTATCCAGTGCTCCTACCCTGGCCGAGACTGATGCTGCGATAATTTCACCCCGTGCGTGGGCCACAGAAGGACCGTTTGGGTCGTCCGAGGAGGTGGAGGCCGCCCACCCGCCAAGATCTTTCGCTATCCCGACATCCGCCGAGAAGTCTTCTGCGCCGAAACATACAGCTGCAATGCGTGACGAGGCACTACAGACTTCGTATGCATGCGCTATCGCACGCGCGGTCTCAATCCACGGGTAGATGGAGATTATTCCAGGTTGAAGTCCGTTACGACGCTCCGAAGCAGTGATTATTGAGTCGATGCGTCGCACATCGCCGGCGCTGCGCACTTTACCAACTGATACGCCGACAATCAGTGGCCCGATCACGGCCTCAAGGTCTTCGTCGAATAGACCGGTATCAAGTGAGTTCAATCGAGGTATTACAGGTGTGCCGCGGCTCCCCAGATTCTCCAGGTTGGCAGCAATATCGCGACGTGCTGCCGTTTTTTCTCCAAATGGCACTGCGTCTTCCATATCCGGGAAAATAGCGCCTGCCGCTGCAATAGCAGCTTTCTCAAACATATCCGGCCTGTTTCCGGGCACGAATAGGACGCTTTTTGGAACTAGCCGCATAGATCACATACTCCGGGGCGCTTGTTACAGGTTATGTCACTGGTTCCGAAAGCCCAGTAGACGGCTGCATGGCGATAATGGTTGCCACAATGGCTTCAGCGCGTCCCCAGAACAAAAGTGGGCAGATTCCAGTCATAGTTGTTTTGCACACAAGTGAACCACATCCAACAAACATAAAGGTTCGAACGATTATCGAGTTCATCACATGTCACTCCGTATCGAGATAATCGCCGTCCGGGGCCTTCCGGAAGTGGTTGAGAGAGATGATCTTTCGGCCATGATCTATGACGCCGTTCGAGGCCAGGGGGCCGATCTTAAAGACGGAGACGTGGTTGTAGTGGCGCAGAAGATAGTGTCAAAGTCTGAAGGCGCCGTCGTTGACTTGAAGACGGTCACACCGTCAAAACGGGCGCATGAGTTGGCGGAGACGGTCAAGAAGGATCCGAGGCTTGTCGAGGTCATTCTTCAACAATCCGCACAGATCGTTCGGGCAGCGCCGGGAGTTTTGATCACCGAGACGATTCACGGCCTCGTGTGTGCAAATTCCGGGGTCGATAGTTCAAACTCGGCGCAGGAAGATCAGGTGATTATTTTGCCTCCGGACCCCGACAAATCAGCGCGCGAACTTAAGTCAGCGCTAGAAAAGCGCTCTGGACTTCGTATCGGGATCGTCGTCTCTGACTCGTTTGGGAGACCGTGGCGTGAGGGCAGCACAAATATCGCAGTTGGCATCGCTGGATTCGAACCACTGGACGACGCGCGGGGTCGGGGGGATGACCACGGCCGGGTGTTAAACGCCACGGTTGTGGCCGTTGCAGATGAACTAGCGTCTGCCGCACAACTCGTGATGGGGGAGTTTGGCGGCGTGCCAGCGGCGATAGTCCGGGGGGCTCAGATTACCCGTTCTGACTCAGCGGGTGCCAGGCTACTACAGCGCAGTGCGAAGACAGATTTGTTCCGTTAGGGGCCGCTCTTAGGGTCAGGACCCGTAAGGGATCAACTGGCGTCTTTGGCTGCCTTGGCCTTCTTTGCTTCGGCGGCTTTGGCGGCGGCGGCCTTGGCAGCGCTTGCTTTCGCTGCTCCCGCTTTTCCGGAACGAGCCGTCCAAGATGGAGTGTATTCGTATGAGTTGCGGAACTCTCGCTTCATGCCGCAGACGGTGCATGACCCATCACTGGTCGGCCCATTAGGGGGTTCAATAAGCCACGCGTGCTTGCAATCGGATTCAGGCTCTTCTGCGACCTCATCTACAACCTCATCAATGACCGCGGTGGCCGTCGTTACGGCGGCTTTCGTCTTCGCTGTCGCTTTTGCAGCAGTTTTACTTTTCGCTGCTGCCTTGCTCACGGTCTTGCCGGAAGTGGATGCGGACTTCTTTGTCGCCAACGGGCGTTCCTCCCAGCTGTTATGTCCACCCTGACCGGGTGGGTGTCCTGCAATCGTTCATTGGGGACGTGTCAGGTGCAAAAAAAAGGCCTATGTCTCACGCACATAGACCCGGGCCAGCGTTTGATACTAACAGGTTTTGCTATGAGTCACTCGCTCGCACCGGATACCCATATCGCCAACAGTTAAATTAGCGGCCTGAGACCTCCCGGCGGTCTACAACTACGTAATTATCTAGCTTTACTTGAACGTAACACAGGCTCCCGTAATTCTTAGACGAGCACATTGACAGGGCCAGTCGATTTGCGGACTTCACTTAAGAACACTGCGTAAACGTTTAATGCCTTCATCATCGACCAGAGGTTAGCAAAGTTAAGAACAAGGGACGCTCAATTTGATGAGTTGCGAATTCCAATCCGTAACGATAAATAATCCATCTCTTTGCGCGTACGATATCGCCGTTATAGAGGCCGCCTCCACCTCTCTGGTGGATCGAATTACCGGATTTACAAGCGGTGACCGCGTTTGTAAATACTCGATCGATGGCGGAACCACGCTCAAAGTCTCCGCACACTAGGTGATTGGCGTGACCCCATCGAGATGCGAAGTCTGATTGAAACTCATCAACGTGGCCGGGCCATTACCTGCGCCCACAACACTGATGCCGCAATTTGAGAAGTGAAACCGCCCTAGCGCGGTTTGAGGTAGGCCCAGCAGGACGGTCATCAAACATTTGAGTGAGCCCCCGTGCGCCACGATAGCCACGTCACCTTCCACATCGAGTACCGCCGTCTCATCTAAGAAGTGCCTGGCTCTTTCAATCACATCGCCCATCGATTCGCCGCCCGGTGGACAGAAGTCCGGATCACCAGACGATAATCTTTGTCTCCCCAGCGGATCAACTCCGCCAATGTCATCCCAGAGCTGGCCTTCCCATTCTCCAAAGTCAATTTCTCGTATGGTTTGAGACAGTTGAACGGGGGCACCAATGGCATCCGCCGTCCGCGCACACCTCACCAGGTCACTCGACCAGATCGCTTGCACATCAAAATTGTCGCGAACGAACCCCCCCGACATATCAGCTTGCGCTAACCCACGCTCGTTCAACGGTTCATCGCGATGGCCCTGGGCGCGCCCAGTAACATTCCAATCGGTCTCTCCATGGCGAACAAGGATCAATCTCGTCATTTAGTAACTCAAGCGCCAACTATGAGGTCGGCGTCCTACTTGCGTGCGTTGGGTCTCGGTTTGGGATTCTAGTCGGACCAATAATCCCAAAACCAGTTCTCCCACTTAAAAGATTCTTAACATTGCACCTGCAGAACAGAGTTGAGCAATGTAATGAAAGATAACGAGCTATGGCTTTGCTGCGCGAAAAGACATACTGAAACCAATGTTGACAATACATAACAGGTGCTTGACAATGATGATTATGTTCACCACTATATATTAATATGATGACCATAGACATCATTAGTCAAGATTTAGTAAATATTTATGTCTCACTGCCGGTGCGTTAAGACGTGCAAGGTAATCACTCGGTGAAAACCGTGGCTTTTGACTGGTGGCTGCACGACAATAATGTGTCGGAATTGGCCGCCAGACACGCGGATCGGGTTACCCGGAGGATCCAAATTGGCAACTGGCTCGAACATCATCGAGGCACAGAACATATTTAAAACGTATCGATCACGCAGCGTCGTTGTAGAGGCTCTGAAAGGAGTCAGTCTCTCGGTGGCTACCGGAGAGATGGTCGCAATTATGGGGCCAAGCGGTTGCGGAAAGACCACCTTACTTAACTGCATATCCGGGTTGGATGCTGTGGATGAAGGGGAGGTTGTTATCGATCACAAATCCCTGAAAGGGATGTCCGATGATGCCCTCAGCGAATACAGGGCGAAATCCATGGGTTTCGTCTTTCAGGCATTCAATCTTCTTCCAGTCCTATCCGCTCGCGAGAACGTAGAGCTTCCCCTCGTGCTTGCAGGAGTCAAGGCAGACGCAGCTCGTGAGAAGGCAATGGAGAAGCTCAGACAAGTCGGGCTGGTTGACTGGGCGGATCACAACCCAAACGAATTGTCCGGCGGTCAAATCCAGCGTGTCGCCATTGCACGCGCCCTGGCAAACGACCCGGCGATCGTCTGGGCGGACGAACCGACGGGCAACCTAGATTCTGAGAATACCGTTCAGATCATGGACCTACTCTGCGATCTAAACGAGTCTCAGGGCCAAACATTTGTACTAGTCACACATACCCCGGAAGTCGGCAGCCGAACACACCGCATCGTCAACATGCGTGACGGTTTAATTGAATCATCTGCACACGTGGGCCCTTAGGAGAACTAAGAAAACTTGGAAACCCTATTTGGCGTTCCGATGTTGTGGCTGTCCATTTCGCTGGCGACGATTCTAGGGATCACCAGCCTCGTACTCATCAGTATGGCGATGCGTAACCGCATTCTCTTGAAACTCGCCCTCAGAAACATCCCGAGACGACGAGCGCAAACCATCCTGATCGTTATCGGTTTGATGCTGTCGACAACCATAATTTCTGCCTCACTGGCTATCGGAGACACGGTCACCGGATCGATTCGCGGCGTGGCTTTGGACGCACTTGGCCACACCGACCTCAGACTCCGAACACCAATAGCTAGTGGTGATGCGGAAAGTGCCGTCTTTGCCGACGATCCAGACGGGACAGCATTCTTTGTTGATCGTTACCTGAGTTCAACAACACTTGGTTTGGCTATCAAGGTCGTCAAATCTGACGGGCGCATCGACGGAGTGATGCCCCAAATACGGGAGGTCCTGCCCGTTCTGGACATGCAATCGCAATTAACCGAATCCAGGATGACCGTAGTCGGATTTGATACGTCACGACAGCAAGGGTTCGGCGAGATTCATGATCTCGACGGGCAGATAGTAAAGTTGGATTCACTTTCGGATACCGAAGTATTTTTGAACAGCGCAGCCGCTGAAGAGCTTGATGCAGTAACAGGTGACAGGCTTCAGATTGTGTCGCCCAGTGGACGTCATACCTTCACTACAAAGGCGATCATCCGTAACAACGGGCTGGCAGCGAACGACTATCGGACGATTATGTCGCTATCTGCGATGCAGCAGATTATGGAACGCCCGGGACAGGTCAACCGGATAGATCTATCCGTAACCGGCGGAATAACGAGCGGGGTGGATCTTGCCGGACAAGCCGCGAAGGATCTACGGGTTCAGTTGACTGACCCCTTCGTCGCACAACAGTTATTTGATGTCTTGCGTTCCCCGACCGTGATCCGGACGCTGACCGCCTACGCCAACGATACCAGCAGCGGAGACCTTTCTCCCGGAGATGCCGCCAAAATACTTTCGGTTGTCGACGAACTTATTCCTGGCGAGACACATAATGCCCGCCATGCTTCTCGCATCGGAGCCATCCTTGCTTCGTTGTCAAACGACGATTCAGCCGAACATTTCATGGCGGCGCTCGGTGAGAAGCTAGTTACGGCATCTTCGATCGCTAATGAGGATGCACCTCCCAGTACGCCTGAACAAGTTTTAGATACCTTGACCAGGCCCAACGACGGGTTGGCAAGCATCAGCCCACTTGTGGATGCCCTCTCTCAACTTAACGCCGGAGAGGATATCGCCCGATACATTGAGGCGAACTCGCTCGAAATTCCCACGGCAACGGTATCTCTGCTCAAAATTGCAGAAGAGGCGCTGTCACCTCAGCCATCGTTTACGACATCGCCTGATGCCATTGTGACGGACGATTTCAGGATGCTCGCTGGAGACTCCGAACTTACGGCGCACATCGTTGCAGCTCTCGACTCGGTTAACAGTTCTGGCCGGCCGGGCCTCGCCCTAGCTGTCACGGCGATGTTTTCTACTCTTCAGATACTGTCCGTCGATGAGTTAAAGGGCGATAGCCTTGAACTGGCGGAATTAGTCGGGAACATCTTTCTGACCTTTTTCACCATCTTTGGTAGCTTTTCGATAATCGTCGGGTTGCTTCTAATCTTCCTGGTGTTCGTAATGCTGGCGGCCGCGAGATCAACCGAGATGGGGATCGCCCGCGCAGTAGGCTCGAAGCGCCGCCATCTCATCCAGATGTTCACTTACGAAGGTTTTGCCTACGCGCTCGGCGCCGCTCTGATCGGCACGGTCCTTGGAATACTTGCGAGTCTTGTCCTTGTGAAGATGTTGGCCGGAGCTATCGGTGACGAAGAAGATACCGCTTTTGCCTTCAAGTACTCCTTCACACTTACGTCGGTCGTGGCCGCGTTTTCTGCCGGAATGTTACTCACGCTGATGACAGTGGCTATCTCTGCTTATCGAGTCAGCCGTCTCAACATCGTGGTAGCCATCCGAGATCTCCCTCAGGAGTTCGTAACTTCTGACACACCACCGCTTAAAACACGATTGTCGCAGCTAGTCCAGTCAATTTTAGGTCCGTTATATCAGGCCTTCAGGGCGCTAAGCGCGGGCAGGCGCGGCGAGGGCGCATTCCTTCCACTGGTGCTAGTGATCATTCTGCTTATCCCCCCGGTTTGGGGATTCAGAATTGTGTGGGCAGTATTCAAAGTCTTCCAGCCATATCTTGCTATCGGTTGGCCGCTGATTATCGTCGGTGCGGCAATGGCAGGACTCGGATTGGCGACCAATCTGGCTGCGTTCTGGAGCCTGGGTATCAGCCTGATGTTAGTCGGGATCGGGCTATTTCTTCGCGGAATGCTTCGCCGAGCTGGCATCCGGGAGTCTGCCGCTGATCGATCTTCTTACACCTTCATTGGAGCGACCGTTCTCGTGTTCTGGGCATTACCCTTTGACGCGCTTGAGTTCATCACAGGAACCCTCGATAGCAATTTCGAAATGTTCATCCTCTCCGGAACCTGGATGGTGGCCTCCGCCGTATGGCTTGTGATGTACAACGCCGATCTGATCACGCGTGGGCTAGAGGCTTTGTTTCGTGGCTCACCGCTTATCAAAGCTGTCCTAAAACCCGCGATCGCATATCCGATGACGTCGAAATTCCGTACAGGGCTCACATTGGCGATGTTCTCGTTAGTGATCTTCACGATGATGGTATTCGCCATACTGAACAGCATCGGCAGCGATCTCGACGAAACTCCAGATCGGGTGACCGGCGGTTTCGATATCAGGGCCGAAACCAGCATCAATCTACCTGTAAAAGATATCGGGGCGGTGATTTCAAATTCAGAGAACCTGAACGCATCTGACTTCAACTTGATTGTCGGACACACGGACATCCCTGCCCAGGCGCGCCAAAAAGGGGCCACAGAACAAAGATTCTTAGGCCTCGGCGTCCGTGGAGCAGAACAGCTATACCTGGAAGAGACCCTGCTTGAGATCACCCATTTCGATCCAATTTACCTGCCGACCAGTAATCTTCTAGATAATCCCACCGCTATTTCTGAGGCCATTTGGGATGCGTTGGCCAACGATCCGACACTGGCCGTAGTTAGCGGTGACATGCTGCAGTCGAGCGGTGGGCCTCCCATATTTGGTAAGGCGGAATTCTCCGTGGAGGGGCTGTCCCAAGATGAGATCGGTCCCATCACCGCATTTGAAATAGAGATCCGCCAAGCCCAAGGTAGAGGTGCAGCTTCGACGCGAACAGTGATCGGAGCTATAGATCAGTTTGCCGAAACCTCTGAATCGGACGGCGGACCAATGGCACTCCTAATCACACGTGATGACCTGTTCACCGAGCTGTCTGGAAATTCATTGCCTTTCACTACGTTCAGGATTCGCCTTGGGGAAGAGGTCGATGCTGGGCGCGTTGCGGCGGCGATGGAAACGGTCTTTCTGGATAACAGTATGAAAGCCATAGATACACTTGATGAGATCAAAACAGGGATCGCGCAAAACAACGCGTTTAACAAGTTGTTCCAAGGTTTCATGGGACTGGGCCTAGTGGTTGGGGTCGCCTCCCTAGGGGTCCTGTCGTTCAGGGCTGTAGTAGAGCGCAGGCATGCCATCGGTATGATGCGAGCGATTGGTTACAAGAGCCGAATGATCCAGATCCAGTTCCTGTTGGAGTCGATCTTCGTCACAGTGCTTGGGTCAGCTCTTGGTATAGGCCTTGGCGCGCTCATCAGCTGGAACATCATCAATGAGATCAGTAACAGCAGGACCGAAATCACGTTTGACATCCCTTGGCTGACGGTCATGACCATCGTAGGGATCGTTGTTGCAGCGTCATTACTGGCAACCTTCATCCCGGCGCGACAGGCAGCGCACATCCACCCTTCACAAGCGCTCAGATACGAGTAGTTACTAAAGGCCGCCCGGCCTGATGTCCGGCCTCACGATCCCCGTAGACCCCAACATTCGGCGCGCCTGCGCAAGTCTGTCAGGCGTGTCGATATCAAACAGGCTGCGGCCGTTAGGGTCGAACGATGCAAGTTCGGCGTCTTCCATCACGTGCACGCCCGGATCTCCCGTCGTTATGGCGGAATTCACGAGGTCGTATATTGATCGCCGGCCAGCGTCCAGTGCTGACGAAATCGTCGGCAACCATGCCTCAGGCGAATAAACGGCGTGCAGCGGCTCGAGCCGACCGGCCTTTGAGGGAACGACGGTATCAAATGGGCCTCTGATAGCGACAACTGCCATTCCCATGATCAGGTCCGCCGACAGAAATGGGTGATCAGCGGCCACGAGAAATGCCTGAGGAGTGCCCGTCGCCTTCAGGCCAACTTCAATGCCGGCAAGTGGCCCAGCATCAAGCAATCGATCTGCGACAACATGCATGCCAAGCGCCAGCCCTGTGTCCGGCGTGGCATCGTCCTGATCCGCTGCGACCACGAGTACGATCTCGTCGCAGACTCGGTCGAGTGCCTCTTTGATTCGAGCCAGTAACAGCTTGCCTCCCAGAACGACCAGCGGCTTGGGGCGGCCCATTCTGGACGACGATCCGCCAGCCAATACGACTCCGGTCACCCCAGTATCGGGTCGGGTCCCTGTATCTTGCTGTCGCGAACGCGTTCCCACGCTATTTCTCGTCGTTCTCAGGCTTTTGGGAATCCGGCATAAGACCGCTGAGGTCCGGTCGCGGGGGCAGCCGGGTAGACGGGTGAAAGTTGGTCCACGCGAACCAGAACGACAGTCCGGCTACCACCGGTTCGAGCTGCTCGCCTTTGAGCTCGCCCTCGACACACATACCGTTTGTGGCATGCCAACGGCTTTCGGTCTCGATGTCATAAATCATCATCGGCTCATACTCGAGATCCTCCTCATCGACGACGTCGTTTATCTCGTCCAAAAGTACGTCGTTTGACTCGTCTTCGTCATCCTCCCACTCTTCTGCTTCAAACGTCAGCGTTTGTCCGTTTGAGATCTGTGCATGGAACGCCACCACAGAAGCGCTGCCCTGCTCGTACGAGACCACCAGGGGCGTCCCTCCGACGGTCTCATTAACGACCGGCTCGATTTGGAGCCATGACATCGGAAATGCGCAAGCATCGCCCCCAAGATCCACTCCGGCGACTATCTCTTTCGCGGGCCAGCGTGCATCACGATGCGGGGCACGATGCATGCCGGCACGCCCACCGGCGTAGTAGTTGTCGAACAGATCTTGAGTTGGGGCGACACTATCTCTAATCACATCGGATTCAGGGTAAGCATTGAGCCACGCCCCAAGCGTCGTGTTGAGCGACGGGATCTCGGGCAGTCGGGTTCCGGCCTCAGGGCCTTCCAGTGGAGCACCGTGGTACTGGATCCAGCGCACTCCGGACCTAACGTCATACATAACGGGCGAGTTAATAAGAACTCGCCCGGTAAACCCAAACTGCGGCACAAAATGCATCTCGGAATCGGACGAAACCAGAAATACCCGTGCGGTGTAGCAAAAGGGCGACCAGGTAACAGCCATTGGCGCGTCGCCAACGAGGTCGTGGACCACCTCTCTGTAGCTGAGGGCCGCGAGCGGGTAGGCTCGAGCCTGGCCCTCATGAACGATTCCGATCACGCGCGTCAACGGTGTGTAGTACTCAAGCGCCTCGTCACCCGTCATCGTCTCGGGGTTATGTAGAGGCTGCACACGATCGATCTTTAGAACCGGTCGGACCTTCTGGCGGACTTCCACCCGTTTGCCGTCTCGGTCGACAAATACAGACAGGTGATCTGCATAGAAACCTCGGCGCGCCAGAATCAAAGTCACGACCAAAGCGATGTACGTCGACATACCGGCGCCGCCTAGTGTCACGTTCTCGAAGCCGCCAGAGATCAGGGTCAAAAGCGCCATCGCGATGAAAATACCGCCGATTATCGCTCGTCTGCGTGGGTCCAGATTGTGGTCCCAGAACTGGCGGATCGAATTCAGTCGACTGCCGGTCGTTTCACCTTGGGCCAACGGTACCTCCGGACTGAGAGTAATCGCCGACCGAGGTTCACCGTGTTTGTACTGTCCGGGTCGGCGCGAATACGGGGGGGCGAGTTTAGCAAACGAGCCAACTGGGAGAGTCCCAATTAGTCCCGGATATCGAGAACCAGATCAAGGGATCTCCCTTGCTATACTTCCGTCCTTCGCGAATTGAGGAGATATCCTTCCCGTCATTTGGATATTTGCACAGTAGACAGGACTGCTGTGTTCCGGCTCATCGCCTGATTTATTCAAGGTCAAATCTCGGCCTTGTGAGTCAGTCCAAGTCATGAAAATAAGTATTGGAGCAAATGTGAGCAAACCCACCGCCCATGTCTCGGACAAACTGCTCGCACAGATATTCGAGGTGTCGAACGCAACGGTCCTATCGGCACTCCGACAGCGCGGCTATCACAAGGTGTATATGGAGGGTGTAAAGCCGCTAGCAACGGGCCGCCGACTTTGCGCCCGTGCGATTACGTTGCGCAGCCTCCCGGTGAGGCCGGACCTGGCCGAACGAATAGCCACGGGAGAACACGGCGACGGCTTCAACAACACGCCTCGCTGGGAGGCAGTCGACAGCGTCGGGCCGGGGTACACACTTGTAATCGACGCCATGCGCCGCTCGAATGTATCGACGGGCGGTGATGTCGTCTTCTCACGAATATTGACCCGAAAGGGCGATGGAATCGTGACGGACGGAGCAATCCGCGACGGCGCAGCAGTAGCCGAATATGGCTTCCCAGTTTACTCCGGGGGGTCGACCTCGATCGTTGGCGAGGACCATATCCTGCCCTACTCGGTGAACGAACCGATCCAGTGCGGCGGCGTACTCGTGTGGCCGGGCGACATCATTATGGGCGACGACGATGGCGTAGTCGTTCTGCCATCGCAGCTGGCGGAGGAGATCCTACCGTGGGCGATCGAGCACGATGAGATGGAACAGGCCGTGTTAGAGCACTCGATACGCACGGGGGAGTCTCCGGCTCCGTACTACCCGTTCAACGAAGAAACCAAGAAATTGTGGGAGAAGTGGAAAGCGGGTCGAACGTAATGCCGGAAGATACGGGCGTGAGATGTGACGATCGAGGTGAGGGGTCACATACCCAGTGCAACTCAAATTAGTCGTCTTCAATCACAATCGTCCCGATACGGCATAATGCGGGCAACCGGTTACTGTCCAAAAACGTGAATATCGATATCGTCCAGCCTCTGGCTGGTGCGAATCACAATAAGGTCCAGCCAGAGGCTGGCGTTAATGGCCACAAAAATCCGAGCATACCTCTTGATCGAAGCTGCGGCAGGCGTTGGCAACAGCGTGCTGGAAGCGTTGCGAGCGATGCCAGAAACGGTGCAAGCCGACCGCGTTACGGGTCCGTACGATGTGATCGTGATCATAGAGACCGAGTCCATGGACGCTATAAGCTCTGTCCTGCACGACCGAATCCATCCGATTAACGGCATCACTCGTACGATGAGTTGCCTCAGGTTCGAGACGTAGCCGGGTTGGCCGAACTGTCGATACCACGATCGCCGCGCCCCTGCTCACACAAGCGTCGTGAAGACTAATGGAACGACTTCTATTCCTGTTCGCCGCAGGCGGACTAGGTACGTTGGCCAGATACGGGGTCGCCACCTGGGTGCAGCGAACGACAACTACCGATTTTCCTTGGGGAATCGTGGTCGTGAATGCCATAGGCTCGTTCGTGCTTGGGCTGCTCTACACCCTAGCCGAAGAGCACAACCTGCTCACCGGCGAACTCCGGATTGCCGTCCTCGTCGGCTTCATCGGCGCATTCACCACCTTCTCCACCTTCGCCTTTGACACAGGCCAACTGATCCGAGAAGACCGCTATATGTGGGCCGTCGGAAACATGATTCTCAATAACGCCATAGGACTATCGCTGGTGTTTGTGGGGATATGGATCGGGCGGTTACAGGCGAGTTAGGGGGACGGGGTCCCAACGACCAAGCTCAAGTGAAGATTTTCGGCAATGATCTCAACGATAAGGGGGAACCCGAATCAACTTCAGGCGCCCCCCACAGACCCTGATCAGTGCACCGAAACCATTCGTTCTGCTATGTAATCGAAGTTGATGTCTTCTCCTAGGCCGGGGCGGCTTGGCATTGGGATGTAGCCGTCTTCGTCCATTGGGTCAACAATGCTGTTGAGGTGTGCAGGGACTTCGTCGTAATCGATAAACGGGTGTAGTAGGCCCCGCTCGTACCAGGTGGTGTTGGAGATTCCTCCGATGACAGCGAGGTTTCCCGCCCCACCACCGTGTATTTCGCAATCCATGTTGAACGACTCGGCCAGGTGCGCTGCCTTCATACTGGGGCTTATTCCACCCACGTCGTGAACCCCCACTCGCGTGATGTCACACGCCTTGCCCGTGATCCACTCCGCCCGTGTATGGAACTTTCCGTAGGCGTATTCGGGGCCAATGATCGGGATCTCAAGCTGCTCGGCAAGCCAGCGGTAAGCTTCAGTCGAGTGCTCGTCCATGGGTTCCTCATACCAGTAGTAGCCAAGTGCCTGGATTCCCTTGCCCAGTTCCAGTGCTTCCATCCTTGAGTACCAGTGGTTGGCATCGAGCATCAGCGGAAAGTCTTCGCCGACGGCCTCACGAACGGCCGCACAGGCCTTAATGTCCATCTTCACGTTTGGTGCCCATTCAACCGGCGGCATCCACGTGTGCAGCTTGATCGCCTTGTATCCGCGCTCGACCATCCACTCGGCGTACCTGCCGTAATCCTCAGGAGTGGCAAGGCCGCCGTCCATCTCGTCACCGCACATGGTCGATCCGTAGGCAAGAACCTTGTCCCGATAGCCGCCCAGTAGTTTCCATACGGGAGTGTTCAAAGAGCGACCTGCGAGGTCCCACAGCGCCAGTTCTGCGACGGCAAGGGTGCGATCCGTAAGGTTGTTTCCACTCCCGCGCTGCCACTTGGCGAGATTGATCCAGAGTTTCTCTCGATCCATGGCGTCTTGACCCATGAAGACCTTCTTGATGTAGTTGTCGATCAGGTATGGACGGAGCAGGTCAGGCGATCCGAACGAGTAGCCGGAGTGGCCTTCATCCGTCGTGATGGTGAGCATCGCCTCTTCGGAATCGTGCTCGTCGCCAGGATGGGTGTGGCCGTCGGTGTCATTGACCTTTTTTGACGGGGTGTTGAACACCGTGACTGAGATTTGTTCGATCTTCATACCGGGTACTCTCTTTAAAAGGGTTGATCACCGACGCGGGCTTGGACTGTGCGGGTTGTTCTTTGCGGCATTTTAAGACCGAGGCGAATTCGATGGCCCACCCACAGACGTGGACAATTCAGACGGCGCCACTCTACTCGCTAAATAATGAGCGGGGAATTGTTCAGGAGTCGCCTGGACTCGCCCGGGACCGTAAATAATTGGGAAGGTTGAATGTGAGACATACCCGTTATCTGATGGCCGCGAGTTCTCGAACGTTCTTGCTCGGTCTCGATCGGTCAACGATGGTGTTTGATAAGCGATCCACACCTATGGAAAGGGAAAACATGCACACGTTTTCCTTTGGTGCGGATGAGGTAGAGCATTTACTGAACGGGACCGTGCCAGATCCAATCCCCGGTCACTGGGAATACAGACGAAACAATCTCGTCGAGAAGGTCGTTGACCGTGCGCAGTATGGAGGCGAGGGGATTGTTATTGAGTTCAAGGCTGAAAAACTCGAAGTGCCCGGATTCACCTATGAATACTCGGATGCTTCCCCGTTGATGTTCGGATTCACACCGGGAGTTGCGCATGTCTCTGCGGTTTATCGAATGACTCAGGACAACCCGCTCACAATTGCATCCGTTGTGGTCGAGAGTCTCGCGCCTTAGTCCGTCCGACATAACCAACCGCTCTATCTGACTTTCGCAGCGATGTTCTCCATTTACTGGAGGGGCGAAAGGAGCGAATTGCAAAGCTAATTAAAGTTGTCGGTTGAAAAATGGCTCCGGAGGCAGGAATCGAACCTGCGACCAATCGGTTAACAGCCGACCGCTCTACCGCTGAGCTACTCCGGAGCGTCGCATGTCGTCGCAGTTAACCCTGTCGCTTTCAAACAGGGAAGCGCGTACTCGCGAGCTACAAATGGTAGCACCGAGGATTGGCGATGTCTTCGAATGATCCGGGCGAATTCTCGCAGTGTGCCCCTTGCATCTAAATTTCTGATTTGCGGTAAATGAAGGAGTTTGAGTGTGTCGCCCACATAAAACCACTCTCTGGTCCCTTCCTACGTTAGGAGGGGAAATCGAGTTGCGGGCGTTGACGGCTGGGAGCCCCGTTGCTAGCCTCGATCCGGTATGGCTGACATTAACAAATCTCCTAAAACCAAATCTGGAGCTAAGCGCGGCGCTGTCGAAACGCGTCTGACGCAGGCCGCTGAAAACTATTTGCTCTCGATCTACATGGTTCAGGAGCAAGGGCTTACGGTCACAAACGCTCACCTTGTTGATCAGTTGAAGCGCACTCCGGAGTCAGAGGGACTCGGCACATCTGCGCCGTCGATCGCCGGAATGCTTCGACGCATGGAAAAAGAGGAGCTGATCACACACAGCCCGAGTCGAGAGATCAACCTCACCAAAGAAGGCACCCGGCTGGCCGAACAGATGGTACGAAGACATCGGCTTGCAGAGCGAATGATCGTCGACATGCTGGGCTTGGACTTGGTTAATGCCCACGTGGAGGCACACCGCCTCGAGCACGCTATCTCCGACGAGTTGGAGGAGCGGATCCGGGTGACTCTGAGAAATCCGACGACCTGCCCCTTCGGCCACCCGATACCGGGGAGCGGTTACAGCCCCTGCCCGGCGAGCACGACGATCGACGAGGCGCCGGTCGGCCAGCCTTTGCGATTGGATCGAATTCCAGAGGATTCCCCGGAACTGCTGGAGTACCTTGTGAGTAACGGACTGGTGCCGGGCGTCGCTATAGAGATCCTGGAATACGCGCCGTACCGAGGAGTCGTGACTCTCAAGACGGTCGATGCTTCGCCGGTGCTTGGCGCTGACGTGGTATCTCGCATCTGGGTATGCCCTATGAATTGCGGGCTGGACTGTGCTACGCGGACTGCTGACCGCTGAGTAGATCCGGTCCATGAATGGATCGACGCACATCATCCTTCCACCGAAGGCGCCCTTAATCCCGACTGAGAGAAGCCGCACGCGATCGCGTTCCATTTGTGGAATCTCTTCTGCATTGGTATGACGATCCGCGTCTCCAAGTCGTAAAATTGGTTCGGGTGTCGCCAGTCGACGCTGCCCTGCTAATAGACGAACCACAAACGGACTGCCCATGAACAAGCGAAACGGACGCGTCAACTTCACGTTGCAACGCGAACTTGGCATGCTGATCGACGAGTCGATCTCCGATCCTAGGCTCGCGCCGATGACTTCTGTCACGCGGGTTGAGTGCACGGCGGATTACTCGACAGCACACGTCTACATAAGTTCCCTAGGAGATCCTGAGGTTCGACATGGGAGCCTTCAGGCATTGGAATCGGCCTCAGGATTTCTTCGCCGAGAGGTCAACAAGCGAATCCAGATCCGACACGTCCCACGCCTCGTCTTCCACCTGGACGATACGCTTGTCGAGGGTGCCAGCATGCTCAAGATGATGGATGACGTGGCGCAACAGGACAGCAAACTCCCAGAGAATAAGTTCGAGGAGCCCCCAGAGGGGGCCGCGTCTGAGGACTAGTAATGGGATGCTCGAACACTGATCAGGTCGAGTCAGGTGCCCCACAGAAAGGTCGCACGCCCAAAAAAATGTGGCCGCCGCAGATAAATGGCGGCTTCCTGAATATCAACAAGCCGGCCGGGATGACGTCGATGGATGTGATCCGGATTGTTCGCCGGTTGACGGGTCAGCGAAAGGTCGGGCACGGCGGCACCCTTGATCCAGACGCTACCGGAGTACTGCCGATCTGCATCGGCCGCGCAACCCGATTTATCGACAGATTCGTCCAGGGCCGCAAGGTGTATGAAGCCACGGCCACATTCGGAACATCTACTGATACATACGACGCGTCCGGACGAGTTACCGCCAAATCCGACGCCAGCACTATCACCCGAGAAGTTATCGAGGCCGCACTACCCGGGTTCATGGGTGAGATCAGCCAGATACCGCCCATGTATAGCGCCATCAAGGTGAAGGGTGTAAGACTGTATAAGTTGGCGAGGGAAGGTAAAGAGATAGAACGTGAGCCACGTGAAGTGATGGTGTACGGACTCGACATTACATCGTGGGACTCGCCCACACTCGAGTTACGTATCGAATGCGGGAGCGGCTTTTACGCACGGTCAGTCGTCCACGATCTCGGTCAGGCCCTGGGCAACACAGCGCACCTCGGTAAGTTAATTCGATCGCAGGTCGGTCGGTTCGCTTTGGGCGAAGCCGTGACCCTTGAAGGGTTGGAAGAATCGACGAAAGCCGGCGACTGGGAACAGATGCTGCACCCGATAGACACTGCGCTATTGGACCTGCCTGCTGTTGTAGTAGATCCGTTCCAGGAAGAGGCCATTGGTTTCGGGAAATCGATTCAGCCCGGCAGCCGAGCGTCTGCAAACGACGCGTCACAGGTAAGGGCCTACAACCGTAAAGGTGAACTAATCGCCCTGATGGAACACGACCCGATACTCGACCAGTTGAACCCGGTTCGGGTTCTAACAACTTCTTAAATCAACTGCACTGAACCCGTGATTATCCTTTTTCTCCGTAATTTGACTTCTTTCACATGTGACGCCTTCGCTGGGGCATCTTTAAGATCACGGGCATGAATTTTTCTTTGCCGCTGCTAAGCGCGGCAGAATACATACTCGTTGAGGAAGTAGGGCATCTCATCCTTCTCCTCGCGTTCATTGTTCTCGCAGCCAAACTTGCGGGCGAGATAGTGGAGCGTTTCGCGTCATTGCCTTCAGTTCTCGGAGAGCTCGGCGCGGGAATCTTGATCGGGCCGTTTGCGTTGGGCGGCATCGAGATCGGATCGTTCGGACCATTGTTTGAGGTTCCTAAAGCGATCGATGGCCTTGGCAATGCAGTCGATGTGATTACACCTGTGTCGCCAGAGTTGTTCTTCGTTGCAGAGATCGCGGCGATCATCCTGCTATTTCAGGCCGGACTCGAAACAAACAGAGCACAGTTTTTCCGATGGATGAAGCCAGCTACCGCAGTGGCGGCCGGCGGTGTAGTTGTTCCGTTTGCCTTCGGGTTTCTCGCGACAATATTCTTGGGATTCGCCAGCCTGGATAGCACACAGGAAATACTTCCAGCGCTATTCGTGGGCGCAATCATGACAGCGACATCTGTCGGCATAACGGCACGCGTTCTGGGAGACATAAAACGTCTCGACACCCCGGAAGGCACAACGGTGCTCGCCGGGGCCGTGGTGGACGACGTACTCGGCATCCTCATTCTGGCGATCGTCATCGGTATCGCAGAGACCGGAGAAATCCCGATCACAGATATCGGATTCCTTGGCGCCAATATTCCGGTCCCGATGGACATCCTTGTTATCGCCGCAAAAGCGATCGGGTTCTGGCTGGGCTTACTTATAATCGGAAGTCTGCTCGCAAATCGGATATCTAACGCTTTCCTATGGTTCAGAAGTCCCGGCGTGCTGGTTGGACTGGCACTGTTCCTGGCATTCCTGGCGTCGGCGGTCGCAGAGATCTACTTTGGCCTTGCTATGATCATCGGCGCTTACACCATTGGATTGGCGCTCTCCGACACGGATCTGAAACACCGAATCGAAGAGCCGATGATCCAGATAGGCCACTTTGTGGTGCCGATCTTCTTCGTAGTAATCGGGATGCAGGTAGACCTGGGTGCCATGAGCGCAGCGATTACGTTTGGAATAGTCCTCAGCATTCTCGGAATTCTCAGCAAGGTGATCGGTTCCGGACTACCGGCGCTGGCTGTCGGATTCAATCGCCGTGGCGCATACCGTGTGGCGATCGGCATGCTTCCCCGTGGCGAGGTAGCGCTGATCATAGCCGGGATCGGGTTATCGGCCGGAGTGATCGGACAGGACGTGTTTGGGGTCGCTATCGCCATGACAATTGTGACTACTATGATTGCTCCAATTCTCCTGGTACCGGCGTTCACGGCGGGTGGGTCTGGTCTCCGAAAGCCCATGCACGATACGAAAGAGCATCGAGACCGAGGGCGTCCAGAAGACGATTAACACGTCTGTTCCCCATGCTATATTTGAACGTCCAAAGAGCCCCCGTAGCTCAGCGGATAGAGTACCGGCCTCCGAAGCCGGGGGCGTGAGTTCGAGTCTCACCGGGGGCACCACTCACAGTCTGTGACCCATTAGGGCCAACGGCCGCCCGCCGCATGAGTGATAAGGTCGGTAACCTATGACATCACGTGAGCATGGGCAGCGATGGGTTCCACTTGGGGAGCGATTAATCGAGGCGCTGCGGGACGAAATCGCAGCCGCCCGAAGTAACGATCCGCTCAGCCCTATCACGGTCGTGGTTCCCTCGTTCTACAGCGCATTCTTCATGAGACGCCGACTTGCGAGTGATGGATCGTTGTTCAACGTCCAGTTCCTTCGCGTGGAAGACCTTGCGGATGCCCTCGCCGGCTCCGCCGATCCGCGACCACCACTTTCCAGGCTGCGCGCCTCAGAGATAATTCATGCAGTGGCAAACGACGAAACGACCATTCTGCCAGAGGCTTTCAGCCGAATACGCGGCCAGGACAGCTTCCAGCGAGCTTTGCACCGGACGCTTGACGATCTCGATGCATCTGGCGTGGGTCCTGATATCGTTACGGGAATTAGCGAAGGTTCGACCGGTTGGAAATTCACTTCGGCGGTACTGGAGTTGTTTGCCCACTACCGAGAACGTGCCGGCGCATTCGCGTCCGCCTCAGACGTGGCGGCCCGGGCGGCGGAATCTGTCAGGGCAAATGTAGCATCGTTGAACCGATTCGGTCTCATCGTGCTGGCGCTTATCGAGGAGCCGGTGGCGCAGCATCGTGAACTGATCACTGCGCTACTGCTCCGACCGGCAACCCGGGTACTCATCGGCGCAACAGGGGACCACGATAGCGACCGACTTTTGTCACAGGCTCCAGGTGTCCTTACCGCGCCGGATGTCGAAGTCGATTCATCAACGAGATCCGGGCTCAGCGGAATCAGGTTTGTCTCGACGCCCGACCCAGCTGAGGAGGCGCGGTGGATCGTCAGGGATGTTCTGGCGGCAGCGCGAGAAGGTACGCGTTTTGCCCGAATTGGCGTGTTTTTTGAAGAACCTTCCTATGGAGCGCGCTTAACCGGAGCGTTCCAGTTGAGCGGAGTTCCAGTCTCTGGGCCTTCGCCGATCACCCTCGCCAACACTCCCGGTGGACGCTGGATTCGGGGATTACTAGCGTTCTTGGACCATCCCGGCTCAATGGATCACACAGGTGACGGGGATTCGAGGTTTGCCAGGGACCGGATGGCGGCATGGGTCACGGGCAGTCCCGTCGTCACTGCCGACGGGGACCCCGCCGCGGGCGCGGCATGGGACGTCATATCTCGTAATGCTGGCGTGGTTGCGGGCGCTGGATCTTGGGACCACAGACTGGCCGAACATGCCAGACGACTGCGCGTTCGGGCGGAGAAAGCAGCAAAACAGGACGAGAGCGATGATGCATCTCGGTCAGCCTGGATCAACGAGGCTAACGAAAGCGAGCGACTTCGTAAATTCGTGGCCCAATTGGCCGCCGAACAGTTAAGCGCAGAACGAAATGCGTCGTCCTGGGGCTGGGGCGACTTCGTCACGTGGCTCAAAGCGCTTAAGGAGAAATACGGCCAGGCCCGCGCGTTGGAGTCGGATGGCGACGAGGCTGCACAAGCACTGAATTCTGCGCTGGACGCTATCAGCGATCTCGACTCAATTAACCTTCCGTCACCCACGTTCCAAAGGTTCCGTCGAACGCTTGAACAAGAGCTCGACCGGCCACTCTCCCGCGTTGGGCGGCTTGCAAGTGGCGTGTTTGTCGCTCCTCTGAGACAGGCCTCAGGTTGCGATTTCGACCTGATTTACGTTGTTGGAATGGCGGAAGGCAGCTATCCAGCGATCGGATCAGAAGACCCGTTGCTCCCAGACATCTTTCGGAACGGAGTACCTGGTCTCAAGACCTTGGGAGATGAACGGGCCAGCGCTCGACGACGCTACCTGACGGCACTCGGAAGCGCACCCCAACGTGTACTGGTGTGGCCCCGATCGCAGCCCGGAGCGACGCGGCAGGTATGGCCGTCTCGCTGGTTCAGGGAAGCTGCGGAGGTGGCCCACGGCAAGCCCCTTCCCGCCAACTTACTGGATACTGAGAACGGTCCGGTAGAGATTGTCCCGACTCCCACGCGACAAACGTCAGAGACCCGGCCAGCCGATCGATATGAATACGAGTTAAAAAGTCTCGCTGCATGGCGCGCAAACGGGCGCAATTTAGAAGATCATTTCCTGTTCACCGACCCGGGTGAAACCCTCTCATCCGGCCGAGAACTGGAGCGTGGCAGATTTCAAACGCGTCAACTGACACGATGGGACGGCGCTGTCGGCCCGAACGTAAACCACAAAGAGACATGGTCCGCAGGGTCCCTTGCTGGCGTGGCTTCTTCCACCCGATTTGAGACCTGGGCCAACTGTCCCTTCAGATACTTCCTGGCATACGAGATCGGTGTCGAGCCAACCAAGGCACCGGAGGTCGCAGAGACATTGAGCGCCCTGGATCGAGGCATCATCATCCATGACATCCTCGATACCTTCGTCAAGGATACCCTCAGGCAACCGGCTGCAAGCGCCGCAACCGACACTGATCGGTTGCAACAGATCGCAAACATCGAGTTCGATGACTTCGAGCGCAATGGCCTGATCGGCAGGCCGGTGTTGTGGCGACTGGAGAGGGAACGGATAAAGCGCGGCCTGCTCGATTTCTTGGATGTACACCGATCTCGTATAAACGAACGCGGTCAGCGGCCCGTGGCGACCGAACTTGGCTTCGGAGATGGAACAGAGATTCCGGCTGTGATCCTGAAGTTGCCTGGCGAACGGGCGGTTCGATTCAGAGGGTGGATAGACCGGGTGGATGTATCGAGTGACGGCTCTGCGGCTACGGTCATAGACTACAAAAGCGGAGGGAGTTCACGTTTTTCCGAGATTGCGAACGACCCGGTGGATGGCGGCAAGCATCTCCAACTTCCCATCTACGCCATGGCCATCAAAGAGTGGCAACCTGAAATCGAGTCGATCGACGCCGAGTTCTGGTTCGTCATGGATAGTGGTGGTTCGAAAACAGTCGGCACGTCCCTCGAAATCGCAACTCCTCGGTTTGAACAGGTTATTGACCAGATTGTGTCCGGCATAGAGGAGGGCATCTTCCCGGCTTACCCAGGAGAAAAGTACACCCGCGATCGTTCTGGCGTATTCGCACCGGAGAACTGTGCTTATTGCCCATACGATCGGATCTGTCCGGGCGGAAGAGTATCGGCATGGGAGCGTAATTCTGACGACCCTGCGCTGGCGCGTTTTGTTGGCCTGGCTTCAGGAATATCGATCGATGCTTCTGGAGTGGGTTCGTGACAATGAATGACCAGGCTGCCCGGGAACGTATCGTCAATGACCTGGACACAACGTTGTTTGTGGAAGCAGGCGCTGGCACTGGGAAGACGACGGCACTTGTCGGCCGGATGACTGCACTGCTGAAAAGCGGCGTGCCAGTCAAGAATTTGGTCGTAATAACCTTCACGCGCGCAGCAGCCGCCGAGTTACGAGAGCTCGTGCGGGCCAAGGTTACTGCGGCACGTGATGAGGCATATATAGGTAGCGGTGAACGTGAGAAACTGGACACAGCCGTTCGGGAGATGGATTTCGCCGTAATACAGACCATCGACTCCTTTGCACTATCTATGCTCCGTGAACGGCCACTGGAGGCCGGATTACCCCCCGTGATTGAACCTGTGGACGAGGTCCAGGCGGAGCTCAATTTCGATGAGGCGTGGTCTCGTTGGTTGGATGAACAACCGGATACGGGCGAATTCGCTTCAGCCATCGCAACGGCATTTCGGCTTGGTCTTAAATCTCCTCTTGAAGATCTGACCGACACGGCCCGCCAACTGCACGAAAACTACCACTTGGTCGAGAAACACGATTTTAAGGAATCGGGGAATGTACCTCTTGCAGCGGCAAAACAAATTGTTGCCGCCGGCAGCTGGTTGCCCGAAATGGCGCGTTTTTGCCAACTTCCCGAGGGAGACGAACTGACCGCCAGGCTGAAGTCCTTCAAGACGATCGCCGACCGCCTTGAACAAATCGGGCCCGAAAGCGAGGACGCCGACTGGCTGCTGGCCAGCCCGAATACCAAGATTGCGCAACGCCTTGGCAATGCGAACAATTGGGACACCGATGATTCAGGTGTCAAAGCCACTAAAACAATTAAAGAGTCCTTGAACCACCTGCAGAACCAGCTGAATGATGAACTCGCCGGCCGGCGACGCCTCGCCCTCGGGGATCTACTCGGCCCTCTGAAGGAATTCGTTACCGGGTACGCCGAGGAGCGACGAAAAACCGGTAATGCCGAGTTTCACGACATGTTGACATGGGCAGTGGCGCTCCTGAAGGACGACGACGCCCGCAGACATTTCCAGGAGCGATATACGCACGTCCTCGTAGACGAGTTCCAGGACACCGACCCGCTTCAGGTGGAACTAGTCCGGGATCTTACCGATCGTCACGGTGTCGGTTATCCGACTCCGGGCGCATTGTTCGTCGTCGGAGACCCAAAACAGTCAATCTACCGCTTCCGTCACGCCGATCTTCCGACGTTGAATCAACTTCGTTCTGAGCCACATGTAGACCTGACGCTGATCACCCAGAACTTCCGTTCAAACACTTCTCTGCTTGGCTGGGTCAATCATATATTCGGCCGCTGGATGGACGGCAAAGGCAGCCCTTACCAGGCCAATTATGTGGCGCTTGAAAGCGATATCGTCCCACCAGATGCCGAGCCGTTATTTGGCGTACATATAGCCGGGGAGCCGCTGGACGAGCGGCGAATCGAAACGGTGCGTCGAAGGGAAATGGCGGATCTTGCGCGCGTCGCTCGTGAGGTCGGAAACGGACAGTGGACGGTGCGGGACGGCCGCGAGACGCGGCCGTCGAATTTCGGCGACCTATGCATCCTTTTCCCGAATCGAACCTCATTGCCACCGCTGGAACGGGCCCTCGAAGACTACGATGTGCCGTACACGACGGTCGGCAATTCCCTAGTGTTCGCTACGGAGGATGTCAGAGATCTTTTAAGCGGGTTGACGGCCATTGATGATCCAACAGACCAGGTTGCCGTTGTGGCGACGCTCCGATCACCGGCATACGGGTGCTCTGACGCCGATCTGTGGACTTGGGCACAGGGCGGGCACGGTTTTAACTACCTGGAGGGCAGGTCTGGCGCCGACGGACCCGTAGCAAGAGCATTCGATTCTTTGAGGACGCTGCACGGCGAGCGCCTTGACACGTCGCCCGGAGGTCTGATTGAGCGTTTTGTTCGGGAGCGAAGGCTGCGCGAGCTCGCCCTGGCCGGGGGGCGAGCCTACGAACGATGGTCGCGTATCCAGCTCCTTGCCGAAATGGCGTTACACCTGGCCGACGCGGGCCGCCCATCGCTGCGTGATTTCGTGCTCTGGGCGAGACATCAGGCCGATCGGGATGTACGAGCGCCGGATGTGGCATCTAACGAGCAATCCGATGTCGTCCGGGTTATGACGGTGCACGCGGCAAAAGGACTCGAATTCCCAATAGTGATACTGACCGGCTTGAACTCAGGTAAGCGAAATCGCTCCAAGAAGGTAATCTTTGATCACAGCAACGGGGTCGCATCGAACATAGCCGTAGGTTGGGGGTCGAAACAGGGAAACACCCGTTTCGAGACAAGCGGTTTTAATGCGCTCTGGGATCAAGAGAAGAACGCCGGAGAATTGGAAACCGTTCGTCTCATGTACGTTGCGGCCACACGAGCTAAGGATCACCTGATCGTCAGCACCTATCGGAAGGACGAAAAGAAATCGTCGTCCGCTAAGGTGTTCGCCGAACTTTCAGGAGACGCGCCACAAATGTGGTCCCCTGTCATTCCGATTCCAGAGCCCCCCGGCGCCGAGGGGTCTGTCGCGGAACCGACACCTGAGGTGGTTATGTTGGACAATCCAGACGCGTGGGAACGTGAACGAGATGCGCTGATTCGCCAAATGTCCGATTCACAGATAATCTCGGCGTCGTCACTCCATGACTCGGCAGATTCCGTCGAAGACGCTAAGACAAGAGACGAGCAGATCGAATCAGATCCCTGGAGACGAGGGCGTGCGGCCACTTCAATCGGGCGTGCTGTACACGCCATTCTGCAGGACGTCGATCTGAATGATCCGTCTACAGCCGAACTCAGTGTGCTGGCGGCCAAACACTCTGGCGCACACGCTGTTGCAGGTTTCGAAGACGAAATTCTCAGGCTCGCGCAGGCAACTCTAGAAACACCTGTAATGCGACGTGCAGCGGAGGCGCTAGCGAAAGGCAGAGCGTGGCGCGAATCATATGTCAGTGCTCCGGTTGGCGATTCGGACTTGATCCTTGAGGGGTATGTGGACCTGATGTTTGAGGATGATGAGGGAGCGTTGGTGATCGTCGATTACAAGACTGATCGGACGACTAACGCAACCAAGGCCTACGAGTTGCAACTGGGAGCTTATGTCGCCGCCGTCAGGAAGGCGACAGGACTTGCCGTGAGTGAGGCAGTTCTGGTGTTTTCACAGCAGGCTTCAGAAGCGTTGAAGAACGGCTCCAGCCTTGAGGATGCACAACACAGTGTTTCCGACCTCGATCAGGCCGCGGACCTAGCTGTCAAACGAGCTGAAGAAAGGGCGTCCGCCGAATGAGAGTGCTTCCTCTGCTCCCTCGGGGCTTGATCGGCACTCGGACCATATTCACGATAATCACGCCCGTTATTGTCCTGATTGCAGCGGCTTGTGGCGGCGGATTGAGCGACGAAGATCTGAGACTGATGATCTCCGAGGCCCAACAGGCTGCGGTGGAAGAGGCCGTGTCTACAGCAATCGCTGGAATACCGGCCGTGCCCACCCCTGCACCAACACCCACACCACAACCCATCGCCACACCAGCCCCTACAGCCACGCCCGGTCCGAACTTCGCACGTATCTACCAAGAGCAGGTGTTTGGGGTATTCCAGATCGATACCGAGGACAACAAGGGCTCCGCATGGCTCATCGACGAAGGCGTGCTTGTGACAAATCAACACGTGGTCGGCGATAACTCGGTTGTCCTTGTTAGGCAAGCGATCGACGTGCCGTTCCAGGCCGTGGTGGCGACAACTGATTCCGAAAGGGACCTTGCGTTGCTGTTCTTCGATCCAGCGGCTACGAATTCGCTCCCAATGCTGACTGGCTCACTGACAGCCGACGACATCGCAGAGCCGTTGATGGCGCTTGGTTACTCAGAAGGCTCTCCTAAGCCGGATGGATCAGTTGGAGCGGCACGCGTAAAGATGGGTGTCTTATCCCAGATGATCGACCTCGGTCCTGTCGGTATCAACCTGACTATGGACGCCGCCATTGACCCGGGTGAAAGCGGGGGACCCGTATTGAACAAGTACGGCGAAGTAGTCGGTATGAACCGCGGTATCCGGGTTACAACTCCGGACGGCAACAGTCCGGTTTTTGGAACCTTCTTCGCCCTGCATGTGGATGACATCAAGTTCTGGTACGAGACGATCAGGACAATCCTGTCCCAAGCCCCAACACCTACGCTGATCGGTCCCTAGACGGTCCGTATTTTCGGGTACGCCAGTAACGCCAGGACAACGATCGCTAGGCACATCCCACCCAAAACCAGGTACCCGGCAGACACTCCGGCGCTATCTGCTGCCGCTCCAGCGATGATACCGGCGACGGGCGCAAGCGCTGTGTCCAAAAGCGTGGCCGAAACAATCCTTCCCCGCAGATGATCCGGCGTGTTTTCGAGCAGTGTCGTGGTATTAGCGGACCTGAAAACGGTCTGCGCAATGCCGATCGCGATGATTAGCGGGAACACCATCACGAGCATGCTCACACCTGCGAACAGGAGCAACGCTACACCGTAAGCAGTCGCCGAACTCAGCATGATCACGCCTTTGTGGCGCAGGTCCACCCGGGACGCCATATAGAAGCCACCGGTGATCCCGCCGACACCGCCAACCGCCATGATGAATCCCATAATCGCAGCGTCACGCCCCAGTTCATCCACGACAAGGGCAGGTATTAGTGTCTGGTGTGAGAATCCAAACGCGAGCGGCCCAAGTCCGAGCAAAACAAGCGCGAGAACAAGACGGTTCGTGGCTATGTAACGGAAGCCTTCGATCAACTGGCCAACCAGTGATCCGTGTTTAGTAAGAACGCTGATCGGCGGCATCGCAACGCGTGTCGTAGTCCAGATCACTATTCCGTACGCGATGGTGGACCCGGCATAAGCCGGTCCAACGCCCCATGCAGCGATAACAACTCCAATGATCGCCGGTCCTATCAATCGCGTTGCGTTGATGGCGATTGAGTTCAGCGCCACTGCGTTTAAAAGTTGTTCTTTGGGAATCAGCTGAGGAATTATCGACGTGCGCACGGGTTGGTTCATCGCCATGCCTGAGCCGAGCAGAAACGCGAGCACGTATATGTGCCACATTTCGACCCATCCGCCTATAACAATGATGGCCATGGCCGCGTTCAACAGCAGGCTCCACACCTGGATGATAATCAGGAGCCGTTTCCGATCCCACCGATCTGCCGCAACTCCTCCGAATAACCCAATTAACAACATCGGAACGGCTCGTGCCACGTTCACACCGGCTACCGCAAGTGACGACCCGGTAAGTTCAAATACGAGCCAGCTGCGCGCAACGAGGTCGGCGTGCATGGCAGTGGCGGCTCCGACCTGTCCGAACCACAAGTATCTGAAATTACGATCGGTTAGTGAGGAGAATGATCGCGACAGACTAGCCGGAATGAGGCGCGCCACACCCGTGCGGGAAGCGGCTGAAGGCTCACTATCTGCGATGTCGCGTCTGCCCAATTCACTTCCTGGCCGATGCCCATATCGAGCCGTCTCTACCGTTTGGGCAAGAGAAGCGCTGCAATGATCATGAGCGTGTGTGGCCGAATGGTACACCAGCGACGCGCGGGGTCGAAGCAGCTAATCATCTGAACGCATATCGGGTAGATATTCTTTACGGAAATTGACGATTCTTTGCCCCGTTATCGTTAGACTTGTCTCTAATCGACCAGTGAGTTGATAAGTGATATCTCTTCTCATAAAAGGTAACTGTTGCGCATTTACGCGGCTGAAGTCGTTGGAACATTCCTGCTAGTGCTTTTCGGCACCGGCGCGGTCGCGTCCGCCGTCCTCACCGGTGCACAACAGGGACTATGGCAGGTAGCGGTTGTATGGGGTTTCGGTGTGACGCTGGCTATTTACGCCACGGCCACAATATCCGGCGCACATCTGAACCCGGCGGTGACATTGGCGTTCGCCATTTTCAGGCCTCATCAATTTCAAAGGAAATGCCTCCCCGCTTATTGGGCGGCGCAACTGGTCGGCGGGGTGCTCGCAGGACTGGTAATTCTTGTGACGTTCGGGCCGTTTATAGACCGATTTGAAAACGATCGCGGACTCGTTCGCGGTGAGGCAGGTAGTGAACACTCGGCCATGGTGTTCGGCGAGTACTTCCCCAACCCGGATATTTTTGGCACCGACTCGGTGGCTCACGATCTCGTGTCCCCACTTGCTGCGATGGGTGTCGAGGCTCTTGGGACCGGGATCTTGGTGTTGATCATCTTTGCGCTTGTGGACCCGCGTAACGGCCGGCCGGCCGGCAAGATGACGGCGTTATTTATCGGTTTCACCGTCGCCGTGCTGATCTCACTTTTCGCTCCGATAACGCAGGGTGGATGGAATCCTGCACGTGACTTCGGGCCGCGCATCGTGGCGTACTTCGCCGGTTGGGAAGACATCGCAATCCCAGGGCCGCGCGACGGCTTCTGGATTTACATAGTCGGACCATTAATAGGCGGACCAATCGGTGCTGCAATCTACGATTACGTCTTGCGTCCTGCATCGCCGAAAGCAACCGAGTAGGATCGTCGGGCTTTTTTTTGATGAAAAGAGCCGGACTCACGATAGTTCGTAAATTCATCTCAAACCCTTAAACACCGATAGACTGTCGTGCATCACGCTCTGCGCTGTTTCCAGGTCTCGGCACGGAGCGAAATGAATACCCATAATTTGGGTCACATCACGAACGGAGAACATCTATATGGGATCTCGCGGCGGACTGTTGAAGGAAAAACTTCAAGCCGGCGAAACAGTCATCGGTCCTTTCGTCATCGTGCCGTCTATGACTATGATCGACACACTCGGTTATGCGGGAATGGACTTCTGCATCATCGACTCTGAACATGGTCCGATCAGCATGGAGACGGCTGCGGACATGGTCATTGCGGCGGACGGCACCGATGTTGCCCCAATCATCCGTGTCGGTGATAACGATGAGCGACTCATTCTTCGTGCATTGGATATCGGATCATCTGGCGTCCAAGTACCTCAGATCAACGACCCGGATGATGCCCGGAAACTCGTTAACTCCGCCAAATACTCGCCGAGCGGGGAACGAGGGCTTTCGATATTCACGCGCGCCGGTGACTACTTCAAAGACGGTGCACCCGGCCATACAGATCGTCAGAACGAAGAAACAGTCGTTATTGGTCATATCGAGGGCAAGCGCGGGCTGGACAATCTGGATGAGATCATGGAAGTGGACGGTATAGACGTCTACTTTCTGGGCCCGTACGACATCTCTCAGTCGCTGGGCATCCCCGGTGACGTACGAAACCCGATTGTCGAAGAAGCCCTAGTTGAGGCATGCGGCAAGGCCAAAGAGGCCGGCAAGTCGGTCGGTTCATATGCACGTGACATAGACATGGGCCGCTGGCTTCTAAATAACGGCGTGCAGTACCTGGCGTATAACGTGGACGCCACCGTCTACATGGAAGCCTGTGAACGCATTATGGGTGAATTGCGGGCCTGAGTCTGAAATGCTCACGGATGGGACTCCGCATCCCACCCGTTTAGGCGTCTAGAGCATATCTTCGTTCAGACGAACCCCAAACCCGGGCGCGTCCGAGGGCGCGATGTAACCATTCTCGGCCGTAGGCTCGCCGATCCACAGATCATCGCTATCGCCGTCGCGTGTTCCCGGCAACACCTCCGCCAGATCCATACAGTCAGAAGCGGCGATCAGATGGAGACCCCACACCTCTCCTCCACGATGGGGAGCGACGGGGATCCCGGCCTCAGCTGCGACGTTCAGTATTCGTAGACCCGCAGTGATGCCTCCGCACCAGGTTATGTCGGGCTGCCACAGGTCAAGCGCGCCTGCTCTTGCGATCTCGGCGAACCCAAAGTGCGTAAACTCGTGCTCACCACCGGCGATCAGGACAGGCGCGGCAACAGAACGAAGTTGCGCCTGTGCGTCTAGCTCATCCGGTGTACACACATCCTCAAACCAGTAGATATTGAATTGCTTCAGCAGTTCGGTCATACGCCTCGTTACTGCTGAGTCCCAGGACATGTAAGTGTCAATCATCACCAGCCCATCACCGCCCATCACTTCACGGGCCATGGACGCACGCTCTACCGCGGAATCGTAATCGGCCTCCTTGGTCCACCTGTGAGGGAATTTGGTGGCTGTGAAGCCAAGTTCGCCGTACCAGGACTGGTCAGCTCCGGTGGCATAAGAGCGGATGTTTCCCTTGCTCGCGCCACCAAGGAGATCGTAGACCGGCTTTGCCTCGGCCTTACCCAGTGCGTCCCACAGCGCAAGGTCCAGTCCAGATAGCGCCATCACGGCGACGCCTTTTCGCCCGTACGGTAGAGACTCCGCATACACGTGGTCCCAAATGGCCGATATGTCGCCTACCGAACCCAATTCACTACCAACAACCAGCTCCGAAAAGTGCCGGTTGACCACTTCTACAGCCGCCCTACCACCGCCCCCGTATCCAAACCCGGTCACACCGGCGTCCGTCTCGACCCGGACAGCGATCTGCCAGAAATGGGTGCGCCAAGAAGCAGGTACGTTGCGGTAGTTAGGGTAGACAGCTGAAACAGCGGTGATCTTCAAGTGGCGTACCTCTACGGTGATCCTCTGTAATCGCGCTCGGCAAATGAACAGCGCGGCCCATTGGAGATTTTGCATCAGTCTGGCCAGATGTGCCGGCTTATGAGACTTGCGAACACGGACATGCAGGCACAGCGATATCACAAAATAGAAACCTACAAGCAGCAGATCCCTATAAATATCTCCAGGCGGGTAACCCACAGATCCACATGACGCCACCGTACCGGAAAAGACCTCTGGTCGGTTACTGCCAACCCTATCCTTGAGGTAACGCAGAGGTGCCGGTAACCCATTCGGGCTATCCCGCGTCCCTAATCCCCTCGATCAATCGCAGTTATTATTCGGTGATTTCTAGACGACGGTCTGCCATTGAAAGAATTCGCCACGGTAGAGGTTCCGGAACGACATAGCCGGTAAGCTCAACAAACCCGTGACCCGTTATCGGACTACCCGCCTGTGTCCCATTAATGGACACTTTGCCCTCCCAGTAGATCGCTGATTCTGGCCTCGTCGAGATGATCTCCTGATCATCGACAACGGGATAAATCTCAATGTGCAACTCTTCCTCTGGCAATCTAATGACCCATCCAGACGGGTAGTCAGCGCCGGTGTGCGGACTTGTCCAAAACCTCTCAGTTGTCAACTCAAGTTCGCCCGGGTTAGATCCGATCGACTTGAGTGAACCGTCTATTTCGATAAATGATCCATAGAGAGCATCAATATCTCCGTCCACGTTTCTCGTCTGGGTGACCATAAGCTCAGTCCCATCGTCCAACTGGATCCCAAACCACTGCCATCCAGCGGGATTGCCAAGTACAAAAAACTCACCCCATTGGTGATCCATCCACACATCACCACTAACGGTGAATCGTTGGCCATCCAGTTCCAAAGTACCTTCAGCGGCCATACGCGGACGTGAATAGTAGTAAGTCCAGCCAGTGTTGGGACCCGCAAGCCAGCCGATTTGGTTATGCAGAGCAGGGGGGTTCGTTGGGGTCATCGATAAGGACAGCCTCACGCCATCTGTTCCGGCATCAATCGCGTGCAGGTCAGGATTGGCACTGAGGCTCCAATCGGCAACCTGAAAGCCACTCAATGCGGGGCCAGATTGCGGTTGTTCACCGCGCGAAAAACGGGCGTCTTGAATGTGCCTACCGGAGCCCACATTCGTAAGCCCAAATTGCGCCGCGTATGCGGTTCCTAGGCCGTTTCCAAAATCCTGGGACACAAGAGGATCGAGCGATTGGAAGACAACGAAGTGGAAGCCGTACTCATCACCCGCTTCGTCCTGCAGGTGTCCACTGTAGTACCACCACTCCAGCCGGTTCTCGTGCGGGCCTTCGTCCTGCGGGAACTCGAGGGGTACCGGCACCGGTGTCGGTGCTACGGCTGCGGGTGTGGGGACCGGCATGGTCCGATCCGTGTCTGCACATGCGAGGACCAGCAACGCTACTGCGCTTATCACTATGAAAGCGACTCGTCCCCTCATGGCGAAATATCGATGCGCGGCAGGATCCGGTCAAGCCAACGCGGTATCCACCAGTTGAGCGGTCCGAGCAACCGCATGATGGCAGGAGCAAGCAAGGCGCGGACGATCGTGACATCGACAAAGATCGCTATCGCCAGCCCAAGCCCTATTGCCTTTACCAGCACAACATCCGCAACTAGGAAACTCAGCGACACCACAATCAATATCGAGGCAGCGCCAGTGATTATCCGTCCACTTCGCTTCAACCCTTCAGCGACGGATGCCGCGTTATCTCCGCTGCGCTTGTACGCCTCTGAGATGCGTGCCAGTAGGAATATCTCGTAGTCCATCGACAAACCGAAAATAATGCTGAACAGCAGTATCGGAGTAGTGGCCTCGATTACGCCAATCGGTTCAAAATTAAGCAGGCTGGCGAAGTGTCCGTCTTGAAAAATAAACACCAGCGCTCCGTAGCTGGCAAGAATGCTCATCACGTTCAGCAGTATGGCCTTGATCGGCAAAACTACAGACCTGAACAGAATGAGAAGTGAAAGATACGTCGCGATGATTACGATTCCTGCCACGAACGGGAATCGGCCGTAAAGGCTGTCTACAACGTCCTTGATTTCGGCCGATCCGCCGTCCACAAACAACGCGACATCTGGCCCGGGATCAAACGCGCGAATGTCTGAAACAAGGCTCGACGCCTCGGGGCCGAACGGTTCTACATCCGATTCCACAAGAAACAGCACAGCCCCATTCCTGATGCTGTCTCGCAGCAGGGTTTGCACAGTCAGATCAGTCACGGCTTCCGGCACTCTATATAACGTGGCGTATGTGCTGGTATCGAGGTCAGGCGATACGTTGACGATGCTGCGAACTTGCGTTACCTCATCGAGCCCCTCAAGCGCTTGCCCAAAGGCGTAGAGCCGCTCCAGGTTGCCCGGCGATAGCGGATTAGTGTCTTCGGCCTCATCGAATACGTAGGCAACCGGAATTTCTGTCTGGTTCAACAGTCCGAATTCGTCACGAAGGATGTCAAACCCACGCCTCGACTCAAGTTCGGGCGGTAGGATCGTGGCGTCCACGGTGCCCAACCGAATTCCGCACACCGGAGAGGCGAGCAACAACAAAAACAAGACGGTCGGCACAGCGACCATCAGTGGCCGCGCCATAACCCAGCGAGACAGGCTGCCCCACGCGTCACGATCGGTACGACTCAGGATTGACGGGATGACCCGAAAAGCGTTGACCCGCGGACCCAGTATTCCCAACATCGCTGGCATCAGCGTGAGGGCAGCAGAGATGGCTGCGATGATGACGATCACCGCCCCGATACCCACGGACTGCAACATCATGAACTCAAATGCAATCAGGCTGGAGAGGCCGATGAGACTTGTCACTCCTGAGAAGAGAATCGCACCGCCAGCAGTAGCCTGCGCAGTAGCTACTGCCTCTTCTACCGAGTTCCCGGCGGCAAGTTGTTCTCTGAACCGGCTTGTGAAGAAGAGTGAGTAGTCGATACCAAGCCCGATCCCGAGAAGCGTAACGATGTTCAGCACAAATACAGACATGTCCACGCCGCGTGAGATAAGAGCAACTGCAGCAAGGGCCAGTATTACGCCAACTCCGCCGACAGTCGCCGGAAGGAACGCAGCGATGAGCGTGCCGAACACCAGCAATAGGGCGATGGTAGACAACGGGAAGGCGAGTATTTCCGCACGACGGACGTCGCGTTCACTGCTCAAACTGATGTCGGCGTAGAGCGGTGGGCCGCCGGTGAACGTCAGCCCCAGAGCCCCGGGTTCAATAAGTGGCCGAGCCGTTTCAAGGAACTCTCTGGCGTCCTCAAGATCCAGGTTGAGCCCGATCGTAACGTGTGCAGAAAGTCCGTCGGGAGATACCCGGGCAGGATCATCCAGATGTGTGATAACTCTTGTTACTTCCGGGCGTGTGCCGATTTGAGCAAGCGCGGCCTGAAGATCGCTCGTAAATTCATTTTCGTAGGCTCCGTAGATCTCACTACGAAAAATTAGCTCGAATGACATCGGCGTCAGGTCAAGCTTGTCCCGAAATACGGCGCGAGCCTGGGCGGACGGCAGGTTGTCGTTCGAGAAGCCGCCCGGCTTCAGCGCGTTTGTGGCCCTGGGAGCGAGCGGGAGCGCGATAAATAACAGCACGGCCCAGAGGACGAGGACCGTCCAACGCTTCCGATAAATTGTGAGACCCAGTGAATACATCAATGTCGCGTACTAATGTACGAGACGGACGGTGCTCGCGGATTTAATTTGGGTAATCAGTACTTTCGTAGTCCAAACGGAAGAAACCGGCGAGTGAAGACGCTCATGAACGCGGCCCAGATCGTGATCTTTCAAGGCGTTTACATCGTCCAGTGGGTCTGCAGGCCGTCACAGGTATAATCCTCTACCTTACGCTGAAGGATCCGCTTGCCGGGACCTCTCGGCACTCAATTCAGCTTTTTTGAGGCTCACCGTGGCACTTCTCCTATCGCGCTCCGACGTACAACACCTACTCCCCATGTCAAAAGCAATCGACGTGGTCGAAGGCGCATTCTCGGAACTCGCAAATGGCAGCGCAGAGATGCCAGACCGCACGGTCATCACTGACGACGAGGTCGGAGGATGGATCGCTTACATGCCCGCGTACCTAGGATCATCCGGCGCGCTGGGAGTAAAAGCCGTGACCGTGTACAAGGGCAATCCTGAGAAGTACGATCTGCCTACTACCCTCGCGACAATCATTGTTCAGGACAATCAGACCGGTAAGACTCTTGCCGTCATGGACGGCGGCTTCCTGACAGCAGTACGCACGGGAGCGGTTACCGGTGTGGCGACCAAGCACCTGTCGCGAGCGAATTCAAGTGTGGCTGGCATTCTGGGCACGGGCGTTCAAGCCTACACGCAGGTCACAGGCATGGCGGCAGCCCGGGATCTCAAGACGATCCTTGCGTTCTCACTTGACCCGGATGACAAGCGCCGAGCTTTTTCTGATTCTCTCACGGAAGAGACCGGTGTCGAGGTTCGCCTGGCAAGCAGCACGGAGGAATTACTAGCAGATTCCGACATCGTTGCTCTGGCGACGACCGCCCCAAACCCGATTGTAGAGGCGAGCTGGTGGAAATCCGGAGCCCACATCAACTCGGTAGGGTCGCACGCGCCGGCCCTTCGTGAGCTGGACACAGCATCCATACAACGAGCGAAAGTGATCTGCGATCAGACCCAAGCCTGCCTGCTTGAGGCAGGAGACATAATGATCCCGATCCAGGAAGGCGATTACTCGGCAGACCAAATTCACGGCGAATTAGGAGCCGTAATTAACGGCACGACGGTCGGCCGAGAGAACGATGAAGAGGTGACTCTGTTCAAGAGCGTTGGACTCGCCATACAGGATCTTTCCTGCGCTCGATTGGTGTACGATCTGGCGGTTGAGAACGGCGTTGGCACCGAGTTCGAGTTTTAAAAGAAGGCTCTTACACGATAAAAGAAGCGCCGACGTGAGACCTGAACCTTTGAGGGCTTCATGGTGATGCACGGGTGGCGTAAAGACGCCGCCAAGTCCAGGCCCTGACCGTCGAGTAGGGCCATATGACAATGCCCCACCGCGAGCACATCCGCAGACGCGTTAACTACAGATCAACCGCAATTCGCTGTCCATCGTAAGCGAGTTGTACGTCCAGACCTTCTGATTCTTTGAGCTTCGCCAGTTCAATGTTCGCCGGTACGTGATCAAAGTCGTGCGTCATATCTACCAACAGCGCACGTTTTGGACGGAAGCGCCGAAGTTGCTCTAACGCCTCCTCGAGGACGAAGTGGGAGCCATGCGAGCGTGCTGGCCTCAACGCGTCCATCACCATGATCTCAGCGTCTTGCATCAGCTCGGCCGTGGAATCGGGAATACCGGAGGCATCCGAGACGTACACGACATCGCCGAACCGGTAACCAAACGCGGTGGTTCGTGGGCCGTGTTCGACATGTAACGGCGTGATCTTAAGTCCGAATACATCAAAAGGGCGTTCGTCGATGATTTGAAAGTCGAGTTTGGGTACCCCGCCGGGCGACGCCAGACTTGTGTCTACAAGCCAGTAAAACGCCTTTGCCACGTGATCCATCTCGGACTGACGCAGGTAGAGCGGGATAGCCCGCTGGACGTTGTTCGTCCAATCACGGAGATCGTCCAGCCCGCCAACGGCGTCCGCATGTTGGTGGGTGAGAATCACGGCGTCTAGTGTCGTCACCCCAACTTTCGGAAACCAATCAATCGCCGAGTGATAAAAGAACTTACCTACATCGATCACAACGTTCTTTTCCGCGCTGTCCGGCGACCTGTAACGGATCAGCAACGACGTATTACGACGCCGATTGTGTGAGTCGGGTAAAACCGCGTCCGGGCACACTTTGCAAGTCTGCGGTTGGCGGGTCAGACAACTGACACGCGGCACGCCTTCGGACGTGCCGGTGCCGAGGAATACGATTTCGCTATCAAACAAGGTATTCGAGACGTTCAATCTTTGGACATGAGGACTTCGCCGGCCATCGTCTCGACGCGTTCAAGCTCGATAATCACAGCAAACCCATTTCCGTCTTGATCTCGGTCGATTTCAGCTTGGACGGTGCGTCTTTTCACAGCTTCCCGGACATCGCCAGTCTCATGCAGTGTCGCTTTCCCGAAAAATTTCCACGCCTGTCGGGTCGCGGGATTGCGGTACATCACGATCACGTACGGACTGGTTTGGATGTTTCTCAGGCCTCCGCGTTTGGCGCGTTCCCAGTAGGCCAGGTTCTGGCCGTCGTAGGCCATCACGCTGCCGCGGTAGCCGATTCCAGGCATGCCGTCCGCAGATGCGGTGGCGAGAATACAGGGCACTTGATCGGCAAGCGCATTATCGATCGCGGTTTTAATCTCGTCGGTCAGATCGATCAAGGACATTTCCTCCTCAAAACGGACGCCGGGGTAAGTTTCTTGATGAATCCCGAATCATTCCACTGACGATGCGAGGGCCCAGCGTTCCGACCATGGCGCAGTAATCGTACATCGGAGTTGGCGTTTCATGGCACCGCTTGCGGGAATGAGTGCGAGGAGATGAAGGTCGACGACGATTCGTTGGTTGGCCATGCAGCGAGTGTAGCGGCGTGGCCGTTAATGGGTCTGGCAGTGAAGAAGCCCTGTTGTTTTACTCGCGATCCTGACAATGATGTTGACGGGAGGACCGATGCTGCTAGCCTCCTCTGTAACCAATGCGCCATTTCGAACGGTGCAGCCGATCATCCAACGTTGGAGGCCCTGTCATGAGCGACTCAAGCACCGGGAAAATTGTCGATATCCGCCTGAACGTCGCACGCCGACAACCGATGAGCGTAGTCGAAAGCGCAGAAGTCAAAGCTGGCGAGGGTTTAGTCGGGGACCGTCATTCGAAGGCCGGAAGCACGCGACAGATCCTGATGATGGATCGAGCCATCATGGACGTGCTTGAAGTGGAGCCCGGTCAGCTCCGGGAGAACATCACCGTTAAGGGTATATCGCTATTTGGCCTCGAGAAAGGTCAGACATTGAAGGTGGGAGACGGACTGGAGTTCAAGATCGGTGAATTGTGCGACCCATGCGAGAACATGAATCACATCCGGCCAGGGCTGCGAGAGAAGATCGAAGGCCAGCGCGGACTCTTTGTAACACCGTTATTTGACGGCACAGTCACCGTTGGGGACGACGTCAGCGTTAGCTAGCCTCACAGGACGCTCCAGTAAACGCCAGCGAACGGCATTCATCAGCCGTACCAGGATTGCCCCTCTGCCAGAGACGCCCACGTGCATCAAAGCGTGGAGAGTGAAGTTAGTCGGCCACACCAGGAGCAGCCATGACTATCCAAACAGTCCTTCGCGTTGAAACACATCTGCCAGGATCTCTATCCCCTCGCCGATCTCTTCTGGCGAGTTATGACTGTAGGTCAGGCGCAGGAAGTTGTGGCCATCTCGCTCGGCCCTGAATACCGGTCCAGGGTTGTACTTCACGTCTGCTTCCACAGCGGCGGGGAGTGCCGCAAGCGTGTCTGCACCTTCCGGTAACTCCACCCACAACATCATTCCACCGTCCGGAGTGCTCCATGATGTGTTGGACGGGAAGTATTTCGAAAGCGCCCCGAGCATCGAGTCCCGACTGGCCCGGAGGGACGACGCAACGTCCGTCACGTACTCTTCCCGGTTGTCGGTCATGTACTGGTGGACAGCCATCGAGGCGAGATGACTGGGGGCCCCACCAAAGCGGATTTTCCGGAGTGTCTCCATCACGGGTTCCGGCACGACCCCGTAGCCGAGTCTCAAACCGCACCCGAGCAGCTTGGTGTAGGCAGAGACGTACATGACGCGGTTTGGGTCACCCATACCGAGCATCGCCGGCGGGATCGGGTCTCCGTCAATCCTGAAGTCTGCGTACGACTCGTTTTCAAAGATTGGTACACCGTATTTTCCCGAGATCTCGAGCATGTGCCTGCGTCGGTTCAGGCTCAGGGTCACGCCCATCGGGTTCTGGTAGACGGAGATGGTGTAGATCATTTTCGGGCGTTTACCCTCTGCGATCACCTCTCCAATAATGCGGTCAAGAGCGTCGGTGTCCATACCTTCATCGTCGGTGGGAACGTGTCGGACGTCTGCGCCGCGCTCAAGTAGCATCTTCATGGTGCCCAGATAACTGAATTCCTCGACGAGCACAACGTCGCCGGGGTCGACAAACACATCGAGGATGGCGCCGATCGCGCCGCCTGCGCCGCTGCTCAGGAATATTGACTCAGGATCAATGTCCGGTGCTCCGCGTTGTCCGGCGAGGTTGCCGGCAATCAGCTCACGCATACCGAGGTGGCCCTGAGGTGGCGGGTACTGGGAGAGAGTCTGGCCATCACGTCGAATAGCGACGCTAAGGGCATCGATCAAGCCTTCTGTCGGGAACACACCCTGGTCGGCGTAAGTGACGGAGAAGACGTATTTCGTATCCGCCATGAGGCCGACCGGCATCTCGACCGGCAACGGCATATTTGAAGAGAAAAGCCTTGAATAGTCCATTGAGTGAACACTCCCGCTCACGATCAACTCCCGGTGTTGGTGCTTGTTGTGCATCACGCGTGTGCACCGGGAACAGTGTACTGGGACGGGGCGCTGGCTATATTGAGTTTCGTCCCTGGCCGGTGTCTGAAAGTAATTTCAGATTAAGAATAGAAGCGGGCAAATTGTTATCACATTGGAATCAACCAGCATCCGCAAAGTGCGGCATTACCTCTTCTTTGAACATTCGCATGCTATCTAACATCTTGCCCTGATCCAGGCCGGCTGCTCCGAAGGCGCATCTGATTGAATTGATGCCGAGGGATCGCAGGGTTTCGATTCTTTCGATTACGACCTCTGGCGTCCCTATTAGCGGGAGGATTCCTGCGTCTTGAGCGCGCTGTGAAGCCACTGACCTGTCTCGATCCCGGTGCTCCCAGTGCTTGTAATCGTCAGGCGTCTTCCCGTCAGCGGTTCTCGGGTTGCCGACCCGTGCAAACTCCTTCTCAATCACATCTTCCAACCCGGCGATATCAGACTCCGCTTGCTCCTGAGTCGGCGCCACATAGACGTTCACCGCAACCGCCAGATCGATGTGCTCGTGGGGATTCCCGTAGTGTTCCATTCGCCCGTGCCACAGTCGAAGCACTTCCGGGACCTGACCCATGGTCGCGGTCGGGCCTCCGACGATGATCGGCATGTTCTGGCTGGCTGCGAAATCGACGCTCTCGGGGCTCGTGCTCACCGCTATGTGGATCGGAATCCCGCCCTCTTGAAGCGGCTTCGGGAGTACGTTGACGTCCTGGACATCGATAAATTCGCCCTTGAAGGTCAGCGGCTCGGGCTTCCAAGCCTGCTCAATGACGGCCAGATACTCGCGGAACTTTGCACGGGCCTCTCCAATGTCCAATCCGTAAGCCTCAAACTCCATTCGCTGGTATCCGGCACCTACCCCAAGGGTTAGCCGTCCATTCGAGAGGATGTCGACAGTTGCTGCTTCTTCGGCGACCTGTATGGGGTTTCGGAAGGGCAGGACGACGATCGCGGTACCGATTCTTGCGTTCTTGGTGCGCGCGGCGACGTTGCCGAGCAGGGAGAAGATACCGGAGACGAGGCCGTGCCGCGAAAAGTGGTGTTCTGCGAGCCAGATCTCGTCCATTCCGATCTCGTCGCCGAGTTCTATTTTCTCCATGGCGCGACGGATGCTGTCTTCGGGGGTTAAGTCCTCGTGCCAACGGACGAGTTCGAACTGGCCGAATTTCATAGTTAGTGTGTCCTTACCTCTTTACTTATTGAGGTCCCGTATTACCGCACATCTTATGCTCGTCGGGTAACTGTTGCTCTGGCTCTCGTCCCGGACGCGGGTTCGCTCGAGTCGAATGCTCCAATGGAAGACGATACCTCACACGTCAGTGTCGGTATTTTGGTGGAGCTGGCGGGATTCGAACCCGCTACCTCTTCAATGCCATTGAAGCGCTCTCCCGAGTGAGCTACAGCCCCACTTGCGGCGCTCGACGTGGGTCGGCGCACTGCGTCAGGAAATCGTATCACGGGGCTCGGTGTATGGGGTGACGATTGTTGGTGGTTTGCGCTGTGGGTAGTTGGGAGACATGGTTCGAGGGATGATGAGCCAGGAAATTCGTCGTCTCGTGATCAGGATGACAAAGGCTTGTCGCCCCGTCGCTTACAGGCGTTACATGGATGTCTGAAGCGTAGATCTGCGCAGATAGTCATTTGTCCTTACGGTGTTTTGCCGGATTGCCTTCGTCAATTGTTGAATCTCCTGATTTCGGGGACCAATTGTTTCGATCCTTGCCCATTCGGCCTGACGTTTCTTTTGCAATAAAGGCGAGGATGATTCCTATCCCGACAAGGAGGACGACGTTGATGTGGAGGGCGGTGGTCATACCAGATGTTTCGGCAATAAAGCCGAGAGCTATCGGGCCGATTACGAAGCCGAGATCGCCGAAGGTGCGGTAGAGGCCCATCGCCAGGCTGGTCTGGCCGGGTGGTGCCAAATCTGCGATGTAGGCGGCCGGAGCCGGGCCCGCCACGCCGGTGCCGATTCCCATGATGATCGCTGCGATAAACATAATCGTTACGTTCCCTGCGAGTGCGAACAGCAGCAAGCCAATTCCGGCAAGCAGGATCCCCGGCACCATAACCGGTTTGCGCCCAAACCTGTCTGCAAGCCACCCGGCCGGGAACACGATGAAGAAGTTGATAGTGGTCATCACGAACAGCATCACGCCCAGCATGGTGAGGCTCATCTCTATCTCGTCTACGGCGATTATCGGGACCAGAGTCTGGCGCGACCCGGTTCGCGTTAAGAACACCATCAGCGTAAAGAGCCCTACCACGAGAAAGGTCGGGTTACTCAGCATGGTCCTCGTGCCTGATCTGGCACGAGGCTGGTTCCCGATCTGTGATGTCGCCACGGAAACGGTGGGAGAACCGCCCGGTGTCCAACCCGGCGGTCGGTTAGGCAACCGGAACACGGTCCATATCGCGGCGGCCGCGGCCAGTCCACCGGCCATGAAAAAGGGCCAAGCGAGTCCCCATGTGTCGGCGACAAAACCGCCAAGCGGCGGGCCTAAATCGACGCCTAACAAAAGCGCGCCCTGCTGGATGCTCATCAACTGGCCGCGATTTTTTGAGGTCGATATGTCGGCTACATACGCCATCGCTCCGGTCATGAACATCGCAGATCCAGCGCCAGCGAGCACGCGCCATGCAATCAACTGGACGATCTCGGGTGCAAATCCACTACCGACGTTACCGACGGCGGTTATGGCCAACCCGACGGACATCAGAACCGTGCGGCCGTATTTCGCCCCGAGCACCCCGGAAGGAATGTTCAAAAAGAGTCGTGAAAAACCAAAAGCTGCAACCACAAAGCCGATGGATGTGGTCCCGACATCGAAGTCTTGTGCATATGCTGGCAGCACGGGTGCGACCACACCCTGTCCCATCATCGAGATCGTTGTGGCGAGTGCGATGGCCGTCATCGCCCGGTTTTCACGGAAGAAGCGAATCGTCCGAAGTACAACGCCCGCAGGATGTCGGTTATCGGGAGTCGTGTTCGTACTCAGGCACGTATTCGCATCGGTTTCCGTGCTGCCATCAGGCCTCAATCCGGGTCGTTCACTGCAGGCTCAGAGCCACCCACGGTTTCAGAAGATTCGATGGACGACAGCCCGTTGCCTCGCTTACCACGCCGGGCAATAAAGGTCTGCCAACTCACAAACAAGGCGCCACCGATAATAATGATGCTGATCCAACTGATTGATCTGTCCACTATCGTGAGCGTTAGCGCCTGAGTGTCGTCCAGCCCCAGGAATATCAGAACGCCGGTAAGCCCCCCTTCCACGAATCCAAAACCACCCGGGGTGGGAATTGTAGATAGGACTGCGATGGTCAGTGCGGCGGACATAATTACAAAAAAGCCAATGTCCAATCCGAGGCTCTCGGCGACAAAGTAGACCCGGCTAATTTCTAGTGCCCATCCGATCATGCCAAGTACAAACTGCAGTGGTAGTTGGCGGGCCTTAAAGCTGCCAAGCGCTCCGACCTGTAACGGATGATAAATCTCCTCGATTCGGTCCGGTAGGTGGCGCGCCAGACGTTCACCGTAATTGCGCATGATGATGAGCGCTAGGAGTATGGTGCCCGATATGACGATAGCGGCGATGAGCACGTAGATGGGCAGTGTGATTTCGCCCGTAACCAACAGGCCGACCGCTCCAACGACGAGCAGTAACAGGACGATCAAGATGTCCTGAGCGCGCTCACCGAGCAAGGTCCCCAGGCTGTTGGCAAGTGGAATGCGTGTTTCTATATGCAGGGCATAAGCGCGGTAGGCGTCTCCAAGTCGGAAGAATGCAACGGAGTTTGCAAACCAACCCATGAGGATGATCGCTGCGTATTTTGCATTGCCGACCTGGAGGACACCCGGCTGGTTGTCGACGCCAGACGCACCTACTATCAGCCGCCATCGGATACCACGGAACCAGAAGCTGATGTAGTAAAGAACTCCGGCAAGTAGGTACGTCAGCGGGTCGACGCCCTTCACCTGGTCCCACATCTCGCCCCAATCGATATCGAAAACCCGGAAAGAGGTGGCCGCCAAAACAACTATCGCAACGACAGTTACCGCCAGAGTCCTTTTGGAGAACATCCGGTCACTGAGCCGGGGTCTGACTCCATTTGCCCTGACTTCAGTGTTCAGGAGCTCAGGCTGGACTGGTTGATTGTTCAAACAGTGCCCTCGTCAGTGTTTAAGACCGACTTCCTTACGCTGGCAGCGTCTGGCACGCCGAGAGGACGCTTGTGGGGGATACCCGTACGTCTAGGAAAGCGAGCCGGCGTGTTGGAGACCTTGCGCCATAAAACGGCAGTATCAGGTTCGAGTCGCGGTCCGAGGGCGACCGATCTTAACAACGCCGTTGAGGCGCCCATCTGTGCCGCAGCGGATGCAGCACTCTTCGCTTCTTCGTCTACATTCGCACCCTTCAAGGCTAGCGATATTCCACCGACTTTGCAGAACGGAAGCGTTAGTTCGGCCAATTCCGGGAGAGCGGCAAGTGCACGGGAGGTGACGATGTCGTAGGACTCGCGGTGTGCGTCATTGAGGGCCAGTTCCTCGGCCCGACCATTGACGACTTCGACGTTCCTAAGACCCAGCGCCTCTACGACAACAGTAAGAAAATCTGTCTTTTTTCGTGTCCCGTCGAGCACAGTCACATGTATAGCCGGGAACACTATCGCCATAGGCAGGCCCGGGAATCCGGCTCCAGTCCCGACATCCATCAAACGCTTGCCATCTCCCAGGTATCGCTCGCGTTCAGCAGCCGTTAGGGCCGCTGCAATCTCCAGTGAACGCACAAACAACTCATCACGAACGCGGTCCAAGCCCGTGATAGAGGTAAGGTTGGCCCGCTTGCGATGCTCTTCCAGCAGCTCGTGATAGACGACGAACTGTTCGCACTGATCCTGGCTGATCTGTATTCCGGCGCGTCCGGCTTGATCGATTAGGCGTTTCAGGTGAGGCTTCTCCTGAGATGGTTATGTTGAACGAGTTCAACAATAACCTTGTCATCCAGACGAAGATGGAAATCCCGGGATTTGCTATGCAAAGCCTGGATTAAGTGATCTTTCATTAACGATTACAGCAGTTCAGGATACGCCCGCTGCACCGTTAATCCGTGGATCAAGTGCACTGTTGTTCAGGCAATCGATGTCGGTAGCAGGTAATTCAGGACCATTCTGGTAACTACTTAGCTTGGCATCCCCGATTGACTGACCCTGAGTCGAGTGATATTTTGGAGTCCCCCGAAGTCGCTAATGTGGCTTCCATGGGACGACCTTCACCCGGTGCGATCTGCGCCGTGGTTAGTCATACTGAACACGAGTTGGAGAGGTGCGGTTGGCGCTTCGAATCGCAGTTTGCGTGAAGCAGGTACCGGACCCGGAAACTCCCGCATCGGCGTTCAAGGTTGACGAATCCGTCAATCGGATCGTCCCAGCCCCGGGTATTCCGCCAGTTGTAAACGGCTTTGACCTTCACGCGGTCGAGGCAGCTCTACGCATAAAAGACGCCGAAGGCGCTGAGGTCATCATCCTCGCCGCCGGTAACGACTTCGTAATGGACGTTATGAAGAAGCCGCTGTCCATGGGCGCCGATGCGCTAGTGCTGGCGGAAGACTCCTCCTTTGAGAATCTTGACGCGGTAGGCACAGTCAAAGTACTAGCCGCCATGATCGAAAAGACCGGTCCATTTGACCTGATCCTAGGCGGACGACAAGCGTCCGACTGGGACCAGGCCCACGTACCACTTGGTCTTGCCGAGAACCTCGGGCTTCCGTCCGTGACGCTGGCACGAAATGTTGAACCTCAGGACGGGATGATCCGGATTGAACGTGCATTGACCGACGGCTATCAGGTCGTTGAAGCGCCGATACCGGCCGTGGTCACCGTCAGTAACGAACTAGGTGAAGCGCGCTACCCGACGTTGCGTGGCATCATGGCGGCATCCCGCAAACAGCCAGAACGGTTGACGTTGGACGATCTTGGTCTGACAGCTAATGACCTTGCGCCAGATCTCTCACTCCGCAGGTTGTTCATCCCAGAGAGCGAGAGCCAGGTAGAAATTATCGAAGGCGAAGATGAGGCGGATGCAGGCCGGAAGCTGGCCCTTCGTCTCCGAGAGTTAAATCTGATTTAAATGGCTGGAATTCTCATAATTGGAGAGGTACAGGACGGCGCGATTTCAGCCGTTTCTGACGAGTTGCTTGCGGCAGCCTGCAAACTTGTGGACGAAGGTGTTGGCGGAGGCATAAGCCTTGCCGTTATGGGCGACGATCTGTCAGCCGTCACGGCCGCTCAAGCCCCCGGCGCTGACCGCGTAATCCGTATGTCCAATCCCGCCCTCAAACATGAAGGGACCGGCGGCTACGACGCACCGGTCCTTGCCGTGGCTGCGCTCAACGAAAGCATCTCCCCGGATATCATCCTGTTCGCCAAAACAGACTTCGGCGCAGTCGCCGGACCACGGGTGGCGTTCAAGCTAGGTGTGGCGGTCGCGCAGGACTGCATCGACGTAGCGCTCGATTCCAAGACCGGGCGCGTTGCGGTGACGAGGCCGGTATTCGGCGGCAATGCCCTGGGCATATATGACTTCAATGGCGATGGCACGCAGGTAGCGACAATCCGCCCGGGTGTATTTGATCCTGTAGAAGGAGAAGGCTCCGGCACGATCGAGGACTTCGACGTATCCAACGCTGTTGCAGGAGTGCGCGCTGTTCTGGTCGAGACGGTAATACAGGATAGCGAAGGTGTCCGACTGGAGGACGCGGACGTGATTATCTCCGGCGGGCGCGGACTCGGCGGCCCGGCGCCATTCGAGCAGCTCCAAGAACTTGCAGACCTCCTCGGCGGAGCGGTTGGCGCATCTCGCGCAGCCTGCGATGCAGGGTGGGTCGACCACAGTTACCAGATCGGTTTGACCGGCAAGAGTGTCAAGCCGACCATTTATCTGAGTGTTGGTATTTCCGGCGCTTCGCAACACATGGCAGGTCTGTCTGGCGCACGAAACATCGTGGCCATCAATAAGGACGACAACGCCAACATTTTTAAGTCAGCACGGTTCGGTGTGATTGGCGACTGGGAGAAGGTTCTCCCTGCCTTCACGGCCACCGTACGGGACCTCGCAGGTTAACCTAACCCCCCAGTACCGGTGAGTGGGCCAAAGGGCTTCGACTCTCCGGAGAAACTCGAAAGGTAGCGTGGCGATTTGGACCGCGAATTCGGTTTGGATATTGACGCCATCGTCGGGCACATCGACAGCGCTCCGACGCTTTCGTTCTTTTTCCCTCGTCTGAGGCGATCACTCGTCCTAGACATGAGGCAGGGACCAGAAGACGGCCCGTTTATCAGGGTATTGCCGATGGCACGCGGGCTGCACGAGCGCCTCCGAAGCCTAAAACGGGCACGCCCGCACCTCCCGAAGGCGACAGAGATCGTCGCCATACCGTGGCCGATCTATGTCGAAAACCTGGTGCGGTCCGGTGTATGGGCACAGGTGATGAAACGCATCGAGTCGACCGGCTCACAAGATGCAGTCGCGTCGGCAGAGGCCGCCCTTAACGAACTCCGAGCCTTGGAGAGCCAGGAACTGACGGCCTTGATCAAGGGCGGGCAGTACGAGACTATCTGGGCGCGCGAGTAGAGTTCGCTTTAGTGCACGCATTAGACCAAGAGGCCGGTCCTGATTAGGACCGGCCTCTTGGTTTGTCCATCCTTGGACGCAATCTGTGCGTACTTGTGGAACACAACCACGGCCGAGGAATCTAGCGCTATTACTTAACTCTGGATTGCCAACTAATCGGGTATCACCCTACTTGTATGGAGATGTGGAGGCGGATCGATATTCCTCCTAACGCGTGATGGTCGTTTCCCTAGCCCAGCAGTACTAGGCCCCACACCACAAACACGCCCAGAATTGCCACGAAGACCGCCGCCGAAGCAAGATCCTTTGCGCGCCCAGATAGCTCGTTGTGCTCCATCCCTACACGATCCACAACCGTCTCAACAGCGCCGTTCAACAACTCAACTAACAAGACCAACAACAACGGCAAGATGAGCAAGGCACGCTCGACACCGTTATCGCCCAACCAGACGCCGATAGGCGCCAAGAAGAGCATCGCAACAAACTCCTGTCTGAACGATATGTCGTGGACTAGCGCTTGCCGAAAGCCTCGCGCTGTGTAGCGCGCGGCTCTGACAATCCGAAGGGGGTTGAAGAATCCCTTCCCCTGATTATTACCGGGATTCGCGCTGGACTCAGACACGTATCAGCCCCCTACTCATACGCAGTCACGATGGCAGCTTTGAAAGCGTCTTCTTCGATCACCAGTCCGTGGCCCGGACGATCCGGTAACGTGATCGTTCCTGTTACTTCGTCAAACGTAATTGGCTCTTGGAAGAGTGCCTCAAGATCACTACGAGGCCCGGTGTACTCGTGCGGTCGTTCCGGGTGACGGAGCGTTGAACAAAACGCCAGAGACGCCGCGTTGCCTATCGACGGCTGCGTCATGTGCGGAATAATCTGCATGTCCGCTACCTCCGCCATCGCACCGATACGCAAGATCTCGGTGATCCCACAGCACTTCGTTACATCCGGCTGCAGGAGATCAGGGCGAGCGATCTCGATCAAGTCACGGAACTGCCAGCGCGTGTACTCCTGTTCGCCTGCAGATACCGGCACATCCAGAGCGTCAGCCACCTCCCGCATACCCTTGTAGTTGTAGGGCAGTACCGGTTCCTCATAATGGTAGATGCCGAGCTTCTCGAATTCCTTCCCTTGCGAGATCGCCGCGCTAACGGAATAGCCGTTGTTGACGTCGAAACTTAGAGGAACCTCGTCCGGCAACCACTCTCGGCAGACTCGGAACATCTCAAGGTCACCCTTAAGTCGCTTGTCTTGATGGTATTGCCAGTCCATGCGAATTTTGAAGGCCCGGAAGCCCTGGTTGTAACCGTCCTCGACCTTCTGGCGCATCTGTTCGGCGGTGTCCCGTGCGCCTCCCCCTATGCTTTTGTACATCTTGAAGGTCTTCTTTGTGGCCCCGCCCATCAACTGGTAAAGCGGCATGTTGGCCACCTTCGCCTTGATGTCCCACAGGGCGATATCTACCCCAGAGATGGCGTTCGGTCCTGCGCCCATTCCACCGATCTTGAAAGTGCCGAAGTACATGTCGTCCCAGAGCCGATCCGTGTCCCGCGGGTCCTTGCCAATCAGCCGGGGCTTGAGGGCCTTCTGCACGTATACAGCAGTCACGTCCGACTGCACGACCGGGCTGCACTCGCCCACGCCCTCGATACCCTCATCCGTGTAGATGCGGACGAAGACGCTGGTGGTATCAAGCACGTAAGTTTTGATATCTGTGATCTTCAATGGTGATCCTGTCTGTCTTAGATTGTTGTGTAGTGATGGCATCGCAAGCGATGTCTAAGAATCGACGAATCTCCGTCACCTCTACACCATTGGGTCCTTTACCTTCGGGAGCAGAAACCTGATGCAGGTTCTGGTAGGTACTAGAAAGCGGCCTTTGCTGCAGCGAATGCGTCTTCATCCAGTACAAGGCCGTGCCCGGGTCTGTCCGGCAGGTCTATGAAACCGTTTTCAGGAATTATCGATTCTTGGAACAGTCCTGCGACAGCTTCGAGCGAGCCGCTAAATTCGTACGAATACTCGTGCGGCCGGACTGCGTGTTGGTAGGTGGCGTACAGGTTCAAGCTGGCGGCACTTGAGATGCCAGCGGAGGGACAGTGCGGCATCATGGGTTTGTTGTACGCCTCGCATAGTGTGTACACCTTACGCAGACCCGTAATGCCGCCCGCCATGGCGATGTCTGGCTGGACGATATCGGGGTCGCCGATCGTGATCATGTCCCGGAAGTTGTAGAGCGATCGTTCGTTCTCGCCGGAAGACACCGGCACCCGGAGTGCTTCGACAACCTGCTTTAGTCCGAGGTAGTCGTACTGTGGAAGTGGTTCTTCGAAGTGGGTCAGTCCCTGGCTCTCCATATAGCGACCCTGTTGGATGGCCGTGGACACGGTGTAGCCGTTGTTGGCGTCAAAACTGAGTGCGGCGTCATCCGGCAGAAAGTTGCGGCATGCGTCGAAGAGACGCATGTCCTTTGCGGGATCGGAGTCGAGCCGGTTGTTGTACCAGTCCATACGGATCTTGAATGCGCGATAGCCGAGGTCCCAACCCTCTTTCACCCGGTCCAGCATCTCGTCGGGAGTTCGCTGCCAGCCGAGGCCGGAGCTCCAATAGACCGGAATGTGAGTACGCACCGCGCCTCCCAGAAGTTTGTATAACGGCAGTTTCGCCGCCTTGCCGCCGATGTCCCACAGGGCCACGTCGATAGCACCCATGCCGGTGCTCTGAAGGCCTCCTGGGCCAAGCGATTTCGTCTCAGTCCATACGGCATCCCAAACGGTCTGTGTGTCACGCGGGTCCATGCCAATGATCAGTGGTCCAGCTATGTCTTCGATAAAGGGCTTGAGGGACTGCCAGTAGCGTCCGCTGCACTCGCCGATGCCCTCGATGCCTTCATCGGTCTGGATGCGCACGATAAGCGGCACTGAGGAACTGGAGACGTTGTCCGAGCTGAACCTGATAGGAGTGGCTGTGACCGATGTGATTTTCATGAGAGTGGAATCTTTCTGAAAAAGGTGGAGCGAGGGTGAAATACAGAGGACAAACGTCCGCTATCTGTCAATTCGATAAGCCTCAACCGCTTCACCAACCGCTACGAGGCCGTGGCCCGGGCGGTCTGGTAGATCAACAAATCCATCCTTCGGGACAATCGCCTCTTCGTAGATTCGTGTGGCATTCTCAAGACCGCCGGTGAACTCCCAGCTGTACTCATGTGGCAGTGTGGCGTTCACTTGCGTTGAGAAGACATGAAGGCTGACGGCGTTTTGTATTCCCGCGCCCGGTCCGTGCGGAAGGACAGGCTTGTTGAACGCCTCACACAGCGTGAATATCTTTCGTAGCGGTGTGATCCCACCAACAAACAGCAGATCCGGCTGAAGGATATCCGGATCGCCTATCTCGATAAGGTCCCTGAAGTTCCAGAGGGTATGCTCAAGCTCGCCGGAAGTAACAGGCATGTCCAGCGCATCGACCACCCGCTTGAGGCCAGCGTAGTCGTACTGCGGTAATGGCTCCTCATAATGTGCCGCGCCCATGTCCTGTAATTTCAGGCCCTGTTCGATTGCCGTCGAGACCGAGTAGCCGTTGTTGATGTCTATGCTCAGTCGGCATTCGTCACCCAGAAACTCTTTGCAGGCCTTGAAGCGGGCGAGGTCGCCTTCCGGGTCGACATCTTGTCGCTGGTGCATCCACTCAAGTCTTAGCTTAAAGGCCGTAAATCCAGCCTCGCGGCCCTCACGCATCCGTTCGACCAGAGCATCGGGTGTACCGGGGTCGCCTTCGACTCCTCCGGTCGCCCGAGCCTGCCATGCGATGCCTGTACTCCAGTAGACGGGTAAGTGTGTCCGGGCTGCACCGTTCATGTAGCGATGCAGGGGCTGACCGGCGGACTTGGCTGCGATGTCCCAACAGGCGATATCGATGGCAGCCATGCAAATCATCTGCATGCCTCCGGGGCCAATCCACTTGGTCGGAGGAAACATCGCGTCCCAGATGACCTGCGTGTCACGCGGGTCCATACCGATGACAATGTCGCCGAGCGTCTCTTCGATAAAGGGTTTCATGGACCGCCAGTAGCGCGCCATGGCCTCACCGATGCCTTCGATACCTTCATCTGTACGAACACGAACCAAGAGTGGCCCTGATTCGATAGGGATGGCCTCTACAGAAGTGATCTTCACTACGATATTCCCTTGAAAGAAGTGGTTGCATCATCATGGCCGTTGGCGGCGCGGCGCAAGGTTAATGCAATCACACACAAAACGCGCCGTATCGCGTCAGTCTTTGGGCAAAGGGTCACTTAGATTCCTCATGATAGAGTGCGGCATCAACCGAAGGTCGGAGGTCAAGGAAATTTGCGATGGCAGGAGATGCGGTACGGGCGGCGGAAGATTGATACAAAATCATCCTTGAAAACGACACTCTACGAATGCTTGAGTCCCATGGTGGTCTGGCGCAAAGACGACGATGCACTATCACCCGAATGTGATCGCATACGCGGTCACGGATTGGAAAGTCCGATTCCGATGGTCCGAATGGCGAGTCGATGGACCTCAAATCCATAGTTGGCCTCGGATCAGAGACCCCTCCATGAGATAGAGCGCGCCATCACCAATATTGGTGACACCGAAACCGTGGTAATTCGGATCGAAATCAAGGTCTAATCTCACTAGACCCGGACCAGAACCTGAAAAAGACAGTTGGATAATTTGCCGTTCGAGAACTCTTTCGCTTTTGTTCCCGCCCATGAGCTTGTCCGCATGGTGTCAGCGCGGGAGGTCTCGCCGATCGAGCTGACCGAATGGACGCTGCGCCGTATAGAAGAGACAAATGACACGTTGCACGCGTATTTGACGGTCGTTGGGAATCAGGCCATAGAATCAGCCCGGGCCGCAGAGGCTGCTGTGATGCGGGGCGACGATCTTGGCCCACTGCACGGACTGCCCTTTCCGATTAAAGATCTTGTGCCGACTGCCGGAATACGGACGACCTTTGGCTCGGCCGTGTATGCCAACAACGTCCCACACAAAGACGATATCGTGGTTCAGCGAATCAAAGCGGCCGGCGCTGTCATCATCGGCAAGACCAACACGCCGGAATTCGGGCACCTCGGTTACACGTCCAACAAGCTCGGAGAGGATTGCCGAAATCCGTGGGACACGGCGCGTCAGAGCGGGGGATCGAGCGGTGGCGCGGCGGCTTCTGTCGCGGCGGGAATCACGCCACTTGCGCAGGGTGGAGACGGCGGCGGATCGATACGAATCCCATGTTCGCTATGCGGTCTGTACGGCATCAAGGGAACCGAAGGTCGCGTGCCGCGTTCTGGAGGCAGTGGAGATGCCGCGTGGCATCCGTATAACCTGGCGCAAAGTGGCCCACTGAGTCGGAATGTTCGTGATTCGGCACTATTGATGTCTGTGCTTACCGGCCCCGGAGAAGACGCAGCTCCCGGGACGTTGGATGGACCGTCACCAGACTATCTCGGGGCGCTTGAGCGAGGCCTTCAGGGAATACGTATCGGCTGGACGCCAGATATGGGCGGGAATGCCGTTGACCAGGATGTGGCTGAAATAACAACGCGTGCTGCACGTTCGTTTGAGACACTGGGGGCCAGCGTCGAAGAGGTTGAGTTCGAGATCGACCCCGAAGAAATGTGGTTTTCGTTCCGTAACTACTTCGATCTCAAAGCCCTTGTCGGATACGGCGACCTGCTTGATACGAGCCCGGATCTTTTGACCGATGTCGTCCGAGAAGGCATGGAGCACGCTCGAACACTTACGGCAGTGGACCACCACGAGACGATGGCCTTCATCGCAAAAACCCGTGACTACTTTCAACGCCTGTTTAAGCGTTACGATCTGATCTTGAGTCCGACGTTGGCGACCACGGCGTTCAAAGTGGCCGACGGCCCGCCGCATGAAATTGGCGGACGCGTGATGGATTCAGATCGAGCCTACTGGACCTGGAGCCCATTCACGTACTCGGTAAACATTACCGGACATCCAGCAGCCACGGTGCCCTGTGGTTTCGATCGAAACGGGATGCCGATCGGCCTTCACCTGATCGGCAGATTCAGGGATGAAGAAACTGTGCTTGCCGCGTCTGCCGCGTTCGAAGTGGCGAGCCCATGGGCGGACAAGCGCCCCCCGGCTTTTAAGTAGCGCCCTCCATTCCATCAAGCCCTAAATATCCGTCATCCTGAACCAAATTCAGGGTGACATTCCGCTCGGTCTGCGATCCGAAGCATCAAACCTAATCGTGTGAATTCACCTAAGCTACTCACCCATGTCCTCGATCACCCGCTGCTCAACCAAAGTAGAAAACGCGGTCTAACGGGTCAGAATATCCTCCGCCCACTTTGACCTGACCTTGCTACAGACAAGTACGGCGTAAATCTCACCGTCACTTGGCGTGCCACGGAATCCTGCCATCACTCGTGCGAATGTCTGGGCGGCCAGGATCCATTCGAACATGTGCCTATTACTTAGTCCGCGGGCTCAGGGATCCGGTCCCGACCGCTATCGTGACATGGTGCGGGACTGGAATCCCCACCTAACAGGGGGAGGTCGGTCGGTATTGCCGTGAACTGTTCTACATATAACTGCCTGAATAGTCCGGATCGCGATACCAGATCATCAAACGTCCCGCGGTCCACAACCCTCCCATTCAGCACGACCAGTATCTGATCCGCTGCGATGATGGTGGACAGCCGGTGGGCGATGGCGACAGTCGTCCGACCATCCATCAGTTCGCTGAGTGCACGCTGAACCATCCGCTCTGATTTCGTATCCAGGCTACTGGTGGCCTCGTCCAGTACCAGCACCCGGGGATTTGCCAGCACAGCGCGGGCGATCGCTACCCGCTGGCGTTCGCCGCCAGAAAGGCGATATCCACGTTCCCCGACCGTCGTGTCGAACCCCTCTGGTAGGCCCGAAATCGTATCGTAAATCTGTGCTGCCTTCGCCGCCCGTACCAGATCATCGTCAGTGGCCGTGGGATCACCATATCGCAGGTTATCGGCGATAGAGGCGTGGAACAGGAACGGATCCTGGCTCACCACGCTGACGAGTGTCGACAGATCACGTAGTGCCATATCGCGGAGATCCACATCGTCGATCCTGACGTTTCCTCTATCCACGTCGTATAGCCGTGACATCAAGTAGCCGATCGTGCTCTTTCCGGATCCACTCGGGCCGACCAACGCGGTCAATCTCCCGGCAGCAACCGTGAAGTTCACATCCTCCAACCCGAAGCTATCCTCAATTCCCCGTGCAGCGTCGTACTGGAAGTCGACATTCGTGAACGCTACTTCTCCCCTGACCCTCGCCGGGTTGACCCGTACTGGATCAACAGGGTCCTTAATATCAGGATCCAGGTCCAGGTACTCAAATATCCGCTCAAACAATGCCAGAGCGCTTGTCACATCGACGCCTCGGTTCAGCAGGCCAGCCAGGGGGAATAGGAGCCGAGTCTGGATGGCTGTGAAAGCGACGATTTCGCCAACGGTCAAGTCTCCTCTCTCGTTGAAAAGTAGCCAGCCCCCAACGGCCCAGACGATTGCTGGCGCCATCCCGAAAAAAGTTTGGATTAAGACAAAGAAGCCGCGCCCCGTCATTTGCTGCCGCACCGAGACCCGCGTCAGTTCTTCATTGGTGGCGTCAAAGCGCTCGAGTTGCTCGCGTTCACGTCCAAAGGTTTTGGCGAGCATTACGCCGGACACCGACAGGGTCTCTCCCGCGCTCGCTGTCAACTCTGCAACCGCCTGTTGCGTCTCACGGGTCAATCTTCGGCGGCGACGCCCCACCTTAACTGTGAAGAAGACGAAGATGGGCGTTACACCAAGGGCGACCAGAGAAAGTTGCCACGAGATGATCACCATCGCGATTACAGACGCGATCACAACGGCGACGTTGGACACGATGGTGCTTATAGTGTCGGTGAGGACTAGTTGGGTGTTGGTGACATCGTTGGTCAGGCGGGATTGAATCTCGCCGGTTCGGGTGCCAGCGAAAAACGACACCGGCTGACGCTGGAGGTGGCTGTAAAGTCGACCCCGAAGGTCGCGCATCACCGACAATCCGACCCTTGTGTTTAGGTGGGCCTGCAACAGATTGAACCCACCGGAAGCAGCAGTCACGGCGAGCATGATCGAAACAATCGTGAACAATGTGCGCGTATCGCGGTTCGGGATCGCATCGTCGATGATGGTGGCGACGAGGAGCGGCGGTATCACGCCCAAGCTGGCGTTGACCAAGACCGACCCGATGACGCCTACGAGACGGCGACGATAGGGCCGATACAGGGCGAAGGTTCGCCAAAGCGTGTCTCGTTTGACCGGATGTTCAGGCGCGTCGGGCGGAGGACGATTGAATCCCATCCGTCCTCCTCCCCTGCCGCCACCGTATCCTGTTTGCATCGTCATAGGTGTTTATGGAGCGCCTCAGGTAGATCAATGACAGTCGTCTGCGGAGCGGAGCCTCGTATACAAGCGTAACCGCGTACCACGTGTCAGGTATCGCCCTAGCTTCATTTAATTTGCAACAAGGTCCGCGTATCGACAATGTATTTTCTTCCCGTTAACCGGATAACCGCGGCGTCTGTAAGATAAATAACGTCCAGAAATCGCAACAATGTCCACTCATATGGTTGATTTGTCGGATCAGTGCGATGGGCCTTTTAGCCAAAAAGACTCTCACCGGCGTTCAGAGGCCCGAATTCGGGTTTCCAACACAACCATTGGCAACTCAATCCACCGTTCTGGCCGTTAGTCTGATGCGAACCCGCCAGATAGCGAATATTCACGAACCGTTCAATTCAAATACGTCCGAATGTGGTCGCCGCGATGGACCAGACCTCAGGTGCATTAATCCCTAGCGAAAAACCATCATCCTCTATCTGCAGGAAGTGGTAAGCTACGCCCCGTGGTCTTGAGGAACAGACAAGTGAATACCAGCGGGTAATTGCCCCCGCCGGATGTGAACATGCATGCACTGCGCAGATCTAAGGATGTCGCTAAACCCGTCGGCAAAGGCGGTCGAGTAGCGTCATGGCAGGGCACTGCCCACCTGAGAGAATTTGGTATCGTGGGCGGCGCTTACCTTCTTTACATGCTGATCCGGCAGATTATCTCAGCGGATATCAACGGCGTCGCGTTCATCCACGCCGAGCACGTGATGAATCTGGAAAAAGATCTCGGCTTCTTCTGGGAGCCCGCTCTTCAGAGCTGGGCGATCGAGACGTCCGACACGTTGGTGGTCTTCTTCAACTGGGCGTACATCCTGACCTTTTACCCGATTATCGTCACGGCATCGATCATCCTGTATATGAAGTCCAAGCATCGCTATAGGTACTACCGTAACGTTGTTTTTCTGTCTTTCCTGTTCGCTCTTGTAGCCTTCGCCATATTCCCGTTAGCTCCTCCCCGAATGCTTACAAAAGAATTTGTTGACACGATGGCGATATTCGGGCCTGCGATTTACTCCGGAGCCGAGGGTGCAGGTTTCTACAACGCGTTCGCAGCGATGCCCAGTCTGCATTTCGGCTGGAGCGTCCTGTTTGCGACGATCTTTTTCCGCTCAGGCAGCCGTTTCTTGCGGATCTTTGCTTTCGTCTACCCGTCGATGATGCTTTTTACAATTGTCGTCACGGGCAATCACTACTTCCTTGATGCCATCGCTGGTGGATTTGTAATCGTCATATCGTTCGGTACGGTTAACGTAATTGGTGCTTTCCGCCGGGGTGAGTTAAGGCCCAGTCTGCTCATCTCCAAGACGAGTAGAGCACTGGAGACTATCAGGGGAATACGTCACTTACAGCCCGACCGGGGCATGTCGAGTCGCGGGTCGCAGCCAGAACAACAGATTACCGGCCAGCAACAGTACGATCGGGACTACCAGCGCTCGGTTTACGTGTCTACGGCCTTTTAGACACGGCCGGGGTCAACGATCTATGGGATTTCAGGCGACGCTCGATCCCAACCTCTCGCCTTATTCTCCTAGCGCCATCACTCCGTTAACCTCACATTTCAAGGCATCGCGCAAATAAAGATTCAGCGAATTGAGCTTTTCAATTGTCACAACGAATCATGATCAGCAAACATCCCAAAATTTGACACTGATGTCACCGCAATAAGTGTCACCGGCTTCCTGCGCAACTGTTGACGATTGGCGCACACCCCACATCCATTCCACTGCACTGGTGCACCGGGGCAGATGGCATCCGTATCCTCCCCCGGGGCCCCGTCATGGGTCTTTAATCAATTACTAATAACGATTCTTGGAGCAGCCAAAATTACGCTGCTGCTGCAATTTAGTGCGCATGACCATAGACAACAAAAAAAGGCTCCCGCCGAAGCGGGAGCCAAAATTTAGCTGGTAGCCCCTACGGGATTCGAACCCGTGATCTCCGCCTTGAGAGGGCGGTGTCCTTGGCCGCTAGACGAAGGGGCCTTGTGGCTGGCGATCCAGGATTCGAACCTGGATTGACGGATTCAGAGTCCGCTGTCCTACCGTTGAACGAATCGCCATCGAGGCTCTGATTTTATCAGGCTCTGACGACATAGCGCATCGTTACTTCCATTATCTTCAACTCAGATCTTAATCAACGGGGCCCGCGACTGACTGAATCATCTCCAAATCTATCTCGAATTCGGTCAAGTGTCGACGATAAAGTCGAGACATCCGCTGCGGCTGAATCAAGTAGAGACAATTGGGCCGCGGGTTCGGAAAGGTTCTCCACTCCGACACCAACAAGGCGTACCGGCGCGTTGCGTTTCTTCAACGTGGCGTCCAACAAAGACATGGCGATCTCCACAATACGGGCATCGTCATTGAACGACACATTTGGCGTGTTGTGCCGTGTGAGCGTCGTGAAATCGTTGTAGCGCAACTTCAGGCTCACGCTACGAGCATGCTTTCCTGTACGCCTGAGTCGCCTACCAACCTTCTCGGAGAGATCAGCGACCGTCTTGTCCAGAAAGGCTCGATCGGTCGAATCGGCATGAAAGGTCGTCTCAGAAGAGATCGATTTGGACTTGGTTTCTGACGATAGCCTGGAGTCATCAATTCCTTTTGCCCGTTCGACCAACCTGGAAGACTGATTGCCCATCTCTCGCCGTAGTGGTCCTTCTGGGAACGCCGCAAGTTGCCCGAGTGTCCGGATGCCAAGTCGGGCCAGCTTCTCTGCGGAGCGAGGGCCGATTCCCGGCAATTTCCGGACTGCCATCGGGGCAAGGTAATTAGCCTCATCGCCCGCTTGTACAGTGAACATGCCATCGGGTTTACGTTCATCAGACGCTATCTTGGCAACAAGCCGAGAGGGGGCGATACCGATCGAGGCCGTCAATTTTAGTTCTTGACGCACACGATCCTTGATGGCCTGGCCGGCCTCCTCAGGTGGACCGTAGAGACGCTCCGTGCCAGTCATATCCATGTACGCCTCATCTACACTCATCACCTGCACATCAGGCGTGTAGTCTCGCAGAATGGCCATGAAAGATTTCGAGATTTTGCCGTAAAGGTCGTGACTGCTGTTCATGACAAACGCATTCGGGCAGAGTCGTAAAGCTCGTGACATCGGCATGGCGGATCGGATGCCGTAGGGCCTGACTTCGTAAGATGCGCACGCCACGACTCCCCGCCCACCGGTGCCCCCAATAATCAGTAGTTTTCCGATCAGGTCCGGGTTGATAGAGCGCTCTGCAGCAGCAAAAAATGCATCGATATCAACGTGGAATATGGTCCGTTCGACGGCCACCAATGGCCTCCCATACTCGTGGCGAGACGTAGTACAGCGCAATTTCACTGGACACGAGCGTAGCATCGGCGCTTTGGCTCTCCAAGGCCGAGTGTCCAGATTATCCAGCGTTTTAGGTCCTCACGGCCGGGCAAACTACGACGGCTGCGAGCAATCACCCACTTCAAACCAGTCACGGCTTCGATGCAGATCGTTATTTCCGGACCATACAGATGAAGGTACCGCAATCACCTCGCCCGGAATCACAAACCTGATGCCGTAACGCTTTCCAATCGGGCCTTCCGGGAATAGTCCAATGGCGGTGACCGAAGATTTATCCCCCGACGCTAGATCTATTTCACTCTCAAAAAAGATCGAAATCAGCCGTTCTTCGTCGACGAGAGCGATGCAGTACGGAGTTTGCCAGGCGACTTTGTCCAGATTTTCAAATTCGATGTTGAATGAACTTTGCCCGCCGCCGACGTGTTTGTTGGCCTCTCCTGAGATATTGACGATTCTGTCTGTCTCAAAGGTCCAACCAAACCTGAAACTGGCGTCTGTGTTAGCGCAAGCCACTCCCAGCAATATCACCGTCATCGCTGTCGCCAGAATAATGCCGGACGGATGGTTCATCAGGCGTCGTTCAACGCACGCAGTAAGTTTGCCATTTCCACGGACGCTTCTGCGTACCCTGAGGCGTGGCCAATGCGCGCGTAGGCTTGATCAGTGGTGTACGTAGTCTGGACGCCGAATATCACCGGGACTCCGGTATCGAGTGACAATCCAGCGATCCCGTCTGCGGATTCTTTCGAAACGTACTCGAAATGGGCCGTCTCGCCTTGGATAACTGCACCTATGCATATCACTGAATCATAGCTACCCGAGCGCGCCATCGCTGCTGCTATAACGGGTAACTCAAACGCTCCCGGTACGTGCGCGACAGTGACATCGGCATCTAATACGCCAAGCTCCTCGAGCCTCGCCAGAGCCGATTCAAGCATGCGGCCCGTGATGTAGCTATTGAAGCGCGCAACCACTATTCCGATGCGTAAACCGGACCCGTCGCTGTGGCCGTTCAATTCTCTTGGCATGACGCCGGGAGCTACCCGTCCAACCCAGCACCGGACAGCGTGTGGCCCATTCGGTCCCGCTTCGTCTTCAGGTAGCGACGATTCTCGGGGTTAGAAGGCGCTTCCAGCCCGACCTGATTGATCTCAAGTCCATAGCCGTGAAGACCGATTACTTTACGTGGGTTGTTGGTCATTTGATTGAACTTCTTTACACCTAGATCGACGAGGATCTGAGCCCCCACACCGTAATGGCGGAGATCCATGGCGAATCCGAGATGCTCGTTGGCCTCGATCGTGTCGAGACCCTCGTCCTGCAACTGGTACGCCTTCAGCTTGTTATGGAGGCCAATTCCACGGCCCTCCTGCCGCATATAAAGCAAGACTCCACGTCCTTCAGCAGCGATGGCCTTCCGCGCCATTTCAACCTGGATACCACATTCACAGCGAAGACTTCCGAAGACGTCACCAGTCAAACATTCTGAGTGGATTCGGCCAAGGACCGGGTTTCCATCTGAGACATCTCCCATGACCAGAGCAACATGCTCGTCATGATCAACAAAACTCCGGTACGCAATGACTGTAAATTCGCCCTCCGGAGTTGGGAGTCGTGTTTCGGCTACCCGTTCGACAAGTTTCTCGTGCCTAAAGCGGTACTCGATGATATCCGCGACGCTGACGATCGGGATGTCGAACTCGGTGGAAAGTAATTCCAGCTCCGCCCGGCGGGCCATCGTGCCGTCCTCGTTCATCACTTCACATATAACGGCAGCCTCGCGCTGCCCGGCCATCCGGGCCAAATCCACCGAGGCCTCTGTCTGGCCGGCACGCACGAGAACCCCACCAGATGCGTACCTGAGGGGGAAGATATGACCCGGCCTCGCCAGGTTTGTGGGCACAGATTCCGGGTTTGCCAGAAGTTGCACCGTATAGGAGCGGTCTGCAGAGGAGATACCAGTCGTTATACCGTCCGCAGCGTCGACCGATACGGTAAACGCGGTACCTAGCGAAGCCGTATTCCGGTTGACCATCAGCGGGATGTCCAATCGTTCCAGGTCTTCACCGAGCATTGGCACGCAAATCAGGCCGCGGCCAACAGTAGCCATGAAGTTGATGGCTTCCGGCGTGATGAAATCGGCCGCCATCGCCAAGTCACCTTCGTTCTCGCGATCTTCATCGTCAACGATGATGACCATACGGCCCGCTGCGTACCGCTTTATAGCGGCCTCAACACTCCTGGTAGATTCATCTACATCGGGCACGTTATTGGCGGGGTCAGCTTCCGGTGTAATCGGCAAGCAACTTCTCCAGATATGGGCGGGCCATCTGCTCGACGTACTTTGCGGTAACGTCGACTTCGATGTTCACTTTTGAACCCGCTGTCCGCTCTGCGATGGTCGTGTGTTCGTATGTATAAGGGATTATCGCGACGGAAAAACCGTCATCGTCCCGGTCTACCACGGTCAGGCTTGTGCCGTCGATGGTGATGAACCCCTTCGAAACGATGTAACGCATTATAGATTCGTCGGCGATAAATCGGATAACGATCGAATCCCCGTTCTTCTCCACAGCCGACACCTCGGCTATGCCGTCGACGTGGCCTTGCACCATGTGACCGCCGATGCGTCCACCTTCCGAGAGTGAACGCTCCAGGTTGACGCGGTCACCCGGTTTCAGTTCGGATAGGTTGGTACGGCTCAGTGTCTCTGGAACGACCTCGACGGACAGTTCGCCTTCTTCACCGGCGACAACGGTCAGGCAGGCACCTGCAACGCAAATTGACTCCGATTCTTTAAGTCCGATAGTGACATCGGGCGCGTAGATCGTGAGTTTCATCCCCTCGAACGAGAGGACTTCGCCAACTTCTTCAACTATTCCGGTAAACATGCAATACGTTTAGATGTGTTGTGTTTACGCTCCCGCTATCGCGGCGCGTATCCGGTGATGAGAAGATCTAATCCAATTTGCTCAACACGGATACGGTCAAGTTTAAGCGCTCTCGACACCTCCGATACACCAATCCCACCGACGGCGGGCAATGCATCGGCACCGCCGATGATGACGGGAGCTATAAAAGCCGCCACTTTGTCAGCCAGCCCGGCATCGATCACCGAACCCGTAAGGGCGGCACCGGCTTCCATCATTACGTTGATACACCCACGTTTTCCAAGGAGGTCCAAAAGGCTTCCAAAGTCAATTCCACCCGACTCGGAGCGAGAAAGATGAACCGTCTCCAGGCTAGGTGTGTCGATCGTTGATTTACATCCTTCCGCCTGAACCCACAGCACATCGCCCGGCTCGTCGAGTAACGCAGCCGTGGACGGCATCCGCCCGTCGCTATCGACAATCACCCGGAGCCGAGGTCGACCGGTCACACCATCCACTCGTGCCGTCAAACGAGGATCGTCGGCAAGCACAGTTCCTATTCCCGTAATCAGCGCATCAGTCTGCGAACGCATCAGATGAACTCGTTTTCTAGCCTCTTCCGATGTGATCCACTGGGAGTCACCGGTCCTTGTCGCGATACGACCGTCAAGGCTGGCGGCGAACTTCACGGTAACAAACGGTCTTCCTGTCGCAATGTGGTGTAGAAACCCTTCAAGTGACTCCACCGCCCTTTCAATGAGATCCCCCTCGAGAGGCATGGCAACCTGTATTCCGGCCTCCCGCAGTTTGCGGAATCCCTCCCCATCCACGCGCGGATCAGGGTCTCCGACCGGGCAAACAACTCGATCGATCCCGGCTGCGATAAGCGCATCTGCGCAGGGACCTGTGAAATGGGTGTGTGAACATGGCTCAAGCGTCGTGTAGATGGTGGCGCCACGCGCCCGCTCGCCGGCCTGTTCGATTGCGACGACCTCGGCATGCCTTTCGGGTGCTGGTTCGGTTCTCCCCTCTCCAACTACCTCACCTTCACGGACTATTACGGCGCCCACCGACGGGCGAGGCGACACATCTCCCAGTCCGGCACGTCCAAGTTCGATCGCCCGTTCCATGTACCGTCGTTGGCCCGAGAGTCCAGATGACACGACTAGTCTTCCTGGCCCGTTCGACGCTCGTCGAAATCGATATGTAACCTCGAAGTGGTGGGTTCTGACTGCCCCTGGTAACGGCTGCCAAGTTCGCTTGAGCCGTACGGCCGATCTACCTCAGTGCTCATCCGCTGGAACGATATTTGGCCGATCCGCATGCCGGAATAGAGCGTGATCGGCAGGCGTGCGACGTTCGTCAATTCAAGGGTCAGATTGCCCTTCCATCCCGGATCTATGTACCCGGCAGTCGAGTGGATAACGAGGCCTATACGTCCAAGCGAACTCTTGCCCTCCAGTCGTGCCACGATGTCGTTCGGCAGTTCGATGTGCTCCATCGTGCCCCCAAGTACGAACTCGCCCGGATGTAGGATGAATGGCTTATCGTCAGGAATCTCTTGTCGTGCCGTCAGGTCAGACAGGTCTTCACGGACATCGATATATGGCTTGCTGGAGTTCCTGAACACAAGGATGGGCTTATCAAGGTGCAAGTCCACGCTGGCAGGTTGAATATCGCGTTCGTTCAGTGGTTCGATAACGATTTGCCGGGCTGCGAGTGCTTCCTTGATTGAACGGTCGCTAAGGACCATGTGGGTTCCTGATTCTGTTTGTGCCGGTTGTGAAGTGACGTGACACCTAGGCCGGAATTCTACTGGACTGGGCGTGAGCGCGATGCCGCATGCAATCGTAATCGCGCGATGAGGGAGGTGGTTATGAAGTCACTAAGTGTTCATGCAGCCATGTCGTAAGAGTCAATTGGTATCGACTCGAAGGCGAATACCAGCCCGGCATTACGGTATCGACGCGCTAAAAGTGCTTCTACATCTTGTCATTCTTAACGCCAGAGAAAGAATGACGGTTTGCTGGATTCCGGGTAGCAAGCACGGGTGCTTTGATCTCTCGAAACGCGTTTACAAAAAAAGTAGGCGCCCGTCGCTGACGGGCGCCTACAGGGCAGGAGGGGTAGCAGCGTTTACGTACTGCTTACGCGGTTGTACGAACTACTGGGCTGCAGGGATCACAATTGCGAAAACTGCCGAGACGCTAGCCGTCACGTCCACGTCGCCGGGGCTGACCTGAGTCGGGGCAAAAGAACGAGCCGAATCACCAAACAAGGATGCCTCGGCGACAGCAAACATCGGCTCCGGGGAGGTACCGCCGATCTCCTGAAGGTACACCACCGGCCCAAGCTCGACTCCGAGGATCCGTGCGTAAAGCTCGGCCTTGTCGTGGGCGTCACGTGCAGCGAGGTCGCGGGCGGTGTCGCCGTAAAGGGCAGGGTTGTCCAGACCAAAACTGATCCCGTTGATCCGTACCTCGTCGCCCGCTGCCTCGGAAACCTTATCGATCACGTTTCCGACATCGTCGAGATCACGAATGGTGACCTCTACGGAGTTGGAAACGATGTATCCGATGATGACAGATTCGCCGTACTTGCCAATCGCCGACTCACGCTCCACGTATGTGGTGTACGGCTGGATGCTGAAGTTCCGGGTGATGATGTCATCCTGGGCAACTCCGGTGTCTGTGAGGGCGTTACGGGCGGAATCCATCGCCTCGGCGGCAACCTGGCGGGCTTCACTGACGGTGGTCTCACGCGTTTCCACCCGGAGGTTTAGCGTCGCAATGTCCGAGTCAACGGCAACCGTGCCACGTCCTGATACGGAAATCCCGACCTGCTGGAACCCGCCGCTGACCTGGCTGGCCGCAACCGGTGCGAAGTCATTAAATCCAGTGGGAATTGCTTCGGTGGACGGTGCATATATCGTCCCGGCGGGCACATTGGTGATCTGGCCGATCGGGGCAACCGTCGCCAGTCCATCTTCGCCCCCGGCCTCATTTGAGTCCGAGCTGCAAGCCACGGTGGCGACCATCATCAGCGCTATAGCGCCGCCAATGACGAGGGATTTCCTTGTCCGAATCTTCTCCAGCATTTTTTTCTCTCCTAACAGCCGTATTCGGCGTCTGTATACGTGCAGATAATTTCGGGTCGTTTGTCTTTGAATCGACCCTTCACAACTACAGACGTTCATTGGCCTGAAAATGTTCCCGATATCTGGGGAAGCGATGCGTACAACCACGAAGGAGAACACAGCGTACTCTTGCCTATAATCAACTAGACAGATTCAATAGACCACTTGGTTCTTGACTCTCGCACCTTCCCAACGTCTCCCTGACCAGCCTGGAGTTTCCTGGGGCCTTTGAAATCTATACGTGATATATCTGAGACCGCCATCACGGCGGTCCTCATCTTCGTGATCCTCCAGATCTCCGCTCAATCTTTCCGCGTGGATGGCAGGAGCATGGATCCGACGATGGCCGACGGTCAGCACGTCCTGATCAATAAATTCATCTACGCAAGCGCTAATCGCGGCATCTTTGGCGACATTCTGCACGCCGTTAAGGGTGGTGATGATGGTGAACGCGCTTACCTGTTCCACCCACCTCAACGTGACGATGTAATCGTATTCACCCCACCCACAGGTCCGGCCGCTGAATTTCTTGTAAAACGTGTAATCGGGATTCCACGGGATGAGATCGATATCCGCGGCGGTCAGGTCTGGGTGAACGGAGAGCCTCGGGTCGAGTCGTATCCGGTTACCCATGAAAACGGTGGGATTTATCCCCTCACAGTAGAGGCCGACAATTTGTTCGTGCTGGGAGATAATCGCGGCCGATCAAACGATTCGCGCACCTGGGGACAGCTCCCCGCAGGAAACGTGGTCGGGCGTGTCTGGTTTGGATACTGGCCGCCGGAGCGGATGAAACTGTTCTCGTCCGTCGGATCAGCCGTCACTCAGATCAATCTAGGAGCCCCTGTCGGTTTGCTAAGGTAATCACTACCTCCCTGTCGTCCTGTAGACAAACTACCGAACCCTCACGGGCACACTTGCATAAGACTTACGCGTCTTACGTAGGTCCTGAGCTTAGGGTAAAGTTGGCCTATCCCATACTGGTGATCTGTACTTCGACCAATATCTGTGTTGCAGACGGTCGGATATCGAATCCAAATTTGTGACGACTTCAGGAGGATCCGATGGTAGATGAGCGGCTCACGACCATGGCTCACCTGCTCCGGCGTGCAGGGTTTGGCTCTTCACGTGATGAACTCGAAGACTACGCGGCGCGACCTTACGAAGATGTGGTCGACGATCTCGTGAATCCAGAACGGTTTGAACCTCTGGACGAAGACACTCTTGAACGGTTCTACCCACACATCTTCTCTAACAAGGACAACCCGGCCGTCTGGAATGGCAGGTGGTTCTGGCGGATGGTCAACACGCGACGTCCCCTTGAAGAGAAGATGGCTCTGTTCTGGCACCACGTATTCGCCACGGGCTGGACCAAGAGCGAGCACACGCCATCGATGGTCATTCACATTGAAATGCTCCGTAAGAACGGCCTGCAGAACTTCCGAACACTGTTGCTTGAGATATCGAAAGATCCGGCCATGAGCTTCTGGCTGGACAACTCCGAGAACCACGGTAACGCCCCGAACGAAAACTACGGGCGTGAGTTGCTTGAGCTGTTCTCGATGGGAATCGGCACGTACGGCGAGCCGGACGTTAAGGACGCAGCGCGCGCCTTTACCGGCTGGACCTTCGAGCAACCGCTCCCGCTCTACCCCACCGGTCACTACAACGCCAAGTTCCAGTTCCGGCCGGAAGACCACGATAACTCTGAAAAGACGTTCCTCGGGGTGACGGGTAACCTCAACGGTGAAGACATCATCGATCTCATCGTCAAACAGGAAGCAAACGCCCGATTTATATGCCGCCACATCTACAATTTTTTTGTTGCAGACGAGCCTCAAATCCCGGCCTGGAGCGTGACGCCACCACAGGATGAGGCGGGGATCGACATTCTTGTGAAGTCGTACATGGATTCCGACGCGGACATCCGAACCGTGATGAAGACTCTGTTCCTGTCCGACTTCTTTAAACGGGCTCGTGGTAAACGGGTCAAGTGCCCGGCGGAGTTCATCGCCGGCACGATAAAGCTCACCGGTGAGTTCCGAGAAATCGAACCCGGATTACCTACGCTGGACGCGGCAAGCATCGTGATGGGCCAAAAGCTGATGGACCCGCCGACGGTCGAAGGCTGGCACACGGGCAAGGAATGGATAGACGGAGGAACGCTCACGGAGCGTATCAACTTCGCCACCGCCCGGGTCGGGAACCCGGAGATGCCAGGTACAAGGACTATCATAGACCGGCTTTCTGGCTCAGGTGATCCGATCACCCCGTCCGAACTCGTTGACGGCGTACTGGACCTCGCCGGTCCGATAGAAGTGGCGGAAGAGACTCGCACGGCGCTGTTACATCTCGCAGAGCTGGATGGAGAACTTGAATTCGACAGTTCATCCGAACGCACGAAAAGCGAGGACCGGATTGCTCGAATGCTGGCCCTCGCGGTCGCATCTCGCGAGTACCAGTTCGCGTAATTGAATGAACCAACGTACTGCCCCCGCAACGGGGCAGGCTCCTCAAACCAGTCGCACCAGTAAACGGCCTTAACCGATCTTCAGATAAAGGCCCAATTCACCGCAAACCAGGGGAGGACGGATCAAACATGACAACCAACGGAAATAGCGCCAACGGGACCAAAAAAGATCCCGTACTGGTTGTCGTGCAGCTTTCGGGCGGCAACGACTTCATGAATACCCTCATCCCATACACGGCTGGGATGTACTACGACAACCGGCCGCTTGTCGGGATCCCGGAGGACAAGTCCCTCCCGATCAACGACACGTTGGCATTCCACCCGTCCGCGGCACCTTTAAAGAACATGTTTGAGGACGGAAAGGTCGCGATCGTTCAGGGGATCGGGTACCCCAACGCTTCCCGGTCCCACTTCCGGTCTATGGACATCTGGCACACCTGTGAGCCTGAAATCATCGCAACCGAGGGTTGGCTGGCCAAGGTAATCAAACAATTCGACCCCAATTCAGTGAACCCTTTAACGGGCGTCAGTTTCGGGCGCGGCCTGCCGCGTGCGATGGCTGCACCTGGCGTCGTTGCCACGTCTGTGGATGATCTCGACAATTACGGGCTGATGACCAGCATCGAGGCCGACCAGCGGCGCGCCGAGGACCTTGCGATCTTCAAGCGCATGTACACGCCTGCCATCGGTTCCGGGCTCGTCATGGATTACTTCAGCGACACCGGCCAGAGCGTTCTCTCCGGGGCAGACCTGATCAAGGTTGCACCACAACGATACACGTCAACTGTTGAGTACGCTGACAACCCGATCGCCAAATCCTTACGGGACGTAGCAAGAGTCCACACGGCCGAACTCGGCACCCGGATTTTTTACACGCAGCACGGCGGATATGACCACCACGCGCAAGAAGTACCGACTCATGCCCGACTGCTTGCAGAACTGACCGGGGCTATCAGTGACTTCTGGCAGGACCTTCGGGAACACGACGCTGCGGATAACGTGTCCATGCTTGTATTCACCGAATTCGGCCGACGTATCAAGGACAACGGTTCCGGGACCGATCACGGCTCAGGCGGCGGCGCTTTCATCATAGGCGACAACGTCGATGGGGGACTCTACGCCGAGTACCCGTCGCTTGCGCAGGCGGACTGGGAGCGCGGCGAAGATTTGGCACACACGTTTGACTTCCGCGGCGTGTACGGCACGATGCTCCAGAAGCACCTGAACGTCGATCCAGAGCCAATTGTCGGCGGAGTTTACGAACAGCTACACGTCTACAAAGAGACGGTGAACGTGTAGACAGACAGCCACCTGAAACGCCCTTCAGAAAACCCCAAAACACAGGGGACTCGGAGAACGACCATGACCACATCGGCAACGAAGCCCAGTAGCCCACCATATGCCCTGCTGCGGGCCGGTTTCCCATTCCTAGCGACACTCGGTATGCGTCGCGTCACCACTTACCCAATGGATATCGTCATGGGAGACGATGACAAGCTGTTTGTTCTATGTCGAGCAGACAGTCCCGGGTTGGGTGGCAGCAACATTCGACGCATCAACTGGGAGGACGAAGACCTTGACACTCTGGGTGGCGGAAAGCTGCTCTGGCCGGTACAGATGATTCGCGACTCCGCCGGCACGCTATATATTTCTGACGAAGGCAGTCACCAGATCCTCAAGTTTAATCAGGACGGCACCGACGCTGGCGATTGGGGCGAGGAAGGGGCCGCGGTGGGCCAGATGAACCGCCCATCTGGAATCGCATTTGATCTCGACGAGAACCTGTTGGTCGTGGACACCCTGAACCACCGCGTTCAAAAGTTCAACAAAGACGGCAGGTATATTTCCGGGTTCGGAACAAAAGGCTCAGGACCGGGCGAATTCGACATGCCGTGGGGCATCGCCGTGAACGGCGAAGGCGACATTTTTGTCGTGGACTGGCACAACGACCGGGTGCAGAAGTTCAACGCCGACGGTGAGTTCATCATGGAATTCGGCTCGTCTGGCTCAGGCGATGGCGAGTTCAACCGGCCGGCCGGTATCGAGATAGATCACCACGGCGATATCTATGTCGCCGACCGCGGGAACAACCGGGTCCAGCAGTTCGCGCCTGACGGTCGTTACGTAGACAAGTTCATTGGCGATGCGACTCTCTCCAAAAGCGGTGAGACTTACGTCCGGGCCAATCCAGCCGTGCTCCGCAACCGCGAGATGGCTAATACGGAGCAGCAGAAGCGGTTCCGGGGACCGGCCGTGCTGAGGTTTGACGACGAGGGACGGATGTACGTTCCAGACTTTGGAAGCCACAGGGTTCAGGTCTACAAGAAGCAAGCCTACGCACTGACCCCAGAGGAGATTGCTCCGGTGCCAAATCACCCTACCCTTTACACGGTCTGAGACCGATTACCGGCCGTTAAACGAAAGACATCTCGTTAATATCTGGACCTCTTTGTTGTTTGACCCGGAATAAAAAAGGAGACGAGCCTTTTGCCGATGATGTACGGCTTCGCACAGCAGCGTAAGCAGTTGCTGGAGGTCGAGTTGGAACGACTCCGAAACGAGATGCCGCAACTTGGAGCGATGCGGGTCGCATTAACGGGCGATCTGGCGATGGGGCACGTCACACCGGAGACGCCACTTGAGTTGGTTGTCGTGCAGATGACAGACGAATCATTCCACCGGAGAGCTGATTTCTGGACCACGCACCTACGGCCCAGGATTGACACAAGTTTTTTCGTTTATACACCCGAGGAGTACAAGGAGCTGGCAGACAGCGATCCCATTCTCGTGGCTGTGGAACGCGAGGGAGAACTGATCATTGGCTGAATCGGCAGCACTCAAGAACGCCAGCAGGTGGATGAAGCAGGCCGTTATCGATCTGACCGACGCTGAGTTCGTCGCCGCTTCTGGAAGGCACGCATTGGCATGCTTCTTATCCCACCAGAGCGCCGAGAAGGCGGTAACCGGCTACCTGGTCGCTCGCGGCGCTGAGATGGTCTGGGGGCACTCCCTTGCCGATCTCTGCGAGGACGCGATGGCCGTCGAGCCCTCGTTTGATTTCATGAAGTCGATCGGGCCTCTTCTGGATAAGCACTATCTGGGTGCTCGCTATCCGGGCGGACTCCCAGGAGGTGTTCCGGCGGAGGTCTACGAGTCGCACGATTCTGAACGTGCATTGGAGATCGCTCGGGACATCAACCAGTTCGCACAAGAACGGATCGACCAGTTACCGGTTTAAGATTGATCTGCTAAACCACTATCTCTGCTGCCGAGTGGAATAAATCAATGGCGAAATATGGCGAGGGCGACCGGGTCGTTTTGCATCCAAACATAACCGGCCAGCACGGTGAGTACGAGGGCCGTATCGGCGTAGTGCTCAATATCGAGGCAGACGTGCTACACCACCATTTAGGCGGCGTCGCACAATACCGGGTTCAAGTAGAAAATGAGATCCCCGTCGTCGCAATTTCCGTATCTGAAAAAGAGTTGATGCGCGCAAGGCGCAACGCAAGTAATCGTTAATACGGATACCTGAAACAGGCCTCAATGGGTATATTTATTCGCATCATAGTCCCGATTGTGTTGTTCCCGTTGTTGCGGTGGGGCGTGCCGCGGTTTCTGTCATGGGTAGGCCGAAAATACGACATGAAGCAGGCGGAGAAGCGCTCGGATGGGCCTGTGATCGAGGGACGGCTGACCCGCGAGATATTCCCGACACGCGATTTGCGGTACGTGGACTTCGGTCAGTAAGACGAAGCAAGCAAACTCCAACCCTCATACCGTATTTAGGCTTTAGACGCCCTGAACTATGAAGGACTTTGTGTCTGCCGCACGATGGCGGATCTCCGCTACCGGTGCGTATTCAGGTGACGTAGCCCACTTTTGTAGGGCCGCGACGTCTGGGAACTCAAGGATGACGATTCGGCCCGGATTCCAGCCCCCTTCACCTGCCGTAACTTCACCGCCACGCACGAGGTAACGACCGCCATACTGAGCGATGGTTGCCGGTACTTTGGCCTGGTATTCCCTGTAGGCATCTTCGTCTTTTATGGTGATCTCGGCGATGGTGTAGACGGACATTTTTTGATCCTTTGTAATTGGTCCGGGACCTTCTATATGCAGACACACGAGGACCCGACTATATGCCCTCTACGCGGAATGATTTTGTGTCTGCGGCCTTGTGCCGTATTTCGCCAACTGGCGCGTACTCCGGAGAATTACGGAAGGCCATAAGCGACTCGTTATCCGGGAACTCTAGGATGACGACCCGTTTGGGAGTCCAGTCCCCTTCGCCCGGGGTCACCTGGCCACCGCGCACCAGATATCGGCCGCCGAATTTCGCGACCAGTGGAGCCGCGAGCGCCATGTATTCTTTATAAGCCTCTGGGTCCTTAACGTTGATGTCTGATACAGAATAGACGGCCATTCTCGGTTGTTCTCCTTACGGGTATCGGTTGGCGTATTGATCTACGAAACACTAAGGGTCTATCAGGACACCGGGGTTGAGGATGCTTGAGGGGTCTAGCGACTTTTTCGCCGCCCTTAGCGCCGTGGCAAAGGTGTCTGGGCGCTGTTTGTCGTACCAGGGCCGATGATCCCGCCCGACGGCATGGTGGTGGGTGATGGTACCGCCTGAAGCGATAACGGCGTCCGATGCAGCCATCTTAATTTCCGCCCACTGGGATAGCTCCGAACCAGGCTTTCCGAGAGCCGTGAACGAGTAGTACGGCGCTGGTCCGTCCGGGTAGACGTGTGTAATTCGGGCCGTCACGCTGCCACCGCCGCAGACGCGGTTCAGCACGTCCTGAGTCGCGCTGCGCACGGAACGATCGAACTCCGGCCATCGATCCCAAGTGATAGAGGTTTCGAAGGTATCGGCTATGACACCCAGCCCGGTGATGTCGTTCCAGTCGTATGGCAGGTTGATGAACGCCTCTCGCCACGCGCCAACAGCTCCCTGACGTCCAGCAGGGTCGCTGCTGGTCGTTGCCCCGGCGGACGCCGGCGATATCACTATCTCGTCGTCATTGACCATGCCTCCCGCATCCCGGGCTATCGATACAGCTTCTTTGATAAACGCGTCCTGCGGAACATCGGAGGATTCGAAACCGATGATCAGGATGGCGGTCTTACCGTCCAGCCCTGCCATCGCCTGTCCCTCGCCAGGATCCAGAATCCGCAGGTTAGCCGGCCAGAGCTTGGCCTGTGCGATACCGCGTGCGGCCAGAGAAACCGATTCCAATGACGGGAACGAGACGCCTGTAGACGCTCTGAAAACTGGTCGTCCCTGTATGCGCATCCACGCCTCGGTGACGATGCCGAGAATACCCTCGCTGCCAAGTGCCAACCGATCGGGACTGGGTCCCGCACCGCTCCCGGGCAGTCGGAACGACTCCCACGGGCCGGATGGAGTGATCATGCGTACGGATTCGACAAACTCGTCAATGCGCGTCTCGTTGGTGGCGTAGTGGCCACCGGATCGGGTAACTATCCAACCACCTACAGTCGAGTATTCGAAGCTCTGTGGGAAGTGCCGCATCGTGAAGCCGTGTGGCTTCAGTTGTGCCTCGAAAACCGGCCCAAGTGCACCTGCCTGTACTCGTACGGCCCGAGACACATCATCGACTTCAAGCACACGATCCATACGTGTCATGTCGATCGTGACTAGGCCGTCGTAGCCCTCAGGCCCTTCCACACCACCAACTACCGACGAACCGCCGCCAAAAGGTGTAGCCGCGTATCCGGCGCCACCACACCAGTCTAATAGAGCAATGAGATCCGCTTCGTTACGAGGGTAGGCGACGACGTCGGGCGGGTTTTGAAAATCACCATCAAACTTGCGCACGCGATCCCGGAAGCTGTGGCCATAAGTGTGGAATGCGCGCTCATAGGTGTCTCCGGTCACAATCTCAGACAGGCTGGCCGGGGCCTTGATACGTGGCACGGGGAGAGCAAGTTGATCAACGGAGCGAGGTTGAACGGTCTTGAGTGATACGCCAAAGCGCTCCGACATCGCCTTCGCTGCAGATTCACGTTTCGTGTCAGTAGGTTCCTGGGACTCCATGCCCCATGCCCAGAAACTTCGGCGATCTGTCACATGTGATCCTTTTGTTGGCCGTGGGTGAAAAATTCCGCGGGAAGCGGGAAGTCTAGAAAATTTAGGGACTGTGTGAGCAGGTCGTTATTACGATGAAGACGGGTCTTCTTTCTCATTTCAACTTTCCCTCGCTGGGAGAACGAGTCACCTCGAGCGGGTTAATAGCCTCGGTCTGCACCTATTAACGCTCTGAATCGAGGCGCACCTGACAGCCAGCCCGGGAGTCTAGTGTGCACCCACATGACGATCAGGAGGAACGGCAGTGCCAGGAGATATGAACCAACCACGTCCATCGCCCAGTGGTCGAGTTCGATTACCCGTGCCGGCCCCATCGTGACGATGAGCGATACCAGGAATGCTCTAAGCACGAATCGTACCCGACCCGGCTTCATGTAGACGCCGGCAAGGTGAGCGAGGATGCCAAACACGATCACAGCGTACACAACATGGCCGCTCGGGTATCCGCCAAAGCCAAACGCCACTTCCGTCCATTCAAGCTCGGCATTTGGACGCGGGCGTGACGCCAGATCGCTTACCCGGGTCAGTGCAGTAATTCCACCTGTCCCAAAGTAGGTCAGCGTCGCATAGCGGCCCCATGCGATCCACACAACCGGAATGATCAGAATGAATATCACCGGAGCAACGGTATCGTCCGAGACGAAGTCCAGGAAGTCGACAATCGTTCGCACACCGACTACATCAAGCTTGCTAAACCAGTGGGTCAGCGTTCGCTCACCGGCGAGGAGTTCATTACTCCTGATGACAAGTGTAAAACCGGCCGCCGCAATCGCCAGGATTGCGGTTGGCAGCAGCCATTTGACCCAGTCAGCCGAAACTGGCACGCTTGAGTATTCTGAGGACGCCACTTGATCCGTCCCCTGGTTCATACCCCGGCGTGCTCCGCTGCACCCGTCCCGGCGATCTTACCGAAGACAAAGCCGTTTGTGATTCCAGAACCGCCCGGGTAGTTCTCGTAGAATATACCTCCGACCAGCTCGCCAGCTGCGTAAAGCCCTGGAATTGGGCGGTCCTGCGTGTCTATCACGCGCCCAGTGGTATCGATCTTGAGTCCACCGAACGTAAAAGTGATGCCGCAAGTGACGGCATATCCAGTGTACGGGGGCTTGTCCAAGCGCAACGCCCAGTTGCTCTTAGGTGGTGTGATGCCCACGGTCCCCTTTCCATCCAGAATTGCCGGGTTGTAGTGCGTGTCCTGAACGGCGGCGTTGTACTCGGAGACCGTGCGTTCGAGCGCATCCGCGTCGATATCCAGACCTATGGCCAGTTCACGGATGGTGTCAGCCTCGAACTTGGTCGTCTCACGTATCTGGTATTCGTCCCGCAGCATGTCCGTAACCTGCGAGTCGAATATCTGCACGGCAAGTCGTTGAGGTTGGTTCAGGATATCTTTGCCGTACTTCGCGTAGGTGTAGTTGCGGAAGTCCGCGCCTTCGTCCACGAAACGCTTTCCCTCGATGTTCACTATCAAACCGAGCGGATACGAGTGCTTCTGAAAAAGGTCGGCGATGTTGCGATCACCACCCTCATCAGGCGCTCCCGCGTCCCATGCCACGGCATGACATCCGCTGTAGTGGCCGTGCGATCGCGCTCCGATCTCCAGTGCCATGCGGATACCATCCCCGGTGTTGTAGCGGGTGCCACGGACCTTGGCGAGGTCCCAGCCTGGGCCGAGGTAGCGGGTGCGCATTTCGGCGTTGGCCTCAAAACCACCGCAGGCCAAAACGACCGACGACGTGACGATTTCGGTGAGCCCGTCCGGACCTCGTAATGCAATTCCTCTGATTCCACCGACCTCGTCGATAAGCAGGTGATCGCCCATCGTGGCGTAAGCGATGTCAATGCCCAGATCTACGGTGCGTTCGAAGAGGGAATCAACGAGACCCTTGCCTGCCCCCACTGTCTCGCAGGCAAGTCCGCCCCAAAACTTGTAGACCCCATCTACCAAAAACGATTGACGGCTGTACATTAGTCCCCAGCGAACGCCTTGCTCACGAAGCCAGACGGCGGTGGCATGGGCGTTGTTGACGAGAACATCCGCCAGCTCCGGGTCGGACTTCCCGCCGGTCACACGCATCAGATCATCGTAAAAGGCACTACGTGGGTATGAGCCTACGTCTATCTGCGCGCGCTCGGCGTCTGAAATTTCGCCTAACAGCGGAGTCAGGTCGTCAAGATCTTCGTACGGAAATCGCACAGCGCCACCAGTGACGTACGAGTTCCCGCCACGAGCAGCCTCGGGCGCTTTCTCAAGCACGAGGACTTCGGCGCCTCCCAAATGTGCGGCGATCGCAGCGCTCAGGGCGGCGTTACCCGCGCCAACAACAACAACGTCGTACTTGTCCTTAAGAGTGGGCATTCATGTCTCCGGGGCTGGTTTGGTGGTTATCAGCGGGATGGAATATCGGGATGGACGAAGTCTACCGCTGCCGAGGGGGAGTATGGCGAAATTTTGCTGCGCCCCGTCATTGCCGAGTAGTCAGAAATGACGGGCGGCGCTGCGTGTTAACCGGAGTCACGTTTCTTTGTCGCAAGTGCACTAATTGCCTCGAGCACGACGCGGTGAGCCAGTTGCGCTGTGATATCGGACGAGTCATATGGCGGTGACACCTCGACCACGTCCATCGCGACCAGGTGGACGTCAGAGCCGACGATGCGGCGCACGGCACGCAGAAGTTCCCGGCCGGACAATCCTCCCGGTTCGGGTGTACCGGTGCCAGGGGCAAACGCCGGGTCTGCCACATCTATGTCTACCGATAGGTACAGGTGGTCTGCTCCGTCCAACGCCTGCGAAATCGCTTCCGCTATTACCTCGTCAAAGCCGCGCGTCTCGATCTCCGACATCAGGTGCCAGCGCATTCCCTGCTCTTGCATCCAGCCGAACGTATCTTTAGGTGGCCAGTAGCCGCGTAGGCCAACCTGGACGAAGTTTTTCCCGGGCACCGCGCCAGACTCAATCAGGCGCCGCATAGGATTCCCGTGGGCGATCAAGACGCCGCCGTAGCCGGACTCACCGGTGTCTGCGTGGGCGTCGAAATGGAGTATGCCGACGTTACCGTGGCCATACTTATCCGCAACAGCCGTGGCGGATGGCAGAGTGATGGAATGGTCGCCCCCGAGCACAATCGGTAGCGTATCGGCATCCAAGGCTTCCCCGACTTTAACCTTGACCGCATCGTGGCTCAACTGAAGATCCGACGGCGGGCAGTTAGCGTCACCAAAGTCGACCACCTTCAAAAATTCAAGCGGGTCGACATCCAGCCCGAGGTGATACAGCGTTCGCGATGCTGTGAAGTAGGAAGCGTCGCGGATAGCGCGAGGGCCAAAGCGCGTGCCAGGTCGGTACACGACACCCATATCTACGGGTGCGCCTAGGATCGCTATATCAGCGTCAGACGACTTCAACTCGGCGGCATCCCGGGCGAACGGGAGGTGCAGATAAGTCGGCAACCCGACAAATGCGGGATGGGGATCGTCGCCGTGGAGGTTTGTCATGAAATGTCCATTCAAATCCGAGTATGGCGGTTCATCCACATCACGTGATGGTAATGCCACCGTCCACCACGTAGGTACCACCTGTAGCGAATCCGGCGGCGTCTGATGCCAGGAATGCAACCCACGGAGCAATGTCCTGAGGTGTACCGAGTCGTCCAAGCGGGGTTGCAGCCAGCATCATTTCGCTTCGTCCATGTGGGTCAGGAAAATCATCCCAGTCCGGAGTTCGCTCCAGCGAGCCAGGGCAAATTGCGTTCGACCGTATGCCTTCACCACCATAGTGGACTGCGATGTGGCGATTCAGACCAAGCAATCCAGTTTTCGCCGTCATGTAAGAGACATTGGGCGTTCGGCCGATTATCGCCGTAATCGAACTGATGATAACTATCGAGCCACCATCACCCTGTTTGATCATTTGTGCCAGTCCGTGCTTGCAAGTCCGGAATACTCCACGCAGATTCACGTCTTGGGTTTGCTCCCACTCCTCTTCTTCCATCTCAAATAGATTGACGTCCGTATTGTGGCGCTGAATTCCAGCGTTTGCCACGACTACATCAAGCCGGCCGAAGACTTCAGCCGTGCGCTCAACAGCTGCTTTCACCTGGCTGTCGTCGGTCACGTCAACGGTTACCGCTAGCGCCTTGCCGCCGGCCGAGGTGATCTCCGCAGCAACGTCCTCGACACCTTGTGCAGGGATTCCCGTCAGGGTTACAGACGCGCCAAGATCCGCCATGTAGCGAGCGCTCGCTGCACCGATGCCGCTGCCAGCGCCGGTGATGAGCACCACCTTGCCATCGAGTCGCATAGGTCCTCCAGATACGTGAGCCGCGTGCCTTCGTTCTCAAGTTTGGATGCTAGTCGATGGGCGCTTGAAATGGTGACGAATCAGGAGTCGGCAACGTATGGATACCCGCGCGCCGTACTGATACTCTGCCGCGAATATGACAACCACTGAACATAACCCCGGCCGTACAGCTGATGTTTTAATCGTTGGCGCTGGCGCTTCCGGCGCAGCTGTCGCCGCATCGCTATCCGAGGCCGGCTTCGATGTGGTCTGCATCGAACAGGGCCACTGGCAGGACTCGTTCAAGTACCCTTCGGCCGACCTCGACTTCGAGTTCAAGGCGCTGAGTTCCTGGTCTATAAACCCGAACAAACGTCGCCTTCCGGAGGACTACCCGGTAAACGTCGAGGACTCGGCGGTCGACCCCGTGATGTTCAACGGTGTTGGCGGAAGCACCATCATGTGGGTGGCGCACACACCGCGCCTGCATCCGTCCGATTTCCGAGTCAAATCTCAGGACGGTGTGGCCGATGACTGGCCGATTTCGTACGAGGACCTGGAGCCGTGGTACGACCTGAATGATCATGTCATGGGCTGCTCCGGCATATCTGGAGATCCGGCTAATCCGCCCCGATCAGAGAGACCAATGCCACCCATCCCGATCGGCCGAGACGGCGAAATGATCGCCGCCGCTTTCGACCGGCTCGGCTGGCACTGGTGGCCATCCGATGCCTACATCAACTCGACTCGTTACGGACAGGGACGCGACGCCTGCAATTTCTGCGGCCACAACATGATGGGTTGCTATCAGCGCGCCAAGGCTTCGACCGATCTGACGTACTGGCCACGGGCTATCGACCAGGGCGCCGAGCTTGTGACCGGGGCCCGTGTCAGGGAGATAACAACCGACTCGGCGGGCAGGGCTACCGGAGTGAACTATCTGGACTCCAAAGGTAACGACCACCATCGAACAGCAAGATCCGTGGTGATGGCGGCTAACGGCATCGGAACTCCTCGTCTCATGTTGCTTTCCGACTCCAAAAATCACCCTGCTGGCCTTTCAAATTCATCAGGGCTGGTTGGAAAGAACCTGATGTTTCACATGTTTGGTGGGACTTCCGGAATCTTCCCGGAACATGTGGACCCGTGGGTCGGTCCGGTTGCAAACATCATTCTTTCGCAGGAGTTTTACGAGACGGATCCCGATCGTGGGTTCCTCCGCGGCTACACCTTCCAAATGTCCCGAGGTCAGGGACCGGGTTCGATCGCGCGGGGTGTAGCCGGCCATCGCGTGCCTTGGGGAGAAAACCATCACGCGGTCTTGGAACGACGTTTCCGAAACACATTAGGCCTCGGCCCTATCGGCGATGATCTGCCTGAAGAACATAATTCTGTGACGCTCGATGAACGGCTAACCGACAGCTCCGGCCTCCCGGCACCGAAGATTACGTACAGAGTCAGCGATAACTCACGCGCGTTACTGGATCACGCCATCACACAAGGGACAAAAGTTCTGAAAGAAGCGGGCGCGACCGAGATTTTGGTCAACCCGCAATCACGAGAGACCGGCTGGCACTTGCTGGGGACAGCACGCATGGGTGATGACCCTGAGCGATCAGTGGTCGACAAGAACGGCCAGTCTCACGATGTAGACAACCTATTCATTGTGGACGGCAGTGTTTTTGTAACCGGAGGCGCTGTAAACCCGACGCCGACCATACAGGCGATTGCGCTTCGCACTGCCGACTACATCACAAACAATCGGGGGGACTTGAAAGGATAATGGTCATTAAGCCCGATACCTATCTTCTGACGGCCGCCCTCAACCGCATCATTCCTCCAGTGGGTGACCTGCCTGGCGCCGGTGGAATGGAATTGGCGGAAGAAGTGACCAAACGATCGGCAGCCGATTTTCGATTTCAAGATGCGCTGACCAGAGTCCTTGGCGCTCTACCATCACCGAACGACTTTCTGGCACTAGATGACAACGGGCAAGACGACGCGCTTCGGACCGCTGAATCTTCTCACTCGGAAGCTTTCGGGCTGTGGTTGGACGTCGTTTACACCGTCTACTACATGCAACCCGAGGTACATCAGCGTCTGGACTGGCACGGTCGATCTCCGCAGCCGGAGGGCAATGTGATGCCGCCGTGGGACGAGTCAGTGCTCGGCGTTATTCGCAAGCGTGACCCGTTCTGGCGGAAGGCGTAGCTGGGACGGGCACTTGTGGATTCGCCTCGTAACTCGTCCTGAATAACCGGTTTCCTTGAAACGTCGTCTGATGCCGACAACGCCGCTCACAACCCCTCACCCAAAGAACTCAGACGGTACGTGCACATCGGAAACCTAGGTTTCCGGTACTACTATCTGGCGTGTTGCTCGATCGTGCCCCGTTCCGGTAGCGGTTGCAGTACGAGGCGTGGCAAAGGTACGAGCCACCCTTCATAACGCGTGATGCACCCTCCAACGGGCCAAGAGGGTTGTCTCTCAAGGCGTCGGGCTCCTGGTGGAACGTCGGGCTCCAGTTATCGGCGCACCACTCCCACACATTGCCGGACACGCAGTAGAGGCCAAACCCGTTCGGCTCGTAAGACGTCACGGGGGCTGTTCCCGCGAACCCGTCAAGCTTGCGATTCTCATCCGGAAATCGACCCTGGAAGATATTACACATGTACTTACCGTCTAGGACAAGATCCTCGCCCCACGGGTACATCTGTTGTGACACACCGCCCCGTGCTGCCATCTCCCACTCGGCCTCGGTCGGCAACCGCTTACCTGCCCAATGGCAATAGGCAGATGCGTCAGTCCATGACACGTGCGTCACTGGGTGATCCATTCGGCCTTCCAGAGTTGAATCAAGGCCATCAGGGTGCAGCCAGTCACCGCCATCAACTCGTCGCCACCACTCCGATCCAACAACGGCCTGATTCACCGTCTTCGCCGTTTCTTCAGAAATAAAGTCCTGGAACACAAAGGTCCATCCAAATCGCTCGGCTTCCGTCTGGAATCCGGTCGCGTCGATAAACTCCTGAAATTGTTTGTTGGTCACTGCTGTGGCGTCGATATAGAACGGGTCCACACCTACCTCACGGATCGGACCCTCCCCATCTGAAGGGAAGCCACGTCCGTATTCGGTGCCCATCAGGAACTGCCCGCCCGGGATCTTAATCATGGAATCATCGAACGGTGCCTTGGGCGTGTCGGAAGGAAGTTGTGATGCGGCGCTCTCGAGATCAGATCGAGCTGGTGCATTCAGGTTTCCTGCATGCATGTCGGTGCCCTGTAATGGTGCCGAGTCCCGTGACGCCGCACAGCAGACACAATTGTGACCCTCACTCATGCCTGCACGTCTGTTACCGGGAACGGGTATAGCCTTGAGCGCCCCTCGTATCCGAACTCAGTCTGCATCGCCATGCCTCCAAGGTCCGCCAGCCGGTCGTGCATCGACATCCGCACCGAGCGCATGACCTCTTGATCCAGTTCCGTGCTTAATCGATCTCTAAGTTCACGGTACGATGGGTGATCAGCCAGATTGACCTGCTCCTGTGGATCGTTGTGCAGGTTGTAGAAGGTCACTTCTCCGGTTGAATATCGGGAAAGCCGCCACTCACCGTCGAAGATCATCCAACCGTCCGAGAGCATGCCGTAGATGCGCTCCCGCGCCGGTTCGTCGGTAAGCCCCAGCCCCGGTAGCGGTCGTGAGTCCATGTGCTGCGGGATGGCCACTCCGGCTGCCGACAACATCGTCGCCGTAATGTCCCGGACCTCGACTAGGTCGTCCGACACTTGTCCGACGGGCAATCCCGGTCCCTGAATCACCATCGGGATATGGATCGCCGCCTCGTAGAACGACGCTTTACCGATCAAGCCATGGTCACCGAGATAGTCGCCATGGTCCGTAGCAAGTATCACGACGGTGTTGGCCAACAGTCCGTTGCGACGTAGCGCTTCAAGCACCTCGCCGACCTCGTGGTCGACCTGCTTTACCAGACCCGCGTAGTGTGCCCGCACCTTTCGTTTCTGGGCGTCCGTAAAGTTGGCAATATCGACGCCGTTCCAGTCGTTCTTGTTGACGTCGATATTGCCTTGTCTCAACTTCGGCGTGTCCCCGGCGTCGGGTGAAGGCGCCGGCATGTCATCGGGATCAAAATCCCACGCATCTTCGAAGTCTGCTGCCGGGTCATACGGACAGTGAGGTCCGGGGAACCCGACCATCATTGCGAAAGGCCCATCGGAGCCGTATTCGTCGAGGAAGTTGACCGCCTCTCGCCCCACAAAACGATCCCACGAATGCTCCCACGGCAGCTGGTGGACGATGGCGCCCTGATTCTCAAAGTAGCCCGCGTGCTCGTTACCGTGGAGCTTCCTCAGCCCGCGCTCCCGTAAATAGTGGAAGTAGTCGTCACGGACGTTAAGCCAACGTTTGTCTTCGCAGATCACCCGGTGCTGAAAGCCAAACCGGGCGTCCCAAGGGTAGAAGTGCATCTTCCCGATGGCCGAGGTGTAGTACCCAGCGTCGGTCATCAACTGTGGCCAGGTCGTGATCCCGGCGTCCTCGTAGTCGAGCCGGATACCGTGGTTGTTGTCCGTGATGCCGTTACGGATGGCGTTCATTCCAGACAGGAGCGCATTGCGGGCAGGAACGCAGATCGGTGACTGCGAGTACGCCTCGTTGTAGCGAGTGCCGTTGGCCGCGATGGAGTCAATATTCGGTGTGTCGATGAAGTCCGCTCCGTAGCACGACAGGAAGTCACGCCGAAGCTGGTCGGGAAAGAGGAAAACGATGTTGGGTCGGTCGGCCAAAATGGTCTCCTAAAGCGAATTCTTGGAGGCGGATGGGTAAGGCTCTTGCACGATAGCCAAGGCCACACCCTTCAAACCTGCTGAGATAATCGTGAAATCAGTCTCAGCATCGACCCTGTATAAATGGGCCGTAGTGCAAGAGCTTACGACGCGTTGAGGTACTATTCTGCGAATCTCGCCGGAAATATTGCGTAACATTCAGTCCGAGCTCCTCTTAGGCATCAGGCACGGTAACTGCGAGTCCCTGGCCCCACAATCCTAGGGCCGGGGACTCTTGCGTTTCAAGGGTTCGGTACCACAACGCGGAGGCTATAAAGTGCGCGCGCCAAACGTCTTGTTCATCATGTGCGACCAACTCAAGGCGACGGCCCTGAGCGTCTACGGGAATACCGTCTGTGAGACGCCGGCGCTGGAGCGGTTGGCGTCGCAGGGCGTGACGTTCCAAAACGCCATCACGCCGCACCCGTTATGCGTACCGGCTCGCACAGCGATCATGGCGTCACGCTACCCGCACCAGTTAGGGACTCGCCGCAACGAGACACTGATGCCGGAGGGTGTGACGCACGCATTTGGTGTGTGGAAATCGGCCGGTTACAAGACCGGGCTGATTGGGAAGAACCATTGTTTTGATCGTGCAGAGGATATCGACCTGCTAGATGTCCGTTGCGAGCTATGGCATCGAGGCCTGCAAAACCATGCGCCGCTCAAAGGCATGGAATGGTCCCGGCCTCAGGCGGACATCCACGCAGCCGAAGCTGTACGCGCCGATATGCCCCGTCAGAGTCCTCATATCTCATACGCCGTAACCGACTTCCCAATTGAAGACTACGGCACGTCCGTCATCACCACCACGACGGAAAAATATCTTGAAGATCATGCCGCAGCGGATAACGGCAGGGAGCGCCCGCCCTTCGCACTCTGGGTCTCGTTCCCCGACCCGCACGAGCCATACGAAGCGCCTCGCCGATACGCCGACATGTTCCCGCCGGAGTCGGTCGATCTACCGCCCCGGCGTTATAACGAGTTCGATGAATCGGCTCCCGAGCGAAATCGCGTTCTGCATCGGATTCTTGGTCTCTCAGACGAAAGCGAAGAGGATATTCGGCACTCGATCAGCATCTATTACGCGATGACACGTTTCGTTGACGATGGGATCGGTCGAATCCTGGACAAGCTGGAGGCCACAGGGCTTCGTGAAAACACGATCATCGTGTTCACGGCTGATCACGGTGATTTTATGGGCGAGCACGACATGATCGTGAAGGGCGGCGTATTTTACGACTGCTTGGTCAGGGTCCCGCTGATCGTATCCTGGCCTGGGCATGTACCGCAGGATGTGAGCGATAACAGCATGGTGAGCACGATCAACATTGTGCCGACGATACTCAAGTTGCAGGGCATCGAATCTCCGGTTGAATTTCAAGGCGAACCACTCCCAACAGCCACCGACGCCAAACAGCTCAACGCCGTATTTTCGGAATATGGAAGCGGCGGTCCAGCGTTCACGATGTCAGACCTGGAGGCGATGCCCGAGCCTTACGGATACGAGACGCTCATTGGCAGCCTTCAGTGGCGCGAGGCGGAGGGCGATCGACGGATGGTCCGAACAACCCGATGGAAGTACGTGCATGATCCGCTAGCTGCATCCGAAGAGCGTGACGAGTTATACGACCTTGAATCAGACCCTTCGGAGCTCACGAACGTGGCTGCGAATCCGTCTAATGCCACGGTGATTGCTGACATGCAGGACCGGCTCACTACATGGCGCTCGGATACCGGAGACGGGCCAGTTGTTCCTCTGCCGACGGCAGAGCATTACACCGCTGGTGGGTACTTCGGGTCGCGTGTGCAGCATTGAGGAACCATCACCAAGGTCGTACGGCCGCGCCTCCTGCACCCACCCGAGCACCTTAAGACGCTCGAAAGACCACGTTTAGTGGTCGCCTCCGACTCCGCCTACTCCGGTTACCGTCACCCTATACGAGGGATCTACCTCCGGTTCTGAGTCGACTATCACATTCGCCTTCTCAAGGATCCGCTGGCAGTTCTGGCTCAGGTGCAGGAGATGCAACTGTCGATCGGCACGGTCGTATCGCAATGCAAGCTCAACAATCGCTTCCATCCCTGAATGATCCCATACCCGTGAGTACTGGAAATCAATCACAACTTCGTTCGGGTCAGTAGCCGGGTTAAACAGTTCCCGGAAAGTGCTCACAGAGGCGAAGAACAACTGTCCATGCAGCGTGTAGGTTCGTCGGTATGGCTCCACCCCGTCATCAGCATCGGCGTCTTCAGCTATTACGTAGATTGAGCGGGCCGTATTCCATGCGAACACCAAGGCGGAAACAATCACCCCGACGACAACTGCGATCGCCAGATTGGTGGCGACCGTCACGCCGGATACAAGAACCATGACCACCGCGTCGGAAAGAGGCACTTTCCGAATGATACGCAGGCTAGACCAGGAAAAGGTCCCGAGTACGACGATGAACATCACACCGACCAGAGCAGCTATCGGAATCCTTTCGATGAGCGATGAAGCGAACAGGATATAGACGAGCAGAAGAATCGCCGACACAGCGCCAGACATACGCCATCGAGCCCCGGACTTAATATTGATCATGCTCTGCCCGATCATGGCACATCCACCCATACCGCCAAAGAAGCCAGTGACAATGTTGGCGGCACCCTGTGACATACATTCGCGATTCTTTTGGCTCTTTGTCTCTGTGATGCCATCTATCAACGAAAGTGTCAGCAAGGATTCCATCAGTCCGATGCCGGCCAGAATCAAGGCGAAGGGGAGAATTATGCCAAGGGTCTCAAACGTGAAGGGCACGTCCGGGACGCTAAGAGACGGCAATCCCCCGGAAATACTTGACAGGTCACCAACGGTCGGGGTCTCGACGTTGCCGAAAATCACAATGGCTGAGACGACTAGTATTCCGGCGAGTGCGGAGGGAAATTTTGAGGTGAGCCTTGGGACCAGATATATGACCGCCATCGTAAGTGCGATCAGCCCGAGCATAATTCCGAGATCCTTTCCCTCCAACCACGACTCGGAACCATCATGATTCTCAACTTTGAAGCTTTCAAGTTGCGCTAGGAAGATGACGATCGCAAGGCCGTTTACAAATCCCAACATAACCGGGAACGGAACCATACGGATCAGGCCGCCGAGTTTCAGCGCCCCTATGGCCACCTGAATGACCCCCATAAGGATCACCGTGAGGAACAGCATTTCGACGCCGTGGTCGCTAACAAGTGCGACCATTACAACGGCCAGCGCGCCGGTAGCACCGGAAATCATCCCGGGACGGCCACCGGTCAGGGATGTGATAAATCCTACGATGAACGCGGCGTACAACCCGACAAGCGGGTGAACTCCAGCCACAAAGGCGAAAGCGACCGCTTCGGGGACGAGAGCGAGCGAGACGGTTAGTCCGGCCAGTATTTCCGTCCGGATCTGGCCCGGATTTCGCAACTGTTGCATTAACACACCGGGAGCACGTGAAAATTTTTACAAACGCAATCTGTTCTACACCAGATTGCCACCAAAGGGTTGGTTTTCCGTTACGATTTTCTGCCAATCTGTTGGGAAATATGACGGTATCTACCACAGGGGCATATGGCGGGTATGAACGAAAACGGCCGTGAGACTTACATGCACGGACACCATCCGGTTGTTGTGGATGAGCATGCAAGACGAAGTGCAAAGCGTAACGCGGCCCACCTACTGCCTCATCTAACATCCGGAATGTCGTTGATCGATATCGGGTGCGGCCCAGGGAGTATCACCGCCGGTCTCGCGAAGGCGATTGGTCCCGGGCAAGCTGTAGGCGTAGATACGTCCGAGACGGCGTTGGCGCGCGCGCGCGCCCACGCCGACGATGCCGAGATCAAGAATCTCGAGTATCAGATCGCCGACGCTTACGATCTGCCGTTCTCAGACGGGTCATTTGAAGCAGCACATATCCACCAGGTGTTGCAGCATCTATCAAAGCCAAAGCGTGCTCTGCAAGAGGCGGTCCGGGTGTTGGCTCCGGGCGGGGTGATAGGCATCACCGAGGTAGATTGGGGCACAGCAGTCTTCTGGCCGAGAACATCAGCAACGGATCGTTTTCTGGAGATTTACAACGAGGTCGCCATCCGAAACGGCGGAGACCCAGATATAGGTCGTCGACTTCGCTCGATGCTGGAGCCTTTGGGGCTGGAACGTATGGAAATCGGAGCGCTCGCCTGGTCGTTTGGAGACGCGGAGACTACGGCGCAGTGGGGCGATCTCTGGTGGTCTCGCATCCAAGAATCGAACATCGCCACGGTCGCGACTGAGACTGGAATTTCGACGTCCGAAGAACTGGCGGAGGTCGGCGCAGACTTGCACGAATGGGGACAGGCGCCGGACGCGTTTTTTTCGATGACGCACGGCGAGGCGTTGGGCTGGAAATAGAGACGTGGGGCGATATTGACCTTGCAAATAATCCGGTTGATGAAATACGAATGCCTACGAAGAAATCCAAACAGCGCGCAAGATCGGTCATTCCTGAGTTATTGGTAATCAAGGAAACGCATGTAGCCCACATGTTTTAAGTTCAGAGTCTCGTAACCGAACCTAGTCGCACAGCATTCGATTCAAACCTTCCGCAACTCCTTCGCCACCCTCGTTGACCCGCCGTGTCTGTTCCGCTACAGTCGTTTCTCTCCTAGAAAACTGAAAATTCGTCCGACCCGGTGCCCCCGATGTCATGTCGAGGGAGAATAGGGAAGGCGGTGAAAAGCCGCTGCGGTAGCGCCACTGTGAATCGGGAATCAAACCCCGAAAGCCAGGAGACCTGCCAGGTCAGACGACGGACTGCTCCTCGCTCACCAGGGGGTCCGTCGGCATTGAATCTTTATCAGAATCATTGTCGCCATGGGCTTTGCCGGCACGATGGAATCGGCACAAGCCAGCTCGATGAGGCCGCAGAAGTGCGCGCCAACGGGTTCCCCTGAAGCAAACAAGACCAATGCTGAAGGGATGACCGCTCGGACATGGCGCTCGGAATTGTGACCCGACTCAGACCGCCTCGTGGAGCCGCGCTCGGCACACGTCTGGCTGCCGGCGGCGCCGTCCTGATCACGCTATTGATAGCAATAATCCTGTTGTCACTCAGCACCGGACCACTAGACATACCGGTGTCGCATGTCGTGTCAATAATCGTGGAACCGACCGGACTACATCTGGCCGATTACAACCACACCGAGGAAATGGTTGTCGAGCGGATCCGCCTGCCTCGAATCGTCGTGGGGGCGCTTGTCGGCATGGCGCTCGGGGTTGCCGGTGCCACTATGCAGGCTTTGTTCCGTAACCCACTCGCTGATCCGGGCACTATCGGCGTTGCGTCCGGAGGAGCGGCCGCGGCTGTGATCTCCATCGCCACAGGCGCATCATCGTTGTTCTTCCTCGCCCTGCCCCTGTTTGCGCTGTGCGGTGCAATCGGCACGGCTTTTCTTGTGTACGCGATCGCTATCGCTAGCGGCCGGTTTTCCGTAGCCACGCTGATCCTTGCTGGTGTGGCTGTGAGCGCTTTCATGGGCGCGCTAATCACGCTCGTCATCATTGCCGAGCCAGAACAAGGCACCCTCAGGGGCATACTTTTCTGGCTGGCCGGCGGGCTCGACTCTCGATCCTGGGACCACGTGTGGTTATCCGGACCACTAATCCTCTTGGGCGGTGGCGTGATCGTCGCTTTCGCCAGAGATCTCAACCTACTGATGATGGGTGAAGACGATGCGAGGTCAATGGGCGTCAATGTGCGTGTGGTCCGGCCGATGTTACTTACCGCGGCTTCCCTGATCACCGGTGTCGCCGTGGCGGTCAGTGGCATGATCGCATTCGTCGGGTTGATCGTCCCACACATGCTCCGCCTGGTGTTTGGACCAGACAACCGGGTTCTTATACCCCTCAGCGCCCTCGGCGGAGCGGTATTTGTTGTGCTGGCAGATGAGATCGCACGAACCGTCATTTCACCGGCCGAATTACGTGTAGGGATCATCACCAGCTTCATCGGAGCGCCCTTCTTTTTGTTCCTGCTACTACGACACAGTAGGCGTGTGTCGTCATTGTGAACCCGCTAATTAAATTGCAAGTGAATAGCCCTAACACCGGAGGAAAGACTGTGAAAAACGGATCGCCGAACAGCCCTGCCCAGACCTGGTTTGGAGAGAGAGCATTGGTGATTGTCGCCGTGTTGCTCACTGCCATACTTGTGTTGACAGCCTGTCGATCCGATGCCGACGTTGAAGGCGCGCTGGTAGGCGTTGGAGGAATCACAGATCCGGCCAACCTTGATTGGCCGCGTGATGTAACCGGGCTGAACGGCCCCGTGACGATACTCGAAAAGCCGGAGCGGATAGTGACGATCTCACTTGGCCACGACGAGGTCACTTACGCATTGGTGCCACGAAACCGTGTGGTCGCCACCAACATTTACACCCAGAGTCCCGAGCAGTCCAATGTGGCTCACCTCGCAGCGGGTCTCCCTGAGATCACATCGGATGCCGAGGTCATCGTCGCGCAGTCACCGGACATCGTCATCGCGTCGCCATTCACATCGCTTGAACTTATCAAAGCGCTGGAAAACGTAGGCATGGTTGTGTTGCAAACGAACTTGCACAACGATGCTGATGGGCGGCATCAGGACATCATGCTGTTGGGCTACGCGTACGGCGAAGAAGAGCGCGCTTTAGAAGTAGTCGAAGAGGTTGAAAGGCGTGAGGCCAGCCTCAGATCTATATGGGAGAGCAAACCAGAAGTGGAGCGCATACGGGTACTTTCGGCGACTCTGTACGGGGACTCGCTCTACACTGCCGGTGCCGGATCCACCGAAGGAGAGATCATCAACATCGCAGGCGGGATAAACGTGGCGGCAGAAGCGGGTTTGGAGAACAATCCCATTATCAGTTATGAGAGCCTGATCGCCATGGACCCGGAGGTGATCTTTATACCGCAACCCGTGGAATTCGGCGGTGAAGAGTTTCGGGACGCCATGCTCGCCAATCCAATACTTGCAAGCGTCGCTGCCATCAGAGACGGAAGGGTGTTTATGGCCGATCCCAAATACTTTACGACGCTATCGTTCTGGAATCTAAGGGGAGCGGAAGAACTGGCTCGGAATCTGTGGCCTGAGGAACTCGCGGACACGACCTTTGGCCCGTTCAGCTTTCCTTCTGAATAGTTAGGCAAGACAACCAGACAGAGTAGTTTCACGATGGAAATTGTAGGGCGCACGGAACGACGGCTCGAAGTACGCGATCTTATATACGAGGTCGGTGCCACGCGCCTGCTTGACCAGGTCGATTTGAATGCTGACAAAGGCGAGTTAGTAGGACTGATAGGCCCGAATGGGGCAGGTAAGACCACACTCCTCCGCACCATCGGAGGCCTGCTCAAGGCACGCGAGGGCGCGGTGCTGCTGGATGGCGACGAAGTAAGCCGGATGGACACAGGCCAACGTGCCAAATCAATCGCTCAGGTCGCCCAGCTTCCTCCGCTGGCGCAGGGATTTACCGCCCTCGAGGTGGTCATGATGGGCCGCTATCCACATATGGGACGGCTGCAATCGGAACGGTCTGTGGACCGTTACGCGGTGCGGCAGGCGCTTGATACGGCAGGAGCAGGTGCCTTGGCCGATCGTACTCTGGAGACATTGTCCGGAGGAGAGCGTCAGGGTGTGTTCGTGGCACGGGCGCTGGCTCAAGAACCACGCTTGCTGCTACTGGACGAGCCTACTTCCAACCTAGACATCAATCACCAGGCCCGATTTTTCCACATCATTCGCGGGCTGGTGGATGATGGCATAACGGCGGTGGCGGCGATCCATGACCTCTCATTGGCGGCACGTTTTTGCGATCGATTGGTGTTGCTCAACAAAGGCGTCATAGTGGCCGAAGGGCTCCCTCATGATGTGCTTACCCCCAAAAACATCGAGGTCGCTTTTGGGGTGCGGGCCATCGTGTCTTCAGATCCAGCGAGCGGCGTGCTTGGCATATCCGTTATGGAGACGGGTTCGGGCGGAAATAGTGTCGGCGCTGGGACACGCGTCCATGTTGTTTGCGGTGGCGGGACTGGCGCTCGATTGATGTACAGACTGTGCGAAGCCGGGTTCCTCGTGACGGCAGGGCCACTCGCAAACGGCGACACAGACCGATCCGCCGCCGAATCGCTAGGTGTCGAGTTCGTGCCTGTACAGGCATTCGGAGATATCGACGCAGTAGCCCACAACAAACATCTCCGGTTAATTCGAGAGAGTGAAATCGCCGTACTCAGCGATGTGGCGTTTGGATCGGGCAACGTGCGCTCACTCGAGGCCCTCCTAGAAGCATCTCTGATCGTCCTCGCAACCATGGAACCTATCCCCGGTCGCGACTTTACAGACGGTGAGGCGACGGCTTTGTTTGATCAGCTATCTCCGGTCGCCGCATGGTCTGATCTGGAAGCACTTGTGACTGGATTATCTAGTCTCGCCCGGGATAATGAAGGCACTCAGGAAATCCCCAACAGTTCTCGGGAGAATCAACAATGATCGATTCACAGCCTTCGAAGGGTCTTGTGATCATTCATACGGGCGACGGCAAGGGAAAAACGACGGCAGCGTTGGGTCTAATGGTGCGGGCCTGGGGGCAGGGCAAAAGCGTGAAAATGTTTCAGTTCCTGAAGCACACTGGCGCACGATTTGGGGAACACCGAGCGGCCGAAAAGGTGGGCATTTCGATCGAATCACGAGGCGACGGGTTCACCTGGCTGTCAAAGGACATGGACGAGACAACGGCCATTGCGGTCGACCAATGGTCGCACTGTAAGGCGGCGATTGAGGCCGGCGAAACGGACCTGATCATTCTTGATGAGGCCACATACCCGGTCACATACGGCTGGCTAGACGTAGACGATGTGACAAATACGATCACCAACCGTCCTCCTCATGTAAACGTAGTTGTCACGGGGCGTGACGCCCACGAGAAACTTGTCGCCATAGCTGATGTGGTGACGGAAATGGAAGACATCAAGCATCCCTACCGAGACCAAGGCATCAAAGCACAGCCGGGATTGGATTTCTAACTATGCCCGACGAATTTCCAAGAGACGATCCCGGAGTAACGCCAGATGGCCCAGAAAAATCAGCGCCAGCGCGAAAGGGAATGCTGGTTGTTTATCACGGCCCCGGCGCAACCAAAGAAATCGCAGGGCTCGGCGTTCTGTTCCGCGCCAATGGACGAGGGCTGCCGGTCCGTCATATGAGCTTCAATCAGCCTCAGACAGCCGGACCATCAGGCGACGATCTAGCCCTTGAAAAACTGGGCATCCCGTCACATGTTATTGATGCACCAACCGAGGAAGCTGCAATCGAACTCTGGAGCAAGGCGGTCCGCCACGTGTCGATCGTTCAGGAGGGAGTGCTGGTACTTGAAGGATTGCTTGATGCGATAGCTGAAGGTTGGTTATCCGGAGCACAGGTTTCCGAAACCCTCTCCGGCAAAGATTCATTTCTGCACGTGATCGTCACCGGCCGCAAAGCGCCGCCTGAACTGATGGAATCGGCAGATCTCATCAGCAACATGCGAGCCATCAAAGAACGTGGAGCAGACGCGCCGTTCATCGCAGGCATCGACTACTGAATGCGAACCGATCCGGGAAACGAATCCGCGCACTAGCCATATGGGCTGTTCACCGGTGAGCCGCCACCAGGGCCATCGTTCCGCAAGCCTTTCATGTACTGCTCAAGCGCTCGACCTGACAAACCTTGTTCGCCCGGTCCATTCGTATCGATACGTCGCCATTTCCGCAAGCTGACGACCTCGCGCGCAGGTTCAAGACGCGAACCAAGACCGTTGTACGACACCTCTGCAACGTATATCGAACCTTCGGAATCAACCGCCATCGCGTGCGGCGAGATAAATTGATCTGGCGCCTGCCCAGACATTTCGTTGCCGATACTCACGAGCTCGTTCAGATCACGATCCAGCACAGCGACCCGCTTGCCGAGACGGCGCACTCCCTCCATGACCAGTGGTGGCCGGCCCTCTGCCACATAAATATTCATGTCGTCCCCCGTTCCGGCGAACAACCCTTGCGGCTTGTGAACTCGCTTCTCCAAGATGAACTCGCCGTCCACCGTGAACATTTGCAGCCGATAGTTCTCGCGATCAGCCACCAGTACGCGGTCTTCACCCACCATGCAGATATTGTGCGGTAGGGCGAACTGGCCGGGGCCGCTACCCGATTCTCCCCACGACATGATGTGCTTCCCGGCTACGTCAAACCTGTGAACGGATGAGTTGCGATATCCATCGGACACGAACCAGTCCCCATTACGGGGATCGATCGCGATGTGTGTCGGACTGTTGAATGGTTCGCCGGTGTGGCGCGGCTTCTCCACGCCACGCTGCCCCAGCGTCATCAACACCTCACCATCCGGCGTACGCTTTTGCACAAAGTTGGCGTCGTCAGCCAGGTACATGTTGTCGTTGGCATCAAACGAAACGCCATGGGGCCTGTTGAATTCACCTGCACCCCACGCATCCAGAAAGTTGCCCTCTTTGTCGAAGACAACCATCGGCCACTGCCCGCGGTTGAAAACATAAACCCGGTCTTGCGAGTCCACGCCAACTGAAGTGGCCTCATGCAGAAATATGCCATGCGGCACAGCGGGCCAGCCAACAACGGGTTGGTATGTAGTCTCCGCGTTCGCCGTTTGCGCCATCTTGTATCTCCTGTTGCCTGACGCCCTACTCCGGGGCGGTCAGTGAATATCCGCCGCGTGTGGGTATCCAATCCGCGATAGACAACTCGTAATAAACATATGCTGGTGTTTGAGGTGATTATTTCCTTGAGGTAAAGACTACTGAGGCCAAAATGGCAAATTTTAGATCTTGAGCGTGCTTTCATCGCCGTCGCCGGTCCTGCGGACCGGACAAATCACTGCGATCTTACAAACAAGCATGGAAGCCGGTAAACAAATGCTCGGTGAGCTTATGACCGGTGGTGATAGTTACAAGATCTCCGCTCGCCGAAAATCTACTCTGCCGCCAGCAGGACGAGACGGGACGGTATAGGTAGCCGCTCCCGATAGCAATACGCTCGACCCGTACTTCCATAGTGCCCGGTTACAAGCGTCACTTACGCGCCACGTAACAAGCATTCTGCAAGTCATGAGGTAGTTGCCGTATTTTATGCGTGAAATCTCTGCATCCACGAACATCCGGTTGGCTGTTCTCTCGGTCAATCACCATCACAGGGTGGGTGGGTCAAGAGGACATCCGACCCAATTATGAGGGCACGATGTTCGAACTGATCAACATCGTGATCCTTAAACTGGACCGGGCCGATCCGTTGTATGAGGCCACGAGTTTGACATCAAAGCGCCATTGATGGACTTTGTGCCTCTCAGACAAGTTTCTTGCAACCATTTTTTGAATCAGGGGAGAGCATCTTGGGCCTGTACAGCCAGATCGAGTACGAGACCGATGGCAGATTAGCCTACGTCACTCTAAATAGACCCGAGAAACTAAATGCACTGACCAACACGCTACGCGCGGAAGTGATGGATGCCATGCGCGAGGCCGAGCATGATGATCAGGTCGGCGTTATCATCCTGCGCGCCAACGGGCGTTCTTTCTCTGCCGGATACGACCTGTCCCAAGCACGGGCAGAAGGCAATTCTGAGCTGGCAGGCCGGTCTGGCTTGCCGGACACCGGGACCACCCATCCAGGAGAAAACCAGTGGGCTCGCAGCGTGGTCATGACCAACTGGATTATCTGGGAGCTGGCGAAACCGGTCGTCGCCCAGATCCAGGGTCATTGTCTAGCCGGTGGCACCGAGCTAGCCACGGTATGCGACTTCCGAATTGTGGCCGAGGACGCTCAGATCGGTTATCCCCCGGTGCGGGCTATGACCACGATGGACATGATGTGGACGCCCTGGTTCATGTCTCCGGCCAAAGCGCGAGAGTTCGCGTATCTCGGCGACTCGGTCTCGGGTACCGAAATGGTAACGGCCGGGTGGGCCAATTATGCCGTTCCGAAAGAAGAACTCGGCAACTTTACAGAAACATTCGCTCGTCGCATGGCGCACATCGACAACGAGATGCTGATGTATTCCAAGCGGGCAGTGAACCGCCAGTACGAAACAATGGGCATCCGCGAGGCCCTGCACTCAGGTACCGAGATTCAGGCCCTTTCCTCAGCACGCTCCGCCGCTTCAGAGTGGCGCAGCCGAGTTCAGGAAAAAGGTCTGAAGGCTGCCCTTGAGTGGCGTGATGGGCCGTTCCGAGATTTTCGTGGCGCTTATGCCAGCGCACCCAAAGATCGTCCCGTGGCCGGGATGGAGTAGTTCGAGGCCATCTAGCTAGGAAGTCTAGTGGTAAGTCCCAAGGTTGACAGATTTCATCATTCCCACTCCAACGGGCACAACGGTTCAGGGATTCTTACGCCCCATGAACGTCTACGCCCGCTGCTATGATTGCGGATGAGGCTCCCTATCCTGATATTTTGGGGAGTCTTTCGTTTTGGACGCCAATTTTGGCCCGGAGCACTAAAACATTGACCATCCGTGATCAGATGCAAGACGCCCTTACAGGGCACGGGGCGGACTTCGTAGAGATCCGTCTGGAAGAATCAGACTCGTCAAGAATCCAGTACAGGGCCCAAGAGATCGAAGAGATCGGTCGCACCTCTGGCCGAGGGGGTTCTGTAAGAGCCGCCGTGAAAGGAGGATGGGGGTTCGTCAGCTTCAATGATACCGACGACCTCAACTCGCGCGTAAAGTTGGCCGTCGAACAGGCACGTGCTGTTGGCGGCGAAAAGACGATTCTTGCCGAGACCGAACCACAGGTAGCGGATGTACCTCCGGTGCTGGTCAACGACCCCGGCAATATATCTCTATCAGAAAAGAAAGACCGGATGGATCACTACAACGATCTGATCTGGTCCACTCCCGGTATACAGAGTTCGACCGTGATCTACGGTGATAACCGCAGACGAGTCCACTACGTGAACAGTGATGGCGCTGCAGTCGACCAAGAGTTCGTCCACGTAATCTGCTACATCGCAGCGGTCGCCCGAGACGGCGGTGATGTACAGCAAGCCGGTTTCTCCATTGGAAGTCTCGGCGATTTCAGCCTTATCGAAGGGTTAGATGATGAGATCCGCGCCGTTGGAAAGCGTGCCGTTGACCTGCTCAAGGCGCCAGGAATCGAGGGTGGCGAGCGCACCGTGATCTTGGACCCGGTGCTCGCAGGGGTGTTCGCCCACGAGGCGTTTGGCCACCTGTCAGAGGCAGATCACGTTTACGAGAGCGATCAACTCAAAGAAATCATGGTGCTTGGCCGACAATTCGGCCAGCCGCATTTGAACATCGTCGACGGCGGCGCCATTCCGAGCCTGCGCGGCTCTATGGAGTACGACGACGAAGGTACGCCAACCAACCGCACCGATCTCATCCGGGACGGCGTGCTTGTAGGTCGGCTGCACTCACGTGAGACTGCCGCAAAGATGGGCGAACAGCCTTCCGGTAATGCCCGAGCCATCAGCTTCAACCACCCTCCAATAGTCCGTATGACCAACACGGTTATTGAACCGGGCGATGCTTCGTTTGAGGACCTACTTGAAGGCGTCGACGATGGCGTTTACGTCCGTAACTGGTACGGCGGAATGACAGAGATGGAGATGTTCACCTTCTCGTCTGGCGAGGCGTACAGAATCCGTAATGGGAGAATCGAGGAGATGGTGCGCCCGGTGAAATTGTCCGGAAACGTGTTCAAAACACTGCACCAAATCGACGGAATCGGCAACGATCTTGGCATGAATCAGGGTGGGGGTTGCGGCAAGGCAGGACAAAGTCCCCTTCCCGTCTCCAACGGGAGTCCACATATTCGAATCCAAAACTGCCTTGTGTCGGGAGCTTAACCGGTGGCCGATCTTCTACAGAACGCAAAAGATGCCGGATTTGACCAGGCCGAGGTCTACCGAATCACCAGTCAGAGCCAGCCAATTCGTTTTGAAGCGAATCGGCTGAAAGAAGCTACCCGGCGTGACACGTCCGGAGCTGCCTTACGCGTTATCCATGACGGCAGGCTGGGCCTGTCCGCAACAACCGATCCTGCGGCAGAAGACAAACTGCCCGCACGTGTCAAAGAGTTGACGCCATTTGGCGCTGAGGCTTCGTTCGAGTTGCCGGGACCGGCGGATTATCCCCGCCTCCAGATATATGACGAGGCCATCGAGGAGTTAACTTTCGATGCGATGGTCCAGACCGGCCAGACGCTGATTGATGCCGTCCGTAAGACATGGCCGGAATTGAACTGCTCGGCAAGCGTTTCCCGCGGAGTACACAGGCAAAGCCTGATCAACACAGCCGGTTTAAATGTGGCCTTCCCGCAGACCTCCTACTCGGTCGGATTTGGTGGCGAGTTGGTGCGTGGCGACGACATGTTATCTGTATGGGAAGGCTTTGGTGCTTCCCGAATGTTTACGGACACAGACTGGATGATCGAATCCCTGGTCCAACAGCTCGAATGGGCGCGTGACACCGCCGATACACCGATCGGACAGGTTCCCGTCATCTTCACTCCACGTGGAGTATCGGCCGCGCTCCTTAGGCCCCTTCTCGGCGGGTTCAACGGCAAATCGGTTATGACCGGCAGCTCTCCAATCGGAGAGCGGCTCGGCGAGAGAGTGATAGACAACCGGATCTCTATTTTTGATGACCCGACAATAGACGGTGCAATCGGCAGTCGCCCATTTGACGACGAGGGAATAGCGAGTCGGCGGATGGCCTTAATCGACCGCGGCGTTGCAAGCAACTTTCTCTACGACCTGCAGACTGCAGGGCGAATGGACGCCACCAGCACGGGCGCCGCGGGACGCGGGCTTTCCACGTTACCGGGCCCAGGTACCAGCGTCCTAGACGTAGCGCCCGGCGACACGCCGTACGACGATCTGTTCCTTGGTATTAAAGAGGGTATCGTCGTCGAACGTTTGCTCGGAGCCGGACAGGGCAACGAAATGGGCGGCGATTTCAAGGCGAACGTCTCTCTTGGATATAAGATTGAAGATGGAAAGATCGTGGGCCGCATCAAGGACACGATGATCTCCGGAAATGTGTACGACGCATTGAGCAAGTTGGAGGCGGTATCTGACAAAGCTGAATGGGTTTACGGCAGCCTGCGCACGCCGGCGATCCGTTGCCTTGGAGTAGAGGTGGCGGCGGCGGGATAGGCCATCGGCCACGCAGGATGGGCTGCAAAGGAAATCTGACTTGGGACTGCCCGAATTTCTACATAAAATCGAACAAGAGACGGAAGAACTCGAAGACGCTGAAACGATCCCTTACTCAACTCTGTCCGAGTTGTCAGGAATAAACAAATCAGACGCCCAGGAACTCACCGAGTATTTGAGCTTCTGGAATCCTGAACAGACCCGCGATCTCTACGCGCGCCTGACCTCGCTGATCGAGGCCGACCTCCAGATGGAGTTTGACTCGATATTCATCGAAGGCTTGGATTCAGACGACGATGTGACGCGCTCCCTCTCTGTAACCGGTCTCGCCGAGAGCACCCACCCATCTATATTGCGAATTCTTCTCCGCATGCTGCGAAACGACGACTCGGAAGATGTCCGGATTGCCGCCGCTCTCGGTTTATCACGTATAGCAATGCTGGCACACGAGGATAAGGTGCCGCCGCGCCAGGCGGTCGATCTACAGGCGATGTTGACCGAGAGCTTCAACGATGAGTTGGAGACTTCTGATGTGCGCCGTCGTGCCCTAGAAGCCCTTGCGATATTCCAAGGCGAAGCCATCGAGGCATACATTGAGATCGCCTATGAAGAGGGCGAGGACGACGAGGAAGAAGATACCCATATGCGTGAATCAGCCATCCATGCGATGGGACGTAACTGTAGCCCCAGGTGGACCGAAATCCTCGTGGAAGAGTTGGACAATGCCGACGCCTCTTGCAGGTTTGAGGCAGCCATCGCTCTCGGAAACCTCGGGAATGAGGAGCATCTCGGGCACCTGATGGAGATGATGGACGACACGGACATCGAGGTCCAGACGGCGGCCGTGCGTGCGATCGGGTTTATCGGTGGAAGCCAGGCACAGCGGACGCTCAGGAATCTCTTGTCAAGTACCGAGCCGGCCGTCGTCGAGGCGGTGAAAGAGTCGCTGAGATACGTCGATGTCGAAGATATGTCTATGTTCGAAGAGAAACCGCAAACAGTCGAGGAAGTGACCGAAGAAGCAGATCCGTTCCTGCCAGAGGACGAAGAGAACCTGTACATCGACGACGTAGATCTTGAAGTACAAGGGTTTCACTCACCAGGTGAACGCGATACGAGCCTGGACTGGGTGGGCGAAGAAGAGGACTGGGGCGACGATCGGATGACAATCACGGACGAGGACCTAGATCCCGACGATGGTTAGGGGCCGAGTCTTGTTGGAGTGGTCTCGAAGAGCAGGCGTCCCTGATGGTCATGCCCCGTCACCCAATGGTTATCACGCTTGTCGGCATCGGGATCTCTATAGATCGGCTGCGGTACGTTAGCCCAATCGCGAGTCAGCAAGATCAAAGGCGTGTGCGGCCGCCCCGATAAGGCTCACATCATCGCCAAGTGGCGAAACGTAAAGCGGCACGTTGTCCTTGAAGTGTGGGAGAACTTTATCTTCAACCAGATTCTTCAGGCCGTCCCAATAAGGCTGTAGACCGCCGGTTACGGCGCCTCCCACAACAAGGTACTCGGGGTCGAGCGTGTTAAGTATGTCGGCAAATCCGGTGGCAACGGCGTCGATCACGCTGTCAACAATCTCTTTTCCGAGAGCATCGCCATTAGCCGCTGCCTCGAAAACAATCTGCGCACTCATGGCCTCGATGTCTCCACCAACCATATCCGACATCGAAGAGGCACGGCCTGCGCTCATAGCAATCGTCGCAGCACGTGCGATCCCTCCGCCAGACGATATACCCTCAAGGCAACCGTCGCACCCAACATTACAGCTCTGGCCTCCCGGTCTCACCAGAAGGTGCCCAATCTCTCCTGCATGGCCGTGGGCGCCGGTAACCATCCGCCCGTTGGCAATAATTCCACCACCAACCCCGGTACTCAAGGTAACGTAAACAAGATGTTGCGCACCTTGTCCGACCCCATAACGCGACTCCGCAAGCGCTCCGAGGGTGGCATCGTGCCCGATCGTGACTTGCAAATTTAACGAGGCCGCCAGTCCGGGCTTCATCGTCATGCCGTGCCAGCCGGGAAGGTTGGGCGGATGAACATAAGTACCGCTGTCGGGATCAATCGGGCCGGCAGACGAAATTACGACGCCGCCGATCTCATCTCGCGGGACACCTGAACCCACCTTTTCAAACAGGGCCCTAAGATTCTCTTCCGCTTGCGGCAGTCCGAGCTCAGGTTCTGTGTGGCAGGTTCCTCTCTCGATTAAAATTCCGCTGCGATCTGCAAGCGCGGCGCGCATGTTAGTGCCGCCGATATCACCAGCAAAAACGTAATTAGTTTGGCTCGACATGGGCCGGATTCTAACGGAGCCGGACAAGAGAATTGGTGGGGTCGCTGATATCATTAAGGACGGCGGTCACCCTGTCACACTCTCCTCGGTGGAGGTGACGGTTAGAAATCCTTTCGAGCACCTACATGGAACAAACCTTCTCACACAAAATAGACCTCTCGCGCGTGACGCACCGCCACGGGCAGTCTCCAGATCTCGAACCAAAGCGCCAGCGTGCATGGAATCGGTTGGACGATCGGGAACGTCGCTATGTCGTGTCGGTGTATAACAAGGCAGTCATTGATTGGGATCTGCCCTTTTCCGAGGTCAGAAGTGCCTACGAGCGCGTACTGTACGTGCTGGTCACGACGGACAGAGCACTGAGCGCTGAGCAGATCGCATACCTGCTGATCGCACGCCACTATCGCAACGCCGATATCACTTCGATACGCAAACAACTCGCCATCGGGGTTCGCCAGGAGCATCTCCGGCTTGTCGGTCACAACCGATATGGGTCAACCGACGACGCTGACGAAAAGCTGAAGATAATCGAGCAACAGTGGCGTGCCAGGCGCGATGCCTCGCGCGTCGCCCGAGTAGTCCGTGCGGCTCACGCGGCAGGGATCGAATCACCTGATCTCTCGATTAACCCGCCTGAAGACGAACGGTCTGAAGAATCAACGACGGAGTTTGCGCAGGAAAGTTCGCCGGAAGACCGATTCCCAGGCCTGACTGGTGAGTTTGAGGGCAGCCATGAAAGCAACGCTGAAGAAAGATTTCCCGGGATCTCCGTAGAAACAGACGTTCGCGAAGACTCTTAGAACCTGGCCCTAAAGCGAGTTTCGGTAATCCTCTCCGTTGTCCTCTGGCCTATATCCAAGGACGTCTCGGGCGTGGTCGATGTCCCAGAATCGCCACTTGTTGTTGGAGACGCCGTAGAAGATGTCGAACTGCAGTGGCTCGACCTCCAGGCAACGATGAATAAGCTGAAGTAGGTCCCGGTGGCTACACCACGTCGCTAATTGTCTAACCGCGACCGGCCGATTGTCACTGTTAACGGTCCCGATTCGCAAACAGGCGACCTCAAGCCCAAAATTTTCCGCGTAGTACGCGCCAGTCGCCTCCCCGAACGCTTTGCTGATCCCGTACTGGCCGTCCGGACGGATTTGAACCGTGTGATCGATCTGGGGGATGTTGTCAGGATCCAGCGCGTCGTAATCGCCTCTACGGATCCTACTGTACGGATCATCCAGTTCGTGCATGCCTACGGCGTGGTTGGAACTTGCGTAGACAACGCGCTTCACCCCGGCGTCCTTAGATGCCTCGAAGACATTTCGAGTTGCTATCAGGTTGTTCGGTAAGACGCTTTCCCACAGGGCGTTCTGATTTGAGTCGGCGCCCAAATGAATTACACAGTCCACCCCGTCAAACGCTTTCCGGACGCTCTCCATGTCCGAAAGATCGCCCACAGTGATCGGCACCTGCGGGTTATCTGGCGTACCAACATCCAGCCCTGTGAACTCAAATTGATCCCCAAGGTCACGAAAAAGCGCACCTCCTATAAGTCCACCTGAACCGGTGACCAGAACTTTTCGTACAGGAGTCATATACAGCCTCTGAGTTGTTTTAGGGAGTCGATTGGGTCACGCCCACCACGGCAGGTTAGGGTAACGGCCTTGACGCACATGGTCTAAGCATTTCGAAGATTCATTCGCGCCCCTCTGCGGCTGAGAAATATCGTACTTGTGAGGAAGACCTGTGATTCCAGGAAGGCTTTCCTGATCTACTGCCGACCAAACCCAAAGTTGGCTTTTCAGACTAGTCAGGCATCGCGCCGGGATTAAGCTCTTCTACTGCTGACCACAGGGTTGCAGCGCGCTCCTCTCCGGCCGCCTCTGAGGTATTGATCACACAGCGACAGGAACGAGTGTATGAGCCGATCGTCTGAAGTTCGGTACGGGCTGGATTCCAGTTCCATCGACCGCCGTCCGCGCGCCTGAACACGCTATCTGCAAGGGACCTATCGACCGGTACGCCGTATTTGAGGCGCATCGATTTATCCGATCCACCAAATATCCAGAACCCATCCCAGTTCTCAGACGGATTGTTAAACCCCCGCCTTATGTGGGCGTTTGTTCCGTATCTTTTAAGTTCGGCTTCGGACGGCTCGTTACGTACTGCAGACAGGATCGATTCGACTTCGAGGAATCCTGCAAGGTAGAAGCCGAAATGGCCCGTGAATGCACCATCTTCCCAATCAGCGAGCCGAGCTATGAAGAACATAATGTCTCGTGGTTGAACGCCTTTTAAAGCAGCAGCGCGAGCATTTCGTCCTACATGATCGCCATAGGTAAGAGTGTTGAACTCCGGGTCATAGTGGCTTGCGACACCGAGAAAACGCTCTGGAACCCATCTACCCAGTGTCTCGTCCGAGTTGTCGCCAGCGGCGTTAAAGGCGGGTACATCTGCGAACACGACCGAATGGGGGCCGGCGTCTGGCGGCGTTTCCGGTATCGGTAACAGCTCGAATGTGCCGTCCGCAAAACGCGGGCTGAAGAATGGATGGGCCGCGTTTGCGCCCACATTCGCCAGCCAGATTTTGGACGGCCGAGAACCGCCCGAAGAGATACTCATATTAACGTCGTAACTCCCCAGACAAGATTACCTCGACCAATTCAACGGAGCGCATAGTGGCGACAGGCGGCGGTCCTTGCGCGTCTCTAGAATAGGAAAGATATGGCTGAATCTCCGCAACCCTTCCAGACACCGCCTGATCCGACTAACCCGGTCCCTCCTCCTCGCGACCCCAACATCCAGTCACCACTGGACATTGAAGTCTTCCGATTTTTGGGGCTCGTGGGCATCGCCCTTGCGCCCGTCGCGTGGGTATTCGGAGCGTTCGGGATCGACAACCTCTGGTTCGGATTACTGCTCGGGCTGCTCATTATCTGGTTGTTGTACCTGGTGGCTAGGCGGGCACTTGTTCTCACTCGGGACCAGGATAGATCCGTGAAGCCTGGCGAGGGCTCGGGCGTGGTCGACGCCATTGGATGGAACTGGTTGTACTTCGGCGCACGCGGCACACATCTAGGGTTGATAGTAATCGACGGCGTCGATTACGGCCTTTCGCTAAAGGCTCTCCGCAAGCTCCGACCCGGAGCGCACGTACGAGTCATCTACTACGCATCCTCAAAGCACATCATCCGCATCGAAGAGATAGCGGAAAATTAGCGCGCTCCCTCGCAGGAAATATTATCTGTAAGGCTGGGGATCCCTGCAAATACAGATCGTCCCTTTGTTCCGTTGTAAACGTAAATGATTAGTCTCTTTCGACAACCCCCAACAGGGACCCATCGATAACGAGGTTTCGGCGGCTACCTGTTACCATTCCAGTTCAACGACACCTGATCTCAGTACCATACGAGGGGTCATATGCCGGTTATTACTATCGAAGGACGAGTTGGAGCAGGGGCCCCCGGTGTGGGCCGACTGGTCGCAAAAGCCTTGGATCTGGATTTCGTCGACCGACTGTTACTGTCAGAAATTGGCCGCCGGGTTGGCGCAACGGTTGAGGCGGTACAGGATTCAGAGCGACGCCTACCATCACGTGGTGACCGTTTCATCTCCTTCATACAGCGCACGCTGGAACGCACCGGCAGCGCCGGAGCGGGTGACCCATACTTCGGTCCCGGGATGGAAGTCTTGGTTTCTCGACCGTACCGGGATTTTGAAGCAGCACCTGCGACGCGCGCAGAAGAGCTTCACGAACAGCAGTTCATTGACACGACAGCAGAGGTGATAGGTGAGATCGCCGCGGCAGGCGATGCGGTCATTCTCAGCAGAGGCGGCGGGGCCATCTTGCGGGGCACGACCGGAGTACTAAGGGTGGGGCTCCTCGGCGAGTCAGAAGATCGGGCACGCCGCATACAAGAGCGCGAGCAATTGCCGAGCCTCGAGGCGGCAAGAGAGCTGATCGAGCATTCCGATTCAGCACAGGCCAGGTATTTTGAGAAGGCATTTGAGTCCAACCCGATAGATCCTTTCCTGTATCACTTCATGCTGAACACATCGGAGATCAGTCTGGAATACGCAGCTGGCGTAATAATTTACGCCGCAAGGCAGATGGATGAGCAGGGACTCCTCGCAGCCGAGCACGAAGCGCTGGAGTCTGAAGAACCGCTGACAATTCCGGGAAGCTCAGACTAGGGTCAACTGGTCGGATATTTGACCTGACCAGTCTCACGCGGTTCACACCGCGACAGAATCACAGGTGCTTTTAGGCGTCTCTGGAAAGAGGCTTGTTGCAGCGGAAGGGATACGCCCATTGGACAGAACAGTGATCGTGATATCCCTTATTTTCAACTGAGCCAAATCGATCCTTTCAAGATCGTAGCCCAACGCGTCCAGCGTAGTGACGGCGACGCATAATTTCACGAGCCTTGGAATGGCCAAACCACACCATTTTGCCGCTCATAGAGTTCGTCGACTCCGAGTGCATATCCAGCTCAGCAAAGAACTTCATAAAAAACAGGCTCGCCCCACGACCGGTCATTGGCTCCTGCTGCGCTACAGCCACCGGTGCAAAAGTCTTTTCGCCGACCAGCACCTCGGAGCTTGTGTCTGGATCTGCTGAATCCCAAGTGCACATGGCAAACAGCTTCGTCTCGCCTGAGAGACTCGCCTGGAGTGCACTCCAGCACTCTCCGGCAGACGGTGATTTATCCGCACGCGCTGCAAGGAATATGCAATTGAAATCGTACGCTGACTTGATTGCAGTCGAGATGTCGTTGGATTCGGCAACGACAACGGGTGCCCCACTGACCACCGGAATGTCCCGTCGAATCAGGCTCGCTGCGATTCTCTGAGTAGCCTCGGCCTCCCAGCCGTAACGGTCTGCGGCGGCGTCAAGTACGAGCACCCGAGGACGCCCCTGCACGGATACTTCGCTCCAGAACAGTGATCGACCGCCGCCTTTTTTTAATGACGTAGCAAACCCGTCGGCACCCGAACCTTGGACATCACCCAATCCTCTCGAAGGACCAACCATTAGGCCAGCGCCTTCTTCAGTGCGTCCACATCGTTATCGTCCAAGAAGTACTCAAGAATCGTGTTCTGCCCAAGTTTCGAAAGCGAAACGACAAGCCGCAGCTGGCCGTCATCTGTACGTTCGATTTCCATTGTTTTCGGCGGATGTTCTGACGAAAAAATAATATCCATATACTAAATGCCCCTTCCAAAAGAAATCACAAATTTTCCGGTCATAGTCCGTGTTTCCTCTCCCGCTGGGAGAAGCCGAATTATTTCAAGGTATAAGGGCAAAAAAATCTCACAGCTAGCATGTACCTTGTTCCTGGGCCCCGTCGTGATCAGCCGCCCACCTTCGGTATCGTTCCTTGGTCTCCTCTGATATCGGGTAGTAACGGCCAGGTGGCGCTTTTTCTGCGTCGATCAGACCGATCACGAACTCTTCGGCCTTGTCCTGCTCTTCGATCCAGTCGATTACACCCTCAGCGAGTTGGCACGGCACAACCACCACACCGTCGCCGTCTCCAACGATCACGTCACCAGGAAATACGAGTGCCCCGCCACAATTAACCGCTCCATTTGCCTCGTACGCCTCGATCCACGGTAAATTCCCGGCCGGAGAGCGGTTTCCGGCGAAGATCTGGAGACCGTAATCTTCGACGATCATGTCCAGATCCCGGATGCCTCCATCGGTCACGATCCCAACCGCTCCGTTGTGCCAAAGCTGACGGGCCTTCATGTTACCGACGATGTTCGCCTCGGGTTCGGCAGCGTGGGCCTCAACCACCAGAACATCGCCCGGACCACACGTACCCATCGCGATGTACTCCGGCGAGTTCTCTCCCTGACGAGTGATCTCAAGCAGGTCAGGCCTCGGCGGGACAAATCTAAGCGTCCGGGCACGTCCAACCATCGTTTTGCCGGGCGTCATCGGCAATACATTCTTCATCAGGCAGCGCTGCCAGTTGGCCGATGCAAACCACTCGCTCCCCTCGACCGGATGCCGCCACACGGCACTGTAGACCGTAGCCGAGGTAACACGCCGAAACCGTTCGAGAATTTCATCGCTGACGTAAACGCGGGGTTCCATCGATCGCCGTCCTCCCGGAAATATTGGGCTATGTAAATTGCAGAAGGGTGCCATTGTCTCAGGAGAATTGTATGAGGTAACAAGCCTTAAATTGAACTCATGTAGGCGTCGTAAGAGCGGACTGGTATCCGGCCACGCCCTGGTAATGCGAAAAGATTTAGAAGCAGGCACGACACTCGGACTGTCATCCCGACCCGGACCAGATTCCGAAGGTCTTCAACCAATGGCGGTTACAGGCATATTTCCATATGCCCCACAGTTGTCCTATCAATCACGACGCGTTACGGACATACGCCCTTCTCGCGGCTCTCAACCCAGTTCATTGGGCCTCAGCACACGCACCTGTCCTCGTTCTCCCGTCAAACCCAGACGTCCCGCCTTCAGCTCAAGTGCGTCGTTCCCAAATAGTTCACGTCTCCAACCCTGGAGTGGGCGCAGATTCTCGTCGCTCGTGGTCGCGATTCGGTCCAGCTCATCACGTGTTGCAACGAGCTTCTGCGCGACGTCGTGATCCTCACACCGTAATCTCAAAAGCGTCTGAAGAAGCGCTACCAGCGCCTCGTGGCCCCTGATCGGAGGCCGGCGCGGGGGAATTTCTGGCCACTCGTTCTGTGGCATATTCAGTGCTCTCTGAACTGCCTTCAGCAACGACTCTCCATCACGACCCTTCGCAGCATTACCACGCAGACCGCGCACTCGACTCAGATCCATTACGTTTTGCGGCGCGTGTGTCGAAATCTCGACCAGGGCATCGTCCCGAATCACCCAGTTTCGTGGGAGATTCCGCCGCTGGGCCGTCTCTTCTCGCCAGGCGACGACCTCTCGCAGTACCGCGAGAGCTTTTCGGCTGGGGCGACGTATCCGGATTCGGCGGTATGCCTCACGCGGATTCGGCTTGTACGACGAAACGTCGGTAAGGGCCGACATCTCCTCAGATACCCACGACCTCCGGCCGCTCTCATCAAGCCGATCGTGGAGCTCTTCGTAGATAGTGCATAGATGTGTGACATCACCCAGTGCGTATTCGATCTGTCGATCGGACAACGGACGCAGCGACCAATCGGTCAGCTGAGACGACTTGTCCAAGGTTACGCCGACGATCTGAGACGCCAGAGTGGCATATCCAACCTGTTCGCCGTAACCCGCGACCATCGCCGCGATTTGCGTATCAAAGATCGGCTCCGGCACCCGGCCCGAGACGCTGAAGAACACTTCCATGTCCTGAGACGCAGAATGGAAAACCTTCAACACGTCCTGGTCGTCCATCAGGCCGAATAACGGATCTAGATCGATGTCACGCGCCAGCGGGTCGATCGCCGCGGCCTGATCGCCGTACGCGACTTGTATGAGACAAAGTTTTGGCCAATAGGTCTTCTCTCTAAGAAATTCGGTATCTACGGCAACGTAAGGAGCACCTTCAAGCCGTTTGCAAAACTCGGCGAGGTCGTGAGATTCGGTAATTAGCACGCCGAGAGTATGCCGGGAATCGCCTCAACGGCACAAGCCGAGATAGGCAAGAGCGCCTACCTCAACCGAAACTAAACCAACGCGGTGCCTTCCCGTTTTATTAGAACCAATTCCGATGGCCAGTCGTCCCAATCCTCGGGCCGTGTAACCAGGTCGGATCGACCGGCACGTCGACGCGAAAATCGGTTACACGGTGACGGCACAGTTCGACGGCGGCGCCGTTGAATGTCCCCGCCCATGCCGTCGGGCACCTTCGCCCGATCAGACCTCAGCTGCCGGTCTTCTCAAAGCCAACACTAACCGCATCTCCAATTAAAGGGCGTGCGCGTGTAGGATGCGCCACGCCCAGATATCGAAACAGAGCCTTCGACAGCCAAATTTCCGGGAGATCACCGCATGTCCGATCACACAATTCCGACGCGCGCAGACGTCGATTCTTACCTCAAGGATCGACGTAACTGGGGTCGTTGGGGCGACAAGGGCGCTGCCGGGGCCATGAATTTGATCGATGATGCCAAGCGGCTTGAAGCCGTTTCGCTTGTCAAAAAAGGTCGCACAGTCTCACTGAGCCGGCCGTTCCCTGTCACGCCGTCCGCCGAGAACCCGAAGCCCGCGGTCCAATTCCTGATGAAAGGCGACCGGCCACACGGGGGTGGCGCTGCAACCGACTATTACGGGGTCGCATATCATGGCACGTCAACTACGCATATCGACGCACTGTGCCATGTGTGGGATGAGAACGGTGGTTGGGACGGCAAAGACCCGGAAAAAAACGTCCTGTTCAGTGGAGTGCAGTACGGTACGGTAGATGAGTGGTCAGACGGTATCCTCACGCGCGGCGTTTTGCTCGACGTGGTGAAGCACCGGGGCGGCGCCCACGTGACACTGGACACGCCGGTACACGGCTGGGAGCTTGAGGAGATCGCCGCGGCACAGGACATCGAGATCCGGCCTGGTGATGCTTTGTGTGTCTACAGTGGTCGCGAAAAATTCTCGGCCACAAACGGCGGCGTGTGGACACGAGGGGCGGAACGACCCGGACTCCACGCCTCATGCTTACCTTTTGTAAGAGACAACGACGTGTCGTTGCTCGTGTGGGACATGATGGATGCCGCCCCGAACGAATACAACATCCCGTGGACGATGCACGGAGCAATCTTCGCTTACGGAGTATCTCTGGTCGACAACTCTCTGTTGGAGCCGCTGGCGAACGTTTGTGCCGAGGAAAATCAGTACGAGTTCATGATCACCATCAATCCGCTAAACGTCATCGGCGGGACCGGCTCCCCAGCAAACCCGATAGCGGTGTTTTAACGAGGTGTCGGAAACTCGCGCTATAGGCGAATGGGTGCTCACCCCTGTATGCGTGAAAGAACGGCTTAGAACCGCGCCGGTCACTCCTCCAAGCCGCGCTCCCCGAACCGCTGCATGATTAGCGCGGCATGCTTCGCCCCGTACAGAAAATCCTCTTCCGTGATGTTCTCGTTGGGGGCGTGGATCTTATGCGACGGGTGGTCCACCCCCGACGTTGCGATCGGCATCCCAAGGATGTCCGCGAATTCGTACATCGGACCTGTTCCGGCCATCGTTGGAGCGATCACAGGCTTGCGGCCGTAAATCTCCTCGGCCGTCTCAGCAACGAGCCTCACCCACGGCGAATCGATCGGCGTACGCGCCGGGTTAACCCCCGCCAAGTACTCCAGATCGATATCTTCGAAACCCTGACGATCCAGGTGGGCGCGTAACTTCTGGAAAATATCCTCCGGCCGCATGTCTGGCACCAACCTGAAGTCCATCTTGGCTTTCGCCTCTGCAGGCAGCACTGTCTTCATCCCTGCGCCGTTATACCCACTTTCGAATCCGTTAATGTTGGCGCTCGGTTCGAACAGCAATTTTCGACGCAGATCTTCACCTCCGACTCCACCTATAAACGACTCCACACCAAAGGTTTCTTGCCATTCAAGCGACTCGTCAGGCAAAGACAAGACAGCGGCATTTTCGGCATCCGTCGCTGGCCGAATATCGTCATAGAAGCCCGGGATTAAGCAGCGATCATCTGAAGGGTCTTTTATCGCGTTCAACGCTTGGAGCAGCCGCCAAGGCGCACTCGGCAAAATTGGCGCGTAAGAAGAATGAGCGTCGCCGTGAAGCAGTTTCACCGACATCCCTATAGTCAGGACACCCTTCAGCCCGAGGTAGATGAAGGGGTCGCCCGAGAGGTTCCGTCCACCGCCCTCCCAGATACAAGCGTCCGCCTTGAACTCTTGCCCCCGGGTCTCGATCAGACCGCGCAGGTTGCGGCTCCCGATCTCCTCTTCGCCCTCCACAAAGAATTTCAGATTGCACGGCAGGCCTCCGCGCACCTCATTGAACGCACGAATTGCTGCCAGCCGGGCGACAATGTTGCCCTTATCGTCAGACGTACCTCGACCGTAAATCCGGCCGTCCCGGCGTGATGGCTCAAACGGTTCCGAATCCCACAACTCCAACGGCTCCGCTGGTTGGACGTCATAGTGGGTGTAGAACAGCAATGTGTGGTCACCCGCGCCCGCTTTTAACCCGAAGACAGAAGGATGTCCTTCGTTAGGAACGGGCACAATTTCAGCATGTAACCCGACCGACTCAAGAGCATCCTTGACCAACCAAGGAGCCTTATCGAATCCCATATCCTGCGCCGAGACGCTGGGCTGCTCGACAAGCCGGCCCAGCAGCTCCATCGAGTCGTCCAGATGTCGCTCGATATGGTCATAAATGTCTTGAATGTCTGACGCCCCCATGAAAGTCACAACTTGTGACGCTGCTTACACCGGAACTCCAATAACGGACATCGTCGGTGGTCTAAAAAAGAATCACACAACGGCCTCGGGTTCCTCCAGCCTCGAGTCGTATGTGAGCCTGTGCGACATCCTCCGCTCGGTAAGTCGCTAGGACGCGGAGCGTGATGGCACCTGCCTCTGCCTGTTGACGCAGTCCATCCAGGAGATCTGAGCGATGGTCGTAATCGCGCACCATCGTTTTGTGAAAAATAACCCCCCGTTCTCCGGTACCGCCCCAGCCCCTCACAGATGCGAATCCGCCTCCATCGCGTACGGCCCCCACTGCGAGCTCAGCCTGGACAGCCCCATCAGCCAGTCCATCTACTCCGCTTGGGGCTACCTTGCGGATCTGGTCGGCTATGTCGTTCCCTCTGGGGACGACCACGTCCGCACCAAGATCCCTGACCAGTTGCTCGTCGACACTGGACGCGTCAGCGATGACCCGAAGCCCGTCTGCTTTCGCTAGTTGTACGACGTAACCGCCGTAGCAACCTGCGGCACCTGTGACCGCCAACGTCTTACCGGGCTGCAATGAGAGCTGATCAAGAGACTGACGGGCCGTAAGCCCGTTCATCGGGAGGGTTGAAGCTTCAGCATGGGATACACCTTCAGGCGCTCGGACTACCGAATCAGCCGCCAGCACAATGCTCTCTCGGTAAGCGCCATGGCTCCCGCCCGGTATGACCATGGCCATCACCAGATCACCGACAGCGAGGCTGGTAACGGTACCAGGACCCACCTCGTCGATGACTCCGGCGGCATCCATTCCAGGAATGTAGGGCGGTTCAATCTGCGCCATGGATACAGCTCTGGACCCAGTCCTAAGCCCGGTATCCGTCGGATTTACCGTAGCAGCATGCACCCTGACTCGCACCTCACCTGCTCCAGCATGGACTTCGGGAAGATCGACTATTTGAAGTTGTTCGGGTCCTCCGAACTCAAGCACTCCCACACCTCGCATCGCAAGGCTCTCCTCTCTAGGCCATTCCGCACCACCGGCGCGGTGAGGATTCAGGCTAACTGATTAACTGAGCGCAATTCTGACCAATGGACGAGTTTCGGCAAATTCTTTGTCCCGAATCTTGCCAGAAAAGGCCTAGGATCAAAGACCTAACATCAATGACACTCCATTTGTACCATCCAAGTCGATGTAGATGGTGAGTATCTAGTCGCCGCCGAATTATCATGGCGGATTTACATCGCTTCCCTGACACTGCGGAATGCCCGTAGCATCGACGCTTCTAAGACCGTTTCGATTCCGGTGAAGACCAATCAGAACAACCGCCGAGACTGGCATACAAACTTGATCGGGACTTGCAGGCAGCGCTCCGGTTGCGCAAAGGATCCCTCACATCATGGCCGAAGACCGACACTACATAACGGTTCTGGAAAGCCAGTTCGGAGAGTTGACGCTCGTCGCCACTGACAAGGGACTCCGAGCGGTGAGGTGGCCCGCTGAAATGGCTAATCGGGTGCCATTACCAGATGAAATCACATATCAACCGGACCATCCGATATTGCTCGCCACGCAGAATCAACTACAGGAATACCTGGGTGGCGAGCGAATGTCATTCGATCTGCGATTTGATCTACGGGGTACCGAATTTCAGGAAAAGGCATGGCTGGCGCTCCTCTCTATTCCGTACGGAGCGACCACGACTTACGGTGACCAGGCGGCACTGCTCGGAAGGCCCAGGGCCGCCCGCGCAGTGGGCGCCGCAAACGGTCGAAACCCGATCTCGATCATCCTGCCCTGCCATCGCGTCGTAGGTGCGAGTGGGCACCTTGTCGGATTCGCGGGTGGCCTCGATACCAAGAAACAGATCCTAGCGTTCGAAAAAGAGAATGCTTTCCTCTGTCGCAAAACTAAATGAACGATGACACTTTGAACGTGATCTTTATCCGAATGGAGTCAGCAAAACCTTGACCATTAGAACGGACGCCGTCGTAATCGGTGGCGGTGTCATGGGCACGAGCATCCTTTACAACTTAGTCTCGCGCGGCATGCAGAATCCCGTACTTCTTGAGCGCACAACCCTCGGTGCAGGCTCCACCGGACGTTCATCTGGTGCCATCCGCATGCACTACTCGACGGAGGTGAACGCTGCCCTCGCGTGGGAGTCCTTGAACACTTATGAGAATTTTGATGAGGTCGTAGGCGGCGACGTCGGATTCGTAAAAACGGGTTACATGGTGTTTGTGCCAGGAGACGCTGTCGATGGGCTGCGCCACAATATCGCACTACAACGTGGTGTTGGCATCGACACTCAGATCGTTTCGCGCGAGGACGCGCACGAGCTTGCGCCGGCGTTCGCGCAGTATGACGATGAAGTCTTCGCTTGGGAGCCGCGCTCCGGCCACGCCGATCCCTCAGGCACCGGGACTGCATATGCAACCCGCGCCCGCGAGTTGGGTGCAACGGTGCTGCTTGAGACACCCGCTACCTCGGTAGAGATAGAGAACGATCGCGTGGTAGCAGTGACCACCGCTAAAGACCGCTTCATCACCGATACAGCGGTCGTGGCCACGGGTCCGTGGTCGAAAAGGTTCATGGCAGGCATCGGGATAGATCTGCCATTGGAAGCCACTCGACACGAGGTGTTCCTGCTCAAGCGAAACCTCGAAGAACTGCCCTTCCACCCCGGCGGAGCGGATATGGGCAACATGACCTATTTTCGACCGGAAGGAGCCGATCTAACGCTGGTAGGTAACGGCAACCGGGAGCAGAACGCTGACCCAGACACCTACAACCCGCGACCGAGCATGGACTATTTGGAGGATGTGTGGCTCCGGCTGTCGAAACGGCTCCCCGGAATCGCCGGAGCCGAGTATTTCACCGGGTACGCCGGGCTGTATACGTCAACGCCTGACCTCCACCCTGTGATCGACAAGGTCGACGGTATAGAAGGTCTCTACATTTGCACCGGCTTTAGCGGTCACGGCTTCAAACTCGCTCCTGCGGTCGGAAACGTGATGGCCGAACTAATGCTTGATGGGGCTGCCTCCACCGTGAACATCAGGGCGCTCAAGATGGATCGATTCAAGCGGGGCGAAATGAACACCACGTCCTACGACTTCAAGGTGATCGCTTAACCGGTGGAGCGAAGAGCCTCTCCCTCAGAGGTTGAGGGCTGGGATGAGTAAGAACACTAGTCGTTCAACCGGCTCTTGCTGCACATCAAACGTGTCCTGGACCAGCGGTCCGGGTATCCGACCCGACACAATAACGGTGGAACAATCACGCTAATCCAACCGCAATCGGGTTGCCCCAAACCGAACCCTGATGCCCTCCATCCACTCAACGTACCGGTCTCCCTTTTTCGTGCTATTCACGCTTATCCACCAGTAAAACCCGAGGTTCTTCATCCGGGCGAATAGCGGTAGCTCTTCGACCCATGTATCGGGAAACTCTCGAACCGCACGATAGCCAGCGAGGAACGCATCAAAGAGGGGGTCGAAGCGATCCGCGGGCAGTCGGGCGAATTCCAAAAACGGCCGCATAATGTCAGACGCATACCAGTGATAAACAGGCTCATCGAAGTCAATAATACGGACCTGCGCACCGTCCCACACCGCGTTCTCCGTGCGGATATCGGTATGCGTCAGCCCGTACACCGCCGAAGTTTCCGGCAGCGAAACCAGCCAGGGAGTGAGCTGCTCGTACTCCTCCCAGACCGGTTCACTGTCCTCCCGGTCCATGCCGTCGCGCGTCTGATCCCACAGGTTTTTCCAGGTCAGATACGTAAGTTCAGGAGAAGGCACGTACGACTCGGCAGCCCGGTGCATTTTGCCTAATGCAACGCCCCATGCCCGAAACTCCGCAATGGTCGGGGCATCAAGCGATATCACCCGCCCCGGCACCTCATCGGTCACCCAACCAAGGAAGACATTGCCCCCTTTCCAAAACTCCTCGATCAGTCTTCCATTCCGGGACAAGACCGGTGCACAAACCTCTGCACCGTTGCTCGCTAAATGCCGCAAATACTCCGCCGCGGCCCGTTGCTCCGTGATCGAGCGGTTGGCGGCCGCGCACACCTTCAGAAACATGCCGCGACCACACACTTCGAACCGGTAAACGATGTTGATATTGTCGTTCACCAGCCTGAGAGAGCCAGGATCGGCGTCCCAGAGTGAGGCGATCTCCCGACCTGAGCGCTCGCGATCTAGCTCTGCATTGCGGTCAGACCAGGAGCTCATTACGTTATTAAGGCTTGGGGCTTTCGAGAAGAACCGTAGCACCCATCCCGATGTACTTGTCCCGCAGTGTCCAGTCGTAATTACGGATCAAGAGCTTGGTGTCCGTACCATCAAGTACCTTGACTGCGTACTCCACACAGGCATCGTCTGACACCGATAGGGGGTGGTCGGGATTCGCTTCGCGGTCAAACGTTAGATCGGCTGGGCCCCATGAAATCAGATCCACTCCCGGGCGAATGAGTCGCGGAATGTTGCAGATCGCCTGAATCGACTCCACCTGCAGCATAAGGACGCCGTAATTGTTCCAAAAGTTGGCGTAGTCAAGCCTCTCCGGGTTCTCGGCGATCCCTACACGTGGCGCACCACCCCAACTGCGGCGACCAAACTGCCGGTAGTAGAAGTAGTCGACGGCTTCCTGCGCAGTCGCCTCTGTCTCGGTTTGCGGAACCTCGATCAGGCTTGGGCCAAGATCCAGCCAGTTCCCGATCTGCCAGGTGTAGTAAGTGTTCTTGATGCGGAAGTGAACCGGAATACTCAGGTCCTGTGCAGCCTGACAGACGGCCACAAGATCGGTCTCGTTCAGCGGATTGTGCTGGCTATCGACCGAAATGTAATTGTACTGATCGTCTTTGCCATAAATGTCCTCGATCTGGGACTTGGTGGCGTTGTATGGGACCTGCACGCCGATTGTTATTTCGCCGCGCCTGATTCGTTCCTTGAGATTCTCTTCGCCCGCCATATGGCCTCCCGAACTGATGTAGGTTGCCTAAAATTCTTTCGTGGACGCCAAGATACGCCTGGGCATGCCCGGACGCCACGCCCTTTGCATCACGGACACCCTCTTACCAGCGACGACATCTCGTAGCACTGTCATTCTTCGCCTAAACCTCAGAATGACAGCACAGGATGGTTCGCAAATCCAAGCGTCACAACGCAGTGACGGATTACTAACCGCCTTCGAGTCGATACTAGTCGACCAGTACGACCGTCTCCACATCAGTACCCTCCAAATGAAACGACACACATAACGGACGGCCTACAGTTGGTAGAACTTCACTGCGTTGTCGTGGAAAAGCTTCCCGCGATCCTCGTCCGACATCCCACTTGTGATCTCGTCGTACGCCGACCATATGGCCGTGTAGTCGCTCGTCAGGCTGTCCACAGGAAAGTTGGAAGCGAACATGCAGCGATCAACGCCAAAGATTTCGATCGTCCCCTCCACGTAAGGGCGAATATCCTCAACGGTCCACCCCGGGGTCGCCAACCCAAGTGCCGATATCTTGACCGAGACATTGCCTGTGGCAGCAAGCGTCCGCATCCCGACATCCCATTGCCTACGGCTGGCAGTGTTGTTCGCGTACGGCATCCCCGTGTGATTCAGAATCACCGGCACCTCGGGGACGTCAGACGCAAGCCGAGCCGCCATCTCAAGCTGCCACGGCCACACCTGCAAATCAAACGACGCTTCAAACTTCGCCAGCAAGCGATAACCGTCCCGCCAAACAGGATCGTCCATTGCGTCACCGCGATCGATAAAATTTAGCCTGGAATTGTCCTGCGAGTGATTGAGCATCTGACGAATGCCCCGGAAGTTGGCGTGCGCTGCGTGTCGTTGCAAAACGTTTTCGATATTGGGCGAAAAGAAATCTGCGTTCCCGATAATGGCTGAAACCAGCCCATTTGACTCAGGTGAATCAGCTACCCCCTGTAACCACGCCGTCTCGCCAACAGGATCGTTGTCGTGATCCCACTCGGCCTGCACGTGGACAGACTTGACCAACTCGTACGACCCGACAGATGCATCAGAGATCAAGTCTTCGACTAGGTAGGTCCGCCGAATTTTTGAGTATTCGCCTGCAAAGTGATCAATCGGCGTCTGAAGCCACGGGTAACTGTTGTTTTCTAGGTCCCACAGATGGTGATGCGCATCGATAATCTTCATCCGGTCTCCTAGGGGAGAATTTGGCGGGTGCCAACACCTACATCCGGACCGTCAACAATCATCTCCGGGCCGCTGAGGCGGTTATCGTTGATGTAATCCCAGTTGAAATCAAAGCCCAATCCGGGTCCATCTGGAAGGTGCACAAACCCATGTTCATCCATTGGGTCACATGGCGCGTTCAGGTACAGAGGGGGCACATCGTAGTCCACACCCGGATATAACAGCCCGCGCTCGAAGAATTCACAGGTTTCCTCAGTTGTTGACCCGAGAATGGCGGCGTTTCCATGCCCGCCCACATGCATCTCGCAAGGTACCCCAAACGATTCGTACATATCGACGGCCTTCTTACAAGCCGTGATCCCGCCAAAGTTAACGTCAATGCGGCCAATATCCGATGCTTTCTGGAGCAGCCACTCGGCTCGGCTGTAGTGCATACCGTCGGTCAACTCCGGAGAGCACACCGGAATGTCCAGTTCTTGACACAGCCGGCGATAAGGCTCCGTACGTCGCTCGTCCATAGGGTGCTCGAAAAAATAAAAGCCAAGCCGTTCCAATTCACGACCCACGTACACCGCCTCTTGATACGAGTAAACGCCCCAAGGGTCGTGCATCAGCATCATGTCAGGACCAACCGCGTCCCGCACAGCCTCGCAAATTTCGACATCCTCACGCGGCGAGGCGGGCTTTCCAGGAGTTGGCGTCATTGTCCTTGGGTCCATAAAGATATAAGCGTGAACCTTGAACGCCTGATAGCCGCGTGTTTTACATGCCCGCGCCAGACGGGCGTACACGTCCGGGCCACCAAGGTTCGGTGCGGTACTACCGTACGCCTTCACTTTTGTGCGAGCACGGCCCAGCAGCTTTGCCACAGAAACACCCGACGCACGGCCAGCCAGATCCCACAGCGCCGAATCGATGTTGCCGAGCAGCCCCTCTGAGATACCGCGATGCTGCGCCATCCAGTTCCAGAGCAACTCCCTGTCCCATGGATCCTGGCCGATAAGCATCGGTTTAATGATCGACTCCACCTCGGCGGAGGTCGCTCCATAGAAGTAAGAGTGCACGCCTCCGGTCGAGTATCCAACGGCGCCACTATCGGTCGAGATACGGGTAATCGACTGAACACCATCGTGCTCAGCACTAACCTCTCCGTAACCCCACTTTGTGCCCTGACTATTCGTGGGCATTCGAAACGAGATGACCTCAATGTCCGTGATCATTCCAGAACTCAAAAGGGCACTCCTCGTTAGGATCTAGCTGCAGATACATGGTCGGAGATCGTGAGGGTAGCCGATTTCGACCGGCTCTGGCCCTACTACGGGTTTACGCCCGCATGATGACGAGTCACTCTCCGTCTTCCCACCTGGTCTCCCCGCGATTCCAGCCTCCGCAAATCTGTTTCCGGTAGACCCGGCATTCCTGAAGGAGGAACGGATTTTTCGCTCAGACCGGAAATACGGGAAGGTTCACCCACTCGCCAGTTGGGATGGCGTGCAGATACTCCAGCGCGACAATCTGACCGAACACTCCAACAAGCGTTATGTTGAGCATGCCAGTTGGCCTTGATTTCCTTATCCAACTGCTAATTACCGCTGTTGAACCACTTCAATCCGCACATCGTCAGGACCCTGTACAAACGCGATGAGGTTGCCGCCAGGCACATCGATCGGCCCCTCAAGTAATGGAGCGCCCAGTGCGCCCAGCCGCTCGATATCCGCCAGCAGGTCATCGGAGTTGACCCCGAAATGCTCCAGTCCCCAGTGCGTCCCAGCGTCTCCCTCCGCCATCGACTCACCATCACGGGCGCTAGATATGTTCACAATCAACCCGCCCGGAGATTGACAGTTCAGACGACGGTCGCCAAAAGAGCGAACCGTATCGCTGAGAATTTCAAACTGGAACGCCTTGACATACCACTCGGCGGTACGACGAGGGTCCGGTGCTTTCAAATGAATATGGTTTATCTCGAATACCAACTAACGTCTCACTATCAATGGGTAAAAAAAGACGTCCGAGCCTATATGCCCGGACGTCTTCTATAAGGTCCGTTGACTACTATGGCCGCTGGATAAGCTCGATCCGGATCGGGCCAGGGACTGAGATAAAAGCGATCTTCAATCCGCCGCCAGCATCAATCGGGCCTTCCTTGAGCTCGGCGCCGAGGCCTGTGAGCCGCTCAAGTTCGGAGTCCATGTCATCGACATCGAACCCAAAGTGCTCTAGGCCAAAGCGAGGCTCAGCACTAGCCGCGTCCAGCTTTTCGCCAAGCTTGTCGCGCTGGCCGGAAATGTTGATGTTGAACCCGTTGCCGTCGTAACAGCGCAGGAATCGGTCGCCTCCGGCCTCCCGCAAGTCGTCCGCGCGAATCTCAATGCCGAACGCCTTAACAAACCAGTCGGCGGTCTTCCCCGGGTCTTCAGACTTCAGATGTACGTGGTTAACGATGTGTCCCATGAAATTCCTCTGGCAGTCTTAGCCGCCACCTGTTTCAAGTGTTATCAGTAGCCGCACGAGATTATGCCCCGCACATAAGCCGGTCAAGGAGATGTTCATCTGCATTGTTTGGTATCAACTTGCTCGGTTGGAAGCGTATTGACATTAATGAGCTATCGCAGAACGCACCGGTATAACAAATTCACGTTGTTGGCGTTATTTTAAACAAAACCCACACGCGGGCTAGATACCGATCACCTCAAACATGACACCATAGTCCACGCCGAGTCGCTCTCCCGCCGCCGCTGCGCCCCAAGTGAGGAACTCCTCCGGATCGAAATCGAACGACAAGCCCTCGATGTACCTCTTGTGCTCCTTCAACGAAGCGATACCGCGCGAAAGAGAGTCCGTTACATCCACCCCGTGCGTCGGGCTTCCGGATCCACCGGTCAATACCGAACGAATACCATCCCAGGGTTCGTAACCCTCTGCCAGTAGCTCAGGAAATATCCATCGATTTCCAGCATCTCGCGCCGCGTCGAGCACCCCTAGCCCCGCCCAGCGATGGTCCGCCATGTTCAACTTCCCACTCGGGAATAACAGTCGGTGATTTCCGCTGATCACGATGTCCGGCTTATACTCCCGAAACACCCGAGTGATGTCACGACGAAGGTCCATGCCGTACTCAATGACGCCGTCGGTGTAGTCCAAAAAGTCGACCACGCTCACGCCGACTTGCGCAGCCCCAGCCACCTCTTCCGCCTCGCGTAGAGGCCCTGCATCACGTGGATGCATGCCATCGATCCCTGCCTCTCCGCGTGTGAGAAGCAAATACGTGATCTCTTTACCCTGATCTGTCCAGCGCGCTATCGCAGACGCAGCGCCATACTCGAGGTCATCCGGGTGAGCAGCCACGGCAACGGCGCGATCCCAGTCCTCATCCAGAGTAAGTAGCTTCTGCGGATTATCCGTGCTCATGTTTTATCTCCTTCAGGTAGCAGAGTTATCAGTTGGATTGTTCCTCACAATTCCAGAAGGTGAGGCGCCAGGAGACTGCCTGGAAGTCACCGCATTAACTCCAGTAACCCTTCATGTGCAGCGGGCCATGCTGTGATCATTACGGGCCAAGCGTCTTTCGTGCTCCAGTCCAACGCATCTCCAGAGCCATCAGTGACCTTCAACCCAAGCTCCTGCGCAATCGCCAATCCAGCGGCGAGGTGCACCGTGCCGACGTCATACGCAACAACCGCGGCGAGCCGTCCGAGACATAGCTGGCTAAGCGGGTACGCCATTGATGCAAAGGTCGTCGTGTGATCGACTCCATGTACCCAGCCCAGACTGCCATCGCGCATCTTCTGAGCCGCAAGTTCAGAGCCGTTGATTTCAAGGTCGACAAGCTGTTCAGATAATTTTCCAAAAGGCGGCTCAGGAGACCACGGCTTGCCATTTCGAGACACACCTCGACCAGATACGGAGGTCAGCGTCTCGCGCATCGTGGGCACCGTAATCGCCCCCAACAGAGGGTCGGATCTATCCATCAACGCCACATTCACACCCCAGTGGCCCAACCCGGCGGCGTACGGTGCAGTGCCACACAGTGGATCGACCACCCACCGTAGTTCCGAGTTTTCGGAGCCCGCCGTACTCTCTTCGGACTCGATTCGGCCGGTCACATCGTATGTCCCGAGCGCCTCCGCAATCGCCTCATCTGCTGCAATATCGGCGTTTGTTACGATGCCCCCGTCCGATTTAAAGCAACGTTCAAGCGTGGTGTCACCTGCATCACGAAAACGCGCCAATAGGACCTCGGCTGCGGCGCCACATGCCGTGATCGCCGCCAGTAAGGCGTCCCTGCGGTTGAACTCAGTCAACGCGGTCAAACAGCCGCGGAACTGAGCATTTCACGTCCCACTCGGAGCATGTTGTCGGTGTTATCCGCCATGTACCTGGTAAGCATCTCGTTTGCTCCGTCCTTGTCGCCGGCGTCGATCATCTCTCGCCCCTGTGCTGCCATTGCGTAAGCCGATCCGAACATGCCCTTTTGAAGATCCCACCAACCCTCGTGAATCTCCTTCATTCGGTCTGGCCCAGCGGCAAAACCAACCTGCCCAAGTGCGTGAAACATCCACCATGGGCTCTCTTTTGAGTGGGCGCTCCCACCGATCGACAACGCATCAGGTAACTCTCCCTCTATGAACACCGGGAAGAACAATGCCATGCACGGCGAATACATTGCACACCAGTAGACCGGGAGACGTGACTCGTCAGCACACAGATCCGCTACAAGGCTTGCAGCCGTCACACCACCCTCGTGCTGCGGATGCGTGCAGATCCCACGGAGGTCGCCGGGAATCGACTCGAATTTAGCCGGGTCTGATTCCGGGGCACCGTGATCAGACAACGTGAGCATCAGTTTGCCGAAATCTATCCCTCCATCATGATGCCCAAGGATTGAGGATGAACGGGACTGTCTACGTGCTCCGGACTTTGCGTTATCGACCGCGGAGTAGGCAGCCGACCATGAGAAATCTGCCCCGCTACCCGGGTCAAACAAACGGTGGTGTATCGCCGTAGTCTGTGCGCTTTTCGATATTCTTGCATCGCCACTCATTCGGCTGACGTTGCTGATGCTGTGTACACCGGACACCTGCCAGACTGCCCAATCATGGCCAATAGCTTCAACGACATATGCCTCGCCGGGGTCAACCACCATGTAGATGTTGTCGTAGGTCCGTACCCCGGCGTCATTTGAAAATTTGCCCTGTCCATGCTTTTCAACGAGGCCCGTGATCACGTTCACGGCCTCATGCGCAGTTGATCCACGCTCCAGCGCTAGGCGTACTATCTCCATACCGACTAACTTAGGCTCATCTGTCTCCGGAAGCAGAGTGGGAAGCGCCTCGTTGCCGATCACCACCTGATGTTCGTTGAACCCGTGTTCATACCCCCAGCACCAGTCCGGACGGGAGCCAATATGCCGAAATGCCGCAGCTGGACCATCGATCTCCACAAACTGCGTTCCAGATACAACGGAACCTTCTGCCGCGTGTAACTCAAGAGGCTGCGCTTCGTCCGACGGGCGATCACTATTCTTTGCAAACAGGGTTCCGCCACCACTCGAAGAGGCGCCCGTAGAGACCATCGTGTCGCATCCCTGGTATACGACCGACTGATGCTCGCCCTTATCTGGATGAACAACACCGGAGACATTCAATCCTAATTTCATATTCCTGTTTCAATCTGTGGATTCAGTTCGGCCCATGGGTGACTGTTCCCAGGCGTCTACGTTGAAAAACAAGGCAATGCTACACAACGATTCGGCCTGGAAACATATGCAGCTCTTCAGACCGCCGCCCAAGTGACAGTGCCAGATGCGGAAGTGAACGAACAACCTAAAGCAGTAACCTGGGGTTAACCCCGCGAGTACGTTTTAATCGGTGCTTTGACATTCTTCTAGCAGTGCCCCGGTATCAGCCTTGAATTCAAGCGTATGACCCCTGGTACCTGAACAGTTCACTGCCGAAATCGATGTCAAAGAAAAATCCGTCGAGTACATTGCGGTCGCCTGATCCGTTCCTGACACCGTGCTGTCTGTTGAGAGTCGTTACCCGATGACGCTGGCCGTGCGCTCCAAAGCGTCATACCAGCCCGCGATAAGGCGCGCCCGCTGCCCCTCCGCCATGGCCGGATCGTAACGCGCTCCAGTTCGTAGCAGGCGCGTGAGCTCACCGTCGCTGCGCCATAGTCCGATTCCACGTCCCGCCAGGAACGCCGCCCCGATAGCCGTGGTTTCAGCGATCTCGGATACCTCTACTGGCCTATCCAGGATGTCTGCCTGGAATTGCATCAAAAATCGACTCGCCGTCTGTCCGCCATCCGCGCGGATCGGAGTAGAAGAAGTCCGGCCAGACGGAGACATCGCGTGTATTACGTCCCTCACTTGATAGGCCGTCGACTCCAGCGCCGCACGCGCCAAGTGCTCAGAGGACGAACCTCGGGTCAACCCAGTTATCGTTCCCCGCGCACCCGGATCCCATCTGGGCGCACCTAAGCCGACAAATGCAGGGACCATATACACGCCGTCGTTATCGCCCAGCATCTCTGCCATGTCGTCCGTGTCAGATGCCGAACCGATTATCCCTAGCCCGTCCCGTAACCACTGCACGGCCGCTCCCGTAACGAAAACGCCACCTTCACTTGCATACGTCCGCTTGGAGCCAACCTGCCAGCCAACCGTTGCCAGTATTCCAGATTCAGGAGATGGCACTCTGCCCCCTGCATTCGTGAGTACAAAAGCGCCCGTCCCATACGTACACTTTGTCATCCCGCTCTTGAAGCAAGCCTGCCCGAAAAGCGCCGCATGCTGATCCCCGGCAACACCTGTAACCGGGATCTCCCCACCAAACTCAGAGCCATCAGTGATCGCGAAATCTCCAGCAGAGGGCCGCACCTCCGGGAGAATCGCCCTCGGCACGTTGAACAATGCCAACATGGCCGGATCCCAATCGAGGTCATGGATATTCAGTAGCATTGTGCGGGATGCGTTGCTAACGTCCGTGACGTGGCTCTGCCTGCCGCTGAGCCGATACATCAACCAGGAATCGACCGTCCCGAAACAAAGCTTCCCATCCTCCGCCCTACGCTGACCATTCGGGATTCGATCGAGCAGCCATCGAAGTTTTGTGGCAGAGAAGTACGGATCCACAACAAGGCCCGTGCGACCACGTATGTCGGCCGCGTGCCCGGCATGAACAAGTTCAGCGCAGTCATCGGCCGTACGTCGACATTGCCATACGATCGCGTTCGATACAGGTTCGCCGGTATATCGATCCCACACCACGATCGTTTCGCGCTGGTTGGTGATACCGATCGCCGCTATCTCGTTCAAACCAAGGCCTGATTTTTCAACCGCGCGCCGCGCAACTCTTACTGCGTCCCTGTATATATTCGACGCGTCGTGCTCCACCCAGCCCGGTTGCGGGAAGTGCTGCTCAAGTTCAACCTGGGCAGAACCTACCGGGCGTGCCTCATCGTTAAACACGATGGCACGCGTGCTGGTCGTACCCTGATCGATCGCAAGAATGTGTCGACCTTCAGGCACCTGTTACTCCTAATTTGCTAAAGAGCGACTAAGCGATCTGATCTGCGAGGTTAAATTCCACGCCTTCGTGGGAGGTTGCCAACTCCAGGTCCGGGCGTACCAGGCAGGATCGCATCCAGCTCCGTCATCTCTTCGGCCGTAAGCTCCCACTCGCTCGCAGCAGCGTTCTGTTCAATCTGCTCGATACGAGTCGCTCCCGCAATCACGGAAGAAACTTCCGGGTGGCCAAGCAACCACGCGAACGCCAGCTCCACCATTGTGTGGCCGTGCTCCCCGGCGAAGGATTCCAAAGACTCCAGCACGTCAAAGTTGGCTTCTGTGAGCTGTGCATCCGCCATCCGCTGCGTCGAAGCAAGACGGGTACCCTCCGGGAGGTCCGCACCTCGCTTGTACTTACCGGTCAGGAATCCGGAGGCGAGCGGGAAGTAGGGCAGGATGCCCGTCGAGTACTTAGCGCTCGAGTGAATCAATTCAGTCTCGGCGTCACGCTTCAGCATCGAATACTCGGGCTGGTTACTGACAAACTCCGGCCAGCCGTAACGGCGCGACACGTGGATGGCTTCCACCATCTCCCATGCCATGAAGTTTGAGCAGCCGATGTAGCGCACCTTGCCGGCGGTGACGATGTCGTCGAGGGCTCTAAGGGTCTCCTCAATGGGTGTGAGCGGGTCGACTATGTGCATCTGGTACAGGTCGATGTAGTCGGTCTGAAGATTAATGAGACTCTGATCCACTGAGTACTTCAGATGGGCCGCGGACAAACCTTCCCGGTTTGTTTTGCCCGCCCATGGCATCCCGGCCTTCGTGCCTATGATGACTTCCTGCCTGTAGTCCTTCACGGCCCTCCCGATGAAATCTTCAGATATACCACCCGAGTACGAATCGGCAGTGTCAATGAAATTGATGCCATTGTCGCGGCAGGCGTCCAATGCCGACTTGGCGGACTCGTAGTCCATCCGGCCGAGCATCTCGCCAAAGTTGTTGGTCCCGAGGCCGATGGTGGACACGAGCAGCCCGGAACTGCCTAGACGTCGGTACTTCATACGTTCAGTGGTCTCCGTAATTTCGAGTGGTCGATATATGACGCCCGCGGTTTAGGCCGCTCATTCTCTTGGGCGTTGCCGGATTGTAACTCCGCTTTCCCATCTTGCACGTGGCGCTAGCCGTGTGGCGGGAACTTTTGTCAACAAAACGTCGTCTTTATAATTACGTGGCCACTGAAGTGATTGCTTACCGGTGGAATTTCATGACGGGATGGATCTGGACTTAATGAACGCGCCTCACGTACAACTCAATCAGGTGCCAACTAGATGACCGATGCCGAAGCCGTCCGCAAAGAGTACGAGCGCGCGGAAGACCTTCGACACCGTGGCAGTGACTCAGGGGCGGAAAAAGCTTTTCGCCAAGCGGTCGAACTGGGCCGCATAGTTGAAGATCCAGAAGCGCTCGCATGGGCCGCGGCGGCGGCGTCCGGCTTGGGGGTGGTACTTCGCTATACGGGTCGATTTGGTGAAGCCGCATCGGCCTGTCGTGACGCCATAGCACTGGGAGAGAAGTCGGGGCCCGGCGATGGAATGGCATGGGCAGCTAGGGCAGCACACAACCTCGGCGTTCTCCATGCGGATAGTGGACGAAACGCTGAATCGGACAGGTCGTGGCGACAATCCATCGAATTGGGTAGATCTTCCAAAACCGAAAGAGGCTCCGTCTGGGCGGCCCGCGCATCTCATAACCTTGCGGCATTGTTGTTGGAGGTCCGCGTCCCTGAACAGGCAGAAGCCGCTTGGAGAAACGCCGTGGATTTCGGGCGCGCCGCTGGAGATAGGGGGCTGGAAACGGCGGCGCGGGCAGCGCAGGCCCTCGGCGTTCACTTAGTGCAATCCGATCGCCCAGCAGAGGCAGCAGACGCATGGCGTGAAGCCATGGCATTCGGCACGGCTTCCGGTTCACCACGAGCACTTGAGCGCGCCGCTGTTGCGGCATATGGACTTGCGACGAGTCTGGCGAATCTGTCCGATCCCAAACTGGAAGCTGCCTATAGAGACGCCGTTACGCTTGGCAAGGAATCCGGATCTCCAGACTCTCTAATCATCGCCGCCGTCTGTTCATACAACCTAGGCGTTCTTCTACTCGATAAAGATCGCCCCACAGAAGCCGCTGCCTCGCTAGACGAGGCCATAGAGTTTGGCAAACGATCCCGGACCGCCAATGGCATTGTCCTAGCCGCACAAGCCGCCATTAGCCGATCTGAACTCGAAGTTGCAGCCGGAATCACCCCCGCAGCCAGAGACTCACTCCAAGAGGCGATCAACCTAGGACGCTCGGCAGGCACACCGCCCGGACTGGAGACGGCAGCGATAGCCAGCAAGAAGTTGGAAGCGCTGTAAGTGAAAACCGCTCACAGCACCGGTACTGTCTGTCGAGTGCATTGATCGGCCCGGTCTCATCCAGAATCACAGAATAGCAATCGAGCTGACCTGTAATTCTCATTTTGACAAATCGTGTCGGCTTTCGCGCCATAACGCGAGTGCGTGGATAATCGTCATGCCCCTCAATACCGACAGCTACTATGCCGCGCAGCTCTGGATAACAGTCCCTAGTTGGTATCAAACGCTTGTGTTTATTCAATCTTCAGACATCACATACAAGCCCTCTGCTACCATCGCACATCAACTGGCTGGCGTAGTCGGAACGTCAGGTAAGAAAAGCACACGCAAAATACACACTTCGAGGTCGATACATGGTCGGGACCGCAGAACAGATCAACCTATCAGGCGAGAGACTGGCAAAGGTCGACGCCCTTCCCAAGGTCACCGGTAGCGCCGAGTTCGGAGCGGATATTGACCTTCCTGGACTGTTGCAAGCGAAGATTCTTCGCAGTCCTCACGCGCACGCCAACATCAAATTTATAGACACCTCCGCTGCAGAGGCCCTCTCTGGTGTTGAAGCCGTGGTCACGGGGGCCGACTTCCCTACGATCGAGGCCGGCGGTTCTGCTGGCACTGGCGAGGTGGACATCTCGCTTCGTTACCTGTCCGAACTGGTGATCGCCCGCGGCAAGGTATTGTTTCAGGGTCACCCGGTGGCGGCGGTCGCCGCACGAACGGCCGACATTGCCGAAGAGGCCACCAACCTGATCAAGGTCGAATATGAAGTTCTAGCTTCAGTCCAAGATCCGGTAGAAGCGATGGCGCCTAGCGCACCTTTGTTGCACCACGACATGCTCACCAAGTCGATCGGCGGAGAAGCGGACGCCCCAAGCAACGTCGCCCTCCACGTGGAACTGGGAAGAGGCGACGTTGAGGCAGGATTCGCCGCCTCAGACCACATAGTGGAGCAAACCTACAAGACATCTATCGTCCACCAGGGCTACATCGAGCCCGAGGCAGAGACCGCCTGGTATCACAGCGACGGCACGATAGAGGTCTGGGCGAACACCCAAGGCATCTTCGACCACCGTACCCAGCTGTCCAACATCCTCGAGTTGGAGCCGGGCAACATCCTCGTCAGAGGAACCGAGGTTGGCGGCGCGTTTGGAGCGAAAGCACAGACCCGCATCTCGCCGCTTTGCATCCTGCTATCGAAAGGTTCCGGAAAACCGGTCCAGATCGTCCTGAGCAGGACCGAGGTACTTACGGCCACAGGCCCCGGCGCAGCCGCAACAGTCACCATAAAAATTGGTGCAACGAACGACGGCAAGATGAAGGCCGTACAGGCCCGATTCGTTTACGGAGCGGGAGCTTTTCCGGGTGCGCCTGTGGCGATCGGATGTCTTTGTTCATTCGCCCCTTACCAACCGGAAGCGGCCCGCATCGACGGCTACGATGTAGTCACAAACACGCCACGGGTCGCCGCGTACCGTGCGCCGGGCGCAACGGTTGCGTCCTACGCCGCCGAATCCGCGGTCGATGAGATGGCGCATAAGCTCGGGTTGGATCCGATCGATTTCCGGCTCGCCAATATCAGCAAAACCGGCGACCAGAATATGAATGACATGGAGTTCACGGCCATAGGTATCGAGGAGATGCTGTTGGCGGCCAAGGCCCATCCGCACTACACAGCGCCACTCAAGGGCAAAAATTCCGGGCGGGGCGTCGGAATCGGGTGGTGGCCAAACGGCATCGGCGTTTCGAGTTGCCGGATGATCGTCAATCAGGACGGCACAGTCTCCCTGATCGTGGGAACGATGGACCTTTCGTCCACCCGTACCGGTTTCGTACAGCTTGCGGCGGAGACACTGGGGCTGGATCCGTCTGAGGTCAAAATAACCACCGGCGACACCAGCAGCATTCCGTACTCCGGAACCGCCGGAGGAAGCCGCGTCACGCGATCCATGGCCTCTGCCATATACGATGCATCTCAGAATATCGTGGCCCAGATCAAAGAGCGCATCGCATCAAAACTCGGTGTTACCCATGAGTTCGTTGAATTCTCAGACGGCGAATTTTCCGCTCGTGACGTGCCGGACAACTCGATGTCCTTCCGTGATGCGGCCAAAGAAGCTGCTTCGGGCTCTAACGACATTGTGGCATCAGCTTCAAACGATCCCAACATGCGGGCGGCAAACGGCTACGCCCTGAACATCGCAGACGTGGATGTAGATCCGGACACCGGCAAGCCGACATTGACGCGTTTCACTGCGTTTCAGGACGTCGGGAAAGCGGTCAACCCGGACGCGGTGGAGGGACAGATCCAGGGCGGGGCTGTGCAGGGGATCGGCTGGGCGCTGAACGAAGAGTATGTGTACGACGATACCGGCGTGCTCCAGAACGCCAGCCTGCTCGACTACCGAATGCCGACGGCACTTGACCTGCCGCGGATTGATTGTGTAATTCTTGAGACACCGGCGGACGAAGGCCCGTACGGCGTTCGCGGAGTAGGTGAGCCACCGATTGTTCCCCCGGCCGGAGCGATCGCCAACGCCATACACGACGCGGTCGGAACAAGAATGACGCAATTACCCATGAGTCCGGAACGAGTGTTCTGGGCCATGCGCGAAGCCGTAAACGGTAGCCTGGAAGCCGCCGGCGACTAAGCGCTGCCTTTCAGCTTATTAGAGAACCGAAAATAGCCCCGTGAGTCTAAATAATCGGCAGTGTTGCCTGCGCGCGCCGTAAAGGCGTGTGCCAGTGCTCTTTCGACTGTGTTCAGCCTAAGTACAACTGATTCGTTGACACTTCGTAGCTGCGCTCATAAAATTCACTCTCTTAGCACTTGGGTCACCTGAGTGCCAATTCCGGTGGGAAACACAGACGGGTTAATCAAAAGCGAATTCGCGCGGGTCGTTCTAGGATGTTTCGAGGTTTATCTCAGAACGTCCTGCGACCAAGTCTTCGCCAACAGAAAGACTCAAAGGAATCAGGAGGAAACTAAGAGTGGCTGCAAAGGTCAAAATCAAGCCGCTGGCTGATCGTATCGTGATCGAGCCGAGCGACGACGAGGTCTCACAAACCGCGGGTGGAATTTACATTCCGGACACCGCAAAAGAGAAGCCCCAGACCGGCAAAGTAGTTGCCACCGGCCCCGGACGAGTTAGCGAAGATGGCAAGACCATCGCCCTGACTATCAAGGTTGGTGACAACGTTATCTATTCCAAGTACGCGGGAACCGAGTACACCGAGGCCGGGACCGAGTACCTGGTGGTTCGAGAGAGCGACATCCTCGCCACCATCTAGGCCCTTGCCCTTCATAGGGCGGGTTATTAGCACGCTGGGCATATTGGCTCGGCGTACGAAGAGGAAAATATGCCAGCAAAAGAACTCAAGTTTGCAGAGGATGCTCGAGCCCGACTCAAGGTCGGAATCGACATGCTCGCCGACACCGTAAAAATTACGCTCGGCCCAAAAGGCCGCAACGTGATCGTTGACAAGAAATTCGGTCCGCCACAGGTCAGCTCTGACGGCGTTTCAATCGCCAAAGAGATCGATCTCGAAGACCCGTTTGAGAACATGGGCGCACAGCTCCTCAAAGAGGCTTCTAAGCAGACCAACGATGATGCCGGTGACGGCACAACCACGTCGACGGTTCTCGCGCAAGCGATCATCAATGAAGGCTTCAAGAACGTGGCCGCAGGTTCCGACCCGATGGCCGTCAAACGCGGCCTCGAGCTCGCAGTCGTGTCAGTTCGCAAGAGCATTTCGAAGCTTTCCACCTCGGTTGAAGGCCGTGACCAGATCGCGCAAGTTGCGATCCTGTCCGCCCACGATGAGAAGATGGGAAACCTCGTTGCCGACGTCATCGACAAGGTCGGCAAGGACGGCGTCATCACGGTCGACGAGTCCCGTGGACTCGACGACGAAGTCGACTACGTTGAAGGTATGCAGATCGATCGCGGTTACATCTCACCATACTTCGTGACCAACTCTGACCGTATGGAAGCCTCGATGTCTGACTCTCTTGTCCTTATCACGGACAAGAAAATCTCCGCCGTTTCGGACATTCTCCCGGTCCTTGAGAAGGTCTTGAAGGTTTCCAAGAACCTCGTCATCGTAGCGGAAGATGTTGACGGTGAAGCCCTGGCCACCCTCGTGGTGAACAAACTGCGTGGCACACTTAACGTGCTCGCGATCAAGGCCCCCGGTTTTGGTGACCGTCGCAAGGAAATGCTGCGGGACATCGCCATCCTCACTGGTGGACAAGTCATCTCCGAGGAAGTCGGACGGAACCTGGACTCCGCAGAGGTTGAAGACCTTGGCCGGGTGAAGAGTATCGTTTCCTCAAAGGACGACACTACCTTCGTAGAAGGAGCCGGCGACGCGTCGGAAATCCAGGGACGAATCTCCCAGATCAAGGCCCAGATCGAAGAGACGTCGTCCGACTACGACCGCGAGAAGCTTCAGGAGCGCATGGCTAAGCTCTCCGGTGGAGTCGCGATCATCAAAGTCGGCGCGTCAACTGAGATCGAACTGAAAGAGAAGAAGCAACGAGTTGAGGACGCACTGTCCGCAACACGAGCAGCCGTCGAAGAGGGTATCGTCCCCGGTGGCGGAACAGTTCTGATCCGTTCATCTGTCGATCTTGCGAAGATCAAGGCACCCGGCGACGAGCAAACCGGCGTGGACATTCTTCGCCGATCGCTTGAAGCCCCGATCCGGGTCATTGCAGCAAACTCTGGCGCCGAAGGCGCTGTGGTCCTCGATGCCGTCGGCAAGGGCAAGGGCAACTTCGGCTTCGACGCCCTCGAAGACAAGTACGGTGACATGATCGAATTCGGTATCGTCGATCCGGCAAAGGTGACCCGGGCAGCTGTAGAAAACGCAGTGTCTGTGGCAGGAATGATCCTGACCACCGAGTCGCTCATCACCGAGACGCCCCAGCCAGAGCCTCCGATGCCAGGTGGAATGCCCGGTGGCGGGATGGACTTCTAGTCTTCCCAACACGAACCGGGAGCGCTACACGCTTCAGAGAAAAGGGGTCGGGCCTTCGGGCCTGACCCCTTTTTCGCGTGAAAATTCAGCAAGTATCTTAGTTCCGATGACACGAGCCCCCTGAACTCCCCCGGCCCGTTGCTACAATCGCCAGATTAAATCTTAGGTTCCCACGGGTAACTGGCGCTCATGCAACCCTTCCGCTTTGTACACGCAGCTGACCTCCACATCGACAGCCCATTTAAGGGGCTGCTGAAGACGGATGACGCCATAGCGAAACGGCTCCACGAAGCTACCTTCGAGGCGTATCAAAACCTGATCGACCTGTGCATTAACGAACATGCGGACTTCCTCGTCATCGCCGGGGATGTGTACGACGGAGCAGATCGCGGCGTCCGCGCCCAGCTCAGGTTCCGGGAAGGGTTGACGCGCCTTTCGGATCACGGAATCCCAACCTTCGTCGTTCATGGCAACCACGACCCCCTTGAAGGATGGTCTGGATCGATCCGCTTGCCCGCGCTGGTCCACACCTTCGGCGCCGAGCCGGAGTGGGCGGATGTCAGATCCAACGATCAAGTAATCGCGCGTATCCAAGGCGCGAGCTACCCGCATCGGGAGGTCCGGGAGAACATCGCCATAACTTTTGCCGCTCCGCCTCCCGACGATGTGTTCAGCATCGGCCTACTCCACTGCAACGTTGGAGGTGATCCGGCGCATGACGACTACGCGCCGTGCACGGTCGACGATCTAGCAAGCATTCCCATCGACTACTGGGCGCTCGGACATGTCCACACGCGCCGGACATTGCGTGAACACAGACCGACTATCGCCTACCCGGGCAATACCCAGGGACGTCACCCGAACGAGCCGGGAGAACGCGGCGCGCTTGTCGTTGATGTGGACGGTACCGGAAGAGTCGAACTAGCGTTCCGGCCCCTCGATGTAGTTCGCTGGGAGACGATCGAGGTCGCTATCGAAGGATGTTTCGACCTGGGCGAGCTTGTAGACGCCGTCTCGGAAGCGCTCGATATCGCACGTTCGGATGCCGGAGGGCGCGATCTCATCGTCCGCGTTCTGATGACCGGTCGCGGCCCTCTGCATAAAGAACTCGGCCATGGTGAAACTTTGTCCGAAATTGCTGAGGAGCTACGACGCTCGTTCGGACGGGGGCGTCCATTCGTCTGGATCGAACGCATCTCGGACGAGACGCGGGCGGAAATCGACATAGACATGCTGGCCGGCCGAGACGATTTCCTGGGAGCTATCTTGCGGCGCGCTGGTACTGCCAGAGACGAGGGGGACGAACGTGAGGAGCTGCGTGCTGCTCTGGCTTCGGTATTTAACAGCCGTAGGTTTGCAGATGTCCTGGACGCGCCAGACGACGAGGAGCTCAGCCGAATAATCGACGAAGCGCGCTGGGAGCTGGCCGGCCTGTTCGAGGGAGACGCCTGATATGTATATCTCGCGCCTGAATCTGGACAATTTCGGCCCGTTCAACGGCGATCTCATCGCCCCGATCCCGCCCGGATTAACTGTGGTACTCGGACCAAACGAGGCTGGTAAATCCGCCCTGCGCGCCTTCATTCGCGTCATATTGTTCGGATTCCCAACGCGTGCTCAGTCCGCCTGGAACGACTATTACTATGCACCCCACCTAGGCGGAGAAGCTAGCGGCTCACTCCATCTGTCAATGGCAAACGGGTCGAGCTACTCGATACACCGCTCTGAAGGCTCAAAAGGCGGGCCGGTCGCTGTGGCCGGTGACATGGACGGCGGCGGCGAATCCCTGACCCGCTTACTGGCCGGGATTGACGCCGATCTATACCAGAACGTATTCAGCGTTGGCCTCACCGAACTCCAATCGTTTGAATCTCTGAACAGAGACGAAATCCGGGACCGCATCTACTCCGCCGGAATGGGCCTCGTAAACGTAAGCCTTCCTTTCGTAACGAAGGAGCTGGACGACCGGATCGGAGTGTTCCGAAAGACCCGGTCCGGCCAGTTGTTTGACTTGGAGAAAAAATACAGCGAGGCAAACGCGCGCCTTGAGGACAAACGTTCGGAACTGGCCGGGTACGAACAACTGGCCGGTGAGCTAGCCCAACTCTCGGGACAACTGGCCGACCTAGACTCTCGGATCGAGGACATCAGGAGACTTCGCAACCACAACGCCCGGGTAATCACCTTACGGCCGCACTGGATACGCGCAGGCGAACTGCAAACCCGACTGGACGCGGTTCCGGAACGACCCGGGTTCCCGGAGCGCGGGAGTGAGCGCCTTGAGGAGTTGCTGGCTGAGCAGGGTCACCTCCACGAGCAAATCTCGGAGGGTGACGTTTCGGACGAGATGCAGCGGGCGGAGATCTCCGCTCTCCCTGTAGTGGAGGCATTTATAGGACACGAGGCCAAGATCGCACGCGTCGTGCAACAGATTGGCTATTACGCTGAAGCGGCCCGCGACATCCCCGGGAAAACGACCGAAGAACGCGAGGCTGCACGAGACATCGAACGCGCCAGGGATGAGCTTGGCCCCAATTGGAGCGAGCAGAGACTACGGGAGTTCAAAGACGCCTCGGGAGCCGCGGCCCGACTCCAGGAATCTGGCGAAATCGAATCGCTGGCGAAACGCTCTTACGAGACGGCCGTCACGGACATTGACAGGGCAAAAGCGGCGTTGAATGAGGCGACCCAGGCTGCGACACACGGCGAGAATCGCCTTGGATCGCTCACAGACGTTCCCTCTGAATCGGGGGAGGCGTTAGCGACCCGGCGCGATCAGCTTGACCGACTGCAGGCCGCACTAGCCGAGTTCGGTGATCTTGAGCGATTTGCAACGGGTGCCGGACGCCACACTACGGACGTTCGGCCGAGTACAGGAAGATCTTTGGCTGTTGCATCAGCACTCGGGCTGGTTGGGTTGGGCGCAGCGGGATGGGGCCTGGTGGCGGGCGAGCTATCAGGCGTACTGTCCGGGATGATCACGGTCGGCGTCGCAATCACGCTTGGATATCGATTCGCAACCCGTCAATCGGACGGCGACGCATCTGATGTCAAAATCGATGCACCCAGCCAACGTATGAACCGGGTCTCGCACGAAATCGAATCCCTTGCACACGAATTAGGGATGACAACTCCGGTACCGATGCGCGGCGTCGTCGAAGCGTTGAGCGCGATAGATCGGGCGGTCGAGAGACGTGCGGAGTACGAACGTCGAGTGGCCGAATTGAAGGAGTTGGACAACGTTGTCGTGACGGCATCAAACGGCGTGAGGATGTCCGAAGAGTCCTCGATCGTTGCTGCCGACGCCCACAAAGAGGCCGTAGATCAGTGGAACGAGACGCTCTCAAGCCTCGCATTGCACACAAATCTGGACATGCCACGCGCGCTCACTGCGGTCGGCAATATATCGACCCGACAGGCAGAACTTCGACTACTCGACGAAACCCGCCGCCGTATTGCCGGTATGACACAGCGAAACGGCCAGACAGATCGCGCACTCGCCGAAATTTTGAATGCGGCGAGTCTACCCGGGTTCGAGCCGGGGGATGGCCTGCATGCGCTCAGGGACCTAGAGGGCCGCTGGAACAAACACAGGGACGCCCTCGCCCATCGACGCAATATCGAACACGCTTCACAATCCTGGAATACCGAACGCAAGGCACTTGAAACGCGGGCAACAACATCCGGGGTATCACTGGACGAGTTGATCGGGGCGGCCGGATTCGAAACCGTTGAGGAGTTCCGGAGCGCCGCGGCCGCGCTTTCCGACAAGAAGCAGGTCCTAAATGAACTGCGACAGTTAAACATCGCTCAGCCAGAGCTCATCGGGCCGAACGCTCCGGAAATAGCAAAAGAGCTTGACCTCATGTCGCCGGATGCCCTTGAGGCACAGGCGGCGGGTCTGGAAGATCAACTCACCGAACTTGATATCGAACGTGTCGATGGACTGCAGCGATCGGGTGAACTCAAACTTCGACTTCAACAACTAGAGGCCGAAGAGGGCATCAGCCAACTTCACGCTACGATAGATCGTCTCACAGAAGAGACTCGGATCGCAGGCCGAAATTGGAGCGTACTTACGGTCGCCCGAACACTCTTGGACCGGACTCGTGATGAGTTCCAGGAGTCCCGCCAACCGGCTCTTCTCGGCTTAGCTTCTGAACATTTCCGTCGAATGACCCTCGGCCGGTATTCCAATGTCCGCGCCGTTCTTGGAGAGAATCGGTTCGAGGTGGTGATGGACGATTCGATAGGCAAGCGCCCGGAGCAACTTAGCCGCGGCACTGCCGAGCAGTTGTTCCTAGCGCTGCGGTTCGCCCTTGTCGAAGAGTATTGCAGGAATACAGAATCCATGCCGGTGTTGCTCGATGACGTTCTCGTCAACTTTGACCCTGTCAGGGCACGCGCCGCTGCCGCCGCCGTAATTGAACTCTCGAAACGCCATCAGGTGATAGCACTGACGTGTCATCCCGATACAGTGACCATGTTTCAGAGTGCGGCGAAGGAGGCTGGAATCGAATCCCCAAACGTGGTGGATCTCGCCCCCGGCGCTCTGAATATCACCGGAGAGGCCGACGCCACAGGCGGAGAAGCCACGTCTCCAAAATCTACATCAGAACTGCTTGAAACGCCGCGCCCGCGCATGCAACCGCTGCTCTAGACAAGAACCCTTACGCGGGTGTTTGACTTCGGTCGACAGGGCCTTCAAATCCGTCTGTTGGTCGTCCGCAAGTTCTGCGATCGATATCCCCTGTTCGACGGGTCGGGAGGGTGATGACATGACTGCTCTCACCAAAACACCATCTAAGGCGTCGCACGAATCAGTGTCCGCTTCGTCGCACCGCGACGGCAGAGTCTTTCAGGTACCAGCCGATGAAACCCATCCACAATCCGGATACCACATCGTCGGTAATGGCGATGAACACTCCTCCGCTAATCAGAAGCCAGCCAAACCCGATGCCAACCATAGCTGCGGTCGAGGTGGCGCGTGACACGCTCCCGGTGGTAGCCCAGATGATCGACCGCAACACCCGTCCGCCGTCCAACGGGAATCCAGGAAGCAGATTGAACAACCCCACGAGGAGATTCGCGAGTGTGAAATAGATGAGGATCCCCTCGACCGGGGAGCCCCCTCCACCGACTCCCGCCCGCAATGCCAGGAATCCGACCAATGAGAGCGCAAGGCTGCTCGTCGGGCCAACGAAGGCGATCAGGAACTCGTCCCTTGCGGATCGAGTCTTGCTTCCAATGTCGCTCACGCCTCCGAATATAAAGAGCGTGATTCCCCGAACAACATGCCCCCGAGCGATCGCCGCCAGCGAGTGCGCCATCTCATGAACGAGAAGGGAGGCGAACAGCAACAACGCCGCCAAAATCGCTGTCACCCAGTAGGTGTACGCACGCCAGTGAGGGTAGTCAGACGGAAACCAATTGCTCGCAAGCGTCCAAGTGATCAGGGCGAACGCGAATAGCCACGTGTAGTGGACGCCGATATCGACACCGGCAACCGTCGTGAGTTTGAACACACCCTTCATGGGTTCATCTTTCCTGAATGGATGTTTCCAACGCCACTGAAACACTCTTCTGGGCCAAGCGTAGACCCCATCTTGAAGCTCTACTATGTCGTCATGGACTTATACCTTGTCAGGCACGGCGATACCGAGGTCGGTCCGAACGGCCTTTATCCAGACCCCGCTCACCTGAGTGAGCTCGGTCAAGCTCAGGCCAGCGCACTCGCACTAAGGCTGAAATCGATCGACCCGCACGTGGTGATCACCAGCGGCCTTGATCGGGCCGATGAAACGGCTGCACCGTACATCGCATCCTCTCAGACCCAACCAGACTTCGTTCCTGAGTTTGACGAAATCGGCATCGGCGACCTCCGCAGTCGTGACCTTGCGGTGGTGAAAGCGAAGATCTTCCAAAAACCATTTATCGCCGACTTCTCAGATTATGACGGTGAATCTTCAACAGAATTTGCAGGACGAGTAATCAACGCACTGCAAACCCGGGTTCTGGATCGTTTCGACAGTCAGCAACGCGTCGTTCTTGTCATACACGGCGGGCCTATCAACGCTATCCTCGATTGGATCGAGCACGGCAAGTTCACCGGTTTGCTCAACTGGAACATAGAGACGGCGTCGATCACGTTGCTGAGACAAGAGCCGGCCGGCTTCGAGATCGTCTACGTTTCAGACACGTCACATTTCACGGACGTGACCTATCCGCCCCCAGAGTCCCCGGATGCATGATCGCCGCCGCCCTGGCCGAGGGATTCCATAAGTTTAGTCATCCCGTCGAACCACTTCTGTTGTGTAATCACATCCCAGTTCGGATCAAAATCCGGGTATTTTTTGAGGACCATCTCGGCGATAGAAACGCCCGCGGCCTGCACCGGAGCGGCTACCGCTACCGGTGCTGGTTGGGACAAGGAACGTTCTAACGACTGCTGACGAGATCTGACGGAAGCGCTTGAAGCTCTTCTCGATACATGCCGTCCAGCCAGAACGTATGACGAAAGCTCAAGGCCGGCGTCCTGCGCAGCCTGGATAAAGAACGCCTCACATTTGGCTAGCACGCCCTCCTTGGCGCCGAAATTTCGAAACGCCTCTCTGAACTGCGCGCGGGTCGCCCGCGTCAGATCCAGAGCGAACACCGGCGGATAGTGCCGTCGCAACAGCGTAGCCAATGTGGAGCGCCGCTCGTCACCCTCCAAGCCCGCCAGATGTTCAAGGTCCTCAGTCGGCCGGCTATCATCATCCACAAGCTCCAGAGCTCTAAGCGCCGTCATTAGCTGGATACCCGTACTTCCGGACGCCCGCTGGCCCCAGACGCTTCTATCTATCCTTGCAGGCATGCCTTCCCCTAGAAATTCCAAGAAATTTCGGAATGTCCGATACGGGACATATGGGGGTATCGTGGGGGAAGGAGATGTCACGTTTATCACGATGGGAAATCGGGAAGGGTTTGATCGTAGCGATATCAAACTATCCCAGCCTAATTCCAAAGTCAATGCATATTCAGAACGCCGCCTTTTTAATTCTGGACAGTTTTGGAAACTACTCCTTCGACCGTCCAGAATGTTCTCAGTTGAACTAGGGCTTCCTCACATCCCAATCGGGGAGCGAGATAGCCCGGCAAACACACCATCTAAAGCGGGAGGCTGGCATGCTCCTACCGGTCCACTCCATAATTCCAGACCCCGATCAGCCGCGCAAGTTGCCCCGTAAAGGGCGTAGTGCGAACACATCAGACGACCTGCGCACATTGGAGTTGCGCCAACCTCTCATCGTGAGGCCCAACCCGGCTTGCGATAGTGATTTGGAAGCTGCCCCTTACGTCATAGTCGTTGGTGAGCGCCTGTGGATGGCGGCGCGCAGAGCCGGTCTTACTGACATAGACGCACAACTCCGCGCTGGCATTGATGAGCAAGAACTCCGAGAACTGCGTCTCAGCGAGAACTACCATCATGAGAAAATTCCTGCCATGCAGCTCGGGCGCGCTTTCCTTGAATACAGGGAGGAGCACTCCGTCACACAGCAGGAGCTTGCCCGCCGTACCGCTATCACCCCGGGGACAATTCACCATTATGAGAGTCTGATTCGAAACCTAGACCCGGAGCTCGGAAAGAAAGTTGATTCCGGCGAGCTCACTTTTAAAGAAGCTCGCAGCATCGCAGACATTGACGACTATGCCCGCCAACGTGAGATTGCCGGACCATTTGTCTCCGGGCAACTGAGTTCCGTATACGTTGAGCGGATCGTCGGGCGCGCCAAAAATTTCCCAACCAAATCAATCGATGACTTGCTTGATGAAGTGGTCAACGGCGCGAAACCCGCCCCAGAACCTGAGCCCGCACCTCTGCCCAGAGCGCCAGAGCCAGTGATCCATCATCGGAAAGACCTAGAGGGCATGCTCCTGCAACTGGCCGGGCAGCTTGATAGTCTCCCGCTTCAGACGATCCCGGAGTATCGACGCCTCAAGCTAGTCTCGACACTTCGGATTCTGGATAGCCGAGTGCAGCTCGCTCTGCATCACCTGGCCGGTGCGCAAATCCCAGGGGCCGGCATGCCGCCAGCACTGGTGGGGGCGGCGTCGCGAAGATAGACGAATACTACAAACCCAACCGGCGCTTCTCGGCCCCCCCCAACCCCCCGTTGAAACGCCGGACCCCCGACCCCTCCCCACCGCATCCGGGGAGGGGTCATTTTTTACAGGCATCTAAATTAGTGACCGCTCACCAGGGCCAATACTCTTAAAATGCGCCCTCAATAAAGCGACGTGGGTTGTCGACCATCACGCTCTTGATATCGGCGTCCGTACCGCCCATTTCCTTAAGATATGGCAGCGCATTCCGAGAGATGAACAAGAACTTGTCCGGATTCTGGGCCATCCGTTCGGCAAATGCCTGCTTGGAAGCGATCCGCAACTGCACCTGAGCGTCGTGCCCGAGCATCAAACGATCACCGTACCCGGCATCGATAAGGGCTTTCGTGGTCTCGGTTCGGGTGCGCCAGTCAGGCATACCCGGTCGGGCCACCGGGTGATACCGGTCCATCCCAATCCACACACCCTTATCAAGTAGCCCTTCCAGGTAATCCAAGTCCGTTGTGTCGTTACTGTGGCCCACGCAGACACGATTCAAGTCGACGCCCTCGTCCTCAAAAATCTTGACCTGTTGATCGCCCACACGTTCCGGCGCCCAGGTATGCGTATATATAGGAGCACCCGTTTTCTGATGTGCCCGCGCCGCCGCCCGAAGAACGATCTCGCCTTCCGGCGTGACTCCTCCGACGTCGTTGGCGACCTTAATGATGCCGGGCTTAATACCTGTCCCCTCAATCCCCTCCACCAACTCACGCACATAAAGGCCCGCAATTTCGTTCGATTCCGCCGTCCAAAACACTCTCGGGATGTCACGCCAGGTTCCGGTCGCGGCGATAATGTTGACGCCGCTTCCGCGCGATACAGCCTCGATCACACCAATGTCGCGCCCCAAGTCGTGCGTCGTAAGATCAAAGATCGTCCGTAATCCACCTTGGTATGCATCCTTAAAAAGCCGGATCCCCTCGGAGATCGCCTCGTCTCGGGGAACGAACTCCGGAAAGGTCGTCTGGATGCCTGCTGACGTGATCAGAACGTGTTCATGGGACAGGGTGACCCCCATATCCGAGGTATCTATCGGCCCAAGTACTGAATTAACCGTCGACATCCATATCCTCCAAAAATAATTTATCGGGGCCGTTTGTGGTGCCAGTACCGGCGCCACCAGCCAAAGCGCTGCAACGAGTCAAATACGTCACATCTTGTCGCAGTTACCTACATGGATGGGCGTTGGCGCGAGAATGTGACCCTCAGTCTGGAGTCTGTGACGTGGCAATTTCGGGAATTCTAGTCCCTTGGATGGCGTAGTGATATCGGCAAGCGATCCTACCGGCGGTAGCGCCAATTACCCGCTTGATGTAGGCGCCCGAAGACTTCTTCCCCATAATCGGGACAAATTCCGTCCCATAAACAGGAGCAACACACTTGGCTGAATACCGCATAAACAAAGCTAAAGAAAAGCTCCGAGCCGGCGGCGTGATATCGATCGTGAATGGCGTAAATGATGGCGATACCGTCGAGATCTTCGGGAACCTGGGTTTCGACGCCATCCTGGCAGAAGGCGAACATGGGCCAATCTCATGGGACGCCATTGGTGATATCTCACGCTCATGTGATTTATGGGACATGGCATCGATCGTTCGGGTACATAGAAACGACCCGGCACTTGTGACCCGAGCACTGGATCGCGGCGCAAACGGGATTATGGTGCCGCATGTTAATACTCGGGAAGAGGCAGAGCTTGTAGCCCGTTCGTCCTACTATGGCCCCGAGGGCAACCGTGGGGCGTTTGGCGGACGCCGGGCGCTAGGAATTAGCGACTACCACCGTAAGGCCAACGAAAATACGCTAGTCACGATTCTGCTAGAAGACATCATTGCCATTCGCAATATGAAAGAGATCGTCAAGGCGGACGGCATCGACGTGTTCTACGTTGCCCCCGGCGACCTCGCACAGAGCATGGGGCACACCGGCGATGTGTCACACCCAGAAGTCCTACAAGCGGTCGAAGACGGGCTCGGCGTCATCATGGACGCCGGACGTGTGGCCGGGACTCTGGTCAATGACGGTACGGTAGAAGCCTACATAGCGAAGGGCGTGCGATGCGTCGGTATGGCCTGGCAACCCTGGCTTGCTGCCGGTGCAACCGGGTTTTTAGAGAGGATGGGATCTCATGACCGATAACACTTCCAATCGAGGCGATTTCACCTTCATGCAACTCGCCGATCCACAATTCGGACTTTTCGCCCGATTCAGCGGCCAAACAGCAGAGGCGATTGCCGGATTCCGAGCACGCGGGCTCAACATAAAACCGGCACCTCAAATCAAAGGATTCTCCGACGAAACTCGATTGTTTGAGGCCGCGATCAACATCGCCAACATCCTGCGGCCGGCATTCGTAGTCGTGTGTGGAGACATCGTCAACCAGTGGAATGACACTGCCGCGACCGAGGAGGCGTTGCGAATAGGCGAACTCCTCGATGATGACATCGATCTCCACTGGGTAGCCGGGAATCACGACGTAGGAGCTGATGACAGACACGAGATCCCGACCCACGAGAGCCTGGCACGATATCGCGCCAATTTCGGACCGGATAACTACGCATTTCAGCACGAAAAGGCCAGTTTCATCGTGCTCAACACAGCAGTCTTGCAACATCCGGAAGAAACACCGGAGGAACTCGAAGCGCTGATGAAATTCCTGGAAGTAGAACTACGCGCCGCTCGGACTCGCCAGAGTCATCACACGATCATATTTACTCATCATCCGTTTTTCCTAAAGCGGCCAGACGAAAATATAGTGGGTGAAGCACATCTCACGATCCCAATCGAACGACGACGTCCCGTACTTGAGCTACTTGAGAGGTACAGCGTCGACGCTGTTTTTGCCGGACACTGGCACAGGAATAATTACACCACCGGTGGAAATATGGAGATGGTCGCATCCGGATCGGTCGGATACCCATTCGGTGACGACCCTTCTGGATACCGAGTTGTACACCTGAACAAGGATGGGCTGAAACACGATTGGTATGCGATGGATGAGCTTCCCGGCATCCCTAACGCGATCAGTGCAACCTGAGCGTCCCCAACCAGATAATCAATAGCTTTATTACCGCAACGGCGGTCTTGGCATTCGCTTGGTTTAAGATATCCCGGCCAACGGGCATGTCATGGGTCGTTTAGACCCTCCTCAATCTTTACGCGATCGCCACGCTTGTCGTAACTACGCTGCTCATCTAACAACTCAGTTGCGGCAACCTCTCTAGAACCCGGCCCCAGTCACGGACGTTCGTATGAACCCTTTTTTCTTCATTCAACTCGCGGATCCTCAATTCGGCATGTTCGCTCGATGGGGCGGTGTATCTGACGAGGTGATCGAGGCACAACTATCCAGAGGATTCAAGATCCGTAAGGCGCCATCTATCACTGGTTTTGAGGATGAAACCCGGCTATTTACAGAAGCGATTTCGGAGGCGAACAGGCTCAAACCCGCCTTTGTCGTAGTTTGCGGTGACATGGTGAACAATCCTGTCTCAGAAGACGAGCGTGCCGAGGTACTGCGCGTCGCAAGGAAGCTTCACCCGAATATCCCGATCCATTGGGTCCCAGGCAACCACGACGCAGCAACCGATTTTGTGAACGCATCGCCGGAAAGCCTGAGGATCTACCGTCAGGCTTTCGGCCCCGACTACTTCGCATTTCAGCATGGCGGTGCGTCGTTCCTGGTCTTGGACAGCATCACGATCGAAAACCCGACCCCTGTTCCCGGTGAGTGGGAAGCACAATTGGCATTCGTGGAAACCGAGTTAGCGGCAGCAAGATTCCGCGGTGGGCCAGTGATCGCTTTCTCACACCACCCGGCATTCCTGAAGACGCCTGACGAGCCGAATGACTACTGGAATTGGCCACTCGAACGCCGGGAGCCGTTGCTCCGGATGCTGCGAGATGCCAACGCCAGCGCCGTCTTCTCCGGCCACTGGCACCGCAACAACTACTCCTCATATGGAGAGATGCAGGTTGTGGCCTCAGGGCCTGTCGGGTACCCACTTGGCGATGATCCATCCGGTTACAGAATCGTCAAAGTACACGCAGATCGTGTGGAACATGACTATTATGCGTTCGGGGACGGCCCGGCCAAGGTCGAACTGTAACGGCACTGTCTCACGATGCACATCGGCGGAAACCAATCCACCCGCGCGCCCATCATCCAAACACAGCCAGCTGCCGTTTCAACAAACCTCTCCCGCCGAGCTCCACAAATAAACGCCACATTGTGCCCTTGCGTTCGACTTCCACTCGGGCCATCCTGTGCCAGACTCGTATAAAGCAGACATCACGCCGCTTATAACCATCGAATTGAGGCCCCAACAATGCTGGAACGATTCTTCGTCCCTGAAGAGGACCGGATATACGTAGACCAGCAGCAGATGCGCGCAGCAGCCGAAGCCATATTCCGGAAGATGGGCCAGACCGACGACGACGCAGTACTGTCTGCAGACGTGCTCATGCTATCCGACCTTCGGGGCTGCGAAAGCCATGGCGTTTCCAACATGCTCGCCAGTTACGTGGAGCAGTACGGCGCAGGCACCATCAACCCTAGGCCAAATGTGCGGGTGATCAGGGAGAGTGACACCACCGCCACGCTCGACTGTGACACCGGCCTAGGCCTTCACGTCGCTCCGAAGGCGATGGAGATGGCGATCGAGAAGGCTGACAAACACGGGATGGGCACCGTGATCATGAACAATGGCCGCCATCTCGGAATGCTCGCGTATCACGCTATGCTTCCAATCAAACACGACATGATTGGCGTCTGCATGACTGCTGGAAACCCGATGTCGATGCTGCCGACCTTCGGCGCAGAAAAGCGATTTTCGACGAATCCATGGGCCTGGGCCGCCCCGGCCAACAAACAGCCCCCGTTTGTAATGGACTTTGCCACCACTCAAGTCGCAGGCAACAAACTGCGGCTCGCTTCGCGCGTCGGTGCCCCGATGGCACCCGGTTGGATCGCAAAGCCGGATGGCACGCCGATTATGGAAGAGACCCCACTACCCGCTAACCGGGACGACTATCACATGCTCCCGTTTGGCGGTACTCGAGATCAGGGATCCCACAAAGGCTACGGTTTCGCCGCTGTATGCGAAATCCTGTGCGATGTTCTATCCGGACAAGGCGCAGGCTTCCTGATGCCGCAAGCGCCTCCCGGGGTCATGGGCCACTTCGTGCAGGTCTACAAGGTCGACGCCTTCACGGATGTTGATCGCTTCAAAACAGATATGGATGACTTCCTAGAAGGCCTCGCTAACACCAAGCCAGCGCCTGGTCACGACCGGGTCGTCTACCCTGGTCTGCCAGAAGCAGAAGAGACCGAGATTCGACTACGAGACGGTATCCCGTACCACCGCTCAGTAATCGAATGGTTTCATTCGATCTCAAACGAACTGGATCTGGGCCTGGAGCTTCCGACCACATAGGGCCCCTAAACCCCCAACGCCCGCTCCGCGTCCCCAATTGCACCGTCGACTGCTGCTGCTAGATCGTCTACCTCGGCGGCCGTGATAGTTAGTGGAGGTGCTAGCGGCACTATGTAGCTGCCCACCCGGATCCAGACTCCTCGGTCCATCAGGCCCTGCGTGATCTTTTCGCCGATCGCCGCCGATGCTGGCCAGTGTTCCTTTGTATTCCGATCTTTCACCAGTTCCAGCCCCTGCAATAGGCCGATACCTCGAACATCACCCACGATCGGGTGCTTGTCCTTGATCTCCTGCAGTCGATCCCACAGTCGTTCTCCTTGGATTCGGCAGTTCTCGACCAGGCCCTCACGTTCGATAATCTCGATATTCGCCAGCCCCGCCGCGCATCCTGCCGGATGACCTGTATAAGTGAACATATGCTTGAACGTGGCGTCAGGCCCTCCCGTGAAAGCATCCGAAACGCGTTTCGATGCGATCGCGCCGCCCATCGGGAAGTAACCACCAGTCAGACCTTTAGCGATTGTCATAATGTCAGGCGTCACCCCCACAGTGTCGGCTCCGAACCATTTACCGGTCCGGCCAAATCCGGTGATCACCTCGTCAAATATCAGTAGCACACCGTACTTGTCGCAGATCTCCCGGACCCGCTGGAAGTAACCCGGTCCCGACACCACCCCGCCCAGCGGTTGCGACACCGTTTCCGCTATAAACGCCGATATCGAATCTGGACTGTGAAAGAGAATCGCCTCTTCCAAAGAGTTGGCGCACAACTCGGCACACTCCTCCGGCGTCTCACCCCCAAACGGGCACCGGTACGGGTTAGGGTCTGCGATGTGCACCACGTGCGACGGAACAGGCTGGTACTCCTCACGCGGCAGGAACGGATGCGAGCCGAGCCACATCGTCCCCCATGTTGCGCCATGGTACGAGCCTTTGCGGCTAATAACTTTGTAGCGGCCACGCTCGCCCACGCGATTGTGATAGCCCTGAGCCAGCTTCAAGGCGGACTCGTTAGATTCCGATCCGCCGCTCGTAAAGAAGGTTTTTGTGAGGTCGCCCGGCGTCACCTCAGCCAACTTCGCCGCGAGCCGCACTGTGCTCGGCGTACTGCCAGCGTACACGTGCATCGACACATCTTTGAGCTGGTTGTATATCGCCTCCGCCACCTCGTTACGCCCATGTCCGGTATTGCGGAAGTACATTCCGCCAATACCGTCTATGTAGCGCTTTCCCTCGATGTCATCGACGTAAATACCGTCTGAGCCGACCAGCATCAGAGGTCCACCCTCTTCGGCAAGTTGCGTTGCGTTACGCGTCCCGACAAACAAGTGTTCAACGGCCGCCATGTGAAGGCCGTTAACGTCATCGTTAGCTGGAACATTTACCTGAGGCGACATGGCCACGTTGCTGTCCTTGAGAACTCGATCGTATATCTAATGCACGATAGTCTACCTACCACACTCCGTCGGCCCCAAATCCATATTGGATTACACTCGCTCTAACAACAGCGACCGGGGCGACTTGATTCGCGGGGTTGCCAAAATTTGCGGGACAAATCTCAGGACTGGAGTTGGTGATGACGACGAGCCACAAGCCGACCGGCATTGCATCCTATCGGCCGGACCTTGCAGGCAACACCCACGCCGTTTCAAGTGGCCACCATCTCGCAACGGCCGCAGGGTTCCGCATTCTTGAGCAAGGCGGGAACGCCATCGACGCCGGAGTCGCAACGGGTATCGCCATCAACGTCGTGGTCGCCGACAACACCAGCTTCGGAGGCGTTGCCCCCATTGTGATCTACGATGCCGAGGCTGATCGTGTTTTCACACTCTCTGGACTTGGGCGCTGGCCCAAATCCGCCACGCTTGAACACTTTCTGGACGACCGCGGAGGCGATATCCCGACAGGCATGGAGCGGGTTATCGTTCCTGCCGCCCCCGACGCATGGCTAACCGCTCTATCCGATCACGGCACGATGACTCTGAAACAGGTCATCACTCCGGCGTTGGAACTTGCGCGTGACGGATTTCCTGTCAGCCGGGGCGTCGGCCGGCGCATCGCAGCCGCATTTGAAGGTTTTAGCGACTGGCCGTCCACAATGGAGGTTTTTGCCCCGGAGGGCCGTCCCATCGCGGCAGGCGAACGTATGGTCCGGACAGACCTCTCCAGAACGTTCGAACGACTCATCGAAGCTGAGTGCAACGCAGCCAGCGAGGGGCGGGAGGCCGCCATACGTGCAGCGCGTGATTTGTTCTACTCAGGTGAAATCGGTGAAGAGATCGTGGCGGCTGTTCAAGAAGGTGGCGGCTTCCTGACAATGGAAGACATGGCCTCGTTCCGAGTCGGCAAAGAAGAGCCTGAGACGGGCCGCTTTTCCGGACCCGAGGGAGAATTCGAGGTCTACACCTGCGGCGTGTGGTGCCAGGGACCTTCATTCGCCGAGGCCCTCCAGATACTTGACGGGCACGATCTCCTCTCCATGGGCCACAACTCCGCCGACTATATTCACGTCGTAACCGAGTCGCTCAAGTTGTCGTTCGCCGACCGTGACGCTTTCTACGGTGACCCAGACATGGTGGACGTGCCAATCAAGGGCCTGCTTGATCCCTCATATGCAGCCAGCCGGCGATCGCAAATAGACCTTGAGGCTGCATCCCCCGCGATGCCGTCAGCAGGTGATCCCTGGCGCTTCGAAGGCCGGTCAGCTCCGACCGAGTACGCCTATCAACCGCCGGAGCCGCTGAATGCAGGTAGCGAGGGTGACACGAGCTACGCATGTGTAGTGGACGGAAAAGGCAACATGTTCTCGGCGACCCCAAGCGACACGATCGGTATGGCGCCGGTGATCAAAGGTCTTGGTTTCACCCCATCTGGTCGAGGCACCCAGTCATGGCTCGATCCGACGCACCCATCCGCCCTGGAGCCCGGTAAGCGTCCTCGCCTGACACCCAATGCCCTTCTGGCGTTCAAAAACGGGCACCCGTGGATGCCGTTCGGCACGCCGGGAGGTGATGCCCAGGTCCAGACCACGCTTCAGTTTTTCCTCAATCAAGCCGTATTCGGGATGACCCCGCAGCAGGCGGCCGAAGCGCCGCGCTTCCAGTCAAAAAGCTTCCCGGATTCATTCTGGCCGCACGCCTATCACCCGGGACGACTGGATCTAGAGGGGCGTATCGACGACGAGACCGCAGAAGAACTGTCACGCCGCGGGCATCTTGTGAATCGGATCGACGACTGGGCGCGCATCACGGGCGACGTTTGTGGAATTACACGTGATCACGAAGACGGTACGGTCACCGCGGCTTCAGATTTGCGCGCCGATGCGTACTCAATGGCGCGATGATTTAAGGCATCTATGACAGAACAACCAACGCCCGATAGTTCTATCGGCGCATCCACATACGACCCACAAAACTCTGAACCCTCAAGAGCCTATCGCGAGACCAAACGCTCATGGCCACGGCGACCGGGTTGGAGCGTGATTGTCGGAAGCCTAATCGGCGGCGGAATAACGTTCGGTTACCTGCTCAATTCGTATTTTTTCTGCCTGTCCCAGACCAACTGTAGACTCGCGCCTGAATGGATAGTTGCTCTTGAGATAATTGGGACGAGCGTTGGAGCATTCTGGGGCTGGGTTTTTGGAAAGATCTTCAGCAGCATGTACCAAAAAATGCGTGTCGACTGACCCGATCCCGATCAATCTCGCGAAGCCACTAGGTGGAGATCCCGAAAATGCCCACGGTCTTCGAAATGATGGATATGAGCGGTCGAAGCGCCATCGTCACCGGCGGTGGCACGCACCTCGGCCGCGCCATGGCGAGCGCGCTGGCGGAGATGGGCGCATCGGTATTTATCGCCAGCCGTCGCGCTGATCTGTGTGAAGAGACAGCCAAAGAACTTCAAGGGCTCGGCCTCGATGTAAGTGGTATCGGCTGTGACGTCACGGACGAAGCCCAGGTCGATGCACTGGTCGACAGGGTGATGACGGACCGGGGTCGATTGGATGTGATGGTTGCCAACTCTGGCGGTGCATTTACGAACTCCTACATCCCGGACGCCAGCATCGATGAGTTCCGACGCACCGTGGATTTAAACCTAACCGGGACCTACATCTGCTCCCAGTCCGCTGCACGGGTGATGATGCCGAAGCGCAGGGGTTCAATAATCACGTTGGGGTCAATCCACGGTTTCCTGACCTCCGATAAGCGAATGTACGAGGATTTGCCGACTTTCAAGCGCTCGGGGCCGCCGTATCAGGCAGCTAAGGGCGGCATCATCAACCTGACTCGTGGACTGGCTTCCGAACTGGGCGAGTACGGCATTAGGGTCAATTGCATCAGCCCAGGTCAGATCCCAAAAGCGACCACGGACGAGGGTCACGTCGAACGATCACGACAGGCGATTCCACTACAAAGAACAGGAACGTCTGACGACCTAAAAGGTGCTATAGCGCTGTTGGCTTCTCCCGCAGGAGCATGGATTACCGGCCACAACCTGATAGTCGATGGCGGTTGGTCCATCTGGTGACCCCGGTGGGGCCGGTTACCTACAAGGGACTCACTCACGGGAGGCTGCGCTTTTGCATTTGCCGTCGATCCGTTACATCCAATGTGGATCACCGGCGCCCCTACTCGTTTTTGTCAGTTTTTGGCGCTAGCAAACGTAACGCCATCGCGACGTCGACCACGTTCGGGCCGTCGAGCGTTAGCACTATCTCCACTTTTCGGCCCGGGAGCAATGTCACCTCACGCTCCCCATCCAGTGCGATCGTCCCCGGCCGTCTTTCGATAAGCCGTCTTTCGCCCGGCTGCAACACTCCCCACTCTGACACCAATACCTCGGGGACCATCCCGGGCGCTATAGGCGCACTCACGGATCGGGCTGTTGGGCCATCACCATTACCAAGCCGAATACGCAGTCCGAACGGCTCGTCGATAGATACAGGTTGAAGGCGCGAGCCTACAGCGGAAATCCCAATGCTGGCAGGTTCCGCCCGAGTCAAAAACACCTCTTCCACCGTGTCCATGTTCCAAACAGCGCGCGCTCCAACAAACATCTCGGTAGAAACAGCGGCGTCAATCAACGCCATATCTACCCATTCATCATCTACGAAAATATCGAGCTGCTTGCACCGGGTGATCGCCGCATCTACACCCTCTACGCCGGCGGCAATAGAACCAGCAGCAATGCCAGCGAGCGTGCCCTCGACCATCTGAGGAAACACATTGTTCGTACCAGTAGAGATCGGAACCAGCGGGACATCACCCGCGCCCTTGGCGACGACTCGATTCGTACCGTCACCGCCAAGCGTCACAATGGCGCCTGCTCCCTCATCCGCCATCAATTTCGCAGCCCGAGTTGAGCCGTCCTGATGATCGATACGCGGCATCTCCAGATAGCTGGCTTCGATATGCTCTTGGACGTCTTCCATCGCCGGCGCGGCGAGTCGGCTCAAGTCCGGCATTACGATTACACGCTCCACACCGGTCGAGACCAACCCGGCGAATACGCGCCGAAGCGTGTTGGCCTTCTCCTGATTGGAAACGACCCTCCCCGCTGCAACTAGCCGACGAATGTCTTTGCCCGCGGCAGGGTTGGCGATGATACCGACGGTAATCAGGACGCCATCCACGCGGGTTCCGCAAGGTTCGCCACCACCGCTCGGAGCAGTTCTCCAGCCGGAAAACCATCTACCGCACGGTGGTCAAATGTCAGGCTCAGGAAGCACATCGCCCGGGCCACTATGTCACCCTCAAACACGGCAGGTTTCTGCACCACGCGCCCAACTCCAAGTATTCCAACCTGAGGTGGGTCCAGCAGCGGATCAAATGCGTCCACATTTGCAGATCCAAGATTTGTGACGGAGAAAGTTCCGTAGCGCATATCGTCCGATTTCAAATCATTGGATTTGACACGCGACATCACCTCACGGACCCGACGGGCGATGTCCAGCGTTGTCATGCCGCCAGCGCCGTGGATGACAGGGACGATAAGTCCATCCGGCATGGCAACGGCAAACGCCAGGTTCACATCGGCGATCAACCGAATCTCGTCGCCGGCAAAGTGGGCGTTCATACGTGGGTGGTCTTTTAGTGCCCTGGCAGTTGCTCCCAGAACCAAATCCTGGAACTGCGGTCTTAACCGGTGCGATCGCCATTCACCCACAAGCTGGCGCTGCATAGCAACTGCGTTTGTGACATCCGCCTCGGTTGTCAGCGTGACCGTTGGGATGCCACCGCTTTCGGTCATTCGCCTCGAAATGGTAGCCCGTAAACCGGTTAGTGGAATGGTTTCAGAAACAGGTGGCCCTTCTTCTACAGGGTACGACGGCGCAGCGACTGGCGCTGCCGGGCGTGGTCCAGCGGCGGCGGCTCGAACGTCGCCTTCGAGTATCCGGCCCCCCGGTCCACTTCCCGTTACCGATTCAACATCGATTCCCAATTCACGAGCAACCTTACGTGCGATCGGGGTGATCTGGCGCCGGCCACCCACAGCTCCTCGAGGTCCGGCCGGCGGGCCAGCCACTGGAGTCGGCGATGGTGCCGGAGCGCTTGCTTTTGTATCGATCATCGGTTCGGGCAGATCTATTGCCTCTTCACCGGCAGCAAGAAGCACGGCAAGAACCGTGCCGGTATCGACCGTCATCCCCTCAGGAACAACGATGCGGGCTAACGTCCCTGCTCCCGGCGACTCCACCTCACTATTGACCTTGGCGGATTCGACCTCACAGAGTGGATCACCCTCTTCAACGGCGTCGCCTTCATGCTTGAGCCACTTCACGATGGTCCCATCGTTCATGCCCATACCCCATTGGGGAAGAAGAACTCTGGTCGGCATACGGCGTTCCCTGGTCTGCTGATAACGAGTGGACTAAGAGCGGCGCAAACAAATCACGCCAGCGGCGAAAGCATACATCGCACCGGATGTGTTCAGCCAGAGGTGGAGAGTGATCTACCCGACCACAAGCGTATCCAATAACACCGTCTCACCGTCCAGAACAGAAGTAAGTGCACCACGAGGGCCGTTCAATCTGGTGTCCTTCACATCGCGATCGGACGCACACGCCACAGCCGTAGGCGACATGACGGCGGCAAGGAGCACCGACTAACAGGTACGATGCCGTGTGGATACAGCGGGTTTATAAAATTTGTGCCTCCGGTGATACCAACTGAATGATTGCTCGATGTGAATGGGCCGCAAGGAACGACCTGATGGCCGAGTATCACGACACTGAATGGGGCGTGCCGTCGCACGACGACATCCACTTGTTTGAGATGCTGGTCCTAGAAGGATCGCAGGCCGGATTAAGCTGGCAAACGATCCTCAACAAGCGCGAAGGCTATCGAGCTGCGTTTGCGAACTTCGATCTAGCCACTATTTCAACTTACGGTAAATCTGATGTCGAAAGACTCGCCCAGGACGCCAGGATTGTGCGGCATCAGGGCAAGATCGAAGCGACCATCAACAATGCCATTACCTCGTTGGTCGTACAGGCCGAGTTTGGAAGTCTGGATACCTACCTGTGGGGTTTGGCTGGAGGCCAGTCGATCAAGAACTCGCCAGAGACGATCAGTGACGTTCAAACTACAACCGAGGTATCGATTTCGATGAGCAAAGCCCTCAAGAATCGAGGATTTCGCTTTGTAGGACCAACAACCGTGTACGCATATATGCAATCAACCGGCATGGTAAATGATCATGTAATCACATGCTTCCGTTACAACGAAGTATGATTCCGGTTCCGGCAGTCATCAGGTATTCACAGACAATCTGAGTTCCAGGAGCAGCGGAATTGGACAAGCAAATCTTCGGCATCGGCGGCGACTTCTTCCCCCCACAGTGGAAACGCCCGCTACTTCGTGAGCACCTCCTGACACTCTCAGATAAATCGCGGCCGAAAGTCTGTTACGTAGGATCTGCCACCGGCGACAACGCCCAGAACATCGCGACCTTTTATCAAGAATTCGGTCGGCATAGCACTGAGACGTCTCACTTGAGCCTGTACTCACCGCCACAGAAGGACATTCGCTCCTACGTGATGAAGCACGACATAATCTATGTCGGCGGAGGCAGCACCAAGAATCTGATGGCCCTGTGGAACGAGTGGGGGTTCGGTGAGATCATGCAAGAGGCTTGGGAGGCCGGAATCATCCTCTCGGGCACTAGTGCTGGGTCAATCTGCTGGTTCGACGACTGCATCACAGACTCGATCCCCGGCGGTCTGACGGCGCTGAAGTGCACTGGCCTACTCAAGGGCAGCAACTCCACCCACTACAGCGGTCATCCAGAGCGACCGTCCACATACCGAAGACTGATCGCTTCCGGCGAGGTCTCTGGCGGGATTGCCACGGACGACAACTGCGCCATCCACTACATAGGCGACGAGCTGCACGAAATCGTCACCCAGGACCCGGCCTGCCGAGCATACCGTGTTGAACGAGACGGCGACGGCTACAAAGAGACGCCGCTCGATGCGAGATACCTGGGTGGAGATTGATGGTGGATTGTCATACGCCCCCTATGCTAGGAGCGAATCTGCGAGCTCCGTAAAGTTGGCTACCGTCACATCAGGCACATGCGGCGAATCCTCATACGGCAACGCGTAACGATTCACGAACGCACCACGCATACCGCATGCCCGCGCCCCCATCACGTCAAACGAGTTCGCCGAAACCATCAAACACTCACCTATCTCAAGCCCAAGAATGTGTGCCGCCCGCCGGTAGACACCGGGATGTGGTTTAAACGCACCCACGACCTGTACCGAAATAACATCATCAAAGTCCCATTTGATGCGGTTCTTCACCAGGTGGGCAAGGAAATCTGGCTCGCCGTTTGAAAGCGCAACAAGCTTAAATCTGGTCTTCAAACGCTCAAGACCAGCAACAACTTCAGGAAACGGCGTCAGACTCTGCCAGGCGACCATGAAATCCTTAATCTCATCCCGGGTCGCCTCAACATCGTTCAACCTGAGGACGTAGGCAAAAGCTCGTCGAGCGACCTCGAGATAACCAGAGTGACCAAGATCAACGATATTGTCCTGATACTGCTCAATTCGTTGCCGATACCGCCACTGCGCCCAGAACTCTGCCGGATCAGCATCCGATCCTTTTACCGCCAAAAATTGGCCAATAAACGGCGTCAAACTGCCTCCGAGATCCAGCACAGTCCCGAACAGATCAAAAGTAAGGGCCTTACAGTTCTCGAGCTCCGGATTCAACAAATCCGCTCCGTTCTAATGCCAACCTAACAACGGGACCCCCGTGCACGGTTTCAAAACCGGCCCAAGAGCCCCGTTTCAATAACACAAAAGACGCCGAAGCCTACTCCAGCGTGCCCTTCACCGCGGTGACAATTTTTTCTTTCGTGGGGTAGACCAGCTTTTCCAGTACCGGGCTGTATGGGATATGGACCTGCTCTGAGGCCACCTTAACGATCGGTGCCTGCAGGGACCAGAAGCCTTCTTCGGCCACGATAGACGCAATCTCCGACGCCGCGCTGCACACCTTATGTGCTGGGTCTGCAATCACAAGCCGTCCCGTCCTCTCGACAGATTCCAGAATGGCCCCTTTGTCCAATGGGACAAGCGTTCGTGGGTCGATCACCTCGACCGATATGCCATCGGCCTCAAGTTCGTCCGCAGCGGCTATCGCGGGCGGCACAGAACCAGCAATTGCCACCACTGTGACATCGGTTCCCTCGCGGAGCGTATTCGCCTGCCCAAATGGGATAAGCAGCTCACCGTTCGGCAGATCCTCGTTGGCCGGCACATCACCCCGATTCCCAAACAGGGTCCCGTCCTCAAACATGATCACTACATCGTCATCTCGGATCGCCGTCTTCATCAGTCCCTTCATGTCGGCCGAGTTCGAAGGCGCAACGATCTTAAGACCCGGCATGTTCATAAACATCGGGTACGAGCGATCCGAGTGGTGTGCCGCCGATCCTCCACCGTAGTACATCGTGGCCCTGTAAACGACAGGTAGGTTGACCTGTCCACCAAACATATAACGCATCTTGGCTGCCTGGCTCACGAGCTGGTCCATCGCGACCCACATAAAGCTCGTCAGCGTTTCGACCACTGGCCTCATTCCGACAGCTGCAGCCCCCACAGCGGCGCCGAAGAAAGCGTTCTCGGACAGGGGTGTATCCAGTACACGCTTCTCTCCAAACTCTTCGAGGAGACCCATCGTCGCTCCGTAAATCGAGCGTTTGATGTCCTCGCCCATGATGAAAACGGACTCGTCCCGCTCCATCTCTTCTTGTAGCGCTTCATTGATTGCGTTTACAAATACTGTTTCTGGCACGGTTTTAAAACTCGCTTTACGTCCGGTCGTTTCCGGAAATTTGGAGGCTTACCCTGAAATATTTCGGGCGACTAGGCTTGCGGAATCGGGTTCGCGAACATGTCGTCAAACAATTCCTCGGGTTCCGGGAACGGACTGTTTCGGGCGAATTCCAACGCCTCATCGATCTCTTTTCTGACCTCGTCCTTCACGGCATCGCACTCTTCTTGTGTCGCAATCCCCTGTTCAACCAGGCGTTTCTCGTGGATCACGATCGGATCACGCTCGCGCCACCTCTCAATTTCTTCTTCCGGCCGGTACTCGCCACGGCGGATCCGCCCTAGGCCCAGCGAGTGTTCTTCATATCGATAGGTAAGGCCCTCGACAAGGCTCGGCCCTTCACCGGCACGAGCGCGCTCGATCGCCACGCTGACCGCCTCATACATGGCGACCACGTCCTGGCCGTCTACAAGCACTCCTGGCATGTTGTAGGCACTCGCGCGGTCGGAGACGTGCTCCACCGCAACAGTGTCCCGGTACGACGTCGTCACGGCGTACTGGTTATTCTCACAAATAAAGATGATCGGCAGCTTCCAAACGGAGGCTAGGTTCATAGACTCGTGGCAAGCCCCCTGGTTCGAAGCTCCGTCACCGAAGAACACCGCCGATATAAAGTCATCGCCTTTGATCTTTGATGCCAACGCCGCTCCGGTCGCCACCGGCAGTGAGGATCCAAGAATCCCGGACTCGCCGAGGATCCCGACGGAAAAGTCAGCAAGATGCATAGAGCCGCCCTTGCCCTTGCAGTAGCCATCTACACGGCCGAGTAACTCCGCCATGGCGCGCTTTGGGTCTCCCCCCTTAGCAAGTGGGTGGCCGTGTGAGCGGTGGTTGCCGGCGATGTAATCAGTGTCCTGCATGGCGACGCAGGCGCCCACGGCCACAGCCTCTTCGCCGATATACGGGTGGGCGGCGCCGCCGAACTCGCCTTTGGCGTAGATGTCGATCACCGTCTCCTCGAAATGTCGAATCGTCCACATGCGTCGGAGCATCAGCATCAAGAGATCTTTATCGATGGCCAAGGGATGCCTCCTCAGGCGTTTTGAAAGGTTGTACTTACTTTGAAGATATCGGGAAGTTCATGAAGTCCGATCTATAACGATCAAAATCTGGAGCCTGATATCCCCGCGCGGCAGCGTGATTATATCCCCGCATAGAAATCTGTTTCTGCCCACGCCTCAGAATTCACTTCAAATCATCAGCACAATCGCAACAATACAGATCGATAAATGTGCCGTGGCGGCCACAGCGTAACGCCAGATGAACGCACTCTTCACTGTTTTATGACGGAAACCACGCATCGCCCACACTCCACCGAAAAATCCTCCTAGGAAAGCAGACAGGTACAACGTACGTTCCCGAATACGGCGTCGCCCGAGCCTAGCGTGACGTTTATCCCACCAAACGAGTGCGGCAGACCAGATATTGACCACGCTCAAGTACCCGGCGACTACCCCGAATACGGTGAAATCATTCATGCAAAACTGGCCCTTTCCAGCCCCGGTGAATCATCGAAATAACCAGGCGGTATTTTCGATACGTCTCCACGTTTGTGTTACGATTGAGACATCGCGTACCGTCCATACATAGGGACAAGCGCGCGCGAGGCTTCGCCCGTTGGGCAGGCTACTCGCCGATGCGGCGCTAATCTAGAAATCGACGCCCCACTAACCCCGTCCTCATCAGAAACGTCACGCGTTCATTTTTATTCCGGATTCTCACCCCGGGACAATGACAAACGCGCCCAACGATCGCTAAGGAGACTCGATGGCACAGGCCCCGGTCAACCCGGAGAGTTATGACGCCTCCGATATCACCGTCCTCGAAGGTCTAGAGGCTGTAAGACTTCGCCCCGGAATGTACATCGGCAGCACCGGCCCGTCAGGTCTGCAACACCTCATCTGGGAAATCGTAGACAACGCCGTAGACGAAGCGATGGCAGGCTTCTGCGATCAAGTAGACATCACCATCCACGGTGACGGTTCAGTAACTGTCATAGACAACGGTCGCGGGATTCCCGTCGACAAGCACGAAACCACTGGTAAAACCGGTGTCGAAACCGTCATGACCACACTCCACGCAGGTGGCAAGTTTGGTGGCAAGTCATACCAGGTTTCCGGCGGCCTCCACGGTGTCGGGGCGTCTGTCGTGAATGCCCTTTCGAAAACTACGATTGTAGAAGTGCGTCGAGACAACAAGGTGCACCGACAGGAATATTCACTCGGTGGCGCCGTGACCGAACTGGTTTCACGTCCCCAGGTCGACATTGACTCGAAGGGCACCGGAACAACCGTCACGTGGATGCCGGACATGGGCACATTTGAAGAGCTCACGTACGACTTTGAGTCGATCTCGAACCGTTTTCGAGAGATGGCCTACCTTAACCAGGGGCTCGGCATCCGATTTCGCTCAGATTTCCATGACGAACTCTGGCCGCACAATGAAGTGTCTTATTTGTTTGACGGCGGAGTAGAAAGCTTCGTGCGGACAATGAACCGCAAACGAGGCGCCATACATGACAACATCGTCTACACGCGGGACACCGTGGACAGCGCACAGGTAGAAGTAGCGTTCCAGTACAACGAATCTTTTGTCGAGAACTGCCTGTCATTTGCCAACTGCATCAACACGAACGATGGAGGTAGCCACGTCACCGGCTTCCGCTCTGCGCTAACACGCGTCTTGAACGACTACGGCCGCAAGAGCAAATTGCTCAAAGATGACTCGCCAAACCTTTCCGGTGAGGACGTTCGTGAAGGAATGCTCAGCGTTATCAGCGTAAAGCTGACAGATCCGCAGTTTGAGGGTCAGACAAAGGGTCGTCTCGGAAATCCTGAGATTAAGGGAGCCGTCGAGACCGTCGTAGGGAAACGCCTTTCGGAATTCTTGGAAGACAATCCGGTCGATGCTCAGAAGATTCTTGAAAAGGCAACCACAGCCGCCCGAGCTCGCGCGGCGGCGAAAAAGGCCCGCGACCTTGTCCTGCGTAAGAACGCTATGGACGGCGGGTCTCTCCCAGGCATGCTCGCTGACTGCTCCGAAAAGGACCCATCGGTAAGCGAGTTGTACATTGTCGAAGGTCCCTCTGCCGGAGGATCAGCGAAGCAGGGTCGGGACCGTAGATTCCAGGCTGTCCTACCATTGAGGGGCAAGATCCTTAACGTGGAGAAGGCCCGATTCGAGCGGATGATCGAGAGTGACACGATTCGTGCACTCGTCACAGCGCTCGGGTGCAACATCGGCGAAGACTACGACCAATCCAAGCTTCGATACCACCGCGTGGTCATCATGACAGACGCTGACGTTGACGGCGCCCACATCCGTACCTTGTTGCTGACGTTCTTTTTCCGCAACCTGCCGGAGCTCATCGGAGGCGGCTACCTGTACATTGCCCAGGCGCCCCTATACAAAGCCTCCCGTGGCCGATCAGCGTCCTGGTTGTTCTCGGATGAGGAGCTGGACCGCTGGCTGGCATCACGGGTGTATTCAAAGCTGTCTGTCACATCACAGACCGATGATTCGGTCGCGTTCAAAGGCGGACCGCTCGGTGGCATCATGTCGCCGGTACGTGATTTTGCAGACGCGGTCGCTGCATTGGGCACCTTGGGATTGTCAGAGGCTGTAACCCTTCGACTCCTTACCGATCCAGAGTTACAAAACCTAGACTTCCGACCCCCTGCCCCCGAGCTGCCAGACCCGGTGCAGCCGACGATGTTCGATGACGAACAATCACCAAATGGATCGGATACGGAACCCGAAACTCCAAACGACATTGAAGAATCGAGCGAAACCCTAGCACCAGCACCGGACATTACGTTAGATATCGATGGCTTCACACTCACGCGGGCGATCTACGAGCACCCTACGCTAAACTCCGCACGCCGACTGTTCCCGAGAGTTCAAAAGGTTATAGAGAACTCCCCGTACGGTATTTCCCGCGAAGAGGACGAAATCGCAAGAGACATTCCATGGAACGATCTTGTGACCACCCTCGAGGACAACGCAGATCGGGGCAACGTGGCAATCCAGCGCTACAAGGGTCTGGGCGAAATGAACGCCGATCAACTGTGGGAGACCACAATGGACCCCAGCGAGCGTTTGATGCTGCGTGTAACGGCAGACGACGCAATACGGGCAGACGAGTTGTTCACGACGCTAATGGGTGACGAGGTGGAGCCCCGTCGAGATTTCATCAGGACCCACGCGCTTGAGGTAAAGAACCTAGACGTTTAGCTGATCGGATTGCGTTTCGTTGGTAGCAGCCCTTGGATTGAGGTTGCTGCCGACGTTAGAGAGTGTCCGATATCGCGACGTTGCCGTCCGAGTCTGCCTCCAGCATCGCCCTGAACAGGATCCCACGCGTACGGACCTCGTCGCTTCCTCCCTGGTGCCGGTCTAGAACGCACAACACCGCTACAACGTCGCACCCAAACTCCTGTATAGCATCCAGAGCATTCAGGAGACTCCCACCAGTGGAAACTGTGTCGTCAAAAACGACTACTTTCGTTCCCGGCTTAATCGCCCCTTCCACCTGTTTGCGGGCGCCGTGCCCTTTTATGGCGTCACGGACAAAGAATCCGTCCATGGGTGTACCGGCCTGACGACTTCGCAGGGCCAGAGCTCCGGCGATGGGCACAGCGGCCACCGTCGGACCACCCACACCGGCCGCGCTGACCTCTATAGCCATCGCGAGAAACGCTTCTGATACCAAGTCTGCCCCTTCAGGGTCCAGCGTTAGCACGCGGCCGTCAAAGTAATAACTGCTCTTGGCACCAGAGGTCAGCGTGAAATCCCCGAACCTGAGCGCATCAAGTTCTTGAGCCCGCTCGAGGGTTCTTGTCGCAAGCGCCTTGAGATCAGCCAAAGATCGATTCTCCTTATGGCTCCGTTTCCACAGAGCCGTTATTGATACAACCCGTTTTCTTCGATATAAGCGGCGACGGAGTTATTCACAAACCCGTCAATCGGCAACCCTTCAGATTCTCGCGCCCGGATCTCAGTTGCGCTGACGGGCAGCATAGGCCCAGATACAAACTGAGCTTTGCGTCCAGGGTGATTGATGGGCAATCCCTCCGGCAAACCGCTGCCGGGCCTGCCGACACACACCAGCGTGCACATACTGACAAGCCGCTCGGGATCTCGCCAACGCGGCAGTTCTTCCAGTGCATCGGCTCCCAAGATCAAGAACAGCTCGGAAGCGTGCCCGAACACCTCCCGTAGGTCCGAGATCGTATCAACACTGTAGGACGGTCGCCCTCTATCGGCGTCCACCGTGGATAGTTCAAATCCTTCCCTATCCCGTATAGCAAGCTCGACCATGGCCATACGGTGATCAATAGAACTCACGCCTGGGCCGGTGCTTAACTCCTTCATCCACGGGCGATCGGCCGGGACGAAAAGCACACTTGTTAGCTCAAGGACATTGAACACAGCTGTTGCGATACCGATGTGCCCGTTATGGACAGGATCAAACGTCCCGCCGAGAACGCCAATACGGCTGCTTATCCGGCTTGCTCGGGAACTGTTGGCACCCGTTAATTCCATTCGAGCTCAGCCTCGCCGATGAAAACGGTGTCTCCCGATTTCACTCCCAGTTCTTCAAGAGCTTTAACAACGCCTAGCCTGCCGAGCAAGCTGTGGAGTTGGATCTGGACCTCATACACGTTGAGGTCACTTGCATTGGCCACGCGAATCGCTCTCTCATGCAAAATCCGAAACCCGGAGCCTTGCAACTCCGCAAGTGGGCGGGAGGTTCTCGCGCTAGGTCGGAGCACCCGAATCTGACTCTGGTCACCTCTCATCGCTTCCATGGCCTCTTGATCGGCTCGAATCCTAGCAAGACCCCTAAATAGAGCATCAGAAAGGTTTTCAAGCCCGGCATACGTTGCAGCCGAGACACAAAACACCTCTCCCGTGGAAACATTTTTAGCAAGATCTACTTCGAGGTTTTCAAAATTCTCAGATACCTCTGGCAGATCCGATTTGTTGATCACCGCAATCTGTGGCGTTTCAGCGAGCTTCTCATCAAACGCCAGCAGTTCGGCGTTGATTAACTTCATTCGATCTTCGATATCGTCGGCCGTTCCATCCACGAGGTGGACCAACATCCGAGTACGTTCCACATGCCTTAGAAAATCATGTCCGAGACCGATACCTTCCGCGGCACCCTCAATCAGTCCTGGAATCTCAACAAGGACAATTGATTCCAGTCGTCGGGATAACACTCCGAGAGAAGGCTCCAATGTCGTAAAGGGATACTCAGCTACCTTTGGATGCGCTCCTGTTAGTGCCGTTAGTAAACTGGACTTCCCGGCATTAGGCATTCCAATAATCCCAACATCTGCCAGCAGTTTCAGCTCCAGGCGTAACTCCCTACCAACCCCACGTTGCCCTCCTTCGGCCAACATTGGTTCCTGGTTTTGAGAAGTCACATACTTGACGTTACCTTGGCCACCTCTCCCTCCCTTCGCGGCAACCACCGTGTCTCCATCATTAGAAAGGTCCGCAATAAGCTCTTCAGGCTTATTGGGATCCGAAGAAACTTCCCACACCTCGGTGCCAACAGGAAGAGTGATAACAAGATCATCGGATGTTGCTCCGTGTCTTTTCTTACTCGATCCATCCCCTCCAGCGACCGCCTCAAATTTCTGCCTGTACTGAAACTTTTTAAGAGTATTTAGTGTTCGATCTGCGATCAGGAAAATATCGCCGCCGTTTCCCCCATCACCACCGTCTGGCCCACCGTTCGGTGCAAACTTTTCACGGCGGAAAGAAACAACACCGTTTCCTCCATCCCCAGAACGAATATGAATAAGTGTGGAATCAATCAATTAACAAATACCCAGAACTGAATAGGTTTTCGTAAGTACTTCATCTTAATAAGCCGGTTAACACTCTGGAAAATAGCTTGGGCTACGAGTGGATTGCTTTCCAATATCAGAGGAGGTTATGTGAAGAGTGAGTGGAGAGAACGGTAGTAATGTCCGACCATAGTCCAAAGGGATTAGCCGCCGACGCATTTCTTAACAAGAGAGGACTGTTATCCACAGTTAATAGCAGACTTATCAACAGGGCAATGTTAGTTCGGTGAATTGCGTGTAAACGCTAGAGTATGGCGTGAAACCGCAATCCGAGGTGAGATCCGGGTCCTCCTTTGAAGGAGGATTGGTTAGCGAGGTTGACTGGCCAGGCGTTGGCGTATTGTCGCGATCACGCTTCGCAGCTCAGGTTCGGTCTCGATGAGCTGTTCCATCTTCTTCTGAGCGTAGAGGACTGTCGAATGGTCCCTACCGCCCAGGGCAAGTCCCACCTGTGGTGAGCTCAATGAACTGGTCTCGCGGAGCAAGTACATGGCGACGTGGCGTGCCAAGGACACCTCTTTGGTTCTCCTTGGGCCCTTGATCGTTTCCGGTTCCATACCAAACTGTTCGGAGACAGCTTTGATGACGGCGGAAGGAGTCATCGGTATTTCTTTTCGAGTTGAGAGCAGATCTCCGAGCGCCTTCCGGGCAATGTCTTCGGTTACGGGCGAGTTGGTCATGTGGGCGTAAGCGAGGATACGGTTCAGCGCCCCTTCAAGTTCTCGGACGTTAGAAAACGGCCGGGAGGCGACAATATCTAGCACATCCTCTGGGAGTTGAGTCTGCAAGCTCTTTGACTTCTCACGCAAAATTGCTGTGCGTGTTTCGTAGTCAGGGGGCTGGATGTCTACGACTAGTCCTCCCTCAAGGCGCGATTGGATGCGCTCTTCGAGGAGTGATTGCCGTGCCGGTTCGTCGCCGGTGACGATCAACTGTTTGGACCCCATGTGCAATTCATTGAACGTGTGGAAGAAGCCTTCCTGCGTTTGTGCCTTCCCGGCGATGAATTGGATATCGTCTATTAACAGCGCGTCTGCGCCCCTGTAGAAGGCTCTGAACTGTTCTGTTGTTCCATCTTGAATGGAACGGATGTAATCGTTCGTAAACCGTTCACTGCTTACATATATGAGATGCATCCCGCGGGATTTCAGTTCGTTCCCGATCGCTTGCAACAGGTGAGTCTTGCCGAGCCCTACACCCGCGTACAAATACAAAGGGTTATAGACGCGGCCAGGTTGGGCCGCGGCGCGAGTAGCTGCGGCGTGCGCTAGTTCGTTAGATGGGCCGACGACGAACTCGTGAAATGTGAAGCGCGGGTTAAGAGGTAACGAACCGAACTGAGAATCGCGCTCATCACCAGAGCGCTTGTCGGTATTAGAGCGCTGAGCAGGTCGTGCAGGACGGTTGTCGCGAATCGAGTCTGGCGTCGACACGTCCGTGTCAGAGATAACCTCAAAACGCACCGCGACTGGCTGTCCTGCGATACGCTCTACAGCCCGAGAGATGGTTGCGGCAAGGCGTTCTTCCAGCCATGTCGCAGCGAACGCACTTTCGGTGCCGATAACAAGACAATCATCGTCAAAACGCAGCGCCTGTGTGCCTTTAAGCAAAGTCTCGAAATTCGCCCTCGGCACTTCCAGTTGAAGACGTCCGAGTGTGGCGGTCCAGAGCTGAGATGGCGCTTGAGTGGTCAGAATGGCGTCCTCTGGCGGGATCAGAGAGGCGGGTGCCTGATGGGTGAACCCAGGGTTGATCCTGGGCAAAAAAAATGCTCACGGTGTCGGCCTACCCTGCACATACATACCACCCCGAAGCGGCTGTGACGTTACCATGTACCCCGGGAAACACAACCCCTGCTGAGGCTTATTTAAGGCTCAACTTTATGGGAAATTATTTGTTGCTCATCTTGGCCGCAACACGCTCTTAACAGGTTGGGAAATGATCCGGAACCGTGTACTAGCCCGGATGAGTGCCATGCGTCAACTGGTAGGGCGATTCGATTTTCACTACCCTGGTCAAAATCAAGAGGGATGGGGCCAAACCCGATGACGCGAATTATCTTTTTTGGCACACCGGACCCGGCAGCGAAAGCCCTGCATGCGCTGGTCAAAGATGGGCATGAGGTGAGCGCGGTTTTCACGCGGCCGAACCGGATTTCTGGTCGATCACGTAAATCGCGCCCGACCTCCGTAAATAAGGCCGCGGTGGAATTAGGCCTTCCGGTCCACACGCCGTCGAGCCTACGCGACGACGAGGTCTTGAGTCACTTAGCGGGGACGCCGGCAGATATTTATGTCGTACTCGCGTATGGACGGATCCTGCCGGCGGCAATATTGGCGCTGCCGGCACATGGCGTCCTCAACATCCATCCATCACTTCTGCCTCTGTATCGCGGTCCGAGTCCTGTCGTTACGGCTATCCGAGAGGGGGCTTCCGAGACCGGTGTTTCGGTGATGCTTCTTGACGAGGGCATGGATACAGGACCGGTAATCGCCCAGTCGGCACCGGTACCGATCACAGAGTTAGATACGGCAGAGTCCCTGACCGACCAGCTCTTCACGATGGGGGTAGACCTGCTTCTGAAAACCATTCCCTCTTGGGAGCGTGGAGATATCGAGGTCGTTTCTCAAGACGACACCCTGGCTACGGTTACAAGTCTCGTGGAAAAATCCGATGGTGAGCTCGATTTCGGAGAACCTGCGTTGAACATCGCGCGAGCTATACGTGCGTATCATCCGTGGCCTGGCACCTTCACCAGCTGGGATGGGAAGTTGTTGAAGATCCTTGAAGCATCGGTATCTGGAACAGGAGAGAACATTCGTCCTGGTCTTGTATCGATAGACGACGGCCGGCTGATGATTGGGACGGGGGAGGGTAGCCTCGATGTGAAGCGTCTTCAGTTGGAAGGGCGTGGCGCCGTATTTGTAGAGGAGTTTCTCCGTGGGTACCCGGCTATCGAAGGCGCAAGCCTGCCGGACACAGGCTGCGAAAAAACAAAAAAGGTATCTCAATAGTGCGTTCAACAATCACGACCGGCGACCACCTGGAAAATATGCTGGGCACGGTAACCCTGGCTATCGTGGGAGATCGGTTGATTTCGTCTGGCCTTATCCCCTCTCAGCGCGGTGCCGCCACCTCAGAAGTCCGACAGGTGTACCAGGCAGCTGCTGATGTAATGCACAGAGCCAGCTCGTCTCTCGAAGATGTAGTACGGGTACGTGCCTGGTTCACCGACAATGATGCAAGAGAAGCGCTACGCGTTACCCACCCGGTTTTGTTTGATGATCCCGGCCCAGCGCTAAGCGTGATCGGTGTCCCGAACCTTCCGAATGGCGTGAAGGTCATGTTGGAGCTGGAAGCCGTGATCGGGTCCGGGCCCGGAATCCAACGATATATGGCTCAAGAAGGTCAGGGATGGTCCCAGGCCGTACGGGCAGGGGACGAAGTCTGGGTCTCTGGGCTGACCTCAATCGATGTCGACGGATCAAAGGGTATCGCGGGTGGGTACGCCACCGCCGTCACGGGCGTGATGGACTCGGTGACAGGGGCGTTGGTCGGCGTGGGAGCTGAGCCATCCGATGTGGTGGCGACTCGCCACTTCATGGCTCGCGATGTTCACGGATGGGCGCTTCCGCAAACAAAGTTGGACTTCATGGCACGCAGTACTCCCACTTCCGCTGGTATCACGGTGGACCGCTCCAGCGACGAGAACGCCCCATTCATGTTTGAGTGTGAAGCCGTAGTCGGTGCGCCTGGAATGGTCACCCGAGTTTCGTCTGGCCGCACGTATGAGAAGGTACACAACTACTGCCGCGCTGTCCGAGCAGGTGCTGTTCTCCATGTGGCTGGAACCACGGCCACCGTGCCGGGCGAAATCGTGCAGAGTCCGTACGAAGTTATGGGGCAGGTCGAGCACATAATTGGGACGATCCGCTGGGCGATCGAAGAACAGGGCCTCGTTTGGAGTGATCTTGTTCGCACGCGCACCTATGTCGTAGGTGGCGCAGACAAGTTGATCGAGGCTCAAGCAGCACTAAGAAAACTGATTGGGAGAATGGACAGTGCGGCCGCGGTTGTAGGCGTGCCGGTGCTTGGTAGGCCTGAGGTGGTCGTAGAGATCGAAGCGACCGCGATGACTGCTGCGGACCACTCGTAATTGATTTAAGACGTTAAAATCACGTCATGTGCGGCAGGTTCATACTGATTGACGTGACCGAACTCGGGGTGCGTTTTCGTGTGCAAGTGACCGGCGAGACGGCTCCTTTGCAACGATTCAATATTGCCCCTACACAGTTGATCCGAACGATCACTAACGAATACGGTACGCGGCGCGCTGAAGACATGCGCTGGGGCCTAATCCCCGCGTGGGCGAAATTTCCCAATCAGATCCGGTCTTCCTTCAATGCTCGGGATGACAAAGTGGCGAATTCAGGACTTTGGAAGCGCCCATTTGCACGCACGCGCTGTCTTATTCCGGCCAATGGTTTCTATGAGTGGACTGGACCAAAGGGAGACCGTAAGCCACATCTCATACAGCTTAAGGGTGGTGGTTTACTGGGGTTCGCGGGGCTGTTCGACACCTGGCAGAACAAGGAAACAGGCGAGACCGTTCGCTCCTGCGCCATCATCACCACCGGCCCGAATTCCCTGATGGAACCGATTCATGACCGCATGCCGGTCATCTTGGACGCCGAGGCCGAATCGCTCTGGCTGGATCCCGAAACGGAGGACCCGAGCAGGCTTACCGCGCTTCTACAGCCATATCCGGCAGAAGAGATGGAGGCTTACGAAGTCTCAACCATCGTCAACTCGGCCCGAGGGGACAGCCCAGAAATGATTCAGCAAGTGGACGTGGAAGAGCCAGTGCAAACGCGCCAATCTGGCTTCTCAATAGACTGAGACGCGCGCTCTGACCGTGGACATCGACTTGTCATGATGAATCAAGTTCAGTATGACAATTAGTTGCGAGGACCCCCGTTGTGCGTATAACCATCCCCCACTTCCAACAGTAATGAGAATGAGATGCTCAACGCCCCCTCCCAACGGGAGGAGAGATTTCTATCCTGACGGTTTCCCTCGGCGTCTCCTAAACGGTAATAGCAGTCGAGAAGTCTGGAATACCTTCCCAGCGGCCTGGGTCGGTCGCACGCATCACGGCGATCGTTTTGATGACCTCCGGGTTGGCCAACCCATGCGGTTTCTCGCCCGTCAGCACCCGGATCACGTTTTCTGCCTGACGCCGACCTGACTGCTCGATAAAAGTCGGCGACCAGCCCGCGAGATGCGGCGTGATCAACAGGTTGTCCAAGCTCAGAAGCGGATCCTCAGCATCTACAGGCTCGAACTCCGTCACATCGATACCTGCCGATTCAATCTCGCCATCGCGAAGTCCGGCGTGTAAAGCAACAGGATCTACTATCGGCCCTCGTGCGCAGTTGATCAGGATTGCGGTCGATTTCATCTTTGCAAGCGAGTCGGCGTTTATCAGATGGTGCGTCTCTTCCGTTGCTGGTGTGTGGATCGTTATGAAATCCGACTGTCTGAGCAACGTGTCCAGGTCAACCATACGTACGCCATAGAGGTCACCCACGGTCTGTGGCACATATGGGTCGTACGCAATAATCTGCTCCGGCCCAAAACCTTTGATTCTGGTGGCAAACGCTCGGCCGATGTTGCCGAGTCCGATGATGCCCATCGTGTTACCGGCAATCCTGCGGACCTCGCTTCGGAAATCGTTCATTTTTGCCGGGTTGTCGCTCCAGCCGCCGGCCTTCGTAAACTGACCGGTCTCCGCAAGCAGCCGTGTCTGCGCGAGCAGCATCGCCATTGCGTGGTCGGCCACTTCTGTCGTGTTAGCGCCCGGCGTGTTACACGCAAGGATCCCAAGCTTCGTCGCTGCGGCCAGATCGATTGAGTCCACCCCGACACCCATCCGGCTGACAACCTTCAATTTCGGACACGCCTCTAAAACCTCTCGGTCGTGTAACGGCCAGATACCGATCAGCGCCCCATCCGCGTCCTTCGTGATTTCGATCAACTCTTCGGTAGTGTTCGCCTCGCCTTGCACAACTTCGAATCCTGCCTCAGTCAGCAGGTTGAGCGGCGCCATTGAACGACCTGAGATAACGACCTTGAGGGCCATGTAGAGACTCCATGGATGAAATGTGTATTGGAGGGTTACTAATTACGCTAGCTGATTCGAACGGCGAGTATCGCATTACTCGTACGAATTTAGGAGCGAGCACAGGGCAATCACTTTCACTCTTGAAATATGAGAAAAGGTTGACGGACACCTGTGTGGATAACTAACCTTTCATAGTGAATAGCTGAGAAGGAGCCAAGTAGTTCTGGCTAATCTGCTGAGCGAGCCCCGTACGGTGTGAGGGGGCGCAGGGCCCCGGAACCAACATCTCTCCCGAGCTTCCGGCCGAAAGGCGAAGGGCGTAAATCGCCCGGCTGAGTAGACCCGGACGGCAAGTCGATCGTTACAACGACGACGGTTTATGGCCCCGAACTCCCTGCAAAATTTAGATTCCAGGGTTGATTAATGGGGTACCAGACCGGATAAAGCGTCCCGTTCAATCGGGAAATGCAGGGTGGTACCGCGGTATCTCTGTCCCCAGAGCCCGTCCCTCGTTTGGGATGGGTTTTTTGTATTTGGAAATATTTCAGGCCACTCGGAGCCAGTAAAAGAAATGACAATCACCGACCGACCAGCCGGATCTGCCGATCGTTTTGCACCCGTCGACTCACGGGTCGACTTTGTGGCAATGGAGCAGAAGATGCTCAAGTGGTGGGACCAGAATGACATGAACGCGCGCTATCGCGCGAAAAACGACAACGCCGAAAAACGGTTCTCGTTCATTGACGGCCCAATTACAGCGAACAACCCGATGGGCGTCCACCATGCATGGGGGCGTGCTTACAAAGACATGTTTCTGCGCTTTCGCAACATGCAAGGCTACCGTCAACGTTTCCAGAACGGATTCGACGGGCAAGGGCTATGGGTCGAAGTTGAGGTCGAGAAAGAGCTTAACTTCACATCCAAGCACGATATCGAGGATTACGGAGTTGGGCGTTTCGTTGAGGAGTGTAAGGCGCGTGTTGAGCGCTATGCCGGGATCATCTCCGAGCAATCAAAACGGCTTGCGATGTGGATGGACTGGGACGATTCGTATCACACGATGTCGGACGAGAACAATTACACCATCTGGAGCTTTCTGAAGCGTTGCCATGAACGAGGTTGGATCTACGAAGGCCGGGACACCATGCCCTGGTGCCCGCGTTGCGGAACTGGCCTTTCGCAACATGAAATTGTGACCGAGGGCTATCAGGAGATCACCCACAACTCCGTGTATTTGAAGTTCCCGCTTCTCGACCGAGAAGGCGAAAGCCTACTGGTTTGGACTACGACACCATGGACGCTCGCCGCAAACGTGGCCGCAGCGGTTCATCCGGAGAACACCTACGCCAAGGTCAGGAACAACGACGAAATTCTGTATCTCGGTAGAGAACTACTCAAAGTATTGAACGGCGAGGTCGAGGTATTAGAAGAGTTGCCTGGCTCCGAGTTGGTGGGGTTGCGTTACCGCGGCCCGTTCGACGACATTCCAGCGCAATCTGAAGCGCGCGAGGTACACCGCGTTCTGGAGTGGACGGACGTTGGCGACGAAGAGGGCACGGGCATCGTGCACATCGCTCCCGGCGCGGGTGCGGAAGACTTCCAGCTTGGAAAAGAGCAGGAACTGCCGATCATTGCGCCGTTGACCGAGGACGGCGACTACATAGATGGGTTCGAATGGTTGTCGGGCCGGAACGTGTCCGAAGTGAATGACGACATCTTCAAACATCTGGAGGACATAGGTGTCTTGTACAGCGTCGTCCCATACACGCACCGTTACCCGGTGTGCTGGCGCTGCAACACGGAACTCGTGTTCCGCCTTGTCGATGAGTGGTTCATCGGCATGGACGACCTGCGTGAGCCCATGAAGGATGCGACGAGAAGTATCACATGGGTGCCATCGTTTGGTCGCGACCGCGAGCTGGAATGGCTTGACAACATGCACGACTGGATGATTTCCAAGAAACGTTATTGGGGACTCGCTCTGCCCATATACAAGTGCGAAATCTGCGGGGTGGTGGATGTGTTGGGTTCTGAAACGGAGCTAAAAGAGCGCGCAGTTGAGGGCTGGGATGAGTTCGAAGGCCATTCACCACATCGGCCGTGGATTGACGCCATCAAGATTGCATGCTCTGGCTGTGGGGGAACGGTCTCGCGTATCCCGGACGTTGGCAACCCGTGGCTTGATGCCGGAATTGTGTCGTTTTCAACGCTTAAGTATCGATCAGATAAAGATTACTGGAATGACTGGTTCCCGGCAGACTGGATATCTGAAAGCTTCCCGGGCCAGTTTCGTAATTGGTTCTATTCTTTGATTGCCATGAGCGCAGCGTTGGAGAATACGGCACCGACGAAGGCCGTTTTTAGCTATGCGCTGATGCGTGATGAGCATGGTGCCGAGATGCACAAGTCGCGTGGCAACGCTATCTGGTTTGAGGAAGCAGCCGACAAGATGGGCGTGGATACGATGCGATGGCTGTACTCGCGCCACAACCCGTCTGCCAACCTTAACTTTGGGTACGGACCGGGCGACGAGGTCCGGCGTCGTTTTATGATCCCACTGTGGAATGTGTACTCGTTCTTCGTCACCTACGCCAACCTAGATGACTGGGATCCGGCCTCTCCTGACGGGAAGGCTGAGCCATCTGAACTAGACCGATGGTTGATGTCTGAGCTCAACCGATTGGTCGAAAGCGTAACGGAAAACCTTGAGAATTGGCGCCCGATGGAGACGATGCACTCGATCGAGGAGTTCATCGACGGACTATCGAACTGGTACGTCCGCCGGAGCCGAAGGCGATTCTGGAGAAGTGAATCGGATGCGGATAAGCAGGCCGCCTACGAGACGCTTTACATAGCTCTCACGACGCTGATACGGCTGCTTGCGCCGATCACGCCGTTCCTGTCAGAAGAAATGTATCGAAACCTGGTGGCCCGGGTCGACGGAGATGCTCCTGATAGCGTCCACCTGTCTGATTGGCCCATGGTCGACGCGTCGGCCATTGACGCGGACCTGTCGGACTCTTTCAACTTGGCACGCCGACTGGCGAGCCTAGGTAGATCAGCGCGGGCATCGTCACGCCTCAAGGTTCGACAGCCTCTCGCGGCGCTGCTCGTGGACGTCCGCACTGATCGCGAGCGAGCATTCCTGCCACTTATTGCAGATCAACTCAAAGAAGAACTCAACATAAAGTCTGTTCGTGATGCACGTGAACAGGGAGGCCTTCTGAGTCTCTCGGTGAAACCAAATCTTCCAGTCCTCGGCCCTAAATATGGCCGAGACCTGCAGAAAATCCGGCAGGCACTTGAAACCGCTAATCCTATGGACCTGGTCGAGGCCTCAGAACGCGGTGGGCAGATCTCGATAGGAGAATTCACTCTAGAACCGGACGAGATTCTGATTGAGCGCACAGGGATTGAAGGCTACGCAGTGTCGGTTGATGCCGGTTATACAGCGGGAGTGGATACAACGTTAACGCCGGAACTTGAGGCGGAGGGCACTGTGCGAGAGATCGTGCACCATGTTCAGAACATACGGAAATCAGCAGGACTTGAGATAGCGGACCGCATTGATCTATTCGTCAACGCGCCGCAAGAGCTAATTACTCCGTTACGCAATTACGAAGACTACGTTCGCGCCGAAACGCTGGCGGGTAGTATCAGTTACGTTCGAGCACCAGCAAACGCCTACGCAGAAGATACCGAAGTAAATGGAGTGAACACTAACCTGGGAGTGGTCAAAACCGGCTAGTGGCATCCGTGCACTGCCAGGCTACTTATCGTGACGAAAGCCTGCCGGGGCGTACGCAGATAATCAGGTAAAGGGTCTTTCTGTATTGGGCGATTGTGTTCAGGCGCGCGGTAAAGATGCTGAAACCATTTCAGGCCGATTTTAGGGCAGTGCTTCGACCACTCCGGGTCCTGGGACAATCTCGCCGACGATATCGGCCGCAGGCGTACCGAGATCGCCCAGCCGTGAGATCAGTTCTTTGAGAGACTCCTCAGCAACTGCGATCAGCATCCCACCAGAGGTCTGTGGGTCCGCCATCAGGTACTTGTCAGAATCCGTCAGAGCCTTGTCCCAAACCACACCATCTTCAAGTGAGTGTAGATTTCGATGGGTCCCCCCGGGGACCATCCCCGCTTCGATCAGATCGGTTGCGCCGTCCAGGACCGGTAGCGTGCTTCGCCAGACGCGGGCGTTTACCTTGCTGCCTTTGGTCATGCCCATCAGGTGCCCGACAAGGCCGAATCCGGTGACATCCGTGGCGGAGTGCGCCCCCACGGCGACCATAGCGTCCGCTGCATCCTTGTTGAGCGTTGACATCGATTTCACCGCCGCGGCGAGGTCGTCCGGCTGAACTACCTGCGCTTTGCCGCCCGTTGCGATTATTCCGTTACCGAGTTTTTTGGTCAATACCAGTTTGTCGCCTACCTGGGCAGCAGCGTTCGTCACCTGTTTTCCGGGCTGCACAAAGCCTGTAACGGCCATGCCGTACATCGGCTCATCACTCCGCACTGTGTGGCCACCGAGAACCGGGAATCCGGCTTCCGCGGCTTTGGCGGCGCCGCCTTCGAGGATCTTTGCAATCGTCTCGTGAGTCAATACGTCAGGAAATCCTGCGATGTTCAGGCCAGTAATTGGACGGCCGCCAACTGCGTACACATCACTGACGGCGTTGGCGACTGCGATAGCACCGTAGTCATACGGGTCGTCGACAATTGGCGGAAAGAAATCAAGTGTCAGAACGAGGGCTACCTCGTCTGATACGCGATAAATAGCGGCGTCATCACCGGTTTCGAACCCCACGAGGACGTTGGGATCGACTGGCATCATGTTTGGTAGCTGTCGCAGAACCTGCGACAGGTCGGCTTGACTGTACTTGCCAGCTCAGCCGGCGCAGGAGGCCAAGCTTGTCAGCCTGACGTCCGTTGTCTGTGACATCCTGTAAGCGTTTCCTAATCTGGATTAAAGCTAGTCACCAACAAATGAACACTCGTTTAAGAGCCAATCGTTGTATACAGGACCGAAGTATAGTCGCAGGTGTTGGGCGACGGATTCAGGTGATGCACGAAGTTGACGCCGTTCACTTTCCGTTTCTACCATCTATGTGGTGAACTTGCCGTGTCGCAAGTGCAGTGTCTCGTTTCTGGAGAATTCCAGAAGCAACTAGAGGAATGAAAGGCGACCCGTGACCGAAATTCCGAACCTGGATCTTCTACCGATGACAGCCGGCACAAATGAAGCTGGGCATCTCACAATCGGTGGCTGCGATATCGTAGCGCTTGCAGAGATGTACGGGACTCCCCTGTACGTGTACGACGAGCACACTATTCGCTCGATGTGTCGGGAATTTGTAGGTGGATTCGAATCCGAGTATGTGGACTCCCACATTTCTTACTCGTCCAAGGCGTTCACGAACCCGGCGCTGGCGAAAATTCTTGAAGAAGAACATGTCGGTATGGATGTCGTCACCGGCGGTGAACTCGCCATCGTGCGTGCCGCCAATTTTCCGGCCAGCGACCTCAATTTCCACGGCAACAACAAGGATCGGGCGGAGCTGGAAGAGGCGCTCGATTACGGCATTGGGCTGATCACGATCGACAGCATGTACGAGATCGACCTGCTCGACGAAGTTGCGCGACAGAAGGGCGTGACTCAGCAAGTGCTGTTAAGAGTCTCGCCGAGCATTGACGGGCGAACTCATCTGCTCACTTCGACCGGTGTGCTGGATCAGAAGTTTGGCTTTCCTATTGAGACAGGTCAGGCGGAAGAGGCGGTGCGGCATGCGCTCACCAAATCCAACCTAGATGTGGCAGGAATCCACTTCCACCTTGGGTCCCCGTTGTTTGAGCTTGAGCCGTATACACAGGCTATTCCCTACGTGCTGGAGTTCGTAGCGAAGATGCGGGAACATGGCCTTGAGCAGCGAATTTTTAGCCCCGGCGGAGGCTTCGCTATCGGCTATGTTTCTGACACTCTGCCTCTAGAGATATCTGAGTACGCCGAAGCAATTGGGGCATCGATAACAGAAGCGTGCGATAGATTCGGTCTGAACGAACCACGTCTCATTCTTGAGCCCGGCCGGGCGATCGTCGGACGAGCCGGTGTGGCCCTCTACACGGTTGGAGGGACCAAAGAAATCCCGGGCGTGCGAACCTACGTCAGCGTCGACGGTGGGATGGGCGACAACATTAGGCCTGCACTTTACGGCGCGGGGTACTCGGTCATCAAAGCAAATGGCCCCGATGAGCCGGTCGCCGGCGACGTGACGATAGCTGGTAAATACTGCGAATCAGGCGATCTGTTGGTGAAAGACGCTCCGTTACCGCCGCTTGAGACCGGCGATGTGCTGGCGATAGCCGCTTCCGGCGCGTACTGCCTGTCGATGGCAAGCAACTACAATATGTCACTACGGCCGGCGGTCGTGTTGGTGAACGACGGAAATGCAAGAGTAATCCGTCGACGGGAAACGTACGACGATCTGTTGGCGCCGAGCATCTTGTGAGCGGCTGATGAGTACGATGGACGCTGCCCTAGCACCCCCAGAATTCGGCGGATGGCAGACGATCGGCCACAGCGCGGCACGCCTGTACCTTAAGCGCTCCCAAGAAGCAGGCCGGATTGCACACGCCTATCTGATTACTGGACCTGACCAGGTCGGCAAGCGCACTCTGGCGCTGGACTTGGCGCGGCTTGTGAACTGCACGCCAATGCCCGACATGTTCGGAGATGATCCAAGCCCGCCGTGCGGTCGTTGTGGCCCCTGTGATCGCATCAGTCGGGACGCCCACGCCGATGTCAAGGTGATCGATTCTCACACGCCGATGCGCGGCGTTAGCTCCGGAACACGCGTGAGTACGCCGGAGCAAGATGCAAAGCGGAGCCTGATCAGCATCGACCACATTCGGGAGATGCAACATGATGTTCACCTAAACCCATTTGAGGGTGGGCGCCGGGTGATCATATTTGATGGGGCAGACCGCATGAGCCCGGACGGCTCAGGCTGGAACGCCCTTCTCAAGACACTGGAAGAGCCGCCGGAGCAGGTCGTAATAGTCCTTCTGGTACCTTCCGCTGAATTACTCCCCCAGACCGTGATCTCTAGATGCCAATTAATAGAGTTGCATGCGATCTCGAGGGAAGAGATCGAACATGGGTTGATAGAACGGGGCGGCGCTGACCCAGATAATGCAGCGCAATTAGCTCGCCTTGCCGGAGGTCGACCTGGCCGCGCCTTCGCCGCACTGAAGGATGAGACGACGATTGATCGATACCAGCAGGCGGTGCTTCGTGTGCTTGTCACCAGCGCTGGCGATATCGAAGAGCGATTCCGTTATGCAAACGAAATAGCGAGGGAGTTCTCGCGGAATCGCGATATGGTGTTCCGCGAGCTGGAACTGTGGACATCAATCTGGCGTGACATTCTGCTTCTCAAACACGAGATCACGGACTCTGTGGTCAACATCGCTTGGACCGAACATTTAGGCCGAGTAGCGAAAGTGGGGGGCGATGACGATGCTCGTATTGCGATCGAGGCTATAGCGAAGGCTGCAGAGGGACTGCGACATAACGGTATGCCACGCGTCGTCCTTGAGGTCTTGATGCTGGAGCTACCAACGATCCCGTCAGGAATCGTAGAGTCCATCGAACTCGGGGAGGGGGATGAATCGTCAGACGACAGTTGGGATGCCCCCGGCCCTTGAGCTTCACGCTTTGAACATAGACGCTATCGGTGTCCGTACTTCCCGAAATTCGCCGGTTCTATTTGTTGACGCCAATGGCAAGAGCACCATTCCGGGAGATACGGTCGTGGTCGAGTGGTCCGTCACTGGAGATGATGATCGAACGGAATTCGAGGCCGTGGTGGTCATCGGTACTGCCCAGATGCTGCATGCGTCTATCGGCAAGATGGCCGGCCGCGTAATCAGACTGGTGTGATTCACGAATGAAAAGCCCTTACAGCGTTTGTTCGGGCGAAATTCCCGTACCGAGTCAATCGGCGCCCGCTACCTCGTATTCGTCGTTAATACTGGGCTCGGAATCCATCCACGGTAGGTAGGCCCGCCATTGATCCTGGATGCGTCCTGCGTGGAAAAAGGCGTACGGATTTGGCCGTGGAGGCGCAGGATCACGGGGCAGCAACATATTGGCCTCCCGGGGTGTGCGTCCTGCCTTCCGATGGTTGCAGCGACCACATGCGCTAACGATGTTGGTCCAGGAGTGCTCTCCACCGCGTGAACGCGGAACCACGTGATCTAGGGTTAGGTGGCCACTTTTTTTACCGCAGTATTGGCAGGTGTGGCGGTCACGAATAAACACCTCTCGGCGCGAGAGTCTCCGTTCATGCAACGGTCGCTTCACCATATAGAGGAGCCGTAAAATGGAAGGCGCTGCGTGTTCTTCGTACGCGCTTCGGATCACGGTGTCCGTGATCTCAAGCGTCTCGGCTTTGCCGTGACCCAGCAGTACGAAAGCCCTTCGTACATCGCATACGTTGAGCGGCTGATAATTTTGGTTCAGCAGCAGAACTGGAGAGCGGTTCACGTGCCGTCATCCTCCTCAGATGCCCTGTCGGTGAATGCAATCAGGGCGTAAGGCTGAATTTCGGGAAGTTTAGTTCGTCGTGTTCTCTGACTTAACCGTGATCTACGTTGGAAACGGTGTCGGAGACCTCAAGCATTCAGGCCAAACATACCCTCTCAGGCGCCATTAAGCACGCCTGAATGGGTAAAACGCTACTTATTTGATGTTATCGGCCAGGTCCGCTTCAAGTGTATCGAGTGCCGTTGCGAACTCTCCGGGGACCAACCCGAGCACGTTTGCTGGCAATTTAGACCTGGTGTCCAGAACCCCGGGAACCAGAGATGAGTCTGCGAGCCACTCCTTCAGGGCATCACGCCCATATCGCTCGGCGAGCTCCTGATAGAGACGCTCTTTGGCGGCTTCGAAATTCCCGGAGGCTAGCTCTTCAATTTCGACAAGTATCGCTTCGTCTTGAGGGTATGCGACACGAGCCATAGCGGTTACCGCACCGATGACCAGGATTCCTCCAAGCAATACTCCCACCACGACTCCACCAAGCTTATCAACCCATCCAAGAAAGATTATCGTGAGCATCGGCCGGATGATTCGACCCACGATCTGGGCGATTATGAAAACACCAAGGAAGATGACAACGTAGCCGATGGCGGTAGCAACCGACTCGTTCTGGACGTCGTCAGTAACACGGGCCACCAGGCCGTCCGCTATTTGTGCACCGACAAGCATTGCGACGTATATCGCAACGAAGTTCAAGATGGATTGCACAAGGCCCCACTTGAGGCCTAGAAGGGCGCTAACGACAAATACAGCGACCAGTACCCAGTCGAAGATGTTCATTCGGCCCACTCCTGTTTATATGTCGATCGGTGATCTATTCACGAATTCGCGCCGACCGAAGAACGCGCGTGATCGTCTCATCTCTCGAAGAATATTGAGAATAATGTGAGGACGGTACCCGGCTACCGTGTGGATTCATATTCTGATGGTGCAATGTGTATGTTCGTGTCAGGTTGGAGAATATAAACTCAGGACGCACAAATTAGATAACCCATGACACAGGCAACTGCCGTAACAAGGACCAGTATTTGTCGACCGGAGTCGCCACTTTCATAGCGATAGACGGGCCGGTTGGCTCGGGAAAGACCGCGACCGGCCGAATGCTTGCCAGACGCCTGGGCCACATGTTTCTGGACACCGGCGTGATGTACCGGGCTATCACCTATCTGGCGCTCCAGAAAAACCTGTCGCTGAGCGACTCTCAAGCGTTGACACAGCTTGCATCTAAGGCCGAGATGGAACTGCTGGGTGACCCGGGCGAGGAGTGCAGGGTGATCGTTAACGCCGGCGATGTGACACATAATCTTCGAAGCCCCGAGGTTGAGGGGTCCGTTTCCGCTGTATCGGCGGTTCCGGGCGTACGAAAAGTTCTTGTGCGACTACAACAAGAGGCCGCTGCGAAGGGTCAGATCGTGATGGTCGGTCGTGACATTGGGACAGTGGTCATGTCCGACGCTGGCCTGAAGATATATTTGGACGCCTCCGTAGAGGTGCGTGCCCGACGTCGGCACGGCCAGTTGCTGGAGTCAGGGTCAGACATAGCGTACGAGACTGTGCTTAAAAATCTGCGTCGCCGGGATGAACTTGACTCGACACGTGACGTGGCCCCGTTGAAACCTGCCATCGATGCCGTCAAATTGACGACCGATAATCTGGGGCTGGAAGAAGTGGTCGATCGCCTCGAATCCCTGGCTAATGGTGGGCCCGCAAAAGGGGATCTTTGATGGCTCTCCTCGTGCAAAGGGTTGCCAACAGCGCGCTGCGTGTCACTCTAAAAATGTTTGCCGATTACGGGGTCGATGGGCGGGAAAACATACCGGCCGACGGCCCGCTGATAGTAATCTCAAACCACCAGAGTAATGTGGACCCTCCAATTCTTGCAGCGTCACTCAGGCGAGACACCCGTTTCCTGGCGAAAGAATCGATATTCAAGAACGTAACTCCAATAGGACGGTGGTTCTTGAAGTCTTATGGCGCGCAGCCGTTGCGAAGGGGCGCGATGGACCTGGGGGCGCTTCGATGGGCGTTGACCGAACTCAAGCGCCCGGGCGCGACACTTGCCCTGTTTCCCGAAGGCACGCGTAACCCTGGTGCAATGAAACGCGCCCAGTCTGGCATAGTACCGCTGGCCGCCCGTGCCAGAATACCGATCCTTCCAGTCGGAATGATCGGGGTTGAGGAGATGCGATCTGTGTTTCGAGTATTCAAGCCCAAAGGCAGTGTACGTGTGCACATCGGACGCCCATTTTATTTGAATACGGAATTCAAATTGTCCAGGCTTGAGACTAGGGCGGCGGCATCTGAAATTATGGGGCGTGTCGCGACACTTCTGCCTGAGAGCTATCGAGGCGAGTACAGAGAAAGCGCTGAAGAGCCGTTTATCTATACGACTACGATCGAATCGCCGGGCGAATAGTCTAAGCAGTAGGTTAACCAAGCCGAAATAACAGGGAGTAACGAGCCGCCCATGTGCGGAATCATCGCCTATGCCGGTAGCGAACCGGTCACCCCGATCCTTGTGTCCGGTCTCCGGACCTTGGAGTACCGCGGTTACGACAGCGCCGGAATTAGTGTCCAGAACGGCAACGGCAAATCCGCGGTGACACGCGCGCTGGGGGTGGACGACCTTGCTAAGGCGGTCTCCGGACAAGATTGGAACGGTCACGCTGATCCAACGGTCGGCATTGGCCACACGCGCTGGGCCACGCACGGTGGCGTCACCATTACAAACGCCCATCCGCATACAAGCGCTGAAGGCCTGGTCGCGGTAGTGCACAACGGGATCGTGGAAAACTACATGGCGTTGCGGACCGAGCTATCCGACGCCGGTTATCTGTTCAGCTCCGAAACCGATACCGAGGTGATCGCCCACTTGATCGCACGCTGTATCGAATCCGGGGAGTCCTTGGTTGCGGCGGTGGGTTGTGCTGCGGAGCTTATACAGGGCGCTTCGTCGTTTGTGGCGACGTCCGCCGCCGAACCGGAAGTGATTGTGGGCGTACGGCTTGGCAACGCCGGAGGGATCGTTGTAGGGATTGGTGATGGGTTTAATTTGCTTGCGAGTGACGTGTTGGCGATCCTTCCGCACACAGATCTCGTGGTGTATCTGCGCAGCGGTGAAGTGGCGTCCATAACGGCATCCGGGGCGGAATTTTCCGACCTAGACGGGATGGTTATCGAACGGGCTCCCGCCAGAATTAGCCGCAATATTCAAGTTGCAGCTCGCGGCGACTACCCATACTTCATGGCGAAGGAAATAGCGGAACAGCCTGAGGCCGTTTCATCTGCGATGCGACGCCGTGTAAATTTTGAAAAAGGCGTAGTCGATCTTCCAGAGTTACCGTATACGGACGATGAGATCCGACTCATCGATCGAGTGATCCTATCCGGGATGGGTACGAGTCTCCACTCCTGCATGTACGGGGCGCAGATGATCGAGGCAGTCACTGGAATTCCGGCGCATGCTGAGAACGCGTCTGAACTTCGGTACCGTTCGACCTCGCTGAACGAACGAACACTAGTGATATCGGTAACCCAGTCTGGGGAGACGGCCGATACGCTCGCCGCGATGGAGCTTGCTACCGAGTCATCTGCAAAACAGATAGCGTTGGTCGAGGCTGAGGGCACGCAGGCAACATTGGTAGCTGACGGAACTCTCTATCTGGGGGCCGGTCAGGAAATCGGCGTCGCATCGACCAAGACGATGATGTGCTCACTTACGGTTCTCTATCAGCTAGCGGTTTATCTCGGAGTACACCGGAGCACGCTATCCGCGAAAGGAGCAATCAAGCTGGTTTCGGACCTGTCACGCTTGCCCGGTCTAATCGCCGAGATGATCGACGACGACGGTCGTTGCGAACAGTTGGCCCATGATCGGCTTGGGGACAAACGCCACCTTCTCTACCTGGGTCGTGGGGCGCTGCACCCAATGGCGATGGAGGGGGCACTGAAGATGAAGGAACTCGCCTATATTCACGCGGAGGGCTATCCGGCCGGAGAGATGAAACACGGCCCTATAGCACTGATCTCAGCTGACATGCCGACAGTAGCGTTGGCCCCGCAGGGACCGCTGTACGACAAGATGGTCGGCAACATCAATGAGGTGAAGGCGCGAGGTGGCGAAGTAATCGCCCTCGCGACATGTGGTGACACAACGATGCCCGGGCTTACGGATGAAGTGCTGTGGTTGCCGGAATCACCGGAGTGGATCGTCCCCATGATTGCGCTGATCCCGATGCAGCAACTCGCCTATCACACAAGTGTGGTGCTGGGACACAACCCGGACAAACCCCGCAACCTGGCAAAGTCCGTCACAGTCGAATAGTTGTCCAACAAAATAGCCGTACGGGCGTCGATAAACTTACCGGGTATTGTCATACACCGATAATTTGAGCATCAGGGCACTACCCTCATCCGGTGTTGCGAAAACCTATGCGCTCAAGGCCTCTGTAACGAAATCGTGGATCTTGATGTCATCCTTGTCGCCGTCCGTTTCAACTCCGGAGGACACGTCAACGCCCCACGCGCCGAGTCTCTGGATGGCATCAACGACGTTGTCGGGATTCAGGCCACCGGCCAGCAACACGCCTTCCAGTGACGCCACGGAGGCGGCTTTGGACCACTCAAATGGTTTACCGGTACCGCCCGGACTATTTGGGTCGTAAGCGTCCAGCAGAACCATGCGCCCGGCTTCCAGATGTGCCCTTACCTCCGCCCCAAGTTCCTCGGGGGATGTTTCAGGACGCACGCGTATCTGTCTTAAGATCGGCAAATCCATCTGGGCGTAGTACGCGTCATTCTCATCGCCATTCAACTGCACCATGTCGAGTCCAGCCATTCGTGCGACCCGATTGACGAACTCGACCGATTGATCGCGGAACAAACCAACGACGCGTGGGCCTGGCATCGAATCTTCAGACAGGGAATTTCGAAAGCGGGCGATTATTGTTGCGCCGGTTGTTGGGTCAAGCTGCCTGCGAACGCCTTCGACGAAAACGAACCCGACCAGATCCGCGCCTGACAAGGCGGCTGCCTGGGCGTTCTGGGCATCCCGCAGCCCGCAAATCTTAACGTGTGGTGATGGCATAAAGGCGGTTACCTGGCCAACTTGGCCACTAGCTCTGACACGCTGCCACCGGCCCGCATTAGCGACTCACCGATCAACACGGCGTGTGCTCCGGATGCCTCCATTCGGCGGACGTCCTCCACACCTTTCATGCCCGACTCGGCAACAAGTATTTTATCTTTGGGAACCTTGGGGGCGAGCGACTCAAATAGAGCGATATCGGTTTTTAAAGTTTTCAGATCACGGTTGTTGATCCCAATGATTTGTGGATTTTCCACAAGTGCAGTATCGAGCTCTTCCTCGCTGAAAACCTCAACGAGCACTCCCAACCCGAGGCCCAGTGCGAGGGCAAGTAGCTCCGAGTACTGGGCGGGCTCCAGGATGGCGATGATGAGAAGGACGGCGTCTGCACCGTTTGCTGCGGCCTCATAGATTTGGTATTCAGAGAAGACAAAGTCCTTCTGCATCACCGGTACCCTATCCGGGCTGGCCACCGCCTTCACCATACGTAAGTCGTCCAGCGTCCCAGAAAAGTGGCTGGCTTCGGTCAGGACCGAGATCGCTGAAGCACCGCCATAAACGAACGTCTTTGCCATTTTTGAGGGATCAAGTTCTGGGGCAAGTGACCCTGCGGATGCTGAAGACCGCTTCATCTCCGTGATTACCGAAACACCGGGTCCCGAGAGAGCTGTATAAAAGTCCGAGTGTGATCCGGCAGATTCCGCAGCATTTCGTACGGTGGGCAGCGAAATTTCACGCTGAACCTCAAGAAGCGCCTCTCGTTTATTGGCCACAATTTCGTCTAGTACCGTGCCAGTGTTCTTGCCGTGCGAGATCATTTTGCGGCCAACTTCTGAGACAGCGTAGCCAGCGACTCCAGCTTTTTGAGAGCCCTTCCGCTGTCTATGGACTCGGCCGCGAGACCAGCTGCCTGTTCAAGCGTTTGCGCCTGTCCACCGGCCATTAATGCAGCAGCTGCGTTCATCACCACAACGGTGCGTGCTGCCGCCTCAACGCGGGAAGACCTCTTGCCTTCCAGCACCCCGCAGATGAGCCCGATGCTTTCCTCTACCGTGTTTGCGGTCAGGTAGCTGCGTTTGTGCTCGGTAAGTCCGAAGTCATTTGCACTCACCGATCGCTCGTAGACCGGTCCGCTCCCTACCACGTACACGTGAGATAAGCCCTCGGGGCTGATTTCATCCATGCCGTCTTCTGAATAAACGACTAAAGCACCGGCTGTTCCGAGTATGTGCAATGCCTGTGCCACTTTTCCGGCGGCTGCAGGGTCGCCCATGCCGATCACCTGGTGATCCGCGCCCGCTGGGTTGGTCAGCGGACCAAGCAAGTTGAAAACGGTCCTGATGCCGATCTGTGGCCGCAGTGGTCCGGCGAACTTCATGGCCGGGTGGAACGCCTGGGCGAACATGAAGCCGATACCGACCTGTTCAAGGCAGGTTCGAACGAGGTCCGGTCCGAGATCAATCTTGACCCCTAGAGCTTCAAGCGCATCTGCGCTGCCGGACGACGAAGACATCGCTCGATTTCCGTGTTTGGCAACGATCGCCCCTGCGCCGGCGGCCACAAATGCGGCGGCCGTAGAGATGTTGAATGTCTTTTGGCCATCGCCGCCTGTGCCACAGGTGTCCACGGTTGGCCCGTCAAATGTGACATGTAAGGACACATCACGCATGCAGCGCGCCATCCCCGCAATTTCTTCCGCCGTCTCACCCTTCATGCGCAGGCCGGTTACGAATGCCCCGAACTGCGCCTCGCTGGCCTCGCCGCCCATGATCTGCTGCATTACGTCCGCGGCTACATCGACCGTAAGATTCCGGCCCTCAACAACCTCAGTTATTGCTTCTTTGATGTCCATGAGTTCGCCTCAAGCACCCGCCGGCGCAGACTCAACGGGCGCGGACTTGTTTAGGAAGTTCTGGAGGAGGGCCTTGCCTACCTCCGTCAGGATAGATTCAGGGTGAAACTGTACCCCCTCTACGGGCAACTCACGATGGCGGATGCCCTGGATAATTCCACCCGGGCTGTGTGCTGTCACCTCAAGCGCGTCTGGAATCGAGTCCGGTTTAATGGCAAGAGAGTGATATCGGACGGCCTCGAATGGATCAGGCAGCCCGGCAAAGACGCCTTTTCCGTCGTTTGAAATCATCGATGTCTTGCCGTGCATGATTTCACCCGCGTGCTCAACACTTGCGCCGTACGCCTCGCCGATGCACTGATGACCAAGGCACACGCCCAGAACCGGGACAACCTGCCCGAAGTGCCTGATGGCCTCGATGGACACACCCGCGTTCATTGGCGTTGACGGTCCTGGAGACACTACGACGCGTTCAGGCGCCATCGCTATCAACTCATCGATTCCAGCCGCATCGTTGCGGACGACTTCGACCTCCGCTCCCAGTTCACACAGGTATTGGTACAGGTTGTATGTAAAGCTGTCGTAATTATCGATTAATAGCAGCATTTTGTTATCTTTGGAGTTCTCCGAAAAGTTCAGGCTTGGGCACTTGGATATCTCGGATCGCCGGGGATGCGTTCCGGGTTGGGATTGATAAGCGCGCTTTCGGCCTTTGGTGGCTCCGGCGCGTCCGGCGCATTGATCGATACCCTTACAGATGGGTCGCGTCCCGTCGTCCTGATGGAGTACTTCGTGCCAGCAGGCACGAACACGATGTCACCGGGACGGGCGTTCATCACTCCCTCATCCCCGATACGCCAGGAAATCTGACCGAACAACACGATCCAGAACTCGTCATTGTCAGGGTTAATAAGATCGAAAACCGACTCGCCCGGCTGGTTGTAAATAACCCGAACCCGATTCCGGTCATTCACGATCACGTCTTCACTCCAAGGCGTCTCCTCATGGGCCGCCAACAAATCGGACAGGCTTGTCCGGTGCTGATTTAGGAGTGAACTGTTGTCATTTATCATTTTGAGTATCCGATTGTGTCACGACTAAGGCGTGTTGGTCTTGGGACGGTGGTTGGTGAGCGGGAGATAAACACCCCTGTTGGGATTCAGTCCTCGCCTATGTTTTCTTCTGCATGATCGATGGCCCGCATCATCGCCGCCATCTTGTTGATCGTCTCTTGGTATTCGCCTTCCGGCGTCGAGTCGGCCACGATGCCGCCCCCAGCTTGGACGTGTGCAACTCCGTCCTTAAAGACCATTGTCCTTAACGAGATCGCCGTATCCATGTTGCCGTTATAGCTGAAGTACCCTGCCGCGCCTGCGTATCCGCCGCGCCGGTCGGGCTCCAGCTCTGCAATTAACTCCATCGCACGGACCTTTGGCGCTCCTGACACGGTGCCGGCCGGGAAGCCGGCGCGGAATGCGTCGTAAGCGTCTAGATCATCCCGCAGCGTGCCGGTTACGTGTGATACGAGGTGCATTACGTGCGAGTATCGCTCCACATCCATCATTTGCCTGACCTTCACTGTTCCAGGCTTGCACACCCGGCCGACATCGTTTCGGCCAAGATCGAGGAGCATCACGTGTTCCGCTCGTTCTTTTTCGTCTGATCGAAGCTCCTCTTCCAACGCAAGATCCTCCGCCGGGGTCGCACCCCGTCGTCGTGTTCCGGCGATCGGATGCAGCGCCATCTCGTCATCGATAACCTGGACCAGCATCTCCGGAGATGCTCCGACTAGTTGAAAACCGTCCAGGTTGATATAGAACATGTATGGAGACGGGTTAACGGTCCTTAATGAGCGGTACAGGTCGAATGGTCGGACATCCGTACGGCGCGACATTCGATGGGACAGAACCACCTGAATCACTTCGCCGTCGAAGATGTTCTTTTTGCCGACCTCAATCATGTGGTCGTAGTTCTCGCGGCTGATGTTGGATTCGGCTTCGTAGCCGAGACCGCCGCCGTTGCCCGAAATAGGTTCTCCCGGGTTGCTAGCGTCACCGTAATCAGCGCCGCCTTCCGAGGAACGCATCTCGGTCTGAGGAGCTGAGATGCGCCGATACGCGTGACGGGGAAGCGGTCCCTGCAATCGGTTGACCAGTGTCTCCACTTTATTGGTTGCATCCCGGTATGCCGATTCTACGTCTCCGTCTACGAAGGCGTGTGCGACCACCGAGATCTTGTGCTGTACATGGTCAAAAATGAGCAGCCCATCGGCCAGCATGAAGACTGACTCCGGTACGTCGACGCCGCAGCCCGGTGCCTGTGGCACCCGTGGTTCGAAGTACTTAATAGCGTCGTACGAGACGTAGCCGACAGCCCCTCCAGAAAAACGTGGCAACCCCGACTCTTCTGCGTAATGGATCTTTGCGAGACGGGCCTTCAACAGGTCAAGCGGATCCACCTCACCGCCGGGCTGACCCGGGCCGGTACTTAGAACTTCGAGTGGCTCGGCTCCGATGAAGCTGTAGCGGGCCAGATTCTCGCCGCCCTCTACAGACTCAAGTAGGAAGGAGTATGGACCGCGGGCGACCTTCAAGTAGGCCGAGACTGGAGTCTCCAGGTCAGCACTAATTTCCCTGTATACGGGGATCGTGTTGCTAGTCGCTGCGAGCGATTTGAACTGTTCAAGAGTTGGGGTGTACATGGGATTCTCCGAGGTTATCCGGAAACGCGAAACGCTCTCGGACGGTGGTGGATAACGAAGCGATCAGCCTCGCCAGACCCATATATCTGCTCTGAACAGCGCTGATGCTCGGGCACGTGCCATTCTCGGCTGTTCTTTCAAAAAACTAGGCGACGCCAAAATACAAATAGTCATTTCCAGCTGTCCGTGTAACTGCTGATCTTCATGGCGTCTCGAACGAACTTCATCGTCTCCGCCGCCGTCATCCGTGCCCGTCTCGTACCCTCCATAAGCGCCTCTTCGACCTCATTCATGTGGCCCTCGTAGTAGGCACGTTTTTCACGGATTGGATCCAAGAAGTTGTTCATGGCAATGACAAGCGATTTTTTGACATCGACGTCGCCTACATTCCCAGATCGGTAGCGATCTTTGAAATCGTCGATCTCGGCCGTGTCCGGGTTAAAGGCGTCGTGGTATTCGAAAACTGGATTGCCCTCGACGTGGCCTGGGTCTGTCGCGCGCAGTCGTGTCGGATCGGTGAACATACTCATGACCTTCTTACGCACCGTCTCTGGATCGTCCCCGAGAAGGATGGTGTTGCCACGACTCTTGCTCATTTTGGGCGAACCGTCAGTGCCGGAAAGTCTCGGAATGCGCCCGATCAGAGTGCCTGGCTCCGGGAAAACAGGGGCGAAGAGACGATTGAACTTGCGTGCAATCTCTCGCGTCATCTCGATGTGCGGCGCTTGGTCTTCGCCAACGGGCACCAAATCAGCGCGTGGCAACAAGATGTCTGCGACCTGGCTCATCGGGTAGTTGAAGAAACCGACGTTCAACTGATCCGCCCGTAACTGCTCCGTCTCCGCCTTGAGAGTTGGGTTTCGCTGGAGCATCCCGAGCGGCGTGATGAAGCTGAGCAACATCGTTAACTCTGCGTGCTCTGGCACGTAACTCTGGATGACAAATGTGCTCTCTTCCGGGTCAAGCCCAACGGAGAGCCAGTCGATAGCTACCTGCAACACCGAATCACGAATCAACTGAATATCATCTATGTGATCGCCCAGCGCCTGATAGTCCGCTATAAGAAAATAAGCGTCGTACTCGTGTTGTAGTCGGACCCAGTTTTCCAGTGCGCCAACGTAGTGACCGATGTGAAGTTGGCCAGTTGGCCGGATGCCGGTCAGGATTCGTTTTCGTCCAGTGTTGTCAGCCATATCTGCCTCAAGCCCCCAAAATCATTCGAAGATTTTCGGGCAAAAAAATACCTCGCTCCCGAAAGGGGCGAGGTTGAAATAGCCACGCGGTGCCACCCTTGTTACCAGGGCGAAAAGCTAATACGTCTCACCTTGATATCTCAAATCAGGCGCCGATCCCGGTTCCCACTAACTGGAACAACGGCCCGAGGCCTTGGGCTCTGATAACGGTGCCCACTCCGGCAAAAACTAATCGGGTGGCGGATGCCATCCCTTTCATCCTGCGGCTCCAAGGTCCATTCGGTAAAGTTCGTGGATACCGGACTCACACCAACTCCGGCTCGCTCGTTCCCGTAACTCGACCTACTAGTCCATGTCACAGCCATTACGAAATCTGATTAACGACGAGTATATGTAGATGCTTCTCGTGGCGTCAAACTTGTGCTACGCGTTAGTACGGGGACAAGAAATCCAAACAGTCACCCGTGACGTTATGGATTCAGAAGGTGGAATGATCCACAATCGACACTCTAATTTAAGAATGCGCTACTGCGACAAGGAGCGAAATCCATATGACTCGGGCCGTGCGTGCGGGGATGGTTCTCGTGATCTCAGCGTTGTTTGTGTTGGTGGCTGCGTGCGGTAGTGACGACACACCACCTGACGCAAAGTTCGCTCCACGCATAGAGGTTTTTGCGCCGATCGACGTGGCTGAGGTCATAGTTACGGATGATGGCGAGCCTGACTATCTGCTCAGGATTGTGTCAGGGCTGCCAAATGGTTGTGCGAAGTATGAAAATATGCATGTGAACGTCGGAATTGGCGTTATCACTGTGAGTGTCATGAACACAATTCCTGAAGATGTTCGCGTGGCCTGCACTGAGATATATGGATCACATGATCGGACGGTTGAATTACAAGGACTTGAAACCGCGACCGATTACGAAATTATCGTCAACAGTGATATCAATCTCACGTTTACCACGGAGGCTGAACCGACAGAGGGGATGCGTTCTGTTCAGGCTCGAATCTTAGATTTCAGACTTGAACTGACGAATAGCAATCCACTGGCCTACGACTTCATCATGAACTCTGGCTTAGAGTCATCATGCATCACCCGTGGTGATGCAAATCAATCACGCTCGGGTGGTCGACTGTTCGGAGACTTGATTCGGATCAACCTCACCAATCTTGAAAATATTGATGCCACAGTAGAGTGCACCGGTGAATTCACGCCGTACGAGACACGTGTGACGCTTCCAGGGGACTTCGTGATCGATGGCGAATACGAGATATTGCTCAACTTTGGCAATGTGTACGAATTCATGGGTGGCTCGACTGTGTTGCGAATCAAGCCGCCTACCAGCTGATCACTCCCGGCTGGTAGTCCGCATCTTCCTCAAACGGGTAAAGAGGACGGCGTCGATGCTTGAAGTTGAACGTCGAAAGGTCGGCGCTTGAGACACCCGCCGTGTCTGCCAAGATGATCTCTCGGGCGATCGGCTCGTACGCGGCCCTCGGGGAGACTACTCCTTTGGCGATCACGATCCGATAGCGCTCGGGAATAATGCCGATCGAATACATCTGCTCCCTTGTCATGTTGCCGACACCTCGCTCTGTGTGCAGCAGGAGCGTGTTTCCTTCACCGAGGCCTCCCGTGGGCGCGAGATCTAGTGCCACGGTTGGCCCGTAGTTGAAAAACCTGAACCCGCCGTGGATCGGCGTGGGCTCTTCAAAACGCCCGTCTGAGATCGCCCGAACATGGCCACTGACCTCGATAGGTATGCCGTGCAGATTATCTGTTTTGCCGCCAACCTTGAGCGTCACGTCAGCGCCTGGACCAGCAGCGATGCACACCTGTACAGATTCCGGGTCGAACAGGCTCATCAGGAGTTCGGAAGCATGTTGTCGCTGTGCTTCCGCCAGTAGATGGGTGGAATCAGCGGAACCGCCGCCGCCGACGTTGTCGCCCATATCCATGATTACGCTCGGTCCTCCATCTGATGGCGCGTTTATCGCCGCGGCCAGCGCTTTGGAAGGCGTAGGAGTGTCGTTGCCGAATAGCGCTCGCCTCTTCCAAGCCCGTTCCGCAAGCCACTGTGCTGCGTCACGTGCCGCACTAACATCGCCGTCCGCGACCACTACGAAAGACACGCCCATCTCGATCACGTCTGCGTACGGATAGCCCTGTCCACAGCTTGCCGAGATAATTCCTGGCCGTTCAATCACGGCTCGGACATCATTCATCACCGTTTTCATTGGCTCGAGTTCGGTGGCCTGTTTGGAGATGTTGATCACCATAGGCAATTGCTCGATCCACTGAACGGGGTTCACTTCGCCGCGAATTGTTTGGACCAGGATCTCGGACGCCTCAACGGCGCGCGCCTTCGGGTCCAGATGTGGGTTGGTTCGATATACGACCGTGGCGTCCACGTTCGCCACCATGGCGCGGGTGATGTTGGAATGTAAGTCAAGGCACATTACAATCGGCGTGTTGGTCCCCACAACCTCCCGGACCCGGGAGGCGATCTCGCCATCCATATCGGGAAATTCTTCCGAAACGGCCGCGCCGTGCTGGCCGAGAAGGATGCCATCAAAAGGCCCTGCGTCCCGAAGCATATCGACCATCTCTCCGACGATTCGATCAAATGCGTCCTTCGTGACAGTACCTGTTGGTCCAGTAAATGCGTGTAACAGGGGTACTAAATCAAATTCGTAACGACCCGCACCTTCAAAGAACCCTGAGATCGTGGAGTTGGCGGTGGCGTGTTGTGCCGTAATCTCGTCTTCCCGCAGCAGCTCAAATTCTTGAAAAGCCTCGTACGTCGTTGGCACCGTTTGAAACGTATTCGTCTCATGCATCATCCCAAGGCAGGCGATCCGCAAATTGAGGTCTCCCTAGTTTGGTTGCTGGCGGGGCGGGTTATTTTAACTACCGGCGATCGGCACTCATCCACGATAGCCTAGTAATTGTCGAGGAACATTAGCACGGTGGCGTGCGTTGCACGCTGCCGTGCGACGCCATAGGCTGGACTGCTGTTAATAAGTCATCTCGCCATTCCCACTTCGCCTATTCAAGTGCCAAAAGCTAGCAAACCGGACAAGCATGTAATCGTGATCGGCGCCGCCGGTGGCATGGGCCTTTGGACCGCTCGCCACTGGTTCGCAGAGCTCGACGATGTAGCGCGCGTCACGCTCTGCGACGTGGAACCCCTCTCGGACAAAGCGCGAGACGTCATTTCGAACGCTCCCGCTTCTATCGAGTACGTGCGAGCTGAGTACAGCACGTCCGGCCTGTCGCTGGTTGATTGGGAAACGGTCGATTCAGCGAGTAACGCTTCTCTGGGCTGGCCAGAGATGTCAAAAATGGACCTCGTCGTGCTCGCCGTACCCCTGTCCGAAATCGGTACCGTTATGGGTGGTTTAAACGGTCAACTGGCAACGGACGCCTGGCTTATCGACATGTCTTCTGTCAAAACAGCCCCGCTGGCAAATATGGTGAAGTTGGCAGGGCCCGGAGTTGCCGTTGTCGGTACACACCCCCTCTTCGGCATTACCGGAAACTCGATTACGGGCAAAACCGTAGCGCTAGTGCCAACGCAGACCGATGACGGCTCGCTGATCAGATGGCTCGATGGAGGACTTCAGCGGCTCGGCGCGATCACCATGAATGTCACGGCTGAGAGGCATGATCGCTACATGCTCATCGCTCAGACAATGACCCATTTCGCACTGATGGCGTTCGGGGATGCCGTCACGAGCTCATTGCAGGGTGATGAATCTTTAGACGAGTTGCGGCAGTTTGGGACTCCGCCGTATCTGGCAATGGGTGCTGTTACAGGTCGACTTCTGACCCAGAACCATGGCTTGTATGCTTCGATCCAACACACTCAAGGCGCGAAAAATATTCGTGAGGTGTTTGCGGAATCGGCGCAGAGACTTGCGAAATCGTTCGCTGAAGGTTCACTGGACGATATCGAAGTGGAACTAGACGGTCTGGCAGATAGATACGGGGCCGCCGAGTTATCCATATCCACCCGACTGTCGGAGGAGATGTTCCGGGCAGGTCGAGTTGACCCGGAAGATGATTTGGAACTCATGGATTCTTGAACCCGGTACGCTTATCCATCCTGAACGAATGCGAATCAGCCGCGAGCATTGCATAATTACTCGCTGCTCCCACCGGCGCCTGAGCTAACGGCGTTATGTGCGAGGCGTCTGGAGACATGATCAAGTTGGCTGAATCAGTAAATAATTTGAACGGCGATGGCATTGAGCCATCAGCCGAGGACCGTATTACGGCGGTCAGAGACGCCGGGCTGCTCGCACTATCGACATCTGAGACGGCCGACGCGTTACAAGACTGGCGTAACCGGTACATCGGTCGAAGTGGAGAGGTCACGCTTCTGCTCAGAGGCGTTGGATCGCTCCCTGCGGAGGAGCGGGCCGGGTTTGGACAGGCGGCGAACCGTCTGAAGAACGAGCTGGAGACCGCGTACGACCAGAGAGAGGCTGCGATAAGCGCTTTCACTGGACCCATAGGTACTATCGACGTGTCGTTGCCCGGCCGTAGTCCTGCAAGGGGGCGTTTGCACCCCATAACGCAGACCATCAGGGAGATCACTGCGGCGTTTGGCGCAATGGGCTTCCAGACCTTTGAGGGGCCGGAGGTCGAGTTTGAAGGTTACAACTTTGATGCAATGAACATCCCGCCGGATCACCCGGCGCGTGAGATGTTCGATACCTTCTGGCTTGACCGGGTTGATGAGGATGGTAACAACAGCATCCTCCTTCGCACCCACACTTCCCCGATGCAGGCCCGCATTATGGAGACTCATGAACCGCCGATTCGGGTTGTCGTGCCCGGGCGTTGCTATCGCTACGAGGCGACCGATGCTAGCCACGAGTGGCACTTCAATCAGGTTGAAGTGATGGCTGTGGATGAGCGCATCACGTTCGCCGACCTGAAGGGCACTCTGTACGAGTTCGCACGGCGGGTGTTTGGGCCGGAACGCAAGGTGCGTTTCCGATGCGACTTTTTCCCCTTTGTGGAACCGGGAGTCGATATGTCTGTCGACTGTTTCAACTGTGATGGCGATCCAGATTGCCGCATCTGTCGCGGTAGCGGATGGCTGGAAATTCTCGGCGCGGGAATGGTCCACCCCGAGGTGCTACGTCGCTCTGGTTACGATCCGAACAGATACACGGGATTCGCTGCCGGGATGGGTGTTGAGCGTGTGGCTATGCTTAAGCACGGAATCGACGATATTCGCCACTTCTACACCAATGACATGCGCTTCCTGAGCCAGTTTTAATGAAAGTTCCAATCTCCTGGCTTGAAGAGTACGTTCCGGTCACCTTACCGCTTGAGGATCTTGCCCATCGGCTGACGATGGCGGGAACCGAGGTTGTATCGGTCGATACGACGTTGTCATTTGACGGAGTGGTAGTTGGGTTGGCGAAAAAGGTTGTCCCTCACCCCAATGCCGATCGCTTGAGGCTCGTGCAGGTGGACGCCGGTGACGAAACGCTGGAGGTCGTGTGCGGCGCGCCAAACATTGCGACAGGCCAGAAGATTGCGTTTGCACGTATCGGTTCGGTTCTGACAGATGCGCATACCGGAGAAGAGCAGAAGCTCAAACGCTCCAAGATTCGGGGTGTTACGTCCAACGGGATGGTCTGTTCTGAGCGCGAACTTGGGATCAGCGACGAGCACGAAGGCATTCTTGTGTTACCGGAAGGCGCGCCTATCGGGATGTCGCTAGGCGATTACCTCGGCGAGACCCTTTTCGATCTTGAGTTGACGCCAAATCGTCCCGACTGCCTTGCCGTAATGGGTGTCGCCCGGGAAGTGGCGGCTCTTACCGGCGAGACTACTACTCCCCCATCGATTCAATATCCAGAATATGGGGCTGATATCGCAACGCTGGCGAAGGTCGAGATCGAAGACACGGATCTGTGTCGACGGTACACGGCGACTTTGATTCAGGGCGTCAAGATTGGTCCCTCACCGGACTGGCTGGCGGACCGTCTGCGAGCGATAGGTGAACGTCCCATCAACAACGTGGTTGATGTGACTAACTACGTAATGTTTGAGCTAGGGCAGCCGCTTCATTCGTTCGACTTCGACTCTCTCAGCGAGGGCCGAATCGTCGTTCGACGCGCCCGACCAGGTGAAACACTGCTCACGCTGGACGGTGAGACGCGAGAACTGACCGACGACAACCTGATGATCGCGGACGCCGGAAAACCGATCGGCCTAGGAGGAATCATCGGCGGCACCGAGTCCGGGATTACCGGCAGTACTACATCTGTGCTCCTCGAAGCCGCCAACTTCGACGGCTCTAATAACCGGCGCTCGGCCAGCAAGTTTGGTATTCGTACAGAAGCGACGCTTCGGTTCGAAAAGAACCTGCGGCCTGAACTTGCCGAGTACGGCGTGAGGCGTGCGACAAAACTGATCCTAGAAGTTGCGGGTGGGACTGTGGCGTCCGGAATAATCGACGAGTGGCCCGAAAGGGCGGGGGCAGTCCAGAAGGTCGAACTGCCGGCCAACGCGATCGAGCGCCTGCTCGGGGTCAGTTATGAGTCTGAAGTCGTTATTTCTACCTTCGAAAGCCTCGGTATGGAGGTCGTTTCCGACAACGGCGCTTACTTCGTCACACCTCCGTACTGGCGCCCGGACATATCTATCCCGGAAGATTTGATCGAGGAACTCTCTCGTGTAATCGGGTACGAGAAGATCCCAACCACGGGGATCACCGGGAGCGTCCCCGTGTGGGAGCCGAACCAGGATCGCGTTTTGCGAGAAGCGATGAAGGATATTCTGTCCGGCTTCGGTATGCAGGAAACGATCTCCTACTCACTCACGACGCCGGAGGCTGAGGCAGATGCCCGCCCGCCCGGGCACGGGCTACAGCCGTTGCAGGTGATGAATCCCCTTTCTGCCGAGCATGCCACACTACGTACCACGCTTCGCCACAGCATCCTGACCGTGCTCTCCCGAAACGCCCGTATCTGGCGCGGACCCCTTTGGATGTTTGAGTCCGGGCGAGTCTATCTTGATCGCGGTGAGGGTATCGGTCTTCCCGACGAGCCCGAAAAGTTTGTCGGAGTAGTGGCCGGTCCCCGATCGGACCTTGAGTGGATGTCCGGAGAGCCCGAATCATCTGATTTCTACGACGCGAAGGGAATCGTCGAATCGCTTCTCAGCGAGTTCGGCGTGACAGCTTCTTTCATTCCTGTGGAAGAGAGCACTTTTGAACTTGGACGATGCGCACAGATAGTGATTCCGTCTGCGGGTCGCGCTGTGATAGGCGTCCTTGGAGAAGTCGCTTCGGATATTCTTTCCAAGTTCGATATCGATACTGCTCCCGTGGCAATGTTTGAACTCGATGTCGAGGCCATTGCAAAACTCCCTGAACTGCAATCACTTGGACAACAGGACTACGTGCCGTTTGGCCGATTCCCTGAGTCGGCCAGAGATCTCGCGCTGGTGATCGACGACAACGCCCCGTCGGCAGAAGTACTGGCGCTCGCTGAACGCAACCGTCTGGTCGTCAGTGCGACGGTATTTGACGTATATCAGGGAGACGCTATCCCCTCCGGAAAGAAGTCCCTCGCCGTTCGGGTGGTGTATCAGGCGCCGGACCGCACTCTTACGGCGGATGAGCTCATCAAAGCCGAGAACTCGATACTCCGGGCTCTTGAACACAATTTCGGTGCCGAGTTAAGGGCACGATAAGCTGATCCAGACGGACGCAGATAAGCTGTAACCCTCATGCACAAAGATCACGTTCACGACCGACCTCACCGCCACCACTATGACGCCGAGATGCTGGATGTCGAAGAGGCGCTTGAGCGAATCATGACCTTCTTCGTACCGCTCCCGGTAGTGGACGTTCCCTTGCTAGAGGCCCTCGGGCAGGTGCTCGCTGTGCCGTTGGTGGCGCCGATCAATATTCCCCCGCTCGATAATTCTGCAATGGATGGGTACGCGCTTCGCGCGCAGGACGTATCGCAAGTGGGAGGCAAATCGCCGCCGGATTTACGCGTTATCGGACACATCCCTGCCGGGACGGTTTCCGATCAGACCGTCGAACCTGGAACGGCGTTACGGATAATGACGGGTGCCCCCATTCCGGATGGAGCGGACACCGTGGTCGCTTTTGAAGACACTGATGAAGTTGAACGTCGTGCCGCCGGCGGGACCATGGAAAAGGTAGGCGTCAGACTTGCAGCGGAGATCGGAGAGAACATCCGGCCTGCGGGCGAAGACGTCCAGCAGGGAAGTGTCGTTCTCGAATCGGGCACGGTCCTACGTGCCTCAGAGCTCGGCGTAGCGGCGTCTCTCGGCATGGAGACAGTTCCCGTGATCCGTCGTCCTGTCGTTGCTGTGCTGGCCACTGGGGACGAGCTCCTAGAGCCTGGGGAGGCCCACCAGCCTGGTAAAATCTACAACTCCAACAATTACTCCGTGGCCGCATCTGTAAGCGCCTTTGGAGGCGTCCCACGGGTAATAGGCGTGGCTCGTGACACAGAGGCCTCTGTGGAGGAAGCGCTGGCGCTAGCGTTGGATGCCGATATGGTTATCACGACCGCCGGCGTGTCCAAGGGCGACTATGACTTCGTGAAGGACGTGCTCGCAAACCGTGGAGAAATTGCACTATGGTCAGTACGCATGCGTCCGGCCAAGCCGCTCGCTTTCGGCGCGCTGGACGCGCCAGATGGGCGACGCGTGCCGCACCTTGGGCTTCCCGGCAACCCGGTGAGCGCTCTGGTTGCATTCGAGCAATTTGCGCGCCCTGCTATACGGAAAATGATGGGCAAGAAGTTCGCGCCGCGACCTACTGTTCAGGCGATTCTCGACGATCCTGTGAACAACTACGATGGGCGCCGAGTCTACGCTCGTGTTGTTGTATACCGTGATAAGGGCGAGTATCGAGCCCGACTGACCGGAAATCAAAGTTCCGGAGTTCTGACCTCTATGGCACGAGCAAATGGCCTTGCCATATGCCCGGATGACCGGTCACGACTTGAAGTGGGCGAGACGGCCACCGTCCAAATGCTGGACTGGCCGGAAGACGTGTTCTAGCCTGAACACTTGAATTTTTATATTTAGCCGTGAGTTGCGACGATCAACCGCGACCATAAACGGAACATCAACCTCAAGTTATCTCGGAGCACCACAATGAGCGATGAACAGACTGTCGAGGCGGTGATCCACCGGTACGCTATCGACGTGAAAGCGTTTGATGCGTCCGGGAAGTCGTTCGCTTTTACCGTGCGAAACAGACGATGCTGGCAGTGCCAGCAGGTTCTCGATGAGATGGAAGTCGTTATCGGCGACGCTAAAGAGCACATGAAGGAGATTTCCTCGTGCTGTTCAGCAAAGCCGGACTATGTTCTTCCCGGAACTCCGTTGACCGAGGCCGTGTTCCGCCTTCTGCTCGCCAAGGGTAACAAGCCGATGACAGCTGAAGAAATCCGGGAGGGCCTGGGAACGGCATGGTCCAGTGTTCTTTACATGAAGGACCTGTCGGACGAGCTGCTTATCAAGCTGGTCGAGAGCGAAAACGCTTACAGCATCGCCCCGATTCCCGTTAAGAAATAACGCCCAAATGCTCTAAAACCGGATCTGAAATCCCGGTGCATTAGACAGAAGCGTTGTTTCAGCGTTTGACCGCTCGACAGTGACAGACTCGACTGTCGCCTCCGGGGGGCCGTTTTTGAGCTGGTTTAGTAGTTTATCGAGCGCGTCCTGATGGCCAGATGCGACCACCTCAATTGATCCGTTGGCCAGGTTACGCACGTGACCGTCTAATCCAAGTACTGTTGCCACGGTACGGACCCAGGCTCGGAAGCCAACGCCCTGAACGGATCCTGCAATGCGCGCCGAAAACATCGGGTCGGTATTAGGATCCGTCATCGTCGGGTCTGAACGTACGCCCGGCCCAAGAGAACGCAGCCCAGTTTTACTCGTCGTCTTCGACAGGCCGCCTGCGTCGTTCGACGCGTGCGGGCTCTGGTGGAGGCAAGGGGGCGGAACTCAAGGTCACAGATTCTTTGCGACCTCCGGATTTTTTCTTCTTGGTTTCTCGTTTGCTCTTATCGCGTGATTTCGCCATGCGTCTGCCTTTCGATCAGAAAAGAGGTCGCGTTTTTATACCTTTTAGAGATGTACACGGCGCAGTGTGGACGGAGGGCTGAGTTTATCAGACCCGTGCTGCTCGCTTTCCAGTGAAAACCATAACGGTTAAGGCTCAGCTCGAACCTTGGGTTTGTAGCGTGATTTCTTGAATTCTGCTTCGTACCACTTGAAAAACAGTATCGTCGCTGCGCCCAGGAGGATGAAGCCGCCAGGCACCCACATGATTAACCCGCCGATATTTTGGTCCTCCTGTGCTTCTAGTCCCCAGTGCAATGGAGTGGTCTCGTAGTGTGAGTAAGCAACGGTGCCGACGAGTGTGAGCAATGCACCAAGCGCTGCGCTTGGTGTGAAAGCGAGCATCAGGTAAAGCAGGCGTTGCGGGTAAGACAGCGGTGTTCGCATCGGTGCCGGACCGACCACAGGCCACCAGAACATCACACCGACGGTCAAAAACATCAGGTGTTCAAAATAATGTAACGGTTCGTTGTGTATCGCCGCCTCGTAGATCGTCGGCAAGTGCCAGATGTACATCGTCAGGATGTACACGATGATCGCTACTTTGGGGAATGTCAGCTTCCGCATGAGCCAGCCGGTCTTGCCGCGCTGTGATACGGACTCGGCAACGCTATGACGAACACCTACCGGAAGCGACCATAAGTAAGCGGCTACAGGGCTCGCGGCCAGCAACAAAGGAGCGGCCACAAGGGTCAGCAGTAGGTGCTGAATCATGTGGAGGAAGAACAGGTCTTCCGCAAGCGCGTCAGGTGGGCCAACAAGCGAGAAGGTCAGCGCGCCAAACCCCAGCAAAGTCATCGTGATCCGCCACCCGGATATAGGGGCAGCGTCGGCTCCCTCGGCGCGTGAGTTCAGTCGATAGAGTCCGAACAGATATGCGCCAAGTACAAAGGCTAGCACCACGGTGACGGGGGACAATAACATCCACTCGCCCCAGAACTCGGAAAACGAGTCGAGCGGCTCACGGCTCTCAGAAGTGATATGGAATAGGGGCACTGACAAGACATTCCTGAGTTTCGAGGCCGAAGTTCACACGAATATAAGGACGAACCATCTGGTTAATCGTGGTCTTATTTGATCGCGTGGGTGATTGCCTGGGGGATGCAGGGTTTACGGAGCGACCATCGGGGCCGGACTTAGCTGGCCCTGCACGGCGAGCATTATTACGAACACGAGGATCGCGATGATGAACCCGGATGTAAAGACCAGCGTTAGTAGGCTTTTATCAAACCTCAAGTGCATGAAGAACGCGACCACTATGATGAACTTGAGAACTGCCAGAAGCAGCATGACGGTCACGAAGAAGGCGCCAAAGAATTCGTCGATCGTGAAGAAATACACTTCGAGGATCGTTAGTACGGCCAGCCACACACCAATGATGGTGTAGAAAAACGGCGTGGCAACTTTACCTCCGTAAGTTACGCGATCCATCCAGCGCCAGACCGGTGGACCTGCGTCTCCGAACGGTCCCTCATTCGGGGGATCCGGATAGGAAGAATCCACCTTTGGAAGAAGGAAGTAGCTGCCACCGTCTTGATAAAACAGCTTGCGCCAAGCTCTTGCAATCGGGTTTGCCATAACTAGTGTCTGCTATCCCCCGACGATCGTCGCGGCGTGGTGGATCGTCTCAATACCTTCACCGTCACTAAAACCGATCAGGTAAATAACGGTGAAGATGACGATCCACACGATGTCAACAAAGTGCCAGTAGAGACCGGCCATTTCGAGGTCTTCGACGGAGCGGCTTGTCAATGCTCCTTTGAAATGGGCGTAAGCCGTGCCAAGGAGCCACAGGACGCCAACGGCGACGTGCAAACCGTGGAATCCAGTGAGGATGAAGAACGTGGTACCAAACAGGTTAGATCGGATCGTCAGGCCTTCGTTTATGAAGGTTGCGAACTCGAACACCTGAAAGCCCAGGAAGATTGCGCCGAGTACGGCGACCGCAAGAATCCAGAACCGAGTTAGCCCCAGCTGGTCTTTTTGTGCGTAATTAAGGGCGAGGACCATCGCCAGACTGCTCATTAGCAAGACGAACGTACTGACAGAGGTTAAAGGGATGTCCAGAATTTCGTTCGGGTAGGGCCCGACGATGCTCTCATTCCTGTAAACCAGGTAGGTGGCGATGAATGATCCGAAGAACAGGCAGTCAGACGCCAGGAACACCCACATGAGCAACTTGCGATTGCTTATGCCGGTATTCGTATCAGCGATATGACCGTGCTGTTCTTGTACTGTGGCGGCTTGCGCCAATTTCGTTTCCCTTAATCCTTATGTACGTTTAATAATCTACGGCTGAATGAGCGCCCTCTAGTGTCCGCCTTCTTCCGTAACCGGCTCGAATATCCAGCCCAAAAGACCCCACATACCGACGACGATACCGACAAGGCTCAACCATGGGAGCTGGAAGTCTGTGCTCGGAATGTCGGCCCGGAAATCCATAAAGCCAACGACACCGATGGACATTCCGAGTGCCACCACAAACGGGTAGTAGGACATGCTTGGGAGATGGATGCTTCCGCCTCCGTGAGTGTCTTCCTCTACCGGTGCAGGCGAGTCAGCCTGCTCTCCGCGTTCATCGTGGAGCAGTTCCGGGTGCTTCGTGTACCAAAAGTCGTCAACCGATTTCACCTGCGGAATGCGAGCGAAATTGTAGGCCGGTGGCGGTGAGGGGATGGACCACTCAAGGGTTCGGCCGTCCCAAGGGTCATCCTCGGCTTTTTGGTTGCTGGATATAGCCCTAATTACGTTAATGATAAATATCAACACACCGACGGCAATGAGGAGCGAACCAACAGTTGCGATCGCGTTGCTCGTCTCCCAGCCCATGCCTTCGGCGTAGGTGGAGACCCGCCGGGGCATACCGTTCAGTCCAAGCCAATGCATCGGACCAAACGTCAGATTGAACCCGATAAGCATGGTCCAAAAATGCCATTTACCGAGCGTCTCGCCAAGCCGTTTTCCTGTCATTTTCGGCCACCAGTAGTAGCCACCAGCAAACAGACCGAGGATCGAACCGCCAAATAGGACGTAATGGAAGTGAGCGACGATGTAGTAAGTGTCTTGTTGTTGTGCGTCTGTCGGCGGCGATGCATGCGTCACGCCGCTCAATCCGCCAATGACGAACATGGCGATGAAGCCGAGCGAAAACAGCATCGATGTGTTGAGGTGGAGTCTACCGCCCCACACCGTGCCCATCCAGTTAAAGATTTTTACCCCTGTAGGCACCGCAATTAACATTGTCGAGATAGTGAATGCAGAGTTTGCGGCCGGACCAAGGCCCACCGTGAACATGTGGTGGCTCCATACGAACCAGCCCATGAATCCGATCACAGCGCCAGCCAGGACGATCGCCGGATACCCAAATAATGGTTTTTTGGAGAAGACGGGCAGCGTCTCAGACACGATGCCCATCGCCGGCAGGATCAGGATGTACACCTCAGGGTGACCGAACAGCCAGAAAAGGTGCTGCCACAAGACCGGGTCGCCACCGGCCACCGGGTTGAAGAAGTTTGTGTCAAGCACCCTGTCGAGGCCGAGCTGGATCAGGGCAACTGCGATGACAGGCATCGCAAGCGCCATTAATACGTTGGTTACAAGAGCCATCCAAACAAATACGGGCATCTTCATCAGGCCCATACCGGGCGCCCGCATGTTCAGGATGGTGACTACAAAGTTAAAGGAAGCGGCCAGTGAGGCGACGCCAAGGATTGTGAGACCTAGTGCCCAGAACGTCACGCCATCACCAGGGCTGTATGTGTTTCCAGTGAGGTTCGCGTAACCAAACCAGCCGGCATCTGGGGCGCCGCCCAGAACGAAGCTCAAGTTCAGGAAGACCGATCCGAAGAGGAATGCCCAGTAGCTAAAACCGTTCAGCCGTGGGAATGCAACGTCACGAGCGCCGATCATCAACGGAATCATCCAGTTGAAGAATGCAGCGGACATCGGCATGACGACCATGAACACCATGGTCGTGCCGTGCATCGTGAAGAGCTGGTTGTAGATCTCAGGGGAGACGAGATCATTCTCGGCGGTATTTAACTGTCCCCGAATAATGAGAGCTTCGATACCGCCGATCAGGAAGTACAGAAATGCTGTCACGCCATACAACGTGCCGATGCGCTTGTGGTCAACCGTGCCTATCCAGCTCCACAAACCTGTGTAGCTGGTCGGGCGACTGATCAACGTTGGAAAGGCGATCGTGGTCAACTATGGCCTCCGGTGTATGGGGCTCGGGCGACCCTGCAAAAGAACAGGTCGTCTTGCGCCTTCCGCACCACCAATTTCCTAGAGTGACTTCAGGTAAGCGATAAGGTCGTTGAGTTCATCGCTCGAAAGCGTGGACCCAAATATCTGTGGCATCACAGAGTCTGGAAAATCTTTCACTATTACTGCGCTGGGGTCGACGATTGATTGATGTATTTCTGCATCACTGCTCCGTGAAGAAAGGCCGGCAAGCCCAGGACCTACAAGGGCACCCGATCCCGTCGAGTGACAGCCGGAGCATCCGCTACTACCGGTAAATACTGCTTCACCCCGCTCCTCAGCGGTACCCTTAGTAGCTCCTCCACTGGAAGTGTCCATGACAGCATCTGCGGCTACGGGCTTCAATTCAAGCAGATATGCCGCCAGCTGACGAACGTCATCCGAGGACAATGAGTTGTTTCGATATGGAGCAGCCAGATCCGCCATACGGTTGCCTTCCTTGACATCGTCAGGGTCGGCAATCCACTTGATAAGGTTCTCTGAGTTCAGTTCAACCAGGCCGGCTCCGAGAGTTGCTCGGGTTGCGAAATGTGTCAGGTTCGGAGCCGGAATGACGGCGGAATCCTCGATGTTTCCGATGAATGCCGTGCGTAGACCCGCGAGCCTAGTACGTTCATTTCGTGCAGCTGGTGCCTGCCATGTATTTGTAGCATGACAACTGCTGCAGTTTGCTGCAAATACCGTTTGGCCGGCCACTGCATCATCGCTGACCAGTTCAACCGGCGGCCGACGCATTGAGTCAAGCCAGTTCTGGAACTCTTCGGGCTCTTCCGCTTTTACCCGGAATCTCATTTTCGCGTGTGCTTCGCCGCAGAACTCTGCGCACTGGCCAAAGAAGAAACCGGCTTCATCGGCCTTCATTGCGAGTTGACGTACATCTCCGGGGATGATGTCGAGCTTACCAGCGAGTTTTGGGACCCAGAAGCTGTGGATAACGTCGTCTGAGTGCATCGTAAAGTTGACCCACTGCCCTACAGGGATGTGAATCTCGTTCGATGTGACGACGTCTTCGCCTGGATAGTCAATTTCCCACCACCACTGGTGGGCACGAACGTTGACTTCCAGAACAGGTCCCTGATCTGAGGGCGGCCCATCGTGATCGTAGATGGTCTTTATCGTCGGAATGGCAATGGCAATAAGGATGAACACCGGGATAATGGTCCAGATGATCTCGAGTTTGGTATTGCCGTGTATTTGTTCGGGTAGAGAATCATCTGATGATCCCCGACGACGGAACTTCAAGATGGAGTAGATCAGCGCGCCTTCTACAAGCACGAAGACCACCACAGCGATCCAGAAGATGAATATGAAGAGACTCGCCTGTGTGTCGGCGATCGGGCCACTGGTACCGAACGTGGACTGGGGATCCTCTTTGTTGCACGCGACCAAGAGGGCCGGGGCAATTGGGATCAGAAACAGCAACCGGGAGCGCAACGGGCGCAGCAGACGACGCAAGTTCATTGCGGAGATATGGGTCCTTCATGGGAGCATTGAATGGAACCGGATAAAAGGGAAGGTCGGCAGCTACCGGAAAGCCATTCGTGCTTTTTTGAACAATCGGCGAAAGGATAGCAGGTGCAATATGGCCCTGCAACAGAGAAAAAGCCAGCCCAACACAAGAAATACGGCGAAAGCGATAATCAAATCAACGACGGCGACTGTGCCACCCATGATTAAATCGGTCCGTGAGTAGCTGCTCAGGAGTCGAGACATCCAATGCCATCAAGCGACCTGCCAGTACTTGTCATAGCTACCCGGAACCCCGGCAAGGTACGTGAATTCCAGCAATTACTGCAAGATTTGCCGTTTCGTATCTTGTCGCTCGAAGATGTTGGTGTGGGAATCGAGGTCGAAGAGACGGGGGACACTTTCGCGGAAAATGCCATCCTTAAGGCTAAGCAGTACCACGCTGCGTCTGGAGAGTTGACGCTGGCTGATGATTCTGGGATCGAGGTAGATGCTTTGGACGGTGCGCCAGGAGTCTATTCCGCTCGATACCTCCGGCCTGGCCAAACCGATGCGGAAGGGAGGGATCACCTGTTAGCACAAATGATGGATGTTCCAGGCTGGAAACGTCAGGCGCGTTACGTTGCCGTTATAGCAATTGTCGGAGACCGTGGCAGGATCCGGCCGCAGCTATTCGAGGGTTCTTGCAAAGGCGCGATAGCGCACGGCCCCATAGGTAGTGGCGGTTTTGGGTACGATCCTATTTTCTGGTTGGGGGCTGAACGCAAAACGATGGCAGAGCTATCAGCACAGGAAAAAGATGCGATCAGTCACCGAGGGATAGCTGTGCGTAAAGCCACGGAGTACCTTCAGTCCATCACTTGAGATACATGCCGATTTCGGAGACGTTACCGGCAATCAGCGCGGCCGATGGCCGTTTTGCCCGGAATCTCGACCACCCGTCGTACAATTGGAAACCATGACTTTCGATAGACCAGACGGCCCGACCGATGTCTTTGGCCGTCATCTGCGCGATCTGCGGATTTCGGTCACCGACAGGTGCAATTTTCGCTGCCCCTACTGCATGCCTTCCGAGGTCTACGGTGAGCGCTATGAGTTCTTGCCAAAACCCGAAATCTTGACGTTCGAAGAGATCGTCAGGCTCGCCAGCCTATTTAGCAGGTTAGGCGTCCGCAAACTTAGGTTGACCGGCGGCGAACCACTGCTCAGGGCCGATCTCCCGAAACTGATCGAGAATCTGATTTTACTAGACGGTATCGAGGATATCGCTCTTACAACAAATGGATATCTCCTCGGAGATCAGGCACAGGCGCTGAAGGACGCGGGCCTCTCTAGGGTGACGGTGAGCTTCGACAGCACGGTCGAAGATGTTTACAAGATGATGAACGGTCGGGACTTCGGAACCGAGCGCGTTCTCGCTGGAATTGCTGCTGCTGAAGATGTTGGCTTGAATCCGATTAAGATCAATGCCGTTGTTCAGAAGGGCGTTAATGACCACACAATTGTGGAGCTCGCTCGCCATTTCAAAGGAACCGGACAGATCGTTAGGTTCATCGAATTTATGGACGTTGGCACGGTCAATTCCTGGGACGCTGAATCGGTCGTAACCGCAGATCAAATTGCCAACGCCATCAACGCCGAGTTTCCGATCACACGAGCGGCTCCCAGCTACCCCGGAGAGGTTGCGACTCGCTGGACCTACGATGATGGATCGGGTGAGGTCGGGATAATTTCGTCGGTCTCAGAGCCTTTCTGTGGTGATTGCACCCGGGCCAGACTCAGTACAGAAGGACTGCTTGTGACGTGCCTGTTCGCCGCTGGCGGAAAAGACCTCAAAGGCCCGATGCGATCTGGAGCCAGTGACACCGAACTGTTGGAGTTGATGACGGGTATCTGGTCGTCTAGGAAAGACCGGTACTCGGAGCTGAGGGCATTTCAGGCTGGACAAGATTCCTCCGCTACGGTCGATAGAGATTCGGCCGCGCGGACTACGGGGGCTCCCATCCCTGACGGGATCAAAAATCTCCGCCGGAAGAAAAGCAAGATTGAGATGTATCAGATAGGCGGCTAATACCGATTATCTGGTTGTCGCGTTTTCTGCCCAATCTGCGGCCGACACCGAATAAACGATCACGTCCTCGGTAGCTGACGCCCCGCGGTCTACCCGAAGAACCTGAAACCCAAGCCTTTCTGCAAGCGCCCGCGCCCGCATGTTCCCGGCGCCGGTGTGTATCGTGACCCCCGACAGTTCAAAATGCGGGATGGCTGCGTCTACGGCGGCGCGGCACGCACGGATCATTAGACCGCGTCCTTCCCACTCCCCACCTATCCAGTAACGAACATCTGCCGTTGCGCTATTGGCTTCCGATTTGGATGGTTCGACGTTCAGAGCCCCCACCAGGGCTCCGGAGTCGTATACAAAAAGTGGAGAACCGAGATCCTTATCGTGATGCGTCAACGATCTAATCAGCTCGGTGGCGTCTTTCCGGGTTCGGACGCGGGAGGACCAGGCTGACCACCATTCGAGTCGATCTCTGTTGGAATCCAACAAGGCGTAGAGTTCTTCCGCGTCGGTTGCACTCGGTCGACGCAGCATCATCTGGTTATCGATCAGTATTGGCGGCGCTCCGAACGTCAACGGGCGGCCTGAAGGATCAACGAATCCCATCGCCTGCGCCCCTCGCCACTCGGAAGTCAGCATGGAGTACACGGCCATGTCCACAAATCCGTTCGGGAGTTTGACCGCCTGCCTCTCGACGCCCTCGTGTACGAATCCAAGACGCTCTGGGACCGCACGGCTTCGCGTGTTTTCGACCGCAGCTCGTATGACGATGCGGTTCATTCCCTGAACTCTTAAAAGTTCATCCACAATCGCAGCACACGAACGGGTGGTGATACCACGCCCTTGCTGGCCTTCTGCCAGCCAGTACCCGACTTCAGCTACGGCGTTTTGCCCTTCAATATGCGCACCGATAACGCCGACCACATTCTTGTCTATGATGATCAGTAGCGGCTTTTCGCCTCCGGTATCCGTGATTCGCTCCTGGAGCCACTTCCGCTCCTGTTCAACCGTTTCAACCGTCAGCAACCCGGGCAGCCACTCCCTTAAATGTGCGCGGTTGGAGTTGATCAACTCAAATAACCCCTCGGCGTCCGACAATGTCGGCGTCCTGAGCGTTATCTCGCTATCAACTCGAATTTCTGTCATGAATAAGACGTTTCAGGTACGAAAAAGGACTGGCTCGTTAGCCAATCTGGGCTCAAGTTAGCAATCCAGTATATGTAGGATCACGAAATTTCGACCGAGACACGATAAACTTTCAGCCTGCGGGTTCATGTTTAATCGTCAGAAATACACCCTCCATGTCTATTGGGCAGGCGTGTTTCACCAACGGACACAAGCACATTGAGTTATCGACTTTTTACAGACGGATCTTGCCTTGGGAATCCTGGACCGGGTGGTTGGGGTGCCGTGCTACGCCTGGATGGGGAAGACGACATTGATCTTTCAGGCGGTGACCCCGACACCACAAATAACCGGATGGAGATGACCGCCGTTGTGCGGGGTCTGGACCAGACTCCGGTCGGATCAGAAGTTCTCATCACTAGCGATAGCTCCTACGTCATCAACACGATGACGAAAGGGTGGAAACGCAAGGTAAATCAGGATCTGTGGGCTGAGTTGGATCGGACCGTCGGCGAACGCCATGTGACCTGGCAATGGGTTAAAGGCCACAACGGACATACGGAGAACGAACGCGCGGACCGATTGGCCGTTGGTGCAGCGGAGGCGATCAGGGACGGCCTAACGCCCCCGATTCAGGCATCAATGGTGATTCCAGAATCTGAAAGTTCAGGGGTGGTTCCTGAAGCTTATGCAGACCACACCCGGGCTGCCGAGGCGGCACTGGCTCGGGCCAAGCGGTTGGTCGAGGCCGGTGAAGATGTCGTAATTCTTAGCGAAACAGATCAAGGTCCGAGCGGCGCCGCGGACAACGATGACGAGCTCCGGCTCACACACATCGATGATACTGGCGCAGCGCGCATGGTGGATGTGAGCGACAAGGTTGAAACCGAACGCGTGGCAATTGCTGGCGGCTCGATCACCATGCAGCCTAAGACGCTGGAGTTGATCAGATCTGGCGGATTTGAGAAGGGTGACGTACTTGCAGTCGCCCGGGTTGCGGGGGTTATGGCGGCTAAAAGCACGTCGCAACTCATACCGCTATGCCACCCGCTCCCACTAACGCAGGTGGTCGTTGAGTTTGATGATTCCGGATCAACTGATCGTATCGATATCAAGGCGACCACGAAAACGACGTATAAAACGGGGGTTGAGATGGAAGCGTTGACCGCTGTGAGCGTGGCGGCGTTGACCATTTATGACATGTGTAAAGCGGTCGATCGCGGGATGCGAATCGGTGATGTACACCTGCTGAGCAAATCAGGCGGCAAAAGTGGTGACTACAAAGCCAGATAAGCTCCAAGAAACGGTCCAAGCGAGCCGGGATCCGCGGGCAAGGTGATATTAAAAGGGTTTGATGTCAATCGCCAACGGAATGAGATTTGCACAACTGCCCGAGACAAAATAAGGCGTCAGGTGAGTCTGGCCTACCGTTGACGGGTATTCCGAAGCGGGGATACCATCGAATACTGGCCCGTTGGCCAAGGGACCGAATTTAGAAATGGCAACGTAGCTCAGTCGGTTAGAGCGGGCGCTTCATAAGCGTCAGGTCGCTGGTTCAAGTCCAGCCGTTGCCACCAATTCTCGGCATTCGGTCTCGGCGCGGTGAACTCTCGATGCCAAATACGGCGGCCGAGTTCGCGGGCGATTAGCTCAGCTGGTTAGAGCGCCTGCCTCACACGCAGGAGGTCGCAGGTTCGAGTCCTGCATCGCCCACCAATTATCGGTTTAGGGTGACAGCGGTACGCCGTCCCCGTACAACATGATCCAGAACTCTCACGACATGTCCGCGCAATTCACGCTTCTGGCCGTTTATAATTCGTAAATTGGTGGACGCCTGCGCATCGGTATCTCATACTTTGTGTGCAGGTCGGCTCAGAACTACGTTCTTTGCGGGCCATCGCACCTCTTGCCGAGGTGGCGAAATGGTAGACGCGCTACGTTCAGGACGTAGTGTCCTTACGGACGTGCGAGTTCGACTCTCGCCCTCGGCACCACCCGCTTTAAGGTTGGCCCAGACCTGCGGGGGGATGGAAATTTCATGCGCCTGTAGCTCAGCGGATAGAGCGCAGCCCTGCGAAGGCTGAAGTCGTGAGTTCAAATCTCACCAGGCGCACCATAATTCTAGATCGCAGGGTCAGGCTTTCAACGGCCGTACCTTAGTTCTAAATCCGGGTAGGCATGCGGGTTCCCGGGCGGTTAGCTCAGCTGGTTAGAGCACCTGCCTTACAAGCAGGGGGTCGCAGGTTCGAGTCCTGCACCGCCCACCACTCGTAAGACAAACGTAAGAAGAGACCCTCGCTTCGGCGGGGGTTTCTTCGTTTGACCCAAAGTTTGGCCCAAACCGAACGGCATTTTGTACGTATAAGCGTGTCCTGGTGAATCATGCGGACGCCCGACCGCAACGCCGCCGATACACCAGTACCACCCACTCTTTAATAAGTGTGTACTACTCAGCGCGCTGAAATTTTGTTTTCGGCGTTAGCGAAGATCAACGGCTCATGCGCACGCACGACGGCCGCGCACATGTCGCCTGCGCGCAAGCAGTGTTCGTAAGAATCGACAATTGCCTTGGCTCTGTAAAGTTGTTTTGTGGCCGCAATCACCCATAGGTGAACTTCACCCACTCAGCAAAGTCTTTGCGTACCAATCGGGCCATCAGTACCGCCAGTTCTCGCCTGACACGTACTCGGGATCGTCAGTGAAGGACAGCCCGCGTCGCTAGGGTGTAAGCCATTCGAGAGATTGACATTGGCGGTCAGGCGGTATTTTCCCAATAGTCGTAGTCAGTCGATGTCGAGCTTCGGCAGTCCCTTCACAATCTTCATCGTCTCCAATGAAACAGTGATCGCTCGCTGGAAGAGTTCAAGGGGGTACTTCGGATTGTTCATCGTCTCGTTCGCGTAATCGTTAGCGTCGTTCGTGATGCCACTATCTTTGTGCGTTTTTACGACCTGTTGCTCCATCACCCATTGCAGGGCAGGCTTGCCGTTTACCACGTACTCGTAGGCTTCAAGAGGGATGTCCCTGATGGTGATGTTGTGGTTGTATATCACCGTCGATTTGTCGACATTCGGTCGCTTGCCTGCGAATTTCATCTGCTCGACGCGGTAGAAGGCTTCTGGTGGGGCAGATGCCAGTAGTTCGCTTTGTAGCGTCACGGGATAGGGGTCAACGTTTTCGTAATTGACGTGAAGCTCGGCGAGTTCTCGACCTAATATCGAGAATTCCATGAAATCCTCGAAGCGCGTGACGGCAGGTATACGAGGCAGTCCTTTGGATAAATTGTTTTGGAATCGCTCCTGATAATTTGTTGAGTGAAGGACACCGTAAATGTAGTAGAACAGATTTTCCTTGGTTATCTGGTCATCTGGGTACGCGTGTTGGAAAAATGCGAGTCCATGGTCTGAGATACCGTCGATCGAGCCATCTTCATGTTCAGTATGTGTCGTGAAAAGCTGCAGATTATTAGGTGGCTTGTCGCCGCCTTGCGGTTCAAACTCGAATAAGCGGAGCGGAAAACACTGGCCTTTTTCCATCATGTCGAGACAGGTGATGAGATCGGTCATCAAACACGAAAACGAGCGCGATCCAATGCCAGTAACCGTGATCACTCGATTTCGTTTGTATTGATTTGGAAATATTTTGGGATTCTGCCCAAGGCGATGCATGAAAATGCGATGCCTCGCGAAGTTTGTTTTGGTAAACGGCCTGTACAGAGATTTTTCGATTGTCAATGATTTAATATCGGCAACCTCTAACCTCGACAAATAGGCGTGTAAACTTGGCGTCCATTTGATCTTTGTCGAATCGTTATTCACGAAATTAGCGACTTTCACGGGTTTGGATTGTCTAGAATATCGCTCCACTTCTTGGTTGTAGAAGCTCAGCGTTGACTCGAAACGCTTCAACAGTCGCTGACTGGAAAAATTGTAAATCCAGGCGTCTCTACCGGTTTCAACACCTCTGGTGTAGTTCGAAAATATGGCGCCGTCGTTTTTATTACTTTTATCGCCGATTGGTATGAATTCGGCAAACGCTGTGTCCCCTTGGTTGATCCAGTCATTTCTTTTGTCTGGGTTGATGGAAATGAAATTGCCTGACGAATTGATCCCTTTAACGCTTCGGTATTCCTGTACGACAGCAAGTTTTTGCTCACGAGTGAAATAATCTTCGATCGTATGTAACAAAATTTTCCCCCGATCAGGAGAATCCGGGTTTTTCACCAGAATCGTAATTGCTACAGGTGTGCGTGTGCCTTCGCCAAAAACATTTCCTCTTTCCTTTCGTCTTTCCTCGCCAGAAGTTCGGGCATTCCCACGCAAGTTGAGCACATAAATGTTTGAATACTCATCTTGCAGAGAGTTTCGAAATCCGTCCGCTGCGCGTCCGTCGATCCATCCAGCATTGGAAACAAAACCGATTACGCCTTTGTCGCCGATACGGTCGCTTGCCCATCTGAAAGCTCTTATGTAACTGTCGTAGAGGGCGTTTTTGTTTGCCGCAGTTGAAGATTTCGCATACGTAGACTCTATTCTTCGGTCCAAAGAGGGATAAGAAACGTTTGCGGCGTTGTCATTGGCGGACGACTGACCAACGGAGTAAGGCGGGTTGCCGATGATTACGGTGATGTCTTTCTCTGATTGAGCTGTACGACGGTCAGCGTTGTCAGGCAGTAGGCTTGCTTCCAGCTCAGGTTGATCTTCATTCATCTGGAATGTGTCGGTCAGCACGATCCCTTGGAACGGCTGGTATTCCGTTTCGTTGGCAAGATCCTGATACACAGCTTCGATGTTGATCGCTGCGATGTAGTAAGCAAGCAACACAATCTCGTTAGCGTGGATTTCGTTCTGGTATTTGTGTGACAACTTGTCAGAAGAGATCAATCCAGATTGCAGCAGTCGTGTAATGAACGTGCCAGTTCCAGTAAATGGGTCGAGGACGTGAACGCCGTCATCTGAAATTGAAGAATTAAACTCTTCTCGTAGGACGTCTTCGACCGAATGGATTATGAAATCCACTACTTCAACCGGGGTGTAAACAATTCCAAGTCGTTGAGTTGTCAGCGGAAACGCGTTTTTGAAGAAGCGATCATAAAGCTCGAGAATCAGTTTCTGCCTGCCAGAGGATGTAACGACATCAGCTGAGCGTCTTTTCACACTCTGGTAGAAGCTTTCAAGTGATTCGGATTCTGTGACGATGTTCTGGTGATACAGGTCAACCAGAATCGAACCCATCGCCTTTGAGATTGCGTTCTCCTCAGTGAATTGATTCCCCTGGAAAAGTGAGTCGAACACAGGCCTAGTGATGATGTGTTGAGCGAGCATCTCGACTGCATCGCCCTCGGATATTTCGGGATTAAGTTCGTCTCTAAGTTCGTTGAGAAACGCTAAAAATGACTCACGCTCCGGCGTTCCTGAGTTCAAGACCAACGCGTTGATTCTCGTTATGTGCTGCTGGGCGATCTTCGCAATGTCAGTCGCCCATGTCTCCCAATAATCGCGTGTTCCGCATTTTTCAACGATCTTCGCCTTGATGGCCTGAGTCAGGTCAGCCAGAACGAACGCAAACTGTTCCCCCTCCGGCGTGTCGGATTCCTGTGTTTGCGAGCCATCACCGATTAGTTCAACGGCACCTTTCGATTGCGTTTCGCCGGAAGTGGTCTTGACGTCCTCCACTACTGCTGTAGTGGCTTCCAGTTCCATTTGTGACCCGACTCCTACGATCTCCAACCTGTCAGAAACATCTTCACCCAAACCAATCCGATTTATGGTGCTGTCGAACCGTTCATCGTGCGCTCGTAGTGCGTTCAATATCTGCCAGACGACTCGGTATTTGTCGTTGTTGTTGAGCGCAGTCGCCGGGTCCACGCCCGGAGCCACTGTAACGGGCAATATGACGTATCCGAGATCTTTACCTTCGGCTTTGCGCATGACCCTGCCCACAGCCTGAACAACGTCGATCTGGCTCTTACGAGGGTGCAGGAACATGATCGCGTCCAGAGCTGGGACATCGACTCCTTCAGAAAGGCATCGCACGTTCGTTAAGACTCTGCACTGATTGTTCTCAATGTCGTCTTTCAACCAGTTGAGCGATTCAGTTCGTCGCGCAGCATTGAAAGTGCCGTCTACGTGCGAGATTTCAACTTCTAAGTGCGCCTTGTTTTCGTAGTTCACGTCCTCACTGGTCTCGTATTCAGTGACGACGTTGTTGAACTCCGATTCGATCATCTTCGACAGCTTGATGTTTTGACTGAACGCCAGTGCGCGCTTCATCGGCGTTTGAGACAGATTTGTCGAATCCGTGCCATTACGATTTTCTTCCAGACCGATTTTGGCTAACGCTTTGTAACAGCCGACAATCTTTGTGGCGTCATCGAGTTTTAACTCGTTACCTTCAATAAAGCTGCGCTGGAGCCGTTCACTGACGACCCCCTCGTCTACCGCAAGCACGACGACTTTGTAGTCAGTCAAAAGATTGTTTTCGACCGCCCATCCGAACCCGCGGTAGAAAAACGTTGTGCCGAAGGTCTCCTCATCGTCCATAGAGGCGAGTTCAACATCGCCCTCATCAGCCTTCCTTTTGGCTCGTTCACCAAATATGCGAGGGGTTGCGGTCATGTAGAGCCGCTTTTTAGCTTGCACGTACTCGTTGTTGTGTATTCGGACGAAATTCGACTCATCCTCGCCAATCAGTGTTGCCCCTGTCGTGCGGTGAGCTTCATCACATACAACTAGATCAAATTCGCCCATGCCGAACTTATTCTGAGCCTGCGATATCACATCGATCGACTGATACGTGGAAAAAACGACCGTCATATTGTCGGGGTCGGCATTAGTCACTTGTTCAGCCAGTGCGGATGCGTCGGTAGTCGCAGGAAACGCAAGCTCGTTGAGACTGACTTCGATCTCATCATCGCTCGGTTTTCGTCTGCCTACGTGAACATCTGAACATGCTGAAAATGCAGTAAATTCATTTTCCGAGTCGTTCTTCCACTCACGAATTGTTTGGGACATCAACGCGAGCGAGGGAACCATGTAAAGAATATTTTTGCCCGCACCGAACAGGGTTTCAGCAATTACCAGGCTCGTAAACGTTTTGCCTGTGCCACAAGCCATGATCAACTTGCCGCGATCATGCTCATTGAAACCGTCTCTTACCGCCTCAACCGCCTGTATCTGGTGGTCGAACGGCTGTTTTTTACCCCGAAGCCGCACACGATTGTCGGTTCGGTAAGCAGCCCAATCGATGCGACTATCTTCGAGTTCGTTGGTTTGAATTCGAAGGTATTCTTTGTCGAGATTGTCAAAGACAGACTGTGCGTTTTTACCGATTGACTGGTTCGACGTGTCAATAAGGACAAGACGCTTGAAGTCAGAAGATGCAGAAGCGGAAATGAACGAATCGAGATCACCCTTGGATATGCTGTGGTCTGGGTCGTAAAACTTGCACTGAATCGCCGCATAGCCGGACCCGTCCGCAAGTTCGGCAACGAGGTCAATACCTATGTCACGACTGCTGTACCCCGGTCGGTTTCTCGCCCAATCCTCGTATCGCCAAACCCGTGAGTACTGTTGGGTTTGGGTCGAATCATGCTCAAAGAAAACTTTGGCGAGTCCTTCGAAAGCGGAACCGAGTTCGGTGTCGTTCACAGCGGTTTGACGGATTTGGGTTAAGGCTTGAAACAGTTCTGACATGTTCAGTTCTTTACGAATAGTGAGGTCCAGAGAAGCCCAGACCGCTCGTGAGCCGCATTATAAGTTCATGGCAATAGCCGAATGTACCGGTGACCTGCCCCCTGAAGCGGTACCAGGGATTATGTTAGTCCAGCCGCCTCTGGGGGTCAGGTCGCGGAGGGTTGGTCAAAAATAAGTCGTAGCTGATATCCAGACGCAAGGTGATACTCCGGCTCCCTAGACCTGCCTTAGACAGGCTCAAAACTCTCTCCAGGTCCTCTCTCGACAGAGATCGGGGGCGGCCGATTCTGCATCTACCCACTCCTGCTACTCCCCAAAGCACTGCCGGTACAGTTCTTCGTAATATTCCTCGTTGCAGTACTCGCACGCCAGCCGGGTGTCGAACCGTCCATCAGGCGCTGCTTCCTTGCAGTCCACACGCTTCAGGCGGGTGTCCGGATCATCAACGGGGCCAGACAGGCAGAAGTCCACACAAAAACGATCTCGCAAAGTCGCGTCTACGACGAGTAAGTCCTCGTGCATAGCCACATACCAGGCGGGTGGGAGGAACGGACCACCATGAGCGCTGCCCTCTTCGATGAAGCGTCCGTGCTCGGCACGTAGCTGCGCCATGATCGACCGCCACCGTTGTATGCCCTTCACCACGTAGTCACGAGTCTGAATGTCAGCGCCCAAGGCAGCAGCGGCCTCAGCGACCAGCACCTCGTCTAATCCCTCTGCAGCTACTAGTGTTGCCCGCGGTCCGTCAGGGTCGGGTCTTATAGCGAGGCCACGTGTGGCTTTCAGCAGTTCTATGGCGGGGGCGGAGGTCACAGTGGCATCACCGCCTGCACGGTTTCGGCTGCGCTGTCACGTCCGGTCGAAGTCGTCAAAGTGTCAAAGTCGGCTTCAAACTCAGTTTGATCGGGAGTTTGAGAGTTTGAGTGGTACGACTCAACCTGCTCGGCGGTCGGGAGTGACACCATTTCGGGGAGGGTGTTGTCCACCATGAGCGGATAAGTTTGATCATCGCGACGAGCACCCCGTTTCACAAGCCCGATCTTCCTCAGGGTGCTTACCCTGGAAGAGGTCGCCGATTCTCCCAGCCCGAGCATGGAGGCCAGCTCTGCGTTCGTGATTTCAGGATTCTCGTTTATTAATCGGTGCGTCTCCCGCATCGCTGGCGTTAGGCCGCCGCTCGTGACCATCTGGAACGCCGGTGCGATGGCTTCCCGCACGGTGACGTAATCCTCGATCTCGGCCACGAGATATCCGTCTTCGTCGAGTCGACGCTGATGGCGTCGAAGAAGAGCCACTATGGCGGTGGCGGTCAATATCCATCCTAGGTCGCGCTTGTAACGGTTATTGGATCGTGCTGATCTCGGCGTTACGAGCCAGATGGCGTCAGCGAACGGGATGACAACCTCGGGAAGCTCTTCAAGATCTAAGAGTCGCTGGAGCTTCGGCCAGGCCGTCGAGGGAGGAGAGAACTGCCGCGTGCGGTTCCACTTCGACGCGATCACGTCATGCGTGGCTTCGTTCTGCTTCCAGTCATCGGGGACCGGGTAGGACATTACGCGGGTCGAGGTCTCGTCCTGGAGTGGTTTGGTGCCGGTAACGACAATGCTCGCCGGTCCGCCTCGGTCGTACGTCACGGCCTTTCGCTTCCCCGAGTTGTCAGGCTCGGTGGTGTTGTAGCGGAAGAATCCTTCTGACATGAACTCCCGCATACAGGACGCGATCTCGCCATCGCCCTGCGGCAGCGAGTTCCATTCCTTCACGAACGCCGCCACGTTAGTCAATGAACGTGTATCCCTGGTCCAGAAACCCGGCGTCGCGGCTTCGATGTTGATGATCGACTGCTCGCCGACGAACTTTGCACCCTGCTTGGCGATGTGCGTTTTTCCTGCGGACGAGTCACCGTACAGATACAGGGCCAGGGGGTTGGGCATTACCCGGCTGCTCATAGTGATGTAGGCGGCAATTACAGGAGCGGGATCGCCGCCGAACTCGTCACGTGCGACTTCTTGCTTCAGGGTCTCGAATAAATCAGGCTCGGCCAGTAGCCGTTGGACTTCGGGATCAACGAGGATCTCGGCGATCACGGCCTGACGTTCTTCCTCTGCTAGTACTTCCACAGCGAGCGGTGCGATGTCCATAGCGTCTTCGATGAAAGCCTTCAGTGCCTCAGCACCTTCGGATCGGTACATGTCTGCTGGGTCGTCGTAGTCCGGGTGCGAGATGACCTTGGCTTCGGGAACTTGGTCCGAAACGGTACGGATGAAGTCGGTACCGGACGTACCGTGCTCCCGCCATAGGCACACTTCGCAAGTTGCGTACAGAGGCGCGTACTTCTCATGGAATGTGGTTGCACCGGGGATGCCGTTAGCCGGGACTCCGGCTTCATGGCAGACGATCACGTCGCCCACACCTTCGACTAATAAGATCAAGTCGAGGGCGGTCGGATCGTGGACGTTGATACCGAAAGGTGTGAAGCCTGGGCCTTCGTAATCGTCTGGCAGGTCGGCCCAGCGCCACTTCTTGTCCTCTGCGTCGCGCCTGATCTGCCGCCTGATCTCGGGACGGGTTTCGTCCTCTGCCTTTTCAAGAGAGTGATACGGGAGGGTGACGACTTCATGGCCGTTCCACGTCTCGTCGCGGGCGTCAAACTCTCGAAGTCGGTCTTCAGGGATGCCGTAGTACTCGGCCAGGACCTCGATGTTCACGATCGCACGCCCAGAGCCTGTGCGACTTCTGTGGGAGAGAAGTTGCGCCCACACTCAGACCAGCACTTTGCAGCGCCGCTCTCGAAGACGACAAGGTTGCGGTTGCGACCAGCGTGGAAAACGCACGGGATACGGAAGCGCCCTCTTTCCTCTTTGACACGCCCGAAGCGGACGTGCGCTGCCGCAAGCAGGTCGGCGTATATGTACTGCGTAGAGGATGTCATCGCCCGGCCTCCACGATCGCCATTTCCTGCTCCGCCCAGCGTTCCACCAGATCAAGGACGCTCGCGCGTGCGTAACGAACGGACCCCGTCTTGCCAGGTGACAGTCTGACTCTCGTCAGATCGCCTGACTTCGCCAAACGTTGAAGTTCGGCGGCGGATATACCTAAGGTCGCTTTGACGACCGCTCCTTTTAACAGAGCACCAGATGGGAGCTGTTTATCAACTTGCTTGAGAAGAGACTGAACGTCCATGGTCGGTTTCCTCCTGAGGACCGACTACGGTGTGAGTGCACCTGTACGGCTGTGGATGCGTGATCTATACTGAGGCTATAAATGATCCATATCCAGTATTTGATGATCCGATATTTAAGGTTTCATGTTGATGGCTGATCCAGTTTTATACGCTCAAGTGGTTGACAAGATGGTGGCAGCGCAGTGGAGCTTGGGGCCTCGTCCGTTACACAAAGCACTTATCGCTGCAGGCGTGGCGACGAGTTACGGAGCTGTCTACCGCGCCCGTATGCGAGCGCTTCAAGAGCACGACGTAGATACGTCATCGATGAAACGAATCAACTGGCGGACGTTCTTCGATCTCAACGAATGGCAGTTGCCAGATCAAGCGGATAGAGACGAAACGTTCGCGCTGTTGTTGCGGTTCGATACCGTCTCCCGGGCGTTTTTCCACCGTGGTTTACCGGCAGATGGCGTCAAACACGCCCTCCCGTTTTTGACTCGGCTCTCGGAGCATGATCCGTTCGTGGCGGTTTATCTGATCTGGGAACTCGGTTGCCGTTACGCCTTGATAAAGCAACGAGACGCGTTACGCGAAGCCGGTGTGACCGTCCCCAAGATATTCGATACGGACAAAGTCTTCGCTGATGTTGAGGCTTATCTGGCGTTCGCCCCGTGGACGGATACCGGACTCGGCGGCGGGCAATATCAACGGCTCGTAGACCGCGGAATTGTGCCGTCCTTGCACACCTGGGCTATGTTCGTAGCCCCGCTTTGTGTGAGCGACGCGGAAGTACCGCACGTGAGGTTGTTACGGGAGTGGGTGCACTTCTCGCTCTGGAATCCCCCACAAACCGTAGTAGAAGATTTTGTAAATCCAGATACGAGGCCACGGTTTGCGATAGACGGGCGACCGATTAATTGGAACACCGTGATCCACCTCGCTGAGAAATGGGATCGAGACGCGTGGAAGGAGCAACAACAAGATGCTTAAACGAACTAGGAAAGCCGGACAGGGGGAGGGATACATCGGCCTGCGGAAAGATGGCAGGTGGGAGTTCAAGATCCGTCTCGATGGCGTGGGCTACCAGGGCTATGCCAAATCTAAAACCGAGGTGCGTCAGAAACGGGATGAGGCGAAAAGGCTTCACGCCTCCGGGCGGTCGCTGCCGAAGACTATGCGTTTTTCGGAGCTTGCCGAGCGCTGGTTTCAGGCCAAACTTGCTTCAGGAGACTGGCAGTCCTCTGCGACCGCTGAATCGCATCGATATCAACGGTCCCTGATCCTCCCTCGAATCGGTCACGTCAAAATCGACAAGTTGAACGTTGCTCACCTGGAAGATTTGTACGCCGCCTTGCTGCAAACGCGTGCAACTTCCACGGTCAATCAGACGGCTCGAACGATGTCGAACATACTCGGCTGGGCGTGGAAGCGTGATTGGGTCTTCGAGAACATCGCTAAGAAGGCGTCAACGCCGAGCGCAACAACGCGGCCGAAAGTGATCCTCTCGAAAGCGGAGGCGAATAAGCTGATCGAGGGCAGCGCCGATGTCCCAAACGGGCTGACTATCGAAGTAATGTTGCTCACAGGGATGAGGCTTCAGGAACTGCTCAATATCCGTTGGTCCGACGTGGACCTCAGCGCTCGTACGATCACCGTATCCGTCAGCAAAGGCCGAACGGCGGGTAGTGGGCGTGTGCTCCCCTTGGAACCGATGTTGGCGGCCAAACTAACGAAGCATCGTGCTGAGCAGAACGAACAAGCGCTGAGACTAGGACCGAGTTGGCAAGACGAGGATATTGTATTTGCCAGCCAGATCGGGACCGCGATCAACCCGCCGAACATCCGAAACCGAATCCTCAAACCCTTGGTGAAAGCGTTGGACCTACCCGCTGTAACCCCGCACAGCTTGCGTCATTGGTACGGTTCGTACCTGATCAGCCTGGGCGTCCCGATTACGACGGTCAGTGCGCTTATGGGACATTCCAACCCGGCTACAACGATGCGAATCTACGCTCACGACCTGCGAGAAGACGTGATCTACGTCGGCGATAAGCTGTCCGCCTTGCGTGCCGTTTGACCCAGCCATTGACCCAAACCGGCTAACTGATTAGGTCTGAGTGCCTCTGATTCAGACATTGGGGCCGTCGTGGCTAGAATAGGATGGCGCCCGGGACGATATGAGCGCCTGCGAGGGCTGTCGAAAGGTCCTTACAAGCAGGGGGTCGCAGGTTCGAGTCCTGCACCGCCCACCACTCGTAAAACATATGCAAGAACAAAAAGAGGCCTCGGACCGCAGTCCGAGGCCTCTTTTCACCATAACGACAAATTAGTCGGTTATCAGTTGACGGCCTATCAGAATAAACCAGAGCGTACCGACGATGAATGCAATCCCGGTTACAGCGTTCATATCTTTCGCTGAATCGGGTGCAAATGCGGTTACGACTGACGACACGACAACTACAACCCCAGATAGGGTTGCGATGTAGGCGAGGTTGGAGTTGATTTCTTCCCTTGTGGAAGCCCCAATCGCGATCAGGACCAGTCCAGCACCAAACGTTAAGGCAGAGATGACATTTATAGCGAATATCGCCTCGGCGCCAGCGTCGGCTGCCACACCGCCTGATATTGACATTGAGAATGCACTAGCCAGTACCCATCCGAAGGTGCCGGCCATCACCATGGGAAGTCCGAGTCGGGCGACCGCGTGACCACTGCCGCCGGCCATGTTCTGTACGAAAAACATGATGCCGGATAGAAACACCAGGACTCCAACTGGAATAAGAAGTGACGTCAGGGTCCCTAATTCAGGGTTATCTACTAGCAGTTTCACGACAGCCGTAGAGTCGATTGGATCTGCCGTGCTTCCACCTATCCCCAGAATTCCACCGGGTTGGATGAAGTAACAAACCAGCGCAAGAATTGGCCCTATGATCAGGGAATAGCCAGCCAGTTTGGTAACGGAAATGTCCCCCATGGATCATTCTCCTACTATCTATGTAAAATCAGGTGTTGAGTCCGCCTGATGAATGTCCTTACCCGTATTGAACTAGATCGTCTCGGGATGGACCCACGGATGCTATCGGTTGTCATTCTAAAAATGCATTCAAGACTCGTAACGCATTAACTTGAGTTTGTGACCTTTATCTAGGGGGAGGGCACGGGCCGGCGAGGCAGTGTGATGTGATTGGTGTGGACCAACATCTCTGCAGCGACTTGTAGAGGGCATCCCTCAAGGGGACGTTCACATTGACAGTCTGGCTCGCAAGAATCGCCCACCATCTCGTGCGTCGGGTTAGCGTCTGTCGAAATTAGCCGCCATGAAACCACGGCACTTACCGATCCGTAATGACCGCCAGTGAGAGGGATCCATTTGGCTACGGTAACCGGCCCCGAACTACTAGCACGGCGAATAGTTCAAAACGTCGAAAAGGTGATAGTCGGCAAGACCGAAGTCATTGAACTTGTCGTTATTGCCTTAATTGCCCGTGGGCATGCTTTGATCGAAGACGTGCCAGGCGTTGGCAAGACGATGCTCGCCCGTAGCATCGCCCGGTCAGTGGGATGTGACTTCCAACGAATACAGTTCACGCCAGACCTTTTACCGAGCGACATCACCGGGGTCTCTTTTTACAATCAGAAGACCTCTGAGTTTGAGTTCAGGCCCGGGCCGATCCTTTCCCAGATCGTCCTCGCAGATGAGATTAATCGGGCGACCCCAAAGACGCAGTCAGCGCTGCTGGAGGCGATGGCAGAACGCCAGGTCACCGTGGAAGGTGTGACGCACAGGCTCGCAGACCCGTTCATGGTGATGGCGACCCAGAACCCGATCGAGTACGAGGGCACATTTCCGCTACCTGAGGCACAACTGGACCGTTTCTTCCTGCGTGTCAGAGTCGGCTACCCGACCCTCGACCAGGAGATCGCCATTTTGGACAGTCAGATCCTAGGCGAACCGATAGACGATCTGACGGCGGTGGCTAACCCCGACGACATTATTCAACTCCAGAACGCAGCGCGTGCCGTGTACGTTCATGATCTGATCAAGGAATACATTGTCGCCCTCACAAACTGCACGCGTGACCTCCCGGACGCCTCCCTCGGTGTATCACCGAGAGCTTCGCTGGCTCTTATGCGCGGTGCGCAGGCACGTTCCATGATCGATGGACGTGACTTCGCCTCACCGGACGACGTGAAGTCCATCGCAAAGGCGGTGATGTCGCACCGGCTGATCATTTCACCAGCCGCCCGAATGCGCGGGGTAAGCGGCGAGGACCTGATCAGTGAGGTACTTGACAGTGTTCCGGTACCGGGCGCCGAGGTCGGCGGTCCAGCCCGGAGTTAGGCGTCCACTTTTTGATTGCACGACCAGCAACTTCCGATCGTTCAAGACGATGTTCAGGCGCTCCTACTCGGTCCCGCAACGGTCACTTTTTGGACTGGTTGTATGAGCATCGCCGTGCGGCGATAGTCGTCTTTGTCATCATCTTGACCTTCATGTCCGGGATGGGAACGGGATTCACGCTCTCGTTTAGGCTTGGCTATGTCCTTGTCATCATGCTGGCCATTGCATTTATCTGGTCGCGGATAGGTTTTGCGCGCATCAATGCCCGAGTCCGTCGCCCAACCCGGCCGATGCGCGTGGGCGAACAATTGTCGGAAACGGTCGAGATCTCCAACAACGGCGGACTACCAAACCCGTGGATAGAGATCGAAGAATTGACAGACATTCCCGGCGTGATGGCCGGCCGGATAATCGACATGCCGGGCGTAATCGTGCATCGACGTTTTCAGGTCGATGCGCTCATGGCCCAGCGCGGCGAGTTCACACTCGGCCCTCTTGTCGTTCGATCCGCAGACCCGTTCGGTCTGTTTCCAAACTCACGTGAATATCAAGGTTCGGACCGTCTGCTTGTTTACCCGCAGGCAGTACCCATTCCGGACTACGCGATGGTAAACCTCAATTTAAGCGGTGACGCTGGTGATCGCCGCAGAACTCATCTCGCCTCGCCTCACGTGTCTTCGGTTCGCGATTATGTTGCCGGCGACAGTATGAGCCGGATTCACTGGGCCAGCACCGCCCGGCAGTCCAAGTTGATGGTCAAGCTTTTTGATCAGGGTGAGGCTGGGGAGGTATGGGTGGTGTTTGACCAGCATGCTTCCACCGTCGCCGGTCGTAACGCCGAGTCTGCTGACGAGTACGGGGCAACCATCGCAATTTCCACTATCGAAAAATACCAGCGGATGCAGCTTCCGGTCGGCTATCTCTCGTACGGTAGCGAACCGATAACGCGACTCCCCGTGCGCGGGGGATCTCAACTTGAAGAGATCACGCGAAACATCGCTATCAGCAAGCCAGAAGGCGGTGTGGGACTGGTCGATATCCTCGCAGAACTTGAGCCATCGGTTGGCTCCAACACTGCGCTTGTAGTGATTACGGCTTCGGGATCGGTCGCATCCCCTGGCCACTGGGTCAGTGCGCTTCATGGGTTCGCCAGACGCGGTGTGAACATTACTGTGGCGCTGTTGGACCGAGAATCATTCTTGGATATAGATCAGCGATCTGGAGGTAACGACGATTCCAACCGAGATGTGCTTGCCGATTTGGTAGGCGCCGGGATTAGGACATATCACATCAAACAGGGTCAACCGGTGGACGTATCTTTGACAGATCGGGTTCACGAATCCCAGATCTCCCTCCCGGTTGTTGACGAGGACGGAGTGATCGAGCAGATAGGGGTCCAAGTGGGGGATCGGGAATGAGCACCGGTTCGGTGAACCTGCCCGGGGCGTCCGTATCAAGTGAACCCGGCGTGGCTGCCCGAGTTAAGAAGAGCCTGCGGTTGATAGGGCGTATAGCGGGTATCAGCGGCGCTGAAGGGCTGGTCACGTATGTTCTTCTCGGTTTGATGGCGCTTGTCGTCGCGTGGTCCGTTCAGCTTGCCGGTTGGGGGGACTCACCGGTTCTCATATGGACCGTGCTTGCTGGGACAGCGCTCGGGGTTGCGTTCGCTAGACTCGTTGGTCCCTGGCCGTTGCGCCATCTCATTGGCATTTTGGCCGGGGTGCCTTTCTCGATATGGCAGGTATCATCCAGCGCGGACGGCTCTCACGTATTCGCTCGATTTGGAGATACATGGACCAGACTCGATATCTGGTTTGATGTCGCACAGGCAGACGGTATAAGCACCGATCCCCTGCCGTTCAGCGTCTTCCTCTCCGTAATCGCATGGCTCGTTGCTTACTCTGCTGGTTGGAGCCTTTTCAAGTGGAGAACACCGTGGGCGCCGTCGTTCATATTCGGGATAGCACTTCTCACAAATCTGAGTTACAGATTCGGCGACTTCGAATATACGTTCTACTTCTTCGCCGCAATAGCGATCGCAATGTTCGTCCACCTGACACTGGTCAACACGCGACGGCGATGGGACGCCGCAGGAATCCAGTACTCGCATGCGATCAGCCTGGACAGGATCTTGGCGCCCATCGTGATCGGAGCTATCGTCGTTGCCATCGCCGGGTTCATGCCCATGTACAAGATCAGGCCGGAAACGCTTGACCGTGCGTGGGGCGCTATGAAAGACCCGTTCCGTGCCATGTGGGAGGATCAGGCGCTGCGGCTTTTCCCGAACGTCGGAGGCGTAAGCTCTGGCGATTCCCGCGCGTTTGATCAAGTATTGGCGTTCAAGGGTCGGATCAAGTTCAAACAGACGCCACTTTTCTTCGTCGAGACCAGATACGAGACTCTCAATCCAGCGCGCACCTACTCGGTTTATACGTCACAAGGCTGGCTGGCAGGACCTGTCACTCAGTTCAATCGGCAGCCGGCTGATACGCTTCCAATTGAGGAAACCCTTCTTGAGCGTGTGGCCCTCGAGCAACGCATTTTTGCGGGCGACAATAAATTAGGGTTTGCCGTTCCGGGTGACTACGCGCTCAACGTCGACCGCCCATACATATCTGAAGAACTGCCACCGCTGAGAGTCAGACTGAATATGGTGGAAGGCGAGCTCGATCCAAACCTCCCTGATGATGTGCTTACGTACGCGGATGCTCTTCGCGATATCTATTTGGAGCCTGACTTACTCGGCAACGACCCGGTCGAGGAGGTAGTCGGAAATCTATTACCGCCGGATCTCGAAATCATCGAGTTTCAAAAGAAGAACGGCGCGCTGGAATCGATAACTGTCCAGCGCATCACGGAGCCGATTTTTGATCAAGTGGCGGCACGATTTATCGACCGTGTTGTACCGGGCGAGTCGGTTCTCGTTAAACGTTTGATATCACAGGCGACGGAAGAACAACTGGACCAAGCTGGCGTTGAATACCCACTCTGGGTAACAGACCGTTATCTCCAACTGCCTGAGACGCTCCCAGATCAAGTTGTAGCCCTCACAAACCAGATCGTCACGGAAGCAAAGGCTGTGACTCCGTACGAAATGTCTGTGGCGCTGATAGAACACCTGCGGGCCTTCGGTTACAGTCAGGATATCGACGGTCCGGGTCCCGAGCAGGATGGCGTCTCGTATTTCCTGTTCGACACTGCACTGGAACCGTGCCAGGGGGAGTCCGTCGGGTCTCGGTGTGACGACGATCGCCCTAAGGGCTACTCTCAGTACTTTGGTTCGGCGCTTGCTGTGATGTTGCGCATCCAGGGGGTGCCGGCGCGGATGGTGTCTGGATTCCAGTCAGGTGTATTCGACCCGATACGCGGCGGGGTCGTGATCCGGGACGCCGATAGGCACGGCTGGGCTCAGGCGTACTTCCCCGACTACGGTTGGATCGACCTTGAGTCGACGCCAGGAGCGCCACAGTTGGTGCGTGGTGCGTTGCCTGATCTGGAGGTCGAGTACTTCGAGGGGCCAGATTCATTTGCGGCCGGTGCTGACCTGTTCATCGAAACCGGTGAGTCTCCACTTGGCTCCGGAGAGGGCCCCGATTTCGACGAAGTGCTGAGGACCTCTCGACCTGAGAACCCTGCGTTGCTATGGCCGTTCGCTGCGGGAGTGGCAGTTGTACTGATGTTAGTCGGTGGCGTTATCGGATGGCGCTGGCGGTTCTGGGACATGTCCTCAACTGGTCGTGCATATGCAGGAATGTCTCGATTAGGCTGGCTCTCGGGAACGGGTAAACGAAACTATGAGACGCCCATGGAATACGCATTACGTCTCGGCGGAACGGCCGCCGATGCCGATGAGGGCGGCCAGATGATAGCTAAGGCCTTTGCGCTTGAGGTTTACAGTGCCGGAGAGGTTCCTGATCAGGTACATCAGATGGTTCAGGATGAGTGGCCCGCCGTCCGATTGGCGCTGATCCGCCGTTCGTTATTACGTTTGATTGGGGTAAAACCGCGGCCACCGCTCAGGGTGGCGCTCGCAAACCCTGTAAAGCAACCGTTGTACTCCCGGACAACTAGCACAGAGGCGTCTGGTGGCCAGGATCAGGTCTCGTCCTAGGTAGCCGGAGGATCTGATACGGATGGCGATAGATCTCGACGACTCGGAATCCAGTCCTGTTATTGGTCTCGTGTCATAGCGTTGTGGGAAGCAACCGATGACTCCACGGTTTCGTGGGAAGGATTGGGCTTCCACTCAAGGCGCGTTTACAGCAGGTGGAAGACCATCTGAAGACACCCTAAGGCGTGCAATTCAGGCTGCTTTTGTGAGGGGTTGTTCAGTCGAAATGGCCGGTAGTTCCCGGCTTGTCGATGCTAATTTCGGAGAGGTTTATCAGCGTCTCTAGCGCGTCGCGGGCGACCTCGGCATCTTCCTGCGGCGTGACAAGCCCGACCGGTGACGCAGACACGCCGAGAAAACCGTATGTATCACCCGCCCTCAACTGGCACCTGATATTTGCCTGTGCGAGCAGGTCCTGCCACATCTCCGCCGTCAACTGATCCGGCGCGGTAGCGAAAACAACCCAGTCCATGGCTCCATCTTACGCCGATACACGCGGGGGATTCAGGGCTTACACGGGGGCTTGAACGGGTGTGATGTTCTATGGACCCGGTATAAGAACGTTCTCACTTCCGATCATTTCCGACAGGTTTGACACGAGCGCATCGCAAGGTTGGATGGCGAATGGCATCTCCAGCGTTACGACCCGTTCCCCCGTCTCCACCTCAAGTACGAATGGATGATTGCCCTTGTAGTTCAAGAGTAGGCTGATGATGTCTTCGAAACGGCTCTTATCCTCGGCGACCACTCCAGTCTCCGATACGCGTATCGAAAGAGCCGGTTCGGTCGGCATCGTTGTTGCTGCTTCCACATGAGCAGCGCCGTTTCGGTTGGAGATACCTGTGCCATTACCCATAGGTGTAGCAGGCTTCAGCTGGTTCGGGTTGTGCAGGGAAGTTGCCGGAGCAACTGAGCGAGGATTATGAGCTTCCTGTGCTGGATTCGCTGAATTTTGGGGGGCGTTCGTCAAAGGGGTCGCCTCTTCATGTCCGGGCAAAAAATACTCCCGTGCGCCGTCTACTGATATTGATAAGTACCCGTTGTGCTCTTTCACGGTCCCGGTTAAGGCCACATGGGTTCCCTGCTTCCAGAGATGTTGTGTTGTCGGCAGCATGTTTGACCATATGACCAGTTCGATGTCACCGCCTAGCAGTGCGAACTGGACCTTTACGAACGGATCTCCCTTACGGGTCGTCCTCTCTTCCACCGAGCCGACCGTGCCGACCGATGACTTTTGCATATTGTTCATATCGGGCGTGAGTTGACTGGCAAATACGATCGACTCGTCTTGTAACGCGTACATTGCTCGAGTGATCGGGTTCTCTGAAATTGTCACGCCCAGTAGTTCTTGCTCCCAGAGCGTGCGTTCGTGGTCCGTGACATCTCCACCGGTCGGTAACTCAAGCGCCGGTAGCGGTGTGTTTACGGCATCGCCGAGCATATCGAACATCGTGGTCTGGCCAGACTGACGCAACAAGGTTTGGCGTCGGATCAGGGACATGATCCGGTCCAGCCCCTCGATCATTGCCCCACGATCGTCGAGTCGATCAAACGCTCCGACCTTAATCAGGCTCTCAAGTGCACGTTTGTTCAGGCTGTTGAAATCGACACGCTTGCAAAAGTCTTCAAGCGAGCCGAACAAACCGTCGGCGTTTCGTTCTTCTATGATCGGGTTGACCGCGCCAACACCTACGTTCTTGACAGCAGCCATTCCAAATCGGATGGCCTCTCCATCGTCATTGCTGTCTACAGCGAATCCAACTTGGCCACGGTTCACATCAGGTGCCAGGACGGCGATGCCTAGGCGGCGGCATTCAGAGATCGCCGCGGTGAGTTTTTCAGGCGCGCCTGTCGCTGCATCCATGAAGGCCACCATGTACTCCACGGTGTAGTTTGCCTTCAGATACGCGGTCCAGTAGGAAACCATGGCGTAGCACACGCTATGGGCCTTGTTGAACGCGTATCCGGCAAAAGGTTCGATCAAATTGAACATCTGCTGCGAGAGTTCAGGGGTGTAACCGTTTGCGATCCCGCCCGCGATGAACTTCTCGCTCTCCGCCGCCATCACCTCCTTGTCTTTCTTGCCCATCGCCTTCCGAAGGATGTCCGCCTCTCCAAGTGTGTATCCACCGAAGCGCTGAGCAATCAGGAGTACCTGGTCCTGATAAACGACGATCCCATAAGTCTCTTCAAGTAGGGCCTGCAGATCATCGTGCGGGTAGGTGATCTGGGTTCGGCCGTGTTTCGCATTGATGAAGTCGCCTATGAACTCCATCGGTCCTGGCCGATAAAGGGCGATCATGGCGGCTACGTCCATCACCGACGATGGACGTAGCTCTTTGATGTAGCGTCGCATACCGGAGCCTTCAAGCTGGAATACACCAGCTGTCTCGCCGGATGAGAGCAGTTTGAACGTGGCCAGATCATCCAGTGGGATGTCCGGGAGCGTCATCGCTTCACCACGCGTCTCGGAAATGAGCTTGATCGCTCGGTCAAGGATGGTCAGGTTAGTAAGGCCGAGGAAGTCCATCTTGAGCAGGCCAAGGTCGTCGAGCGGCTTCATCGGGTACTGTGTTGTCGGGACGGCGTTCGGATCGGAGTTAGTGCCACGGGCAAGCGGGACGAAGTCCGTGAGCGGCTCTTCCGTAATCATTACGCCTGCTGCGTGAGTGCTGGCATGACGGACCGTGCCCTCGATCCCCTGTGCCAGATCAAGTAAACGCTGCCCGTTGCCACCGTCCGCCGCGGCCTGTTGCAACTCAGGAGTCTCTTTGATGGCCTGTTCAAGGGTAATTTTGAGGGTCGTCGGGATCAGTCGTGCAAGTCGATCTACCTCGGACAACTCCGTGCCGAGCGCACGCCCGACGTCGCGGACAGCGGCCTTCGCTCCCAGCGTCCCGAAAGTTACGATCTGTGCAACGTGGCCTTCACCGTACTTGTCCAGACAGTACCGGATAACCTCCTCACGGCGGTCGTCCTGGAAGTCCATATCGATATCAGGCATCTCACGCCGTTCAAGGTTTAGGAACCTCTCGAATACCAATTTCGTGGCAAGCGGGTCAATATCAGTGACACCAAGGCAGTAGAGGACGAGGCTTGCGGCGGCGCTGCCGCGTACCCCAAATACGATGTCCTCTCGGTGAACGAAATTGGCGATGTCCCAGACCACGAGGAAGTAGTCAGGAAACCCGGTGCTTTCTATCACCATCAGCTCGTAATTGAGACGATCCCATACCGTCTGATCTGCGCTCGGATACCGTTGTCGTAGGCCCTCTTCGCATAGCTGCCTCACATACTCCAGCGCTGATTCGCCGTTTGGCGTGTGATACCGGGGCAGGCGGCTCTTTGTGAAGTCAATCTCGAGCTCAGATTTTTCGGCGATCAGACCGCTGTTTGAGATCGCCTCCGGGTGTTCTGGGAACAACGCGGTCATCTCGGCTTCGGACCGAAGGTAGAAGGTCGGGTCTTCCATCTTCATCCGATTGGTGTCCGTGACCAGCGAGTTGGTCTGGATGCAAAGCAGAATGTCGTGAAGTTCGTGGTCGGACGGGAGAGTGTAGTGGTTGTCATTCGTGGCGACCAGCGGGGTCCCGGTCTCTTTTGCCAGATCGAACACGCCACGGTTCATCGTGAGTTGGTCCGGGATTCTCTCGTGCCACATCACTTCAAGGTAGTAGTCCTCCCCGAACACCTGGCGGTACCAGTCCACGGTTTCCCTCGCCTTGTCCATCTGGCCACTTACGACATGTGTTCCTATCTCTCCAGACAGGCAGCCGGATAGTATGACGAGACCGTCGGAGTGCTCTTCCAGAATTTCGCGGTCCATACGAGGCCGATAATAGAAGCCCTCCAACTGGGCTTTGCTGGCGAGCTTGAGGAGGTTACCGTAGCCGACCTCGTTCTTCGCGAGCACGGTCATGTGATACGGAGAACGGTCGGTCGGGTTGCGCGTCAAACGACTGCTCTGGGCTACGTACGCCTCCATGCCTATGATCGGCTTGATCCCGACATCCTTGCATGCGCGATAAAAGTCGATCGCCCCGTACATTACGCCGTGATCTGTAAGGGCAAGCGCGCTCTGTCCGAGCTCTTTGGCCCGTTGCGCCATGTCTTTGACCGAGCTCAGGCCGTCGAGAAGGCTGTACTCAGAATGATTGTGTAGATGTGCGAACAAGGCGCGTCGGGGACCTTTGTATAGCCCGGAATTGGACGGCGATGGCGACCACCCAACGTGATACTTCCTACACTGGAGCGTTCTGTTTCTTTGTGGAAGTACTGGCTGTCACCGGGTGCTTGGACTATAGCCCGCGAACGGGTACCGCGTCGAGACCCTGTATCCCCTAAATGTGGTTAAGAACGTCTGTGTTATCACCACAACTTGTGGATAACTGGATGCGCGAGACACGTGACATTGATCAGGAATTGATTATGGGAATTGCGATTGTGAATCAGTCGGTGATTCAAACCACCGTTATTATCCAAACTAAGAGGGCTAGCAAACCTGCGATGGGAACCGCAATGCTGATCCAGAACAAAGTCCTAGCGATCGATGAGCTGGTGCCCGGGAGGCCGTCCACGTCTGGCTCAGCCTTGACGACGTAGGTCCCCATCCACTTATCGTGCCAGGTCCGGTGATCCTGGTTGAAATAAGCCGTCCAGAACCCGGCTCCGATGAGCAGAAAGCTGATTATAGACGCCAGACCTCGGGTCCACATGTGATAGAAGCCGGCCAATTCGCCGGTGTCCCTCACGACTCTTAGGTGACTAAGGTGGGCTCCAACGTCCTGTCCCCGCCGGTAAAGGGACATGGTCCATATGAAAGCGCCCAGCGATACGAAGGGTCCCAACACGGGAATGGCACCCGTTATGTTGACGAGGATGTTTGTGATCAGCCAGGCGCCCGTGCGAGCCTTCATGCCGGCGATCTCGCCGGGTACCGCAATCCCGCTGGAGGTGATCGTCATAGGCGTGTACTTTGACGGATCGTTGGGACCGACGTACTCGGGCGTGTACTTTGACGGATCGTTGGGACGGACGTACTCACCTGTCGGATTCTGATCGACAGATTCCTTCGGTACGGCTGTGCCACATTCCCTACAGAAGCTCGCACCCGGCATTTGCCGAACGCCACAACTACTACAGAAACCTGAAACTGGAGAATTCAACCGTTTATCGTCCTATTCGTGGTCGGTCCCGGAGTCTCGGTGCCGATAAGCGGACTATTTCTCAAACTTACGGATTACAACACAGGCGTTCTGCCCACCGAAGCCAAAGCTGTTTGACAGAATTGTGTTGACCTCGGCTTTACGGGCCAGATTCGGCACATAGTCCAGGTCGCAAGCCGGGTCCGGGTTCTCGTAGTTAATCGTTGGGTGAATCACGCCGTCCCTGATGGTACGGATGGCTACTGCTGCTTCCAGCCCACCAGACGCTCCGAGCGAGTGCCCGATCATCGACTTTGTAGAACTGATTGGCGTTTTGGGTGCATGTTCGCCGAACACCGTTTTGATAGCGCGCGTTTCGGCCGCATCGTTCACGGGTGTAGATGTGCCGTGAGCGTTTATGTAATCGACATCCTGTGGATTGATGCCTGCATCATTAAGCGCCATCAGCATCGCCCTGACCGCGCCCGCGCCGTCTTCAGGTGGGTGGACGAGGTGATGGGCGTCCGAGGTTACGCCCCATCCAGAGATCTCGCCGACGATGGTTGCTCCTCGATCAAGTGCGTGTTCAAGGTCTTCGAGCACCAGAATTCCGGCGCCTTCGGCCGGCACGAAACCGTCACGGTTCGCATCAAAGGGCCGGCTCGCCTTTTCCGGCGTTTCGTTGCTGCTCGTGGAGAGGGCGTGGATCGTGGAGAAACCGCCGAGTCCTATCTCACAAATTCCGGCTTCAGCTCCGCCGGCGATCATCACGTCAGCGCCGCCACGTCGAATTACCTCAGCCGCTTCGCCGAGCGCCTGTGTGCCGGCTGCGCAGGCTGTGATTGTCGTTCCAATGTAGCCGGTTGCGCCGTAAACCCGGCTCACGTTTGCTGCAGCCATGTTCGGCAGCATCATTGGTATGTAGTAGGGCGATATGCGAGTGCCACTGCGTTTTACCATCACCCGTGCCGCGGCCTCTGTTTCCGGGTATCCGCCGATGCCCGTGCCAAGAAGCACGCCGTGGCGCGTTCGCTGATCGTTCGAAAGCCTGTCTAGCCTGTCGAGCCCTGCAGATTCAAGGGCCTCACCCGCAGCCACAACGGCCAGTTGGGCGAAGCGAGCCATTCTTCGAGACTCTTTGCGGTCCATATACGTTGTCGGATCAAAATTTTGGACCGTGGCGCCGATCCGACAGGGGTAGTCGTCGATATCTTCGAGAGGGAGAGGGGTTACTCCTGACTTCCCCGCCTTCAGGGCATCCCAGAAAGTGTCTACGTCATGTCCGATAGCCGAAACTACGCCGACACCGGTTACTACGACTCTGCGTCTGCCGTTGCTGTCCGTCATCGTGTTAACACCGAGTCCTGACATCGAAGTTTGGATAATCGATCAATCGCTATGGAGTGCCGTGTCCCAATTCTGGGCCTGTCTGGGTCTCTGAATCCTGAGTCAAACCTATTGAAGCTGGAATCTCGTACAACGGCATCATTTCGCCGCGGAGATCCGGGTACAACTCCGGAGTTATTGAAAGCAGTATCTCTCGTACCTCAGCCGCCAAAAACAGCGAACCGGTCGCGACAATAACGTCCCCTTTAGAAGAAATAGCCCGTGCCGCACCCAACGCGCTCTCCACATCAGGTGTCACCGCCGCAACGGGAACAGTATCGCGCCGCAACGCCTCGGCGACTGTTTCGGCGCTGACCGCCTTCGGGTGACGGGTACGTGTCACGATTACCCGTGGATTAAGCCGGGAAAATTCACGGGCCGTCGCTGCGAAATCGTGGCCTCCTGAGCCTGCGTACATAACGATAGGACGCGTCGCAGATGGGAAGAGCGATTCCAGTGTGGAAACAAGCGCTGCCGCTGAAGAGCTGTTGTGTGCGCCATCGACGATGACCTGAACATCATCATCAGGAGAGGTGAGCACCTCGGCACGCGCCGGCCAGTGGACCGACGCGATGCCGCGTGAGACGGAGTCAGCGCTGATCGTCAAATTTCGTTCTCTGCCGAACGTTTCGAGCGCTGCGATGGCAGTCATGACGTTGTCGACCTGATGGGGACCAGCGAGCGGTAACTCCAACTCGTATGTATTTAAAGAACTTTTTAGTGCCAGGGATTGCACCGGCTTTCCGTTGGCCGTAGTCGCCTGTTCCGGCCCTCGTATGATGTCCAGTCGATCATGGGCGTACGTTACTTTCGAGCCACGCTTCCAGGCGGCCTTCTCGATGACCGGCCTTGCGGCGGGGGCCTGATTTCCCACCACTACAGGAACACCGCGCTTAATGATCCCGGCTTTCTCGAATGCGATCTTCGGGACCGTGTCGCCCAGGACGGCTGTGTGATCTAGGCTGATCGGTGTGATAACCGCCACATCCGGTGCCACCATGTTCGTGGCGTCAAGTCGACCGCCGAGGCCGACCTCGATCACCTGGACGTCTGCTTTTACAGATCGAAACTCCATGAAAGACATCGCTGTCAGCAACTCGAATACGCTGACTTTACCAACGTCCCCACGCTGTTCAACGGCTTCAACGTCTGGCCAGAGCTCTTCGATGAGCGCCGAAAACCTATCAGGCGAAATTTCATTCATATCCACCCTGATCCGCTCCGTTATGCGGTGCAGGTGCGGCGATGTGAAAAGGCCGGTCCGTAGGCCGGATGCCGTCAGAACCGAGGCGATCATGACGGAGCTGCTACCTTTACCCTTCGACCCGGCCACATGGATTGTTGGCGTGGCGAGTTCGGGATTGCCGAGACGCGCCAGTAACACTTCCATACGTCGGAGGTGAAAGTCTGGGGGCTCGCCCACCCGTGACTTGCGCTCAAAATCTGCCAGAGAGAGCAGCTGAGCGACGGCGTCTTGGTATTTCAGCGGAAGTTCTCTCCGTCTATCCGGGTGATGGACATATGGCCTGCGGACCCGTCTCAATTGAGGTGAAATCTGGATACCTTTATTTCTCACCGCACCGGTCAGGTGCGTGGGGTGACACAATTCTAATCTCGTATACGGCCGGATACCGATACCCGTAAAGGACCAATTCGAGCAATCGCGTGAACGTGACCTTAGTCGGCGCAAATATTCGCGTTCAGGTGGATGTTCGGAGGTGGTTATTCGGTGAGCGACCCAATATCCCGCAGGGACTCGTCACAGGGCGTGGGCTGCGGTATATTCCGGCTTTCACGAGTCGTACTCACCGGAAGTAAACCTAAGAGTTCACTGGAGCGGCATACATGGGGCCACGGATCGGGATCATTGGCGGCGGAGCAATCGGCGGTTATACAGGCGGGATGCTTACCAAAGCTGGACACGATGTCACAATCGTCGATCAGTGGCCGGAGCATGTGGCTGCGGTGAAGGCGAACGGCCTCACCATTCGTCACAATGACGACGAAATAAACGTGCCCGCCAACTACATCAACATCAACGAACTTCAGTCGATCGACGATCCATTTGATTACGTTTTCGTTGCGGTGAAATCGTACGACACCGAATGGGCCGCCATGCTGATGCGGCGCTACTTGAAGCCGGACGGCGCGTACGTGGACTTCCAAAATGGCATAAACGACTACCGACTGGCGGAAACGATAGGCGCAGAAAACGCGCTCGGATGTGTGATCACCATCGCCGCTGGTTGCTATGAGCCGGGCATAGTGCTTCGTACCGACACCAACCCGCTCGCATACAAGATCGGAGAGCAGGACGGATCCGACACACCTCGTGCCCGTGAACTGGTGGAGGTCGTATCTTCCGCTTCAGAGGGCACCTACTTCACAGACAACCTGTGGGGTGAACGCTGGGCGAAGCTGGCCATCAACTGCATGGTGAACCCTATGGCCGGGATCACCGGGCTCACCTCGGATAAGGTACGCACAGACCCGAGAGTCCGCGACATTCGTACGCAGGTCGGAGCGGAGGTTATTCGCGTCGGTAGAGCGCTCGGTCACACGATCGGTGACCTTCTGGGCGTTCCCGCGCAGATGTTTGTAGACGCAGCCGAAGGTCGGAACATCGAAGATCTTGAGATCGAGATGGACAAACAAGCGACCAACTCCGGAGTGACCGGTCGCGCGTCGTTTCTCCAGGACGTCATTAAGCACCGGCGTACCGAGATCGAATTCCTGAACGGTTTCGTTTCGGAGCAAGGCAAAAAGACGGGCGTCCCGACGCCATTCTGTGATGCGTTGGTGGCGGTTGTGAGGGAGGCCGGTATTGGCAAACTGGAGCCAAATCCGGACAATCTCGCTCCGGTGGCGACGCTGCTGCAGAATTAAGTCGACAAACAAGAGCGTCTGACGCTGTTTGGCACGTATTATTTGATCATGCCATCAGCCAATCAGGGTGCGTTTATCTGGTCCCACTCCATCCAATGGGTCGGGAGATATCTGAGTTCTTTGGCGCCTTTATTTAGAGCGCGCCGAATCTGGCCAGGACTGTTCGCTTTCGTATCGATAGTGTCCATCGCGTGCGGCGCGGGCGGCGACGAGACGCTTGAGCAGTGGTTTCAGGTCGGTGACTCTCCGCGTCTTGTGGTGGGTGCCGACAATGGAAGCGTGCTTGTGGAAACGGGCCTAGAGGGGACGATTGCTGTCTTAAGCGTAGTAAGCAACAAGGACATTGTTGACTTTAAGGCAACGGCTGATGGTGATGTTGTTACGGTTCGATCAGTGACCAGCATTAGCGGGAGTTTGATTGGTGGCCGTGCAGAAGGCGTGGTCGATCTCACGATCACTGTTCCTCCGGATACGGTTATCGAGATCGGAACTACAGTTGGGCCGATCACAGTGAAGGATGTCCGGGCAGGCGGGACTATAACGAATGGGACAGGCAGCATCGAGCTGCGTGGGGTCTCTGGAGAGTACTCGGGTGGTGTAGGAGCCGGCGATATCAGGATTGTCGATGGCGACGGAACATTCCGGTTCACGACCGGTGTCGGATCGATCATGTTTGACGGCGTAATGGTCAGCGGTGGATCAAACGAGTTCGAGACGGGTTCCGGCGACGTAACCGTGACTTTTTCGGAAGGCGTGGGCGTTGGAATTGACGCGACGACTTCAACCGGCACGATTTCCAACGAACTCACCCTCGTTGATGAATTATTCGAGACATCAAGTGTCGGAGCGCACATTTCGGGAACTCTTCGAGATGGCGGCGCTGATTTGCTGATTGCGGTCGGCGCAGGATCGCTGGAATTCGGCGAACGGGTTAATTGACCAACCGATATACAGGCCGGACGGAATACGTCGGCCGTTTGGCCCGCAGATTGGTTGAGGGGCCATCCGGTCGCGTCTCGTCAAGCATTGCACTCGTGGGACCGCCCAGGTCGTAACCGAGCCTGCGGTGTTCTGCCAGCACGTCAAGGGAGTGCTCGCTGAGGCCTGAGACGGGCCTATGTGATTCCGTGCGAAACCGGTGACACGCCCTCTGCTCTACAGCGGAAGGAACGCTGGCAGCGATGTCACAAGCGTGTGCCCACGGACACATGTACGCAATGCAGCGCGTCATTCGACCAGAGAACGCCGAAGACTTTGGTGCTGCTCCCATAAACCGGAGTGCGTTGACCTGCCGATCCGAGAGAATCCGTAGGCGTCTCGGTCTAGACCTTGCCTTGCGCGGTGAAGTAAATCGAGTGTTCATAAAACGTGATCGAAACGGTAGTTTTATTCAAATGAAACCTGAACGGAACCGTGTAAATCGCCTAGGTTCAAAACAAGCACGCCAAGGATCCCGAGCAACGTGGCTACACGCTATCCGTTACCCGGAACCCGGTAAAGCCGTTGATGGCGCGCAGTTGCGCCAGACCCACCTAATGTGCGGTGACACTTCCGCCATTGATGTTGATCGATTGGCCGGTGATGTACCTCGCACGGTCGGAGCAAAGGAAGCCGATCAGATCTGCAACCTCTTCATCCGTCCCGGCCCGACCCATCGGAATACCCGACTCTAAGTTCGACCAGAATTCGCCGCGCCCGAGAATGTCCATGCGTGCTGTTTCGATGGCACCCGGGCATACGCCGTTCACGACGATGCCGTGCGGCGCCAGTTCTTTCGCTAGGGCCTGGGTAAATCCATTGATTGCGAAGTTGGCTGCGTTATACGCAGAAGTGTTCGCAGAGCCCTGCTTGCCCGCGGTGGAAGACAGATTGACAATTGCGCCACTGTCGGCGTTACGTCCGAGCATGTGTTGCGCCACAGCCTTGGCGCACAAGAAAGAACCGACGACCTTGATGTCCAGAACCCGTCGGAAAAGATCCTCGTCCAGGTCGACGACGGCCACCCGGTCCTCGCCGCGTCGGAAAGCAGCGTTATTGATCAAGATGTCGATCTGGCCGAACTCGTTTAGGGTATCGGAGACCATCTTGTCCACTTCTTCGGAACTAGACACGTCGACTACCAACGGCAGCGCACGTTGGCCCTGCGCACGAACTTGGTCGGCAACAGATTCGATATCGCGCCAACCGATCGCCTTCTCGTCGTCAGGAAACGCCTCTGGATCACGCCCAGTCCCGGTGATCACTACGTCAGCGCCCATCTCGGCGAGGCGCACAGCGGACGCCCGCCCGATACCTCGGAGCCGTCCGGCTCCGGTCACGATTGCTACCTTGCCCTCAAGTTCTTTACTCATCGTGTACTCCCAATTTTCTGATGCCTGTCTGGTTTTCGTAAATAAGGCTTGGACGCTGGCCTAACTAGCCGGGTCGTTCGCCAAGAGTCAAACTGTCTGTGAGAAGTCCTGCGCTCCCTCTGAAATACGTAATTTCTACAATTTCTCCCGCAGGGTGGGTTCGCAAGAACTGCTCAAGTGCAAGCGTGTCCGAAATTGCAATGCCATCGATCTGAATGATCACGTCATCAACTTGAAGAATCCCTTCCGCCGGGCTTCCAGGAACGACGCTAATCACGCCAACTCCACGCAATACCGGAAGGGAGAGCTGGTCGGCGAGTGTAGGCGTGATGTCGAGCGGTTCGATACCTACAAAACCTGGCTGGACCCCGCTTTGAGCGACTAGCCTCAAGGCGACATCGTGAGCGATATTAATCTCGATCGCGAAACCGATGCCGTCCCCTGTCGGAATCTTGGCCGTGTTTATGCCGATTACTTCGCCCATCGAGTTCAGGAGTGGGCCACCACTGTTGCCAGGATTGATGGCGGCATCTGTCTGAATCAGATCAGAAAGCACTTCGGCGCCGTCTATCAGTGACCGGTCCAGCGCACTGACCACGCCCTTGCTAACCGTGGGACCGCCCGGGAGATCGAGCGCATGGCCTATCGCAACCACATCATCGCCAACCCGGATGACTCCTGAATCTCCTGTGGCGGCGACGAGTAGGTCGTCCGCGTCCACTTCTAGAACGGCGATATCTATCGATGAGTCAAGCCCAACTATCTCGCCCGTTAGAACTCGGCCATCGGCCAGTGACACTCGAATTTGAACAGCATCCTCCACTACGTGGCGGTTCGTCATGATCAATCCGCCGTCCCCCCAAACAATCCCGGTTCCTGTGGCAGTTCCGGTCGTAGTAGTCACGCCGATGTGGACGATGGAGGGCGCCGCCGTCTCGACAAGGTCTGCGGTACTAAGTACTGGCGCCGAGGTCGGAAATGCGGTCGGGATGGTGATCGGCGTTGGTGTGGGCGGGATGCTAAATGGGGTTGGGGTTGGTGGAATTGTGAACGGCGTCGGTGTTGGTTGAGGCGTCGCCGTCGGCTGGGGCGTCGGCTGTGGAACAGGCTGGACGGTTGATGCGTCAAAGGCGGGACTGCTGCAAGCGACGAACGCGAGGCCAACAGCGATGGTCCCTAGAAATAGGGACCAGTGGTCGTTCAACCGTTTCAATCGTCGCCAGAACAAGAAGGCGTGATCCTGCTTTCAGATGCGCGGATATACATCGTCACGGTCGATCATAGTTCGGCCGATGCAGGGATATTACCGGCTCACACGGTTATCGGGAACGGCTGACGAGAGACCTCCACAAAGGTGAGGTCCGGCAGACAACAGTATTTTCATTTTCCGCAGGCGAGAATAGAACGAAATGATATATGTTGCGCAACCCTTGGGCTATTCGTAGTGTGAGGCCCTTAAGATCACCGGATCGAGCATTTTTGAATCGGCCGAGAAGTTGAAAATATTCCACGCAGGGTTGATGTTGATCCTCGCAATCGCAGTAATCAGTTGTGAGGATCAACATCAGAATTCCGGGGCAACCCCAAGTGCTTTGGTGCCGTCTCCCGCTGACAGTCGCGCGATCACTTCTCGTCTGATTGAGACAGCTGAACCCGCGTCTGATGATGAATTCGAAGAGCCCGTTGCTACGACCGAAACCACCCCGGACCTTCCATTCGAAGAGCCCGTTGCTACGACCGAAACCACCCCGGACCTTCCATTCGAAGAGCCCGTTGCTACGCCGGAACAAACGGAGGAAATTCCATTCGAAGAACTCATCGCTACGCCGGAACCAACGCCATCGATTGAATCTTTTTTCCAACCTGATGCGACGCCAACCCGGCTCACCCAAATCGATTACGCCTCAGAAGAATGGGATGACGTCTGGCTCTGTGGTAATGAAAGAGCTTTAGCGCGAGATGTGTACGGCGTACGGTACGAATTGGTAGACCCATTCTTGTATTCAGATTTAACCCCTGCCGCAAATGGTTTTGAATTCCCTTGCTCAGTATTCACCGAGGCCGGATGGAATGATCTCTGGATCTATGCCGCTGGTACGCCGAATCACGATTTTGAGTCGACGCTAGGTTGTTGTGCAACTGTGCAAGAGCGACTCTGGTCCATTCCACTCAAGCCTGAACTATCACAAGAAGACCCTGTACCTGCTCCAGCACGCGGTGCGATAGCAGTCACCGTAACTGGTGTTGCGATATATGGTCCCGAAGAAGGCCCCGGTGGAGATGCGGTCGCATCTGAGTTCGGTTATTTCGAGGAGGATCGCCAGCCGGTGGACCTGGGTGTTTGTGGCGGTCACGCAGGCCCAGGAGGCGAATATCACTACCACTATGATTCCCACTGCATGCACTGGCACCATGAAGGCTACACGGACATGTCTGAGTACGCCCTGGATGTTGCGGAGAGTGTGATCTCGGAAGTCCTCGGTTTCGCATTTGACGGCTTCCCAATTTACAGCACGTACGAGGACGATCTGTCTGGTGAGACTATCGAAAACACATCCTCCTATCGTTTGAAAGAAGGGAAAGATGGATACGGCGGAATCGATGATTACGAATTCGTTGAAGGGCTTGGCGACCTCGATGAATGCAACGGGCACTTCGGCCCCACACCCGAAATTCCGGAAGGGATTTATCACTACCATGCAACCCTGACGAATGGAGATGGAGATCTAGGATTTCCTTATTTCCCACTTTGTTACAAGGGCGTCGTAAAAGAAGAAAACTATGTGGGCGAGCTTGTACCACCTGAAGGATTCTGGGACCGGGTGTGGTGGGATAGCCTGATCCCGCCACCTATGGGCGGTCTTGAACACGGCATGCCATCGGAGTTGTTTCACAGTTCAGGCCTGGCACCGCTGGGCGACGGTGGTATGGGACTGCCACCACCGCTTGGTCCATTGGGACTGCCACCACCGCCTGGTCAATAATGAACTCGGGACCTCATTTTCCGCGGATAACGTGTCAGTTACCCTTTCCGTATGCCTTACGTTACTTCGTCAGGCCGCCGTCTTTACTACGAAGTCGCAGGCGAAGGCTTTCCGCTACTTATGCACCATGGCTTTGCGCAATCCGCGCAAAGCTGGATCGATGCCGGTTGGCGCGATCTGCTTGCGAAACAGGCACGAGTGATTACCTTCGACATTCTCGGGCACGGCAGGAGCGACACACCGCACGATATCGAGGCGTACCGAATGGAAGAGCGGATGGAAGACGTGATTGCTGTAGCTAATGCTGCGGGGACTCACCGATTTGACATGCTCGGCTTTTCACTCGGCGGTCGTGTGGCGCTCGGGATGGCGTTCCAGCGACCGGAACACCTCAGAAGCCTCATCGTTGGCGGAATGCACGCCCGGGCCACAATGCTGACGGCCGACAGCATGAATAGGCGGACGGAAACGTTGAGGAACGGTAGTGTTCGCGCGCTCAGGCGCGTTCTCGGACTGAATGCTGTCAGATACAGAGATTTTCCTGACCCTGACCCGGAGGCGCTTGCGCTCTCCGATGAAGGCCTGCTTGACTGGCCCGGCGTCGTCGGAGATCTACATTCACTCAATATTCCGACCCTTATGTTTGTCGGTGAGCATGACCGTATGAAGGGTTGGGTTGAAGAGGACGCAGCCTCCATCCCGGGGGTGAAATACCTATGTTGTCCTGACGTCGACCATATCGGGTCATTCGACCACAGTGATCTGGCGGGACCATCGGTCATAAAATTCCTGTCACGTATGGAAAGCGTACCGGGGGAGACAACCGCATGAATGGCATTCTTATCCTGGTGGGCGGTGGTGAGTTCGAGTCCAAGATGAAGTACGTCGATCGTATTTTGTTGGATAAAGTAATAGGCTCTCCGCGCGTCGCCATACTACCGACCGCAGCCGGGGCCGATCCGGGGAGGGCTTTGGGTCTGGCGGAGACCGGCGCCGCCTATTTCCGCGCTCTCGGAGCGGAAGCCGATGCAGTTCCGGTCATAGATCGCGACTCGGCGATGGATCAAGATCTGGCAACACGTATCGAGGACGCCAACGTCGTCTATATGACGGATGGCGATGTGCAATATCTGTGCAACACGCTTCAGTTCAGCAATGCCTGGGCAGCGATCGGAAACGTGATCGAACTGAACGGCGTCGTCGCGGCGTCTGGCGCATCGGCGACCATGTTTGGGGAACGCTCCCCGGGTTCGGCCTTACGATCAGGCCCCGCGTTCAACATCCTCCCGGGCTCGATCATCGTCCCAGATTACGAGACGGTGTCATCGATCAGTATGCGGGTGCGCCGCTTGCGTAGTCGAAGGTTTGCTTACTTGGGAATCGACCGCCACACGGCACTGTTCAACCAGGACTTCCAGTTCACGGTGGTGGGCGAGGGTGGTGTCACAGTATGGAGCAAATTCCGGCATGAGACACGTGACGATGGCGATCCCGTCCTGTGGCCGTGAGCCGGAGTGTTAACCGTGTCCAGATCATGATGTTCTAGATGTAAGATTCTTGAACAACAATTCTTGACCGGTCCATAATTTCAGGACGCGTTTCAACGGCGCAGTCCACCCCCCAATATCTTGCGCGGGACGTCGATGTTTGTTCCCGACGCGACGGAGGTCGCAACCAGATGCCCAGGGAGATTGATCCAAATCCGGCTTATAAACGCGCCATGGTTGTCGTCGCGCACGCTGACGACGCTGAATACGGATGTTCCGGCTCCGTAGCCAAGTTGGTTCGTGAAGGAATTGAGGTCGTGTACGTACTGTGTACCGACGGTAGCAAGGGAAGCGACGATCCTCAAGACACTCAGGAATCTCTTAGCGCCGTACGGAAGCAGGAGCAGATCGAGGCCGGGAAAGTGTTGGGCCTCACAACAGTCGAGTTCCTTGGGTTCCCGGACTCTGAACTGGAACCTACTCTCGCCCTTCGCAAAGCTATCGCGCGTGAAATTCGAAGGCACAAGCCAGACATCCTAATCTGCCAGAACCCGACGCGTAGTCTGGAAATTGCAGGATACGTCGGACACCCCGACCACCAGGCTGCGGGTGAAGCGGCACTGTCCGCCGTTTACCCGACGGCACGCGACCGTTTGACCTACCCGGACCTGCTTGAAGAAGGCTTTGGGCCGCATAAGGTTCGCGAAGTCTGGGTGATGCTCGGCCCGGAACGTGGTGACTTCTTCAATGAACTCGAAGAAGAGGACATGAAGAAGGCCGTCGCCGCCCTGAAGTCACATGAGAGCCAGGTGCAATATCCGGAAGTAGACGCCCGGATGCGTGAATGGCGTGGACGTACAGGTGCAAGAGTGGGCTTCAAGTTCGCCGAGGCGTTCAAGGTGTTCACGCTGGGTTGATCTAGGCGACTAATCCTTAGCGCGCTCCTGTTCAACCAGCAACCGACGGAGGATCTTTCCGGACGGGTTCTTCGGGACGGCCTCGATGAACTCGATCTCGCGCACCTGTTTGAAGGTGGCTACGCGCTCGGCAACAAAGTCAATTAGTTCTTCCTCGTCCACGGACGATCCTTTGGCCCGCACCACAAATGCCTTCGGTATCTCGCCGGACTGCTCGTCCGGTTTTGCGATCACGGCGCAATCAGCCACCCCGTGGTGCTCGAGCAACAGCCCTTCTAGTTCCGCCGGTGGAACCTGGAAGCCGCTGTACTTGATGAGTTCCTTTTTGCGGTCGACGATCCACACGTAGCCGTTTTCGTCTACTCGAGCGATGTCGCCGGTGTGCAGCCAGCCGTCGCTCGTGAGTGTTTCGGTCGTGGCTTCCGGGTCGTCGAAATAACCCTTCATGATTTGAGGACCTCGGATCAACAGTTCGCCTTCCTCGCCTACCGGCAACTCCGTAGTGCCGGAATCAAGGTCTACAACTTTTTGTTCCGTGTCCGCGGTCGCCGGGCCTACCGACCCGGGCAGTCCGCGTTCGACGTCAGCAAAATCAAGATTGGTAACTGGCGATGCCTCGGTCATCCCGTATCCCTGGATTGACGGGATTCCCGTTACCTCGCGGACACGAGTCTGCAACTCTGCAGATAATGGAGCGGCTCCGATCATCATGCAGCGCAATGCAGACAGGTTGTGCTTCTTGAGCCCCGGATACTGCGACAGGGCTACGAGCACGGGAGGGGCCGTGTAAAGGAGGGAGACGGAGTGCTCTTCCATCAGGTTGAGCATCAGGTCCATATCGAACCGGCCCATCATGATCTGTAAATTCCCGATAGCGATGCCGGGATTCATGATCACGTTCATGCCGTAGATATGAAACAGTGGCAGGTGGACAAGGACCACGTCTTCCTGCTCCGGCTGAGCAATCTCGCCCGATCGCCTCAAGAACTGTTCCACGTTGGACGTCAGGTTGTAGTGCGTAAGCATTACGCCTTTTGACAGCCCCGTAGTGCCGCTTGAGTACGGCAAAACGGCTAGATCGTTCATAGGGTCGATCTCCACGTCCGGCGCCGTCGAAGACGCGGCCGCGATACGCGCCCAGAACGAGGTCGGGTCGATGGCGTTTGGGTGGATGGCCACTATCTCTGGGGGATTATCCAGGAGAGGCTTTGCCGCCTCCGCCATCTCTAGGAGGGAGTCGTGAACGATCAGTATCGAGGCGCGGCTATTGTTGAGCTGATGGGCGATTTCACGTTCGCGATAACTGGAATTCAGTGTGGTGACTATCGCACCGGTCTTGAGCACGGCGAAAAACGCGATTTCAAACTCGGCACAGTTAGGAGCAATCAGCCCGACACGGTCGCCTTTCTTGACACCCATGTCGGCCAGGGCAGCGGCGAATCGGTCACTGTAAGCGTTGATATCACCAAATGTGAACCTTCGCTCTCCATCGATTATTGCGATCTTGGACGGCCACTTGTCGGCGGCATCTATCAAGTACTGCTGTACTGGATGTACGGCGTACGGTTCCAGGGAACTGCGGACAGGCGCTGAAGTGCTCAAAACGGACCTCCGGCGGGATCTATCTACGGCAGATCAAGCCTTACCTGTATTGCAGCGTTGGCGATGATCGCGAAGTCGCCCCCGGCCTCGTCAGGGATGTCGATACCGCCTTTGACGGCCTTAACTGTCACTTGGCCGTGCGGGAGCGTCGCCAAAACGGCGTTTTTGTCCACCTTGTCCGGTTGCTGTACGCCAATGATCACTTCTACCTGCATCGACTCTATATCGACGTCTATCGCCCGCGAGATACCGAGCGAACTGTGGTGCAGGGCGTCAAAGACGGCGCGGACCGCTGCCTTCGTGTAATCACCGCCATGAAGGTCATTTCCGGTCCCCATCTCGAGGATCACGCGTTTCAATGGCATGGGGTTCCTCCTACGGGAGATCAAGCCGCACGAGTGCGGCTGCGCTTGCGATAAGGGTTCCGTCGGGGCCTTCGTCGTTGAGGATTTCGAGTCCTCCTTCGACCACGTTCACTGTGCCGGTACCGTGTGGAAGGACCGCCAGCACGGCGTCGGTGTCCACCTCATCCGGACGGGGGACGCCGATGGTCACCTCAACCCGCATCGAATCCACATCCAACCCGAGCGCGTTCGCCGCGCTGAGGGAGTTGTGCCAGAGGGCATCACGTAACGCCCTGACGGCAGCCTTTGTGCAGTCTCGTCCCCTGATGTCTGTGCCCATACCAATTTCGAGCACTACCCGTTTCCAGGTCATACGTATATCTCCAAACGTCTTAACTGATGATCCTCAATAAGAAGAATCGAATTACGCGGTATCTACGTGATCTTCCGCTGTCGTCTTCGCTGCGCCGGCTATCTCGCGCAACTGGTTCATCTGGTCCTGCATAGCGAACTGCATCAGGCGCGAGTCCGACGAATGCATGATGAACCGCGCTCCGAGGTTGATAGCGGTAGCTGAGGTCTCGATGGTTTGCTGATGAATCATCACGGGGACGCTCTTTGCGTCCGACTTGGAGATTATGTCCTTCAGCACGTCGGTGTACTTCTCATTGGAGTAGTCGTCCGGGATGCCGAGAGATGTTGACATGTCGTTCGGGCCGATGAATATACCGTCAATGCCTTCGACTTCCAGAATATTGTCCAGGTTCTGGTGTCCGGGTACAGACTCGATTCCGATGATGACGATCGATTCCTTGTGGCGGTTTTCCAGGTAGGCCTTTGACTTGTCGCTTGGGAGGACGCCTTCCGTGACAGCCCGGATCAGGTACTCGCCCTTTAGCGGGTGCCATTTTGCGGTGGCGACCACGGCCTGAACCTCCTCAACGGTCTCGCAGTAAGGGACAAGCACTCCTGCTGCGCCCGCGTCCAGCGCCATCGCGACCCACTCGGACTTCGGGATGGGTACCCGGACAATCGGAGTTACTCCAGCCTGTCGGAGAACCATGCAAAGGAGCTGAATTTCCGCACGGTCGCGTGAACCATGCTCTGAGTCGATGATCGCAAAGTCGAGCGTGCTGCCGGCCAGCGCGCCGGAGAACCTGACCCCCTGCATAGAGGAGATCATGCAGCCGAACACGTGTCCTCCGCCGTTGAGTGTCTCTTTAAGTTGAACAGCGTCCATTTCTGAGTATCCCTTTCCTGAATTTGGTTCCGAGGGTCTGGTATACGGGGTGGTTTTTTATCGAACGGGGTCGGGCCGGTCTACAAGAACGAAGTATTTCAGTATGGATATGCCCAACGGCGCTCGCACACGATAAACGAACAACGGCTACCGTGGGTGCCTGAGTTTTACCTCAAGATGTATCTGGCGTTGTATCCGGTTTAGCTTACCTTTCGCCAGAATGGCTCCCGTTTTCGCGTTTTCTCGAGAATTGTTGGATCCCATGGCTCAAGATCGAATCCCTCCGGTTGTGGAGGCCTGCCTGCCCATCCGATATGTTCGTAGACCCTGCTGTCGGTGTAATAGGTCTCGTAAACCAGTTCAACAAATTCGGAGAACTGGATCGGAAGATCAGATTCGACGCTCGCTATGGTTGCGATCTGCCTCTCCTCATCAAGGGCGGCAAATCCACCTTCTATCCGAGATGCAATATCAAGTGACATCGCATCCAGCACGGTCAACAACCCCGATCTCAGACGCCCGTAGCGCATGGAAGCCCGTTCCAGCCGCTCCGCCAGATCAAGTCCTCCTGCTCCAGGGAAGTCGTCGACGGGCGGGATTATGAGGTCCATGACGCGCGTCAGGACCACCCGGTCTAGGTCCGTCAACTGCCTATCTTTGGTCGGCATATTCGTTTTCCTGCTTGATCGGTATGAGGGGTGTTATATGGGATAGAACAAAGGGCATCAGCGGATTCATCCCTTTAAGTCGTCCCGTTCGTGTGCGATATAGTCGGCTGCCCTGAGGGCGATCGCCTGTAAGGTCGGCGTTGGATTGACCGCCCCGGCGGTCACGAACACGCTGCCGTCGACGATGAAGACGTTGTCGACATCGTGCGCCTGGCACCACTTGTCGACCACCGAGCGCTCGGGGTCGTCTCCCATTCGGGCTGTTCCCATCAAGTGCCATCCGCCGCCGCGCAACAACGGATTCGTCATGACCCGAGTAGCACCTGCCTCTTGCAGGACCGTCGTCGCCGACTTTATGGAGTGATCCATCATGCGGCGGGAGTTTTCGCTTAACGTGTAGTTAATTTTGGGAGCAGGCAACCCGCTACTATCGGTAAGTTGCTCATCAAGAGTCACCGTGTTGTGCTCTTCCGGCAGGTCCTCGCCGATGCCGGCCAGCGTGATGGCGTGGCCGAACCTTTCGGCGAAATCCTCATGATGTCCGGCGCCCCATTTAACAGGCTGGTGAGCACCTCCAAGTGCCGTAAAAAGTGGGCCGCTTCCGCGATTGAGTTGGTACGCATAACCACGAACGAAATCCCTGCGCGGGTCCGTTTCATAGAACTCCTGGGACATCAGGATGTTACCCATTGGTCCCTTCCAGGTTTCCGATAGGTCCGGGATGAGCCCGGTCGTCATGGCGTAGGGGTGGAACATCAAATTCTTGCCCACGAGGCCACTCGAGTTGAGCAGCCCGGCGGGGTAGGCCTCTGATTTCGACATCAACAGAAGTCTGGGCGTACCGATTCCGTTACCTGCCATAACTACACTACGGGCGGCCTGATGGTGGACATTTCCAGAGCGGTCGAGATAGTTTGCACCGGTAGCACGCCCGTCACTCCCGATCGTAATCTCTGAAACACGGGCGTGGGTTTTTAGAACGGCACCGAGCCGAATCGCTTCCGGCCAGTAGTTCACATCTGTGCTGGACTTAGCTTTTCGTGTGCAGCCGAACCCGACCGGCCCACAGTAATTGCATGCGTCACGGCCTTTGTACGGCACGGAATTGACGTAATTGTCCGAAGGCCACCAGTGCCAGCCAAGGCGGTCAAATGCGGCGGCCATGTGTTTACCGTCCTCTCCTAGGGGGATCGGCGGCATGGGCCTCGGCGAACGAGGTGGCACTGCAGGATCTCCGTTGATCCCGGAGCATCCCATCATCATGTCGTTCATATCGTAATACGGGTCCAGGTCGTCATATGTGATCGGCCAGTCGTCCGCGACCCCGTCGAGTGTCTTCACCCGAAAATCGGACGGGTGAAATCGTGGCGTATGGGCGGTCCAATGGATCGTGCTGCCGCCGACGGCTGCGAACATCAGCGGCGTGATGTCGGACTCGCTGTCGTTGACCGGGTAGTCCTCCGGGTTCCCTCGTTTGTTGGGATCCCAGTTCCATTCATGGCGGCCGAGGGTCTCCCAGTTTTGCTTTGTCGCCGGGTAGGAAACCGGGTTGATCCAGCGGCCTTGTTCAAGACATACCACAGAAAATCCGGCCTGTGTGAGCCTCCATGCGACGGCAGCGCCGGACGCCCCGGCGCCGATTATCAAGATGTCAGCCATGTCGGACGCTAACCGTCCTTCGGTAACTGTCTCGGAAGCGATTCCCGTCTGTTCTTCCTGATCTGAGGTCGATGCTTCGTTCATGCAGGATAGCTCCGCTTGATATTTGCTTGAAATATTCGGGGCATGGACACTTGATCGAAAACTTATCACGGGTCGCGGGACAAAGTGGGACTCAGGACTATCGGCATCAGGGTTTCGTCATCGAATATCCTGACGGCACTACATAGCAATTTAGTTTGAGAGGCATCTCATGGCAATCGGGACACCAGAGAGCCGGTACGATGCCCGGCAAATGACGACACAAGATGCCTTAGATGAGCCAGCCCCACTTTGGATTGTTCGTGAGACGACTCTTTGGCTCACAGGGCTAAAGCAGGTCGATCTCTGTGGAACCGTCGCCACCCATCGCCTGTTCTGATCGTTCAAATTCGCCGACAGCTGGATGACGCCGTAGCGCCTCTCGGGTAGCGTCCCTGAGCGCCCCGGTTCCCTTGCCGTGGATTACCCGGACACTGGTTAATCCGAGCAGTGCGGCCTCATCCAAGAATGCCACCACCTGTTCATAAACCTCGATCGCCCGGATACCTCGGATGTCCAACTCACGGGTCGGAGCATCTACCATCGGCGTGGAGGTCGTAATGCGTGATTCGTCTGTTGCCTTAACGTCCTCGGAAGGCGTGACGACCATCAACTGGGCAATATTGAGCGTCACGCGTGCATTACCGAGGATAAGTGAGGCGGAGCCGTCTGAGTTCACTGAAGTCACTGTGGCCTGAGCGCCAAGACCTCGGACCTCCACTATGTCCCCTGTGGTGACGGGGCGTGGTGATGGTGGGGCTTCTTCCGGTTCGAGCTTCTCGCTTTCAGCTGGGCGGGTGACTTTAAATCGGTCAGCGCGCTGGAGAGATCGCCTGACACGCTCTTGCTCCCGTCGCACTACGGCCATATCTCGTTCTTGGCTCGCATGGCGTTGGATCTGTCTCAGGCTTGTTCGCACGTCCTCCGCTTCACGTTGTAGCTCGGCCCGGGTCTCCTCCACGAGATCGTCCTGTGCCTCCGTGATCGCTCGTACTCGTCTGTCCAGGTCACGCTTTGCGGCTTCCGCTTCCGCGCTGTACGCCTCGGCGGCCGCAAGCTGGCCTTCGATCTCGGCGCGTTCCTGCTGCAACTGAAGGAGGAGAGCCTCAGTTGCCAAATGTTCGGGCGACAGCATTACACGCGCCCGGTCCAACACGTTATCCGGAAGTCCCAGTCGTTCTGCTACGGCCATCGCGTAGCTGCGGCCCGGCGTGCCCATAGTTACGCGGTAGCTGGGCAGCATTGTGTCGGGGTTCAACTCAACGGCGGCATTCTGCATACCTATGGAATCGCTGGCATGCTCGGCCACGGCTCGGTGATGGGTTGTGACGATGGTGGTGATGTTTTCTTCGACAAGGTGGTCAAGAATCGCTCGGGCCAGCGCCGATCCTTCTTCCGGGTCGGTCCCGGTTCCCAGCTCATCTAGAAGTACTAGGGAGCGATCGTCGGCTTCCTGCAGGATGTCTACGACGGCGCCCAGGTGGGATGAGAAGGTAGATATGGAATGCTCGATGCTCTGGGCGTCACCGATGTCCACGTACACGCCGTCAAACGCCGAAATCTCGGTGAGCGGATTGCAGGGGACCTGCATACCGCTCTGGTGCATCAGGACCGCCAATCCGGCCGTTTTGAGAGCGACCGTCTTGCCGCCGGTGTTAGGGCCTGTGATTACGAGCGCCCGGAAGCCGGGTCCAGTGGAGAGGTTGATCGGGACGGCGTCTTCACCCAGCAAAGGGTGGCGCACGTCGACCAGGTTGAGCGCAGTATTGTTTTCCTCCGGGAGTGTCTTGGCCCTTGCCGCCCGCATTATGTGCGCCAAACGGGCACGCGCGAACACTAGATCAAGCCTGCCTGCCGCTTCGATCGCCAGCATGGAGTCACCGGCGCGATCAGAGACAAGCCCGGAGAGCCGCCTGAGGACTTTCTCTTCCTCCCGGATTACCTCGGCAGATGCCTCCCGCCAGCCGTTGCATAACTCAACCGCATCGAAGGGTTCTACGAACAGCGTCTGACCGGTGTTGGACACGTCGTGAACGATCCCAGGCACTGCTGATCGTTGATCAGATCGAACCTCAACGACGAGGCGATCGCCTCTTGTGGCAATGATGGGTGCCTGTATAGCGCCGCGGACCTTTGGTCGCGCTATCAACCGTTCCAGGTGGGTGGCGAGTTTGCGGTATGTCTCTCCGACGCCAGAGCGTAGCCGGCCGAGATTTGGCGTGGCGGAGTCCCGGATTCTGCCGCGTTCGTCGATAGCCTCCCCTATGCGCTCGTCGAGCCACCTCAGGTCGGGGATCAACGCCGCCAGAGTACCGATCAGTGGAGTTTGTCGCCCAAGCACTTGGGCGGCCTCCCGGGCTTCCCACAGCGAACGCATTACCTGGCCGACCCGTCGTAATTCCTCGCCGTCGAGTCCGCCGCCAAGTTCCGCTCTTTCTATATAAAACCGTGGGTCGATCAACCCCCCGAGGCCGATATCTCCGGCTTCGTCCAAGATGCGGCGCGCCTGAGCCGTTTCTTCCTGCAACCGTTCGATATCACGTTCGGTCGAAGCGGGTTCTAGCGCGATCGCCAGCTCTCTCGCCCTGAACATTTGTGCTCGGCCGGCGAGCATGTCCAAAAGCTTTGGCCATTCGATCAATTCACAGGAACGCTCGGTTAGCGTCGGATGTGGAGCCAGGGCCGGTGTTTTGTCTTGTGATTTATTCGGGCTGTGAGATTCGTGTTCGGACATTGGTTGGCTATTCTAGTGGTGGACGGCTACCAAACCATCGGTGTCTATGAGAACGCCGAGTCTGGGCTATGTCAGTTGTCAATCTCAAATGAAGCGACGATCTAGGCGGGCGCCAAAGGGATTTGTGGGGGGCACTGGGCGTTGAGAGAAAATAATGTCCGGATGCGCGAGTGCCAGACCCACTCCCCGGTCATCCAAATAGCCACCCGGCAGGGTTAGTTGCCTTTGTACTTTGGTCGGAAATCCTCTGCTCTGTCCTCTGCTTGATAGCCGATGACATCTTTTGCATGGGAGATGTCTCTTACGCCCCAGAGGTTGTCCGAGCCGGAGTAGAAGATGTCGAACATGAGATCGTCTGGGGCGTCCAGGCACCGCTGGACAATCTGTGAGGCGTCCCGATTGCTGGTCCAAAGGGAGAACGACCGATTGCCCGGCATATCGACATCGTTCAGGTTGATGTTAGCGGTCGGGCGCAGTGGTGTGTCGTCCCGATTCACTGAACTGAAACGAATACACAGCGCCGAAATTCCGTGGACGTCCGAGTAGTAGCGGGCGAGGGCCTCGCCCCAGACTTTGGTTGCGGCGTACAGGCCCGACGGACGCACCGGCCAAGTGTGTTTGGCTCGTTCGTATGAATCGGATTCACCCTCGTACGTACCGGCAATAACCTCACCGAGATCATCTTCCTGTTCGTAATTCCAGGTCACCTGCCCAGTCGAAGCGAAAATAACTCTCTTCACGCCGGCCTCGCGTGCCGACTCAAAGATGTTGTACGCACCAATGAGGTTGGACTCACGAAGTTGATCCCACCGATCCCCTGGTCCGCCATTGGCCCCGAGGTGAACGACCGCATCCTGTCCCTTGAGCGCCGCTCGAACGGCATCGAAGTCGGCGACATTGCCCTCCGTGATATCACGGCCCGGATCTCCAACAAGATCAAAACCCTTGAGAGTGTACCGATCCGGTGAGTCGGCCAACCGGGTCCATACGGCGGTACCGATAAGCCCGGCAGCGCCAGTGATGAGGACTTTCATTCGGGTCTCCAATTATTGGTGTTATGTAGTTGATGCCTGTCGTCCATAACAAGCCATCCTGAACTGAGCGAAGAATATAGCCCGGACTGGAACGCAAGCAGGTTGGTCGTTCAAACGTCTTCCGACGGCGAGATTCACTTCAGGTCTCGAACTCTACCCTACGCCCGTCATTCTGCAGGTGATGCAGGATCAGACTCTACCGGGACAAAGTGGTGATTGAGGACGGATCGTTTGTGCATGTCAGTAAAAGACTCTTGCGCATCACTGACCGTCGATATAGCCCGATCCTGAAGCGAGTTAATTCTTGGCGCAAAGCAGAATTATTTGAAGTGAGGCACGAGTAGCTACCGCCTAAAACCAGTACCCGCTCTCGTATCGGGAGAAGTTTCATCCGAGGGTCGCACCCGATGCAACCAATGAGTCGTGTCACTACCCCTCAACTGCTGTGATCACCGTCGCCGGGTCAACCAGGAAGTCCTCCCGTAACGCCGTCCCGATCCCCGGATCCTCTGGCGCGTATACGATTCCGTTCTCGATTCGTGGGAGTCGGTCCACTACGCGTCCGTACACCTCATGGATGAAGGCCCGAGTAGTTTCCTGGATGAAGGCATTCGGTGCGTGCATGCACAGGTGGATCCCGGCAAAAAGGTTCACCGGGCCGTTGCAATCGTGCGGGGTAGCCGGGACCTTATGCGACTCGGCGAGTGACATCACTTTGCGGGCCTCGGTGAAGCCGCCGACAAAGGTTGTGTCGAACATTAGGATTCGTATTGCACCACTTGAGAGCATCGGCAGATAGGCCTCTGCGCTTGCCAGCGTTTCGTTGCCAAGCACCGTCAGATGGGTCCGGTCCTGCACCTGTCGGATACCCTCTGTGTTGTCCGCCGTCGTTACGTCCTCTACCCAGTAGGGATCAACCTCTTCGAGTGCGTTCACGATCTTCACGACGGACGGAATGTTCCACATGCCGTGAAGCTCGGCCATAATCTCGATCTTATTGCCGACCTGCTCACGGATTTTACGGAACGGCTCCATACCCTTGTTTACATCTTCGGCAGAGATGTGCTGGCCATTCGTCTTCCTCACGAACTGGTCGAAGGGCCAGATCTTCATCGCCTTGATACCTTCATCAAGAAGACTTTCGGCGACCGACCCGGCGTCGTTCAGGAAGCCCTGTAAATCATCGTACTTCCCTGGGAGTGTTTCGTGGTCCGTCGGTGACGACAGCCCAAACGCTGTCGATCCGGAACGAACGGCATAGCGCCAGTCGGCGCATGTGTTGTAGATCGGTATCGAGTCACGGACGCGGCCGCCAAGTGCCTGATGGATCGGCGCGTTGGTTGCCTGCCCGACGATGTCCCAGAGCGCGATGTCTACCGCCGATATCGCCCGCCACTCCGCGCTGCCGTTCGGCCCGATCCGGCTGCGGTACTGCATGCCCTCGTGCAGCTCGGCAACCTGCATCGGGTCTTTGCCGATCAGGTATGGCGCAAGTTCCGTACGGATGTGCGACTCAGTGGGGGTCGACACAGCGGTCGACTCACCGAGGCCAATGATTCCCGAATCCGTGTGCACCCGAACCCATACCCAACGAGGAATGTTGCCGGTACGGACCGTCTCTACTCTGGTGATTCTCATTTGGTGATTTCTAAAGCTCACTGACCTGTACGGTCAACTGATCGCTCTTGAGAAACTTCTCCGTGAAGTCGAGCCCCAATCCGGGGTCGTCCGATACAGATGCGTAGCCATTCTCAACCTTCGGAAGCGCGGTCACAATGTCTTTGTACCAGGTTGCGTTATAGGACCTCACCGTCTCCTGAATGAAGGCGTTCGGGACGTTCAAGCTCAGGTGTACGTCCGCCATGAAGGCGATCGGCCCAACGCAATCATGAGGAGCGATCGGAATACCGAACGACTCAGCCATCGTGGCGATGCGCTTGGCCTCCGAGATTCCGCCGACCCATCCGAGATCGAACATGCAGATGTCGGTTGCCTGCTTCACGAACATCTCTCGGAACGACCATCGGGTTGACACGTTCTCGCTTGCTATAGTCGGTATGTTGGTCGACTTCCGGAACTGGGCTAGCGCGTCCAGGTTGTCCATCTGAACTGCATCCTCAAACCACATCGGTTTGAACGGCGTTACCGCCTGAGCGATCTTGATCGCTGACGGCAGGTTCCACGACTGACCCATCTCGACGGCGATCTCCATCCGGTCGCCCATCGCCTTGTGGATCAGCCGGAACGGTTCAGTGCCCTTTGCCAGATCTTCGGCAGAAATGAACTGGCCGTTGGTCTTCGCTGCGAATTGTGAGAACGGCCAGATCTTCATCGCCCTGAAGCCTTCCGCATGCAGGCTTTCCGCCAGGCCAACCGGGTCGGTCAGTGCGGAGTGCTCATCGTCGTAGGGGCCGGCAGGGACGAAATCGCCCGAGCCCGCCTTCGGGCCTTTGGTGGGATTCAAGTAAAACGGATAGCCGGCACAAGTGGCGTAGATCTTGATCTTGTCACGGCTCAAGCCGCCAAGCATGTTGTAAGTGGGCTGACCCATCCGTTTTCCGTACAGGTCCCAGAGGGCGATATCTATGGCTGACAGCGCCCGCATCTCAGCGCCTTTGGAGCGCATTCCGCCGGTCATCTTCGCAAGATTGGCCCAGTGCAGATCTAGTTGGCTGGCGTCTTTTCCTAGCAGATATTCGGACACGTCGGTGTGGATAAAAGCGTGAACCGGCTCTGCCGACCCGGGCGTTTCTCCGATGCCGTAGAGACCATCATCGGTGTGAATTTTGATGAACATCAGCCCTGGATGTTCGCCGTGTCGGAAGGTCTCGATCTTGACGATCCTGGGTGATTTTGCCATCGAAGCGGACCTAAAGCTCGGTCGTTCGCACGGTCAACTGATCGCTATTCAAGAACTTCTCGGTGAGGTCCAATCCCAGTCCGGGATCGTCAGATACCGACGCAAAGCCGTTCTCCACCTTCGGAAGTACGGTGACGATATCGTTGTACCAGGTGGCATTGAAGGCTCTCACCGTCTCTTGGATGAAGGTGTTCGTGGCATTGAGACTCAGGTGCACGTCTGCCATGAAGGCTATCGGCCCAACACAGTCGTGTGGTGCGATTGGGATGCCAAACGACTCAGACATCGTTGCGATACGCTTTGCCTCTGAGATGCCCCCGACCCAACCGAGGTCGAACATCGTGATATCGACCGCCTGCTTCACGAACATTTCGCGAAACGTCCAGCGGGTCGATACGCCTTCGCTCGCGATTGTCGGGATGTTGGTCGTTTTACGGAACTGGGCCAGTGCGTCCAGGTTGTCCATTTGAACCGCGTCCTCAAACCACAATGGCTTGAACGGTGTTACCGCCTGGGCGATCTTGATCGCAGAAGGCAGGTTCCACATCTGGTGCATCTCGACGGCGACCTCCATCTGGTCACCCATTGCCTCGTGGATCAACCTGAACGGCTCCGTGCCTTTCTCAATGTCCTCGGCCGAGATGTGCTGACCGTTGGTCTTGGTGACGAATTGGTCAAATGGCCAGATCTTCATTGCCCGGAAACCTTCCGAATGCAGGCTCTGCGCGAGTCCCACTGGATCGGTCAGGAATGCGTGTTGGTCCTCATAGGGACCATCCGGGCGGTAGTCGACATCGCCGGGTTCGTAAATTCCATCGCGATTCACGCCGTATGAGTAGCCGGCGCAGGTGTTGTATACCTTGATCTTGTCCCGACTTAGTCCACCAAGTACGTTGTAAGTAGGTTCACCCATGCGCTTTCCGAACAGATCCCACAGAGCGATGTCTATGGCCGATAGTGACCGCATCTCCGCGCCACGGGAGCGCATGCCTCCTGACATCTTGGCCAGATTGTGCCAGTGCCAGTCGAGCTGACTGGCGTCCTTGCCAAGGAGGTACTGCGCGGCGTCGGCGTGGATGAAGGCGTGTACCGGCTCTGGCGACCACGAGGTTTCGCCGATTCCGAACAATCCATCGTCGGTGTGGATCTTGATGAACACCAGCTTCGGGTACTCATCGTGCTCAAAGGTCTCTATCTTGACGATCTTTGGCGATTTTGCCATGTGGCCATGCCTTTCGTATGGAGGTAATTGAGATGGTTGAAGTTGGGCGTGTACATTCCCGCTCCAAGAGGGAGGGGATCATGGCGAGGGAGAAGTATTTCTAATGATCACGCCGTTCCAGTGGAATCAGCCTCAAAGTCCCTCGTTGGTCTTCGGAACGTCCATCCAGCTCACCTCTTCGTCAGCCTTCTTCTGACCGCAGACATCGCAGTCAGCATTCCAGTGTCCGCCAGGTGGCATGGCCACTGCGAAGCGCATCGAAGTCTCTTTGCCTTCGGTCGTGATGTGATGCGTCGTGCCCCGCGGCACCCAGACAAGATCACCCTTGTTGGCGACGAAGGTCTTACCACCGCTTAACTCCCAGCGGATCTGACCCTGCTGGACGTACCACCACTCATCGAAATCCTTGTGGAAGTGGGGCATGTTGCCGCTGCCTTCTGGCTGGGTTAGCCAGGTGCCGATATTTCGTTCGTCCGAGACGATGGACTCATGCCATTCTTTCTCGCCGTTGTGCTTAGCATTTAGATCATCCAACGTTGTGTGAAGTACTCCGGGCCAATCGGCGTTGTCGATGCGAGGCGGGATAGGTCCGGTGACCGTGTCTGAGATAGTCAACGATCCCGGTGCTTTGACATCTGAGATACCAAACACATCGGGCGAATCCGGCGCGTGATCGCAGACATTGCACGGCGAGGCGTAGTGCTCGGCAGGAGGTTGCGAAACGGCGAATCGTAGCGACAGCCCATCGCCTACGTTCTTGATGTGATGCACAGAGCCTCGCGGTACCCACACCACGTCACCTTCGTGGGCGGTTACTTCTTTACCGCCGGTGTAGTGCCACTGAATCGTGCCGCGCATCACGATCCACCACTCGTCAAAATCTTTGTGCCAGTGCGGGATGTTGCCTGTGCCGGGGTTGTTAGCGATGAGTGTTCCGTTGTTGCGCTCGTCCCAGATCAATGACTTTGACCATGGGGCCGGACCCATGGCCTCAACAACGTCTTGGATACGGGTGTGTATCTTTCCGGGCCAATCGTCGTTATCCACCCGGGGCGGAATCGGTCCTTCGACGGTATCTGCGATCTTCACTTCGCTCGTGACCAAAGTGTTCTCCCGAGACTGGGTATTTTAAGAACGGGCGCGCCGTCCACGGTGAAACGAATGTTACTCCCGCGATCAGTACGTGAGTAGAGATCACGTGTAGAAATGCCGAGCCGATGCTCCGCGTATAACGAGTCTCCGATAAAAGAAACTTGTGGACACATAACCGGGTGCTGAATTACCGATTGAACGGGCATCACCACACTTCTATTTTCGAAGAGTGTGATGGCGTTTACAGCGGGCGTGTTTATGGCCGCCATACGAAGCGCTTTCGAAATACGCGTATTTGGAGGCGAGTTTCATCTGGACTTTCGACTGCTGATACTTATGCCGTGTGAGGCCGCCTCAACTTCACTGGTCATGGCGAGAGGAACCGTCTCCAGATTTTGACCGCATGCGTGTGATGGTTACTTTGGATCCGGACGCGCTAGGACCAGATCGCAGGCAGGGAATCCGCTAGAGTTCTCGGGCCAACTTCGCGATGCCCGGCTCGTTTAGCCTGTACGAGAGCCACTCCTCCATGTTTTCAAACCCAATTTGATGGTAAAACTCACGCGTAGGGTTCCAGTCTAGGACCGATAGTTCAAACCGGGCGCAGCCGCGCTCCTTGGCGATACGGGCCAACTCCGTCATCAGATTCATGCCGAGTCCGTTGCCACGTGCATGCTCCTCTACGTAGAGATCTTCTAGGTGTAACCCGGCCCGGCCCTGCCAAGTGGAGTAGTTGTGGAAGAACAGGGCGAACCCGACCGCCGTTCCGTCGAGCTCGGCAAGCAGCGTCTCGAATAACGGCGAATCCCCAAAGCCGTCGCGTAGCACACCGGCCTCGGTCAACTGAACCGTTTCTAAGGGTTCTTTCTCGTAAAGGGCAAGTGACTGAACGAGCCGGACGATAGTCGCCGCGTCCTCAGGAATGGCTGGACGAACGAGCTTTTTTGGCATTAATTACCGCACTTTTCGGGGATATGGTCCTAAGAGATGAACGGGATGGTCTGTGGCCCTTCAGGAAGCACGCAGATGGACGCATCGCTTCCAGCCGCGTCGACCACCGCCTGTACATCGTTGATCGGTTCTAAATGGGCCGCTTCTAGCTGTAAATCGGAGAGCCGATCTGCTTTTACAAGGACGCGGGCATGCATCTGGATTTTCGCTTGAATCTGGACCTGCCACTGATCTGGCTTTGAGTATCCGGGCGCCTCAATCATCTTTAAAAGTGCCGTCGGATTCGGCCGAGACGAAAGAATCTCCGCATACGAGCCGTGATCCGGGATTCCGTCTCGACATTCCGCGGCACACACAATCAGCCCGCCGGGCTTGACCACCCGTACCGCGGCGGACATGCCTTTGACGGCCTGATATAGGTTTTGGTCAAGGGGGTACCCTGAGTTGCTTGTAATCACCAGATCGAATGGCCGGTCGATATGCTGCATCGAATCTAGCCTTGCCTGGACGCATGCGGCGGCGTGCATCGCAAAAATCTCACCGGCGTACACGCCCGTGACCTGTTGATCACTGTTGAGAACAACGTCCATGCTGAAGTCCGGCGGCGCCGCGCGAGCAATGGCACGCACGTCGTCATGCACGGGGTTTCCCTCTATCACGCCCCATGTGGCGTTCGGATGTCCGATCCTGGCGGCATCGTGAAGCGTCACCACGGTATCGATGCCAGCCAGTCCCGGGGCGACCATTTTGGGGCCGCCACTGAATCCGGCGAAAAAGTGCGGCTCCACAAACCCGGTGGTGATGCGTAAATCCGCTCCGGTCCACTCACGGTTCAATTTCACAGGCACGCCATTGCCTATCATTCCGAGATCGTCGAGCGAACTTTCGTCCCGCGCAACATGATTGACCACACGGCAAGTGGAAGCGATTTCGTCGCCAAGCATCCACCGTATCTCGTCGTAGGTGTTTGCCCGATGCGTCCCCGTGGCGATCAGGATTGTTATATCTTCCGGCCTTACGATGCCTTCAAGTTCGTCTAGGATCGCTTGAACCATTAACTGGCGAGGCTGTGCCCGGGTCACGTCACATATCGAGATCGCGACCCGTTGCCCCCTCCGGGCGATCTCCTTTAAAGGCCGGGAATTGATCGGTGATCTGAGGGCGGTTTGCAGGTAGCGTTCGGGCTCCAGTAGCGCCGATCGGAAGGTGGGCTTGATGATGGTGCTACGTTCCTCCGGCAGATCGAGAGAGAGACGTCCATCTCCGTATGCGAGTGTGACTTTCAGCGTATCGGCTTTCGGGCTTTTATATCGGCGTGAATCAGGAAATTATCTTAACGTTCCCGCCATTGACCGGCGTTGTACCTGTTTGGGGCCTGATTGGTGCAATTTCAGGGTTGGCAGCGACACATACATCGGTTAAATCTTCGGTGAAGATTAGGCGCCGTGGTAAGCATGGCCGTTATTGATCCTTGGACTTCCGGAGATGGAGGCATAATGTCGTCTGATTCACAGGCGTACACATCGGCATCTGAACTTGCAGAACAGATACGTTCACGTCAGGTTTCAACCGTCGAGGTGGTCGAGGCTGCACTACGCCGGATCGACGCATCTCAGCCCATTCTGAACGCATTCATAACAGTGGCCCGTGATGAAGCCCTGGACGATGCCCGTAAGGCTGAAGACAGCATCGTACGTGGCGGCGATCTTGGCCCGCTTCACGGCGTTCCATTCTCTGTCAAAGACCTGGTCAACACCCGTGGTGTTCGTACCACTATGGGCTCGCTGATCTTTGAGCACAACGTTCCCGACAGAGACGCCATCTCGGTTGCACGATTACGTGCAGCGGGAGCGATCATGATCGGAAAGACCACGACACCTGAGTTCGGTCACAAGCCGTTCACGAGGGCGCCGCTGTTCGGCGATACGCCAAATGCGTGGGATCGAGACCGCATTGCGGGAGGTTCAAGCGGAGGCGCAGCCGTAGCCGCTGCCGCCGGGCTTACCCCATTGAACGTCGGCACTGACGGGGGTGGTTCCATACGTATTCCGGCGGCCGCCAACGGGATAGTCGGCTTAAAGGCAACATTGGGTACGATTCCGCATGACGCCGCACCCGATTCGTTTGGCGCAAATATTTACGTAGGACCCATGACCCGAACCGTCACTGATACTGCCCTGATGCTACAGGCGATGGCCGGTCCGCACCCATCCGATGCTCATTCCCTAGGAAGACGTGCGCAGGACTACGTCAAAGCCGCCGCTTTACCGGGAGATCTCGAAGGCAAGAAGATCGCATGGCGACCATTACTCGGCAACGATGTCGTTGATTCCGAGGTGCAGGCGATTACGTACGGAGCTGCCCGGGCCTTCGAGGAAGCTGGCGCGACCCTCGTCGAAGTAGATGACGGGTTTGTCACGCCGGAGCCGTTCTGGCGGGTGCTCAGCCAGGCGGCATGGCGATCGCGCTTTGGAGACTATGTGGATGAGTGGGGAGATCGGATGACACCGACCTTCCTCCGTTCGATAACTGAGGCGTCCGACTACTCGGCGGATGAACTACAGAAGGCGATATACCAGCGGACCGAACTTTTCCGTGAGGTTCAGGGTTGGTTCGACGAGTTTGATCTCGTCATGACGCCCACGCTCTCCCGCACTGCCCTTGAGTCTGACATGGACCTGTACGATCCGGTGGTTATCGAGGGGGAGGAGATCGGGATTATCCGTCAAAATTGGTACCCATATACTCATCCGTTCAATCTCACCGGCCACCCGGCGATCACACTTCCGGCGGGGTTTGCCGGGGATGGGCTGCCCGTAGCGCTCCAGATCGTGGGGCGCTACGCAGATGATGCGGCGGTCATAAGGGCGGCTGCGCTTTTCGAGCAGCTTCGTCCATGGACTGATCGAACGCCAGATATCCCTGAGATATCAGGCCTATAAGAAGCTATTGGCCACAGGTCATGGTGGTTGGAAACGGTGAAGATCCAGGCCTGGGTATGTGGTTGGTTCTGGTGCGAGAAGACGAGACCCCAGTGGGGCTACGGAGCTATTACTTCAAACGACCAACGCCCATCCGCTTCTTGACGGTAAACTGCTCTCAGGTGCAACCGGTCCTCTGGCCGACCCTGCCAGAACTCGAAGGAATCCGGCGTGAGCCGGTAGCCGCCGTATGTGTCCGGGCGGACCACATCGCTGTCTCCGATGCTGGCCTCGACCTTCGCTTTAGCAGATATTAAAGCTGCATGATTGGGCACATTTGAACTCTGAGGCGCTGTCAGAATGGCAAGTTGTGTACTCCGTGGCCGGGAGGCCCAGTACGCGTCGGATACTTCGGCTGTCGTTTTGGCCAGCGTGCCGCGAACGCGGACCTGTCGCTCCAACCCGGTCCAAAGAAATACCGCCTCTACGTTGGGATTGAAGTCGATATCTCGTCCTTTAGGGCTCGTGTAGTGCGTAAAAAATGTGATCGTGTCTTTATCCCGGGTTCCGGCCATCAACGCCCGCGCAGACGGTGCACCATCTGCGCCTACTGTTGCGAGGACCATCGCCGCCGGGTTTGAGACTCCGGCCTCGGAGGCTTCCCTGAGCCATCGGCGTAGTTCGTCCATCGGGTCAGCGTCTAGGCAAACGAACTTGGGCATTGAGACTCCTGTATTCAACTAAGGCGTCAGTGATCTACATCTTGCGCCATGAGGTGACCGGTATGACACTGCGGCCCATAACCGCGAAAGCATTCTCCATTGAACCAATTCACCTATAGCCTGCCGTGAGTCGTGTCCAGAAGATAGATAAGGCCAGAAGAATTACAAGGATTTACGTACGTGGCGAAACTTACCGGTAAGATCATCGATCCAACCACCGGCGTACCGGTCCAGGCCCGCGTTCAGGTGCTTTCGCCAAACGGACTTCAACTCGCCCCCGCAGACGCCATGTGGAAAGTTGGCACCGGGGAGCCCTTCTTCTACTCGGACGGTGATTTCTCAGTGGATGTGCCGCGAGGCCAGTCACGTATCACGGTCGAACGGGGCACCGAGTATCGGCCATGGAGGGGGACCATCAACGTCGATCACGCCGGGGAGATCGTCGCGCTCGACATTGAGCTTGAGCGTTGGGCGGATCTGCCCGATCGCGGTTGGCATCCTGGGAACACGCACATCCACTATGACGAGAAAGAAGAGAAGCCGGACGAGCGGCTTAAGTACGACTCCCGGGTGGAGGACTTGCGGATGACGGCGATCTCCATCCTCCGACGATGGGACCTCAACTATGCAACCAACAAGTACCCGCTCGGAGTCCTGAACGACTACACAGACACGCATCACCACGTTCAGGTGGGCGAAGAAAACCGTCACAATGACAAAGACGGCTGGTCACGCGGTTACGGCCATGTGATGTTCCTGAACATTCGCAACATCGTGGATCCTATTTCACGTGGCGCGCTTATTGATACGTTTGACCCCGACTACCCGCCACTCTCATGGGCCTGCGACGATGCACGAAATCAGGACGGTTTGGTGATCTGGTGCCACAACGGGCAGGGCATGGAGGCTCCTATTGCTGCCGCCCTCGGTAAAGTCGATGCGATCAACCTGTTCGATCCCTACTGGAATGACGTCGAGTACGACATCTGGTACCGAATGCTGAACTGCGGGATCAAAATGCCAGCATCAACCGGGTCTGATTGGTTCGTTTGCTCCGCCAACCGGGTCTACTCGCAGACGGGTGGAGAATTCTTGTACGACAATTGGCTTGCCGGCATCAAGCGTGGCGAGACCTTCATTACGAATGGACCGGCCATATCGATGTCGGTAGACGGGTCGCCTCCCGGGTCCACCGTGCAGGTGATCGCAGGTGGCAAGACGCACGTGAAGGTGGACTGGTCGTCACACTACGCCGTGGACACAATCGAGATTGTTCAGGATGGCTCAGTGGTCAAGCGCGTGTCCACAGACGCTTCTAATGCGACCGCAGGCTCGTTGGAGGCCGATATTCAGATTGGGGCGGACGGTTGGATGGCTGCACGGCTTGGCTCAACTCAACGAGACTCGTTCGCGCAGGCGTTGTGGGCGCATACGTCGGCCGTCTACATTGACGCTGGTGGTAAGAAGTCGGACGTTCAAATCGGATCGGCCGCGCTGTTTGTGCGGGATATAGAGGATTCAATGGTCTGGGTCAAGACAAAAGGCCGGTTCTACACCGACACCCAGAGGGCCGAGGTAGTGGACCTGTTCGGGCAGGGCCTCGATGTGTACAAGGGACTTTCGAGGTAAACGATGGCCTGCGACGGAGGAATTGTCGAGAGAGCACAAGAACTGCTCTTGGGCCACGCGTGGGTTTCGGAACGTCTTATGTTTGACGGGTCGGCGTTGTGCTGAACCTTGAATACGCACCGTTTCTAACAGCGAACTAAAGACGGGAATCATGGCCGCGTTTATCTGGCCTGAACAGACCTTGGGAGTAACAGAAGATGCAGAAACGACCCTACGGCAACACCGGCGAGATGCTCTCGATTATTGCCTTCGGTGGAATCGTGGTGAAAGATGCTGACAGGGACGAGTCATTTCGGCTGGTCAGTGAAGCTATTGATCGTGGGATTAACTACTTCGACGTTGCGCCGCGCTACGGCAACGCGCAGGAAAAACTCGGCCCGGCGTTGGAGCCATATCGCAACGATGTGTTTCTGGCCTGTAAGACCCGAGAGCGAGATGCGGTTAACGCTGAACGTGAGCTACATGACTCGCTTAAGAAGCTGCGTACGGACCACTTCGATCTCTATCAGATGCACAGCATGACGACCGACGCGGACGTAGACGAAGTGCTCGGCCCCGGCGGTGCGCTTGAAACCTTCGTCAAGGCTCGTGAGCAGGGGCTCGTGCGCTTTCTTGGCTTTTCGGCGCACTCGGTAGAGGCTGCATCCAGGCTGCTGGATGCGTTCGAGTTCAACTCTGTTCTGTTCCCATTGAACTGGGTGAACTATTTCGAGGGTGACTTCGGCCCACAGGTCGTTGATCTGGCGGAGCAGAAGGGTGTTGCAAGGCTGGCACTAAAGGCCGCGGCAAAGGCGCAACTCCCGGATCGTAACGTCAGGACACACGAGAAGTGCTGGTACGAGCCGATTGTTGATCGAGATCTGATGTCATTGGCAGTCCGCTTCACGCTCTCTCAGGCGATAACTGCTGCCGTACCCCCCGGAGATTCGGACCTCTGGCGCATGATGGCCGAGGTCGGAGAGGATTTTACGCCGATCACCAAAGATGAGATCCAAACCCTTAAGAACGAGGCCAAATCAAACACCCCGATATTCGTTCACCCGGTTGCGTGATTTGGAAACCCGGTGCTTTTACAGCCTAAGCACATCACCGGGCAGCACAAGGACAAAACCAAGAAGGCCCGCTCGTTAGAGCGGGCCTTCTTATTGATCTAGTTATCCGGGGCTGTTTACTGCACGCCATCCTTGAGCACTCCGAGAGACTCAAGAATGCGGCCCGGCTTCATTGGCGCCTGCGGGAATCGAATCCCCAGGGCGTCATGAAGTGCGTTGGCGATAGCGCCAAGCGGCGGCGCGATCGAAACCTCACCCGCTCCGCGGACTCCGAACGGGTGAATTGGGTTCGGGACTTCCACAAGGATCGTCTCAATCTCCGGCAGGTCCAGCGTGGTCGGCATCCTGTAGTCCAGGAAGGATGAGTTGGCCATACGGCCTTCACCGGTCAAGAAGTACTCCTCGTTCAATGCCCAGCCTATGCCCTGCACTGCACCGCCCTGCAGCTGACCTTCGGCATACGACGGATGAATTGCTCCGCCGACGTCCTGAACAACGGTGTAACGGAGAACGTCCGTCTTGCCGGTCTCAAGATCTACTTCCAAGTCAACCAGGTGAGCGCCAAACGCTCCACCGGCTTCCGGAATGTCTACAGTGCTGGTTACAGAGACGGGACCGCCGGTGCCGTCGATACGGCCCGCCAGTTCCTTAAAGGTCATGCTCATGGACTGAAGTTCGGCGTCCTGCATGGCCTGGAATGTCCCGTTGTCGAAAACGACTTCAGACGCATTGATGTCCCAGATCTTAGACACCCTGACCTTGAGTTCTTCGATCATCAGCTCGGCGGCTCGATAGGAAGCCATTCCCGTGGCGTAGGTCGTCCGACTGCCGCCTGTGTTATCGGTGTAGCCGACGCTGTTGGTCGATGCAATCGATGGACGGATGTCCTCCATTGGTATGCAGAGCACCTCCGCCGCTTGCATGGCGATGGAAGCGCGTGAACCGCCAATATCCACAGATCCCTCGATCAGCGACACGATGCCGTCGGCATTCAGGTTGAGTGTCACTACTGACCGACGGCCACCGTTGCGCCAGAAGCCGACAGCCATGCCTCGGCCACGCTTCTTTCCGGGTGAATCGGCTTCTCCGATAGAGGAGGTCCAGTGAGCTGAGTCACGAGATTCCTCAAGGACCTGCGTTATGCCGATAGGTCCCCAGATGGGGCCGTCAGCACGGCGCTTACCCTCTCTCGATGCATTCTTGAGTCGGAATTCCACCGGGTCATAGCCGCGTTTCTCGCAGATTTCGTCGATCACAGACTCTACGCCGTATGCAACGTGCGTCGAGCCCGGTGCGCGATACGCAGACGTTTTTGGTTTGGTGACCAAAATGTCGTAGCCGGTGATTCTCACATTATCCAGATCGTAAGACGCGAAGCAGCAAACAGCACCAGCCGCGACCGGCGAGCCCGGATATGCACCGGCCTCATACTTTAGATCGGCCTCTGCGGCGATGATTATGCCGTCGTCGTCTACACCAAGCTTGATCTTGATGGTGGCCGCCGCGGCAGGCCCGGTCGCCTCGAATACGTCGACCCTGTTCATGTACGCCTTGACCGGTCGGCCGCATTTTTTCGAGAGTATCGCCGCTATGGGCTCCAGGTACACGTTCAGTTTCCCGCCGAATCCGCCACCGATCTCCATCGGTATGACGTGTACGTCTGTCTCGGTAAGTTGCAGGATGCTGGCCATCTGGTCACGCACGCCGAACATTCCCTGCGTGCTTGTCCAGACGGTTACGCGACCGTCTTCGTCCCAGCGCGCTGCACCGGTCTGGGGCTCGATGTAGCCCTGGTGAACGGTAGCCATCTCGACCTCGCGCTCGACGACCAGTGATGCCCGTCCCATAGCACCTGTCGGGTCTCCGAGCTCGTGCCGTATGACGGCGGCGATGTTGGTGTTTTTGACCGACTCGCCGAGATGATTCCCGACCATATCGTCATGAACGAGGACTGCGTCTGGCGCAAGAGCGTCTTTTATGGAAAGGACAGGCTCAAGTGGTTCGTATTCTACCGTTATTAGCTTGAGGGCCTCGTATCCAGCGTTGCGATCAGTAGCTGCGACGGCCGCGACCGGGTGGCCTTTGAAAAGGACCTTGTCATGCGCCATTACGCGGTTGGAAGACCACGCGCCTGCTCCGCTGGCTGCGGCGACCGGCATGTCAGCGCCAGTCATCACGGCAAGCACTCCCGGAGCTTTCTCGGCGGCCGAGGTGTCGATCGACTTGATACGGGCGTGAACGTGTGGGCTACGCAGCACCACGCCATGTACAAGACCGTCAAGTTTGAGATCAGCCCCGTAGAGCGCCCGACCCGTTACCTTGTCCAGGCCGTCTGGCCGGATTGGCCGCGTGCCAACTACTCGGTAGGCTGATGGAGATGACTCGGATATCACCATTCGTTCAGAGATCCCTTCTCTTCGTCGTGAGCGGCGATGCTTAGCAGAAATCTGCGATCGGATGAAATCGCTTGATGATCAACGCAACGCGCTTAATGATTCTAAACGCGAAACCAAGATAAGTTCAGATGACTTCGCACATAACTCTAACGGGATAGTTCTCGCATCGAGAAAAGCGCCAGTTAAGACTCTGAATCCGGCACATCTGCCGTGATAAGCAAATGTTCGCACCAGTCGTTCGAATTGTTGATGAACTGGTGCATTACCTTTGCCGGGATGTGAATCGCGTCGCCCTCCGTCACGTCAAAAACCTCGCCATCCAGTTTCATCTGACCGCTGCCGCGGATGATGTAGTAAACCTGTTCCTTGCTTGCGTGATCGTGATAATCGCCAGCCTGTCCACCTTGCATGCGATGTAGGGTGAATCCGTCCATGCCCAGCAGCGGAGCTTCATCGGCGGTTTTGTCCGGCCATCCGACGCTTCGGAATATCGGCCAGATAATTGCGAAATCGTGTCCGATATACGGGACGACATCCTTCCAATTCCTGATCACGGTCATCACTATCTCCTTGGCCATACGTATTTCAGGCATCCTGCCCGTTGTACGTCGTCGTGTTGCGAGAGTGTAGCGTTAGCCGAAGCGTCCTGTGATGTAGCCCTCTGTGCGACTATCGTGCGGTGTGCTGAAAAGATCTCGGGTCGATGCGTATTCGATGAGCGTGCCCTGACGTTGTTCATCGGTCCACATCTGCGCCGTGTAATCGGACAACCTTCCCGCTTGTTGCATGTTGTGAGTGACGACCACGATCGTGTACTGCTCTCGAAGTTCTCTGATGAGGTCTTCGATCGACAACGTCGAGATCGGGTCGAGCGCCGACGCTGGCTCGTCCATCAGCAAAATCTCAGGCTCCACTGCCAGTGCCCTGGCGATGCACAAACGTTGTTGCTGTCCGCCCGACAGTCCGAATGCGTTGTCGTCCAGTCGGTCCTTGACTTCGTCCCATAGCGCCGCCTGACTCAAGGCATTTTCAACGACCTCATCGAGATCCCGTTTAAGTCCGTTGATTCGGACGCCAAAAACCACGTTCTCATAGATCGACTTTGGAAATGGATTTGGCCTTTGGAACACCATGCCGATACGGAATCGGACCTCAGTCGGGTCCACCTCGGGTGCGTACAAATCCTGCCCATCAAACATTACCTTGCCATCGACGCGGGCACCGGGGATTAGCTCATTCATGCGGTTTAGCGATCGGAGCAGGGTGCTCTTGCCGCAACCGGACGGGCCGATGATCGCAGTGACTTTATTGCGCGGGAACTGGAGGTCGGAATCGTAAAGCGCAAGCGTATCGCCGTAATGAACGCGCAATCCCTGTGTCTCAAGTGCTATTTCAGACACGTCGAACTGCTCTACGTATCGGTCCCCGAGATTGGTCGTAAGTTCTTCAGTACTCGGTCCCGAAGAATCTGGAGTTCGGGGAGGCTCGAATTGTTCTGCTATGACGAAGATCCTTTTTTTGTTATTCGTGCAGCCGCGGTGCGTTGATAAGACACAGATTAGTACCTTGTCTGGTAGCGGTTACGGATCCAGATTGCTATGGAATTTAGTGATAGTAGAACAGCCAGCAGGATGATGATTCCGGCGGAAGCGACCGCTTGGAACCCGGGTTGTGGCAAAGAAACCCAGTTGAAGATTTGAACTGGGAGCACGGTGAATCGATCACCCGGCGACGATGGTATGAAGGTGAGGAAGACCAGGGAGCTGATCATTAACATAGGAGCAGCTTCGCCCACAGCACGCGAGAGCGCCAAGATGATCCCGCTCATGATCCCTGGGATGGCCTGTGGAAAGACGACGGTCTTCACCACCTGCCAGCGGTTTGCGCCAAGGGCGAACGCGGCATCACGAAACTCTCCCGGAACCGCCTTTATCGCTTCCTGGGACACGATGATGACAATAGGCAGCACGAGTAAGGTCATGGTCAGGGAACCAGCCAGCACGGATCGGTCCAGAGAAAAGGCCTGGACAAAGAGCGCCAGGCCAAGGATTCCGTAGATGATTGACGGGACTCCAGCCAAGTTTGATATGTTCAGTTGCACGAGCCTGACCGTCCAGTGTTCCGGAGCAAACTCTTCAAGGAAAATTGCCGTACCCACGCCAATCGGGATCGCGAAGGCGGCGGTACCGACAGTTATCCAGATAGTGCCGAATAGAGCAGCCCTGATGCCAGACTCTCCGGCGTGGCGGGACGGGTAGCTGTTGATAAAGCTGAAATCGAGCACTCCAATACCGTCGGTCATTACATCGATCACAAGCGCGGCCAATCCGAGGATGCCGATTGCGACCGATGCAAAGAATAGAACGAAAAAGAAACGGTCCCGCCATCGCCGCCATGTTGAACGATTTGAAGTGGAATCAGGGTTCGGTGTAGGTGTTGTTCCGGAGTGGCGCGAGTGTCCGACGGAGGCGGCGATAGGGCTTGTCATTTCGGCGGAACGGATGGTCGTTCGTTCGTGTTCCATCAGTACCTTTCCGTGTATCGACGTACGACCCAACGTCCGACGATGTTCATGATCAGAGTCATGAGGAACAACAACAGGCCGACGGCGAAGATCGTTTTGAATACAAGGGTCCCCTGCGGAGTCTCGCCGAGCGAAACCTGGACGATGTAAGCAGTCATCGTCTGGATGCTCTCAAGCGGATTTAGCGTAAGGTTCGGCGTCGCTCCGGCGGCGATGGTGACGATCAGGGTTTCGCCAATTGCACGGGACAATGCCAGTATAAAAGCGGCCACGATTCCAGGAAGAGCTGCCCGAACGACGACCTTAGTGGCGACCTCAAATCTGGTCGCTCCCAGCGCATATGCGGCATCCCTGAGCGGTCGTGGCACGGCCACCATGGCGTCTTCGCTCAAGGTAGACACCATTGGCATGATCATCAGGCCCATCACGATGCCGGCACTGAGGACGTTGAAAATAACCGGAATCGGAAGGAACGACTGAAGTAACGGGGTGACAAACGAAAGTGCAAAGAAGCCGTATACAACGGTCGGAATCCCGGCCAAAACTTCCAGAACAGGTTTAATAATCCGCCGCACCCGATCCGGAGCGTACTCAGAAAGATAGATTGCAGCGCCAAGGCCAAGTGTGAGGGCGACGATGCCAGCGATACCGGCTGCGAGTAAGGTGCCTGCGATGAGAGGCAGGACGCCAAACGCCTGGGGCTCGAATAGTGGCGCCCATTTGGTCCCGGTTATGAACTCCCAGACTGAGACGACCTGGAAGAATCCGTAACTCTCTCTCAAAAGGGTGTAGATGATGCCAACTGTCACCAGCACCGATACGAGTGTGGCTAAAAGAAAAACTCCCACCACAACCCGTTGTTCCACGCGTACCCATCTACGAGCATGCCGGCGGGATTCCACCGATGCCCCAAAGTCGGACTGTTCATATGTCTGCGGTTTTAGAGAAGCCACGAACAGTCCTTCAATTCAGCGGACCTGTGGAGCTTGATACAAGCGCCCTGCCATCCTGATACATCGCTTCGGGAAGTGGAACGTACCCGACCTCTTGGACCAACGTGGTGGCGTTGTCGAGGTAGAAGTTTACGAATTCCATAACTTCTATTCGTTTCAACGCAGCGATGTTTACGTAGATGAACATAGGGCGTGAAAGGGGCGAGTAGGTACTGTCGTTAATCGTTTCTGACGATGGATAGATACAGCCTCTGCCGGAATCGACGGCGATCAGATTCAACTTTTCTCGGCTAGAAGCGTAAAACGCATAACCGAAGTACCCGAGAGCGTTTTTATCGCCGCCGACGCCGCGAATCAAGACGTTATCATCGGCGCTCGCTGAGTAGTCCGATCGGCTGGCATCCTCTAAATGGATTATCGCCTCGGTGAAGTAGTCAAACGTGCCGGAGTCGGTGTCAGGGCCGTACAGTCGGAACTCGCTATCCGGTAGGCCATCACGCACTTCGCTCCAGCGATTCACTTCACTACCGGGTTCCCATATCGCCCGCAACTCGTTCGTAGTGAGGCATTCTAGAAAGTCATTTGTGGGATTGGTAATGATGGAAATGCCATCAAACCCGACGGCGATCTCGATGAACTCGACGCCGTTCTCTGCGGCGGCGGTGATCTCGATGGGTTTGATGGAGCGTGAGGCGTTTGAAATGTGTGTCTCACCAACCACGAAACGTTTAAAGCCGCCGCCGGTTCCAGACACACCCACCGGTACCTGCACATTCGGGTGGACCTTACGGAACTCTTCGGCTACTGCCTGAGTGATAGGAAACACGGTGCTGGAACCATCGACCTCGATCGTTCCAAACAGTAAAGAATCGGTCGCCAGCAGGCTCGTGTCGGGCTCATTCATTGCGAGCGCGACGATCCCCGCTATCAAGGCGATCCCCAGTCCAAGTGCCAGGTACCGTGTGGGCAAGCCCTACCGTCTCCGAGATGGAGGTTTGTACGCGGGGAAAGTAGTGGAGAGCGAAATACAACTCTCCAATTCCCAGGCACCTGTACTCAGAGGTGCGAATCACGCTTACTATCCGAGAGTAGGTTTAGCGTTTCGCAGTGGATTTGTTAAACGTTTGTTAAACAGCCGATATGTTCGGCGGATATAACTTTAAGACAGTGATTCTGGGTTGATTTCAAAACCTTGCCTGAGCGGAAAAGACACAGTGAACATGGATCCGCTCCCTGGCGCGCTTTCCACTCTCACATCGCCATCGTGGGCCTGAGCAATGTGCTTAACTATCGCTAGGCCGATGCCGGTTCCGCTCCCGCTACGCGAGGCGTCAACTTTGTAGAACCGTTCGAACACATGCGGAACGTACTCGGCCTCGATACCACGACCTGTATCAGTTACCGAGAGGTCTACGCCCTTCGATGTTCTCGTGATATCCACAGTCACAACGTCACCTTCATCAGAGGCGTGCAGTGCATTGGAAACCAGGTTGCTCACAACTTGACTGACCATTTTGCGGTCAGCCGTTATCGCAGGCAGGTCTTCGGTCGAATTTGTTTTGAGATCGATGCCGGAACGCTCAGCGATCGGCCGTAAACGGTCTATCTCTTCTGTCACCACGTCCTCAAGACTGATCGGGGCAAGGTGCATGGGGGCCTGTCCCGTTTCCAGACGGGATAATTCAAGCATCTCTGTGATCATTTCTTCCATGCGCAGAACGTTGTCATTTATACGTTCAAGAAAATCGGTTGCGGCGTCTGGATCGTTCAAGGCACCAAGCTGGAGTGTTTCTGTAGAGGCCCGTATTGCAGCGAGAGGTGTGCGCAGTTCGTGCGAGGCGTTCGATACGAACTCGGTGCGGGTCACATTTACCCGGTGCAATTCGGTCAGATCATTCAACAGGACAAGTGCACGACTCATCGGACGCGCCGATTCATCCATCAGGGCTTCGTTACTGAGGGGAACAGCGACGACGTTAAGAAGTCTCCGGGAGCCGAGGAGTTCGACCTCTCCCTGAGCTGTGGTACGCCCTGTGACACAGTCCGTAATGACCCGAAGCACTTCGTGGTCACGGTTGAGGGTCACCATCCGATCGCCTGCCCGAAACCCTGGTGGGGCGCCAAGCATCTCGATCGCCGCTGGATTCACAAGTTCAACAATGCCGTCCTCGCCCACCAAGAGCACGCCGTCCGTCATCGTGTTCAGGATTGATGACAGACGGATGTGCTCAGAGCCGCCGGCTTCGAGCGCAAACCGAAGGCGCTCTATCAGTTGGTTGAGTGATTCGGAGGCTTCCGAGACTTCTGATGGCCCACCAATTCCCGCTCGTACCGTGTAGTCCCCGCCAACGGCGCGCTTGCCGACTGCGGCAAGTCGTGTCACACCGCCGGTTAGTCGTGCAGACAGAATCCAGGACGCGCCGCACCCGAGCAATGACACGACCAGGACGACGGCAATCACCGGCGAGTTGGTTGCCGATGCCCCACCGGTGGTTATCCCGACAATCATCGCCGCTGCGACGGTCATCCCCGCAGATACCAGTGCTATACGGAATCTGAGATTGATTGATTTCATCTCGTATTCATCGTCTTCACGGTCGGGTTGATGGAGGTCATGGCTCGAACTTGTATCCGACTCCCCGCGAAGTGACGAGTCGTTTCGGGTTTGACGGCTCTCGCTCGATCTTCATCCTCAGCCACCGGATGTGAACATCCACTGTTCGGGAGTCGCCAAGATAGTCGTAGCCCCACACGTCTGAGAGCAATGCGTCCCGGGTGTAGGGGCGACCGGGATGGGAGGCCAGATAAACGAGCAGGTCAAACTCCCGGTATCGAAGCTCTACCTGGTCGCCATCTACGGTGACTTGCCTCTTGCCGACGTCGATGGTTAAGCCATCGAACTCCATGATCTCCATCTCATCCTGCTGGCTCGAGTTGGACCGGTCCATCTCAATCCGACGCAGAATGGATGCAGCACGCGCGAGGAGTTCGCGCATGCTAAATGGCTTCGTGATGTAGTCGTCCGCGCCCAATTCCAAGCCAACCACCCGGTCAAGCTCGGTATCTCTGGCGGTGAGCATTAATATCGGCACAACGGACCCGCCCTGTCTTAAGGATCGGCATACGTCCAGACCGTTCATGCCCGGCAACATCAGATCCAACACCACCAGGTCCGGGTGGCCATCTCGAGCAAGTTCGAGCCCGTCAATACCATCCTCGGCTGTGACAACGCTGTAGCCCTCTGATACAAGGTTGTAGCGGAGGGCCTCACGGAGTGTTGAATCATCCTCGATGACGACTATTTTGCGGTGCTGTGAAGTCATATACGTGAGGTGACAAGCGCCTTTAAGAACGCGGTGGTGAGATTGGCTCCCAGATTTACTCGTAAGTTGCCCATTCCTCAAATGGATAAAGGGGCTTCCTGCGATGAGCATAGTGGAACGTCGAAAGATCCGCAGAGGTGGCTCCGGGCGAGTTTACGAGGATCATCTGCGCGGCTATCGGCTCATAAGCGGGGCGTGGAGACACCACGCCCTTTGCCACCACAATCTTGAACTCCTCAGGATTCACACCCACGGAGTAGTACTGCTCAAGGCTGACGTTGCCGATGCTGGTGGACACAAGAAGGAGCGTCTGGCCGGAGTCGCACTCGACGACGGCACACCTGCCCTGATCGTAGAAGGTCCACCCTGCGTGCAGTGCTCGGTTGTCCTCAAACGCTCCATCCGAAACCCCCTTCACGGTACCCGTGATCGAAACTGGCATTCCGTGCAGACCATCGGTTTTACCGCCCACCTGTAGATTGACCTTTCCCCCTAGACCTACTGTGTCACATGCAGCAACCGCTTCTGGATCGCGAAGAGTTTGAAGGTAGCTGTCGGCTCCTTGCGCGATGGCTTCGATCAGGATAAGCGTCGAGTCACCTGCACTACCGGCACCGATGTTGTCTCCGGCATCTAAAAGCACGATGGGCTCTTCGCCTGCCGCCAGACTGTGTTTAACCGCGTCGGCTGGAGTCATCCCGACTCTTTGCGCAAACTCTTTCCTCCGCTCCCATGCGCGTTCCGCCAACCACCGGGCGAGTCGGCTAGCTTCATATTCCGACGACTCGTGCAGCACGTAGCATGCGAACCCCATCTCCACCACGTCAGACCACGGATAGCCTTGTCCGACGCTGGCGTGCAGCACCCCCGGCCGTGCTTGCACCTCTAGAAGGTCCTCGATAATGCTTTTCATCGGTGGAAAGTTCGTATTCTGGTGCATGATCCCGATGACCATTGGCGGTGTTTCCAGGGCATGTTTAGGGCTGATTTCACCAGAAATCATGCGCATCAGCAAATCGCATGCCTCGTTGGCCCGGGGTACGGCGTCGAGGTGCGGATTCGTGTGATAAATGACCAGCGCATCGGTCTGCTCTGCCATCTGGTCCGACACGTTGGCATGAAGGTCGAGCGTCATCACGACCGGAATGTCGGGCCCGACTAACTCCCGGGTCCGACGGGCGATTTCTCCATCGACGTCCGGGTAACTCTTGGAAACGGCGGCGCCCATCTGGTTGAGAAGGATTCCGTCCCATGGAGCCTGATCGCGTAAACCGACAAGTGCTTCATTGACCAATTGATCGAACGCATCGGCGGTGATCGTTCCGCCCGGATCCGTCGCAGCGAACATGATCGGGACAAGTTCAAACCCCAACCGATCAGCCGCCTCAAAAAACCCTGAGAAAACCGTTCTGGCCCCCCTGTGCATCTCTTCGATGCGCGGCCCGTGCTGAACTCCTTCACGCTGGAGCCCTGAAGTCTGGAAAGACTCGAACGTGGTGGGCCGAGATGAAAATGAGTTTGTCTCGTGGTGAATTCCGAAGGCGGCAATACGTTTCATAGTTCGCAAGAATAGCGGGAAGAACGGGGCAAAGCGGGAACTGAATTATTACTCGGGGGTTGAATGGGTTACGAAATGGCTGAGTAAATTCTTTCACGAGGCTAACGACCACCTGTGAATACTACTTGGCCACACTTCGGGGGCGCGGACGTGTTCTCCGAACTAATGCGGACCTCATCCTCGATTCGTTACGGTCACACATTATTAAAAATAATGAATAGCACTAATCGGCGTCGCTTTATGGGTGTATCGATTTATGGCCACCGACATATAAGAATCTGATGCTGGAAACTCTGGGAAGCATCGTCTCTGAGCCCAAGGCGACTTGGTGGTGAGGTGCTTGTTGCGTCACACCACATGCCAGCGCGCATACAGGACGTCACAGACGGCTTTGTTCCGGGATACACCGCGGATCTGCTGAAACTGGTCCAAGGGAATGTTGATCACGCCGCTACCGATCCGAGGTTATACGACGAGCTTGGACGTCGGTCGATGGTAAGGGCTCTCATAGCCAGGAACATGTTCGGTGCAGCTACTGATCATCTCAGGCAGCTGTACTACGCAGCGATCGCAAACGAGGGCACCCGGAAACTGTTTCAGCACCGGGTGGAGCCCCGTTTGGTTTCTTTCTAGCTACTGTATCCGGAGAACGTTGCGACCCTGCGCGGAGAGATGATGTCCCGCACGCCCGCGTTAACCCCGGCCATCGACCATTCGCCTCGGAGCATGCTTGCGGCGTTCTGCCCCGCACGAATTCGTGACAGCGTGGCGGATCGTGTTGATCCTCCGGCTGAGTGCGGTGTGGTGACCACGTTGGACATAGTCCGAAGTGGGTTGTCCGCCGGCGTTGGCTCGGTGGCGAACACGTCAAGGCCTGCGCCAGCGATCTCGCCGGTCTGTAGCGACTTGATCAACGCCTCTTCGTCTTGGACCTTGCCGCGACAGGTGTTGATGAAGAAGGCCGTGCTCTTCATGGCCTTGAATTCGGCTTCGCCGAACAGCTTGTCTGTCTGTTTGTTGTGCGGAACGTGGACGGTTACGTAATCCACCTGACGCAGCAGTTCTAGAAGATCGTGGACCTGCTCCACGTTATGTTCTTTGGCGACCCACGGAGATACCCAGGGGTCGTACACAACGGTCCGCATGCGCCAGCCGGACATCTTTCGGTTAACGGCCTTGCCGATGTTGCCGAAACCAACGATCCCCAACGTCGCTTCGTCGATCGGCGTCCGGCGGGCGAGCATAGCGGCGTCGGTCCAGTTCCCTTCGGTCATAACTCGATCCGAGAACGTAATCTGACGGGCGACATCCAAGATCAGCGCACATGCCTGGTCTGAGACTTCTTCCGCACACATGCCGGCGCCATTTGCCACCATGATTCCGTGTTCGGTCGCAGAATCGACGTCCATGTGGTCGAACCCGTGCGAATACACGATGACGCCTGCGCCCTGCTCCATTTCGCGCAAAACCGGATCCTGCATCGCGTACCCGCGCGCAAGAACGACATCGGCGTCTTTGACGGCCTCGATCGCCTCGCCTTCGCTGTCCGGATTGACCTGGATGATCTCTACATCCAGACCCTGGAGCTCAGCGCGCTCGTAAGTTAGTGGGTCATCTTCAGCACCCAGAAAGACTACTTTTTGTTTGGCGTCGTTCGTGACCATGAATACTCAGGCTTTCTTTTAAGATTGATCGTCTGATTGAGGGCCTGTCATTAGGGGCGATATGTTGCGCCCACCACCTCAAAGGTTCAAGGGCGAGTTTATGTCGCCGTGACGATGTTGATCGCTCCTTCACCCTCGAGCACACGCTTGATGTTTGCAAATGCGAACTCGGCACGACGCGGGAAGCTTTCGCGGGTGGGTCCAGCAACGTGGCCACTGACAACGATGTTATCCAGCGCAAAAAGTGGGTTGTCGGCGGCGGCGGGTTCAGTCTCGAACACGTCGATACCAGCACCCCAGATTTTGCGAGCCTTTAACGTCTCTACAAGCGCGGCCTGGTCGACCGTCGGGCCACGGCTGGTGTTGATCAGAATCGCTGACTCCTTCATCAGGGCGAGTTCGCGAGTGCTGATGAAGTGGCGGGTGGAGTCCAAAAGCGGTACGTGGACGGTGACGATGTCGGACTCCGACAGAAGCTCGTCCAATGAAACAGGTTTTGCACCATACTTCTGTTCGAGTTCCGGCTTAGCCAGAACATCGTGATATAGGATGTTGCAGTTGAAACCCGATAGCAGCCGCATCACGGTGGAACCTATGTATCCGGCTCCGACGATACCGACGGTCTTGCCGAGTATCTCAAAGGTCTCCATCCCTCCTGCCCGTTCGGGGATCCATCCGCCCTCACGGACCGATACATCAACCCATGTCAGGTGACGATATAGCGCCAGGGTGAGGGCGATGAACTGCTCTGCCACACCCTCTGCGTTTGTGCCGCTAGCGGTCGCCACCGGCATTCCCAGCTCCCCGGTGAGCTGCATGTCGACGCCGTCGTAGCCGGCCGAGCCGAGCTGGTAAAGTCGGACATTCTTCGCAGCCCGGAGCACGGATTCTTTTGGCTTTGCGCCGAAGACGATCATCGCGTCGGCATCGGAAACCAAGTCTATCTGTTCCTGCTCGGTCGCCACTGACGCGTCCATCATCGTCACGTCCCATCCGTCGGGGATGAATTCGCGAGAGATTGTGGCCATCGGGCTTTCGGGCGGAATGAAGTAGGCAACCTTTGGCATGTGTGAGTAATTCTCCGATTGTTAGCGATTGAAAACTTCGATTCGCGGCAACGAGTCGACGGTAAGGAACCGCAGTATTCTAGCAAGCGATAACGGCCAGAGTGGTTCTCGCAGTGGTCTATCAACTATTCGTACGGATCATACCTCTGCGTGTAGCCCACAATAAGCTCAGAACTCGGCATATAAAACGCACCTGACTGATTTAAGGACCATCTATCACATGGATCGTGAACAACTTACAGCGATCGGCCTGAACCATCTGGCGGGGATGGGTGCTATTCCAGTGACCTCGTACTACGAACAACCCGTCGCGGATTACATATTGGCTCAATGCACCGATATAGGGGTCGAGACACGGGTGGACCGGTACGGCAACATTCTCGCTACGAGGAAGGGTGAAGATGTGGCGGCGGACGGCATTGCGTTCGTTGCACATATGGATCACCCCGGTTATGAGGCGCTCTCGGCGGAGGACGACGGGGTGCACGGTCGCGGACTCGGTGGGCTACCTCCTCAGGCCTACGAATCCGGCGTCGCGGTTACATTCGTTGGATCGGACGGTAGGCGCGTACCCGGGCTGATCATGGGACGCGCAGGCGCACGTTCCGGTGACAACCTTATTTTTGAGGTCGCCCAAGATCGGCTCGGTCCACTACCTTGTGCCGTCGTCCTGGACCTGCCGGATTTCGACTACGACGAACAGACTAAACTCATCCGCATGCGAGCGGCGGACGATCTCGCAGGTTGCGCGAGTGTTCTGGCGGTTATGCGTTCATCGATGGAATCTCCGACACCCGGTCCCGTATACGGTTTGTTCACTCGGGCTGAAGAGGTCGGTCTGGTCGGGGCTCGACTTGCGGCAGCTGATGGCCTGTTACCTGCCGGAACGAATGTGGTGTCGGTCGAGACAAGTAGTATCCTGCCCGGCGCAGAGATCGGGCGTGGTCCGGTGGTGCGCACGGGCGACCGAATGACGACGTTTGGGTTCGAGGCCGAGGAATATCTGGCGGCGGCCGTATCGGGAGTCGGCGATTTTCCAATACAGAGGCAGTTGATGCAGGCTGGGACCTGCGAGGGGACGGCTTTCGCGCGAAATGGATACCCGACCACGGGGCTGGCTTATCCACTTGGTGCATGGCACAACAACGGTCCGGATAGCACAATCAGGCCGGAGTTCATTCATCACGACGATTTCGCCACGGGAATTGCGCTTTTAGCCGGCGCGGCCGCTCTGTCCGGCACGAATCCGAGTTCTGCAGCTGGTGCTCGCATAAGGGAGCGACCGGAGGCTGAAGAACGCCGGTTGCTTGACTCCGCAGGGTAGTACGAAGGTGTTTTTTTGGCGACGTATTTAACGAGAAAAATCGCATCGACCATCCTGCCCATTACAATGACGCCTCGCTACCTTTGACGGGTTCGTTAATATGCCCCTGTCAGATTCCCGAACAACCCACATTGCAGGATTACGAAGGACCGAAACATGGCCGAAGTCTCCGGTAGTTATCTGATCGCACGGACGCTTAAGGAAGAGGGCGTGGAAGCGCTGTTCTTCCTGATGGGCGGTCCTAATTACGAGATCGTCAACTATTCGGAAGATTTCGGAATTCGCACCATCGACTTTCGACACGAGCAGGCGGCGGCGATGGCGGCGCACGGCTACGCCCGTGTAACCGGCAGGCCCGGCGTGACTACCGCTGCGTCCGGGCCGGGCACGCTAAACCTCCTCACAGGCCAGTACACGGCGTACATCGACAACGCACCGATGATCACCCTAGGCGGCGCGGGTCCTTACCACGACTGGGGCAAGGACGGTTTTCAGGAGCTGGACCAGGCGGCGATTTTCGAAGAGGTTTCGAAGTCGACCATGAGAGTGACCGACGCAGCTCGATATCCGGAGCAAATTTCTACCGCTTTTAGGATCGCCACTACGGGCCGACCGGGCCCGGTATATGTGGACTGCGCAGAGGACATACTCTATGGGAAAGTCGAGGAATCGGATGTTCCTCCGGCTACCCGCCCGGAGGCGCTTTCTCGCTCCGGCGCAGATCCTGTGTCTGTGGCCGCCGCGGCTGACATGCTACGAAGTGCCAAGAAGCCGCTGATATTCGCAGGTGGTGGTGTGTTCTTTGGCAAGGCATGGGACGAACTACGCAAACTCGTCGAGAGTGCTGGCATCCCGTTTTACACCTCGCCTATCTCCCGTGGGCTGATCGAGGACGATCATGAGTTGTCGTTCTTGGCGGCCCGTAGCACGGCGCTCCGTGAGGCGGATGTTGTGCTGATCGTCGGAACTCGACTCAACTGGATGATGACCTTCGGTGGGCGCATTGGCCCGGGCGCGAAGCTGATACAGATCGATATCGAGCAATCAGAGATCGGTCACAACCGTTCGGTTGAGATCGGGCTGGTTGGCGACTGTAAGGTCGTGCTCCAACAGTTGATCGATGCTGGAATCGATTCCGACGGCGCGGACGTCCGAAAGGAATGGGCCGACTATCTGGATGAGCAGAACCAGTCCCGTCTTTTACGAGCCCAGCCCAACCTGAACAGCGATCAGGTGCCGATTCACCCGTTGCGGCTCTGCAACGAGATCGATAAGTTCCTTGATCGGGACGCCATTGTGACGGTCGACGGCAACGAAATTCTTCATTACGGCCGGCAGTCTATCAACACCTACTACCCAGGCCACCGTATCAACTCGGGCCCGAGCGGATGTATGGGCGTTGGGCTGCCATATGCAATTGGCGCAAAGGTGGCAAGGCCGGACCTTCAGGTTCTATCGCTGCACGGCGACGGCTCGTTAGGCATGAACATGATGGACTTCGATACCGCGGTAAGGCACAACCTGCCGATCGTCGTTGTCGTAAGCAACAACGAGGGCTGGACGGCACGAGTCGAGGGCATCCGAAAGCCAGGTCGTGAACTGGGCTTTACCCGCTTCGAACTCTTGGCTGAGGCACTCGGCGGCCACGGCGAACTGGTCGAAGAACCTGACCAGATAGCGGGGGCCCTCGAGCGTGCATTCGCAAGCGGCAAGCCAGCGCTGATCAACGTTCGGGTGGACCCGACAGCGCGAGCAATTTCCCGCTTTGTCGGCTCGAAGATGGAGTAGGTCGAGACGTCCTCGCACCCCCAGCCCTGTCCCGCGGAGGACAGGGCTCACGTGTTACGTCAGTCTTTTGAGGCTCTCAAAGGACCGGGAACGCAGGTTTCTGGCCCTCTAAATTCGCTCGTAAGAATAGCCCCCGTTCAGGAAACGGACCACGCGCCCGGAATCGTCACGCACAAAAGGAATGGACATCCCCTGGTCTAGGCTCATAAACGAGTCTGGCCCTACTTGCGTCGTGGTTATTGACAACGGCGGGCCGTCTAATCGTGATGGCGTTTTGATTACGACCCCCCCATCGCCTACGTCCACTTTCGCCGTTCCCGCGCGGAATTCATAATTGCCTGTGTATTCGGCCAGATCGTTAGTGGATGGTTCCGGGTAGCGAGTCTTGTATGGGAGCGGCTCGCTTGTTGCGTCACGCCACACCTGCCCGCGTACCGTGTTCATCAACTGCTCGGCCAGGAAAAAGGCTTTACGGTCTCCCCGGTTTGTGAACACAACTACACCGGTCTTCTCGGACGGGATCATCATCGAGTAAGTAGAAATGCCGGGCAGCCCGCCCGAATGCCCAATTACCTTCGTTGAGCCGCTCCAGAATACCCAGTAGCCGAGTCCGTAGCCCCAGCCGGTATCACCGAATGGGAACTGCACGCTTTGCATATGATCCAGAGAGCCTGCCGTCAGACCAAGAGGGGAGTCTTCGTAAGCCATGGAGGCGATCTGGTAGAGAGCAAGGTCGTGAACGGAGCTGACTATGCCTCCTGTTGACAGGAAAGTTTGATAGTCGTCGTTCAGGTGTACGACGATGTAGTCGCCATGTCGCTCCCCGCTGTCGAAAGCCCCGGCATCTCCACGTGAGTAGGCGTAGGTTCGGTCCGCGCCGTTCTTCCAGTCCATAAAATCGATGGACGTATCAGACATTCCGACTGGGTCAAGAATATTTCTGATGAAGTACTCCTCCAGAGGCACACCGGAGACCTTCTCGATGGTGTGGCCGACGGTGGCAAAGCCCTCGTTGCAGTACGAGAACGCCTCGCCTGGAGCTGACTGCAACTCAGCAGAGTCGAGAGCCGCTATCAATGATTCACGAGTCGGGTAAGGATTGACCGCTTCTTCACGTGTTCGGTCCTGATGTCCGGTCCGGCCCATCCCGCTGTTGTGCCGCAGAAACATCCGTGTGGTCATCCGGCGGCTCGCGGCCTGATTCTTCAACCTGAATCCGGGCAGGTACGTATGAACCGGCTCATCCAGTCGCAACTTACCTGCCTCGACCAGTTGCATGGCAGACACGCCTGTGAACGACTTTGTTATCGAGCAGATTGGCCAGATTGTGCGCTCAGTCGCCGGGGCTTCCTTCGAGACATCGGCAACTCCAAACCCACCCTCAGCGATGATTTCACTGCCGCTGACGATCGCTACGGCCGCGCCCGGGATGTCGTGCTCGCCGATAAAGTTGGCGACGATCGATTCTTGTTCGGGCGTGAATCCCATTTGGACCTCGGTTCAATGACCTGGATGATCTTGCGAGCGGATATTTCGAGCCAGGGCAGCGTTAATTCTTGGAGACGTTGAAGGTGATTCGGTAGTCACCGGCGTCGACTCCATTCGCGGAGGGCGGGTCCGGCTTGAGCGTCAGCAGGTGGAGAGTGTAATCCCCGATCCCAATATCGGCTGTGCCACCCGGGGAGATAAGCATCTCGATTCGGCCTGATTCAATATCCTGTCCAACGAGCTGCATCACCACCGACGCAGTTCCGGCCGTCACGCACTGATCTCCAATAGGGCATCGGGAGTCGCTGAATACGCGGTGAAAGGCGAATTCAAGGTTCTGACCGGTGATCTCCGCAGACTGTCCAGGTGAGAGCGTTATCGTCTCTTTGAGTAATGCCTGGGTTGAGACTTGGGGGACTGGAGTGATCGTTGGGGTTGCGCCCGATTCGTTGGACGAACATGCGGCGATCAACATGGCCGCGGTTAAAGCCACGATCGGTAAAGCGAACTGAAGCATGCTCGCACTAAACCGTTTGCGAAGACGGAAGTTCATTGTTGTTATGTGCTCCGGGACTCAAGAGATAAAAGAAGTTGATCGGCAAGGTGCGTTGGCTCCCAACGCTCCGACCAGGAAATACGATGCTCGATTATGACCGCTTGGGATGTAAAACCGGAAGGGCGACGCGTGTCAGATCCGTTCAAAATAGCGTCGTCGCTCCCAGTCAGTGACAGCTACGTCGAACGCCTCTTGTTCAGTTTCAAAAAAGTGGGCGTAGTGCTGCACCACATCTTCGCCAAGCGATTGGCGCACAAACTTGCTTTTGCAGAACGCCTCGTTGGCCTCCCGCAGCGTGGTCGGCAGCCCCATAATTTCGGTTGATGTGTAACCATCGCCGTCCAGCATCGTTGGCGGTTCGATACTGTTCTCGATTCCGTCCAGCCCCGATGCGAGTGCGGCCGTGTACGCTAGGTAAGGGTTACAGTCAGCCCCTGGCAAACGGCATTCGATTCGCAACGAATGGCCTGTGCCTACTACCCGAAATCCGACGGTGCGGTTGTCGAAGGCCCAGGCCAGTCCTGTAGGCGCCCAAGAACCGCTTTGATATCGCTTGTATGAGTTCACGTTTGGGGCGTAGAACGGCATGAACTCGTATGCATGCGCCATCCAGCCGCCTAGGAACCAACGAAACACGTCTGACTGCCCATGACCGTTGGCAAACGCCGCCTCGCCATTTTTACGCAGGCTCAGGTGGATATGACAGCTTGACCCGTTGTGTCCTTCCGCAAACTTGGCCATGAAGGTCACGCTCATGCCCAGCCCCTCCGCTACTTCCTTGAGGCACTGTTTGTACACGACATGCCGGTCCGCCATCGTCAGAAGTTCCGAGTACCGCACGTTCAATTCGTGCTGTCCCAAACCCGCTTCGCCTTTCGAGGTCTCGACAGGCACTCCAGAATCGCGTAAGTGACGGCGTACTGCACCGTGCAGAGCCTCTCCCCGGGTTCCTTGCAACAGGCTGTAGTCCTCGTCGTACCATCCGGCGCGCTCAAGATCTGCGTAGCCAGCCCGTGCCGCTTTGGCGTACGAATCTTTGAATACGTAATATTCAAGTTCTGAAGCCGCAAACACCTCAAAGCCCAACGCTTTGGCGTGATCCAGCTGCTTCTGCAGCATCGAGCGCGGCGCTATCGGCACCAGTCGGTGAGTTTCGGGGTCTTTTGTTTCAGGAAGGTGCACATCGCACTGCACCATCGCCGTCTTATCCAACCATGACGCCACGCGCAGAGTGTTCATATCTGGCGACAGGTGGATATCTCCGTAACCCTTCGCCCAGTTGGCAAACCCGTAACCGGGTACGGGTTCCATATCGATATCGACCGCCAACAAGTAGTCGCAGCCATGCGTGCCGTGTTCTACCGTTTGCTCGATGAAGAAATCGGCGTCGAACCGTTTGCCCATGAGTCTGCCGTAAAGGTCCGCGAAGCCCACAACCACTGTATCGATCTGGCCTTCGTTAACGAGCTGGGCCAGTGCATTGCGGGTCAACATGCCCTTGATGGCAGGTTCGCTCGAAGTCACAAAGATGTCCTCTCTATACGTTTGGGGCGGCGGCGCAGAGTATCGCATGCCTGTTACACGTTTCCGTGCAGGCCGCCCGTATCAGGTCAAGTTAATATTTTGTGCTGGAAACGAACTTGTTATTTGTTATCTGAACGGGTTGGCCTCATCTCTGGTCTTTCCGTCGCGTATCGACAAATTCATGATTGTTCATTTGCCGTGGGTAGCGCTTACAGCTATAGCCGCGTATTTGCCAAAACAATGAAGGATCAAAAATCTATGTTGGCGAGTGACCGAGTCAACTATTCAAATGTCCCGGGGGCGGGCGAGATTCTCACGCCGCAATTCGTGGAGTACCTGGTCGCGCTTCACGATCAGTTCACTGATCGGGTTCAGGCGCTGAGGGCAGTACGCCTTGCCGTGTCCCTGTCAGCCACTCATGACGGCCAGCAGCCGACACATCTCCCCCCAAGCCCTGCCACCAAAACCAACTGGCAGGTGCCGCCTGTTCCGGAAGAACTGAGGCAGCCGGGTATCGAAATATCTGGCCCCGTGGCGATGACTTCGATGTTTATCAACGCCCTCAACCCGATGCCAGACGGCACACAAGCCGTCGGCGATCTCGACGACGACGAAGACTCGGCCGGACATTCGCTGGCTGACACGGTGCAGTCCGCTATCAATCGACGAGACGCTCTGTTGGGGACACTGGAGTACCACGATGCGGATCGCGATAGACATTATGAGCTTTGGGACGGCCCAATTCCGTTCTTTATGCACCGCGAGCGCGGGCTGCATCTGAACGAACCAGAATTCACTATAGACGGGTCGCCGATATCGGCGACGTTACTCGGCACTGCGGCGACGTTATTTCATGCCGGGCGCGTTCATGCGGAGCAAGGCAAGGGCATCTATTTCTACTTGCCCAAGACCGAATCAGTGGCGGAAATCCGGCTCTATCGTGACGTTTTCGACGCCTCTAGGGAGTTATTACCTCACCTCTCGGACGCAGTGATCCGTGGAATTATTCTCGTGGAATCCCTTCCCGCCGTGTGGCAGATGGAGGAGATGCTTTACGAACTTGGACCGTACGCTGCGGGACTGAACGCGGCCCGGTGGGATCTGAAGGCCAGTTTGCTCGAGTTTGTGATGAACGACCCGGATTCCCTGTGGCCGGATAGATTTGGCGTGGACGTTAAAACTACGCCATTTATCTCGAACATATTCCGACGACTCGTCGCTGTGTGCTTGAAGCACGGCGCGGTGCCAATCGGCGGGATGGCCACACATCTCCCGAACGCCGATGAACAGGTCAACAAAGAAGCTGCGAATGCGATTCGCGCAGACAAGGTGTGGGAAGCGGAGAACGGCTTCCTACGCGGTTGGACGGCGCACATCTATCATCAGAAGACGGCGGCCGATCCATTCAAAGAGCTACACGCCACTGGTTGGCAGCCTACTGAGGCCATGAAGGAACCGGACAATTTTCCAGTGATGATTGAGACGCCGGAAGGTCCCATCACCCAGGAAGGCTCAAGGCGTAATATCCGTACGATCATCGAGTATGTTGAAGGATGGTTGAACGGACGTGGAGCAAAGGGGATCGATTCATTGGATGGGAACTCGGGAATTCATCCGGCGCTAATGGAAGACTTGGCGACGGCAAGGATCTCCGTGGCCCAGACGGCTCAGCGCGTTGTGCACGGCGCGGTGTGCGCGGACACAGAGCGTAGTCATGATCTGGCTCTTATTAAAGAGCTGACCCGCTCCGAGGGAGTCGATATTATCGACCGACTCGGGGATAACGCTGATAGTGAGACAAAGGCTCGGTACAGAGAATCTGAACAGATTGTGCTCGGATGGATCAAGCGCTACACCAAGTTCGACTTCCGTTCACTCGGCAGCTACACCCGTGACGAACTGCACAGACAGGGCACCAGCCCGGACGCGTTTTAGGGTCTGGTGCTCTCACGCAGCGAATCACGTTCGATGAGCAATTTCCGGGCGATTTCTCTCATTTAAAATAGGTACGGGAGAGATTTTCGATGTGGTGAACTAAATCACACCTGACTGGTTTGGTGAATCATGCTTTTCTGGTGTTGACGGCGTGAACGTCGACGACCGATGGTCCAATATGGGCTCCTCCGGACGCCGGAGATCACCGCTATCAAGATTTCGTAGACGATTTTCGGCCGGTCAGGTCCGGTCACCCGTTGAGAGCTTTGAGAAACTCGTTCCCTCCGGACATGATCCAGCCGTTCAGGCTCGTATAGAAAAACTTTACGCCCTGGTCCCTGAACTTGCCCACGTTGTGTGCGCCTACGGTAGTGCCCGCGATCTTTCCCGCAGCGATGATCTTTGCAATGGATTCGTCGATCGTTCGCTGGACATCCGGGTGCTCATCGTTGCCGATATGGCCCATTGATTGCGCGAGATCGCTCGGCGCAACGTGGAACACGTCTACGTGCTGCACCGCCAGGATATCGTCTAGGTTGTTCACTGCCTTGATGTCTTCAATTAGCACCACAACCATGGTCTGATCATTCGCCTTCTTTACGTAATCAGTGACTCCGAAGGCCTGGCGTGGGCCGAACATGCCGCGGGTACCGATCGGTGCGTACTTGGCAGCGTTGACTATGTCCCGGGCGTCCTGCGCCGTATCAACGTGCGGCACCGTAATTCCCATTGCTCCCATGTCCAAGGTGCGATAGATCGTGTTGTAGTCGGTACTACCGACCCTCACGAGCGGCGTCACGCCCCACAAGTCAGCGGCGCGTGATAGATCACCGATGGACTCGAAATCGACCGGGCCATGTTCCGCCTCGAACCAGACAGAGTCGATACCTATCTGGCCGACGAAATCGACGAGATGTGGGGAGTCAACCCCGGCTAGGCAGGTAACGATCTCTCCATTGGCCAGTTTTTCCTTGGCTCGATTTGGTCGTAGTTCAGCCATGTGTGATTACTCCGGGTTTTCTTATTGATCTATGACAGTTAAAACGGCCCCCTCTCCCAGCGGGAAAGGGTTGGGGCGAGGGAGAACGATGGCCCCAAAGCTCTCTCGGTTTTGCTCGGAATGATTTATGCGTGATCCTGACGATACCTATAAGCGGAGTACTGGTGATCGGATGGATTATGGGGTGGTCAGAATCTATCCTGCGAGGCCCTTCTTAACCTGGTCTGTGTATATCGCTGCCCCGTTGGTCAACCACTCGTTCAGATTGGCGTTGAAAAACCGCACACCCTTCTGAATGTAGCTTGCCACGCTTGCCGTTCGACCAACGTGACCAGGAATACGTCCTGCGTCCGCGATCCGCTGAATTGACCGATCGATCACCGCTTGGACTTCAGGGTGCTCGATATCGCCCAGATGTCCCATCGACTGTGCTAGGTCACTCGGCGCAACCAGGAACACGTCGATGTTGTCGACGCTGACGATTTCGTCCAGATTCTCTACGGCGACGATGTCCTCAATCAATACGCACACGAATGTCTCGTTGTTGGCATGCTCAAGATAGTCTCCAACACCGTAGCCCTGACGAGTGCTGAACATGCCCCGGCTGCCTAGCGGTGCGTACTTGGCGGAGTCCACCACTAATTCCGCCTCTTCACGTGTGTTGATGTGGGGCACAACTATTCCTTGCGCCCCGCAATCGAGCGTTCGGTAGATGGTGTTCGCCTCTGCACGCCCAACCCGGACCACAGAGGCCATGCCCCACAGATCGCATGCACGAGTAATATCCTCGATATCAGCAAAGTCTAGGGGGCCGTGCTCGGCTTCCAACCACACGCCTTCAACTCCAGTCGTGCCAATGAAGTCCGCCATCTGGGCCGTGTAAACTCCGCCTATTGCGGTGACTACTCCTCCGGCCGCCAGTTTCGCTTTCGCCGGGTTTCTGCGCATCTCGGGCATCTGACCGTTCCTTGTCGATAATTGTGAAGTGAGCGGACGGATTGTATGCCACATGGCTTGACCGGATCGACGTTTTACGAAAATTGAAACTCATTGGGATGCGTCTTACCGCAAGCGCCCGCGCCCTTCAAATCACACCCCATTCTTGTCGTAGAACCGGAACTCGGGGAAGTTCACGTCTTGTGTCTCTATCTTGAGTTCCACCAGACCTTCATCACGACACCACAGGCCGACCGACTCGAGAAGAGCGCTCCTGACTCCATATTGCCGGTATGTCGGACCTACTCGGATGTTCCTCAGGAATATTGATTGCCCACACCGTGGGGTGTCTCAATATCTTCGGTATTTTGAATCCAAAATAACGAGAAAATACTGGAACAAATCTATGGAAAGATTGTCCTATGTAGATCACGGCAGCGGTTAGTACCTTCGGGCAAGATTATCGATCGGGTTTTACTTAACGCACTCGATGAACGAGTTTTCCGCCGACGTAAGTTCTAATTACGGAGATGTCACGTACGGCCTGCGGATCGATATCCCGCAAGTCTTCGGTCAGCAGGGCCAGATCCGCGAGTTTGCCCGGCTCAAGCGAGCCCTTCAAATGATCTTCAAAGCTGGCGTACGCGCCGTTGATCGTGTGCATGCGTATCGCAGTGTCCAACGTGACCGCGTGCTCTATCCCGCAAACGTCGCCATCCTGAGTGGTGCGGGTCATTGCCTGGGAGATGCCAAGCAACGGTCGATGGTCCGTGACTGGCGCGTCGGAGCCACCGGCAACTACTACTCCGCGGTCGATTAATGTCCCGGCCGGGAACATCACGTCAGCCCGATGTCGACCGTAATTGGCGATGTAACCGTCGCCGAACTCCCAGAAAAACGCAGGCTGCATAGACGGCACAATACCCTGCTCGATTACACGTTGCTGTAGATCGGGCGGCAGAATCCCGCAGTGATCGATCCGATGCCTTAGCCCGCTCCGCGGGAACTCGGTCTGGGCGCGCTTCATTGCGTCAAGTGTCTGTTCGATTGCAGCGTCTCCGACCGCGTGCACCGTGCACTGCCATCCCGCCCTGTGGGCTCGGCCGATCAAGTTGTCTAGATCTTCCTGCTCCCAATAGGCGATTCCGTAGTTTGACGGGTCCGACGTGTACGGCTCGCGGGTCGATGAACTCGGCCCGGAGGATGAGCCGTCAGTCATTACCTTGAACGCCCCAATGCGCAGGCGCTCGTCGCCAAATCCCGTGTGCAACCCAGTATCGAGGATAGGAACAAGCGGGTGGTCGAGTGCGTTCACAGTCACGAACGCGTACAGCCGGACATTTAATTCGTCGGCTAACACCATCTCTTGCGCCTGTTCCATGTATGAACCGAACAGCCCTCCCGCGTCCTGGACGCTGGTGCATCCGGCGCTGAGGTAAAGGCGATTGGCTTCGAGCAGGTGTTCACGGAGATCATCTGTTGGCTGGGGGGGCACGTTGCGGAACGGGATGTTGGCGCGCTCGTAAGCAACGCCGGTTATTTTGCCCGCGGTGTCACGATCGTATCGGCCGCCTTCGGGGTCGGGCGTGGCATCGGTGACGCCCACCTCTTCCATCGCCTTTGTGTTGAAGGCGACGATATGGCCGCAGGTCCGTGTGAACAGCACCGGGTTATTTGGAGAGACGGCGTCGAAGTCGACCCGACCCGGGTGTCGTTTCTCAGCCAAGCGGGACTGGTCGTAGCCGCGGCCGTATATCCACGTTCCCGGGGCCTGTATCTCGGCACGCTCTCGCACGGCCTCGACCAGAGCAGCAATAGAACCCATACTCGGCGCTTTGCAATCGATCTGTCTTTGAACGGCACCTAGCCCGGAGAAATGGCCGTGGCCCTCGATCATTCCCGGCAGAAGCGATTGACCTGCCAGTGCTACGCGCTCAGTACCCGGGCCAGCGGTCGCCAGAATGTCCAGATCGGACCCAACCGCCAGAATGCGGCCGTCCGAAATGGCAACCGCTTCAGCGATGGTGTTGTTGGCATCGACCGTGTGGACCGTGCCGCCGGTAAATACGAGATCAGCGATATCGCCGGGCATATATTCGTTCCTTCTAGTTAAGACAGTTAGCTGTTCCCAAGATCCCCTCTCCCGGCGGTATAGGAGGAAGTCCCATCAGGAGGTCAAATCCTGTCAACTGGCGCCTCGAATTTGCGGATATTTAAAGTGACGGCGCCTTCCAGCCGCCAGTTGACGCCTCAATCGAACTTGCCAACGCCAGCGCCACGTCCTCCCGCCACGGCCGCGCCACGACCTGAACGCCAATTGGAAGGCCTTCGGGTGAGGTCCCGACACGTACTACGACCACCGGCCACCCGGTCATGTTGTAAACGAGGGTGTAACCGCCTACGGTTGTGGATTGAGCGTTCTCGTGCAATGGGGCAGGGAAACCCGAAACGGGGCAGATGATGGCGTCGTACCCGTCCATGAAGGTCAGCATCTCCGTGCGGAAGCGGTCCATTTCATCCTGAACATGTGCCATTTCGTCTGCGTCCAAGGCGCCGCCACTTCCCGCGATCCTGCTCTCCAGGATTGGCCCGACCCGGGTTGTTCCATGTAGTTCAAGTAATACACGGGAATAAGCGCCGCCATCCGACGTCCGTGTTTCATCTAATAGCTCGGACATCTGGACCATCACCGCGGGCCGGTCATCAGAGACGGCCGCTCCCGAGTCACGAAGGGCCTCGGAAGCTGTCTTGACTCCCGCCATTACCTCGGGCGTCGGCGTTAACGTTCCGTTGTCGTCGTACGTTGCCACTCGCATTTCTGAAAGAATGACATCGGTCGGGTCGAGGATCGGCATATCGACTATGTACGGGTCCCGCATGTCGGATCCCGTGATTAACGGGAAGATCAGAGACAGGTCCTCGACCCGACGTGTGAGGGGACCGATAGTCGTAAAGGCGTCTCGGAGTCCACCCGGTGGAACGATGTGCCCAGTCCGTGGCACCCTTCCTGATGTGGGTTTGAGCCCGGCAATCCCGCAGTAGTTCGCTGGCCCTCGAATACTCCCGCCTGTATCGCTGCCAAGATCGAGAGGTGACCCGCCCGCTGCAACGATAGCCGCCGCCCCGCCGCTGCTGCCCCCGGGTGTTCGCAAAAGGTCATACGGGTTGTTTGTCTGGCCGTAGATCAGGTTGTCGGTGACCCCGCCTACGGTTAGCTCCGGCGTATTGGTCTTCCCGAGAAGAACCCCGCCCGCCGCTCGCAATCGTGCTGTCGGCGGCGAATCAACATCCGGAATGAACTCGGATCGGCCGGTCGTTCCGCCGGTGGAGATGACACCCTCGGTGTCATGTGAATCCTTCAGAGTGAACGGCACTCCATGTAATATTCCGCGGGTTTTACCCTGGGCCAGCTCGGTATCACATGCGGCGGCCTCGGATAACGCTCGCTCTTCACACAGTTGCACGACTGCGTTCAGGTCAGGATTGACCGTCTTGATACGTTCAAGATTTGCCGTAACTACCTCAACCGATGATACGCGCCGTGAGCGGATCATCTCGGCGATTTCGGTAGCGGATGCGCTGAGCAGGCTGTCCATGTGAAGTTCCTTTTTAATTTTCTTGAGAAAGAGCCCCGGAGCACGTCTAGAGAGCGGGTGGCTCCCAGCCCCCTGTAGCTTCTTCGATTATGGCCGCCAAGGCCAGAGCGATGTCCTCCCGCCACGGCTGTGCAACGATCTGGACGCCAACAGGCATTCCATTGAGCGATGTGCCACCACGCACCACGGCGCCTGGGAGACCGCTCAGGTTATGTGCGGCGGTATAGGTATATCGAAGCCCTTCGGCGTCCTGATGAGTCGGCGCGGACTGTGCGGCGACCGGGCAGATGACGGCATCGTAATCCCTCATGAAACCAAGTAGCTCACTTCGCACGGCATCTACTTCGTGCATCAACGCTGCGTACTCCTCTACGGAGGATTCATTTTCTGTAGGCCCGTTTGCGCGATCGATCAAGAATCGTGAAGGCCGTGACGTGCCGGATTCCGATAGGAGCTTACGGGACAGGTAACCGCCATCGGCCCCAAACGACCGGTACGCGATCTCGGCGGCGCGTGCGATGGCACCCGGCCGACGGCCTTCCACTGAGGCTCCCGCACTCGCTACCGCCATGGCCGCGGAAATGACGATCTCCTGAATTTCAGAGGTCGGTGTTTCGAGAGTATTGTCGGTGAAGAACGCCACACGCAACTCCGCGATGTTCAGATCGTCAGGATTGCGGATCGGTACCGGTTCGATAAACGGGTCGATCCAGTCAGGGCCAGAAATAATTGGCAGCGCCAACTTGAGGTCTTCGACCCGCCGGGCGAGCGGGCCAACGGTGCCAAAGCGATCCAACGGTCCTCCCCAAGGGAAGGCGTGGCCGGTACGAGGGACACGGCCTGCAGAGGTTTTGAGCCCGGCTATGCCGCAGTAGTGGGCAGGCACCCGAACGCTGCCGCCGAGATCTGAACCAAGTTCAAGAAAAGCACCACATGCAGCGACGATCGCCGCCGCCCCACCACTGCTGCCGCCCGGCGTGCGCGTGATGTCGTACGGGTTGTTGGTCTTACCGTGCACCAGGTTCTCGGTGATGAAAGACATCGTGAACTCCGGCGTGTTGGTCTTTCCAAGCACCACCGCGCCAGCGGCTCGAAGCCGTGCGACCGGCGGCGAATCGGCCTCAGGTGTCTTTCCTGCCCTTCCGGTCGTGCCACCGGTGGTGACGATGCCTTCGGTGTCGTGCGAGTCCTTCAACGTAATCGGCACGCCGTGCAACGGACCTTTCGACTCTCGACGCGCCGTTTCGGCGTCTCGGGCCCGCGCCTCGTCCAGTGCCCGGTCGTGGGCCAGCACAACAACGGCGTTTAGCTTTGGATTCACCTCGTTGATGCGCTCAAGCGCGGCTCGGGTTATTTCCTCAGAAGAAACCTCACGGTCACGAATGGCCCGGGCGATCTCTGTTGCTGACCGGTTTAATAGCTCGTGCATCTTCAATTCCTGCGTTGGAACACGTCGTTTATCTATGGGCCGCTACTTTACGCCCAACCTGCGTACGTAATCCGACCGATACAATGCTGTTTGACAGCGAACCCACTGGCCAACTGACGATTCACCGGTTTAGAAAGATTACATGGACGCTGAACTCGTAATAATGCGCATCCTCCACATTGTCCCGGGAGTCGTGTGGGTAGGTAGCGCCTTTTTTACCGCATTCATCCTGAATCCCCGACTTAGGGCCCTTGGTCCCGATCTTGAGACGCAAGTCACCGCCTCGATCAACAAGGTCTGGGGTCCGGTCGTACATGGCTCGGCGACGATAACGATCATCGTCGGATTTCTGCTGATATCTTCAACACCGGGCCGGGAATTTGGTGATCTATTCAACAGTCACTGGGGTTGGGCGATCGGTATCGGCATGATCGCTGCATTCGTGGCCCTTCTATTCGGCGGGGTTGCCGGATTCAGTCAGTCGAAAGCGCGGAGGCTCGACGTTTCGGACACCGTAGGGTTGGCGTCGCTTGCCATGCGAACAGGCGTTTTCGAGAAGCTGCACGCGGCGATGGCGCTTGGTGCAGTGGCAGCGATGGCCGCGGCCCGTTGGGTTTAAAAACGGGTGTTCCCGAGGGTAATTGTGGGAGAGCCATATGACCGGAATCTGGCCGGGCACTACCCGGTGTGTTGCGATGCTCACGTTCGATATGGACGGTCAATCCGCAACGCTTAATCGCAACCCGGATCTTGAGGGCCAGCCGAGTATTATGTCGATGGGCGAGTTCGGCCCAAATGTGGCCGTTCCTCGAATCCTGAACCTGCTCGACGATTTGGATATCAAGGCCACATTCTTTATTCCTGGCTGGATAGCGGAGCGACACGAAGACACGGTGCGAGATGTGGCGAATCGCGGCCACGAGATTGCTCACCACGGATACCGGCATGAGCCGCCGGCGACGCTGTCCGGAGACGGCGAAGAGGGCGAAGTTCTCGATCACGGATCGGAGATCTTGGCACGTATCACTGGCCAACATCCGCTGGGCTATCGATCGCCATCGTGGGAGCTCAGTGCCAACTCGCTGGACTTGTTGAAAGAGCGCGGCTTCGTTTATGACTCAAGTCTTATGGGCGACGATATTCCGTATTTTGTGGACGCCGAGACCGGGCGCATAGTTGAACTGCCTGTCCACTGGTCGCTCGACGACGCGCCGTTCTATAACTATTCACCGGTAGCTGGACGGACGGCCCCGATGTCGACCCCTCCTGCCGTGCTGGAGGCTTGGAAATGGGAGTTCGATGGAGCTCTGCGCCTCAACCGTTCGTTTATGCTGACGATGCACCCGCACATTTCAGGCCGACTGTCCCGACTGGTAGCACTGGAGAAGCTGGTCGAGCACATACGCTCCCACTCAGGAGTCGAATTCATGCGCTGCATAGACGTGGCGCAACGCTGGACGGATGAAGGGATGCAGTAGCTGAATGCTTTGAAAGGAATTTCGATGTGATCGGAATCCTATCGAATTGGGAGTTGAAATTCTGGAACGATGTCTAATTCATCGCTCATTGAGGCCTGCCTTCGATTACCACCGGTTCGATATCGTCTGCTGGCTCAAAACCCAGGATTCGGCCGTAGAAATAAAGTTCTGCCTCAAGGCTCCTTATGGCATTTTCGGCCTTCCGGAAGCCGTGTTGCTCTCCCTCGAACTCCAGTAGCGCAAATGGGACGTCGTTCTGGCGCAGCGCGTCTGCCATCGTTCGCGCCTGTTCCGGTGGAACAACCTTGTCTTCGAGTCCCTGCAACAGGATCAAGGGTGATGAAAGTCCATCGACGTGCTTGATAGCCGACCGTTCGTCGTAAACGGCCTTGCCCTCCGGGTATGGAGCGATCAATCCATCCAGGTATCGAGACTCGAACTTATGCGTTTCCTCCGCCAGCGCCGTGAGGTCTGCAACGCCGTAGTAACTGGCGCCCGCTGCGAACACATCATGGAACGCCAGCGCTACGAGCGTCGTGTACCCGCCCGCGCTGCCGCCGCGGATCGCCATACGGTCTGAATCGACCAGACCCCGGTCCGCTAGGTGGTGGGCCGCCGCTATGCAGTCCTCGGCATCGTAAAGACCCCATGTTCCCTGTAGAGCGTCGCGGTAGGCGCGCCCGTAGCCGGAACTGCCCCGGTAGTTCACATCGACCACGCTGACGCCCCGGCTCGTCCAGAACTGGACGCCCATGCTCAGAGACCCATCGGTTTGCGAGGTAGGCCCGCCGTGGCTCATCACGATAAGTGGCGGCTTCTCTTCCGGAGACCCGGCAAAATCGCGGTTTTTAGGTGGATACCAGATGGCATGCGATGTCTGGTCATCGCTTACGGAAAACGAGATAGGTTCTGCAGCCGATAGGTAACCCGGGTCAACCGACGCCGTGCTCCCGCGTTTCAAGATCTTAGATGTGCCGTTCGAGATATTTATGGAGACTACAGCTGCGCCGGCGCGAGAAGACGCGCCCAACCCCACCACATGCGGCCCATCGGCCGTATCGTGAATTGCCACGTTCCCGTATGAGGCGCCGAGGGATGTAAATGGAATGTCTATCGGCGTCACTCCTCGACCATCCGGATACACAACGCCCATCCCTGCAATAGCGTCCTTGCTCCATGTCGCAATCAATCGACCGTCGCTCAGGAGGCCATATGTCGATGCACCGAGTCCCCACATGGGATGGCCGAACTCGGCCTCGACGGGTGCAAGTGGTAACGCTCCGCCATCACTGCCGAGCACGTAGAGGTTCCACCAGCCTGATTCGTCCGAAACGAAGTACAACCGACTATCTGGCCCCCACTCAGGCTGATAGATGGATACACCGTCACACCCCGCCATCACACGAACGTTTAAAACCTCGCCCAGGTCATCAAGATCGGCGACCTCCAGAAACGATGTGTCCCAGGGCATATTCGGGTGATCCCAGGCCAACCAACAGATCGAGCGGTCATCCGTGCTGAGCCTCGGTGCCGCATAAAAGTCGCGTCCGGTCGCAACAACGGTCTGTTCGCCCGTTCCATCCAGTAATAGACGAACGATCTCATTAACCGCCTCACCGCCGTCTTTCGGATGACTCTCCCGCACGCAGTACATTGCGGTGCCATCCACAGTGACGCGTCCGTCGGAGAAGCGCACTCGTGAAGCGGTCTCAGGAGTAAGTGGCTCGGGAGCCCCGCCTGCGACCTGGCCATATATCCGCTGATCCTGAAAGTTGGAGAAGTAGACGATGCCATCATTCACGAGATAGGCGCCGCCGCCGTATTCGTGCACCGTGGTCCGGACGTTGAAGCCGTCGGGCGTGATGTCTTGGACCGTTCCATCTGGCCGTCTTACCACCAGCACACTGCGACCACCCTCAAGCGGCCGTCCTTCCAGCCAGTACACATCGTCGCCATCGACAGAGACGGAGCTGAGTCGTACCCCGGCCGACGACACGTTTTCGGCAGTGATGGGTGATTCCCAGGATCCGTAAGGAGATCTGATCTTTTCTGGGGCTTCTGGCATCCGGGTCGATTCCTTCATGAGGGCTACTGTTCATTTCGTCCCGATTCCAATCAGGTCGCGGCGCTGAAGTATATTTGCCGTTCCATGCCGCATACAGGAGTCGAAGAAAAACGCCTTGGCGTAACGTACCCGCCGCGGTCAAAGTGGAAACGGTGCGCTTTTCAAAGCGCGCAACTCAAAGTGACGCTCATGTAGGTGCCCGACCGGTTTAGACTGCCGGAACTGACGTGGGTTAACGAAATCGAGACGTAACAGGGGAATGCTAAATGCGAACCAACCCGATGAAAGAAGGCTTGGCCAAAGGTGAAGCGCAGATCGGCTCGTGGGTCAACATGGTCCGCAACCCGGCCATCCTCCAGATAATGAAATCTGCCGGCATGGATTTCGCAAGGGTGGACATCGAACACTCGACTCCATCTATGGAGACGATCGGCAATTTTGCTCTCCTCTCCCGTGCACTTGGCTTCCCGATCACGGTGCGACCGCCGGAAGGCAACCGTGAGTGGATCACACGGCTACTCGACGCCGGCGTTTGGTGTCTACACATTCCGCAAGTGGACACCCCGGAGATTGCCGAGGAGGTTGCTAACGCATCTCACTACGCGCCCGACGGTCTGCGTGGCATGGCTGGATTTGGGCCTGGAACCGACTACGAGCACGGCCCGCTTGGAGAGACGCAGAACTTCATCAACCAGCAGATCCACGTCACTATTATGTTCGAGTCGCAACAGTCGTTTGATCACCTTGACGAGATAATGAGCGTCCCGGGTATCGACGCCGTGACGCTCGGCCCGTCAGACCTTGCGCAGGAGCTGGGTGTGTTTGCCACGCCTGACCAGGCGAAGGTGATCGACGAGTACCGAACACGCTTGATTGAGGGCGCTGTGAAGCACGGCAAACAAGTGTCGATGCTTGTGAGTTCCATCGAGCAGGGTGAACAATGGATCAAGGCCGGGGCCAAGATCATCTGTTACTCAAGCGAAGTGGAGATGCTGAGTAGAGGAATGGCCGAGGGAGCGGAAAGACTACACGCAGCGTCCGGATCTAAATAAGCCCACACACCAGGCGAGCCTGAGTCAGCCGGCGGATTGTTCCGTCTGCTTGCCGGCATTGTCCATTACCGACCGGTTCAACGCCGTAACCGCCTCGTTCGCAAATCCTTTCGGGCTGATCGTAGTCAGACCGCCATCGAGCGGAGTTAGCGAAACCCAGCTATTTCGCATCGCCCACACATCCGTGTCGGGGTCGCTCTGCGACGCTGCATTTAGAGCGGATGGTGGGCGTTTGATCCAGTATATGGTTCGGACGCCGCGGATCTCGGTCTCGACCTCATCCGATGCGCCGGGGGTGCGCTTGCTTGGGGCGGCGACTATCGCTCCCTTATATGGTCCGTCACTAACCTTCGGGAAGTTGACATTTACGAATGGCTTTGGTTCATCCAGCCCCAATGTGGTGACATGGCCGAGCATTGATTTCGCCAGATCGTGCACCGCCGCGCCTATCACCGGGTCATCGGCGTCGGCTAAGAGAGCCACTGAAATCGCGGCGGTGGCGACGCCGTTCAGGTACCCCTGCAAAGCAGCTCCTATCGTGCCGGATACCGTCAGGTCTGCACCAACGTTATTGCCTGGGTTCATCCCACAGAGCACAAGATCTACAGGCTCTGGGGACAACTGCTTAAGCCCGAGTATCACCGCATCACCCGGAGTTCCCTCAACGGCCCACGCCTCCACGCCAGCGACAGGCGAATTTATCAATTTCGCACGTAGCGGGTCGTTTAGTGTTAATCCAGCGCCAACACCACTGCGGTCGCGGTCGGGCGCGCAGACGATGACGTCGCCGAGGTCTTTGATTGCTTCAACCATCGCCCAAAGCGCCGGGTTGAACGCGCCGTCATCGTTAGAGATCAGAATTCGCAATACGTTGTTCCCCGCCGGAACCCGAAAGCATCGGCATTCCGAGTTGTTTGTTGATGTAGTTCAAAGCGTGTGTCTCAGTTGAGCCGTAAATTATCGATCAACCTGGTGGTCCCAATTCTCACAGCGACGAGTGCTAGGGCCCCGGTACTGGGTATCGGCCCACGGTGGGGTTCGAAAGTTTCGGGGTCTATGACCGCGGCGTAGTTCAGTGTAGCGAGCGGTTCCGACTGAATCACGGTCCGTATGGTGCTCTCAAGGGCCGAGGCTGCGCGTTCTCGGTTGGCCCAACGGTCACGTGCCGAGCACAGTGACGTGTACACGATCTCAGCCGCCACTCGTTCCTTCTCCGAGAGATATGCGAGCCGACTGCTCAACGCCACCCCGTTCTCGTCTCGTACCGTTTTCACCGGAACGACCTCGATTTCAAACCTGAGATCATGTGCCATGCGACGCACCACCTCAAGCTGCTGTGCGTCCTTCTCTCCGAAGTAGGCAAGATCGGGTCGCGTTGCGTTAAATAGCTTGGCAACGACGGTAGCAACCGCACGAAAATGGCCCGGGCGCTGCGCCCCTTCAAGGACATCACCGATAGGGCCGGGATTGACGGTGAATGTATCGCCCGGCGGGTATATCTCATCGACAGATGGAGCAAAAACGGCGTTTACGCCCGCGCTTTGCATGATTGCGAGGTCACGATCGCGATCCGCCGGATACCGCTCAAGGTCTTCGTTCTCACCGAACTGCTTAGGGTTCAGAAAAAGGGTCGCGACAACAGATTCGCCCCGTTCTCTGGCCGCGTGCAACAACGCCTCGTGGCCGGCGTGCAATCCGCCGAGCGTGGGAACGACAGCGACCGGAGACTGCATGGACAAGCGGGCTGAGTGCATCGCTGCTACTGTTTTAATTACCTGCACAGGTGGATCTCGGTTAACCCTTTTCAGAACTTGAACTACCTGATCCCCTCGTGCCAGCAGAGAAAGACTCTGCTGTTGTCGGGAATTTATTGCCGCGCACGTCGTCCGCGTAACTCACGAGCGCGGCATCGATGACCTCGGCCAAATCGCCGTATCGACCGGCGTGTTTCGGCCTGAAGTCCGGCAACAACCCCAGCAAGTCGTGAAACACCTGCACCTGTCCGTCGCATTCAGGCCCGGAGCCGATGCCTATCGTCGGCACGGTAAGGCGTTCTGTCACAGTTGCGGCGACCTCGGTGGGCATCAACTCAAGCACTATCGCAAATGCACCGGCCTCTTGTAGCGCCAGAGCATCCTCAAGTATCTGAGCGGCTGCGTTTTTGGTACGGCCCTGTACCCGGTAGCCACCCAGCTGGTTGACCGATTGCGGAGTAAACCCCACATGGCCCATTACGGCGATCCCGGAATCGGTCAGTCGCTTCACGGTGGGGGCGACCGACACTCCTCCCTCCAACTTCACAGCTTGAGCGCCGCCTTTTTGTAGAAGTCGTGCGGCGTTGGTGAGCGCCAACTCCTCGCTGGCCTGGTAACTCAGGAAGGGCAGGTCGGCGACGATGAGCGGCGATGGCGCGCATCGTGCGACGGCGGCGGTGTGGCTCACCATGTCTTCCATCGATACCGGAACCGTGGAGTCGTATCCGAGCACTACCTGCCCGAGGCTGTCTCCAACTAATACCATCGGGATACCGGTACGTTCCGCTGCCCCCGCAGACAAGGCGTCGTACGCCGTAACCATGACGATGCGCTCTGAACGCCGCTTCATCTGTGAAATGTGATGGGTCGTAACTCTCATCACGAACCCCTTTCGTTTGCGTGGTCCAGAAGTGATTGACGTAGCAAGGTCTTGATCTCAATAGCGGCTTCCGGGGAGAGGCCGTCCCGCTCCTCGAACAACGACATCGCGTCGTAGTTAAGTGCTGTGTACGCGTGGCCTAACTCCGGGGAGAGGCTCTTCATCGCCTCCAGGTGCATCCGGATTGTCTCGACATCGCCCCGCACTGCCGGTCCCGTTATCGCTTCCGGCAGACCCTCGCGTCCAACGGCTTCGACCGTGGCGGCCGTAAGTGGCCTCAAGGCGGCGAGAGCGTTGGCACGAGAAACGCCCATCTCTGACCAGACCTCCGCCGCAAGACCCATTAGAGAAGCAACGAGCCCACAGGCCATAACGGCTGATGCATGGTAAACGGCTCGGTGTTCGTCCCGGATCGTGAAGGGCTTTGCCTCGAGCGCGCAGACGACGGTCTGAAGCCAGTTCAGTAAGATCGGATCTTCCGACCCGACCGCGGCAGATGCGCCGGAGATGAGATCAGCACTGTCGCTGGTCGGGAAGGTTTGCAGCGGGTGCAGCCCTCCGGTCCGGCTGCCAGATTCGTGTGCCGATGCAAGATCGCTCAATGGCCGAGCACCGGAACAGTGGACTACCGCCTGGCCGCTGCGCCACGAGATGCCGCGGACGACCGGCTCGACCGATGCATCAGGGGTCGTAATGAAGACGGCATCCGCTATATCAGCGACATCTTGTGAACTGGACACCGGCGCACAGCCGGGAATGCTGTTGGCAAATGATTCTGAAGACGACGTGCTGCGAGAGCTAACGGCAACCACCCGGTAATCGGCGCGCTGAAGCGCCACCGCAACACTCGTGCCGAGACGGCCCGCTCCAACGAATCCGATCGAGGTGTTCGCATCCAGCGTTATGGTGTTGTCGCCGGTCACGAACCCGGCTCCGGGTCAAAGCGGGCCTTATGTTCGGCGGCCGACGGAACACCACCCAGCCCGGTCGCATGTTCAATTGATGACAAAATCGCTCCAATCATGGCGCGCATCGCCGCGGCCCGTAATCGGTCCTCGATCCCAGCGATGGCTTCTTCGCCAGACAGAAGAGGGTGTACCCCGGTGGCCAGAGCGAACACCGTGTCGCCGTCGCCGGACATGTGTGCTGGACGGACCGCCATGGCGATAGCATCCTGACCCGCGCCGGCGAACCTGCTGGCAGCTTTCTTGTCCAGTCCGGCGTTGGTCGCCACCACTCCCACTACGGTGTTGGAGGAGTTGCGAATTCCCATCAGATCTCGTAGTCGTGGCGGGTCATCCACTAGAAGGTCCATCGTGTTCTCAAACCCGGTCTCAGTTCTAGGTCCGGCGACAACGATCCCGTTGTATGGGTCGATGACGCTTCCGATGGCGTTGGTAGTCACAATGGCCCCGACCAAGATGCCGTCTCCTAACGAGACCGATGCTGTGCCGATACCGCCCTTTGTCGAGTGATTACCGCCCCTGAGCTTGCCAACAGTTGCGCCGGTCCCAGCGCCTACTGTGCCAAGCCCAAACTCTTGGCCGGCTTCTCTGGCGGCCGTGTATCCATCTTCTGCGGTCGGACGCACTGCGTGGGAGAGAAGCCCAAGGTCGAAAATGTTCGCTGCGGGCACGATCGGGATCACGGCACGGCCGATCTTGAGACCTCGCCCATTCTTCTCAAGAAATCTCACAACACCAGCCGCCGCATCAAGGCCGAAAACACTCCCGCCGGCGAGCATCACTCCGTGAATGTGCTCGCGCGTCGCGAGCGGATCTAGAAGCTGTGTTTCGCGACTGGCAGTGGCTGCCCCACGTATGTCGATACCGCCTACAGCCGGTTTATCGACAAGTACCGCCGTACAGCCCGTGCCGTGGTCTAGGTCGGTGTAGTGGCCGACAGAAATGCCCGGGACGTCAGTAATCCGTCCCCGATCAGGAATCTTGGATCTTGATGTTGTTGAGTTGTGTGTCAATTCACAATCGCTCTAAAACCCGGAATGCGCTTTGGCGTCTGAAACGGGCGAGCGGGTGAGCGTGCGGCAACGCCGCGGGCCGGGTCATCTTCTCGTAGATCTTTGTGGCGCCGTACGGCTGCGCTTGATGTCCATGCCGTCGACGAAAGGTCTACGGGTAATTGCCCCGTCACTCACCTCTCCGCGCCCGGCCATGATTATTCCCCGGACTGTATGGAGTTAGCGGTGGATCATGAGGTTATCACGAACGGATTCACGATATGTGATTGATACCTGTAACCTCGGGTATTGGATACTCGCTTCCGGATAACTCAGAGCGGTCGTATACTCGCCCGAATAGTCTTTTTTATATGGTGCGCCGAGTTTCGTAATCTGGCCCGATATAAGGCCGGTTCACGAACTTTATCCGCCGGTAACAACAGGCCAATCAATTCGACCTCTAGTACCGTTTACGGGGGTACACGCCAAGTTGGCACAGATCAAAGAGCTCAAGCGCGCATACGGCTTCGACGATGTTGCAATTGCTCCCGGCGAGGTAACGGTTAATCCGGAAGGGGTTAACACATCGTTCACTCTGGACGGTCACGAATTTGCTATCCCATTTCTGGCGTCGGCGATGGATGCCGTCGTCAATCCTGCTTTCGCCGGAGAATTGCACCGGCTTGGCGGGCTTGCGGTACTGAATCTGGACGGACTGCAGACCCGGTACGCAGACACCGAGGAGATCTACTCCGATATTGCAAGTAAACCCCGGGAGGAGGCGACTGCCTTCCTCCAGCAGGTTTACAGTCAGCCGCTGCAGGACGATCTCGTGTCCCAGCGAGTTGAGGAGATAAAAGCCAGCGGCGCCACGTGCGCCGTTTCTGTTATTCCGGCAAATACGAAGCGACTTGCACCGATAGTCAAGGAGGCTGGCGCGGAGATCATCGTCGTGCAGTCCACCGTGACCACGGTCAAGCACATTTCGAAAAGCCTACGTGGCCTGATCTTTTCCGAACTTGTAGAAAGTATCGGACTGCCGGTGCTTGTCGGCAACACGGTCAGCCCCGAAGTGACACGGCAATTGATGGAAGAAGGCGTTTCAGGCATTTTGGTTGGGGTCGGACCGGGAGCCGCCTGCACGAGTCGAGAGGTTCTGGGGATCGGCGTTCCGCAGGTCACGGCGACTATCCAGACTGCGTTCGCAAGGGACCAATACTTTGAGGACACTGGCCGATACGTACCAATCATCACGGACGGCGGTATCAGGACCGGAGGGGATGTTTGTAAGTCGATCGCTGCAGGGGCTGACGCCGTCATGATCGGCACGCCGTTTGCGCAGTCGCATGAAGCTCCTGGACTTGGTTTCAACTGGGGTATGGCCACGCCGCACTCCTCTCTTCCAAGGGGCACGCGTATCGAGGTCGGCACGAAAGCTAGTCTTGAGCAGATTTTGAGAGGCCCGTCCTCGCTAACGGATGGCACGCAGAATTTGGTCGGAGCGCTTGAAATTTCAATGGGAATGGTCGGCGCGTCAAACGTACGGGAGATGCACCAAGCTGAGATGATGGTCGCACCTTCGATCAAGACGGAAGGCAAGATATTCCAGCATGCGGGGCTGGGTTCGTAGACTTCCGAACTTTTTAGTTACGGAACGACGAATCCGGCGTAAACACCGACACACGGTTATCTCTGCGTACCTTGCCGGGTATGGATCTGGAAGGTGGCAGTTGAAGGAGTTGGCCTGATTCCATCTTTTCGCGCCCCTCGCGGCACTTACGACATACTCCCTGATGATCAGCCTTACTGGTCCTTCGCGTTCGAGACTGCGGCTAAAACCGCTGCACGATTTGGATACGGCCGGATAGACACTCCGTTGTTTGAGCCGACTGACTTGTTCGAACGGGGTGTTGGCGACGCCACCGACATAGTTCAGAAGGAGATGTACACCTTCGAGGACCACGGCGGTGATTCGCTCACGTTACGGCCGGAAGGGACGGCGGGCGTCTGTCGTGCCTACGTCGAGCACGGCCTGCACAACCAGCCACAGCCGGTGCGGATGTACTACACCGGCCCTTACTTCAGATACGAGCGCCCCCAGGCCGGACGTTTCCGGCAGTTACGTCAGTTTGGTATCGAGGCGATCGGAGATGGTTCGCCAAATGTGGACGTTGAGGTGATAGAGCTGGGATGGTCCTATATCCGGTCCCTCAACATCACCGGCACAACGCTTCGGGTCAACAGCATCGGCGATTCTGAATGCCGACCGGCCTATCTCGACGCGCTGCGTGAGTACTACCGTGGTCACATCGACAATGTGTGCGACGACGACCGACAACGGCTTGAGCGCGCGCCGCTTCGGTTACTGGACTGCAAGAAGACCCAGTGTCAGAGGATTGGCGATGCCGCTCCGAAATCGACTGATTTCCTTTGTGACGATTGCGAAGCGCACTGGACCTCGGTAATTGTGTTGCTTGATGGGCTGAAAGATACCTATCCTGACCTCGTTTACTCCATCGACCACCGCCTAGTACGCGGCCTCGATTACTACACACGCACCGTGTTTGAGATCGAACCGGAAAGAGCCGCGGGGCAAAGCACACTACTTGGTGGCGGCCGCTACGACGGACTGATCGAGGAGATTGGCGGAGTGCCAACGCCGGGTATCGGATTCGCCCTCGGGCTTGACCGCATAATTTCGGAAGTGAAGTCTCAGGAAGGCTTTGTCCCGCCTGAGATCGGGCCAGATGTCGTGATCGTTCATCTTGGAGACGAGGCGGGGCTGCGTGCCTCTGCACTTGCCGCTGGACTTCGGGACGATGGGATTGGAGTGCTTGTTGCTCCAGCCGGACGCAGCATGCGCGCACAGATGCGTTACAGCAACTCTATGAATGCCCGGTACGCGCTGATTATCGGCGATCGTGAACTTGAGTCAGGTGAAGGCTCTTTGAGGCCTCTTCAGGACGATGAAGACCAGAGTGAGGTGCCGTTGACGGTGGAAGTCATTGCAAAGGCCCTCCGCAGCGGCTGACGAGATCTATCGGATTGCTTCAGCCAGTCGCCGCCATCCCCACCTTCACAACAGCCCAGATAATCCATGCGCCGCCTGCGTGATATTCTGAAGTCGTGTTTGATTCCACTCTTCAAAAGATAAAGGCGATAGTAGATCGCCATTCCGAAGTCGAACTCGAGATGTCCGACCCGGTTGTCGCGACTGATCCCAATGCGATCCGTCGCCTCGGCCAAGAGTACTCGCGTCTCCACGACATCGTGGAGCTGGCAGGTCAACACGGACGTGTGGCGGCGGAACTCGAGGGGGCTCAGGAGATGCTGGCGGCCGAGAGTGATCCCGCACTGGCCGAGATGGCGCGCGATGAAGTCCAGGATTTGCAGGCTGACGAAGTTCGCTTGACCGAAGAGCTGGAATTGGCCCTTCTACCGCCGGATGCGACAGCCGAGGTCGACGCCATCGTTGAAATCAGGAAGGGAGCTGGCGGTGACGAGGCAGGTCTATTCGCTGCCGAGCTTTACCGGATGTACCAGCGCTATGCCGATTCGACCGGCTGGAAGGTCACACTGGTGGACATCAATGAATCAGGCATTGGGGGAATTAGCGAAGTTATATTTGAGGTCCACGGTAGGGGTGCATTCAGCAGATTAAAGTTCGAGAGTGGTGTCCACCGAGTCCAGCGTGTTCCAACAACAGAGTCGCAGGGACGTGTCCACACCTCCACGGCGACTGTCGCCGTGTTGCCAAAGCCGGACGAGCTTGAGATAAACATAAAGCCGGAAGACATCCGGATCGACATTTACCACTCCGGCGGCGCCGGTGGGCAGAACGTGAACAAGGTCGCCACTGCCGTACGCATGACGCACTTAGAGACGGGGCTCGTCGTCACATCTCAGAAAGAGCGATCTCAACTTCAAAATCGCCAGCATGCCATGGGCATCCTGAGTGCCCGTGTGTGGGATCTTCAACTGCGAAAACAGCAGGAGGAGATCGCGGGAGATCGCAAGGCACAGGTGGGGACAGGAGATCGCTCTGAGAAAATTCGTACCTACAACTTTCCGCAAAGCAGAATCACTGATCATCGCATTAATCTGACAAGCCATAATCTTCCACGTGTGCTTGAAGGTGGCCTGGACGAGTTTATCGACGCGCTTCGACGGGACGAACAGGCTCGAAAGCTGGCAGCGGTCGGCTCCGGGGATTAACGAGGCCTTGGAACGTTCTACGGATCACCCCGGGGAACCTGTCGGCGCGTCTTTAAAAGATCTTTTGGAGCAGACCCGCGCCCGACTGAAGGCTGTCGGTATCCCGGAGTATCAGCTTGAAGGCGAACTCCTCCTTCAGCATGTGTTGAATATTGACTCCGCTCGTATGTTCGCCGCGCTGAACGACATGGTTGATCCTGAGCTCGAAACGCAGTTGTCCCGATTGACCGTGCGCCGCGAATCTCGCGAACCGCTTGCATACATCACAGGCAAAAGGGCCTTCTACGGTCGTGAATTTGAAGTCACTCCGGATGTTCTTATCCCGCGTACAGAGACGGAGTTGCTGGTAGAGCTGGTGCTGGGCTGGGTTACCGAGCATCCAAAGTTTCGGTCTGGTATTCGTATCGCCGATATCGGCACCGGAAGCGGCACTCTGGCAGTCACGCTGGCTGCTGAGCTTTGTCATGCCTCTGTGGACGCCGTGGACCTATCTTCGCCGGCGTTGGCAGTAGCGAGAGCGAACGCCAGCCGATTTGGCGTCGTCGATCGTATCGAGTACTTTGAGGGGGACCTCGCCGCCCCGTTGTGCGGTCGAAACTATCAGGTCGTTGTTGCCAACCTGCCATACGTGAGATTTGACACGTTTGGGTCAGCACAGCAGGAAGTGCTTCGGGAGCCTTTGTTGGCACTGCTGGGAGGCGTTGATGGTCTCGATGTCGTACGTCGCCTTGCGCCGATGATGGAACCCATCATGGACGCGTCCGGCAGTATCGTTCTCTTCGAGATCGACCCTCTGACATATGTAGGGACCGTAGAAGCACTATCGAAAGCGCTTCCAAGTGCCAGTGTCAGGGTGGAACTGGACCTTGCGGGACTGGAACGCTGCGTGGTCGCCGAACTCGGCTAACAACTGATACCGTCAGAACCAGAACGCGAAACACCCCAGGCGATCATCGCCTGGGGTGTTCCGTTTGAACTCGATAAGGATCCACTAGAATCCGCCCCACAGGGCATATCCGGTCCTAACGCTTAGTGTACTGAGGCGCCTTCCGGGCCTTCTTAAGACCGTACTTCTTGCTTTCCTTGACTCGGGCATCCCGGGTCAGATGGCCGCCAGCACGCAGGGGAGCGCGCAGGTTGGGGTCCATCACGAGAAGCGCACGAGCGATGCCATGTGCAAGTGCACCGGACTGACCGGACGTACCACCGCCGGTGATCTTGGCGACGACGGTGACGTTATCCATCATCTCGGTCGCTCGAAGAGGAGCGGTCGCCTCGAAGATCATTTTTTCGGCCGGCAGCACCTCGTTGGCGGGCTTGCCGTTCACGGTAATTCCGCCTGGCGTCGGGAACAGACGAACGCGTGCAACTGCGCTCTTTCGGCGACCCGTTCCGTAGTAGTAGTGCTGGTCCGTCACCTAGGCATCCCCTTTTTGAGAGCGCGCAACTTCCGCGCCCGTGATCTGTGCCTCATGCGGGTGTTCAGGTCCGGCGTAGATCTTAAGCCGGGACAACATCCGGGCACCGAGTTTTGTTTTCGGTAGCATTCCTTTGACGGAGTGCTGGATGATCCGATCAGGGTGCTTGTCCTGCATCGTCTCGTACGAGATTCGCTTCAGATTGCCCGGGTACTGACTGTGCCGCAGGTACTCTTTTTGCGTTGCCTTGTTGCCAGTGATCTTCACCTTCTCGGCGTTAATCACCACAACGAAATCTCCACTGAGCAAGTGCGGGACGTAGCCCGGCTTGTGTTTGCCCATCAAAGACATGGCGATCCCCGTGCACAGACGACCGAGCGTCTGTCCATCGGCATCGATTACCTGCCAGTCTGATTCAAGATCGCTGGCACTTGGGTTATATGGCTTGAGCCTGGTTGTCATCTAATCGTTGCTCGATCTCTTGTGGTGCGCGGAAGTCCGGTCTCGTCCGCACCTGGATAGTTTACCTTCGTCAAACACAGTCCGCGAGCCGGAGCGAGGTCTTTTGCAAGTCCACGCTCTGCCCGGGCAATCAATTCCTGGAACTGATCGCCCTTCATCTGAGCGCGGCCCACACGGACCAGTGCTCCGACCATACGCCGCACCTGCTGGTGCACAAACGCATTTCCTCGGATATTGAACTCGACCTCGTCCCCGTTTCGGTTTACCTCTGATTCCTCCACCCGCCTGATAGTTATCGCATCCGACGGAGTTGCCGGACCGGCGAATGACGCAAAGTCATGTTCACCATTCAGGTGGGAGGCGGCCTCGTTCATCGCTGAATCATCCAAACGATGCCTAACGTGTGCCGTTCGGAATCGAGAGAATGGCGACCGGGAAGGGCGGTCTTTGATTGTGTATCTGTACTCCCTGCTCGTTGCATTCCGTCTCGGGTCAAAATCATCTGCGACTCTTGAGGCGCAGACGATTGCGACGTCCTCGGGTAGGTAGTGATTTATCGCGTCCCGTATCTTCTGGTCGTTCAGTTCGGTCTCGGCGTTGAAAGCCCCGACCTGTCCTGTTCCATGCACGCCGGCATCGGTGCGGCTGGCCAGGTACAACCTGACCTGCTTGCCGAATATCGTCGGCAGGACGCTTTCTATCTCTCCCTGTACTGTTCGGTCCGTGGCCTGCAGTTGTGAACCGTGCAAGTCCGTTCCGTCATATTCAATTACAACCCCGATTCGCATTATCGATAAATCGAAGCTCCGGGGCGTACCGAAGTTGCGAATCTTGCTAGGAAACCAACTCAAGTATGACCATCTCGGCTCCATCACCTTTCCGGGGACCAAGTTTGATCACTCGTGTGTAACCGCCCTGGCGATCTGCGAATTCCGGGGCGATTTCGTCAAACAACCGCTTCACGACACTCGTGTCCGTGATGAAAGCGGCCGCCTGTCTGCGTGAGTGGATGGAGCCTTCTTTGCCGTGCGTAATCATGCGCTCAGCAAAGATCCGTGACTCTTTCGCCTTCTGCAGTGTTGTCTTGATTCTTCCGTGTCGGAGCAGATCCGTAACCATGCTGCGGAACATTGCTCGCCTGATATGACCCGGCCGGCCGAATGCTCGGCCTGAAACCTTATGCCTCATTCTCAGTCTCCCCGGCGGTTACCGCTGCGACTTCTTCTACCTCGTCCGAGCTGACTTCTCCGGAGGTACCAGATTCAGCGGAGTCAGGCTCGGTGCTCTCGGTCGGCGGGTCCGGCGACCAGAAACCCTTCTCTTCGAGCCGTTCATACAACTCGTCGAGAGACTTCTGTCCGAAATTTCTGATCCTGAGCAGGTCACGTTTTGGCATCTTGAGGACTTCACCGACGCGGTGAACACCGGCTCGCTTCAGGCAGTTAAGTGTGCGCGCCGAGAGGTCGAGTGACTCAACAGGTGTCAGAGCCTGGCTCGACACGGCGGGATCAGCACTGAGTGGGTCTTCATCGCTCCGACCGACCTCAAGATTGGCGAAGAGGATGAAGCGGTCATTCAGTTGTGATGCGGCGTTACGTACCGCCTCCATCGGGGTGAGAGTTGCGTCGGTCCAGACTTCAATGACGAGGCGTTCCAGGTCGGTCTTCTGACCGACACGGGTTGACTCGACTTTGAATCCGGCCTTACGTACAGGGGTGTACACCGCGTCCACGGGGAGCACACCGATCGGAAGACCGGTTTCGTGCGCCGCAGGGATGTAGCCTGTTCCTTGTTCAACGTTCATCTCGATATACACACGAGACTCTGCCGAGTCCAACGATAAAAGGTGGAGTTCAGGATTGACGATCTCAAAGTCGGACGACGCCATGACATCTCCGGCCTTTACTTCGCCCTCGCCGTCGACCTCGAGCCGCAAGCGGCCTGGCCGATCCGCGAGAGAGCGAAGTCGCATGCTCTTGATGTTCATCAAGAGCTCGGGGACCTCTTCCTTCACGTGCGGAATTGTGGAGTACTCGTGGAGTACGCCTTCAATCTTGACCCAGGTAACGGCTGTTCCCGGCAGCGAGCTTAAAAGCACCCGCCGGAGAGCGTTACCAAGAGTGGTCGCCCAGCCCCGTTCGAGCGGTTCTGCCGAAAACATCCCGTAGGTATCGTCCATCTCTATGATCGAGAGGGCGAGCTGTGGGACTTCAGGAGCCGCAGGTTGTAGGTCTTCTGTTGTGGGGAGCCCGTATAGGTTATCTAGCATCGAGGAAACCCCTTACCGCTTGGAGTAGAACTCGACGATCATCCGGGTGTCGACTTTTGTGTCGATCTCGGATGGGGCAGGCAAAGCTGCAACAGTGCCGGTGGCGTTTTCGGCGTTCAGCTGTAGCCAGCCGGGAACCGTGCGCTTTGGCAATGTTTCTTTCATCGTCTTGAAGTAGTTATTTGAACGCGACTGCTCACGCCACGAGATCACATCACCGGGCTTCACCATGTATGACGGGATATTTACCCGTCGCCCGTTGACCTCAAGGTGGCCGTGGTTGACTAGTTGTCGTGACTGATTTCTTGACTCACCGAAAGCAAGCCTGTAAACCACGTTGTCCAGTCGACGCTCAAGCAGTTGCATGAGTCTGTCACCGGTCACACCGGAAGCACGCGTCGCCTCTTTCATGTAGTTGCTGAACTGGCGTTCAAGCGTGCCGTACACGAATCGGGCCTTTTGTTTTTCGCGCAGTTGCGTACCGTGCTCGGAAATCCGGCGACGTCGCTGCATACCTGCGTTTGCGGCTTGCTCGCCCGGAGGCGACCGCCGCTTGTCAACGGCGCAGCGCGGCGTGTAGCAGCGTTCGCCTTTTAGGAAGAGCTTTTCTCCCACCCGCCTGCAGAGTCTGCAAGCCGGACCGTTATACCTCGCCATTGAAGCCTGTTTTTTCCTTTCGCCCGTGGAGTGGGCGTGCTGGGGCAGATCCGGTTAAGGACAGTTGAGTCCGGATTCGGCTTTAACAACTCGTCATCGGTATGGTGACGAGTCTTGTAACGTCGGGGGCTAAACCCGGCGCTTTTTTGGTGGCCGGCACCCGTTGTGGGGCACCGGGGTTACGTCTTTGATACTGGTGATTCGCAGACCCGTAGCCTGAAGGGACCGGATAGCCGCTTCGCGGCCGGATCCGGGACCTTTGACCATGACGTCCACGGTCCGAAGACCGTGGTCCATCGCCTTTCGCGCGGCTGCTTCGCCGGCGCGCTGCGCGGCGAAGGCCGTCCCTTTGCGCGATCCACGGAACCCTGCGGTTCCGGCGCTCGCCCAGGACAGGACATCACCGTTTGGTTCGGTAAGGGTCACGATTGTGTTGTTGAACGTGGCGGAAACGAACGCGTGCCCCTGCGGGACAAACTTCCTCTCGCGACGTCGTGTACGAACTCTTCTCGGCATTCTTTGTTTCGACTCCGCCTCCGGGCGGGTTAATCACTGACCTGTGCCATCCATACTTTGTAATGGCGTTTTGACATCTGGATATCCGGCTCGTAATGGCCGGCCTGTGGTAAACGGCCTAGTGGCCTACCTTCTTCTTGTTGGCAATTGCACGCCTGCGACCGCGTTTGGTCCGGGCATTCGTCTTTGTACGCTGTCCACGTGCGGGAAGGCCACGCCGGTGGCGCAGACCACGGTAACTTCCAATATCGATCAAACGGCGAACGTTCATCTGAACATCTCGCCTGAGGTCTCCTTCGATGATTGCTCCGCTACGGTCAAGAGCTCCGCGGAGCCGATTGAGCTCCTCTTCGCTGAGCTCCCGGACACGTGGGTTTCCGGGAAGCGCTGCTTCCTCCACGACGCGTTTGGCCACGGACGGACCTATGCCGTAAACGGTCTGAATTGAAACCTCAACCCGTTTGTTGTCCGGTATGTTCACTCCAGCGACGAGCGCCATATGCGATGTTCCTTAAATATCCTGAAACTCTTGAAATCCCGGTATAGCCGGCCGTGATGCCAGCATGGGTTACTAACCTTGGCGTTGCTTGTGCCGTCCATTGCTGCACAGCACGCGAATGACGCCCTTTCGTCGGATTACCTTGCAGTTGGCGCACCGAGGTTTTACAGATGCTCTTACTTTCATATCTTTAAATCCCGCCCCTGACGGTTAACTACAGACCGGTTTACTTGAACCGGTAGGTGATCCGGCCACGGGTGAGGTCATAAGGAGAGAGCTCCACCAGCACCCTGTCTCCGGGGAGAACCCGGATGAAGTTCAGCCGGATCTTTCCGGATGCATGTGCCAGTACTTTGTGCCCGGTCGGGAGCTCCACGCGGAAGTTCGCGTTGGGAAGCGCCTCTGTGACCGTGCCCTCTACTTCGATGCCTTCCTTCTTCGCCAAATTTTCTCCGTTTCCAGTAAACCGTTTAAAGGACCGTCAAAACTTCAGGACCTTCGGGTGTTATCGCCAGAGTGTGTTCGAAATGCGCCGATAGTTTTCTGTCTGCCGTTACGACCGTCCAGCCATCGCCGAGGCTCTCAGTCCTCCACGTGCCAAGATTTACCATCGGCTCTATGCAGATGACCATTCCCTCACGAAGTTGTGGCCCCTGCCCGCCAACTCCCACGTTTGGAATTTGCGGTGCTTCATGCAACCGACGGCCTATTCCGTGTCCCGTGTACTCCCTGACCAGTTCAAATCCAAGAGGCCTGACATACCCCTCCACTGCGGCGGAGATGTCCCCGACTCTGGCACCTGGGATCGCTGCCAGAATCCCCTGTTCCAGTGCACGCCGAGTTACCTCGACGAGTTCCTTCTTTTCTTCATCCCCATCCCCGGCTATTAGCGTTACCGCTGAGTCCCCGTGGAAGCCATCGACGACAGCGCCGATGTCCAACTTCACTAGATCACCGTCCTGGATCACCCGGTTGCCCGGGATCCCGTGGACTATCTCCTCATTTAAGGAGGTACAGATCACACCCGGAAACGGAATCGCCCCCGGGATTGGCGCGTAGCCTAGAAAGGACGGTTCGGCGCCTCTATCCGAGATGACCTTCCGGGCTTCTTGATCCAGATGACCCGTAGTCATTCCGGGTTCCAGGATATTTATAAGCCGCTCCCTGACCGCCGCGACAACTTTCCCGGCAGCACGCATCGAATCCAGTTCACGGGCGGACTTAATAGTCGGTACCCGAAACATTGGATCCGATTCTGAGCCGAGATTTGTACCGTGGTTCAAGAAAGCTCCTGAAGATTATAGCTGATGCCTGATTTTGCCGCACCTGCCGGATGGGATTGCGCGCAAGCTAGCCGATCGCGGCGGCCAAGTCTTCCTGCACTGCCTCGATCGATTGTTCTCCATCGACCTCCACCAGATTGCCAACTTTTTGGTAATGTTCTAGTACGGGCGTCGTTTGTGTTGCGTATACCTTGAGACGGTTTCTCACCGCTTCGGGCTTGTCGTCCTCGCGTCGGATCAGATCGCTGCCGCAGTCATCGCACTTGTCAGTATTTTGCGGTTTATTAAAAGTATCGTGATACGGCCGCTGGCAATTTGGGCAGGTAGCACGGCCTGCAAGACGGCGAACCAACTCCTCCTCCGAGACCTTAAAAAATATTGATCGGTCCACGCTCGTGTTGGCGGTAGTGAGCGCTTCGTCTAGGGCCGTCGCTTGCGCGACAGTGCGCGGAAACCCGTCTAACAGAATCCCATCAGAATCAGGGCCTTCCAGTCGGCCCTTGATCATCCCGATCATCACATCGTCCGGGACTAGGTCGCCGCGATCCATGAACGCTTTGGCGGCCAGGCCGAGTGCAGTAGCAGCGGCCACTTCCGCGCGAAGTAGATCACCTGTCGCCAGGTGAGTCAGGTTCTGCTTTTGTGCGAGAGTTTTGGCCTGTGTGCCCTTGCCTGCTCCGGGCGCGCCAAGAAATACGATGAGCAACGAGTAAGTTTGCCTCTGTGCCTTTAAGCGATTAGCCGATCGGGTTGATTTAGCGGATAAAACCTTCGTAGTTACGCATCAGCAATTGGGCCTCAAGTTGCCTCATCGTGTCCAGAGCTACGCCGACCATGATCAAAAGACTGGTCGCGCTGACGATGCTCGTGGATGCGGCGACGTTCGTTATCTGGCCGGACAGGTACGGCATGATGGCGATGAATCCCAGAAATAACGCACCTCCCCACGTGATACGGAATATGACGCGCATGAGGTAGTCGTGGGTCGGTTTACCGGGCCTGATCCCGGGCACAAAGCCACCGTTCTTCTGCAAATTTTCGGCTAGATTCTGCTGGTTAAACGTGACGAGCGCATAGAAGAATGTGAACACCACTACCAGTACGAACACCATGATCCAGTAGAACAGGCTTGTGGGACTCATAGCGTTCGTAAAGAACTGTGACATGTTCGCCACAATGCTGTCGCTCGCCGGATCCGCAAAGTAACTGGCGAGGGTCGGCGGAAGGATCAAAATTGAGAACGCGAAGATCAGCGGGATCATACCCGCCGAGTTGACCCGTAACGGTATATGGGTAGCGCCAGCCTGCCTATACATACGGCCACCGCGAAAAACATTACGCCCGTATTGAACCGGGACTCTACGTTGAGCCTCGTTAAACACGACGATGAAATAGATCATCGCCAGGGTTATACCGCCCAGCATTAATAACTGGAATCCTTGATCCCTGATCAGCGCGCCCTGACCTATGATCTGTGGCAGCGTGGATACTATTCCCGCGAAAATAATCAGCGATATTCCGTTGCCGATGCCCTTCTCGGTGATTAATTCACCCAGCCATACTAAGAACATAGTTCCGGCCACGAACGCGGCCAAGATCGCAACCGTCCCGAGCAGCTCCCCGCTGCCAAGGCCGATGCCTGAAATAGCCCCGCCCTGCATCCCGCCGAGCCCACCGCTCTGCAGCAGGTTCAACTGGCCGTAACCTTGAAGGATGGCGATAGGGACTGTCAGGTAATGCGTGAGTTGGTTGATCTTCTGGCGGCCGTATTGCCCCTCAGCCGACAGCTCTTTGAGCGACGGGATGAGCGGTGTCATAATCTGAATGATGATGGACGCCGTGATGTACGGGTACACGCCAAGCGCGGCCACGCTTAGGTTTCGAAGAGCACCTCCACTAAACAGGTCCAGGAACCCGAGTAGGGGGCTGGCCTCAAACGCGGCTGCGAGGGCGTCTCGGTCCACTCCCGGTACCGGGAGGTGCGCTGTAAACCGGAAAACAACCAGGATCGCCAGCGTAAACAAGATGCGGTACCGGAGGTCCGGAATCCGCATGGAATCTATCACGGCCTGTAGTAAGGCGGGACGTGTGGATTCTGTTCTTTGTGCCTGGGCTTCTCTGATCAACGACGTACCTTCACCGTGGCAAATTCCCGGGTATGAGCAATAGCTACGCTATTACGACTACGCTACCGCCAGCCGCTTCGATCTTTGTCTGTGCAGACTTGCTGAATCCGTGCGCCGTTACCTGAAGAGACGTCGAGATTTCACCATCTCCCAGAATCTTAACTTTCTCGCCAGGCTTCGTGATGATGCCAGCGGATGCTAGTTCAGCAGGGCCCACCTCGGCGTTCGCCTCAAATATATCGAGACGTGACACGTTGACCGGGACGTACTCGACTCGCCATTTGTTGTTGAAGCCCCGCAAGTACGGCAGACGCTTCACCAACGGCAACTGTCCGCCTTCGAAGAACGGCTTTATGCTCGTGCGCTGTTTTTGGCCCTTGGAGCCACGGGTGGAGTAAGTACCGCGGCCGCTTCCATCCCCACGCCCGACACGTCGTCGAGGACGTACCGAACCTGGTGCGGGTTTGAGGTCATGTAATCCCATTTGCCTAATTTACCTGCAATCGTTGGTTTCTCGAAAGCCAGTTCTTAGTCGGCTTCTTCAACAGTTATAAGATGCCGGACCTTTTTGATCATCCCTCGGACGGCGGAATTGTCCGGCCGGACGACCTGCTGCCGGATTTTACGGAGACCAAGAGACTGCAATGTAGCCCTCTGGTCCTGCGGGTAGCCGATCTTGCTCTTGATCTGAGTAATTCGAAGTTCACCCATTGCTTACTCCGCCGTTGCCGCCGACGCGACCGCTTCTGCGACCGGATCGGGCTGCGGGGTCGGGGTCGAGTTGTCATAACCCATCCGACGGGCGACCTCGGCCTTCGGGTCACGCAACAGGCTTAACGCGAGTAACGTGGCACGTACGATATTAAGTGTGTTGTTAGAGCCAAACGTCTTTGACAAAACGTCTTTGATTCCGACGACTTCCATAACCGCACGCACACCACCACCGGCGATGATCCCGGTACCGGGAGCGGCCGGTTTCAGCAGCACTTTGGCGCCACCAAACTTGGCCTGGATCTCGTGCGGCAGGGTAGTGCCGTTTAGGACAACGGATTTCATCTCACGCTTAGCTCCGGCGGTGCCTTTACGTACTGCGTCCGGAACGGCCTTGGCCTTACCGAGACTCATCCCTACCTTGCCTTCGCTATCTCCGACAACCACCAGCGCGTTGAAGCTCAGGTGACGGCCACCTTTGACGACCTTGGAGACACGTCGAATCTTAATTACGCGTTCTTCGAGGCCTGAATCTTCTCGCTCCTGTGGCCGTTCGCGCCGGGGACCACGGCCTCTGCCGCGATCGCCGCCCCCACGTCCACCTTGGTTTCCTGGGCCACCTTGGTTTCCTGGGCCGCCTGGGCCGCCTGGGCCGCCACGTCCCCTGTTACCGCCACCGCCACGTGCTCCGGGTGATCCACCCGGCCTGTTCTGTTGAGTCATCTAAAACTCCAGACCCACTTCGCGCGCCGCTTCAGCGAGCGCCTTCACACGGCCGTGGTACGCGTAGCCACCGCGATCGAACACCACGCGTTCGACTCCGGCATCTTTTGCCTTTTGAGCGATCGACGTGCCGACCGCAGTCGCACTGTTGATCTTGCCGCCCTTGGCTGACTCGCCCCGGAGATCCGGGTCGAGTGTTGAGGCGGCGACGAGAGTGTGACCAGCTGAGTCGTCGATCACTTGTGCATAGATGTGATGATGGCTGCGAAACACAGCCAACCGCGGCCGCTCTTGCGAGCCGGACAATTTTTTGCGCAATCGGCGATGACGCATCAAACGCCTTGGTTCGTTTTTCTTCGTGTATGCCATCTTGACTATTCCGCCCTAGCGGCACTTTTGCCGGGCTTGAGGTGGATCTGTTCGCCGTCGTAACGCACGCCTTTGCCGGTGTAGGCGTTTGGTGGTCGGAGCTTGCGGATGACCGCGGCCTGGTGCCCCACAGCCTGCTTGTCCGCGCCCTTTACAACGACGCGTACCTGTCCGTCCGCTTCCAGCGTGATGCCTTCCAGCGGTTGAACTTCAACTGGGTGGCTGAATCCAAGCTGGAAGGTGAGGCCTTTGCCGTTTTGTTGAACCCGGTAACCCGTGCCGATCAAATCAAGGGCACGCTCGTAACCGTCCGATACCCCGATGACCATGTTGTTCAACAGGGAACGTGTCAGCCCGTGTAGTGCACGGTGCTGCTGTTCATCAGAGGGACGGGTGACCTTGAGGATCCCGTCTTCCAAGGCTACATTCATGTCTTGATGGAACTCGGATTTGAGTTCACCGTTTTTACCCTTGACCGTCACCGCATTGCCGTCGATTTTTACGTCGACGCCTGACGGTACGGGGATGGGGGCGTTACCAATTCTGCTCATCGTTAAATACTCCCGCCCTTACCAGACGTAGAACAAGAGCTCGCCGCCGATGCCGCGCCGCCAAGCCTCGCGCCCGGTCATCACCCCGGCAGATGTCGAAATAAACGACACGCCAAGGCCACCGTAATAACGAGGAATTTCCCGTCGGCCGACATAAACCCGGAGGCCGGGCCTACTTACGCGCTTCAATCCGCTGATGACCGGAGTCTCGTCCTCGTAGTATTTGAGGCCTAGACTCATCATCGGCTGTTTTTTGTCTTCTGCCTCTTCTATCTCTACAGAGGATATAAAACCTTCGCGCTGTAGCATCCGGGCCAGCGACCTCTTTGTTTTAGAGGCGGGGACGAGGACGCTATCGTGTCTGACTTGGATGGCATTGCGCACCCTAGTCAACATGTCTGATATCGGGTCGGTAACGGGCATTCGTTGTTCCTGATTCTTACTACACCGGTGGTTTGCCTGCCGGGCGGTTTTCCTAAAAAACGCTCCGAGGCACCTTCCGGCGATAACCGCTGGCCACTATGTGGTGGGACGGAACGGGCCTTTTTACAGGCTTGCTTTCCTGATACCGGGAAGCTCGCCCCTGAGGGCTAGCGAACGGAAGCAGATGCGGCACATTCCGACGAATCGGATATATCCGCGCGGCCGTCCACATCTTTCGCACCGGTTGTGGAACTGGACCGGGTACTTCATCGTACCCGCTGTAAGTTCGCGCTTCTGGCGCTTCCACTTCTCTACTTTTGTTTTCTTAGCCAAATGGGATTCCCGGAATTTCTGAGTGAATAAATAGAAAGAGCTACGCGGCGTCTTCAACTCGTTCGAAGGGCATGCCGAGAAGCTCAAGCATTCTGCGGCCTTCTTCGTCCGTGTTTGCGGAGGTCACTATGTTGACCTGGAGGCCGCGCAGTCGGTCGATTTCATTGTAGTCGATCTCCGGAAACACGATCTGTTCCCGGATGCCAAGAGAGTAGTTGCCACGCCCATCAAATGACCGCCTCGAGAGTCCGTGGAAGTCACGAACTCTTGGTAGCGTCAGGTTGATGAGCCGGTCAAGGAAGTCCCACATGCGCTGACCGCGCATTGTGACCGTGATCCCGACCTGCATCCCCTCACGGAGTTTGAAGTTGGAGATGGACTGCCTTGCTCGTTGTACCACCGGCTTTTGGCCGGTGATGGTGGTCACATCACCAAGTGCCGCGTCGAGCGCGTTGCGGTTGTCCAACGCCTCGCCGATACCAATGTTCACGACGATCTTGAGCGGCTTTGGAGTCTGCATCGGGTTCGAGTAACCGAACTCAGTCTGCATATCCGCGGCTACCTGCTCACGATATTTGATTTTAAGCCGAGGCTGTTCTGCCACGGTGGCTTCAGGACTCACTGCTACCTCTTACGACTCGTATCTTCGTGCCGTCCTCAAGTACGCGAAACCCGACTCTACCGGAGTTACCCGTCTCTGGATCTACGAACGCCACGTTTGATATCTGGATTGGTGCCTCTTGTTGAATGATCCCGGCCTGTGCCGTACCGGACTGCTGTTTGACGTGGCGGGTGACCAGATTCACGCCGTCAACGACGACGGTATTTTTCTTGCGGTCTATGCGAGCCACTTCGCCCTGCTTCCCGCGATCCTTGCCTGCCAGCACTTTGACCTGGTCTCCTCGTCGAATACGCTGTGCCATATTTACAGCACCTCCGGGGCTAATGAGACGATCCGCATGTAGTCGCGTTCTCGCAGTTCCCTGGCCACCGGGCCAAAGATACGGGTGCCACGCGGGTTCTGGGCCTCACCGATGATGACGACAGCATTGTCGTCAAACTTGATATATGAACCGTCGGGTCGGCGTGTGTTCTTTGCTACTCGAACGATTACAGCCTTGACCACTTCGTGCATTTTCACAGTGCCGCCGGGGGTCGCGTCTTTTACGGCGGCCGTAATTACGTCACCGAGTCCGCCGTAACGACGACGGCTCCCGCCATCGACGTGAATGCACATTACTTCGCGGGCTCCTGAGTTATCGGCGACGCGTAGACGCGTTTGTACCTGAATCACTTACTCAGTCCCCGTCGACTCTTCGGTTTCGGTCGGTTCCAGCGTCGTCGACAGTTCAGATGGCTGGAAATCAGCGACGTCACCCGTCTGCAGGATTTCAAGCAGCCTCCAGCGCTTGTTGCGTGAAAGTGGGCGCGTCTCTTCAATTCGAACAACGTCTCCCAGGTGGGCCTGGTTGTTCTCGTCATGGGCCATGAATTTGGTCACCCGACGACGCGACTTGCCTATGAGACGGTCGCGTTGACTCCAATAGAACTCGACAGTGATGGTCTTATCCATCTTGTCACTGACGACTGTGCCAGTTCTCTGTTTCTGCATCCCGGATTTCAACTCTGAAGCGCCTCAGCAATCTCGCGTTCTCGCAGCACCGTCCGGATTCGGGCAATGGTGCGGCGTGTGGACTTTATTTCACTGGAATCTTGTAGTTGGAGCGTGGCCTTCCGGAACCGGAGATTCATCATCCCCCGTTGCAGGTCTTCGAGCTCTTTGATGAGCTCGTCGTGGCTTAGCCCTCTTACTTCGTCAATATTCACCTGTATCTCCGTCTAGACCAGGTTCTCGCGGGAAATAATAGTTGTTTGTACCGGCAGCTTGTGGCTCGCGCTAACAAGCGCCTCACGTGCCAAATCGATCGGAACTCCACCGATCTCAAACATGATCCGGCCACGACGAACGACTGCAACCCAGTGGTCTACTGCGCCCTTGCCGCCGCCCATGCGGGTCTCAGCCGGTCGGGCGGAAACGGATTTGTCCGGGAATACCCGAATCCAAACCTGTCCGCCACGGTTTAGTTTGTGAACGATGGCTCTACGTGCGGCCTCGATCTGTCGTGAAGTCAGCCATGCGGCTTCCAACGACTTCAGGCCGAGCGCGCCAAACTCCAAGGAGCTCCCGGCTTTTGGCGAGCCGTTCATACGTCCCCGGTGGTGCTTGCGGTACTTAACCCTTTTTGGTTGAAGCATCGTCTATACCTCTGGCTTTTCGGCTGTGGCGTCAGTATCCGCAGCTGTGTCTGATTCGTCGACTGACTCCTCGGAAGACGCAGCTTCAAGAACCTCTGCCGGGATCTCTAGCGCAACACTGCCTGCAGGCGCTTCTGCTTCCGCTGGATCCTCCAGAGCGGCTGCGCTGGAGGATTCCTGCTCAGCAACCACATCCGCAACGTTCAACGTCCTGCCGGCGCGACCCTCAGGGAGGATGTCGCCTTTGTAGATCCAGACTTTAATGCCGATACGACCAAATGTAGTGGCGGCCTCGGCAATAGCAAAGTCGATGTTCGCACGAAGAGTATGTAGGGGGACCCTGCCCTCGATGGCCTTGTCGTTCCGGGCGATTTCTGCGCCGCCCAGTCGACCCGAAGCGATGATTTTGACGCCCTGTGCGCCAGCCTGCATCGTGCGCTGGGCGGAAAGACGCATCGCACGTCGGTAGGCGACACGCCGTTCAAGCTGATCAGCGATGTTGCGGGCAACCAGGTATGCGTCAACGTCGGCGTTACGGACTTCCTGGATGTTCAAGCGGGCACGTTTCCCGGTGAGATTTTCGAGCTCTGTGCGAAGTTCATCTACACGCTGTCCGCCACGGCCAATAACAATGCCGGGGCGTGCCGTGTGCACGGAGACAACAAGGTCCTGTGTGCCACGCTCGATCTCGACGCGTGTAATACCGCCGGTCTCTTCGTACCGATCAGCGATAAGTTTTCTGATCGTCTGGTCTTCTACGGCCAGGGTACGATAACCGGCCGCTTTATCTGCGAACCATCGTGCCTGCCACGGGTGTACGCCACCTAGGCGGAACCCTACCGGGTGAGTTTTCTGGCCCAACCTAGTTTCCTACTTCCTCATTGACTTCCACAGTCAGGTGACTGCTTGGTCGGTTGAAGGCTCCGACACGGCCACGAGCCTTCGGACGGAATCGCCGAAGGGTCGTGCCCTGGTCTACGGTTACGGTAACAATCCGCAGCGTGCTGCGATCCATTAGTTCATTGTTTTCAGCGTTGGCGGCTGCGGACGCGATTGTCTTCGACATGACCGTCGCGGAAGGGCTGATCATGAAACGAAGCGTGTTGAGCGCCTCTTCGACCGGCCGACCGCGCACGAGGTCAGCGACCTTCCGTAGTTTGAAGGCCGAGATCCCAATGCTTTTGTTGTATGCCCTGACTGCCATCGTCCCGATCTATCCGTTTCTAGATTTCCGTAAGCCCCGGATTTCGGGACTTGTTGTGGTTAGTGTGGTCGCAGATCTGCCGGTCTACCGAATGGAGGTTGTCCTGTCTGAACGACCGACGTGTCCCCGGAAGGTCCGTGTCGGCGCGAATTCGCCTAAACGGTGACCAACCATGTTCTCACCTATGAGGACAGGGATGTGCCTTCGACCATCGTGGACGCCGATAGTTAACCCAACCATCTCAGGCATGATCATCGAGGCCCGTGACCAGGTCCGGATGACGTTCCGTGAAGATGCACGCTGAGCGCGCCGCACACGGGTCATCAGCTTCTCTTCGACGAATGGACCTTTTTTAATGGAGCGTGACATGTAATCCCTGTAGTGTTTCGGTTACTTCTGGTATCGCCTGCGGACGATGAACTTATCGCCAGCTTTATTGCGCCGAGTCCTAGGACCGAGCGCCGGTTTGCCCCACGGTGTCTTCGGGTGCTTCAAGCCAATCCCGACTCGACCCTCACCACCACCGTGCGGGTGGTCGCTCGGGTTCATCGCAGCGCCACGGACCGTGGGCCGGAATCCGCGGTAACGCTTACGTCCCGCCTTCCCGAGTTTCTGGTTCTTGTGATCTCCGTTGCCTACCTGTCCGACGGTCGCCATGCATTCAGAAAGCAGTCGGCGTACTTCACCGGAAGGCAGACGAATCTGCGTGTACTTCTCTTCGTGCGCCATCACCTGGGCTACGGTGCCAGCGGAGCGCACCATTTTACCGCCCTTGCCGGGTTGAATTTCAATGTTGTGGATATATGTACCCGTCGGTAGTGTGCCGATTTTACGGGCGTTACCCGGAACCACAGCCACGCCGTCTCCGGCGATGATTGTGTCTCCCACTCCAATTCCGTCTGGAGCGATTATGTAGATCTTCGGTCCGTCGTGGTACTGAACCAGAGCAATACGAGCCGACCGGTTGGGGTCGTACTCGATGGATATAACGCTGGCCGAGACGTCACGTCTCATTCGTGCAAAGTCGATGATTCGGTAACGTCGTTTGTGGCCACCGCCGCGGTGGCGGACAGTGATCTTACCGGTGTTATTACGGCCACCCTTTTTGCGAAGGGGTGCAAGAAGGGAGCGCTCTGGCTTGCTCCGCGTGATATCGGAGAAGTCAGAAAGGACGGTATTTCTGTTACCTGGGGAGGTTGGTTTTAATCGTCGTACCGGCATCTACGCGCCCTCGAACAGTTGAATTGTGTCGCCTGCTTGCAGTGTGACGACGGCTTTTTTCCAGTTTGGCCGGCTCACCGGTCGCGGGCCGAATCTCTTGCTCTTGCCCTTGATTACCATCGTGTTGACGTCGAGGACAGTTACCTCAAATACCTTTTCGACAGCGGCCTTTACGTCGGCCTTGTTGGCGCTTTTTTGAACCTGGAACACGTATTTGCCGCGTTCTTGAAGCAGGGTGCTTTGTTCTGTCACGATTGGCCTGATAAGTACGTCAAAGAGACTCATGCCGGGCTACCTGCTTCCTCGACCTGATGGGAGATTCTTCCCGGCTTTGCGGTCGGGTGGCCCCATAACTCGTCGATCTTCTCGACGGCGTCCTTGGAGATGATGATGTTGCGGGCACGCGTCGTTTCCAGCGGGCTCAGCAACCGTGATGCCATGGTGTCTGTGTTCGGGATGTTCCGAACGGACCTTCGGAGATTGTCGCTGGGGGCTGTGGTGATAATCAGGGTAGAACCCTTGATCTCCAGAGCGCTCAGCATATCGAGGATCGCCTTGGTATTTGGCTTATCTACCGAGAGGTCTTCGATAACGGTGATGTAACCGTTACGTACCTTGTCGGAGAGCGCCACACGTAACGCGTTTCGGCGCATCCGCACAGGGAGCCGTTTCGAGTGGTCCCGTGGATGTGGGCCGTGTGCGACACCGCCTCCCCTAAGACCGGGGTTTCCTGCGTCCCCAAGGCGAGCTCTACCTGAACCCTTCTGGGCCCTGAGCTTGCGGTTGGAGTGTACGACTTGGCCACGCGTTCGTACGCTGTGAGTGCCCTGGCGACGGTTCGCCTGCTGGGCCACCACGGCCTGGTGCAACAACGGGCCGTTCATAGGCTCCGCGAAGACGTAGTCAGTTACCTCGACGGTAGCGACGATCTCTCCTGCCATATTTTTCGTATCTAGATCCACGATGAACCAGTTCTGTAGCCGCGATTTCTCGGCGGCCTAGTAGTTGTCGTTTGCCCGTTCTATTCGGACTAGGGTGTTGCGTGCACCAGGCACACTTCCACGCACCATTACGATGTTACGCTCAGGATCGACCATCACGATTTTCAGACCGCGGGTGGTCACTTTGTTGTTGCCCATGTGGCCCGCCATCCGCGTGCCCTTCCAAACCCTGCCCGGAGAGCTGCCTGCGCCGATTGAGCCCGGAGCCCGGTGACGGTCAGACTGGCCATGGGTCTTTGGGCCACCGTGGAAACCGTGCCTTCGCACGCCGCCGGCAAAGCCACGGCCACGTGTCTTACCGGAAACGCTGACCGTCTCTCCAACTTCAAATACCGCAGCGTCGATGGACTGGCCGACCTCAAATTCACTCAGGTCGGATGCTTTGAACTCCTGAAGATGGCGGAACCTCCCCCCTGAACGCTGCTGGTGACCAGCAGCCGGCTTGTTCAGACGCTTGGCGTCTAGGAAGCCGATCTGAATTGCCTCATAGCCATCACGTGTGTCGGTCCGTACCTGCGTGACGACGCACGGACCCGTCTCGATCGCCGTGACGGCGTCGACGGTTCCATCCTCGTTATACAGCGTGGTCATTCCGACCTTGCGGCCTAGTAGGCCCTGGATTCCCATTATTTATCTGCTCGTTCTATAAGCTCGTTCTGGGGCAGTTATTTACAGTTTGATCGAGATGTCGACACCGGCCGGCAGGTTTAACCGAGTCATGGCGTCGATCGTCTTTGATGTCGGCTTGTGAACGTCAATCAGCCGTTTGTGTGTGCGCAATTCGAAGTGCTCGCGTGATCGCTTGTCGATGTGTGGCGACCGGATGACGCAGAACCTCCGGATCGATGTTGGGAGTGGGACCGGGCCGGATATGTCCGCACCGGTCCGTTCCGCCGTCTCAACGATCTGAGTTGCGGACTGATCAAGCACTCGGTGATCAAATGCTTTCAACACGATTCTTATTTTTTGTCCGGGCATAGTTCCTTCCGTTCACGCCGTAACGTGAACGGACCCTCATCGCATGATGAGGGTCCTTGGCTTGTTACTTCCCGCTACCTGCGATGTCGTCTGCAATGTGCCGCGGGGCTTTGTCGTAGTGGTCCAGTGACATTACGAACGACGCGCGGCCCGTGGTGCGGGAGCGCAAATCGGTCGCGTACCGGAATGTTTCTGCCAGTGGGACAAAGGCGTTTATAACCTGCGTCTCGTTCTGGCCTTCCATGTTCTGAATCTGAGATCGCCGTGAGTTCAGGTCAGCGAGAACATCGCCCAAGAACTCGGATGGCGTAATGACTTCCAATTTCATGATCGGCTCTAGGATAGCCATACCGGCTCTCTGGGCCGCGGACTTAAAGGCCATGGATCCGGCGACGTTAAACGCCATCTCCGATGAGTCAACCTCGTGGTATGAACCGTCCGTTAGAACGATTTTAATGTCGGTTACCGGGTATCCAGCGAGTACACCGTTGGCGGCCGCCTCGCGGGCGCCTTGCTCGATCGGTCGGTAGTACTCTCGCGGGAGGGTTGAACCAGTGATCTCGGACTCAAACACCACCCCTGCGCCAACAGAAAGCGGTTCGAGCCGAAGGGTACAGTCACCAAACTGACCGTGACCACCGGTCTGGCGGACCAAACGTCCCTGAGCCTCTGAGATACGTGTAACCGTCTCCCGGTAAGCAACCCTAGGACTGCCGACGTTTACGTCAAGTCCAAACTCGCGTCGCATGCGCTCTACGATGACATCCAGGTGCAACTCACCCATTCCGGCGAGAACTACCTGTGCAGTCTCTTCATCGGTGCTCAATCTGAGCGTCGGGTCTTCGTCGGCGAGCCGATTCAGAGCGACGTCCATCTTGTCCTGGTCAGATCGCGTCTTTGGCTCGACCGCTACAGACAGGACTGGCTCCGGGAATTCGATAGATTCAAGAATAATTCGGTTGTTATTGGCCGCCAACGTGTCTCCGGTGCGGGCGTCCTTCAATCCGATAACGGTCACGATCTCGCCCGGTCCTGCCGAGGAGATCTCTTCACGGCGGTCGGCATGCATTCGCAGCAGGCGTCCGATGCGCTCCCGGTTGCGGGTGCGTGGGTTGTATAGGGTGGCTCCGGTCTCAAGAATCCCGGAGTAAACACGGATGTAAATCAATCGGCCCACGTGCTGGTCAGATACGACCTTGAAGATGAGCACACTTACGGGATCATCTACCGAAGGCTGCCGGACCAGTTCAGCCCCATCTGCCGGGTCGGTGCCTTGAACGGCAGGGACATCAAGTGGAGAGGGAAGGTAGTCGACGATTGCGTCAAGCAGGGGTTGTATGCCGCGGTGTTTAAGCGCGGTACCACACATCACTGGCGTGACCTTGAGATTGATCGTGGCCGTGCGCAACGCTGTTGCAAGAACCTCGTTGGGGATCTCTTCATCGCTCAGGAAAGCCATGAGTAAGTCTTCGTCGGTCTCTGAGACCTTTTCAACAAGATTGGCCCGGGATGCTGCAACTTCGTCAGCCATTTCGGCGGGAATCGGAGCCTCAACCGCTTCAACAGCGTCGGCCGATTCGTAAACCCAGGCCTTCATCTCAACCAGGTCGATCATGCCGTGGAAGTCCGCTTCGGATCCGATCGGGATCTGAATCGGAACGGCGTTTGCGCCAAGTCTACGGGCGAGCGATTCGACGGCCTTCGAAAAGTCTGCCCCGGCACGGTCCATTTTGTTTACGAAGACCATGCGCGGCACCGAGTAACGTTCAGCCTGGCGCCAGACCGTCTCTGACTGCGGCTGGACACCGGCAACGGCGTCGATGATAACGACCCCGCCGTCCAACACGCGCAGGCTACGCTCAACTTCAGCAGTGAAGTCAACGTGCCCGGGTGTATCAATGATGTTGACTTGGTGGTTCTTCCACTCCGTGGCGGTAGCCGCCGAAGCTATGGTGATCCCGCGCTCGCGCTCGAGATCCATGAAGTCCATCACGGTTGTGCCGTCATCGATGTTGCCGATTTTGTGAGTCATTCCGGTGAAGAACAACACGCGTTCACTCACCGTCGTCTTGCCGGCGTCGATGTGGGCTATAAATCCGATGTTTCGGATCTTTGTGAGATCTATTTTTGAAGCCACTGTTGTAGCCATTCGCGTTAAATCTGTACTCTCCGGCCGTATAGCCGGTGGAGTCGATGACCCCTCGGAGTTGATGCTGGCCTAGTTACCAGCGGTAGTGAACGAATGCCCGGTTTGCCTCGGCCATTCTGTGTAGCTCTTCGCGTCTGCGCACAGCGGCACCCTGTCCCAGTGACGCGTCCAGCAGTTCGTTATAGAGGCGCCGCGAAATCGGCGCTCCCTGGCGGGCTCGGGCCGCCGTAATTAGCCACCGCATCGCCAGAGAGACCCTGCGTTCAGGCCGGACCTCCGTTGGCACCTGATAGGTGGCGCCGCCAACACGACGAGGCTTCACTTCAAGCATCGGCGTCGCGTTGCGAATCGCCTGCTCAAACACTTCCAGCCCCGGCCGGTTGGTTTCTTTCTCAAGCATTTCCAAGGCGCTGTAGACGGCGCGCTGCGCCACCGTTTTCTTGCCGCCCTTCATTAGGCGGTTCGTAAAACGCGCCAGCTCCACGTTTCCAAAACGTGGATCTGGATCAATTACTCGTCGCTCTGCGCGTCTTCGCCTTGCCATCTTTTATTTTGCTCCCTATTCGAAGTTCGCCTAGGTCTCGCCATGGCGAGATTTAAGTGACTATCCGTATTCCGGGAGCGTTCTTTCCTTTCCACCAAAAACCCCGACCTGGGTTGAGCCTGCGGCCCGGACGGGCTGTGACTGACTCGTTTGTCGGGGTGGTTGGGCCATTTCAAGGCCCCTGAGATTAATCCTGTGGCTTTACAGCGCCGTACTTACTACGACCACGGCGACGGTCATCGACACCGGAAGTGTCGAGTGCCCCGCGCACTACGTGATATCGGACTCCGGGAAGATCCTTGACGCGTCCGCCCCGTATAAGAACAACAGAATGTTCTTGGAGATTGTGGCCTTCGCCGCCGATGTAGGCGGTGACCTCCATTCCGTTGGTCAGCCGGACACGCGCTACTTTACGAAGAGCTGAGTTCGGCTTCTTCGGTGTAACCGTCTTGACCTGCAAGCAGACGCCACGCTTTTGCGGGCTTCCACTGCCTCTTCGCATCCGGTCTTTCAACGAGTTGTAAACGAATCCTAGCGCCGGAGTCTTAGACTTCGTGCGTGTTCGCTTGCGCGGCTTGCGCATTAGTTGGTTCGCTGTCGGCATTACCCCGCCCTGGATATTGGTTCCCGGCGTCATGTTTGTTCAGGCGTTGAGATACGATGACGGAAGGAATACCCCTCTCGCCGTAACCCATTCGCAACAGACGACAAACGAGAAGTATAAGAATCCTTGACGGTCCAAGTCAACGGAAAAGCGCATCAACTCGCGCCGTGATCTTGGTTTTATTGCACGTATCTTCATTTTTGGGGCCAGTCCGTAATAACATTGTGCGTCATTTCACGTTCATTACGGTGCCAGACTGCGCCGACGCAACTCTTATTTGATCGAAATGCTGATTTCGCCATGTAACTGTGCTCGAGGGGACTTTGCTTATCCCCGTCGCGCCATGTTGCAGACCGAATCACATCGTCCATTGGTGCTTAACCGGACAATTTTGGTATGACCACAGTGTTGCTTATCGGGCTTCAAGACCACGAAGCGGTCCCATTAGAGGCAGCTATCGGGAACTCTGGCCTCAATATGGCGCCGATCCGGCTTTCGGAAGTGCGTATCCCGGATGGTATCGATGCTCGCCGTTCCGTTGCCGTTCTTCCGGGCGCCGTCGATTCCGAATTGAACGAACGCGTTAATACGGCGTTCGGACTGGCTCTTTCGGTGCTGGTGATCCTGCCGGACTTCGACACATGTGATCTTGACGTGTCTCTAGGGAACATTGATTTCTACTTTCCACCGTTCCGTGCAGAAGAGTTTGCTGTAAGGATCGCTCTCCTGATCGCACGTTCAGGAGGAAACGATTCCGGTAATGTGGTCCAACAGGGTGAAATCCGCATAGATCTGGAACGATATGAGGTCACCGTATCCGGAAGAAAGGTGGATTTGACCTTCAAGGAGTACGAGTTGTTGAGGGTATTGGCATCCAATCCCGGGCATGTCTACTCTCGTGAAGCTCTTTTACAAACGGTCTGGGCCTACGATTACTATGGCGGCACAAGGACGGTGGACGTCCACATCCGACGATTGCGTAGCAAGATCAACGACGTGGAACATCGGTTCATTCAGACGGTCTGGAACGTTGGATATCGCTTCCGCACAGACAACAATTAGGGTCAGCGATATTGCCTGCGCTCCGTCATGAGGTAAGTGAGTGCTGCAACCCAGCACACTCGCCCCTATTGAAATCTCCCCGTAATCTTGGCTTTCTTTCGGAGCGTGCCGTGGGCACGACTTCTGAATTTCCTCCTTCAATCTAATCATGAACGGCATCACATGGCCGTAGTTCAAAACCGTGAGAGCAGCCCGCCGATAGCCAACGGCTAGTTATACGAGCGCTCGCCCGTCTCGCTTGACTAGCCGACCCTGGATCACAACATCCGTGCACTGGAACAGGTCTTTTATATCGCTGGACGGATCTCCGGATACGGCCATCAAATCGGCACTGAGTCCTACCTTGATAGCGCCGGTTTCAGAGCTGAGACGTAACGATTCAGCGGTATCGATCGTTGACGCGGCAAGCGCCTCCCAGTTGCTAAAACCGAGAAGATCTACGAACGACCACGCGTTTGCTGCAGACATATCAAACTCGCCGTGTGCCATGCCCATATCCAGTCCCGTTACAAATCGCACACCACGTTCACGCATATCGCGTAGCACCGCATCATGCTGTTCTTCTGGGACCGTGGTTGCGGAAACGGCCCAGTGCGGGATACGTGCCGGAACATCGCCTGCTTTGATCCTGACATCACCGATCATGATGTGTCCGGTCGTAGGGTCAGCCCAGATGCCCTTATCTGCTGCCATCTGTGCAACGTCAGGATCATAGGCGAGACCCTTGCTGAAATCTGAATCGTGCCATCGGGCGTGGATCAGCGTGTGGATTCCTGCCTCCACACAGTTGCGCACACCGTCCGCGGCCAGGCAGTGGGACACGATCTGTACATTGAGGCGCTCTGCCTCCACCACGGCAGCGCGGAGCGTCTCCACCGGGTACTGGGCAGAGCGAGGGTTCGCTGTAGGAGTAAACATACCGCCGGTAGACATGATCTTAATAAGGTCAGCGCCCAGTTTTACCTGAGCCCTGATCGCCCGAACAACTTCCTCCGCTGTATCTGCCTCGGAACCAAAAAACCAACAATGTCCGGCTGTGGTTGTGATTGGAGCGCCCGCCAGTTGTAGGCGTGGCCCGGGGATGACACCTGCACGAACTGCATCACGCACCGGGAACACTACGTCGATGGGCCCCCCGAGATCTCGCATCGTCGTCACACCGCTTAGAAGCGTGGTCCGAATGTGATCGACCGCGCGCATGATGAAAAATTCTTTTGAGTCGTTGAACGCCGATTGTTGTGTGTACACCGGGTCGGGTCCCGCCGCGGTGTGCATGTGTGCATGCGCCTCAATGAGGCCTGGAAGCAGAGACACATCACCCAACTCGTGAACTGCATGCGAATCGGTAATGCCGTCCGCAATGGAACTTTGCGAGACGACCTCAGAGATGCGACCGTTTTCGACTATGACGGCATGATCGGGCAGCCAGGCAGTTACCTCCGGGTTGGCGACACGGGCTGCTTTGAAGACGGCGTTTTCTGTCACGTGTAGGTGTTCCTTTAGTTTGGGCTACTTATTCCGAACGGCTGATGAGAACGGGGGGAATCCGGTCGTTTAGACGAGCGCTCGGCCTTCTAGTTTCACCGGCACTCCGCCCTTTACGACGTCTGTTGAAATCGCTAGCGCTCGAATGTTTTCAGACGGATCGCCTGCCACCGACATCATGTCGGCGATCATGCCGGACCTAAGCGATCCAACGGTGTCGTTTACTCTCAACGCCTCGGCGGTCACAGAAGTTGATGCCGCGATGGCCTCCCACGGCGTGTAGCCAAGCAACTCCACGAACGAGATAGCGTTGTACGCGGATTTATCGTAGTCGGCGTACGCCATTCCCATGTCTAGACCCGTGGTGTATCGAACTCCCTTGTCACGCATGTCCTTGAGCACGTCAATGGTCTGTTCAGGTGAGGGGCGCGCTGCCGATACACCCCAGTGAAGCTGTCGTTGTGGCGCACCGGCGGCTCTTGCTTCGGCTCCCAGCACCGAGAGGCCAATTGTCGGATCTACCCATGTCCCGTCGTCCGCGAGTTGGACAGCGCCTTCGGGATCGTAATCCATAGCCACCGTTGGATCGGAAGAAAGCCAGCGACAGTGGATGATCTGATGGATCCCGGCGTCGATACAGTTACGGATCCCGTCGGTGGCGTGTGAATGGGCGACGACATAGATGCCCAGCCGTTCGGCTTCAACCACTGCTGCGCGCAGAATTTCCGCTGGGTACTGGGTCATGCGCGGATTTGATGTTGGAGTGAAGTTACCGCCAGATGCCATGATCTTGATCACGTTTGCACCCAGTTTGACCTGTTGCCGAACAACCCTCACGACGTCTTCAAGCGTGTCTGCTTCGGTTCCAAACATCCAGCAGTGCCCTGCCGTTGTCGTGATCGGGGTTCCGGCCAGCTGCAATCGGGGCCCGGGTATGACACCAGATTCGATGGCGTCACGGACAGGAAAGATGACCTCGTTACGAGACCCAATGTCCCGCATCGTCGTGACCCCGGATAGAAGCGCCTTTCGCACTGCGCCTACTGCCCGCATCACCATCCGGTCGTCGGTCTCGGTAGTGATGTTCGCGAATCCATCAAGGTCGGGGCTCACGTGAACGTGTGAATGAGCCTCTACCAGTCCAGGAAGCAGGAAGACGTCTCCTAAATCGTACGTTTTCTTGCCCGAGGTGTCTCCAAGAGTGGAGGACGGTATGACCGCCTCAACTCGCCCTCCTGTATCGACGACAACGGCGTGATCGTTCAACCAGCCATCGTTGTCCGAGTTGGCAATCCGACGGGCTTTGAAAATAGCGGACTCTGGCAAATTATGATCCCCTGGCTGAGGTCCGGCATTTTTATGCTGGACGAAGGATGGCGAGAAGGTGGTTTGAATTTCGCCTGTTGGTCGCCTGAAAGTTTCGGCGGTTCGGGCGGATTCTAACGGGACGCGTCGGCCAATGGAGCCGAATGGTTCGCTTGCGGAATGCTGAATGACTTCATCACGCAGCATTTCGACAGGACGTGAGCGCTCAGGATCGGGTCTTATGGCTGTTGCGACTCGCTTGGAGCAGAGGCATAATGCGGCATACGGGGTCGCCGCTCCGCCGGGCACGTTTCCGCGCGTTGCGAATGCTTCCGGCGTCGCCCCATATTTTGTATGCGGCCAGATTCATATAAGGAGCTCAGCTTTTGCACCCGTTTGAATACGTACGCGCCAAGAGCGTAGATGAAGCTATAGCCGTCCTCGCCAAGCACGGCGAACGCGCCAGGCCATTAGCCGGAGGAACCGACGCCCTAGTAATGGCGCGTGCCGGCCGATGGGAGCTTGACGCACTGGTAGATATCAAGCACATCCCGGAGACTAATGTCCTTGAACTTGGTTCTACTGAATTCCGTCTGGGATCTGCGGTCGCCTGTTATCGCGTCTACGAGGACGAACAGGTCGCCGCCAAGTTCCCTGGTCTGGTGGACAGCGCCAGTATCATCGGCGGGGTACAGATTCAATCTAGGGCGGGTCTTGGAGGGAACCTATGCAACGCTTCACCAAGTGGTGACGGCATAGGAGCCCTCATCGTCCACGCCGCGACCTGTGTAATCGCCGGCCCCAACGGCACTCGTGAAGTGCCAGCTGAAGATTTTTGCACTGGCCCGGGGCGATCAGTTTTAAATGATGGCGAGTTTCTGGTTGAGATAAAAATGCCGATGCCGCAGAAGGGTTTTGGCGCCGCCTATGAGCGGTTCACGCCGCGAAACGAGATGGACATCGCGGTCGCTGGCGTCGCCAGCTCAGTCCAGTTGGACGGCGACACAATCGTTTCCGCACGTGTTGCGCTCGCCGCGGTTGGCCCGACGCCCATCCTTTCGTCTGCTGGGGATTTCTTGGCCGGGAAGAAGGCCACTGCGGAGAACATATCCGCCGCAGCACAGGCTGCTAGTGGGGACGCATCTCCGATCTCTGACATGCGCGGGACAGCCGAGCAACGTATACATCTAGTTGGCGTTCTGACTCGCCGAACCCTAGAAAGGGCCGTGGAACGCGCCCGGGAGAGCAATTAAGTTGGTCGAGAAAACAAGAGTCCGGGCAACCCTGAACGGAGAACCGGTCGACTTTTTGGTAGCGCCATACGTCAGCCTCCTCGATACGCTTCGTGACGAGCTAGGTCTAACGGGCACGAAGGAAGGCTGCAACGACGGCAACTGCGGCGCATGCACGGTCAATCTTGATGGCCGTATCGTCGACTCATGCTGTGTACTCGGAGCAGAGATCGACGGCAGCGCTGTCGAGACCATCGAGGGGATGGCGGAACCAGGGAAGCTACACCCACTTCAACAGGCTTTTCTTGAAGAGGCGGCTCTTCAGTGTGGCATTTGCACTCCGGGGTTCCTTATCTCAGCGAAGGCACTGCTTGATACAGTGCCGCACCCGAGCGAAGACCAAATTCGTTTTTGGCTCGCTGGAAACCTTTGCCGGTGTACCGGATACGACAAGATTGTGAAGGCGGTCCAGAAGGCCGCGGAATCGGCCTAGGGAGGTCGCGATGACAATAGAAGCCACCAAAAGCAAATACAACGTAATCGGTACCCGTCCAATACGCCACGACGGATACGACAAGGTCACCGGCAGGGCGATTTACGGAGCTGACATCAAGCTCCCCGGTCTCCTGCAAGGCGCGATTCTCCGTAGTCCGTATGCGCATGCTCGCATCAAGTCGATAGACACCTCTGCCGCGAAAGCATTGGCGGGCGTAAGTGCGGTGATCACGAGCGCTGATTTTCCGGGAGCACACGACACACTCATCGATCTCGGTGAAGGCGCCATCAACTTTCGATATGCATCTAACAATGTGATGGCGGGGGACAAGGTCCTTTACAAGGGACATCCTGTTGCCGCCGTCGCTGCGCTGGATAAAAATACCGCTCTTGAAGCGGCGGCCCTGATCAAAGTGGACTACGAAGTCCTTAAACCTGTCTCAACGGTCATGGAGGCCCTTAAGCCGGGCGCGCCGATCGTGCTGGAGGATCTGGAAGGTCAGGACCTCGGCGAGAAGATCGACGGTCATACCAACCAGGCGAACCATATCCGCCACGAATTCGGTGATGTCGAAAAGGGATTTGCCGAGGCGGACATCGTCATCGAGCGTGAGTTCGACACTGCGATGGTTCACCAAGGCTACATAGAGCCACACAACGCGACCGCCACGTGGGATGAAGAGGGTCGGGTCACGATTTGGACGAGCACGCAGGGGTCATTCCCAACACGCCGCCAGACCGCCGGGATTCTTCGACTGCCCGACTCCTCAGTGAAGGTAATTCCGCTGGAGATTGGCGGAGGCTTTGGCGGTAAAATTCCAAGTTACCTCGAACCTGTTGCGGCGATTCTTTCCAGGGAGACAGGACGCCCGGTCAAGTTGCTCATGGAACGGACATCCGTGTTCGAGTCCACAGGCCCGACGCCGGGTACCTGGATGAGCGCCAAGGTTGGGGTGAAGAACGACGGCACAATCACGGCCGCGACTGCGGACCTTCGGTTTGACGCCGGTGCGTACCCGGGATCCCCGGTTGGCGCAGGCATGATGTGTGTTTTTTCCTGCTACGACATTCCGAACACACGGATCGACGGATACGACGTCGTTGTGAACAAGCCCAAGACGGCCGCTTACCGAGCTCCGGGCGCAACGCAGGCTGCGTACGCGATGGAGACGGTGGTCGACGAGATCTGCCAGAAACTTGGCATGGACCCGATCGAGTTCCGGATTAAGAACGCAGCAAAAGAAGGCACGCGCAGGGCTGACGGGCCGATCCACCCGATCATCGGGGCGATCGAAACCCATGAGGCGGCGAAGGCTTCTGATCACTGGAACACCCCGCTTGAAAGAAACGGCTCGGACGGTAAAGTTCGCGGTCGTGGAGTTGGATCGGGTTACTGGTTCAACATCGGCTTAAAGTCTGCCGTGACGATCTCCGTAAACGAGGATGGAACTGTCGCACTGACAGAAGGCTCAACTGACATCGGCGGTTCGCGCGCATCCATCGCAATGATGGCGGCCGAAGTACTCGGGATTCCTGCAGAGGAAGTACGCCCGCACGTCGCCGACTCGGAAGGGATTGGATACACGGACGTCACAGGTGGAAGTCGCACAACGTACGCAACCGGCTACGCTGCACATGATGCAGCGCAGGATGTTGTCGTACAGCTCCGTGAGCGTGCGGCCAAGCTCTGGGATGTGGAAGCCGACGAGATCGAGTTTGCCAACGGCAGCTACCAGTCGAAGTCTGACCCTGAGCTTCGCCTCTCTCACAAAGAGCTGGCAAGCAAGCTGGGCTCGACCGGTGGACCGGTGATAGGCAGCGCTTCGGTAGACCCTGAGGGAGCCGGTGGAGCCTACTCAACACACATCTGCGACATCGAGATAGACCCGGAAACCGGGAAGACGGACGTGATCCGCTATACCATTGTCCAGGACGTTGGAACGGCGATTCACCCGTCTTACGTTGAAGGCCAGATGCAGGGCGCGGTCGCGCAGGGCATCGGGTGGGCGTTGAATGAGGAGTATTTCCTCAATGACGACGGCGCAATGGTTAACTCCAGCTTTCTGGACTACCGGATGCCGACCTCCCTGGACCTGCCGGAAATCGAGACGATAATCGTCGAGGTTCCGAACCCGGGGCACCCGTTTGGTGTCCGTGGAGTCGGTGAAGTGCCGATCGTCCCGCCGGTGGCGACGGTCGCTAACGCGATCCACGATGCGCTGGGGATTCGGCTCCGGACGACCCCGATGAATGCAGGAAGCATTCTCTCCGCCCTAAAAGCGAAGAAATAAAGTCATCGTTTAGGTCTAAGTACCGATAACAAAGACATTGGAGGCGGTCCGTTAATCCGGGCCGCCTCTTTTTATTTCATTCGTTACTCGTGTCCCGCTGGGCTATGATCTTGGCGATCCCTGAAGGATTCGGATGAGACAGGTATAGAGCAGAGGGCTCTATGAATCACAAGGAAGAGATTTGATGGCCCTTGTTTTCATTCCGCATGCGATGCGAAAACTGACAAACGGTCAGCTGGAAACGCAGATTCCGGGTAAGAATCTACGCGAGGTGATTGAAAATCTCGAGAAAGAGTTTCCAGGCGCTGCTGAATACCTCTTGCAGGACGGAAACCTTAAACCGGGAATAGCTGCCGTGGTCGGCGAACAGGCAACCCGACAGGGCCTGCTCCATAAGATCGACGACGACAATACAGAAGTCCACTTCCTTCCAGCGATCGCAGGAGGCTAGCCAGCGTGAGTGGATTGGGGTTACGGGCCGTTCTCAACAGCCACGATCAATCACGCAGATGGCTTGGTAAACTGGGGATTCCTTAGTAATTTGATGTTTCTGGGTTACTCGTGCAATTTGGTTGAACCTGATAAATAAAAGATGATTATAGACATCATAAGCAAAATATAATCATCAGGTTTGTTATTAGTCAAGGTATAATGTTGACAATAACCAACATATCATTAATAATGATGATTATGTTCACCAACGACTAACTACCAGTCGTAAGCCGTTGATGCATCGACAGGGAGGTAACTTGCATGATCGAAGAACAACCCGTAATCGCCCCGGATGGGCTCAGGATGGATCCGGCTCAACTCGAGTTCAAAGACGGACCTGTCCTCAACGCAGAGTTTAAAAACCTTGTGGCCGGTGCGATCAGCACCATTCTTGAAGCCGTAGGCGAGGACCCTAGCCGGAGCGGTATCGCCGATACTCCTTCACGGGTCGCTCGTATGTATGACGAACTGTTATCCGGCTACAAGACTGATCCAGTGGAGTTGCTGAATAACGCCCTGTTCGATGTCGAATACGACGAGATGGTGGTTGTGAAAGATATAGATTTCTACAGCATGTGTGAACACCACATGCTTCCCTTCTATGGTCACGCATCAGTGGGCTACATTCCTGAAGATAAAGTGATCGGTCTTTCGAAAATTCCCCGAATCGTGGATATGTTCGCTCGTCGATTGCAAGTCCAAGAACGAATGACGCAGCAGATCGCCACCTTCTTGGATGAGCTGATTAAACCCCGTGGGGTCGCCGTCGTCGTTGAGGCCAGCCACCTTTGCGCTGCCATGCGGGGCGTCAAAAAGCAACGTACGCGCATGTTGACCAGTGCCATGCTGGGATCGTTTAGGGACAACCCGTCCACTCGGGCCGAGTTCATGATGCACATTCGCGCCGGCTCCGATCCCAAGATGTGATGGGACGTACAAGTAATACAACGGCGGTACAGCTCAACGGATGAACACAAAAAACAAAGTGGCCCTTGTTACTGGAGCTGGTGTGCGAGTGGGGAAGACCATTGCACGCCAACTGTCTAACTCGGGTGCTCGTGTAGCCGTCCACTACCGAAACTCGGAGACAGAGGCTCGGGAGTTTGTCGACGAGATCGTTTCCGGCGGTGGTCAAGCAGACGTGTTTCAGGCCGAGCTTAGCGATCGTTCCCAGGTGGAATCCCTGGTCCCGGCCGTGGTCGAACGATTCGGTTCTCTGGATATCTTGATAAACAACGCTTCTGTATTTCAGGATCGTTGGCTTGACGAGACGGACGACGCCAACTGGGACATGAACTTTGCCGTCAACGTAACCGCTCCATTCCTCTTATCACGGTCGATGGCGAAGCAGTTGGATGGTAATCCCGGGAAGATTGTTAACCTAACTGACTGGAATACCACGCGTCCCAAGCGCTTTGCCTACGGCGTTAGTAAGGCGGCTCTGGGTGGACTGACGCGTTCACTCGCTGCAGCGCTTGCGCCATCAATACAGGTCAACGAACTGGGGCTGGGGGCGATATTACTGCCGGTGACCGCCGCGCCGGATGAAGATGCCGAATTATTCGAGAAACTGGCCTCCCGCACTCCCCTTGGTCGACTCGGGACTCCTGAAGAGGTGGCACAGGTCGTTATGAGCCTGGTTGAGAACGATTACATAACCGGCGAGACCATATATGTGGACGGCGGGCAGAGGCTGTCTCGGGGATGATCTATCGGAGATACACATGACAGATGATTCCAGCACAAAAGTTGCATTGATTACCGGCGGGAAGGGCGGACTCGGGTCAGCGATCGTGCCGGCATTTGGATCTGCCGGTTACAGGGTTGTTGATTGCGATGCTGCGCATCCTGACGTGGCTCGGCAGTTCGACGTGACAGACTCAGCCGCAGTGGAATCTGCTGTTAGTCACATCCTCACAGATTTCGGGCGGATCGATGTACTTGTTAACCTGGTTGGTGCATGGCGGCCGCAGGATCCCATATCCGAGATTACCGACGAGGATTGGGACGGGATTTTCAAGATCAATTTCAGATCCGTGTTGGTCATGTCACGCGCGGTCCTCCCGCACATGATTGAACGGGGTAGTGGGTGCATCATCAACGTCGGAGCCAAACAAGGTGAACGTGGCGCGGGCGGAAACGGCCCCTATTCGGTGGCGAAGGCCGGCGTGCTGGCGCTAACCGAGGTCATGGCGGAAGAGACACTAGATTCTGGGATTACCGTTAACGCCGTGGTGCCCTCTGTGATCGACACACCTGGAAACCGCGCCGGCATGCCCGATGCAGATTTTGATGTGTGGGTCCCTCCGGCGCAGATCGCAGCAACCATGGTGTTCCTTGCAAGCAACGAGGCGGCGAGTATCTCGGGAGACCGTATCCACGTGTTCAACAAATCATGACGACAGATCGTATCCATATCACCGGGTTGCGCGTCGAATGCATCATCGGTATTAACGACTGGGAACGCGTTACAAAGCAGGAAGTGGTCATTGATATCACCCTGCATGCCGACCTCACCAAACCCGGCGAATCAGACGATATAAACGAGACCGTTAACTACCGTGACATTAGCAAGGCCGTTCAGGCACATGTTGAGGCGTCGTCGTATGGACTGTTAGAGGCCATGGCACGAAAGGTAGCAACGATATGCCTTGAACCAGAGTCTGTAATTCAGGCTGACGTGAGCGTTCAAAAACCTGGAGCGCTCCGTGGTGCGGACTCAGTTGGAGTGCAGATCAGCCGCTCGTGAAGATCACAGCAGTTGCATCTGGTGCCAAGGCGGTAGCTAGACGGCTCTATCTACCCACCTCTGTCACCCACTTTGGGCGCCCGGTCCCGGCGGATCGATCTCCAACCCTCCACGTAGCCCCGGCATGGCCCATGCTGCGTCGGGGTCGTCAGTTTCGACCTGTGCCACTAATTTGATGAAACCTTGGAGTCGGTTGTACTCACCCCGAACGTCAGCTCGGGGATGCTTCCAGTCATACATGTAACGCACCGACCGCACTCTCGCCTGTACCAGTTCCTTTGTGCAGTTGAAGCACGGGCGCAGTGTTGTGTACACGTCGGTCCCTTCAATTGGGGTGCCGAAACGGGCCGCTGATAGGATGGCGTTCTGCTCGGCGTGGACGCAAATGCACAGGTCGTACGCCTCGCCCGACGAGTATTTTGTGCCCCGGTTCTCGCAGCGCTGGCATCCGCCGTCTTCGCAGTTCGGAAGACCCTGGGCTGTTCCGTTGTATCCGGTCGACACGATTCGATCATCGCGAACGATCACCGCGCCGACCTTGCTACCAAGGCAGTTGGCGCGTGCCCGCACGGCAATGCTGATAGTCATGTAGTACTGATCGCGATCGGGCCGGATATGAGGCGTTTCAGAGGCGATAATAAGATGTCCGTATAGAGGCAGATAGGGGGCTGAGCAGGCTGCTATTCTAGCTTCATTATTATGATCGTTAGCCCCAATGTCGCTTCATACGTGATCGCAAGCGACGAAAACGGCATGCGCATTAAGGCCAGGAAAACCAATTGACCGGTACCACTTCCCGACCCACGCTACCCGACTCCCGCGGCCGATTTGGAGACTATGGCGGACGTTTCGTTCCTGAAACGCTGATGACGGCACTTGAAGAACTTGAACTCGAATACAAGTTGGCACGCTCCGATTCGGCGTTTATCGCAGAGTTAGACGATCTGCTGGCCAACTATGTTGGGCGCCCATCACCTCTCTACTTCGCCTCCAATCTAACTCGGGAACTGGGCGGCGCGCAGATTTACATCAAGCGCGAAGACATCATCCACACCGGTGCACATAAGATCAATAACGCCGTCGGACAGGCGCTCCTCGCCCGACGGCTCGGCAAAAGGCGGATCATCGCCGAAACAGGTGCCGGGCAGCACGGTGTTGCCACAGCTACCGTTTGCGCTATGTTCGGCATGGAATGTGTCGTCTACATGGGTGAAGAGGACATACGGCGCCAGGCGCCTAACGTCCGGCGCATGGAAATACTCGGGGCGACAGTCGAACCAGTGACCTCCGGTAGTCGAACGTTAAAAGACGCCATCAACGAGACGATCAGGGATTGGGTTACGAACATCGAAACCAGCCACTACATTATCGGCAGCGTCGTCGGTCCGCACCCGTATCCGATGATAGTTCGTGACTTCCAGTCGGTAATCGGGAGAGAGTCCCGATCGCAGATTCTTGAGATAACGGGGCGGCTTCCCGATTACGCCATTGCATGCGTGGGAGGCGGCAGTAACGCCATCGGCCTGTTTAGCGGTTTCATTGACGATGATTCGGTGCGTTTGATTGGTATCGAGGCAGCAGGGGCGGGCGTCGATACCGCCGAGCACGCCGCGACGATGACGAAAGGGCGCCCGGGCGTGCTGCACGGCGCAATGTCATACCTGCTCCAGGATGAACACGGACAGGTTCAGGAAGCGCACAGCATTTCAGCAGGGCTGGACTACCCGGGTGTCGGACCCGAGCACAGCTACCTGCGGGACACCGAGCGGGCCCAATATGTCGCCATCACCGACTCTGAGGCCCTCGAAGGGTTCCAACTGTTGAGCCGAACAGAGGGAATTATCCCAGCCCTCGAGCCTTCACACGCACTTTCATATCTCTCTGATTTTGTTCCCACACTCGACCCGGATTCGATTGTTTTATTGCTTCTTTCTGGGCGAGGAGACAAGGATCTAGATACGGTAATTGATGCTTTGGACAATGTATCCTGACGAAGGCCACAGGGTGAGTTTGTAAGGTCCCGAGTCGAGAGTCCGTAAACATCGTTGAATGGCACGTAATTGGGTGCTACTCTCCACCTTGCGGCTAGACGAATTTCGTCGCGCTTTTGCGTGCAATCGAACGGATCGCGTGCGTGACCGGATTAACCGGAGACAGAGGTCCTCTCTTTGCCTGAAGGGTTTGGCGATAACTGGACGATCATTGCCATCGCTGGCGCTGTCGGAATGCTGGCGATCGGCATACTGTTCCTCGCTTCCTACATTTTCGCTCCAAAACGTCAGAGTGAACGGGGCCGAATTCCCTACGAGTGCGGAATTGAGGCGACTCCTTTCTCTTGGTCCCGCACCAACATCCGCTACTACGTTTTTGGCCTTGCGTTTCTCATCTTTGACGTTGAGGCAGTTTTCTTGTTTCCGTGGGCTGTAATCTTTCTGAAAGCCTCCGCTGCCGTTTTCTACGAGATGCTGATCTTTCTTGGCATTTTGATGTTCGGGTTGACTTACGCGTGGCGAAAGGGTGGGCTGAATTGGCGATAGAGGGCATGGAGATAATTGAGGGCAAGGGCAACACCCCTGCGCAGAGCCCGTTTCAGCGATCTGGTGTCCCGGGTGTGATCACCGCCAACGCCGACCAGCTTGTGGCGCTGGCCCGTAAATCGTCAATGTGGCCGCTGACTTTTGGACTTGCGTGCTGTGCGATCGAGATGATCTCGACGTACATGCCGCACCACGATGTAGACCGTTTTGGCATCGTCACATGGCCGTCTCCAAGACAGTCAGATGTGATGATTGTGGCGGGAACTGTTGTAAAGAAGATGGCGGAGCCTATAAAGCTACTGTATGAACAGATGCCGGACCCCAAATGGGTGATCGCCATGGGCAGTTGTGCCACAAACGGTGGCCCGTACTATCGCTCTTACTCCGTGGTAATGGGCGTTGACCATCTGATTCCCGTTGATATGTACGTCCCGGGATGTCCGCCTCGCCCTGAGGCGCTCATGGACGCCTTTCTGAAACTCCAGGACAAGATCAAGTTGGACGCTAGAGAAGGCAAGGTCGATTGACCTCTCAGGGATCATCAGGTGGCGGAAACAATCCTTCGAACTCAGGCGCGAAATCCACTTCGTTACCGGTGAAGCGTCGTGAGCCGCAAGTACAAAGAGCCGCTGTCGCGCTGCCTCCTGAGGGCTTAGTGCTCGCGGAGAGGCTTCCTGAAAGGCTTGCGACCCACAAGATTGAGGTCGGGGCTGCCATAGACGAAGTTGTCTGTAGGGTGCCGGCAGATCATCTGGTCGATGTGTGCCGGCAACTAAAATATGACCCGACGTTCGGTTTTGACTATCTGCGGCTGCTTACGGTGGTCGACTATGTCGACCCAGACGGCGAGTTCGAGGTGGTATACCACCTGTACTCGATGAAACATCGTCACAAAATGATGGTGAAGATTCGGCTGCCTGAACGCCGTCCATCCATATCCTCTGTGACCGGCATATGGCGTGGTGCCGACTGGTACGAGCGTGAGATGCACGACCTTTTCGGGGTCGAATTCGAAGGTCACCCTAATCTGGTACCACTTGTGCTGCCTGAAGATTTCGATGGCTTCCCAGGCCGCAAAAACTATCCACTGAACGATTACGAAGAGTGGTAAGCGTATGACGGAGAACGCAGCACCTACGAATATGGGGAGCACGATCACCCAAGTTCCGAACCCCGAGCCTGGGACCGTTGACATGATGGTCAACATGGGTCCGCAGCACCCTGCAACGCACGGCGTCTTCCGGATGGAACTGCGTGTTGACGGGGAACAGATTCAGGACCTCGTACCGCACATCGGATATCTGCACCGGGGTTCCGAAAAGTTGTGCGAGCACGAGTTGTACAGCCAGATAATCACGCTTTTTGATCGGCTTGATTACGTATCAAACTTCAACAACGAACTTGTGATCGTGTCCGCCGTCGAGAAGCTAATGGATGTTGCACCACCGCCTCGTGCCGAACTGATCCGAATCATCATGTGCGAGTTCAATCGTATCGCCAGTCATCTGCTCTTTTACGGTACGTTCGCCATTGACATGGGTGCGATCACGCCCCTGCTGTATAACTTCCGGGATCGAGAGAAGATCCAGGCGCTGTTCGAATCAGTTAGTGGTGCACGGATGATGCACAACTACTTCCGGGTGGGTGGTGTCAAAGAGGACGTGCCGGACGATTTTGAGTCCCGATCGCTGGCCCTGTGCAATGAACTTGAGCACGGAATAGACGAGACAGACCGCCTATTGACCGGGAACGAAATTTTTCTAGAACGTACATCTGGGATTGGTGTTATCTCGGGTGAGGATGCCCTGGATTGGGGCCTCTCCGGCTCCGTACTCCGGGCCTCCGGGGTCTCGTACGACGTCAGGGTAGATGAGCCGTACTCGCGTTACGATGAATTGGATTTCGGGATCCCCGTCGGCAGCGCCGGCGATTGCTGGGATCGTTTCTACATTCGGATTCTCGAGGCCAGAGAGTCGGTCAGCATCATCCGACAGGCCATAGCTTTGATGGAACCGGGCGATACGATGGCGAAAATACGTCGAATCGCACGGCCACCGGCCGGCGAGGTGTACGCCCATTGCGAGAACCCGCGCGGAGACCTCGGGGTTTACATCGTGAGCGAAGGGGGCGAGCGACCGTACCGGCTCAAGATAAGACCGCCGTCCTTCTGCAATCTTCAGGCTTTGCGTGACCTGACCGTGGGGCACTACATAGCCGACGCCGTCGTGATACTCGGGACGCTGGATATCGTTCTCGGGGAGGTGGACCGTTGAGTTTCACCGATATCGTATTTGCGTTTGCCGGGCTGTTTGGCCTGTTTTTCGCACTCGCGGTCGGTGTGCTTTCACTCACCTGGCTGGAACGCAAAACACTTGCACGTATTCAGCAGCGGGCCGGTCCGTCGGTAGTCGGGCCGCACGGCTTATTGCAGCCTTTTGCAGACGCTATGAAGCTGGTGACGAAAGAAGACATCATCCCGGCCTACGCCGATAAGTTGCTCTTCTGGATGGCGCCGGCATTCGTTGCCGTTCCTGCATTCCTGATCTGGCTCGCCATCCCATTTGGGAATAATATCGCCGTTCGGGTGATGGACCTTGGACTTCTTTATGTGGTCGCCATCAGTGGTATTGGCGTAGTTGGGCTCCTCATGGGAGGTTGGGCGTCTTCGAGCCGCTACTCGATGCTTGGCGGGCTGCGTGCCGCGGCGCAGCTCGTCAGCTACGAAATTCCGATCGTGATAGTGATCCTGTCCATAGCAGTACTCGTACAGTCGCTTTCACTCGACGCCGTTATCAGCGGAAACACGATTACCATCGGAGAAGCGACACGGAATCTTCCCGGGCAGGGCTTGATTCCGTTCGCGTTCGTGATGCCGATGGGGTTTGTGATCTTCTTCATCGCCGGCCTTGCGGAACTTGGCCGGACTCCGTTTGACATCCATCACGCTGAGTCAGAGGTCGTTGGCGGCCCGTTCGTTGAATACAGTGGCGCGCACTGGGCGGTGTTCTTTCTGGCCGAGTACCTCAATACTTTTGTCATCAGCGCCCTGATCGTTGTCCTGTTCTTTGGCGGTTGGAGTTGGCCGAGCCCACCGGAATCGATCTTCGGCAACGAACTGTCGGGCATGACGACAAACCTTATGGGTGGTGCATGGTTTATCTTCAAGACCTATATCGTGGCGGTCACGATATTCTGGATACGGGGAACTTATCCACGCCTGCGGATTGATCAGTTGATGACGTTCGCATGGCAGGTTTTAATCCCGCTTTCGTTCGCCAACTTTGTCTTAATCGCCGTCGTGCTGTTCTACGACTGGCCGCTGTGGATGATGCCAATGCTTTCACTTCCGATCCTTATTGGCGCGGCCATAGGTGTGCAGAAAGGTCGAGGTGTGGGCGGCCGGCCCCAGACGGTGCGAATACTCAGGAGATCGGCGGGCGAGATCGGGCGGCCGATGCCCAATGCTCCATCGTCGACTCAGATTTCCGGTGAGGTACAGGCAGGTGATTAAGCGATGCTGAGCGGACTCCGGGGCCTTGGAGTAACGCTCCGTGGGGCGCTGCGCCCCAAGGTGACGTTCGAGTACCCGAAGGAACATATTCCCGTAGACAATCGTTTCATGGGCTTTCCTGCACTCACGTGGGACGTAGACCGTGACGAGCCGTATTGCACCGGCTGTATGGTCTGCGTGCGCTACTGCCCGACACAGTGCATGTCGGCCAAAATGCAGGACAATGAGAAGTTCTCCGAGGGCGTCAGTCACCGTAAAAAGATCATCGAATCGTTCGAGATCAACCTTGGTCGCTGCATCCTTTGCGGCATCTGCGTCGACGTATGTAACTTTGACGCCATTGAGATGAGCCTCGAACACGAGCGAAGTGAACGGCTCAGGAACGCGAACCGGGTCGATCTCCCGACGTTGCTCGATATGGGGCGGGTCTATCAGATGGAAGTGGGTTGGAAGCAGTCAAAGCCGAATGCCGCATCCCCGAACGAACGGGCAGCGGCAGAAGCTGCCGCCGTGAAGGTAAAGGCATCTGAAGAGTCCGTCGTCGAGCCTTCTGGTCCAGACGATTCGGTAAACACGGTTGAAGAGACCGGAGAAGACGTAGTGTGACCACACAACTCGTCGTCTTTTATCTACTTGGTGCGGTCACGGTTCTGAGTTCGCTCGGCGTCGTCCTGACCCGGAACGTCGTGCACGCGGCCTTTATGTTGCTGGTGGCGCTTCTCGCGGTTGCCGGAATCTTTCTCGTTGCCGTCGCAGAGTTCCTTGCTCTCGCACAGATACTCATCTACGGCGGTGCCGTGACCGTTGTCGTGCTATTCGGCATTATGCTGACGCGCACGAACGACCAACCGCGTGCAGACAACAACCAGCGCGCTCTGGCCATGCTCGCATCCATCGGCGTATTTGTATTGCTGGTCGTGGTTTTTGTCGTGTCAGACTTGACGAGTCTTGAGAGTGCGACGGGTGTCGCCACTGATCGGGAGACTGGCTTCGAAAACCTGGCGCTTGGGCTGTTCATGGATTGGGCGATCCCTTTTGAGATGGCCTCATTGGTCCTGCTCGTGGCGCTAATCGGAGCGATCATGCTGTCCCGTAACCTAGAGGATGGCGAGTAGACACGCATGCTCGAACTCGTCCACTTCCAAATTCTTAGCGCTGCTCTGTTTAGCATCGGAATATTCGGCGTGCTGGCACGTCGCAGTGCAGTGCTCGTATTGATCTCGATAGAGATCATGCTGAACGCAGTCAACGTTAACCTTGTCGGAATAGCCGCATTCTCGGACCGGGCTGCCGATGTTCGCGTGTTCGGCCAGATCCTAGTGGTGTTTATCATCACCATTGCCGCCGCAGAGATAGGGCTGGCTCTGGCCATAGTTCTTCGTGTATTCCGAAATCGTGGCTCCGCCAACGTCGATGAACTCAACGTGATGAAGTGGTAGCAGTGATTTGCACGTATGAACCTGATTTGAACGGCGTTTCGAGCATGAAGGTGGCGGTCGATGGGAACTGACGCCGCGTTCTTGGCGCCCGTGATACCGGCGATCGCGTTCGTGCTGATCCTGATTACTGGAAGACGTCTTTCCGGAATAGCCCCTTACCTATCGATAGCAGCCATCGTGGCGTCGTTCGTTGTGTGGATTATCGTCTTCGTCACGTTCCTTGAAGACGGCGCTGGAACGCGCTCGATCGAGTGGTTTACCGTTGGCGGGTTTGCGTTCACGTGGGGTACTACGGTCGACGAGGTTTCGCTGGTGATGCTGGGCGTCGTGTCATTCGTCGCAATTGGCATACAGATCTACTCACTTGAATACCTACATGAGGAGCCACGCCTCTGGTGGTATTTCGCCTTGCAGTCACTTTTTGCTGCGGCGATGATGACACTCGTTCTTGCCGACAATCTTTTATTGCTTTACCTCGGGTGGGAGCTGGTCGGTCTTGGCTCGTATCTGCTTATAGGCTTCTGGTGGGAGCGAAGATCCGCCGCAGAAGCCGCCAAGAAGGCGTTCATCACAACACGAATCGGCGATGTGGCGCTTCTCATCGGGTTCGTCCTACTGTTTCGGGCCACCGGGACCTTTGACATTCGTGACATAACGCAACTGGCCCACGCCGGAAGTATTGACGAGACACAGCTCAAATGGGCATTAATCTTTATTTTCGGCGGCGCGGCCGGTAAATCGGCGCAAATTCCTCTGCACGTTTGGCTCCCAGACGCCATGGAAGGCCCGACGCCGGTCAGCGCCCTCATTCACGCCGCAACTATGGTGGTGGCGGGCGTGTACCTGGTCGTACGCCTGTTCCCGATGTACAACATGGTCCCGGACGCGCTGGACCTGATTGCCGTAATCGGACTTCTGACAGCATTGCTTGCGGGAGTCATGGCGTTGGCGATGACCGATCTCAAGCGGATCCTAGCCTACTCCACTATCAGCCACCTAGGATTCATGATGCTCGCAGTAGGAGCGGGTTTTCCGGGTGTGGCGATGTTCCATCTGCTGGCGCATGCGTTCGCCAAAGCATGCCTCTTTCTGGGCGCTGGAAGTATCAGCCACGGGACCGGAGAAACCGACATCCGGGAGATGGGTGGTCTATGGCGAAAGATGCCATTTACGACCGTTGCGTTCTGGATAGGTGCTCTGTCGCTCGCCGGCCTCCCATTACTGGCCGGGTTTTTCTCCAAGGACGAAATTCTTCTAGCGGTACACACGGGACGCTTGAACGACGGTTTCTTAGTTGTGACCTTCGTAGCGGTCGCATTTAGCGTGCTTTACACGGGCCGGATGCTTTACCGGGTATTTCTTGGACAACTGTCGTCTTCAAACGAGGACGCACATGAGCCTGGCATCCGGATGTGGGCTCCGGTCGGCGTATTCGCCCTGCTGGCTGCTGGCCTCGGGGCGACCGCTTTTGAGTGGAGCCACGCCTACATGGGGTTTGTGTCGTGGGTCACCGATTCCGAAGAGGGATTCCATATCAATACGGCGATTACTGGTGTGTCTGTTCTGATCGTCGTAGTCGGGCTCTTCCTGACATGGCTTATCTACATACAGCGCAGTATCTCGGCGGAGGCCATACGCCTTCGGCTCGGATTCGTGGCGATCGCGGCTGATCGCAAGTTCTATTTTGATGAGGTGTACCAGTGGGCCATCAACCAGATAGTGCTTCCCACGGCCCGGCTCACTGCCTTTATCGATCGTGCCTGGTTGAACGATATCGGTGTTGACGGCCCGGGCAAAACGACACGCTGGGCCGGCGGCGTTCTTCGATACATACAAACGGGCATGGTCTACAACTATGGCCTCGGAATGGTTATCGGGGCGGTCGTACTTGGCGTGATCTGGTGGTCTGTCTAGCCAATGAACGGTTTTGACAACAGCGTGCTTATTCTGCTGGTGGTGCTGCCCTTTGCGGCGGCTCTAGCGCTCATTCTGTGGCCAGGTGAAGGCGATCAACTTCGGTCCATGAAGTGGTTTTCGTCGGGCGTGGCGCTCGCCACCACGGCGTTTGTGGTGTGGATATTGCTGCGATTCGACTATAGCGATGGAGCGCAATACCAGTTCATTAGCGAAACAGACTGGCTTGAACAGCTGGGCATCGGGTTTGATCTCGGCGTCGACGGCATCGCCGTTGCGATGCTGGCACTTACTGCTATCGCGTTCCCGGCGGCGATCTTGATCGGTTGGAATGTTGACGCCCGGAGCAAGGACTACCTCATCCTACTCAACCTGCTGGTCGGAGGGGTTTACGGGACCTTTGCATCCCTCGACCTGTTCTTCCTGTTCTTCTTTTACGAGATCGCCGTACTGCCGATGTACCTGCTGATTTCCTTCTGGGGCTCCAGCACAAGCTTCCCGCGTTTCACTCGGTCGAAGGAATACAGCGCCATGAAGCTGGTGTTATTTCTCGTGGGTGGAAGTGTGCTCATCTGGGTTTCGATTATCGCGATGTTCGTCCAGGCGGACCTGAATACATTCAACCTAACTGATCTACAAAGAGTCGGATTCGACGAGTCGTTCCAGAAATGGGTATTTCCGTTACTGATGGTCGGTTTTGGCCTGCTTGGTGGACTATGGCCGCTGCACACGTGGTCACCCGATGGGCATGTCTCCGCCCCGACATCTGTGAGCATGCTGCATGCCGGTGTGCTGATGAAGCTTGGTGCGTTCGGGATTATCCGGGTCGGGATACAGACTATGCCGGAAGGTGCTGAGGCCTGGGCACCATTGCTACTTGGGATGGGGGCCGTAAACGTCATATACGGCTCGATAGCTGCTATGTCACAGACGGACCTCAAGTACGTTATCGGCTACTCCAGCGTTAGTCATATGGGCTACGTATTCCTTGGGCTCGCCACATTGCATACACTCGGGGTTACAGGTGCGGTGCTGCAGATGTTTTCCCACGGCATTATGACCGCCCTCATGTTTACGCTCGCCGGGGCCATCTACCAGACATCCCACACCCGGGACATCGGTATCCTGAGCGGGCTGGCCAAAGTCATGCCTGTTGGCGCGTTCTTTTTTGCCATCGCTGGGTTTGCGTCGCTTGGATTACCTGGATTTAGCGGTTTCGTGGCGGAACTACTGGTCTTCTTGGGCCTGTTCCAGACCTACCCGTGGGTAGGCGCGCTTGCGGTCATAGGCGCTGGTATCACGGCGGTATACATGCTCCGGCTACTCGCAAAGGTTTACTTCGGCGAGACGGCCAGACGCTGGGAGAGCCTTCCCGACCTCAAGCTCAACGAGAAGCTGGTTGCCGGGACACTTGCCTTGATCCTGCTCGTGGTCGGGTTCGCACCGTTCTTCCTCATCGACGTTATTCGTGAAGGCGTACGACACATACCGGTGGTGACCGGATGAACGTTAACTTCTCTCTATTGGTCCCCGAATACGTCCTTGTCGGCGTTGCGTTCGCCGTGTTGACGGTCGATTTCATGCTGCCGCGTCGACATCGTTTTCACCTTTCGTGGCTTGCTGCCGGTGGGTTGGTGTTAAGTGCCGTTGTGGTGATGGTCCAAAGATGGGATACCGTAGAAACTCTCTACGGTGGGCTGTTCATCGCCGATAAGTTCGGCCTCTTCTTCTTTGTGTTCCTCACGACACTTACCGCCGTGCTCGTACTTATTTCTAACGACTACGTTCGGCAACACATACGCCAACCCGGTGAGTTCTATGCCCTGATGGTGTTTGCCGCGGTCGGAATGATTGGGATGTCCGCGGCCGGAGAACTGCTGACTGCGTACGTCGCTCTAGAACTCCTGAGCTTCAGCCTGTACGTGCTGGTGGCTTTCAGGCGTGATGATGCACATGGCAACGAGGCCGGTGTGAAATACATAGTGCTCGGGGCGTTGTCTTCGGCCATATTGCTGTACGGGATAAGCATGGTCTGGGGAGCAACTGGCACCACCTACTACGATGGTATCTCAGAACATCTCGCCTCTAACGCTGGGAGCCTGGACTCGACGCTGATACTTGGGCTTGCGCTCATTATTGCCGGGCTCGGATTCAAAGTAGCCGCTGCACCATTCCACATGTGGGCGCCGGACACGTACCAAGGCGCACCGACGCCAATTACGGCGTTCCTTGCGGTCGCATCGAAGGCCGCTGCATTTGCTCTAATCCTAAGGCTGTTCACACAGGCGCTTATGCCGGCGCTCGAAGAATGGCAGGTACTAATTGCCGTCCTTGCGGTCACGACAATGGTCATCGGTAATCTGGTGGCGATCGTTCAGAGCAACATCAAACGCATGTTGGCCTACTCCAGCGTCGGGCAGGTCGGATTCCTGCTGGTCGGCGTTGCCGCACTCGGGTATATCGAAGGCGGGGCCGTAATCCCGGTCACGCTGGCTTCGGACGCGGTGATTCTGCATCTGGTCGGGTACGCTTTCGCCAACCTCGCTGCATTCACCGTCGTGATTGTCGTGTCCAACCACATCGGAACCGACGAACTGTCCGCTTATTCGGGCCTGGCCAAACGATCACCATATCTTTCACTTGTGATGGCAGTGGCACTATTCTCGCTGGCCGGATTGCCGTTCTTTGTCGGCTTCCTTACCAAGTTTTATCTGTTTACCGCGGCGGCCGAGGCGGGATTATTGTGGCTTGCCGGAATTGCGATGGTGGCAAGCGTCGTTTCGCTGTACTACTACCTGATGGTCGTGAAGCGTATGTTCATCGACGGCATCGCCGAATCCGACAACACGCCTCTGATGGTAGGAATCCCGCGATTAAGCTGGGTGTTGCTTGGGGGACTACTGGTCGGGACTGTACTACTCGGCGTCTACCCGCAGCCGTTGGCGGACGCGGTAAGTGCGGCATCAGGAGCGATTCTTCCTGGCGCTTGATTCTGTACGCTCCGCTCCTCGCGGATGTTGTCCGGCCCGGGAACTAGTGCTACGTTTGCCCCCGTTTGGCATCAACCGTTTTGTGCACAGCGTTCCGATGTCGGAGCGTGACGGTTGGGTACAGGACACAAGGAGCATTACGTGGCGCAGGCGCCTGACCTTCCGAAGACCCTAACTCCGTATCCGGTCGTTGCGAACATCGAATTCGCAGAAGGCCCAATCTTTGACGAAGATGGATACCTGTACTTTGTGAACTACCTTCGCCGCGGGACGCTGGGCAGGCTGGCACCGCGCGGGCTGGTGGAACTGTGGATCGACACCGGAGGTGTGGTCAACGGGCTCAAATACGACGGCAACCGAGGGTTGATATGTGCCGATCACGATGGGAAACGGATCACCCGAATTGATATCGATCGGAAGCTGATCGAGGTCCTCACCGAGTCCTTTGATGGTGAACCCTACATGGCACCAAATGATGTGTGTATGGATTTGAAGGGCAACGTGTATTTCACTGATCCGGGCGTTAGCGCCGATCCGCAGCCCGGGGCCGTGTATCGGATTGCGATGTCTGAGCCGGGCGTGCCTGGGGCCGTCACCCGTGTAGCCGAGAACCTTGAATACCCAAACGGACTAGCCATACATCCCGACCAATCTCGTCTGTTTGTGGCCATGTCGCGGACAAACAGCATCGTGTCCTATGATCTCGATTCCGACGGTAACGCTTCCAATGAGAAACTTGTCTACCAGTTTCCAAACAAGATGGTCGACGGTTGCCAGTTCGATGAACATGGCCGATTGTGGGTCGCAAGATGGCTCAATGGCACCATCGACGTGGTGGATATCGAGGCCGGAGAGCTTTTGCGGAGCTACCCAATGCGTGGTGATCGGGTCACGAACATGTGTTGGTGGGAAGACTCCGTATACGTAACCGTCGCCGGTAGTAACAGCATCGAACGTCTGGATGTCGGGGTTCGTGGTGCTCAGATCACGCCATGCCGAAGATAGTCACGATCAGGCAGGCGCCTTCCTGAATCTTTCGGAGGAAGCGTTCTACAGAAACAGAGCGAAACAGGGAAAGGAAATTCAGCCGCATGGCAGGACCGCTGGAAGGTGTACGGGTCATCGAATTTACCGAGATCATCGCCGGTCCGGTTAGCGGTGTGATGCTTTCAGACCTGGGCGCGGACGTGATCAAGATCGAACCGCCCTGGGGTGACCCATGGCGAGATGGCGGCGGCCCGTTTGCGGAGCACGAGTCCCGTGCCTTCATAGCCGTCAATCGAGGCAAACGTTCTATTCAGCTTGATTTGACTAAAAGCGATGGACGCGCCGCGGCGCATCGTCTGGTCGAGAAAGCGGACATCGTGGTCACCAACCATCGTCCAGACGTTCCGGTAAAGCTCGGGATCGATTACGACACGCTATCGTCCATCAACCCGCGCATCATCTACGCAGAAGCCTCAGCCTATGGGTTGAAAGGCCCCTACGCGGGCGGACCCGGTTATGACGTTCTCGCCCAAGCTTTTAGCGGGATCATCCAATCAGAAGGAATCATGTGGAGGGGTGTGCCACGGATGATTCGCACAACGCCGTTCGTGGACTTCACCACTGGATATGCGATTGTTCAATCGGTCTGCGCCGCGCTCTACCATCGAGAGAAGAGTGGACGGGGGCAGAAAATTGGCACTTCACTTCTTGCGAACGCCATGACCACCCTGTCTGGTCATCTGGCACGTATCCCGGGTAACCCCACTAAACCGCAACAGTGGTATGACGAAGACCTTCCGATGCTGCAACAGGCAGATCTGTCTTATAACGAGCTCAATGATCTGTACAACGAGGCTCGCTGGTTCCCATCTGCGATGCTTATCTATTACCGTCCGTACCGGACCGAAGACGGGCTTATCGCTGTGGCATGCCTTAGTGATCCGCTCAGGAAACGCATGGCCGACTGTGTTGGCTTCGACGACCGGCGATTCCAGCCGGGTTACGATCTCGAGGCACCCGAGGCGGTTCAGTTTGCGGATGATCTGCTGGTTCGGGTCGAGAAGTTGATTGCTGAGAAAACATCTGAGGATTGGTTACGACTTTTCCACGGGGCGGGAGTGCCGGCAATGCCGGTGCAGTTCGTTGAAGGCTTGCTCGATAACGAACAGGCGCATGCAAACGATCTGGTGATCGAACAGGATCACCACGCGGCAGGCAAGATGCAACTCGTGGGCCCCAACACAAATTTTTCGGATACCCCGTTGGACGCCGTCCTCCCATCGCCTGCGTTAGGGCAGCACACCGCAGAAATATTGGCGGAGGCGGGTTATTCCGCCGATGAAATCACCGCACTACTCGAATCTGGAGCCGCGCTGGGCTAAGCTGCGCTCACGCGGCAGGACGTGTTGCCGCACACGGCAGATTCAAGCAGGTGTATGGATGACTGGTCCTCTCGAGGGCATCCGGGTAATCGAGTTTTCACAAATCATTGCTGGGCCAGTCAGCGGCTTGCTTCTTTCGGACCTGGGCGCGGACATTATCAAGGTCGAGCCACCGTGGGGAGATCCATGGCGCGCTGGCATCGCTCCAATTACTGATTCCGAGAGTAAGGGATTCATCACGGTCAATCGGGGCAAGCGATCGGTCTGCCTTGATCTGAACTCGGAAGAAGGTCAAGCGATCGTCCACCGGCTTGTTTCGAAGGCCGACGTCGTCACGGTCAACAATCGTGCGGACGTCCTCGATGCCCTCAAGATCGACTACGACACACTCAAGAAGATCAAACCCGATCTCATTTACAGTGAGATAACAGCATTTGGACGACAGGGGCCGTTTGCCGGTAACCCGGGATACGATCTTCTGATGCAAGGCCTGACTGGAATCATGGCGGCTGAAGGCAACATGGACGGGTATCAGTACGGTGATCAAAAGCTGAACGAGGGCGTGCCGCGTTACCTCAGCGTTATGCCGATGGTCGATTATGCAACCGGATACTCGGTCGTCCAGTCGGTCTGTGCCGCTTTATTTCATCGCGAAAGAACTGGTGAGGGCCAGAAGATTGAGACCTCATTATTCGCGAATGCACTGACCATCCAGGGCCTGTCATTGACACAGGTCGAAAACGCGCCCTCTCCGACGTTTGACTTTGTTCAGAACGAGTTGCCCCTGCTCAGGGAGGCCGGGCTCACTTACAGAGAGATAGACGCCATATATCGTGAGCGCCGTCCGACGCCATTTGGAGCGTTTATCTACTATCGCTCTTACCAGACGGCGGATCAGGTGATCACTCTGGGCTGTCTGAGCGAGCCGCTCCGGAAGAGGGCGGCGGACTGCCTTGGCGTAACGGATATTAGGTTCGATGAGGGTTACGACCCGACCACCGAGGAATCAATCGAGTTCGCGTTCACCCTTGCCCGTAAGGTTGAGGGAATGATCAAAGAGAAAACGGCCGAGGAGTGGCTTAGCATCTTCAATGCGGCCGGGGTTCCCGCAGCGCCGCTTTTGTACATCGAGGAGATGATCGATCACCCTCAGTCACATGCGACAGGAATGATCATAGAGCAGCAACACCCCATCGGTGGCAGGGTTCGTTACGCAGGCCCCCTATCGAAGTGGTCGAAGACGCAGCCTGAGCCTGTGCGGATATCACCGTCTAGGGGTGAGCACACTCGTGAAGTCCTTTCGGAAGCCGGCTACTCCGAGGTTGAAATCGAGGCATTTCACAAAGGTGGGTCAGCGAAAACGGGATAGGAAAGACCGGAGGCCAGACCTGATATCACTCTGGGCGTACACTGCGCGCGTCCCGCGTTTGTTGAGGACGAAAGCAGGTGATAGATGACCGGTCCGCTTGACGGCATCAAAGTCGTTGAATTCTCGGAGATTATTGCCGGGCCCGTGAGTGGGGTACTGCTCTCGGATCTCGGTGCCGAAGTAATCAAAGTCGAGCCGCCCTGGGGCGACCCGTGGCGCGGCTCCCCGACGCGAGTCGGGCCTGTAGGTGCCAAAGAGAGTCGCGGTTTTATAGCCGTTAACCGCGGCAAACGCAGCATCCGCCTCGATCTCACGAAGCCGGAAGGCGTGAAGGTAGTACATCGTCTTGTCAGCCAGGCGGACGTGGTGATCATGAACCATAGACCTGACGTGCCGGCAAAGCTCAAAATCGACTACGACACGCTGTCGGCCATCAAGCCCGACCTCGTGTTCTGTGAGATAACGGCGTTTGGACGTTCAGGTCCAGAGAGTGCCAAGCCTGGGTACGACATCATCATGCAGGCGCGTACCGGACTTATGGCGACCAACGGGATGATTGACGAAGGCGTTCCTCGCGTCATCCGAGGTACTCCACCCATCGACTTTGCGGCCGGGTACGCTGTTTGCCAGGGCGTTCTGGCAGCTCTATTTCATCGTGAGCGGACCGGTCGAGGGCAGAAGATCGAGACCTCACTGTTATCTAACGCTCTCTATATCCAGACTTTGCCGTTGACCTACGTCTCGTCCAGCCCATCTGCCCAGTCACGTATGGTTATTGAAGATCTTCCGGCCGTTCGTGAGGCCGGATTACCGTACCCGGATGTGAACGCGTTGTACCAGCAGGACGACCGATCGCCAGCCTATCGGCCTTATTACAGAACCTTCCAGACGAAGGACTGGATCATCGCCGTCGGCTGCCTGAGTGAGCCGCTGCGCAGGAAAATGTCGGATGCAATGGGTCTGGCCGACCCTCGCTTTGAACCGGGATATGACCAAGAGAGTGAAGAGGCGATGGAATTGGCACGTCAGATCGTCCTGAAGGCGGAAGGAATGTTCCTGGAACAACCTGCCTCGTACTGGGTAGAGCTGCTCGAAGCTGCTGGTGTACCCGTAACGCCGCTTAAATTCGTAGAAGAAATGGTGTTCGACGAGCAGGCGATCGCAAACGGGATGATCGTGGAGCATGAGCATCAGATTGCTGGCACTGTTCGCACGGCGGGTCCGATCTTCAAGATGTCGGATACGCCAACCTCTGCCGATACTTCGTCTCCCATGCTTGGCGAACACACCTATGACGTGCTGTGTGAGATTGGATACAGCAGTTGCGAGATCGAAACCCTGATAGAGTCCGGCGCTGTGTCAGGAATCGTTAATCCAGTCTCACCAGACCACTAGGAGGTTCAGTAGATGGCCGGTCCCCTGGAGGGCGTGCGCGTTCTCGAGTTCACGGAGATCATCGCCGGTCCCGTCGGCGGGATGTTTCTCGCCGATTTCGGCGCAGATGTCATCAAGATTGAGCCGCCTTGGGGCGACCCGTGGCGTTCAACATCTCCCGGACAGGCGGGAGGGCCCAATGAGAGTCGGGGATTTATCGCAGTAAACCGGGGCAAACGAAGCATCAGAGTCGATCTGACTAAGCCCGCTGGTAAAGGCGTTGTGCACAAGTTGGTTGAAGACGCTGATGTCATCGTGCTCAACCACCGCCCAGATGTTCCAGCCAAGCTCGGGATCGATTACGAAACCCTATCGGCGATCAACCCGAGGATTATCTACTGCGAGGTCACCGCATACGGTCGGATGGGGCCAAATCGGGAACTTCCCGGTTACGACGTTATCGTGCAAGCGATGACTGGGATGATGACATCCGAAGGTCACGATGTGGACGGACTGCCACGGTCTGTAAACGTGTCTCCCGTATCTGACATGGCGGCGGGTTACGCCATCATGATGTCGGTCTCGGCCGCGCTCTATTACCGGGAGCGGACCGGTAAAGGTCAGAAGATCGAGAACTCCCTTTTACAGAACTCGCTGAGGATGCAGCAGAGCAGTCTGACGCAACTGGATAACTACCCAACGCCACGTCAGGCCTGGCGAGACGAGGATCTGCCACTTCTCAAAGAAGCTGGGGTCGACTTCAGCGACATATATTCGGCTTATCGCGACCAACGTCATAATCCAGAGTTCGCCGCTTATTACCAGCCGTATGAGACGAGCGACTGGGTGATCTCGATCGGCTGCCTGAGCAATCCGCTACGCCAGAAGATGGCCAATGCGCTGGGTGTACATGACATCAGGTTTGAACCGGGCTACGATCGTGAGTCGCCGGAATCGATCAAGTTTGCCGAGGACCTTATCTTGGTCTATCGGAAGATATTTTCGGGAAAAACCACCGCCGAGTGGATGACAATACTGAACGATGCTGGCGTGCCATGCGGTCCAATGAGGTTCATTGAAGAAATGGTCTATGACGAGCAAGCGCTCGCCAACGGTATGATCGTCGAGACGACACACGCCGTCGCCGGGAATACTCGCGGTCCGGGCCCGCTATCCACCATGAGTGAGTCCCCTCTGGAGATAACCCGGGGTGCCCCAGCCTTCGGCGAGCACACAGACGAAATCCTCCAGGAAGCTGGCTACTCAGCGGCAGAGCTAAAGGCGCTCAAGGTCAATGAGGACGTGTTTTAGGAACGGGTGTCCTGATGATTCGATTACCTTTAGACGGATTGTGGACCGCGCATAACAGCTGGATATTCCTCAGATCGCTCTTCGATACACCCTAGAGTTCGGCCAGCTTCACGTCTCGGCCTTCTGATGCGCTTTTGATGGCTCCCAGGGCGAAGGCGAGGGCGTGTACTGCTTCTTCACCGTCCATGTCGGGTTGCCTGCCGTTCACTATCGCATCCGTGAAGGTATGTGCTGCCACACGGAAGCTGTCTCCCCAGTTCGTTTCCATGTCACTGTAAGAGCGCATTTCGCCGTCTCTGTACATTTCTACCGGCGGCTTCCCGAGCAGATCGCCCGTGCACCGATTGATCCAGATGATTCCCCGGCTACCCGTGATCTCGATCCATTCATCGAGCGGGTAGTACTTCGTGCGGACCATCATGTTCGGAGCCGCAACCATATTCCAGTTGCCGTACTGGCCGCCTGTGTGCCGCCAGGAAATAACTGCCGGGATGCCGGTAAACCCTTCAGGTCCGTCCAGGTCCGACATAGCGTTCACTTTGTCGATCTTCCCCATGAAATAGCTGACGATCGATGTGATGTGATAGCCGTAGTCCAATATCGACTGCGCCGGACCTCCGAGCGCTAGGTCGTCCCGCCAGGCCTGAGCCGATGGAGGAGTATCGATCCCGCCTTTCCCCTTTCCTCTAACCATCATTACGCGGATGGTGATGAGATCGCCGATATCACCGGCCTCGATCATCGCCTTGGCCCGCATATACGGCTCGTATGTGCGGTAGTTCTCCACCACCCGAAATATCTTGTCGCTTCCTGCCGCTGCTGCCGCTATCTGCCGTCCCTCATCCATCGAGATCGCCATAGGCTTTTGGAGCGAAACATGTTTGCCCGCCGAAAGGGCCTCAAGTGTGATCGGGAGATGGAGATGGTGGGGCAGCAATATCTCGACCGCATCGACCGACGGATCGGCCAGAAGATCTTTGTAGTCGGTATACGCCTTCTGTGCGCCCCACTGTTCCTTACGTGATTGGGCGAGTCCGGGCGCGGAGTCCGCGATTGCATATAGCTCGCCCGTTTCATTGTCGTGATACCCAAGTTCGTGCAGCTGCGAGATCGTTCCCGCACCGATGAAACCGACCTTCACCCGACCGTTGCTCATCCTTTGACTCCCTCAGATTTCAATTCGCCAACCATTATTTCGCCGTGTCCCAGCGCACTTCTACTGGGCATGGGCCAGCAGATCTGGCTCTCGAACCATCTTCCATGGGCCGAGTTGGTCGCAGTCCGCAATCCTCAACGTGATCATTGAGAATCCTATGGAACCCTTTATCGAAGTACCACCCTTCCTCGGTATAATGCACCTATGTTCAGAACAATCGGTCACACATTTGGACTCATAAAAGTCAGCTGGAGCGTCCTGATGAAGGACAAGGAGCTGATCTTCTTCCCGATCATGGGTGGCGTCGGTGTGCTGATCCTGCTCGGGGTGTTTTTTGCCATCGCTAGCGCGACCGGCACGATCGACCACCTGAACGAGCCATCAGTGAAAAACCCGAATACTGGTCTGCAAGAAAGCACCATCGTTCCCCTGGACATAATCCTGGCAGGGACGACATTTTTCGCTGCGTATTTCATTGTTATTTTCTTCAACGCAGCGCTCATATCCGCCGCCCAGGAACGTCTTCGGGGGGGCGACCCGAACGTTGGTTCAGGGCTGTCACACGCGGCAAAGCACGTTCACACAATCCTCGGTTGGTCAATCATCGCCGCTGTCGTGGGGTTGATCTTGATGTACCTGCGCAGCCGGTCCCGCGGAAACATGATGGGTTCGATCGGCACGAGCCTTCTATCGTCCGGGTGGGCGATGATCACGTTCTTCGTCATCCCGATCCTCGTCACGGAAGGCGTCGGCCCTATTACGGCCATGAAACGCTCAAGTAGCCTTTTCACGGCCACGTGGGGCGGGCAGCTAACTGCTAACTTCGGATTCGGGATCATATACATCGGCGTGATGCTCGTGGTTGGTCTTATTACGGCGATCTTCAGCGCGATAACTCCGATTATCGGGATTCCGATTGGTGTGGTTGTCTTCGCTATCGGTATCGGTGGAGTGCAGGCGATGGAGGGCATATTCAAAGCCGCGCTGTACGACTATGCTCGTGGCGAGAAGCCGTTGATTTTCCAGGAAGCGGACCTGCGCACGGCGTATGCGCCGAAGCCTGCCGCCACTGCTGGTGGTTATGCGTAATACCGGAAATATTGACCGCTTATAGGCTGACTCTCCACTGAGCCTCCGCGCGCGGCATAATAGCGCGGCTAACCAGTGCCATTAATTGGAAAAGAGAGCCATGTCTGACGTCAACACAGAACTTGCCTGGACGCCTGCGCACCAGTTGCGGGAGATGATCGCAAATCGGGAGATATCACCCGTAGAGATCACACAGACGGCGTTGGACCGGATCGATAAATTCAATGATCAGCTAAATGCGTATCTAGCCGTCATTCCAGAAGAGGCGCTAGAGACCGCTCGTGCCGCCGAGCAGGCGGTCATGGACGGCGACGATCTGGGGCTGCTTCATGGGGTGCCGACCTCCATCAAGGACCTAGAGCCGATGAAGGGCGTCCGCTTCACGTCCGGGTCGCTCATCTACACAGACCGGATTGCAGATGAAGATTCGCTGTCGGTAACGCGTATCAAGGACGCTGGCGCTGTAATCCTCGGAAAGACTAATACCTCTGAATACGGTCATATCGGGACCAACGAGAACCGCCTAGGTGACGCTTGCCGGAACCCATGGAACACCGAGCGCACCAGCGGAGCATCCAGCGGAGGAGCGGGTTCGTCTGTAGCTGCTGGCATCACGGCGCTGGCACAGGGCAGCGACGGTGCTGGCTCGATACGCATTCCTGCTGGCCTGTGTGGTGTCTACGGTATCAAGGCGACGCAAGGACGGGTGCCACGTTATTCGACCGGAATCGATAGTTGGCACTGGTTTAACTACTCCAACATCGGCCCACTGGCACGGGACGTTACCGATGCGGCCATGATGCTTCAGGTCCTTGCAGGACCACATCCGGACGCCGAACACCTGACCATTCAGGAAGACCCGCCGGACTACATTGCATCTCTCGGCAGAGGTGTGAAAGGCCTGCGTATTGCCTACTCGCCTGACCTTGGCGGAGTGGCAGTAGATCCAGAGGTACGGGACGTTGTCGGGAAGGCGGCGCAGTCGTTTGAAGAGATGGGTGCGATCGTCGAAGAGCCTGGCTTCAAGATCGACTCCCCGGAAGCGATGTTCGATCTGCTGATGACCATATGGCGCTGCCGCACATTCTCAACCAATGGGCACCTCCTAGAGCAACGGGAACTGCTGACTGACTACCTTCGGGATGGACTCGAAGGCGGCCAGAAGGTCACCGGTGAGGAGCTATGGGACGCCTACTCACGATTGGAGTTCTACCGCCACTACGTACAAGAATTCTTCGAGGGCTATGATCTCCTGCTCACCCCGACGCTTGCAACACCGGCGTTCAAGGTCGGTGAGCATCCGAACGTGATCGGCGGGCAGTCGGTGCCCGACAAGCTCTGGGGATTCACTCCGTTTACTTACCCGTTCAACATGTGTGGGAATCCGGCCGCCACCGCGCCAGCCGGGTTCTCAAGCGATGGACTTCCGATCGGGCTTCACATCGTGGGGCGCTGGGGTGATGAAGAGACAGTTTTAGCGGCCTCCAAGGCGTTTGAAGACGCACGACCCTGGTCTGACAAGAAACCAGTCGGGTTCGAGTAGACGCGAAAGATCCCCTCTTCCCAGCGGGAGAGAGTCTGGATTAGGGAGACGTTCGCTCATTCAACCTATCTAATCCATCAGTAGTTGATGTGCAGTCGGACTTCAACAACGGAGCAATAAATGACCGAAGATCTTCACTACAAGACCATCACGGAACTTGCCCCGCTGATTCGAGACGGGAAGCTGTCCTCGGTAGAGCTTACCGATTCGCAACTGGCTCGAATTGATCAACTCGATGGGCACCTGAAGTCGTATGCCACTGTGATGGCTGACAGTGCTCGGGCCCAGGCGCGAATCGCCGACGCCGAAATCGCCAGCGGCAACTACCGCGGCGCACTTCACGGCATCCCAATTGCGGTCAAAGACCTCTGCTTTACGATCGGTGTTCGGACGATGGGCGGTAGTGCGGTTTTTGCAGACAACGTTCCGGAATATGACGCCACGGTCGTAAAGCGACTGAACGATACCGGCGCTGTGATGCTTGGCAAGCTCAACCTTACCGAGGGAGCGATGGGCGGATACAACCCTAAGTTGGACATCCCAGAGAACCCTTGGAAAGACGGTCACTGGACCGGCCAGTCTTCAAGTGGGTCAGGTGTGGCAACCGCCGCCGGCCTCGCATTTGGCACGCTCGGTAGCGATACCGGCGGCTCCATCCGATACCCGGCAGCTGCTTGTGGGACCGTCGGGGTAAAACCGACATGGGGTCTAGTCAGTCGATACGGTGTGATGGACCTCGCACAGTCGCTCGATCACGTGGGGCCGCTCACTCGCTCAGCCGCCGATGCGGGGATCGTATTGCAGGCGATCGCCGGACTGGATGCCAACGACCCCACAACGCTGCCTCACCCGGTTCCAGATATGACGGCGGCGCTCGGATCAGGAGTCAAAGGCATCAAGATTGGTTTTGATGAGCGTTATGCCTCGGAGGATCTTGAACCGGAGATCGCCGTCGCCATCGCCGACAGTGTGCGTTTGATGGAGCAACTGGGGGCAAAGATCGTGCCGGTCAAAATGCCTTCACGACTGCGCGAATATATGGATGCATGGCCGGTGATCTGCTCGTCGGAGGCCGCTTTTGCACATGCCGACACTTTCCCTTCACGCGCAGACGAATACGGGCCGTGGTTCCGTGGATGGCTCTCTAATGGTGTAGCTCACACGGCAGCGGAATATGCCGAAGCCAACGTGCTCAGGGCGGCTTGCATTGGAGACCTTCGTCTTACAATGCGCGGAATCGACCTTCTTGCCTGCCCATCCACACATCGCACGCCGTATCCGATCACGCATGAGGAGTTGTACGGACCCATACCGCCGAGCCGCAATTCGTGGCAATCGCGGTTTACCGCGCCGATGGACTACGCCGGGCTACCCACGATTTCACTTCCCTGCGGGTTGAACAGCGAAAACCTTCCACTCAGCCTTCAGTTCGTCGGCCATCACCTGTCCGAGCAGTTGCTAATTCTGGCGGGCCACACCTTCGAACAGGCGACCGACTTCCATAATTTGCATCCCCCGGTGTAAGACCGTCCACCAGAACAACGTTATAGACGGTGCTTACCTCGCGTGCGCCCGTTATTTTCCTGACCGGAAGATCGGGTATGGGTGCGGGATATACGCCCCATGGCTCATTCCAGGCTCTTTAGGTAAGCCGTCAGGTCATCCACATCGTCCTGCGACAGCTGGCTGTAGGTCTTCGGCATGATGTTGTTGAATCCATCTACGATAAATTTGCCGGGATTTCTGATCGACTGCTGGATGTATTGATCGGCGGTAAGATCCGAATCCCGGGTGGCTGCTGTGCTGTAGATCCCCGCGAGGCCGGGACCGGTTATGCGCCTCGTGTCGGTTGAGTGACAGGCTGAACAACTTTCGTTCTTGAACAAACGCTGGCCGTTAGCCGCGTCCGCCACGTGCGGCGGTAACGAGGAATCGGGCGTAGGAATGACTCCGCTGCTTCCGTCACATGCGGCGGCGATAAGCATCAAACCAACAGATAGAGCGCATATCCGGATTCGGCCGAAATTCCCGAACACAAGAACTCCTGAAACATACGAAATAAGGGTGTTGTTATCAGAGCCGGCTGTCACGTCGGAGGGTATTGTGGGATACATCAACAAATTAGCCGAACGATGTCTCACGTTAAATGACCATTTCAGGTCATCTAATTCTGCTCTTTGAGCGCGAATTAAGCACAACTTATGGCCGCCACAAAGGCTGAACAAGAAAACTTCGAGCCGCTAGGGCCGCCTCCCGCAGAAAAGCCCCAATCTCTCGATACGCCCGTGCTCGCGCCACGCGTCGGCCCGATGGATGTTATGCGGATACCAGACTTCCGCTGGATGGCGTTCGCCAGTGTTTTCATGGTGTTTGGATTTGAGGCCCGGGCCGCGGTCCAGTCCTGGCTTTCATACGAACTGACCGGATCACAAGCCTGGGTTGGGGCAGTTAACGGCGTGCCGGCCATCGCCGTGATCGCGCTATCACTCGTTGGGGGCCTCGCCGCAGACAGATTTCCGAAACGAGACATCCTGCTTGTCGTCCGCGCTGCAATTGTGGCGATGTCCTTCCTCACTGCTTATCTCATCTCCGCTGATCTGATGACCGTATGGATACTGTTGGGGCTGGCCTTAGCACAGGGGAGCGTCGTGGCATTCGGAATGCCCGCCAACCAGAGCTTTGTCGTGGAGCTTGTTGGACGAGATAAGCTCATGAGCGCCACGTCGATGATGCAATCCTTCGGCACGATGGGCTTGATTATTGGACCAGCCATCGCTGGGGTCATGATCGGCGCATGGGGTGCTGGCTCGGTCTACTTCCTAATAGGGGGGCTTGGAGTTGTCGGTCTGCCGATGCTATTCATGGTGAAAAGCCGGGCTGTCCATCGAAGCGACAAATCGAAATCAGCATGGGAGGACATGAGGGACGGCCTGAATTTTGTCAAGTCTGACCCGGTGATCCGGGTACTCATGTCATTGAACCTGCTCGCACTATTTGCCGGGTTCATCATGCCTCTAATCCCGGTCTACGCAGAAGACGTATTTGACGTGGGCGGCGAAGGATTCGGGTTGATGATGGCCGCGTTTGGAATAGGTGGGGCGCTCGGCACAATTGTGCTGTTCGTTACCGGTGACAGATTCAACAAGGGACTTCTGTTGATCGGCACTGGAGTTTTGTTTGGCGTGTTTATGGTCATTTTTGCGTTTTCGCGGGATTATTATCTGTCGTTGTTTCTCCTGGGACTGATGGGCGCCACTGGCCTGGCCTACGTCATAACGATCAGTGTTCTTGTGCAGAGTCACACCCCTAATGAAATGAGGGGCAGGGTTATGAGTTTGTTCGGGATCTCCATGCAGCTGTTTTCGCTGGGGTTCCTGTTCAGTGGTGTTATCGCACAGGCGCTGAGCAACGAGATCGCCCTCCTTATCGGCGGTATTGGAGCGGCGGTTCCACCGCTGCTCGCGTACGCCACATCGGCGGAACTTCGCCGGGTGTCCTGATCGCCTTTGACCTGAGTGCCGGAACCGGGCATCGGATATGGTTGGCTGATGAATGAGTAAGTCGCCCTCAGAAACCCTTCAAGGGGTGATTAGGTTTGTGGTCGGATCGATCGGTTCATCTGCGCGCCATATCTCGGGCGAAGAACGTATATACGTGAGACAGTCTTTACCAATAACCGTAGAGAATCACATTCATCACGAGACAACGATGTTGATTCGTCGCTATCTCGACCCGAGGAATTGACCACTGGAGACGTTGGGCACAACCTTTGCTGGCACCCAGATCAGTCGATTGATACAGATTCTCATTCGCTTGCTTCAATCCCTGTACTGGCCGTTCCACGCCATCTGCCGTCTGTTGAGGAGCCGGAGATTCAGCAGAGCCGTTTTGATATTCGTTGTGGTGGCCCTGTTGGTCTTTACGCCCCGCTCCACGCGTGTCCTGAGCCCGGCCCATGCGGCAGCACGTGGTCACGAGTTCGGTCTTATTGGCTGGGAGCTCTCCAACTTCTTAGATAAGTGGGTTCATCGCTCCAGAGAGTTTATTCCATGGGTTGGAACCTCAGACGGAGAAAAACGTGAGCGGCTCGATCGTTATTTAGTGCTAAATGACGAGATTAGAACGGCAAAACGCGATATCGAACATAAAGGTTCCGTTTTCGATTCAGGTGGCGATCAATTGACGTCGCTACAAGATCATCTTGATCAGCTTGAGAAGGAACGTCGCGTGCTTCGGAACGACGTTGAGGAACTGATGGAATCGGCAATTGACGCCGTTCTCCGGGATCTGGGTATCGGCGAACTGGGCCCGATTACATGGCCTCCCGTCGATTTCAGGCTGGACTTAACCCCGCGAGTTCTTGTCACCTCACCGCGCGATCGCATCCAGCGGCTGGAATCGATATTGATCGATTCCGAAATCACACTCACCGAACGACAAGCCGTGGAAGACGCGGTTCACGACAACTCAGGGCTGTCGGCCATTGTGCTCGGAACTGGCGGCGTCGCGACGTTCCCAACCGTAATTCCGCATGATCGTGATCTGCTGTCAACGTTGGATGTCGCGGCGCACGAGTGGCTCCATGCCTATCTCATCTTCAAGCCGTTGGGACGTGGTTACTGGAGCAGCGGTGATCTCGCGACGCTCAATGAAACGGTCGCCAACCTGTTTGGTGAAGAGGTGGGACGGCTTACTTATGAGCACATTACCGGCGAGACTCTTCCGCCCCCGGATCCATTTATAGCTGAGATAGCTCCGAATTCGGAGGAATTCAATTTCCACGAATTCATGCGCCAGACGCGTCTCAACGTTGACGAAATACTAGGAGATGGCAACGTACACGGGGCCGAGGCCTACATGGAACAGAGGCGAATTGAGCTTCATGGCCACGGGATATTTATTCGGAAAATCAATCAGGCTTACTTCGCGTTCAATGGTTCTTACGGTGACAACCCCGCTTCGGTCAGCCCGATAGGTGAGCAGGTACAAGAGTTGAGAAAGTATGTCGAGAACGTTGCAGACCTTGTAAAAGCCATACAGGGCATAACCAGCTACGAGGGATTTCTTCAGCGTCTTGACCTGGAGCGATCGGAGTTCGAGGGGCGAATCGGTGATTAACCGGTTTATAGCTACGGAAGATGTGACCCAGAAAGGCATCCAGGTAATTTAGGTACAGGAATATGCGCTTCCCTCGGGTATACTTTAGGACTGTCTGGCAATGGTGCACGGTGGCGTTTGCCGGGCAATCTAATAACCAGGTACCTTCACCGGTTCGCATCACGACCCGATATAGGTGTCAGGGCACTGAAATCAGGCGGGGCTTTTGTGTCACCGCCGGGCGGCGACCGAATGAACGTCGCTGGCAGGAGTAATAATGGCCGCAGGTAGCGATTCCATACCTCGGATGGGCCGAGACGAAATGTACCGCCCACCAGAAGACGGTGGTGGAGGCAACGGAGGAAACACCGGTCGAGAACAGGTCTCTTTGGAAGACTTGATCGGACGTTTTAAAGGGGGGATTCCACCGCTTGGATTTCTCGGTGGAGGCGGTATAAGCCTGCTCGTTCTGGTCGGCATGATTGTTGCCGCCGTCATATGGTTGGCTTCTGGAATATTTACGGTTGATCCTGACGAGGAGGCGTCTCTGCGCCTGTTCGGCAAATACAACAGTACGGCCGGATCCGGGCTGAATTGGTGGTGGCCGTCACCAGTAGGCCAACGTGACATTGTTCAGGTGACGCAGACGCGAACCCTCGAGTTGGGATTCCGAAGTGGATCCGAAGGAACGGCGTCAGTAACCCTAGTCGCCGTAGAGGCCCAGATGATCACGGGTGACGAAAATCTTGTGGACGTTGGCGCTGTGATCCAGTACAAGATATCGGACCTCCGCAACTACCTGTTCGAGGTTGACGACCCCGGAGACTTGGACAGAAGTGTCGGCATCGGCAGGCCTGACGGACGAACCCTGCGTGACGTTGCTGAAACGTCGTTACGCCAGGTCGTGGGGGCCCGCACGATCGACGACGCACTGACCGAGGGTCGTGAGCAGATTCAGGAGGACACACGCCTCCAGATGCAAACAATCCTCAACTCTTACAGTGCCGGCATCAACATTATCTCGGTGCTGCTGCAGAACGTGAATCCGCCGGAAGAAGTACGGGATGCATTTGAAGACGTAGTGGTGGCACAGGAGGAGAAAGAGCGGCTAAGAAACCTGGCCGACGCTTACGAGGCCGACCAGTTGCCTAGGGCACAAGGTGAAGCCGCTCGGATCGTCGAGGCTGCTGAAGGTTTTAAACAGGGTCGTATCGCGCTGGCACAAGGTGAGGCCGACGGGTTCAAAGAACTCCTTGAGGGTTACCTGAACTCCCAGGACGTCACCCGGCAGCGCCTGTACTTGGAAGCGATGGAAGATATTCTGCCGGGGACCACGAAATTTGTTGTGACAGGGGATGTGGCGGATGGCGTTTTGCCGTTCCTGCCCTTGTCGTCTACCGGCAATACGAGCTCGGTGGGAGGGCAATAAGATGCGTAAACTTGCAATCCCACTTCTTGTACTCCTGATAATCACCGCAATCGTTGCCTCTCAAGCTCTCTACAAGGTCGACGAGACGCAAGTAGCGATCGTTACTCGTCTTGGAGAATTTAGAGAGTCCAAGATAAACCCCGGACTTGCGATCAAGGTTCCGTTCATTGAGTCAGTGACCAAGTTGGACAAACGTCTGCTTCGTGTTGACGCACCACCTTCCTCGCTATTGACTCTGGACAAGCGCACACTCGTGATTGACGCGTACGCTCGTTACAGAATCACCGACCCGTTGACGTTCTTCCAGGCTCTTCGCACGGAATCAAACGCCGAGGCAAGGGTGGGCGACATTATCAACTCAAATCTGCGTCGTGAGGTAGCACTGGACCTCCAGTCTGAGATTATCGACGAGACACGTGAGGAGATCATGAAGCGGGTAACCGCTGCGGCCAAGCTCTTGGACATCACGCGATCTGAGGCCGAACAGCTTCCTGGTGGATTGAGGGACCCTAGCCTGTCGATCTTCATTGCCGGAAAGGCAGTGGCAGAGGGTGAAGAGGCCATCAGAGATCGGCTTCCAACTCCGGACCAGTTGGAATCGATCGTCAACAGCGCTGCTCCTCTTGATTTCGATCTAGAAGGTGAAAATTTCCGTTACCGGGTTCCGCTGAACGATCGGTTCGGTATCGAGATTTTCGATGTTCGCATCAAGCGCGCTGACTTCCCAAGAGGAGTCGCATCCTCGGTATTTGACAGGATGAGAGCTGAGCGTCAACGGATCGCATCCGCTGAACGTGCGGAAGGTGCGCAGATTGATCTTGAGAAACGTGCTGAGGTGGACAGGATAGTTCAGATCATCACGCAATCGGCTCAAGGTGACTCCGCAAGGATTATTGGTGAGGCTGAAGGAGAGGCGATTTCGATCCTCTCTGAACAGCTAGGCCGGGATCCTGAGTTCTACGGGTTCGTACGGTCTCTTGAGGCCTACAAGAAATTGCTTGAGAGCGACGCGACGTTGATTTTGAACGTCGAGAGCGATCTCTGGCGTTACTTGGAATCGCCGCTCGCTCCGGCGGATCGCTAAGATGGCCATTTAGCGATAGTAAGACAATATGAGAACGCCGCCGTGGCCGAAAGGCCCGGCGGCGTTCTCGCGCTCGGTTCTAAAAATACCGGACAGCTAGAGCAAGTTTTGAAGTCGGTCCCGAAGCAAGTACCGGACGATCGAAAGAATTACTACCGCGCTCAAGATGAAGGCTATGAAAGTGAACGACAGTCCCGCGACGATGATGCCGAAGGCCGTTCCCGCAGCCGGGGGATGTTCAGTATTCGTGGTCGCCATGACCAACACAGACAGCCCAACAGCCGCCGCTCCAAAGATGTCGATCTGCATATTTGATGCAGTGTTGGCGTTGCCGCCTGTCACAAAGTAAAGCCCTCCCCAGAGCGCAAGGCCAACGAGTACGCTGACGACGTGACCGCCTATGACTCTCTGTGGGGATGAAGCGATTGAGTGCGGTACAACAAACACGGTCGCTGTAGATGAAGCGATAGTTACAACAATGATGCCGTTGGACACGCCCTGCTCGATGAACAAAATCGCAAGTAGAGCGAGCGACGCCAGAGTTGCCTGGGTAACATGCGGCCGCACCCGGCCCCTGATATGGGATCTTTCGAATGCAGCAGGCGTATGTGGGATAGGAGTGTGAAGGCGCATCGTGCTGGTGTGCGCTTTCGCCCCGAATCGCCTTTCATAACGATCTCCGGTTCATAGCGCATCGAAGACAGATAATAGAGACACTTTCTCCGAAACTCCCGAAAGAACTTATGCGCGTTCCGATGAATTCGAATGTCTAAACCAAGCCCGGGGATTTTCCCGCTCTATCCGGGACGCTCCATGGGCCATTCGGGAATTCCATCTTCCGGTACGAACGCGATGATCTCTCTTGAGTGGTCGATATCTCGATAGCGGCCGCGGTTGTTGGAGACCGCATAAAACAGATCAAAGCGAATCGAATCAGGAGCAGATACACATTTCTCGATCATCTGAATGACGTCGCGATGACTGCAGTACACAGCCGCATGCCGGGCGTCGGACGGCCAGTCTTCTTTGACCACTCGGCCAATGCGGACGCATATCACCGACATGCCGTGCGCATCGGAGTAGTAGCGTCCAAGTGCCTCGCCCCATAACTTTGTGGCGCCGTAAATGCCGTTGGGCCGGGGCGCGTCCTGCGGAGTGAGGATTGGCCGAGGTGAAGGTACATCATCCCAGCGTGCCTCTACCATCGCCTTTATTGGCTCGTCTACTTCGTATTGCATCTGTGTGGCGCCGGAGCTACCGAATATGACGCGTTTAACGCCGGCTTCGCGGGCAGCCTCAAAAACGTTGTAGGCTCCGATAACATTCCCTGACACTTGGCTTGAGAACTCCGGACCCAGGTACGCGGCCATATGTACGACGATTTCGATGTCCTCAAACGCTGGACGTATGGCATCTAGGTCAGAGATATCCGCCCGTACGCAGTCCACTCCTTCAACATCCTGGCGGTTTAATGCACGTACATAGTTTTTCTTTGCCAACGACCGACCGACCATGCCGCCGATTAGCCCGCTCATACCTGTCACCAGAATGCGTTTGCCGCCCTTTGTTTTATCCGTCATTCAGATGCTCCGATACTAAATTCATTTACAGCGGCATTATTTGGCGAGAGCGTGCCGTGGGCAAGCCCGGGCGGTCAGTTTCTGAGATATGCCGTAACATCACTTTTCAGAAACTAGAGCATGTGCTGACCGGTATGATCCAGGAATCATGGGAGTGATACGAATATGGCCAACGGTAAGATCAAGGTAAGTTTAGTTAGTGGGTCTGATCGAACCAGTACCGTTCCCGAAGCACTGGCCCTCATATCAGATCAAGTTCAGATTCCAGACCTGCCGGTCTTGATCAAGCCCAACTTTGTTTCAACCCTCAACCAGTTGAGCGCGACTCCAGTGGACGCCGTGCGATCAACACTAACCTTCCTCAAGGACAAAGGCGTCAACGAGTTCACTATTGCTGCCGGACCGGCCATTGGAACTGCAGCCGACGGGTTTGATAACTACGGATACCGTCCTCTCGTCGACGAGTTCGATATCACATGGCTCGATTTGAATACGGATGAAACCGTCAAAATTGCCTCTTTTGATGACAAACTGAATGCTCAGTACCTCAACATGTCACGGACGATGTCGGAGTCGTACGTCGTCTCCGTGACACGAACCAAAACACATAACGACGTCGTCGTTACCCTAGGACTCAAGAACATTTTGGTTGGGACGCTGGCCGGCCGCTCTGAGAAGCAGAAAATTCATCAGGGCAGTAAGGCGATCAACCTCACTCTCGCCAAGATGGCGCAGCATGTTGCTCCCGATCTCACCGTCCTGGACGGCACCGAAGGTATGCAGGGCAATGGCCCGGTCAGTGGTGACCCCATCGACTCCCGGATTACATTGGCTTCAGCGCACAGCATCGCTGCGGACGTGATCGGGTTGCAGGCGATGGGTTATCGATTGGACCAGGTGGGCTACCTCCGCTACGCCATGGAGCTACGGAGGCTCACCTTGGAAGATATTGAAGTCGTAGGTGAGCGCGTAGAAGACGTCAAGATCAATTTTCGGCCGCACGACAACATCGCCAGCCAGCTTACGTGGCCGATCGATGGCGACTGGCGGCCGGTCTTTGACGCCGTCGGAGACTAAGTCCGACGAAACCTTTGGATGTCGGGCACCAAGACTATGCGATGCCCCGCGCTCTGGCCGCCGCCGTATGATCCCATGGACTAATCCATTCCGGTTTGATCTCCATACCGAACCCGGGAGCGTCGGACGGGGTTACGTATCCGTCCCTTGGCATCGGCATTCCGGGAATCGGGCATATTTCTTCTAGTGGGATTCCAGGATCACTGCCCATCCAGTATTCGGCAATTGGGGATTCTGGCGCGGCGGCGGCAAAATGCTGGCCCCACGGCGTACCCGCTGAAGTGTGCGGCACGGTGATCAGACCAGCGGCCTCAGCGATGGTGTAAATCTTAATCACCTCGGTCAGCCCACCGGACCACTTCATGTCTGGCTGCAGGATATCTACCGCCCGCCTCTCGACGAGCTGTCGATAAGCCTGCCGTCCATGGTGGTGCTCGCCTGTAGCAATCGGGACCCAGTTAACTGCTTTCTTTAGTTCGACGTAGCCCTCGAGGTCGCTGGAGATCAGCGGCTCTTCGAACCAGCGCAGGTTGTATGGCCGTACACGGTCCGCAACCCTGATAGCGAACTCAACGTTGAACGAACTCACGGGGTTGTACATCAACTCCGCGTTTGGTCCGACCTGTTCACGAGCTTTCGCTATATGTTCCTCAGCCAGGTTCACGCCATCCAGACCCATGCGGTAATGGGCCGGATTGCTGATCTTGAACGCCTTGAAGCCCAGTTCCTGCGACCAGTCCAGATCGTCACTGGTAGCGTATACGGGAACCTTGTCCCTGACCGGACCGCCCAGAAGGCTGTAGACCGGTACGTCGAGCAGCTTCCCCTTGAGGTCCCAGAGGGCGATGTCTACGCCAGATCGGGCTACCGTAGCAAGACCGCTCGCGCCGTAGTTCTGCACTGAACGCCACATCAGGTCATTCAGTAGTTCCGTTGCGAGTGCGTCTCTACCTTCGAGTAGTGGAGCGTAGTGATAGTCGATCAACGCCGCCACGGGCTCCCCGTAACTACAGGCGCCAAGCCCAAAGGTGCCGTCCTCAGCAATCACCTGGACCCAGACGTCTCCTGCACTTGCCCCGGGCATTTTCCCGAATTCGGTTGCGAACTCCGGGTAATAATTGATCGGGAGTGCTCTCCGGGCCGAAACTTTATTTGCGGCCGGTCGAGTAGGCTTTGACTTTGGCGGCGTTACCGGGATGTTTAGTTCAACGACGCGAATCTGTTTGATTTTCATGCACGTTCTCCCGGTTAACGGATATTGGTGATCGGCAACGGCGTGAACAATACACGGAGATCAGCGCGCGTGTGGCACCGAGATCGGCGGCTTAATTGATAACTCTCGTGGGCCAGAACCAGTCGGTATCAATCAGATCAGTTGAGATACGCAGAGGATAAAGGTCGAACTTGCGAAGGGCTTCTTCTCTTGACCTGCAAATCCTGTTAGAGAGGCCTCGGGAATAAATGCGATCAACGCCTCGCCTCTTATGGTTGCGATAGAACTGCCACGTAGTGGTAATGCGATTATCTATCTTTCAACTCTAGCGCGATGCCTCGATCGCCGCGCGCAATCAATATCCGACTCGTCGACGGGCGTTTCACATTGGAAACACTTGATGATTTCACCTTTAATCATCACCAAATGTTATTTGTACCGGGGATTTATTGAACTATTTATAGACGAAACGCGCATCTCGGATTGGCACTTATACGAGGGCGGTTAGCACTTGCTCGGCCGCCTGCATACCGATGCGCGGGCTGAACGAACCTTCGAAAGTTCCTGGACTTTGCACGACAATCAAATCATGTTCACGGTCGACCCAGATGAACTGCTTTCCCGCGCCGACAGCGGCGAACGAGTCTGTTGGAAGATCGGGCCACAGCATTCCTTGATCATTGCACCAGAAACCAAGGCCGTATTGCCACAGTGAGTTGGGCTCGTGCTGGAGGAGCATGTCTGAGACGCGCGTCGCCTGACGTATCCACCCGGCCGGAACGATCTGCTTTCCTGCCCAGTTCCCATCATTCAGCCAGAGAAGCCCGAGGCGGGCCATGTCACGGGCCGTCATCTGGAATGTCGTGGCGTAGCCAAAAACACCAAGTTTTGCCTTCGGTTGAAGATCGAAGTTCGAGTACACCCACTTCCATGATCCGTCGATCAGGTTGCGCAGCTTGCGTTCGGCAAGCCTTCCAAAGCCGGCGCCGCGCTCTGGGTCAGATGTGCGGTACAACGAGTACTCGGACGCTAGGGCGTGTGTCACCACGTTCATGCCAAATGTCTGGTAGTTGAACGTGCGCCCGGGTGATTCTTCGGGCTTCATGTAGCCGGACATGTTGCCGATCATCTGCCGAAATGTGATTCGGGCGTTCTCCGGGAATACGTAGCGATTCTCTTTAGGTCCTTCATCCGGGCCGACATCCAGGAACTCTGGATAGTAGTCGGCCACGAGATCATCCGCCGAGCTAATTACACCTTCGCCTATCGCTATGCCAAGAACCGTCGAATAGGTCGATTTGGAAGCGGACGCCTGTCCTTGTAGATCCTCCGGCCCCATACCACCGCCGTGCCACTCGGCCGCAATCCGGCCGTGTCTAACCACAAGTAGCCGGTATGGTGATTCATCAGCGTGCTCAACCTGCCATTTGCCCACTGCGGCAAGTCGCGCCGAGTCAAACCCGAGCGTTTCGGGATCACCGGACTCCCACTGAACCCCCGGAAATACGCCTTTCGATTCCAAATCGGGCATCACCCGGTCAACGCATCGCGCACGAGTTGCGAAAACATCTGTAACCGTGGGTCGTTCACCTCGTCCGGCTGCATACCTGACGTGATGATCGCGACGCCGACCTTCAGGTCCGGGTCTCCCCAGCTGATGGAGGTACCGACTCCGCCGTGTCCATATACACGAGGCCCCGGCGCGTCTCCCATCCGGCCCGGCCCCTCTTTTGCAAGCTGTAAGCCAAGGCCAAATTTGTACTCGCTGCCTGAAACAGGGCCGATACCCTCGATGTGAAGTGCAGTCACATCGGCGATCGTCTCAGCGCTCAACCATTGTTCGCCGTCAACAGAGCCGTCATTCACTAGAGCGTTGTAGAACCGAGCCAGGTCTCGGGCGGTCGATGTGCCGTTCCCTCCCGGTGCCGGGTGGGCCTTGAAAAGTTGAGCATTGCCCTGATCGGCCAGAGATGGGTCGGTGAAATCTGGCATCGATTTCAGCCTCGCCAGTCTAGGCATCTTTTCTGCGTCCAACGCGTAGGTTGTGTCAACTAACCCGAGAGGCCCGGCAACTTCCGATTGGAAGAACTCTTCGAACCCCTTTCCTGAGATTCGTTGCACCAGTTCTGCCACGAGAAACCCGAAGGTCATGCTGTGATATTCGATCGCAGAACCGGGCTCAAACTCCGCCTCTGTGGCCTCCATTGCGGCGACGACGGTCGTCCAGTCAGCCTTTCCAGCCGCGGCCATCTCGGAGATTTCCGAGGGTGTGGTCGGCACTCCTGCCTGGTGGGTTAGCACGTGGCGGACGGTCGTGGACTCCTTGCCGTTGATCCCATAGCCCGGCCAGATGTCTCCGACTAGATCGTCCCAATCCACTTTGCCTCGATCTTTAAGTACCCAGAGGCATGCTGCGGCCATCGGTTTACCACATGACCAGATGCTGAACAGGGTGTCCGCAGAAACCTTGGAGCCATCTCCGGATCCAATTTCTCCGCCGTACATGTCGAGGACGAGTTCACCGTCTTTGTATGCAGCGATGGCACATGCCGGGTGAACTCCGAGCGCAAGGTGATGCCAAATGCGAGAATCGATCATGTCGACGGCGCGTCTGCTCAAGGTGGGCACGGGCGTTTCCTTTCGATCCTTTAAAAAACGAATTAGGGAAAAATTGTCGACCTAAACGGTATCGGGAGGAGCCGATTATATGGTCGTTGGGCGCGCCGTATATTCCCGGTCCTAATTCGACTTATTCACCGCTGCCGGTAATCCTGATATTTGAGGTCACCGGTCCAGAAGTAGTTCTCAAACAACTGTGCGGTGGAGTATTGCGTCTGCGTTGCGCCAGGCCGGCTCCCAGTGTCACGAGAATCGCACCAGCCCACAACAAATTGGTGAGCGGCTCGTCCAAGATCAACCAGGCCAGGATGATCCCGAAGACAGGCTGGCTCAGATTCAGCACACCGACCTGGGATGGGAGGTATCGCTGGATGAGCCACAGGTTGGAGATAAATCCAAATCCGGCGATCACGGCACCCTGGTAGAAGATGGAAATGGCGAGTTCCTTGTTCATCAACCACGGCTCGCCCTCAAAAATCAGGCCTGCGGGAATAAATACGACTGTGCCGAACGCGGCCTGTGCAAGCAGCAGTTTATTCGGATCGATTCTTCCAGATTGTCGGGCGTTGTATATGAGGCGCGCGCCCAGAAGGAAGCCCCCGATTATTGAGAGTATGTCACCCAGCAACACGTCACCAGACGCATCTCCGCCAAGACCGTCCAGCGAGATCACTACCACGCCAACATAGGCCACCAGTATTCCGATAAGACGAGATGGAACAAGCCGATCCCCGGCTATGAAGAAATGGGCTAGGATCGCCATCCAGATCGGGAAGGTCACGGTGAGCACTGCGCCGTGCCCGGCCGTTGTGTACTTCAGGCCCAGATTCATGAATGCGAGTTGAACGCAAAAGAACAGGCCGATGATGGTCAGGACCCGTAGCTCGCTCCGGCGTACACGCAGGTCTGCGCGTGTGTAGATCGCCCATACCATGATGACGATGGCGCCGGCGAGGAATCGGTACCATCCCAGCCGCAAAGGCGGCGCGTACTCTAGCCCGGATTTGATGGCGATTGAGTTGCCGGACCACAACGCCGATACGAATATGGCGAAAGCACCTGCGCGCGGAGTGATGCTGCGGTGCTGGGATGGTGGCATTATCGGGAAGGTACACCCGCATCTGGGCGCGGTCAACGCGGTTCTGGACGGCGATTCCAATCGCTAAAGCTCAGTTGGCCGTCGCGCGCTCCGAATCATCGCCAGGAGACCCCGCGCTGTCCGAGCGCTTCCGTCGTTGAGCCAATCCTGCTCCTAGCATCACTAGAACAGCCCCGGCCCACAGGTTGGAGGTCGGTGTTTCGCCAAGGATAGCCCACGCAAGCAGGATCCCGCTGATCGGTGATATCAGACCAAGGGCGGCAAGACGGGATGGAAAGTAGTGTGTAATCAACCACAGGCTGGCGATGAACCCAAAGCCAGCGATCAGAATTCCCTGGTAGGCAAGAGAAGTCCACAACTCCCAGGCCCATGACCATGGTTCGGACTCGAAGATGGCGCTCATTGCGATGAAGAAGATCGTTCCCATGAGGAACTGCGTGAGTAGTAGTTTGCTGGGATTGATCCCCTCGACAAGTCGGGCGGCAAAGATCTGCCGGGCTGCGAGAAGAAATGCCGAGATCAGTGAAAGTCCGTCACCCAGCAATATGTCCCTGTTTACACCGGAACGTAAGCCGTCGAAGGAGATAACGATGATGCCAGCGTATGCAACAAGGATTCCCAAGAATCGTCCTCTTTCGAGGCGATCTCCGGCGATAAAGAAGTGTGCCAGTAGCGCCGTCCATATAGACGTTGTTACGTTTAAAGAGAGGGCATGGCCGGCGGTTGTGTACTTGATACCAAGGTTCATGAAAACGAGCTGCACTGTGAATAAGAGCCCGAGTAATATCAGCGGTCTGTACTCTTCCCGGTGAATCCGAAGATCAGCCTTCGTGTAGATCGCCCATACAAGTGTCACGAGCGCGCCCGCAACGAAACGCATCCATCCGATACGGAGCGGGCCAGCGTAATCGAGGCCCGCTTTAATGGCGATGGAGTTGCCGCTCCAGAAGATGCCGACGATCACGGCAAATGCGCCTGCGCGTATCGTCAAGGGTCTACGTTTAGTGTCCGCCAATTTCGTTATGCGTCTCCGCCGGATGACGACTGTTTCACCGGTCGCGTCGGTTGAGCGGGGTTCGCCGGGGTACTGCGTTTCTGAGCGAGCAGTGCGCCCGCCATGACGAGAATGCCACCTGCCCACAAAAGCTCGCTCGGATCTTCGTCCAAGATCAGCCATGCAAGGAGTATTCCGGTGACGGGCTGGGTAAGGTGTATCGCACTAGTACGGGACGGGAAAAAGTATTTGCTCATCAGCAGCATGGCTATGAAGCCGAAACCTGCGATCACCATCCCCTGGTAGAAGAGCGAAACAGCTAGTTGCCACGTCCACAACCACGGAGCAGGTTCAAATATGAAGCTAATAATGATGAAAGCGACGGTGCCAACCGCCGCCTGAAACAACAGCATTTTTGCTGGGTCGATGCGAGACACGAGCCTGGCGTTGTAAACAATCCTTGCGCCCAAAAGGAAGCCAGAAATGGCGGATAGGATGTCTCCCATTATCAGGTTCTCGGCGCCGGGCTCTCGTAGAGAGTCTGCAGAGATCACGATGATCCCGGAGTAAGCGATCATGATCCCGATCAATCTGACTGGTGCCAACCTGTCTCCCGGGATGAAGAAATGGGATAGGACTGAGATCCAGATCGATGAAGTAACGATCAACACAGTTGCGTGACCGGCTGTCGTGTACTTGATGCCCAGGTTCATGAATATGATCTGGACGCAGAAGAACACGGACAACGAGATTAAAGGCCACCATTCGCCGCGATGGATTCTGAGATCAGCCCTTGTGTATATGGCCCAACCCAAAATTACGATGGCCCCCGCGACCATCCGCATCCAGCCCAGCCTCAGGGCAGGCGCGTAATCCAGTCCGGCCTTGATCGCGATCGAATTTCCGCTCCACAGTGTGCTGACGAACAACACGAACAGCCCTGACTTCAGACTGAGCGGACGACGACGCAGATCGGTCGTCGGCGGAGGAGCGGAACTCGTCTGCCTCGTAGGCGATGCTTCATCGCTCCGGTTGACGACATTAGAGGACACTAATTGACCTTACTTCCGCCGAGGCAGGTCATCGATGGAATCAATAACGTCCCGGGATCAGGTGATTCCCGCCGTCATCTAGATGTCGTAGCAACACCAACTCTTCCTCCGTAGGCGGGTCCATATAGGTCAGATCCTGTGAAACCTTGAGTTTCCACGGGATGATGGTCTGAACCTCTTCCAGCGATACCCCGGGGAAGAGTTGTTCAAGGACCATTTCGCATGAACCGGTTGTACCGCCGTCCTCCGTGTCGAACCCGAACAGGCACATCGTTGTTGCGCACTTATTTGGTCCCTGTGGAGCGAGACCTGCTTCGGCCCGCCCGCCTGGCCCGTCGATATACCCTGCGGTCGTCCGGAAATCCGCGCGCTCTTTGAAACGCCGTGTCTCCAGTGGCATCGTGGAGATAACGCGTTCCACCGAGGCGCCGATGTCTGCATTTCCGCCTGTGCCAGGGAGCCTGCGTATCGGGTCTTCAAACGTGCCAGCCAACATCGTATTCAGGTTGCCAAACCTGTCGATCTGCGCTGCCTGTAGTACGGCTGATTGCGCCCACCCTCCGTTCACAAACGCTCCCAACGCATCGACCATATCTCCAGACATTGCGGACCCCTGAGTCAGGCTGTGATCTGCGATGCCGATTGGGGCCGGAAGTTCCCGACTGGTTGGAACCCAATCGAGTGGGCCCGATTCAGTGCAATACCACATGTTCGGCGCGTGGTGATACTTAGCCAGAGCCGCAGACAGGAGTGGCGGGCCCATGCCTACGATGCTTGATTCACCATCTCTGACCTGACGCGCAGTTGCGATGATCATCATCTCGGCGCGTGTGTAGTCGTCTAGATTTATAGACACGTAATCACCGCCAACCGTACCTCGCTGGCTGTTCCGGGGTCATCGTGTCTTTTACCCTCAGGTTGTCAAGTAAGTCTTCGCCAAATCGATCCTTATATTTGGTGATGTAGTCGGAATGATTCTTCGTGCCGTACACCCATTCATCCAAATACTCACGGGCCTCATGCCAAGTTGTCATACCCGCGCCTGTCAGGCCTGCCCATTCCCGATCAGCCCGGTAATAGCCGTTAAGTCCGCTGGGATGAGAGCCCCACGGCTCGTGGATGACGGCGCTCACCTTAAACCCGGGTACGATTGTGAAGTGCGGTTCTGTTGAGATAACCGATCGCGGAACGATCTCTTCGGCGGTCACGAGAACATTTTTTGAGGACCACAGTCCCCACTTGGTATCTGCCTGTGGCCCCCAGACCTGAACGTTTCCTTCTTCATCCGCCCGCTGGCAATGGACGATAGCCACATCGGGCTTCAACGCCGGGTATAGCAGCGCCTTTCGGCCGTCAAACGGCGAATTGATCACGGCGTATGGCGGAGCAATGCTGCCGTCCTCCCGCTTCCGATCCTCTTTGAGGCTGCGAGAGTGGTTCATCGTTTCTTCAAGAAGATAGTCGGTGCCGAGGAAGGAGTTGGCGCAGATAAACGGCATACCAAGCCCACCGGCCATAAGCCGAAGGGTGATGGTCATGTTTGTGTAGTCGTTCCACTTCACGCGGCCGTCCCGCATCATTTCCTGGAACGGCTTACTCCTGAGGGTCCCACTAAGGTAGCCGGTCTCGATGCGATTTACGTTGCCGTCTATCGACATCATTGTGACGTTGGGTGTCACGGATCCGGCCACCGCCTTAAGTCCCTTTATCCCCTGACGGATAATCTCGTTCGTGAGGGCGAACGAGATTATGTTGAAGCCGGAATAGACTGTATCGCCGTCATTGACGAAACGCTTAACCGCTTCATGGGCGGTCATCAACTTTGACCGGCCTGACGGCCATGAATTGATAGGTTCAGCCATCGTTTGTGGAACGCCTACGCCTCTAAACGACTTGTGTACTGAGACACCCAGTCAAAGTCGACGAAATCAACATAGGCGTCCATGAGCGCCTTCGTGATCGGCCCCGGCGTAGTACCGTCCGCTATAGGTTTTCCGTTCACGGTCCTCACGCCGCATATGCAGAGGCTTGTGGAGGTCAGAAATACCTCGTCAGCGACATATGCATCGAATGGATCGATATCGTCCTCGACCACAGGGATCCCCAGTCCTTTGGCGAGATCCATCACCGTCTCACGACTGATTCCGCCAAGCACGAACTGTGATCGTGGAGTGTGGATTACCCCGTCTTTGACGGTAAAGAAGTTGGAACCTATGCCCTCGGCAAAATTTCCTTGCATGTCCAGCAGAACGGCCCATGCGGCCGGGTTATAAGCCTTTGCCTCAAGGTCGCCCATGATCAGGTTCAGGTAGTTGTGTGACTTTGCTCTTGGACTCAACGACTCTGGCGGCGTGCGTCGTACAGAAGGCACGATCACGTCAATGCCGTCTTTAAACAACGGAGCTCGTGCCTTCAGAGGGAGTGGCGTGCACTCGATAACCACCGTGGCGCCTTCGTGCTCCCACATGTCGCCACCAACGATGTCTGTTCCGCGACTGACCCGCTGACCGACCCAATAGTCCTCGGTCTCGTCGATCAAAGGTAGGTTTGCCTCAAGAACCTCCATGGACTTATCGATCATCTCTTTCTCGGTCATGTGAGGATCGATCTGAAAGTACCTGAGTGTGTTTGAGAACCGGGCGATGTGCTCCTCTATCTTGAAAATCTTGTGCCCAAAGGTCCGCGTCATATCGAACGCGCCATCGCCATACTTAAAACTGCGATCTCGGAACGAGATGAGGGCTTTGCTCTCGGGTACGATCTCGCCATTGAAATAAGCGACGCGTTCTTTTGTAGTCGTGGTCATGGAAGCCCCTTTGACTGCGGGAGACGATATGTGCGGGACGCGCGTGCGTATACGCGTTTGTTCGTGCGTGACAGCGGCGATATTAGGCGCGCTGAGGCGGGTGGGCAACTGGCCCGGCCTCCAGAATTTAGCGTTCGTCGACCAGATTAAGTCGATAGCCCCCACCGCGTTCGTTCGCGATGGGATCAAATCCCGGCGCGACCGTTCCAAATACTGCTTCTGCAATGTCCGGGTCGTCATCGACCACCAGAATCCTCATGATCCCTCCCCGCCGTCTCCGAGGCCATGATGATCCTCGGCGTTCCCGCAGCTTGTGACGGGAAACGTAACATGATCCAGAAATTCATGCTTGAGTGGTGCCAATTATTTCCCGATCACGATTCCGATTCCCAAACGGGGCACCCCCACGTATTGATGACGGCTTGTTCGAGAGATTTCAGGCCTGGACGGTCCACCCCTACTTCGAGATTTGGTAACCGGGATCGTAATCCGTCGGCAAATTTGCAACGCTTGGTGAATCCCTCCAGCACGTGGCCATCCCCGCCGATCGCGACAGCGTCCAGATCATGCTCAAACGGGCCTATCCGATCCAGTGTGGTCTTGCATAACTTGTCGTACAACCGCGTTATCCAGACCTCACGGTTGCGCTCAAATCTACGTTGAGATTGACCACCTTTACGATGCCGGCCTTTTACGTAGCGGGTCCCCGTTTTGCTCGAGACCAGTTTTTCATCCTTAGCGACCCCCACCGCAAATGAACCGAGTCTTAGCAAGATGAACGCAATCGTGCGGCGCCTGGTGAGGGATTCGACGAGTGGGGCAAAGTACGGGCCGTCAGCCATACGATCGCCGTCGTCGATGTCGATTGCGAAAGGCGGGCCGAAAGCGACCTGTCTTGAAGGCCAGTTCACCAGAACTAGCCCGTTTGGTGAATTCAAGGCAGCAGCCGGAAGCCATTCCCACTCCGGAATTATTCCGGGATGTGGTGATACGTAAAGCGTGTCGGTGACATAGCTTGTGCTTGTATTTAAATCCTCGAGATAGTCGATCAGCCGTGACCTGATCAGGAAACGCTCACGATAAGACTGATTTGTCTTTGTCATCGCTCACGCATCGTGTATTACAGCGTCCATTGCCTACCACGAGCTTTGGCGGTTGATTGGTCGAGCTGCGCGCCAAGTCCTGGCCCCTCAGGTATGTATATTCGGCCGGACTCGATCCGTTCTGCCGGTTCTAGTACCGATGGGCGCCACTCGACCTCGCCCCATGCGTGCTCCAGCGGCCGTGTTCCACCAAAAGCTGCCGTGACGTGTGCGCTGGCCAACTGTGACACAGGACCCGATGGCGAATGCATCGAAACAGACCCTGGGACGATCGCCTCGAGTACCCGGCCGATCTCGACGGCTTCAGCCGCACCTCCACAGAACTTGATGTCCGGCATAACGACGTCCATCACGTCGCCCTCGATGATTCGCCGGAAAAGACCGACCCCGTACCCAGATTCAGCACCAGCGACATCCATAGTGGCCCTCTCGCGAATGCGCTTCATTACATCTGGCTGCTTGATCCCGTCCACAGCTTCTTCGTACCAGGCGACGTTTGACTCGCGGAGGAAGATTTCGAGAGCGATCCCAGAGCCCAGGTCGAACCGGCTGTGGCAGTCGACAAACAGGGACACATCCGGCCCGATGGCCTTTCGAACCGCTACGATCCGTTCGATCCCAGGTCTGGCCGCTTCCGGCAGCCCCGGCTCCTCGAACGGAGAGCGGACTTCATCAAACGGAGCGCACTTCACGACCTCATAGCCGCGCCTGATCGCCTCACGTGCTGCCGCAGCGAACGCCTCGGGCGTTCGGTCTCTTGGACCGTCGTCATCGGGCAACATGGATCGATTCATGTTGCCGTAGAGCTGTACAGATTTGGTGCGCCGTCCGTCGAGGAACTCTCCAAGACTGGCACCCGCGCGCCGGGCCTGCGCGTCAGCTATGGCCGTCCGAAGTGCGCTTACCGCGGTGGCTTTGGTGCGGTCACCTTCCAGTTCTTCGACAGTCAGGCCTAATTGTGAGGTGACATCAGATTCACTAATTGGCGGCGAGAGCCTGAGGCGTTCCGCATACTGGGCAGTCAACCCCGCAATCTCGGTCGTCGCACCGGGGCCTGCCAGTTCAGCCAGTCCAGTGTTCCCATCGTTGTCCGTGATCTCGACGAACACCCACTGATGTGACCCGTGTACGTGGAACGATGTGAACTCAACCCGGGCGATGTTGAATGGTGTATCGCTCTTGGTACTCAAATGTCTTCCGTGCTCCTCAAATTACTTGTTGATCGGGCACGTACGGTATCTATGGTGGTCATATCATCAGGTCAGCGCCGCAGCCAGCCGCTCAGACTCACGTTCCCGTAATGCAACGTTAATTCGAAGGCGTTCGAGATGCTGAGACAGCGTTAGCGCGCCCTGCGGAACCTCGTGCTCCTCAAAGAACGCTAGCACCTCGTCGGCTATCTCTGGCCGCGATAGTGACCGTACACCGGACAACATTCGGACGATCGAATTCGACGGGAAGACTTTGTTGATTGTGTCCCAGTTGTCCTTGATGAACGCCCATGCCTGTGGTCCGTTCTCGCGGTTCACCATGCAACCGGCCAGCAAGTACGGCGCGTCCTGTGTTCGAATCTCTCCGCTTAAAGTCATCGACAGTGTTCGTGACATCTGTTCCGAACTTGGGAACCCCACAAGTGTCCGCAGGTATCGTTGCTCCTCCTGAGGGTCCAGCGGCGACTTGAAGCGCTGGAAGAAAGTGTCGTAATCAGCGTCCGAGCCTCCGTTCGCCACGACGCCGGTGACAGCTGCCGCCACGTTTGCGTCGATACTGCCTGGATCTTCTAGATAACGAGCGTGCAAACCTCGGGCGCGTTCACGGGCGTTTTGATCGTTTCCGGTAATGGCGAGTGACCTGATAAGCGTTCCGCGCAGCTCTAGGTCTCTGGAAGTCTGACCCTCTGAAGGCTCCCATCCGATCCGGTCAAGCGCCGGCCCAACCAGATCCCGTACAACGGAACGCATGGCACTCCGGCCTTCGCCCTCAAGTAATCGATCGAGAGCAGCCAGACAGCCAGTCAGTTGACCCCATACCTCGGCGTCGGTTTCCTCTGAGAAGCCACGGGCGAACGCCACGAATTCACTCGCCGCAGTATCGCCGGCAACCACGGAAGCCCAAGCGTCGTCGACGAGCATATAGCGCTCGATTGCCGAGAGATCACCCCCGGCAACATCGATTTTCGCCAGCAACTCTGGGGAGTAGCGAACCCGGTAGAATCCATGGCCGCCTGCGTTCACAATGACGGATTCGACAGGGCTGTCCAGCGCGATATCGGTGCTTCCGTTCTCCAGCAAGACGCGTTGCGGCTCGCCGTTGATCCGCAACATGATCGGCACCGACCATCGGCTATTCGCGCCTTCGGGATCGTCCACAAATCGGAATCGACGCTGGGACAGCCGTAGTGTTGTCTCATTGGTGGACTCCACGCCGACGACGGGATAGCCGCCCTGATAGATCCAAGAGTCCATGATTCGGCGTGCCGGCTCGCCTGTGGTCTCCTCGATGGCGTCCCACAGGTCGTTCGTCTCGGTGTTGCTGTAGCTGTGCTTGGTCAGGTAGTTCCTGATGCCGTCCCGGTACGGTGTATCACCGAGATACTGCTCAAGCATCCTCAGTACGGATCCACCCTTTTCGTACGTCAACAGGTCAAACATGCCCTCGGCGTCCGAAGGTGAGTTCACCTCGATCTCGATGGGACGCGTCTTCTCCAGGGAGTCCACATCGAAGGCCATCGAGCGCTCAAACCCGAACTGCACCCAGCGCTCCCACTCAGGCCGGAACGCGTCTGTGGACAGCGTCGCCATGAAGGTAGCGAAGGCCTCGTTTAGCCAAATTCCATTCCACCACCGCATCGTGACGAGGTCACCGAACCACATGTGGGCGATCTCGTGCGCGATGACGTCCGCTACCCGGAGAAGCTCCGGCTGTGTTGCCCTGTCCCTGTCGAGCAGCAGCAGTACCTCTCGATACGTGATCGCCCCCAGATTCTCCATCGCTCCGAATGCGAAGTCTGGAACGGCGACCATGTCCAGCTTGTCGCCCGGATAGGGGATACCGTAGTAGTTCTCGAAGAACGAAAGCGCGTGTTTGCCGGCCTCCAGGGAGTACTCAGTCAAGTGGCCCTTGCCACGCGGGTAGATGATCCTGAGCGGCGTGCCGTTTACGTCGATAGGGTCTGTCGCTTCAAACGGACCGACGATGAATGCGACCAGGTAAGTAGACATCTTCATTGTGTCGGCAAACTTGACCGTCCGCACTCCGTCCGAGAGCTCGTTAGAGATCTCAGCTCCGTTGGACATGGCGAACTGATCTTCCGGCACGATCAGCGTAATACCGAAAGACGCCTTGAACTCTGGCTCATCCCAGCAAGGGAATGCGCGACGGGCGTCGGTCGACTCCATCTGCGTTGTTGCAATCGTGTGCTCTACTCCGGCGTCGTCTTTGAACGTGGAGCGGTAGAACCCGTGAAGCTGGTCGTTTAAGAGACCACGGAAGCTGGCGTGAAATGTGTGATCGCCGGGCGCAACAGAGGATGCGAGTGAAAGAGTCGCTCGTTGCAACTCCTGGTCGTACTCAATTCCGGACACGTTGATGCGTGAACCGTCTGACTCCGAGACCCACGCCTCGTCGATCTCGATCTCGATCGAGTTTATGACGAACACATCGGTTGATTCAGAGACCGAAATGCTGATCTCCTCGGTACCGGCGAACGTGAAGTTCACAAGGTCCGGTTCAAGCGTCAGGTCATAGTGAGTCGGAGTAACGTTCTTGGGTAGTCGGTACCGGGACTGCGTGTCGTCTGGCATCTAGTCTCCGTGGGCGCGAGCGCCACAAAAGTGTGAATCAAGTGGATTCGTGTTGATTGCGGATAGATGAGGCTACCAGCGATTCTGCCCGTTGCGCGCTTAGTCTCCGGAGCGCGTGCCTCCGGGCTGAGTGACCACACTCGGAACTTCTCCAAGGTGGTTTAAGAGTCGTCATCCCCCACCGGTCCCGGGGTCGGCCTCGACAGCGGCCGTGGCTTCAACGAAGGAATTTTCGCAGGCTCATCAGTGCGACGTGAACGTCTCTTTGCGGCTCCCTGGCCATTAAATGCACGGAAACCTGGAGCCATCAGCAGTACCAGGAGGCCTCCCATAACGCACGCGATACCGAAGGCGATCTGTGTGATCTGTACGCTGTATGTTCCTGCTAGAAATCCGCCTGCTGCACCCCCGAATGCCATCATTGACCTGTCCAGGGACACAAATGAAAGGATTCGACCCCGCATCTCGTCAGGCGCCACCTGAACCATCAAAGATCGGCTGAGTGACATAAACGTCGTCTGGAGTGCGCCGATAGCGAGCATTAAGGCCATCGGGATTGCGAGACCCCATGCCCCCGGCAGGTACGTTGATCCGGTGAACAGGATCAAGGCGACCCCGAAGGCGGCGACATCAAGTGGGAGGATAAGCCCGAGCCTTGTCGGTTGTTTGTTTGCGACGTAAAGGGCTGCTACGAGCGCGCCGACTCCGGTAATAGACAGCATCATTCCGAGGCCGCCACGTCCGATATCCAGTACCTCGACAGCAAACAGGGGTGCAAATACCTGCATGTACGACATGCCGAACGCGAAGTAGAAAAGAGATATCAGCAACACGCCGCGAATTTCCGGTTTTTTGATGGCAAACGTTGCGCCCTCTGCAAGACCGGATGTCATAGCCCGAAGCCCCGACTTGGAAGGGCGAGCGTGGTCCGCAACGTGGAGCATGTGGATTGCCACAACGCCGGAGAAGTAGATGACGGCGATAAGAATGAAGGTCCCGGTTAGTCCGACGAACTCGGCGACCAACCCTGCGCCCGCTGCGCCGACGATGCGCATCACGTTCTGGGTGGAGCTAAGCAAGGCCATGCCGTTGGTTATCAAGTGACGCGGCAGGATGGTCGGAACCATGGAGAATCGGGCTGGCTGATCGAAGGCCTGTGTTGAACCCCTGGCGACGACCCAGGCGTACACCATCCACAACTCCATCCAGCCGCCTATCATCAAAACGGCGAACAGCACCGCAAGAAGGAAAGCGCCCCATTTGGTTGCGATCAGGATCGAGCGACGGTCAAACCAATCGACGATCACCCCAGCCCAGACGCCCAGGACGAGCGTGGGCAGTGTGCGGGCAGCCATGACGCCCCCAAGTTGGACGGCGCTGTTGTCGGTGATATCAAGGACCAGTAGTGGGAGGGCGATCATCTGCGCCCATAACGCGAGCGCGTGGCTCGTCTGGCCGAGCCAGATCAAGCGGAAGTCACGGAATCGCAAAGACTCGAACATAGCGAAGCGGATCGGTTGATTTCGGTCCACTCTCGAGGTTGATTCTTGAGACTCGTCTGCCATCCGCCGGTAGGTTCCTCCCTATCGTGCCTGCACTGACGGCAGTCTACTCTCGCATTGGACGAGAGAATGTTATTGAGGCTGACTTAATTTTTGTGCCCATGCGTATTCCTATTCCATCTCGAACTCGATTTAGAATCCGCTTCAGTTTCCTCTTTTGCCAGATCTCGGCACCCACGCAGAATTTAGCGAATGATGTCGCCCACCCGACAGGGTTGCGATCGTAAAAAACCGATCCGAAATCAAGTTTAAGATGACCGTCTCGTGCTAATCTCCGGCCTGAAATGAAATCGCTCGGAAACAGTTCTTGATAAGACAGAGGGTCTTCAATCCGCCATGCCTAGCTTCAAAAACACCAATCCACCCATGGACCGAGCGACATTTCGTGCGAACCTCGCCGCCATTCCACGGGTCAAGATCGCCCACCTGCCTACGCCGCTCGAGGAGTTGCATCGGTTGACCGCCGAGCTTGGTGGCCCGCGCATTCTGATTAAGCGTGATGATGCCACGGGTTTGGCGATGGGTGGGAACAAAGCTCGGCATTACGAATTTGAGCTGGCGCATCTGGTTGAGCAGGGTTACGACGCCTACGTCAATATGATGGATTACCACTCAAACAACGCCCGGATGACCGCGGCGGCGGCCAACAAGTTCGGCATCAAATACTCTTGCGTCCTGCGATTTGCCGCCGGCCGGGAGATACAGGGTAATCTGCTCATAGACAAGATTCTGGGTGCGGACCTCCATCTGCTGAACGAAGAGGAGTCCGAACAGGCGAAGGCCGAAGAGTACGCACGTGAGTTGGGCCGCAAACTGGAGGCTGAGGGCTACAAGCCGTACGTCCGGGTCGATCACGAGTTCCCGACCATCGTCGGTACCCTGGGCTACCTGAACGGTGCGCTGGAACTACTTGGCCAACTTGAAGAGATGGGGATCCACACAGTCAAAATCATCGGCGTCGGCGGCCGCTCCACGGGCGGACTAACTCTGGCGGCCAAGAACCTCGGGTTGGACTGGGACATCACCGGCGTGATGGTCAACTACGACATGCCGATCGACTCGTATCTTTACGATGTGATCCCCGGCGCAGCCCGTGTGGCAAAGCTCGCCGTGGCGTTTGAACCGGGTGACATGACCATCCTCGACCAATACATAGGTGAAGGCTACGGAATACCCACCTCCGAAGCGCTCGACGCCATTCACCTGATGGCCAAGACCGAAGCGATTCTGACCGATCCTAACTACACCGGGACCGTCATGGCGGCGTTGATCGACCAGATCAAACAGGGCAATCTCACAAAAGATGACACCGTGGTCATCCTGCATACGGGTGGCCTACCGGCTTTGTTTACCTTTGCAGACGAGCTCTGGAAGCACGAATACACCGGGATCTAGTACTTCGTTATTCCCAACGAGGCGGGAATCCGGGACTAGCAGATATGGAGATAAGGTCGATCCGCCCTTCCCTTGCGGGTGAGGGGGGTTACGCGCCTACCCGCGTCCGGCAGCTCGTTCACGAGCATCCAGAGCACGCGCCAGAGCTGTCTCCACGTCCGGTGCGGTGACGTTGATGTGCGCCATCTTCCGACCAATCCGTGCCTCCGACTTGCCGTACAGGTGAAGCACTGCGCCGTGTACTCCGAGCGCAGCGTCCCAGTCCGGCGTGCCACCTGCATCTGTCCAGATATCGCCTAGCAAGTTCACCATCACCACCGGGCTGAGTAGCTCTGTGGAGCCAAGAGGCAAGCCGCAGATCGCCCGAATAAGCTGCTCGAACTGCGACGTAGCGCATGCGTCCTGTGTGTAGTGTCCGGAGTTGTGAGGTCGGGGCGCGATCTCGTTTACGAGAAGCTGTCCGTCCGTCGTCACAAACATCTCCACCGCCACCAGGCCAACAACGTCCAACGCTTCCGCAATCTTTGACGCTAACTTCACGGCGGCGTCCCGAACCTCGACTGGAATACGTGCCGGAACGATGCTCACATCCAGGATGCCGTTCACATGTTGATTCTCAGACGGCGGAAAGCACACCACGTCGCCGTCTGGACCACGTGCGGCGATTACCGAAATCTCCAGATCGAACGGAACGAACGCCTCCAGGATCAGCGCCTCACTCTGGCGTCTGAGATCGGTGTGGGCCTCCCTTATATCCACAGCGGAGCGCAACACAATCTGTCCCTTACCGTCGTATCCGGATGTAGCTGTCTTGAGGACCGCCGGCGTGCCGATTCGTTCGAACGCCTTCACCATGTCTGCCATTGTGTCCACCGCGATGAACTCGGCGACGGGGAAGCCGTTGTCTACGAGTGCGCTTTTTTCAATTAAACGGTGCTGCGCAATCCGAAGGACGTGACTACCCGGTCGCACGTGCCCGGAACCTTCTGCGGTGGCAACAGCATCGGCGTTCACGTTTTCAAATTCGTAGGTGACGACATCGCAGCGCTCAACCAGCTGTCTCATCGCATCGGCGTCGGTGTAAGACGTAACTATGCGATCGTCTGAGATCTGTCCGGTGGGCGACTTTGGGTCAGGGTCAAGCACCACCACCTTGTATCCCATGCGCCTTGCGTCGAGGGCGAACATGCGCCCGAGCTGGCCTCCGCCGACTACGCCTAGCGTACTTCCGGGAAGAAACGGTCCTGCGCCGGTCACTTTTGCCCCAGTTCGGCCGACTGAGTTTCAACGTCGCGTGTTGTCTGTGCCCGATGGGCCTCTAACCTGGCTCTTAGATCGGGTCGGCTGTTCGCAAGGATCTGCGCTGCCAGCAGTCCTGCATTAGTCGCACCCGCCGTTCCGATAGCAACGGTCGCAACAGGGACCCCGCGTGGCATCTGGACAATGCTGAGCAGAGAGTCCATGCCCTTGAGCGCACGGCTCTCAACCGGAACACCGATTACGGGAACGACGGTCTTGGCCGCCACCATGCCAGGCAGATGCGCCGCGCCACCCGCTCCCGCGATTATCACCTCGATTCCTCGTCCCGCTGCCTCTTCCGCGAAACGGAACATCCGGTCGGGCGTCCGATGGGCTGACACGATGGAGGTCTCGTTCGGAATATCAAACTGATCTAGCACATCGACGGCGTTCTGCATCGTCTCGAGGTCTGACGTGCTGCCCATAATCACGGCCACGAGGGGATCGGCCATTACTTAGTCTCCCGGTTAACACCCACGGGGTGCCTTCCTGATTTGTGGTTGAGGCAGAGGGTCGTGCTAAACGATTCCCCTGTTGATTGCAGTAATTGCGATCAATTATTCCATGATGTTCGCAGCGCCCACCCCCCGTGTCACGCGATTTGCGGCGGCCCTGGCCTTGATGCGCTTATGGTGAACATGAGCGGCAGGGCAATCACCTCCGGGGGAAGACGCCAGAGCCCGTCATTGCCTCGGATCATGCCCTGGCGAGCCTTGTAGGTGACGAACGGGTACTCGTGGAACCTGTCGATCCTCAACCCGGCATTGATCAGTGCCTCGATCACCTCAGAGACTGGGTGGAACCACTCGAACGTCGTCTCTTGACTGGTGAACGACGCCTCTGCGTAGTCACTATCGTCGCCTTCGGGATCGAACCTCAAGGGAATGCGGTTCCCGAAGTAAGGATATTGGGGGTGGGCGGCGCTGTTGTTGGTGATCGGCATTGACTGTTGCAGGGTGTCCATCACCGGATGGAACTCGGCGATGTAGAACATGCCGCCGGGCTTTAACGCCCGGGCGATGGCCTCGCCCCAAGCGGTTAGATCACCGATCCAGCAAAGTGCGCCTATAGACGTGAAGACACGATCGAACTGGCCGTCGAATCGGTCACCCATCTCTAGCACGTTCGCTCGAACAAAGGTCGCCGGGATATCCAGCTCGGACGAAAGCCCAGTCGCCCGTTCGATCGAAGCGCCAGATATGTCGATGCCGGTCACTACCGCGCCCATGCGCGCCCAGTTCAAACTGTCCAATCCGAAATGACACTGGAGGTGGAGCATTGAAAGGCCCGATACGTCTCCAACCTCCGCCACAATGAAGTCGTGGAGAACATCGTCGCCACGTTTGAATTCGGACAACCTGTAGTAATCAGACGCGGCGTGCACCGGCGTCACCTCATCCCAGAACGCCTCGTTGTGGGCGTATGCGTTGCCCAAGTCATCCGAGAACTCGGCATCGTGAGGTCGTACCGGGGGCATCTACTCGACCTCTATCAGGACCTCGGTGTTGTGAGTCGCTGCGAGGAGGGGATAGATCTGGTCAAACACCTTTGTGATGGCAGAGGTGGCTCGGACACGATCTCGAGATCCATCGTAATCTGCCAGAGAGTTCCAGAGCTGCTCCGTAATCAACGTGCCGTGGTCCCCGAACGCTGTACGCAGGATGCGCGGCTTTCCAAATCCGGCGTTCGCCATCTCATCCGACGCCTGTTTGACGAGAGTAATTAACTTGCCCCCTGCGCCGGGGTTGGGGATATAAGTGCGGCGTACGACGATCAAGATGCAGCCCTTTTCGTTGTTTAGAGTGTCGCCAGATGTGGGCAGACCGCCCCATCTCCCGGAGATTGTCGCGCTATGGGCGAGATCACTTCTTTACGGGGGACACCGACGTGCGGTGAAGGCAGAGCAGGCCGGGACATTCGTATAAAAGGCCATATCGCGTAGCCGACAGGTGTTCTCGGGTCGCGTCTGTCGCGACTGCCCGCCCGGCGCTCGTAGGACACGGGCGGGCGATTCTGGTACCCCGTACGGGATTCGAACCCGTGATCTCCAGCTTGAAAGGCTGGCGTGCTAGGCCGCTGCACCAACGGGGCGCTAGATGCGGTCGTTTGGCCAAAGGCCGTCGTTAATCATATCAAGCGAATCGGATGATTCCGAGAGCGATTGTTGATGAATCGTCCAGTGTTTCCTTTGTATGTGCCTCAGACCGGCCGACGGTTTGAGGATCGAGAGCCTCTAGAGGGTCTGGCCAGCGCGAACGGGTCTTCGATATTTCTCCGCCTGAAAGGCCTTGTCAAAAACCGGTTTCGCCGCGCACAAATCGGCCATTGGGCATTCCCCGCACAACGGGCGTTGCGCCTTACAAACCTGCCTCCCGTGTGTGATTAGGAGCGTGTGATACCGAAATATCTCATCCGGTGGGATCTGTATCTCCATCATGTCGTGTGCTTTGTCTACGTTCGTTTTCAGACCGATTAGCCCAAGCCTTCGCGCCACACGATAGATGTGTGTGTCCACCGGCATCGCGGGCATCCCGAGGGCAAAGTTGAGCACGATTCCAGTCGTCTTCTTTCCGACTCCGGGCAAAGAGATTAACCACGCCCGGGCCTCTTCCAGCGGCATCGATGCCAGGAATTCGAGCTCAAGCCGACCGGTTCGCTCAAGGATGATGCGTAATATCTCTCGAATCCGGGGCGCCTTCTGATTCGCCAGCCCTCCATGTTTGATCGCCTGTGCGATCTCCGCCGGCCCCGCCTCGATCACATCCATCCAAGTCGGGAAAATCTTTCTCAAAGACTTGTAAGCGACCTCCGCGTTGCTGTCTGACGTGTGTTGGGTGAGGACCGTGAAAATCAGTTCTTCGAGTGCGTTAAATCTAGGCGCCCAAACGATAGGCCCATACATCGGGTCAAGCCGTGTCACCGCTTCGCCTGCGAGCGCGTCGCGGCGTGCGGTACCTCGGAGTGCGGACAGACTGTCCGCGGTTAGTCGGGAAGGTGTCATGTGAGGCCTGTATTCTAGCGACGCCACATGCATTGATAACTGACATCGTATAACCCGTGGCTTAGAACATGATCCGGTCGCAACGATGAGCAAACACACTTCACGCAGTACGATTCTCTTCAACGCTAACGTTCTCACACTTGATGGACGTGATGCGGTTGCTACAGGTGTATTGATCGAGAACGGACGTATTAAACGAGTGCTCTCGGAGTACGAGGACGTCCGGCGTGGCTATCGAGCGATTGACCTGGATGGTGCGACGGTGCTTCCGGGATTTATAGACGCCCACGCACATCCGCTGGCACTGGGCGCTGCGTTGCGCGCTGTCGATTGCTCGCCGGCGGTCGTCAAGAGCATCGCTCAGATAGTTGGACAGATAGCCGAGGCGGCCGCTGATTCGCATGAATCTTCGGCTGACTGGATCAGGGCGCGCGGATATGACGAGTTGTTGCTCGCTGAGCGACGTCATCCCAACGCAGTAGATCTCGATAGGGCAGCGCCCGGAAGAATGGTCCGACTCTCTCACGGCAGTGGGCACGGCGAAGTACTGAGTTCGGCCGCTCTCGCTGCCGTCGGTATTCACAAGGACAGCACTCCGCCACCGGGCGCAACGATCGAACGGGACCCGAATACCGGAGAGCCTACGGGTGTGTTGTTTGAGATGGGCGGTTGGCTGCGTGATCGGATGCCACGACCGTCCGGGGATGTGTTGAACGACTATGCTGAGACCGCTTCCGCCGCATTTATCGCCGCTGGCGTGACCTCTGTTACTGATGCAGGGCGGGACAATACCGTTGATCGTATCCACCTGTACTCGGCCATGATTGCGGAAAACCGATTCTTACCTCGTCCGACTGTGATGCTATCTCCGGACGGGGCCTATCCGAACTTGGAGAGTGGCCCTGGAGTGAGGGTGGGTGCAACGAAAATTGCGATCACGTTCTCTAGCGGAGAAATGCATCCGGACTTCGAGACCCTCGTGGAGGTCATTTCGGTAGCGCACCGGGCCGGTTACCAGGTTGCGGTACACGCTGTAGAGATTGAGGCTGTGGTGATGGCTGCCGAGGCGTTTTCTGCCGTAGGAAACCGTTCTGAGATCGCAGATCGAAGGCACCGTATTGAGCACGCGTCAGACTGCCCGCCGGCAATCGCAAAGATGATTGCGTCAGCTGGACTATCAGTGGTGACACAGCCGGCCTTTATTTACGAGCGTGGTGATCGCTATGCGAATGCCCTGAAATCAACTGCAGGTGGCAGTGATCTAACGCATTTGTACGCCACCAAAAGCCTACTTGAGGCGGGAACGACCGTCGCAGGGTCGTCAGATGCTCCATTCGGACCGATCGCGCCACTGACTGGCATCCAGGCTGCTGTAACCAGAACATCTTTGAGCGGCGAGCAGATAGGACCGGAACAGACTATTTCGATCAGAGAAGCCTTGCGTTTGTATGGTCCGATCGCTGCATGGATGGATCTGCAAGAGGCCGATGTAGGTTCCATTGAGCCAGGCAAGCGGGCTGATTTCGTCGTGCTTGAGAGAGAGCCGGCTGAAGTGGAATCGACTGACATAAGCGCGATACGCGTTGTGGCTACGTTGGTTGATGGAGAGTTTGTTTTCGGCTCGCTACCGGGTCTTTAGGACCGACGACCACCGGTTAGGTCGGCGAGTGTCTCCAGGGCAGCTCGTTCTTCCGTGTTCGGGAGCCCGCTTAGCGACTCCTGCGCCTCGTCAATCCAGCCCAACGCGATGTTGCGGCTCTCTTCGATATAGCCGGATTCCCGCACGGCCTTGATCGCGGCATCTAGGGCATCGGTGTCGATCTGGGCTGGACCGTTATCACGTGCACCACGGGCCGATTTGAACCAGTCAAATACCGGGTTTGATTCCGGCTCCGCCTCGATCAACATGATCGCCGGCAACGTCAGGACGCCCTCTTTGAGGTCGTTACCTGCTGGCTTCCCGAGCTCCTCAGAGGTGGAGTCGTAGTCGAGCACATCGTCGAGCACCTGGTACGCCATGCCTAACTTGTAGCCGTAGTTACGGAGTAGCAAAATCTCCGACTCATGTGCACTGCCCATAACGGCGCCGCTCTCAGAAGCCGTCGTGAACAGTGACGCGGTTTTGTCGTAGATACGCTGATAGTAGGAATCTCGTGTGACATGGGACTCCTGTCCGTCGAGCAATTCGTTTAGTTCACCTCGAGCCAACTCCATGATTGTCTCGGAGAAACGGCGGACCAGCCTGACGCTATTCGTATCGCAAACAAATCGGGCGGCGGCGGCAAATACGTAATCGCCAAGCAACACGGCGACGTTTCGGCCCCACAGATTGCTCGCCGTCTCACGACCGCGGCGCGTGTCTGCGGCATCCACCGTGTCGTCGTGTATGAGAGTTGCGATGTGAAGAAGCTCCACCGCAGTCCCCATCATCACATCCAGATCTGACGGATTCCGCCAGAGGCGGGAAGCGAGCAGGGTGATGGCGGGGCGCAATCGCTTTCCGGGAGCGCTTAGAACATGCTCAAGCCGCTCCGCCATGGCGCCTTCATGGGAACCCTGTTCTCCTGCGAGAGATGCAATGTTCACGATCACGGATTGAAGTTCCGGCCGCACGGGGTCATAGATAGCGTCGTAAGGGCTGGTGGAGGTCATCTGTTGCAATTTGATCCCGTCATCGGGAGCTGGCCGCCGCTAGGCGTTCTGCTTCTTCTTCGACGATAGATTCGTCCAGTTTCTTAAATATGGGTGTTGGGTCTGGTAGAGATGTGCCTGCGACCGGTGTCTGTCGTTGCCATCCTGAAGACAGGACATCGCCATCATGCCCAAGCATTTCGTGGAGTTTTTGTGTCGAGAACGGGAGGTACGGGTAAGCGACAGTCCGCAGTGTCTCGACGATGTTGAGGGCGGTCCAAAGAGTTGTTGCGCCCGCCTCGCGATCTTCTTTCATCTGTTTCCATGGAGCACGGCTATCGACATACCGGTTGCCATGCTGGGCGAGCACCATCACGGACCGCAGGCCCTCCCTGAAATTTCGTGCGGCGAGGTGATTGGCGACATCTTCCAGCGCCTTGTCACAGGCTTTTAGTGCCGCGTTCTCTTCTGGGCCTAAATCGCCTGGTTTGGGAACGGCGTTGTTGAAGTTACGCGTGGTTAACGTGAGCACACGATGGATCAGGTTTCCGAAAGTCGCAACAAGCTCATTGTTGTTGGCCAGCAGGAATCCGTTCCAAGTGAAGTCAGAATCAGACGTTTCAGGCATGATCGACGTCAGGTAGTAACGAAGCGGGTCAGGGTCGTAGCGCTCCAGAAAGTCGGGGAGCCATACGGCCCACCCGCTACTGGTCGAAAGCGGCCGACCCTCAAGTGTCAAAAACTCGTTAGCTGCTACATCTTCTGCCAGATTGAGGCCACCGTGGCCCATTAACATCGCCGGCCAGATGATGGTGTGGAACGGGATATTATCCTTGCCTTGGAAGTAGATCGCTCGAGCGTCCTCTTCCTCCCACCATGCCTTCCAGGCGTCAGGGTTGCCGGAGTTTGTGGCCCATTCTATCGAGGCTGAGAGGTAGCCAATAACGGCTTCGAACCATACGTAAATTCGTTTGTCGTCAAACCCTTCGACCGGGATTTTTATGCCCCAGTCGATATCGCGCGTGATCGCCCGATCCTTAAGGCCCTGTTTGAGAATGCCCATGCTGAAATTACGCACGTTAGGGCGCCAGTCGTTCTTATCGGATATCCACTCGGTGAGCCTGTCTTGGAATGCACTTAGCCGAAGAAAAAAATGGGTTGTATCGCGGAATTCTGGTGTCGATCCGTCTTCTTTACACCGGATGTTTTCCAACTCAGATGGATCGACGGTGTTGCCGCAGTTATCGCACTGATCGCCGCGTGCTCCGTCAGAACTGCAGTGCGGGCAGACACCCTCTACGAAACGGTCGGAAAGGAATCGCTGCTCTTCGAGGCAAAACGGCATGCTCTGCACGCCCTCGACCAGATAACCGTTCTCCAGCAGTCTTGTGAACATCGCCTGTGACACAGCGTGATGGTTATCCGTGTCTGTGTGTGTGTACAGGTCGAACGAGAAACCCATCTCGGTGTTCGTCTCGGAGAATGCTTTGTGATATCGCTGTACCAGCTCCAGAGTCGATATACCTTGCTGACGGGCGGCGAGCATCGTCGGAGTGCCGTGCATGTCACTTCCGGACACCATCAGGACGTCGTTGCCTATGAGACGGTTAAATCGCGCGAAAATATCCGCCGGTAACGAATTGCCAGCGATATGTCCGAGATGAGGTAGTCCGTTGACGTAAGGCCACGCCACGGCCACGAGGACCCGTTCGGCCAAGATGTCTCCATTCCCAAGTTCGGTGTTTCGCTCACGCAATGAATTGCGGTCCGCGACACTCAATTATATCCAGCGTTTACGAGCCGGCGGTTTTATCCGCCTGCGAACTTGTCACGAGACGGTAGACACGCCTACGTGGTGCTCCTGTCGCTTCAACAACGGCTTCAACGAGTGACCGTCCTGACAGGACGTTGGAAAAATTCGCGATTGATTCGATGATTGTCTCGTCCGATATCTCTATCGTCTGCTCCAGCGCGCCCTCGATCACAAGGACAAACTCTCCGCGTATACGCCCGCTTGAAAAGTACTGGCTCGCCTCGGAAGCCGTGCCCCTGAATACTTCTTCGTGCAGTTTGGTCATTTCACGGCACACCGCGATTCGTCGCGCGCCCAGAACCGATTCAATGTCTTCTAGTGCTGCTAACACTCGCTGGGGCGTTTCAAAAGCGATCAGTGTGCCGGTTTCGTAAGCGGCGTCGGACAAAACCAAGCGCCGCTCGGTGCTTTTCCGTGGTAGGAAGCCGAGGAAGCTGAATCTGTCCCCGGGCATCCCGGATATCGAGATGGCGGTCGTGATCGCCGACGGACCGGGTACTGCGACAACGTCGTGCCCCCTTGAGACGGCTGCCTCTACCAGGGACGCCCCGGGGTCGCTGACTGTCGGAGAACCTGCGTCTGTGACCTGCGCCACTTTTCCGGATTCAAGTGCGTCGAGCACACGCTCCAGTTGCGCCGGGTTTGAGTGCTCGTGATAGCTGATACACGGGGTTGTCGCATCCAGATGATTCAGCAACTTGCGGGTGACACGCGTATCTTCGGCGACCAGCAGATCGACTGTTCGCAATAACTCGGCTGCACGTGGCGACAGGTCGCCAAGGTTGCCGATCGGAGTTCCTATGATGAAAAGAGTTCCCATGAATGTGCCGAGCGCGCGAAAGTGATGATTCGGGACAGTCTCGTTATCTTGCGTCTCTGTCCATATGTTTGGCTATACTCAGGCGATCAAATTTGTCCTTCAGGCGGCGTGTGAGTCGCCCGGTCGTGCTAGAAACGTCAAAAACAACGGGAGAAACGAAGATTAATCTCTCAACCGGACAGCGCCTTATTTCCGTATCTGGAGGCGCCGAATTCGTCGTCACAAAAGGCGGCGAAGCGGAGCTGACTTGTAATGGCATACCCCTCGAAGTAAAAGCGGATCAATCGGCTTCAGAGGCTGACGGACCCGACGTACAACTCGGCAAGCGCTACCAGGGTGCTGACGGTGGTGTGAGTTTGCTGTGCGTCAAAGCCGGCAAAGGCGAGCTAATCTGTGACGGTAACGTCATGGAACTACAGAGCGCCAAAAAACTCCCCTCGTCCGACTAAAACGCCCCGCCAGTAGGTTATTACTTCAAAAAGGCTGGTTTGCCTTGAACGAAGAACGTAACGGACCGCCGAAATTCTCTGTCATCCTGCACCTTCTCCAGCTGGGAGAAGAAATCCCGCCACCGGTCATACAATAAATAGCTCGTTCGGCACGTCGTTCGTTAGCGTCTCGCAGCCGTCTTCCGTGACAAGCACCGTGTCGCTGCATCCGATCGCCCCGAGGCCGGGAAGCCGCATCGTCGTAATCACGTGGAACACCATGCCAGTATGGAACGGCCTGTGTTCGTTGGCGTTAATGCTGAAAATATTGCCCTCGTCCCAGCCGGGCGGGAACGCCGTTCCGATTCCATAGGCGATCCGGCGGCCCTGCACATACGGCACATCCGCGTCGTCAATCCGCTGGCGTGCAGCCTCGAACGCCTCTGAAGCCAACATTCCCGGCTTGATCCGATCCTTTGCCAGTCGTAGAGCGTCTCGATTCACCTCACTGCCCTTGAGTAGCAGTTCAGGAGGCTCGCCGACAAATGCCGCACGGGTCAATGCTGAGTGATATCTGTTAACCACGCCAGGCACCTCGAAAAACACCACATCGCCGTTTTCGATCATCCGATCTGACCACGTGGAGTGGACTTGCATGGAGTGCTGCTCTCCGGACGTGATAAATGGCGGTAACCCGCTGTACTCGCTACCAGCGCGGATCTGAGCGCTGACGACCTCTGCGGCCAGGTCTTGTTCGGTGGCTCCCACCGAGACGGCTTCCATCCCAGCCCTCACACCGGCCGTCGCGATCTTCGCCGCATCACGCATGTAACCAATCTCACGCTCGGACTTGACCAGGCGACCGCTCTCCACAATTCCGGATGCATCATGAAGTCGGGCATCTGTGAGTACCATGCGCAAGCGCATGTAATCACGAATCTTGAGGAACCATGATTCGTGTTCGACACCGATGTCAGCGCGTGCCAACCCCAGTTCATCCAGAACACCCGCGATACCGATGATCGGATCTTCTGTATCGCGGAATAATCGGTAGTCGTCTACGACAGAATAGGATGTGACAAGGGACTCCTCGTGCGGTGGAGGCACGAGTACCAGGTCACCCGTTAGCGGCACGATGAGCCCGATAAAAAAATAGTAGCCAGGCGTCTGGTAGCCGGTCAGGTAGTAGATGTTCTCCGGCGTTGTCAGTAGTAGTGCATCAAGTCCGCGCTCGTCCATGCGGGCACGCACTTCGTCTAGTCGGGACTGGAACTCTTGGTGCGAGAAAAACTGGTGCTGAGGTGTTCTCATTCGATGACCCTGTTTGCATATACGCGGGTTGTGACAGTCGATGTCGATATTCCGGTTGGGCGAAAGCATAATGCCGGTCTACTCCGGGAGGTTAGATGAACGACTCAATTTCGAAAATTGAAGCCCGTCGTATTGCCCTCACTGCTCAAGGCTTCGCCAAGCCTAGGCCAACTGAAGCAGGACATGCCGATATTCGTGGCGTAATTGATCGTCTCGGGTTGATACAGCTCGATTCAGTAAACGTAGGCGTGCGGGCTCACTACATGCCGTTCTTTTCACGACTCGGGAAGTATCCGATTGAGCTGCTCGGCGATGGCTGCCACGAGCGATTTAACCTGTTTGAGTTCTGGGGGCACGTCGCATCGTTGATTCCGGTGGAGCAGTACCCCCTGTTCAGACATCGGATGGATGACGAGATCAAGCGACGATCTCGGACGATACGTAGCGCCGACGCTGATTACCTTGATTTGATCATCGACGAGATCCGCGAGCGAGGCCCGCTTACGATCCGCGAACTTGAGAACCCGGGGAAGCGGAGCGGCGGCGGCGGTTCTCCCGGATGGTGGAACAGGGCCCCCGGCAAGGTGGCGCTTGAGTATCACTTCGCTACGGGCGACCTGACTTCGGTGGAACGTCGCGGTTTTTCGCGTGTGTATGACCTTCCTGAACGGGCCATACCGTCAGAATATTTGGAATGCGAGCCGGTCAGTCGGGAGGAAGCTCACAGGGAATTTTTGCGGATAGCGGCGCGTGCTTTTGGGGTCGGTACCGGGGCCGACCTCGCCGATTATTACCGGATTCGTATGCCTGAGGCACGCCCGAGATTGGCCGAGCTGGTGGAAGCCGGAGATCTGCGTGAGGTTGAGGTCGAGGGCTGGGATCAACCGGCTTATTTGCATCCAGACGCATCGGCAAATGGAGCAGTGAACGCGCGAGCGATATTGAGCCCGTTTGACTCGGTTATCTGGGACAGGGACCGGACCGAGCGACTATTCGACTTCTTCTATCGCATCGAAATCTACGTTCCGGAACGTAAGCGCCAGTACGGATACTACGTGCTGCCGTTCCTGCTCGGCGAGGACCTCGTGGCGCGGGTGGACGTGAAGGCGGAACGGGATCGCGGGACGCTGCGGGTACGTGGTGCATTCATAGAGGAAGGACAGGACCCGGCACACGTCGCCCCGGAACTGGCGAAAGAGCTGACGTTGATGGCCAGATGGTTAGGGCTGAAGCGGGTGCGCATTGGCCGGCGCGGAAACTTGTGTAGTGGTCTCCGTGAGGCTTTGCGCTAAGCCTTCTTCGCCTGGATGGCACCCACTGCCACCGATAACCCAACGTTGCCGGTCCACGAGAGATTACTGCGCCAGTGATTATTCCAATGTCGACGCTTGTGCCTGCGGCTTTCTCGTTATCGAGTATTGGTTTTCTCAACTCGCACGTGTCTTATCACGTGTTCGGGAGGGGCGTGGTCGCCCCTTATCCCGGCGGGAGAGGGTTGTGGTGAGGGAGAAAATGTATCTACGAACTCGCCGATCCTTCCCAGAACTACTTTTTCTTACCCTTCTTTTTCTTTCGACCACCGCCCCGAGACCGCTTTGCCGTATCACGAGCCTGCTTTGACTGTGCCCGCTTGGCCTCTCTGGAGATAGCCTTGCCACGTGATGAATCTAGGATCGACTGGGCATCTGAGATAACCGAATCAGAAACCTGCTGACCCGCGGGAATAGCGGGATCAAACCCTCGCTTGCGCTGCGCCGCAAGATCACACGACCAGCAAGTGCAGGCCGGAGGATGCTTCTCGTTATTCTGGTAATGACGTTCGCGCATATTGTGAGTGCAGGATTTGTCTCGCCAGCCACCGACACGTGGTACTCAGGTGCGTGGCAACGCCGCCCAATTCAGATCGAAGTCTAGCTATCTAACTCTATTACACTTTCCTTGGTGGGCCAGATGTATTCCATATCATCAGGCTCTACCCAATTGAACTGACTGTAATACTCCGGGTCTTTACGAAGTAAGTTACTTCGATGGGTTGCATGAATATCACTACCAAGCCAAGGTGGATAAACAACTTCACCAACTGGCAGTAAGTCCATGTTGTTTTTATAACCTCTGCCTATCCACTCCTCGATAATGGTGTTGGTATACAAAGCTAGGGCTTCACGATATCCGAACCACATCTTTGCAGCAGGGTGATTAGGCCACTGGCCTAGCCACAGCTGGTAAGCCTCCACTCTCTGCTTGCCCAATCTTCGGTAGTCAAGGATTTGGGCCGATGTACTAAAGTTTTGGCTAGGTAGAAATGTTTGCATTAATTTTCGTTATTTCTAGGCTAAATAGCGGTGGCCGCCTGATCGTCCAGGCCGAAGAAGCGGTAACGACTATGGATCGGGATGAAGTACAGTGCCGGGCGCGGCCCGAGTACTGGTCCTCCCAGTGGAAGGGTGTACGTACAGCCGAGAGGAACCCTAGGATATGACGTCTGCCACCGCCGTAGTCGACGGCATCGACCGGATCGCAGGTCGTGCTTACCATCCGGTCGACCTGGCACGGGTCAACGACCAAGTCGTAAGAATGGCGCTGTTTAAGGGTGATTTCCACTGGCACATTCACGAAAACGAGGACGAACTCTTTTACGTGGTTAGTGGGAGAATCACGATCCAGATGAGGTCGCCGCTATCGGACATCGCGTTGATTGAAGGTGAGATGGCCGTCGTTCCGAAGGGAGTCGAACACTGTCCTATCAGCGATGAGGACAGCTACGTGCTGATGTTTGAGCCCGCCTCGCTCAAGAGTGCCGGTGACGCGATCTCCGGCAGGTGACGCACTACCGGAGCTGAGCGGAAGTGTGGGTGGTTCGAATGTCCTGACATCGATACCGTGACTGCTATGTTGGCCTGTGAGTAGTGGAAGCTTAGGTTTACCGTGCCGTTATTTAGGGAGCACGCCAGCGACCCTGGCACTTGATCTTCGACAAACTCGATCGTTCTACTTTGTACAGACGTAGATGCTGTTGAACGGGTTAGACGAGTCCAGGACTCGTACGTTGGGTAACCCGGCATCGTGGAGCATCTTGACTGCCAGTTGCTCACCCCAAACGGTACCTAGCCCGGCGCCACCTTCCGCAAGCGAAACCGTCATACAGTGCAGTGTGCTTACTGCGTAGAAGAATGGGGCTACTGGGTGCTCGATATTGTCCTCCAGATTTGAGGACGCCTTGATATCAATCATCATGAATGCACCGTTCAAGGAGAGATGGCTGCTCGCTTCGTTAAGCGCTCCCTGGGGGTTGACCTGATCGTGGATCGAGTCAAACGCTGTAATTAAATCGAATGAGACATCGCTAGGTAAGTCGGTGACGTCCTGAACCTCGAACGTCACATTCGTCAATCCCATCTCATCGGCTTCCAATGTGGCAGAGGCAATGGCGTCCTCTGCAATGTCGTATCCCTTAAACCGTGACGCCGGGTATGCCTGCGCCATTAAGTTCATGTTGTGGCCGGTACCGCAACCGATGTCGCACACGCTAATCCCACCCTCGAGCCGTTCGACCAATCCGGGAACCACTCCGATATAGCCATCGAACAACGATGAGTTGTAGTCACGCCGGAAGAAATCGTCCATTACCTCGGTGAATTCGGGACGGTATTCCGAGTACGGGACACCACCGCCATTCCGGAATGCCTCTAGCACTCCGCTCACGTGCCCTCCAAGAAATGTGAGCATGGGAGAAAGAGACGAAAGGTTGGCGCCGGTTTCGCCAGTTAGGCTGGCCGCATGTTCCTCCGGCAGGGTGTGACTTTTCGTGGATACATCGTAATCAAGGTACCCACTTACCGTCGCACCACCCAACCATTCACGCACGTAACGCTCGTTAAGGCCAGACCGCTCCGCTAATTCGACGCTAGTCGCCGGTCCCTGTGCCAGCGACTCCCAGAGGCCAGAGCGGTGTCCCAGATCTACGATCAAAGTCCTGGCCGCTCCCATGTACGTTCCGACAAGCTGGTTACCGAACTCTTCTGCCCTTGCCTCGTCGAACGCGTGCGATGTTTTCTCGGTCATAACGATAGCCTTATCTCATGTGTATCTACGCGCCTGTTCTGCGGGAATATATCGCATTTTTGATGATTTATCACATCAACGGGAGAAAAAATAACGAACTTAGTCATATGTACTACCAGCCAAGACGAATGTCGTATCCATAATCTCACTGATCGTCTTGTGAAATAACGCAGTGGACCTAGAGCCAAGGGGAGACCGACTAACGAGTGCTGGGCGAGCGCGGACTACGTTGATGTGTTAGTGGACCGACTCTCGGAGTTGAGGCGCGTGTTGATCGCATGATCCCAGGACGCGAAACGACCTCTCCGGAGTGCGAAGAGGCCGTTTCTAATTCCGGTTGCTGTCTAAACCCAGGATTCTGGAAATTGACTGCGCGACGCCAGCAGGTTTAAGTGCTGATGGTCGGGGAGCCGGGATTCGAACCCGGGGCCTCTTCGTCCCAAACGAAGCGCGCTACCAAGCTGCGCCACTCCCCGTATCAGTACATGTCGCACGCCGGACGCTGTCGGGCGGGCGTGACATATTTAAGTCTATTTGAACTTGATGCGCGCGTTACACGGGATTTTGCGCAATTGGTTGACAAGAACCAACAAATCATCACAAGCGGGACACAGTCGTCATTCCCGTGTAGTAAGAGATCCAGATACGACCTCAACCCATAAAACGCGTGGCCATCCAACCAACCGTTCTCGAGTTCTGACCTGCGTTAGCAGCCAGAAACAACGGCCCAGCTAGTAAGACAAATAGCTACCTTATCTGGTCACTCTTGGTGCAGCGTTGGAGACCGCATCGGAGGTGCTATCTGTGTGGCGTCCAGCGGGATTACTTCCTTCTGGTATACCTGGACACGGTACGAATCCGTATCGGTCACATACATACGACCGTCGTCACCGATCACCACAGACTTCGGACGTCGTAACGCCCGCTGTGGCTCCAGATTCGCCATGTCTCGGATCCGGTTCGGGCTGGCGTTTGTCAACATATACTCGCGGGCGATCTTGGACAGGGTCGCCTCTCCGAGGAACTTCTGGACAAATCGTGGCTCTGAGTTAAAGAGTTGAATTCGGTCATTGCCCCAGTCAGCCACATAAATATCGCCGTCCAGGTCCACCGCAACATCTGTTGGCCGATTGAACTGACCGTCTCCGTTACCTGAAGAACCGAAGGCGAAGATAAACTCGCCGTCACTACTGAACTTCTGGATGCGATCGTTGCCCCAGTCCGCCACGTAAACATCACCAATCTCGTCCACCGTGATGCCCCACGGCGACTCAAATTTGCCATCACTAGAGCCGCGCGATCCCCACTTGTCGAGGTACTTCCCATCAGCTGTGAACTTCTGAACCCGATGGTTCATCGAGTCCACGATCAAGATGTTCCCGTCCAGGTCGAACGTCATCCCGGCCGGCCGGTCGAACTGACCGTCCAAGGAGCCTTTTTCGCCCCAAGTACTGAGTACTTCACCCTCTCTATCGAACTGCGTGATCCGGTTCAGAGCCTCGTCCGACACAAAAAGATTCTCATCGCCGTCGGCGATAAGCGTCACCGGCCACTGGAACTGGCCCTCGTCGGTGCCCCAGCTGCCGATTGATCCAAGGTCTTCGTCGGCGTAATTGTACTTTCTGATCATCGCCGCATTTTCCTGTCGGCATAGGATGTAGATTCGATCCTCATTGCCGAGTGCGATGTCGATAGGAAAGTTTGTTATCCGCCTCATGCCCAGAGTTTTGACGTAAGGAAACCCTGCCCTAAGCAGTCCATAAGGTCGTGCCACGGATATCGCTCCTGTTGTTCTGAACTTCTAAGCTACTAAGTGACTGTTCTGAGTCCGGCCGACGAGCGAGCAGTCGTAATCAACTGTCTCCATCACCCTCGCCCCCTCCTGCAAGCAGAAGGATTTTGTACATCGGTTGTCAGGCGTCAGGCCGCGAACGGGTTAATCTGTTCGTACTTGCCGCGGACTATTTCGCTTGAATCGACGCTCATCCACTGCTCAAGCAAAGTGGCGTAGATACTTCGGAAGTCGATCGTGTGCGCCAGGTCCTCACCGTTCGCCCAATCTGCCGGGTCGAGAGATGGGTAGTCCGAGTAAAGTCCACCAACTACGCGCTCACCGACGATGAAAGCGCCTCCACCTGAACCGTGGTCCGTGCCTGAACCGTTATCAGCGATACGTCGGCCGAACTCCGTGAAAACGTAGATCATCACCTCTTCAGCGGCGTCATGCTCTCGCAGATCTGCCATGAAGTCCCTGAGCGCCCCGGACAGCTCCGTCAGCAGACGCTCGTGGTTCGGTACCTCGATTGCGTGGTGGTCGTAGCCAGCGTGCTGTGTGTAGAAGATACGGGTCCCAAGTCCCGAAGTGTGCACACGTGCGACGTCACGAAGGCTCTTGGCGATCGGGTTATCGGCGTACTCAACCGTTGAGCGGTAATTTGCCGGAACCGTCTTCAATAAGTCTGCCCCGGTCATCACGTCCCCACCGGTCTGGTGAAGATAACTCATCACGGGACCAGAGCCTATGGCCGGCGTGTACATACGCTTGAAAATGTCCAGCTCACGCGCCCGGTGCTCCTCTATCTCGACACCGGTCAGTAGGCCGTAACTGTCCAGATCTCCGACCGAGGTCACGGAAACGCCGGGTGCGGCCATCGCACGCGGCAGGCCGCGACCGAAGCTGATTCCGGTCAAGACGTTCTTGGTATCCGGATCTATCTCGCGAAGCGCCTGGGCCAGCCAGCCCTCGGTGGCGATGCTGTTCGGCTCCGCGGTGTGCATGATGTCCATCGCCCGGAAGTGGGAGCGGTTGGAATTTTCGTAGCCAATCCCCTGGATGATGGCCACGTCCCCGTCGTCAAACATCTCTTTGAGCGGAGCGGCACATGGGTGGAACGCAAGTTCGTCATTGATCGGCAGAACGCGATCCTCACTCACACCGACCACGGGTCGAACGTCGTGGTAAAGCCCGCTGGTGTACGGGATAAGGGTGTTCATGAAGTCATTTCCGCCGGTCAACTGGACTATCACCAGTACAGGCGGCTTGCCGTTCGTGATCGTAACCATTTAAGAGCTCCTCCCGGCGACCGCCGGTCTCGGTACGTTCTGGCGACCTTACCTCAGGTCAATCGGTCGTATCTTAATTATGCAAACTGGTACTCGGGCGTTGCGACGGCAAGTCGCAACATCCGGATTACACGTGTGGTCTGGTCTTCGCCTTCTGCATCGTTGGCGAAATCGATCAGCGCCTCGCGTGTCCGGTCACTGACCTCAACGTAACCCGTCTCGGTGAGGACTGCGTTAACGAGACTCTCGGCGGATCCAAGCGACTCGGAATCCTTGATTCGCTGGACTAGCGCCTGAATTCCTGGGGCCAGACCTTCGCCGATCTCGTCAACCGCAAAGTTGACTCGTTCCGTCAGGTTTCCGCCGTCGATCCACTCGCCGCCGGTGTGCCAACCTTCGACCGTCGGCGGGTCCAAGAGCTTCTGGCCCATCACGTCTATAGCCCCGGCGTATTTGGTCATGCCCGGCGCCATCTCGGTCTGTGATCCAACCATCTTGAGCACGCCGACGATGAACTCTGTCGGGCTCTTCACCTTCTTATACCTTGCGGCCTTGAAAAAGTCTGAGTTGAACATCACCCGGAGTACCGAACGAATGTCGCCGCCGGTCTCGATGAACTTTGCCTCCATCATGGCAATCCCTTCCGGGTCTAGAGGAGGGACATCATTCCAGGACGGAACCTGCGGTTCGTCGGCTACAAAGAAGTTGTACAGATGACGACAGATGAAGCGGGCGCTGGCGGGCGACTTGACGATGATGTCAATAATGTCGCCACCGTTCAGATTGCCGGTAACCCCCAGGAAGGTTTTTTCTCCGTTGTCGTGATCGTCCTCGCGGAAGAGGAATTTCGCTGGGTAGTAGCCATGTGGATAGAGAGGCGGCGGCTGCTCGAACGTCCAGCCTGTGAACGCGCGAGAAGCATCCTTGATATCCAGTTCGCTGTAGTTGCCTACACCCAGCGAGAACAGCTCAAGCAACTCGCGGCCGTAATTTTCATTAGGCTCGCCATTTCTATTCTCATTGTTGTCCAGCCAGAACAACATTGCCGGGTCGCGAGAAAGATCGTTCAGGATGGTCGTCATATCACCCATCCCGTTCCGCCGGAACATCTTGATCTGGTTTTTTGCTGCCAGAACATGCTCGTTCTTCACAAGCCCGGTAGCGAACACGTGGTGCCAGAAGAGAGTCATCTTCTCTTGAAGCTGTGCTTCGCTGTTGATCATACGGTACAGCCAGCCAGCGACAAAGATCGGAGGACCTTCTCCGTGGATATAGCGTTCAAGAACATCGTCCTGGATGTCCCTTTTCGGGTCTGGATTAAGGAGCGCTTCTACCGTGTCTTCATAGCTAAGTTTGGCGTAACTTTCGAGCTGCTCACGGGTCGCTCCAAATCCGGCGCGTCGGTACAGATGACCAAGAAGGTCGATATCTGTGTCCGCCGGATGCGCAACGGTTGTCATCGGAAAACCTCTCGCGGACTAACTATTAGGCACAGCTCTCGTCGAACAAGCCATGTCTCAGCGCTGTGATTCTAGGATTGGCATCAACCGCAGGTCAACGTCTGATCAAAGAATGACGCAGGTGGAACGCCCGCGAGGAGGCATATCCCGCGTTTAATCACGGACCTACCGGCGGCCGGGCAAATCAGCAATTTCGGCACCGGTACATCCTTAATTGTGTCGCGCGCACCATAATTGTCGCTACTAGATTTTGGTGCGCGGCAGTATGCCCGTATTCATCGCCCAGTCAGGATAGTAGTCGTAGATGTCGGCGTCGGGGAGAGGTCTGCCCATTGGCTGAGGCGGCACCCGGAATGGGCCATCCACCCCAATCATATCGGTCATCCCGTACTCCAACCCGACGCGACGGAGGGTACGGGCGGAAGGCACATTGAACGGAGCGACAGTGGCCAGAGGAAGCCGACCCTGGTCCAGGACCCACGTCCCCGCTGTTGCCACTACAGCGCTTCCAAGTCCGGACGACTGAGCATCTCGTGACACATCAACGCCGATCTCCATGAACGGCTCTCCCTGATCCTTCACTGTGGCCAGAGAGACGAGTTTACCTCCCTGGTAAATCCCGAACGCTGCGACCGACCCGGGACCGTAGCAGTGCCAGAAGAGATCGAAGTCGACCGCCGACAACTCGTCGACCGTCAGTGCCCTTACGCGCTCGTCCACTCGTCCACGCCACGATAGTGCGTCCGCAAATAAGAACCAGGTAGGCCCCCACACGGAGATCTCGTGGGCCAGAGTGACGCGCGACAATTCGTACGCCCCGAACGGCGTGAACAACAGGTCTGGATGAACGTCTGTTGTTATCGTTTTCAACGGCTCGACCCAGTCCTCACGGGCAACAAGGATGCTGCGGCCATTCAGTCTTACGCCGGTGAGACCAGCGTTGTCCACGGTCGATACACCGTTTCTGTGGGCAGGCCGGGCCACCACCGGTACGGTGTCTGGACTCGCCTCCTCAAGGGACATTCCAAGTCGCTTTTCCTGCCATTCTTTGATTGTTATGTTTAGGTCCGAGGACAACATTTTTCGGTCAACCTCTGAAATAATTACGCGTCGAGACCCGCGCACTGGTGTAAATTGTGGATTCGCTTTGATATGTACCCACGCGGACATTTTGAATGAGCACATCGCCTAGTTCGGGAAAAACGGCTAAAAACCTCTCAACGATCACCGTACGTGTGTTTCAGGGAGCCATCGCCGTAATCACCATCACCCCTTAGATTATCAGTGCGCGCTGAGCGCAAAGGATCTCCGTTTTATGACGCCTCCGGCCGGAAGACATTTCCTCCAAATTCCCGGTCCGACAAATGTGCCGGATCGCGTGCTGAGCGCAATCGCCGGGCCGACCATCGATCACCGGGGCCCAGATTTTTCAAGCCTGACCCTTGAAGTTCTGGCCGGGCTGAAGAAGGTCTTTAAGACAGAATCCGACGTGCTGGTGTTTCCAGGGTCAGGGACCGGAGCTTGGGAAGCTGCGCTAGTCAACACCCTTTCCCCGGGCGACCGAATCCTCATGTTTGAAACGGGGCAGTTTGCCACCCTGTGGTGTGCGATGGCCCGAAAGTTGGGAATCGAGGTCGATTTCATTCCCGGAGACTGGCGCCACGGGGTGGACCCTGCGCAGATCGAAGCGCGTTTGGCAGAGGATTCAACGCACCAGATTAAGGCAGTCGCCGTGGTGCACAACGAGACTTCTACCGGGGTCACCAGCCGGATTCCTGAGGTGCGCGGAGCTATCGACGCGGCGAACCATCCGGCGTTATTTATGGTGGACACCATATCTTCGCTGGGATCGATCGACTACCGCCACGATGAGTGGGGTGTTGATGTCACCGTGGGCGGCTCGCAGAAGGGGCTCATGCTTCCGCCCGGGCTCGGTTTTAATGCCGTGAGCGAACGGGCGGTGGCAGCTTCAAAGGAGGCAGCTCTCCCAAAATCGTACTGGGACTGGGACGGCATGCTCGAGACCAATCCACAGGGATTCTTTCCTTACACACCAGCTACTAATCTCCTTTACGGCCTTCGTGAGGCGCTTCTGATGCTGGAAGAGGAAGGGCTCGATAAGGTGTTCGCACGGCATGATCGTTTTGCCGCCGCGACCCGTAATGCCGTTTCGGCATGGGGCTATGAGCTTCTCGCACAAGATGATCGTGAGTACAGCAGTTCCCTGACGGCGATCGTAACTCCGGAAGGGCACGATGCCGACAACTTACGAAAAGTAATCCTTGATCGCTTCGATATGTCGCTTGGAACTGGCCTCGGAAAGGTGAAGGGTTGGTCTTTCCGGATCGGGCATCTCGGAGATCTGAACGACCTCACGCTGATGGGCACAATCGCCGGCGTTGAGATGGGATTGGACCTCGCCGGCATTCCGAGATCGGGTAGTGGTGTCGCCGCTGCTATGGAGCACATGTCCGCCGGCTAAGTGACCCGGCATACGGGACCCGGCATACGGGACCCGATTGCGCAGGATACGTACGTGTGACCAGCAATGCATGTTTAAAGATGGCAAATATCTTGACCAACAGTCACCTTCTTAGGCGAATGTTTAGGAATTCGTTCCCAGCAGACGGAGGTTTAAGACCGTCGTCTTCGTTCCCGGTCAACAACTCCCAAAGCGGCTGCATAGATGCCATCGGTGTCGATGCCAAACAGCGAATATAAGTCATCCCGAGAACCTGATTGGCCGAACGTGTCAACTCCAAGGTTGATAGAGGGGCTATCGAGCGCTGAACCGATAAACGCCAACGTGTGAGGCGACCCGTCGATCACTGTCACGACCGGGCTGCCCACCTCGTGTGGTTCAAGCAGACCTGTCGGGTCATAAAGGCCGATATCGTGTCCTCTCACCTGTTCTTTTTCGGCAGTACGAACACGCCTGTGGAGCATGTCTGGGCTAGTCACGGAGAATACATTGGCGGCGATCCCCTCACGCTCAAGCAACGGGATCGCCGCAAGGGTCTCCGGGACCATCACGCCGGTCGCGAATAGATTGACGATGGCGTCAGCTTCAGGATTTGCCGTGCGCAGCCTGTAACAGCCGTCGAGCACCGCCTTACGGAGTGCGTCGATGTCCGCATCATCGTGAGGATCATTGAATAAAGACTGATCGATTACCTTGGTACTGAGTCGTAGAAACACCGATTCGCCTTCGCCCGAGCCGATTCCGCGTATCGACTCAAGTAATATCCATTCAAGCTCACGGGCGAACGTCGGCTCGTAGTAGCGGATGTTCGGCAACTCCATTCCAATAGACGGAGAAAGCATCCCCTGGTGCGATCCGCCCTCCGGGCTCAGCGTCACGCCAGATGGCGTCGCCACGGCGATAAACTTCGACTCTTGGTACACGCCGTACACGAGCGGATCCAGCCCGCGGACGATAAACGGATCGTAGAGAGTACCGATCGGCACAAGTCGTCGCCCGGAAAGCTCCTTCGAAAGCCCGAGCTGGCCTAACAAAAGGAACAGGCTTGTCTCGGACAAACCGAGCTCGATATGGCGACCATGAGGCCCTTCGGTCCACTTCAGGACCCGCGTCTCGGTATCGAAAAAGTCCGTCGCGTCGGTGTGATGCCACACTCCGGTGCGATTAATCCAGGAGCCCAGGCTGGTCGATGTTGCGACGTCTGGCGAGACCGTGACGATACGCTCAGATGCGTCAGGAGACGTTCGAGAAATCTCTAAGAGGATGCGTGCAAAGCTCTCCTGCGTAGATGCGGCGCTAGTCAATCCAAGATCGGTGTCATTGAACGTAAGCGTCGGCTCTTCCGGCACAACCGGTCGGGTCAGTCTGTCGGCGGCATGAGATATGTAGTTCGACTCGTCGCTCCCATCCGGGAAGCGGTCCCACGGATAATCAGGTTCAACTCCGAAATGATCGGCCAACTCTTCAAACTGGTTTTGTGTCAGTAGCGCCGAGTGGTTGGCGGGGTCAGCAGCGATCGGTAGCCCCCAACCCTTCACGGTGTACGCGAACACAACAGAAGGACCATCGGCGTTTGATGCCTCTTCGTAACAACGTGCGAGCGTGCCGACATCGTGTCCGCCGAGCCCGGCGATACGCCGCTGCAACTCCTTGTCGTCGAAATCGCTTACGCAGCGCTCGATATCGCTTCGCTGGCCGCGGGTCGTCTCAAGTAGTCGGTCGCGCACATCAGCAGCCGGAGCGACCAGCATCGCCTGGTACTCCTGGTTCGGCATATCGTCGATACGAGTCCTGAGCGCTTCACCGCCGGGGAGTTCCATAAGCTCCGTGAGCTGCTCTCCGTATTTGGCGACGACCACCTTCCAGCCGTTCACCCGGAACATGTCCATGAAACGTGCAACGCGAATACCTGGCACCACGCGGTCAAGACTCTGTCGGTTCAGATCGACTATCCAAGTACAACGATCGAGACCCTGAATAGCGGGTTCCGTTACCGTCTCCCAGATAGAGCCTTCATCCAGTTCCGCATCGCCCATGTGTGCAAAGAAACGGCCTGATGTCGGTTCTAGGTTGTGGCCGTCAAGGTAATCCCTCACAAGCGCGCCAAACGTGACCGAGCCTGGAGACAACCCAACAGAGCCTGACGAAAAATCGGGAGCGTCAGGGTCCTTGGTCCGACTTGGATAGGCCTGAAGCCCACCGAACTCCCGCAGGGTAGGCAGGTATTTGACGTCCAGATTACCGAGTAGGTACTGGATTGCGTGATACACAGGAGACGCGTGCGGCTTGATCGCCACCCGGTCTTCCGCCTTCAACGTCTCGAAATAAAGAGCGCTCAAGATCGCCGCAGATGACGATGAAGAGGCTTGGTGGCCGCCAACCTTCGATCCGTCCGTGCTCTCGCGGACATTGTTGGCCCAGTGGATGATCGCAGTGGCCAGCCATAACACCCTGTCGCGGGCGTTATCCCGGATGAGCTGTACCTGGGATCTTCCCTGTGGGTTCACAGGCGGATTCACGGCAACCATCGATGCACTCCGATTTGCCCGAAAGACCATCTGAACGTGATCGCACGTTCCAGAACACTGAAAAATGGGCGATTGTCCCGATCTTACACGTCATGACACAGTGTGACGCGCCCTTTTATGACAATTCTTCACACGTGACGACTCGCGGTAGGACGTTCTGGCACGATAAACTCGCTGCAAACTAGTGAAACTACACTCGGAACTAGGCTGACCGAGCAAGGCCAGTGACACACCCTACGCTCCCACGGGATCCCAGACACGCCATGAAGTTTGACCGGCTGGACATCTATCACGTAGCGATGCCACTGATATACCCGTGGCGAACCTCCTACGGCGAGGACTATGACATCCAGGCCGTGCTCGTGAAGGCCACAGACGGCGACAACGTTGCATGGTCGGAATCGTCGCCCCTCCACGCCCCTACTTACCTCACCGAAAGTGCCGGGGGCGTCTTCTACCTGCTCTCAGAGATCATGGGGCCGCAGATAGTTGGGCGTGAGTTCGAGGACGCTGACGATCTCAATAGGCTCATGTCTGTATTCAAAGGCAACACATTTGCCAAAGCGGCGCTGGAGATCGCTTCATGGGCGCTACTCGTCCGTTCTTCCGGCATACCGCTGCACACTCTGCTCGGGGGTGAGACGCGTGATGTCTTGGCGGGTGCAGATTTTGGTATTCAGGACTCGATCGACATGCTTCTCGGTAACATACAGATCGCCGTGGATGCCGGTTTTCCAAGGGTGAAGTTGAAGACTGCGCCGGGGTGGGACCTCGACATGTTGAAGGCAGTGAGAGGTGCATTTCCGGACACCGTTTTCCATATCGACTGCAACGGAGGTTACTCACTGGACGACCTTCCGATGTTCAAGGAGATCGACAAGTTGGGGCTGGCCTTCATAGAACAGCCGCTGGCGTTCGATGACCTGTTGGACCACGCGGAACTGGCGAAGCAGATCGAGACGCCTGTCTGCCTGGATGAGAGCGCAATCAGCATCCGGGCGGTCGAACAAGCTCTACGGATCGGCGCGGCAAGTTACATCAACATTAAACCGGGTCGTGTTGGTGGATTGGCAAACTCGATTGCCATCCATGACATCTGCCGGGACGCCGGCGTGCCAGTCTGGGTCGGTGGAATGCTCGAAAGTGCACTTGGAGCCGCAATCTGCGTCGAACTGGCCACATTACCCAACTTCACCTACCCGGGGGACCTGTTCCCATCGTCCCGCTTTTATGAGCGTGACCTCAGCCAGCCGGACAACGAACTGACAGAAGTGCACACGTTCAAGCCGTTTATAAACGGGCTGCCGGAACCGGACGAGGACCGACTTGAGGAGTACACCGTTCAATCGGCCACGGTCGTTCCGGATTGAACGGTCAAATGTCAGGGCAAATAACGGCGGTAAACCGACGTGATATTGATCAGACGTGCTCCGTATGAACGCCCGGGAGTGGCGGAGCAAGCTGCCGCGAGTGTTGATCGCAGGCATTGCAATAATCGCTGCGATCGCCATCGTCTCGGAGATTAGTTCTGACAGAGACGTCGGCGGGGAGTTAATCGTCGAGGTACCCACACCAGCGATCGAGTCCAAATCGTGGGCGGTGGGCCAAGAACCAACCGGGGTCATTTTTGATGGCGAGCGGTTGTGGGTTGCGGAAACCGGGTTCGGGACCGTGACGAGCTACGGGCTTGAAGGCCAACGGCTGGACACGGCGGACGTGGGTGGTCAGCCGGCCGTCCTCGCCTCGGGACGAGGGTTCGTCTGGGCGCTAGATACAGGTGACGGCTCCGTTACGCAGCTTGACGCCGATGCGAACGTCGTAAGGAAATTTCAGGTCGGTCTGGATCCAACGGGACTCGTATTTTTTGGGGATCACCTATGGGTCTCGGATCCGATACGAGGATCCGTCTCGAAAATATCTCTTCAGGGCGCGCTAGCCCAGTTACTTGAGATCGGCGTTTCTCCCGGGGCAATCACCAAGACTCCAGAACAAGTGCTTGTCATCGATGACGAAACGCTCACTGTCACGGGAATCGACCAGGATGGAAATCTTGTCGGCTCGTTTGAGTACCCGGACCAGATAGATATCGGGGATTTCGAACATATTCCAGGCCCCCCAACGGCGTTCCTGTCTACCTCGGATGCCCTGTGGATCGCTTTTGGCGGCATTGGTCAGGTGATGCGTCTTACGCCCGCGGGTAATTTCTCAGGCCTCACCCGTGTTCCAACGGGTCACCTGGGGCTGGCGTGGAACGGTAACGAACTATGGGTGGTATCGACCGACGCAGCAACGATCACTCGAATCTCCGGCACCGGAACTATCGTCGAGACGCACGATATCGGTGGGCACCCGACGAGCATCGCCCATGATGGCAATCACGGTTGGGTAACGGACGACGAGAAAGACGTACTAATCCAGTTCACTCCGATCGATTTGGTCCCGTAGGCCTCGACTCAAGCACGTTATCAGTGTCCCGGATCGACTGGTCAAGTCTACTTTGGGTTTGAAGTTGAACCGCTGCATACGGTGAAAACTGCGTCAACGATTGAAAGCAGGATGACGACCAAGGTTTCTGGAAAGTCATTCCTTGACCTTAGGCATGTTGTAACTTTCGAACATTGAGAATCGGGTTACAACAATGGAGATTTGCGAGGCCGAAGGCCTTGCTCCTATGCACCTAGTCCTGCGGTGCGAACGTGGCTGAAACGTTCCGGCGCTGGATCTTGCCAGTCGCCGTCCTCGGGAGTGTGTCAGTGATGTAGATCCGCTCCGGGACCTTGAAGTCAGCCATACGCTCACGGCAGAACGACTGGATGGCAGCCTCATCGGCGTCGCCGGATAGGACCACTACCGCCTGCACGATCTCGCCGTACTTCACATCTGGAACAGCAAAACATACCGCCTCTGCTACAGCCGGGTGATCGAGTAGCAGGGCATCTACCTCGAGCGGCGAAATCTTTTCACCGCCGCGGTTGATCAACTCTTTCAATCGACCGGTCAAAGTAAGTCGACCGTCGGAATCCATGATTCCCTGATCTCCGGTACGGAACCAGCCGTTGGTGAACGCTTCGGCGTTGGCCTCCGGGTTGTTGTTGTAACCGTGAGTCACATTATCGCCACGAATCACCACCTCGGCACGCTCTCCAAGGGGCATCATATTGCCGCCCTCGTCCATGATGCTGATCTCAACGCCGGTTCCCATGCCAACCGAACCCGGCACGCGGTCCCCTGGGGGGAGCAGGTTGGATGACATCTGGTGCGCTGCCTCGGTCATGCCGTACGCCTCAAGGACCGGAGCGCCAAAGCGAGCCTCAAGATCGGTGAAGACTGATGGCACAAGCGCCGCGCTGCAAGATCGGATCAATCGGAAACTCTCATGAGGAGCGTTGTCTTCTTCGGCACGCATCAGCAGGATCTGGTGGATCGTAGGAACCGCGGAATACCAGGTCGCCCCGGTGTTTTTCTGGTCGGCCCAGAACGTGCTTGCGGAGAAACGGGAGGGAACTACGATCGATCCACCGGAATTTAGAGTAGACAGAGCCACGCCGATCAGGCCGTGAACGTGGAAGAGCGGCATCACCACCATCGCCACGTCATCTGGCGTCAGAGCGTACGTGTCCTTGATGTTGCCGAGCGATGTCAGCAGGTTCTTGTGTGTTAGCGGCACGCCCTTGGGCCGGTTGGTCGTGCCAGACGTGTGAAGGAACAGCGCCACGTCGTCCTCGGATGGCGCTGCGACGTCCTTAGTCAAAGTGAGTTCGCTGCCGTTGCGAGCGATAACGACATGGGCGCCAGTTGAGGAGGCGTCCATAGTCGGGATGTTCAGCTGGTTCGCGGAGTCACGTCCGGCGTGGTCGCCCGGGGGAACGATCGCCAGTTGCGCTTCGGCGTCCTCCATGAAGAACTTGAACTCGTCCACGGTGTATGCGGAGTTGAGGGGAGCGGCAATAGCACCGGCCCGGGCCACCGCCAGGAAGGTGATCATGAACTCAAGGTTGTTTGCTAGGACAATGGACACCGGTCGCCCGGCCTCAACACCCGCAGCGGCCAGGACGCCTGCTACACGCTCGATCTCATCGGACAAAGCGGCGTAACTGAGCGTCGGCCCTCCCGGGATGACGATGGCGTTGTCGGTCGCAGCGTTCGGGGTAAGAACCTGAGCGAGGGTGGTCACGTTTTGCAATTCCTGACTGGTGGTATCGGAAATCTCTTGAAATCTAAGAAGAACTGCTCTTAATGAGAGCAATGCGGCCAATCGTATGTCATCCTTTGGTCTGACGGAAGGCGGTTGCAACAATATGCCGCACTTAAAGTTCATCAACGATCGTAACCATTGGGACGACATCGAACATGCTGCGAACGCCTAATCAACACAACCGACCCAATATCCTTGTGATCATCACGGACCAGCAACGCGCAGATACGATGGCCTGTTACGGCAACGACTGGATCCAGACACCGAACATGAACGCTCTGGCGGCGAGTTCGTTTGTGTTTGAAAATGCATACGTTACGCAGCCGGTTTGCACGCCGTCCCGGTCGACGATGCTCACCGGCACCTATCCGCATACGAACGGTCTAGTCCGTAACAGCATTGCCCTGGCGCCGGACGCGTTGTCTATCGCCGAGATGGTGTCCCCGGAGTACAGACGCGTTCACTACGGGAAATGGCATCTCGGGGATGACGCCAACGCGCAGCACGGTTTTCAGGATTGGATCAGCACCGGCCATGTCTCGCCCGGCCTGGACGGTACCGGCCAGTCCGACTACCACGCGTGGCTCGAGGGACAGGGTATCGAGCTTCCGGATCACTACGTTCGTCCCGGCGGAGACGGCGCAGGTTCGAAGCGGGCCGTGGCGCAGGCGAACCTTCCTGAAGAACTGACGCAGGCGAGCTTCGTCGGTGATATCACAACGAAATTCCTACGGGACGAATCTGATAAACCGTTCCTGCTATTCACGAATTTCTTCGAGCCACACCCACCATACAGTGGCCCACTCGGCGATTTATACGACCCCGCAACTTTGCCAGTTGGACCTGACTTCATGCGTTCACCGGATGGCCACTCGCTGTTCAATCGCTCCCGCTCAGAGTTCTATTTGGGGGGCGAGCATCGTGAGGACTCAGTCGCTGGGTGTGATCACCACGATCTCCACAACGAGGACGGATGGCGAGCGCTGCGCGCCAACTACATGGCCAACATCACACTGGTGGACCGTCAGATCGGCCGGATAATGGAGGCCCTTGAGGAGTCAGGCCACGCCGATGACACGATCGTGGTCTTCACAAGTGACCACGGCGACATGCTTGGCGACCACGGCCTGTTGGAGAAGCGGGCGTTTTATGACGGATCCGCTCGGGTGCCGCTGCTCGTGCGCGTGCCGTGGCTGTCAGAAGGCCAGACCCGTATACCGGGGAGTGTCGGACAAATCGATCTCGTACCAACGTTGCTGGATCTCGTAGGGGAGTCGATCCCCGATCACCTGCAGGGGAATAGTAAGGCGTCGGTACTGCGGAGTGAAATGACCCTCGAAAACAACGACGTATTCGTACAGTGGAACGGCAAGGGAGACCGTGATCTCGGGACTCCAACCATCAACGAAATGATCGCCCTCCCGCGCCGGACCATAGTCTCAGGTGACCGCTGGAAATTGAACCTGTGTGATGGTGACGAAGGAGAACTGTTCGACCTCACCTCAGACCCGCATGAGCTGAGGAATCTATTTACGGATCTCGGTCAAAGTGAGCGGATAGGATCAATGGCGGCGCGTCTACGCGCGTGGCAGGAAGAGACAGGTGACACTGCGCCGTTGCCGGCGGTGTGAGGGTTACGTGCTTCTCATCCAGTGGAAGAGGGCTGGGGTAAGGGAGGCAAAGTTCTCCACGATCGATAGTGTGTCCTTTGTCCAAACTCTTGGTGAAGATGCTGATCGCCATCATCGGGCGGTCCGGCCAGATAGGGAACGGCTTCGAACCAGACGACATCTAGAAGCAGTGATCGAGAGACCCGATCTCCAGCGTTACCGACAATTTCAGATCAGTCGGGCCTTCAGGCGTGAACTCGCGACCCGTTGAGCTCATATTGGCGTCAAGCTCCATCACAATCTAGTGCCCGTCAGCTGCCTTTCGATGGCCTTGGGGATGGCCTACTCGTTTCAGGCATTGTTCTCCAGGAACTCGACCCAATTTCCGTCCGGGTCTTCGACCATCGAGATTCGCACACCCGGCCGTACATCGCGTGGCTCTACAGCCACCGTATATCCGGCCGATCTGCACTTGTTCGTTATCGCTTCCAGATCTGGAACAGTGATCGTCCAGTAGCGTATGCCAGTCGCTCCGCCCGGACCACCGGTGTGGTCGGCGTTCTCGGACACCACGTCATGCTTCACGATCTTCACCAGTGTGGTGCCGCACATGAGGCGATGCATCGTCCCACCGGCGACTGGAGTGTCTGCGACGTGCTCAAATCCCAGGGTGTCCCGGTAAAACTTCAGCGCTGTATCGGCATTCTTAACCACGATGCCGATATCGATGGAGTCCTTGCCCAGTTCGATGCTCATACTGGGCCTGGCCTGCCTGCTGTCATACGGACACAGGCGGCATTTGTAGGTGCCGTCAACTCGGTAAGTGAGGGAATACCTGCCGCACTTAGCGCAGGGTGTTCGCTGGTCAGTTTCAGTGGTCATACTGGGCCTGGCTTGCCTGCTGTCATTCGGTCTAGTTTGCGTCCTGTCATTGGGCCTAGCTTGCCTGCTGTCATACGGACACAGGCGGCATTTGTAGGTGCCGTCAACTCGGTAAGTGAGGGAATACTTCCCGCACCTAGCGCAGGCTGGTCGCTGGCCAGTTTCAGTGGTCATAAATCTTTGTTCCGTTCAAATCGTTAGTGGTTGCTGGAACAATGTATTCGTTTCTCTCAATCTTCAGATTTCAAGAGGCTTCCGTAGCGGAATTTCCTGCGATTAACGGTCCCGAAGCTCTGGTGCAACGCCCACATTCGCCTGTTCCATAGCGCACCCGTTCAGGACCATGCCCATCATGATGTAGTAACCGATGGTCATTAGCGTTTCGATCAGAAGTTGCTCACCAAGCTCAGCACGCGCCGAGGCGAAGGTCTCGTCGGAGAGGGCGCGATCAGTGACCAACTGACGGCCCACTTCGATGATGATCCGTTCCCTGCCACTGCACACGGAAAGGTCGCCTCCCGAACGTATCGCCTCGATCACTTCCGGAGATACACCAACATCGAGCGCCAGTACGGAATGGGCGCTCCAGACGTAAGGAATATGGAACTCACTGGCAGCAACGAGAGAAGCGATTTCGTAATCGTGCTTCGTCATGTTGGCGCGAAGCTGGTCATTTAGCGCAGTCGAAAGGGAGCCGATCTTCGGAGAATACATGATCATCGACTGGGGAGCGTTTATTCGCCCCCGGGAACCGACAACCAGATCAAACTCGGCCACTCCTTCCGGAGATACCTGGCTGCGTTCCGTGATCGGTGTAAGTCGCGGCATCGATTCCCCTCCCTGTGCCTTGTCGTTCTAAACATTAACGTCGCCTCTGGATTGCGGAACGAACGTAACACAAATGGCTTGGGGCTCATCACCATCGCCAGCGCGCGGTGTAGATTGTCATTACCGACCCTGATCGATCATGTTGTCCGAGACAAACATTGTGACGATGCTCTTAAGCCTCAACGCCATTTGTATTCGTCTCAATGAACGGATATCGATGATCACCCTCGGCGAGAATGACGCTTCTTGAGACCTAATTTATCGATGGAACGCGTTAAGCCTAGGACTACATTCTCAAACAACGACATGAACGCAGATATTCGAAGTACATCGGAGGAAACCTTTGGCCAAGTACGTGATCTTGCCGCCGCTCGACGATATGCGACGAGAGTTCGCTCGTCGACTCGCGGACACGGTACCGGAACTCGACGTGGTCGCGCCTGAAACTGATGAAGAGGCTGCCGAGGAGCTGAAAAACGCAGACGGCGCGTACGGATGGGTTCCACCACTGGCACTGGCGAGCGCAACAAAACTCAAGTTGCTCCAGAACCCAGACGCTGGCCCATTTCACGGCTACTACTACAAGGAACTGTCGGATCACCCGGTCGTCATATCAAACCCTCGCGGGATCTACTTCGACCACATCAGCCACCACATCATGATGTTCATGCTGGCGCTGTCCCGTGGCCTCCCGGACTGGGTTAATGCTCAGAAGGAGTCGAAATGGGATACGGACGCCCGCAAGCACAAGTACGTCAATCTCCCGGACTCTACGGTGCTAATAAATGGCGTCGGAGGGATCGGAGCTGAGACGGCACGACTTTGCAGCGAGTTCGGCGCGCGGGTAATCGGCATTGAACCGCGATCCGAGATCGACTCACCTGCAGAGCTTCACGAGCCCGAAGAGCTTGAGGCTTTGCTACCGGATGCCGACTTCGTGGTGACCACGGTGCCGCACACACCTGGCACGGAGTTTATGTGGAATGCAGACCGGTTCAAGTTGATGAAGCCATCTGCTTACTTCATCAACATTGGACGAGGAATGACCACGAAGATCGACGACCTTGCAGACGCCATTGAGTCCGGAGAAATTGCTGGCGCAGGACTGGACGTGTTCGAGATCGAACCCCTCCCGTCTGATCACCGTCTCTGGCAGATGGACAATGTCCTGATAACTCCGCATGTCGCCGTTTCTGATGCCGAAAACATCCCGGAACGCCGATTCGAGATCATTTTGGAGAATGTGAAACGAATGCTGGATGGGCGAGAATTCATCAACATCGTCGACAAGGACAAGTGGTACTAAGACCGGCTGGACGTCTTTCTGGAAGGTACGTTAAGTAGGGCTGTCGTTTCCTCAAAGCGTCCCGTCGCTAGGGACATCCCGTCGAGAAACTCGGCATTACGGCACCTGGGTAGAGGACTTCGTATCACACGGTTTCACTGAGACGGGCATCCGAAGGGCATCATTGCTGGATTCGTGGCCCATCGCGTAGCCGTATGGTTATGTTCGTCCCGGTTGCTAGACGGCTTCTTTTGAGGTCTCACGTCTGGGTTTCGTAAAGAAAGCCATCAACAACCCGAACGCTGAGAATATTGTGACCAGCACATAAGCCGCGCGCCAGCCCTGAACAAATGCGTCCCCGGCACCCGGTGTGTCTGCAATCTTGTCCAGTTCGATATCCGGGAATCCTTGAGAAACCATTACTCCCACAACCACGGCAGATGCTACTGCCTGGCCCGTTACGTTTCCGAAGTTCCGTGCGAGATTCGTGAGCGCTCCGACAACACCGAACCTGGCCGGCGGCACAGATCCCATGATCACACTGCTGTTAGGCACATTCCACAAACCCATGGCAAGGCCATTGCAAAACACGATGATCATCATGATCCACATGGGCGTTTCACCGTCTACAAACGCGAACGCTATAGCGGTTGCGATCAGTACGATGAATCCGAGAATCAAGAATGGCCGCTCGCTAAATTTGTCAGACAAACGCCCGCTGGATTGAGCCGCGATGCCCATACCGAGCGATGTAAGGAACAGGATCAGTCCGGCGGCGCCCTCGGTCAGTCCGCGGAAACTAATTAGGAAAATCGGCAAGAGAAACCGTGTCGCCGTCGTCCCCATAAAGCCCAGGACGCGTGTCGAGATTCCTAGGCTGAACATGAAGTTGCTGAACATTCGGAGTTCGAGCATCGGCGATTTTGAGTGCAGCTCCCACGTGACAAACCCCGCTAACAGGATCCCCACCCCGGCGATGCCGCCCAGAATGAGTGGTGATATCCAGCTCACGCCGAATGGGTTGTTGATGGTGATGACCAGCAGAGTGATGGCAGCTCCCGAAAGAAAGGCGCCGATCCAGTCAAATGGTGGTTTGTCACCGTCGCGACCCTGGCTCACTGTCTCTTCGTCCAGGATGAAATAACCAGCGACGAAGGCAATCGATATCGGCACTACCAAGATCAGGAACATTACTTCCCACGGGAACCACTGAAGGATCAGTCCTGCCACGATCGGTCCGAGGGTCCCGCCCACAGCGACCGCTGTGGTCTGACTGCCGATAGCCTTGCCTCGCTCATTGGCAGGAAACACGGAGATCACCATCGCCATGCCGACCGCCTGGCCCATTGAGTTGCCGACGGCCATGATGACGCGAGCCACGATCAGAATCCCGAATGTGGGGGACAACGCGGAGAAAACAGCGCCGCCTGCAAATAGAACAAGGCCGATCAGGTGGACTTTTTTCCGGCCGATGATGTCGGCGAATCTGCCCATCGGCATCATTAGGGCGCTGATGGTCAATGCCTGAGCGATCACGACCCAAGTAACGGCCCGGAGCGTTATCCCGTAGTCCTCAGCAATGGCTGAAAGGGCCACAAACGTCATCTGCATGCTCATCACCATCGTCGTGAACGCGATGGCAATGGCCCAGAACGCCTTCCATTTGTAGGCCGGGTCGGGCTGGGGGCGGTTAGTTAACGAGGGTTCATCGCCGGATTGAGCTGTGCTCATTCCCGGATGGTGATGTCGGCGACTGGGTTAGTTTCGGGCACACAAACGATAGTACTTGAGAAATCGGAGAATATCCGGCCATTCGGGAACGTAAGCTTCGCCTTTTCATCTCCGGGCCGTTACGACTCCAAAGACTCATGCCTCGATCTAGTTAATAGGGCCAGCAACAGCCCCATCGCGGAGAATACGGTCACGAGAATGTAGGCCGCTCGCCAGCCATCGACAAAGGCATCTCCCGCACCCGCAGTGACGGATATCTGATCAAGTGTGATGTCAAATCCCTGGGAGACCATCACCCCTACGACTACCGCTGAGGCCACCGCCTGGCCGACCACGTTTCCGACATTTCGCGAAAGGTTTTGTAACGCACCGACAACTCCAAACCTCGAAGGTGGAACCGATCCCATGATCATGCTGCTGTTTGGCACACTCCAAAGCCCCATGGCCAGGCCGTTAATGAATACGACCAGCATCACCACCCAAATCGGTGTGGATCCATCCATAAAAGCGAAAGCGAAAGCGGTGGCGGCCAAAATTACGAACCCGAAAATCATAAACGGACGCTCGCCAAACCTGTCGGCCAGGCGACCACTGCTCTGCGCAGCGACGCCCATTCCTAGTGCGCTAAGAAACAGCACCAACCCCGCGACGCCCTCCGTCAATCCACGGAAACTTATTAGGAAAATCGGTAACAGGAATCGAGTCGCCGTCGTCCCTAGAAATCCTAGAAAACGCATGGAAATGCCGATGCTGAACACGCGATTCTGAAACATCCTGAGCTCGAGCATCGGCGACTTTATGCGAAGCTCCCAGGCAACAAAACAGCCCATGAGGGCCACAAAACCCAGTATTCCAATGATGATGAAGGGGGATGCCCAACTCACACCGAACGGATTGTTGATCGTTATCACCAGTACGATGACGGCAAAGGCAGACAGAAAAGCCCCGATCCAGTCAAATGACGGTCGATCTCTACTGCGGCCTCGACTCACTCGTTCCTCATCGAGTAAGAAATAGCCGGCGATGAAGGCCAACGAGATCGGGACAAAGATCATTAGGAACAGCGTCTCCCACGGTAACCACTGAAGGACAATCCCCGCGATTATTGGGCCCGAAGCGCCGCCTACCGCAACTGCCGTGGTCTGGCTACCAATCGCTTTTCCGCGCTCTTTGTCCGGGAACACCGATATGATCATCGCGGTGCCCACCGCCTGGAGCATGGAGTTGCCGGTCGCCATGATTACCCGTGCCAGTATCAATAGCCCAAACGTCGGCGCGAACGCGGTGAAGAGAGAACCGGCGGCGAATATCACAAGGCCAATCAGATGGACCTTTTTGCGTCCGATGATGTCGGCAAATCTGCCCATGGGCATCATCAGGGCGCTGATGGTCAATGCCTGGGCGACGACGACCCAGGTGACGGATCGGAGAGTTACGCCGTAATCCTCTGCAATGGCCGAAAGGGCCAGAAACACCATCGACATGCTCATCACAGAAGTGGTGAGCGGGATGGAGATTACCGTAAACGCCTTCCATCTGTAGGGGTCCCCGTGTTGTCCACCGCCACTTAAAGCAACGGCGTTGTCCATCCCGGACGGGCTCATATGGGGTGGTCGATAGCGATAACGGGGTTAATGGCGGGCACGCCGCGATGTTACTTCATAAGTCGACCAGGACCGAATCTGATAGACGACTACAGTACAGAGTTAACGGGAGAAGTCGGATCAGACGTCTTCACTGATCATGTGCCCGAAGGGTGCTCGCTTACGGATGCCAATCGCATCTGACTAGTGAATGTGGGTGATGGGTTATTCGAATTCGCGCGACCGTGAATTTCACTTGGCGTGTTAGGACTCGCCTTACTATTGCGAATTGGCAGCGGCCTGTTGAGCAACGGTCCTTGATTCGGACCTGTGAGAAGGTCAACGAACGTCGATTCAGCCGTCAACCGAGGTTTCTCAGCCTGCTGAACTTGACGGCGAAAATCGTCGCCAAAATTAGCAACACCACTGCCAGCCCGATGATCGCCGATTCCGCGCCGAATATCTCCATGGCCGTCGCCACCGACAAGATGCCAAATGGCATGAAGCCGAACATCATCTCGAAAATGCTGGCCACCCGCGCACGGTGCTCGTCGTCCGACAGCTCCATTGCCAGCGCCTGCCCCAACGCAAACCGCCCGGCCTCTCCCACGCCGACAAACAGCATAAGAAACAACCCGATCCAGTAGTACGGCAACCCGGCAACGGATGCCATAGCTATCGCCGAGACGAAGGCCGAACCCATCAGTACCGCGCCCCGGCGCTGACCGCGTCTAAGCGAGGCCATGCCGAGCGCCCCCATGAGAGAACCGATCCCGGTCATGGCCGTCAACGCCCCGACCTGAAATGGGGTTGCGTCGTACACGTCCTTTGCAAATGCCGGGAGCAGCATGCGGAACGGCATCGTAAGAACCATTGCCACCCCGGCAAATACAAGAACAGACAGGAGTTCTTTGTACTGTCGGACGTACTTGAAGCCTTCGACCACGTTCGATGCCACCGATCGTTGTGGAGCGTTGGGATCCGGATCGAAGCGAGGTAGCTGGGTCATGAACAAGATAGCGACGACATTAAGACCGGCCACAACTAGGTATACGCCTTCCGGCCCGACAAACCCGTAGAGCACTCCGCCTATGGCCGGGGCCACCATCGTCGTCAGGCTCATCGCCGCCGAGTTGAGCGAGACGGCGTTCGACATCAACTCTTTTCCGACGGTCTTCTGGATCATCAACTGACGGGCCGGCATCATGAACGCAAAATAAAGACCCTGGATCATGGCAGCGACGAGAAGGTACTGCCACGTCAAAACACCCACAATGATCATAATTGCCACACTAAGTGCAATGACCACCTGTCCGGCCTGCAGAATCTGAATCAGCGTGCGTTTTTCCATTCGCTCCGCAACAGTGCCGCCGATCAACGATCCAAATAATGAAGCTGGCGCAAAACCGACAGCGATCAACCCGGTGATCGTGAAGGAGTTCGTGATGTCGTATGCCAGGATGCCGCGAGCGAGGAACTGCATCTGAGTTCCACTCATACCGGTCATGACACCTAGCCACAGAAAACGGTAATGCCGATTACCGAGGGACTCAAAAGTCCGCCCCAAGAATCCGTTTGTACGTGATGACCGAGTTGGCAACGAGGATGCGGACTGCGCTGCGCCAGAGTCGGAAATAGCGACCGAATCCGCTTCGGGATCTGTCACGTGTTCTGACGGCGACGTATCGCCTGGGCGCATCGGCCCGCTAGTTGCCATATTTCCTGGAAAATCTTGCGATTACCGATCTAGCAGTCGGCTCAGAACGATTTGCGAGAGCGGGCCATGGTCAAACCTAGAGTTGGTTGATGCTTCAAGATCCATCGACCGGTAATTTACTGCGCGCGATCATATCGCTGGATGATCGAGTGGCAAGACTGATGCAAGAATCAGTCTGTTCTGGCGTAACCGGTCGTAGCGCTTGGAACTTGAGTGGACCACACTAGCCAGCATCCAATTCGATCTTTCACGATGAGGCCGCCCGCACATGAATGCAGGCCCGCCACAAGTAGGCGAGTCCAGTCCCGTCATCGGTCCACCCAGGCCGGTGTCCATAGTTCGCAACCCACAGTTCGTAAGATTGTGGGCCATCGGCGGATTAACCAGCACGATGATGTGGCTGGATATGCTCGTTATCGCCCTCCTGACCCTGGATTTGACCGATTCCCCGTTCCTCGTATCGCTAACATTCTTCCTGCGTTTCACACCAATGCTTTTTGGATTTGGTATCGGGGTTATCGCTGATCGAATGAACCGGAAGCATCTGATGGTGTTCGGGTTGGTCATCCAGATCGGTGTATCCGCCGTTCTCGCCATTCTCGTGATCGTTGAGGCAATTGAGTTCTGGCATCTTGCTGTTGGAGCGTTTATCACGGGCTCCGTGCTGGCGAGTGAATTCCCTGTCCGGCGCACGATGATCGGCGAGGTGGTCGATCCTGATCGCGTTGGCCGTGCGATATCGCTGGAGTCCGGTACTAGCGCAGGCTCCCGGATCCTTGGTCCGATCGTTGGCGGAACTCTGTTCGCGACGATCGGACCTGAAGGCGGCTTCATGATTGGAGTGGTGCTGTACTTCGTTGCATTTCTTGTGGCCATATCGATGCGGTACCAGCCGCCTCAGATTGAAGCGGTCAGAACGGGGGCGTTCCAGCAAATCCGAGAAGGCGTGAGCTACATTCGTGGCAGTCGGTTAATGGTAGGAGTCCTGGTTGTCACATTGCTGATGAACCTGTTCGGGTTCCCGTACGTGAGCCAGCAGCCGGTTGTGGCGCGGGAAGACCTGATGGTCAACGACGTGCTTGTTGGTGCGCTCGCGTCGATCGAGGGACTTGGATCGTTCATAGGTGCGGCTTTGATCGTCGCATTTGCACGTCCAAAACATTACACCAGGATCTATCTGTACGGCTCGCTGCTGTTCCTCGTGGCGATCCTAGTATTCTCACGGTCCGACTGGTACTGGGTCAGCTTTGTGACCGTCTTCTTCGGCGGATTCGGGATGGCTTCGTTCGCCGCTATGCAGAGCGCCATCATGATCTACGCTGCGTCGCCGGCCATGAGAGCGCGGGTCATGGGTTCTGTTGCGATGTTCATAGGCCTCGGACCGATAGGCCAGATAAATATAGGCCTGCTTGCCGACTTGATAGACCCAAGGACGGCCATCCTCATCACCGGTGGAATTGGGCTATTCACCGTCATGGTTGCGGGTATCATGACCCCGATTTTACGAAGCTCTCGGGCGATGGAACTGGACCGCGAACAGCGCCTCGCTAAAGCAGCGGATTTGCGTGAGAGGGACGCTTAAGGAGCTTCCCGGATTGGTTGAGTCCTGCCCCGGGAGACCTAACTTGCCAGGAACGACGATCTGAACTGCACGCCCCAGCGCCCGTCAATCTTTGTGAAGATCCACAGCGTGTTAAAAGGTTTGTACTCGACGCCATCCGCTCGTCGTCGTGACTGCCTGATCGCCAGATGAACCTTATCGCCCCCTGCATGCACAACGTCCACCGTTAGCGAATCAGTGTGGTGCCAACCCTCTGCATTCAGCCGATCCGTCAGATTGTCCTCGCCTGCTCGAAAATCATCCCCCGTTTCCCACGCGTGAAATTGATTCTGGGCCAACCGCAGATGTGGGAAGTGCATGTGCGCAATCTGGGTCTCCACGTCTCGTGCATTGAACGCGTCGTTCCATCGATGGAATGCTGCGATGGCTTCAATTGCGGGGTCTGGCAACACTTCCTCCAGAAGATTATTGGTCTAGACCGGTTATCACTCACGCACCAGAGGTGTGTATCCGATGATTCCGGTCTCTTCCAGATCAGTGATCTCATCGTCTGACAGCCCCAGCAGCTCGCCTAGAACGTATGGATGATGTTGTCCTAGGGTTGGTGCCGGCCGGTAGTGACGCGCTGGTGTCTCAGAAAGCCGTATCGGCTGACCTGCATGCGTCTGTACCCCGGCCTCCGGGTGATCGAACTTCCAGAAGAAGTCGCGCTGGTTCAGGTGTTCGTCGTTCATCAACTCATCGGCGTTGACCACGACACCTGCGGCGATACCCGCCTCTTGTAGCAGACACATCGCGTCGTATGCGTCCCTGTCGCGTGTCCAGTTGGCCACGTGTTCGTCCAGTTCAGGTTGGTGTTGAAGACGACCTTCAAGCGTTAGATAACGCTCATCAGCCGCCCAGCCTGGCTTCCCTATGACGTCCTGAAAATTGGCCCACTGCCCCTCAGTTCCGACCGAGATCGCCACCCACTTGTCGTCACCCTTGCATGGATAAGCCCCGTGCGGCGCTTTGCGGACATGACCGTTGCCGATACGCGGCGGCACTTCACCTGATAGCTGGTAGCCCAATGATGCCTCACCGGTCAGCGCAGCTCCAGATTCTGCCTGAGCCAGGGATATGTACTGGCCCTTTCCAGTCCGATACCTGCTGAAAAGGGCCGTCATGATCGCTCCAGTCGCGAACATCCCGGACGCAGGATCCGGGTAGGCGTTGCCACTCATGTGCGGCTCCTCACCCGGGTAGCCCATACGGCTCGCCAGCCCGGAGTGCGGGTCGATGGTCGTGCCGTATGAGACGAAGTTCTGGAACGGTCCTTCAGATCCATAGCCGGGCATCGAGCAATAAATGATCGCCGGGTTGATCGCCTTCAAGATTGGATAATCGATACCCAGGTTTGGCATCACCCGCGGGCTGTAGTTTTCGATCACGATGTCGCTGATCTTTACTAGCTGCTTGAACAGCTCCACACCGCGCTCCGTGTTGAGCTCCAGCGTGACATCCAGCTTGTTGCGGCCCATGTCGTTATTCAGCACGTTGCGGTTCCAATGGCGCTCGCCCGGGTCGTTGTCCGGGTAGGTGCCGAGAATCATCGCCGTCTCACGTGTCACCTCACGACGTCCAACCAGTCTCCGACCCGAGATGTGGATGACCTCTGCGCCGAGGTCCGCCAGTATCCGGGTGCAGTGCGGCCCGGCCCAGACACGCGACAAATCTAGGACGCGTACGCCGTCGAGTGGGCCTTTGGCGGTTACCCCGATCAAATAACACCGCCTTCTCTGAGATGCCCCAGATGGTCTGAGTCGTAACCCAACTTCTCTCCCAGCACCTCGTCGGTATGCTCGCCAAGCAGGTTGGCCCGTTCGTACACCGGCGGGGCCTCGGTCAGGTGATAGGGCAGACCGGCATAGCGATGACATCCGACGACAGGGTGATCGATCTCTTTCCAAAAACCTCGAAACTCGTACTGCGGATCGTCCAGGACATCACTGACTTCGTTCACAAACGCCGCCGGGATACGGTTGTCCTGAAGCGCGTTTACGATCTCTTCAGCGGTGTGGTCCATGAACCAAGGGCTTATCAGAGCGTCAAAGGCGCGGTAGTTCACGGCGCACATCTGAGGATTGGCGAATCGCGGATCGTCCAACAGTTCCGACATATCAAGAAGTTGTAGGAAAAGCACGTACTGGGTTGGGTCACTGATGCCGAGCGAGACGAGACCCGGCTTGCCGTTGTCATCGGCCTTGCACGGCAGAATCGTTGACGGGTGAACCGAGCCGTACCGATTTCCAGACCTCATCCTTATCTTGCCGCTGGCTGTGAATCCATTCAGTGTGAACTGATGCTCAGAAACCATGGCTTCATGGATAGAAACATCCAGGTACTGGCCCTTGTTATCACGATCCCTTGCGATCAGCGCCGCGATGATGCCGCTGTATGTGTACAGGGCACTCTGATACGACGGCTGATATCCGGTCGAACTCAGTGGCTCCCGCTCGGGGTCGCCATTCACATACATCTGACCACTGAGCGCCATCTCCACCATGGTGTCGGCGCGGTAGTCGCGGTACGGTCCCGATTGGCCAAAGTTGGAAATTGAAGCCATCACAAGACGCGGGTTGATAGCGCTCAGAGTTGCGTAGTCGAGCCCCAACGATTCCATCACGCCGGGTGCGAAGTTCTCGATCAGCACATCGGACTGTGCGACAAGTTCCTTGAGGATGGCGGCGCCGCGATCAGACGCGAGGTCCAGCGTCAATCCCTTCTTGCCGGTGTTCAGGTACAGATATAACGCGCTCGCCTCCGGGTCAGGATTCCTATCAGGAAACGGACCAACTTGACGCGCTCCATCACCCACTCCGGGCGCTTCGACCTTGATCACCTCTGCGCCGAAAGCTGCCAGCAACTTTCCGCAGTACGCCCCCGCAACGTAGTGCGATAGGTCCAGTACGGTCAGTTCCGAAAGCGCGCCGTGCCCGATTTCGCTCACGGTCGCCATCGAGGTCCTGAACCTGGACCAAGCTGTGTCTTGATCACGGGCTGGGCCGACTCAACGAAATCACACAACAGCGGTCGTGTGTCGCGAGGGTCGATAATTTCTTCAACGAGGAAGGTCTGGGCGGTCCGGAAAGGTGAAGCCAACTGCTTGAGTCGATTCTGGATCTCTTCACGCTTGGCGTCCGGGTCGTCGGCGGTTGCGATTTCACGACGGTATGCCGCGTCCACTCCTCCCTCGATATGCATAGATCCCCAGTTGCCTGACGGCCACGAGTATCGACGATGCATGCCGCTCAGGCGTATGTGGCAGCCGCCGGCGACGCCAAAGATCTGGCGAATTACAAATGTTAGCCATGGCGTTTCCGTGCTGGCCATGACCGCGTGTAAACGTGCCCCGGCCCGTAGCATTCCCGCGCTCTCGGCCTCAAGGCCGATCATGAAACCTGGGTCGTCGGCGAAGTTGATGATCGGTAAATGGAAGTTCTCACAGAGTTCTATGAACCGGATGGCCTTTTCGGCCTCTTTCATTCCCGTTGCTCCGCCATCCACCCGGGAGTCGTTAATCATCACGCCCACCGGGTAGCCATTCACCCGGGCCAGGACGGTTATGCGTCCTGCTCCGAAGTTAGGGGCTATCTCAAAAATCGAATCCTTGTCAAGAACAGACTCAAGAATCGGCCTCGGGTCAAACACTGTCTTGTTGTCATGGGGAATTGCGTTCTTAAGGGATTCGTCACGCCTGTCACGATCGTCGTCCGGCTCCACATACGGTGGCATGTCGTAGACGCTGTCCGGAAGGTAGCTGAGGAACTGGCGGATCATGTCGAACGCCTCTTCCTCGGATTCCGCCAGATTGTTCACGACACCGCTCTGGCGCACCTGCACACTTTCGTCGCCAAGTTCCTCCTTGGTGATATCGATTCCGAATGCCACTTTGACCACGGGCGGACCACCAGCGAACAATACGGAGGTGTCCTTCACCATGACGCTGAAGTGTGCCAGCGCTGCTTGTACAGCGGGTAGCCCCGCGACAGAGCCAAGTACGGCGGCAACCGACGGAACGACGGGGAGTAGGTGTGGCGATAAATCATGTCCCGGGCCGTTCGGCAGGTAGGTGTGGCCGATCTGCTCAAAGGTGCGAACGCTCCCGCCGGCGGCGTCCAGTAGTCGTATGAACGGCAATCGCCACTCAATCGCCATGCGTTCTGAGAATGCGGTCTTGTTGCCGACGTTGGCGTCCGACGCGCCGCCGCGAATAGTGAAGTCACCGCCATTGACCATCACCCGACGGCCGTTGATCTTGGACACGCCGATTACCGTGTTTGCTGGCGTGAAGCCGGTCAGATTACCGTCTGCGTCGTAAGTCGCAGATCCGGCTAAAGTGCCGATCTCTTCAAAACTGCCGGGATCCACCAGCGAATCGATTCGTTCTCGAACCGTGAGCTTGCCGCGACCCTTGTGAAACGCGACGTTGTTTTCGCCGCCCATCTGGTGCGCCAGGTTCGTCCGTAGCGCCAGCTCATTTAGCTCAGCGTCCCAGCCTATCTGGCGTTGTATCGCCTTCTCGCCGGACTCTGCACGATCTTCAAGGTGCGCCTCGTCCATCTCCTCGATAAATACGAGAGCCTGACCTTCAAGCGCGGAACCGCCCTGTTCCACCGGGACCATCCGGACGATGCCGTTGAACTCCGCCGTAACAGTGTGGAAGAACTTCATCGCTTCAAGCACGGCGATCTGGTCGCCCACCCGCACCGAATCTCCCTCGACGACGTTCAGTTCGGCGATGATGCCCTGTGTCGGCGATGCCACGGACACCGTCCCTTCCGGGCCTTCAACATTGGCCTCCACGGTTGGGACTGGGACGACCTCTGCCGGCGTCATCTCGGCGAACCGTTTCGGGTGCGAACCGTTATTTGAAACGGCCAGCGTCGCGATCTGTTCATCCACAAAACGCGTGTGGATCTTCATTTCTGCGAAATCCGCGTGATGTAACAGGTTCTGCAGGAAACTCAGATTAGTCGACACACCTTCGATGCGGAACTCGCTCAAGGCGCGGTAGGTCCGACGAATCGCGTCGCCGAAGTCGCCTGATTTGGAGTGGCCGATCACTTTGGCGATCAGAGAATCAAAGGACGGGCTGGTCGAGTAACCCGCAAACCCAAAGGTATCGGTTCGCACGCCGGGACCGGTTGGAGGATCGAACGCGGAGAGTACCCCGACCGACGGAAGCGTTCGCCCGTCCGGTGTAACGGTCTCCATATTGACGCGCGCTTGTATAGCGAAGCCCCTTGGTGCCGGAATGTCCGCCTGCTCGAGCCGAAGGTCGCTTAAAGAGGAGCCAGCGGCGATGTTCAGTTGTGCTTCAACAAGATCGATTCCGGTCACGGCTTCCGTCACGGTATGCTCGACTTGCAGGCGGGCATTGGCCTCGATGAAGTAATACTCGGAACCATCTGTCAGATCCGTGGCGTCTACAAGGAACTCAAAAGTTCCCAGACTCTGGTAATTCACCGCAGCCGCAAGCCGTTGTGCGGAGGCGATAATCCGCGTCCTCAAGCCGTCTGGAAGGTTTGGCGCCGGAGCAACCTCCATCACCTTTTGATATCGGCGCTGGATGCTGCATTCACGCTCACCAAAATTGGAAACGGCACCGGAGCCATCGCCGAGAATTTGTACTTCGATGTGGCGCGCCCGCGTGATCAAACGCTCCGCGAATAACGTGCCATCACCGAACGCGTTCATCGCCTCGGCCGTGGCTTCAGCGTACAGACTTCGTATATCTGCCGTATCGTTTACGGCCCGGGCACCACGTCCGCCGCCACCCGATATAGCCTTCAAGATCATCGTGCCGCCATCGCCGAGCGACTCCAGAAAGGCACCGGCCTCGTCGACAGACCCGAGTTCGCCGGAACCCGTCAGCACTGGCACGTCGTTATCGACGGCGATAGCCCGCGCTCGCACCTTGTCGCCAAACAGCTCTAGAGTCTCCGCCAGCGGGCCCACAAAAATAAGTCCGGCATCCAAACAAGCCTGTGCAAACCTGGCGTTTTCCGCCAGGAACCCGTATCCCGGGTGGACAGAGTCGCATTTCGTAGAAATAGCGGCGCTGATTACCTGATCTATGTCCAGGTACGACGCCACGCCGCGCCCATCGAGTCGGACCGCCTCATCTGCCTGTTGGACGTGGAGCGATTCTGAGTCGTCTGACGGGAAGATCGAAACGGTCGAAATACCCATATCGGCTGCGGCGCGAATAATGCGAACGGCGATCTCGCCGCGGTTCGCTACGAGAAGTTTGGACAGAGTCATCTGGCGTTTCTGCTACCTGTAAACCTAGTGTCGAGGCTGCGCTTCAGGAAATAGTACCCGGCGCACGGGTACACAATACCCATACGGAGTGAAGTCGTGTGACTTCCAATCATGGAATGAACCAACAAACGGCTGGGAAGGCCACCACCGGTTGGTACAAGCAAAATGTAACTTTGTTCTTGTGCCAGATAACCAGAACGTTTTGTGCGACCACGTGCACGGATGTCCCGACCATACGACGCTGTGATACCTTTCGGCCCGCAAGCTGTACTCGTTCCAAACATGGGAGTTTCTACTTTGACGACTTCACAAGATCCGATTCGGTCTCGACCGATCCAGATAAATCAGATTCCATGGGTCGAAGGCGCGCCTGGAATGCGCACCCGGCCGATCTGGGAGGACCCGGCAACCGACCGTAAGGCTCACATCGTCGAGTTCGAGCCCGGCGCGCATATGCCGCTCCACAGGCACGCCGGACACGAGCTTATATACCTGATCGAGGGCTCGCTGACGGACGAGTCAGGCACCATCAGGCCTGGCAATGTCGCCTACCGACCGGACGGTTGCGTCCACTCAAACACAAGCCCTAACGGAGCGCTTGCGCTCGCCATCATCGCTGGCGGCAATGAGCCGGCCACCGAGATCGGCGATGCGCCGGAGTCACAAATTTTCGTGCCGGAAGACCTGCCATGGGTCAAGACTCCGAGAGGGACATTTAGTAAGCGAATCGTCGCAAACGAGCTTGCCGATTGGGCGGCGGCGATTAACCGGTTTCCATCAGGCGCAGGCATTCCTCTTCATCGCCACCACGGCGACGAGTTGATCTTCGTTATTGAGGGTGCCAGCGTGGACGAGGGCGGCGTTATCACACCCGGCAACATGAGCTACAGGCCAAATGGGACGGAGCACACCGTCAAGACCGAACTTGGGGCGACGGTATTCGGAGTCGTCTGGGGCAGTACGCAACCACTTTAGGCATCCAACACTCAGAATCAAAGAGTGGTGAGTACGAAGGATTCAGCTCCTGACCGAACACCATCAGGTGATCAAAAGTTCGATCTGGTCATGGCATCCCGTGTGAAGCTGACCGGAGCACCGACATGAGCTTCGGGTTCATCTCCGATCGGAGATGGCACAGCTCTTCGTGAGGGCGCTAATCGAAACCGGGAAGGCCGTTCACGAATACTCGGAATTTACGACGAGCCGATACGTATGTCGCCTAATCCGCGCCGTCCTGCGGCGCGTATCCGAGCACTTCCTTGGCGTGTGCGTTGTCCCTGAACATCCGTTTGTTGTCAGAGGTGGCCCAAAAAATGTCGAATTTTAGGCTGGCTGGCGCTTCTATTATCTTGATAATCAGTTGCTGAAGATCGCGATAGCTTTGCCAGTTGGCCTGCCCACGCCCCGGTTGAGGGGCGTCTATCGGGCCTGTGTTGCTGATCCTGATATTGATCACCGACAGATCCGTGGTCGCCGCGTAAAACCGCCCGAGGTCCTCACCGAAAAGCTTAGTTACTCCATACAGATGTATTGGCTTCGGTTCCGATGCCTCGTTGACCATCTCCCATGATTCGGGCAACGGGACGTCTTCTTTGGATACTAACGATTTGTAAGGTTCTTCCCATTCGTAGCCATTGGCCGTTGCACCCGAGCTTGCCAGAATCACCCGGGACACGCCAGCCTGTTTAGCGACCTCAAGAACGTTATAGCAACCGACGATGTTGTACTTGAGCATCGTCTCCCAGCTGCCGTTCATCCCATCTGGGTCGCCTTGACCACCGGAAGCGGCGAGGTTCACCACGATGTCGATTCCCTCAAAGGCAGGACGGAGGGATTCCATATCGGAGACGTTTCCTATGAAGTTGCGATCTTCCGCGATGTCGTCCATGCCGTTCCGTGACATGGAGCTGATTTCGTAACGCTCTTCAAGCGCGGGGCGCATCGCTTTGCCTACGACCCCACTCAGCCCAGTGACAAGAACCTTTTTCCTTTTAGTCAATCTAGAAGTCCTTGTTTTTAAGAGTTCTCGGTATCAAGTGTCACGTTATCGCCCCGCAGCGTGCGGTTGCGGATATCAAATCGTCCCGGGTAGCGCACTGGTAGATGACCATCGTCGATCATCACGCCAAGCGGATGCACCATCGTTTTGACCGGCAGCTGGACTTGTGTGTGAGTTCGGGCCGACTCGTAAATAGCGTGCACCATCTCAAGGGCCTTGTACCCGCTCTCCCCGTCAGATCGATACTCCTCTGTAGCATCACCGTTCACCCAGTCCGCAAACGCGTGAGCTTGCTCGATACTGCCCTCGATCACCTCGAAATTGGTATCACCCGGTGCAGCATGATTTCCGCGCGGTACCCGATGATCCCAGCCATTGGTACTGCCGTTCATGACCCTTAGATCTTCAAGGGTGAGTTTGATCATGCCCTCGGTGCCAAAGATCTCGGCGCCCCAGCCGTGTTTTGGCGTTAGTCCGGAAAGGATCATAGCCTCGGTTCCTGTGTCGAAGCCAAACACCGCCAAGGCCTTGTCCTCGATGGGTATTGCACGTGCCCAGCGGTCCGTTTCACGCTCCACGTTACCCATCGCCCATGTGCACTCCGCATTGCTAAGTAAATACCGGAACAGGTCTGCCTGGTGCGAGGAGTAGTTTGGAAGTCCGTCCCGGGCGTATACCTTGATGAAGCTGACCTTACCGATCTCACCGTCCGCTATCAGGTCCTTTGCCAACGTATAAGCAGGCAGCCAACGGCGCTGGTGTCCGACCGCAAGTTTCACGCCGTTACGTCTGCAAACCAGCATCATGTCGTTCGCTGCACCGAGCGTGTCTGCCATCGGCTTTTCGCATAGCACCGCCTTGATTCCAGAAGACGCCGCCGCCCGGGTCATTGCGCTGTGCCCGGTGTCCCACACGCCGACGGAGACAACGTCGAGGTTCGACTTGTCAAGCATATCTAGGGCGTTGCTGAAGTGCTCCGCCTTGTAGTCATCCCATTCAGCGAAATGTTCGTCGTAATCCTTCATCGCCTGATCGCTCAGGTCCGATATCGCAACTATCTCGTACTTGCTTGAGTTCATGTAACCGATGCCGTGGTTGACGGTCATCTCCCCACAACCGATAACCCCGACGCGCAGTTTGTCTGCCAATCCTCTTCTCCCCACTATTCTTGGAAGGTGCTGTTAGTGGCCGTGACAAGTTTGTTTTGTTTCAGATGATTCGTGACACCCGTGCCGTGTAGTTAAAAAAACGAACCTGGCAGACCTACTTACTAAAAATAAGCCGGACTGTAGGGCCTTATTCGACCAGGTGTGACTTCAAGACATCCTCGTCAAACTCGATCCCTAATCCTGGTCCGGTCGGCGGAGTGATGAACCCGTTATCCAACACAAGCGGCTCCTTGAAGATTGTCTTGTGCAGCGGACCCTGGTTCGCCTCCTGGATCAGAAAGTTCGGCGAACAAGTGTCTATCTGAATCGCCGCAGATGATGCGATCGGCCCGCAATACATGTGGGGAGCGATCATTGCGTAATGTGCCTCTGCGATGGCGGCGATTTTCTTGGACTCGGTGATCCCGCCGCATTGCCCGACATCCAGTTGGATGATTGATGCAGCACCTTTTTCGAGGAGGTTGGAAAACTCGTACTTCGTCACCAGACGCTCGCCGGTCGCAATCGGGATGCTTGTGTGAGCGGCGACTCTTGCCATTTCGTCGATGTTCTCCGGCGGGACGGGCTCTTCGAACCAGTACGGGTGGTATGGCTCAAGAATGTCCGCCACGCGGATAGCGCTGAACGTAGATAGCTGCCCATGCGTGCCTATTCCTACCTCAAGATCGTCTCCGACGGCAGCCCGGATAGCCTGGAAAATCTTCTCGGCGTTCTTGATCTCCTTAAGCGTGATGTCCCGAGGGATCGGGTACATCGGCATGAACGGGTCCAATTTGCAGGCCGAATTACCTTCTTCGAGCAGCTTTATCGCGGCAGGGCCGGCTAACGATGGATCGGCCTGTATCTCTCGCATTCCAGGCATGTATGCGTATGCGCGTAGTTGCTCGTGGTACTTGCCGCCGAGGAGATTGTAGACCGGCTGATTCGTTGCCTTACCACGGATGTCCCACAGCGCCATGTCGATCCCACTGATGACCGGGGTCGCGTACAGGCTCGGGTGTCGGAAGTCGTGGCGGGAGGCGTACATCCGGTCCCAGATCCGCTCACCATTGAACGGGTCCTCGCCAATGACGTACTGCTCGACCAGTTCCTTGATCAGGTGAATCTGCGTCTGCATATCGTCGATGTTGTTTGAGTAAGCTCCGCCGGTGATGCGCTCACCCAGGCCGGTGATCCCTTCGTCGGTATACAGCTCGATGAACAGCCACCAACGGCCACCGATGAACGGCTCGACGTTCCTGACGACCTTGGTATCGAATCCGGTTACCTTCAACGTATTCTCCTGATCTTGTTCAACTGGCGACGCTGAATGAGCGCTTCGCGTCTGGCTGAGGGGCGATGCGGCGGATCATACGCCTATCGATCACCTGAAACGTACGAGATCCGGGTCAGGGTCTGTTGATCGGGCAGCCATGCTGATTAACGAGATATAGAGCAGGGATGGATTGGTATCCGCGCTCGCCCGTACTACTCATGCGCGCACTGCAACGGCAACAGGGAGAGAAATAACAGCAAGGATCGATCGGTCATTGGGGTAAACCGCCGATATGCAGGCACTTTTTGAAGTAAAGTCTCCAAACGCCAGAGTTTCCAATCCGTTTCAAGTATCAAAGGATCTTCCATTGAAAATCACCGACATAACCGTCACGCAGTTGAAGACTGGCAAAGGATTGCTTCGGGTTCAGACGGATGCCGGGGTTGAAGGATGGGCAGAGTCGCCGGGCACGATTCCTGGTGTTCCAGGAAAGAATGGCACCATCTTTGACGCGTACCTGGAGAGCGTTATCAAACCGGTCTTGATAGGCGAAGACCCGCTTCAAATCGACCGTCACTGGGAGACGCTCGCACTTGGCAAGGACGACCGGCTCTTCAAACTCCCGGCGAACGTCGTCGGCGTGATCGATGTGGCTTTATGGGACCTGATGGGAAAAGACGCAGGATTGCCGGTATACACACTCATGGGTGGAGCAGCTCGAACCGACATCGAGCTGTACTGGTCCACCGGATCAGGTTGGCAGATGCAGCCGGACGAAATGCTGGCGCTCGTCCAAAAAGGCTGGGACATGAACTTCCGGGCTTTCAAGATTCGGATGGATTGGAAGGGTTGGAGACAGGACGCTGATCCGGAGAAGGATTACCAGATGTTCAAGCTGGTCCGAGAGTTCCTGTCGGACGGTAACTACCTGGGCTTTGACGCCAACAACGGTTACTCGGTCTCCACCGCAATTCAACAGGGACGGCGATTCGAAGAACTGGGGATCGACCATTTCGAGGAGCCGATTCCCAACTGGAATCTGACAGGTCTGAAACAGATCGCAGACACTCTGGACGTCGCCATTTCGGCCGGTGAACAGGATGCCTTTCGGTGGTGGTTCCAGAGCCTAATCCTGCTCGGCGACCCTGACATACTCCAACCGGACATCCTCAGTGCCGGTGGCCCGTCCGAGGTGAAACGAATCTTTGACATGGCGACCACGCTGGACAAGCCGGTAATGCCACACAGCCCGCAGGCGGGGATCAACAGCATGGCTTCGTTACATGTGTTCTCAACGGTCCAGAACGGTACCCGTCCGCATGAGTTCTCCACCGAATTCTCTGGACCCTTAGACGATGTCGCTGCCCTCTATGGTGACAGCGTCATCCCGAAGAACGGTCACATGATCCTAAGTGACAGGCCGGGATTGGGAATTGAACTAAATGAGAAGGCGGTGGCGGACCTTACCCTGAAATAGGGAACGGGGATTGGCCACAATTATTTTCACCGAATATCCAGAGGCATCCCCGCATATGAAGATTACCGACATAAAACCGTACGCCGTGTGGATTGGGCGCCGGAACCAGATGCTTGTCAAAGTTGAGACTGACGAAGGCATATACGGGTGGGGGGAGTCCGGATTTTCGGGTCGGGAGCTCGGTGTCAAAGGGATCGTGGAGCACTACCGCGAGTGGCTGGTTGGTCGTAACCCGATGCGTAGAGGCGCGCTCTGGCAGGAGATGTATCGAAGTCAGTATTTCGAGGGTGGTCGCACGATGACCGCCGCCATCTCGGCGATCGATATCGCCCTACACGACATCGTAGGCAAGAAGCTTGGCGTACCCGTATACGAGCTGCTCGGCGGCAAGAACCGGGAGCAGATCCCGGTGTTTGCAACGACGTCGGCCCCGTATGGCCAGGAGATGATCGAACAAGCGAAAGAGTTCATGGCACGGGGAATAAACGCTTTCCGAATGTCGTATGACAAGATGGACATTGAGGGCAGCGGTCTGTTTGAGCCAAGGGAGTCGATTTCGAATTCGGCTGAATGGTTGATCAAGACGCGTGAGCAGCTCGGCAATCGGCCCGTCATCGGAATCGACTATCACCATCGGTTGAATGTCGCCGAAACTGCATCGTTCTGCCAGATGATGCCGACCCATACCCTGGACTTCATTGAAGAACCGATTCGTGATGAGACGCCTGAGGCATATGAACAGCTTCGTACCCTGACCGATATCCCGTTTGCGATAGGCGAGGAGTTCGCCTCCAAGTGGCAGTTCCTGCCATACATAGAGCGAGGAATTACCAATTTTGCCCGGGTGGACATATGCAACGTTGGTGGGTTCACGGAGTCGATGAAGGTGGCCGGTTGGGCAGAGGCACACTACATCGACCTGATGCCCCACAATCCGCTCGGCCCGATTTGCACAGCGGCTTCCGTGCATCTCGGTGCAGCCGTACCAAACTTCTCATGGCTGGAGGTCAACATGGATCGTGCTGCCAGCCCAGACTTTGATATTTTCCCGGAGCAGATCGTTTTTGAGGGTAACGGCTATACGGTCCCGGACAATCCAGGACTCGGCATTGAGGTAGACGAAAGCAAGCTGGACGAACCACTCAAATTCTGGGAGCCGCCGCACCCTCACCGAGAGGACGGATCCCATACCAACTGGTGATTGCACCACCCCGGGTTTCATGGAGACTCGTTTAGTTGGCTTCCTGACATATCGAGGAAGCGTGATCGGCGGTTGTTGAGCAGGTCGTTGAAGCCGCGCTATGGATCTCTGCGACGTATCAGGTAGCTTTTGTAGAGCCCCTCACCGCTTCGGCCATGGCATTGGCGGAAGAATCTCGATTTTGCTACCGACAGGCACCAGCTCCCTTGCCTCGGCCAACTGTTCGATTGTCAAACCCGCCTCACACGCAGGTGCCACAAATTGCTACTCTACGACCATGAGTTTTCCTGATTCAACCGGATACATCGATATCGCCATTGGTCTAGCGGAAAAAGTCGCCGGGCGTGTAGAAGAAATCGACGAGGGGCGGCGGATTCCAGCTGACCTTGCGGCCGAAATGGCAGACGCCGGCCTTTTCAGGCTGCTGGTGCCGAAATCGCTTGGTGGGGGTGAGATCCCGCATCCAGAACTACTGGAGATAGTCCGGATATTTGCTCGTGTTGATGCCAGCACCGCATGGTGCGTCAATCAAAACAACATAACTGCCACCGATTCGGTAAGAATGCCAGTCGAAACGGCCCGTGAGATCTGGAACGATCAGCGTGCCGCTATTACGAATGGACCGCCCTCGCGCAACACGATCGCCGTGCCAGCTGAGGGTGGATACAGGGTCACCGGGCACTGGGACTTCAGCAGTGGCAGCAGCCACGGGACATGGCTTGTTGCGCGAGGACCGGTAGATGGCCGTCCCGGAGAAATACGCACATCCCTTGTGCCGAAGGGAGATGTGCCGATGGTGGATACATGGGATGTGAGCGGACTACGCGGTACAGCAAGCTTGAGTTTTGACCTAGACGATCATTTTGTGCCCGAGAACCATACATACGTAGACTCGATGGCCACATATGAAAACGGCCCACTCTACGTGACCCCAAAGGTTCCGATGTATTCGATAGGGTTTGCCGCGCTTGCTGTAGAGCTGGCTAGGGCGTGCCTTGACGATGCGATCGGGGTCGCCACGAAAAAGTCACAGCATGGTGTGTCGAGCCCAATGATTGATAGGCCAACCGTGCATCGTCAGATCGGTGAAAACGAAGTTATCCTCAGGGCGGCCGACTCTTATCTGCGCTCAACGGCGTCCAAGATGTGGGATGCGGCAGTCAACCGTGGCGAGGTAGATCTGGCGATCAGGGCGGAAATCCGTATGGCCTCTACTTATGCGATTAGGCAGGCGGTTCAGGTGGTAGACGCTGCCTATGAGATTTGCGGCGCCGGTGCGATTTTCAAACGCAACCCGGTGCAACGGCGCTACCAGGACATCCACGTAATCGTGCAACAGTTCCAGGGACGGCCGACAAACTTTGAAACGGCCGGCCGCTATTATCTTGGCCTGGACACGATCGGATCGCTTTAGACAGCCGGCGGCGACAATCTTCAAGTGTCACCTGATGATGATCTCGGGCAGACATAACCTTATCGCGTCTAATTCGTTCGCGAGCCGCAACCGCTGGCGTTTCTAATCGGAGCTACTTCTTGCTCTGTCGCTCGTCTTCTTTCGCAAGGTCGGCAACACCCGGCGTGAGACGAGCCCCACTCCGAAGAATCATCCGGCCTCTGTCTTCGTCTAATTGCGCGGCAGCGAGAGCACGCTCGTTGTCTCGAATCTTACTTGCGACAGCTTCACCGGCCCGCAGCCACGTGCTCCGGTTCTCGATAACAAACTTGTTCGACTCGCGATAGCTGTCAAGCATGTTGTTGACTTCAGGAATCACGTAACGGGCCACAAGGTCCCAACTCCTGTGCATGTTTTCGCGGTTCGCCCAGTCGTGTACGAAGCCGATAACCGTGCCGAACCCGCCGGTGAGCTCCAGCATCTGGCGAATTCTCGCTACCAGGTCGTCCGGCGTTCCGATGACCGCCGTGCTCTCGTCCGAGAAGCCGACGGCGTCCACCGCTTCGTCACCGGTTTTGAAGGTCACCCCCTCGCCACCCGCGAGGGTGCCCACGGTGTACTCGTTGTTGTGCTTCAACAACCCATCGCGCGCTTGTTCGCGGGCGAGTTCCCGCGTCTCAGCGATGTGCCAGCTGAGCACGATGCGCCAGTTCTTCCGATCAACCGTCTTGCCGTGCTTGAGCGCAGATTCTTCTGCGAAGCTCCATTGCATAGGCAGCGCCCTGATGCCCTCTTTGGTCATCGAACCGATCGACAGAATTCCTGCTTCGTGCTTCCCCGCCAGCGTCATACCGGAAGGGCTGACGATTGAAGCGACGGCGAATTCCATGTTTTTCTGAAGCGGTTTCAACTGTAACTTGGCGTCGTTGAGGGTGAACCATTCAGACTTGTAGCTGAATCGCTCATTATCTTCGAACAGGCGCCGAATTACGCCCATCGCCTCGTCCTGCCGGTCCCGCAGGAGCATTGGGTCGATGCCCATCGTGTGTGCGTCGGATGGCAGGGCACCAGGACCGGAACCAAAGATCGCCCGGCCTTTTGACATGTAGTCAAGCTGCACCATGCGCTGGGCGACCATAAACGGGTGGTGATAGGGCAGTGAAACAACGCCGGTGCCGAGCATGATGCGATTTGTGCGCTCGGCAGCGGCGGCCAAGAACATCTCTGGCGACGCGATGACTTCCCAACCCGTGGAGTGGTGCTCTCCGCACCAGAACTCGTCGTAGCCCAACTTTTCGAGATGTTCGACAAACTCTAGGTCACCCTGCATCTGTAATACAGGGTGCTCGGCGATAGGGTGATGTGGCGCGAGGAACGCGCCGAAACGTAGATCTGCCATCTTTGCTTTTAATTCCGTTCTAATTGATTAAGTCGCCTCAAACCGGAGCGCCCCTAATCCAGTCCGGCGAGCATGTATTCAAGAAGGGAATATATCTTCCTCTCCATCCGTTCACTAAGCATGACGGCCGGAATGATCCAGAAAACCGGTCAAGGTATTAGCAGGAAATGGCGGAATTTATATTTACGACCTACTTATCTAGCCGAAGCCATTGAGAGATCATTGGATCACATACACTCCCGAGAGTCGATAGTGAATTCGACCGCTTCAATGGCTGAAGATCTAAAGGTGTCCACTTCATGAACCCAACTCAAGGCCGCGACCCTGTGACGGCAATATCCGAGGCGAAGGCGACCGGCCGGACCGCCGAGATATTCGCCGATATCCGAGAGGTTATGCAGATACCTCTAATCACTTCGATCTGGCGGACGCTTGCAGATATCGAAGGTGGACTTGAAGCGACTTGGGCGGCGACCCGTCCTATTTACGAAACCGGTCAACCGGACGCGGCGTTACAGGCCCTCAAGGTCAAATCGAAGTTTCCAGTTCCTGGACCGTTGTCAGCTACCACGCTACGGTCCAGGGGCTTATTGACTGAGGATCGTCAGGCATTCGGTGCAGTGATCGATGCCTATAACCGGTCGAATGGCATGAACCTGATAGCTCTTAATGCACTGGTTGGCCAACCATCAGGACAAGCGTCCAACTACACCCTGACATCCCCGGATCCTTGGCCGGAATTATGGCCACTCCTCGAGAAGGAAGAGATAGAGGCGGAAACCTGGGCGCTGCTCGAACGTGTCAAACTTCTTGGGGCGACTAATGACAACCCGTCTATCGCAACGCTGTGGCGGCACCTCGCCCATTGGCCAGGCCTGCTTTCACTCGTCATCGAGTCGTATGAACCGATGCAGGTGGAGGGAGAGATTGATGGGGCGATAGAAGAAGTGATGGAAAGTGTGATCGTGGCGGCGGCGGGCATCTCCCACTTCAAACCATCCACCGCCGACATACCAGACGAAGCGTGGCAGATGGTTGTGCGCTATTCCGCCGGGGTCAGTCGCATGGTGACCCTCGGCCACGGTGTGGCCCAGTGGATCAAGGCTGTAGAGTAGCTTCGCTTGAGTGACCTAGAAGCGCCCCGTTTCGGTGTATATCAAACGCTCAGTAATCCATTCCAAGTTCAAAGTAGGTTCCCGCACGATGGTAAGACTCGCCGATCTAACGCCAGAAATAGCGGCCAATCTGCTGGAAGTCCCGATTCAAGATTACGGGCCGGCACCCTGGGTTTCTGCCCCAGATTTGAAGAATGCGCGGGTAGCGATCATTTCGACCGCGGGCTTACACCGTGCAGACGACACAAAATTCGCAAGGGGATCCGCAGAATACCGGCTGCTGCCGGGAGACCTTGATTACGCAGATCTCGCGATGAGTCACGTGAGTGTAAATTTCGACCGGAGTGGATTCCAGCAAGACCCCAACCTTGTCTTTCCACTTGAACTGTTGAGGAAGTTAGAGGCCAACGACGAAATAGGAGCTGTGGCGAACTGGCACTACTCGTTTATGGGCGCTACCGATCCGACGCGCATGAACGACACGGCGTCCCAGGTCGCGAGGCTTCTGAAAGAGGACGGCGTAACGGCTGCGATCCTGATTCCTGTTTGACCGAACTGCACGCGCGCCGTCGGCGGGCTACAGCACCACATCGAAGCCCTAGGTATACCTACCGCCGGGATAAGTCTGGTCCGTGAGCATACAGAAAGGATCAACCCCTCACGTTCTCTCTGGGTACCGTTCGAGTTTGGACGACCCCTAGGCGCGCCGAATGAACCCGAGTTCCAGATGGACGTCCTGCGGTCGCTTCTCGGGCTTTTTGACCGGGAGTCCGGCCCGATCATCGAAGACTACCCGCACGACTCGCCCGTGACACCTGAGAGCGATATGGCCTGGAGTTGTGTATTGCCGCTTTCTCCCCTTCAAGCTGTGTCCAAACCTGCTGAAACTCTCCAGCAATCACTGCTTCAGGAAGTCGGTTTGCTTGCTCCCTGGTACTCGGAATCGGTACGTCGGATGGGGCGTACTAGTTTCGGCCTCAGCGGACTTAGTGCGGACTCGATGCCGGAAATAGCGACTTACCTGACCGGACTGGCCGCCGGGGATAACCCTGAACCTCCGGAGGGCCAGGACGAACCTCTGCCTGTCGTTGTCCGGTTCATGGTCGATGACGTCAAGTCGTACTACATGGAAGCTGCCAACGAGCAGCCTGGCGCTTCAACACCTGGAGGGGTGCGGATGTGGGCTTGGTTTTTCCACGAGACCAGGATGGGGCAAATGCTCTATGACCTCCAGGACCGTTTCACTTTGGAATACGCAGAAAAGACGGCGGCCAACGGCGGCACGCCCCCGCCCGGATCTACGCCGGTGAACCTGATTACGCGGCGATTTGCAAAACGACCGGAGGCGATGGCGGATTAGTGAGATCTGCCGGGCTACTTAACAACTTGGTTTGTGCACCAGGTTGACCTGCGTTACTGGTGCACGCCGAGGAAGTATTCGCCGATCTTCGGATCGTCGAGAATATCGGCGGCGCTACCAGTATGAACCACTTTGCCGCCGGAGAATATGTACCCGCGGTCGGACCGGGCGAGCGATAGACGGGCGTTCTGCTCGACGAGAAGCACCGTCATTCCTCCTTCCCGGAGCGAATCGATACAGCCCATGATCTGTTGTTGATATTTAGGTGAGAGCGCGGCGGTGGGCTCATCTAGCAGCAGGAATGATGGGTTTGAGATCAGCGCTCGTGATATCGCCAGCATCTGGCGCTCGCCGCCGGAAAGGGTGGCGGCCAGATCGCTGATCCGTGGCTCCAGATCCGGAAAGGTCCAGCAGGCTCGGTCAATGCCTATGGTCAACTTGCCGGACGACAACCGAATCCCGCCCATCTGCATGTTCTCGCGGACCGTCAATGACGGAAAAACATTGTCGACCTGCGGCACATACGCGATTCCACGTGCAACCAGCCTGTCGGTGCGCCAACCTGAAACGTCCGTATCGTCATGCAGAACCTTGCCGTCGTACTGCGTAGCTAGGCCAAACAACGCCTTCAGGAATGTCGACTTCCCGCAACCATTGGGCCCGATGATCGTGATGAACTCACCCCGATCTACGTGAAGATCAATGCCGTGCAAGATTTGAACGGACCCGTAACCGCCCTCAAGACCTGTCACATCGAGGACAGGGGCACTGGTTGTATCTGCGTACGTGTTTGTCATGAGCTGCCCAGATAGGCTTCGATAACGTCCTGGTTTTGCCTGACTTCGTCGGGGGTGCCCTCCATCAGGACGTGTCCAGCATCCACGACAACTATTCTATCGACCCCGGTTCGTAGGATGAAATCCATGTTGTGTTCGATGACCAGCATCCCGACGTTACTTTCAGACGTCAGGGTGTGTAGATACTGAAAAATTCTCTCAGCGAGCGGACCCGCGACACCGGCCACCGGCTCGTCCAGCAACAGGATGCGCGGCGATCCCATAAGAGTCCGGCCGATATCGACCAGCTTGCTCTGCCCGCCTGACAGCTCGCTTGCCAGGTTGTGTGCAATGTGAGCGATCTCAAGGGTGTCTAATACCGAATAAGCATCATCCAGGCGTTTTTTCTCGGCCTTACGCGAACCCGGCCGCAGCAATGAGAGCAAATAATTGGGCGCGAACTGATGGCGAGGCGGCACTAAAAGGTTCTCGATCACCGTCATCTCTCGCCAGAGCCGGGTGTGTTGGAAAGTCCGTGTCAGCCCAAGATTCTGGATCTGCTCTGGCCGCATGCCGGTAGCGTCTTGGCCGAGAACTTCGATCGTGCCGGATGTCGATTCCAGCATCCCTGAGATGCAGTTGAACGTGGTCGTCTTGCCGCATCCGTTGGGTCCGATCAGCCCGACAAATTCGCCTTCATCGACGTGAAATGAAACACCGTCGACGGCTCTGAGTCCGCCGAAATCCTTTGTCAGTTCAGATACACGCAGCACAGACATGGTCATCGCCCTTCACCGTCATCGTCCTCGTCTAGGGTACGACCGGTATCCGGAGCGGGGGACGGTCGTTTTGGCCTGCCCGGGACCTCGGGCAGCAGTCCCTTCGGAGACAGCAACAGCGCGGCGACGATCACGGACCCGATCAGAGCCAGTTTCAGGTGGGACAACGCCACCGTGACGTCTCCCCTCGGGAATGCTTCAGAGATCGATCGAGCTGACCAGATCAACCCTCCGACATTTATCACCAACCACGAAAACACACTGTCCATGTACGTGGTTAGATCATGAAAGGCGAGACTTGAATTGCCCCTCGCTACGATCATCACGTTGAATACGAATTCAACTATCACGATGATAAATGCGCCGACGACCATACCCCGGTTATTGCCGCGCCCACCGACGATGAACGCTGCCCAGACGAGGAAGGTTGATCGAACGGGGTTCATGAAGTCCGGGAAGATGCTCGCGTTTAACCAGGCCCAGAGTGCGCCCGCAAGAGCTGCTACCGCGGCTCCAACGGCCAGGCTCGCAGCTTTGTGAGTCAGGATATTGTGGCCGTGGTGCTTGCTGACCTCCTCGTCTTCACGGATCGACCGAAGAATCCGGCCCCAGGGCGATGCGAGAAGGGTGTTGAGCACAAACCAGATGGTTAGGAGGGCGGTGACTGAAAGGATGCCGAGGAGCACCACGTACGGCGCGCCATTCGGCAATCCCAGGATGTTTCCAACGAAGTCAGATGGGCCTGAACTCCACCAGCTCTCAAACGGCCTTGAATACTGAGAGATACCGATGGCCGAGGTTACCGTCCCGGCTCGTAATAAAGGCTCGGCTTGCAGAGATATGCGCAGCATCTCGCCGAGAGATATCGTGACGATCGCAAAGTAATCCATCCGAAGCCTGGCTGTCGGATAGGCGAGCAACCAACCCGCTACGGCGGATACCAGCACGGCGACCGCAGTCGCCGCCAACGGCGACCAGCCGTACCCGTTTGTTTCGACCGGCGCGGCCAGTAATCCGACCGTGACGGCGCCGATCCCCACGAAAAAAATCACGCCGAAGTTGGTCATCCCTGTTATTCCCGTGTGCAAGTTCAGGGAGAACGCCATCAAACCAAAAATACCGACCAGCGTCATGACTCGGGCGACCTGAAGGGTTTTTGTCAGGGTGCTGACACTGGGTAGTAACCACACCACCGCGATTAGGATCAGAAAGAAGATACCGAACGCTACCCATGATCCGCGCTCAGTCTCCCGGTCTATACGTATCAATCTGCCCGGGTGCAAACGCCAACTAGAGAAAAACCGAATGGCTGCTGCACGGGCCGGGTGGACCGGAGCCAGTAACTGGCCCACTATGTAGACCGGGACCGCCCAGGCGCTCGAAATCAGGGTTTCTACCGTCTCAAACAAGCGATCTTTCCGCTCGGCAATCCGTTCCATGAGTGGTGGCTCGTACGGCTCCAGATCGGGCATGCCCAGGATCGAGTCGGGAATATCATGAGTTACGGGAAGGTCATCCTCTAGGTTAGCGATTCGTCGTTTCCTGATCCGCTCGATATTCCAGTTTTGCAGGGCATGTCCGATGCCCCTTGGCGCTAATAGCAATAAACCCACAAGGAAGACAAACGGCATCACTTCCGCAAACCCGGCCGCTGTGGGCCGGTCCAGCGCATCGCCGGCACCGATTAATACGGGCTCAGAGACAGAACGCAATAGTCCAACAATGATCGCCCCGATGATCACGCCGGGGACTGAGCCAATGGTCCCGAGAACAACGACAGCAAACGCGGGGAGCAGCAGTGAGAGCCCCAGCTCAGGGTTCACCGGCAGTATCGCCGCCAGCAACGCACCTCCAAGCCCGGTGAGTCCTGCAGATAGGAAAGCGCTGGTGCCGTGGACGCGCTCAACGTGAATCCCGCTGGAAGACGCCAAATCAGGGTTGTCGGCCACCGCCCGCATCTGCCTGCCTAGGCGGGTGCGATGCAGGAGAAGGAGCAGGACGATCACGGAACCGAATACGCCAACAATCAGAGCGATCTTTGTGTAAGTGAAGGCGTATGGGGACACCTTGTCGGCCAGTTCCATCAACGGCGCGTTAACACGATCACCAAGATGAAGCTGTATCCGCTCGGTCGGTATCTCAAAATTTGATGTGGCCAACCGCCAGTCGCGATCCGGGACGAATCGGTGGGTGCCCGCGCTGAATCGCATGAAAAGAAGCGCCCGGAGCACCATGGCGACGCCAAGCGAGGCGATCATCATCACCTGTGGAGTCGCCAGCCTTGACCGGAGCCGCTTATAAACAAGCCTGTCGATAAACAAGCCGGCCAGGCCGGTAATAGCGAAGGCAAAGATGCCCGCCCAGATCAACAATTCCCAGTTGAGAACCCCGTCCTTAGGCGCGTCCGAAATGGGAAAAAACCGGTCCGTCCACATCAACGTGAGAGCCACATAGGCGCCGATCAGCATCATCTCCGCCTGGGCGAAGTTGGCGAATCGTTGCACCTTGTAGGTGAGCGTCAGCCCTATCGCAATACTGAGATATGCGGCCGCCCAGTAGAGCCCGCTCAACCCGATTGATGCCACGTTGAAATTCATCGTGGCTGATCTGCCAAGCCCGGACAGAGCAATTTCAAGGATTACCAGGCCGGACAGCGCCACCAGCAACGGAGTCGATATCAGGGACGCCGCCCGCCATCTGGCTCTGGCAAGGTTGAGAAAGGTGTTAACCAACACCAGTCCGCCCGCCATCATCTCAAGAGCCAGGACCAACCACTTCAAATCGTTGTTGATCAGGCCGGTCCACCCGATCACACCGGCGTTGTAGATCATCCCGAGATACGCGTCAAAGATCAGGAAGGCGCTGACTAACAGTCGACGCTGCCAGAAAGGGATGCCTGTCCAACTTTCACGCATGAGAGTCATAGGCGCTATCGTCCGGTCAGCTCCGCCACCGGGTGGAACATTCTTGGTGTCTTATATGAGTAGGCCTGTAGCGGGCGTTGTTCCCGCTACAGGCCTATCTTCAAAGCGATTTACCTTCGGTGCAGTTATTGACTAAGCGATGGATGCCCGTCGGCGAGCGTAGTCGAATCGCCGTGGGCTTTTTAAGCCGGCGAAATGCTTACTAGAAGACCAACCCGCCGTCCGCAGTCCACGTACCTGAACACCCGAAGTCCACCACTGAGCCTGCCACCGCAAACTCACAGACCGAGTACCCGGTACCGAGTACGTCACCTGCCGAGTCAAAGGTGTGGGAGCCACTTGCCCCGGCATAGTTTTTGCCGGTTGCGTTCATTGCTGCTACAAGGTCTCCGTCCGGGTCTGAAGCAATCGCCGCAGCGATGAACTTGATGGTGTCGTAAGTCTCGTGGGTGTAGATCGCTCCATCGGCCCCGCCGGCGGCTGAGTAAGCAGCCTCGAAGTCAACCTTAGCGGTGGATTCTTCACCCTGCCGAGGTCGTGTAGCGACCACTTGGTCAAGCGTTGAGACGTCAGTGAAGTCGTTCTGGAACGCAGAGTCGGCGATGCCGTCACCACCGAAGATCTGGCCACTGAAGCCCTGCCCTATGAGGGCCTCTACGATCGCCGCTCCATCGGTCCCATAAGACATCAGTACCGCCGAGTCGCAGCCACCATCGACAACGGCCTGCGCCAGCGTCGAGGCATCATATGAACCCTCTGTCGGGTCGTAGCCAACCTGGGAACACAGGGATCCAGACCAATTGGCTGCGAAGTTGTCGCCAAGCCCGGCGCCGTAGTCGTTGGTCATCGCCAGGACAGCAGGGTTACTCGCTCCTGAGTGGGAGACCACGTCCACCAGTGCCTCGGCTTGTTGCGCGTCACTTGGGACGATACGGAACAGCCGACCATCGTCATTAGCTGTGGTGATTGCAGGTGAAGTACTGGCATACGACAACATCGGAATACCCGCCGGGGCGGCAACTGCTATCGCGCCAAGTGTCGCACCGGAACACGCTGCTCCGACGATGGCGGAAACACCGGCATCGATCAGCGACTGTGCCGCCGTTGCTGCCTGCGTACCATCACATCCAGAGTCGAGGACGATCAATTCAAATGTGAAATCAGGGTAGGCCGCGTTGATCTCCGTCATCGCGACATCCGCCGCATCCGCAAATCCAGGCGCAAACTGCGCAATCGGCCCCGTTTCCGGACTTAGCATGCCGATCTTGATCGCTTGGGGCTCATCACTGCCACAAGCTATTAGCAGCGACATTGCCCCCAACGTGAGCAAGATAAGGACGAATAATTTAGTGAGCCGCATTATCAAACCAATCCTTGTCCAACAAATATCTGCAGACACTGAGTACCTGAACATCCCTGCCAGATAATGACACGCATCTTATCAGGCTTTACTCGGGCTCATCTATCACGATCGTTGATTGCGGCCATGTAAGCGAAGATAAGGTCAATAATTTCCCCGGATTCACGATGACATCCATGCCGTCTACCCGTTTAATTGGAGCCCCTATGTACCGTCAAGAAAGCGAGACTCTTGAAACCCTGAATGTCTAATCGCTTTGCAAAAGCAACGAGCAGCTAGCGTTTTTTCGCGACGATGAACATGCGCTTGAACGGAAAAAGCGTTGTGCCATCCGGTTCTTTCGGATACGCCTTTTCCACAAGATACGCGTAAGTCTCTTCGAATTCGCCTCTCCAGGGCTCTTCAAGCGCGTCCAGAAGGGGCTTGAGCCAGGTGCCCTTTGTCCATTCCTTGACCGGATTGTCTCCGGTGAGGACCTGTATGTAGTCTGTCTCCCACACATCCAACGAACTTGCCGTGGGGGAGAGGATTCGTACGTAAAACTGTGGAGGCTCGACCGGGGCCGGACGTAGTAACGGCTCCAATGTAGAACGCCACGGACCCCCAAGCGCAGCTTCGGAAATCGACGTGTGAGAGAGGGCGCCGAAATTGCGTGGCATCTGCACGACGAACAGGCCGCCGGGCGCCACCGCGGACATAAGCCCGTTGAACAACTCGGTATGACCATCCACCCAGTGCAACGCCGCATTAGAGAAGATCAAATCTGCCGACCGGTCTGGCCGCCAGGTGCCGATATCGCCCTGCTGCCACTCGAGATTCTCAACGCGTTCGGCTCGGCCCATCATTTCTGGTGAATTGTCCACCCCGATTACGCGCGCGTTGGGCCAGCGTTTCGCCAGCATCTCCGTGATATTGCCTGTCCCTGCCCCGAGATCGTAGGCAACTTCGGGAGACTCGAGATCAACTCGATTGAGGAGATCTATCGCCGGTCGTACCCGGTGATCGGCGAACTTGAGGTACTGAACGGGATCCCAGGGCATTAACCGATGCCTTTCGTGGCGAGGGTGTCATCAGAATGTAGGCGAAGGGGCCAAGTTTATAGAAAAAACAAAAGGTCACGGTTTTCCGCTGACTCGTATGTTTATTGTCCTCTGGAAAATACCTCAGGTTGTCAGCCGAGTGCTATTTGCCTGATTGAGACGATTTGATGATGGCCTCCGTCGCCGCTAATCCGCTTTTGAACCCATTGGTGAGAGCGTCGACATCTGCGCAGCAGTTCAACCATGTCGCTCCGCGTTCGATGGCTAATTTCATAGCATCCCCGGGGTTAACGGCGGTCCCCATAGCCTTACCATTAGCCCTGCACGCCTCTCCAACTCGATCGTACGCTGCCAGTACTTTGGGCTTGGCGATTGGACTGCCAGGTTCTCGGTGTACACCGTAATCCTGAGACAGATCTCCTGGTCCAACAAAAAGCAGATCAATGCCTTCGACGGCAGCGATCTCTTCACAGTTCTCTACTCCTTCGACATCCTCGATCATCACGCCCAACAGAACATTGTCATTGGCGATATCGTAATAGTCAGGTTTTGCCATGAATCCGTACCCGGAGTCTCGTCCTCCACCCATTCCTCGCAAGCCTTGTGGCCCGTATTTGGTCATGTTGACCAGGGCTTTAGCCTCATCGGCAGTTTTACAGTGAGGCCAGATAAGGCCGGAGGCGCCTAGTTCAAGCGTCTTGATGTACTGGTTATATGGTCCCTGTGGGACGCGAACGAAAATGTCGATGTCTCGAGTCCGTGCAGCGAGGATCATCATAGAAAGATCTCGGAAATCTGCATGACTATGCTCCATGTCTATCCAGACACATGAGTAACCGGCCTCTGCAATGTTTTCCACAACCGCGGGATCGAACACCCGGTTGATTTCCGGAACCTTAACCATCGCCCCACTCTCGAGTGCGATTTTGGTCTTATTGATCCTATATTCGGCTTTCATATGAGATGAGTCCTCGGTGCCCGTGGATAATGACAAGCAGCACGTCGCAGTGTTGTGGCAACGGAGACTAGCTTAGATTCGCAATCGAGGCGAATGATCTAATTCCCTGCTCAAAACCGAGAAGTGACGATCTTGCAGATATCGGCTAACTTCGCCCAAGGCAGGTTGAGAGTGTTTCCGAAGAACCGTGTTACCTATAGGACCGCCACCCGTTTTTTCTCGAACTGCTTCCAGTCCCATTCCGCACCCCAGCCGGGGGATTCAGGGTAGGTAACTGAGCCATTAACGGGAACGACCGGGTTCATCAATCCGATCTCCTTGCCCATGGTTGCTCCATTGACAGGAGGAGCTGTCTCGAACCAGTCAATGTTTTCGATACCGCACGTTACGTGCGCGTGAACCAGGCCGAACAATGGTCCGTAGGCATTTGGTTCCACGTTCGCGTCAAGTTCGTGTGCGATTTTAGACAGATGCTGAACCGCGGTAACACCATGACGTGCGTGAACCCGGAGTATGTCCACTGCGCCACTCCTCAACCACAGTTCACCCATGGCCGGGTCATGCATCAAAGTCTCTGCACCGGCGATCGGGATTTCGAGGAGATCACATAGTTGTTTGTTCTGCGCGTGAAGGCGATCATCTATCGGTTCCTCGAACCATATGAATCCGGAGTTCTCAAGGCTCTTGCCGACTGCCAGTGCCTCTTCGTAGTTGTAGCTCGCTAAGGCTGCGTCGTGCATTAACCCGACCTCGCTCCCGAATGCGTTCCTGAATTGTTCGAAAGCGTTAATGTTCTCTTCGTACGAAAACGCTAGATGATCTTTCAGTGTTGTGAACCCGGCAGCCAGACCCTTCTCTCCATCCCGGATCAACTCTTCGACCGTGCTCCCGGCGGTGTTGTAGTACGCCGTTCCACGTTTCCTGGCGCCGCCCAATAATTCAGCGACCGGGAGCCCTGCCGCCTTGCCAGCGATGTCCCACAGACAATTATCGAACCCGCCCCACCAGACGGGATCAAGGAAACGTGATGCAGCGTTTAGTTTCGACCACATCCGATCGCGATCAATTGGGTCTTCGCCGATTGCAAGTTCACGTAACGTCACTATCTGTGCCCAGTTGAGTTCCGTGTAGCGCCAGTCACCCACGGTGCAGACGCCTTCCAAGCCCTCGTCGGTAACCACCCTAATCACTTGAACTGGGACATTTTCGCCTGTTGGGAACGTCTGTTTCCACCGCGGGGTCGTGGAAGAGCCGAACTCGACGACGTTCGTGACCGATGGATACATCGGGAGCTCGAATACCGAAATTTCGATTGACTCAATCTTCATACTGTCGTCTCTACGAAGAAGGCCCGCTGGACGAAACCAGCGGGCCTTCTAGATTCTCACGGGCAGCGACTGTCCGCTGTCAAGGTCGGACTAATCCCTGTTGATGCCGCTGAGGGAAGCCTGAATGCCGTCTGTCGCCGCCGTAGCCCACGGAAGCGTGAACATCTTGAAGCCCTTCGCGACGAACCAGTTCGGGTCCATTCCCGGCGGGATGAAGTACATGCCCGGAACCACGTTATTCCTCTTGGCCGCCTCGGCCAGTTTGTCCAGACCTGCCTCGTATCCGGCGGAAGTGTAGTCCAGAGTGACTCCGAGTTCGATCGAGTAATCCGACGGACCGATGAGCGCGACGTCGATGCCGTCGACGCCCAGGATGCCGTCGATGTTGCTGATCGCCTCGTTGGTCTCGATCATGGGGATGATCACCAGGTCTCTATTTACGGTTTCCATGTACTCCTGGTAGTCGTCGCCCTGGCCCCACTGGCCACGCATGCCACCATTGGAGCGTTTGCCACCGGGGTAGTACCTGCAGGACTCGACAATGTATTCGGCCTGTTCTTTGGTGTTGACCATAGGAACGATGATCCCCCTGGCGCCCGCGTCCAGCGCGAAGAGAATTTGTTCTGCACGGATGGAGTCCACCCGGGCGAACGGAGCCGCCTTCTTGCCGTTGGTCGCTTGCATTCCTGCCGCGAGTTCCTTCATCCCGTATGGAGAGTGCTGGGTATCGAACAGCAGGAAGTCGTATCCGGCATCGGCCAATACGGCCGATACCTCTGGGTGCGGGGAACCCGCCGTACCAACGATTGTCTTCCCAGATTTCAAAAGATCTTTAACAGCGTTCACGTGACTCGAACCTATTCCTTTCAGGAATGAATATCAGATAGCCCCCGGATAACGTCTCGGGGAGTGATATAGACCAGTACGGAAGGCATGATGGCCCCGATGTTGGAAAGATTCAAGTCACCGTTTACGTACGGAGGTTGACGGAACGAAGAAACGAATGTGATCAGGGGACGAATACGGGCCATTCCGGACCACCTGGATGGAGCAAAGTTCCATGATGTCGACTGCGACAGGTACCGGTAAACCTAATGTAGGACTCGAGGCTGTCCGATAGTGGTTACGTTTCTATTTACGAGTCCTGTGGATCATTCTCTGGACAGTACGCGCGTCAATACCAACCGAATGGGCGGAACGTGGTATGCCGGTTCTGCGACACGAACCTAACTCCGGACTACACTCTGCCGCACAGTTGACAACCCGATGCATCGATAATGTGACGTCCAATTGAGCAATCAAGAATTACGCGGCTCTGCCAATCAGCGAGCGGTCCAGAAATATGGCTCCGATACGATCGTGTTTTCAGGTGATGGCGAATCTCAATCTCCGCAATCGATCGTGGACCGCCTTGGAGCTTTGGTATCTGAAGGTGTCTTGTCGCCAGATGACTATTCTCTGGGGGGCACGGTAGAGGCGCTTGAGAAGCGCGTCGCGAGAGATCTTGGCAAGGAAGCGGCGATCTGGATGCCGACCGGATCATTAGCGAACCACATCGCCCTGCGCCGTCACTGTGGGACCAATTCGAGGGTCGTCTTGCAGGAACAGAGCCACGTTTATCACGACGAAGGAGACGCGCTTGCGCGACTAAGCGGGTTGAGCGTCATTCCTCTTGCACATGACAGACCTTATTTCACCGCCGGAGAGCTTCAGACGGCTCTCGATCAATCGATAGGTGGACGTGTGTCGAATCCGGTAGGCGTTGTATCGGTCGAAAGCCCGGTAAGGCGTCAGGCAGGTCAGATAGTCCCGTGGGACGAGATGCAGGCGATAAGTTGGCTGTGTCGTGAGAAGGCGATTCCGGTTCACCTGGATGGAGCAAGGCTCTACATGATGTCGGCGGCGACGGGGAAAGAACTAAAAGAGTACGCGGACCTGTTCGACAGCGTTTACGTCTCCATGTACAAGTACTTTGGATCACCGTTCGGAGCGGTACTCGCCGGCACCAGTGAATTCATATCTGGCATGTTTCATGATCGCCGGATGTTCGGTGGTGGCCTTCCCTCTTCTTATCTGTTTGCAGGGCTCGCTCTGGACGGGATGGATCGTTTTGAACTTCGAAATAAGGAGGCGTTTGAGAAAGCCATCTCCCTGTTCGCAGACATTAATAATCTGCCCGAAATCGAAGTCCGCAGGTTCGAGCACGGCTCCAACATTTTTGAGCTGGTGATGCACCCCGGAATCGATCAGGACCGGTTCGTCGGAAAATTACTTGACCTCGGAATAGTGATCACTTGGCCAAACGAGAACTGGCGGGTACCTCTACTCCATGTGAACACAACAATACTCCGGCGCCCGAACGCAGAAATCACACAGGCGTTTTCGACAGCCGCTTCAGGTTGATGATTATCCGCACTCTCGGTCGGAATCGCTGGCAGGGATTCAGATAACGGTTCAAATCACGTAAACATCTCTGAACCCCACTCCGGGCACCGCATTGATGGTCGGGGACACCTCATGTCATTCAATGGCATGCGGTCGCGGGAACAGCACCGAAAAAACAAGGTCCCGGAGGGACTGATATGAAGATCACAGACTTGAAATGCGCAATCATCGGGGGATCTGCGGTTATTCGAATAACGACCGATGAAGGCATCGATGGTCTGGGCCAGGGGGAGACCCCCAAGCCTTACCTGAAGCCGATGGTGATGTTCTACCGGGACATGATCATCGGGAAGGATCCGACAGACGTAGAGAGGGTGATGCTGGGCATCCGGCGTATGGGCGCATTTAAACCATGGGGCACCGCAGTGAGCGCTATCGAGATGGCGCTATGGGACATCGCCGGCAAGGCGGCCGGTGTCCCGGTCTACAAGTTGCTGGGCGGCAAGGTCCGAGACAAGGTGCAGGTCTATAACGGCAATATTCGGTTCGAGATGAACGGGAACGAACCGGAGGACTACGCCGAGGAGATCCGGAAGGAGATAGATGCGCCTCAAGGCTTCTCCATAGTCAAGCAGGCGGTCGGATTTCATAACGGCTGGGCAGAAAAAGTTGATGATTTCTACTACGGCACGCCGGAGACCCTGCGGCGTCACCCGAACAGGGGCACGATCACTCGTAAAGGTTTTAATCATCTGATGGCGTGCATCGAGGCGATGTTAGAGGTGTGTGGCGACGATGTCGCGCTGGCCCTTGACTGCGGTCCAGGCATGACGGTTCCCGATGCACTGAAGTTGGCGAGGGCGCTCGAGGGCGAGAACATCATGTGGCTTGAGGACATGATTACGGGCGACTACACACCCTACGTGCTGGCCGATCTGTACAAGCAGGTAACACCGTACACGACAACCCCCATACACACGGGGGAGCAGATCTACTTGCGGCAGAACTTCGTGGAATTGATTGAGACTAGTGCCGTCAATATTCTGGGGCCTGATCCAGCGGACGTTGGTGGGCTGGCTGAAATGAAGTTCATCGCCGAGTACGCCGATCTCCACGGGATCATGTTTGCGCCGCACGGGAGGTTTGACGGGTTGATCGGTCTGGCTGCACATGTGCAACTAGCAGCCTCTTTGCCAGACAACTACATAGCCTTTGAGCTGCCAAACGGCGACCCAGATTGGTGGTACGACATCACGGAAGGCATTTCAGCAGATATCGTCAAGGACAGCCACATCGAGGTATGGGATCGCCCTGGACTTGGCATTACCTTTATCGAGGACGAGGCAAAGAATTACCTGAGTGAAGAAGATGCTGATTTCTTTGACGCGTAAGAGATCGAATAATCCGATGCGGAATCTACTTTCATCCTGACCTGAGTGATATCTTCATGCAATGGCAGCGCTTGATAGTTCCACAGACGTTGTAATCATCGGTGGCGGGATCATCGGGTGCTCCATCGCCTACAATCTGGCCCTCCGGGGTGTGGCGGTCACTCTGGTAGATAAAGGGCCGATCGGGTACGAGCAATCGACCCGCAATTGGGGCTGGGTCCACCAACAGGTCCGGTACCCTCACCTTATTCCCCTGGCGGTCGAGTCGGTTCGTATGTGGAAACACCTCGCCGAAGACCTCGAGTCGGACGTTGGGTGGATCCAGGGTGGCAACCTGAGTCTTGGCTTCGACGACGCTGACCTGGCAGAGTTCGAGTTGCGTGGGGAGATTGCTCGTAACACCGGTCTTGAGACAACGGTCTTAAGCCGCGCTCAGGTCGTCGAAATGTTGCCCGGGATGGCTAGGATGAAAGGAAGTTGGACCGGCGCGCTCCACCTTCCCACGGATGGTCAGGCGGACCCTTCACTGGTCACTGCCGCTTTCGCCCGTGGTGCGAAGCGCCACGGAGCGCACATCGTGAGTGATTGCGCGGTCTCAGGAATCGACATGGCAGGTGGTTCCGTGACTGGTGTGTTAACTGAACGCGGCCCAATCCGCGCACCCCAAGTTGTCGTTGCAGCCGGGGCCTGGTCTAGTCGCCTGACCAGACCGCTCGGCGTCGAGTTCCCGCAGCGCTCGGTCCGGGCGACGGTTATGAGGACGGATCCGGTGGATCCGGTCACATCTGTAACCGCATGGGCCGAAGGATTCACGTTCCGACAGGACCGCGCTGGCCGGTTCGTGCTGGCGGGCGGAGAAGAAGCCATATACGACGTGGACCTGGATCTCTTTCGTGACATTCGCTGGTTCCTTCCTATGGCGTGGAAGAATCGGCGATGGATACGGATGAGTGTCGGTCGACCCCTTCTCCGTGACCTGACTGCGCGCATGCCGGGAATGGCAGCGAGGCGTCAGTTCTGGCAACGCCGACGGAAGATCGACCCACCTGCGGACTCTAAAGCAGTACGTGAGACTCTTGACCGATTCCACCGGTTGTTCCCGGATCTCGCCGGAGTCGGAATCGAGTTGGCCTGGGCCGGGAACATAGATTCGACGCCCGATCAGGCTCCCATTATTGGGCCGGTCGGCCGCGGCCCAACCGGCCTCTTCATCGCCACTGGCTTCTCCGGCCACGGCTTTGCTCTGGGGCCTGCTGCAGGGCGGCTCGGGGCCGACCTCGTTCTCGGCGACAATCCCCTTGTGAATCCTCATCCATTCCGTTACGCGCGTTTCGCTGAAGGTGATGTCCCAATCGTCGACGCCCACCGTCGCTGATCCGGGGTTCCCGCATATTTCCGGTCTAGCAGGATTCGAGCTGACACCAATTCCTGCGTGAACTCAATCGAAAGGTGGCAGTTTAATGCCCAGTACAACTCGTAGGTAGTTGACGTTGTGGGCCAGATAGTCGTCGACGGCGAGGTCGAGATTCCCGCCGATCGCGTCGAAACCATCGTCACCCTTTCGTGGGCCATCCACGTCCAGCATGACCCAGCCTTTGAAGTGCTGGTCTCGCAAAAGCTTCATCACGGCCGGGAAGTCGACACCACCACCACCGAGGTTGTGATACACGCTGGCTTCGGCGTGATGTTCACGCGTGGGGGTTGTCGTGTTCCCGCGATACTTCGCGTACGTGTCCTTCAAGTGCACCTCGGCGATGCGAGGCATGTAATCGGTCATGATCTGGACCGCGTCGCCACCGCCCAGGGTCAGATGCCCGGTGTCAGGTGTGAACCACACGTAGTCTGGGTCTGTCATGTCAAGCATGGCTCGAACCTCGTGCTCGCGCTCCACCGGACCCCAGATGTGCGGATGTGGCGCAAGGCGAATTCCCATCTCTATAGTCTGGCGACCGATCTCGTTGAGCGTATCGGCAACCCTCTTCAGCTGGTCTTCCGACGTGCCCTCGGCCGGTCGGGCACCCATGTTGACCTTCCAGACATCACAGCCGAACGGTTGAAGGAAGTCACGGGCAAAGGCGACATGATCGGTGATCGTCTTCGGTGTTTCTTCCGAGTCCGTAAAGTTTGTCGACTGTCCCTTCGCTCCGTTTGAGACATCGATCAACGTCACTCCCGACTCGTCAAACTTCTCCTTCAAGGCCAGCGGATCGGAACGATGATCTTCGATCTGCTTCGAATATGGCTCGATGCCTTGCAAACCGAGTGCTGCAATCCGCTTGATCGCCCACTCGATCGGGTGTCGGGCGTCCCACAGTGAACTGGTAGAGCCGTACAGAATGTGCGGATTTTCGGGATCAAGTGGGCGATGAGATGCGCTTGTCATGAGAAGTTGCCCCCGGGCTGTGATGCGTTGGAGATGATGGAGGATAGCTCTGTTGGCAGTCGGCGGCCAGAGGAGATGCCGGTGTAGGGCCATGTGAGACGCGATTCCACGACCTGTGGATTACGTGGCGGCGTTTGCTTCCGAAGGACAGGCTGGATATATTCGTCACGCCCAGTAGTCCATCGAGAGGCGGCGGAGACGTTCCCGAGCCTCTTCCGAGACGATATTCCGCCGAAACGCGAGGAGCAGACATGACAACGCACGATCACAACGGCCACGAGCACGACCACAACGGCCAAGATCACAGTGGCGCTTCCCTCGCCGTAAACGAGATGGCGACGGCCTGCGTCAAGTTCGTCGATAGCCTTTCGGCGGACCAAAAAACGAAAACGATCTATCACTTCAACGATGGCGAACGTATCTTCTGGTACTACCCACCGATGAACCGTCACGGCCTGCCGCTACGCGACATGGATGAAAACCAGCGCACTCTGGCATACGCCCTCATGGCGTCAGGGCTCAGCGAGACCGCAAACACGAGAGCGCATCAGATTATCCAGCATGAATTGATCCTCGGATCGATGGAGAAAACTGCGGGAATCAGGTCGTTCGTCCGCGACCCTGATCTCTACTACTGGACCGTTTTTGGCGACCCACTTGGAAGCGACCCGTGGGGATGGCGTATCGAGGGCCATCACATCTCGATCCATATGCATATCTATGGCGATGATGTCATTTCGACGACTCCGTTTTTCTTCGGATCCAACCCTGCAGTTGTGCCGGATGGCCTCCCAAATGCTGGGCGCAGCATTCTTGGCAACCGAGAAGCCCTGGCGCTGGAACTTGCTAACACCCTTGATTCCAACCAGCGTTCGAAAGCCGTAATCGCCGAAGATGCCCCTTGGGACATACTCTCGTATAACGCCTCTAAAGTGGTGATCCCCAAGGAGCAAGGCCTTCGCGGCGGACAAATGAATGGCACCCAGAAAGAGATGCTTACCTCCCTTATCACTGAGTACACGAGTCAGGTGCGAGACGACATCGCCGACAAAGGAGTCGGAAAGGTTCTCAATCAGATTCGCGAAGACGGCGTAGAAAACTTCCACTTCGCCTGGTCAGGCGGCATGGAAAACCGTAAGAACCACTACTACCGAATCCACAGCGGTGATTTCGTCATCGAATACGACAACCGCCAGAACGACGCCAACCATATTCACTCAGTTCTTCGTGACGTAGAAAACGACTTCGGCCTTGACGTCCTTAGAGAGCATCTCCTGCTTTTCCATGTGATCTAAACCATCAGACAATCACAATGGATAGTGGCGCCCCTACCGGGGGCAATCATTGATAGCGTGATCGGGGATTGGTTCTTTTCGATTGTTGAAGCCGTCGGTCACGTTGCCGGGGCAGCAGTGACATGTGTCTATGGCTTGCCCCACACCTAAGTCGTAGTACTCCGCGGGTAATACGAGGCGTGTTTAGTGGCACCGGTGGGACTTGAATAATTGGCCCGCGAGTTGCGGATTAAAAGGTATAACCACTGGAGTCGCCAGGGGCCCGAGAGACTTCGATGAAGTTCAAGTTAAACACCGGTTGTTACGCCCGAAGAATCTCTCGCTGCGCCAGAATGCGCTCGGTGAGTGTCCGCATCCCCATCTCCTGAGTGATGGCCAGCGTGGCCCCAGATTAATGGGCCGGTTCTTTAAACCGCGTTGACCACCGCCGTATGCGGTGCTAGCTTCCCCGGAATGCCACCCACCGAGCACCGACCCATAACCCCGCGTGCCGGTGCCTTCGCTGTATTTGTCTCGGCGCTGTGGTCCGGCAACCCCATCGCCATCAAGGCTGGGCTTGAGCATGCTCCGCCCCTTCGACTAGGCTGGTACCGATTCGTCGCGGGGGCCGTCGTTATCATTGTGTGGGCGCTGTACACCCGTGCTGACCTGCGGGTGCGTCGAAGCGAGCTACCGGTTCTCATCACCCTCGGCGTCCTGTTTTCGATTCAACTCGTGTTCATGAACCTGGGGTTGAAGTACACGACTGCCGGTCACGGCTCTGTCCTCTCCGTTACCCACCCCATCTGGGTGGCACTGCTCGCACACTTTTTCATACCCGGTGACCGACTGGCTCCATCACGGATATTCGGCATACTCGTGGCCTACACCGGCGTAGTGGTGATTTCTCTTGATGGTCTTGGTGGGGATGCGTCCGGCGAGGTGCTATTCGGCGACATTCTTTCGATCATCGCCGGGTTCTTACTAGGCGCTCGACAAATATTTAACGCCCGTCAGGCAGGCAAGATCGATCCGAACAAGCTCCTGCTTGCCCAAGCCGTCTTCGGCACGCTGGTGTTCATTCCTGCCGGGCTGATCTTCGAGGGCGAGGCGTGGATTATGAACAAAGAGTTGGCCATCTCCATCTTCTATCAAGGCGCGGTGATAGCCGGGTTTGGTTTCACGGCCAACCTTTGGCTCATCCAGCGATATTTGCCATCTCAAGTCGGCATGCTGTACCTGAGTCAGCCGATCTTCGGGATCATCCTAGCGTGGCTGATCCTGGACGAACCGCTTACGGAGATGTTGTGGATTGGGGCCATTTTTGTTGCTCTCGGGGCAGGGCTTGCCCAGAGGCGAAAACGAATTGCATCAGCTGTTCCTGCGGAACCCACCGGAGCTTCTACCGGGGATTAATTTCCTGTATCCAGGTACCGAGGCTTATTCCGTCTGAACCCGGGAATAGGGTTGGGTGGGCCCTGTCGGATTCGAACTGACGACCTTCGGATTAAAAGGACTGCGGTCATGCCTAGACCGGAAAATGCGTCAGCGACTTCATCAGTCCCCTGGTTGAAATCAGCTGCTCTGACCGGGCCAAGAGAGAGTTTGGTGGGCCAGCTCTGACAGATCCCACAGACGTTGCACTGTCCACGGGGATTTGGGTATCTGGTACGGGATGAAAGGGTTGTGTCAAACTCTAGTCAAGGTAGGCGAGTAGGCGCTGGAGGAAACGCTCTGTAACCATTGCTTGACGACCCTGACGAACTGATCCGCAGCTATTTGAGGGTCGATATTTTCATCCGCGGGCCAATGCAACTCGTCAATTTTGACTCCACCCACGGTTAGCGTCCTGGAGCTCTCATACTCGGGCTCAGAGAAATTCATGATCGCTCCGTGACCTGTACCAAATCCGGTCGCAAAGGCCACAACTTGGTACAGGTCAGGTCTATACCATTTCGGGTCCACAAGCTTGTATTTGACGTCTGCAATCGCGACGCCGTCATCTATCACCAAGTCAGGATTGATCGTGAGTCGGGTCGGAGGCAGTCTGCGCGAACGCTTCTCAATCTTGTGGGTGTCACCTAACTCTGCGATCAATAGATTCCGCAATCCCTCTTCAACGAGGTCCGGCGTTCGAATTAAGAAACTTCGGGCAGACTGCTCGCCATCATGAAGGGTTCGTCTGTGACCATTGATGATTTGTTCGGCCAGCAATAGCGCATCTGCGTAATACGACGTGCGATGCTCGATCAGCACCTGCGCGAGATCGCTGGACTCCAACCGAGACACGTTCTCAAAGTGGTGTGTTGACCGCAGGGCTCGTTGGCGGATCGGCCAATCGAGGATTTGACTGCCGGAGATTATCCTCGCAGCCTCAAGCAACACCCGATTTAGAGGATTGTCGATCTCGAACTCTTCAAAGCGGCACGTGATCTCGATTCGCCCGGAGAGCACACTTCTAGTTGTCGGAAGTGGTATTACATGCCCTCGGACTAACTGCAGTCGCGCTTCGACCGGCCTGTAATCACGAATGAGATCCCTACGCAGAACCCCTGCCAACGCTTGTAGATACCAGCGGGCGATCAAGTTCCAAAACGACTCGCCTTCTTGCATCCTTGCCTGTTGATTGGCAAGTTGCGGAAGCTGTGTCGACTTCTCGAGTAGATACACCAAATGTGCGGCCGGAATCTTGGGTTGCACAACGAACTGAACACCATCGACAGCGATCACTCCCACCGCGTTCGAGACCATCAGGTGATATCGCCCTCTTCCAGCCGAGGTGCACTGAATCACTGTCCGATCGACAGAATCATCATTTGGGGGGGTGAAACGCCTTCCCAGTTGCCTTAATGCTTCCGCTTGATGTGACCGCAATCGCACCAGCTTCGTGACGTTCTCCTGGACGTGATCAATCAACGGAGTTTGCGCTTGGCCACATGGTTTTCAGCTGAAACTCGTCCACGACATCAGGTGAATCGAAGAAGTAGTCCTCTATCAGCGGTTGGATTTGATATTTCCATACCCGCTTGAGACGTCTATGTGACATATCAGATGACATGAAAAACGTGTGGCCGATCGTGTGATGGCGGTCCAAACGTTCGGTCAAATCGCTATTCAATCGATCAAACCCATCGAAAAGATCCGGAATACCGTTGGTTCGGGTGTCGTAATAGCGCTCTAACAGCGAGCGATCAGGAGGGCATTCAAAAATATCGAATCGTCGTCGAAGAGCTGTGTCGATGCTGCGCGTGCTTCTGTCGGCCGTGTTCATCGTCCCGATGATCGAGAGGTCTTTCGGTAGGGAAAAATTCTCTGAGTACAGTAAGTCGACGGAAGCTTCCCGGTATTCCAAGAGATGCATCAGCTCGCCGAATACACTTGGAAGATTCGCGCGGTTCATCTCATCGATTACGAGAACATGTTGTTCCTCGGAGACTTGAACCTTCTCGGCGAGACGCCGCAGCGCCCCGGCCACTCGTTCAAAATTGATTCCGCCATCTTTGGCGACCGGACGAAGGCCTTCGACGAACTCTTCATAGCCATACGACGGATGAAATTGGACAACGCGATACCGATCGCGCTGGTCTTCGGAGTCTCCTGTCAGATACATCGCGAGGCATTGAGCCACCCATGTTTTACCCGTGCCTGGGGGACCGGCAAGGATCACTTGAGGGAGGTTGCCGTCGAGAGATTCAATGACCTCTTCGAGTGCTTCTCGAGACCAGAGAGTGCGATTCTCAAGCCACTCAAGTGATAGCCGTTGTCGGGGCATCACTCGTTTTGGTTCATCGTCTTCCTCGCCGCTCGATCCAGTGTCTGTTTCCGAATCCGACTGATACAGAGTGTCGAGAAGCGAGAGAGTGTCTTTAAGATCATCCGCGAGTTCATCATCACTTGGGATTTGACCGTTTTGATACGAAATGGCACATACGTTACCGAGTTCGTAGCCGGCTCCGAGTTGCCCACGGTCACCTAGTTTGATGTCTTGATCAAACTCGTCGATCTTATCGCCGAGTAATGCACGCGCCTCGGCAACACGTGCCACGATCCCTTCACGAGGTCTCGGTTGATAGTCATTGTTATCAAAGATGGTAGTTCCCTGGTTGAGGGAGAGATAAACCACATCCCCAAAGAAGCTGAACAAATAAACTACGTACCAACCTCCAGTTGCACTTGGAGATTTCTGGCGAGAGTGGACCCGTACCCAGGGCACCCGCGTTTTCATGCCGGTGCCATCTCTCCCTTCGACGTCCATGTCATCCGTAGGGAGCGAGCTCTCCTCAGGGAGTAGAGCTCGGATGGCTTCTGGTGCTTCATTACGGACGAGTAGACCGCGCCGCTGCATCTCCGGAGTGTTTGAACCACTCCACGCTGCCTGAAGGTCGAGCACAGTCTGGAAAATATCACCAAGCTCTGAGTCGCCTTGGTTAACGACTACATCGACGTTAAATCCCAACCGTCTCGATAAAACCGCTACGCTACGCTCACCGCCCGAGAACCAACCCGGTTCGAGAGGACCCTCTTCTGGCATGGCGAACTGGTGGGCGACTCCGATGATGGCCTTGGAGTCGTATGTTCCTCCGTTATAAGAGATGAAATAGGACCGCGCTCGCCCAAATCCGTACTTACCCAAGAACTCGTCGCGGCCTAACGCATCGAATTCTGAGATTGCCTCCAAAACTGAATCTCGGTCAATGTCCACAAGGCCCACAGTGATCACCCTTCTTGCGACTCTACGCCCTTGGAATTAGTCCCTTTGATTGGTTCTGCGGCAGCATTATGAAACTCTTATTGAGACATCGATGTGAGCTCAATTGGTCACATGTAGGTGCCTAGGCGACAGTTAACTTGTGGATGCCGCGTTATGAGGTGGATTTACATCCAAGAAAAGACCTGATTGAGGATCACCGATCTCGAAGTCGATGGTCTCCCGGACAAAAACTTGACCGTTTGCAAGATCTCGATCACTTGTGGATCTTCACCACGAGGTTCCGCTGCGACCTTTGATGATTGTCTCAACTTCAGCCCACTCGCTGAGCAATAATATGTCATTACTGACCATCTGAAAATCGAGAGTTGGGTGGGCCCTGTCGGATTCGCACCGACGACCAGCGGATTAAAAGTCCTGCGAGAGCGCTTGCTGCTTTTCCACGTGATCTAAGCCGGCGAGTCAGATACGGATAAGAAAAGAACGGCCCGGGTAACGGATCCCGGGCCGTTCTCGCGTTCAGACTGTGATTCCGTGTACTAGGTCCGCCCGTGTCTCGACCGAACCGATGGCTGTCTTGCGTTGCCGTGGATAGCCGGAGCATTCTGTCCTATTCTTGATCATCAGGCCGGGCCCGGAACCGGACGTGCCTGAGCGAAGCCCGCCGTTTATCAGACGCTAAGGAGAGATTGATGCCGCTGTACATGGCCGAGCTAATGCACGGCCCCGAGACCTGCGTAGCGGCCAATCCAGACAGGGAACGGGCCGGACTGCTCGCAGACCTGCCGGAGATTTCCAGGGCGAATGGGGTGAATTTCGTCGGCGGCTGGGCGTTCCCGGTCGGACACCGGCAATGGTACGTATTCGAAGCCGAGGACGCACACGCCGTATCCAAGGTGCTCTTCGCCGCCAAAACGCACCACTGGAACGGGATAGACATCCACCCCGTTACCGACTTCGAGAGCTTCAAGTCAACGGTGTTGTCGCCGGCAACGTGACCGGCATGGTGATGGTCGCGGCGTTTTCACAATCGCCGTTGATGGTTTCGTCGGGCAACACAAACTGAACGGCCCTACGGTCCTTTGGTCCCGAATACGAGTTCTCCCAGGAACGCCTCTTCACCGGAATCGATTCGATCGATCTGGCCGCAGCCGACGTTGGGCTGCGCGGCCCCATCGATTTCCGGGTCGACGTAACGTAGGAACCATTCTTCGAGCTGTGATCTGAGTTGCGCTATGTCGATGGACCGTGATGGGTCGTCAATCATGTTGGCTTTTTCGTTTGGATCATCTTCCAGGTCGTAAAACTCGTTCGGCCCATCCGGGTACCGATGGACGTACTTCAGTCGATCGGTTCTGATCATTCGTGTCGGACCGTACTCGTCGTAAACGACTACCGGACGATTTGCTTGCGCCGGAGCGCCGGCCAATTCCGCAACAAAGCTGGATCCCGGCAAGTTGAGGCCAGTTACGTCCTGCAGTCCAAGCCACTCGAGAATAGTCGGGCGGAAGTCGTACTGGCTGATCATTTCGCCGCGCACCTGTCCCGCCGGGACTCGTCCCGGCTGTGAGGCCAGCGAAGGGACCTTGACGGCCGTGTCGAACATATTCTGTGGATAGGTGGCATTGCCCTTGCCCCAGATGCCGTGGTGCCCCATGTTCATGCCGTTGTCGCTCGTGAACACGACCAGGGTGCTTTCCAGGAGGTTGCGAGCCTCGAGCCAGTCGAGCAGGCGGCCGACCTGCGCGTCCATGGCGGTGATGGAGGCGAAATAACCGCTCAGCGCCTCCCTGCGCAGCTCCGGCGTGTAACCGACCATCTGTCGCAACGCGACCTGGTTCGGGTGAATGGGCTCGTCCGGGATCGAGGCGAAGTCGCAGTTGTTGAAATACTGATCGAACAGGCTTTGCGGATGCTGACCCTCTTCCCAGGGCGAGTGCGGCGCTGTGTAGTGCACGTTGAGCGAAAATGGCTGATCGGATGCTGACTGATCCTCTAGGAACCCGATGGCGTGATCCGTTATGACGTCAGTGACATACCCGTCCGGGTAATACAGCGAGCCGTCCGTAAACATCGGCGCATCGTTGTAGTCGCCACCGCCGGCACCATGTACGTTCCAGAAATCGAATCCGAGCTGAGGCGCCGCGGAATCGCCGAGATGCCACTTGCCACTGAGCCCGCATTCGTAGCCGTTCGCCGCCAGCACCTGTACGTACGACGATGCGCCATTCAGGAACTGGACGGATCGACCATCCCGAGGCAGTTGGTCCGAGTTGCCTTTTTCGAGGAAGTCCTGAACACCGTGCTGTGAGGGAATCTGGCCCGTGAGTATCGAGGCGCGTGCCGGAGAACAGACGGGTGAAGCGCAAAAGAAGTTTTCGAACCTGGCGCCGCTCGCGGCCAACCGGTCCAGGTTCGGGGTTTGGAGCTCCGGTGTTCTGGCGCATCCCATCGCCCACGGTCCCTGGTCGTCGGTCAGGATGAACAGAATGTTTGGCCGGTCGGGGTCACGAGAAGGCATGGATTTTTCACCCGGGAATTGGCGTCGAGCAAGGTTCGCGATGTGGACGCGCGCGTACTTTGACCGAATCCCTGAGCCCGGGCAAGATCACGCCGTGCGGCCTGTGTACTTCGTTTGACGTTTAATCAATCTTCCCACCTTCATAGAGTGAATCTACGATCGAACCCTCAAATGCAGACGCGACATCCACGTCCGACTCAAGCACCTCGAACTCGATCAACACATCTTTGAGCGCTGACCACTGATCCAGCGTTCCCCGCCCGATTCCATCAGCTCTCTCCGCGTTCTCAAGGTCTGTTGTGAGCAAAAACCGCTGATGCTCTGGGTCGGCATCTTTTGCGTAGGTGAGAGTAATCGCCACGGCTTCGTCGACGTGTGTCTTGATCCACTCCACGGCCCGTAACGTGGCACGCAGGAATCGCTCGATCACATCACGTCTTTCGGCGAGCATTTCCTCGGTTGCGAGATAAGTCACCCCGAGCGTTGGAACCCCGAAGTCATGTGGGTCAATTACGTTGATCTCGACACCAGCCCGCCGGATGGTATCCGGTTCGTTGTCCAGAAATACTGGATATACGTCCACCGCGTTCTCTATGAAGACACGCGGATCAAATCCGACAGCCCGTAGTTCAATATCCTCGATATCGATCCCAGCATTCTTGAGAAGCGCTTTCAGTTCCGCGGGGACCACGCCAGCCTTGAATCCGACCGAGCGTCCTGCGAAGTCTGATGGCGTTTCAATTCCGGAGTCTGCACGGGTGACAAAACCCTGGTCACCGCGTTGCCCGAACAACGCAACAGCTTTCACAGGAATATCGTCCGCACGCTGGCTAAGGACTTGCGCGGCTGTCCCTGTGGTGAATTGAACCTCGTCCTCAAGTAATAATTTGAGGTGCTCGTTTTGGCCGCTTGAATGCCGGATCGAGACGTTAAGTTTTTCGTCTGCAAAAAATCCCTGATCGAGTGCAGCGTACGCGGCGACAAACGGCAGATTGGCCTGTGCCCTAAATCCTGCCATGAAGGTTAAGTCCTGCAACTCTGCATCTTCAGTACTACTAGAGCAGCCCGTCGTGAAGGCAGAGAGCATGATCATTAACATGCCGCTCACCATGAGAATGGGCATCGCTCGACGGCGCTTGTTTGACCGAAATAATCGGCTCATTTCACTCCTATCTTTTGTTTAAACGCGCTATGCATTCACAGGCTCACAGCGGATTGATACCAGAATAAAACCTTGCGCTCCACAAGTGCCACGCTTGCGGTGAGCAAGATTCCCATCGCGGCGAGGACGAATATCGCGCCGAACAAAACGGGAGTATCGAAATCACCGTTGGCGATAAGAATCAACTGGCCTATCCCTTCGGACCCGGATAGGAATTCCGCCACTACGGCACCAATTAGCGATAACGGGACGGAGATTCGAAGTCCAGCAAATACGAAGGGGAGAGAAGAAGGTACGCGCAATCGCCAGAAGATTTGCCACGTGGATGCGTTGATCGTCCTTAGGAAATCGTGCGCCCGCGGATCGACGCTACGCAATCCGACCACGGAGTTCACCAGCATCGGGAAGAATGTGATCATGGCGGCGATCAACACCTTCGGGGCAAGTCCGAATCCGAACCATATCGTGAACAGAGGCGCCACTGCCACAATAGGAGTGACTTTCAGCGCTAGTGCCGGTGGGTAAAGGGCCCGCTCTAAAGCGCGCGAGTGCGCCATCGCCACCGCCAGTATGAAGGCTCCAATGCTTGCGAGTAGTAGTCCTCCGATCGCCGCTTGGAGCGAGAGACGCGCACCCTCAGCAAACCGGCCTGGGTCATCGAGGAGGGCGGCCAGTATCGCGCTGGGTGCGGGAAGTAAATATTCCTTCACATCTCGCAGCCGTACCCACGTCTCCCATGCCGCCAGCAGCAGTGTGGACACGAGTACGGGAGTAAGAAGGATGAGGGCATTGCGCTGAAACTTACGTTTCAACGTCGGGTACCAGGAATTGCGTGAACAAGGTCAGATCGGTCGGTTTCGGACACAAGTAGACCTCTCACGTCGGCCAGCAAAGACTGGTATCTCGGATCGTCTTCCAGCGATGCTGTACGTGGGCGGTCTAGATCGATCTCGATCACATCCTTCACCCGTCCGGGTTGGCCGGTCAAGACGACGACCCTGTCGGCAAGTAATACGGCTTCTCGTATGGAGTGGGTGACAAATACGACCGACATTTGCTTTTGCTCCCATACCTTAAGCAGTTCGAATCGCATTTCCTCCCGGGAAATCTCATCCAGCGCCCCAAAAGGTTCATCCATGAGCAGTAATCTTGGATGATGAACCAGCGCCCGGGCGAGAGCGACGCGCTGACGCATTCCGCCAGATAACTGTCCCGGGTAGTACCGGGCGAAGCGTGAGATGCCAACGCGTTCTAATAGCTCAGTGACATATTCGTCAGCGCCATCATGGGGACCCGTGATATCAAGTGTCAGGAGGACATTGGAGGCCACGTCTAGCCACGGCAACAGCCCGGGATCTTGAGTGACCAATCCGAGAGCTTGAGATCGTCTTGCTGCATGGGTATCAGAACCAAACACCGACACCTGTCCTCCCGTGGGAGATAACAGGCCGGCGATTATGCTGAGTAAAGTTGTTTTGCCGCATCCAGACGGCCCGATTACAGCGACGAACTCGCCGTCATTAACGGTAAGGTCGACTTCGGCCAGTGCACCCACGGTTTCATTCCCCACCGGATATCGGTGAGTGAGGTGGCGCACCTCAACCACCGGCTCCGGTGGCACGTCAGAATCCCGGGAGGTGTTAGTCAAGTGATTTGCAGGAGTCTTGGGACGAAGATGATGTACGAGACATTTAAGATCATACCGACCACTATCTTACGCCGTGGATGCACCCGTAGAACCCGACCGGTGGATTAGAAAAATGTTCTTTGAGATACCTATCTGCAGGCGCGGAACTTTGACGCTATTTCAGGTACGTGCGCCAACTCACGTGTCGCCCATTCCTCGTCCACATTTCCGTATCGGCTTATCGCTCCGGCAACTTTGGTCGCTGAATTAGTCGCTGCATCGACATTCAAAAAGAATGCCCTGGTTCGTCGGGCCATAACATCCTCGAGCGTCAGAGCCATCTCTTTTCGGACCGCGTACACAGCGTGAGAAAGCCGGTACGGGAGATCTTCATTCCAGGGCGCAGTCAACTCAGGAATCCGAGCCTCAAGTTCCTCAAGACTGGCAAGTTCTGATCCATATAGCGAGTCTGGGTCAACTATCGATGTGGCCGCGGTCACACTGTCGATCCCAGTATCGCAAGCTCCCTGCAATCTGAGATTTGCGGATCTACTCCGCGTGTCCGATAGTCCTCCAACCTGCACCGCCGCAGATACCGTTTGCTCCGCCATCAGGCGAGCCGTCGTCCACTTCCCGCCTGTGATTGTGACAAGACCAGAATCTGAAATGAATATTCTGTGTGAACGAGCGATTTTCGACGTAGACGCGACCGAACCACTTGAAACCAGTGGCCTTATGCCTGTGAAGGCGGAAAGTATCTTCGCCTTTCCTGCTTTGGGCAGAAATTTTTTCAGTTCCTCTACCAAGAACTCGACATCTTGTTCGGGTGCCATACGATCGGCATCTGGTGAGGCCACGTCGACATCTGTTGTCCCGACGAGAGTCCCACCCAGCCAGGGCAGGGCAAACACGACTCTACCGTCGCTCGTCTCGGGAATCAGAAGGCCATGATGGCCGTCGAGCAGGGTTCGGGCCATTACGATATGTGTGCCTCGGCTCCAACGCATCAGTCCAATGGGAGTATCACTTCCAAGGCCGATCGTGCTGTCAGTGTGCACACCGGTCGCATTAATCGTGACCTTCGCGTCGATGGTCAACGAACTCCCGTCGACGTTGTTTTGCGCTTGGACGCCTACAACGCGTCCAGAGGTCGCCCGGATCGCGCGTACAGTCGCATGGTTGAGGAGAGCGGCTCCGTGAGCAGCGGCCGTTTTCGCGATAGCCAATGCCAACCTTGCGTCATCCGTTTGTCCATCGGCAAATACCATGCCACCTCTTAGTCCATCGGCCTCGATACCTGGGACGGCATGGGTGAATGATGTCGGGTTTAAAAAGCGTGCTGTGGGGAATCCTGCCCCTAATGACAGGGCGCTGTAGCCTGTTATTCCGATGGAATTCTTGAATTTCTGCCAACGGGAATAGGCCGGTACGGCGATCGGTAACGGGCGCACGAGATGTGGCGCGTTCTGTCTAAGAAACCTACGCTCTCGCAGAGACTCGCGGACCAGGCCGAGCCGGCCTTGTCGCAAATATCGGACGCCACCATGGATCAGCTTTGTACTTTCACTCGAGGTTCCGGACGCGAAGTCGCCTCTTTCGAGCAAAACAGTCGAGTACCCTCTCGATACCGATTCGAGCGCGGTGTAAAGCCCTGTGGCACCGCCTCCAACGACTATGACATCGACGGACCTACCGTCGGACTTGATGTAGTCGACCATCGAACTTCGGTCAAACGGTAATCGGTCGATGGGAAGAGTCCTAACGTTCTGACCGGCGATTGTGGTTTACACCGACCCGACCTAACAAAGGAGGCGGTCTCCGGTCCACGCGGATCAAATCTATGATGGATGAAATCGATTTTCGAGTGATGTCAGTGCGCGTGTTTGACCTGGAATGAGACAGGTGGATTTGGTGGGCCCTGTCGGATTCGAACCGACGACCTGCGGATTAAAAGTCCGATGCTCTACCAACTGAGCTAAGGGCCCCACCGCGCGCGCGACCGACCGATCCCGGAGCCGGGATGGCACAGCCTGGCGAACGCTGCACTCCATTGAATCTGTGCGACGGTTCCGTGTCAACGATTCCAGCCACCAATAGCGTATTCCCATATATTCGGCATCCATCGGAACACGATGACGGATTGGCAACCATCCTTACTGGCGGTTACTCTGCCCGGAAACAGATGTGCAACCTCGACGCTCTTATCTCTTATACAGCGAGGACGTGAAATGGACCCGGACCGCATCCACGATTGGCTACGTGGCCCCATGGTCGCTGTAGCGACTCCGTTTACTGAAGATTTTGAACTGGATCTAGACGCGCTCCGCACCAACATCAGGTTCATGATAGATCGTGGAGTGAAGACCGGGCAGGGCAGCCTGCTCGTCGGCGGGGCAGGCGGCGAGCACCCGGTCCTGAACATCGAAGAACGTATGGCCGTCATGACTGCATCCGTCGAAGCGGCAAACGGCGAGGCTCCGGTACTTACATCGATACAGCACACTGATCATCGCGCCACCGTGGAGATGGCGTGCCATGCGGAAGCCGTTGGGGTTCAAGGGGGGCAGCTCGGTCCTACCTATTACTACGATTCCACCGAAAGCGATGCCCGGCGTCTCTTTGAGCGAGTCGCGGGGCAGACTTCGCTCACTCTCATGATCTATCACACTTGGTGGGACGGACTTGTGATGAGCCCGGCATTACTCAGGGATCTGGTTAGCATTCCTACAGTCAAGGCGCTCAAGTGGAGCCACCCTGACGACACGGCCTATCGCGAGGGGCTGCAAGAGTTTGCAGCCCAGCTGGCGACTATAGATAACTCGAATAATCACGTCTTGAGCCATATGTACGGCGCGACCGGGTTTATCACGCACCTGTCTGGCTTCTGGCCCGAGTACCCACTGGATATCTGGAACCGGCTTGAAGCGAAGGACTACGATGGGGTTCGTGATCGGCTTGCAGAGTTCAAGTGGCGATGGGTCACCTGGCGATCCAAAGTGGCCGCAGTTACCGGCGGCGAAGGACCGTTTATCAAGGCAGCGATGGAGGCAGTTGGACTAAGTGCAGGACCGCCACGACCACCTTCAATTCGTCCGCCAGAGGAGTTGCTTGTTGAGTTGAGGGCGCTTCTTGCTGAGTGCAAGGTTCCGATGGCCAAAGCAGAACTGGCGTCTTCTGACTGAGAGAGACGCCGGGGCGAAGTTTAAAGTTAGGACTGTGGATAGACCGAATCCGAAGACCTTCAGCCTCCGCTGGGGCGATGGCAGCATCGCAGAAGGAGGCTCGGGTCAAAACCGACCCGCCATCCCCACTTGTCAGCGCCTCTGTTGTACCGACGTAGAGCTCGAGGACAATGTAGCCGTCAGATTCCTCAGCACAGCGTCCGACTGCAAACAGTTCGGCTCGTTCAGGTCATTCAGATAAGTTATCGATTGCCATGGATATTTAGCTTGAAATGTCTGGCCAGATAAGACATTCTCAAGGCCCCCTAAACCTGCGGTTTGCCTGAAGTGAACACAACGTCCGAGGGCCGGATGAGGTTTCTTATTAATCCGTAGGTTGCCGGTTCGAATCCTACAGGGCCGATCAAAACTCATTCAGAACCTGCTACGACCGCCTGCATAGGGCCTGTATAGCATTTAGGAACTGCCACTCTGACGACCGCACTCACTCCGCGCATGCAGATGATTCTGCATGGGTCGATCCCGAGGATGCTGGCAAGGCTTGCCGCTCCTAATGTGGCTGCGATGGCCACGACTACCGCGGTCACATTCGCTGATGTCTATTACGTCGGCCAGATCGGCACAGCAGCTCTGGCAAGCCTCGCAATCGTGTTTCCGTTCCAGACACTCATGGGAATGATGTCCAATGGCGCAATAGGGGGAGGAGTCGCGTCATCGCTCGCCAGAGCACTTGGGGGAGGCGACTTGAGAAAAGCCGAGACGAGGGCCTGGCACGCCCTGGTTATTGGCGCATTCATGTCGGTCCTGTACATGGTTCTGCTCGGAGTTTTTGCCCGGCCCATCTTTTCGTTAATAATCGGTCCCGGTGACGTACTGAACGGCGCGGTCGATTACGCTCACATAGTTTTTGGGGGTGCCGTGGTCATATGGCTTGCCTTCATGTGTGCGGCCATACTGCGCGGCACGGGCGAAATGGGAATGGCGGCCAATGCGATCATAGTGGCCAGTATTGTCCATATTGGGTTGTCTGGCGCGCTAACCCTGGGATGGGGTCCGTTTCCTGACCTCGGAGTCACTGGTCCTGCCACAGCAATGGTCGTGTCCCACGGTCTTGCGGCCCTGTACCTTTCGATTCAAGTGCTGGGTGGAAAAGCAGCCATTACCGTGCGACCCCACAAGTTTTCCTGGATTCCGATCAAAGACATCATGAAGGTCGGTGGCCTGGGGTTGATAAACAGTAGCGGTCTGATACTTACGGTGATCGTCGTGACGGGTTTCGTCGGTAGATTCGGTGAGGAAGCACTTGCAGGGTACGGTCTGGGCAGCCGACTGGAGTTAACGCTTGTACCTCTTGCATTTGGGGTAGGTGCGGCTCTGACGACCGCCGTGGGAGGAAACTTCGGGGCGGGGCAGATTGCAAGGGCGAAAAAAATCGCATGGACGGGGGCTGTTGTCACTCTGATTGGGACGGCTGTGCTCGGTATCTCAGTAGCATTCATGCCGGGAATATGGCTCGATCGCTTTACGACCGACCCGGAGGTATACGCCATTGGCGCCTTGTACCTGAGCATCGCGGCACCGGTGTACGGGATCTTTGGTGGGGGTCAAACTCTGTACTTTGCCAGCCAGGGAACCGGGCACATGGTAATACCTGTCTTGATTACATATACCCGGTTCATGGTCGTGGCAGGATTCGGCTTGGCCGCGATGATTTTTGATTGGAGCTTGACGACTGTTTTTATTGGCGTTGCGTTGGGGCTATCAGTAATCGGGATCGGCCAGGTGTTGAATGTTCTTCGCGGGCCAGGTTGGAGATACGACTGAGATGCGAAGTGAGGGCGCGTCGTCTCCACGAGGAATGTTTTAAGTCGTACGAGACATTAGCTTGGTTCAAGAAGGCCCGCGCATCGAGCCGTTGCGCGCGCCCGATAACTTGTCGGAGGCTCAGGAAAATTCTTAATAAATTTAGTATCCGACTCATTTTCGCTAGCCCGGAAATTTTACCAATCGGCCCACGGATTCTAACCAAGCCAACGTATGCTCGAACCTGAGGGGCAATCGTTTTGCTAGACACGATAACAAGGGGTAAGTTAAAATTCGGCCTCGCGTGGGTGCCCGGTTACTGTTACTACTGCGCCCTCTTGTGATATTTCACCCCGTCTTGCCAGGTTGCCCAAAGTATTCCCATGATTTCTATTAAGAAACTTCTTTCAGTTATTGCCCTTTCGGTATTTGTTACCGGCTGTGGAATTATAGATACAGAGCAAGCAGGGGAAGCTCTTGCTCTGAAAGAACAGGTGCTTCGGCTTCAAGTCGAAGAACTTGACCCCCTCATGGATCAACTTGCCGATATGCAGTCGCAAATCGTTCCTCTAGAGGAGGAGATCGAAGACTTAGAAGATTCACGTGAAGATATCTACGATGAAGCTAGAGATATCGGTGATGAATTCGAACGTGAAATGGGTGACGCGTACGAAATACTGTGGCAAGGGGAGGAAGAAGCTCGGGATGATTTTGAGGATCAGTTAGAAGAACAATACGAGGCTCTTGAACGAGAATGGAATGAACTTGAAAAGAGCCAGCAAGAAATGTTCAGATCCTTGGACGAGTCCAGGGATGATACATGGGACGAATTAGAAGACACTACGCGTGCAATGTGGTTGGAGTTTGAGGACGGAAATTACCTGAGGCGTAAGGTAATCGAAGACGGTGACCCAGAGATAGAAGCACAGATAGAAACGCTTGAAGAACAACGGAAACTAATTCAGGCGGACAATAACGCCTTGGATACTCTTCAGATGGGTATCCGGAAGCAAGAGCAAGAACTAGAGATGCAGCGTTTTGATATAGAGGATCAACTGGACCCTCTATGGGAACAGCTAGAAGAGATGCATAACTCATCGAATCAGATATGGGAGCAAGATCCCCCGTATGATTTCGAACAGGAAAGAAACTCTAAATACGAATTAATAAGAGAAAAGCAACAACAAATTGAAGCCGCGTGGGATGATCAACAAGACCAAAACGAAATAGATTTCACGGGCCGAAACGAAAGGCGCGAAGAAGCGCAAAATGCCCATCGGCAGATACTCGACTCGATCAATGAACAGCGGGGTCAGGCCTACGATCAAGACGAACAGGCTGAAACCGGTGAAAATGCCGACGCAGATATCGCTGTCGTCGACCAAAATTACAATGATGCAAGGAGCGTTTACAGAGAGCTTCTTGCTGGAACTGAAACACTGATCAACGAGTTGTCAGCAGCGCAGTCATCAGATGGCGGTAGTGTTGATACAAGTGCCATAGTCGCCGGCTTGGACAGTAGCAGGCTCGATCTTGCAACTGCCCAGGAAGAGCTAGTAGGCACCGAGCAAACAATTCCCGGTGGCGAGGAATCCAATCCAGTTTATGCCGAAGCGGCACAGGCGAAGACAACTGCCGAGGAAGCTTTGGTAGCCGCGAATGAAGCGTTAGTTGCGGCAAACGCTCTTGAAGATTCCGAGACTAAAGCACAGACCCAAGCCGATTCTCAGGCGGCAGTCGACAGCGCCCAGGCGGCATTCGACGCCGCGTCGAGCACCCTCGACAACACTCCTGAAACGGTGTCAGCGCCAGACAGTCCTAATCCTGGATACGCAGAAATTCAATCTCGGATCAGCCGATACGAAGCTTTGATTTCAGACTACGAGAGTCAGCTGGCAGACGCTCAACAGGGTGGAGGGGAGACTGTAACCGATCCTGAACTCACGAATGCGTACGCCAAAAAAGTGGAATTCGAGGCGATCCTGAGAGATCTCGACACCACGTACGAAACGGATATCGCTGCACTGAGGGCCAAAGTCGAAGCCGGCTCAGGGGCATCTGTCGACGTTGGTTCACTCGAGCAGGAATTCGAGGCCCAGATCCAACGGGCCAATGCGGAGTTAGAAGAAAAACTAAAAGTGATTGACGCAGAAGAGTACGGTGATAACACCAAGTCGGACGTCATAACGAACTTGGAGAATGAATCTGCTGCGCTAGAGCAAGAAGCCCGTGCCATTGAGCAGGAACAACAGGAGTGGCGTCGAGCACGTGAGGAACAACAGAAAGTTAAACGTACTGAGATACGGGCCCTTGAGGAACAAATTGATCCAATACGGGAGGCTCAGAAAGAACTCAATAGATCGCAGCGTCCGCTTCGTAAAGAAAGCATGATCATAGAAAACCAGAGGATGGCCATTCAGGAAGCGCGACAACTGATTGAAGTCGAACTCGAGCCCCTATGGGAAGTACGGCAGGAAGCCCAGGACTTGCTATGGGAAGAGTTCGAAATCTCGGAACGGGATCTTCGCCGTGCAATGGAAATGGAAATCGACGAGTTACGTGATGAAGTTGAAGACGCCATGGAAGACGAAGGGCGTGCGATAGAGGACGAAATGATGGGCCGCCGGGATGCTCTTGAAGAACGGATGCACGGGCTCAAGGATCAGCGAGATCAATTCGATGACGCCTTCGAAGAAGAAGTGGAAGTGAAACAGGCGGAATTAGACGAGCTGATAGAAGTCCTCAGAGAAGAGTCCATGCGACCACTTGAAGAAAAATCGGCTGCTTTGGACGAAGAAATCGAAGCGAGATGGGCCACACTGGAAGTGCTCTATGAAGAGCAGGCAGGTTTAACCGACCAGATGAAGGCTCTTGAAGTTAGGATCCGCGATCTGGACCGCGCTGCTGAATTCGGAGTTCTTAACGTACTTACGGGTGCGTTAGAAAACGTTGCGGAGCTGGAAAAGAGTGGTGGAGTTGGTAGCTTCGACTCCTTTATTCCTGGTGCTGGCGCTATCCCCGGTATTCCTGATGCCGGGGATTTCATTCCTGATGCCGGGGATCTAGTACCTTCAAATTAGAGTTAGTAAGTTCCAAAAAGGTGCAATAGGCGCCTCATAGGGTCGCTCCCGGAATAGATCGCGAACGAGTTGGGGCCGTCGAAAGTCCTGGCAGCCAATGGCAAGGCGTTCTAACGATCTGTCCGGGAGCTTGTCGATCGGTCGGCTCGGAGGTGATGGCCCGCTGGTGATTCACTGCGGGGACCTCCGAGCATGATTGGAATGTATGGTGATGTCTTCGATGATGTGCGTAGTGTTCAGGGCATCATCGAAGACTGCACATTCGACCCAAATGTGAATCTTATTGGGAGAACATTACGGTTGGCGAAAACGGTCGTCATGCAGCTCTCCCTTGGCCTTACAAACGCGCCTGGTTTGTACTTTGTGGGTACCAGTTAAAGGCCATCTGTGGATTTCATCAGCGTTGACTGGAAATCAGGAGCGCACTAGCTGTGCCATCCAAAACCGCTGGTCGGCACGAAGATTCTTCCGTCCCGGAAGAGACAGTCCGTCGGCCTCTTGATCTAAAGGCTGGACTGTTCGTATTTTTTGTGTCCACACTGTGGAGCGGGAACTGGATTGCCATAAAAGCCGGATTGGACTACGCACCGGCGCTGAGACTGGGATGGATGAGATTCGCCGTCGGCGGGATCTTTGTCCTGTGTTGGGCTGTTTACACAAGGGCCGATTTGCGTATCCACCGTGGCGAATGGTGGCCGTTAGTTTGGTTAGCGATATTGCTCGTGGTCCAGATCATCCTTTTGAATCTTGGCATCACATATACGACTGCGGGCCACGCTAGTGTGTTGATTGTTACGTCCGCGATCTGGGTCACTGTCCTGTCCCATTTCTTCATTCCTGGGGATCGCCTGAGCCCGGTTCGAATGATTGGGGTGCTTATTGCGTACCTCGGCATCATCGTGATATCCGGGGACAGCCTGACTGAAACCGACGTAAAGAACCTGATCCTTGGAGACATCCTCGTTGCCATATCCGGATTTTTACTTGGTGTGCGCATTGTCTATAACGCAAAGGTTATAGCGCGAATCGACGCGGCCAAGACATTGCTGTTTCAGGCGGCGTCAGGAACTGTAGTCCTTCTCGCGCTTAGCACGGTATTTGAATCTGATCCGTGGCAGTGGACATGGCAGCTCGCGGCCTCGATCTCTTACCAGGGTTTTGTGATTGCCGGGTTTGGCTTTCTCGCACTGCTACTGATGAGTAAGTACTTTTTCCCTTCCCGCATCAGTGCGATATCCATGACTCAGCCGGTCACGGGCATACTCCTTGCGTGGGTGATACTCGATGAAGACCCCACGGAACTACTGTGGGTAGGCGGGTTTTTGGTGATGGGCGGAGCCTTGCTTGCGCAGAAGCGATCAAATTCTGACGAGCCGACAGGCATTGTCCTCGACGGCGAAAAGAGTGCCAGTCTGAGGTCCGGTTCGTGAGTATTACCGACCTTAACAACCTCGATCATTTGCCGGCCCAACTCCGATGCTCACTGAGCCAGTGCTAGCAAGGGATTATGTTCGCCATGCCTCATATTGGACGGCTTGCATGAAAGCCTCTGGTGCGAACGGCCTGTAGTCCGGTGAGCTATGGATCCCGATTGTGTTGTACTCACCCCGCCACACTCGATCAGTATCCGAAGCTCCTAGCCCTTGGCCACCGAGACTTCTCCTGTTTCAATTTCTTAAGAATCTATTCTGGCGCATGCGCTGTTCTGGGCATGTTTTCCTACTTCAGGAAACGCCTAGCTTCTACTTTGGTGACAGGTGCCGTTCCTTGCCCCACACGACGGTGTCTATGTTTCGGGACGGGAAACGGGTCGTAGTTTGGGAGAGATCAGCATTCGTATACAATCCGGCTAACATCTTTGTACCGCACTAATAGTGCTGGAACGCTCAACGACACCGGGTATCGGAGGTTTTTCGGTGACTACTGTGTCGCCCCAACGATCAACTGATATCGAACTGATGGCTCAACTACTCAGAAGAGCAGGGTTCGGAGCGACCCGCGATCAAATCGACGGGTACTTGAGACAGGGATACGAAGCGACGGTTCAAGAATTGTTAAACCCGGTTCACCGGGAACATGAAGACCAAGACCTACTGGATCGGTACTTCGTGGCATCAGTGGAAGCGAGAACGGCCAACCATGCCGATCCGCAATGGGCGTGGAGACTGGCGACGAACCCGAATCCCCTGGAAGAAAAGATCGCACTGTTCTGGCACGGACTCATGGCGGTTGGAGGCGTGAAGCTTGACCATGGTATGGAGATGCTCGCCGAGATAGATCTGTTCCGTCGTTTTGGCCTCGGTCGGTTTGAAGATCTCCTTCTTGAGATTTCACGAAACCCGGGAATGATGTACTGGTTGGATAACCAGAACAGTCACATAGGGGCACCGAACGAGAATTACGGTCGTGAATTGCTGGAACTGTTCTCAATGGGCATCGATGAGCAGGGTGAAGGCGCTTACTCCGAAGATGACGTGAAGGCGGCTGCTCGGGCCTTCACCGGCTGGGCCTCGGCTGTAACTCCACCTCCATTTTTTCTCGGCCCGTTCCCAATGGAATTTCGTTTTGACTCCAACGATCATGACGATTCAGAGAAGACGTTCTTGGGACAGACTGGAAACTGGGATGGAGACGACATAGTCCGCATAATCTGCGAGCAGCGAGCGACTGCGAGGTTTGTGGCGATGCGTCTCTACGACTTCTTTGTATCAGACACTCCTAATGAGAAGGAGATTGAGAGCTTAGCCGACGTGTTTGAGGAGAACGATGGTGAGATCCGTACGGTACTAAGCGCCATCTTTAACTCGGACCATTTCAAATCGACAGAGGTTCGTTATCGGAAGATGAAAAGTCCATCAGACCTGGTATTCGGGACCACACGACTGGTCGACCGGTTTGATGTGCCGGAACTTGATTCAGGGATGCTTGCGAACAACACGATGTTCATGGGTCAGCATCTCCTGAATCCACCAAGTGTTGAGGGCTGGCATGAGGGTGAAGAATGGGTGGATAGCGGGGCACTTATTGAACGGATTAATTTTGCATCTAGCGAGATTTCTCGAGTTGACGGACGCGGTGTTCAACGGATGCTCACCCGGGTGCGTGACTCTGGTAACGAACTCGATGGCGGCGAATTCGTTGAAGCATGTCTCGATGCTATGGGGGCTATCGAAATGTCGCCTCGAACCAAATCGATACTTGTCGACCATGCAGACAGTTATGGAATTCCCTGGGAGGCTGATGCCTCTGATTCCACCGATCGCACAATCGAGATGTTCCAGCTGATCGTCTCAACACCGGATTACCAGTACTGCTAACTACGGAGGAAATTCACTTGGCGAGTAACGGCCCCGGCGGCAAAAATCTGGTTGTAGTCCAACTCTCCGGCGGCAATGACTACCTCAACACCGTCGTGCCGTATCAGGACGGCCTGTACTACGACTATCGCCCCAACATGGGGCTACATGGCGAGTCGGTTATTTCAGTGGATGATCGCATCGGCTTTAACTCGCATATGGCGCCGATCAAGAGAATGTATGACCGCGGGATGGTCGCCGTCTTCATGGGCATCGGTTACCCGGAACCCAATCGTTCGCACTTCCGCTCGATGGATATCTGGCATACAGCTGAGCCGTTCACCAGTTCATCCGAGGGCTGGCTGGGCAAAGTCACTCGGGCTCTGGATCCCGGGGGCAAGAACCCGGTTACCGCGGTCAACTTCGGACGCGGACTACCCAGAGCGCTCGCTTACCCCGGTGTATCAGTAGCTTCGGTTGGAGCGCTGGAGTCGTATGGCCTTTACACGGGGCTTGCGGGTGCACAAAACACGGATGCCCTGCTCGATACGGTAAGCCGGATCTACCAGCCGATGTCTGAGGATGGGATTCCTTCTCTGCGAATCCTACAGACCGGGAGAGGTGCTCTTGATGGCGCGGACCTGTTACGTCAGGCACCGAGTCACCACAAAACGAGCGTCGAATATCCTGAATCCAACCCGATTGCGCAAAGTCTCAAGGGCGTTGCGCAGGTTACATCGGCGCATCTTGGCACCCGGATCTTCTACACAGCACATGGCAGTTTCGATACGCATACGAACGAACTTGTGAACCACACCTTGCTGTGGGATCAGCTTTCTGAGGCGATCGATTGCTTCTGGTCGGACATCGAAGAACAGGGTGCTGCGGATGACACGGTGATGTGGATTTTCAGCGAGTTCGGCCGCCGGGTGGCGGACAACGGCACTGGCACCGACCACGGCTCCGGAGGTTGTGCTTTCTTGATCGGACCGTCGGTGAAGGGTGGTCTGTACGGGGAATATCCAAACCTTGACCCGAATGCCCAACTAGACGGTGATGTTCGATTCAACACTGACTACCGGGATGTTTACGCGACGATTCTTGAAAGTTTCTTGGAGTTGGAATCAGAGCCCATATTGAACAGCCGGTTTGGCCAGCTTGATCTGGCGGCAGTGTAGGCGGGAATCCCGATGTCACTTCAGAATTTTTCTTACCACGACACCATCGGAATAGCATCTTTTCTGGGCCGCGGCTTTATGAATCCGATTGATCTGCGGTTCGACAGCACCGGTGTGTTGTTCGTACTGAGCAGATCTAACGCCAGTAACAAGAATGTTCGCGTGAGTGCACAGACTCTGGACTCAGAGTTTCTGTACGAGTTCGCCAACTGGGGCACTGATCCAGGACAGACAACTATGCCAACCGCTCTGGCATTTGATAGTCGGGACCGTTTGTACGTCTCAGATGAGCACATGAACAACATCTCCGTATTCGATCGCGAGGGGAATTTCATTGAGCGATGGGGCGAATTTGGCTCTGATCCCGGTCAATTTAACCGTCCATCGGGACTAGCCGTCGATTCGGACGATAACGTTCTCGTGATGGACCATCTGAATTCCCGAATCCAGAAGCTGACACCGGATGGTCGATACATATCTTCGTTCGGGTCTGATGGTGGCGGGCCAGGAGAGTTCAATTTTGCCTGGGGAATTTCCGTGGATTCGGTCGGAGATATCTGGGTGGCCGATTGGCGAAACGACCGCATTCAACGATTTACATCCGATGGCGAGTTCGTCTCTATGTTTGGCTCGAGTGGTACCGCTGATGGCAGATTCGACCGTCCGTCGGGCGTGCATGTTGATCATCGCGGTCAAATCTATGTGGCCGACTGGCGTAACGACCGCGTACAGGTGTTCGACAACCGTGGAGCGCACGCGGAAACACTTTTTGGGGACGCAACATTGTCGAAGTGGTGTCAGGAATTCATAGCCGTGAACCCGGAACAAGCCGGCTGGAGGGAGAACGCAGGGCTCTTCGAGGAAGAGAAGCGTTTCTGGCGTCCATCGGCAATCGAGACCAACTCAGACGGTCTCGTTCTCATCGCCGACGCTTGCCGCCACCGTGTCCAAATTTACAGCCAGCTCAATGAGCCTGCATTAACCTGAACTCTTGAGTACACCAAAACGTCAATAGACGGTTAAGAAAAGGCCACGTATGCGCCTCGCTCTGATACAGATGAACGCAACAGAAAACCGTCCCGGTAACGTCGATCGCGCCTGCGAGTACATAGACAGGGCGGCCAGCGACCACGGCGCGGATTTGATCGTCCTTCCGGAGTTCTTTAACGCCATCTATTTCGCCCAGTTCCGAGACCTTGAATACCAGTCTTGGGCGGAGTCAGATGCCGGGCCGGCGACTGCACGGATAAAGGAAAAGGCGCGGGAGCATGGCGTCCACATCATTTCAACCATCTACGAAGAAGAATCGCCGGGGCTGTACTACGACACCGCGATGGTGATCGACCCGAATGGCCATGTCGTCGAGAAGTACCGTAAGACGCATCCCGCCGGACTGCGAGCCGTTGAGAAGATCTACTTCCGGTACGGCACCAAATTTCCGCTCATCGATATCAACGGCTGGAAGGTTGGTATCAATATCTGCTATGACCTCTCGTTCCCGGAGAGCGCTAGGATTCTTGCCGTGCAGGGAGCGGAGTTGATCATCGCCCCGTACTGTATTCCCGCTGGGTACGTTGGCTCCCAGCACAACTCTGAACACACAAGCGCTCCGGGCGCCGCCGGCGAGGAGTTTATGGATCGCGGACGGTGGATGCGCTGGTGGGACTCGTTAATACAGACGCGCGCGTACGAGAATGTGGCCTACCTCGCGCCTGTCAATCATGTGGGACAGGAAGGGAAGGCGGTATTCTTCGGCGGCACAAAGTTGGTGGGGCCGGACGGTGAGACCGTTGTCCAGGCTGAGGAAAGAGACGACATCATCGTGGCCGATCTTGACCGAGAATTTTTCGAGCAGACGCGCCGCCTGACGCCGTTCTTCAGGGACCGCCGGCCAGACCTTTACGGAGCGCTATCCACCGAGACGGACGAACTTCATGCGTGAATCCCCGCCAGAAGGGGCGGGTTCGGACGGGTTGATGATGACGAGCCCGGAGGTCGAGCGAGAGATACTCGAACGCTCTTTGACAGAGCACGTCCCAAGATATGCCGTGATCCTGCACAACGACGACGTAAATTCAATGGAACACGTGGTGGACGCGCTTCTGCAGTCCGTGCCTACGCTCAGCGAACAGCATGCAATCAAGGTAATGATGGACGCACACACAGATGGTACGGCTGTTGTCACCGTATGCCCTCTGGAGACCGCCGAATTCTATCGAGACAGACTCCAATCATTCTCAATCGGCGCATCGATAGAGGCGGCGTAACAGGTTTGATCTGAGCCTTTTAGGGGGAGAAGGGCGGCAAATGCCAATGCGCGTAATCGCGCCCATCCCATCAGCCCGTTTTAGTTCCCGCTCTCCTTATCAGGCCTGAAAACCTTTTCGCGGTAATACTTCAACTCGGCGATCGACTGACGTGTGTCCCAGAGCGCCGTATGTTGCGCGCCGTTCGGCTTGCGATGGTTGATTCCGTACCACCAGCCGGCCAGCTCTTTTATTGATGACACGTCTATCATCCTGTAGTGCAGATAATTTTCGAGCGCCGGCATGTAGCGCTCAAGGAAGCGCCGGTCCTGCCAGATCGAGTTACCGCAAAGACGGGCGGTTCCGTAGTCGCAATGCATTGAAATCAGGGTCAGCACCTCCCGCTCCGCTTCCTCAAGAGACGTTTTCGACTGTTGGATCTGCCTGAGCAACCCAGATCGTTCGTGCATATCGCGGACGAACGGCGTCATGCGGTCCATCGTCTCGGACGGGTGCCAGATGGTGAACTCCACCGGCTCCCCGATCTCGTTGAGGTCTCTATCTGTGACGATCGCCGCTATCTGGACGATCACGTCCTTGGCGGGCTCGAGCCCGGTCATCTCAAGATCGAGCCACACCAGGTTTTGTTTACTGCCGTTCTTCAATCGGAATCCTGTCGGTTATTTGGATATACGCAGGCCGACTTAACGGCGCTGATTTTGAAGTAGAAACAGAATCGTATCACCGGTCTGGGTTGAATTACGTTGATCATCTGGAAATGATCTGGTTGAGAGGTGAGCAATAGTCCAGTAAACAGATCCTGACAAAGCTGTTAACTTCGTTTGAAGGCCCCGTTCGTTCAACAGGATTGACATTGCGCCTGAAAATATCACTGTACTATTGCGCATTTGACCGCAACACTGCAATAGTGCATAGTTTTCCGATGCCATTCGATCGAACCGTACAACTGGCCGGCGCACGAGCACGTCAGTTACAAGCGTTGCCTCGTTATCGCGAAGTGCTTCGCTTGCTCGACCAGGGCATGAAACCGGGAGGAATCGGGGCGGCGCTAGTTCCGCCAGTGACAAGACAACGGGCATCGGCACTTATTCAGCAGGCGAAGCGTGCGCAAGCACTCGGATTATTTGAAGACGAAATCGGGGACGAAAACATGAGTTTGGATATGACTACAGTCAACTCCGGGGGCGTCACGTCCGCAGAGGGGTTTTCCGCCGGAGCGATTTTTGCGGGCATCAAGACGGCCGGTGCGGACAAGCGTGACATAGGTTTGCTGCTGTCTGATCGACCGTGCACTGTCGCCGGGACGTTCAGCCAGAACTCGGTCTTATCACCATCGGTGACCCTTTCTAAAGCGGTAGTAGATGGCGGTGGGGAAGTTCGAGGTGTCATCGCAAACAGCGGAGTTGCCAACTGTGCAGTCGGGGAGCAAGGCCTAATCGACGCTCGTGAGGCGTCGGCTATTGCCGCAGAAAAACTGGGTGTCGGCTCGGACGAGGTACTGATTGCGTCTACCGGTGTGATCGGCGTAGAGCTTCCGATGGCGCTCATGCGGGAACACATCCCGCAGATCGAACTCACCGATAACGACGGTGACAGTTTCGCTGCGGCCATCATGACTACAGACACGCACCGGAAAGCGATTGCCGTACGGATCGAAGTCGGTGGATCGACCGTGACCATTGGCGGCTGTGCTAAGGGTTCCGGCATGATCCACCCCAACATGGCGACGATGCTGGCATTTCTGACCACAGACGCAGCCGTGGAGAAATCGTTCCTGCAGAAGACGCTCTCTTATGCCGTCACGCTCAGCTTTAACCAGATCGATATTGACGGCGACCAGTCTACAAACGACACCGTTCTTCTGATGGCCAACGGCGCGGCGGGTAACTCGCTCCTGACCGGTGACTCTGATGATTCAGCGACGTTTGCCGCGGCTGTGGATTACGTGACTCGCTGGCTTGCACGTGAAATGGCACGGGACGGCGAAGGTGCCCAGACCTTGGTCGAGGTTACGGTAAACGGAGCCCACTCAGACGAGGACGCACGCAAGGCTGCTCGCTCGGTCGCCGCATCACTACTTGTACGCACCGCCGTTTATGGAAAGGACCCCAACTGGGGTCGGATCCTGATGGCTGTAGGCAAGAGTCAGATTCCGTTAACTGAATCCCTGATCGAAGTCTTCGTCAACGACATCCAGATCGTGTTTGAAGGCAAGGCAATCTCGTACAGCATTCCTAGCGTAGTTGCCGCTCTCGGGGAAGACGAGGTGCGGCTACGCGTTGGCCTGAATGTAGGCGATGGTTTTGGCGAGGCCTGGGGATGTGACCTCACCGAGGAGTATGTAGTCTTCAACTCCGCCTACACCACCTAAACGGGTAGGGGTTGCAGCGATTAGCACGATGGCATCCGTATCAGGATCACGCATCAGAAGAAGTGGACGTGGCGCGCGCGCTGGCGATATCGTCGTCGTCAAGGTCGGCGGGTCCACCCTCGGCGAGGGCGACTCGACCATGCCGGACCTGATAGCCCTGCAGAAGCAGGGCTTGAAGCCGGTCGTCGTCCACGGCGGCGGCAAGGTGATCTCAGACTGGGTCCGCCTTCAGGGCATTCAGCCTGAATTCGTGCGCGGTCTGCGTAAGACAGACAAACCGACTCTGGATGTCGCAGTTGCGGTCCTTTGTGGACTCGTCAACGCACAACTTGTGGCTGAAATTGCGGCAGCGGGTGGAAAGGCCGTTGGGCTTGCCGGAGTTGACGGAGGGATGCTCAAGGCAGAAGTCCTTGATCCCGAACTTGGCATGGTAGGAAAAATTATAGAAGCAGACGCCAGCACCATAATGGCCGTTCTGGAAACAGGCGCGATACCGGTAATAGCTCCGGCGGCGCTGAACGTGAACCCGGAGCACTCTGACGGTTCAGACCGTATTCTTAACATCAATGCTGACACCTCGGCAGGTCACGTAGCGGCAGTACTTGGAGCGGCGATACTGGTTTTCCAGACCGACGTATCAGGCGTACTTGACGCTACCCGAAGGCTCATACCTCGCATGACCCGTCGTCAGGCGAAAGACCTGATCGATAGTGGCATAGCGAATGGCGGGATGATTCCCAAGATTGAGGCATGTGCATTTGCGGTGGAAACGGTACGCGCTGGATACATCATCGACGGGCGGATTGCTGGAGCACTACTTCAGTGCGTTTCGGGCAACGACATCGGTACCAGGATCACGTGATGCCAGAGGACACAGCAAGGAGGTGTATATTGACGCACCTCCCGGCGAGGGGAATACGACGCACACGAGCATTGGCTTTGAGAGAACAAACTTTTTCGAGCCACCTAAATCCGAGCAAAACACTTTAGGGGCAAATCACCATAAGCCCTGCGCCCGCCCTCCGAATGGTTGAACAAGCGGGTTAACCAAATTCCACAAACTCAACACCATCAGACGAACCAGTAGGAGCAACAACATGACCACCACAGGGGAACAGTGGAAGCAGATTGAAGCCGACTACTACATGCAGGTAGTCAATCGCATGCCCATGGTCCTCGACCATGCCGAAGGCACCTGCGTTTACGACACCGACGGCGAGCGCTACCTGGACTTCACCGCGGGATGGGCCGTTCTGAACGTCGGCCACTCACACCCCGCCGTGACTGCTGCCATTGTTGAGCAGGCCGGCAAGATCCTCCAGATGTCCAATCTGTTTTACACGATCCCACAGCTCAAACTGGCCCAGATCCTGATAGACAATTCGGTTATGGACCGGGTCTTCTTCTGCAACTCTGGGGCCGAAGCCAACGAAGGGGTTACAAAGCTTGCCCGCAAATACGGCAAGGTTAAGAAAAACGGCGCCTACGAGATCATTACGGCCAATAATTCCTTCCACGGCCGGACGATGGGTATGATGGCTGCCACCGGCCAGGCGCACTATCAGGACAACTGGCGTCCGCTGGCTCCCGGTTACGTAAATGTCGATTATGACGACATCGATGCGATCAAGGCTGCGACCAACGATAAGACCTGCGCTGTGATGCTGGAGCCCGTCCAGGGTGAGGGTGGAGTGAACGTGCCGGCGTCGGACTATTTCAAGCAAGTGCGCTCGTGGTGTGACGAAAACGATCTCTTGCTCATCGCCGACGAAGTGCAGACCGGTATGGGACGGCTCGGGACCCTGTTCGGTTACGAGCAGTTCGGCTTTGAGCCTGACGCTATCAGCATGGCGAAGGGTCTTGGAGCGGGTGCGCCACTTGGCGCTTTCCTGTGCAAGCAGGAGTACGCCGTACTGGAGCCGGGTGACCATGGATCTACCTTTGGCGGGAATGCGCTTACAACCGCCGCCGGTTGGGCCGGAGCCAAGGTTGTCGTCGACGAGAATTGGTCGGCGAAGGGCGCCGAGACAGGCGCGTACCTCAAGGGTCAGCTCACGGGGCTCATGGAGAAGTATGACTTCATCACCGAGGTCCGGGGTATGGGGATGCTGCTTGCCATCCAGATGAGCGAGGACAACGCGGGTGCTGTGATAGGTGAAGCGGTCGCCAACGGTCTGCTCCTAAACGCTGTTCGCCCCAACATGATTCGCTTCATGCCGCCACTCACGACGAGCGTGGAAGAGGTTGACGAGGCGATTGGAATTCTGGATGCGGCACTCGCAAAGGTGTTCGGAGCCTGATCTGCGTTCTAAACTGGATAAGCACCGGCCCGGCACCAATCCGCCGGGCCGGATTTGCGTTCTGAGATGCTGCTCCAAATCAAAACCTCTTCTCCCTTTGGAAGAGGATTGAGGTGAGGGAGAAGCCACTCAACGTGAACGCCAATTAGCAACCACCGAAAACAAACCGATGAGGGCACGACAGCGGACGCCCTGAAGAACATCCCCAGGACAAGGTAATGGCAAGAGAAAAATGTGTGCTGGCCTACAGCGGCGGCATGGACTCCACAATCAGTGCAGTGTGGATACAAGAGCAGTACGACATGGACGTCGTTACGCTCACGGTTGACCTCGGCGCAGGTCCTGAGCTTGATGGCGTGAGAGACCGAGCTCGGCAGGCCGGCGTGACCGAATCCCTTATATGGGACGTCCGCGATGAATTTGTTGAAGGTTACATCTGGAACGGTCTCAAAGCCGGAGCTATGTATGAGGGCGTGTACGCCCTTTCAACTGCGCTTGGCAGGCCGCTGATGGCAAAGAAACTGGTTGAGGCTGCGCGGCAGGTCGGGGCGACAGCCGTAGCCCACGGCTGCACAGGGAAGGGCAACGATCAGGTCCGGTTCGATGCAGGTATCAAGACCCTGGCTGCACACGGCGACCCGCTCAAAATCATCGCCCCCGCCCGCGAGTGGGGCATGTCTCGCGACGAGGAAAAACTTTACGCGGCGAAGGCCGGGCTGGACGTACGTGAGGTCGGTGATGATCAGCGGGTCTACTCGATCGACCGTAATCTTTGGGGCCAGGCAATCGAGGGTGAAGACCTGGAAGACACCTGGTTCGCACCGCCCGAGGATGCTTACTCTTGGACAAAGCCAGCGACCGATACTCCAGACGAGGCGGTCGAAATCGAGATCTCGTTTGAACAGGGCGTTCCGGTATCCCTTGACGGCCAGAAGCTGAAGGGTGTGCCGCTTATCGAGAAACTTAACGACATCGCAGGCGAGCACGGCGTCGGGCGAATCGACCATCTGGAAAACAGGCTCGTCGGCATCAAGTCACGTGAGGTGTACGAGACGCCAGCGGCCGTGGTGTTGCACGATGCGCTCAGGGCGCTCGAAACTGCGTGCCTGGCGCGTGACCAGCAGCGTATGCGCGCTTATGTCGGCCAGCAGTACGCCGACTTGGTATACGACGGTCGCTGGTTCACCGGGTACAGGGAAGACCTGGACGCCATGATTGATAGCACCATGCGCTACGTGACTGGCGATGTTCGTGTGAAGCTTTACAAAGGTTCGGTGGTCGTTACCGGGCGCCGGTCCGAGTACTCGCTGTATGACTTCGGACTAGCGACCTACTCAAAAGAGGATGAGTTCGATCACATGGCGGCTACGGGATTCATTGATATATACAGTCTGCCTGCCCGTATTCAGCACAGAACCCAGACAATGCACGACGCTCGCTAGGTGGACCGTGTATTAACCCCTTCTCCCACCGGGATCGGGACGGGGTGAGGGGGCAGTCCTTCTGTCCTCTAACGATTTTAAACGCCGAGGTTCTAAGGAACATCCAGTGACCGCATACGACGAACGAGACACATTCGGATCTTACCTCGAAGAGTTTCACGTGGGAGACACTTGGAAGCACTGGCCGGGGAAGACCATCACCGAGGCCGACAACCACATCCATAGTCTTCTGGTTATGAACCATCACCCACTCCATATCGACGAGGCGTGGAACCGGGCTGGTCAGCACGGGAAGATTCTTGTTAACGGCACGCTAGTGTTTTCAATCGTGGTCGGCATGACGGTCCGGGCGCTTTCTGGCAAGGCAATCGCCAACCTGGAGTACGAAACGGTTAAGCATGACGGACCTGTCCACATTGGCGACACTATCTACGCCGCGTCAGAAATCCTCGACATCACACCATCCCGATCGAAAGCAGATCGAGGGGTGGTGTACGCGGAAACCATCGCCCACAATGATCGTGAGGAACAGATTCTCAGCCTACGCCGAAAGTTTCTGGTGCTGAGACGGCCGGAGTAGAAACTATTGAGGTAAAACCACGTAATTATGACCCCAGGTCCAGAGTCACTAGACGCGCAGTTTGAAGCACTGAAGGACGACGCCACCGTCTTGAAATACAGGGCGTCTCGAGCGCGTCTCGCCGCAGACCCCGCCCGTCCCCTTTATCATTTCTCACCGCCCGAGAATTACATGAACGATCCAAACGGGATCTGCCAGTGGGGTGGGATGTATCACCTCTTTTACCAGTTCAGGCCGGATGGCATCGATAACGTTCACTGGGGCCACGCGGTGAGCGAAGATCTGGTCCACTGGAAGGACCTCCCGCTCGCCCTCTACCCGGATCAGGAGAAAGATTGTTTTAGTGGACAGACTCTGGTCGAGGACGACCGCGTCATCGCTACCTATCATGGAACTGGTGCAGGCAACTCGATAGCCACCGCCACAGACCCATTACTACTAAATTGGGAAAAGCACCCGTCGAACCCGGTAATCCCGATGGTAGATGTAGACGATGGCGGTCGGCCATACAGGGTCTTCGACCCGTGCATATGGAAGGAAGCCGATGGCTACTATGCTCTGTCCGGGGTATTTCAAGACGGTGAGCGAAGCATCGATTGCAAGGGCGTTGATCACCTTTTCCGGACGCAGGACCTAGAAAACTGGGATTACGTCGGCAAACTCGTCGAAAACGACTACCGTACTGAGCCGGGTGAGGATTACGCCGTACCCAATTTCTGGCCGATCGGTAACGACAAGCACATGTTGCTGTTCTTCAGCCACAAGCGCGGCGGTCAATACTTCGTCGGAGATTACGACGACGACACGCACCGCTTCTCCCCGGACTATCACGGACGCATGAACTACGGTCCGTTGTCGGTCGGCAGCTTGCACGCGCCGTCAGCGACGATTGACGATTCTGGTCGTTACCTGTCCATCTTTAATGTGAAGGAATCGCGCGAAACGCGAGGCTGGGACAACGTCATGACTGTACCTCGGGTGCTCTCACTTGCGGATGATGATTCACTACTCATAACCCCGGTGCCTGAACTGGAGGGACTACGGTTCAATAAGAAGAGTGTGTCTGAGGCTAATATCCCGGCAAATCAAGACATTGTTTTGCCCGATATCGCCGGGAGTGCAATCGAGATTCATGCGGTGATTGATCCGAACGCTGCGCGTGAAGTCGGCCTGAACGTCCTTCGTTCTCCCGACGCGACGGAACTTACGCGTATCTCCTTCTTCCACCGCGCCAATGCACGCTGGGGCACACCGCAACTCCAGATCGATGGATCACAGTCATCCACAGGAGCGGATGTCCTAGGTCGACCACCTGAGATCGGACCACTCGATATCCCGGACGGTGAGTATCTCAGGTTGCGTATCTTTATAGACCGCAGCATCGTTGAGGTGTTCGCTAATGGTATCCAGTGTTTGACTTTAAGAGCCTATCCAGAGTCTCCCGCCAGCACCGGCGTATCTGTGTTCGCTAAGGGCAACAGTGCGACCCTTAAATCTTTGGACTGCTGGCAGATGAGAAGCGTCTGGCCTGAGTTGGAAAGCCGGCAAGGGCGGTAAATATTGCCGCACACTTACAGGTCGGTGGACCTGTGACACCGGAGCTCATCTTAAGAGAGCGTCAGGGCGTCCAGATCACATGTATTCAGGATCATGAAAGTGTCATCCGTCTTGGTCTAATCGATGAGTACAACCATGTACGGTTCATGTGTAACCTGAAGGAGACGGGGAGCAGGCTGTTCTTCGTTTATCCAGACGCTGGATTTGACTCTGCACGGCTCGAAGTGGCCATAGAGATGCCAGAGTCCACATAGAAAGCAGCCCGTAAATGACGTCCACTGACAAGCCAAATATCCTCGTCATCATGTCCGATGAACATGGGCCGATGTTCAGCTCCACGTACGGACATCCGCTTGTCGACACGCCCAATATGGACCGGCTTGCCGCACAAGGTACTACCTTTGACGCCCACTACACCAATTCGCCGTTGTGTGTTCCGTCCAGGCTGTCCTTTATGACCGGCAAATTTGTCAGCACCATCCGTGGGTGGGATAACGCCACGCCTCTCTATCTCGGCGAGCTGACCTGGCCATACCTGCTTCGATCACAGGGCTACGACACCGCTCTGGACGGCAAGATGCACATGCTCGGTCGGCATGCGCTCCACGGATTCGATGAACAGATTGCGCATGACCCGCATGCCGCAAATGTGCATCCGGTATTTCCGTGGGGTGAAGTGCCGGAGCCACCCACTGACATTCCGGAAGGACTCGATCTCGCGTCGAATTTTCCGAAGGCCGGCGAGGCGTGGCCGGAAGTGAAGCAAGCCGGCCCCGGAACTCACAAAGTGATAGAAGACGACCAGATTTTTGAGGACGCTGCGCACGCGTACCTATCCGACCCTGCGCGCAAGGAAAATCCATTTGCATTGTGCGTCGGATTCATCGCTCCGCACTTCCCATACATCGTCCCCGAACCCTACTTTTCCAAGTACTACCCGGACCGAGTGGACATGCCAGATATCCCGCCCGGGCATCTCGAAAACCTGCCCATCGCCGCTGTGCGATTGCGGGAAATGTTCGGGCTGCACGGTCCTTACACAGACGACGAGGTGCTGCGCGCTCGTGCGGCCTACTTCGGCATGATTGAACAGCTTGATGAACGCATCGGCAGACTCATGGACACGCTCAAGGAACAGGGCCTCGCGGATAACACGGTCATCATCCACACATCGGATCACGGTGAGATGGCTGGAGAGCACGGGCTGTGGCGCAAAATGTGTTTCTACGAGCAGTCTGCACGCGTTCCACTTCAGGTCTCGTGGCCCGGACACCTGCCAGAAGGCCAGCGCATAAGCAATATCACATCCAACGTCGATATCACCGCCACAATCCTCGACCTGGCGGGCGTGTGTTCTGAAGAGTGGAAGCTGGACGGCGATAGCCTCTTGCCCTTAATCGATGGCGATGCGCCCGACTGGAAGGATGAGGCGTTTGTTGAACACCTCGCACACGGTACAGACCGGCCGCGGGGTATGATCCGTTCCGGCAAGTACAAGCTGTCCTACAACCACGGCACACCTCCGGAGTTTGAGATGTACGACCTGGAGGCAGACCCGGGCGAGTTCGATAACATCGCTGACGATCCAGATCTACGCGAAGTCCGGAACAGCCTGCTCGCCCGCATTCTGGAAAAATGGCGCGACGCAGACGCGATGGACACCGCGATCAGACAAAGTCAGAAATCCCGATTTCTGATGCGAGGAACCATGGTGATGGAGGATGTGGACTTCTAAAACGGGAGAGAAATAAAGGTTGGCCTGCGAGGTGATGTATTAATCCTGATGCCGCCGCTCGGCCGACTTGCTCCCTCAAACTGTATTCGGGATTATGTTAGCGCTGACACGTCTTGGACGATTGGCATGAAAGTCTCCGGTGCCGGGTCGGGACGATCTATCGGCCAACCCCAAAGAATCAAAAACAGCGCACCTGGTCACCGCCGATATCGAGATGTGGGTCTCTTTGCCGAGTTAATCTCGACATCATGAGCTGTGTAATCCCGCTAGCGATTCCCTACGCCGACGTGAGAAGCTATCCGGCGCAATGACCAACGATCAGAACTCAACAGACACGTCAAACCCCGCTGCGAGCGCTCGGGGTGCCAAGTTGGCGTCCGACTACACCGTCTCACTGCACTACGACCAGCGCATGTACAGGCAGGACATCCGGGGCTCGATCGCGCACGCCCGCATGTTGAGCAGGCAGGGCATTATCGGCGAAGATGAATCTAAACGGATCGTCGGCGGTCTCGAGAAAATCCAGATCGAGATCGAGTCCGGGGACTTCCCGTGGAAGCCGGAGCTTGAAGACATCCACATGAACGTCGAGTCCCGGCTGTTCGATCTGATTGGAGATGTCGCCGGGACACTCCACACTGCCCGGTCAAGGAACGACCAGGTGTCCACGGATACGCGCCTCTATATGAAGCAGGCCTGTGTAGATACCATCGGTGCACTCAGGGCTCTTCAGGGAGCACTCGTGACCGTGGCACAGGCCAACCTCACCACGGTCGTTCCCGGCTATACACACCTGCAGCGGGCACAGCCGGTGCTACTTGCGCACCACCTCCTCGCCTACTTCGAGATGTTCGACCGTGACGCCACACGTTTTGCCGCAGCGCAGGCGTCGGCTGACGTATTAACGCTTGGTAATGGCGCGATGGCCGGAGTGCCATACCCTATCGACCGCGTATTTGTCGCAAAGGAACTGGGCTTCTCCGGCATCACTGCAAACTCCATGGATGGCGTGTCTGATAGAGATTTTGCACTTGAGTACTTAAGCGCGGCCGCAATAAGTGCCATGCATCTATCACGTCTTGCCGAAGAGTTCGTGATCTGGTCTTCCGAGGAGTTCGGATTCCTGTCGCTCCCGGAAAACTACACCACCGGCTCCAGCATCATGCCGCAGAAGCGCAACCCGGACTTTGCGGAGTTAGCCCGAGGCAAGACCGGCCGTGTTTACGGCAACCTGTTCGCAATGCTGACTACGCTCAAGGGCCTTCCGCTGACCTACAACCGCGACCTTCAGGAAGATAAAGAAGGATTGTTTGACAGCGTAGACACGCTGCTGGCTACCCTTGACGTGTCCACCGGAATGGTCGACGGGGCCAACTTCGATTCAGATCGGATGAGTGGGGCTGCTGAGTCCAGCTATGTCCTAGCGACCGATATCGCTGACTACCTGGTCGGTAAAGGGATGCCATTCCGTGAGGCGCACGTAATCGTTTCTGCACTTTCGGATCGTTTGATCGATGGCGGCAGATACTTCAAGGACCTGTCGTTCGACGAATACTACGCAGCGTCCCCGCTATTTGAACGGAACGTGATGGACATCGGGATCGACTCTTCGATAGCGTCACGTGACGTGTATGGCGGCACCGCTCCGGGCAGGGTGAAGGCAGCGTTGGAAGACGCGAAAAGACGACTCAAGGAGGCCGGGGAGTGACTTCAGAATCTGGAGATCCACAGAAACATCAGGTAAGGATAGCGGCATCAATTCTTGCTGCAGACTTCTCGCAACTCGGGCGCGACATAAGGTCTTTGAATGATGGCGGGTGCGACGAGATCCATTTCGATGTTATGGACGGCACTTTCGTACCGAACATTACGTTTGGCGCTCCCGTCCTTGAGTCGATACGTCCGTTGACAAGCCTCCCGGTAGATATCCATATGATGGTCCAGGAGCCAGGACGATTTGTGGACGACTTTGCACGGGCCGGGGCTGACTATTTCACCGTCCACGTAGAGGCATGCACACATCTACACGCGACCGTACAGGCGATCAAGGCGGCCGGCATGAAGGTAGGCGTGGCGCTTAACCCGGGGACGCCGGTGTCGGTGATGGATGAGATCCTTCCGGACATAGATCGCGTTCTGGTCATGACTGTCAACCCGGGATTTGGCGGCCAGCAGTTCATAACTGGCCAACTTGCCAAGATCGCTGCTATTGCTGATCGACTGCCGCGGGGGGCAGATGGCGTAGATCTGGCTGTCGATGGCGGGGTCAAGGCGGACACGGCACCCGGATGCGTCGAGGCAGGCGCGTCCTTACTCATCTCGGGCACCGGCATATTCAACCATCCGGACGGGGTCATTTCAGGGATCTCGTCCCTACGAGAAGCAATAGGTGTCACCGAGGCGTGATTCCACGCCGCAAGTCAGGATGGCTGGGTCGGAACGCGTAAACGCACGCCTTGATCGGCGTGCGTAATCCAGTCTGGAGAGGGTACAAGCGTTTAGCGCTTCGCCTTAACCTCTGTTCGGAGACAGCGAGTGCAAACGTATTCGTGGCTCTTGGGACCATCCGGTGTCTTTCGTCGGATCAGGTTCGGCTTGAACATTCGATTCGTCGCGCCCATCGCGTGGCTACGGTTGTGACCGAACTGTGGGCCCTTGCCGCAGGTGTTGCACTTGGCCATGTCAGGAGTACCCCAATTAAATCGAGCAGATGGGCCGCCACGTAGTCGTGTGTCGGACGCGCGCATCTAGATGGTAAGAAAAATTCAGGAATTGGCTTGCGCCAGACCTACAAGTTACCATCCGAAGACTACCTACAACAACATTTACGAACAAATTGGGGCCGAGTTGACACCGATTTGCGGCACTTAATCGTAATAGTCGCAGGTCCAGCAGCCAGTTTTGAAGAGGGCGTACCAGATTGACCTGTTCAGAATCAGGGCACGACAACCAGAAGTGGATCGACGGCGTCGTTCTTTGCGCGCTTGTCGCCGCAGGGAGTCGCGCCGTCGAAACAAACCGTGATCAGATCAACGCCTTGAACGTGTTCCCTGTGCCAGACGGTGACACAGGGACCAACATGAGTCTTACGCTGCGCTCCATAGTGGAAGAATCAGCTATTCAACCCACCCTCCACGCCGGTGATGCGGCCCAACGTATGGCGAGAAGCGCGCTGCTGGCAGCCCGCGGAAACAGTGGTCTCATCTCTGCCCAGTTCTTCCGCGGGATGGCGTCGGTCTCTACCGGGCGTGAACGGATCACGCCATCAGATTTTGCTGAAGGCATGGTTGCTGGAGCGATTGCCGCATACGATTCCGTACCGAACCCGCGCGAGGGCACAATGCTCACCGTGATGCGCGTCTCTGCGGATATCGCAGTCGAGCGTGCAGAAATGGGAGCCGATATCGCGGAGGTGCTTGAAGCGGTCGTGGAAGCATCGGTCACGGCGGTTGCGCTGACTCCGACCCAACTCAACGTTCTCATGGAAGCTGGGGTGGTCGATTCTGGTGGATATGGTCTTTCAGTGTTTCTGGCGGGTGCGCTGGAGATGGCGCAGGAACGAGGCGATGGTGCGACGGTGTTTCCTTCACCGGAGCCAGTTGGCGTCGACCCCGACGCGCGCTCGGATACCGGGGTGCGGATCGAATTCATGGATGCAGTGCAGGAGGAGATCTTTGGGTACTGCACCGTGTTCTTGATCGAGGGAGAAGAGCTGGACGTGGTCGCTATCCGCGACAAGGTGACAACTTTTGGTGAGTCGGCGGTTGTCGCAGGAGACGCCACCGCCGTCAAAATCCACCTGCATCCTCTGGACCCTGGCCCTGTGATGTCGTATGGCGCAGGGTTGGGCACACTGGCGGGTATAACGATCCTCAACATGGACGAACAAACGACGGAGTGGGTGGCCGACCGACGGGTGAACGGTTCTGGCTTGCCTGGGATGCTCTCTGATACTCCCGATCCCGATGCCCGGTGCCTAGAAACGGCCATTATCGCTGTATGCACAGGAGTAGGGCTGAAGACGATTTTTGCTCAGGCCGGGATGGGCGCTTGCACGTCGATACAGGGCGGGGACACGATGAATCCGAGCGTCCGAGACTTGCTGGACGCCGTGGAATCTGCACCTTCAGATCAGGTCATCCTGCTTCCCAACAACGGCAATATCGTCGCCGCGGCGTTGCAGGTTCCTGCGCTTACGAACAAGGATGTCCGGGTGGTCCAGACCCGATCGGTGCAGGCCGGAATCACGGCGGTATTTGCCTTCTCTGCGACCGCCGATCTTGACGCTAACGTCGCGTCTATGACGAATGCCGCGACTGACGTGCGTGTGGGCTCTGTGACACGCGCCGTGCGTGATGCTGTGGTCTCAGGCCAGAAGATAAAGAACGGCGATGTCATGGCGTTATTGGACGGGAAACTTATAGCGAAAGCGGACGACTCCGTATCGGCACTCGTACAGATGATTCAGCTGTCCACGGGAGACGCGGGGCTGATTACCATCTACACCGGCGAGGAGCTACCCGACTCAGACGCCGAGAGGGCACTCAATGAGGTGCAAGAAGTCGCGGGAGAGGCGGAGGTGGAACTCGTTAGTGGAGGACAGCCACATTACGATTTTCTTATAGCCTTTGAGTAGTCGTTGGCGCCGTGAGGACTGTTTTATTTGTCCGGCCGGGAAAACAGAATCGGGGAATAACAACTCAGCAATACGACACACGGGTCGCCGCTCCCCCTGCGGCGCGATAACCTGTGCTTGATTCCTACGCCTTACGCTGCCATAAGACCAAATCTGTACACCTTGTCCGTCGCTGAATCTCGATTGTTTAAATCCGATCGCTGAATCGAGGATCGTATGAGTATCGCTATCGTCACGGACAGCACGTCCGACCTTCCGAAAGACGTTGTTGAAAAACACGGAATTACCGTGGTGCCCCTTAATGTCCGCTTCGGAATGGAAGAGTTCAAAGACGGAATCGATATTGATAACGATGAGTTTTATCGCCGCCTACAGATCGAATCCGACCTCCCGACCACCTCACAGCCCTCACTCGGAGACTTCTCAGAGGTGTACCGATCCCTCATCGCAGAACATGACGGCATTGTCTCGATCCACATCTCAGGCAAGTTAAGTCAGACCATCAATTCCGCCATCCAGGGCGCCCGTGACGTAGATAGTGATGGCGAGAAGATAAAGACGATCGATACCGGTCAGGCAACGATTCCCTTGGGGCTGATCGTGATCGAGGCAGCGAATGCCGCTGCATCCGGTGCCAATCTGGCAGGGGTTGTTAAAGCCGTCCATGACGCCATGGGCCGAGCCCGGTTCTACGGAATGGTCGATACTCTTGAATACCTCGTAAAGGGCGGCCGAATCGGTCGTGCCAAGGGTTTTATAGGCGGTCTGCTGAAAGTCACCCCAATCATCACTCTTGAAGACGGCGAATCCTCACCGGTGACGAGTCCGCGCACGCGTCGCAAGGCACTCGCAAAACTAAAAGAGCTCGTCGAAGAGGCAGCTCCGTTGGATCAGCTTGCTGTGCACTATTCGACTGAACCCGAAGAGATTGAGAGGCTTGCGGCGGATCTTGCGCACCTAGCGCCTGAGGGTGGAGTGATGATCTCGCAGATCGGCGCTGTTGTTGGTACCTACGCCGGCCCGGGCTCCCTTGGCGTGGGATTCATTCGCAAGAAATCCGGCTAATTACGGTGCCTATACGAGTCCGCTCACCACGTCCTCGGCGCAACGCCCGTCAAGCGCTACTGCGTATTCTGGATCTGGAAGCGAAGCGCGGTTTTGAGGACTTAGCAGTCGCGGGCGGCCTGGACCTGTTTCTGGAAGCCAACCGGGTTGAACTTACGTCCTTGGACATTCCGAAGTCCTACGCGTCACTTTCCGTGACTAAACGGGAAGACTGGGCGAAGTCGGCTCACGCTTCAATCAAGGCGAGCCAGTCAGCTGAGGGGAACAATGAACTGCGTCCCTCAAAGTCGAAGCAGACTACATTTTCAGCGGCCAGGCCAGCCAAAAGTGCAAAAAAGCCGGCAACTAGAACGCGTAGAAAACCAGCCCGGGGAAAAGTTTTGACAGGCCCCGTAACTCTGGACACATCTATCGAAGACCTCCCATTCATTACAAAGACCAACCACTCCCGGTTCAAGCGACTCGGGGTGGCTGACCTGCGGGGACTGCTCCGAATGTACCCGACGCGTCACCTGGACTACTCCAAAATCGGTGAAGTGGTCGACCTCGTATACGGCGAAGAGATGAGCGTGGTTGTCACCGTCACGTCGGCATCCTCGGCTAACATCGGCAGGCGCGGCGCTGCGCGCATCACCGCCCGTGACGACACTGGATTCGTCGGGATTACATGGTTTGGGCAGCCCTACCTCGCACAACAGTTAAGGCCGGGGACACGAATCATTATCAGCGGGAAGGTTGAAACGTACAGAGAACAGATGCAGTTCCAAAACCCGGAGTACGAGATTATTCGGGGAGACAACCTGACCCATGCCGGAAACCTTTTGCCGATCTATCCATCCACCGAGGGAATGTATCAGCGAACTCTGCGTACCGCGACTAGGAATGCACTGGATGCAGGATTGACCCTCCTGGAGGAACATCTCGATCCGGATGTCCGCAAGCGCAACGTGCTTCCGGGGCTACGAAATGCTGTCCAGTGGATGCACCACCCGGATTCGATGGAACAGTGGCATGAAGCTCGGAGACGGCTGGCGTTTGACGAACTTTTCATCAACCAGCTTGCCGTTCAGCGCCGGAAACGCGAATGGCGTGAGCGGGCAGGTGGCGCGTCGATCAGACCGAACCACGACGTTCTGAAGTCGTTCCTTGAGACGCTTGAGTTCGAGCTCACACCGGATCAGGACGCGGCGCTAAAGACTGTGCTTTCCGATATCTCGGCCGAAGTACCTATGGGCCGTCTCCTCCAGGGCGAGGTGGGCAGCGGGAAGACAATCATCGCGGTGATCTCGTTGCTTGCGGCGGTGGCCTCTGGACATCAGGGGGCGATGCTGGCACCTACAGAGGTGCTGGCGGAGCAGCACTACCTGTCACTGCGCACTCTATTTAATGCTATGCCGATCTCTGGACAACAAGCGTCGATGATTGAACCGGATGAGGAGTCGGCTTCTGGAAGCCCACAACGCCACGGTGGCGATCCCGTCATGGAGGCGCGGGTCCCGGGGTTGGACTCTCCGATGCGAATAGGATTGTTGATCGGCAGCCATACGGCGCGAGTGAAGCGCGATGTGCAGGCGAGGATCGCGTCTGGCGAGATAGACATCGTCGTCGGGACCCACGCCGTGATACAGGAGTCGGTGCAGTTCAAAGCGCTCGGTCTTGCGGTCGTGGACGAGCAGCACCGTTTCGGCGTCGAACAACGCGCCATCCTTGCAGATCAGAGCCCGCGCCCACATTTACTCGGTATGTCTGCAACTCCGATACCACGCACGCTCGCCCTGACCGTATACGGAGACCTGGATCTGACGACGCTCCGCCAACTACCCGGCGGCCGAAAACCGATAACAACATTATGGGCTCGCACCGCCGGACAGCGTTCAGACGCCCACAAGCTCGTAATCGACGAAGTGACTGCGGGACGACAGGTATTCGTTGTCTGCCCGTTGATCAATGAGTCGGAGGAGATCCGTACCCGGTCGGCCGTAGAGGAGTACGAATACCTTTCAAACGGCCCGTTTGCTGAACTGAACGTGGGATTGCTGCATGGCCGTCTGCCTTTGGCCGAGAAGCAACAGGTGATGGACCGATTCCGGGAGCGGGAGATCGACGTTCTGGTTGCCACTCCGGTGATCGAGGTCGGCATCGATATCCCGAATGCCACCGTAATGCTGATCGAAGGAGCAGAGCGTTTCGGCTTGTCGCAACTCCACCAGTTGCGTGGGCGAATCGGGCGAGGTGGGTATGCCAGCCAGTGCATCCTTCTCTCAGACGAACCTAGCGCGGATGCCCGAGAACGGATGGGAATCATCGAGCGGACCTCTGACGGCTTCGATCTCGCCGAAGAGGACCTGAGATTGCGTGGACCGGGCGACTATATCGGCACACGCCAGAGCGGTTTCGCAGACCTGGTTATCGCCTCGCTTACAGATGCCGATCTGCTGGCGATGGCGCGGGCAGAGGCGGTCGACGTGATAGCAGCGGACCCGGGTCTTGAAGACCCTGGCCATGAGGCGCTGTGTCGAGAACTGGACCGTATCTTGATGGGGCGCGTCGCAGAGTTCTCTTGACCGAATACGTTGGGGATCATTCGCTTGCACCGCAGCAAATTCAGAGTAACCATTTAGGTACAAAGGAGAAACTCTTGGCAGGCAGACTTACTGATAAAGTGGCGCTCATCACCGCGGCAGGACAGGGCATTGGACGGGCCACGGCGCTGGCTTATGCAGACGAAGGGGCTACCGTCTGGGCGACCGACATCAACCCGGCAACGTTGGGGTCTCTAGACTCCACCCCCGGGATCACGACCCGGGTTCTTGATGTCACGGACACCGCCGACATTCGAGCAATCATTGATGAGATTGGAACCCCGGATATCCTGTTCAACTGTGCGGGGTTTGTCGCCGGCGGCAACATCCTGGAATGCTCGGATCAAGACTGGGACTTCTCGTTTAACCTGAATGTACGTGCGATGTTCCACATGATGCAGGCCGTGCTGCCCGGAATGGTCGAGAAAGGTGGCGGCAGCATCATTAACATGTCGTCCGTCGCGTCCAGCCTGCAGGGAGTCGTAAACCGGTTTGTGTACAGCGCAAGTAAGGCTGCCGTTCTCGGTATGACCAAGTCGGTTGCCGCCGATTTTGTCGGTCAGGGAATCCGGGTCAACGCCATCGCACCTGCCACGGTCCAGACGCCGTCGCTTGATGACCGCATCAACGCCTCGCCCGATCCTGTGCAGGCCCGGAAAGACTTCATCGCCCGCCAACCGATGGGGAGACTCGGCAATCCAGAGGAGATTGCATCGCTGGCCGTGTATCTGGGATCAGACGAGACGGAGTACATCACCGGCTCCGTGCAGGTGATTGATGGCGGAATGACCCTCTGATCCGGGACTTCCGGATCGGCGGTAATTACCGGTTTCGTCCCAATGGGATTAGGATGCGTGCCGCATGATGGCGTACACCTCCAAATTAATCAGCAAATACGTGTATCACCACCGGCGACTTTTGTATCAATAACTCTGCCTCATACGGCCTCCAGTCACTAAGGACAGGAAAATCAGTCAACTCTTTTCGTCATACAAATTGCGGGACATAGAGTTCCCGAACCGGCTCTTTGTCGCTCCGATGTGCCAGTATTCGTGCGAGGACGGCGTGCCGAATCAGTGGCACATGGTTCACCTTGGAACCCGAGCCGTTGGCGGTGCCGGGATGGTGATGACCGAAGCAGCTGCAGTAAATCCGGAGGGACGTATCAGTCCGTCCGACGCCGGTATCTGGAACGACGAACAGGCCGAAGCGTGGAAGCCGATAGCGAATTTCATTTCCGAGAACGGCTCGGTTCCGTGCGTACAACTCGCCCACGCCGGTCGCAAGGCCTCGCGTGAAGCGCCCTGGCGCGGGAGCGGTCTGGTAGGCGCCGAGGACGGTGGATGGCAGCCGGTCGGCGCTTCACCGGTGCCATTCGATGAAGGGTGGGCGACGCCGGACGAACTGAGCGAATCAGATATCGATGCTTTGGTTGATGACTGGCGCGACGCAGCGCTACGCAGCCTGAACGCCGGGTTTAAGGTCGTAGAACTGCACTTCGCACACGGTTACCTTGCTCACACATTTCTGTCGCCACTTTCGAACCATCGCGAAGACTCGTACGGCGGCAATGCCGAAAATCGTGCACGCTTCCCGTTGAAGATCGTAGATGCGGTACGTGAAGTGTGGCCGGAAAACCTCCCACTTCTAGTCCGGATTTCCTCCACAGATTGGGTCCAAGGCAGTGGTTGGGATCTCCCCGACGCGGTCGAGTTCTCTAAGTCTTTGAAAAAGCACGGGGTTGATCTGGTGGATTGCTCCTCCGGAGGAGTTTCGCCTCATCAGCAGATGACCCTTCGGCCGGGCTACCAGGTGCCATTCGCCGAGGCCGTCCGATCTGGCGCAGAGGTGCCTTCAGGCGCAGTGGGCTTGATTACGGAATCGGCGCAGGCAGAAGAGGTACTTACTTCTGGCAAAGCGGACGTGATCTTCCTGGCGCGTGAACTCTTACGCAATCCATACTGGCCGCTACACGCCGCGATAGAACTTGGGGATGACGTGGACTGGCCGGACCAGTACGCTCGATCAAAACCAGGCTTCTAACGGGACGATGTGTCCCACGGGAAAGGCCATATAACTACATGTCCAAGCTTGCACAGGGTGACAAACTTCCGCAGATTACATTCGATCTAATTGATGGCCGATCGCTTACATTGCCCGATGAAATGCCGACGAGATATGTGGCGCTTCTTTTCTACCGAGGTAACTGGTGACCGTACTGTCGTCGGCAGTTAGCCAGCTACGAAGCGAAAAAGGATGAACTCGCCTCACTCGGTGTCGCCGTTGTTGCCGCAACGACAGACGATAAGGAATCAACCATAGAGATGGCCCAGGACTACGGACTCACAATGCCGATCGGGTATGGGGTGTCGGATGAGATGGCGTTTGGATACGATCCCTGGTATGGCGATGACGATCACGGCCACTACCATCAACCGATGGAGTTCCTTATCAGCCGGGGTGGAACCGTGTTTGCTTCAATGTATGCATCTGGGCCAATCGGTCGAATGGCGGTGGAAGAGGCCATAAACGGAGTGAAATATCGAATAAATCGAAGAATGATGTTGTCGAAACAGAACAAATAAAAACCTGTATTAGGCGATACAAAAAAGGGGAGCGTATTACGCTCCCCTTTTTTGTATCAAAAGATCAAGAATCACATAGGGTTCTTACGTGGGCGTCCTGGTCGCCGTTTCTCTTCTTTGAGAGCGAACAGTACTTTGTTCCCGGAGATAGCAGCTTGGAGTTTCTTTCCGGCTGCCTTCCCGGCATACATTACGCTGGCCCGGACTTTCTGCGAGGTCTGTCCCGGCTCAATCACTACCGACTTAGCAGCGCCTGGAACTAACGAATCAATCGCTTCTATCAGCTCTTGTGTCTCGGGCGAGCGAACTCGTCCGCGGCGTTGAGCCGTCTTCAGCGTATTTAGATCGGCTTCTTCGATTCGCATTCTTAGCTCCGTCAATTAAGACAAATATTATCGTCAGCGATTCGTGACGACAGCTAGAGATTATCGCAGGTACTTTATTTTAGTCAATCTATTTGCCTTCAAATTTTAATCACAAGTGGAACATTTTATACGATCTGTAATAGGTGATTGGCGAGAACATGCTGGGCGATTAGGCAGGAGCACTCGGGTCGTGCAACGAACGCACTTCAAACTCGTCAACTTTAAGCGCAGAACTACTGAAAATAACGCGGATATAGTAATTGAGTCATGCTATTTACCGACGATGGTTATGGGTGGCATATTGTGGAAAACTGCAACAATTGCACTGGTACTTGGGATGTTTCTCGACTGACTTTGTATTTGCCATGCGTAATGCAGGCAGAATTGTAGATTGCGGCTCCAGTATCCGTTGTTGGCATAACGTTCGATCATGTGGGTACGAACGTTGTGTGCCTCACCACATGTGTCATGTGTCGCCTCGTAAACAGCTGAAGTCTGAACTCTGCGGCGCGCCTAATAGGCACCAGACAGGCGGGAGTCACACGCCAGATGCAGCGTTCTGATATGAAACTTGGTGTGGGTGTCGTCACCAGACCCCCACTGCTGGGATATGGCACCGCGCTGGTCGTTGAAATGCCCATCGCGAAATCAAGCTTCATTCGGGCCGTTACATAGTGCATGAGCAGGGGGGCACGATCCCAACGATAGTCAGGTCATTGAGGAAACACGTGTTGAAAACACATGTGGATGCTCCCGTTACTACATTTAGGTAACGCCAAAAGCGGGATAGGGGTCTACAAAGAGGCGGTTTCGGCTTCTGAGACGGCCTCTTTTTCGGCCGATTTCTTGCGTGAGAGGTAGCTGAATAAAGCACCCATGGTCACACCAAACCACGTGTACGGTACGATCACGATCGCCATAACAATCAAAAAGAAACGAACGAATCCCCCAACGTCGAATATATACAGGGCGCTCAGGGCGATGGCTACGGGCAGCAGCATCATGCCAGCGACTAGCAGCCCAAACTTGACGATCTTATCGTCGTCAGCCTTCGCGATCCCGCCTCCAAAGTAACCGGCAACGAACGGGCCAAACCAGATCGTTACCCAGTGAAACCCCGGAATCGCAATCGAGCCGATCATAATTCCGAACCCGATTAATGCTCCCTTAAGCATTTCCTCTCCTGAGAAGTCGGTTTAGGCCCCACACCGTCGAGTGCTGACCGTCGTTCTTCGAGTTTACGTTGAGCTTTCGTGTCCAGCGCGCGTAACCTCCCGGGCCTTCCCAGGCAGAGTTGCCTGCTCGCGGCTCAGTTCTCGGGATCAGTAACCCTTACCGGCGTCAGCCAGGTGTATCAGCTCCTCGCCATTCAGGTAGTGACGAATGTTGTCGACAACGATCTGCCGGCGTCCCTCGTACAGTTCTGGCGTCTGCGCAGATGAATGCGACGAGATCAGGGCATTGGGGTGGCTCCAGAACGGACTATCGGCGGCGGGAGGTTCCGGATCTGTTGCGTCGAGGGCGACCCCGGCCAGGTTTCCGGCGATAAGCGCGTCCGACAGATCACCCTCGTTGACGATCCCGCCGCGTGAGATGACGATCAATGACGAAGTAGATTTCAAGAGTGCGATCCGCCGAGCATCGACGGTCATGCTTGTCTCTGGCAAGAGCGGACACGCTACTACCAACCAGTCTGAGGCACGAAACAAATCGTCCAACCGGTCGAGCCCCCAGACATTTACTCCTGGGACATCATCATCTGGTCCGGGATCAACGGCGATCACCTCCATGCCAAATCCAAGGGCCCTACGCGCTATAGCGCGACCTATCATCCCGAAACCATAGATGCCCATGACACTTCCGGACACCTCGACGTGGTCATACCCTTTGGTGTCCCATTCGCCCTTCGCCTGGTCGTTCAGCATCTGCTTCGCGTTATGCGCTAGAGACAGTAGGAACAGCATGGTGTGATCCGCCATTGGTTCCGTGTGCGGACCGCGTGCGTTGGTGATCGGAATCCCGGACGCCGCGATATCACCCAGCGCTCCAACGTTGTCGATTCCTGTGCCAATGCAGTGCACCCATTTCAACCCGGTCCCGGCACTGAACACTTTCTTGCTCGGCCAGCCGAGAAAAACCTCTGCGTCCGCCACTTCCCGGATCATCTCTTCTTCGGAAAGCGCCAACGCGAACTCCGTGTCGGGGAATGTGTCACGCAATCGCCCCACGAACTCGACGCCAAGGTGATCGCTTGCGAGGATAACTTTCATTGGATGCTCCCTCGATTTCAAATCATCGGTTGCCGTGTGTTGGTCAGTTTTCTTTGACCAAGATTTCTTCCAGGCGGTCGGCGATTATTCGCTCTTCACCCGACTGGACGTTCACCATAACAATATTTATCTCGTCGCCGTACCCGCCTTCGCCGACATGGATCGCTGGATCGCCGGCAAGTAATGCAGCGCGCACCTCGCCGGGATTGGGACCATCCCAGTCACTCTCAAAATAGATCACCGGCTGAGGCCCCTGGCGATTGGGATCGCCGTCCTCAAGTGCGATCCGCAATCCATCGATGCCTTTCAGACGTTCTACGATGTGTTCCGCCCCGGCACGCCAGCCAGCCCAGACAGCTTCGTGATCGGCGTCTGTAAAAATCTGGATCGCGGTAACGAGGCCGACTATGTCCTCTTTTGAAGCCTTTGAGGAACGGCCTATCCCGGCGCGCGTCCCACGCGAGTTCAGATGATTCTCGTAAGCTGCCAGAACGAGATCTTCCCGCCCGACAAGAATGCCTGAGCCCTGAGGTCCGCCGATCCCCTTACCTCCGCTGTATCCGACCATGTCTGCGCCGTCGTTAATAAAGCGCGTCAAATTTTCTGCAGGAGGTACCTCCGCTGCTGCGTCCACGATGACCGGAATCGCTCGTTCGCGTGCGATTGCCGCAGCTTCCCTGAACGGCATCGGATCGCGCATGAACGGTGCTGAGACCCATGCCATGGCACAGGTCTGATCGCTGAACGCTTGTTTAAGTTGGGCCTGGATGTTGTCTGTTGCGAAATCCCCTGAATGCTCGGGACGAGAGGAACCCCAGCGGACTATGGTCGCCCCGGGCACCTCGTAATTACTGTCGTAGTGATTCTCATGACCATTGAAAAGGACCACCTCATTCTTCATCCCACTCGAGTCCGGCAGTTGGTCGATTTTTGAGGGATCATCACCGGTCATACACGCCGCGACCATTAGGACATTTGAGGCCGCCGCACCGCCTGTGACAAATCCGGCCTCGGCTCCACACGCTCGCGCAAGTACCTCGCCGGCCGCGGTCTGAAGTGCACGAAGATCGATGAATGCCGTGGAGGCCTCCTCCATCGCCCGAAGGACCTCCGGCGCCATCAGGCTGCCTCCAAGCGCGGTGAGCCAACTTCCGGCGTTGATGATGGGCCTCACTCCAAGCCGTGCATACACGCCTGGAATGGAATTTCCAAGAGGACGTCTGCCATCTGACGAACCCGGCACCTGAGACGACGTCACTGCGCGAAACCTCCGGTCTGAACTACCCACGCTTGTCACCTAAACCAAATAATTTTGAACGGGGCGAAGAAGAAGTGAGTTTACGCCGAAGAGTCGCGCCTGTGATCCGAGGATGGACCGATATTTCGGGAACCGTGTATTCCCCGGATAACGGATAAGAGCGGGGAAAGCGTCAAGCACCCTCTGTATCACGATTCCTCGTATGAACGGCGGTTTTAGCCATCCACTGGTTACACGCTTCCGCTATCCGGTTCCGTGCAAGGATCCAGTAGTAGTGCGTGTCGGATTGGTGGAGGATCAGGGATCGCTACTGCCTCGAAACTTATCTGCGGTTACGACTGGATCGAGTAACCCCCGTCTACCGGGATCGCCGTTCCTGTCACGAAATCCGATGCCGATGTGGCAAGGAACACAGCGGTCCCTGCAAGTTCATCGGGCAGACCCCATCGCTGCGCCGGGGTACGGGCTCTGATCGTCTCGTACCTCTCTGGCACGTTTATCCGTAGCGTTTCCGTCATGTCCGTCGCGATCCAGCCCGGCATGATGGTGTTCACTTGGATATTTTCCTTTGCCCACGCCGATGCGCATGCCTTCGTGAATTGGACAACTCCGCCCTTACTGGCCGCGTATGGGGCGAGTGTCTCGTGGGCAAAGATCGACATCATCGAGCCGATGTTGATCACCTTTCCGCCGCCACGTTTCACCATCTCCGGGTACGCGGCTTTGGACATAAGGAAAACACCCGTCAGATTCACGTCTATAACGGCCTGCCAATCTGCGAGGTCGAGTTCATGCGGCAGTTTGCGTACGTTGATGCCCGAGTTGTTGACCACGATGTCCAGTCCACCAAATCGCTCCACGCACGTTGCGACCGCAGTGTCCACGTCGTCGACGTCTGTCACGTCGCAACGGATGCTGATTGCCTGTATTCCAAGAGCCTCTAACTCGGCGACCGCCCCGGCGCTTTTGTCCTGGTTGCGCGCCACTATTGCGATGTTGGCGCCCGCCCGGGCAAGTCCGAGTGCGATTCCTTTACCTATTCCGCCATTTCCGCCGGTGACCAGCGCTACTTTGCCTGATAGATCGAAGGGTGCGCTTGCCATGTGAGGCCAAGCCTTTCTTATCTGGATAAATTCGTGCGAGAAATAGCTCGATGATCAAACCGTATCAAGGGCCCGCATTATGCCTGCGAGAAAATCTCATGAGATAACTAACCCGGAAGTGCTCCGAGCGGATAACATTGCTCCGCCATTAAACGCTCTCGATATCAGGAGAAAAGATGCCAAAGCCACGCGCCCTAGATGGGGTCACAGTGCTCGACGCGACACAGATCCTAGCCGGCCCATTTTGCACGATGCATATGTCAGATATGGGCGCGAACGTCATCAAAGTGGAAAAACCTGGCGGCGGGGATGATACCCGGCGCATCGGCCCGCCCTTCATAAACGGTGAATCTGCGGCCTTCCTACAACTTAATCGCAATAAACGCAGCATCGTGCTGGACCTGCGGGCGGATAAGGGTAAAGAGACTTTCAAACGGCTTGCCGAAAAGTCTGACATCCTGATCGAGAATGGGCGCCCTGGGGCTATGGATAGGCTCGGGCTCGGTTACTCGCACATATCGGCGGTGAACCCGGCCATCGTGTACTGCTCGATATCGGGCTTCGGATTGACCGGTCCGTACTCGACTCGGCCGGGATTTGATCTGATCGCCCAGGGCATGAGTGGGCAGATGGCGATCAACGGCGATGTTGGTGGGCCTCCACTTAAGGTCGGCGTGCCCATTGCAGATCTCAACGCCGGCATGTTTGCACTTCACGCGATCGAGGCCGCCTACATCCGAAGGCTAAGGACGGGTGAAGGCCAGCACGTAGAGACATCATTACTTGAGGCAGGTCTGGCATATACCGTCTGGGAGACCGCTTTCTACTTCGCGACCGGAGAGGTACCGCCACGCATCGGTTCCACCCATCGACTTATAGCGCCGTACCAGTCCTTCGCCACGAAAGACGGTCACATGAATGTCGGTGCAGCCAACCAGAACAACTGGGTGAGATTGGCGAACGCAATCGGGCGTTCAGATCTACTTGAAGATTCCCGATTCGACAGTAACGCGTCGCGACTCGAGAACGTAGAGGCGCTCCGAGAGCAACTGGACGCGACGTTCCAAACGAAGACCACATCCGAGTGGCTACCGATCCTCGACGAAGCAGGAACGCCCGCCGGTCCGATATTTGAGATGGACGAGGTGTGGGCAAATGAACAGGTTGTCGCAAGGAATATGGACGTCGTAACCGAACACCCGGTCGCAGGTCCCGTCCACAACATCGGGATTGCCGTAAAGATGCACGGCACCCCGGGGCGAATCGAATCAGCGGCGCCGATGCTGGGCGAGCACACTGACGAAATACTGGAGTTCGCCGGCTACACCCCGGAAGAGATCGAAGAACTCACATCAACCGGAGTAGCAGGCCCGGACTCTGGGGCAAAAGCGTAGGCTTTCTTCAATTACAAAATCACTCCACCGAGGAGAACGAGTGCCACCCCAACCGCCACCAAGAGCAGTCACATTCGACCTCTGGTTAACCCTGATGTTCGAAGAAAGCACAGGCCGTCACGAACTGCGTGTCAGAGAAGGTGTGCAAGCGTTGAGAAACGCAGGGATTACGATTCCGCCGAAGAAACTTGGCGATGCCATCAGGACAATCAGTAGAGAAACCAACGCGGATCACGACCGCGGCTTTGACAGGACATCCGTGGAGCGCATGCAACAGATCCTCGCCGCTGCCGATCCCAACGCACGAGCGTTAATTAATAATGAACAGTTTGAGGCCTTTTCTCGCGCGATCGACGAACCTTTCCTCGTTCATTCACCGACTATCTATCCGACCGCTCAGAGCGTGCTCAGTCTTATCAAAGAGATGGGAGTTCGCACGGCGCTGATTTCGAACGTCGGTTCAACCTCGCCCAGCGTCTACCGGCGTTACCTGGATAGAGAAGGGATCAACCAGTATCTGGAACACCTGACCTTCTCAAACGAGATAGCGTCGGCGAAACCAGGAGCGAAGATGTTCACCCATACACTTGAAAAGCTTGGAGTAGTGCCGGAGAACGCTTTGCACGTTGGCGACAACCTTCACGCCGATGTCGGCGGTGCCAAAGACGTCGGGATGTCAGCGGTATGGATAAAGGGCCACGACGATCGGGCGCCACGCGTTCAACCGGATTTCATCATCTCAGGACTGGACGAACTACCGGCGGTTGTTGATAGCTGGTTGAACGACTGAATTTTGGTCTTAAGAGAGAAGCGGCTGGGAATATGCCCGCGTTTCTACGATGTCTTTAACGATAACGATGATCCCGATTGTGGGCGCTGAACCTTTACCAGAAGGGCTTCTGTCGAACTAAGCCAATTCTCTTGAAGACCTCTGCCCTCCGTCACTCCTAGGGCGTCTGGCCTCTTCCGGTGGCAGATGGGGGGCATTATTGTGGCAAACGCGAGCGATTAATCGCAGCGCCGGGGGCGCGACGCCAACCAAGCCGCGCCGTACACGATCCCCAGTTGCACCGCCGTGATCGCGACGAGTATCAACGTAGCTGCGAACCAGAAGCTTTGCGGGAAAAGGCGTAGTAGCTGACTCTGAGATGGGTTTAGTTTCCAGAAATCGTTCCTGAAAACCACCTCGTGGAACAGCTGGAAAGTCGTGTTGAAGTCGATCAACGTAGCCAATCCAAATAGTGCAGCGACCGACAACCCGGCGATCGTCGACCACATGATCCCAGAGCGCAACATCGGCAGAAATCCGCGGCCAAGCAAGAAAAAGCCACCAGCGACCACGATCACTACCATCGCTCCGGTGACCCATACGGCGTTGAACATCACATTCATCACGTCTTTTACGTCAGACATATGCGTGATCTCGCGCTCGTTGAACATCTCGATCTCACGACCTTCGAAATCGACCCGCAGATCGAGAAACTCCTTGTCGTTACCGAAGTAATCGATGATCTGGCTCGCAGCGCTAGTCAGAGCCGAGTCATCCAATCCAGTGTGCCGCTCCACGTTATTGGCGTCGAACCCCCACTCATAAAACGTTTGGGAGTTGGTGAGCACCCGCACATTTAAAGCGATGAAGAAAAGCGGAAGGCTGATCGCCAGCATGACGATTACGGCAATACGAAACCCGGAGGACGATGCCAACTGGTCGTTGTTACGGAGATTGTTCATCGGCTCCTATGGTACGTTGCAACGTCTCGTTTCTGTGCCTTGTCCGGCACGTGTTCGATCACCCAGGAGATACACCTATGCCCAGACCTGATATTTCGTCCACCACTGTTGAAGATCTTCTGGCCGTGGTTGAGAGGCTACGAGATGCGGGCGGTTGTCCGTGGGACCGGGAGCAGACCCATGCCTCGTTGCGACCCAACTTGCTGGAGGAGTCTTACGAGGCATTGGAAGCGTTGGACCTCGGCGATGACGACGCACTGGCGGAAGAACTGGGCGACCTGCTGGTCCAGGTGACATTTCACGCAGACATAGCAAGACGCGCTGGTGAATGGACGATGGCAGATGTGGTCGGGGGAGTGATCGACAAGCTTGTCCGCCGTCACCCACATGTGTTTCAGGAAGGTGGTCGGAGGCTTGAGACGGCGGAGCAGGTGTCGCAGCAATGGGATGCGCTGAAGAGCAAAGAGCCAGGTCGGGATTCGATAACCAACGGCCTTCCAACCGGGATGCCGGCACTGGCGTATGCCGGCGCGTTACAGCGACGCGCTGGACGTGCCGGTTTACCGGTGCCGAGTGGCGATGGCGCGCTCAACGGCATCGACGAAGCGGAGCAAGAGGCAGTAGCCGGTCGCCAGCTATTTGAGGCCGTGGCCCGTGTCCAGGCGTCAGGGATCGATCCGGAGGTTGCGCTTCGAGCTGAGGCGCTGCGATATCGGGACCGAATCAGACGCACGGAAAAACTTGCCGGAGACAGCATTTCGATTGCGGATGTGCCGGATGATGAGCGCGATCGGCTATGGGAGGAAACTGGTGGTTAAATCAGGCCCTCGCCCATGATTGGAAATGAACCTGATCTCACCCTCGGGACACTTGATCTCTCTCACTCAGACGAGGTGCAGGGCGAGTGAGAGCTTCAGGTGCCTGGAACATTCGTTAGACGCCAAAAATGCTCAAGCCTTAGGTGCCGTCTCCGCGCTTCCCGTCGGCTGGAATCCGATCACGTCTCTGGCGTGATCGATGTCCCGGTAGCCGTACTTGTTGTTTGAGACCACGTAGAAGATGTCAAAGCGCACCGACGCCGGTGCCTCGACGCACTTTACCGCCATCTGCGCCATATCTGCGTGGCTGCAGTAGATCGATCGGCCACGTACTCCGTTCACCACGTCCTGTGCACCTACACCGCCGATACGCAGACAGATGATGGACATATCGGATGTGTTCACGAAGTAGCGAGCAAGGTCTTCGCCCATGAGCTTGCTCGCGCCGTAGAGACTTTGTGGCTTTGGTTCCGAGTCTCTGGTGACGTTTGGCCACGATGCCGGTGTTTCAGAGTCGTCTACCGATACCAGCTCGCTCCACGGCGATTCCTGCTCGTAACCAATGACGGTCGCGCCGGTACTGGCGAAGACAACCCGTTTCACGCCCGCTGCGCGTGCTGCTTCAAACACGTTGTAAGCACCAACGACGTTGTTGTTGAGCATGGAATCCCAGCCAGCGTTCATGCCATCAGTGCTGTGCGCACCGCCGTCAGCCGCTAGGTGAATCACGGTGTCCACGCCGATGAACGCCGGTGCGATGGCCGCCGCGTCCTGAACGGCTCCGCGGAAGTTGAGTGCGTCCGGGACGCCGTTCACGCCGGAACGCGACAGAGCGGCAATCTCGTATCGCTTCTCAAGCTCTGGTCGGATTGCTGAGCCAACTGCTCCGCTGAGACCTGTCACAAGTACACGTTTGGCTGTCATATCATCCTCGGTTCGTTGTTTGAGTTCCATCTCTTAGGGGGCAGGGTGAGGGAGGTTATTGGAGGCCTCCGCTCGAGCAGTATTTCTTTGCTTAACAGTTCTCCTGTGAAAGTTCCTCGTCTTTCGGGAGAAGAATAGGGATGACAACATCCCTGTTCGAGAGTTACTTAACCACGGCTTGCCCCTCCTACTCTAGGAGGGGGCTTTCGTCGTTGCCCTAGTAGCCCATCGCCTGCGTCGGCTTCGCTACCGGGTACACGGCGCTTCGTAGTGCGTCGCCGTCAACTGAAATTCCGTTGGGCTCCGCATATGGGGATACATCGAACCTCGGATCGACGATCGTGACCTCGTGACCTCGTGACGCCAATCCGTTAATCGTGTCGTATTCGAAACGACCATCCATAATCACGTCCCCATCCTCGACGTGGATGCGTGGCGCCTGAACTGCTTCCTGTAGTGACATACCTTGATCGATATGATGGACAAGGGTCTGTATAACGGATGTCCAGATTCGACGTCCACCTGATGAACCAAGAACGCCGCTGAGTTGTCCGTCCTTCAGCAGGACCAAGGGAGTCATGTTGTTGAGTGCACGAGCGTGTGGGACGATGGTGTTTACGGTTCCAGGTAGCGGACAGCTCCAGCCGATCCCATTGTTCATCATCACACCTACTCCCGGGTTCACGACGCCGGAGTAGGCCAGATTTGTTTGCGTCAGTGCCACGGCGTTACGGTCCTTGTCCACGACCGAAATGTGAGTCGTGCCATCGTCCGCCGCCGCACCAGATGGGCCAGGGAAGTCGTCGGGCTTATCTCGGCCTTCATAGGGCCAGGGATCGCCAGCGAATGCCGGTCCTGCCTTTGCTGGATCGATCGATTTCGCGCGTTCCGCGCCGTATCCGGGCAACGTCAGCGCACCGATCGGAGCCCCGGTAATCTCCGGGTCTCCCATCCAGGTAAAGCGGTCAGAGGCTGCCAATTTGATCGCCTCGACTATCAGATGGAGTATGGCCGGGTCGCCGTGATTGGTCCCGTTAAGTTCGAACGTCGAAAGAATGTTGAGAGTTTGCATCACCGTCGGGCCGGAAGTCGGGCCAGGAAGTCCCATCACCTCGTAGCCACGGTATTCGCCCAGCATGCCGTGTCGATGTAGAAAGGGCCTGTACTGAGCGAAATCGGATGCTTCCAGTAGCCCTCCATTTGCCTGAACATCTGCGGATATTTTCTCGGCGATCTCGCCCTTATAGAAAGCATCGGGTCCACCCGAGGCCAGTGTTCGCAACGTCGCAGCATGTTCTTTCTGGATCAACTTTCCGCCCACCGGTATCGGGTACCCACCTGGGTAGTAAATTTCGGTCGTGGCTGGAAAACGCAGGAACAGCTCTCGACGCGCCACAATCGAAAGGGTGAAGTGCGCTCCTACAGCAAATCCCTCTTCTGCGAGCTTGATCGCCGGCTGCAGCGCGTCTGAAAGGCTTATCGTCCCCCACTCTTCAAGCGCACGACTCAGTCCGGCGACCGTTCCCGGTATAGCGATCGACTTGTAACCGGACGACAGCATGTCGTCCTTTACCTTCGGCCAGGCGAAGTTACGAGAGTAGCGGGACGAGCCCGTGTCCATGCCCTCCATGCCGCCCTCAAGCGGGTACTCATCGGTTGTCGCTCTAGCAGGGGCCTGCATGCCGTAGTCGATGGCTCCACCGCCACCTGCCGCCATGTGGACCGTCATAAGACCGCCGCCGCCAATGCCGTTCATCAGGGGCTGCAAAACGCCCATCGCAAAGGCAGTGCTGACGGCTGCATCGACGGCGTTCCCGCCACGCTGGAGGACCTGCAGACCGATTTCCGAACCCAGAGGATGCTGCGCCACGACCATACCCTGTCGTGTACGGATCTCTTCATGGCCGAGAATCGGGCGGGACGTATACATGAATTTCCCTTATGCAAGTGCGGTCGCGAATATTGCCGAGTCTTTTTCCCTCAGCGACGGCGATTCTACGACCGCCCGGTATATCCGTCCCGGGCTCCCCGACTAGTGGTCCCGGGTGTACAGTGGCGCCGCCCAATAGATTTCAAGCCGACTCTGAGATTTTAAAATAGGAGTGCTCGCCGAATGAAGATCACCGGGATAGATACGTTCGCGGTTGATGGCGGGGCACGGCCCTGGCACTTCGTGGCTATACGAACAGACTCCTCGATCACAGGTTATGGAGAGTTCGGCGAGAGCGGTGTGACTCACGGTCTACAAGGCCTTGTGCAAGACATGAGTTCCTGGCTGATCGGCAAGGACCCGACTCCGGTGGAGCGGCTTTACTTTGACCTGTATCGCGCATATCGAGGGACGCCTTACGGCGTTACGGCCTGGGCGATTGCAGGCATCGAACTGGCGCTGTGGGATCTAAAAGGCAAGGCGCTTGGATTACCGGTACACAGCGTCGTGGGCGGCCCGTTCAGGGAGAAGCAACGAGTGTACTGGTCTCACCTGGGGACGTATCGTGCGCGGAACCCCGAACTCTGGGGAGCGAAGCCACTTAGGACGTGGGACGACGTCGCCGATTGCGCCCGGGAAGCGGTCGACAAGGGATACACGGCGTTCAAGACAAACATCCTGTTCCCTGGCGATCCCTCATGGGCCATCACCCAGGGTCGTGACGGGAAGACGCACGATCAGCTTGCCGAGTCGGACATTATCAACCAGGCGGTGAAGCAGATTTCGGTAATGCGTGATGCCGTCGGCCCCCAGATAGATATCTGTCTGGACATCAACTACAACTTCAAAACAGAGGGTGCGATACGACTCGCCCGTGCGCTTGAGCCGTACAAGCTCTTTTGGATGGAAATAGACAACCAGGATCCCGAGGCACTATTGCAACTGAAAACATCGACCCGGACATCGATAACTTCTGGGGAACAACTGGTCACAATGCGTCAGTACCAACCCTTCTTTGATCTACGAGCGATGGACACCGTGAAGGTAGACGTGCAGTGGCAGGGTTTTGGCAACGCCAAGAAGGTTGCCGATCTGGCCGAGACCTACGAATTGAACATCGCTCCGCACAACTACAACTCCCACCTGTCGACCTTCCAGAGCTTGAACCTGTGCGCTTCCGTTTCTAACGTGAGGATCATGGAGTCAGACCCCGACGCGATTCCGTGGAAGGACGAGCTGGTGACGGTGGTACCTGAGCCAAAGAACAGCTACATCGACATACCCAAGGGCCCCGGTTGGGGCACAGATCTGAACGAAGAGGTGGCAAAGAAGCACGCTTGGAACAAGTGACAGCCTCAGGGCACGCCAATCTTCGAACGTATTGCCCTTCAAGGTCAGAGACAAATTGTCGGAAACATTCGATAGGACGTAAAACGTGAAGATCACAGATGTAGAAATATTTGTAGTCGACGGAGGCCGCCGACCCTGGCTGTTCTCCGCCGTGCGCACTGATGCCGGCATTACTGGATACGGTGAGTTCGGATCGGGCGTCGCAGCCCACGCTCTGGTCGGGTTGATCGAGGACTTTAAGCCGCACGTCATCGGCAAAGACCCCGAGGCGGTCGAGAAGCTTTACTTTGACCTGTACCGCCTGATGCGACAGGCTCCAGGTGGCCTAGTGAACATGGGAATCGCTGCTATCGAACTGGCGTGCTGGGACATCAAGGGGAAGGCGATGGGTGTGCCGGTCAATAATCTGCTGGGCGGGCCGTACCGAGACAAGCAGCGTGTCTACTGGAGCCACCTAGCCAGCGCTCGCGCTGGCGACCCGACGTTGGCTCCCGACAAGCCTCTAAAGGATTGGGCCGCAGTAGCGGCCGCGGCTCAAGAAGTTCCTGCGGCTGGATACACGGCGTTCAAAACCAACATCCTGTGGCCGGGCGAAACCCCTCGGGCTATCTCACAGAGCCGTGACGGCAAGAGCCACGATCAGCGTGCCGACACGGACGTGGTACGGCATGCCACGAAACAGATCGAGGTAATGCGTGATGCGGTCGGAGACGACGTCGATATCCTCCTGGATATCAACTACAACTTCAAAACTGAAGGCGCCATCAGGGTTGCGCGTGCTCTGGAGCCGTACAACCTGTTCTGGATCGAGCATGACAACGAAGACCCCGAGGCGCTGGCGCAACTGAAGGCGTCTACCTCCACGTTGCTCTGCTCCGGCGAGCAGCACTTCACGATGCGTGAGTACCTGCCTTACTTCGAGGCCCACGCCATGGACACGGTCAAAGTAGACGTGCAGTGGCAAGGGTTCGGCGTTTCGAAGAAGGTCGCTGACCTGGCCGAGACCTACGAATTGAACATTGCCCCGCACAATCCGGCATCAGAGCTAGCTAGTTTCCAGTCGGTACATTTGTGTGCTTCGGTTTCCAATGTCCGAATTATGGAGAGCGACCCAGAGGGTGTTCCGTGGCGATTCGAACTGTTCACCGAACGACCAGAGGTGATTGACAGCTATATGACGGTTCCAACGACTCCGGGATGGGGATGTGACCTCAACGAGGACGCGCTGAAGAAATACGCCTGGAATAAATAACTACCGTATTTACGCATCCCTCATTAATCGATCGGACAAACACAAATGAAAATTACAGCAATCGAGAATTTCCTTGTCGACAGTGGTGGCCGCGGCCCGTGGCTGTTCTGTGCCATACGCACGGACGCCGGTATCACGGGATACGGTGAGTATGGGCAAGGCGCACTTTACCGTGGCCTCCCGGCGCTGATAGAAGACTTGGGCCGAAGCCTTATCGGGACGGATCCACTTCCGGTCGACAAAATCTTTATGGACATGTACCGCCACAGGCGCGCCGAGACCGGTGGGGCGACCGCGATGGCGATGGCCGGTATTGAGCTGGCGCTCTGGGACATAAAGGGCAAATACCACGGGGTACCGGTATACAGCCTTGTTGGCGGCCCGTTCCGAGAGAAGCAGCGCGTCTACTGGTCACACCTAGCCACCTACAGGACACGTCGATCCTCAGAGATGGGTACGCCGCCGCTGCGCACGATGGATGACTTGGCCGACTGCGCGCGAGAGGCCGTGGACGCCGGTTACACGGCGTTTAAGACCAATATCATCTTCCCGGGGGAGAACCCGTCGATGATTGGCAACATGTTTGCCGGGTCTAACGACCAGAACGCTCCGACCGACCTTGTCAGGCATACCAAGAGGCAAATCGGTGCGATGCGCGAAGCTGTTGGCCCGGATATAGATATCCTCTTAGACATCAACTACAACTTCAAAACAGAGGGTGCGATAGCTATCGGCCGGGCGCTTGAGGAATATGAGTTGTACTGGATGGAGATCGACAACCAGGACCCGGACGCTCTTCTACAACTCAAGATGCAGCAGCGTACTCCGATCACAACGGGCGAGCAGCTTCTTGGTCTGCGCCAGTACCAGCCCTACTTCCGGAAGCACGCGATGGACACCGTCAAGGTGGATGTGCAGTGGCAGGGCTTCTCTCAGGCTAAGAAGGTCGCGGAGTTGGCGGAGGTGTACGAGATGAACATTGCTCCGCACAACTACAACTCCCACCTGTCCTCGTTCCAGAGCCTGAACCTGACCGCCGCCGTATCTAACGTGCGCATCATGGAATCGGACGTGGACTCGGCGCCATGGCGCGACGAGATCACCACAAACCTCCCGGAAATCAAGGATGGTTTCATGACCATACCGACTACTCCCGGATGGGGCACCGAACTGGATGAAGCCGCAGCGAAGAAGTACGAATTCAAGGGTTAGAAAAGACGCGTATGGCAATACGCTCATGGTGGAACAGGAAGAGGTTGTATTGCCATACGCCCCTACTACCAACCTCCAATTGGACAACATCACATGAAGATCACCGCAATCGATACCTTTGCAGTCAAGTCCGGCGGTTGGGGAGCATGGCTCTTCTGTGCCGTGCGTACGGATGAGGGCATCACCGGGTACAGCCAGTTCGGTGAGGGCAAGCTCGCGACGGGCCTTCCTGGGATCATTCAAGATCTGTCCGGCTGGCTTATCGGTAAAGACCCGGACCCGGTCGAAAAGTTTTACATGGACATGTACCGGCAAACACGCTCGATGTCCGGCGGCGCCAACGCGATGGCAATTGCAGGAATCGAGCTTGCCCTCTGGGACATCAAGGGCAAGCGCTACGGCGTGCCGGTTCACCAACTCGTCGGTGGCCCGCACCGGGATAGGCAACGCGTCTATTGGTCACATCTTGCAACGTATCGCGCTGGTAACGCCGAGTTCTACGGCGGCTCACCGCTCGTAACGCTGGAAGATGTTGCTGATTGCGCAGTAGAAGCGGTTGACCGCGGTTACACGGCTTTCAAGACCAACATCATCTTCCATGGCGAAAAATCGAGTCCCATCACCCAGGGATTTTTCCAATCTGACGATCAGAACGCGACCACGGAACTGGTCCATCACGTCGAAAGGCAGATCGGTGCGATGCGGTCGGCCGTTGGTTCGGATATCGGCATAGCGCTGGATATCAACTACAACTTCAAGACGGAAGGCGCCATTCGCATCGCACGCGAGCTTGAGGCCCATGACTTGATGTGGCTGGAGATCGACAACCAGGACTCGCAGGCGCTTGCCCAACTGAAGGCATCGACCACGACGCCTATCTGCTCAGGAGAGCAGCTCCTAGGGGTGCGACAGTACCAGCCTTACTTCAAGCGTCACGCAATGGACACAGTGAAGGTGGATGTGCAGTGGCAAGGGTTCTCGCAATCCAAGAAGGTGGCGGACCTCGCCGAGATTTACGACTTGAACATCGCCCCGCACAACTATGGATCACACCTGTCCAGCTTCCAGAGCCTGAACCTGACCGCCTCGGTTTCGAATGTCAGGATCATGGAATCGGACGTGGACGCAGCGCCGTGGCGTGACGAGCTGACGACCGTACTTCCTGACATAAAAGACGGTTTCATGGCTATCCCGCAGGGGCCTGGGTGGGGATGTGATCTGGACGAAGCGGCCCTGAAAAAATACGCATATACAGGTTAGACGACCCTAGTTCAATAAACGTTTAGGGTGATCATCAGACTCCCTACGGTCTTTCGCCAATAACCAACGAACGGATAATTCCACATGAAAATTACCGCAATTGAAACCCGAGTTGTAGACACCGGTGGCGGCGGACCCTGGCTCTTCGGCATCGTCCGCACAGACGCTGGGATCACGGGTTACAGTCAGTTCGGCTCCGGCTCGTATCCGAAGGGACAGGTTGGGCTGGTTGAGGATATCGGCGCAACCCTCATTGGGAAAGACCCGGCCCCGGTGGAGCGCCACTATCTCGACATGTATCGCAAGACGGCGCAGGTCTCCGGTGGTGCTACATCGATGGCGATCGCCGGTATCGAATTGGCCCTCTGGGACATCAAGGGCAAGGAGGCCGGGAAGCCCGTATACGAGCTTCTTGGCGGGCCCTTCAGGAAGCGCCAGAAGGTTTACTGGTCTCACCTAGCTTCCTACCGGGCGCAACGGGCGGGAGAGTTAGGCGTCGCGCCACTCCGAACCTGGGATGATGTCGCTGATTGTGTAAGGGAAGCCACCGATGCCGGGTTTAGCGCGTTCAAATCAAACATTATTTTCCCGGGCGATCCTTCCCGAAGAATGAGAGATGTGTTCGCTGGCGATTTCGATCAGAACGCCGACCAGGACTTAATCGACCACGCAGTCCAGCAGATCTCCGTTATGAGGGAAGCCGCCGGGCCAAAAGTCGGCATCGCGCTCGATATCCACTACGAGTTCAAGACGGAAGCCGCGATCAGGCTTGCTCAGGCGCTTGAACCATACAATCTGATGTGGCTGGAGTTTGATAGATTCGAGCCGGAGCCGCTGGCCGAGATCAGGTCGTCGACACGCACTCCCATCTGCACTGGGGAGCAACTTCTAGGAGTACGTGAATACAAGCGCTTCTTCGATCTCCGGGCGATGGATACAGTCAAGATAGACGTGCCGTGGCAGGGTTTCAGCCAGGCTAAAAAAGTTGCTGACCTCGCCGAGTTGTACGAGATGAACATCGCTCCGCACAACTACACGTCACACCTGGCAACGTTCCAGAGCCTCCAGTTCACAGCGATGGTGCCGAACGTGCGCATCATGGAGACGGATATCGATTCGTCACCTTGGCGTGATGACCTGACGACCGCCGTGCCCGAGCTCAAAGACGGCTACATGACAATTCCGGATGGCCCTGGATGGGGCTGTGATCTCAACGAATCGGCCGCAGAAAAGCACGCGTATAACGGGTAATCTGTGACGTTCGGTGACCGGTCCTAAGCAGAGCTGTTCAACGTATCGGCGAAGTCATATTGACAACTAGGGTCGGCTGTTGACCCTGGCTTCACATCAGCACCACATTGCGGGCAAACGTCTACGACGTGGACGTGACATAAACCTAATCAACGACGTCACCACAAATTCCAAGTAAACCTGACATCTCATCAAGCTCCGACAGGACACTAAATGCGCATCGCCACCCTAGGCATTTCCCATGAGACCAACACCTTCTCGAGGGTGCCTGCTGAGTACGATAAGTTTGTGGAGGTCGAGCTGCTTCGCGGCGCAGAGATCATCGAGCGCCATGGGGACTCGAACTACACGATTGCCGGTTATTTAGAGGCGTCCAGAGAATTGGGCTTTGACCTCGTCCCGTTGATGTTCGCCCGTACGGGACCGATTGGGACCATAACGAAAGACGCATACGACAGGATCTCAGACGAGATGTTGGGAATGTTGCGCGACCAAGGCCCTTGGGACGCTGTCCTGATCGCGAATCACGGCGCGGCGGTCTCTGAAGAGTTTCCGGACATGGACGCCGAGTTTACCCGCGCTATACGTGAAATCGTTGGTCCGGATATCCCTCTGGGTATCACGCTCGACATGCACTCCAACATCTCGCGCGACTTGATAGAGCGGACAACGGTGTGTGTTGTCTGGCGCACCAATCCTCACCTTGACACGCGCATCCGAGGCCGTAAGACCGCCGATCTGATCTATGACGCTGCGTTGGGGAAGACAAAGCCGGTCCAGTGGATCGAGACGCCCCCGGTGCTCGTCAATATTGTGCGGCAATTCACTGGCGAGGAGCCGATGAAGGGGCTTGTGGATGACGCCATAGCCGCCAACGAACGACCTGGAATCCTGGACACCAGTGTCGCCGAAGGGTACCCGTACGCCGATGTCGCAGAGATGGGCATGAGCTTTATCGCCATAGCGGACGATGATCTGGTGGCAGCCGGCGAGGCCGCTAAGTGGATGGCCGCTCGCGCATGGGATCAGCGTGTTGAGCTGAACGTGCCCGTTCCGAGTATCATCGACGCACTGACGACGGCCGAAGACCTGTACGTAGGTCCCAAGCCGGAAGGTGTGATGAATTTCGTGCCTGAAGACGGTAGCGCCCTGTCGGCGCCGGTGGCGGATAGTGAGCACTCCCACTTAGGCCCCATCGTCCTAATGGATGTCGGCGACAATATCGGCGCCGGCTCGTCTGCGGACTCCACATTCATCCTGGCCCAGGCGAAACAGATGGGCGTGAAGGGGATGTTGTTGTCGCTATACGATCCGGAGGCTGTTCAAGCCTGTGTTGCAGCGGGCGTCGGCGCTGAGATGACGTTTGAAGTGGGCGGCAAGACGGACGATATGCATGGCGAACCGGTTCTGGTAACGGGCCAGGTACGGGCCATCTCCGACGGCGATTTCGAGGAGACACGCCCGATCCACGGTGGCTATCGATACTTCTCGGCAGGAACGTGTATTCGACTGGATACCACCGACGATCACACCATTCTTCTCACAGGTCGTCGGAGCGGCAACACCAGCCGAGAGCAGATGTATCACATCGGAATCCGGCCGGAGAATTATCGAGTGATCGTCGCCAAGGGCGTCGTCTCGCCCCGCCCGGCATACCAGCCCATCGCCGCAGAAGTGATCCTCGTAAACACCCCCGGCGTCACAACGGCAGATCTCGAAAATTTCACTTATGAGCGACGCCGAATACCGCTATACCCGTTTGAAGATGCGGCGTACGATCCCGGGTCGCGTCTTGGGGATTACGACCAGTAATTCAGGGCCCTTGTACAAAATCAAACTGATCCCTTTCCCGCTTGGGGAAGAGGGAGCAAGTGAAGCAGGCGTGCGGGGGATAAGGTTGCATTCAGTTGATTTGAAAACAGAGATGCCGCCTGGGCATACGGCAATACCCTCAGGCGAAGTAAGCAACGCCCCTACGCGTTGTCGTTACGCGAAATCATTCCGGCCTGAATCGCCGCTTCCAACCTCAACGGCGCGTGTGACGACACGAAATACTCTCGTCGCTTACCTGACTCCTGAAGTACGACCATAACGCCCGCCGAAACGCCCGGCATGCTCCACGCCCTGCGCCCCAGCGGCCCTCTGCTGTAACCCCATCCGCCATATCGCGCCCATCGGTACCCGCCGACCTCTATCGACTCGATCTGATCGATAACGACACTGTGGCGGACCATCCCATAACTGAAGGTGAATTTTCCGTTAGAGACGTTCGTACGGAGCGTCAAGAAATTAAAATATGCAAACAGAAATGCAGCAGTGGACACGACAGCGGCGATCCATGCAAACGAACCATCAGCGCCTCCGGCAGTACCGGCACCTATCCGGACTCCGATAGATGAGATTGTCAGCAATGGCGCGGCAAGTAAAACCCAGCGCAGCCATTGGGGCGCTTCCAGCTTCTCTTCGTATGTAGTCGAGTAGTCGTCCATCAGAACAGGATTGCCCTCCAGAGGCTGCTGAGTAGCATCGGTGAGGTTGAAATAAGTGCTCTCTCATGACAATCAACATGCCCAAGAGTTCTATCCGGGACCGTGTGTCGTGTTGACTGGCAATTAGGGCCACCCTAGTATGAGCCTACTGGAAATGTCGGCGAGCCTACCTCAAAAAACGGCTCGTCAACCCCAGGCAGGACGGTCGAGGAGGTACTCATGGACCTCGCCCTGACTGCCGTAATAACGGCTCTACTGGTAAGCGCACTGGCAGGTGGTATTACCTACCTCCGTAGCGCACTGAACTCCCGGCGGCAAGAAGCTGCACGGGCGGCGGCAGAACAACAGATTCGCCGAGCTGATGCACGGAGCAGGGAAATACTGCTCGAAGCCAAAGAAGAAGGAAATAAGACCAGGGCCGCTGCAGAAGCGGGAATACGAGCCGAACGGCAGGAAATACAAAGACTTGAACGGCGCGCTGAGCAGCGCGAGGAGACGTTGGACAAACGGTCTGGCGCTCTGGATGAACAGAACACAGGCCTGGAAAGACTCCAGGAACAACTTGAGACCGAACGTACGGACTTTGAAGACGTCCGAAACAAAGAGCTGGCAAGACTAGAGGAGATCTCAGAACGGGAAGCTGAGCGGCTGGAGGAGATCTCTGGACTTTCCGCAAATGACGCACGTCAGATGCAGATGGCCCGCGCCGAAGAGGTTATCGAGTTCGATCTTGCACGACGCTACCGCGACGCGGAAGTCGAAGCACGGGAACGCTCTGAAAATCTCGCCCGCAACATTCTTGCAGGCGCTATACAACGTCTGGCGTCCAGTGTTGTTTCTGACAGCTCGTTGTCTTCTGTCCCCTTACCAAATGACGATATGAAGGGGCGGCTCATCGGCCGGGAAGGCCGAAATATCCGTGCCATAGAAGCAGCCACGGGCGTCGACTTGATAATCGACGAAACGCCAGGTGCGGTCACAATCTCATGTTTCGATCCGATACGTCGTGAAGTCGCACGTATCGCCCTCGGGATACTGATCCAGGACGGCCGGATACACCCGGCTCGGGTTGAAGAGCAGGTGGCAAAAGCGCGCCGAGAGGTCGACGAGGTCGTCCAGAAGGCGGGCGAAGAGGCGCTATTTGATGCCAACGTAAAGGGGTTGCACCCTGAATTGGTAAAAATAGCGGGTCGACTCAAGTTCCGATACAGCTACGGTGAGAACGTGCTCAGGCACTCTGTCGAAGTGTCCCTATTGGCGGGGATGATGGCGGCGGAGATCGGTGCAAATGTTGAACGTGCGAAGGTCGCAGGATTCCTGCACGACATCGGCAAGGCCCTCACCCACGAGGTTGAAGGCCCACACGCCGAGATCGGCGCAGACCTGGTCCTGAAGTACAACGTTTCGGATCAGATCGCTGACCCGATTCGCCAACACCACGACTCCGAGATGACGACCCCTGAGGCCTTTATCGTGGCCGCGGCCGATGCTATCAGCGCAGCGCGCCCTGGGGCGCGGCGTGACACGCTCGAACGCTACGTGCAGAGGATGCAAGAACTTGAGGATGCCGCCCGCGGCTTCGAAGGTGTGGAACGTTGCTTTGCGATTCAAGCCGGACGTGAAGTCCGGGTCATGGTTCAGCCGGATATCGTAGACGATGCCGCATGCGCCGTGCTCGCCCGAGAGATCACGAAGCGGATCGAGACCACTCTGTCTTATCCGGGTCAGATCAAGGTAGTCGTGATAAGGGAATCAAGGTCTATAGAAACTGCTCGCTGATGGGGCTTCTCGTTAGCCAAGGCAGATCAGATTCCGGGCCGTGCCACAGGAGCGGCCCGGAATCGCGTCACGGCTTGTCTTATGGTGCCATTTTCAACGGGTCGAAATCCGGCGGTGAAATATCCGGAGTGCCTGTATCCTGTTGCTTCTGTTCTGCCTGAAACATCATGGTTGATTCCCGTGATGTGCTGAGCAAACGGAAACTACTGATACGGATTATGCGTTGAGTTCGTCTATCCAAAATAACGCCGGTGGTGTCGTTCCGCCCGTGGTCGATCTTCATCTTCATACGACCGCGTCTGACGGACAGCTTTCACCTACCGAATTGATCGAACAGGTTGCAGGTACCTCTCTGAGGATCGTGGCGGTTACTGACCACGACTCGACCGAAGGAATAAACGAGGCGCGCAGGGCAACGGCACGCCATCCCCACTTGACCTTGATCCCTGGAATAGAATTGGGGACGGAAGATGGCGAATCAGATGTCCACCTGATCAGCCATTTTGTGGACCCCTCTGCCCCGGGCTTGCAAAACTTTCTTTCCCACCTGCGTGATGGACGCGTCGAGGCTGCAGAAGCCACGGTGATTAGGCTAGGAGAACTGGGCATACACATCAGTTGGGAACGTGTGATGGAGATAGCCGACGGCGCGGTGGGCAGACCACATATTGCTCGCGCGATGGCCGAAGCGGGTTACGTCAAAAACGCACAAGATGCCTTCCAGCGCTACCTCGGCAACGACGGCCTTGCCCGGGTCAAACGACCCAAACCGACACCGGGCGATGGTGTTCGATTTCTGCATTCGATCGGGGCTACGGCCACACTGGCACACCCCCAGACTGTGAAGGGGCTAAGACGCATTCTCGGTTTCCTGGTGGACGAGGGGCTGGACGGGATAGAGGTGTTCGCGCCGAAGTACGGAACGAGCGATCGGGAACGGCGGCTTGAAGTCGCCAAACGTAGTGGCCTTATACCAGTCGGCGGCAGCGATTATCACGCCTGGGGGACGTCCGAGGAGATAGTTCCGGGCGACGCTAAGACTGTCGGCCCTCCAATGGATTCGGTAGACAAATTACGTGCCGCAGCGGACAGATGGAAGGCTGCTGCTAAAAGCCCCTCCCAGATACATGGAGAGGGGCGTCCCACCCCAAACTCCGGCTGAAATGGAGATCCTGGGAGCACCGTTTATAGGCGTCCTATTGCTGACTCTCGGCGCCTACTTGTTTGGCGCTATCCCAACCGCTTATCTAGCCGTTCGTATAAGACGCGGCGAGGATATTCGTCGGATTGGCAGCGGCAATGTGGGTGGAGCTAATGCGATTCAGGCGATGGGCCGCACCGCGGGCTTGATAGTGATGGCTTTCGATGTGTTCGTAAAAGGGCCGCTACCTGTGATCATCGCTGGTTCGGTTCTGGACTATGGCAAGGGCGTCGAAGTCGTCGGGGGCTGTGCCGCTCTAATAGGGCACAACTGGTCGGTATTCCTCAGATTTTCCGGCGGAAGGGGACTGGGTACAGGGAGTGGCGTGATGTTCGCCATGGCGTGGCCGATCTGGTTCATATTTGCCGGAATTGGACTGATCTGCTGGATCATCACCCGTAACTCGCCCGTCGGGTGGGTGATCGGGCTAGTTCTACTACCGTTTATCGTGGTCGGGTTCGGGCAGGATCAGGAATACGTCATATACGCCACGTTGTTCGCCGTGATATCCGCGGTCAAACGGGTAGCATCTAATCCAGGTGATCGACGAGCGTCGCTTGAAATATCACCTACACAACCCGGGGAGAAACCGGAAACGGCGAGCCGACTTCAGATTTACTGGAACCGACTCATCTACGATAGAGACATAAAAGACCGAGAATCCTGGTTGAGAGGAGACCCCGGCAGGTAGCGCTTTGTATGAAACGTATCAGGGTGACCTGCCGTTCCGATGGCTGAACAACAAGTACTTTATTGTCCGCGAGATCCCCAGACAGAAACAAACCTGCGCTGCGGGCGATGCGATGAACTACTCTGTCCGAACTGTCTGATTCAGACAGACGTTGGCTCACGTTGTTCTGACTGTGCACAGGTACGAACATTGCCGATGTTCGAGGCGGATACGGGTGAGCTTGGGAAAGCGGCTGCAGCCGGTTTCGGAACCGCCATAGGCCTCTCGTTTCTAGCCGGGTTTATCGTTGTGCTATTCGGAATTCCATTTTTTGGAATCATCATCGTCGGGGCCATCGGCTGGGCGGTAGGAGAAGTTGTGTACCGGGCTAGCGGACATAAACAGAGCCGGTACCTGCAGTGGATAGCAGGCCTCTCAGTTCTTTCATCCTTCCTGGTAGTGACAATCTTTGGCGACTTCACATCGATCCTCGGCCTAATCATCGGCACCTACTACGCCATTCAACGCGTGAAGCCACCGCGCGGGATTCAATAGTTGTAGTCGAGAGGAACAACTGGAGATTCAGTCTGGCAATTAATCAGACTTATCCGCCGCCAGCCATCCGTTTTAGCCAGAATTTATAGGGGCTTAAACTCAAATCCGACATCGCCTGCGCTCCACGTCCGTCCACGCGCGGGAGGTCTGAATATCAAACCTGCTCGCAATCTGGCGGGAACCTATCTCGGAACAGGTCGAGCCAGTTGTTCATCTGGCCCTCTTTGGTGGTCACGATCCGATTTTCGGGTAGCAACCTGTTCCGTCCCTATGTAATGGAGTCTGGTGACAGGGCGCTAGCGCACCGCGCCGGCTTTACGCCTGTACCGGGTTAATTACTGTGATGTCCCGACGAGCCAAATGGCCTCGGACATGGTCCACACCGGCAAGCCACTTATCTGACCCGTAAAACGCGGATTCCTTTTTCTCGAGATCCGCCTGATCCTCAAAGGATCGGACCCAGATAAAGCGTTCGTTCTCGGCGTCGACCCAGGTACCGTCTACCTTTATCCCGTGCTCGGCCAGTTGGGGTCTGAGGTCTTCGTTGAATACCTTGAGCCAGGAATCCATCTGGCCTTTGTTGATCGTGTAAATACGGAGCTGTGAGATCAAAGTGCGGTTCCCCATAGATCGTCATATGTGATGAGAAATTTCGGTATTGCCTAGCATAGTCGGTATTGCCTGGCATAACGGGTAATTTGGCCAGATGCCGTGTATGTAGCGCGAGCATATTGGTCGCTACTGGTATCGTCCAGCGCGTCGATTCACGTGCCGCCCAGAAACCGAACTATTTGATGGCTGATTAGTGGGTCACAGTGGCCGGCGCAAAAACGGCTATATGAAGCCGGGCCATCTATTCGCCCAAAATCGAGCGGTCTGTTGAGCCCTAACGGCCTTCCAGCATGCTCATCACTGCGCGGCGACCTTTTCCGGACGAGATCTTCTTCATCATCTTCTGCATTTGCCGGAACTGACCGAGTAACTGATTCAGGTCTGTCGCAGTCGTGCCTGATCCGTCCGCAATGCGCTTTCGACGGGAACCGTTTATTAGCTTGGGATTAGCCCGCTCGCCTGGAGTCATAGAACGGATCATCGCCTCAACGCGTGTGATCCGGCTCTCGTCCATGTCCTTCGGGTCCATACGGCCCTTGAGGGATCCCATACCGGGAATCATGCCGATCATGTTCGCCATGCCGCCCATCTTTTTGAACGCCTGTAGCTGCTGCAACATGTCGTCCATATCGAACGACTGGGTCCGCAACTTCTGTTCAAGAGCCATGGCCTGGTCAGTGTCGAACTGCTCCTCGGCCTTTTCGATAAGCGTCTGGACGTCACCCATGCCCAGGATACGGGATGCCATCCGGTCTGGGTGATACCGCTCAAGACCGTCCGGGCGCTCGCTGACACCTATGAACTTGATTGGTACACCAGTGACAGAGCGCATGGACAGCGCCGCACCGCCGCGCGCATCGCCGTCCATCTTGGTCATGATGATACCGGTTAGCCCGATCCGCTCCTGGAACTCCGTCCCGGATCGCACTGCGTCCTGCCCTGTCATTGCGTCAACAACCAGAAGGCTCTCGACTGGGTTCACCGCGTCCCGTATTTCCTCCAACTCCTGCATCAATTCGTCGTCTATGGCAATACGCCCACTGGTGTCCAAGATCAGGTAGTGAGTGTTGTTACGCTGAGCTTCTTTCACCGCATTTTGCGCGACCTTGAGGGGAGTCGATTTCTGAGGATCTTCCCTGTATACATGAACCCCGAGGTCGTTGCCGAGTTGTACGAGTTGTTCGATCGCCGCCGGTCGACGCAGGTCACATGCCGCGATGGCAACCGTTTCATCCTGTTCCCGAAGCAAACGAGCCAGTTTGGAGGCAGAGGTCGTCTTGCCCACTCCCTGGAGTCCGACAAGCATGATGATCGTCGGTGGAGCTTCGCCTCTGGTTAGGCCCTCGGCCTCACCGCCGAGAATCTTCACCAACTCTTCGTTGACGATCCGTACCACAGACTGCCCAGGCGTTAGCGACGCAAAAATATTTTCATCAGAGGCCCGGTCTTTGACGGCGCGGACAAAGGAACGGGTGACCTTGAAGTCAACGTCTGCTTCGAGAAGCGCCAGACGAACCTCGCGCAAGGCCTCATCGATGTCCTTCTCGGATAGCCTCCCTTTGCCGGTCATCTTGGCAAAGGCACCGTTGAGTTTGTCTGATAGTGACTCGAACAAGTTCAGATCTGCCTTAGTGCGATGAGAGGATGATGGCGCCGGCGAACCGGTTCGCCGGCCATTCCAGATAACACAGGAGACAATTGTAGCAATGGGGGGCCAACTGCACTGCCTTCTCCTGTGACAAATACCTGAGAATACCCAAGAAGTTTTCCACGATAATCTGGGGTGGCACCGTTATTGACGGCGCTGGCTACCCAGATTGTCGCGCCGGTATTGTTATCACAATCGGACGCATTACGGCGATCCCAGACTTGTCTAACGCCATACACATCATGCCGACGGTGATCGAGGCGCACGGGCACCTCTCATGCTCGGGCTTCCGCTACCTATTTGCCAAGATCGCCGAGGTCACCCGGCACAACAACTCCGCCAGTGACCACCATCTGCATTGCTTCGGTGGATGACATATCAAGTACCCGGATGTCCCTCATAGGCACTACCAGCAGAAACCCGGAACTGGGGATCGGTGTGGTCGGAATGTACACGATTCCATATTCAGCATTTTGATCGTTTGTAAACTCTCTTGTCAGGAAACCGATCGCCAAACTGGTCTCCGTGGGGAACGGAACGCTGACCACGGTGTCGAAGCTTGATTCCTGTCCGCCAGAGACAGACATCGCGACCTGTTTCGCGGTCACATAAACCCGGCCGACAAACGGGAATTTAACGATCCCTCGCTCTATCCAGCGGCCAAGGACTTCGGCAACCCGGTGGCTGAGCAGACCGATTACGAACACGATGCCCAGAAGAATTAGAAGACCGAGGCCAGGGATATGTCTCCCGATGAGCGGGTCAACAAGTGGAGCGAATATCGAATCAGCGAGGCCCGCGACAAAACCGATTATTAACACGGTTATTGTGAGGGGCAGTAGGACTATCAGGCCACGCCCGAAGATTCTTCCCATAGAACTCTCGAATAGTTGGCGGTTGGCGGGATTCGGTCAATCGACAATAGCCGATTACGGACCCATTCGGTAACTCTCTACCCGGTAGAACCGTGTTGAACCGAGGTACATCGGTCAAATATGGGTGAAATTGTTCGACAAATTTGGTGTCTCCAGTCATTTGAGTAATTTTTGTACGAAAGTGATACCGACGGAGGATCTATTTACCGCGAGAACCAAAAAGGCTGCCTGAAGACGGCACGCGATATCGACCCGAAGGCTCGGCCGGCAACTACACCATCTAAACAAAACTCGGATCGCTGTCGTATGCTTTTGTGCAATCCGTGGGGATCACCCGACGTCACATCAATTGGAGAATTCAAATGACCACGAACGGCACCGGAAACATTGATATGTCTGGCTTTAAGGGTGTCTTTCCGGCCAACCCGACCCCCATACACGCCGATGGCAGCATCCACCAAGAAGGTCTTCGGGCGATCCTTGAAGACAACATGTCCCACGGGGTTCAAGGATTCTGGGTTGCAGGCAGCACAGGCGAAGGCCCGATCCTTTCTGAACAACAGCGCGACACCGTCGCCCGTGTCGCGGGAGAGACCACAAAGGGCAAAGCACTGGCGATCATGCATGTCGGTGCTATCAGTACCGAGAGCGCGGTCAAAGGTGCGAAGGCAGCCGCCGAATCCGGTTGCGCAGCGGTCTGCTGTGTACCGCCCTTTTTCTTCCGACCAAATGAGCGAGCGATCATAGACCACTACAAGGCAGTAGCAGACGCCGCCGATGGCCTACCATTATTCGCGTACAACCTTCCGCAGCTGACACAGGTCGAGTTCGTTCCGGACCTGATGGACGCCGTTATGGAAGAAGTGCCGAGTCTCAAGGGCCTCAAGCACTCCGCCGCAAACTTCGCCCTGATACGAGACTGGGCTGACCGAGGGCTCTCTTGCTTCTCTGGCTCCGGTCGGCTGCCGCTCCCGGCGCTCACCATGGGTGCAATCGGCACCGTCGACGCTCCACTTTCGCTGACCCCGTGGTTGTACACAGAGCTATACGACTCATACATGGCCGGCAACATGGAGCGGGCCCAGGAACTTCAGGACGAGGTCCAGAAGGTAGTCGACCTGGTTGTTATGTACGACGCCGCAGCCCACGTCTGCAAGGCCATACTCTCAGAACGGCTCGGTATCGACATGGGTGAGTCGATCCGACCCAACAATTACTTGACGGGTGTCGAAAAGGCCATTGTCCTCGCAGCCGCCCAAAAAGTCGGTGTCCTGGAAGCCCCGGTCGCAGCAACCGCCTAGATCAATGGCGGGCAGCCCTTAAATATGAGGTCCTCCCCACTTTCTATGAAGGAAAGATCTCTCGCGTCTGCAGAAACGCTGTGGGCACGAGCTCATAATTCGAACCAATTGTGGCATCCTGTGCCACCCTATGCCTAAACTTTTGTGCGCAATTCCGATAACCGACCCTGACCCGGAATTAGCGGTTCTCCGATGGTTCACGTTGCTCGGGCAACTCTGTGCCGCAATCGACTACGACACCGCCGAGAGCATATTTTCGGATGACGTTGTGTCGTTCGGGACACGGGCCGATATCGTCACCGGCCTCGATAACCTCCGACGCAACCAGTGGGAGGGTATCTGGGGGAATATCACCGAGTTTACGGTCGCAACGGAGTCCGTACAGGGCTTTGGGAATCGAGAAGTCGCGTGGGGTGTAGCCACCTGGACATCTACCGGCTTCGACGAGGACCATAAACCCTTCCACCGGCCCGGCAGAGCAACCGTGACGCTGAAGCGCCGAGACGGCACATGGCTGGCCACGCACACTCACTTCTCCCTGAATCCGGGAACTCCATCAAAGACGTACGGTCCGGGCTAACTCAACACCTGCCCCTTCTCTCGGGGAGAGGGCGTTGAAGAATGGAGGGTGAGGTCGGGAAAAATTGCAAACGGTCCTTGTGCCAATCACAATGGAGTGACGATTGCTCACCGAAAAACAGCACAGCACCGGCGAAATGACCCTCAACTACGCCGAGGGTGACGACCAAGGCGATCCCATCGTCTTCATCCACGGCATTGGTGGCCGCTGGCAGCAGTGGTCGCAAGAAATCGGCCTCGTGTCGCACGCCTGGCATCCCTACTCCGTGGACCTGCGAGGCCACGGGAAATCTTCCAAAGCGGATACGGGATACAAGTTCGGTGACTACCCACGCGACATCATCTCCCTGCTCGAAAATGAGATCGTAGGACCGGCAGTGCTGGTCGCCCACTCACTCGGCGCGGTTACCTCGATCGGTGTTGCGAGTAAACGACCGGACCTTGTGAGAGCGGTTGTCCTTGAAGATCCGCCCATTTTCGCCCACCAGCGCTTAGGCCGCAGCGGCAGAGCGGACGAGTTCGCTCAGATACAGGCGTTCGCTCTTAAAAACCTCAGCGCTTCCAAGTTAATGCCACTTGTCGCCGAAATGTATCCTGATCAAAATGCCGCCGAAGTGCGATTCCGGGCCGTCTCGTATAGCAGGTTAGATCCAAAGGTTTACGCGCCCACGCTGGATGGCTCCACAATGAACGGCTTCGACGCCGAGGCTAGCCTTTCAGCCATCGAATGTCCGGCATTGCTACTGCAGGCAGACCCGGCTATGGGTGCAGCCATGACAGACGATGAAGCTGAACGCGCCCAACGCCTGATTCCTAACTGCTCATTGGTACAGATGCAGGGAGTCGGGCACGGGATCCATAGAGGTGATCCCACCAACTTCCACAAGGTCATGTTCGACTTTCTGGCCACAATATAGGAGTTGGGTGCGAAGCCGACGTGAGGGTCTATACTTCACGCACTACAGACAGCGGACCTCCAAAGTTAGGGACTCATATGGTCACCACAACCCGATTCAAGAACGTCATCAACTCCGAAGAAGAGTTGAGGGAACAACTGGGCTGGCCTGCCGATCGTGCCCGCGATAAGACGATCACGGCGCTTGACCAGCACTGCCGTGACATCATTGCCGCGTCCCCAATGGCATTTATTGCGACAACCAACGCCGACGGCACTGTCGACGTGTCTCCAAAGGGTGATCCCGCAGGCTTTGTAACCGTGTATGACGACAACACAATCGTGATACCTGACCGCCCTGGAAACCGACGCTTTGACGGGCTGACCAATGTCATTAGCAACCCTGGTATCGGCGTGATCTTCATCGTCCCTGGGATGCGCGAAACGCTCCGGGTCAACGGTACCGCCACCATTGTCAGGGACCCTGAGTTGTTGGAGTCCCTCGCAATGGACGGCAAACTGCCGTGGCTGGCGATCGTTATCGACGTCAAAGAAGCATTTATGCACTGTCCTAAGGCATTTCTCAGGTCCCACCTCTGGGACTCTGAAACGTGGCCGTCCCGGGACTCCCTGCCGTCAATGGCCTGTGTCCTGAACGATCACGCCCTTGGCGGAAAAGGCAACGTGGAAGAGATCCAAACCGACTTGACGGAACGTCACAAAACCCAGCTTTACTAACCGGACAAATTCAAAGGATATCTACCGGAACGGGGCGGGCGTCAGCCCGCCCCGTTCCGCGTCCATCATGCCGCCCCAATTCATCTCTAACAAATACGTGGCGCCCGTCATGTCACTGGCTTACGATGCCGGGCCCGATAACGGTTCCCCGGTGGTATTCCTCCACGGCCTCGGCGCTAGGCGTCAGGATTGGATGGCCATACTCCCGGCGTTTGCAGTCGGTCATCACGTATTCGCACCGGATCTGCGCGGGCACGGCGATTCCGGCCGCGTTCCCGGCGGATACAGGTTCAGCCAATATGCCGACGACATTGTGCCGTTTCTTCGGGATGTCGTCGCAGAGCCCGCGGCACTGGTCGGGCATTCGCTTGGAGGCGTTATTGCCACAGTGATCGCGGCCGACCATCCGGAACTGGTCTCGACGGTGGTCGCAGTAGATCCTCCCCTCTTTACCGGACGTCGTGCGCCAACCGGGAATTCTACGAGGTACCGTGAACGGTTCAAAAGGGCACAAGAGCTTGCCGCGTCTGACATGACTGAGATCGGTCTCTTTACGATGCTGCAAAAGCGGTCTCCGGATCGGCCTGTGTACATAACCAGGGCGCTCGCCCGAAACCTCGTCAAGCTCGACCCTGATGTTTTCACGCTGGCGCTTGAGGGTGGAAAGCAACTCGACTTTGACGTGGAGGATCTAGTTTCGCGACTGACTCGCCCGATGCTGTTGATGCTGGCTGACCAGACGAAAGGAGCGGCTACAACGGAGGAAGATGCAGCATGGGCCTCCGAGAAAAACTCGCTCATTTCACAACTGCTGGTAAGAGACGCGGCCCACGAGATTCACCATTCCCACCGCGCCGAGTTCATCAAAGCCGTAACAGACTTCATCGCCATAGACGACGAGGACTGACTTACGTCGGGACGGTGCGTTGTTCACGGTCTTGACCGCTGCTAAGCTTTTGCCTACCTCGACATTTATCACGGATCTGCATGCCGGAGCCTAAATTGGACTTCACTCTTATCGCTCACCGAGGCTACTCGTTTAGCGCGCCGGAAAATTCGTTCGAAGCCTTCGATATGGCTCTGGAACGAGGGTTCAACAACTTTGAACTGGACGCCCAGATCACGAAAGACGGACGGCTTGTCGTGTTCCATGACCAGACCGTCGACCGGGTGACCGATGGCAGTGGACAGGTCTCTGACCACACGCTTGAAGAGTTACGGGCCTTGAAGCTGATCGGTGGCTACGAGTTTGAGAGGGACTTTCCTGACGCCTACATCATGTCGTTAGATGAATTCTTGGGTCGCTACGTTGGTCGTGCACACCCACACCTTGAGCTCAAATCACGTGAAGCCGCGCTGCCGGCGATGGTTGCGGAGTCGCTGAAGCGCCACGGATGGCTTAACGTCGCTGACACAGGAACATTTGACGCTCCCGGCATCACGATATCGTCTTTCTGGGCCGATCAGTTGTATCGGTCCAAACTTCGGCTGCCAAATGTTCGCCACGGTTGGCTGATCAACGAACTCACCGAGGATACGGTGGACGCCTGCGTAAAGCTCGGGTTTGACTCGGTCTACCCCCGCGCCGGAACCGCCACGGAAGAGTCAGTGGGCCACGCTTATGATCGCGGTCTAACTGTACGGGGATGGGGCATCGATAATGACGACGACATGGCGCGAATTTACCGCTCGGGTGCAGGTGGCACGACCGTGAACTGGCCGGACGAGGCTGAAGCGTTTCTTCAAACGCTGGATGAGTAGTCATGACTACGGGTCCTTTTCCGCAAGAACGAAGGCCCAACAACTCGAGGGTTAAAGAGCGCCGATTGTAAGGGCGGCCAGTGGTTCGCCCTCGTCAATCCTTTTATAACCTCAGGACACGGCACTTTCCTCATTGGAACAGCACCTCCAGATAATCCCAGGGAAAACAAACAATGCCGACCTATGACACCGTAATCAAAGGGGGTCGCGTGCTAGACCCCGCCAACAAGACGGACGCCGTACTTGATGTTGGCATAAATCACGGGCGCATAGATTTAATGGGTGAAGGGCTGAAGGCGTCAGCTGGTGGCCGGACTATAAATGCCGCCGGGCGATGGATCATTCCGGGCCACATCGATACCCACGCCCACGTCTCATCGGCGGGCGAGGAGGCCAATGTTGACCGTGCCCTTGGCCTTGCCATGCTCGCCGAATCCGGAACGACGACATGCCTGGATCTGTTGGGCACACCTGAATCGCTGTCTGATGGCATACGCCGGCTGGGCGCCGGTATCAACGTGGCCGGTGTGATGGCTCTCATTCCGCACCTCACAATTCCAAAGGATGACCCACCGATAGCGATGATGCGAGACGTCGTTTCGGACGCGCTGACCCGTGGCGCGATCGGTGTGAAAATGATCGGCGGATACCACCCGTTCACGCCTGAATCGACGGCCGGCGTGATAGAAGCCTCCAACGAACAGATGGCATGGGTGGCGTTTCACCTAGCCACCAAGGACAGCAGTAGCACGCTCGAAGGGCTCCGAGAGGTGCCCGATCTGCTCGGGGACGGTCGACTCCACGTAGCGCACGTGAACTCTTACTGCCGTGGCATGATACTCACCGCCGAGCAGGAGTGCAGGGAAGCCTTCGACATCCTAGAAAGCATTCGTGGCCAGGTCATCACGGAGGCATACTTGGCACAGATGAACGGCACGAACGGTCTTTGTGATGAAGACGGAAACATCGTCGCGAACGTGCCGCAGAACTGCCTCAACGCTCGTGGTTACCCGACGACAGAGGTCGGAATGCGACAAGCGCTCCTCGACGGTTACGGATATGCACAGACCGTACGGGACGGACGAGTTGTGCTGGTAACCGGACAGGAAGCGGTTGATATCTGGGAGGCAGCCAACACAGCGGCCAGTCTCAGCTTCCCGGTTAACCCGGCATCGTCTGCATTTACACTTGCCACTGAGCAGTACGAACCCTCCGATAATGGATCGCCCGAGGACGCAGAGTTCCGTATTGACGCTGTTAGCACCGACGGAGGCGCGATCCCGCGGAACGTGGCCATCGAACGCACTATCGCGCTAGTCAACTTCGGCGCGCTCACCCCGCTTAACGCTGTTCGGAAGCTGTCGTACAACCCATCAAGAATGCTTGGCTTGCTGAACAAAGGGCACTTCTCTGAAGGCGCCGACGCAGACATCACTATTATCGACCCCGACTCTGGGCTGGCGACGATGTCCCTGGTCGCTGGGGAGGTGATCATGGAAAATGGCAAGTCGATCGCATCGGGCGGCGCATGGATTGTCACCGAGGCGGGCGAGGAGGCAGCAAAATCCAGCGGTCTTAACTACGACCTCGTAGACTTGGAGGTATCCCAGCTATACGCAGATTGGCGCTAGCCTGCGCCCCGAACCCGAACGACGCATCTGTGTCGGAAGGGCCGATCCACAAACACCGGCCAATACCATCACAACGTCAATTCATCATGCTCATGATGACCAAGCAACCGAGTCAATCGACGCACCACCAAGCTCGGATCTAATCCCCCTCGAGCGCCTTCATCCCGGCATTCAGGGTCTCCACAATCTTGTCCACGTCGTAGACACATCCGTTCCAGGTACCGCCGCTAGCGTGCTGCAGCGCCGCCCATAGACGGCTGTCGTCCGGCATACCGGGATGCGCGGTCAAGTCTCCAGGGTCGCCACGTCGGGCCAGCTCTTCGGCTCCCCAGTCAGAGTCATGCTCCTCGTCCCCGTGTCCGACAAGGTCGACACTGCCTTCGAGTTTGATCTGGTCCACCTCAATGTGGATGATGTCGCCGTTCTGAACTCGTCCAATGGGACCGCCTGCAAGTGCCTCAGGGCCGACGTGTCCAATACATGCGCCTGTCGAGACGCCGGAGAACCGTGCGTCCGTGATCAGGGCGATCTCCTTGCCGTATGACAGATATTTCAAAGCCACGGTGACCTGAAAGACTTCTTCCATACCGGTCCCAAGCGGTCCGCCACAGGTCATTACGATGATCTCGCCCGGCTTTACCCGGTCATCGCCCCGTGACTTGATCGCGCGGATGGTCTCGAACTCACTCCGGAATACGCGGGCATGACCGGTCTTGCGGTACACCCCGTCGTCATCAACGACCGAGGGGTCGATTGCCGTGCTTTTGATCACTGAGCCTTCTGGTGCGATGTTCCCCTTCGGGAACGTCACTGTGCTGGTCAGTCCTTTCGAGCGTGCGCGATCCGGGTCCATAATCACGTTGTCGGGGTCGATTCCATCGGCGCTTGTCAGCCTTTTCCTGAGGGCGACCCGGCGTTCAGAGTCCTCCCACCAGTCGAGTGTCTCGCCAAGCGTCTGGCCGGACGCCGTCAAAGCGTCCGTGTGAAGGAGCCCCATACGGCGCAAGTGGAGCATTACCTCCGGCACACCTCCGGCGGCGAAAAGCTGCACCGTCGGGTGCATCACCGGGCCATTCGGAAGAACATCAACGATGCGGGGCACCTGAAGGTTCAAACGATGCCAATCGTCGACCGTCATCATCTTTCGACCGGCGGCGTGTGCGATCGCGGGCAAGTGGAGGATCAGGTTTGTCGATCCGCCGCATGCAGCGTGTACCACCATAGCGTTCTCGAAAGCGTCGTCCGTAAGGATGTCCGCCGAAGTCACACCATGCTTCTCAAGCTGGACCAGCGCTGCCGCTCCTCGTCGTGCGTTGTCCAGCCAGATGTCCTGCCCGGAAGGCGCGAGGGCGGAGTGCGTGACGGCCAGGCCCAGCGCCTCCGCGATCACCTGTGACGTGCCAGCGGTTCCGAGGAACTGGCAGCCACCTCCAGGCGTTCCGCAGGCGTGGCAACCGAGCGATGCGGCATCGACAAGGCTAAGTTCACCCTGGGCGTGGCGTGCGCCTATCGACTGTATCTCCGCCGCGTTTTCACCGTGGGTCGGCGGTAGAGTCACCCCGCCTGGAACGAGTACGGACGGACGGTCGCGCAGCCCCGCCATCGCCATCATCATCGCCGGCAAACCCTTGTCACATGTGGCCACGCCCAGCACGCCTTTGGTGGTGGGTACGGATCGCGCCAACCGCCTGAAAACAGTAGCCGCATCGTTGCGATAGGGCAGAGAATCGAGCATTCCGGTCGTGCCCTGTGTGCGACCGTCACACGGGTCCGAGCAGTATGCGGCGAAAGGTAATGCGCCCAGTTCGCGCAGTTCATCGGCTGCTTCGGAGATGAGCAATCCGAGTTCGTAGTGGCCCGTGTGTATCCCTAGGGCAAGCGGCTTGCCGTCCGGTCCGCGCATCCCGCCGAGGGTGCTTAGGATCATGAACTGCGTTCGAAGTAACTCGTCCGGGTTCCAGCCCATCCCCGCGTTCTGCGTCATGCCGAAAATGTTACCGCTGGGCTCCTCGATCAGCATTTCGCTCGTAACTGGAAGGCTGCCGAGTGGGCCGTCTGCGGACAAATCAATGTCCCACATGCCGGTGTTGGTGGTCTCACCAAGGATACGCGCTTGTCCGGAATCCGACGCCTGGTCGTTGCTCGTGGTGGTCATGGAATATCCATTCACTCAAATGTTTCTGGCAGGTGTTGCCGGTGTTGCCAGATGTTGCGAGGTCGTTTTAGGCCAAAGTGTTTTCAGGAAATAAGTGGACCGAGGGTAAGCGACTAACGCCGTAATCGCCACACTCGTTAGCTCACACCGCCCGATATTTGAGGGAGCGCTGTATGTTGCCGCGATTCCGTCAGGCGGTGATGCTGATCGAGAACGTGAGATTAACTAACGGCGCACTGGTTTCCCCGTACTAGCGCGTCACATACAAGACGTGACGCGCTAGTACGGTGCGGGCGATATCGCCCTTGGGAAACAATCTTTAGGAACGGTATCCTCTCGTGAGGGCGTAGAAATCAACAAGGATTTCAAGAAGTCGATCAGTAACTGCGCTGCAAGCGGCAATTAGCGGGCGTAAACTCCCCGTCGGAGTCAAACGTAAAAACGCGTAGTCGATTCCGGATGTATCATCGACCGATTAGATCTTTCAGGGATCTGATTACCCCGGGCTATGTTGATGGCATGGACCCAGAGAAATTGGCATATTGTGCAGGGCGTGACCAGGGCGTCCGATATTTGAGAGGCTTGAAACGGCCAGTAAAGCGAACCCCAATCAAAACCTAGCGAGCGTGTCCGGGAGACCCGACCGACGTAAGATCCCTCCCCCCTCGCAGTCTGCCAGCGTTCTCTGGCGGTTGGCCAAACTCACTACGTCAACAAGCCCGTGGCTACTGATATACGGGATACTTGCGATCCTCGGTACGTCTATCTTCTTTGTGTTGATCCCGGTGCTACTTGGTAACGCCATTGACGAGGCAATATCGCTCGTCGATTCTGGTACCAACACCGATGCGGCCCGGTCTGCGCTACTGGATGCCGCCCTCGTCATCATCGCTGTAAGTGTGCTCCGCGGTGTTTTCGCTTACGGACAGATGTATGCAGGTGAGGTGCTCGGCCAGAAACTGGCCACGGCTCTCCGGAATCAGTACTACGAGAAACTCCAACGGCTGAGCTTCTCGTTCCACGACAGCGCCCACACCGGGAACCTTATGTCACGGGGTATTTCGGACATCGACGGTGTTCGCATGTTCCCCCACACCGGTATGTTGCGCGTCCTTTACCTGATCCTTCTCATTGCGGGTAGCGCTTACTTGATGTTGACGTTGGATTGGCAACTGGGCCTGCTCACGCTCTCGTTCGTTCCGATAGTTGCATTCCAGGGGACGATCATGCGGCTCCGGTCTCGGAACATCTGGATCCAGATCCAGGAGCAGATGGGCATCGTAAATACCGCGCTCCAGGAAAATCTGGGTGGTGTTCGCGTGGTCAGGTCATTTGCTGGCCAGCAACACGAAGAGGACAAGTTCAAATCGTCGTCTGAAGAGGTCAGAGGGATGATGGACCAGGCGGCCGAGATTAGAGCATCGAACGGCAGCTTCATGTCTTTCTCATTGCTCGTCGCATATTCGGTCTTGCTCTGGTTCGGCGGTTCCAAGGTCATTAATGATGAAATGACCGTTGGAGATCTGACAAGGTTCTTGACCTTCCTCGGGCTTCTCCAGATGCCCATCAGGATGCTTCCCATGCTTATCAATTCATGGGCACGTGCATCCTCAGGTGGCTCACGGTTGTTCGAACTTCTTGATCTTGAACTTCCAATCCGAAACAGCCCGAATGCACAACCGTTGAAGATCACAGAAGGCGTGCTGCGTTACGAGGACGTTTCTTTCTCATACGATGACATGCCCGTCATACGGAACATCAGTTTTGAAGCCCGCCCCGGACATACCATCGGCATCGTCGGTCCGCCCGGAAGCGGAAAGACCACCATCGCCCAGCTTGCTCCACGCCACTACAACGTGGACTCGGGACGGATCACGATAGACGGACAGGACATTAACGGGGTGACGTTGGAGTCTCTCCGGCAGCGCGTTCGACTTGTCCAGCAAGACACCTTCCTGTTCAGGGATACGGTCAGCGACAACATCGCGTATGGCGAGCCGGACGCAGAAGAAAGCCGGATCATTGATTCGGCTGAGGACGCCAAGCTCCACCAGCACATTTCGGGTATGGCAGAAGGCTACGACTCGATGGTCGGTGAGCGTGGTGTTTCGCTATCTGGTGGCCAGCGTCAGCGCATGGCTATTGCCCGAGCAATTGTGTTGCAGCCCAAGGTGTTCATCTTTGACGACTCAACTTCTGCTATCGACGCCGCAACTGAGCGGTTGATCCGAGAGCAGATCGATCGGCGTGCGGCGGACGCCACCACCATCATCATCGCCCACCGCTTGAGCACACTGCTAAGCGCGGACGAAATCCTGGTGATCGACGAGGGAAGTATCATCGAGCGCGGTTCGCACGAGGAGCTTCTTGAATTTGGTGGACGGTACCGAGAGATGCATGACCTGCAGGTGCGCCCGACTGATGATTTAAGCGGTGACTGGATATCAGTGGACGACGCACCAGAGCCGACGGGAGCCGACGACTAATGGCCTCCGACGTTAACTCCGGAAAGCGGGAACGCAAGTCCACCCTCATGGGAGAGGGGAAGCGTCTACCTCCGGGTCAGTACCTGGACATGGACGATGTATTTGGACCGACGTTTGACGGGGAGGTGTTCAAGCGCTTCCTTGGATTTGTTACGCCTTACAAAAAGAAGGTTGTCCTCAGCCTGATCGCCGTCTTGGCGTTCAGCCTTTCGACGCTTGCCGTTCCGCTGGTCGTTCAGTACGCCGTGGACAACGCACTCGATAATCTCGACGGGAGTCGAACCGAACTTTTATGGGTGACCGGCGTGCTGCTGGTAGTGGCGATAATTAACTGGGGCTCTAATCACATCCAGCAGGTTGTGGTTGGACACATGTCGAACGCGATGTTGTTCGATATCCGCCGGGCTATGTTCCATCACCTCCAACGCGTTGGCCTGTCCTTCTCAGACAAGACTGAGGTGGGGGCGGTTATGTCACGGACTCAGGGCGATACCGGCGCCCTCCAGGAGTTCATGGAGACGATGGTTCAGGCTCTTGGCGACATCGCCATTCTGATCGGGATCGTCGTAGTCCTACTTATCCTTGATGTGCGCTTGGCGCTATTGGTGCTGACCGTTATCCCGGTCATGCTGGGTGTCAGGCTTATATGGCTGCCGCGTGCCCGTAAACGTTTCCTGTATGCCCGAATAACTCAGTCCATCTGTAACGGTGCGCTAGGACAGAACGTGAACGGCGTTCGCGTGGTTCAAGGGATGCGTCGCGAGCCGGTAAACCTTGTCCGATACCAGGGCCTGACTTCAAACAACCTCCGGGCGGCCACAATGGCCGCCCAATTCAGCGCCATACTGATGCCGGTAGTGGAGTTACTGACCGGGGTCGCGTGGGCGATTGTCATCGTGGTTGGCGGGCTATTCGTCTTGGATGGCGACATGAGCATCGGCACGATGATCGCATTCTTGATGCTCGTGCGACAGTTCTTCGACCCGATCCGAAACCTGACCATGCACTACAACGTTCTGCAACGGGCGATGGCGGCAGGAGAACGGATTTTCGAGCTCTTGGACATCCCGACCGAGGTCGAGGACAAAGACGGAGCGGCTGATCTGGAGGAGATAGACGGATCTATCGAGTTCGATCACGTCACATTTGGATACAACCCGGAGCACCCGGTGTTGCACGATGTCTCGTTCACCGTGAAGCCGGGTGAGGTGATTGCGCTTGTCGGGCCTACAGGTTCCGGCAAGACAAGCATCACGGCGCTTACACACCGTTTTTACGACGTCCAGAAAGGCACCGTAAAAGTGGGAGGGCACGACGTCCGTGACATCACTCAGGAAACCCTGGGACACCACGTCGGCATGGTGCTACAAGAGCCGTTCCTGTTCTCCGAATCAGTACACGACAATATTCAGTACAACACCGCCGGAATAACCCGTGAGCGTGTGATCGAGGCCGCCAGAACGGTTGGCGCCCACGATTTCATTTCAAAACTTAAGGACGGCTACGATACGATCCTTGAGGAGCGCGGCTCAAACCTGTCGATAGGACAGCGCCAGCTCATCAGTTTTGCCCGGGCGATTGTGGCAGACACCGAGATTCTGGTTCTGGATGAAGCTACCGCCAGTATCGACAGCTACACGGAGCTAATGATCCAGAAAGCGCTCGCTAAATTGCTTGAGGGCAGGACCGGCGTAATGATCGCCCATCGTTTGGCGACTATCCGCGGTGCGGACCGGATCATCGTTCTGCAGGACGGTCGGATCGTCGAGATGGGCAATCATGACGAATTGATGGCAGAGAACGGCCTGTACTTCAAGCTCTACTCGCTGAACTACTCGTCATTCGACGACATCCCGGAAGATGTAGTCCAAGAAATCGCCGCGTCTGTAGCAGGCGAATCCAACCGGTAAGAGACCAAGCTTAGCGGGCGCAGCCCGCTAGATAAGTGTCCCCTGCGCTGAACCGCCTCTTTCGGGCGGGACGCCGGCGTGTACCGAGCCCTCAGAGGTCACTCTGCGTCCTCCGGGGGTGCGGATGATGAAGCCCAGCTTGAGGAGGAACGGCTCTACGACGTCCTCCAGCGTTTGCGTCTCCTCGTTCACCGTCGCCGCTATTGCGGCGATGCCCGCCGGTCCGCCACGGTACTGGTGCGCAAGGGTTGTCAGATACAGCCGGTCCAGCCGGTCCAGCCCCATTTCATCGACGCCCTCCATATCCAGCGCCGCGGCGGCAACATCACGATTAAGTCGGCCATCCGCCTCCACCTGTGCAAAGTCACGAACACGTCGTAGTAGCCGGTTCGCCACACGGGGCGTGCCACGGGAACGACGTGCGATCTCCGCTGCGCCCTCTTCGTTCGCCTCAACGTCCAGTATCCCGGCTGAACGTTTGACCACAGAGGTCAACTCTCCATCCGAGTAGTACTCCATGTGATAGACCATGCCGAAGCGGTCTCTTAAGGGAGAACTCAGCAGACCTGCACGGGTTGTTGCTCCCACCAGCGTGAACGGCTGTAGCGGGAAGCTGAGCGTCTTCGCATATGCGCCGGCTCCTGTAACGAAGTCGACTCGATAGTCTTCCATTGCCGAGTACAAATACTCTTCGACTGCGCTGGAAAGTCGGTGGATCTCGTCGATGAACAGGACGGCCCCTGCTTCAAGATTTGATAGAAGACCCACCATGTCCGCCGGACGCTCAAGCGCCGGACCGGACGTGTGTTCCAGCCGAACGTTCATTTCACGGGCGATGATGTGGGCGAGCGTCGTTTTGCCCAGTCCGGGAGGTCCATGGAATAGAACGTGGTCGACCGGTTCGCCCCGATTTATCGCCGCCTTAACGGCGATTTTGAGGCTGTGCATGACGTTGCGCTGGCCGACATACTCATCAAAATCGCGCGGCCTTAGCCGGAGAATCGCCTGATCTTCAGACCCGGCTCTCTCCCCGGCCGCGCCCCTTAATTCGGCGTCTGCAGCCTGTTTGGCCTCATCCTCCGGGCCGTTGCCGTCGTCACCGCCAAGGGTGACCTTTTCTCTCGCCAGGGCTTCTTACCTCTTTGGAGAATTGGGGAGGTTTCGTATCGACTTTGGTACCGGTGCCTCGCTAGCCAACGACCGCCTGCGCTTTAAAAATCTCTCGGATCAACTCTTCCGGCGCATCGGCCAGTTCCGGGTTCGCCTGAAGCGCTTCATCCACGTCACGCTCCGCCTCCGGCTGTCGATACCCAAGGTTCACCAGAACTTCGATCGCCTCGTCCCGGCCACCTCCACCTCCTACGGCGGGCTTGGCCGGCGCATCGTCGTAACCTTCATCCCTGAGCATTGCGGTCTCGACTACCTTGCCCTTGAGGGTGGCGATCATTTTTTGCGCGGCGCGGGCGCCGATGCCGGGCATTCGCTGAAGTACCCGGAGATCCTCGGCCTCGATAGCCTGGGCGATGGTGGAGACGGAGAAGATCATGGCCTTGGCGGCTCTGACCGGACCCAGGCCTTCGACCTGGATCAACTGCTCAAAAAATGCGCGTTCATGACCACGCTGAAAACCCACAAGGATCGGCTTTGGCTGACGATCTGTGACGTGGTAGTACACCTCAAGCCCCAGTTCGTCACCGACGATAACTGGGCGGGCGGAAAGCGCGCTCATCACGAACTGGGGCACGACAATCTGATAGCCAACCCCGCTGGCATTTATTACGACGGTCTCTGTAGACCTGTCGAAGCGATGGACTTTACCCTCGATGTAGCTGATCAAATCTTTGGCCCTGCTATTCCAACACCCGGTTTAAGGAACCCGGTGAGTGGACTGTTGTCGGTCAAATAACTTTTGCCACCGGACTATCGGACATCATGGCATGGCAAATGGCCAGGGAGAACGCATCAGCCACGTGTTCGTTGTCCAGTCCCGTCAGTCTGAGGTGGATGGCGACTGCCCGTTGCACCTGCTCTTTATCGGCGCGCCCGGAGCCGGTGACCAGGTTCTTGGCCTGTGTCGGCTGGTAGTGGAATACCGGGATACCTGCCTCGCCCGCAGCCAGGACCACCACGCCACGGGCATGTCCCATGATGATCGCTGTCTTCAAGTTGCGATACCGCGAATGAAGGTCTTCGACCGCCATGACGTTGGGCTTGTGCTCTTCGATGACCTCTTTGATATCCCGGTATATCGCAGCAAGTCTGAACTCCAGCGCATCTGAGGCCTTTGTCTTTGAGACCCCGCCCTCAACGGCGACAGTCGACCGCCCGTTTACATCGATAACGCCGTATCCGGTGTTAACAAGCCCAGGGTCGACGCCGATGATTCGCATGCTGAGGTGCCTGAAATATGCCGAACGATTTCCCGAACGACTACAAGGAAGGAAGTCTCCGCAGTAACGGCGGACTCCGCAATAATCCGATTTGCCCGTGTTGGGTGTCAACGCGCTGGCGTCGCCCGTGATGTGTTCTGGCGGGCTATGATCTTGGCCGCAAACAGATAAACGGGCCGCTCTCTCTGGCAAGAACGGCCTTCCGACGTTTCATATCGGGCTCTTAGTAGGCTTCAAATATTTGGGCCCGCCCGACGAATAAGAAGAAGAGGAAATATGGCCGAACCGGAATCAATAATGGTGGTCACCCCGCACCCGGACGACTCAGAGTCGGCCGCAGGCGGGACGATCGCTAAATGGTGCGCCGAGGGTAAAAAAGTGACCCTCGTCGTCTGCACAAATGGCGACAAGGGATCTAGCGACCGATCGGTAATACCGGCGGAACTCGCAGAACTTCGGGAGAAAGAAACGCTGGAAGCCGCTCGTGTTTACGGCCTCGCTGGTGTTGAGTTCCTCCGTTTTCCCGACCAGGCGCTCGACGATACCGACGAGTTTCGGGAACGACTTGTATGGGCAATCCGGACGTACAAGCCGGACTTGTTGATGTGCATCGATCCCGGCCGGCCGTACATCCGGCACCGTGATCATTACTACTCCGGCAGGGTTACGCTGGACGCCGTTTTTCCGTACTCACGGGACCATCTGGCCTATCCTCAACACTTGGAGGCCGGTTTGGAGCCACACAAGATCGAAGAGATCTGGCTGTTCAGACCACAGGAGCCGAACATGTACGTGGACGTCACGGACTACTTTGAGACACGCCAGAACGCCCTTCACTCACATTTCAGCCAGGTCGGAGCACGGAGCGAAGAGCGAGACGAACGCTCTCGCAAGCGACTCGCCGAGACCGGCGAGGAGAACGGTATGGAACTCGCCGAGTCGTTCATGAAGATTGAGATGTTCAGATAGATAAACCCCAATCAAACCCAGATGCAGGAACCAGGCCATGCAACCCTTCTACACGGAACAACAGGAACTGCTCAGGAACACCGTTGCCGGGTTCGCCGCCAACGAGGTTGCTCCACGTGCCGTTGAGGTAGATAGCGAGGAAAAGTTTCCGAGACGTCAGATGGAGGGCCTCGGAGAACTGGGCCTACTGGGTTTAAGCATCGCTGAGGAAGCCGGTGGTGGGGGTGGCGGCTACAAAGACCTGATGGTGGTGCTTGAAGAGATCGCAGCCGTCTGCGGTTCCACGAGCACCGTACTCGCTACGCACATATCGCTTTCGGCCCAGACAATCGCCAAATCAGCTAACGAAGGTCAACTTCGACGTTGGATCCCTGACATGGCGGCTGGCAAACGTATCGGTGCCTTCGCTCTCACGGAGCCAGGAACAGGCTCAGACGCTCTGATGCTGTCCACCACGGCGGTCCAGGACGGCGACGATTACGTTTTGAACGGCACAAAGCACTTCATCACGAACGCCGAAGCCGCCGAAATATTCGTTGTGTTCGTGACACACGATAAGGCGCTGCGATACAAGGGCATCAGCGCACTGGTCGTTGAGCGGGACACGCCCGGGTTCAGCATTGTTCCGCAACACGGAAAGATGGGGATGCGCGGTTCTTCCACGGCGGAACTGATATTCGATGAATGTCGCGTACCGGTCGTCAATCGACTTGGAGAAGAAGGTCAGGGTTACTCGATAGCCCTCAAGACGCTCGACTCAAGCCGTGTCTCGATAGCGGCGCAGTGCATCGGACTGGCGCGTGGCGCGCTCGATGCTGCGACGACTTATGCAACGCAACGTGTGGCGTTCGGCGGTCTTATCTCCGAGAAGCAGGCGGTCGCCTTCATGCTTGCCGACATGGCGACGGAGGTGGACGCTGCACGCCTCATGACCTACCGGGCGGCCGCTCTTGTGGACGAAGGTTTGCCACACGGGGTCGAATCGGCGATGGCGAAGCTATACGCCTCGGAGTCTGCGGGACGAGTTGCGCACAAGGCGCTACAGATTCACGGCGGTACTGGATACTTTCAGCCGTCAATCGTGGAACGAATCTACCGCGATCAGCGTGTAACTGAAATATATGAAGGCACATCCGAGATTCAGCGTCTGGTCATATCCAGAGCTTTGATAGATGGGGCAAACTCTTGAAACGGATCAGGGCCTTGTCAAAGGCGCCTTCAACTTCAACAAGACGCGCGTAACCAGTTGTCCAACCCCCCCTACCCGGCCCAAGCTCCTAGTTTTCTTGCGCCCCCGAAGACGTAGCGCGATAATTTCCCAGTTAATTTGATTTCAACGTCTATGTGATCGCGTTCGTGTGAGTAAAAAACGATCGCTTAGATAACGCCGACTCCGGCGCAGCGAATTGGGACACCCCCCCGATGTTGCCGGATGTTCAAAGGTAAATTAGACCTACTAACCTCATGATCTACAACGTCGCGGCACTCCTATCTGGAGAACTTGGAGCCAGTCGTGCCTATTCGATCGAAGATGAGACCGTTATCCATGAAGACGGCGATTTTCATGGAATTTCTGGCATCTTCAAGCTCACTCGAACGGATCGAGGAATATTACTCAGAGGCGAAGCTACCGGCGCAACCGTAAAAGAATGCGCTCGATGTTTGGAAACTGCGGTCGTGGTTCTAACCACCGCTATCGAGGATGAATACTTTCCCGTTAACGGAGACCTTGGCCCCGGATCATCGCTCTTGCGGCAGGAGGTCGTGGAGGAAGAAGAAATACCGGAATTCTGGATAGATGAATCCAACGACTTAGACTCATCTGAGGCGATCAGGCAAGGATTCGTATCTGAGACACCAATGGTGCCTCTCTGCCGGAAAGACTGTGCCGGAATCTGTCCGGAATGCGGCACATACCGAAATACCAAGCCATGCGAGTGCGATACAAGGGTTATCGATCCCCGTCTCGCCGGGCTACTGAACCTGAATATCTAGTAAAAACTTGTAATAGGGCCATAACGCACCAATTTCGCAACGCACGTACCTTGCGTATCGGAATGGGTGAGACGAGACTCCCATCTCGGATCGGTCCACTGGAGAATCTGAAAACATGGCCCCTCTTCCAAAGAAAAAACATTCCCGTGCCCGGAAGGGTGGGCGCGCTGCACACCACTTCCTGTCCAAGGGAGCACTCTCCCTCTGCCAGCAGTGCAGGTCGGTCAAGTTGCCGCACCGGGTTTGCCCGACGTGTGGTTACTACAAGGGCCGCTCCGTTGTGGATGTTCAGGACCCGGGGGTTCAGGTTGCAGAAACTGATGAACACGCAGGACACAATCACTAGGTCCTTACAACCACCTGATCAGCATTAGCAGGAGCAGCTAAAACCTGATGTCACCAGCTTCCCAGACCGCAAAGGTCGCCTATCTTTTCCCCGGCCAGGGTTCACAAAGCGTTGGGATGGGCAAAGACTTGTATGACGGCTCGCAAGCCGCAAAAGCGGTCTTTGACGAGATAGATGACAGCCTCGGGCGATCGCTAACCTCGATCATGTTCGAAGGACCTCAGGAAGAACTGACGAAGACAGAGAACGCCCAGCCCGCCATCACTGCCGTCTCACTAGCAGCCTACAAGGCGTTGGAAGAGGCAATGGGCAGCGCACCAACCGTATCGATGGTCGCTGGCCACAGTCTTGGTGAGTACAGTTCACTTCATGTCGCAGGCGCATTGAGCGTCGCAGACACCGCTCGGCTTGTTGTTGAGCGCGGACGCTTGATGCAGCACGCATGCGACGAGCGACCCGGTGGAATGGCTGCCCTTCTAGGCATCGACGAACTTTCCGTCGAAGAGATCTGCCGTGAGACCGGCACATACATCTCAAATATCAACACCGATGAGCAGATCATTGTTTCTGGTGACCACATGTCACTCGCCAAGGCGATCGACCTTGCGGCCGCCCGTGGCGCACGGAAATGTGTTCCGCTTCCTGTTGGTGGTGCATTCCACTCGGGGCTCATGGAGCCGGCCCGCTCCGGCCTCATGGAAGTGATTGACTCGCTCGACTGGCACGACCCCACGGTCCCGGTGATCGCAAACTGCAACGCCCGTTCCCTCACGACCGCTGCGGAGATCAAAGAAGAACTGGGCATGCAGATCATGTCCTGCGTTCGCTGGTCTGACTCCATACGATTCATGCTCGCCGATGGTGTGCGTGACTTCGTTGAGGTTGGCCAGGGCAAGGTTCTCGCCAGCATGATGAGGCGTATTGATCGTGATGCCACCATCTCAAACATATCGAACATGGAGTCCGTGGTAGCGCTCGCCAGCTAAAAGTTTGGCAGGAAGCGCCGATTTCAAGCATCGAGTAACGAGGTTGCCTTGGCCGGCGCGCCCCAGAACCCGAGAAGACCAAAGACTCCCGTACCTCAGGGAAATTTTGCCGCGGACTCGGATGAAGTTGCACCGCGATACGATTCACGCGGCGACGAAATTCCGCCACCGGAGCCACCGCCCGAGATACTTTCTCCGCAGACGCCCGGTCTCATCCACATGGATCCAGACTCCGAGACGGAGTCACCGGCGCCATCAGGACGCCGTGCTGCACGCGCAGCGGCCACACAGGCCCTGTACGAGGCGGACAGCATTGGGCACCCCGCTGGTCTGGCCCTACGTCAAATAGCGGAACGTGACGGTCTCGCAGATGATCTTCTGGAATTCGCGACGACATTGGTCGAATCCGTGGAGGCCAATCGCCTGACCCTGGATGACCGTATCGCGGTTCTGGCTCCAGCCCGTCCCGTCGCCCGTATAGACCGGGTAGATCGCATAATCCTTCGACTCGCGCTGGCAGAATTGTCTTTTGAATGGGATGATCAAGCGCCGCCTGCGGTGATTGCCAACGAAGCCGTGGAGATCGCAAAACTTTACGGTTCGGAGACTTCGCCGCGGTTCATTAACGGTGTACTCGGGACGGTGCTAGGATAGTTCGCCGTCGGATCAAGGCGATAAATACTTGACCTCACGCTGGGGCTCACCAATAGTGTGTGCTCAGCAATTAGAGAATAGAACCGATCACACGGCAAATATCGACAACGAACTAACTACTGATACGGAGGTCGCGAATGGCGACGGTTTTCGAGCGGGTGCGAGATATCGCGGCCGACAAACTTAGCGTTGAGCCCGATGACATCCAACTCGAGTCGTCCTTCACCGAAGACCTCGAAGCTGACTCGCTCGACGTGGTCGAGCTGATCATGGCTCTCGAAGAAGAGTTCGGTGGCGATGACACGCCGCTGGAAATATCTGACGAAGAGGCCGAGGGTCTGAACACCGTAAACGATGTCGTTGAATACCTCGAAGGCAAGGGCGTGAGCAGCTAACTCGCGCCCACTCAACCTCCGTTCAACCGGCACTTACGCTAAGCCGGCCTGGGGCATATGTCTCGGTTACGGAGTAATAAACGCCCCGACCGAACAGTACGGGGAGGCCGAGGCTCAGCATGACTGAACCGCCAAACGGTCCAGATATCGGATCTGAGGATGCTACATCCACAGGTGACGACAAGTACCTCGGTGAGTGGTCCTCAATAGAGGATGTCGCTGCCGTAGTACGAACCTGCACACGGTGCGGTCTGGCCGGGACCCGGATAAACGCCGTCCCAGGTGAAGGTTCAGACTCTCCATCGATACTCTTCATTGGCGAAGGTCCGGGGGCCAACGAAGACGAGCAGGGTCGCCCATTTGTAGGGCGAGCCGGCAAGTTGCTGGATGAGCTGCTTGGTGTTGTACCACTACTTCGTTCAGACGTGCACATCACCAACGTAGTTAAATGCCGGCCGCCGGGCAACCGAGATCCGCTCCCCGAAGAAGTTCGTGCCTGCTGGCCCTATCTGGAAGCCCAAATCGGCCTTTTAAAACCGCACGTCATCGCCACACTCGGCAGGCATGCGATGAATCGATTCTTACCGAACGCCCGCATCTCAGACCAGCATGGCCGCCCCACGGTGTGGCGGGACATCATTATTTTCCCTCTTTACCACCCTGCCGCGGCGCTACGATCCACCAAGCTACGCCAGACCCTTAAGAACGATATCCGCCGACTTCCTGAGGCCGTGCTCCAATCGCTCGAGATGAGTGCGATCCGTAGCCATGCAGAGACCACCTTATCCACTTTCATGGAACCTTCCGTGCACGACGAAACCAACCGGAATCGGCTTTTCTAGCGAGGCCATCTGAAGTCCAGACGCTACTGGATATCCCGAATCTGGCATTAACAGGCCATATCGGGGATACGCATCACCTCGCATATGGGTTCGTATCCCGCACAATAGACTCACCTCTGACCGCCAACTCAATCCCTTTAAAAATAAACACCCGTCCGTTGTCGTGAACATATGCACGGTGGCCGCCGGGCGCGTACCCCTCAATAACTAGGAGATACATGTCCAACGAAGCGCTGAAAGTTCTCCCGCTAGGCGGGCTGGGCGAAGTCGGCAAAAACATGATGGTCCTTGAAACAGAACAGGACATCGTTGTCATTGACGCCGGGGTCCTGTTCCCGGAAGACGACATGCCGGGCATCGACATCGTTATTCCGAACATCGATTACCTCGTTGAGAACCTTGATCGCGTTCGGGCGATCCTCATCACACATGGGCACGAAGATCACATCGGCGCGTTGCCGCACATCATGGAAGCGCTGCGGGTACCGATCTACGCGCCCGGAATGGCGATGGCGCTGATCCGGAACAAATTACGAGAGCGCAGGATCTTGCGTGAGGCCGACCTAAACATAGTGAAGTCGGGAGAGGTGTTCAAATTTGGGACAACGTTCGAGGCCGAGTGGTTCGATGTATGCCATTCCATTCCGGACGCCATGGGGATAGCTCTGCGGACCCCGCTCGGCACCGTCATACACACCGGAGACTTTCGTCTGGACAACGACCCGACCATCGGCGATCCGACCGATTTTGGGCGCATGGCGGAGATAGCCGCAGACGGTGTATTCCTGCTTATGGCCGACTCCACGTACGCCGAAAACGAGGGCTACTCCGGCTCAGACCGTGAAGTCGCACAGACACTGCATGAAGTCATCGGGAATGCAGAGGGCCGGGTGCTGGTAGCGAGCTTCGCGTCCCAGATCGCCCGTATACAAATGGTCGCGGATGCAGCGGAGGCCCATGGCCGCAGACTTGCCATCGTCGGCCGCAGTATGGTCAACAACCTCAAGATTTCACGTGACCTTGGGCACTTGAAAATCAAAGACGAGACCCTCATCAGCGCCCGAGACGCCCTCGGGCTGCCCGACCACCGGGTCATCTACATGAACACCGGTGCACAGGGAGAGCCTCAGTCCGCGCTCGCCCGCATGGCCGCTGGAACGCATAACGATGTGGATATCCGTGAGGGCGACACCGTTATCGTTTCAGCCACGCCAATCCCCGGGAATGAAACCTCCGTCAGCAACTTGATAAACAATCTCGTCGAGCAGGGCGCTCACGTGGTTACGCACAACACACGGAATGTCCACGTTCACGGGCACGCGGCACGTGAAGAGTTACGGGTGGTTCACAACCTGCTGCAACCTCGGCACTTTGTTCCCATTCACGGCGAGTACCGGATGCTGCGGGCACATGTGGACCTGGCCGTAGAACACGGCGTCCATCAGGATGATGCATTCCTGCTGGAGGACGGCGATGTGCTGCGCCTGACGGAGGACACTGCAGAAGTAGTGGAAAAAATTCCCGCAGGGCACGTCTTTATCCACGGCCACGGTGTCTGGGACGAAGGCGGTAACGTGATTGTTGAGCGTCGTCTCCTGGCCCGTGATGGTTTCGTCACAGTAATCCTGGGTCGTGACTCAAACGGCAAGGTAATCGGTCGGCCGAAGATAGTTTCGAGCGGATTTGTTCACTTCTCGGACGCCGACAGATTATTCAAAGATGCTATAGATGAGTTGACAGCGCTTCTTGACCAGGAATCCGGTAAATCTCTACAGTGGAACGAGGTCGAGGCCACAGTTAAGAAGACCGTAGGCCGGTTCTTCAGCCAGCGCACACGACGTCGGCCGACCATTATTCCGGTGGCGTTCGATGTGTGAGATCAAATCTTGCCGAACCATCGGACGCACACCGAGGGCCGAACGCGACTGATCACTACATGACCGTTCAGGGGATATCGCTAAAAATAGCCCCCCCAGGCTATTTTCTTGAGGAGGCGCAATGTTAGGCGGAGCTATCCAAACAGTTGGATCGCTGACGCGTCGCCTCACAGTGGGCGGTTATTCCCACAGCGCTATCGGCGTCACTGCCACTTTAAAAAACGCGTACTCACGATCAGCAGTGATCGTCATCGCTGTCTTGGCCGTCCTCGCAGCACTGTTTTTCAACGACCTGAAATTCCACCTCGGGTGGTCGTTTATCCCGCTTCTGCTGTGGTTTGCGGCAGCGATAACTATCCTGAACGTCGCCCCTCAACTGCTCAAGACCCAGTGGCGTTACGCCTTCTCCGTCACCTTCATCGGCCTGGCGATTGTTGGCGTACTGGGCTCGATGCAACTGCCTAACTATTTTTCAAGCAGTAGTGAGATAGCTATCAACCAGTCGTACGGCGGGTCGTTTGGCAACTACATCGTGAGATGGCCGCTGGACTGGTCAGATTCCGGTGGGACATCCAGCCAATTAGCGCTGGCTTTTTCACGCGTAGGCGTGCTTGTTCTTATCGCCGCCGCTGCTTCACTACCCAGCTACGCTTTGATCACCGTCCATGGAATATGGGTCGGGTTGGTTGCCTTCAGCATTCTATTGGTCGCCGCCGGCGCCGGAATCCTTTCACGTACCTTGGCATGGCGTGGCAACCGTGGCGTAACGGGACCAACGGCCGAAGAACTCATGAACGAGGCAGCTGTGGGGACAGAAGCTGATCAGATGCAGCATCCGTCGTTCGCCACGGACAAACCTGAACCGCCTCTCACCGGGAATGTCAGGCCCGATCTTTTTAAAACTCAAGGAGATCCGGTCGTCGAGGAGATTGTTGATCCGACGGCAAGCATGATCTCGGCGGATGTAGAGACACTCATGGAAGATGAGGAAGACTCACTTGGTTTGGACGATGAGACGGGTGAGGATGGGACGCTCGACGGCGTTACGGGCCTTTTGGCCCCTATTCTGCCCGGGTTCCTCCACGTGCCCCCCTTCGCCTGGCCGTTGCCCGACATCGGCATCCTAAAAACCGCTCCGACGGGAGGTGTTCCGGAGTCCGAGATAGAGGCCACATCTGAATTGATCGTCGAGACCCTCGCCGACCATGGCATTGAAGTGTCGGTGGGCGACGTCAGGGAAGGTCCACGGGTCACGATGTACGGCATCGTACCCGGATGGGGCCGTGGTCGCGGTTCAGAGAAACTCGTGGCAGAACAGACCCCCGGGAACGAGCGAAGCTCCGGCCGGAAGCGCGTCCGCGTGGACAATATCTTGGCCCGCGAGAAAGACCTTGCGCTCTCGTTAGCGTCGCCAAGCCTGCGCTTTGAGGCGCCGGTGCCGGGGGCATCCTTGGTTGGCATAGAGGTTCCGAACTCACGGCCCACGCCAGTCACGCTGCGTACCGTGATCGAATCGGTCGCGTACGAAGATTTCATCGCTGAAGCACCGCTTCCCATACCGCTCGGCGTTGGCAGTGGTGGCGAGAACGTGGTCATCGATCTGACCCGTATGCCGCACCTGCTGATTGCGGGCGCTACAGGTTCCGGCAAGAGCGTGTGTATGAACACCATCGCCACCGGCCTGCTTATGAGCAGGACACCGGAAGAGGTTCGGATCGTGATGATCGACCCCAAGCGGGTCGAGCTAACGCCTTACACCAGCGTTCCCCATCTCTACACAGCCCCGGTCGTGGAAGCCGACGTAGCGGTCGGCATCTTGAAGGCGCTTGTCGAGGAGATGACTGACCGCTTCAAGGTGCTGGAGAGTGCAGGTGTCCGCAATATCATTGCCTATAACGATCAGGCGACGACTAAGATGCCGTATCTGGTCCTGATGGTGGATGAGCTAGCCGATTTGATGTTGACCGCTGCTTCAGAGGTTGAACGCCTCTTATGCAGGCTCGCTCAGCTTGGCCGCGCCACCGGCATACACCTAGTCGTCGCCACCCAACGACCGTCTGTGGACGTTGTAACGGGCCTCATTAAGGCCAACTTCCCGAGCCGTATTTCCTTCGGCGTCACGTCGCAGATCGACTCCCGGACAATCATCGACGGACCTGGTGCCGAGAAGCTGCTTGGCAAAGGGGACATGTTGTTCTTGCCGATCGACAAGCCAAAACCAATGCGTATCCAGGGCGCCTTTCTCGGCGATCCCGAGGTCACGGCCGTTGTCGACTTCTGGAAGGCTGTTAAGGGCCCCAAGATGCCGAGTATCGAACCGGCGACGATGTCTGCCGACACGGGTGACTTTGGCGATGGCGGCCACGACGGCGACTCACTTTTCGGCAAGGCAACTGAGATGTCGACGGCACACAAGACGCTCTCGGTCTCATTACTGCAACGCCGATTGCGAATTGGTTACCCACGAGCAGCCCGACTAATGGATGAACTTGAAGAGGCAGGGATCGTTGGGATCGGCGAGCCGGGCAAACCAAGGCCGGTCCTTTAGCTTTTCACCTACAGGGGCTCTGGAACGTTCCGGTAAAGCGCCCTGCATACGTCCGTGACGGGAAACAGCGTGCGATGCCGTTTTGGGGATATCGCGGTAAGCTAGAAGTACGAGGCTGCGCGTGACCAATATCACCCCACTCTTCCCCGGTCAGGACCTTCCTGACAGCACTGATCAATCCGAAATTGACCTGGAAGGCGTTCGGGAGACCTGTCTCGCCTGTGGGAGTAGTCTTGTTGACACCCCTATTTACGACCGTTTCCTGGTCTGCCCGAGCTGTCGGTTCCACTACACCATGTCTGCCCGCAGGCGCGTGGAAATGCTGGCAGACGGGGGCACCTTCCAAGAGACATCTCGTTGGATAAAATCGCTCGACCCGCTTTCATTCTCGGCACAGGTCTCGTACCGAGACAGACTTATGCAAGACCAAAACCGGACGGGCCTGACCGAGGCTGTCATAACCGGTGTCTGCACTATCGGTGGCACTCCGACGGTTCTGATTGTCCTGGACTTCGGCTTCCTCGGTGGCAGCATGGGCCTCGTTGTTGGTGAGAAAGTGGCGCTCGCACTACAGCTTGCGGCGCGCAAACGTTTTCCAGCGATAGCCGTCATCAACAGCGGTGGAGCGCGCATCCAGGAAGGCGTCCTTTCACTTATGCAGATGGCGAAGACGACTGTCGCCGCCAACGAGATGCATCGACGCGGCGTGCCACTGATCTCCGTCCTCGGCGACCCGGCGACTGGACAGGTGTACGCATCCTTTGGGACGCAGGCTGACCTGATATTTGCGGAGCCCGGGGCGCACGTCGGTTTCGCCCCGTTCAGGGCCATCAAAGAAGAGGTGGGCGGAACCTCAGCTACCGGACAGCACACCGCAGAGATCCATTTCCGGCACGGTATGCTGGACGGAGTGGTCGACCGTGAACGGATCAAGCACGTCGTTTCCACCGTACTTGAGCTTTTGAGGCCAGAGTTTGGTCTCGCAAAGCGACGGCGCGGGCGTCCGCCACGGATACGCCCGAAGCGCATGGAGGCGTGGGAGATGGTGCAACTCGCCCGTCACCCGAAACGCCCGACGGCGCGGCACTTTATCGACCAGGTGTTTGCCAACCTCGTAGAGCTTCATGGTGACCGTCAGTACGCCGACGCGCCCGAAGTGATAACGGGCATCGCACGGTTGGCCGGGCAGTCCATGGTCGTGATCGGACAGGAAAAAACACCGCCAAGTGGCATGATCTCGTCATCGGATGACGAGACGCCGGAAGGACTTTCCGCAAGTGGGTCGATCACGCCGGAAGGCTTCGGCAAAGCCAGACGCGCTGTCCGATTTGCGGCCCGGTTCAAGTTACCGATCGTAACTCTCGTGGACACACCCGGTTCGGCATTAGATTTGGAGGCGTGGGAGCGAGGTCAGGCGCACGCAATTTCGCAAACGATATCGACCCTGCTGGACGTCGAGGTTCCGACGATCTCCGTGCTGATTGGGGAGGGCGGAAGTGAAGCGGCACTTGCATTTGCAGTGACCGATCGGGTGTTGATGCTTCAAAACGCGATCTATACGCCGATATCTCCTGAGCGCGCGGCGGTGGCGGAACTACGAAATTCGGCGGCGGTGGATCAGGTCGTTGGCGCCCTCAGGCTCACGTCCATCGACAGTCGTCGTATGGGGATCATAGATGAGATAGTGCGAGAGCCCGATGGTGGCGCACATACGGATCCCCTGGAGGCCTCACGCCTGTTGAAAAGGGCGCTAATGATCGAGATCACAGACGTTGTTGAACGGCACGGTCGCACGTTGGTGAGACGTCGTCAGCGCAAGTACCGGAACATCGGAGAGTCCGGGCGGCCGTTTCGTTCAGCGCTCAGGCGCGAGCTTGACGTGTGGAGAAGCGCGCTAAGCGCCAGCGTGCGAGCGCTGAGATCACGCAGTGATGGGAATGCTGATGTCGCTGCGGAATCAGACGAAGGCCCACCCCAAGAATAAGTCCGACGACCTGAATTCGGCGATCCCTTCATACAGCGAGAGAACGTTGGGTGAAGAGAGACCTACACTTCCCAACATTGAGACGCATTAAATCGCCCTCCAAACGACCCTAAGTAAAAGTTACGGTGGGGCCTAAAATGATCGCCTTGGTGGGTCAATAAACCGTTCTATCGCCTCCACCACACCGTCTTCGTAAACATCTCCCACCGTCTCGGCCGCCGCCGCTCGCACCTCATCGGTGGCGCTTCCCATAGCGACCGGAAGCCCGGCCACACCAAACGCCTCGACATCATTGAGCGAGTCGCCTACGAAGACCACACCATCCATCGACACACCCATGCGACGCGCCCAACTTCGCAGTGCTGTGCCTTTATCGATACCCTTTCGAGTGTAGTTAACGTACCAGCGTTTTCCGTCGGCCCCAACGGATAGGATCGCCGCCACCTGATCTGAGGCGAGATCCACTGCGGCCCGTACCGTCGCTTCCTGAAAGTCCTTCGGCGCGTCCCGGTCATACGTAGATGCGGCGATCACTGTTATCTGCCAGGTCTCGATATCGGCGACGCTGCGTGCAAGATGCCAGTCATCGACGGCGAAGAACCGCATCCCACGGGGACCAAGCGCTGCAACTATGGACCGTGCGTCGGCCTCGTTTAACAGGTGAGCCTCAATGGTCGAGTTGTCGACCGGGTTCAGGATACGGGCGCCGTTATCGGATATCTGCGGTGTCGTCAGCCCTAGCTCACGGGCATAGCGGGCCACATCGGCCGGCTCCCTGCCTGAAGCGATCGCGACCGGCACGTGTTTAGAGGCACGACCAACCGCCTCGGTGACCCGCGGGGACAAGATGTCTTGAGCATTGATCAGCGTTCCGTCAAGGTCTAGGACAAGGGCGCTGGCCTTCCAGTCTTTTTTGCGATGCGCGCCCTTTATTTCAGCACCTCGAACTGGCCCTCAGGCTCCGTTCCCGATATCACCCGGCGTGCGTTCTGGTACGAGAACACAAGCGCCCGCTCCACGCGCTCCTCACTGGAACCGGCGAGATGCGGAGTAACCACCACGTTGTCCATCGCTAGGAGGGGATTATCGGCCGGCGTCGGCTCCACCTCGAACACGTCCAGTGCGGCGGCGCGAATCTGGCCATCGTTAAGGGCGTCGATCAAATCCGCCTCGTTTTGCACAGGCCCGCGGCATGTGTTGATGAAGATGGCCGACTCCTTCATCAGGTTGAATGCGTTCGAGTTCATCATTCCAAGTGTCTCGGAGAACAGAGGCACGTGGACAGTCACGATGTCGGAAGTCGAAAGCAACTCCTCAAACCCGACGCGTCGCACCCCCAGTTCCACCTCGACCTCGGCTGGGATGGTTGCCGTGTCGTGATAGATCACCTCGGCCGGACCAAACCCCCGGACCATTGTCGCAACGAGTCTGCCGATGTTGCCAAGTCCTATGATCCCGATTGTCTTGCCGCCGATCTCGTACACACCGGACCGGACCGGGTTCCGCCACGAGCCGTCTCTGACACCTTCCAACCCGGGCACGAATTTGTGCTGGACCGTCAACATGAGTCCAAGGGCATGTTCAGCGACGGACCGGGCGATTTGTGGCGAGTTGTTGGAGACGAAGATGCCCTGTTCTCGCACCGCTGGCACGTCGATCTGATCATACCCGGCACTCATGAGTTGAAGCATCTTTAATTTTGGAAGCTGGACCAGCTCCTCGTACGGCATCGCCAACCCTCCGAGTATCAACACCTCGGTATCGGCCAGAAGCTCTTTCCGCTCATCCCACGGCAGGTCGGGATCGATCACCGAAACATCGAGATCGTCTGGCGCCAGATCTTCAGCAAGCCGCACGCGGTCATTCGGTTCCGAGTAAAAAACGACACGACTCATCAGGCAGCTCCAGTAATGCGGGCTAGTAGGTCAAGATAAGGGTAGGGGCGGCCAGAATACCATCGGGTCAAAAATCAGGGGGGTTCGAGGAAGAGACCGGTGACCCATTTGTCCAAAAAGAGCATTTGACCGTCCACCACAACGGATTTACGCTTCGGCCAATGAAACGAGTGGCGCTGATCTTGCATCTGCGCTTGGGGAGCCAGGCTGAGAGAGTGGCTAGAACTGCCACCGACGATGAACCTGATCTGGTTGATGCCAGCGTAGGGAATCTCATCGAGACTTCCCGATTTTCGATGTTCGCGTATCCAAGATGCTGCCCGCACTGCGGATCATGGGAGCGATTAGATGAGCGGCCAACTAACGATCGGCGGCAAGAACTTCACGTCGCGCCTGATGATGGAAACGTGCAAGTACAGATCTAACGACGACCTGACCTTATTGTCTCCGTTGGGGTGTCCGGCACGGTGATCCCATAGTCATTCAAGGCTTCGATCTGGGCGTGGAGGCCGGTCACATGGCGTACCAGGAGGGCCGTATCCCGGATAAGGCCTATGCTCGCGCCTCCAAGGCGTATGAAGGATTGATATATGCCTCCGATGCAGCTGCCTGAGCGAGTGCTTTGTCTTGTGACGGCGCTTGACCCGGGTGATGACCCGGCAAGATTGCTCAGCGCCATCAGCGCCGCAGTACGTGGGGGGGTCAATATGATCCAGGTCCAAGCACCGGATTTGGAGCGAACGGACTTCTTCAATCTGGCGGCTGAGGTGGTTGAGATCATCGGAGAGGATTCGCTCGTTGTAATCAACGACCGCGTCGATGTGGCGCTCGCCGTCGATGCCGGAGGCGTACAACTGGGGGAGCATGGCCCGGCCGTGAAGGCGGCCCGCCGTGTTGGCGGTGACGACTGGCTGATAGGCCGGTCGGTGCATTCACTGGGCGGTGCAAAGAAGGCGGAAATAGATCTCGCCGACTATCTATTGCTCGGGACGTTTTATGAAACGGCGTCACACCTCGACCAATCGGGCGTGGCGATCGATCTGCTCAACGAAGTTGTTGCCTCGGTACAGTTACCGATCATCGGAATAGGAAGCATCAATCCCGAACGAGCGGGTGCGGTTGTGTCTGCAGGTGCCAGAGGAGTCGCGGTGATCGACGCTATTCTTGGCTCGGACGACCCCGAACGAGCGGCGGCCAATCTCAGGATAGCGATCGAAAAAGTGGGATCAGATCACGTCCCCCCAATTTCGGATGGCAATCAGAGGAAGACGTCATAATTTCGGAGTCGAAGGCGTTGCAGAGACCGGAGTTACACTACCGGGCCTGTATCCACATGAACGAGAGCTTACCTCGAACTAGACTATGGCGGGGCGAAATTTGGCACGACACACTCGACTTCAAGTTCTGAACAGCGTCCATAAGGCTGGCGTTGTACCGATCTTCTACAACGCCGATTTTGATGTTGCGAGGTCTATAGTCATCGCCTGCCGGGAGGGTGGTATTCGTGCCATCGAGTTCACCAACCGCGGCGACCACGCCCACGAGGTGTTCTCAGAGTTGGACCGCTGGGCCACCTCCGACGCGCCGGACGTGATATTGGGCGTCGGATCCGTGATGGACGGACCGACCGCGGCGTTATACCTGGCGAACGGTGCAAACTTTATCGTTAGTCCGGCGACCGACGACGATACGGCGAGGCTGTGCAATCGACGCAAGATCGCGTACATGCCGGGCTGCGGCACGGTCAGCGAAATTGCACACGCTGAAGAACTCGGTTGCGAGATAGTGAAACTGTTCCCGGGTGACTCTGTCGGTGGCCCAGAGTTTGTTAAAGCAACACGCGCACCAATGCCGTGGTCATCGATAATGCCGACCGGCGGCGTGGATGGCTCAAAGGATTCTTTGAAGGCCTGGTTCGATGCCGGCGTTCCAGCCGTCGGAATGGGCTCCGCCCTCGTTTCTTCAGACATTGTCACGGAGAAAGCGTGGGACACACTTTCGGAGCGCTGTCGTGGAGTGCTTAAAACCATCAAAGAACTGCGCGAGCGATAGTCGCCGAAGTCGGGCCAAAACAACAAGGAGTTCATCATGGCACTGGACCCGAAGGTCATCGAATTTGTATCCGAGAATCACAAGGCTGTCTTGAGTACGTTTAGGCGTAACGGGGCCATCCAGATGAGCATCGTCACGGCCGGCCCATACAAAGACGGCGTAGCTTTCTCCACCACAGAGGATCGTGCAAAACTGCGCAATCTGGAACGGGATCCCCGTTGCTCGCTTCTCGCGTCCAAAGACAACTGGTGGGGCTACGTAGTGTTGGAGGGGAAGGCGCAGATCATCTCTTCAAAGACCGCCACTCCGGACGAACTCCGCGATGCGATGCGCGACGTGTATCGCGCCGCCGCAGGTAAAGAACACCCTGACTGGGACGAGTATGACGATGCGATGGTCAAGGAAAATCGGGCCACCATCGTGGTGATCCCGGACGAGGTGTACGGCACGATTCTCTAGTCCTTACGAAGCCAATCAACTTACCGGCCATCGATGCGACGTGGCCGTATTCAATGGAGACGATGCATCGGTATGGCCTTTAATTTTGTGACGATCGGCGAAGTCCTGCTCCGCCTGACTACCCCGAGGAGTGAAAGACTGACGCAGGCCCGCCAGTTTGACGCCATTTATGGCGGCACCGAGTGCAACGTGGCGGTCGCCTTAGAACAGTTCGGGGTCGATCCGGCGCTAATCTCCAGAATCCCGGACAACGACATCGGGCAGGCGTGTGTGAACTACATCAGGCAGTACGGTGTGGACACGTCACTAGTGGTTCGTAGCGGCGACCGTCTTGGCCTTTACTACCTTGAGATCGGTGCATCGGTACGACCATCCGCCGTGGTGTACGACCGGGCGCGGTCGGCGATGTCAGAGATCGAGCCCGGGATGGTGGACTGGCCATCTGCGCTCGCCGGACGCGACTGGTTCCACTTCTCCGGCATTACATGTGCCATCTCGGAGAACTCGACCGCCACAGTGGCCGCTGGCTGTCGAGCCGCCAAGGCTGCGGGTATGACCGTCAGCATTGATTTCAACTACCGGAGCGCACTGTGGAGCCCGGAGGAGGGTGCGAAGCGGTTGGACCCGTTGATGCAGTACGTGGACGTTGCTATCGGGAGCGCGCGTGACCCCATCCTGGGGACCATGCTGGGAATGGAAGGCAATATCGAGCCCGATGACCGGACCGCAGACGCGTACCGCCCGTTCGCTGAGAAGGCCGTCTCCAAATATGGGTTCGACAAGATGGCCCTGACCGTTCGAGATATTCACTCAAGCGATCACAACTCGTGGCAAGGTGTGTACTTCGATGGGTCTGAGATAGCTCTGAGCCGCCGGCACGAGCTTGAGATTGTGGATCGCGTCGGTGGTGGCGACGGGTTCGCCGCGGGAGCGATATGGGGTGTCATGAACGGCTGGAATCCGCAACAGGTCGCAGACTTTGCGACGGCATCCGGGGCGATCGCCCACACCATCCACGGCGACTTCAATGTGGCGTCAGAGGCCGAGGTACTAGCGGCAGCCTCAGGAAGCTCAGACGTCAGGCGTTAATCGCGCCCAATACCTCGGGAAACCCTTAGTCCTTGACAGGCGATTGGAGGGCGCCCGCTGGCCTCACCCGAGGTGATCACCGATCTGAAGTCCGGCTGCAGATGCGAATTCTGCGGCCGGTTCTTTTTTTGCGCCGCGCCGCTGCACACGTTTGACCATCACAGTGCCGTCCCCGGTGGCGACCTCAAACCCCTGCTCGCCTAACGAGATGACGGTGCCGGGCGCCGCATTCGGATCGACCGACTCACCGAGGCCGGAATCGAATATCCGCAACCTCTCATCGTCATGAGTCGTGCTTGCGCCTGGCTGAGGATTGCACCCGCGTATCAGGTTGTATATTTGCTGGGCGGGCAGGGACCAGTCGATCCGACCGTCTTTCGCTTTTGCCCAGCTCTCGTACGTCGATTTCGACTCGTTTTGGACTATCTTTGGAGCGTTACCGTCCCGGACAAGGTCTATTGATTCGATCATCGCCGCTACGCCCATTGGGTACAGGTGGTTGAAGTAGACGGACCCGAGCGTGTCGTCGGGCCCGATCTCGATTTCCTTCTGGAGAAGCACCGGCCCCGTGTCCAGACCCTCGTCCGGCCAGAAGATTGTTAGACCGGTCCGATCTTCGCCCATGATGATCGGCCAGTTGATGGAGCTCGGCCCGCGGTGTAGGGGGAGCAGCGAGGGGTGGTATTGGATGGTGCCGTGGGTCGGCCCGTTGATCATCTCCATCGGTACGATGTCCGTCACGTAGGCCATAACGCATAGATCAGGTGACAACCCGTTGAACTGTTCGATTGCCTCATCGCTGCGGAATCGAGTGGGCTGGAACAGGGGGATGTTGTGCTCAACGGCGCCGGTCTTGAGTGGGTCTTCTCGTCGGCCTTCCTGATCTGGAGAGCAGAAAACCCCAACAACCTCATCCTTGCCTGTTTCGAGAATAGCGTTCAGTACCGATTGACCGAACGCCTGCTGACCGATTAGCACGATACGCATCTAATGAAATTCTCCGGCGATTCTTGCGGCTTTTGGAAGCGGTGCGAATTCCGGCCGGGCCGTTGTGTTGCGTTGGCGCCGACAGGAACGAGGCGATTCTAGCGCGTAAGCTTTGCGTACCGACGTCGGTTACTCAAGCTGATGGATACTTCTCTCATGCCCGCTGGGACACTTCAGCCCTTGCTCCTTCCGTCTTCCACGGGCAAAACTAGGAGGAAAAACGATATGTGATCTCTTATTCGTCGTAAAGTGATTGGGTGAATCTACAACCGAGCGATCAAAACATCGAACCAGCTCAGGATACCGAACCAGCCCCGGATGATTTTCTGGGATGGTTCCAACGCGGCCTTAAATACGCACAGCTTGGCTTCCCGGATCGCGCGGCGGAGTCGTTTGAGCAGGCTGAACAGATCGAACCGGAAGACGCGACACTTCAATTCAACCTGGGCACTGCCTATCTGTCCCTGGGTAATTTTGTGCAAGCCGTGACGAACTTAAACAGGTCGATAAAGCTGGACCCATCCAACTCTGACGCGTACGGAAATCGCGCCGTGGCGCACGCAGCACTTGGCCAGGAAGACCTCGTGGCCGCTGACGTTGAAACTGCTGTCTCGCTCGGAGCTCCCCCCGATGGCATTGAGACCATACTCACCTACGTCCGGGAGCGCGTAAACCCCAACCAGGACTAGTGCTTAACGAGTGGTTATTTTGGGTCTCAGAGATAAAGGGACTAGGCACGACAGAATCTAGTGGAGGTACCGATGACAAGCCGATCACGACTTACAGACGATCAGGTCTCAGAGCGACTTGCGGTTGTCTCGGGATGGTCGCGGGTTGACGATAGCATTTCCAAGACGTTTGATGCGCCGTCGTTCATGGAAGGCATCGCTTTCGTTCAATCCGTTGCCGAGATCGCCGAATCAACGGATCATCATCCGGATATCGACATCCGATACACCCATGTGACGCTTACGTTATCGACTCACGATATGGGCGGACTGACTGGCCTCGACTTCGAGGTCGCAGAAGCGATAAACGCCCTCTAACGAGAGGGCTCGTCCCAATCCGGATACGCGATCTCAAGCTCTCGCAACCTCATGTAGTCACGCAACGTAGCGAACGCGGCCCGTGCGGCCGTCGCTTTTCGCTGGGAAGGCTCGAACTGCATCGCCTGTGCCAGATGTTCCGCGAGGAAGTGCGCCTCGGCGCGTGACACCGGCTGAAACTCATCGTGCCGCAGAATCATGTCGATTTCGACACCTTCGCTCAGTAAACGGGCGGCGGCACGGCCGGCTGCAAGGTCGGCGCGATCAAACACCAGTCCGGACTCGTCTCGTCCCGGGCGAAGAATATCGGTCTCGATCAATCGTGCTAGCACATCCCTGTCTATTCCTGTCTGTTCAAGGTAGTCGGCCAGGCGGACTGGGCCGCGTGTTGTTCGTGTGGGTGTGCCGGACAAACCGAGTTCAGCGGCCGGGTTGGGATTGTCAAGAATCCGAGCGATAACGGCGAGCGGAAGACCGCGGTCCTGGAAATCCTTGATCCGGGCGATTCGTTCTACCATCTGTGGTCGGTACAAGGCCCGTGTACGTGCCGTCTTGACCGGATGGGGAAGAAGATTCTGATTTACGTAGAAATTTATGGTCGCCGTGCTGACCCCGGTTTTCCGTGATAGTTCACCGACCGACATGCCTTTTGCGGGTACCATATTGTCAAGTGCTCACTTATCAATCTGTTTGTGTAACAGACTAACCACTAGAGAATGTAACGTCTAGTGTTCATCATCGACAAATCCGGCGCTAACTGGGTTATTTATGCGGGTAGTGAGAAGTGACGTGATTACCGTTGTGTCGCTAGTATCAAAAGGAATCCGGGCTAGGTAATGGGGCTTGCTTCTCTTCCCTGAGCCAGCTGAAAAACTAAAGGGCCTGGCGAGGGAAGATCAGAGTGTCAGAGCGCGCTCCCGAGTTCATTCTCTGATTGCAAATAGAATCATTCTGGATCCCCGATTGATATCGACCCGAGGGCTTATCGCCATAGTCCGCTTCAACCCATTCACCACATTCCAGCGCCTAACCCCCGGGTAAGGGTTATTCCCAGCGGAACAACCGTGTGGCGGCTGCAAACACAATCGCGCTCCAGACCGCCAGGCCTGCCAGTTCACCCCAGATATCCGTGATCCCTGAGCCGTCCGTCACAACGGCTCGGATAGCGTCCGCAAGGAACGTGAGTGGCAGGAACTGCGTCACAACCGTCACCACTCCCGGCAGGGCGTCCAGCGGGAAGAACACTCCGGACAGAAACATCATCGGCAGCGAGACCAGGTTCGTGACCGGCGCCGCCACCTCCTCAGTACGGGCCACACCTGAGATCGCGAGACCCATCGTCACGAACAGGATGCCGCCGAACAACGCCAGCGCTATTACAAGTAGCCAAGAAACGACGTCGCCGTCGCCCACCGCGAGATCGAACAGAATCATACCGACCAGCAGAAGGATCAGCGTCTGAAATACCGATATGGACAAGCGGGTCGATATCTGTGCGAATAGGAACTGCGCCGGGTTTACCGGTGCGGCCTTCAGTCGGCGTAGTACACCCTGCTGCCGATACTGCACCAACGCGAATACGACACCGAATATGCCGAGCTGCATGATCGACATCGCTACGATCCCTGGAACTAGGAACGCTGTATAGCTTCGATCATCGCCCTCGAGCGTTGATAGGGATATTGTGCCGAACTTCGCTGGGCTCTTTGTCATGCTGGAATCGGTGACATCGGGCGTGGGGCCTGCCTGCCTTTCAAGGTCTCCAAGGATCTGGTCCATTAGCGCCACGGCGAGTGCAGCACGCTGCGGCGACCGCTCATCGGTGGTCGCGGACACCGTTACAGGTCCGCCCGGCTCGGCGAAGCCCACCGGAATGACGAACATTGCGTCGATCTCGCCGTCCGTGATCCGTTCCGTTTCTTTGGCCAGGCTGCCAAGTTCAACATCCACAAGTTCGTCTGTACGATCGGTCAACTGAAGGATTATCGCCGCCGAAGCTTCATTCTGGGCCTGATCGATAATTCCGACATCGGCCCCGCTGAATCGATCAAAATCCAACAGTCCGAAGATCACCATGATCAAAAAAGGAATGAAAAGCGAGAAGAAGATTGCCTGCCGGTTTCTGAAATACATTTTCAGGGAGGCAACCGTGAGACTCAGGGCGATTCTCATCTGGAGGCTCGTTTGTACGCGGGGTTACTCATCTCGCAAAGCCCGGCCCGTCATGCTGATAAAAACATCCTCAAGCGTGGCCTCACGTGTGGGCCGTTTATTCCGGAAACCGGTCTCAAGCAACCCGTCCACAAGTGCCAGAGGCGTGTCTAGCGCGACGATCCTGCCACTGTCCACGATGGCCACTCGGTCGCACAACTCTTCAGCCTCTTCCATGTAATGCGTCGTGAGCATCACCGTGGTTCCGTCAGCCTGTAAGCCCTTGATCAATTCCCACATGTTCCGGCGGGCCTGTGGGTCGAGTCCCGAAGAAGGTTCATCAAGGAACATAACGGCGGGCTTGTTAACCAGTGCGGCGGCAATAGAGAAGCGTTGCTTCTGGCCGCCGGAAAGGGTCTTGAATTGCGACCTGCCACGTTCTCCAAGATCGACGCGGTCCAGCAGATCCTGTGATGAGACGCTGTGTCCGTAAAGCGTGCCGAACAGCTTCAGCAATTCGGACAACGTCAGGCGGTCAAAGAACGCGTTTGCCTGAAGTTGAACGCCGATGATCTTCTTCACTCGCATCGGCTCACGTGTGACATCGATCCCGTCAATTAGCGCCACACCGGAATCCGGATCACGCATCCCTTCCAGTATCTCAACGGTGGTCGTTTTGCCCGCCCCGTTTGGCCCGAGCATGCCGAAAACTTCACCCCGGTATACCTCGAAAGACACGCCATCTACGGCCTGTATATCGTCGTAACGTTTGCGTAAATCTTTGGCGACGATTAACGGGCCGCCTGATGTCCCGGCGTTGTTCATAGCTTTCGGACGAACACCTTGATCGTTGCGTCCTGGCTCATATAAAGATTTCCTCGGTTAAGGCTGGGGATACTCGTGCACGTACAGTGCTGATCACGCAGTGTCAGTCTTGCATACCGAGCACGTGACTTCACATTAGCCCCGGCGAATCTTTGTTAATCTCGTGAATGCAAAATCATGAGTGGATTTCAAGCCACCGATTGATTGCCCGTGAATGGCGCTCGGTAGCCGCCAGTGACCGAGAAGATTATGAAGTGGTCGATATCGAGACTAATTTACTCATAGCACCGGCCACGACATTACTTCCGGAGTCATGGCAGGGTGGGCGCATGCCGGAACTGGCAAAAAGATCGATCGGAGAACGCGATGCAGAAGATACGACACTGCTCGTCTTCACAAAACCCGATCGACAACCAATAGAGTCGCATCCGTTTGTTACAGGGCTGCTTTATTCCTGTCAGGAAGTGTTTTGAGATTGTGACAATCTTATTTTGGGACGGTGTCCCGCAGTCGTCGTCAACATCTAGCGCAGGCTGCGACACCAGAGTAATCTCCGTGCGGACCTGTCTGGGTAGAAGCCCACTCTCGGTCTGAGAGAGGGGTCAGAAAACTTCAAACCACCTTTGGCGCAAGTGGGAACATCATGCTTGCAAGGTCCAATAACTGCTGGCGGCAACTTACCGAGAATCAAGGAACAACAATGAAATTCGACACCATCATCTCCGGTGGCACCGTGATCGACGGAACCGGCACGCCAGGCGCACAGGTTGATATCGGTATCTCCGGTAAAGAGATCGCAGCTATGGGTGATCTGTCGGAATCCACTTCCGACAATGTGATAGACGCCACCGGCTTGACCGTCACGCCCGGGTTCATCGACGTCCATGCCCACTCTGACGGTGCACTCCTGCTCGATGGTCAGCATGCGAGCGGCATCCGTCAGGGCGTCACGACGGAGATACTGTGCCCTGACGGACTCTCCTACGCCCCGCTTTCTCACGACGATTATCTGATGTACCGGAAGTACCTCTCCGGCATTCTTGGATTCCCGCCTGAAGACTTGGATATGTCGTCGATAGACGCGTTCCTCAGCAACTACCACCTCAAGACTTCATGCAACGTCGCCACCTTCATCGGCCACGGGCCGGTCCGCATATCCGCTGTTGGTATGAACGACGTTCCCTTAAGAGGGGCAGATATGGACCGAGCGAAGGGCATGGTTCGGGAAGGACTTGAGCAGGGAGCGCGCGGGTTTTCAACCGGAATGTCCTACTACCCGAACGCGTACAGCGATACTGACGAGTTGGTGAAACTTTGTGAGGTAGCTGCCGAGTTCGGGTTGCCGTATAGCACGCACCTGCGCAATCACAATCCTGAACGCGGATACGCCGGCGGGGGTGTCCTTGAAGCACTTGAGATCGGGCGTCGCTCGGGTGTCCCGGTCCACCTTGAACACTACCGTACCGCACCGCCCCACATCGGCGATATCGCGTCGATCATGGATCCTGTGGACGCTGCCAAGGCAGAGGGCGTGGACGTATCGCTTGAGTGCTATGTCTACCCAGTAGGGTCAAGTTTCCCCCACACGTTCATCCCGGGCTGGGTGCATGAAGGTGGATCGGACGCCATGATGGAGCGGTTGCGAGATCTGGAGACCCGTAAGGACCTAATCAAGTTCTTCCAGGAGACGCCAATAACTCCCATGGGTGGCAACATGTTCACAGCCATATCGGAAGGTCCTAACGATGACCTGGTAGGCATGACATTTGAGGACGCGGCGGAAGCGAAGGGGACCTCTGTGGAGGAACTTGTGATGGAACTCATGGTGGAAGAGGAGATGGGCATCGGGTTTCGGGGAATTCCGCCGACAAGCGTACGGATCTGGCGTCAGCATGAAGAAGATGTGATGAACCTGCTGGACCGGCCGGACTACATGATCGGGAGCGACTCCATCCCGATAGCTCCGCCACTTGTCGGCATCGTCCACCCAAGGGCTTTCGGCTGCTTCGCTCGCTTCATAGGCCGACTCCGTCGCCGCTTCGACCGGCCGCTCGAACAGGTGATCCAGCGCGTTACCCAGAACCCGGCACAGCGCTTCAAGATCGACAAACGCGGCGTGATTGCTGACGGCAACTTTGCCGACCTGGTCCTGTTTAATGCGGACACCGTGAATGACCAGTCCTCGTTCGAAGACCCGGCTGTCCACCCATCTGGTATTCCGTACGTTTTCGTGAACGGTAAGTTGGCTGTAGAGAACGAAAAGGTGACCGGAATACTTGCGGGAGAGGCCGTGCGTTGAACGCACCCCCCTTCTGTAATCGTGTAGGAAGCACTGGCCTCCGAGGCGTCGATTGTAGACCCCGGAGAAATGCCTCAGGAAGTTGCAGCAAGATCTTCGTTGCTTGCCTCCACTAGCCAATCCAAGAATTCGGAGACCCAATTAAATGACCAGAATCGCGATTCTTGACGATTACCTTCACCTTGCCGAGGGGGCGGCCGATTGGGCATCGTTGCCGGTCGAATCTATCGATATCTTCGACGATACGATCCTCGATCCGGATGGTCTCGTGGATAGGCTTGCACCGTTCGAAGTACTGGTCACGACGCGCGAGCGTACGCGCTTCCCGGCGGAAGTACTTGAACGGCTGCCCAACTTGAAGTTGATCGCCGGAACCGGGGCACGGCAGGCAAACATCGATATGGACGCCGCTGACAGGCTGGGAATCACGGTCTGCATCACTACGGGCTTGCCGTCACGTGGCAACACCACCTCAGAACTTACCTGGGCCTTGATCATGGCCGTCACGCGTCATATCGCGATAGAAGACAGGCAGATGAGAGAAGGGCAATGGCAGACGAGAGTCGCCGAGGGCATCGGGGGCAAGACGCTCGGGATCCTCGGCATGGGTCGCCTTGGCACCCTTGTCGCCGCCTACGGCAACGCCTTCGATATGGACGTAATCGCATGGGGCCCTACGCTTGACGCCGAGCGCGCTGCCGCGAATAACGCAGAGTACGTCTCGTGGGACGAACTGTTCTCTCGGTCCGACATTCTTTCGATCCACGTTCCGCTCACCGAGTTAAGTCAGGGCTGGGTAACTGCTCGCGAATTCGACCTGATGAAGCCCACGTCCTACCTGATCAATACGTCCCGTGGTCCGATCGTTGAAGAGACAGCGCTTCTGGATGCGCTCAGGAACGATGTGATCGCAGGGGCCGCGCTGGACGTTTACGATATCGAGCCGTTGCCCGGCGATCATCCGTTGCTCGGGCTCGATAACGTCTTGCTGGCTCCGCACCTCGGCTACGCAACCGGAGATACGCTCCGTCACTTCATGGCTGCTTCGATCGAAAACGTACAGGCATGGCTGAACGGATCACCCGTTAACGTCTACAAGCCTTGAACAATTTCAGGCATGTGGGGCGCGTAAACGGGCGGTCAGGTTAAGACCGCCCGTTTGATGACCTGCTTTATCCGGTTTATCCAGTTAAGGAACCCGGTAGGGCACTTCTAGCCCCGAACTTCGCTCGAGAAGCCGGCCTTGTTGTGTGTGCCATCACAGAATGGCTTATTGGTTGACTCACCACAGCGGCACAGAGCCACAGCGCTTCCGGTCCATGACAACTTCTTACCCTCAACGTCCACGATGGTCACATCGCCGGAAATTACGTAAGGACCGTTGTCGTTTATTTTTACTGAGACGTCAGCCATGTGCCTCTCCTGAATTAATTGTTCCATTGGGGGGACCTTCAGTCATTGCCAACTACTTGTATACCACATACCTCACGCGAGGACTGATTTCACGGTTGCTTTGACGGGTTCGTTGAACCACGGATCCCTTGCGCCAGGGCCCCGGGTTTTTGTGGGTGGAACTTTGCAGTTTCCGCCGTAGGAAACGTGAAACGGGGTCTACTTGCTAGAATGGCCGTCTCTACGATAATCATGTCCGAGTCCGGGCACCCTTCTGGATTCGGACATGATGAACCGACGTATTCCCTCGACTCTCCGGACATATCCCAAGTACACCCAGGAATTACCACTTGACCACCATTCCCAGTCGCCAGGAACGCGATTCGACAGCGGCCACTGACGGGGACCGTTACGATCCCTCCGCTATCGAGACGAAATGGCAGGAGCGATGGGAGCGCGAAGGCGTTTACAGGGTGCCGGATGATGTTCCAGGCAAGGACAATTGGTACGCGCTAGTCATGTTCCCCTATCCGTCCGGGGATGTGCACATAGGGCACTGGTTTCAGTACACCGGCGCCGACGCCCACGCCCGCCTCAAGCGTATGCAGGGCTACAACGTCATGCACCCGATGGGGTTCGACTCTTTTGGACTGCCGGCCGAAAACGCAGCGATTGCTTCAAACATCCACCCGCGCGTCTATACAGAGAAAAACATCGTTAACATGCGGCGGCAGTTCCGGGCGATGGGAACCAGCTACGACTGGGATCGGGAGCTCGCGACACACACGCCTGACTATTACCGTTGGAACCAGTACCTGTTCCTGAAATTATATGAGGCCGGGCTGGCCTACCAGTCACGTGGATTCGCCAACTGGTGCCCGAGCTGCCAGACGACCGTCGCTAACGAACAGGTGCTCGATGGCGCTTGTGAGCGTTGTGACACAGTCATCACGCGTCGAGAGATGGACCAGTGGTTCTTCCGCATCACCGATTACGCGGAAGAACTCCTTCAGATGGATGACATCGACTGGCCAAATAAAATAAAAGTGATGCAGACCAACTGGATCGGCCGATCACAAGGTGTCGATTTCCAGTTCGATATCTCTGAGTACGGCCTGTCAACGACGATCCTGACCACCTACACCACGCGGATAGATACCGTGTACGGCGTGACGTTTGTTGTGCTCGCTCCGGAGCATCCGCTGGTCGAGGAACTTACGCAGCCTGAACAGGAAGAGTTGGTTTCCGAATATATCGCCCAAGCTGCCCGTACTCCTGAGATCGATCGTACGTCAACGGAGCGCGAGAAAACCGGCGTGCCCACGGGCGCTTACGCGACAAACCCGCTGAATGGGGAACGCGTGCCGATCTTGATCGGTGATTACGTTCTTGCAACCTATGGAAGTGGCGCGGTCATGGGCGTGCCGGCCCACGACGATCGTGATTTCGTATTTGCGAAGAAATACGACTTGCCGATAAGGGTTGTGATCGCCCCGGATAACTGGGATGGATCAGACCTAGACGAAGCGTATTTGGCGCCCGGGACTCAGATCAACTCAGCGGAGTTCGATGGCCTCTCCAACAAAGAGGGTCTGGATAAGATCGCAGACAAGATCGAGGCCGATGACATAGGCCAACGGCGTGTTACGTACCGAATGCGTGACTGGCAATGGTCCAGACAGAGGTACTGGGGCACGCCTATCCCGATTATCCACTGTGAGAGTTGCGGGATCGTACCCGTGCCGATCAGTGAACTTCCGGTACGCCTGCCGGACGAGGCAGACTTCAAACCAACAGGTCGCTCTCCGCTGGCGGATGACGCCGAATTTATTAACACGATTTGCCCTGAATGCGGCGAGTCGGCAAAGCGAGAAACGGACACGATGGACACGTTCGTCGATTCGTCCTGGTACCACCTTCGATTTGCAAGCCCAAAATCCTCTGAAGTGGCGTTTGAGCCGAATGCTGTGAAGTCATGGCTGCCGGTACATCAGTACATGGGCGGGGCGGAGCATGCCGTGATGCACCTGCTGTATGCGCGGTTCTTCACTAAGGCTCTGCGCGATCTCAAGATGGTCGACTTTGATGAACCTTACTCAAGGCTGTTCAACCAGGGTCTTTTGATCAAGGACCATAAGAAGATATCCAAGCGGTCCAACCCGCTTCCGCCTGATCCTCTTGTTGATCGTTACGGCGCGGACACAATTCGCTGTTTTTTGATGTTTCTTGGTCCGTGGGATCAGGGTGGGGACTGGAGTGACGATGGTCTGGCTGGTATAACCCGGTGGTTGAACCGGTTGTGGGACCTGGCCAACCGGGATACTTCAGAACTCTCTTCTGCCGGATTAGGAGACACGGAAGCCGACCGAGAACTTCTCAGGGCATCGCACAAGACGACACGCCGCGCGATTCAGGAACTCGAGCGATTTAAGTTCAACACCACGATCTCTGCGCTCATGGAACTCGTGAGCGAGATGAATCGTGGATGGGACAGCGGAGCAATATCTGCTGCGGCATGGTCTGACACTTTGGAACGTATGTTGTTGCTGACGGCGCCGCTCGCCCCCCACATTGCGGAGGAGCTCTGGGAACGGACCGGTCACTCGTTCAGTATTCATAACGAGTCTCTTCCCGTATGGGATGAAGGGCTCGCCGCTGATGAAGTGATTACGGTCGTTGTACAGATCAACGGCAAGGTCCGGGAAAGACTGCAACTTGCGGCAGAGGTTACGGAAGAACAGGCGTTTGAGGCCGCGTTCGCGTCTGATCGTGTAAAGGCGTACACGGACGACACAGAGATCATTCGCCGCATCTACGTCCCCGGGAAACTCGTTAACCTTGTCGTTCGATAGGGTTGTCCGATGGCTAGTTTGGATAAAACGGGTCAAGGGCGAAATTTAGAGATCGATGAAGGGCTAAATAGCCGGGGGGCTCCGATGATCCGGAACCTGTTGCCCTATGTAGTGCTCACTGTCGCTGGAGTTGTTCTGGCTATGATCCAACTGGGGGACGGCTGGATCGTTCAGCGCTCGGAGGCGCGAATGCCGTTGTTCCTTGTCGGGTCCATCGTCGCGATCGCCGGGCTGTTGAAATCCATCGCCGTCGCTACCGATCCGGAACTGCGTAAAGCCGACAAAAAGGATTCCGGCGATTGACGACGGAATCTCAGTTCCCTGACTGATGCGTCGGCTTGTGAGTAGTGGAAGCCGCGTTGTACCTTGCCTTTATGGACGGAACACCCCAGCTACCCTTGTACTACAAGTTCCCGCGCACGCTGATAATGCACGCCGTCCCCTTACCGGGCCGGAGAGGCCTGATGATGCTGGGCGAGTGAATAACTATGAGATTTGGGTCGATTATGCGCGCAAAGGTTTCAAAACAGATTCCTCATCGGGCGACTCCGACAAGCGAAGAGATGCGTATTGCGTGAGTCATTGTGACCATTACGCGAAAAGAGGCACGCATTTCTGAGTGCCCCTCTTACGTTTGATTTACGAATGGAGCCAACGACAGGATTTGAACCTGTGACCTGCTGTTTACGAAACAGCTGCTCTACCCCTGAGCTACGCTGGCAGACTTTATCTTAATAATTGAATCGTACATGGCGCGCAGGGTCAACTGGCGATTATGCTTATAGAGACCCGATCATAAAAGAACCCGGGTCACTCAGTGGGGCTGTAGCTCAGTGGGAGAGCACCTGGTTTGCAACCAGGGGGTCGCGAGTTCAATCCTCGCCAGCTCCACCAAGAAAACAATCGTAAAACCGACCTCGGCGGCGTAATTGCTACCGGGGTCGGTTCGCGTTTGATACCAATTCTGAGTTCCCGACTCGATCCTCTAAGCGGAGCCGAGTTCGTCCTATCGAGGATGGATCATCGGTGTGGTGCTATTCGTAGTCTGCATCCAGTGAGTAATCCCAACCATCATTTGAGTTCCACCATATGGCAGCATAGGCACCGGCTTGGTAGCACCAGTCATCGTTCCACCACCTTCCTGACCAGTTCGGCCCCCAGGTCCCGGGATCACAATCGAATCCGGCACCACCGGCGACCCAGCCCTCACCCTCAAAATTCCAGATATCCTCGCCGTCAGCCTCGGTCTTGAACATTGTTAGTGATACGTCACCACGTGCCGAGATAACACAAAGGGCATCTCCGTAAGCGTAGCCTCTCAGGGAGCCCCCGTACGCAGTCTCGTCTCCTGTGAAGAACCAGACTTCAATCTCTCCGCCAACATTCAAAGAAAGAGTACAGCCGTTTTGAATGATTGGTACGTCGGTTAATCCTCGTATGTAAACCCCTGTCATTGGGCCACCAGCCTCGGGGAATTTATTTACAAGTTCAGCGAAACCATGGTCCTCTAGAACGGGCGCACTGCTCCCATTTATCCTCCCAATTAACAACCCGGCTCCGACACTGGCACTGGTGTCTTCTAAGTTGAGCGTCCCATTGCCATTCATGCCAACGTAGAAGTAACTTTCTCCGAACCCAAATACGCCCGAAATAGCGTCGAGCCTCAGCGTGCTAATTTTGACTCCGTCGTAATAGGTCAACCCACCCTGAACTCCAACATTACCGGCCCCTGTACCTATCACAAGCGTGAAATCGGCCTCGTCGACTTTGTATCCAAAGACATCCGCTTCTACGCCTCGTCCAAGTATTGTGAAATCGCCCGATTTTGTGTAACTAAAGCCAAGAACATTGGTCTTCAGGAAAGTGTGTTCAGAGTCTTGGGACCCAGCTTCGGATATATTGACTCGCATTCCGAGATCAAAGCGTTCAAAATCTGTCCCGCCGACGTCATTTGCAGTGAATTCGACTTGTCCACGTACGAGATTGAATTGCAAGTTGTAGTCGCTGGCATCCTCATCCTGTCCAAATCCCAAATCCGTTCCAACTCCACCACCTAGTCGAAGGAGTTGCTGGATGGTTTGTTCCTCATCCTCATCGGCGTCATCGAGTTCACTTTCTATCTCGTCAATGTTGAAGCACGCTTCTTTGCTTAGAGCAGCGGCTCTGATGACTGAGTGTGTACCGGTGTATTCCCCGTAATGTGGCCATATCTGTGGGATGATCCCCTGGCACCCGGCGACAGTTGTTGTGCCTGTGTAGAGTTTTAGATCTTCTGGATGGAGATTTCCTTCGTCGTCTGAAACCGACCTGCTTATCCAACGATTGATAGTGGTTTCTGGAGGGCTTTCATCTCCAACCTCACCGATCGTTTCTGCTATTGCTCTGACACTGGCAGGGACCGAGTTTAGGCCAAGAAATATTCGGGAATGGTTTTCGAAACCACCCCCTGGATTATTAGAGTCAATCACCACCGATGAGTCAAAACTTATTATCCTGAAGTCATCAACAGGGAGCACAGACATATGCTCTGTTCCGGTCATGATGAGTCCGGAGGCATCACCCGTTCGTTTTGCGGTAACCAACGGGAAATCAAGCTCAAGCCCGACCTCTGAAATCCAAGTCTGTTTTGCTCGAATACCGCTATTCCCGATATAACCCGCGCAGGAGGCGCATTGCGTTTCATCGTCGTCACCTTCAATGGGCGTGAACACATGAAGTACGACTTGTTCCGAGCCTTGATCCGTCAGTAATGGGCCAAAGTAAGGAACAGTTAACGTGCCTGAATATGAAATCCAGCCGGGACAGTTATTTTCATCCAGGCAATCGAGGTCGTGTACGTTCCCATCCTCAACGATGTGATTTGCCAGGGAATCAATCTTTGCTCCATTGGTATTGACATCGGTACTTAAGGTGACGCCATCTTGCACATCGACGAGATAATGTAATCCGTTGAAAAGTACCATCGGAGACTGCTTAAACCAGGTTCCTCCACTGGTTCCGTCGGGGTTCCAGCGCGTTTTCATGGTCACCCATTCAACTTCATCTCCCGCGTAATCGTAATCGTGCGGTAGATTGACACCACCGTTCAGGAAAAGCCGTTTTTCTACTCCGGGGGCAGGAGTTTCAAAGACGGCTGTACTCGGAAGCAATGGGAGGTTCCAGTGCTCGGCCGTGATCTTAGTGCCGCCGGCCGCCGCTGTGATTTCCCTTGGGCATCCACCGTCAAATCCAGAAACGGTTCCGGAGAAGGAAAAGTCGGCCGGGTAAGGGACTTTGACACTCATCCCGACGGTTGAGTACACAATGTGACTATCGAGGAACCCTAATTCAGCTTTGGATATTTCAACTGGGTAACCGTGAAGCTTGCCAGAGATCGAGTCTCCGGCGATCGAGGCTGTCACGACATGGGATATTCCACTTCGTCTGAGATACAGATCTACTTCGGCATCAAACACAGCATCAAGGCAACCCCATGTCACCTGTCCTTCTCCCCATGCATTGACCCCAGGCATTATCCACACCGGGTCCACGGAAATTGGGTCCCATAGAGAATTGTCGTTATCGCGAGGGTTATCCAGTTTTTGGGGATCAGCGGGTAACCCGCTGGTAATTACGGGCGGAATGTAGGTTGTCCATGTCCCACCGAACGTCTCGTCAACCGCAAAGCCGTTTTCTCCCAGCCATGTGGCCGGACTGTTTACAAGCTTTATATCCCCTTCTAGGAAGCCGTTAGCACCCATATCCAAAGATTCAAAAGTGCCGGCTAGGGAGGCTAGGTTCTCAGGGTCATCATTCAGGTAATCAATACTGATAGTTCCATCACCTGTTACCGCACCCTCCACGATGCCACTGTTCTCCACCCGTATGGCGAGTTGATCTGCCCCAAGAGTCATCAGGTAGGGGACAGAACTGACCGATGTAATTCCGGTTGATGACGTTAAATCAGTATTTAAACCATTCGCTTTCAGCGAGAAATTTTCGACTTTGAAAACAGTCTGCTGGAGCATCGCATCATTTGAGTTGACCCTTTTGCCAACGGGGATCCTGTCGATCGGGCCGCGGATACCACGAGCTTGAAAACGCTCGTAGTACCGGCCAATTGCACCTCCAGGGAGCGTGATAGATGTCGGGCTGACGAGTAACTGGTCCGTTAACACCGCTATCGGTAGTTCATCCAGTACTAAGTAATCAACCCCGTCCGACCAGTTGACGTCGCCTGGAAGGATATCGCTCGAACTTGCTGGCAATGGGGTCAGAGATAGGATTGTTGAGAAGTTAAATGATCCATCCAGCCACGTATTTGGTAGTGCCAGTAACCTTCTTTCTACGTCGTTCTCTCCAATGGTCACGCTGTCATGCAGGCGGAGTTCTACATCGGCCTGAGAACCATTTGGCTTAGCATCGTCGACACTGGACACGATGTTTGCTACGGAGTAATCGAAGCGATCCTGTCCCTGTATGAGTATTGGGTCGTGTGACCCTTTTGCAGTGCCCGAAATAACGATTCCGGATGCCTTGCTTCTGACACCCTCAAATGTCGCAAGAACCTGATATTGGGAACCATTGACGGGGTGGCGGAAGGCGATAAAACCGGTTCCGTCAACTGTAGCTACCCCACGTTCGAGTTCTTTTGCGAGCGACCACTTACAAACGGTGACCGTTGACTCATTCCGTTCCCCAACACCGAATATCAATTCAGTCGGCGCATACATGGAACTTAATTTTGGAGGGTCACTGGGTTTGCAGTCGTAATTCTCAAATCCCGAGTCAGACAGTTCCGCCAGTGGGTCAAGGGTTATCTGTTTCGGTGGTGTTACAGAAAGGGGCTCCCCCGTTGAAGGATCAGTTGCTACCACGACATACCAGTAAGTTCCGTGAACGGCATCTTTATCTAGGTACTCGATACCACCTGTCATGTTTATCGGGATATCGGGCGTGGCGTAATAAGAGTGCCCAGGATTGGCTGGGTTGGATCCGATTACCCCACCGATCACGGGGGCTATTTGCACGTATCCTGAATCTTCCGACCTTGATCGGAACACTAAATGAGCTCCCCAGTCGCGCTCCGTTCCTTGTCGACAGGTAGGCTCTAGGGCTGCCTGGTTCGATTTCAGACCCGCAGGTGGAACGATTCCAGTGACAGGTTCAGGGTCCCAGTTAATTCTGACCCCCGAATTTCCTTCGCCTTCTTGCGCAGCGATGTGATCTGAACACCACATCGCTGCTTTTACATTACGTAGTGCGTGAGTAAGGTAGTCGCCTGCATCACCTGGAGGAGCCAGGTATGGCTCCGACATCTTCTCGGCTGCGGCTCCCAGGTTTCCGCCAGCAAATCTCTCTGCAGATACGACGTAGTAGAAATCTGAGTTCAAAGTGGCGTTAACGGGAAGACCGGAATCTTTGTATACGCCGGAAGAATAGCCATTACTGACGGGTTGGACCTGACCTACGGGAACGGTGGCAATCGGTGAAGAATTGCCTTCCAAGATTAAAGTTTCGACATCCTGGTCATTGTTGAAGCGGTAAACATTAAAAACGTCAAAATCTGGATACATATCTGCGTTCCAGTTGACTGTGTTTCTGACAATTCCGGGCTGTGTTTCTTCGGACAGAATGCTTGTAATTGCAGGAGCATCAAACAGGGCGTCACTACCAACTATTACCTCTGCCGACTCCGACCACGAATAGTTCCCGTCTGAATCGTGTGCCTGGGCGATGTAGGTGACGGGTACCGATCCGGGCATGTCACTGATTGAGTCACACCACTCAACCCAATCATCACCAACCTCCACGGGTATGGTCGCAACAAGTTGCATGGATCCATCATCAAGTGCGCGGTAAATTTGTACGTAGTCTGTATCACCGTCTATTTCGACTCGAATACATGGTCCTGAAGGGCCAACTTGATCGTACTGGGATGTTTTGGAATCTGAGTGACCGCGGTCGGGCACGATGACTTCCATAGTGGGACTCCCCGGTGGAAACGCGTCCCGCATGAACACATAAACCGGCTGGCTTAAAGCGCTCGGATTACCACCCGCGTCCCAGGCTCTCACTCTGTACCAGTAATCTTTCTCCTCTTGCTCAGTTGCGGGGACATCAGATATCGAAGCATCGTTGAAAGACGTGTAACCGCCGGCGTCTACGAATCCGGGATCAACATCCAATGTCAGCCAATCGTTGGTGTTTGTTGGATACGGAGCGCCGGCATCGACCTCGGCCCGATAGACCGAATAATTTGCGGCATCAGAATTAATTAGCCACTTCAGGCGCACTTGGTCGACCACAAGTTCAGCTTCGAATCCGACGGGGGAATTCGGTGGTTCGAAATCCTGGAAAGCAGCGCAATTCTCCGGGCCGTTATTCGCTGGAGATTTGGCGCTTTCTACACCAAGGAGGTCAATCGCTGTAATTTCGTAACAGTAGAGTTGCGATTGTTGAACCTCTGCCGCAGGCCCTGAATCGTCCACATAAAAATACCCATCAGAAGTGTTCGGGTTTCCGTCATCCGATTGATTAGGGCTATTCAGGTCGTAATTTCCGACTGCGGAATTTACGATTCCTTCACCCCATTGACCTGGGCTAAACCCACCTTGAAGACTTCCACCGGGTGATATTGGCTTGGAATTTATGGGCGAATCTTCCACCGCACCGCCGTTATCCGGGTCTAGGTTTTGGTCCACCGGGTAGCGGTATATGTTGTAGGTAGAAGTGTGACTAGAGGTGTCCGAAAGGTCCCAACCAATGTAGATACTCTGGTCTATTTGACGGCGATAGTTTTGTTGGGTTGTCCACTGTTCATCACTGGGGATGTCACCGACAGGGTCAGCATCAATGCCCATTATTGCGACGGGATTAGAAGTTGCGGTGACGGTGTCTGGAGGAAGAACAGATATCTCGCCTATCGTGATTGGGCATGTAACTCCCAGAGACTCGAGGTTATTCCCAATCTCAAGACTTACTCGATATTCGACTTGTTGTTGATTTGCCAGGCCACTGTCCAAATAGCCCATTCCCAACAAGAGAGCTATTTCATGGTACTGATCTGCCCAAAGTGAGGCAGCCATGACATTTCCGTCAAAAACTTCATACACATCTGTGAGACTGATTTCACTGGGAGCCCAATTCGCTTCTGGGAACTGATTGTTTTTTTCGTCTGCTACGTATGAAGCAAGATCACTCCACCATTCAGTTGTTTTCAACGATTGAATGGTGTCTTCGGTCCTAGTTATGCCAGATGCAATTGTTGCGAATTGCCCGTTGGCCCCTAACCGTCTCTCGACTGTCAAATCAGGAGCGGTTTCCGAACCTGGGAGGATTGACACTGTCGGCGGGCCGTCTTCGTTTGGGCTCTTTGGATCTTGTCCTGCGGCTGCCCGGCCTGACCACCGAATCAATACCTTGTCGTCGTTGGAGGCCCACGCGATATCTGATTCGCAAGCGACTCCTGAGATTGGCAGTAAAGGTGTTGGAAACACTTGAGGGTCAGCCGGGACGGTTGGCAGTGGATCCATTTGCCCTAAATCGACGGGCACTGGGGTGTTAGAAGGAGAGCAAGCCCAAAGGAGCATCGCTCCGATAACAATTACCGAAGTTTTTAATCGCAAGTAGTAGACCTATGAGGAATGGATAACTTAAGAGTCAAGGCGGACACTTTTTAGGAAGTGCCACGCAGTCCTGTGTCGCGTCGTTATACAAGCGCCGTAACGGGATCATCCACGGGACTGCATGAATGGATTCTTAGTGCATCAAAATTTTCGATCAGAGTCTACCTCTGGCGATGCACGTTTTGATTTGTACCGTGCGGGGCACGTAAGGCCAGATGACCGCCCCCATCAACGGCTCCGAGAGCACCTAACTGAAGTGACAGCAACAGGTGGGTGAATGACAGCAAACGCTTCGCGCGCGTGTGGAACTCGACCAGGATCAGTTAGTCGGGGAGCGACATCAACTTAAGGGGCCGTTGCGCATTCGATACCAATTCAGCGTGAATGTTTCTAAAGTGGTAGTACACCAACGATAGGAGGGTTGCTTGGATTTCGGGAATTCGATGGAATCGCACGCCCGCGGGGCGGGAGCACAAACCCATCATGATGCATTCCGTGAATTCTTCACGCAGGTGCAAATTTGTGAAGATGGAGGGATGGACTACCTCTGGATATCGGAACATCATTTCAGTCCAGAAACTTCATTTGGCTCGGCGTCCATGGTCATGGCTGGCGCGGTATCAGCACTTACTGAGCGGATAAAAATTGGATCTTCGATTGTTGTTTTACCGATTCATAATCCTCTTCACGTAGCTGAAGAGGCCTCCGTTCTGGACCACGTTTCTGAGGGACGTTTTGAGTTGGGTGTGGGACGAGCTGGTGGTGTAAAGCACTATCAGGGCTTCAACGCCGATTATTCTGAAAGCCAAGAGCGTTTTTCGGAATGTCTCGAAGTGGTAGATCGTGCCCTGAGGAATGAGTATTTTTCTTACGACGGCAAATACTACAAGTACGATAACGTTCAGATGACGCCCCGACCTCTAACAAGTCCCCGGCCACAGATTAGATGGGCAGTTAATTCCAACTCAACCTTCCGCATGGCCGGGACGCTCGGGTTGCCAATTTTCTGCGGGGTTCTTCAACTTTCGAGTGCAGAATTAACCGAGTTACTGGCGTCGTATGACGCAGCAAAAATTGAAGCTGGGTTCAATAGCCCGCGTGACGCCAAGTTGCGAATACCCGTCTACGTCTCGGATACGATGGACGACGCACTGAAGACGCCCAAGGCAGGGCTCATGTTCAGATATGAATCAGCTATGCAGATACTGCAAAATATGGTTGCTTCAGGTCAGGCTAACAACCTTGGCGAACGTGCAGAGCGCATAAGAAAACTTGGGAAGTTGGAATGGGAAGATATCTACAACAGTGAAAAGGCGATCATCGGGACGCCGGATATAGTCGCTGACAAAATAAAAGAGATCGGCGATCAACTTCAGTTAAGCGGTATGGTCCTTGAATTTAATCCAGGAGAACGGTTACCAGAAGAAAAAATAAATCGTTCCCTTGAGTTATTTTGTGAGAAGGTAATACCGAAGTTTAAATGATCTGAGGTACCCGTTCATACGATCCATGCCGCCGCCAATATTCAATGGATGGTTAATAAGTGAAAACTTCATAGGGAATGAAACATACCAGCATGTCTGGTAACCGTTAGACCCTAACCTGACTTACGACTTGCTGTAGATACGGCCAGACGAAGTGGCCATGAGTATTTCTACCTGTATGCATCTCGCTCTTATATGGCAACCGGCAGATGAGTCGTTTTCCTGCTGGTGAGCTCTAACAACTTGAGCCCGGAGATGGTGGTGGCGGTTGATCCGATAGAACGGAACTCGTCCTCAGGCATATCCCTGCGATCTTTTCGAGGTTTGACCACTGTTTCATGGATGGAGCGATTTTACGATCAATCTCGATTACCCATCCGCGAAAGTCATCGTGCAGGGTTTGAACGCGAATATTTCCTAATTCGGTGGCGAGAGCTTTTATTTCGTGGTCCATGGATAATTCGTGGGTCAATCCTAAATCACGACTCTCGCCTTCCCACGTCACATCAATTACTTTGCCGAACAGTGGGAATGATTTTTTCCGTTTGGTCTTGATATTCACAGACCTGGACTGAGGGATATTCCGATGGTCGGGAATACCGAGAATCGTCCACCACTTTGGGGGAGAGTCTTTACTCCTGTCTTTCTTGATTATGTTGATCCATGCGATTGATTCACCAGTGATTTCTATGACGCCCAACGAACGCCGCCACCACCTGTTACCAACATTCTCGTAAGGCAAATCTCGTGCAGAAAGAACCGCGTCGATGCCAATCCTATTCAAATGTTCCGCGAGTTCGTCCCGAGTCTTGTCACGTAATTGTTCTTTCATATGGCCCGAGTATCGTTTCCTATCACCCTATTGAGCGTGATTGATGTTTCAAAAAACCGACAATATTAAGAGCATTGTATATTTTTGGCTTGATGGCTTTGATCTTGGCGTGCAGGCGTTTCGGGATCGGGCGTCGTTGAATACGTGATTGGAGAGTTATGACCGCTCACAGGTCGATGTATCGATCACGGTGTGGTGCGGGGTTGATAACGGTTTGTGGAAGCGGAGGTCCTGGGTCCTCTGATTTCGCTTGATGCTAATCATGTCTGTATGATCCCAGAAAAACGTTCGTCATCCTAAACATTGACTCTTGGGAGTTGACCATATGGTGCGCATGAGAAACAACCATGTTCGGGAAAAACTACGACGTGGCGAACCGTCCATCGGCGCTTTTCTAGGATTAGAAAGTCCTAATGTCGCGGAACTATTTGGTCACCACGGATTTGAATGGCTCTTGATCGAAACTGAACACAACGGGCTGGATGCAGCGGAAGTCGAGACGATGGTTAGGGCTATAGAGACCACCGAAGCAATTCCTCTTGTCCGCGTTCCCTCCCACGACCAGGTCCCAATCCAACGGGCATTGGACATAGGTGCGCTTGGAGTCAAAGTCCCGATGATTAAGACCGCGGAAGAAGCCGAAGAGATCGTCTCATTCACGCGCTATCCGCCGGAGGGGGTACGTAGTTGGGGCCCAATGCGGGCCTCTGGTTATACGGCAAATGAACCAGATTATTTCGAGAGGGCGAACGAAAATATTTTGGTTACGTTGATCCTTGAGACGGTGGAAGCGGTAGAAAATCTCGAGGAGATTTGCTCGGTTCAAGGAATCGATGCTATTAGTATCGGTCCGGCCGATTTGGGTGCGGCACTCGGTTACGATCCACTGGTACGGGTGCATCCTGACATTGAGGCCGTCGCCCAAAAGATGGTCGAGGTTGGAAAGAAGACCGGAGTTGCGATGGGAATCAGCGCACGTACTCAGGCGGATATCCAGCGTCGTCTTGACGAAGGCTTCTTGATGATCAACTACGGAGCCGATTACGCGTTACTGGCAGCGTTGGCACGTGAAGGCGTCGAAACCTTCCGAGATGTGACGTCGTCTGATTAACTAAGGATCTTTTGCTTCGCTGGGCCAGTAACGGGACGTTCAATTCAAGGGCAGGGGCAATTCTCTTTATAACGGCGATCTAAATGCGGCACTGAAAGCCATTACTGCCAAGGTCGTAGTTATGCCATCATCGGCGGATCAATATTTCTGGTATGGCGACAGTGAAGACGAAGTCGATGGGATGACTAACGCCGAGTTCCAGGAAATACCCAGTATCTGCGACCACGTGCCTCCAGTACGTAGAGTCGCTGATGCCAGGAAATTCACGGATGCTTCGACCGAGGAACTGAGCGGGAAAAGCGCGCCCACGTGATGGTGTGACACAGATACGCCATTGCGACTTTTGTAGTTAGATATATTCCGCTCGTGTCGAGTCATCGTGCAAGGTTCGGGGAGCCATGTCGTGAGACTTATTTTGTTAATTTTGTTTGCTGTGTCCTTATTGGGATGTGGCGATTTCACGTATGAGGGAGGTCTGAATACTGACTCGTCCCCTAAAACCGTACTTGCTCCGACGCCTAACGACGAAGCGACTCCGTCGGTGACCCCCTCGCCGTTGCCTAACCCGACGCCACTACCCACACCGATTCCAACTGGTCCGGCGAGTGAGTGCGATCGATTAGAAGCCATGGTGGAGGAACTGTATGAAGCAGGAGCGACGCCCGGGAGTTTGGCCCAACTAGAATGGATTAAGAGTGAAAATCTATGTGCGATCGCGGTTCTACAACTTGAACCTCAACTGACCGCATTAGAACCATCCGAACCTGCAACGAGCGTCGAGGTTAATCCACCGCCCAAACCGCCAACGCCTGCACCCACACCCATGCCAACACCGACGGCGAACGCTGTAGCAACGAGCGTCGAGGTTAATCCGCCGCCCATACCGTCGACGCCAACACCCACGCCCACGCTCACGCCCACGCCAGTCACAAGCGTTCCGGTAGTCCCTACACCGCGCATTGGGCCAACAGTTACCCCCGCGCCTCCCCAGTTTGCGATTATCGCGGCGTATACCGGTCTGTACCTTGAAACTTTTGGAGATCTGACCGCAAGACGTACAAATCGCAGAAATTCAATCGAGCTTAAATTCAATGTTGCCCTTGATCCTGCGAGTATCGAGGCGAACGATTTCAGCGTCAGATTCAACGACCAGACAACTACTCCTGTATCTGCGAGCGTCGGAGGGGAAGGTTTTTCGGACAGGGTATTTCTAACCTTATCTTCGGACCTACCGACAAATGCCACTCCTCAAATCACTGTGGTCGATTCCGTTTTATCGATAGGAGCGGGCCGGATCAATTCAGGAACGCTAGTTGCCAAGGATGCTTTGTCACCTATCACTACGGTTGCTCTATCTGGGGGAACATCTACATCCGGAACAATGGTCGTCACGAACGATGCGATCACTATTTCGATCACGACCGACGAAAACTTGTCTTCATCCCCGATCGTCGAGATCTATGATGAAGATGGATTGGGCATCGTAGAACTCGCGATAGAAGCCGCTTCCGATGGCGAAAATAATTGGACTGGGACCATTCAAGGTGACGCGCTCAACGGCGCCACGGCGGACGGGAAAAAAAAGTCGATAAGAGTCGTCACGAATGACGCGTCAACGTTGAGTGGGATTGATTCTTGGCTTGATGGCGACACCTCGATCCCTCCAAGTGTCGTGATCGGACAGACCGTTGTCGGGAGCAATGACTTAACGGTGAGCGAACTGATTTATGTTTTGGACAAAACGGCCCCGGTCTTGTCCTTGTCGCCATCGGGTCAAATCACCGACCCCAATCCCGTGGTTGAGTGGGATTTCGGTGAAAAGGTTTCGATAACATCCTTGAGTTTCGGACTATCTGGCTCCCTTACAGATTTCACGTCTCTGGTTGCCTCATTTGATGACCGTATCTACTTCTTTCCGATGGCGGGACTTGGACCAGGTTTGTATCAATCGATCGTCTCGGTTGTGGATCTTTCTGGTAACGAGTCGAACGCTCTTATCGGCACATTCGAGGTCAATTGACCGCAACGGGAATCAACTTCAAAGGAACTAAACCGTTCTCCATGATTTTTAGAACAATGCTCGAGGCGGATACGTCGGCCGCAACATCACTTTTCGTGGAGCGGTACAGAGATCGAAGATCGAAGAACCCCCTTTACCCTCCGACCCTGATCTCAGATGATGCCGTCCGTCCTCTTATTTCGGAGTGGTTATCGATCGGCCATGGTGTTGTAGCTGATCAAAATGGCGAGATCGTCGGTTATCTGCTGGGACGGGAAACTACGGGTATGGGTGGCATCAATATGTCGTTCACCCCGGAGTGGGCTCATGCCACGCAGGCAGGCTCTTCTGAGACCCTTACAGGGGATTTGTACACGAGGTGGTGCCGGGTCGGCGAGAGACCGGAATCGACTCTCCACATGACAATCGTGTTCGCCGATGAAATATCTGCCCATGACTGTTTTGTCCAAAAAGGTTTCGGTCGACATCTGATCGATGGCGGACGAGTCGTCGATGGGTTTAAGCCTCGTACGTCAGCGGTGCAAGTATCCCAACCTACCGCCGGAGAGTTGGACCAGGTCAACGCTCTGGACGCAAAACTAACCGCTCACCTTGACCAAGCCCCGATCTACCGACCTGCGTCCCCTGCAAGTTTTGGTCGTTTTAGTGGCGGACATACCTACGACCTTAGTTGGATAACTGAACCTACAAAGAGTATCTGGGTAAGCCGTGAGGGAGATGCGATTACTGGATTCATGAGTGCAGAGTACGGCCCTCAGCGGCCCAGCTCCTTGAAGTACCCTTTGTTACCACAAATCGAGGGTGCTTTCCTTGACCCTTCATTTCGCGGGGGCGGATCGGCAAACGCTTTACTCGATGCATTACTGGGATGGGTCTCTGAGACGGGTGGTAAATATTGCACCGTCGATTTTGAGACGTCGAATCCGGAGGGGTCAACGTTCTGGTTGAGGAATGGCTTTGAACCTCTCTTATTCACCATGACTCGCAGGCTAGACGCAAGATATGGGGCCTAGATAAGAACGCCTTTTATTATTCCTAATTGTTCTCACTGGCCTGACGATATAAATCGACATCTCACAAAATCCCGTGAAGCAGCTTAAGTAAAGCACTGATGACCATTCCGTAATTCATGCGCCACCCGATGCTCTCCACCATCGAGGTGTTCCCATTCCCGGTACTGGCTGCAACCCCTCGGAATTGAACCAAGGCTCTTCGTACCTCGCCTTCGCGATCACCCAACGTTTTGCGACCCGCCTGGCTTGCCGAATCCATTCAGGATCAAGCCTCGTAGGGTCTGCGAATTCACGCAACGCCTTGAAGTTACCATCTGACTTTCCTGGCAGACCGAACATCGGGTCAATGACGACAACGTCGAAACTGGTATCGGCCTCACGGGAGAGAATTTCCCGGGAGTCCCCGAATATCGGCTGAATCGCAGCGCTTTCTGCGCCTGCGTCATGTGAAGCGAGACCTTCGCTGACGAGGGTAAACAAAGCCAGATTCGACTCTACACCGACGACCTCACCACTCGGCCCGACGGCCCGAGCCGCGACGAGCGCGTCGCGACCGAGACCGAGTGTCGCGTCGAATACGCGATGACCTTCAACTAATTCGCCGACGCTGACAAGCCAATCGCGTTTGCCTCGGGCGATCGAGAGGAGGCGAAGAGCGGCCGTTCCCAGTTCGAAACGCAACTGCGTATGGGGCGTAGAAAGTACGAGCCCATCGTTTCTGAACACAAAAGCCGCCCCGGCGTCTTGCAATGTTAGTTCCATAGACCTGTCAGATCGTTCGACGTAAAGGAAGCCCCATTCAGTGGCCTTCCGTCTTGCAAGAGAGCGCGTCGTCGTTTGGGCAAGGCGACTGGTCGTGACAATCAATCGGAGGTCATCACTCATATCAATTTGCTCGCTAAGCGCTTCGGTGTGGACGTTTCCCCCGTGACAAATATCAGAACGGAACGCTACATCTTTCCATTCCATCTCTCTCACAACTGGCCGGGCGAGCACAAAATGGACCCACACAAAGTCGGACTCTGGAACCGGAACCAAGAGTGGGAGTTTCTCGAGAGGTTCCGCATTGCTAAAGAAGCGAAATCTTCGTTCCGGGCAAGATTTACGGACGTACCACGCTTCCATCGGCACGGCGTGGTGCAGACCACGCACCGCCGTATGCACGTTCCTCAAACGGGAACTTTGCCGCTAGATCCTCGTCGATATCGATCCCGAGACCGGGTTTGCCGTTTGGCCACATGTAACCATCGTGTACATCTGGGCTACCCGGGAATACCTCTCGAGTCCGGTCACCGAAGATCGAATATTCCTGTATGCCGAAGTTGCTCGTATTCAGATCTAAAGCCAGATTTGCCGCGTGTCCAACAGGCGATGTATCACCAGGGCCATGCCACGCCGTCCGGACGGAGAACGCTTCGCATAAAGCGGCTAATTTGCGTGCCGGTGTCAGACCGCCGATTTGCGAGATGTGGACTCGCATGAAGTCCAGCAGCCGGTCCTTCACCATCGGTGTTATTTCGTGTGGGTTGTTGTAGAGCTCACCCATGGCGATCGGTGTAGATGTCTGCTCCCGTACCATGCGGAAATACTCCTGGTCTTCCGGCGGAAAGAGGTCCTCCAAGAAGAAGAGTTGATACTGCTCTACCTCCTTGGCAAGCCACACCCCAAGTATTGGAGGAATACGTTCATGGACATCGTGCAACAGTTCCAGATCGAATCCGATATTAGATCGTAGGTGTTCGAACAGACTCAGGGCAGACCGCATGTACGGGCGCGGTTCAAAGACGCCGCCAGGATGAGCATATTTCAGGTTGGGATCCCGCTTTTCAATGCGTTGCGTTATCCATCGGGGCCCTTCTTCTGACTTCGTAGAGCTAGTCTCAATATTTGCCGAACCTCGCCCACCGGCACCGTAGGTTGAAAATCCTCCGGGCGTTTCGATCTGCACCCTGATGTGGTGAAACCCCTCTGACATAAAGCTGCGTACTTCATCCTCCACCTGTGCGTTTTCGGCACCCTTTGCGTGGACGTACACTGCTGCAGCCTCCCGTGCCTTGCCACCGAACAGGTCGTATACGGGCATGTTGGCCATTTTGCCCTTAATGTCCCACAGTGCCTGATCAACGCCTGACAGAGCATTGTTTAGTACGGGGCCGTTACGCCAGTACGATGAGATGTAACTGGTTTGCCAGATGTCCTCTATATCGTCAACGCCTTTGCCGATCAGCAGTGGCCTCAAGTAGTCGTCAATCGCCACCTTTACAGCCGTCGGCCGCTGGGTGAAGGTGGCGCATCCAACCCCTGATAGTCCCGGCTCGGATGTTTCTATCTTCACGATCACTAGCCTGATTCCATCCGGCTCTGTGAAAATGGTCCTGATATTTCGGATCGTGACGTTACTCATTCGTTCTCCAGAGATTTCAAGTAATGCCGCCGTCTGATTCACAAGCGGGCACAGACATGATTATGTACTGTGGCGAGTTTACAGATAGCCCAACGATTGACTTGTGCGTAAATCCTCGCTCCACGCGATACTTCCATCTGATTCTGGAAGATCCGGTTTCTGGTCCCTAGTGTCGGCAAAGGAGACCCTGTTGAAAGCATCTACATGGCTAGGTGGCGGCAACTTTGAGTTCGGTGACGTTCCGGACCCTGAGATCGGTCCTGATGATGTGATGGTCCGGATCGGAACAGTTGGGGTCTGCGGGACTGATGTCCACATTACGCAGGGCCTGTTCCCCGCCGAGCCGCCACAAATCCTTGGGCACGAGGCTTCCGGCGAGATCATCGAGGTCGGCGAGAACGTGAACCGAGAACGAATCGGCGAGAACGTTGTACTCAATCACACTACCTCGTGTGGTGAGTGCGATGGGTGCCGCAACTGGACGGTGTCCCGCTGTGAGCACAACACACAGAAGCACGAATTCTTTGCCGAAATGGCGTCGGTTCCTAATGCCTCAGCAGTCCCAGTGCCTATCGGATTGGATGTCGAGGTCGCATCGATTACCGAACCTGCATCATGTTGTTTTTCGGGTGTGAGCCGATTGAGAATCGATGATGGTGCTGTGGGTCTGGTTATAGGTGGGGGAATGATGGGACTCATGACCGCCGCGTTCATGAAGACAAGCGGAGTAGACACTGTGGCGTTGTCTGAGCCGGTTGGATATCGGCGTGAATTTGCCACCCAGCTGGGAATTGACGTGGTGCACGACCCATCCGAGTCTAGCGTCAATGATTTTGTCGCAGACCTTACAAATGGTCGGGGGCTGCACATTGCGGCGGAGGCCGTGGGCAAGGCGGAACTGGTCGCTAAATGTGTGGAGCTTGTTCGCCCGCGCGGCCAAGTGTTGATGATCGGCGTGGCTCCAGCAGGGGCGGTTTTGCCGGTAGATCTGTACGACATGCAATATCGAGAAGTGGTTTTGCAATCAGGGTTCGGACGAGGCGACGTGTTCAACCGGACGCCGGCGGAGTTGGCAAAACTCAACCTGGAAGGCGTAATCACTGGTCGATACGATCTAAAGGACGTCCCTCAAGCAATCATAGATTCCGGTGAAGGCAAAGGCGTCAAACTGGTAATCAAACCAAACGGGTAGTAGGAAGTGCTGCTGCCCAATATCGACGGACCGGAGTGGATAAAGCCGTGACAGATTTCGTAGTCATGAAAGAGCGGTTTCCGAAACTCTTGGGGCGTCTCATGGCATGTCCTACCCTGTATAACGTCCGATTATTCTCAATAACAAGATCTCCTACGTATCTCGCAAGTACGCCACGTCCTGTGCGAATGGATCTGGTTTACCGATAGCGTCGAGTTGTCCGCGTCCCTTCACCGCCTGCTTTCGGCCATCACGTTCAACTTCGGTGTACCGTTCGAACCACAGCTCAAGCTGTCCACGTAGCTCAGAGATATCTCCAGCAAACGTCGGATTGTCGATCTCGTTGCTTGTTTCTTCTGGATCGCCAACAAGGTCGTAAAGCTCATACGGACCGTCTGGATAGCGGTGCACGTACTTAAGCGACTCGGTCCGGATCATCCGCGTGGGACCGTACTCGTCCAGCACAACCACCGGACGATTAATGCCCATTGAAGTCCCCTTCATGAGAGGCACGAAACTGCGCCCGGGTCGCTCACCATCGGTGGGCTGCGCGTCTGAAAGCCCGGCATACTCCAATAGCGTCGGCATAAAGTCGTAATGACTTAACAAACTTTCCTCCACCACACCGACCGGAACGTGGCCCGGCCTCGAGATAAGTGTTGGTACCTTAACGGATGTATCAAACATGTTTGGCGGGTAGGTGCCGTTGCCCTTGCCCCAGATGCCATGGTGACCCATGTTCATCCCGTTATCGGCGGTAAAAACGATCAACGTGTTCTCGCGAAGACCATTCGCCTCCATCCAGTCGATCAAACGCCCGATATTCGCGTCCATTCCGGTGACCGCCGCAAAATAGCCGCTCAGAAGTTGTCGACGCTCTTCCGCCGTGGTGCCTACACTTCCGGAGGAGCCCTCTTTCGCTAGGTGATTCGAATGAATCGGATCCCAACGAACCGATTCGAACGCACAGTTCTGATAGTACTCATCGTAAATCTCGGCAGGGTGTTGCTCGGGACCCCAGGGAGCGTGCGGAGCGGTGAAATGGACGTTGAGCGAGAACGGATTATCCGAGTCCAATTGAGACTCCATGAACCCGATGGCATGGTCCGTTATGACATCGCTGAAGTAGCCGTCCGCCGTGTACAAATCACCTTCCTTGAACATCGGCGCGTTGAAGTAGTTGCCTGATCCGGTGGCGTGAACGTTCCAGTACTCAAAGCCTGTCTGTGGCGTTGCGGAATCGCCAAGGTGCCACTTCCCGCTCAGCCCGCAGGAATAACCGTTATCGGCAAGAATCTGCGTATAAGTTGTCCGCCCCTCCAGGTACTGCACCGTCTTACCGTCCCCCGGCAGGGTGACCGAATTTCCTGCCCTTAAGAAATCCTGTACCCCGTGTTGTGACGGCATCTGGCCGGTGAGGATCGATGCCCGTGCTGGCGAACACACAGGGGATGCACAAAAGAAGTTCTCGAACCGAATTCCGGTGGCCGCTAGGCGATCTAAATTTGGCGTGTGTAGTTCTGGAGTACCTGCGCAGTTCATCGCCCAGTGTCCCTGATCGTCGCTCAGGATGAAGAGGATGTTGGGTCGGCTAGTGTCGGTGCTTGCCACGGTCACTCCCGGGGATAAAAACAGAATCAGCTGGAAACGAGGATTCTATCGGTTTGTTGTGCGAATACGCTTCGCCGGGCGAATTGGCAGAGTAAGTGCCGTTTGTCCGGTCGCCATCTCGAAAATGTGGAATCCAACCTACAGGCGTTCTAATTAAATCGATCGCAAATCCACGTTGGCGCTTTCGGCGAATGCCAGCACAATAAACGATCATGGTCGAGCAAGCTGGTGACCCCACCGTATACACAGACGCGCCCGTCGTTCCGGCGCGGCCAAATGTGTTGCGTGAGAGCCAGTTCATCAGGTTCGTCCTTTCCACCCTCACGTGGGGCACGGGCCACATGCTGGTCTTCATGTCGCACAGTTTTCTGATCTACGACATGACTGGATCTGGATTGTGGCTTGCTGCGCTGGGCGCCTCGATCGCCATCCCACAGTTCCTCTTCGCCGCCGTCGGCGGTGTGCTTGCCGATCGAATGCCACGAAGGTTCATGCTCATCTTTGGCTCTGCGATCGGGGCCATCACGATGCTCATACTGGCGGTTATCGCGTTCGTAGACGCTCTGGAGCCGTGGCACATCGTAGGTGCCGGCGTGGCGTTTGGGGCCGCCCTTGGAAACGATTGGACAACCCGCCAAGCTTTTATCACGAATCTGGTGCATCAGAGCCAGTTGATACGTGCGGTCTCGTTCGATCAAACCTCGTTCCATATCTCGCGTATCATCGCCCCGATCATGGGCGGGTTTCTCCTGTCTCGGGCAGGAGCAGAAGGGGCCTTTACGTTTGGCCTTATCACGTTCACGCTGGCCGTATTACTGCTTGTCACCCTACGGCCTAATCAGGAAATAGGTGAACGGCAGCCACCAGTCTGGGAGGGCATCTCAGATGCCATAGATAAGATTAAAAATGACACGATCATCTTGATCGTCCTCGTATTCACGGCAGTAAACGCTCTATTCCTCGGCGGCTTTATCTACCTGGCTCCGGTTTACGCCAAGGACATCCTCGGTGGCGGCTCGGTGGAGCAGGGCGCTATTCTCACCGGAATGGGAATTGGGGCGGTTGTAGGAGCATTCTGGTTGGGTTGGCGCGGGAACGTGCGCATGGCCGGGTTCGGGATGCTTATTACAAACGGATTGACGGTACTAGTTATAGGTGGATTCACCGTTTCAACGATGTTGGTCGCTTCCATAGCGTTTGCCTTTGTTGCAGGCGCGGCCAACGCCGTCCACATCACGCTCGGCACTGTGGCTATTCAGACCCGTGTCGACGACGAGATGCGCGGGCGAGTCTTCGGCGTGTACGAGATGGCATGGGGATTCTTTCCTGCGGGGGGAATAGTCTTCGGCGGCCTACTCGCCGCCTTTGGACCGGAAGCATCACTCGCCATCGGTGTGGCCGGCACAGGCCTCGTGACGGCAGGGATCTGGCTGTTCAGTTCAGTGACCCGGAGATATACGCTCAATCAGTAAGAGTTTTATGCGGACCGCGATCCGGTAATGCCTGATTACCAAACCGCTCAGCAAAAGACTCTTACAGCGGCGATGCTGACACACTGGGTCCAAGCCAACGGGTTCCTCCAGCCATCACTCCATAGCGATTGTCTTCGGCTTGTCGGGCAATCGCCCAGATCCCGTAGGAGTGGATAGCGATCCGCCCGCGAGGTTTGAAAAGCACCGACTCTAAGCGCCGTCGACGTATCTCGAGTCGAGCCGCCGCATCATCGTGTACAGCAATGGCTGGAACCCGGCTGGGCCGAGCCAGAAGCCGGCTCCCTCAGGGTTAGATGTCTCAAAATCTACTGTCGCCGACTTCCAGCCGGAGTCGTGAATCCAGCTCAGAAGCGCGGCTAAAAGCGCTCCAGACGCGCCGGTCCGTCGGGCCTCGGGTTTCAGGAATGCACCGGTGATGTGTGGCACCGGCGGCGACATAAGTGACTTTGGATCCTGCGCGCCGGCCTCCGCGCTCATGAAGCCCGTGATGTGGCCCTTAGAACGGCTGACCCAGAGACCCTTTGAGGGCCTTTCGATCCAGGTCCGATCGTATAAATGTCCGCCACCCGGCGACTTCGGACGCCAGATTGGAGGGGCGTTCAGGTGGGCGTCGAGGCCCGCCTCCATCTTGTTGACCTCGTCCAGTTCTTCGAGAGTTGGGCGGGACACTTCGGCGTTTGAATCAACCACCCTTCCTCCATCGCTCGCGCCGATTGCCCTGCCGCCGTCGATCAAATGGCGACCAAACCCCGTCTGTACCAGGCCGTCGTGAGTGACAACGTCGTCTGCAAATAATATCGCCTTATGCAGCGTCGTCTCGGGACGACCAGGCAGCCTACACCAGGCCGTGTACATCTCTGAAAACAGCGACCGAGGAGCATCGGCGCAGGTTGCGTGCGCCCATTCCAACATGACCGACATCCGGACGCCGCCGAGGCCGGTTACTGCTCGGCCGTTCAGGTACCCAATCAGGGTCCCGTCCTGCTCAGCGACGATCCCATCACTGGTCGAAAGCCAGCTTGAAATAAGTTGTCCGACCACCTCAACCGTGTCGAGGTTCGGTGGGTAAAGCGGGTTAGAGGATCGACGTGCGGCATGTCGCTCAACGAACAGTTCGGCACAAGGCGCCACATCGTTTTCGGTCATAGCGCGCAAAATAGAAGAAGTCAGGGTTAGTCCGTGCCCGGTTCCGTCGCAGCCGCCACGCCGATCATGCTGTTTCGGTTCACCAACGTTGCTAGTTGCTCTTCGCTCCAGCCGTCGGTGCCGTCGGGCCGACGTGGTATTACAAGAAATCGGAGTTCAGAGTTGCTGTCAACCACCCGCACTTCTGTCTCTTCATTGAGCTCCAGTCCGAACTCAGACATCACTGCCCGAGGCTCGGTGACGGCACGGGAACGGTAAGAAAAGCTCTTGTACCAATCTGGTGGGGGACCAAGCAGTTGCGTCGGATAGCAGGAGCAGAGCGTGCACACCACCATGTGCTGCACCTCCGGCGTGTTCTCGAGCACGATGATGTCTGCGTTGTGTTCCGGCACGAACCCGCTTTCGATCACTGTCTCTTTCGGGTGCTCGAGCAACTTCGTTCTGAACTCCGGGTCCGACCACGCTTTCGCCACAAGTGTTGCGCCGTTTGACGGCACCCGCTTGTTCACAGCCTCAGTCACCTCATCGACCTCTCCCTCGCCGATAACACCTTTTTCCACCAACAACTCGTGCATGGCGAGCGCCCTTGATGCCCGCACGCCTAAACCGACGTCCTCACGCACACCGGGGTGGTCGTGAGGACGACCGTCTTCGTCTCGATGCACGTCCCCGCTGGGTCGCCATCCAGTGTCGAAAAACCCGCCTCTGTCTTTGTTTTCACTCATCAAATAACTCTCCTGATCATCGATGGAACCCGAACTACTCGACCCGCTCCAGCCAGTGCTCGTACAGGTCGATCCACAACTTGTCTGACGGCGACTCTGCGTAGTCAGACCACAGGTGTGTCTGTTCAAACTCCACGCGATACATCGGTAACTCAGGCATCCCGGAATCTCCATGTGCCCGGGTCTCAGAGTTGACGTACATGCCGATGAACTCCAGCACCACACCGCGGCGACCTTTTATGTACCAGGGCGTCCGGTGATGATTCCGGGGCGTCATATCTTTTACGTGCACTCTGTCGCCCCGGGAGAATTCCAACTTCGGAGCAGCCGCGGCGCTCACGACGGGTAGCCCCAGCGATCCCGCAACGCCTTCGCCCGATCGTCGATCTCCTTGATTGTCAGCACGCCTTTCTCAACCAGCATCGTCTCGATACTTGCCGACCAGCGTTCGAAATACGTCGACGCCTCGTACTCCGCCGGATCGATAGACTCGATGCCACGACGTAATTCATCCACATTCATGAAGCCTTTGTTATCGAGCACAGTCCTGAGTGACTGCGTCTGGCGCTCCCAGTCAGCCCATTCGTGCTCTTCACGGTCGATGGGGTCGTCCGTAGGCCATCCGCCACGGTCATGTACTGCCGGCATGATTGCCTCCTGTTTTGTTATTCGTGATTAGTAACCCACTGGTTGTAATCACGTTCCATCTCCTCGGAGTAGAGGCGGTCTACCTCGCCCGCCGTGTACACGCCTTCGGCGATCCGCTGTTGACCGAACTCGTCCCTTAATCGCACGTTCTCTGAACTGACAACGACCTCCTCTGCGAGGTGGGGTGGTATGAACATCACTCCTTCCATCGTGCCCAACACAACGTCGCCAGGGATGCAGGTCGCCACACCGATCCGAATGACGCCGTTAATGTCCGGCATCGACACGTCGTTAATAGCCGAAGGGTCCATGCCCCGGATAAAAGCGTTGAATCCGTCCATCTCGTAGATCCGCTGAGTATCTCGCAACCCACCGTCGATCACCATGCCCCGTTTCGTGCTCACGCGGATGGCTGAGGAAAGGTTGTCGCCCGCAAAGGTGCCATCGAAAATCTTGCCGAACAGGTCCACAACGATCACGTCGTCCTCGACCAGTTCATCGATCACCCAAGAGTTCTGTCCACCGACACGGCCGTCGGACTTCCCGGTACGCTCTATGGCGTTGTTCAGGTCAGGCCGTGTTGGGACAAACCGGCAGGTGACCGCACGGCCGACTAGGGTTCGTTCAGGGTGGAGGATGTGGAAATCGCCGGCAAAGTTGTGATGGTATCCGTTGCGCCTAAGGGTGCCCCAAGCCTCCTCGCTCGTCACCTTCTCCATGCGTTTGATGATGCCGTCGTTCACAACCGGACGACCATTACGATCCCGTTCCCCTTTCCACTCCCTAGTGATGCTGCGAATCAGGTCCTGGTTGGTGAGTTTCAAGTAGCGGGCCTGTCGTACTGGTTGGTGAATTTGAAGTGATGTGGCGGGGGTTAGATCGAGTACCGCTCAGAGCGTACGCATCGTGGAATCTGGCGTATTGTATTCGCTTGGAGACATCGATTTATCAGAGTATGCGGGACGTGCGTAGGCTGTTGCCGTACGCCGCTACGGTGTCATTGTCGGCGCAAGCGTGATTTTACAGTGGACGTATCAAGTGCCGGCCTGTAGTTCACTTCTGAACATTGCGCCCGCTTCTTCAGATTTCTGAAGATTCGTAGGCAACTAAAAACGGCGATGCCATGAAGGCGCCGCCGCTTTTGGTTGTCTATTCAGAGCCTCGGTGAGACTTTATTTACTTGCCGCTCCGCAAACGGTCTCGATGATGAGGCGGGTTACGACGTACGGGTCGCAGTTGGCGTTTGGACGACGGTCTTCGATATAACCCTTCTGGTCTTTCACAACCTGCCAGGGAATGCGGACTGATGCGCCACGGTCTGACTCGCCGTACGAGTACTGGTCGTGCCGCTGTGTTTCGTGCTCGCCGGTCAGTCGCTCTTCTATGCGGTCACCGTAGTTGGCGATGTGTTCAGCGACGTTCGTACCAAGCGCTTCGGCAGCGTCGATGCAGGGCTGGTAGCTCTCCCGCATCTGCTTTGTCGAGAAGTTCGTGTGTGCGCCAGCACCATTCCAGTCGCCCTTTACCGGCTTCGGGTCCAGGGTGGCGGAGATGCCATGGTCCTCCGCTATTCGGTAAAGCAGCCAGCGCGCCAGCCACAGTTCGTCGGCCGCACGAGGAGAACCAACCGGGCCGATCTGGAACTCCCACTGGCCGGGCATAACTTCTGCGTTGATGCCGGAGATGTGGATCCCAGCCTCAATACAGGCGTCCATGTGGTCTTCGACAACCTCACGTCCAAATACCTCGTCTGCACCTACGCCGCAGTAGTATCCGCCCTGTGGGGCCGGGAAACCGTTGTCTGGCCAGCCAAGCGGTTTGATGCCATCGAAGAAGGTGTACTCCTGCTCGATGCCGTACCACATATCAAATGATGCGTATTTCTCTGAAGCGGCAGCGCAGGCTGCGCGCGCGTTGGACGGGTGTGGAGTTAAGTCTGTGAGCAGGGTCTCGGTCATGACGAGCTTGTTGTCGCCGCCGCGTAGTGGGTCTGGCAGTACAAGTACAGGGTTTAGGACGACGTCTGAGTTGTCGCCCGTGGCCTGCTGGGTGCTTGATCCGTCAAATCCCCAGATTCCGGGAGTCTCGCCGTCCGCGATTACCTTGGTCTTGGACCGCATTTTGGCCGTTGGCTGGTTTCCGTCGATCCAGATGTATTCAGCTTTGTAGGGCATCCATGTCTCCAGTCAATTAACCGCCGTCCATGCCGTTGGACGGTCCGTGTCCACCAATTGCTCGGTCGGAATCATATATCTCCGGCCTTCGCTGTCATATCGCGCCCGACATTGTACGGGTGATCCTCATAAATATGAGGACGACCAGCGAGCGGGAAAATGATCCTAGCGCGCGTGTGTTTCAAGAATGTTTCAGGACACGAGAATATCTCTGAATTATTACGTTTCGGCAGTAACGGACGGTAATTGAGAAATTTGGGACCAAAAGTGACTGGTCTGCATTGGCGGTCGTATCACGTTACGGCAAGGTGCGTATTGGGACTGGGAACCCCCAATGCCATTTCTAACTACTATTAATTTAAAGCGCCCGGGCCCGCGTCCTCTTCGGCTGCAGTACGCCGAACCGCGCTTTCCAACAAAATGAGTCTGAAAGAAAACGACTCGTCGTTAAGGAATGATCCAGAACCGTTGGGTGGCGATTGCTCCGACCGACGCGAAAAATCTTCTGGTCAGTAAAGAGCAATAACTTTCATCACACGGTTGGCGTCCGACAGCAACATTCCTAGACGGTTACGTGAACCTTCACCGACCCGCTCGTCTTATCGTAGGCAAGGTCAAAACCCTTTTCGATCTCGTCCAGCGACACCGTGTGGGTCACGATGCAGTTGAACCCGGTGTTCTTGTTAGAAAGGATGTCGATCGCCACGTCGTAATCGTGCCTCCCTTCAACAATGCCGTAGCAAGAAGAGAACTTGAACGTGAGCTCGTTCAGCATGGGCGGTAGGAACGCATAGGGTAGAACGCCCCGGAACCCGCCGACCACGATGACCGTGCCCTGCAAGCGCGTAGCGGCGCATGCCGTTTCAAGCGGGGCTATCGAATTGCCGCCAACGGTCTCTATCGTCACGTCAGCGCCGAGACCGTCGGTGATCGACTGCGCAGCATCTTCCAGTTCGCCCGGCTCACTTCCGACAACGAGGTCCGCACCGCAGGCCTCGGCCATTGCTTTCTGCTGTGGGTACCGTGCAGACGCTACGATCTTTCGTGCTCCAAGTGCCCGCGCTGCTGCGATCGCCGCAAGCCCGATCGTTGCCGATCCGACCACCGCAACGGTGTCGCCACCCTGCATCCCGCCCCAGCGCGCCGCATGTACGGAAACGGCGAGCGGCTCGACAAGCGCGCCCTCCTCCCAGGACATGTTGTCAGAGAGTTTGTGCAACCCGAGAGGAGTTCGGGTCATGTACTCGGCAAATGCTCCGCCTGACTCTTCGGCCTTGTCGATACAGTGCCGGTACTGGCCGGTGCGGCAGAAATAGCAGGCTTCACAGGCCTTTCCGGAGCCGATCGTCTCGATAGCCACGCGATCGCCCGGATGAATTCGGACCTCGCCTGGCGGAACTTCAATCACCTCTCCGGCAGGCTCGTGGCCAGAGGGAAGCGTTTGTGGATCCGTTCGCTCGTTGTTCATGTGGAGGTCGGATCCGCATATGCCGATCTGCTTCATGGCGATCAGGGCCGAGCCAGGGAATCGCTCCGGCATAGGACTCTGGTGGATGCTTACGATTCCGTTGCCGTCATCCAAGGCGGCGCGCATCGTGTCAGACATGGGGGCTCCTCATATATGTTTGGCGGACCGGTATTGGCTTACGACGAGGCGTGAGAAAGCCGGATTGTAACCGCCGATCACAGATTACATGCGTAACGAGCATGAATTGCGCTCATGACGGCCTAATCTCCGTCGGCCGCGACCACCACCGGCCTGGACGTAGGTAGTGGTTGGGGCGATTGGAATCGGATTGAATATTTGCGCTCACGGATGGAGTAGCTGACGACTCCAGCAAATATCAAGAAACCCGCCGCGGCCGCGAACACTGGGTCGTACGTGTCCCAAATATCGAAAACCCTCCCAGCTATGATCACCGCAAGCCCACCGGCGAGCTGGTGGACCATCATGATCAGCCCGTTCAGAATTCCAACATTTCGCAGGCCATACACATCGGCGGTGAGTGAATTCGTAAGTGGCACGGACGCCAGCCACGACATTCCGCCGATGACGGCGAAGGCCCACAGTGCTGGAACTCCTGGAAATACTATTAACGCCAGGAACCCCAGGCCACGGATCAAGTACACCGTGCCAAGAAGGTTCTTGCGTTGCATTCGATCGGAAACCGACCCCACGACCAGCAATCCGACGCCGTTGATAGCCATTAGGAGACCAAACGCCAAAGCCGCCGTGCCAGGCGTGATGTCTTCAGTGGATGCCCACCTTATGAAGTGCACAGCGACGATGGCGGTCGTGATGCCACACACGGAATATCCTAACGACAACTGCCACATTGGAGCCGATCGGTACGACTCCTTCCATCCGGTTGTTGCGAGTGGTGCTATACGGATCGAGGTTGAACTGTCATTCCCATCACCCGGCGTGCTGATCGGTTCTTCGTCGCCGTCCTGATTGAGACCCATATCTTCTGGGTCGCTGCGGACGATTGCCAAAAGCAGTGGCAGCGCGAGGAACAAAATGGCGGCACCCATGACCAGCCAGGCCGTCCGCCAGTCGGCAATGACCAGCAGGTATGCAGCAAACGGCACCATTATGAAGCCACCCGCGGATCCACCAAACGCCACCATGCTCATCGCAGTGCCACGTTTTCGCTGGAACCAGCGAACGATGACGGAACTCGCGGGGGTAGGGAACACTCCGCCCGCAGCGGAGGACACAACAAACCCGTACACGGCGATCAGGACGTAAACGTTTGGAGAGGCAGCGACCAGCATGGTTCCAAGACCCATCGCCAACACCCCCCAGATCAGTACGCGGCGGCCACCGAGTTTGTCGGTCAATCGACCGAAGAAAGGCTGGACAATCCCGTTGACGGCCCAGCCGATGCCGGCTGCAACCGAAATAGCACCTACAGAAGCCCCAAAATCTTCTTCCCATGCCTCAACGAATACGCCGAAGCCCTGTCGAGAACCCACCCCCACAAAAGTCGCGAAGAAGAGGGTGCCGACGATGTACCAACCGTAAAAAACGCCTTTGCCACTGTCCTGTCTGTCGTCGGTCTCCTGGGCCAAGCGATATCTCCAAAATATAAGTCGGCGCAATTTGTGTTCGCCAGATTGCACGTCGCCCTTGAAGTATATCCTCGGTGGTAACGCGTTAGACCGTTTGTGGGCTGTCTCTTCGAGAGTGCCGCGTAGGATGTCTTCGCGACTATCGCGTGGGGCGTTTTATTTGAGAATTCTGTGGCCGCTACGGCCCGGCCGTTACTAGATGATTGCGTGGGGGAGGTCTGGTTCCTATGCCTCGTCATCGCCATCGGCGTCCGGGTCTACGTCTGGTCGGTGACGGGCAGGGCCGAAGGCTTCTCCTCATGGATGTTCACTACGAATCCGATTGCCCGGGCATCGTCTTGCTTGATTAGGCTTTCCATATCTGCATAGGCGAACGGGGTCACGACCTTAACGCTTGCGCTTTCGCGCCCTTCGGGCACGCCGTAATGCCAATGCCATCACTCCGATCGGGAACGCCGACGTCACCAGACCAAGGACGATCACAATAGTTGTCGCACTCACCCCAGTGATCTGATCGATCTTGTCCTTGATCCAATCGACAAGGGTAGGGTCAACATACTCGGAATGGTGAAGAATCAGGCCGAACGCTGAATACAATGTGGTCTCAATCCACATGTCCAACTATCAGTCCCCGTCCGATGCCGCTGTTGCCACGTTAGGAGTGATTGGTACCGGTTTCTGGTACCGAATCGAATATTTACTTTCGTTGATAGAAAAGCTCACTACTCCGGCCAAAACCAGAGTTGCGAATCCGGCAACGAATGCGGCGTCGTATGTGCCCCACACATCGAACACGACGCCCGCTGCGATTACTGCAGCGCCCCCACCAAGCTGGTGGGACATCATGATCAAACCATTGATCATTCCTATATTTCTTAGCCCGTAAATATCTGCCGTTAGACCGTTCGTCATAGGAACTGTTGCCAGCCAGGACATCCCGCCCAAAACAGCAAAGCTCCAGAGAGCCGCTTGTCCTGGCAAAAAGATCAACGCCAAGAACGCGCCAGCGCGCACCAAGTAAACGATCCCGAGGAGGTTCTTGCGCGGCATATAGTCGGATATCCAGCCTACAAAAATTAACCCGGCACCATTAATTACACTCAGAACCCCGAATGCCAGGGCGGCGGTACCTGCAGATATGTCCTCTGACTCCGCCCAGCGAACAAAGTGCACGGCTATCATCCCGGTAGTGATGCCGCATACCCAGAAGGCGACGGAAAGCTGCCACAGGGGAGCGGAGTGAATCGAGTCACGCCAGTGGGTTGTCTCCAAAGGCGCCACGCGTATTTGGTGAGGCATGAGATTGGGTTGATCAGGGTTGCCGTCCGAGCCTCCGTCCGGTTCGAGGCCCATATCGGCGGGATCGTCTCGCACTATGCCCACTATCAGGGGCACCCCGAACAGAAAAATCATCCCGCCCAGAACGAACCACGCTGTCCGCCAGTCCGAAATAACGAGCAGGTAAGCCGCAAACGGAACCATTATCAATCCGCCGGCTGAACCGCCCGCCATCACGAAGCTGATTGCCCTTCCACGGTTACGTTGAAACCAGCGTGATATGACGGATGTCGTAGGGGTCCCGAATGCACCACCCGCTAGAGCCGATAGTACGAATCCATACATGACGATCAATCCGTAAACGTTCGGCATGAATCCGACCCCGATTGTGGCGAGAGCCATCCCAATCGACCCGACTATCATGACCCTGCGCCCGCCGAAACGGTCTGTCAAACTACCGGCAATAGGTTGGACAAGTCCGTTGACTGTCCAACCTATGCCGGCGGCGACGGATATCATGCCAACACTTGTCCCGAAGTCCTCTTCCCAGACCTTGACGAACACACCAAATCCCTGACGGGAACCGACCCCGATAAGACTCGTGAAGAACATCGCTGCCACGATGTACCACCCGTAAAATACTCCTCCAGGGTCGTTCGTATTCGGACTGTTTTGGCCGTTTGCCAAACACATCACTCCGGCGATCAGATATGCACGTTAGTCAACAATGGGTGTGGTACCCCGCTACAAGCGCTAAGGCCCGAAAATTCTAACTCGTCCTCGGTTGTATGGACGCGTTATTCCACCCCAAGTATGTCCAGGGCATCCCTGTTGATTATCTCCTCGATTTCGTCCTCTGGAATTCCCGGCAGATGGTGGTCCTTTGCGAACTTGCTTAGATTGCGCAGACCGTTGATGTTGTCCTGAGGAACGGTAACCGGCCAGTCAGATGCAAAAAGTATCTTCTGAGTTGCGCCCCACTCGTGAAACACCCTCATTCCGTTCCAGAAAGACCATGGCCTGTAAAACTGCGCCGATACGTCCGCCCATACATTTGGATGCTTCCGCACAACCGCCATGCAGTCGTTCTGCCAGGGATGTCCGAGATGGGCCATCACGATTCGCAACTCCGGGAATGCTATCGCCACCTGGTCCATTACGAGTGGCTGCGCATAGCGTAAAGGCGCGTCCCGCATCGGTGACGTTCCCTGGTGGAAAACGATCGGCAACCCATCCGCCTCAAGGCGTGCGTATAACTTAAATGCGGCCTCGCCAACCGGGTCAAAATCCTGATAGTTGGGCCCGAGTTTGATTCCCTTGCACCCAAGATCTCCGACCGCCCTGTCGTACTCGTCATTCATCCCCGGGTCCATCGGATGAAGCGACATGAACGGGATCACTTTGTCGGGCGAGGCCTTGTGCAACTCAGATGCGACATCATTGTGGTTCTTCCCGCCGTCAGTCAGATCGCCCGTGCCATCGATGATTTCTTGCTCTGATCCCCAAGGTCGCGGGGCTATGCCAAAAGCGAAAGTCTTGTCGACCGGCTCCATGGCGGACAGGTAATCAGCGATCGAGTTTGTCATCGACACTTCATCGCCAGAGCGCATCATTTCCTCGGACGTTCGGTCAGAGTCTGGGACAGTGTCCCGGTGGGTGGGCAGGTGTGTGTGGACGTCAACGATCATTGTGAGCGTTCCTGAATGAAGAAAGTTAAAGCTGGGATGGACGGAAGTCTACGCCTAGAACGGGCCTCCAGAAACGTGATAATCGCGAAGTCTATGGACAAGTTCTGGGGGACGAAAAACCTTTTTGCTGCGTTCTTGCCATTACCGGCCGTCTGGATGTGTAAATCTGGTTCGTCCATCTTGACATTGGGCTTGAGGTGAGGGTTTGACGGCGATTATCTAGGGGCTTTAAATTCGCCGACCCCTCACGTGCCGATCAACCCTCCACACGCGGCCGATGTTGTCTAAGGTCTCACCCCGAGGGTAACGTCTTTTTCGACCCTGTCACCGCCCTCTTCAAGCACCTCAAGCGTGATCGTGTCCCCGGGTCGGGTGCTGCTGGTCAGGTACGAAATGAGGTCCGCCATGCTGTGGATCGGCGTTCCGTCGATCCCGACCACGGTGTCTCCACCGACGTCTATCGGCTGGCCGTCAACCATGATCGTCCGGTTTGCATCATTCAATCTTGCTTTTTCCGCCGGACCATCCGAGATCACCTGCGAGATGTATGCGCCCTGCGTCCCGTCCGGCAGATCAAGCCCGAGCGCCAGGATCCGGCTAACGTCATGACCGGACACGCCAAGCCATGAGTAGACGAACTCTCCATTTTCAATCAGGTCCGGGACGACCAGCTTTGCGATGTTTATTGGCACAGCAAACCCGACGCCCGAATTTTGTCGGCTGTCACTACGGATCTGCGCGTTGATTCCGATCACATCGCCGTGTCTGTTGAGCAGCGGACCGCCGGAATTGCCTGGGTTGACTGCTGCGTCAGTCTGGATGACATCTGGCGTCGTGAAACCCTGATTACCACTGCGGATGTTGCGGCCGACTGCGCTCACGATTCCCTGGGTCAACGTGAACTCCTCGCCAAAGGGGTTACCGATGGCGATAGCGATCTGTCCCGGGACCGCCGTGTCACTGTCGCCAAGCTTGATCGGCTTGAGATTATCGTCCGTGTCCACCTTGAGAACCGCCACATCAGCGTCGGCATCCTCGCCGATCACCGTTGCCGGGTAGGCTCGGCCATCCGAGAACGACACTTCGACGCTCTGGGCGTTCGCGATGACATGCTGATTGGTCACGATGTGATTCTCGTAATCCCAGACAAATCCGCTGCCGCTCCCTCCGCCCGCGGCCGTCGAGACCGTGATCTCCACGATGGAATTTAAAGAATCGGCGAACAATCCGCTAATGACGGACTCAAATGCTGCGACGATCTCGTCAGCGGTGAATGTCTGTGCGAGTTCGCTCTGCTCTGGTTCTGAGGGAATATCGCCGATAACCGCGTCAAGGCTCTCGCCGTTCGGCGCCGTTATTGGTTGTTCCAGACTTCCCTGGTCCATCGACGTGTTCTCGCCAACACTCGTACATGCAACGGCCACCACGATCATTAGCGCTCCGGCCCAGCCAAGCATCGCCTTACGCCCTACGAACCCGGAGGTATATAGGGAGAGATTATTTGTTTGAGTGGCTGGGATCAGGGGCATTCCCGAGTCTCCGTTCATGTATCGGTATTGTGGTGGGATTCCGGCAGCAGAGAATTCTGTCTGTCCCGATGATGTGCATGTAATACGGAGATGATCGACACCCTCACGCGGGCCTCGCTTGTCGCCCTAGGTTGTGGATCTTTCCTTCGGTGGCTTGACACATGACTGCGTCTTTTTCCTTTAAACCGGCCTGATGCCCTTTACCAAACACAGTGAGGATCTGAAACACTACCTTCTGTCGCGCTGGTGGCGAGAATTATTTCGTGGGGCGTCACGGCAATTGAACGCTTGTTAGTCACGACGATGAGATTCCGATGGAACCTGAACAGGCTTGAAATCAATCTAAGGACTTATCTGGAGAGCAGCCCCTGTTGATTGCAGACACTCGAAAATAAAAACGGACGCCCCGTTGGCCCGCCTTCTCGGAAGAAGAGACCGAACGGAGCGTCCGATGTCGTGCATATCCAGCGGTTGGTTACTCCTCGGGCTCTTCGCCCTCTTCACCTTCTTCACCTTCTTCGCCTTCTTCGACCTCCATACCCTCTCCGACTTCTACGGCAGCGGTACGGGTCATGGCGATTCGGGCGACCACCTGGTCCGGCGAACTGATAGCTACGACGCCGTCCGGGAGGATAAGGTCCTCTACACGTATGTTGTCTCCGATGTTCTCGAGCCCTTCGATGGAGACTTCGATTTCATCGGGAACTTCCAGGGGAAGGACGCTGATCGTCACGGTTCGTATGCCCCGAAGGAACTGGCCGCCACCACCACGTGTCGCTGGCGCCTCGCCGACCACGGAAAGCGTCACCTCGGCCGAAACCGGCACGGTGGCGTCTACCCTGATGAAGTCCACGTGTTGGAGTTCACCGGTTACCGGGTGTTTGGCGATTTCCCGTATAAATGTCAGGGCTTTCTCGCCCCCCCCGACCTCGATAGCGATCGGCTGACCACGTCCGGCCGTGTTGACGGCGTTACGCAACGCTTGAGTTTCCGCCTGAAGCGTAAGCGACTCTCCGCCACCGCCGTAAAGGTGGATAGGAGTGATCCCGGAACGACGAAGTGCCCGAACTTTTTTGCCAGTTACTTCGCGTGGGTCGACGGAAAGGGAGACGTTATCGGTTGCCATATCTCAATTACTTCATCCGCGACCGGGGCGTGCCGGGTATGCGGAGTCTAGATTGCGGAATATCAGGGGAGCCGATGGCACAAGACCAACGAGCCATGAATGAAAGCGCGCGCACGGAGGCGCAGCAATAAATCGTAACACGAGGCAGAGTCTATCCACACGCTCCGCTTCTACAGAATCGGCGCCCACGGAGTCAGTTCCTCAAGAATTTACGTTTGAGGCCCGGAAAGAGGACATCTAATTGGGCGTTTTTCTACCTCCTGTATACTTGGGTTACGTTTGAACGGGCGTACGGCAGAACGTGTCGATCGCCCTGAAACGCAAGCCGCCGAAACCCGGCACGGGACGCTGTCGTGCTAGTTCCTATGAAAGTGGACTACGGTCTGCGGGTGTTGATGCACCTCGCCCAGACCGCCACGCCCGTTCCGGTTTCAGCCAGCGAAATAGCTGATCGGCAGAAAATTCCTGAAGCCTATCTGCACCACGTACTGAGTGATCTTCAAGCAGGCGGCATGCTTGAGTCACGGCGTGGGCCATCCGGGGGGCACATGCTCGCCAGGCCTGCAAAAGACATAACCGTGGCGGACGTCTTCATCACCTTCGACCGGTCCCTCGCTCCGCTCGACTGTGTCGATTCGCCGGAGGACTGTACGCTCTCCGGAGCTTGCTCGCAGCGCGAGCTCTGGAGTGACGTGGAACGGGTGCTGCTGGAACGCCTGAGCGAGACTCGGGTTTCTGATCTCGTTGCTGAGCAACGGGAAATGGTCTGGGTAGGGTCGCAAACTGAGGTGTAACGGTACCTGGCCCGGGCGATGCCCTTTCCACCTTTGCTGCCACCGGACTACACTCGCGGGCACGGATTATGTCCCCAATGCACTTGAAATGCATCTGGACGGTTTTTATCGAATCTAATTTGCGGGGCTGGATAACCACTGAAATAAATCGCAATCGACCGGGATTGAACGAGATGCAACCGGCCGCTCTGATCGCTAGAGAACTTAGAGAATCAAGTAAACAAAACGACGAGGCTGAATAACGGATGAAAGAAATCAAAACAATGACGCCGCGCCAAGTCCAGCGCTACAGCCGGCACATCATCATGCCGGACGTAGGCAGCGTGGGTCAGCGCAAGTTACTAGGCTCCAGTGTATTGATCGTTGGCGCGGGTGGACTTGGCTCGCCGATCGCTCTCTATCTGGCGATAGCCGGGGTTGGCACGATAGGGATCGTCGATTTCGACACGGTAGATCTGTCCAATCTGCAGCGACAGATCTTGCACCAGGAGGGCGACATTGGTCGGCCCAAGGTCGAGTCAGCAAAAGAGACGTTACTGTCATACAACCCGGATCTGAACGTCATTCTCCACGAGGAGCCCATCACCTCAGACAACGCGATGGACATCATCCCCAACTATGACGTGATCGTGAATGGCGCGGACAACTTCCAGGCTCGATACCTGGTGAACGACGCATCGTTCCTCGCCGGCAAGCCGCTTGTTGATGGCAGCATCCTGTTGTTTGACGGTCAGGCGAGTACCTACATCCCCGGACATGGTTGCTACCGCTGCATCTTTCCGGAGCCTCCACCCCCGGGCGAGGTTCCGAGTTGTGCAGAGGCCGGTGTTTTAGGCGCACTGCCCGGGATGATCGGTACCATCCAGGCCACCGAGGTCATCAAGGTCCTCCTTGATATCGGTGAACCTCTGGCCGGACGGCTGCTCATCATCGACGCACTGTCGATGGACTTCCGTGTTCTCAAGGTTCGTCGCAACCTGGATTGCCCACTTTGCGGCGACAACCCGACAGTTACCGAACTGATCGACTACGACGCCTTCTGCGGGGTGAACATTCCCACGGTTGAGCCTGTCGAAGAACCGGTAACTGCTGACTAGTTAGACGCAGTTAAGGGGGCGGAGTGGAATTATCACTTCGCCTCCTTTTTGTCTTTTGACGTCGCTTGATCGGCTGCCCCGTCCTAGAATTGTGGGCGACCGATATCCTTTTCACTAACCACTTGACCAAGTAAACGGATGCGCGCGTGACCCTGAGAGTTAAACCTGTCCCAAACATGTTGAAACGGGACATCGTGGACGCCATCGGCGATACGCCGTTGGTAGACGTATCCGTTTTGAGCCCAGTAGAGGGCGTGCGGATCTACGCCAAGCTTGAGGGATCGAACCCGTCCGGATCGGTCAAAGACCGCGTGGCCAAGTCTATGATTGAGGCCGCCGAACGCGACGGACTGCTCAAGCCTGGCGACACCATCATAGAACCCACATCGGGCAATACTGGCGTGTCTTTGGCGATGATAGCCCGTGCACGTGGATACAACCTGAAGGTTGTAATGCCTGCGGGTGTGACGCAGGAGCGCATTGACCTCCTCATTGCTTACGGGGCTGAGATCATCTTCTCGGACGCCGATAAAGGCACCAACGAAGCGATCATCGTCGCCAAGCAGATTGCTGCAGATAACCCGAGCTATTACTTCCCGTACCAGTACGGCAATGAGGCCAATCCACGGGCGCACTTTGAGACCACAGGACCCGAGATCATCCGAGATCTGCCGGAGATAGACATTTTCATCGGCGGACTCGGCACCGGCGGCACGCTTATGGGCAACGGCAAGGCGCTGAGGTTGCACAACCCGAACGTCAAGATTGTGGCCGTGGCACCTCCACCGGACGATGTAATTCAGGGTTTACGCTCGATAGAACACGGTTTCATTCCGGAGATCCTGGACCTGGATAAGTTGGACGCCCGAATCCTTGTGGAAAGCGAAGATTCATTCTTCTGGACCCAGCAGTTGATGGAGCAGTGCGGCATTTTCGCCGGGATCTCGTCAGGCGCGGCAATCGCATGCGCTCGAAAGATGGCGGACAAGATCGGCGATGGCACGATTGAAATTCCGGGTCAGGCTGCAGGCGAGGCCAACATAGTGGCTTTGCTTCCGGACGGCGGCTGGAAGTATATGTCCACGCAGCTCTGGACCAAGACTTTCAAAGAAATAGAGGCCGAGGTCGGTGGCAAAATCTGGTGGTAGAAGTCCGTTAAGGGTGGGGCTTGCTCTGCCCGAACCTGCCCGCCAGAGCATTTTTCAAGATCCGGCAACACTGTATGGGCGGCAGCGGTTCGGCTTCGTCGGAAAGCAACTCTTGAGAATTCTGAACACCATGAAAGAAGCTCGATGACCGTGCCGATGTTTCTAGAGGCGTTTGGCCATAGACCTGAGGATGGCCAGGATGGTCGCGCCGCGTGAATCTCAACCCACGCGACGCCGAGAACGACCGTCATGGGTTTGCCGTTTACGCGGTATTTGCAGTCGCCGGTTCCGCTCAGGTTGCGGCTATCTCCGAGTTGCGCCGGGCGATGTATTCCAGAGTTGAAGACCCACCGGCATACATCAACGCTCCAGCTCATGTCACCCTAAAGCGGCTCTTCGCCGGGATTCCGAATGTGGAGGAGATCCAGGAAGTGATTCACGGGATTTGCGAGTCCGTAAAGCCGTTTCGAATCGAGTTGGAGGGGGGGCTAGAATCACGTGGTTCGAATCACTCATCACTGGCCATCCCTGTGAAAAGCACGCCAGAATTGGTCGCTGTGAATCATGCACTTGAGTCGGCGATCAGCCCGCTCGCTGACACCGAATTTGGCGGCCCGGACTTCCACCCTCACATGACCGTGTTCCAGGACGCCGCGCCCGAAGAAGCGGAGAAGGGTATGCGACTGGCACAAGGATTGAGGCTGGGGACCGGGTTTTACGTAGAGACTCTTGAGATGATGGCCCGGACCGCGCCGGTCAGAGGAGGCCGCTGGACATCACTAGCGTCCTTCGAAATGGATATCTGGAGCTGACCAGCGCTAATACCGTAGGGGTGAATGACCATCTGCCCTAATGCAAATAACAAACGGATTATGGAAGCGGCCTAAAATCAATCCTGCTATCCAGAGCGGTCGCGCAGGATCACGTGCTCCGATATCCGTGGGCTTCGCAGGGACCACCCCACGCTCACCCATACACAATTGACGCCAGCTTGTCTCCATCGATACTGCCGCCGCTCAATATGCACACAGAGCGGCCCCGCTGACTCAGAGGCATCGAGAGCGCGGCAGCCACAGATGCCGCTCCCGCACCCTCAACCACCAGCTTGTTATCCAGGGCCAGTCGGCGGATTGCGTCCTTCACTTGATCCTCGGACACCGTCACGGTGTCATCCACGATCGATTGTAACAACGGCCACATCTCGTCCGTAACGAGCGGCACTCCTAACCCATCGCACAAGGTCGGCTGAGGATCCACCCAGACCGGTGCCCCTGCCGATAGACTCGCTCGAAAAGGCGCGCACGCTTCTGGCTGCACCGCAATGATCCGTACACTCGGGTTAAGTTCCTTGAGAGCGCTACCGACTCCGCAGATCAGTCCGCCACCGCCGACAGACACAAAAACCGTGTCTACATCTGGCATGTCCTGATGAATCTCCAACCCGATTGTGGCGCTGCCCGCCACCATGAGCGGCTCTACCCATGGGTGTAGGAACGTGTACGACTCGTTCTCCCAACCCGCCGATAACATCCAATCGAACAGTTCATCCCCGGGCATCAGGATCGGCTCCATCCCATACGCAGTAATAGCATCGATCTTCGCCCTCGGCGTCGTGTCTGGAAGTCGGCTGCGCGCCGATGCTCCCACCAGACGGGCTGCGTATCCGACGGCCTGCGCTGTGTTGCCTGCGCTGACCGTTGATAGGCCCCGTGATCGCTGCTCGTCCGTTAGCGTGGACGCCCAGTTGTAAGCGCCACGAATCTTGAACGACGTCACAGGTTGAAGCGTCTCGGGCTTCAGTAGCATGTCTGGCTCCGCGCCCCGATAAGAGCGCAATGGGATCAGTGGCGTCCTGACAACCACGTCCCGAATACGTTCCGCCGCGGCACACACATTGTCCATTGACGGCGCAACGATAGGCGTCCCGCCGAATTTGGTTCGACGTGGCTGGTGACCGTTAATCAGCTTGTCGCCTCCACCAGGTGCTTTGACCGAGAACACCTTGCGAGGATGCTGTTTAATGTGCGCTCCCGGAGGCCGACAAGCGGCTGATATTCCTCCGCGTCATAGAAAAGGTCTGGGTCTTCACGCGTCGGGAACACAAGGATCAAGAGTCGCCCTCCAGATATTCGACTTCGGCGCATCGGATAACGTCCTGCCCAACGTTCTTGGCGATCTGTGGGGGCACCTTTTCCCAATATTCGGAGAATCTCTCAGGATTGGTGATATTTATCTGCACAATTACGTGAACGGCCATCACTTAATCCTTCGGTGATGTTTCTCTTGCCTCTGGCAGTCGTACCACCTACGCTCCCTCGCCAGCGACGTCATCACCGTGATTGGCCATGTGCGTCCGTAGCGCGTCCAGCACGATCGTAGTCGCACGGATTGTCGTCATCCGGTCCGACAATAGCCGTTTGCCGTGGGCCCGCACACGTTCCGTGATGTGCCGGTGCGCCTCCACAACGGCGGCGTGTCCCGGTTCGCCGGGGTGACCCAGCGAAGCCGCCATATCGTTCGGACCAAATGTGATGCAGTCAATCCCATCGACATCAAGAATCTCATCTATATTTTCAAGGCCAAGACGGGACTCTACCTGTGCGACCACAAGCATATTGGCGTTTGAATCCGACAAAAACTCGGTGTTTCCGCCGTGCAGGTCTTTGATAGCGTCGGTATGCCCGTATACATTCCCCCGCGCCGGACCCCAGGATCGCTCGCCCTCTGGGAGAAACAATGTGGCGTCCACTAGGATCTTCGCCTGCTCCGCCGTTTCCATGTGCGGACCCTGGATACCCTGCACGCCCCGTGCCAGGTAGCCGGTGATAACTGACCCATCGATCGACGGGACGCGCGCTGTGACCGTCATGCCGTATGCGTTTGCCAGCCGGCAAATCGCATCGACCTCGGACAGTGTGAAGTGGCCGTGTTCGCCATCGAGATCGACCCCGTCCAGCCCAGCCATCGCCGCAAGTTCAATTAGCTCCGTGGACGGGTGGTGGAATTGGAGCAGGTGCGCAATCTTACCGGCGCGATTGGCAGCGAAAATTCGGTTCTCCGGCATGCGGACTCCTCGGGTTAGCTGAGGTTTTACTGGGGCCAATAAACGCCCTCTCCCAGTGGGAGAGGGTTGGGGTGAGGGAGCGCGTATTAAGAGTCACACACTCGTCTCACATTCGGACTATCACCTCATATCAGCGTCACACTTACACCAGCCCGAACTTTCCGTCGCTGGTCTCCACGGGCAATTCGTCCCATGTTGGTGGAGTGTAATCGCTCGTCATGTCGACGCGTTGGCCGCTTTCGGCCGAAACCCACACCTTCTCGATGAACTCGATCACGTGCGCAAGCTGGCGCGGTCCGTTGAGTAGCGGCTTTCCGTCCAAAACCGCGTCGGCGAGTGATAAAAGTGTGGCTGGGTGGAGGGCCCATCGGGTGTCGAGCCCGGGGATGTCCACATCCTGCCAGCCGTCGACGTTAGTCTTCCAGTCGTCTCGGTATAGGCGGATACGTAATACCTGATCCCCACCGTAAACCTCGATCGTCCCGTCATTCCCGAACAGGGACATCATCGGAGATTCGGAACTCATCGCCACATAGCCTGTGTCCATTGTGCCGAGCGTGTCGTTACCCATGTCGAACACGATTACGTTGTTGTCCGGCACATCCGCTGACACCCGTTTCCCGGCCGCAGGCCCGTCCCGCATCACACGTTCCGGGATGGAGGTCGTCGACATCGCAGCCAACGACTTTACTCCGCCGAGTACTCCGGTCAGACGAACCAGTCCGTAACCGGCCATGCTCGACATCCCGCCCGCGCCGGACTGGTAGAACCATGAGAAATCTGTGGGAGCACCTGGCCTTGCGCCGGGCCCCATAGAGTTCTGGCTCATCTTGATCAGGTTGATCTTGCCGATCACGCCCTTGGCCACGATTTCCATCAGCCGTCGCTGCCCGGGGTGGAGCATGTTTGGCGGCGCGCACGAGACGTGAAGTCCATTCCTTTCCGCGATTTCGCACACCTGCACAGCGTCCGAAAACCCCTCCGCCATAGGCTTCTCCACAAGCACATGTTTTCCGGCCTGCAACGCCGCTATTACCTGTTCTGTGTGAAATCGGTGCGGTGTTAAAACCGCAACGGCATCGACCTCTGGATCGCCAAGCATTGCCTCGTAGTCGCCGTACGCCGTACCGCCGTACTGGTCAGCGAACTGGCCTGCGCGCGCCTCGTCCACATCGCACACCGCCGTCAATTGCAGGCGATCGTTCCAGTGCTGCGTCGCCGGGAGGTAGTACCACTGAGCCGCAGCGCCAGCGCCCAGCATGCCAATTTTGAGCCGGCCTTTGGACGGTTCTGGCATATCGCCTCTTCTCCATAGTACTTATTGGCCGACGATAGATCTTACCTGCACGCGATCACCGCCACCACGATTAGACCGTCATTCCATCGAAGAAGGGAATAACGGTCTAACTCAACTACACCGGCGAATGGTCTCGCTGGCAATAGTTAACCCTGCTGACCCCAGTCCGCTCCAACCTTGTCATATCGGCGTTCCAGATCTGCAATCGCCGCCCTTGAGATCGCCATCCCGTCGCCGATCATTTCCACATTGGATGCTAGATGCGTTGGGTTCAGAGTTCCAACGATCACCGTTGTGACCTCCGGCCGGCTCAACGTGAAACCCATCGCCAGTTCGATAGCCGAATTTGGTGCGTCTTCCACCGCCCCGCCTGACTGAGACATAACGCCTGCTCTACGGAAGTACTCCTCGGTGTAGGAAGTGGGCATGTGGTGGTACGGGTTAGGGTCGGTCGCCCGGCCCCAGACCGCGTTTCCGATCGGCCGCTTGATGATCAGCCCCATTTCCTGTTCAACCACGCCCGGGAACAGATTTGAGCGAGCGCCCTGGTCCACCAGGCTGTAGCTGGTCTGAAGTGTCTCGAAAAGCCCGCTATCTACCGCCCATTTGGCGTTTTCATTGTCGCCGGAATAACCGATGTGGTTCACCTTGCCGGCTTGTTTGGCGTCCTGGATCGCCCGGAGCACGTCACCCTTTTCGAGGATCTCGACCGAGCAAGAGTGGAGCTGAATCAGGTCTAAATGGTCGGTTTTCATCAGGGTCAAACTGCGTTCGATCGACTCCGTAACGAGGTCGTATGTCCAGTCCTCTCCTTCATTACGGGGAATGTAGTGACCGGCTTTTGACGCCAGTACATACTCGTCGCGACGGGTGGGGATGGACCGGCCGATGAAGTCCTCCGAAAGGCCGTAGCAGGCTGCGGTATCCAGGAAGTTGATGCCGTTGTCCAGCGCCGCGTTGAGGACGTCCGAGGCCGTCTTCGCATCGGCATCGGAAAGGATGGACCCGATTTCAGAAAGGCCGATCCCGAGTCGGCTGACCTCAAGTCCGGTTTTGCCGAGCGTTGTGGTTTCCATGGTTGATGGTTCCTTCTGGGCGAGATTGTCTGGCGCACGCATCCGATTTAGGGCCGTGCGGGATTTTGAGTGATCGAGATGGGCTAGGGCGCTGAAGTGTAGGCCACCGGCGGAGACCATACCCGAACACGGTTACCTTTGGGCCGAGGCAATGGATGTACCATTTCTCGACACACGACAATGAAAGGTCTCCCTGATGGAACTGACAGCTCCGGAAAACGTTGGATTTTCTTCCGACCGATTGCAACGCTTAAGCAGGTTCCTGCAGGGTTATATAGACGACGGCAAGCTTGCGGGGATCGTCACGCTGTTAGCCCGCAAGGGAGAAGTGTTCCATCACGAGAGTTTCGGAAAGATGAGCAACGAGACCGGTGTTGATATGAACCCAGATTCCATCTTCAGGATCTACTCGATGTCCAAAGCGATCACATCTGTGGCACTCATGAAACTGCATGAAGAGGGTGAGTTCCAGATAGATGACCCGGTTTCATCCTTCATCCCAGAACTTGGAGACCTGATGGTCTGCACCGGATCGGGCCAGACCGGCCCAATCCTCGAACGACAGAAGAACCCTATAACCATACGGCAACTGCTTTCCCACACCTCCGGTCTGTCGTACGGCTTCCACAAAGACACTCCCGTTGACCAAATGTACCGTGACGCCAATATAAACAGTAAAGACACTGATCTTGCGACGATGATTAGAAAGCTCGGGGATCTGCCGTTGGCCTACCAGCCGGGCACCGACTGGCGATACAGCGTGGCGACGGATGTCTGCGGCAGGTTGGTCGAGGTGCTATCAGGCCAGAGCCTCGACAAGTACCTGAGCGAGAATGTTTTCGATCCGCTCGGGATGGAGGACACAGCGTTCTACGTGCCGAAAGAGAAACTTGACCGATTCCCGTCCGTATATGGCCCGTCAGAATCCGGGACCGGACCAATCGAGGAATTGCATCGTCCCTACGATCAACCTCCAGTCATGCTCTCCGGTGGCGGCGGGCTCGTTGGAACCGCCGCAGACTACTCAAATTTCTGCCAGATGATGGTCAACGGCGGAAACCTGAACGGCGAACGGATACTCGGGCCGAAGACGGTCGATTTCATGACCCGGAGCCACCTGCCGGACGAGGTGAAAACCTTTACCTTGAGTGAGGGCCGCAGCGACTATACGAAGGGCTGCGGATTCGGACTGGGCTTTCGGATTATCGAGAATGTGGCAAAAAACGGTATCGCCGGCTCGGCGGGATCCTATTCATGGGGCGGAGCCGCAAGCACCTATTTCTTGATCGACCCAGTGGAGGACATGTACGCCATATTCATGACGCAGTTCCTGCCGTCCGGCCAATACCCGATCAGGGCTGAGTTCCAGACTATGGTGTATCAGGCGCTGGTGGAGTAGCGGTTAACTCTCCAACATGGCGGTGCAGACACTGTTCAGACCGCATCCCAAAACTTCGGTCCAAACAAGCCCCCCAGCATGGGGTTACCGGGTATTGGCGGCCTCTCGGGCTTCCTTCGCCTCTCGTCGCTGGCGTGCCGTCTTCGGGCCATCGTCGCTGATCGAATCGATCTTCCGCATCGAGAGAATTTCCGTCGCCTCGCCTTCCTTGACCTCAAATACGTGCGTTGCGATTCCGTCGACAATTCCCGGGTCGTGGCTGGCGCATATGACCGTGCCGTCGTATCCCGCCAATGCCTCGATCAACCGAACACGTGTGGCGCGGTCCAAGTGGTTTGTCGGCTCGTCGAGCAGAAGGACGTTCGTCGGCTGAATCAGGAACTTGGCTAACGCAACCCGGGAGCGCTCTCCGCCGGACAGCACCTTCACGGGTTTAAAGACATCATCCCCACTGAAGAGGAACTGTCCAAGGATCGAACGAAGCCTCACATCCGGTGCGCCGTTTGAACCCTCGCGGACCTCTTCGATGACCGTTCGGTTCGGGTCGAGAGCCTCGTCCTGGTGCTGGTCGTAATACCCGGGTCGTGCGCGCTCCGCCCACTCGATAGTTCCTTCTTCTGCTTCCAAGGATCCGACTGCAATGCGCAGCAACGTACTCTTGCCTCCGCCGTTCTCTCCCACGAGGCAAACCTTATGCCCGCGCTCGATATCCAGATTTACATCGACCAGCACAACTTCATCGCCGAACGATTTAGCGATGCCACGCATCTTTAGAACTTCTCGCTCAGTCCGACCGTTTGCCTGGAGGGCGAACCGCACCTCGGGAGCCTTCCGGACCGTCTCGATAATATCCATTCGTTCCAGCGCGGCTTCACGGCTGCGAACCTGTGCGGCCTTCGTTGCCTTGGATCGGAACCGCTCGATGAATCGGCGTTGGCGGGCTATCTCACGTCGCTGCCGCAGACGTTCACGTTCTCGCGCCTCAGCGCGGGCCTTCTTCTCTGTTAGGTATGCCGTGAAACTACCGGCGTAGGGCGTGACCTCGCCTTGATCGATCTCAATCACCTTGGTGACGACTTTGTCCATGAACTCACCATCGTGAGTGACGATCACCACAGCGCCCGGGTAGTCCTTCAAATAAGTTGCCAGCCAATCGCGTGCGGCGGCGTCCAGATGGTTTGTCGGCTCGTCCAGCAGAGCATGTTCCGGGACAGCTGCAAGGATCTTTGCCAGTGCGACCCGCATTTGCCATCCACCGGAGAAATCAGCGCAAAGCTTTTCCCAGTCGGATCGCTCAAAACCAAGGCCGTCTAGAACCCTACTGATACGAGCCTCTATGCGGTACCCGTCGAGCATTTCGTATCGTTCGTACAACGAGGTTTGCTCGTCAACCAGCTCCATCACGTCGCCCTCGCCCATCTCCAGCATCCGGCCAACTTCGTCGAGTCGATGTCGGATCTCAAGCGCCTCTGGGAATGCCTTCCATAGCTCATCCACCAGCGTAAAGTCCGGTGAGAGGTCAGCCTCCTGTTTCAGGAACCCGATCTCACCGTTCCTGTGTCCGACCGATCCCGCTTCTGGGATTTCCTGCCCGGAGATGAGCCTAAGAAGGGTGGACTTGCCGGTGCCGTTAGGCCCGACAATGCCAACGCGGTCAGATTCTCCGATGACGAAAGTCACATCGGCGAACAGGTCCTGCGTCCCGTAGGACATTGCTAATTTATTGGCGAAGAGCATCTATCTGTTCTCGGTTGCTGCGCATGTGCCTATCAGATCAGGCACGCGTTCAGGTCTGGCCGCGGACGAGTTGCGGAGGTTGTCAATTAATTTGGTGTTGGGTCCGGTTTTCTTAACGCACCGTCTGGCGATTTGTGCCCGGCATCTCCGTTGGCGAATCCATCGGTAGAACGGACCCCGGCCGGGCGGCGCAGATTACGCCATGACTATCAATGATACAGCGACCCCCGGTCGCCGGTACGTACATAACGCGCAATAATTCTTCAGATTTGGCCCGATTCCAGTAGATGACCGATCGACCTGTACCCTGGAGTAGTACCAAAGATTACGTTAGGTATGCCTTCTGTTGGACCGCTCGCATGAAAGTCTCTGGTGCTGGAGACCTGTGGGCCGGTGTGCTATGAGGCGGGATCGTTTTGTACTCTCGGCGCCACATATCGAGCGGTATTTGCCCTTCTTTAAGATGTAGAAACTCATAGGGGAACTGCTTGTTTAAGCTTTTACAAAATGAACTATCGTCCGAGGACCTCCGCCATCTTGGCCCCGATCACGGCAGTCGAATCTGCCATATGCACGCCGGCTTCCCTGAGAACTCGGATTTTTTCAGAGGCAAGCGCCGCCACACCCGTGATGATCGCACCGGCGTGTCCCATGCGTTTTCCAGGAGGCGCTGTTTGGCCGACGATCGCGCCGACTACCGGCTTTGTGACGTGATTATTGATGAACTCGGCGGCCTGCTGCTCCTTGGTACCTCCGATCTCGCCGATCATCACGATCGCGTCCGTCTCTGGGTCGTTCTCGAACATCTCAAGTACGTCTACAAAAGTTGTGCCGTGTAGCGGGTCTCCGCCGATGCCGACGCATGTCGACTGGCCGATGCCGAGTTCGGTAAGCTGCACCACGGCCTCGTACGTCAGAGTCCCGCTGCGGGACACCACGCCGACCCGGCCTTCGCTCAAGATGCTGCCGGGGATGATGCCTACCTTTGCCCTGGTTCGAGGATGAATCAAGCCGGGGCAGTTGGGTCCAAGCAGCCGTGAGGGCTTGCCCTCCATGTAGGCCAGTGTTTTGACCATATCTTGGACCGGCACGCCCTCGCTTATGCACACCACAAGCGGCAAACCTGCGTCAACCTGTTCGATAATGGCGTCCGCCGCTCCAGACGCCGGCACAAAGATCAGACCAACGTTGGCGGCCGTCGCCTCGACGGCTTCCGTAACGGTCTCAAATATCGGGACCTGGTCATCAAACTTCGTCCCGCCGCGTCTCGGGTGCACCCCGGCTACCATGTTTGTTCCGTACGCCCGGCAACTGCTCGCCTGGAAAGTGCCGTCACGGCCGAGGCCCTGCACCAGCAGTCGCGTGTTCTCGTCAACAAGGATCCCCATCTAAGAATTTTCTCCGTTAGAGCTGGTGGGACCAAGCACCTGTGTCAACGCGGTTGCGGCTTCACCGAGATCGCCGACCGTCGTGACATTAAGGCCAGCGTCGGCCAGAATTTGAAGTCCTTCTTCAGAGTTCGTGCCGCGCATGGCGACCACTAGTGGCATTTGTGTCCCGGTGCTACTAACGCCCATAACGATCCCTCGGGCGGCTACATCACACCGGAGAATCCCACCGAATAAGTTCACCAGGATAGCCTCAACATCACTGTCTGAGACGATGATTTCCAATGCTTCGGCGATCTTGTCTTCCGCCGCGCCGCCACCGACGTCAAGGAAGTTAGCGGGGTCCGCACCTGCGGTCTTCGTGATGTCCATCGTAGCCATCGCAAGTCCTGCACCGTTCACCATGCAACCTACCCGACCGCCATCCAATTTTACGTACGCCAGACCGGCATCGTGAGCCTTCTGCTCAAGCTCGTCGTTCTGTTCCGGGTCCCGCAGTTCAGCGACCTCTTTGTGGCGGAACAGAGCATCATCCTCGAAGGCTATCTTGGCGTCGAGTGCCATCACCCGACCGTCTGTCGTTACAACTAGCGGATTGATTTCCACCAGTGAGGCGTCCAGTTCTTGAAATACTCGGCAGAGATTGGTTATCAGCGCGGTCGCCTGTCGTACGAGGTTGATCGGGATGCCGATCTCGGTTGCGATGTCCCGGGCGTGATATGCGGTCAGACCAATAAGCGGGTCAGCGGCTACCCGCACGATCTTGTCAGGCGAGTTGGCGGCGACCTCTTCGATCTCGACGCCGCCCTCGGAGCTCGCCATCACCATTGGAGCGCGGGCGTCGGCGTCCATCGTGATCGCCACGTACAGTTCGTCTGCGATATCGGTAAGCTCCGCAACGAGAACCTTGCGTACTGGAACTCCGCCGGCTTTCGTCTGATGAGTGACGAGGTTCGTACCAAGCATCCCAGCAGCGGCTTCAGCAGCCTCGTCCGGAGAGTTGACGAGCTTGACACCCCCCGCCTTCCCGCGTCCACCGGCGTGTACCTGAGCCTTGACGACCACGCGGCCGCCCAGATCGACGGCGAGTTGCCGTGCCTCGTCGGGCGTCGATGCGACGCCGGCACGCGGAACTGTGACCCCGTAGGATTCGAGGATCTCGCGTGCCTGATACTCATGTATGTTCATATTTAATTTCTGATCTTAATTTTACGAGGTGTTGCCGAAAGCGAAATTATTCGGTCTCTGCGCCCTCAACATTTATCTTGAGTCGTTCTAGTTCATTGAGAAGCCGCTTCCGTGTGAACATCATGCCACCGACACCAGATGCGTCCATCTCAGCCGTGAGCCTCGTGCCCTTATTTTCCCGTTCAAACGTGAAGTGCTGGACCACGCGTCCGCCGATGGGCATATTGGTCTCGAACCCCAGTTCCTTATCCGGATCGTAGATGATGACGGCGCCCTCAAGGTCCATCCCCATCACCCGACACGACATCGGCCCGTTCACAGTCCAGCCGTCCGGAAGCCTGACGTCCTGTATCTGAGGCCACCAGTCAGCCCACCGACCAAGATCCGTCATTACTGCAAACACCGTTTTTACTGGCGCGTTGATGGCTATTGATTCCTTGTGGTGGGGCAACATTACCTCTGGATTCACCGGCCGCACGAGGGCGACGTTGAAGACGATCGGGAGGCGACGAATATCGTAGTCACCCATTAGGTGAGTGTCCACTTGCAGTATCGGATGGACACGATCTCTGTCTGGTTGAATTTTCAGATGAACAGCGCTGATGCGGAACCCAGTCCAGATATATCTACCTCCACCCGGTCCCCAGGTTTTAACCATTTCGTCTCGACAATACTTCCGAGGAAGACGAATTCGCCCGCCTGCAGAGGTATATCGTGAAGCACAGCCGTGTTCGCCAGCCATGCCAGCGCCTCTAGCGGATGGCCCATAATGTCGCCGCCTACACCGGAACCGACCTGGATCCCGTTGATAGACATCGAACCGGTTAGCAACTCCAGTTCCAATTCACGCCAGGTCATTACCGGATCACCAAGAACGCATCCTGCCCCAAAAAAATCGTCTGCGATCAAGGTCGCCACGTCCATCGATCCGTAATCGACCCATCGATCATCAACGATCTCGATCCCGCACATGACCGCTTGTACGGCTGGGGACACCGTGAAACGAGTGTATGGCGCGTCCGACGCCGGCAAATCGTCAGACAGCCGGACCGCTATCTCGCACTCAACTCCGACGCGGAGGAAGGACGAAAAATCGAATTCGCCAGTTCGTTCACGAACCGTCGGCGCGTACACAAGCCCTGCGCACGGATTAGCAATCTTCAGATATTCCTGCATCACCGTTGTGGTGCAGCCGATTTTCCTACCGACAGGCTCGCCGTATCCGGCGACAGACAAACGCCGCCGTAACGCTCCCTGGAGCTGGTACGCTTCGGCCTCATTCTGTGGTCGATAAGCTTCCGAGAGATGGTCCAACCTGGTGTGCTCCAACCGACCGCCGGAGAGAATGATTGCGGCTTTTTCGAGTGCCTGAGAATCCATGATCCTGACCATCTCCTGATCGGCTAAGTACGTTCGCTGGCATAGAAAGCCGCCCGGCGGGGTGTGGCCCCCCCTGGTTCGTGGAAAAAGAAAACCGCCCCGGTGACTGAAGTCACCGGGGCGGTTTGTTTAACTAGAGCTATCGGGCGCTAACGCCTACCAGCTGCGGGATTGCCGCTGCTGCGAGAAGCAAGAGTTGCAGTACACTGGCCGGTCACCTCGCGGCTGGAAAGGCACCTGGGCCTCCTGACCGCACTGTGCGCAAGTGGTGGTGAACATCGGTCGGTCAGACCGGAATCCACCGCCACCGCCGCCGCCGCCGAATCCGCCGCCACCGCCGCCACCCTGGGCTCGACGGGCTGCACGACATGACGGGCAACGCTTGGGGTCGGAGTAGCCACGCTCTGAGTGGTACTGCTGGTCGTCTGCGCTAAATACGAACTCTTGTCCGCACTCAACACAACCTATATTTCGATCTTGGAACACTTAGTCAATCTCCATGGTCTCGTTCAGGGCATCTCGGACTGGTCTTCACGGATCCGAGCATTGCCGGTTAACCATGGGACGAGCTTTCTTACATGCCTGTCTCAACAATACCATACCTAAAACGTCATAACCCGCTGGTAAACAGCGCATCAACAAAAATGAATCTGCAATCAGGAACTGCCTAAGCTGCCCGCTGTGGAACGAATGCGGTGCACGTTCCCACCAGATTGTAGGAAGCGAAATTAGCTTGTTTGACGTAGTTTGGTGTACGGAAACAGGTCACGCGCCGTAGGAGGCGCTGTAAGATTTAGCGTGACCCGAACTGGCTGGGCTGACCCATATATGACACCGGCAGATCCGGAGTCTGGACAAAAAAAGGTCTTTCAAAACGTGACCACCGCCTACAAACACCTGCTGACCATTGCCGTAGTGCTTCTTGCTGCGTTGCTTGTCGCGTGTTCCGGCGGAAGCGATCAAAGCGTCGGGCTTGACCTCTCTGGTATCCAAACGCTCAACGATGGTTTCCATTACGAAGCGTGGGTGACGATAAACGGGGAGTACCAGTCGCTTGGCAAGTTCAACGTCTCAACCAATGGATTACTTGTAACGTCTGATGGGCGCACCATCAAAGAGGGTGAATTTGCGATAAACCCTGAGAATGATTTCGGGATCGACGATGTGACCGCCGTGATGGTGTCGATCGAATCGTCAGGGGACATGGATGGGGTCCCGTCAGATACTCGCTTCCTTGCCGGACCCATCGTAGACGGCGTCGCCTCCCTGGTGGTTGGTGATGCTGGCGCTATCGGTAACACGTTTGAGAACGCCAACGGCTTCTACATACTCGCCACTCCCACCGACGGCCACCTGCGTACCAACGAGAACAGCGGTATTTGGTTCAGGCGGGCGGTTGACCAACTTGAGCCTGACCCACGTGGGCTGTACGTTCCTGAGCTACCCGATGGCTGGCTTTATGAGGGCTTTGTAGATATCGAGGGTATTCCCGTGACTTCCGGAAAGTTTTGGGATCCATGGGACATTGATATGTCCGCCCCCTACAGCGGTCCGGCTGATATGAACACCACGGATATTTTCGATGTGATGTTTGACGAGTACGTGTCTGTGGTGGTGCAGGGAGAAAACGGCACGGAACTTTTCACGGGCCCCGAGGGCTGGAGGATGTTCCAAAAGGACGGTCTCGAACTCGACCTGTTCTTCCACGGCCCCCCGGAACCGGGCGAAGATTACCTGCTTAACGCGCCGCCCGGCCTCACGTTTCCTGTGGATCTCGCGGGTATGGACCTGTACGTGACCATAGAACCGGACCCGGATGACTCACCGAAGCCATTCGGGCTGAAGACGCTGGTCGGTACCGTGCCGGTAAACGCCGTATCCCACCACACTTATATCCTCAGGCCCGGCTTCATGGACTTCCCAACAGGAACAGCAACGCTCAACTAGGCAAGTATTCCTGCACGTTGTGTCGGTGGTTGTCCCGAACTCACACTGAGGCTGTGGAAGGGGCTTCGCGTCAACACGGTAGCGACATGACTATCTGTCCAGGCGACACGCCTCACAAATAACCGAAACAGCCAGAATCGCGGCAGGTGCGCGACTTGCTCTGATGTGAGGTCGCCGGAGAAATTACGCGCAGGAAGGGTCGTCGGCGTCCCAGCGATTGAACGAAGCCTGCTCGGCGCGGGCGAGTGAATCACGGGTGTCTTTCCACATATCGTGCCAGATAGCGGCGTCGTGCAACTCGGAACTGGGACTGGACGCGCTTCGGGCCACAAAACCGGGGAAGACACTCCGTCCCGTCGCCTCACCCGTAGGCTGATATCGCAGGTCAAAACTCCAACGAATACGGTCGCTCAGGTTTGGGAGTGAAGAGTGAACCGTCTTTTTGGTCAGGAGCAGCGCTCCACCCTTCTTCACTGGCACCGGCATCGAGTCGCCGACACTGAACAGGTGCTCGGGAATTTGGAGACCGGGACGCTCGTTGTATCCGGGGCAGTGGGTCAATAATTCACCCTTGTGCGATCCGGGTACGACAGTGAGGCATCCATTTTCGACATCGGTATCCATCAACGGGAACCACACCGTCAGAATGTTCGTTTCGTCGGCTTCAGGGTTCACAACCCCGGCGTCCTGGTGCCAAGGGGTGACGCCGTACATCACGTTGCCATGTTCATCCCGAGGGGCGACTGACTCTGGCACTTTGATCCGCACATGTTGAACAGGGTTTGAGTACACCTCGCCCCCAACTACGGATTCGGCTATATCAAGCAGGCTGGATGCTGTTAGCGCCTTGAAAACCGCTGGACCGGCCCAGAACGGGGTGTCACTGAGGACGCCATTCTGCGGTAGCGAAAAATCGAAGTATTGGTTATGAACCTCGCCCGATTCACCGTAGATTTTAGTAACCCGATCGCCAAACTCTAGTTCTGAGTAGGTGGACGAGATTTTGCCTTCGCTGTGGAGTTTATTCGCGAGGGTGTCCAGTACGCCCGAGTATTCATCGATTACAGGATCGATGATGCTTTCAGGGTCGAAAACGTCCGGGACGTGGACGAAGCCGTATTCTTCAAAGTGCTCTTTTTGTTCGATGGTAAGCGCTGGCAAAGCGATCGCCTTTTGGTCGTCTTGATGTGATTAAGAGTTATAGCGGGATATAGGCTGATGCTGAATACTACTCTTTTGCCAACAAATACGCAGTTACGGCAGGATGAAGAAAATCATCTGAAACCTCGTAGGGATGAATGACTATCCGCCCTTGGGTTGATACCAATCGACCTGTGTGACGAACAGTTCGGATAGCTCAGCCCATCTAAGGCCAATGAAAGGGCCACTCTCAACAACATCTTTTGAGAATGGGTTGCTCTGCTCGACGCGCGCTAAGTGGGAGGGGCATGCTGTACCCGGCGCCCTCGCAAGCGGCGATCTCAAGAATTGTGGCGGAGGGGACAGGATTCGAACCTGCGATGCCCTCACGGGCATACCTGTTTTCAAGACAGGCGCCTTAAGCCACTCGGCCACCCCTCCGTGCCAACTTAAATTCTACTTGAGTGTAGCTTGCGATGGTGTTGTTCAGTGTTGGCAGGAGGGGCAGTAGTAAGCCGTCCTACCGCCGATTTTCTTCGACTTTAGCGCTGTCTCGCACTGAGGGCAGGGAGCTCCAAGTCTGCGAATTATTTGCATTCGGCCGTCGTAGGCATCAATCACATATGGACGGCCTTGATTGTCGGGATGCGACTCGATGAACGCCAGTGCGTTCTCAAGCACGCCAATGATGGTGTTGCGTATCGATTCCAATTGTCCGGCAGATATCTTGTCGGCCCGCCGTGATGGCGAGACGCCAACTATGAGTAACACTTCATCGGCGTAGATATTGCCGACGCCAGCCAGGACTTTCTGGTCTAGCAACACCGACTTGATGGGCGAGCGCTTAGCCGAAACACGTTCAATGAACTGGGCCGAAGTAAAATCAGGATCCAATGCGTCCGGGCCCATCCTGGCCGTAAATGTTTCGGGGGCATTTTCTATCCGGACCATCGCCCATCGACGAACGTCGTCCAGTTCCAATCGGCGCTCATCGTCCAGATAAAGGGCCAACCGGCGATATCGAAACGACTCATCCTCAGGCGCCATGACTCCAAGCCGCCCAGTCATACCCATGTGTAGGCCTAGAACGCCGGTGTCTAGTTTCGCGATCAACTGCTTACCATGCCGCCCAAACGCTTTAATTCGCCTGCCAACCAATGGCGACAATCCACCCATTCCATCGATAGTGTCCTCAACGCCTGGCCATTCAGCATCCACCTCAACAAAAGTTCGACCTACGAGCCCTTCACGCAGCAGATACCGCCGAAGAGCCTCTATTTCTGGAAGTTCAGGCATGGGTCTGCCTCAATGCCATGAAGTGAAAATTGACCACTGTTCAGTGCTCAGGGTCTGAAGTTTCGGTGGTTAAATCCATGAGCTTCATTTGTAGATCAGTTGTCTCACTCTTTGCCTGTGTATGAGTTCAATAAGATCCTGATTCAGCCTTTGTCGTAGAGGCTCGTAACCCGTTGAGGCCGGGCAAGACAGCGATGGTGTCCACCATTCGCTCCGCGGTCTCTTCTGGCGCGTGTGGAGCATGTTCCCCGCGTGAAGCTACACGGTGCCACCAATCGTCTTCATCCTCATGCCGGATCGCAATTGGCATCTGCGCCCCCTACTCCATATCACCCCAGGTTGGTCCCGTCTTGATCTCTATTTCAAGTGGCACCGACAGATCCATCGCAGACGGCATCAGTTCCGAAACCATCGCCTGGACCTCCATCAGTTCACCTGGAGCAACCTCAAAAATCAGCTCATCGTGCACCTGTATGATCATGCGCGATTTCAGAACGCGGGCTCGAATCTCTCTGTCGATGTTGATCATGGCGATCTTGATGATGTCTGCCGACGTTCCCTGGATCGGCATGTTTACCGCCATCCGCTCAGAGGCCGCCCGCGCCATCTGGTTTCCGGTCGTGATATCCGGCAGCCGGCGGCGTCGCCCAGAAATCGTCTCCACATAGCCCTTCACGCGGGCGCTCTCTTTGACACCCTCGATATAGTCCTTCAGACCCGGGTACTTGGAGAAGTACATAGCGATGAAATCAGCGCCCTGCGCGCGGGTCAGATCTGTCTGTCGGGCCACGCCTATCGGTCCGAGACCGTATATCACACCGAAGTTCAGGATCTTGGCCATACGTCGCTGGCCTTCAGGGTCGTCGGAGTCCTCGCCGTACATCGCCCGAGCCGTCGCAGTGTGAATGTCTTCGCCATTTCGGAACGCCTCGAGCAGCGCCGGCTCTTGCGATAGGTGGGCTAGTATTCGAAGCTCGATTTGCGAGTAATCGGCAGCGAGCAGCGTCCATCCGTTCTCGCCGTCCGCCTTGAATGCCTGCCGGACACGCTTGCCGAGATCAGTGCGTACCGGAATGTTCTGGACATTTGGGTCAGAGCTGGATAACCGTCCGGTGGCCGATCCGACCGAGTTGAAGCTGGTATGGACCCTCCCGGTGTTCTGCACGACTAGCCGCGGAAGGGCGTCGACATAGGTCGACTTCAGCTTGCCAAGCTCCCGGAAACGCAAAACGTTCTTGATCAGCTCGAACGCGTTCGGATCCAGGTCTTCTTTATCCATAAGCCCTTCAAGCGTCGCCGCATCCATCGAGTATCCGGTCTTTGTGCGGCGCGTCTTTGGGACGTTGTACTCGTCAAAGAGCACGGCGGCTAACTGTTGGCTGGAGTTCATGTTGATCTCCGTGCCGCCCAAAAGATTGGTCGTATCTATCTTGAGGCGATCCAGCTCCACACCCAACTCTTCCGAGAATCGATCAAGTTGATGGGTGTCCACCATCACACCCTCTTGCTGCATCCTTACGATCACCGGAAGCAGTGGCATCTCGATATCGTCGAACACTGGTCGAACTCCGTCGGTATCCAACCTTGGATTCAAGTCTCGCTTCAATCGCCACGTGAAATCGGCATCTGCTGCGGCGTACGGCGCAGCCTTGTCGATCTCGACATCTGCCATAGTGATCTGCTTACGTCCAGTGCCTATTAGCGTCGAGATTGGCGTCATTTCGACCTGGAAGAAGTCCAGGGCTAATTGCTTCAGCCCAATCTGCCGCCGCCCGGTAATGGCTGCAGCGATCATTGTGTCGAAGTCGACTCCGTTCACCTCGAGTCCGGCGTGATTCATCACCATTACGTCGAAGTTTGCGTTGTGCGCCGTTTTCGGGATGTCCGGATTGGCAAACATGGCCCGCATTGCGTCCAGCGCTTGCGCGAGAGGGATTTGCTCCTGTTGCGCTGCTGCCGGGGCGTTTCCATCTTGCTCGGGATCGGGGGTGAGCCGAGGAGGCGGGAAGTGACCGACTGGAACGTACCAGGCTCGGCCTTCTGCGTTGGAGAATGACACACCGACTAGGTCTGCCTCAATAGGGTTTACGCCAGATGTCTCAGTGTCAAAAGCGAAACCATCAGGTGTCGAAAGCTCCTTGACCAGCGCTTCTAGATCGGCGGTCGTCGTGACGACGCTGTACTTGACATCCACCGAGTCGCCCATGATTGGGGGTGGCGACCCACCATCGTTGGCACTCGCCTCGCCATCAAATCCCAGACCGAGTTGCTGGCCTGAGGCCGGCAAACCACTGGATGGTGTGTCCTGTGGCTCGGCGAGGAAAGCGGGATCTGGGACCTGCCTCAGGACCGTCCTGAACTCAAGATCCAATAGAGTGCTGGCTACGTCTTCACGGTCGTACTTCCAGAAGCGGGTGTCCTCCATCTTGAAGTCCATCGGAGCTTCTTTTGAGATCGTGGTTAACCATCGACCTTCAAAGGCCAGCTCTCGGTTCTCTTCAAGTAGTCTCCGAACACGTTTTGCCCCTCTCAACTCGCTGGTAGGCATAGCCTCGATCTCGTCGAGTTCGTCGTACACCTTCTCCAGTCGGTCGCGGCCTCTGAGCACCGCAAACGCGGCCTTCTCGCCAACGCCCGGGACGCCAGGGATGTTGTCGGAAGGGTCCCCCTGGAGGGCCTTTACATCGGGAAGTGATTCCGGCATTAATCCGGCGTAGCGCCCCTTGAATTCCTCTATGCCGTACACCTTGGTGTTGCCATATCCCGAGTACATCAGGACGTTCACCGTTTCAGACACAAGCTGTAACTCGTCCCTGTCGCCGGTCACCACCAGAGTGTCCATATCGGCTTCGGTGGCAAGACGGCTCATCGTGCCGATAAGGTCATCCGCCTCCCAGCCGTCCTTTTCAAAAAACGGGATCTTGAACGAGCCCAGAACCTCTTTGACAAGAGGAAACTGTTGGCGCAACTCGTCCGGCATGGGCGCACGGCCGGCCTTGTACTCGGGATAGCGGTCGTCGCGGAACGTAGGTGCGCTGGTATCGAAAGCCACTGCGACGTGTGTCGGTTTGTGGTCACGAACGATCTTCAGAAAGGTTGTTAAAAACCCGTACACACCCCGTGTGTCTTGGCCCGTCGCGGTGCTGAGTCGCTCCGGGATGGAGAAGAACGCCCGGTACACCATGGCATGTCCGTCTATCACGAGAAGAAGAGGGCGGTCGTTGTCTGAAAAAGCGGGAAGGGTCATGGTGCGGTCCTTCAGAAGGGCAATCTTTAGCCCTGGCGAGGGTCGTAGGGTGCCCGAATTATAGCTGCGTGATGCGCAAGACCCGGAAATGTTGACACCGGGTCTTACATAAGCAGCCTATATATAGGGAACTTACACATAGGGGAATCAAGATGGCCGAAAACGATACCGAAATGGACGGGAACGCCCGTCCATCAATGCCTGAACTTCTTTCCGATAATCCGATCAACCTCAGGACTGCAATCCAACAACGGTACACACTTGTGGCAGAGCGTGGGTTGCAGGCGATCTCGAACGATGACGGCGCGTGTTGTGGCCCAGAAGGTGAGATGTGCTGCTCTCCGAATGCTGAACGGCTCTACTCCGCAGGTGAGATCGACTCGGTGACGGATGCCGCCGCCGCCGCCGCCGCCGGATGCGGTAACCCGACGGCAATAGGTGAGCTTAAGCCCGGAGAGACGGTCCTCGATCTCGGTTCTGGTGGAGGCATCGATTGTTTCCTAGCCGCTAAACAGGTCGGCCCAGCCGGTTACGTCATCGGAATTGATATGACGCCGGCCATGATCGATCTCGCGCAGAAGAACGCGGTCACGCTTGAGATGAACAACGTTGTTTTCAAGCTTTCTCAAATCGAAGCACTTCCCGAGCCTGACAATACGGTTGACGCGATTATTTCTAACTGCGTGATCAACCTGGCGGCCAACAAAGACGCCGTTTTTGCAGAGGCATTCCGTGTCTTACGAGATGGCGGGAGGCTTTACGTATCGGATATCGTCGTCACAGAGGAACTCCCGCTCGATATCCAGGCGGACGTAAATAATTGGACCGGTTGTATTGCCGGTGCGCAAATCCAGGATGTGTATCTTGCGCAGATGGCTGATGCCGGGTTCTCAGAGATTGAGATAGTGACGAGCGTCCCGACTTCATCGGGTGGGGAAGAGCCTTGGTTTGAGAGCGTGCGGAGCATTTCTGTAAAGGCAACCAAAAAGGGCAAACAGGTATAGAGGGATTGGTGGAGGCGATCAGGGTCTATATGGCCTTCTCGTTCTTTGTGACCAAATTGGCCCCAACGTCTGCCGTGTTCTCTGTGAATAGTCGTGCTTACAGGGTCGCGAAGAGCGGAATGTTCACCGGCAGGTATTTGTCAGCGTACTTAAGATTGAAAAGGTGCCACCGCTGGGACTGTGGACATATGACTGTTGCTACCACGACGAGAATCGACAGACGCGAAATTGCCCGGGGTGGTATGCCCCGGGCAGTTTTCCCGGATCCAGATTTTCAGAGTCCTACTAGCGGACCGTAGAACTTCCTGACTTGGTAGGAGTTTCAAGCAGGTCGAGACCGGCCCGAACTTTACCCAGAACGCCGGAGACGTGCTCTTCAAGGCTGAACAGCACCTCACTGGCGTACTGGTCTGCACCATCACGCCGGTTCGCAGCGTCGGCTTCGGCGTCATTCATCATCATGCCAATGCGGCCGTTAGACTCTTCAGTTTTCTGTGCGGCGGCGCCCTCCGCATCCTCGATGATCCGCGCCGCACGTCCCTCTGCCTCCGCGATGATCTCTTCAGCTCGACGGGCAGCTTCGGCTATGACTTCCGTCTGCTGAACCATCTTGCTGGCTTTCTCAGTGGCGGTATCGAGCGCGATGGTCGCCTTTTCTTCTGCCGTCTCACGGATCGTAGTGGCCTCTTCATCTGCGTAACCGCGGATGCGTCTGGCCTCTATTTCGGCCTGTTTTAACACGCTTTCTTTCTGGCGAATGATGGCCTGAGATTCGATCATCTCTTCTGGGAGATCCGAGCGAATCTCTTCAATGGCCGCGTTAAACCGGTCCAGATTTACGAGGGTCCGTGAGGTGGCCGGTACGCGGCCGCCTGCTACAAGTGATTCAAGTTGTTCCAGGCGTTGTTCTAAAGACATATATGCCCCCTGTTTGCCCTGCCGGTGGCGCAAGAGTGCGTTCCCGGTCACTATAGCCGTTCGCCGGCCCTGCTGTTTTAGTCTCTACTGATTGCCAATTCGGCCGGCAACGGCCGTCGACACGTGGGGTGGAACAAAGTTATCTATCTCCGCCCCCAGTTTTGCGATTTCTTTGATTCGGCTAGAGCTGATGAACTGCTGCTCAAGACTGCTCATAAGACAGATCGTTTCTACATTTGGCTGCATAGCCCGGTTCATTAGCGCCATTTCACGTTCGTATTCATAATCGGCGCCAATTCGGAGACCCCTGACTAGGACATGCGCGCCGATCTCCGCCGCATACCTCACGGTCAACCCCGAGTACGCCGTTATTTCCACCTGTGGGATGTCAGACAAGGCGCGTTTGAAGAGGTCTACACGCTCTTCTGTGTTGAACATCAGCGACTTTTGCGGCAGGTCGTATACCCCCACAATTACATCGTCGAATAGTTCAACGGTTCTCCGGACGATGTCCAGGTGACCATCTGTGACCGGATCAAATGTCCCGGCGTAGAGCGCTTTGACCTTGTTATTCGCTATGTCCCTGGTTCCTCTTTATTCACCAGTCGGTAAGTAGATATCGCTGTGTCCCCGTACCGTCTGTTGTCTGTCCTCTCAAGACGACCGTATCGGTCCTCAAGTTCGGTCCTTGATGAGTGTTCCGCAAAAATGGTGGCGTTCGGGTTGAGGATCTCCGACCCGTCCAGGTTGCCGATCACCTCTGCAAACGGATTGTCCGCGTACGGTGGATCGATAAACACGATGTCGAAATTCTTTGTCAACGTCTTCGTGATCCGCTCACATCGGCCCTTTAGGACCGTGGAACGGTCTCCAAAGCCGAGTTGTTCTGCAGCATTTTTTATATCTCTGCAGCGCTTTTCGTTCACTTCTACAAATTTTGCCGAATCAGCGCCCCTGCTGAGTGCTTCAAACCCCATTGCACCGGTGCCTGCGTAAAGATCCAGTACGTTGAGTCCGCCCAGGCCCCCCGGTCCGAGCATGGAAAATATGGCTAACCGAACCCGTGACGAGGTGGGGCGTAGCCCGGCCTCTCCACGACGTGTTTGCCGTCCTCTGACCCTCCGTCCTCCAGCGCTCCCGCCACCGATCCTCATCAGGAACCTCCGGCGGTGTTTACCAATGACAAAGAGAGTGCATCCGCCCCAAGTGACGGAAATCTGATTATGGAAATTCGGTGGCGTCCGGCGCTACGTAAACGTGATGCGCGTTTCGATGGATTTACACGCCATCGTGTTTTTTGAGGACTGGAATACAGCGTGGGGGATTAAATCAGTGTCACGGTAAAGCAGCGCCAACGGGAACACTTATCTACCGGTTGTCATCCTGAAACGAGTTCAGGATGACAGGATTGCGTTCCAGAAGACGGGAATCTTTATATCGTGGTTGCTGCGAAACAAAAACTAGCGGGCATACAACGCTTTCTAACTTGACGCTTCGCCGTGTGATAATGGATCAATTCCGACACAGCGAGGGGGCTTCTGCTCCTGTACGCGTAAGCGCGGCGGTCTATTCGTCGCAGAGGCCCGCCCTGCATGCCTGGTCCAGAAGAATCGACCGATCAACCCGTATCCGAAGCGCGCCTTATCCAGGCGCGGATGGACAAACTTGAGCGACTGCGGGAGCGTGGGGTTGACCCGTATCCGGCGCGATTTAAACCGACATCAAACAGCGTTGCCGCAAGAGCCGCTCTGGATGTTGTCGAAAGTGAGCAGGGTGAGGGCGCTAAATCCGAGGCGCTCATTCTTGCTGGCCGGATGATGGCGCGTCGCGGTATGGGAAAGGCGGCGTTTATCGATCTCAAGGACTCGGCCGGGACCATACAGCTTCACCTTCGCCAGGATGTGCTGGGCGATCAGTACGAGCTGCTGGAGGATCTTGATCTGGGTGACATCATCGGCGCGGAAGGACCCGTGTTCCGGACGCGGCGCGGGGAGCCAAGCATCGAGGTGCAGTCCCTTATCGTGCTCACAAAAGCCATCCGCCCACTCCCGGATAAATGGGCCGGACTGACGGACATTGAAAAGCGCTTTCGGCAACGTTACCTGGACCTGATCTCAAACGATCGATCGATGGAGATCGCACGGATGCGGGCGGCCATCGTGGCCTCCATGCGGTCTTTTATGCACGGACGGGGTTTTATGGAGGTCGAGACACCGATGTTGGTGAGCGTGCCAGCGGGCGCGGCCGCACGGCCTTTCGGGACACACCACAACGCGCTTGACCGGGATCTGTATCTGCGGATTGCCACGGAACTTCATCTCAAAAAGCTGATTGTCGGCGGATTCGATAAGGTGTTCGAGGTCGGCCGTATCTTCCGCAACGAAGGAATCGACCTGGACCACAACCCGGAATTCACGACCATCGAAAGTTACGAGGCTTACGCGGACTATCAGGACGTCATGGAAATGGTTGAACAGATGGTCTCGACTATCGCCCGGGAGGTTACCGGATCAATGATTGTTCCGGCAGCGGAAGAGGGCGAGGAACCGATAAACCTGACTCCACCGTGGCCACGTCTTGACCTGCGTGAAGAAGTGAAAAGTCGTTCCGGTATCGACTTTGTCGAGTGCAAGGACGTCGAGTCACTTTCAGAGGCGATGCGTGAGCGTAATATCCATGTCGAGCCGGGCGCTAACTGGGGCAGGCTACTGGACAAAGTGATCTCGGATCACGTGGAGCCGAATCTCACTCAACCAGCATTCCTTGTCGACTATCCGGTCGAGATGTCTCCGCTCGCAAAGCGCAAGCCCGGGTTTGACGGCATTGTCGAGCGGTTCGAGGGCTTTGTCGGTGGACATGAGCTGTGTAACGCATTCACGGAGCTCAACGATCCGGTAGACCAACGAGAGCGTTTTGAGGAGCAGGAACGCCTCCGTCGTGCGCACGACGATGACGAGATGGACCGGCTCGATGAAGACTTTCTGGTCGCAGTCGAGCACGGAATGCCTCCCACGGGGGGAGTGGGACTCGGTGTCGACCGGCTTGCCATGTTGATTACAGGTGAACGGTCTATCAGGGAGGTCATCCTCTATCCCCAACTCAGGGATTAGTGAATCGCCTCCAAAACCGCCTCCGTAACATCCGGATTTCCAGAGAACGAAATGCTTTCAATTGAACAAATAATCAACGACCCGGAGTTCGTTCGCCAGAAGCTGTTAGACCGCGGCGAAAATCCGCCGATCGATCAGATGGTTGAACTTGATTCGCAACGACGCGCGCTGGTACACGAGGGCGATGAGCTGCGTGCGAAGCGCAATGAAGTGAGCCGGGGTGGCAGGCCTTCGCCTGAGCAGATCGCCGAGATGCGGTCTGTTGGTGAGCGTATCAAGACCATCGAGGCGGAGCAGGAGGAGATTCAGGGGAAGCTCCATGAACTCCTAATTGTTCTGCCAAACCTCCCGAAAGATGCGGTACCGATTGGTGCGGACGAAGAGTCAAATATCGTTGTCCGAGATGAATCGGCCCGGGTGGAACGTGACTTCGAGGTGCAGCCGAACTGGGATTTCGCTGAGCGCACTGGGATCTTCGATCTCCCGGCCGGGGCCAACATGTCGGGCGCGCGTTTTTATGTCCTGAAAGGCAAGGGCGCTGCGCTGCAACGGGCGTTGTCTGACTGGATGCTGGATGTGCATACGCGTGAGCACGGTTACATAGAGATTGCGCCGCCGTTCATGATCCGTTCTGAGGCGATGACGGCTTCTGGGAATCTGCCTAAGTTTGCAGACACCATGTTTCATGATGACGAGGATGATCTCTGGCTGATTCCGACTGCCGAAGTGACGCTGAATTACCTGCACGCCGGGGAGATCATCGACCCAGGGCGTTTGCCGCTTAAGTACGTCGCGCACACGCCGTGTTTCCGTAGAGAACGTACTGCAGCCGGGCGTGACACACGAGGGATCAAGCGGGTGAGGCAGTTCGAAAAGGTGGAGATGTTCCAGTTCGTAGACCCGAAGTACTCCGAGGGTGTGCTGGACGAGATGATCGCCGACGCGATAGACCTGTGCGAGCGGCTCGGTCTGCCGTGGCGGTTGCTGGCGCTGGCGACGGGAGACATCAGTTTCCAGTCCGCACAGACTTTCGATCTGGAGGTGTGGGCGCCGGGTTCCCAGGAATGGCTGGAGGTCAGTTCGCTATCGGACTGTACAGATTTTCAGGGCCGACGTTCCAATACGCGGTTCAGGCCCGAAGGCGGTGGTAGCCCGGCTTTCGTTAACTCGCTGAACGGCTCTGGGTTGGCGCTGCCCCGGATCGTAATCGCAATTCTGGAGAACTATCAGCAGGCAGACGGGACAGTATCTATTCCGGAAGTTCTTCGACCGTACACAGGATTTGACTCGATAGGGTAGCGGACGCTAAGGCTTGCCCTCGCAGCGGAAAGGTCTGGATGGCAGGCGGGCCCTTCGAGAGCCTCAGGATTGGTATGGTTCTGCGATTAACGGGTCGTTTTATACCGGGCGATTGTAAATCTCCATCGCCCGCTCCAGGCCTTCACGCTGGATCGCCTCTACGGCATCGGCGGCCCTGTTCACCCCGCTCTCGATGAGCTCTCTTTCGTCGGGGCGGAATCGCCCGAGAACGTGCTGGATCGGATCAATGCCTGCCGGCGGCCTACCGACTCCGATTCGCAGGCGAGGAAAATCGTCGGTGCCCGTCGCTTGCCGTACGGACTTGAGACCGTTGTGGCCGCCCGAACTTCCGCCCGCCCGCAAGCGGAGACGGCCGATCTTTAGATCCATGTCGTCCACGATCAGTAATAGTCGATTTGGCTCCGCGTTGAATTTGCGGAGAACGTTTCTGACAGACTTTCCACTTTCATTTACAAAGGTGATCGGCCGGCCGATGATCGCCGGTGCTTCCCCGATCTCCGTCTCCGCAAGTTCGGTATCGCGCACCTTGTTTTCAAGACGCGTACCAGCCCTGCGAGCTAGCTCATCTACACACATAGCGCCTACGTTGTGACGTGTCCCGCGGAACTTTGCGCCCGGATTGGCGAGGCCGATCACGATCAAGGGTTTATGTGCGCTCGCCCGTTCGAGACGCTCATGTTCTTCACCCTTGAGGAGCCTGAACGGGTCCAGAAACTTCTTGAGCACTAATGACTATTCCTGTCGGTTATAAGCAGCGAGGAACTCACGAAGGAGATCAATTACATCGCCCCTAAGATGGTCCGAAAGCGCTGATCCACCCGGTGGTGGGAGCCGCTCGCCCCGACGCCGAGGTCATGTTTCATTCTCCGCACTTACTATGTCTTTGTCGGGTTTTTAAATGTGCGTGCTGAACTTTAGTTCGCTCGTGTGTGAACCGATGATAAGTCATTGGCTTGAGGATCATCGAATAGTAGTTTGTGTGAGCCTTAAGTTTGGTAGACCGTGATCTAGGTTGTCTCGTCAACGTCGGGCATCTCACCGCCGAGGAATCTAAGGAACTGGTCTTCTTCCAGAATAGGAACATTCATCCGGATTGCCGAGGCGGCTTTCGATCCCGGATCTGCCCCGACGACAACGTAGTCGGTCTTGCCAGATACGGAGGACGATACGGCACCGCCAAGCTCTTTGATCTTGCTCTGGGCCTCCTGCCTCGAAAGTGAATCAAGCCGGCCAGTCACAACGAAGCGTAGTCCGGAAAACAGCAGATCGCCATCATCCCGTTTTTCGAGCACAGGCGGTTTCACACCGCGCTCGTCAAGGTTCTTCAGAATGCGCAAGTTCGAGGTGAGCTGCATCCAATCCTGGACGCTATCGGCGATGGTGGGGCCAATTCCGTCGATACCAACAAGGCTCTTGACCAAGTTCGGATGACCTTTGTCCTCGATCGGGATGTGACGCCAGATATTGACCCTCAGGGACGAATTGATCAGGGCCTTCAGCGAACGAAAGTGGTTAGCAATCAGTTCCGCGTTTTCCGAGCCGAGATGTGAGATGCCGAGGCCGGTGATAAGCCGTGCAAGGGATTGCGTTTTTGAGCCATCTATCGCCTTGAGAAGATTATCGACGCTGGTTTCGCCCATTCTTTCGATGGCGATCAGATCCTCGCGGCTGCCGGAAAGGTCGAAGATATCGGACACGTCGGCCACGAGATCATCGCGGTAAAGCACCGCGACCAGCTTCTCTCCCAGGCCCTCAATGTCCATAGCTCCTCGTGATGCGAAGTGCTCCAGCAATCGAACCGCCTGCGCCGGACAGCGGCCGTTGACGCAGCGGATGACCACGTCCTCTTGGTCCGGGACAACGGCGCTGTTGCACGCCGGGCACCGGTACGGCATATCGAACGGTTTAGAATCCGATTTACGTTCGTTTTGCGGTGCTAACCCGACTACTTGGGGGATCACGTCCCCTGCACGCTGGACAATCACCATATCGCCTGCCCTGAGATCTTTCTCGGCGATTACGTCGGCGTTGTGGAGGGTCGCTTGGCTTACGGTCACGCCGCCCACGAACACGGGGTCCAGAATGGCGTATGGCGTCAGGCTGCCGGTGCGTCCGACGTTGATGGCGATCTCTTTCAGCGTGGTGCTCACCTGCTCGGCCGGGAACTTCCATGCTGTGGCCCAGCGGGGGTCTCGTCCAACGGTCCCGAGACGACTCTGAAGTACCAAGTCGTCCACCTTGATCACAACTCCGTCGATACCGTAGTCGAGCTCTGGACGGTCCGCGGATGCGGCGTCGAACGCCTCGCCCACTCCATCAAGATTACTTGCGGCTCGTGACCACGGATTGATTTTGAAACCCCAATGTTTCAGGGCATGCAGAACGCCGGATTGCGTCTGAAACATGTCACCGGCGGGACCCGAAATCGAGTAGATAAAAGCGTCTAGAGGACGCGCCGCCGTCTCGGCTGAATCGAGTTGACGTAGAGAGCCAGAGGCCGAATTTCGGGGGTTCACATAGGTCTGGAGACCCTGTTCTGCCCGTTGAGTATTGAACTGCTCAAATGCGGAGATGGGGAAAAACACCTCTCCACGTACTTCAAGAGCCGGGGGTACATCGTCACCTGTCAGCCTGAGAGGGATCGACTTGATAGTGCGAATGTTCGCCGTGACGTCCTCGCCACGAATTCCATCACCGCGCGTAGCCGCCTGTATGAGAATGCCGTTCTGGTAGTGGATGGCGATCGCTAATCCATCGATCTTGAGCTCACAGATTATGTCGAACTGATCGACCTCGACATACTCGCTTACACGTCCATGCCACGTTTCGAGTTCTTGCCGATCAAACACGTTGCCCAGCGAGAGCATGGGCGACGGGTGGAGCACCTCCGCGAAGCCGTCCGAAGGCGGCGCGCCGACGCGTTGCGTTGGCGAATCAGGAGTCAACAGTTCCGGGTACTCGGTTTCGAGAGTTTGTAACTCCCTGAGCATGACGTCCCACTCTGCGTCGGACATTTCCGGCGCCTGTTCGACGTAGTACAACCGGTTCGCTCGGTTAAGTGTGTCGCGTAACTCGGCAGCCCGATTGGCGGCGGATTTTGAGGTCATGGCGATCATTTTATGCCCGCGTCTGACGGATGTTCAGCCCTGATCCGGGGATCGCGCTGTTAGTTTGAGTGCCGGGCTGTATGGCGTTCGTCTCGACTAGTGTATTTCCGGACCAGAGTAGAGGTCCGTCGTGATAGCCCAAATTCCTGGTGCCAGCCGCAGATGTTCAGGTCCGTCGTTTCACATTAGTCGCACGTAAATCGGCCATCGTCACGCATATACTCATTGGTCCCTGATTGTGCCCGGTGTGGTCCAGTCCCGAGATGAAATTTATCACTTATACGAATCAGGGACGTTTCTCCTTGTGGGGGAAGATCTGTTCAATATGAAAGCAGGCATCGAACGTTGGTAGGTGTAAGACCCTTCCGTGGAGTTAGGTACGACACCCGGGCAGCGGGCGATCTCTCGACCCTCCTGTGTCCGCCTTTTGACGTCATTTCGGAAGCGGAACGCGAGAGTCTATACGCCGGGTCCCCATTCAACGTCATCCGGCTTGAATGGGGAAGAGATGAACCGGGGGACACACCGGGTAACGACCGGTATGCTCGGGCGGCCGCTCTCCAGGCGGAGTGGCTTGCATCTGGCGTGCTGCAAGAAGACGATTCGCCATCGATGTACGTCATTGAGGAGACGTTTTCGTTTGCCGGCAATGATTACGTCCGGAAAGGTCTGATATCGGCAGTACGCTTGGTGGACTTCGATAGCGGCGTTGTACTTCCGCATGAGTTCACACGTTCAGGACCCAAGGTTGACCGGCTTGAGTTGATGCGGGCAGCAAAGGCTAACTACAGTCCGCTTATGGCGCTGTATCGGGACCCTGATTCCACTGTGGCCAGGGTGATGAAACGGGCGATGTCCGGTGAGTCGGTCGCTGACGCCTCGCCGGAGGGACTTCCTTCTATGCGGCTCTGGCAGATTTCCGACCCGTCCGATATCGAGAGCGTGACAACGGCGCTGGCGGACACGCAGCTTTACCTCGCGGATGGGCACCATCGCTACGAGACCGCGCTGACCTACCTTGAAGAGGTTCGTGCGGAGCGCACCGTCGGCCCGGATGAGGCCGTTAATTTTCGCCTAATGACGCTCATCTCCGTCGACGATCCCGGATTGCTCCTTCTTGGCTACCACCGCATGCTACAGAACACCACGGATGATGAGTTAGCCCGGTTTAGGGATTACGTTCGTGATGCGTTCGATCTCGAAGACAGGGGCCCGATTGATCCCTCATCGGCGACCGATCTCGAGAAGGCTTTGAACGATATGCCGCAGGATCAAGTGGCGATAGGGTTCGCCGGAATCGACCCGGATCGCCTGCAAATAGGCGTGATGCGCTCGCCGGCGGACGCCAAGGACGAACTTCAGGCTTCCGATTACGTCCGGCTGCATGGCGAAGTTATACGTTCAACTTTTGACCTGAATCGAGAACAAGCCGTTATAGCTTTTGAGCACAACGCCTCCGCCGTGCTGGGATCTGTGGCATGCGGCGCCGCACAGGTCGGATTTGTGATGCGTGCGGTGCCGATGGGGCCATTTGAAACGATCGTGAAGCGTGGCCAGCGGCTGCCCTCTAAGTCGACCTACTTCCACCCGAAGTTGCATACGGGCGCTGCCATCCAGAGCCTTGAGGGCGAACTTGTATCGCTCATTCACCAAGCGTAAATTCCGGAGTTGGACTCAGCCGTTTATCGATTCAAGCTGCTCGATGATCTCGTCCGCTTTTACATAGTGCTGATGGTTGTTGCCGATCGACTCCCACACCAGTATCCCTTCCCTATCGATCACGTAAACTGCTGCGTCCGCCAGCTCCGTATCAAAGTTGTCGAACCGTTCCCACTGGCGTGGAACGGTGGTCGTCAGGTCGTAGGCGAGAGGGAATGGGATGCCCACCGATTCGATCGACCCGTATGCGGCACTCAGATCCTGAGTAGTCATCGCGACAACTCTGGTGTCGAGTGCTGTGATCTCATCGTAATGATTCTGCAACTGCACGAGTTGCCGACGGCAGGATCCTCACCACCAAGATCGGAAGAAGACCAGCACGACGTTATGCTCGCCCAGGTTTTCACTTAGAGATACGGACTCTCCGCTCGCTGTCGGCAGGTCAAAATCCGGTACCAGCTGGCCAATCTCAGGTGCCTCTGCCATCGGGAGAACAACCCCGGCGCCATCGGCGGAATCCGTCATCACTTTCCGATCCATCCCCGCGAGTGAGGCGAGGACCTCGAGTATCGAATCAGGGGTCGGGCGTTCAGATATCGAGGTGCCGATCAGCGCGGACTCTATAGTGCCGTCTGTTCTGATGATGAATGTGGCGGGCGCTGAAACTCCATCTCCAAGTAGGTCATACACGCCGTACGCTGTTGCGACGGCCGTGTCGGTGTCGTACAGCACTGGGAACTCAAGTCCGTATGCGTCCTTCATCTCGGCGGCGTTTTCGGCGTTATCCACGCTCAGCGCCACTACCTCTCCGCCAAGTTGTGTGAGTTCCGGGTAGATCTCTTGCAGCTCTCCGAGCTGGTTCCGGCAGATACCTCAGAAGTAACCCCGGTAGAACACGAGTACGGTGTTGGCACGGGAATAAATGTCCGAGAGCCTGACCGTCCCGCCACCAGCCTGAGGCAACTCGAAATCGGGGGCGAATACGATCTCGGTTGTGGAACTGGGGTTTGGTGAGGCCGATTTGACTGCAGATGGAGAAGTGGCGGTGGGTTGTGCTGTGGATATGGCGTTGGACGTTGTGTCAGCGGGGCTGCTGGAAATCCCCGGGCTGTTGCTGCCTCCACACGCCATCACCAGCGCAGCGAAAATTCCCGTCGCAAACAGTCCGGTTCGCGCAATCAGACTGTTTCGATATCCGGTCTGTTTGACCCACCGCACCTGGAGCCGCCTTTCGCCGAGGCCGAAACGATTGAGTTATCGGCCCCCGGCCGATAATGAGGTCAGAGACATGAAAACCGCCACCCAAACAACTAGCTCACTGGGAGTTACGCTCGCAGGTCCGCCAGAGTTTTCTTTACGGCATCGATGCTCTCGTCGATGTGCTCGGGCAGCACCCATCCCATGTGGCCGATTCGGATAATCTTTCCGGCCAGCTTTTCCTGACCGCCACCTAGTTCAACGTTGTAAACGTCTCGGGCGTGGGTGACCAGAGCCTTGCCGTCGATGTCGTCCGGCACACAAATGGCCGTCACTGTATCGGATGCGATCGATTGATCGGGGAACAACTCCAGGCCGATTCGCTTTGCACCATAGCGCGTCTGCTGCGCACGAGCCGCGTGTCGAATAAGGACCTCTTCCATGCCTTCGTCGATGATCGCTCGCAGTGAGTGGTCCAGCGCGTAGATTATTGAAAGTGCCGGAGTGAAAGGTGGCTGGCCCATCTGTAAGAATTTCTCGTACTGGTCAATGTCGAAGTAGTACTTCGGAATTTTGGAAGTTTCGTGTGCCTTCCATGCACGATCGCTCATGGCCACCATTGCGATGCCAGGCGGAGCGACCCAAGATTTCTGTGAAGCGGTGCCGACGACGTCGAGACCCCAGTCGTCCATCGGCAGTGGAACGCCTGCGGCGCTACTGACCGCGTCGACAAGCACCAGCGCGTCGGATTCATCGTGGATGACTCTAGATATGGCCTCGAGCGGGTTCATCACGCCGGTAGAACTCTCATTGTGCGTGACCAGGACAGCTGCACAGTCTTGTATCGAGCGAATCTCTTTACGGACGCGTTCCGGGTCGGCTGCCTCGCCCCACTCGAATTCGATCCTTGTGACCTCGACGCCGTAAGCCTCTGCGATGTCCCCGAAACGGTTGCCAAAGGATCCGATGCTGATTGAGAGTATTCGGTCACCCGGGGACAGCGTGTTTACGATCGCCGCCTCCATTGAGCCCGTACCTGATGCGGTCAGGAAGTATGCTCGCCCCTGAGTACCGAGCACCGTTTTGAAGTTCGCTGTCATCCGGTTGATGATGTCCGCGAACTCCGGTCCGCGGTGGTTGATCATCTGTCTGCCGCCCGCTTCTAGGACGTCCTCAGGTAGAGGCACCGGGCCGGGGATTCTCAGGTTCAAATCGGACATTTCTTCCCGTCGTATTGTCGGTGGTGATGTGGATGAATGTATGGCCGCGTTCGGACGCGCCGCTATATTCAAAGAACTCCGTTGCGGGGCACGCTGACCTACAAGTTTAGCGACACCCGAGCCAATATGGCGTGATGTGAACCGTAACTTTCGACTACGGTTAAACGAGTCGCAACATGAAGTAGTTACGTACGCCACGCCGGAGCACAATTATCTGGCCATCGATAGCATCCTCCAGCGTGGCGAGACCGCGGGCGTCACTGACCCTCACGTTGTTCAGATAGACACCTCCGCCTTCGATCAAGCGACGCGCCTCGCCGTTCGACTTTGCTGCGCCGGAGTGTGTAAGCAGATGCGTCATAGGCAACCCATCGCCCTTAATCAAGGAGCGGTCGAGTTCTTCAGACGGCACGTCTGCAAAGATGTCCAGCAGTTCAGCCGCTGAGAAGCCGTCCATCTCGCCGCCAAAAAGCACATCCGTGGCTCGCTGCGCTGTAGACACACCGTTTGGTCCATGCACCATCTCGGTCACTGTGCGGGCCAGGGAGCGCTGCGCCTCGCGCTTCTGCGGCTCCGATGCGACCGCGTCTTCGAACTCAGCGATCTGGTTCGGCTCAAGTAACGTGAACAACTTCATGTACGAGATAACGTCTGCGTCGTCGACATTGATCCAGTACTGGTAGAACCGGTAAGGAGAGGTTTCCTCAGGGTCCAGCGTTGGCGCTCCGCCGACAGACTTGCCGAATTTCGCGCCAGACGCAGTCGTGATGAGCGGGTACGACAGCGCGTGTACCTGATGCCCACGCGCCCTTCTTATCAACTCAACACCGGCGAGGATATTGCCCCACTGATCAGAGCCGCCCATCTGCAAATTGCACCCATAATCATCGTGCAGCACGAGGTAGTCGTACGCTTGGAGCAGCATGTAACTGAATTCTGTGTACGAGATGCCCTGTTCTCGGGTCATTCGTGCCGCCACGGACTCCTTGGACAGCATGTAGTTGACCGTAAAGTGCTTGCCGACATCCCGGAGGAAGTCTGTCATCCGAATTTTTCGCAACCAGTCGGCGTTGTTGATGACACGGGCGGGATTAGATTTCACGTCAAAGTCCAGAAAATGGGCGAGTTGAAACTTGACGTTCTCCACGTTGTCGTCGATCTGTTCTACCGTCAAAAGTTGACGCTCGTCGTCTCGACCTGAAGGGTCTCCGATCATCCCGGTGCCCGCGCCTGCGATGGCGATAGGGGAGTGGCCGTGCCGTTGCATTCGCACAAGACCCATGATCGGAACCAAGTTTCCTACGTGCAGACTGCGCGCGGTCGGGTCGAAGCCAACGTAGACGGTTGTCTTTTCACCTCCCAGCATGTCCTCCACGCCGGGAGTCGAATCAAATATGGCGCCGCGCCAACGCAGATCTTCGATGATGTCCATGGCGCTAACGGGATCCTGACTGCTGGTGCGCTGTGCCGAGTAGTTGGCGTGTATCACTGACGTCTTTGTTCATCTGTGCGATCAGCGCGTCGACATTGTCGAAACGTTCCTCACCACGCAAGCGCTTGGCGAACTCCACGGTGATCTGCTTGCCATAAAGATTCTCCTCGAAATCCAGCAAGAACGGCTCGATGATTCGGGGTCCGTTATCGAAGGTGGGTCGGATGCCGATACTCGTGGCGGCCAGGTAGCGGCCGTTATCGGTCGTTACATAACAGGCGTAAATCCCGTCAGAGGGGATCACACCAGCTGGGTCAGGTGTGATGTTCGCTGTGGGAAAGCCCAAGGTTCGCCCCCTACGATCACCTTCGGTCACGGTGCCGGTGATACCGAAGGTGCGTCCAAGCAACTCCGATGCAGTTGCCATGTCCCCAGATCTGAGGGCGGTCCGGATAGTGGAGCTACGCGCTACGACACCGTTTACCTGTGCTGGCTGGACGACGCGCAGTTCGAATCCCAAATCTTTGCTAAGCGCCTTCATGCGGGCTTCGTCGCCACCTCGATCATGACCGACGGTCGCTCCTGGCCCAAGAACGAGTCCCTTCATGTCTAACTCCGACATCAGAATGCGCACGAAGTCGTCAGCTCCGATGTTGCGGATCTGGTCGTCGAAATCGATCTCGATCACGTGGTCTACCCCAAGATCTTTGATCAGCACGACTCGCTCATTCAGGGGGCCGAGATGCGGCACGGATCGGGCGGGGTCAAGTAACTCACGTGGCGGGTACTTAAACGTGATAGCAATGCTGTCAGCGCCGGTGTTATGTGCCAGTTCGATGGTCGCCTCAAACAGCCGTGCGTGTCCGATGTGGACGCCGTCGAACGTGCCGACGGTTACCACACCAGGTTGGCCCGGTGATGCTGTCTTGAGCTGGGACTGGAGGCTCATTGTTCTGACATTCTGAAAATTGAGAAGAAAGCTTCCTATACGCCAGAGGACTGTGTACGAAGCGGAACGCGGTTGTCCGATCCCACACCCGTGACGCTGCTAACTTCATCCATGAAGTGGCGGAAGTTTTCAAATCTTACCGACTGAGGCCCGTCAGACATAGCTTGATCGGGGTTCGGGTGGATTTGGATGAGAACGTCGCTTGGGACTGACGCTTTGCCGGCGATGGCTGTCGCCATGAGATGCTCTTCGGCGGCCAGCCGGTCCATTTTGACGATCATCGCATTTCAACTTCCTGGCGACGTGTAGTTGCCAATTTTCGATGCCCTGATGATATGGGAATCGGCCTCGGATCAGGCCGTTGCGCCGACCTTCCCGGAAAGCAACCCGTGGGCTTCCAGAAGAAGCTCTTCCGTTGTGGCCCAGTCGATACATGCGTCGGTGATCGAGACGCCGTATTCGAGCCCTTCAAGGCCGTTGAGCAGCTTCTGAGCTCCGGGGTTGAGATGGCTTTCGAGCATGATGCCGGCGACAGAGCTGTTGCCGGCCACGCGCTGCTTGATCACGTCACGGAACACTATCGGTTGTCGGTTGTGATCCTTATTGCTGTTGGCGTGGGAGCAGTCGATGACAAGTCGTTCTGAGACTCCGCCCGCTTCCAGAAGTGAGGCGGCTTTTGCTACAGATTCGGCGTCGTAGTTCGGGCCGTCCGACCCGCCCCTTAAAATCAGGTGAACGCCGACATTGCCGCTGGTGTGTACAACACTGGCGCGACCGTCACCGTCTATCCCCAGAAATGCGTGCGGAGACTCGGCTGCGATCATGGCGTCGACTGCGATCTGAAGTGTGCCGCCGGTTCCATTCTTGAAGCCTATCGGCATGCTCAGCCCGCTGGCCATCTGCCGGTGCGTCTGACTTTCGGTCGTGCGTGCCCCGATCGCTCCCCACGAAACGAGGTCGGCCATGTACTGTGGCGTGAACGGGTCAAGAAACTCGGTACCCGACGGCAACCCAAGCTCTGCGACCTGCAGCAGGAATTTGCGGCCGCGTCGCAGCCCCGTGGCCACGTCGAATGTGCCGTTCAGATTGGGGTCGTTGATGAGGCCCTTCCAACCGACCGTTGTCCGTGGCTTCTCGAAATAGACCCGCATCACAACGAGTATGCGGTCCCTTACGCGTTCGGCGAGCTTCGCTAATTTCTCGGCGTACTCAATTCCGGCCTTCTCGTCGTGGATGGAGCAAGGGCCGACAAGCATCGCCATACGGTCATCCTTGCCGGCCATGATGTCTTCCAGTTCGTGGCGGGCACGTGCGACAAGGGCTGTCGCTTTAGGCGTGATTGGTAGCTCTGAGAGGTAATCGTCCGGGGTGCCAAGGCGGTCCATACGTTCCACATTTACGTTAGAGGTAGTCATATCGTTTCGGGGTCTTTCGGTTTTGGTGTGGGTGTGAGAGTGGGTTTGGGCTACCGGCGGCCTGGATAAAAGAACCGTCGACAGTGGCATGCCGGGCCGTCGCCTGTGGAGAAGATGCCTTGTCGAGTCATGTGAACTTGTGGCCTTTTACCAGGAATGTGGGGGATACGCGCGCAAGTAGTGGGGGGCAGCAAGAAAGTGAAATTACGGGCGCCCGGGCGGGAATCTACCCGCTATACGTATAGGGACGCCCGCTCGTAAACAACGGGACCAAGGTGAAGCGCGTAAAGGCACTACACACCTTTGTGTGTGCGGGAGTGGCGCTCTCAGTTATCACCGGTCGACCGATCATTTACTTAATTTCTTGATGTCTCTTGAACTGTTCAGGTCAGGTCACTCTGTTCCGTGCGCAAGTTTACCGCGTCTCGCAGGTATATGTGTTTTATGTCCTGTGGCGCTCGATCTGTGTTCCACATCATCAGCACTCGGATGCAGCGTGGAAACCCGTGCGGCACCGCCATCTCGTGACTGTGGAGCAGCGGTACATGTATCCATCCCAGCATACGGGCTGCGACGGCCGGGAACTCGGACACGAGGTCAATGGTGGTGGTGAATTGGACCGAGGCAAGATCGTCTTTATCTATCGCGTTGGCTGAAACAATCTCGGTGATCAACTCCGTGGTTGCATCGAGAATCGCTTCTCTCGTGTCCTCGGTTACCGTCGTGGCCCCGCGTACGCCTCTAACAGTCATCGTGTTCCCAATGGTTCAAGCGTGATTTCATCGTGACACCGCAGGCCGAGGTTCGTCGACTGCGCGGCGAGCAGTTTAGCCCACGCGAGTCCCCGCGACCAGTTCGCGTACAAACGCTCCCGCCCGTTCCGCTGAAGTCTCCTCGGGCCCGGCTCCGATAACGTCCACCAGAGCGCTCCCAACAATCGCAGCATCGGCAAACTCGGATACCTTTCTTACATCGTCCGGCGCCCGAATCCCGAAGCCGACTCCTACTGGCAGACTTGTGTGCCGTCGGACCTCGTCTACCAGCCCGTGGACCCGGTCAAAGGCAGTCTCAGCCACTCCGGTAACGCCGAGCACGCCCACGCAGTATATGAAGCCGGAGGCGTGTGCACACGCCTCTTCAATCCTCCGGTCGGGGCTGGTGAGCGCCACAAGCGGGATCAGGCTCAGGCCGTACTTTTCGGTAAGCGCTTTGAGCTCAATATTCTCTTCAGCCGGGAGGTCTGGAACTATGAACCCGTCTATTCCCGCTTCCGCGGAGTCCTTGCAGTAGCGCTCGACGCCGTAAGAGAGGATCGGGTTGTAGTAGCCCATGAACACGATAGGCACTGTGACTCCGGAGTTACGCAGTTCCCGGGCGACCACGATTGCGGTCTCGGAAGAAACACCCTGTTCAAGCGCGTGCTGACTTGATTTCTGGATCGTAGGCCCTTCAGCGAGGGGATCACTGAACGGGATCCCGAGCTCGATCACGTCAGCGCCGGCGGCTTCAAGTTCCGGAACGATTTTAAGAGTGGCCTCAACGGATGGATAGCCGACGGTGACGAACGGAATTAAAGCGGCACGATTTTTATCGCTGGCCCGTTGAAACGCGGAATTCAGTCTTTCTGACATTTCAGACAAGTTAACTTTCTTGCAATGGGGACTACCGATTTATGAGGCAATGTATAGTCAATTGACCAGAAGTGTCGCCACTATATTTTGGACTGCGTGGGCGACCATACTCGGATAGATCGACCCGGTGCGTACATAAAGCCATGCGAGGACGATACCAAAGATGAATATCGGGACCAGCGCGCCGATACTGAAATGGAATGCCGAAAACAGTGCAGCACTAATGAGTATGCCGCCCCAGAGTCCGTAGCGCCGGGCAAAAACGGGAAGGGCGAATCCGCGGAAAAAAATCTCTTCGCAAAACGGGCCGAACAGACCGATGACGATTATAGAAAACATCAACTGGATGCCTGAATAGTCCACCAGTTCGCTGGCAGGAGCAGGGATTTTAAAAAGGTCGATCCCGATGATCTCCGTGATCAAACCCCACGCAATCAGGATGACAATCCCGACGATCCAAGCACCAAGTGCCAACAGGTAAGGCCTGTTGCCTTCGGGTGGCAGAAATCCGAGCTGCCGAATGGTAGCCGCGCGTTTTACTCCGGCGTAAAAATAGACAGCACCTAGGAAAAATGCTTCAAGCAAGACCGCGAGTGCTAACGGAGCCGGGAATCCAAGGAAATTTCCTTCAGACAGCCAGTCGTCGTCCACGCTGGCCAGTCTGAGCAGCAGGGATGCCACGACCATCGTGACGATCACGACACTGACCACGGCGCCGGACGCCAAGAGCACATCTCTTATCGACCATGGAACGTCGATCTGACGGTATCTATTGCCAGGATCGATGACGCCCGGAATCTGCACTAATCCTCCAGCCAGGTCACGTCGCCGTGCAGATCATCCTCGTGGGTCTTTGAAGCGAATACGCGATATTCTTTTTTCGCTTCCGCGATCGTAACGTCCGAACCGTGACCGGGTAGCACTAGGGTGCTCTCCGGCAATATGAACAACCGGTCGATGATGCTTTTTATTTCCTGACGGAAAAGCTCCGGACTTCGCGTCCGTCCGGGGCCTCCCGGGAACAGAGTGTCTCCTGATAGGAGCAGTGTATTTCTGCCGGACTCCGTAGTGATGGCGTAACAGGTTGAGCCGGGTGTGTGGCCCGGCGTGTGTATGGTCCTGATCTTCAATTCCCCGACGTTTTTGATATCGCCCGCGGGGATCCACTCTGTGACGCCCTTGCCGTCCAGAGATTCGCCATCCATCGTCCCGATATGGATTGGCACTTCGTGAACGCCAAAGACGGTATCGAACCCGGCCAGATGATCGTTGTGGTTGTGGGTGATGAGTATTGCCTTGACGGAGGTATCCCGCGCCTGCTCTATCACCGCCTCCGGATCCTCCGGAGTGTCTACGATGGCGCTTTGACCTGTCTTACGACAAACCAGTAAGTAACAATTGTTATCGAAAGGCCCACAAGATGTTTTGTAGACGACAATGTCGCGGTCCTGATAGTGGATGCCCATAGGCCGTCTCCTGATTGGTCTCTGTAAGACCCTGTAACCCAGGGCAACTCTGGTAAACACAAGGCTACTCTAAAATTGAGCATCATCGTTCTGGAAATCGAGGAATTCATGTCCCACCAGTTGATGGTCGATATTAGAGGTGCTCGGGTTACCGATCTACGGACCAGCAACAAGAACCACCAGGGCGATCGCCTGGTATGAGGAGAGATATGTCCGCCCACGAAACGCCGTCCGGTCAGCCCTCAATGGAAGGCGGTGGATTTACCCTGAAGGCCGGGAAGGGGAGCGCCTCTATGGAGATGGAGTGCCCTCACCAGAACGGACTTCTCTACATGGTTCCGGGGGATCGCAGCTGGGTGTGCGAGGACGAGGTACGTCCGGCGCATGTGCTAGCCGGATTTTTCAAAGAGATTTCTGATCTGGACGACGCCCGGATCCGGGAAGCTATGAACCGTTGGGGGTTGTACTACCGAGCGCGCGATCTGAAGTCTCAGGATGGAACGCAGACCGGACTCGACGCCGAGTAGGTATTAGGCCACGCGGCCTTGTGGTTCCAGAATTCTCAATCGCCTAGTCCAGACCCGGTTGAGGGTTGGCGTCCCTGATGTCGGGAGTCCGGCCCTGGTCCCCGGAATCCGGAGATGGTGACGGGCTTTCCGATTCTTCAGATCCACCAGACTCGGCGGACGCCTCTGGCTGTGCAGCCAGAGTTACGAGCGGGTCTCTGCCCTCTAGGATCTCCACCATCTGCTTGCCATCGATGGTCTCGTGTTCGATCAGGAAGGAAGAGATCGCATCAAGGTGTACGCGTTCCTCGGTGATAATCTTCTTGGCCTGGTCACGTCCGGCCAAGAGCAGGAGATCCACTTCTGCGTCGATTAACTCCTCTGTCCGAGGTCCATAGTCACGGTGATCGCCGAGGTCTTTACCCAGGAACACCATGTCCTCGCGCTTGCCGAAGAGCCGCAATCCGAGTTTGTCGCTCATACCGAACTGCGTCACCATCGCCCGGGCGATCTGTGTCGCCTTCTCGATGTCGTTTGAGGCTCCGGTGGTTATCTCGTCAAAGACAAGTTCCTCGGCCACACGACCACCCATTGCTGTGGCAATCATCGCCTCAAACTGGCTCTTTGTCTGAAGCGTTCGCTCCTCGTCAGGGAGGTAGCGGGTGTAGCCGCCCATGCGGCCCCGGGCCACGATAGATATCTTGTGGACCTTGTCGGCGTGGGGCATGAAGTAGCCCACGATCGCATGTCCGGATTCATGAAATGCGGTGACCTTCTTTTCGTGCTCGGAAATGACCCTGCTCTTGCGGGCTGGTCCGGCGATAAGTCGGTCGATCGCCTCGAGCATCTCGTCCTGACCGACCTCTTTCTTGTTGCGGCGGGCGGCGAGAATGGCCGCCTCGTTGATCAGGTTCGCGAGGTCTGCGCCGCTAAAACCGGGGGTCTGTTGAGCGAGGTTCTGTAGGTCAACGTCATCAGCCAAAGGTTTACCTTTGGCGTGAACGTCGAGGATGGCGGTACGGCCGCGGATGTCCGGCGAGTCCAACGTCACTCTACGGTCGAAACGACCGGGGCGCAGGAGCGCCGGGTCGAGGATGTCAGGCCGGTTTGTGGCGGCGATAACAATTACGTTTGTGCTGGATTCAAACCCGTCCATCTCCACAAGGATCTGGTTCAGGGTTTGCTCCCGTTCGTCGTGTCCACCGCCGAGCCCAGCGCCACGGTGCCGGCCGACGGCGTCGATCTCGTCGACAAAAATGATCGAGGGACCGTGCCGCTTAGCCTGTTCAAACAAGTCACGTACACGTGAGGCCCCGACTCCGACGAACATCTCGACGAATTCGGAACCGGAAATCGAGAAGAAAGGAACACCGGCCTCGCCTGCGACTGCTTTGGCAAGCAAAGTCTTGCCCGTGCCGGGAGGTCCGACAAGAAGTACACCGCGCGGAATACGCGCACCCAGAGCGACGAAGCGCTCCGGGTACTTGAGGAACTCGACGACTTCCTCAAGTTCCTGTTTGGCTTCCGGCGCACCGGCTACGTCGAAGAATGTCACCGTCGCTTTGGTCCCGACGAACATGCGTGCCCGGCTTCGTCCGAAGCCCATCGCCTGATTGGAGCTGCCCTGCGCCTGGCGCATCATGAACAGCAGGATTCCTCCGAATAGGATCAGGGGCAGGAAGTTTATGAGGAGGCTGGCGAAGCTTCCAAGTCCGCTACCGGACTCTTTGACTTCGATCGAGACGTTGCCCTGGTCGCTAACCGGGCCCAGAAGTTCGACGATACTTGAGCCCGGCTCTTTGCGGGACACAAATGTATTCGCGCCGACTATGACCGTTAGATCGTTGCCATCGACCTCGATCAAGACGCGTTCATTTCCGGGGTTTTCAGCGAGCTCGACGACCTCACTGATGGGAATTTCTTGCGCACCGTCAAGAGGACCGCTGTCAAAAAACAGGAAGAACGCCATTATCACGGCGACAACGATCAGAAGGTAGATCAGGCTGTTACGCATCCAGCGCCGGCTCACAGTCACCTCCTAAGGTGACCGGACGACCTGACAACCCTGGCTGTGCCAGGTGTGGTCGCCCCGTACAAGTGTTGCAGTCTGTCGGTTAGATACCGACGATCATCATTCCGAATTCGCCAACATCCGTGACATCGCGCGGTGATCTAAAGATTACGACCGCTTGATCCTAACATAGGACCCCGTTTCAACCCCCGTACCCGCACGGTATTTTACCGGGTAGGATGGCGGAAATTCGGTAGTCGATCAAACGTTTATACGACGCAGGTTCCGCTACAGATCTTGTCAACGCTGGTAACAACCTGAGTCTCGAACGGCCTTACGTAGACCTGTGACCGTTCGTCGTGGTATTCTTCATCGTGGTCAATCAGTGTCCAAAAAATTATTATTCCCGAAGGTTTTACAACCGATGGGTAGAGGATCCCGCATATAGCCCGCGATTACCGAATTAACCGCCAGATCCGAGTGCCGGAAGTGCGGATTATTGAAGAAGATGGCTCTGGAGTTGTGCTGGAATTCCAGGCAGCGCTTGAGTTGGCGGAGGAGCAGGGATTTGATCTCGTTGAGGTCGCCCCAAACCAGTCGCCTCCGGTGTGCAAACTGCTCGATTATGGGCGCTTCAAGTTTGTGCAACAGAAACGCGAGCGTGATGCGAAAAAAGGACAGGCTCGAAACGAACTTCGTGAAGTTCGGTTGAGCATGAAGATCGGGGAGCACGATTTTCTTTCGAAGATCAAGCGTGCTCGTGACCTACTGGCCGGTGGGGCCAAGGTCAAAGTTACGGTTCGGTTCAGGGGACGAGAAATCGCCCATCCTGATCTGGCTGTGAAGCTCTTAAGGCGAGCAGCAGAATCTCTTGCCGATGGAGCTAAACTGGAACGTGCGCCCATGATGGAGGCGCGTTCACTCAGCATTATCCTGGCTCCGAACGAGGTCGGCGTTGCGGCCAACACTCCTGCCAGTGGACGAAGCGAAAGCACCGAATAACTAAATGCCCAAAATCAAGACCCACAAAGGCGCCAAGCGCCGGTTTCATGTGACCAGCACCGGAAAGGTTCTCAGGAGCAAAGGTCCGAAGAGCCACCTGCGCCGAAACAAAACGTCACGGGTCCGTCGTTTGTTCGACAAGAAGATCGGTACGTCGCCCGCTAACGCGAAGCGAATCAAAAGGCTGCTCGGCCGATAGCCATTTTTTATGCTTTCGGCGAGACGCCGCGAGCATAAACCTTGGTAGAGTAACTTCCTGAAACCTACTTTCTTCAGATCGGCGCGTGTCGCCGTCCTGATTACGTTTACGAAGTGGCAGGTAGATCGCACGGATGGTCCGGGCGTTCGCCGTCACACTTAGTCACCGGAGAAGCCTCAGTTGGCACGAGTTAAGCGCGGTACAACAAAACACCGAAGGCATAGAGCCGTACTAAAGGCCGTTCGCGGCCATCGCGGATCCCGTAACCGCCGATATAAGGTCGCACGGGAGTCGTTGCTTCACGCAATGGCCTACCAGACGGCACACCGCAAATTGCGTAAGCGTGAGATGCGGGCTCTCTGGATCCTTCGAATCAACGCAGCCGCACGTGTTCACGGCCTGAGCTATTCACGGCTGGTTCACGGTCTGACACTGGCCAGCGTGGATATCGACCGCAAGCAGCTCGCTGACCTCTCGGTTCGCGAGCCCGAGGCGTTTGCTGAGGTCGCCCGTGTGGCGAGCGAGGCTCTGGCCGCCTGATACCGCCTCCCTTTTTCGGGAGGATTTGCCGGCGGATAAAGAATATAAAAAGGACTCCCCGTTAACAGGGAGTCCTTTTTATTTATGTGCTCAACGTGATTATGCCGTTCGAGCCGCTGGCTTATCTAGCCGATTGTGCCATCGACCATCACAACCACGAACAGTAGGGCAAGGTACAGCAGCGAGTATTTGTAGAGCCCGAGTATGGCCGGCCGTGTATTGTCTCGGAACAGGCGTGCGGTCAGCGCAATGTATATGGCCCCGAGAACCGCCGCAGGTACAAAATAGATCAACCCGAGCATATCGCTAGCCGATACAAATGCGAGCGTCAGTGCGACGAGGAGCACGGTGTACAACATTATCGAGACATTGGTCGTGGCGCGGGGTGCGACCACAGGCAACATAGGAATTCCCGCCGCCTTGTATTCGTCCTTAATAAGGAGAGCGAGCGCCCAGAAGTGTGGAGGGGTCCAGAAAAAGATGATGGCGAACAGGTACCAGGCCTCAAGTCCGATGCTGTTCTCCACTCCTGCCCAACCGACCATAGGAGGGATGGCACCGGCCGCACCCCCAATGACAATGTTCTGCACGGAGGAGCGTTTCAGCCAGATGGTATATACGATCACGTAGATTAGGGTGCCCGACATCGCGAGCAGCGCCGCCAGCAGATTGGCCCACGCAAAGAGCACACCAAAGCTGATTATGTTCAGGAGAACGCCGAAGGCGAACGCGCTCATGGGTCGTACTCGACCGCTTGCGACGGGCCGAGTGGCGGTCCGTTTCATCTCAAGGTCTATGTCACGGTCCAGCCAGTGATTTAGGGCGCTTGCGCCGCCGGACGCGCAGATTCCACCCACAATAACGGCGACGAAGACGATGCCGTCCGGGAATCCTCCAGCGGCGAGGATCATCCCGGTCACGGAGGTTAGCAAAAGAAGGGACATGACCCGCGGCTTCGTTAGGGACACGTAATCTCGAAGCACATCCGTCATACGCGCGAAGCCTGACCGGGCGTCGTAAAGATCAGGAGCCGACATTTTATTGTGATCCCACACCTGACTCTCGTGTCACTCGGCCGCTGAAAGGTCGCATCGTCAGCACAGCTACCAGAAGGGCTAGGTCCGCCCACATGATCGTCGCCATCGACAGGTGTATAGCCTGCGCCCATTCCGCGAAATCCGTCCATGGGTTCGCCGCTCCAACCAGAATTTGGACCACCACGACAACCATAGCGCCAATTGAAAGTAATCGTACGAGATCCGAAGCGCCGGGTAGCCGGAACGCCTTGTGGGCGGCGTAGAGGGCTACGAGCGTGGTGGCTGCGGCGATCAATCTGTGTGCGGCGTGGATCCATACAAGTTCCGACTCCGGGATGATCGACCCGCCACAGAGCGGCCAGCTTGGGCACACGGCCCCGGCGCCCCGCCAAACCGCGTAAGAACCGGATAGTAGGGTCACAAGTACGAGTACTGCCGCCAGTGTGGTGATTCGTTGGATAGTGACGAGATTCCGAAGGTTCTGAACAGATTCTATCGCCGCCTCTGCAGCTCCGCTTGAAACGCTTGAAATCTGGCCCGGCGTCCATCCAGTTGCCGCAGATGCGAACGCAAGCAATGCCACCAAAACCACGAGCTCGGCGAGGCCCAGGTGAAGTGTCCTGAGCGCCGGCTCTACTTCGGATAGCACAACAGCACCGCCGATACCTCCGACGATGGTGATCAGTATTAAGGCCCCGGTCGTGACCGCCACAAGGAAAGTATTCTGGCGGTGAGATATCCAGACGCGCACTACCGCTGCGATAAAAAAGAGTCCCACCACTGAGCCGGCCGTGCGATGGCTCCACTCGATCATCGTGTGGTATTCCCATCTCGGGATGATCGACCCGTGGCAAAGCGGCCAGTCTGGGCATCCCAGCCCGGACTCGGTGACTCTAACGATCCCGCCCAGTGTTATCTGGATGATTGCTCCAACGACCATTACGGCAAGTACAACGATCAAAAATTTATCGTTGATCACGCCGAAACTGCCGTTCATCTGGTCATCCGGATGGGCGTTACTTTGAAGGATAGCCACTTGCTTGCAGAAGCCTCGATCAGTTGATTGCGCTCTGTTTCACAAAACACCCTCAATTATAGCCGCGCTCCCCTGTTTAATCAGTGTGAGATCGCCTGCGTTTTGTTCGACGCGCGAGGCAAGCATGTTCAGTTGGGAGGGCGGAAGGCCAGAAGTTCGCCGGTTACGAGGATTCTATGGTCGTACACAAGCTTCGGATAGGAGGCGACTAGGGTGACCGTAGAGGCGGAGGTCTGGTCAAGGACGAGGTCATCCCTGTGTATGAAACCAGTCTCGGTCACCCTGTAGAGAAATTCGCCATTGGTACTGCCGATGATGATATCGACCGGATCATGTTTGATCAGCTCGACGACGTCCGGAAGATTCTGAAACACGTTGCCTTCGCCGCGGACCGGGCTTTCCAGATGGCCAAAGTACCATCCGGCACCGATTTCTCCGGGATGGGAGGTGCCTGGGATGTGTCCGACGATATCGACCGGGCTCTCCCAGAGTTGCTTGCCGCCCTCATCGTAGACGGCGAGCGCGTAGACGGATGTGCTGAGGTTAATGGCTGGTATATCAAGAGTGTCGGCGGCCGGGAAAGCAACTGAATCCCTGATAATCTCCGTCGAATTTAAGTACATAAACCCGTCCGGAAGATCCGCCCTCCCGTATGGCAATGATCCTGCCCATTCTGGCTCGGACCAGTACCTGGGATTGGTCCACCGTGCTGGGAATAGTTGTGCCGCTTCGAAGGGTTCGGAAATTACGGGACCACTCTTAGATCCGTCGGACCCTGTGTCTTGTGAAGAATCACTCGAGGTCGAAAAGTCCGATGATCCAACAGCTGGGAGGGGGGCTGTGACCCAACCTTCGCGTTCGACTGGAGAAACTTCGTAAACTAGGTCACCCAATCTTGAGCGCGCGATCTCGGCGTAGATCAGGTAACCAATCCCGGCGAGCGTCAACAGAGACCCCAGGCCGATCATCGCGATAGCGATCCGGCCGCGTTTACTAGACGGCGGGCGAGGCGGTCGCGCAAACTCGCTGTGGTTCGGGCATGCGACTGCTGAACTCAAAGCCGGCTCATTTCCTCACAAGCCGTCCTCTAACTGTGCGTAATATCGCCCCCGAAGTTCTCCAGGGAGCTATACGTTACTGTCGGGCAGCCTGTCTTCGGTGGCGGTCCGCTTCGGTGAGGATCGGCTCGTTCAAGTATACGTCGCCGTTCCTAATTTTCAGGTTGAAGCCGCAATCGGGGTTCGTGCATATCCAGGCTTTGTAGTGCACTGCGGAACCCTGGCCGCCAAAGTCGGACAGCGGTACCAGATCTCCATCTCCACACGCCTTGCAGGCAGGGTAATTCTCAATAGCCACGTCATCCTCCGGTTAATCGTCATCGATTGACCCCGACTGCATTGAATTGATTCGGGGAGTACACGATATTATTGCGGTTTACAATCAAAATCAACGTAAATATTCAGTAATCGGTTCCGCGTACTTCTACGCTCTGAACCCGGTGGAATCGGTGTAGGCAGGATGGAAAACGATTGAAATGATCGTCCTTGGCATTGAATCTTCGTGTGACGATACCGCGGCCGCTGTTGTGGTTGACGGTCGTGAGATACGATCCAACGTCGCTTCATCTCAGGCCGAACTACATGCGCGCTATGGCGGGATTGTCCCGGAGTTAGCGTCTCGAAGTCATATCCAGCAGATCGTCCCGGTAGTGCGTGCAGCACTCTCAGAAGCGGCTATGACGCTCGAAGATGTCGACGCCATCGCCGTGACGAGCGGCCCTGGCCTAGCTGGATCTCTCATCGTTGGACTCAACATGGCAAAAGGGTTGGCGGCCACTTCAGGCAAGCCTTTGATTGGAATAAACCACCTCCAAGGTCATGCGTACGCCGCGTGGCTGCACGACCCGGTACAAGGGAATTCGCTCCCCCTTTCGCCGGAAGAGAGATGTGGCTTCCCGTTGCTTTGCCTGGTCGTCTCTGGAGGTCACACTGATCTTGCGCTGCTAAAGGCGCATGGTGAGTTCGAACGTATAGGACGTACGCGTGACGATGCGGCGGGCGAGGCGTTCGACAAGGCGGCGCGTTTGATGGGGCTGGGTTATCCGGGGGGACCGGTAATCCAGAAGATCGCCGAGAGTGGGCGACAGTCAAATCCTCTGCCGCGGGCTTGGATTCGCGGAACCTGGGATTTCAGTTTCAGCGGGCTTAAGACTGCCGTGTTGCACCGCGCTCGTGCCGAAGGAATTTACCCGGCTCCCGAGGGAGGTCCTGACAGAGTAGCAGTGGCGGCGCTAGCCAGGTCGTTCCAGGACGCGGTCGCTGACGTTATCGCCACCAAAACTGCTCTGGCTGCCGAGGAATTCGGCGTTCGGGGAATCGTAATCGGTGGTGGTGTGGCAGCGAATGCAGCACTCAGGGAGGCATTGAATGATCGATCAAGCGTTCCCGTAATATCGCCGCCGCCGGTATTGTGCACGGACAACGGGGCGATGATCGCTGCCGCAGCCTTTCACTATCTGAAACGCGGTGATCGATCTGGTTTGGACCTTGATGTCACGCCGGGATTGACCATTGACGAGGCACCATCTGCACCAACGCCTACACCTGTCTAGAGATCGCTAGTTAAGCCCTGGGATAGCGGTATCGCCTTGTAGTCCCGGCCGGTTTCACTGGGGTGGATTTTTCAAACTTCTCGTTTTCGAGTGCCTTGAGTTCGAACACCCTGTCACCGAACGACCGCGCTCCGTTCTCTGAAGAGCGGATGATTGGCCCCCCGATATCCTTGCCTGCTGCGTCGAACAGGAGGCGTGATGGTGGGGTTCTCAAGTAGTAGTCGAAAAGAAGGATTGCACCCAACGCGGCCATGACAATGCCGCCGATGATCCCGACCCGCTCGTTTGTCGCAACCTGCCAGATCGCTATCGAAGCGATCAACCCGAGTACGCCCCAGATCAGCGAAGAGCGTTCTCTTACCATCCGCGTGACTCGTACCGAACTGATCTCGCTGAGGGAGGCGAACGACCAGTTGCGGTGGTCCTCATCGCCACCGATATAGATCACACGACGGTCGGTTAGAACAAACCTGTCTGACCCGCCGACCTCCAGCGATTCGACCACCGATTCGCCTTCGATAAGCCGAAATCCATCGATAACCGAATCGGGCTCGACGTTAGGCGCGGTTTCATCCGTTTCAAAGGACGATGGCTGCTGGAATTGTTCTTCGACTGCCAAAGGGGCTCCCGGTCTTATCTAGAGTCGATCATATCGATGATATCAGTGCCCCGGGTGAGTAGCGCGTGGAGCGACTCGCAGAATCTGATGATTACGCCAATCTGCCGTTCTGAGTCCAAGACGAAGAACCTATCGGTTTGCACTCAGCCACGCTATTGTCTTTTGACCGAAACGACTCTATTCGAACGCGTCGTTTACGTGTTCCGCTGCGAACTCCCGACCGGCACCGATGAGCAGCGCCTTCATGTCCAGGGTGGCGCCGTAGTCAGACCACAGGTGCTTGCCGGCCGCTCTCACCTTTGCCTCGACTTCATCATGAATGGCGAGAACTTCGGGGTGATCCGGTTCTCCGGGGTGTCCAAGCGACGCCGCCATGTCGTGTGGCCCCCATGCAATTGCCATCAGGCCGGGCACTGCGAGGATCTCGTCCGCACGTGCCGCCGCTTCTTTGGATTCGATCTGCCCGCCGACGAGCATGTTGGCGTTGGCAAACTGTGCAAATCCCAACTTGTTGCCGTAAGTGCCTTCTATCACGTCCAGGTCGCCGTGCTCCGTGCCGCGACCGCCGCCCCACGAACGCCAGCCGTCCGGCGGGAACAGGCAAGCGTCGGCAAGCCCCTGGGCCTCTTTGGCGTTTTCGATGTGCGGCCCCATAATCCCTTGCAACCCGCGGTCCAGCCAGCGGTTGATTTCGTTGGCATTGATATTGGGCACGCGTGCCGTGACGCTCATACCGAACGCGTGAGCGACGGCCACGATGTCGTCCACGGCAACCGGGTTAAAAGCACCGTGTTCGCCGTCCAGATGGATGGCGTCAAAACCGGCCCGGGCGGCCAGTTCTACGGCGCTCGTGACCGGGTACTGCATGGCGAATACAAGAGCCTGCTTGCCTTGCTTGTTCTTTGCGAACATCGAGTTCTCGATCATGGTTTTATCCTTTCAAAAATGCAGCGTTATTTATGACGATCCCGAATATGTCGCCTATATACGCCGACTCGTTCCCGCCCTCGCCGTCGCCGTCGGATCGTACCCGTGTTGGGCCAGCACCTCTTCGTTGATCGTCAGCCCCAACCCGGGAGTGTCGGGCACTGTCAGGTAGCCGTCCACCTGCCGTGGGAAGCCGTCGAAGGCGTCGAAATAGTGGGGAGTGTAAAACTCTGCGTGATACTCCTGAATAAGGAAGTTGGTCATCGTCAGGTCCAGGTGGCACTCGGCCATAGTGCCTACGGGCGAACACGTGTTATGCGGCGCCATATTGACATGCCGTGCTTCTGCGATGGCTGCAATCTTCTTCAGCTCCGTAATGCCGCCGGCGTTTGCGATATCCGGCTGCAAAACGTCCACGGCGTCCGCTGCCACAAGTTCGTAGAACGGGAACTTCGTATAGAGCCGCTCACCGGTTGCGATCGGAATGTTCACCCGATCACGGACGGCCTTCATTTCCGCCACGTTCTCTTGTGACGTCGGCTCCTCGAACCAGAGAGGCCGGTACTTCTCAAGCCGTTGCCCGAGAGATATCGCAGTTCCAGTCGAGAACTTGGCGTGGACTTCGATCAGGATATCGACGTTTGGTCCGACGGCCTCACGCACCGCCGCCACTCGATCCTCCGATATCTGGGCCTCTTCCAACGAGATGTTGTAGTAGTTGTTCTGGGCGAACGGGTCAAATTTCATGGCCGTGTAGCCCATCGCCACGACCTTCTTCGCCTCCTCTGCATTCAGCTCTGGCGAGCCAGGATTGGTGTACCAGCCGTTAGCGTAGACGCGGATCTTCTCGCGCTGCGCCCCGCCGAGCAACTTGTAAACCGGGAGACCCAGCGCTTTGCCTTTAAGGTCCCAGAGAGCGATATCAATACCAGATAAAGCTGTGGTGTCGATACGGCCACCGCGCGCCTGATTGTTGTAGTAGATCTGTGTCCAGATCGCCTCTGAGTCCATCGGATCTTGTCCGATCAGGAATGTCTCGGCCATCTCGTTAATGAGCGAGATCACCTGCTGGTCATTCCCAAGTCCGCTGGCGTCGCCGAGACCGTACTGGCCGTCATCGGTGTTGATCTTGACGATTACCCAGTTTCGATTGGCGTTATGGTGAGCGGCCGAGAAAATGAACGTCTCAACGTCTGTAATTTTCATGGGAGGATTCCTTGTGAATCTGGGGGCTTAAAGTGGTTAAATTCGGCGTCGGTGTCGTCGACCTGATTTCGCAGGGACGTAACCATGCGCTGCTATTAATTCGTCGTTCGGGATGATTCCCAGCCCCGGGCCTTTCGGGAGCGTGATGTAGCCGTCCTTCTGCACCGGGAACCCTTCGAAGGCGTCGATGTACCAGGGCGAGTAGAACTGGGCGTGGTACTCCTGTATCAGGAAGTTTGTCATCGTCACGTCAAGTTGGCACTCGGCCATCGTGCCGACCGCCGAACATGTGTTGTGCGGCGCCATGTTGACGTGACGTGCCTCAGCGATGGCGGCGATTTTCTTGAGCTCCGTGATGCCTCCGGCGTTTGCGATATCAGGCTGCAAAACGTCTACAGAATCGGCCTTCACCAGTTCGTAAAACGGGAACTTGGTGTAAAGCCGTTCGCCAGTCGCTATCGGGATGTTCACGCGATCTCGAACGTACTTCATCTCACCCACGTTCTCCTGTGAAGTCGGCTCTTCAAACCACATAGGCCGGTACTTCTCGAGCCGTTGCCCTAACGAAATAGCGGTCCCTGTAGAGAACTTTGCGTGGACCTCGATGATGACGTCTACGTCCGGCCCGACCGCCTCTCGCACAGCTGCCACCCGATCCTCGGCCGCCTGCGCTTCTTCCAACGAAATGTTGTAGTAGTTGGCCGTGGCAAACGGGTCAAATTTCATGGCCGTGTAGCCCATATCGACTGTATTCCTGGCCTCCTCGGCATTCAGCTTCGGATCTGCCGCCACGGTGTACCAGCCGTTTGCATAGACCCGAATCGTGTCCCTTTGAGCACCACCCAGGAGTTTGTAAATCGGCTGATTTAGGATCTTGCCCTTGAGGTCCCAGAGGGCGATGTCTATGCCGGACAGCGCGGTGGTCTCAATGCGTCCACCACGGGCGTTGTTGTTGTAGTAAATCTCGGTCCAGATCGCCTCGGTGTCGAGTGGGTCTTTGCCTACCAGGAACTTGTCAGCCCACTCCTCGATTAATGATGCCGTTTGTATTTCGTTACCGAGCGGGCTGGCGTCGCCGATACCGAACAACCCCTCATCGGTCTGGATGCGCACCAGCAGCCAATTTCGATCGGCCGTGTATATACGAGCGGAGAAGTAGAGCGTCTCGACGCCGGTGATCTTCATTTGCGGGCCTTATAGCTTTTGTTGTTTTTGAAAAACAAGGGCCCAACACTCTGGGCCCTTGTTCTGAGCTAGCAGTTTGTTATGCCCTCTCCTCCATTGCACGACGGCTGGGGTTTGGGAGAAGTTGCGTCGCCCTCACCCCGTCCCTTCGCGAGTCTTAGTCCCGCAAGTTGAACGGAATGTTCAACTCGCTTGTGATGCCTTCGAACCAGTCGACGACCTCCGGGTGCAACGGAATCCCGATTTCACGGCGCTCCGCTTCGGTCTCTACCTCGATCATTCCTGCATATACGACACGGTCATGGCCTGGCGCAGGCTTCGTCTCTCGAAGTCCCTTCATCATGCCGTCCATGTCAGCCTTGAACTCGTCCAGCGGGACGAAGGCTTCCACGTCGTACGCCGCGACGAAGTGCGCCCGACGCTCTTTGGTTGCCGCGCCGAACCCGGCTGCACCGGAGAGCGGGCCGCACATGATGTCCACCATCACTCCCAAGCTGTATCCCTTATGGGAGCCCAGTTCACGTGTGGAACCCATTGGGAGCTGCATACGGACGCCGCCGGCGGAGAAATCGGAGACGGCAGCGCCTTCCATGTCGGGGGAGCCATCGTCGTTTGCGACCCAGCCAGGCTGAAGGCCGTGGCCCAGACGATTGGCGAGTCCGATCTTGTTGCCAGCGATAGACGTGGTGGCAGCATCAAAGCTGAACGGCTCTTCGGTCCCTGTTGGGGCAGCGAATGCAATCGGATTCGTGCCGAGCTTTGGCTCTGCGCCCCAGGTCGGCACCATCGAGTTTCCGCCTGCGGTGTATGCCGTGCCGATCATGCCTTCTTTGACGGCCATAAGCGCGTGGTAGGCCATCATCCCGGCGTGGCCCGAGTTCTTGATTGTGACCATGCCGACGCCCGTGTTCTTCGCCTTGGCGATTGCGATCTCCATGGCATGCGGTGTAGTGATAATTCCGAGTCCGTCGTCGCCGTCGTATACGGCCGTGGAAGCGGTCTCTCGAACGATCTTCTCGTTAGGAGTCGGGTTTGTACGGCCATCACCGTAAGAAGCGACGTATGCACGCAGCATGTTGGAAACGCCGTGAGTGTCCGCTCCACGCAGGTCTGCCATCATGAGAACGTCGGTGGCGACGTTTGCGTCGTCCTCCGGCACGCCCATCTTGAGGAACACTGCTTTGGTTGCCGCGGTCAGATTTTCAATTTTCACGCGGACAGCGATATCATCAGGGACCTGGAAATGCTTCAGCAATTCGTGCTACCTCTTTTTGGGGACTCTTCGATGGTGATATCGGGAACGGGTGTCCCCGATAACGGTTGACCTTCAATACGGGCACCAATCGCGCGGGATTGTAGCACCCGCGTGCGGGGTTTATTTACTCGCCGAACACTGACCATGTTCTCAAGGCAACTTCGCAAAATGCTGTCGAGACCGGGTTTCCAACGGGCGACATGTTTGGCCCGACGCTGGACAATGAGGAATTAGTAGCGTTGACCGGGTCGCCTAATGAGCGCTCTAGACTCTGAGTTAAACCGGATCTCAACTTTATGGTAGCCGTAGCTTCTTCCTCGTCTCGGTCTATACCGCCACTTACGGCATTCCTCGTCTACACTCGGCATCCCCTGATGGTAGTTCTCCGGAGCAATGTAGAGGCAAGGCGTTATCCGCCCAAACTTGTAGTACGGCACTACGAAACACTGGAAACCAACAATGCTGCAAAGGCGAATCGCTATCCGTTTTGGAGAGAGCCGTTGCACGCTCTAAGAACCTGCACGCCAGACGATATATTTCTCACCCTAACAACACAGAGGCCGTCTTATGCCTGAAAACGAGAATCGCCAATGGGTACTCAACTCACGACCGGACGGTATGCCGACGGAAGCGGACTTCGAACTCGTTAATTCACCCATGCCGTCGCCTGAGTACGGCCAGATTCTGATCAAGAGTCTGTGGAACTCGATGGACCCGTATATGAGGGGCAGAATCACATCGTCGCCTATAGGTGGTGTGATCGAATCCGAGGCCGTTGGGCGTGTGATGGAAAGTCGGTTGGACGGAATAAATGCCGGCGACATCGTTCGGGGAAGGATCGGCTGGCAGGAATACGGTCTTCTTGATGTGACATCTGCGCACCTCGTGAACCCGGACTACGGACCGATCTCTACATCGATCGGAGTGCTTGGGATGCCGGGCCTGACGGCGTATTTCGGGTTGCTAGACGTGTGCGAACCGAAGCCTGGCGACACCGTGGTCGTTTCCTCCGCATCGGGCGCTGTCGGAGCCGTTGTTGGACAGATTGCGAAGATCGGCGGCTGCCGTGTCATAGGCATCGCCGGGTCCGACGAGAAGGTCTCGTACGTAGTCGACGAACTGGGCTTTGATGCCGGCATTAACTACAAGGCGGAGAACGTCAGCGAGGCGCTCGGTCTCGTCGCTCCTGACGGCGTGGACTGTTACTTCGACAATGTCGGTGGGCCGATTACCGAGGCGGTGATGGAGCATCTGGCGATGTACTCACGTACCGTGATCTGCGGCCGAATCTCCGAGTACAACGAGTCTGAGCCGTCAATGGGCCCACGCATATTGCGCTATTTGCACAGCACAAGAAGCCGCATCCAGGGCTTCACGGTCAACCAGTACCCGGCGCAGTTTGAGGACGGCCGTGCGCAGCTGGCTCGATGGGTAAGGAGTGGCGAAATTAAGTACAAGGAAGACATCATAGAGGGCTTTGAGAACTGCCCAAGGGCCTTTATCGGCCAACTGGGTGGCGCCAACTTCGGGAAATTACTCATAAAGGTTTCTGACGAGTAGGGTGCCGTTGGACCTGAAACTGACTACCCCCTAACCTTCTCTTACAGTGGGAGGAGGGTGGCTTTTGGCAGTTTATTGACGATGTCCATAGCGTCTTAAACTTCAGCCACCATTAATGCCGCAGGGGCACGACTATCCACCCGTAAAACCGCCACGCCAGATACCTGAAATCATCCACAACAACCACAAAGGCCCCACGAAATGCCAGAGAACGTAAACCGACAGTGGATCCTCAAAACCCGACCGGACGGCATGCCAAAAGAAAGCGATCTCGATCTAATCGAATCGCCTATTCCGGAGCCGAAACATGGCGAAGTCCTCGTCAAGAACCTATGGATGTCGATAGACCCGTACATGCGTGGGAGGCTGCGAGACGGACCGTCATACGCTCCGCCCGTGGCCATCGGCGGCGTACTTCAGGGTGAATCTGTCGGACGAGTGATGGAAAGCCGGCTTGATGGCTTCAAAGCTGGCGACATCGTGCGAGGGCACATCGGTTGGCAGGAGTACGGCATCCTCGGAATAACGGGGGCGCACGTCGTCGACACCTCGCTTGGCCCGATCTCGACCTCGATCGGCGTGCTTGGAATGCCGGGATTGACCGCGTACTTCGGTCTACTTGAAGTGAACAGGCCCCAGGCGGGAGACACCATCGTTGTCTCCGCTGCTTCAGGGGCGGTCGGGGCCATCGTCGGCCAGTTAGCCAAAATCATGGGTTGCCGTGCTGTTGGAATTGCCGGTTCCGACGAGAAGGTGTCTTACATTGTTGACGAGCTTGGCTTCGACGCCGGTATCAACTACAAAACCCAGGACGTCTCGGCGGCCATAGCGGAAAGTTGTCCCAATGGTGTCGATGGGTATTTCGATAATGTTGGTGGCGAGATCACCGAGGCCGTGATGCCGCACTTTAACCTGTACGCCCGGATGGCCATATGTGGCCGAATCTCCGAGTACAACGACGATGTGCCCTCCATGGGACCGCGTGTATTGCGGTACGTCCATGCGGCACAGGCGACGGTCGAAGGGTTTTTGGTGTTCCGCTGGACCGACCGGTACGAAGAAGGTCGATCGCGACTCGCGCAGTGGGTTCGTGACGGCCAGATCAAATACAAAGAAGACGTTGTCGAAGGGTTTGAGAACTCGGCAAAAGCTTTCATCGGACAGTTGGGTGGGGCGAACTTCGGAAAGTTGCTTATCAAGGTTTCCGACGAGTAGGCCGGAGTTGTGCATTTCGTTGACACTCATTCGTAGCCGCTGCTACGCTTGAACTTAGTTAGGATCGACGCATTGCAAGGCGGCGGTTCTGACTTTCGTGGGGATGTAGCTCAGATGGGAGAGCGCTGCGTTCGCAATGCAGAGGTCGGGAGTTCGATCCTCCCCATCTCCACCACACAAAGGTAAAAATAAGACGCCGTCCTGAAAAGGGCGGTGTCTTTGTTTATCGAGTGGTGCTCATACTGAACGCTTTACGACTTTGCAGTTGTGATCGCGACCGGATTGGAGAAAACCCCACCCTTTCAGTGTTGTTGTGAACCCAGCGTGAGACTTTCAAAGGGTAGGCTCGTTGTGCGAAGACATATGGTTGCCAGCGAATCCAACGTCACACCCGGTACACCACACACCACAAACGCCGTAAAATCTCTTGCGTGCCCCGGTAGCTCAGGGGATAGAGCGACGGTTTCCTAAACCGCAGGTCGTGAGTTCGATTCTCACCCGGGGCACCATACGTAAATCGTTCGTGAGAGAGGCATCCAGAAACGGGTGCCTCTTTTGCGTTTGACACCCGTTCTGACACCCATTGGCCTGATTCCAACCGTTATGGATTGGTAAGAATCCTGCGTTACCGCTGATCTTTCTTACACCTGCTGGATGTTCCAAGCCCAACCTGGTATCACTTCTAAACGAGCCACGCGAGCGGGTGATAATTTACCGGCCCTGTATGTCTGGCGCAGCGTGTCCACCCAGACCCCAAGGTTGAAGCCATCTTCATCAACGTATCTCTTTAAAACCCGAGTATGGCCGTTTAATTCTGCGTAACGTTCGAGTGCCGCACAGCTTTCATTCCATCGATCTTCGAAAGCATTCCAAGCCCAACCTCGCATCGCTTCTAAACGAGCCGCGCGAGCGGGTGATAATTTACCGGCCCTGTATGTCTGGCGCAGCCTGTTCACCTTGGACCCAAGGTTGAAGCCATCTTCATCAACGTATTTCCTTGGAACCCGGGTATGGCCGTTTAGTTCTACATAACGTTCAAGTGCTGTGCAGGTAGCTTGCCATGCGACGTCTAAGGCATTCCAACTCCAAGCCCAACCTGGCATCGCTTCTAAACGAGCCACGAGATCGGATGATAATTTACCGGCCCTGTATGTCCGGCACTGTTTGTTCACCCAGTACCCAAGCCTGAGGCCATCTTGATCAACGTATGCCTGCGGAACCCGGATATGGCCGTTTAGTTCTGCGTAACTTTCAAGTGACCTAAACAGAGCCTCATCCTTCTTGACCGGATTACCAATGCCAACCTTCTTGACCGGATTACCAATGCCAACCTTCTTGACCGGATTACCAATGCCAACCTTCTTGACCGGATTACCAATGCCAACCCCGACTTTCCACTCCCAACCGGAAACCCTTTCCAGACGTTGAATGCGGTCGGCCGATAACGTACCTAGGTTGTATTGAACATGCTGAGCCAACACCCACTGTCCAAGCTTGAACCGAGATGGGCGTCCCACTGAATGCCGTTGGGGGACCCGTGTATGGCCCTCACGTGCTACATACTGCCCAAGTAACTCAAAAGCTGCTTCCCATGCGTCTTCAAGGGAATGCCAGGACCATCCCTTAATCGCTTCTAAACGCACCGCGCGATCGGTTGGTAATTTATCGGCCCTGAAGTTTTTCCGTTGCCTGTTCACCCAGTGGTTGAGCAGCACGCCATCTTCATCAACGTATTTCCTTGGAACCCGGCTATGGCCGTTTAATTCTGTGAAACGTGCGAGTGAGTTGAAGGTAGCTTCCCATAGAGCGTCTAAGGGGTCCCAACTCCAATGGGGGATCCTCTCGATACGATCGATGCGGGCTTGGGACAACTTGCCACGTCTGTAATCGTCACGTCTGTTATGCACCCATTGCCCAACTCGATGACCGTCTTCATCGACGTATAAGCGAGGCACCTGGATTTCACCATGAAGAGCAACGTAACGTTCAAGTGCTTCACAGTCTTCATTCCATCGATGTTCTACAGCATTCCAAGCCCACCCCGGAATCGCCTCCAGACGAGCCACCAAATCTGGTGGTAAAGTGCCGCGTATTAAGGATTGGCGCTGCGATCTCATCCACACCTCGAGCTTCACTCCTTCTCGATCGACGTCTCCCTTCTGCACCCGGATATGGCCGTTTAATTGCTCGTAACGTTTGAGTGCGGCAAATCCCGCTTCCCATCGGGCTATAGCAGGTTCCCAAGTCCACCCGGTCATAGCTTCTAAACGAGCACTGTGATCCGCGGGCAACTTATCCTTACGGTAAGACGTTCGCTGGTGCATCACCCAATTGCCTAAATTGAATCCCTCTTCGATATGATCATGCAGAACCAGCGCAGTGCCCTCACGCGTAACGTAGTTACTAAGTAAGCCAAACCAAAATTCCCATTGCGAAGTATTTTGCGTAACGAGACGTGTGGCGAATGCACCGGCGAAGTCGGTCCCAACACTTACTGGAAAGTCGACCAAGATGCGGTCCGGAAGGTCAGCCGTCGTGATAGGCGTCCGTCCGTCTGCGTTGATAGCTCGGAGTTGGTCGAGCCACTCCCCGATGGTCGGGTCATGTGACCTGAGGGCCTTCACGACCTGCCACACGGGTTCGAACTCGGACGATTCGACCGCTTCCTCGGCATCTTCTCCGTCCCCGACAAACACCGAAATGACCACGGTGCCGGCCGTCTTGTCGTCTGACAGGCGCAACGCCCGCCCGACTGCCTGAACAACATCCACCTGCGACCTCCGAGGGTCGATAAAGGCGACGCCGTCTATACCCGGCACATCTACACCTTCGGCCAGGCAACGGGCGTTACTGAGGACAACACGGTCTGTCTGTTCAAGAGTCCTGAGCCGTCGCAGTCGGACTTCTCGGTCACCGGCGTTCATCTTCCCCGACACGAAGTCACACGCCACCAAGTCCGTCGGAGAGTCCGAGCCCGACATCCAGTTGATCACCTCGGGCAGTTCCTTGGAAAAGTCCTGGGCACCCTTCACACGGCTGTGGAACGTCAAGACCCGTTTCAGGTCGTAGTCCCGCATCGCCTTGGCCAGACCGATTTCCCTAGCCAATGTGCGAGCATCGGTAACCCTGTCACCGTCGAACCTCACCAATTCGCCGCGTTCGGCGTACTCCCGGTACATGGCATTGTTGACGCCGACGACGAGCACTCTGTAGTCAGACAGGAGGCCCTTCTCGATGGCCTCGGCAAACAGCAACGTGTAGAGGTCCGGTCCAAAAACACCATCGTTATCCATCGATGCGATGTCGAGGTCTCGCTCACCTGCTTTACGAATCACCCGCCCGGTGTAGTACCGAGGAGTCGCCGTCATGAAGATGCGTTTGCGTGCGGGAATAAGAGTGTCGTCCAAGACGGTCGAGAACGCCGACGTTGCAGGTCCGGTACACCGGTGGGCTTCATCAGCAATGGCGAGGTCGAACCGGGCACCCGGCGTTGCCGCCATGGCCTCCGCAAGTCTTGGAGACGATTGGTAGGTCGAGAACACAACACGGGGGCCGGACGCTCGGAGGAAGCGGCCTATATCGCCGACATCCGTGGTGACCGGATAACCAAGTGCGCTTGTAGACGATACGAACGAATCGGATTTTTCATCCCGATCAACTGTCTCGTCAGAACAGATGGCGAGATAGTCGAAGTAGGCATTTCTGTGCGTCGTCCACTCACGCAGGGTCTGCTTCAACAGGGACAGGGACGGCACCAGCACCAACGTGAGATCGCTGTCCAGTTCCTCATGGAGCCACAGGCCGACATATGTCTTCCCTGTACCGCAAGCCATCACTACCTTGCCGCGGTCATGCTCCTTTAACCCTGTCATAGCCGCATCGATGGCTTCACGCTGGTGTGGTCTGGGTGTCGCACGCGTTATGGCGGCAGGACGTAGATCGTCCATAGAATCCGGCCACTCGAGGACGCTGGCTTCGAGGTCGGCCAGCATCAATGACCCTACCGGTTTCTCCTGTGCCGCAATGGTGCGCGACGCGGTGCCGCCGATACGATCCGTAGTGGCTATAAGGAGGCGGAAGTCGAAGTCAGCGCGCGACGACTCAGATAGGAAGCTGTCGAGGTCACTCTTGGTGACGGAGTACTTGGAGTCGTAAGCCTTAGCCTGGACGGCCCACAGGGTGTCCAGGCGGGTCTTAACGACGAGGTCTATCCCGGCGTCCGCTCCCCAACGTTCCGGCCACTCATCCCACAACCAGACTTGCTCGACAATCGATGCGTACTCGGGTTCGTTCTCCAGATACCAACGGGCGAGCAACTCAAACTCTCGGCCCTTGGTCCGAGGATCCGCCGAGAGCGTACCCAGTAGTTGTTGGAGCGATCCCATGCGGGAAGGATAACGCTGTCCCTACTTCGTCGCGTTAGAAACTCTCAATTTGGTCCGCCCAGCCACAGACGCCCACTCCTTCCACTCTTGCCCGGCTTCCCCCAAGTACTGTGTGGACGCCCGGCGGCAACACCGCCGATACGGCATTACCACCCACACTTATGTGGATGTGTGGCCCTACGGACGCTGAAATTCAGTTTTCGGCGTCAGCGAATCTCAATAGCTCATGCTTACGTACGCATGACCGCCGCGCACATATCCCCTGCACGCTCTCTTGCGGGTAGGCCAATGTCCCAAAGGCCCAATTAACACTTCTCGTTAAGCGTCCTCACGAGCTGGCTCGACTCGAAGACCTCCCAGTTTGCGACTGTCGTTGCACTAAACGCGGTAACCGTCCACTTTCCTTCTCCATCCCAGGTCGCGGAGAAGATATGACTCTGATATCGACGACTGCACGGCGTAGCCCGGTCCTCCCATATGTTGTATCCCCCGCTGGTCGTCTGGAATGGGTTACCCATGTGCGGAGGAATCACCACTATTGGTGTCTGTCCGACCAACGTATTTTTGTCATAGGTGTTCTCACCAAGCCATCGTTGGGCCAAGGCTATGGCTTCGCCCTCACTGAACAATCGAGGAACTTCGGTTGGTGGCGGTGGTGTACCTGACGAACAGGCGGTCGCCAAGGACACGACGAGGATCGCCAACACGATCGACGTCATCGTGATTAAGACCTTTCCTGAACTGTACATGGCGATCTCAGTCTTTCTAGATCCTTGCGATCCGCTGACAGAAGTTCGTAGAGGCTTACGTAGAAACTGGCCTCAGACCCGCTCGCAACTCACATCACCCGTGTGCATCAACGCCTGGGCGCAATTAGTTAATGCATAAGACATTACTACCACGGTGGTATTCAACTACTCAGTACACAAGAACAACATGTATGTGAATGAACAGATATCTATAGACCTTATATAGATACACACTCTCTCCCCTCTGAAGGGGAGAGTGTGTATCCGCAACCTATATGACTAATAAGTTATTAAGTAAAGAAAACTACGTAAAAGAAAAACGGGCTGACTCAATCAATGGTGGCTAAGTTGAGCGATCTCCTAAATCACTACGCTGATTTACCATCGGCAGAAATAGTGAACGGTTCGGCAGATACTAAGGTTTCTTCCGAAATTGCATCTATATATGCATTAACAGCAGATACAGGGATCCGTCTGCTCCGTCCGATTTTGATCGAACTCAATCGTTTCGATCTCAATAATTCGTAAAGTGCAGATCTAGATATTGCCAGTTCTGTAGCGGCCTGGTCTGGTGTCAGTAATGTTGGCAAGATAAGTCCTTTCGTGTCCGAACATGTGTGTTACGGTGCGGTAAGACACGCTGATATGTTATCATAATCGGCAAGATTAAATCATTATCTGAATTCAGACTTATTTGGATGGCGCAATAATGTCGAGGGCAGAGGGGCGAGGCAGGCCGAAACACCCATTGACCCGTGAAGTCAGAGAAATATGGGCGGCAAATCGACGGCATTGGAAATCCGCAGCAGGGGTCCACCGTCGAACCCAAGAGATATATGGAGATTTATCTCCGAGCCTTCGAAAAGTTCAGGAGATTGTGCGAGAAGCCTCTCAAGGCATTGGAGAGGGCGATGAGTCACGGAACATACAAACGTGGTCACCTTGGGATGGGTCGGTTGCAAACGTGACGTATCTTCTGCGGATCGCAGAGGTGGCTCAATCGGTCACCGGCGAACCACTTGGCGCTGAGGATGCAAAGTGGGCCGCGCGGTTGGAGCGGCCTACTCACGGATTGCACTTGCTTGCTCGATATTTGTTGGCCAGGGAATATGCGACCCGAGAGAAGGTCGCAGGGCTACTGGGCGATGACCATCCACACACCTCTGATCTGGACCGTTGGCTTACATGGCGCCCGTGGACGCACCGGAACCGATATTTAGACGATGAGAATATCCACCAGACGATTTCAGGATTTCTATCGGTCAACGAAAAGCCAATCAATGATTCTTGGGCGTTGATTACATGGCTTGGCATGGCCTTATCTCGCTCGGCCTTGGAAGTGGATGTTGGTGAGATCCGGTCTGCTGAATGGTGGCCCGAAGTATCTGCACTAAATGAAGTCGAGGAGGAGAGCTCGCATGGCTAAGCGCAGAGGTAGGAATGAAGGAACGATCTTTCGACGGAAAGATGGTCGTTGGGTTGCCAAAGTCCGGTTGGAATCAGGTCAACGTAAACAGCTTTACGGTAAGACACGTCGTGAGGTTGCAGACAAGCTGACAGTGGCTCTGAAATCGATTCAAGACGGACTGCCGATATCGTCTGGTCGTCAGACAACGGGTCAGTACCTCGATCAGTGGCTTGAAAACATAAAATCGAAAGTGCGTCCATCGACTTGGTCTCGGTACGAGCAGTACGTTCGTATCCACATGATTCCGGTATTCGGTGCCGTTAGTTTGTCACGGCTCACCCCGGCGCACTTGGAGCGGCTATACAGCGAGAGACTAGCTGCTGGTAGTTCGGCCAGAACGGTTCATCACGTGCACACCGTGCTACACGGTGCATTGGAACAAGCCTATCGCTGGGGGCTGGTCCCTCGAAATGTAGCAACGCTGGTAGATCCGCCTCGCACGACAAGAGCACCGATGCACACTCTTACTGTCGAGCAGGTGAGAGCATTGCTGACAGAAATCGACGGAGAGCCATCTGAGGCGCTCATTACGGTCGCCGTAACAACTGGCATGCGGCTGGGTGAGCTTTTGGCGCTGAAATGGTCAGAAGTCGATCTACAGAACGCCAATTTGCGGGTGGTTGCATCTCTATCTCGCTCCGGTGGTGCATGGTTGTTGCACGAGCCGAAGACGGACAGTTCACGCCGGAAGATCGAGCTGGCAGGTGTGGCCGTAAGCAGCCTGAGACGGCATCGAATATCGCAGAGCACAGAACGGCTTCATATCGGTCCAAGCTGGGTCGATAACGACTTTGTGTTCACCAATGCCATCGGTAATCCCCTCGATGGGACTAACGTGCTGAGACGCTGGCTTCGACCGGCATTGCGACAGGCTGGATTGCCCCAGATCAGATTCCACGAGCTCCGCCATACGGCGGCAACGTTAATGCTTGAACAGGATGCCCATCCTAAGGTTGTCAGTGAGATGCTCGGCCATTCGCAGATAAGCATCACCCTCGACCTGTACAGCCATGTGTCACCGACTATGCAGAAGAAGGTAGTTGCCATCATGGACAAAGCGCTTGCATGATCCGCGTTCACCAATGCTTTGTACCGTAGGGATCCCAAATGAAAATCACTGATATCACACTCACTTTCCTCAAAATCGGCAAGGGTCTGCTCCGAATTCAGACGGACGCCGGAGTAGAAGGCTGGGCCGAGGCTCCCGGTCGCAACCCCGGCGTCCCGGGCGGGGAATACGGTTATTACTCCGGCCGTGTTTTCGAGGCCTATCTCGAGAGCATCATCAAGCCGGTTTTGATCGGTGAAGACCCGCTTCAGATTGAGCGTCACTGGGAGACTCTGGCGCTTGGAAAGGACGAAAAGCTCTTCAAGTTGCCGGCCGATGTGGTCGGCGTGATTGACGTGGCGCTCTGGGATCTGATGGGCAAAGAGACCGGACTGCCGGTTTACGCCCTCATGGGAGGTGCGGTCCGTCGGGATATCGAGCTTTACTGGTCAACCGGTTCTGGGTGGAGGCTGCAACCGGACGAGATGCTGAATCTCGTCGAAAAAGGCTGGGATATGAACTTCCGTTCCTTCAAAATTCGCATGGACTGGAAGGGTTGGAGGCAAGACGCCGACCCCGAAAAGGACTATCAGATGTTCAAGTTGGTCCGGGAGTTCCTGTCGGAAGGCAACTACTTGGGCTTCGACGCCAACAACGGCTACTCGGTCTCGACCGCGATCCGGCAGGGACGACGGTTTGAAGAGCTCGGGATCGACCATTTCGAGGAGCCCATTCCAAACTGGAATCTACCTGGACTGAAGCAGGTCTCGGATGCGTTGGATGTCGCCGTTGCGGCAGGTGAACAGGATGCCTTCCGGTGGTGGTTCCAGAACTTGGTGTTGCTTGGCGATCCAGACATCCTGCAACCAGACATCCTCAGCGCTGGTGGCCCGTCTGAGGTGAAGCGAATCTTTGACATGGCGACCACGTTGGACAAGCCGGTGATGCCGCATAGCCCCCAGGCTGGCATCAACAGCATGGCTTCGTTGCACGTGTTCTCGACGGTCCAGAACGGCACCCGCCCGCACGAGTTCTCCACCGAGTTCTCGGGACCGTTGGATGACGTTGCAAACTTGTTCGGCGACGGCGTCATTCCAAAGGACGGCCACATGATATTGAGCGATAAGCCCGGCCTAGGCATCGAGTTGAACGAAAAAGCGGTCGCCGATCTGACCCTAATTTGATTTCTATGACCATGTAACGGAATGCTGTCGATGATTTGAACGCTGCTTTTGCCTGAGACTCGAAAATCAAGTGGAACAAGTAAAGCCAGAAAGACACGTGGATAGGACTATCCACCGTGAGGGTTACTTCGGTGACGGTTGATCTCCGTTGACACCCGATCTGACACCCAACGTGGATGAACGGCTGTGGACGGGCAGGGTGCCCGACGGACACGATGGTCGGCAAACGTATTCGCCCACGACATTTGACACCCTCCAGTGGACACTAATAGCCGAATTCCTAAACCGCAGGTCGTGAGTTCGATTCTCACCCGGGGCACCATACGTAAATCGTTCGTGAGAGAGGCATCCAGAAATGGGTGTCTCTTTTGCGTTTGGCAGCACTTCTGGCAGCAACCGGGCGCACTTCCCCTCAGCTCCGGTAGTCCGTCACCTGCCACAGCACGGCTAGTACGCGCGGGTCCGGTAGCCGCAACGGTCCTAGAATGTCCCCTAGAAATGAGTTGATCGTTGCTGGAATCTTCATCTTGGCTCGCGGACACCACGGATTTGGGAAGGCGTTGGCGCGCCGTATTGTTGTTTGGAAGCAACACCGCCTGCTACAAGTTCGCACTCGGCGGAGCACTTTTAGAGTTAGCGCGTTCAGGCCAAGACGAGATCAAACTCGAGGATTTGGCCGTTCCGTTCGCCTCTCGGGTTTGTGACCACCTAAAAACCGAAGATCGTCAGGCCACGAATCCCGGCAGCACATTCTTAAACGCATGTCGGGACTACAACAGCGAATCAATTGAACTAGACGAACTTGTGTCGGCGACCATGAATCAAGGCTTTCGGTACGTCTTCGACGCTTTTCATCGAGTTGAGGGTGAGGACGTAGCTCCATTTTTTAGTCGAGAAGGACCGGGTTCTAACAAGAAATTAATTTTGAGTCCCGATCTCCCACGAGAATCTCCTGGCCGGATCGACCTGTTGGACCGTGAATTGGAATCACGGTGGAAGCTTGTTGAGGCAGCTTGGGCTGCCCGTGTGCCAACTGGGTTGCTAGACGTAGAGTACGCGCAAGATTCCCAGAGCCTATCGGTTGTTAGAAACTCTTCAGGAGGTCGTAGTGGCGTTGGTAATGCAGCGTACGCTTTGAGCGGATATCAAGGTGGCCGCTGCTTCTACTGTGGGGTAGCCCTTGACTCGGAGGAACTTGATACGAGAACGAACGTTGAACACGTGATCCCGTTCCAATTAGCCAAGTCCTTAGTGGGCCGAAACATAGATCACGTTTGGAATCTGGTGGATGCCTGTTTTAAGTGTAATTCGACAAAAGCAGCCAGACTGCCGCTTTTCGAATTCCTAGATAAATTGAGTCAACGGAATGAGTACTTCATAAGGAGTCATCATCCCTTGAGAGAAGCACTTATCCGGGCAACGGGGCGTACGACGAAACAACGCACAGATTTCATCACGGCGGTTCATCATGAGGCCTCGTATTTGAAACTAGGCACGGCCTGGGTTCCTTCAAGTTAGGAAGACGCGGAATCCCACTAAAACCGCGAGAGAAGAAGGCAGAGACCGCAGATCAGGTGCGAGGGTCGCTGGCGTGCTCCGTACATAAAAGCACGGTACGGCTCTGCTTCCACTGCTCACAGGCCAACGTGTCAGTCACGGTAGCGATGTGTGGAAGCAGAGGCAGGGGGTTGGGAGTAGTCGTTACTGGAGCAGGAAACTGGGAGTCGAGGTACTAGGTCGCGGGTTTCGCTGCGACTTTTGTATCTCGATAGACTCTGGGCATGCGGATCGCCTTGGGAGCGCAAGCCTCTAGGTTGTTGGAGGCTATCTCAGGCCTCGGCATAGCAGGTACGGCACAGAGGCCGAGCGTGGCTCGTCTTCCTATTCTTGCCGCATCTATGGCAGTGCTTTTCCTGATACTCCTCGTTTCGGTATTTTGACCAGCTCGCGTAGCAGTCGTCGCAGAAAGGTCGATCAAGGTCGTAGTCAATCGCCTTCTGGCAACGAATGCATGCAGCGTCCTTAAGTAACCCTCCCAAGAAGCCCGAAATACGCCCGCCCAACGTGGGGTCCTTTTGTTCCTGCTTGGGTCGTGGACTTGACGCCTGACGCCGGGGGCGCGGTTTCGTCGCCTTTTTCACTTCAAGCGGTTCGGCGAGTCCGATCAGAGTTCCCTTCACGTATTCTCGGACCTCTTCGGCCATAGGGCCTGGAGGGACGGCGATAGCGAATTCGTGTGAACCCTGGCTTGACGAGGTCAGCAAGTTCATTGAACTCACTATCACGGACTTCTCGTTCAAATATATTTTCGAGTGCAGGCCAGCAACAGTCTGGACTTCAGCTTCAAGGTCCAACAGCCACTGAACCGCGTCCATGCCCTTGGTTCCACCGATTTTACCGTCAGGGTCTTTTCTGACCACTGCAGTAACCGTGACCGGCTTCTTGGCCGCTAGCTCAAGAGCTTGTCGTAGGTGGCCCCATGGTTTCACGTAAGGGCTGACGAGTAATACGTACTCTTCTGCCTCTCTGATCAGGCTTAGGACGCGCGTCGGGACTTGGTCGTCAGCGAACCACTCGAACTGCTGCTGTTGTGCCAACCTGCCATCTCCTTGGTAAGGACCCAATCTTACGCCCCAGAATCCCCCCCGGTTCCCGACGGCGCGTTGACTCGCCGAGACCGCGCCACGTCCTCCAGGCTCAGGTCATGTTCTAGGTCACGGTAGCGATGTGTAGAAGCAGAGGCAGGGGGTGGGAGTAGTCGTTACTGGAGCAGGAAGCTGGGAGTCGAGGTACTAGGGCGTAAGTTTCAAGCGGCGATTTGCGACTTGTAAACTCCTCAGTGCCATTGACGACATGTTGCAATATTGAGCTGGAGATCAAAATGCGGATATGGATGATGGTTGGAGCGATGATTGCAGTGCTGTCGATTGCCTGTAGTGGAGGTAATGTTGACGACAGTGTTCCCAGCCAAATAGACGAGAACAAGATTGTCGTCGGGCTGGCTGGCGAGCTTATTTTTGACGCCAGTGCGTTCCCTGGCGACTGGGATGTTAGAGGTGCAAATTCCTCAGATGTCGATTCCTCCTACATCAAAGGAATGAAGCGTGTTGGTGCGTCGCTGCCTGACATAATCGAAGTCCGTGTAAATCTGTATCCCGATATCGAATCGGCTCGATTTGAGTTCGCCAAGGCCGCCGAGGAACGGTCAGATGAACTGAACATAATCGATCTTGGTGATGAAGCGTTCGTATACGAGAGGATCAATGGATATGAAATCTACTTCAGGTATCTGAACGTAGTGGCCAACGTACACAGTTTTGCTTCAGGGTTCCTTTGGGGCTCTGAGAAGAAGGCGCAAGAGTGGTCTGAAAAACTAATCAAGCGCATTCAAAGCACGGCACGGTTTGCCGAGGGACAAACCACATCTTCAACCACTGAGACAGTGCATCCGGTTTCCACACCTGTTCCAACTGCTGCTCCCACACCTGTTCCAACTGCTGCTCCCACACCCGTTCCAACTGCTGCTCCTACACCTGTTCCAAATGCTGCTCCCACACCCGTTCCAACTGCTGCTCCCACACCCGTTCCAACTGCTGCTCCCACACCCGTTCCAACTGCTGCTCCTACACCTGTTCCAAATGCTGCTCCCACACCCACCTCACAAGTCAAACTCCGAGGTACTGCTACTCCCACACCAACTCCAACTGCAACTCCCATGCCCACCTCCACTGCCATTCCATGGCCGACCCCTGTGCCCGAACCCGGGGGTAACGTCCTACAAGAATTTGAATACCCAGAGAATTACTTTTATGACGTTGTCGGAACGGAGGGGGGATTCTGGGCGTGCCGCGAGTCATCACCTCATCTTGTTAAATATTCAACCGATGGTCAGTTGTTGATTGAAATAAGTGACTCACCATCGCTGAACAAATACTGCGAGATTGAAATTGATCCAACGGGCATTTTATGGGTAATGATTGGGTCGGATGCGTCGGACGGGACGTTGTTCCGCTTCACCAATGATGGAGAACCGCTAGGCCAGTGGAGCGCAAGCTTAAATGGTCAGTTTGACGCTTTCGCGGGGTGGAATATTGATCCAGATAACAACATCGTGTTTCGTTCAGGTAGGACAGAAACATATGTCAAATACGATTTTTCTGGCAAATTACTATATGAAAGCGAAATCATACCTGGAGGTAAAAGTTTCGATTTCGATTCTCAAGGAAATATGTATGGTCTTCAAGGTGACTCGGAGATATTCACACTTGATTATAGGTTGGAATCAGTTAGTAGATTCGCATTATGGCGGGGATGTTCCGGTTATCTCCGAAACTTCGGGTTTCACTTGCCATCAACACTACCTTGCACCCCCCTTGGCAGCAACTTCAACAAGTTGACTATCGAAAGTGAAATATTAGTAGATCACTTCGATACGATTTGGTTCAGTACTGCTGATGGTGGCGCTAGATACACGAAAGATGGGTCATCGCTGGGTAATAGTCCTGGTATGGCACAGTTTGGGTTAGACACCACAGGGCGGTATTTATTCAGAAATGCGGTTGAGTGGTATCAAACAGGGAAGGGTGCGCGTTACCAAATAGTGGGGCCTTGGCCCACGCCAACCCCCACACCTCAAGTTGGAGAAGTTGGAGAAGTTGGAGCTCCACAGCCCGGGGCACCTCAAATGGTTTCAGCTCAACAATTGACTCATCAAACGGATACCGATCAAGGCCTAATTAACAAGGAACTGTTGGGTGAGGTAACGGTCGTGGAAATCGAATGGAATGAATCCGTGGACCCCAACTCTCTCCAGCCAATGGATTTTATCCTCGAAACAGGCAGTGTCGGACAGTTCCCCACCGCTGTGTACGGTGGTGGGGTGGTGGAAGGAAGGAGTATCACCAGAGGACCGCACATAATTGAGCTGGTTTTTGACTTCGACTCGTCGGTATCTCCGCACATAAAGCTGGGTGACATTGACCCAGCCCTCTGGAATGTATTTCTCGTCGGATCAATCTCTGATAAAGGAGGTGAGGCAACTGTTAGTCAGTCCCCGTCTGCCTCACTGACCGTTTTGAGAGTCAATTAGCCGGAGCTGAATGGAGAGCTGTACCTTTCGTCTTGTCGGGGGCCGCAGTCGGGTTCGCTGCGTACAAGCTGGTTCCACCACGTCGTTCTGACCAGTCAAAATGCGTAGATAGGTGGTGGACCAGGAACATCGATGGGCCATAGCGCGTTAATTCACTCCCATAAGCACCCGACTCGTTTCTCCAGCGCGCTTTGTTCCAGCCCAATCAGCACGTCTCTTTTGCAAGGCCATGACCTCCACTTCCCTCACACTCCGTCGCCAGAAGTTCGTCTCCGAGTACGTCGAGACCGGCAACGCAACCGAGGCCGCGAGACTTGCCGGCTACTCGCCGCGCACTGCGTACTCGCAGGGAAGCCGGTTGTTGACGTTTGTTGAAGTGCAGCAGGCAATAGAGACCGAACGGCAAACGCTTCGCGCGCGTGTGGAACTCGACCAGGATCAGCTAGTCGGAGAGCTGCTCAGCCTGTACCGGGAGGCTCGTGAACATCGTGCGTACAGCGCAGCAGCGCGTTGCCTGGGGATGGTGGCGCAGATGACAGGACTGGACGAGCCTGAGCCTCAAGTAGACAGCAACTTGAAGCAGCTGTTCGAGGCTCTGGGTAACAGGGGTGCGGGGTAGGAAATGTTCCGTTGGATATACATAAGTTACATGTCATTCCTCAATGCAAGGGATAGGAAATCGCAGGAAACGGGGGATTTCGGAATGATGGACTTTTTAGCAAACCTAAAGGATGAAGGCAATACGGAAATTGAGGACGATATGGGGATTGATGACGTTAGGGAAGAGGAAAGCGGGAGGTAGAGGTACTAGGGCGCGGATTTCTCTGCGACTTTTGTATCTCGATATACTCGGGGCATGTTGAGCGACCGGTTACAGAGACAGGTTGACCGGCTTTTAGATGAGGCCGAGGAAGCAATTGCATCGCGGCAATGGGAAGAGCTACGTGCAACATGCGAGGTAGTGCTAAACCTCGACCCCGAGAATTCCGACGCCGCGGGATACCTGGCGTTGGCCCAGAAATCATTAGCCGCAGAGGTTATCTCGGATTGTTCAGAAGTCATCAACGCTAAGGATGACAATGGCTATACACCCCTCCACCGAGCCGTCTTCAGTGGCGAGAACGTAGTAGTCAAACTCCTGATCGACGGTGGAGCCGACATCAACGCTAAGGGTAAGTTTGGCTATACACCCCTCCACCGAGCCGCCTACAGCTGCAAGAGCGTAGTAGCCAAACTCCTGATCGACGCTGGAGCCGAGATCAACGCGAAGAATAACTCCGGTCGAACGCCCCTGTGCCAAGCCGCCGATCACAACATCGTCGAAGTAGCCAAGCTCCTGATCGACCGTGGAGCCGACATCGAAGCAAAGGACAAAAACGGCGGCTTTACGCCCCTCCACCGAGCCGCCCTTTACGGCATTGTAGAAGTAGCCAAACTCCTGATTGACCGTGGAGCCGACATCAAAGCAAAGGCCAAATACGGCTATACACCCCTCCACCTAGCCGCCTGGACCAACTCTATCGACGTAGCCCGTCTCCTGATAGACGGTGGAGCCGATATCGAGGCGACGGGCTACGAAGGTTGGGCACCCCTCTCCGGAACAGCTAAAACTAACGCTCTGGAGGTAGCCAATCTCCTAATAGACCATGGAGCCGACATCAACGCGAAGGACAGACGTGGCGAGTCAGCCCTGCACCACGCAGTCGCTCGGGTGGGATCTCTCGAGGTAGCCAGTCTTCTAATCGACCATGATGCCGACATCGAAGCGAAGGAGAGAGGTGGCAATACAGCCCTGCACATTGTTGCAGCCCAGGGTCGATCCATCGACATGGCACGTCTACTGATAGAACGTGGTGCAAATACAGAAAATACTTGTTTGGGTTGGATGAAAGAATGCTTCTGGCAAATGACCTTCCCTTTCGCAGTTGGACTGCGACGGCTCGACGATGTCCGAACCACCAATAACCTATACGCCCAAAACGGATGGTTTATCGAAATGACACGCGACCACTGGTGGTAATACGCCTCGACCCATGACCTCCACCTCCCTCACACTCCGTCGCCAGAAGTTCGTCTCCGAGTACGTCGAGACCGGCAACGCAACCCAGGCCGCGAGACTGGCCGGCTACTTCAGCTCGATCAACACGTTCTTGTAACGTTTGTCCGTGTTGTTAACGACTCGATGTATTACGTGCGAGTCGTGATATGTGAAATCGCCGACTACGTTGCTGCTTTCGTTGGCCGTACCATCGCCGAACTGGGCCTCAAGCGCGCCGTTGCTTTCGACAATCACCGTGACGTAATCACGGCCGTGCAGATGCCAGTCGCTGGCTTCGCCCGGCTCTACGATCAGGTTCCAAATTTTGACCTTGTCGTTTTCGAATAAAACGTGGCTTGCGATTTCGCCGAGGTCTTTTCCGTCTGGTCCCATGATTATTCCTTTCGCTGGAATTTACCGTGGTCGGTAGTCTGTCACTTTCGACAGTAACGTCCACTCCCACCCGTCCGGTAACCACCACACAACCGTTCCCGAAGGCGCAACTGGCCTATTGGCCTCATTCGGTTATCAGCCCCTTGCGAGCCAGCCCAAATCGTGCGCTCAACCATGCTCCGTAGCAGTTGTCCAGGGTGTAGCATCCGGCCCATGCCAAACCCATTAACCCAAGTTTCCCTTTGAGGGATGCGATCCCACTTGGTACAAATGGTGATAGCTTCGGCTCCGAAGCTAATTGCTGAAGCTCGTAAGATTTATGAGAGTATCACTGACCGGCGGCAAACTCGGAAACCGATGTCGGACGCGGGTGATCAGGAGAGTGCCTCGGTCCTCCGAGAGCGCATCGCCAATCTTCAGGAACGGGTAGATGCCCTTGAGGCCACCGAGTTAGATCAAGCGGACCTCGTTTCACAGATGGCTGAGCAGCAACAGGCGCTTGCAACCGGATTCCAGAGACTGTCAAAGCGTGTGGGATTGCAATTTTGGGCCACTCTAATCGCCTTAGTAGCAGCGATTGCCGCGATAGTTATCGCTCTGACCTAATCGCATCGGCGGGAATATCACACACTCAAAAATATTAGAGGAGAACAGATGCCGCGCGAGACCCAGGGCGTAATTGCCGGAGGCAAAGGCGAACCGGTCCGACTTCAGACCATAATCGTGCCGGACCCCGGACCGGGAGAGGTCGTAGTACGCGTTCAGGCTTCTGGCGTCTGCCACACCGACCTTCACTACCGGGAAGGCGCGATCAACGATGATTTTCCGTTTCTCCTCGGACATGAAGCGGCCGGGATAGTCGAAGAGATCGGCGATGGCGTCAGCAACGTTGTGCCGGGCGACTTTGTTGTCCTCGCCTGGCGTGCGCCCTGCGGTTCCTGCCGGTCATGTTTGCGCGGACGGCCCTGGTACTGTTTTGACAGTCGAAACGCCGGTCAGCCCATGACCCTTAGTGACGGGACGCCACTTTCGCCCGCGCTCGGCATCGGAGCTTTCGCCGACTACACGCTGGTTGATGCCGGGCAGGCTGTGAAGGTGAATCCGGACGCCCGGCCGGAGGCTGCCGGATTGATTGGTTGCGGCATCATGGCTGGGTTAGGCGCTGCCCTGAACACCGGGAACGTCCAACGTGGCGACTCAGTGGCGGTAATAGGCTGTGGTGGAGTTGGCAACGCTGCCATCGCAGGTTCGCAACTTGGGGGCGCCCACACGATCATCGCCGTGGATATCGATGATCGAAAATTGGCGTGGGCCAAAGAGTTCGGAGCCACCCATACGATCAATGCGTCCAGCGTCGACCCGGTTGAAGCGATCAGGGCGTTGACCGATGGGAACGGCGTAGACGTTGCCATTGAAGCCGTGGGAACGCCGAAAACGTATGAACAGGCCTTCTACGCACGTGATCTGGCCGGGACGGTGGTCCTTGTGGGTGTGCCAAACCCGGAGATGAAGATCGAGCTGCCACTGATAGAGGTGTTCGGGCGCGGCGGGACGCTCAAGTCTTCCTGGTACGGCGACTGTTTGCCGACGCGCGACTTCCCGCTGTTCATAGACCTGTATCTGCAGGGGCGGCTCGATCTGGACCGTTTCGTATCGGAGACCATCGCGATCGACGAGGTAGAAGACGCGTTTGGTCGCATGGAGCGTGGTGAGGTGCTCAGATCGGTCGTGGTGTTTTGATCTTATTGTGCACAGTACTTCTGGAAGCAATCGGGCGTACCCCCGCTCCAGTAGTCCGGTACCTGCCGCCGCACCGCTAGTTCGCGCCTGTCCCGTGGCCGCCAGATAACGGTTCCCGATACGGTGACCGCAGTTCAAACGAGTAGCAAGTTTGATAACTAGGGTTTATCTTGCCGGGCGAGTCGATGGCACTTACCGTGCGTACGGTTAGTTTGGTCGATCGGCTTGATCTGTTGGAGTGCGCCAAAATGCCCAATCACCCAGTCATAGATAGGATCGAGATCACCCGCTACCTGTTCCCATGGCACGATGTAGGTGATGATCTGAACTTTGCAGTTGGTCCGTTTTATGAGAAGGGATCTGAGCGAAACCGGCGTTTGCTCGGGATAAAGATATTCACTGACGATGGCGTGGTCGGTGAATACATGTCAGGTGCGCCCGGGACCTACGAGCAGATGCAGGCGGTCGCACCGCTCCTAATCGGGGCCAACGCGCTGGAGCGCGAGAAGTTCTACAACCTTGCCAAGACGCAACTGCGGAAGAACGACCGCATGGGCATTGGACCGCTCGACATCACGCTTTGGGATCTGGCAGGAAAGTATCACAACGCGCCGATATACCAACTCCTTGGTGGGCACCGGATGAAGCTCCCTGCCTATGCCAGCACATATATGGGCGATCGAACGCCCGGTGGCTTGAACTCGCCAGAGGCGTTTGCTGATTTTGCGGAGCAGTGCCTTGAGATGGGGTACAAAGGGTTCAAGCTGCACACCTGGGCGGACGGAAATATCGACCGAGAGGTAGCTACCATCAAGGCGGTTGGTGACCGGGTCGGCGGGAAGATGGCACTCATGAGCGACCCGTGTTGTGTGTTCGACACATACGGTGACGCGTTGCGGGTGGGCCGTGCCTGCGATGACGCAGGGTTCTTCTGGTACGAGGACCCAATGCGAGATGGCGGAGTGTCATTTCATGCCCACAAGCAACTACGGGCGGCGCTGAGGACACCATTGTTGCAAGGTGAGCACGTTCATCTGGTCGAGGCGCACACGGATATGGCAATCGCCGAGGCTACTGATTTCTTCCGCGCCGACGCTGAGTACGACGGCGGAATCACCGGCGTTATGAAGATCGCACATGCTGCCGAAGGTATGGGCATGGACGTGGAGTTGCACACGGGAGGCCCTGCCCACCGTCACGCGATGGCGGCTATCCGGAATTCCAACTTTTACGAGCTGGGTCTGGTGCACCCGAAGATACCCTCATCGGACGTCGCTATATACGCCGACGATTTTGACGGCGATCAACTTGATGCTGTCGACTCAGATGGCAATGTGAGTGTGCCGCAGGGACCGGGATTGGGTGTGGTTTACGATTATGAGAAAACCGCCCAACACGCCGTCAGCAAGATCATTATCGACGCCAAGTCGTCACGAGACGAGGGTGTTTAAATTGAGTTGACAGCTAAATCTTTTTCCGGAATGAAGAGGAAGCACATGGCCGTTACAGTACGGAAGGGCCTATGCCATCTCAGCGTCAGCCGGCGTAGCTACTTGTTGCTCACGCCTGCAGGGAGTCCACCGGAATCCGGGTAACGGCTATATCTTCTTTGTTGATTGAGTAGGCGACGATCAGCATCTCGTTCCAGACGAGGGCGTTGGGATACTGCCACCCGTCAACTTTGCGGTCGCCACCAAAGGCCTGCGTTGCGGGATCACTGCGCAACGCCACCGATCTGTTGAACGTAATGCCATCCCTGCTTGTCGATAGGGCCAACACGCTTCGGTCGTACTGCGTGGCACTGGGGTTGTTGATCATCATGGTGGTGCCACCAAGTAACGTCCGGAGGAAGAATCTCGATGTGGAGTCCGGAAAGTTCGTCTTTGTGGGCGACGACCACGTTGCTCCGTTGTCGTCGGTGGTGCTGGCGAAAAGATGGCCCGTCTGGCTCCGGAAGCCAATCACAGGCACACCGTCAGGCCGTATAGCCACGTTCGGTTCGGTGTACTGGAAGTCATCGGGGTTATCTGGCGTCACGACCGCCTCCTGCCAGCCCGAGAGGCCATCAGCCTCATCGGAGTAGAGCAGTCGCATCCTCAGGCCCTCCTCCAACCTGCGTTTGCCAACGTACTCGCCTCCCAGTAGCAATCGCCCGTTGGCGAGTTCTCTCGGGCCTTCTATAAAGAATCCGGAAGTGATGCGCACGGGATCAGTCCATGAACGGCCGTCGGATGAGGAGATCGCATTGAGGTAGACGTCTTCGTGGAAGTTATCCCCGTACGTTGTGCTGAAGTAGCAGACGAGAGCGTCATCGGTGACGTGGAAGCCAGATGCGACCAACGCTGCCTTGGGTTCGTCTGAACTCGCCAACACGGTGGGTTCAGACCAGGACTGTCCATCAACCGTGGAGCTGATCATGATCCGCTGCCTCGGCTCGTCCTCGCCCGTCAGACCGTTCGACCAACAGCAGAATAGGCGTCCATGAAATACAGAGAGACTTGGATGGTGGCAGAACCGATATTCGTGATTGATTGCTTGGTAAAGCAACGTGTGCTCGCCTGATATCGAGTTGAGGCCGAGCGTAGCAGGCTTGGTCTGGTCGAAAAGGTCTGCTGTTGTCTGGATCATGAGCGCGTCCATTGGAATATGAGTTGAGCGACGATTTGTTTTTTTGGTTGCCCTTACATGTCTTTTTAGCTACTTGTAATTGTTCTACGAAGACGAAATTCGTCATGGACTGACCTATTCGGTGTCCCATACGTCGTTTATGTTCCTATACGATCCCACGCCTCTGCCGTAATTGCTTACAAATTTCATAGGAGGTAACGATGCCCAATTTTATTATGAACATCCGAAGAACTTCAAAACCAGGTCAAGAGGGTCCGCTTATTCTTTCGGCGGTTGAAACCCTCAATGGAGCTGATGCTCCAGGCAACGTTTCTTTCGATACCTCCTTCCCTGTTACGGCTGACCAAACCGTGACGAGCGCACTGCTATTCGACTCACTTTCGGATTTCGAAAAAGTGCAAGATGAAGTTATTAACAATCCAGAACGTGCCGCGCAGTTCGCTTCGACTAATGCTCTTTCCGCGAAAGTCACCACCACCCTTTACAGAATCATTGAACCAATTGAGCTTGGCCAAGATGATCAAGGCGGAATGCCGAAATACATGAGCCGTACGGTTCTTATGGCCAAACGGGGGCAGGCGTCCAACGTTCTTGATCTAGTACGTGAAGTACGCAGTAATCTTCCAGCCAGGAAGCCCATGATCAATATGGCCGTTTCCGGCAATCCTGACGTGGTGCGAATTGTTAGTTTGTTCCGTTCCCTTGAGGAGCTTGAAACGGGGCAAGCGAGAATGAGGGAAAACGCAGAGTACAAGACGGCACTTGGCCAACTTGCCGGACTCACCACGATGGTCCGCCAAACACTAGCCAGGGTCGTTCATTCGAAGCAGTAATTCGTAAGTGGTTTAGTTACCGGAGTTGACCTAGCCCTTTGCGCAGGTGCTAGTTAACTATGCTGTGTCAGGTGACAGACTACCGGGGCCGGGCGGAAGTGCGCCCGGATTGCTGTCAAACGTGAAAGAGGCACCCAGAAACGGGTGCCTCTTTCACGAACGATTCACGTATGGTGCCCCCGGCGAGAATCGGACTCACGACCTGCGCTCTAGGAATTCGTGGAGCGACGTGGCCCGGGCATCCGCGGACTCGTTATCCCGTCACTTCAAATACCCATACCCGCAACATCGACTCAGGAATTCCCTTCGGCAGTGACGGGAACTCGTCAGTCTTCTCCACGAGCTTCCATAAACCGTTCTTCGTAAGCTCGTCCTCGATCTCTATGAACCCACCGGTCTCACGCACGTCCGGTCGGACGGTATAGATAACGTGACCACCGGGCTTTGTGACCCGAACGAACTCGTTTAGGGAGGAGGCGGGAGCGTGGCCGAATGTCAGAACGCCAACACACGTAACGGCGTCAAACGCATCGGTCTCAAAATCCAGCGTCTCGCCCAAAACCATCCTTCGGAGGTCTCCGTAAACACCCTTCTGTCTGGCCTCGGCCATCATTTCGGCCGATATGTCGATGCCGGTCAGGTCGTCATAACCCGCGTTCGCCATCAATTGACCAACCAAACCTGTGCCAACTCCTGCATCCAGAATACGAGCGCCTTCGGGCACGTACTTCTGGACCAAAGGGACCGTCATCTTTGGGTCGTTGCGACCGTAATCACGTTCGGTATCCAATTCGTAATTCGCCGCCCAGAAGTCATATCGCGCTGCCAGTTGCGCAGGGCTGGTAGACGAGTACACCCATCGGACAATGTCTTCGCCGGGAGCCGGACCTTTAGATTCGTCGGTCATAGATCTCCTTTATTCATTTATTTCGTTTCGGCACTCAACGTACCAACAACCACGTTAACGAATCTGAGGGACGTGCCGTTAAGTCTAGATACACGGATCGCTACCAAGCCCCATACTGATATAGGTGCAAATTCAATGCTGATAACCCGCGCTGTATGGAATTCAATTGCACTCACCAAGTTGTAGTGACTCCTCTTCCTCCTGAAAGTCCGCTCGCGTAGATCAAGGACCCGCAACATCTCTGAGTCGGCCTCAATAGAAGAAACTGGTTCGAGTAAAACTGCCGTAGAAGATCGAAAGCCATCAGGGATCTATCGCGGATGGCCAATTGCGGCCATTACCTTCCTCACCATCGGCGTATCCATCGGAGCGGCTCAGTTCGCATTCGGTGCGTTTATCATCCCGTTGGAAGAAGAATTCGGGTGGTCACGAACTGAGATAAACGTCTCCCTGACGCTCGCCGCCTCCATGGGCATAATCACACCCTTCGTCGGGCGTCTCATGGACAAACACGGCGCTCGTTCCATCATGGCAGCGTCCGTAATCCTGATGATCGCCGGGTTCCTGCTGCGCTCTGTGATGACAGAGCTGTGGCAGTTCTACACATTCAGCATGCTGATCTTTCTCGGCACTCCGGGATCTTCGATGCTGCCGGTCGGACGACTTGTCACTTTGTGGTTCTCCACCACGCGCGGCCGGATGATGGGTCTGGTCATGTCCGGGGTTAATTCGGGTGGTCTGCTCTACGTCCCGTTACTCACGGCCGTTATTGCCTTTGCGGGATGGCGATGGGGATTTGCCAGCATAGGATTCCTGTTGATTGGAATCTTGATTCTGATCGTGTTCGTGATCCGGGATAAACGGGAAGACGTCGACCGCGAAGTCAACAAACGATGGACCCCGCGTGGAGACGCCGGGGAATCCGCCCGCGCTGCCTTCGAGGGATTTACCTCCAGGGACGCGCTCCGTACCAGGGGGTTCTGGTTCCTGTCCTTCGGTATGGCCCTTCAACATTTCGCCCAGACATCCGCGGCCACGCAGTTCTTCCCGCATCTTGAGCAGATCGGTTTCACCTCCGCTGAGGCCGCCATAGGTCTCATGATCCTCGCGTTGTTTGCGATCGCGTCAAAGATCATTTTCGGGACAATTAGCGAATGGATCACAGCACGCTGGTCATACGTGATTGTCATCGCACTTCAGATCACGGGATTGGCGATACTTTTAATTCCTGGCGGACAGATGTTTATCTGGATTGGGCTGGTGGTTTTTGGGTTGGGGATGGGAGGGGTTGGAGCGCTTGGTCCTCTTGCGATAGCGGAGATGTTCGGGCTTAAGAATTTCGGCGCAATCATTGGATTGACAACTCCGGCATTGATCATCCCTACCCTTGTGGGTCCCGTAATGGCGGGCTTTATTTTCGACACCTCCGGAAGCTATGTTCTGGCGTTTCAGATCACTCTCGGAGTACTGCTTGTTTCGATGACCAGTTTCGCTATCGCGAGTCCACCCTCCCCGCCAAAAGGTCCACAAGGAGTTCTGAGACGACGGTAACAAACGTCATAGGTACACGAAAACCGTTCTAAGGATCACAGGCTAAGTGGGCGCAACCCGGTAGGCTTGAGTCTGGTCATCGATTAAAAGCGGGGCTGGGTAGTCACGTCGTCCCGTGTCGCTCGTCTAACCCGCACCCTTTGACCATAGACCTCGCCACACCACTCCCGTCAGAAACGTACCGCCCAGGCCTACGATCGAATTGATAGCCAGTGCGGTACGTATGCCAAGCCACTCGGCGATCACCCCACTGATGATTAGACCGATCGGTAGTCCGTACACGGCCAGGGAGCGCATGCCCATAACGCGACCTCGATATGCCACCGGTGAGGTATGAAGGAGGGTGGATGACATAGAGATCATTGCCAAACTTTGCGTCATCCCCCACACGACCATTGTCGCCAATGCAGCCAGCCACCAACCCATCGCTGCGAAGATCAACATGCTCACGTGCCAAAGGACGACGCCAATCATCATGCGTCTCATCGGAGCAGCGGACTGTGCGTACGCTGCAAGACAAATTGAACCGAAAAGTGCGCCAACACCGTATGCCATCTGCATGTGTGCAAATCCGTTCGGTCCTTTGTCAAATACCTCGCGCGCGACAACTGCCATGAGACCGTGAACGGTAGGAAACAACGTCAAGTTGACCAGGAAGGCTAGAACCAGCGAACCGATGATTGCTTGGTCGTGCCTTATATAACTCACGCCGTCTTTGAGATCCGCAAACCACCCGGCATCGTCGACTCGGGCGGTCTGCGTTTTCAGAACGATGCCCACGGAAATCACACTGCTTCCTGCGTAAAGAAGCACGACAGCAATGTACGCCCCACCAAAACCTAAGGAACTCATAAGGGCGCCTCCAAGCAAGGCACCTGTGATGCGTGATATGTCCATCACACTACGGCTAAGTGCGACTGCATTGGAAAGGGATCGTGCCGGCATAACGTCCGCTAGTAGTGCCTGACGAACCACATTGTCGAGATTACGCACTATGCCGGTCGCGAAGGCCAGAACAAATGCATGCCACGGCTCTAGCGCGCCTGTTAGCGCCAGCGTGGTGAAAGCGAGCGCTATGACCGCCAAAGTTGCGCGCCCAGCGATCAGTAATCTTCGTCTGTTGAACTTATCCGTTAAGGCTCCGTATACGGGGCCAAATATTGTCCCTGCAAAACGCAGAGCGGCAATTAATCCCACCAGTGCCGGAGAGTCCGTGGCGGTGAGAATGTACCAGCCAAGGATCAGTGTCTCCATCTCAAACGCCCAGATGGTCAGCCCATCGGACGGCCACTGGAACCGAAAACTTCGATTCTCAAACGCATCCAAGATGCCCGTCCTGCTAGGTTTAACCAGCGGGGAAGAGGACGCGTTTTCAGTCGATCTGTGCAATGGGACCAATGTTTCCGGGCCTCGCCCTATTAACTCATCCATAGAGCCGAGAGTTTCCTCGGAATGGTTTCCAGTTCTTGCTAGGAGGTGATTGTTAGGATCATGCCTTTGTCCCAAGCAAGAGGGAGGGGGAGGAACTAGCCTAGCGGAGTTGATGGACGGGGGATATGCCGTATACGGGAGTGGGAATGTTCTCGAGACGGGCTTTGAGTTGAAGGGCGAGGTACCTGGAGTAGTTTCGAGATTCGGCAAGGTTGCCGCCGTGAAACCAGAGGTTAGGTTGGTTGGTGGGCTTCCACATGTTGCGGAGCTCGCCTTCCCAGGGGCCGGGGTCGTATTGGGTATTGGAGCCGAGGCCCCAGATTTTGCCGACTCGGTCGGCGACTTTCGTTGAGATCAATTGTTCGGCCCACTGGACCATGTTGCCATAGCCGGTGGCGTAAACGATGAGGTCGGTGCGGAGTTCTGTGCCGTCGGTGAGTACCACGGAGTGGGGAGTAATGCGCTCGATGGTGACGCGGGTGCAGAGTTTGATGTCGCCGTTGATGACGAGTTCAGAGGCGCCGACATCGATGTAGTAACCAGAACCCCGGCGGGCATATTTCATGCCTATTCCAGTTTCGTCTTCTCCGAAATCGAGGAGGAAACCGGAAGCTTCCAGGCGGGCGTAGAAGTCTGCGTCGGCGGCGCGGGCGTCGTCGGTGGCCTGTTTTCGGGCTATGGGGGCGAGGGCGTTGATTTCTGAGGCGGCTATGAGATCGGCAACGTCGGTGGTAATGCCGGCTGCGACAGCGGACTCGGTGTAGTTGCCGATGCCGGTGGCGCGGTTGCTGCCGCCGGATCGAGTGACGGTGGTGTGTGATCGCTGGACCATGGTGACGGTGGCGGCGTCGTGCTCCCATAGGTCGTGGCAGATGTCATGTGCACTATTGTTGGAGCCAAGCACGACGGCTTGCTTTCCCGTGTAGGGCGCGCCTGTGCGGAACTGGCTGGAGTGCATGATTTCGCCGGTGAAGGTTTCGGCGCCGGGGATGTCGGGAATGTTTGGGAAACCGGACATGCCGGTGGAGAGGACGAGGTGGGTGGGGTGAAGAGTGATGGGCTGGCCGTCACGGATGAGATCGACACACCATGCCTTGGCGGCCGCATCATATTCGGCGTGGGTGCATTCGGTGGAACTCCAATAGTTGAGTTCCATGATTTTGACGTACATCTCGAGCCAGTCGCCCATCTGGTCTTTGGGCGTGTAGATGGGCCAGTGTGAGGGGAAGGGGAGATAGGGCATGTGGTCGAACCACACGGGGTCATGGAGCGTGAGGGAGTCGTAGCGGTTACGCCATGAGTCACCGGCGTTCTGGTTGCGTTCAACGACGATCGAGGGAACGTTGAGGCGGCGGAGGCGCGCTGCGAGGCCGATGCCACCCTGGCCGCCGCCGATGATGAGGACGTAGGGCTGGGTGGTGTAGCCGAGTTCGGCCTGTTCGCGCTGGCGGCGCTGAAGCCATGTAGTGCGGTCTTTGTGTGCGCCGTGGTCGACGCCCATGTCGCGGGTGAAGCCTTGCTTTTCTTCGTGGCCAGTGAGTTCCTGGAGGGCGGTGAAGAGTTGCCAAGCTTTGCCGTCGCGGAGGCGGAGGCGGCCTTTGCCACAACCAACGTTGGAGGCAAAGGTGAACCAGGTGTCGGTTATGCCGTCTGTGGTGATGGGCTCGCCTACGAGTTGCCAATCGGTGGGAGCGGTGGCGGCGTTGCAGGCCTCGAGCATGTGGTAGATCTGATCGCGGCCCTCGAGGGTTTTGATGTTCCAAGTGAAGGCGACGAGGTCACGCCAGTAGGAGTCTTCATGAAAGCAGTTGGCGGCCGCATCGATGTCGTTACGGGTAAGGGCGTCGGCAAAATTTTCAAGCCATGCGGTGACGTCTATGGCGGAAGCACTGACGGGTTGAGTGGTTATGGTCATGGCGGTGGCTCCGAGGGGTGGTGGCGCGACGCCTCTATGTGGAGGGATGTGGATCCCTAAAGGTGGGAATATGGTACCGGGTGACGCACGCGACCTGTATCTAAATCTATCTGGCCGAAATGGACCTAGTGCCGGGCGGCCGCTGGGCCACTGCCTCCAGCATCACTAAGACATATGAAACGAGATATGCGTCAGCCGTAGGTTGAGATCAAGTTTGGAGTACTCCGGTAAGTTACGGATATCAGAAGGAAAGGCCAGCTGCACGTCGTAAAAGATCCCATCTGTCACAAACCAATGTCTTGTCTCCGCCCAATTTCGAGAATCAAAAGTAAAGGAAGTTTGGAATTCATGTCCACTCACCAGATCGCCTGATGACGCTCGTGATCTGAATATGTTTTCGTTCTCCGAGATGATTACGTAATCCGTCATACCCGCACCGGCGGCGACGGTCCAATCTCGTACGTAGGCCGCGGTGTTTGGGTAAGAAAGCGACCCCACTGCTACCGTCTCTATCCGGATAGAGCCCTCGTTTTTGCCATCCCAAATTACAACTGATGTCGGATCTGAATCGTCCAAGCTCCATCCCGACGGCACGTTGATTTGCCAACCCGTAGTGTCGCTCGTGTAAACCCCGTCCACAATTGCCGGATCCGCAATAGGCGTTGGGGCCACAACCATTGCGCCAGATCGCATGACCTCATATTGGTCTTCCAGGGTTTCACTAGAGACGGCAAATCCAAATCCTTCGACAGCGATAGATCCACTCGAAGTTCGAACCACATACGTGTTGATGCCGGCAATCTCACCCGTGTCCAATAACAGCGGCCCCCCGCTATTGCCTGGATTTAAAGCAGCGTCGGTTTGTATCTCATGGCGCTTGTATGTGGCGCTGTACTGAACTCCAGAGACGATCCCGACGGAAATACGTAAAGAATCTACCTCGTCGCCCAATGGATACCCTAATACGATTACGGGTTCCGACAAACGGATACTTTCGGGATTGGCGAACTCCAAATGCGTGAATTCTTGATCACAACAAATCTGGAGTACGGCCAAATCTCGAATCTCATCCATGCCTACCGTCGTAGCCCGATACACGTCCGAGTCGTTGACCGTCACGTCAACAGTTTGCCCGCCTTCTATGACGTGATAGTTCGTCAAAATGAAGGCTTTTCCCTCGGTTGAGTCGATTTCGACTATGACTCCTGATCCACTCGCGACGTCGGTCTTGACTCGCACCACCGCGGTACGTACCCGTTCGATCATTTCCGAGCGTGTTTCGGGCACGGGTGTCTGCGTATGGGTTGGAGTGGGAGTGGGAGTGGGCACTGCAGTAGGAACTGGACTTGCGGTTGGAGTCGGAACCGGACTTGCAGTTGGAGTCGGAACGGGTATTGGAGTTTGAGTTGGAACGGGTATTGGAGTCTGAGTTGGTGAGGTGATTTCCGGTGGATGTACTGGAACTACTACCGGTTGAGGTGTCGCAAGCTCAACAGTCGGGCTTGGCAAGGCTTCCTGCAGCGTGGGATTTGTTTTATTTAAGGCGTCTGACTGCTCAGCGGTAGCGGTGATCGCCTCGATCGCCGCCTGAACGGCTGATTGGAAATCAAACTCAGCATCAGCTTCAGCAGTTTCGGTAGAAATGGCAGATAAGATCATCGCCGAACTCGTCGCCACGGCAGCTGTCACAGTGGCGTCCACGTCCAACGCGACCTGGTCGTTGGGAAGCGTGTCCTCTCCCGAACAAGCCACCACTGTTGACAGGAGTACAACCATGGAAACTACCAGTTGTCTCATCCCATCTATCGTCATTCGGACTCAAGCCATTCACAAACTGTAAGATCTCTGCCCTGTAGATTAATGGGACAACGATATTCAGTCGACCTGTTTTTGCACCACGATCTGTGCTGAATGCACAACATCAACTTGCTTTCGAGAGGTGCGCCTCTCCTCGCTCAGGAGTGTCAATCACGTAGAAGTGATTGAAATCCGGCCCTGGTGTTGATGGTGTCACCGTAGATAACAGGATTACGTGCACTGACCGACACCTGTCAGGAGAGCACGGTCACGGAATACGCCCTTGAGTTTGTAGTCGGTACGGATGCGGCCGTAGCGCAATTGAGTTGCAGTTAGACCACGGCGGCAGCCAGTAGACGGCGAGAGTTGTTGCGACGAGGAGGAAGAAAGTCTCACGGGGTAGACCCAGCGATGGGGAATTGCTTATTCAGACAGGTGATAACCAAGGGATGATTACCAGTTGCAACTGGCTATACTCCGCCGAGGCTTTCGTGAATCAGGTATGACGGTCTCATCGGCAATCGATAAACGCGACTGGGCGGGCCAAAATATTTGTTATGACAATCCGAATATGGGCGGAAAACGTTAACTGGCTTTGGAGGCAGATCAGATGAGAATGGAAAATAAAGTGGCCATCGTTACCGGCGGTGCAAGTGGTCTGGGTGAAGCAACGGCGAAACTGTTTGCGTCCGAGGGAGCCACGGTTGTCATCGCTGATGTTCTTGAACAGGAAGGTCGCAAGATCGAGGCGAACATCGCGGAGATGGGAGGTGTCGGCCTGTTCGCCAGGCTGGACGTTACCGATGAAAACCAGTGGAAGGACCTTGTCGCGACCACTGTTAGTCGGTTCGGTAAGCTCGATGTTCTCGTGAACAATGCCGGCATTAGCGGTTCAGATCCGGATATTTTGAATACCGATATGTGGGACAGTCTGATGGAGATAAATGCCAAGGGAGTGTTCCTCGGCGTCAAAAATGCGATTCCAGAAATGTTGAAGGCTGGCCATGGAGCCATTGTGAACATTTCGTCTATATCGGGAGTAGCTGGCCAAGATTACGTACACATGGGTTACAGCGCCTCAAAAGGAGCGGTCAGACTGTTAACGAAGACCGCGGCTGCTCAATATGCGCAAAAAGGAATCAGAGTTAACTCCGTTCATCCCGGGGTCATGGCTCCTATGCTGACTTCAAAAACAACCGCTCCCGGAGAGCTTCGTGATCGGATGATTGCATCGGTACCGTTAGGGCGAGAAGGCACGCGACTTGAAGTAGCAAATGCCGTACTGTTCCTGGCTTCTGATGAGGCGTCATATATCACCGGCGCTGAATTAATGGTCGATGGTGGATTTACCGCGGTCTAGGAATGGTATTCGGCTTTTCACTTCGATCAACATAGTGCCGTATTTGCCATCCTGAACACTCATTCTTATAAACAATATATGACTAGTTATGTGCCAGTTAGATCAAACAAAATATTGACAATATATAGAGCAATTAATCATGCGTGATACGGAGCCATTTGTTAACCACGATTTTGATTATGATGTGGTTATAATTGGAGCAGGAATTTCTGGCCTATATCAACTCTATAAACTCCGGCAACTAGGACTGCGCGTGTGTGTATTTGAAGCGGGGGATGGAGTCGGTGGTACCTGGCACTGGAATCGCTACCCAGGTGCTCGGTTCGATTCGGAAAGTTATTCATACGCCTATTCGTTTTCACAAGAATTACTTGATGAATGGAACTGGTCCGAACATTTTGCTTCGCAACCCGAGGTACTACGTTATTTGGAGTACGTGTCTGACAAGTTTGACTTAGTACGAGATATTCATCTATCAAGTCCGGTCAAAGCAGCGAAATATAATGAACAGGCGCGGTCTTGGAAGGTCATATTGGATGGCGGTGAGAGCTGTACAACCCGGGTATTAATCACTGCTGTAGGAATTCTGTCGCAACCGACATTGCCTTCCATAGAGGGTATGGATTCTTTCAAGGGCAGTGCGTTCCACACATCACGATGGCCGAAAGCGCATTCGGAACTTAAAGGCCAGAATGTTGCCGTTATCGGAACCGGTGCCAGTGGCGTTCAGGTAATTCAAGAACTTGCTAAAGACGTCGATCATCTCACCGTATTCCAACGGCGACCGAACTGGTGTGCACCACTTCATAACGGCACGATTAATAGTGACGAGATGCAGGACATCAAGGCATCATATCCCGCAATGTTTGAACAGTGTCGGACGTCACAAGCGGGCTTCACATGGACCATTGATCCCCGCGGCACTTTCGAAGTCACACCAGATGAACGCAACGCATTTTGGGAAAAGCTGTACGCAAGTAAAGGTATGGCTATCTGGCAAGGCAACTTTAAGGATATTTTAGTTGACCCGAAAGCTAACCTGGCGATATCAGAGTTTATTGAAACTAAAATCCGGGCCAGAGTTCATAACCCTGTAACGGCGGATATGTTAATTCCAAAGGATCACGGATTTGGGACGAGACGGGTACCTTTAGAAACACATTATTATGAAGTCTACAATCAACACAACGTGGACTTGGTCAATATTGTTGAAACGCCCATTATTAGGATCACGGAAGACGGAATTGTTACTTCTACTCAGGAATTTACATTCGATACAATCGTGTACGCCACTGGTTTTGACGCACTCGGAGGAAGCTTCGATAAAATAGGTATTGAAGGGACTGATGGCGCCCTTTTAAAAGACAAATGGGCTGCGAAAATGGAGACGTATCTGGCCCTTCAAGTGTTTGGGTTTCCAAATATGTTAATGATTAATGGTCCGCAAGGATTGGGCGGCAACCATCCCGTTAATATTCAGTACACGGTTGAATGGATAACGGACCTCGTAAAACATATGACAGAGCAGGACTTTACACGCACGGAAGCGACTTCTGAAGGCATAGAGATGTGGAATCGTCATATAAGTGACAAGAGTAGTGGCTCGTTGATGAACGGTGTCGATTCATGGATGACAGGAGTCAATAAAAACGTGAAAGGAAAGGGGGTACGAATCCTGGGTGCCAGATATGGGGGCAGTGTTGAGTCGTATCGAGGCCTGTGTGATGAAGTTTCATCGAATGGATACAAGACGATGAATCTCTCTTAGGTCATTTAGGACAAAAGTGGGGGACAGGAAAATACTGCATGGAACAATATCGGGTTAACGAAAGTGAACTTCTTGGCTGGATAGATTCACTCTCAAACTGGGGCAGATGGGGTAAAGATGACGAATTAGGCACGCTGAATAATCTGTCGCCCGAGTTGACAAAAAGAGCTATGGAACTGGTGAAAGACGGCACGGCTGTGAGCTGTGCCGCTCCCCTCGTATTCAACGAAGCGTCGATAGATGCACCGAGGGCTCCCGTACATTTCATGGTTGGGGCCGGAGAAGGGTATCGGCCGGGCGATGAAATGGTTGGACAGCAAATGGCCACCGATTTTTTCGGGCTGATTTTTCATGGACATACCGTTACGCACCTAGATAGCCATGCACATTTCATGTGGGATGGTTACATGTACAACGGGCGACCCTCGTCATCGGTAAAGATGAATGGTGGGGCAACGGAGGGCGACATATCCGTAACGCACAAAGGCATCATTACACGCGGCGTCCTCGTTGACGCTGCACGGATGCGTGGGGTGGAGTTCATAAAACGCGGGGACGGTATCGGTCTTGCTGATATCGCAAAGGCAGAGAAGGAATGTGGATTCCGGATAGGAAAAGGGGATGTGTTGTTGATGCGAACAGGCCAACTTGCTGAGCGTCAACGCAGCGGCCCGGTTGACGTCTTGGAGTCTGGGTCATCAGGACCGCTTCCGGAGTTACTCCCGTTTTTCAAAGATCGAGACATTGCGGTCATGGGAACGGACACTGGAAACGACGTACGACCAACGCGGTCCGATATTTTTATAAACCCTGTTCATCAAATCTTCATCCCGGCAATGGGAGGATGGATTCTTGATAACGCTTGGTTAGAGGACCTGGCTGAAGAGTGCGCCAAAAGAGGTCGTTGGGAATTCTTGATCAACATCCTTCCCCTTCGACTCAAAAATGTTACGGGATCACCGGTCAACCCAGTGGCAGTATTTTAAATGCCTACTTTCTACCTCGTGTTTTTGAGAACACCTTGGAGCGCACTACATAATTCCGGGCGGCCAGTTGGAGTCTGTTAACGGGACATCTAACCAGGACTCCGTTCCTGAAAATGAGTTGTAGGCCCAGTATCAGATCCAGCGGACTAGACGGGCTTAATAGGTACGCCGCAAGGTTTCAGGGTCGATTCGTTTTTGAGATCACTTATCGGGTCGATTATCACGGAAGCAACGATGACTCTTAAAAACAGGCGCGGGCAAGAACATTCTCTCTCTCACTTCAATCGTCACTGTGCTGAACCGCGGGGTCAACATCTTTGCGGTGATCGATAGCGTCGGCGACGCGTTTGGAACGAAAGAGAAAAAGGAATATCTTGGCCACGTGACGCTACTGAGGTAGCTAACACGTCTGGAAACATGAATGCGGGCGTGCTGGAATAATGATGATGACCGGGATCTGAACAGCATCTAGGTCGTCAGTTGTAAATGGAGGTTCACGATTGCTTGACCGCTACTACCTGCGCCCGGACGACATGTGGTGGCGCGTGGAGAATGACGAGCTTCTCTACACGCCGATTGTGGTCGTCCGAGGTGCAGAGCATTCTCATATCTATCTCTCAGGTCAGTTGTCTCGGCTACCTTCCGGTGAGGTGGTTGGCATAGGAGACATGCGCGCCGAGATTCGGCAGATTTGCGAGAATATCAAGACCGGGTTGAACCACGTCGGCGCCACATTTGACGACGTCACGCGTTCAGCGACCTACGTTGTGGGCGAACATGTTGAGGAGTATTACGGCGCTTCTGACGAGCGCTTTAAATATTTCAGTAATGTGCGGCCCACGAGCACTGTCGTCCCTGTGGTTCGACTTGGAAAGATCGAATGCAAAGTGGAGATTGAGTGCGAGGCGATCATCGAATCGGAACGGCTGCCGTTGGACGACATGAAGCAATGGATGATCTAGGCTCAATCGTCGCGTTTTTTGATTTGATGGCGTTAAACAAAGGCTTTTTCGGTCATTAATCGATCATCGAAAGTGACGCGCTTTCGTGATCTCGCAGGTGATAGATGACAGAATGCTGAAAAATGCAGGCAGCAATCGGGTGGTTTAATTGGTGTGCGGACAAACGAATTAAATGTTGATTTAGACTCTGAATATTTAACCGTTAATTGAAATAACACAGCACTTTATTTATGTTTGATGGTTTGCCTCATTAAAGGTACTGTGCTAACATATCTAGCGCTCTAAGCTGGTCGGCATAATGCTGGTCTTATATCGGATCTCCCGATACGCGGACATGTTCTTAAGCGAGTTAATTTTTGCTTGAACATCTGTAGGCCAAAATAAATCGACGCATTACGTAGTAGCGTCGCCGTTGGTATCTGATACCGAACTGGCCGCTAGAGGACAAAAATCGATCGTCGTTAATCGAGCGACGTTTCACCTGCGTGCTGATCTTCAATGGGATACGACGCGCGTAGGAGCGCATTGCGACCCAAAGCAAGGGGCAGACTTATTTCGAGGGATCAGGCCGAGACAGAGTTGGACTGTACGGCGGCGGCTCGGTTTGAGACGCGGGCCGCCCTGTATACGGAAACTCGTACGCTCAACGGGATATTGACGTCCGCGTTCGGTATCCTCCTGAAATTTTGCCAGGGCGGCCGCTTCGTACTTGGCGAAGGCGATCCTCGAACACTTACAACTCAGGCGATCCGTAGCAGCAGCCTCATAGGAGATCGTTAACCCAATGGTGGCATCTCCTGAAACGGTTGTTTCTGTTGACTCTCTCTGGAAAGTCTACGGCGACGACCCGGAACGCGCTCTGACGGATAATCACAAGAATTCATCAAAATCAGACCTCCAAAATGATTTTGGACTTGTTCTTGCCTTGAAAGATGTTTCACTCGATATTATTCGAGGAGAAACGTTTGTTGTAATGGGTCTTTCCGGATCAGGGAAATCGACACTGGTACGTTGTCTGAATGGTTTGATTATTCCGACGTCTGGTGAGATAAATATACTCGGGAATAATCTTTCCGAAATAACGGATGAAGAACTAACGCAACTTCGACGAAACAGCATAGCAATGGTGTTTCAACATTACGCACTATTCCCGCACCTCAGCGTTCTCGAGAACACCGCGTGGGGCCTAGAGATACAGGGCATCGGAAGACGGGCCCGCAACCAGCGTGCGCAGGAAAAACTTGACCTCGTCGGCCTCCAGGGTTGGGAGGACAACTACCCCGTCGAGCTCAGCGGCGGCATGCTGCAGCGTGTTGGTCTGGCACGCGCCCTCACCCTGGAGCCAGAGATCCTCCTGATGGACGAACCGTTTAGCGGGCTGGATCCGCTCATTCGCCGAGAGATGCAGGATGAACTGGTTAGCCTTAAGGAAAGTTTGCATTCTGGGCAATCCCAGACCACGATCGTTTTCATAACCCATGACCTCGATGAAGCTCTGAAGATAGGCGACCGTATCGCCATCATGAACGGCGGCGAGGTTGTTCAGCTTGATACGCCGGATCAGATCGTATTGAACCCGGCAAACGAATATGTCGCTAACTTCACCGAGGGCGTTCAATCGCAGTCCGTTCTTACGGCGGGCGACATGGTATTGCCAAGCTCCGCCACGGCAGGGCTCGGAAATTCGCCCGAAGAGGTTTTACGGGTTGCTCTGGACAACGATTGTTGTTCAAACGTGCATATCACCGACGATACGCAGCTCTTTAAAGGCGTGATCACCGTGGCTAACGCCATCAAGGCCTTGGAGGCAGGCGTTACTACCGTGGAGGAGTACGTGGAGTCACCGACGACCTTTAACGCCAGTGATACATACGACGACGTATTGCCATCTGTGCTGGCCCATCCAACTTGCCTCCCCGTGGTGGACGACGACGGTCAACTGGTTGGCCTAATTGATTCGACCTCCCTGGCGGCGACTTGGAAACCTGACCGCCCGAGGATCCCCCGCGAACTGGCTTCGATCGTGTCTGAGGGAATCGAGCAGGTTCTCGGGAAACGCTCTGCTGGGAAGGGGAGTTAACAATGGCCGTGAAAGACATCAACCCGAACGGTTTCGGATATCTCCGCCGCGCTTGGGATTCCGCCCTAAAGGCTTTCGGTGTAGAGCAACCAGTTCCAGGCCTTGCAGCGGAGTCTCCCAACAGCAGTATGGCTTCCAGGGCCTTTCACTACGCCACGCTTCGCCTACGCCTCCCGGCCTGGGGATGGGCGGCCCTGCTCATAAGCATCATTGTCTGGTACGTGCTGCCGATTCCCCATTGGCCGAACCTAGCAGGGTTCCTTGTCATCTGGTTCCTTGTCCCCGCCGCGCCGTGGTTGCGTGTTCTCGGGATCGGACTCTTCATCGGCACATTCGTAACGTTGCTGGGAGACGCAGGCAGCGTGCCCGAAAGCTGGTTGATAGGTAAGGATATTGGGAACTGGCTCGATGATCGTGTCGATTGGATGGTCTCCCACTGGAGGCCGACACTGAAAACCGGCAGCGATGAATTCCTCAGACGTGCGCTGCTCCCGCTGGAACAGTGGTTGCTCGGGCTTCCGTGGTGGCTGGTGATAGGCGTTACCACCGGCATTGCTTACAAAGTTGTCGGCAGGAGGCTCGCAATAGTTACGGCCAGCCTGCTTCTCGTCCTCACGGTCCTGAACTTGATGGAGCCGGCCCTCTCGACATTTGCAATCGTCGTGATAGCGACCTTCATCTCTGCAGCCCTTGGAATTCCGTTAGGCATCCTTTCGGCGCAGAGCAACCGGTTCCAGTCCGTTCTAAGGCCCGTACTGGATACGGCGCAGACGATGCCAAGTTTCGTTTATCTGGTGCCAGTCGTCATGCTCCTGGGGATAGGCAAGGTGCCGGCCGTCATCGCCACGGTCATATATGCAGTGCCGCCCATGATCCGGCTGACGGATCTTGGGATACGCCAGGTGGATCCAGAGTTACTGGAAGCCGCACGCTCGTTTGGAGCGACTCGCATGCAACTTCTTTTAAAGGTCCAGGTTCCCCTGGCGATGCCGACTATCATGGCGGGACTCAACCAGACCGTCATGATGGCACTCGCGATGGTGGTGATTGCATCGATGATTGGAGCGAGGGGTCTTGGAATCGAGGTGCTGAATGGCATCAATCGGCTGGACTTTGGGCGTGGCCTCCTGGGAGGTATAGGAATCGTGATCATGGCCGTGGTGATCGACAGGATCAGCCAGGGTCTGGTGAAGGACCCGATGGCGCGAGACGGCGCCGGAGAAGGCGGGGACGCCAGGTAATCCGTGCGCAGCAATCGGGCTCTGGACGGCTGATAAAAAAGGAGAGTGTCCCGGGGACAGACATGTGCCGTATCACCGGTTTGGCGTGAGCGGTACTATTAAGACGAGAATTACCTACCCAAGCAAGGATCAAGTTGGAATTGATAGATACATATAAACGAAAATTCAAGCTCTGGATGATGTTGACCGCTCTCGCGGCTATCGCTGTCATCGGTGCCGCGTGCGGCAGCGATGAACCAGAAGTGAAAGCGACGATCAACCTCGCGGACACTCAATTTGAGTCACTGTGGATCAACAACGCCGTGGCCGAGTTCGTCATCGAGGCGGCCTACGGCAACCCGGTTGAGGCGATCCCGATGACCACGGTCATCATGCAGACGGCGATTGTTAACGGCGATGTCGACATCGTCATGGAGTTGTGGGAGCAGAACCTCATCGAATGGCACGATGAGGAAATTGCGAACGGCAAAATAGAAAACCTCGGCATGACCTATGAAGGTGGCCCGCAGTTCTTCATCGTTCCAACGTACACAGCCGAAGAGTTCGGCATAGTGACGATCGAAGACATGAAGAAGCCGGAAGTCGTCGCCGCTCTGGCAGACCCGGAGGAACCGTCCAAGGGAGCGTTCATCAACTGCGTCAGCGGTTGGCAGTGCGCCGAGATCAACCGCGCCAAGTTCCAGGCATACGGCCTGGACGAGTTCTACAACATCATCACGCTCGGTAGCACCGGTGCGATGGACGCAGGACTTCAAGGCCCACAGATCGCCCAAACCCCCACCTTCGGGTACTACTGGGCGCCGACCTCGCTGTACGGTTCTTACGACTGGACAATTGTCGAAGAACCTGCCTACACCGCAGCGTGCTGGGATGAAGTCGTCAAAGGCCAGGCCGACGCAAGCTACACACCTGCGGAAGCATGTGCGTACGAGTCCCTTCCGATTAACAAGGGTATCAACAGCGACCTGAGAGAATCGGCTCCGGATGTTGTGGCTATGCTTGAGAAGATGATGGTCGGCATATCCCCCATCAGCAAGACTGCTGCCTGGGCCCTGGAAAACGACGTCGATGTCTCGGCAGATAAAATCGCCACGGCCAAGTACTACCTCGAGAACTTCGAGGACTCATGGACGCAGTGGATGGATGACGATGCCGTAAAGGCAGTCAAGGAAGCACTGGCCGCGCTATAAAGGGCGGGCCTAGAGTTGTCTTCAAGAAGAGGGGCCGGAGAAATCCGGCCCCTCTTCGCGTCGTGGCCGTAATAACCACAGTAAGCCGGTCCTTTATAGCGCGGGCCAACTGCGTACAGCGTCTGGCCGGCTGAGGACACTTCAAGAACCTGAGGCTTGGGTTGCCTGGGCGACACAATAGGTCCGGGTTCATCACGACCCAACCACTGATTACAACGTCAGCTCCAGTATGTACATGCCACCCTTGAAGCGATCTATTGCGTAGATCAGTCCGTTTTCATCCCAGTAGACGTCGTTAATGTTCACTCCGTGCATACCGTCCGGGTAGGCAGGAATGTAGTACGCCACCTCGACTGGCCGAAACGGATCGCTAATGTCGTGCACCCGTACGCCGCCATTGAAGTACGAACCGACGATCAGCGTGTCTGACTGCATCGAAAGTGGCCCGGGTTTATTCTCGTTCAGGTTGTGTGCACCGAATCTCCCCTGAGTGTTCTTGAACGGTCCAGGATCTGGCAGCGGAAAGGTGCTGATGATGACCGGGTTTTTCTCGTCACGGTTGTCCATCACCCACACCAACTTCGGGTGATCATCTGCGTGATCGACGATTGATTCGTCACTGACGATAAGTAAGTCACGCTCGAATAGCGGCATCACGGTATGCGTGAAGCCCGGGAACGGTGGGTGGTAGTCCACACGGCTGATCATGGTCGGTTTCGATTTGTCAGACACGTCTAACGTGATTGCGCCGCCGTCGATGTAGCCTAGGTAGGCGCGATCGGGGCGTTCCGGCCATACATTGCCATTGTGAAGCCGAAACCCGGTATCGAAGTCAGGGTGTCGCTCTGGCGGGTCTTCTGCGTCTCCGACACGGGTACCCGGCAGCCACCAACGGCCGACCTCGGTCGGATTGGTCGGATCGCCCACGTCCACGATCATGAAAAACTGGTCGTCAAGGGGATTGTGCGGCTGGAAATCACGCGCTCCTGTCGATAGATATGCATATCGACCGTCCGCGAACCAGAGACAGTGCGCTCCACGGGAGTGCGGTCCGGATGTGTCGAAATTGGAAATCTTCTTTGGGTTGTCCGGGTCTTTGACGTCCCAGATGCCCATTCCTACTGGAGCATCGCCAACTTTCTTGCCCTGATATGCAACCAGCAGCAGGTCGTCCACCATGTCCAGCGAGTTTGACCGGACGCGGTCGTTTGGAACTTCTGTCTGGGCAACAATGATTGGTTCGGACGGATCGGTAACGTCCAGGGCTGTGAAGTCTTTCGGTCCGCTCTCGTGAGCGACATACATGATGCGTCGGCCGTCAGTTGTTGCCTGAAGCGCTAACCCCTCTCCCCCGTTTCCGAAGCCCCCGAGATCGCTCTGGGAGATCAGTCTCATGTTCCAGGCTTGGGGCATGCCGTCACTCATATGTGTCTCCTTAAGCCGATAAATGGGCCAAAATCCGGGACCCAATCGAACCGAGAGTTTGTTGACGAGAAGATAACACCAGTTGCCGCTTCAACAATCGAGCGGTATTCCCGCTTCCTGGCCGCAGGCCATCTTCGGAGATGGAGGAGACAATATCGAAGAACCCTTCGTAAGCGTCCGGAGCGTCCGGGTAAATTTGTGACAACCTCAGGGTGCGTTTCTAGGAGCCTCGTGGTTGGGCGTCGAAAGTTGCTAAGTTGGATATGACGAAGATCGTGTTGTGGCCAGCCCGGGATGGATCGAGTTAGCCCCGATCGTGATTGAGGCGTAACCTGCCCATATCACCACGGGCCGTCGCCGCGGGTCGGACAATTTTTCAAATTCAAAGGGGATCGCTATGCGTATTGCACGTTTTGAGGTCGGGGGACTTGCCCGTTACGGGATCGTCGAGGGCGACTTTGTTGTTGAGATCAGGGGAGATGTGTTCGGGGCGTTTGACACGACATCCACGTCTCACGCGCTGGGGGACGTTAACTTTCTGGCGCCTGTAACGCCCAGCCAGATGTTTGGCCCAGGCGTGAATTTTGCGGACCATCTCCACGAGGCAACCAGTATCACCGGGCAGGCCGAGATGGCGGCGACTCCGCAGCCCTGGCACAAAGCCATTAGCGCCATTATTAACCCCGGCGACAATATTGTTATTCCGTACGACTCCACCACGGGAATTCAGCACGAGGGCGAATGCCTGGCGGTGATCGGCAAGATGACACGCCGGGTCAGCCCGGAAGATGCCTGGGATCACATCATTGGCTACACATGCGGTAACGACATCAGTGAGCGGACGTGGCAGCGCAACGACAACTCGATGTGGCGCGGGAAGGGGAGCGATACATTCGCACCTATCGGACCGTGGATTGATACCGATTTCGATCCTCGATCAGGCGGCGACATGATCGTTAGACTGAACGGCGAAGAGGTACAACGTGCGAGCACCTCTGATATGTATTTCAACTTTGGCGTGCTAATCAGCTACATCAGTCAGCAGATGACGCTCAAGCCCGGCGATGTCGTGTGGTCAGGGACCACGGGCGATCCCCGGAACATGGTTCCCGGAGACAAGGTGGAGGTTGAGGTGCAAGGAATAGGTATTCTCGAGAATTCGGTAGTGATGGAACAGAAGTGAACGATAGTGTCCAGGGTTTCGTACCGCTAGCCGGATATACCGGATACGACGACGATGAAATGAGGATGCGGGCGGCGAACTTCTATTCGGAGGTCGGTCGCCGTCGCACCGTGCGGGAATTTTCGTCCCGAGTTCCTCCGCGTGACGTGCTAGATAACTGCCTCAGAGGCGCCGGGACTGCACCAAGCGGTGCCAATATGCAGCCTTGGCATTTTGCTGTTGTTGACGATGCAGATGTCAAGAAAAAGATTCGAATAGCGGCCGAAGAGGAAGAGAGCAAATTTTACTCAGGTGGTGCCCCGCAGGAATGGCTCGATGCACTCGAGCCGTTGGGCACGAACCCAGAGAAACCATTTTTGGAGACGGCGCCGTGGCTTATCGGCATATTCGAGGAAAGTTACGGCCTCCTTCCGGATGGACGACGGGTCAAACACTATTACGCTCGAGAGTCGATCGGGATAGCGACCGGAATCCTGATCACGGCGCTGCACCACGTAGGGCTTGCGACACTCACGCATACGCCAAGCCCGATGGGTTTCTTGAATGAGATCATGGAACGGCCACCAAACGAGCGATGTTTCTTGTTGCTTGTGGTCGGTTATCCATCCGAGGACGCCTTGGTGCCAGACATCGACCGAAAGTCGCTCGACCAGTTCACCAGCCACCTCTAAGGCACTGGAAGGCGAGTCGCGGCAGGCGATTCATGGTGAAGATGACAATCTCGGCGTTATGCGTATCCTGTGTTGTCGAAGCACGGACGAGGCAAGTGTCGTCCGTGCGTGGGACAAGCATTTCAGGGAGTAGATATTGGAACCGGTAATTAAGAACAAGGTCGATCACTCCAACCCGATTCTCGGCCCGGACGACGGAGTGCCGACGGTGGTCACCCTCTACCACGACCATCAGCCCGGTGAGTCCAGCGCCCACCACACGCATCCCTGGGAGCATCAGGCGTATATCACTCGAGGCGAAGGCATCATCTGGGTGGACGGTACTGAGTACCCGATAAAAGCGGGCGACTGCGTGATGGTTCCGCCCGGATCTCTTCACCACTTCAAAAACACAAGCGATGCGGTGCTGAGCAGGGTGACGTTCAATCCCCTGTCTTCGACCGAGGGCTAATTACTGGAGTACCGGCCAAGGCGGTTATGTTGTGCCTTGGTCCCGGATCGTCGGGGTTCCATGGTGTAGAACATTCGTTTGTTCAAGGTGTCGGCGTTCTATGGTTTGAGCAGATAATCCTGAGCCCCGGCTGGGACCGCTGTTTTTACATGATCCAAATTCGCGACAGCGGTCTCATAGCAGGCATGCCGATAACGCTTGAGCTTCGGCCGTGTGCGACGATACTGCCATACGCTCCTACGCGCTCACTTAGATCGGGAGCGATACAGAATTCGGTACTCATCGGGAATACAACATCGGCCTTGCGCGGGACAACCACGAAAAGCGAACCCGTAACTAATGGTAAAGAACCAATCAGCCATCTACATCCGAAAGAGCTCAGACGATGAATCTTATTAAGTACTATCTGGAGTCCTGGCGCCGTTTCCGAGATCTGAAGGGCCGAACCACACGACCCGCTTTTTGGTGGCCGTTCTTCATTCACCCCATTGTGTTCCTTATCCTTGGGGGAATCTTTGCGACCATTTTCGGCATCGAATCCGACGAAATTGGCCCGGAGATCGTGTACGCCATTGCCTATGTCTGGGTGTTGATCACATTGGGAGTACGTCGCCTAAACGACATGGGTAGAAAAGGAACATGGCTCCTAATTAGCCTCGTCCCCTTCGGGATTTTGGTGCTTCTGTATTGGCTAGTTCGGCCTAGCACTGCCGAGACCAGCGAATAACGTTCTCTGTAAATACCGGTCGGTAAATGAGTTTTGTTATTCGGCTTTGAGAAAGATGCATTCTCTGGGGCACTTTTCGGCCGTTTCGATAGCCGCGATAACCGGTGCGGGACAGGGGTTAAACTCGTGCGCTCATTCGCGCGGCGAGCCCGCATGGTCTAGCCTCGGTTTTAAGCGGAAGCGCCGATCGAGTCTTTGTCGTTGAGTACCGAGTGCTACAGCCCTTGTCGGCTAGGTGTAGGCAATGAGCCATCGGATTCGATTCATTGAGCGAGTATGCGAGTTAGGTCTGGCTGCCGACCTGCTGTCGAAAGAACTCAACGGTACGGGCAAGGCCGGTCTCGAGATCGACCTTCGGTGTCCAGCCCAGTTCGATTCGCGCGAGTGAAGCGTTCAAACTTATGGCGTGGATGTCGCCCGGCCTTGGCGGGCCGTACTGGGGCTCGAGCGCGTATCCCGTTAGTTCGCTCAGACGCGTGCATAACTCGTTGACGTTGGTGCCCACGCCGGAGCCTATGTTGCAGCGGTGTGGCCCTCCGGGCGCCGCTGCGGCCATAACGGCATCGGCCACGTCCGAGACATACACGTAGTCTCGTTCATCGTTACCGTCGCCAAATATCGTGACCTGATTGCCTGCCAACATGGCAAGGGCGAATATCGCTACTACTCCGGCTTCTCCATGCGGGTCCTGGCGCGGGCCGTAGACGTTGGCCAGTCGAAGAACCGTCGATTCAAATCCGAACGTCCGGCGGTACATCGCCAGATACTCTTCGCCAGCGAGTTTTGATGTGCCGTACGGATTCTCGGGGGCCGTAGGTTGCGACTCTCCGACTGGAAGATCTTCTGGCTGGCCATACACCATTCCGCCTGATGAAAAGAACACAAACTTCTTTGTGCCTGAGGCCCTAGCCGCTTCCAGGACGTTTACGGTGCCCAGGACGTTAATCCGGGCGTCCTGCAGCGGTTCTCTGGTGGAGACCGAGACGCTGATCTGTGCGGCCGTGTGGACGATTAGCTCGGGGGCGACGTTTCGGATGGCGTCCGCTGCCGCGTCCGAGGTTACGTCTGCGACCACCAGGGAGACCTCGGGCGGCAGATTTTCCCGCTTGCCGCTGCTCAGATCGTCGATGACGGTGACTCGGTATCCGTCATCGACGAGCCTGTCCACGACATGCGAACCGATAAATCCTGCGCCACCGGTCACCACGGCTGTTGTTGCGGACGGCATTCAATCTCCTCGAAATCGTTGATGGTATCCAGAATATTCTGACGAACTTGGGAATTTCCCTGCCGTACTAGACTACTCAAACTGCCCTGAATCATCGACACGCCACGTAAAAGAGTACGTTGAAGTGACAGATTTCGTATGTGTCCGTCCATGGCGGGGGATGCGCGTTAGACTTGCGAGTCGACGCTACTTATAATTTGGCGCTGATTCAGCATCAATATGCCAGTAACAGGGTCGGACCCTGAAACTTTTCGGCCAGGAGGATTGCCAACAGGATGACCTACATCATCGTTTCGCCCTGCGTGGATGTAAGAGACGGTGCTTGTGTCGACGTTTGTCCCGTCGACTGCATCTACTCCAACCCCGAAGACAACATGCTGTACATCAACCCGGAAGAGTGCATCGACTGCGCCGCATGTGAGCCGGTATGCCCGGTTACTGCGATCTTCCCGGAAGATCAGGTACCTGAGGACGAGCAGAGCTTCATCGCTCTCAACTACGACTATGACTACGACAACTCCGAACCCGGAGACAACAAGTAGTCAGATCTCACGGTTCATCCCGTGGTTCCAGATAACAAAAAGGCCCCGCTGTAAAGCGGGGTCTTTTCGTTTGGCCTTCGTATTCTGATCCGATGGTGCGGGTACTACCCGACGGCTTCCAGCGCCTCTTCGATGGGTTTGCGCACGCAGGCAAAAATCGGAGTCTCGCTCTCGGTGTAGAAACCGCCCGGGATCTCCCGGAGCTCCATCACCAAAGAAACGAACTCTCGCGGCTCGTCAGTCTCAAAGCCGACCACAAACTCCTGATCATCCAGGCCAAACGAGTATGTGGTGTTGATCTTGATGGACGGGTACTTGTGACCGATCTTGAAGTGATCACCCATCATCTTTTGGCGCTCGTCCTGATTTAGTTGATACCACTCTCGCTTTTTCACCATCGGATAGATGATGAAGTACTTGTAGTAGTCCTGAAATTTCGGCTCTGCACCGCCGTGCTTGTACTGTGTTTTTCGTCGGACCGCGAGGTAAGAGTAGGACTGATCAAGATAGCCGGCGAGGTGCGTGTGGTTGATACGCTTTGCAGTTTTGTCAAAATCGTCCAGATCCATAGACGACTGGGCGAGCATGATGTCGCAATCACCGCGCGTTCCGGTGAGACCGTAGGTCGTGATAGGTGACTCAGTCCCTATCTCGGATATCACCGATGTGAACTCCCGCTTGGAGGCTTCTTTTTCATCTTCGGGGAGCCTGCGCCAGGTCTTGTCCAACTTGTAGAAATTGAACTTTGCGTACTCGCCTTCGAGTAGGGACGGGGACATTGATTTGCTCCGGAGTGGGTGACAAGTAGGGCCTTGAAGTATATCAGCGAGGGCCAACGGGCTGGCCGATACCCACCGAAAATTAGTGCTAGATCTTCCGGTATATGTCTCCCCTGCGGACAGCTGATTCACCATCCACCACTGCGTGCCGTATCTGGGTCAACGACAGATTGGTCTGTGTTGACCCTTAGAGTGAGCGACCGTACGATTTCTGTTCCGATCAAATCCCGATCATCGTTCGTTCTTTTGACACGCCCTCCAGCCTCTACTGGGACCACATATGCCAGACGAGCAATCACTCAAGAAAACACCGCTGCATTTGACCCACGTCGCAAGCGGAGCTCGCATGGTTGAGTTCGGGGGGTGGGACATGCCGGTGCAATACCCTGCCGGCATCCTTTCAGAGGTCCGATCCGTCCGAGATAACGCCGGCATGTTTGATGTGTCGCATATGGCGCGCTTCCAGTTTGTCGGTCCAGAAGCGGTGTCGTTCCTTGACCGAATGCTCGCCGCCGACGTGACGGGATTGCGACAGGGTAGGGCGCGTTATCACGTAATTTGTAATGAACAGGGCGGAATCATCGACGATGCCATTGTCTACCGCGTCACAGAGGATCAGTGTCTTCTGGTGGTAAACGCCGGTAACGCGGATGCCGTCAAGGAATTCCTGATTCCGGCCGCGCAGCAGAACGGTGGTGTGTTTTTCGCTGATCTGTCAGACGACGTGGCGATGATCGCCGTGCAGGGGCCGAACGCCGTTGAAATTGTCGATCGTCTCTGCCCGTTGCCGGCATCTTCGATCCGTCCATTCCGGCTTCGCAGGGCCGAGGTCGCCGGAATACCGAGCCGGATAGCACGTACGGGCTACACTGGAGAGGATGGGTTCGAGATTATGCCTCCTGCCGACCGGGCCACCGATCTCTGGCGCGCCCTGGAGGTCGAGGGTGTCGTACCGGCAGGACTTGGTGCGAGGGATGTGCTCCGGCTTGAGGCGGGGCTGATGCTCCACGGCAACGACATGACGGTGGAAAACAATCCGTACGAGGCCGGGCTAGAGACATTTACATATATCGAAACGCCCGGATACATAGCGGGCGAAGCACTGAAAGCTATCAGGGACGTCGGGACCCCACGGGTGATTACCGGATTTCGCATGGTAGGGCGCGGAATTCCGCGACATGGGCTGGCCGTAATCAATGACGGTAAGCAGGTCGGCGTTGTGACATCAGGGACGCACTCGCCGACGCTTGACGACAATATAGGCATGGGCTACGTTGACCGCGACCTCTCCAACGAGGGAACCCGGTTCGAAATCGATATCCGTGGGAGACTTGTTGAAGCAGAGGTCGTGCCGTTGCCGTTCTACTCCCGAAAGCGATCTTAACCGCTAACGGATTCCTGGCCTGACCACAGGGCAGCCTCCTGAGATAAAAAAAATCAGAATCGATCAGAGGAAATAGATGGCAACACCGGACGACCGCAGGTATTCAGACGAACATGAGTGGGCCCTCTTCGATGGCAGCATCGTCACCGTGGGCGTCACGCAGTTCGCTACAGACTCGCTTGGAGACGTTGTGTACGTCGACCTGCCGGAGGTCGGCGCCAAGGTCGCCCAGTTCGACAAGTTCGGCGAGATTGAGTCTGTAAAAGCGGTTAGCGATCTCTTTTCCCCGATCGGAGGAACAATCGTAGAGGTCAATTCCGATCTCATGACGATGTCGGAGAAGGTCAACCAAGATCCCTATTCCGTTGGCTGGCTTATCAAGATTGAGGCGTCAGATGCAGCGTCTCAACTGGATGAATTGATGGACGCGGCAGCATACGACGCTCTGACCGCAGAAGAGTAGAGCGAACATACCAAATATGCCGACCAACATCTCGCCCTATATCCCGAACACGGAGGCCGACCGGGAGCTGATGCTTGCCGCGATCGGCGTGAACTCCATCGAGGACCTGGTCCTTGACATTCCCGAGGCTCATCGGTTCCCGAAGCTGGATATCCGCCCGGCGCTCTCCGAGTTTGATCTGACCGCGGAGATCGGCGCGCTCGCATCCCGTAATGCCGCTCTTGGCGAGTACGCCTGTTTCCTGGGTGCGGGAGCGTACCGGCACTACATCCCGTCGGTGGTGAAGTCCGTCGTCGCCCGGGGAGAGTTCCTGACTTCATACACGCCTTACCAGCCCGAGGTTGCTCAGGGCACGCTCCAGGTGGGATTTGAGTTCCAGTCCATGATCTGCGAGATCACGGGAATGGAGGTTGCAAATGCCGGGATGTACGACGGACCAACGGCGTTTGCCGAAGGCGCGTTGATGGCCTGCCGGATCACCAGAAGGCAGACGATCGCAGTCCTGGACACGGTAGAGCCCCGTAACGTCCAGATCCTCGATGCATATGCTCGACACCAGGGCATCGAGATCGTGGTGATCGGCCACGAGGATGACATTCCGGCCGATGCATCCTGCCTCATGATCCAGAGCCCTAACCAGTTCGGTGTAATAGAGGACATGGAAGCGCTTGCGGATAAGGCACACGCCTCAAACGCGTTGTCTGTAGCATCGATCAATCCAACGTCGCTCGGCATATTCCGTACTCCCGGAGAGTGCGATGTCGACATTGTCGCCGCTGAAGGGCAGGCGCTTGGTGTGCCGCTCAGCTTCGGCGGGCCTTACGTGGGCCTGTTCGCCTGTAAGGATGCACACAAGCGTCAGATGCCCGGCCGGATTATCGGGCGGACCACCGACACTAAGGGCCGCGTCGGCTACGCATTGACCCTCCAGACACGTGAGCAGCACATCCGGCGTGAGCGCGCCACCTCCAACATTTGCACAAGCACGGCGCTGATCGGCCTCCTCATGACAACTTATCTCGCTGTCATAGGCAGGGCCGGGTTCAAGAAAGTCGCCGAACTCTGCTACCACAAGGCCCATTACGCCGCCGTTGAGATCGACAAAATTCCTGGGTATAGCGTCAAGACGGACGGTCCGTTCTTCCACGAGTTTATGGTCGAGTGCCCGAAACCTCCCGCAGATATAAACCGAGCCTTGATAGATAGAAAGATTACCGGCGGGCACGACATGTCTGATCGGTCAAATAACGGCATGCTGATCTGCGTGACAGAAGTCAACACCCGGGCCGAGATCGACGCCCTTGTGTCCGCGCTTTCGGAAATCGGGGCTGCCAGATGAAAGCCCCGTTCCCGGGTGAGATCGATCGCCGCCTCCTGAACGAACGTTCCGTCTCCGGCCGAATTGGCCTTAAGTTGCAGGAACTTGACGTGCCGGAGCAGCCGCTTCCGGATGTCGGGTTGCTACGATCGGTCGAAGCGAGGCTGCCGGAGGTGTCACAGCCGGAGGTGGTCCGTTACTTCACGACGCTTTCGGCGATGAACTTCTCCATAGACACGAACTTCTACCCGCTGGGTAGTTGCACGATGAAACACAACCCGAAGGTCAATGAAGAGATGGCCTTTCTCCCCGGCATGGCGGGCATCCACCCTAACCAGCCTGATGAGACAGTTCAGGGCGCCCTGCAGTTGATCTGGGAGCTACAGCAGGACCTCGGGGAGATCACCGGCCTGCCGGGCGTGTGTCTGGGCCCTCTGGCGGGCGCACAGGGTGAGTACTCAGGCCTGATGATCGCCCGGGCCTACTTTCAGGACCGGGGCGACGCCAACAGGACAGTCGCACTGATGCCGGACAGCGCTCATGGCACCAACCCGGCCTCTGCAGCGATGGCTGGCCTTGACGTCGTTACAGTGCCGTCGGACTCTGAAGGCAACGTGGACGTCGAAGCCCTCAGGGGGCTGGTCGATCAGCGTACATGTGTCTTCATGTTGACCCTGCCTTCGACTCTCGGCTTGTTCGAGCCGAACATCCTCGAGATCACAAACATTGTTCATGAGGCCGGAGGTCTCGTCTACGCAGATGGTGCAAACCTGAACGCGCTGCTGGGTATCGTGAAGCTCGGCGATCTGGGCTTTGACATCGCCCACTCCAATCTCCACAAGACCTTTTCGACCCCCCATGGAGGCGGTGGTCCTGGAGCCGGCCCGGTGCTCGTTTCTGAAACGCTTGCGCCGTACCTGCCGACCCCGGTCGTAGATCGAGATGCCGATGTATACCGTTTTGGCGCGCCGGACAAGACGGTTGGCCGAGTTAACGGGTTCCACGGCAGCTTCGGCGTGCTGGTGAGAGCCTATGCGTACATACGGGCGGTCGGTGCGGAGGGCATGCGGGAAGTTTCCGAGAACGCCATCATCAACGCCAACTACATCAGAACGGCGCTTGCAGGCGAGTTCGGAATCGCCGCAGACCGTGTCTGTATGCATGAGTGTGTGTTATCGCCACAGGCCCAGAAGGTTAAAGGCGTATCTGCGCTGGACATATCGAAGCGTCTGATCGATTACGGGATTCACCCGCCGACGATGTACTTTCCGTTGATCGTTCCGGAAGCGCTTATGGTTGAGCCTACCGAGACAGAAACGAAGGATACGCTGGATCGGTTCATCGCAGTGATGCGGCAGATTAATAGAGAGATCGATTCTGATCCCGATTTGTTGCACGATGCACCGCACGACACGCCAAACACCAGGCTGGACGAGGCCAACGCGGCAAGACATCCGTATTTGCGCTGGCAGCCAGACGAGGATTTAACGGCCGCAAGTTAATTGTGGGCCTGACCTGACACGTAGCAAACCCGGGGAGGATGACAGAAAAATGGCCATCGAGGCAGGAATATCGGCGCCGGACTTTACTCTGGCGTCTCACGAGAACGAACCGATTACGTTGAGCGAACTGAGGGGCAACCCGGTGGTGCTTGTTTTCCATCCACTGAGTTTCACCGGAGGCTGAACGAATCAACTCAAACGGTTCCGTGAGAACCAGGATGATTACAAGGCGGCTGGTGTCGAGATACTCGATGTGAGCGTCGATTCTTTCGCATCTCAGAAGGCTTTTGCCGAGGCCAATGGGGGTATCAGCTTCAAGTTGCTCGCCGATTTTCACCCCAAAGGTGCTGTCGCACAGGCATACGGGATTTATAACGAGGACCGAGGTGTGGCCGGCCGGTCGAGCTTCGTCATAGACAGCCAAGGCGTAATCCAGGACGCCCGAACGTACCCGCCCGGGGAACTGCCGGACCCGCAGGAACTGTTGGGCATCGCAAAGGTTTAATTTCGGGGGGGCCGGGTGTCATGGGCACAAGCCGCCGCAGGGTTGTCGTGTGTCCGCGGGCTCTTCTCGGACGGAAGCGCGCGTATGGTCAGGGGAACATGGGCGGATCGCGATCGCCCATAAGAACGAGTGCGTTCAATTGGATGCGGCGCGTGATTAAGGGACTCGGACCTACGGAGAGTGCCCGTCATCTTTCCCTAGCAACTCGGCCCAGGTACCCGTAAATTCGTTACTCTCGCCTCCAAATGAGCCCGGGTACGCGCCGCCAACGAGATCGAAGTGGCTATCGTCGCTCGGTAGTAGTACGGGCGGCAGCGACAAGGAGTCGTAGTCAGACCCCCGGCTGTCCAGACCGATGGGGCTTCGCCCTTTGACATTCCGGTAGTGGAACGCCACTTTGAATCGGCCAAGCCCGTCAGGCCGAGCCAGCCAGAGCATGGGCATCCGGTTTCGATCGACCTCAGTTGCGGGGAGTCCAAGCCCGGGTAGATGGGCGAGGAGTGTGCGAATCCCCAGCCGGTCGAGGAACGCCGTCTGGGTTGTCATACCGAGGGCTTCGAATCCCGTTCGGGCCAGCTCCGCATCGACTGCCGAAAAGTCGACGTGGGCCGTTAGATCCTGATCGCCTACGTGTTGGAACGGGTTCTGCGAAAGTGTGTGCCGATAATAGGTACGCAAACTGCCTTCTGACCGACCCGGCCTGTAAAGTTCTGGCGCCGTCTCACCATAATCTATGGTCAAAACATAACCGCGCTCAAGGATTACTGCCACACGATCTGCCCACGCCCGTAACCCGAGATTAACCTCGCCTCGGTAGCCGTCCGCGAGATCGGAGACGAACGGGTCGACGCGCTCGGCAATCTCAGGGCTCGACACCGGACCGGCTGATTCCACAAGTACGCCGTTCTCCACCCCGACGTACAACTCAAGAATCTCTTTGCCATCTACCAGGAAGCGGTGGACCGGGAACGCATCCAGCAACTCGTTGGAGACTACACAACCCGTGATGCCGACCGGTAGATCACTGGGATCGGACGTACTTCGGTCGAACTCTGTGTAATTCAGTGTTTCGGAAAAATCACCATCAAGCAATCGGGCATAGTCGACCACATCCTGGGCCAGGGTTCCGTCGCCCGAACCTAATTCCACGGCCTCGAACACGTCCGGCTGGCCCAGCAATTCCCAGAAGTCACGTAACTGAACGGCGATCAATGCTCCGAAGGCGGGGTGTGAGGATGGGCTGGTGAAGTAGTCTCCCTCTGGACTTATCGGTCTGATTAGACGAGCGCGCGTGTAATAGCCGTCGTCGTCGTCGTACAGGGCTTCATTCATGAACTCGGCAAATGTGATCGGGCCGTCGGATTCGATTCGTTCTCGAATCCGGCGTTCGATGTCCGGGTATGAGTCAGAGGATGTCATGGGAATTGTTGTCGCGAATAATTCTGACTGCAGCGGTCAAAAAAGAGGGACGCCTACACGGCGTCCCTCTTGAACAAAACTATCGGCCGGATGTGGTGATTTAGCGCTCGGACATCGGAACGTACTTGCGTTCTTCTGGTCCAGAGTACTGGAGTAGCGGCCGGAGCAGGATATTGTGCTCAAACTGCTCGATAACCTGTACCGTCCATCCGGGAATCCGGCCCACGGCGAAGATCGGGACAAAAAGATCGTGTGGAATGCCGTTCAGGTAGTAGATCACACCGGCGAAGAAGTCCACATTAACGTGAATGCCTCGACGACCGTAAGGTGCCATCGCATTCTGGACGGCCTCAAGAATGCCGTACCACTTCGGTTCGCCCTTTTCCTCACTCAGCTTTCGCACGCCTTCGCGCAGGTGCCGTGCCCGGGGGTCCTCGGCGCGGTAAACACGATGGCCGAAGCCCATCACTCGGTCTCCTCCTGCGAGGAGGTCCTTTACGTACTGCTCAGCATTTTCAGCCTCGCCGATGTCAAGCGCCATGGTCATGACGTTCTCGGCGGCTCCGCCGTGGGAAGGGCCGGAGAGCGCGCCGATGCCGGCCGTTATTGCATCGTGCAGGTGGGCGTTGGTGCTAGCTACCGCGCGGGCAGTGAAGGCTGATGCGTTTGAGCCGTGGTCGGCGTGCAGGACAAAGTCGGTGTCCATGAGCGCCGCCGTCTCGGCGGTCGGCTCATCGCCTTCCATCATGTACAGGAAGTTAGCTGCATGACTCAGATTCTCGCTCGGCGCGACCGGAGCCCGACCGTTGCGGATGTTGTGGTGTGCCATCACGATCGTAGGCACCTGAGATGTCAGACGAATACCTTTGCGGAGTGTCGCCTCAGGTGAGTTGTCCGCGGCCTCCGGGTCGAAAGCGGATAGTGCTGATACGGCCGTGCGCAACACACTCATGGGGTGGTCATTCTTGACCAGCTTGATGATGTCTATGATCTCTGAGGGGATATTACGGTTGGCCTTCAGAACTCCATCGAACTCGTCCAACTGGGACTGCGTGGGAAGCTCGCCGTACATCAACAGGTACGAGGTTTCCTCAAACGAGGCGACGCCCGCCAGATCGTGGATGTTGTATCCCCGATAAAGGAGCTTTCCTTCTTTGCCATCAATGAAGGTCGTCTCTGTGCGGTCGAAGTAAACACCACTTAGCCCGCGATGAAGTGTGATTTTGTCTGTGGTCATTTGGGAGTTGCTCCAGGCACGCGGCTAATTCCGCCGCAAACACGCGTCGTCACAGGGTGGGGCCGGTCAAATTCCATCGTTAAGCACAATAATTGCCGACTATGTAACCGTATCTTACCTGCGTATTGGTGGGTCGTGCGCTTAGGCAGCATGAAATCGGAAAGATTCAATTTGATTGGTCAGCCTAATAGTTGTGATACGGCTACGAAGTAGAGTCGATCCTCGGCGCCTGCCACTCTCTACTTCTGGACACCGGTCACGCCCGGGTCGCGATCTCATTAACGACCTGTGCCACAAAGTCATCAACATCCACGGCGCCAAGATCGCTGCCGGAACGCTCCCTTACGGCCACCTTGTTTGCTTCCTGTTCTCGGTCCCCAACCACCAGCATGTATGGAATTTTCTGGCCCTGGGCCGCACGGATTTTTGCGCCCATCCGGTCATTGCCATCGTTGACCTCCGCGCGCACTCCGGCGGCGCGAAGCTTCTCGACGACCTCTTGACCAAACGGGACATGTCTGTCGGCGATCGGGATTATCGTTGCCTGTACCGGAGAGAGCCATATAGGCAGGGCGCCGGCTGTGTGCTCGATCAGGACACCGAGAAAGCGCTCAAGTGATCCCAGCATGGCGCGATGGACAACAACCGGGCGTTGTAGAGTGCCGTCTTCCGACGCGTACTGCAGGTTGAATCGCTCCGGGAGCGAGAAGTCCAGTTGTACGGTTCCGAGCTGCCATTCACGGCCGAGTGCGTCTGGAACAAAGAAATCGATCTTAGGTCCGTAGAATGCGCCCTCACCTTCCTCCAGATCGTATTTGCGCCCGGAGGCTTCAAGCACCTCGGACAGACCGGCCTCGGCTCTATCCCACATCTCCTCGGTGCCGACCCGTTTATCCGGTCTCAGCGATAACGCCATCCGGAACTCGCCGTAGCCCAAAATTGTGTATGCCTCGTCCAGCATGGCGATGAAGGAGTTCACCTCCTGCGCGATCTGGTCGAGCGAGGCGAAGATGTGTGCGTCGTCCTGTACGAAGGTGCGTACGCGCATCAGGCCGTGTGTAACTCCGGAACGTTCATACCGGTGCAGCCGTCCGAAATCGGCGTACCGAATCGGTAGTTCACGATAGGAATGCGTATTTGCCGCGTACAACATCGCCGCGGCCGGGCAGTTCATCGGTTTCACCCCGAATTCCCGCTGGTCCACGTCGATCATGTACATGTTCTCTAGGTAGTTGTCGTAGTGCCCGGACTGTTTCCAGAGGTCCGTGTTGAAGATCTGCGGAGTTGTCACTTCCTGGTAGCCATACTTCACGTATAGCTCCTTTACGAAGTCGATCAACTCGTTTAGGACGATGGTGCCCTTTGGTAGGAAGAATGGGCTCGCAGGCGCGATCGGATCAAAGAAGAACAGGTCAAGCTCTCGACCCAGTCGGCGGTGGTCCCTGCGTTCCGCTTCTTCGATTCGTTCCAAATAAGCATCGAGCGCTTCCTGGCTCTCCCAGGCAGTACCGTATATCCGCTGCAACATCTCGCGATTCTCGTCGCCGCGCCAGTAGGCGCCGGCAACCGAGAGCAACTTGAACGCGCCGATCTTACCCGTGGACTCGGCATGACGTCCTGCGCACAGATCTTCCCATGACTCGTGGCTCCAGACGGTGATCTCCTCGTCTTCCGGGAGATCGTTAATCAATTCGAGCTTGAACTTTTGATCTTTGAAACGATCGAGAGCCGCGTCATGCGAAAGCATTACCCCGCTGAAGGAGGTGTTAGCTTTCTCAGTCTTCCGCATCAATGCCTCGATCTGTTCGAGATCCTCCGGAGTAAACGGCCGTGAGACCTCAAAGTCGTAATAGAACCCATCATCGGTCGGCGGGCCGATGGCAATTTGGGCCTCCGGAAACAACTTCATCACCGCCTCCGCCATCACGTGCGCGGCCGAATGCCGCATGCGATAACGACGGTCTGAGAGGTCTGAACTGGCGTCAGCTGATGATTGCTGAGGGGACATGACGGGACTCCTGATAAAAACGGCCAGTGTTGTCGGCTGTTGCCGGTGCGGATAGCCTCTCGGGCGGGAAATCCGACTGACACGATTGACTTGTGCGCTTACCGTGATGGGGTTCACGCGTTGGGGCTGGCGCGAAAACCGCTACGCGGTGCGCGCCTTCGTAGTCAAAGTTCGGCCCTGAAGTGGAGTCATGAGTTCAATTCTACAGGTGACTGTCCCATGGAAAGTAGTGGTGGGCGATGAGGGACTCGAACCTCCGACCTCAGCGATGTCAACGCTGCGCTCTAACCAGCTGAGCTAATCGCCCGTACTACCAACTCGAACAAGGATTGTAGCTGACAAGGGGCCGGGCAGTTAAGCCCGGCCCCTTGTTTATTTCGGCAATCTTCTTCTCTAGAAGCGTGGAACGTCCGGATTACCGGAGCGACGATTAATCGTCGCCGCTAGGCGCGTCCGCTTCCTCGTCCGCCTTGGAGTTTGACGACTCATCGCCACCACCCATGATGGCGGATAGCAAATTTGCTATTCCATCGTCGGGTGAGTCCATTATCGGTTCCACGGTGCCTGGGCCTCCCCCGTTCGTGACCGCGGGCACTTCTGTCTTCGAAACAACGTCCGGGTCTACCACGCCGCGGCCAGCCGCGACGAGGGCTGCTTCACCACCGAAGGATGCCAAAGCCTCCTCGAAGGATGGCGGTGCCTGAGTCGTTCCGGTGAGGGTGCCCTCAACCCGGTGCTTGATCTGGTCAAGCCCGAGCTTCTTGCGCCCCGCTTCCGAACGGTCAAGTCGTGCCGGGATCAACCGGCCGATGATGACGTTTTCTTTGAGTCCCATCAGATGGTCCACGGATCCGTTCACCGCGGCTTCTGTGAGTACCCGTGCCGTTTCCTGGAAGGATGCGGCAGCGAGGAAGCTCTCGGTATTCAGCGATGCCCGAGTCACACCCAGCAGTACCGGGCTTGCCGTTGCCGCTTCGCCGGAATCAGAGATCACCTGATCGTTGATCACTTCGTAAACGAGTCTGTCCACAAGCTCACCCGGCAACAGGTCGGTGCTTCCGGGTGTGTCAACGCGTACCTTACGCATCATCTGGCGAATGATCACCTCGACATGCTTCTCGTGGATCGGCACACCTTGTGACCGATACACCCGGAGCACTTGCTGGGTCAGGTAAGCCTGCGCGCCCTGGTGGCCTTCAATCCGAAGTATGTCCTGCGGTGACTTCGGGCCGTCGGTCAACGCCGTGCCAGCCTCCACCTCGTCGCCGTCGTTCACCATGATGTGGGCCGCAGCCGGAATGGCGTACTGCCGTTCCTCGGTGTCTTCCCACGTCACCGTAACGATGCCCTTTGAGACGGATGCCTTACCACCGGCCTCTGAAACGATCTCATCCGGCAGTGCCAGAGCGACCTCTTCTTCGGTCAGTTTTACGGTCTTCTTGATGCCGATGATGGGCGTGCCAGCATTCACCCATGCACCCGTCTTGATCAGCGCCTTGTGGCTGGACGGGACTTCGTAGGATTCGCTGAACGTATCGGAGTTCCGTACGGTCACAAATCGGCTTTCCACGGTCTCAGACAACTCAACGGAGCCATCGACCTCTGTAAGAATCGCCATTCCACGCGGCTGTCGAGCCTCGAAAAGTTCTTCAACCCTCGGCAAACCGCTCGTGATGTCCAGTGCACTGGCAATTCCACCCGTGTGGAACGTCCGCATGGTCAACTGCGTGCCAGGCTCGCCAATGCTCTGCGCGGCGATGATGCCTGCGGCTTCTCCGAGCAGTACCTGCTGACCGTTGGCGAGGGATGCACCGTAACAGCGCTGGCACAGACCTCGAGTCGCCTCACATGAAAGGGGCGAACGGGTTAGAACTCGGTCAACACCGGCGGCAATAATCTGAACCGCTACTGGGGGCGTGATCAGAGTGTCGATGTCCACTAGAACATCACCCGTCTCCGGGTGGGTGACGGGCATCGCCGGGTACCGGGACACGATACGCTCTACGAGCGGGATGTCGAGGTCTGACTCTGCTGCCTCAAGCCATACACCGTTGCCGGTTCCGCAGTCCTCGAACAAGACGATAACGTCCTGTGCAACGTCTGCAAGTCGGCGGGTAAGGTAACCACTGTCTGCGGTACGCAACGCCGTGTCAGCCAGTCCCTTGCGGGCGCCGTGAGTCGAGATGAAATACTCGAACACCGACAGGCCTTCACGGAAGGATGATCTAATCGGCAACTCGATGATCCGGCCCTTTGGGTCGGACATCAGGCCACGCATTCCAGCCATCTGTTTGATCTGCTGAATGTTTCCCTTGGCGCCAGAGTGGGCCATCGTGTAGATCCCGCCGTAGTTCGGGAGTTCGTCCTCAACTGCGTCGGTGAGTTTGTCGTTGACGGCCATCCAGATGTTGACCGATTCCTGGTACCGACTTGTGTCGTCGATCATCCCTTGTAGGAACAGGTCGTCGAGCTTGGCGATCTGAGAGTCGCCGTCAGCCAAGAGTTTGCCCTTCACAGCGGGGACGACGATGTCGTTAATGGCTATCGTCGTCCCAGACTGAGTAGCGTAGCGGAATCCGAGATCCTTAAGTTCGTCGAGGAACTCAGCGGTCCGCTCGTTACCGAGCGTTCCGTAGGCCTCACTTACCAGAGCACTGATCGCATTGGAGTCGATCAACATGTTCTGGTAGCCGAGTTCCTCCGGGACCGTTTCGTTGAAAATGATCCGGCCAACCGTCGTCGAGAGCAGTTCCCCGTCTTCCCGGGAACGCACGTTGATTAACTCTCGTAGCTTGATAATGCCGAGGTCATGCGCCAATCGTGCATCGGCGAAATCGGAGTAGACGCGAAGAATCTTTTCATCCTCATTCTCGGAGGATTCATCAGGTTCCAATTCGTCCGAGAGTTCTGAAACGTCTTCAGAACCAGACTGATCAAGGTCCTCGCCATCCACACCCGTTAGGTAGTAGTTACCAAGAACCATGTCCAGGGTCGGAGAAACAATCGGATCGCCTGAGCTTGGCGCCAGCATGTTGTAAGTGCTGAGCATCAACCTCTGCGCCTCAAGGACAGCTTCGCGAGAAAGCGGTACGTGGACCGCCATCTGGTCGCCGTCAAAATCGGCGTTGAACGCCTTGCAAACAAGCGGGTGAATCTGAATTGCCTGGCCCTCAACCAGCGTTGGTTGGAAGGCTTGGATGCCGAGTCTGTGCAGGGTCGGTGCACGGTTCAGGAGTACCGGCCGGTTCTTGATCACCTCTTCGAGGATGTCCCAGACTTCCGGACGCGTCCGCTCAACCATCCGTTTTGCACTCTTGATGTTGTGCGCGTAACCGCGAACTACAAGTGCATTCATCACAAACGGCTTGAACAGCTCAAGCGCCATCTTCTTAGGCAGGCCACACTGGTGTAGCTTGAGCTGTGGGCCAACGATGATGACCGAACGGCCTGAGTAGTCGACACGCTTGCCGAGCAGGTTTTGCCGGAAACGGCCTTGCTTCCCTCGCAGGAGGTCGGTCAACGACTTCAATTTGTGGTTGTGGCTACCCGAAATGGCCCGGCCACGCCGGCCGTTGTCGATCAGCGCGTCTACGGCTTCTTGCAGCATGCGCTTCTCGTTGCGGACGATGATTTCCGGCGCTTGTAGTTCAAGCAGCCTCTTCAGCCGGTTGTTCCTGTTGATGACACGACGGTAAAGGTCGTTCAGGTCCGACGTAGCAAATCGGCCACCGTCCAACTGCACCATCGGTCGAAGTTCGGGCGGTAGCACTGGAAGTTGGGTCAGAACCATCCACTCCGGCTTATTGCCGGACTTGACGAAGGCCTCGATGACGCGCAGCCGTTTGATGGCCTTCTTGCGGCGCTGTCCAGACGTGGACCTTACCTCTTCATGCAGTCCGTCACGTAGGTCTTCCAGTGATTGGGTAGAAAGGATTTCCAGGGCGGCTTCGGCGCCCATTCCGGCCCTGAACACTTCACCGAACCGGTCACGAAGCTCGCGGTACCGGGACTCGGTCAGCAGGTCCAGAATCGCAATTGCGTTAAGTTCATCGATTTTTGCGCCGATCTCTTCCTCAACCGCGGTGCGTTCTTCTGTGAAGCGGTCTTCAACTGCCATCACCTGAGATTCGACCGGGTGTGCGGCGCGGATAGCGCGTTCAGCTTCGAGCTCTTCAGCCATCTGCTTCTTGGTCTTTTTCCGTGGCTTAGCGACCCTCTTGGGCTTCTCGCCCTCGGCAAGTGGTTCAGGTTCGGGTTCGGGTTCAGGTTCGGGCTCGGGGGGAGCGGCGGCACGGATCACACCGATGGCCTCTTCGGCTGCAGAGTCGATACGTGTCGTCTCTGCGACGAGGTAGCTCTCAAGTTCTTCAAGAGCTCTCTGTCGTGCTTCCTCATCCACACTGGTCACGATGTACTGCGCGAAGTAGAGGACGCGCTCCAGGTTGCGCGGTGAGATGTCCAGCAGAAGCCCAAGCCGTGATGGGGTGCCCTTGGAGAACCAGATGTGTGCGACCGGGGCTGCAAGCCTGATGTGGCCCATGCGCTCACGTCGTACTTTGGCGCGTGCAATCTCGACGCCACAGCGGTCGCACACGACGCCCTTGTAACGGATCTTCTTGTACTTGCCGCAGTAGCACTCCCAGTCCTTTGTTGGACCGAAGATACGTTCGCAGAATAGTCCGTCTTTTTCTGGACGGAGCGTCCTGTAGTTGATGGTCTCCGGCTTGGTTACTTCACCAAAGGACCATGCCCGTATCTGCTCTGGCGACGCCAGTCCGATACGTATCGAGTTGAACTCTGGACCTGCCTGTGTGGTCATTCGTCTACTTGTCCTCTCCACTCCAACTGGCCGTCTGGCGCTCCGGAGTGTCTCAGGTTCTGGCTATTAACGTCGATAAAAGGAGGTCGCTTGCTCCTTGGCCTCTTCGTTGTCTAGCTCTGCGTTAGAGGGTTCAGAATGGTCTTCCTGTCCGTCCTCGGACCCTTCCGAGAAACCTTTATGTTTTATCGTCAGGTTCGCTCTCCTCATCTGAAGACGATGAGCCTGATGTCGGAGAGTCCGTCCAGCCGTCCGCGGCGAGGACGGCTTCGTCCTGCACATCGCTCGTCTCTGCGAGCAGGCTGGCTGCTGCGGCGAGCGCCTCTTCGTCGACAACTCCTCCGCCCCACATTCCGTCTTCCGGTCCGGCAGTGAGCGCGCCGTGTGCGATGTCCCCAGACAGCGCAAAGTCGTCCTGATCCTGGTTCAAAAGCTCGACCGAGAGGCCAAGACCCTGAAGTTCTTTGAGCAAAACGTGGAACGATTCCGGAACGCCGGGGTGGATAACATCCTCACCCTTGACGTTCGCCTCGTAAGTTTTGACTCGACCGTCAACGTCGTCTGACTTGACTGTCAGCATCTCCTGGAGGTTGTACGCAGCACTGTAAGCCTCGAGTGCCCACACCTCCATCTCACCGAATCGCTGGCCACCGAACTGGGCTTTACCACCCAGCGGTTGCTGCGTGATAAGGGAGTACGGTCCAGTTGATCGCGCGTGGATTTTCTCTTCAACAAGGTGGATCAGTTTCAGGATGTACATCCTGCCGACGGTGATCGGCCCGTCGAATGTCTCGCCGGTCCGGCCATCAATGAGTTCCATCTTTCCAAACACTGGCGCAGATTTGCGAGTTGCTTTCTCCAGCTTTTTCGCCTCGTCTATGAGCTCAGCACGGTTCTGCCCGTTAATGTGCAGGTCACTGTTTTCTTTGAGCCACATGCCAAGACACGCCTGGCTGGCGACGCCTTCTTTGGATTCGTCAAACAGTTCGTCGTACTTTTGACCGCGCTCCTCAAGCCACGCGCTGATCACGTCTTTGTTGATGGTCGAGTCATCCAACCGTCTCCGGTCTTTCGCACCAGACTCATTGACCATCCAGGCACGTGCGAGCGCGTCCTCAAGTTCAACACCTCTGGTGCCGTCAAATACCGGCGTCTGGGCGTCATAACCGAGTGTGCCGGCGGCCCAACCCAGGTGTGTCTCGAGCACCTGCCCAAGGTTCATTCGGGAGGGTACGCCGATCGGGTTGAGGACGATATCCATTGGGGTGCCATCGGGAAGGTGAGGCATGTCCTCAGTGGGGAGGATCTTGGCGATCACACCCTTGTTGCCATGGCGTCCCGCCATTTTGTCGCCTTCGGTGATCTTTCGTGTCTGTGCAATCCAGCAGCGCACCAGTTTGGTGACGCCGGCGGGAAGATCGTCCCCGGTTTCCTTGGTTAGCACCTTCACGTCGATGACCTTGCCGCGCTGTCCATGTGGAACCTTCAGAGAGGTGTCACGCACGTCGCGTGCCTTCTCACCGAATATGGCCCGGAGCAGCTTCTCTTCTGCGGTCAGTTCGGTTTCGCCCTTTGGCGTGATCTTACCGACGAGAATGTCCCCAGGCTCGACGTAAGCGCCGATACGTATGATTCCCTCTTCATCAAGGTCACGCAGGCTCTCTTCGCCAACATTTGGGATGTCACGGGTTATCTCTTCAGGCCCGAGTTTTGTTTCCCGTGATTCCGCCTCGTGTTTGCCGATGTGGATGGAGGTAAACCGGTCATCCTTCACCATGTCCTCGGACAGGATGATGGCGTCCTCGTAGTTGTACCCCTCCCAGCTCATGAAGGCCACGAGGATGTTCTGGCCAAGGGCTAGGTCTCCTCGGTCTGTAGAGGAACTGTCGGCCATCGGCTGGCCAATCTCAACGATGTCTCCCTTGTTTACGATCGGGCGCTGGTTGATGCACGTGCCCTGATTTGAGCGCACGAACTTGGTCAGCGGGTACTCGATGATCTGTCCAGTCTCGTCACCAAGGACCTTTATCTCGAGGCCGGTCGACTCGATGACAAGCCCCGCTTCTTCGGCGAGCACAACCTGTCCAGAGTCACGCGCAACGCGTGCCTCCATCCCGGTGCCTACCACGGGCGCCTGCGGTTTGAGTAGGGGAACCGCCTGTCGCTGCATGTTTGAGCCCATCAACGCACGGTTAGCGTCGTCGTGCTCAAGGAAGGGGATCAGCGCCGTAGATACGGATACGATCTGCATCGGCGAGATGTCCATGAACTGGACGTTTGCCGGTTCATCGATGGCAAACGATTCTCCGACACGGATCTCGGCCTGGTTGCCTACGATCTGCATCTTCGAATCGAGGTCGGTGTTTGCCTGGCCGATGATGTATGTCTCTTCTTCATCGGCGGACAGGTACGACACGTCGTTAGGGTCGGCAGATACGAACGCCTTGACACCTACGATCTGAGCCGGCATCTCAGCAAGTTGCTCTGTCATACGACGCGGAATACGACCGCCGGCCCGCATTAGCTCTTTGCCGTTCTCGTCTACGAGGGTTTCGAGCACGTTGCGCCCGACGAAGTCCGGGTTATCCGTGGACATTTCGTGGAGCACTTTGCGGTACGGCGTCTCGAGGAAGCCGAAATCGTTTGTCCGTGCGTATGTGGCGAGCGAACCCAAGAGTCCAATGTTCGGACCCTCAGGAGTCTCGATCGGGCAGATCCGGCCGTAATGGGAGTGGTGAACGTCACGGACATCAAATCCGGCACGCTCACGCGACAGTCCTCCAGGACCAAGTGCTGAAAGGCGACGTTTGTGCGTCAATTCTGCCAGCGGGTTGGTCTGGTCCATAAACTGCGAAAGCTGGGAGCCGCCGAAGAACTCTCGGACGGACGCTACGACAGGGCGGATATTGACCAGAGCGGCCGGCGTAGTCGTTGCCGGGTCCATCTCGGTCGTCATTCGTTCCTTGACGACGCGTTCCATACGAAGGAGACCGATCCGCAACTGGTTTTGGATCAACTCGCCAACGGCCCGGACGCGCCTGTTGCCCAGATGGTCGATGTCGTCCTCGCGAGCCTCGCCGTTGTTGATGCGGATCATGCGCCGGATCAAGGCGACCATGTCCTCTTTAACCAGCGTTCGCTCTTCCGTCGTTGCTTCGTCGCCGAGCTTGCGGTTCAGCTTGTAGCGGCCAACCCGCCCGAGGTCGTACTTGCGTGGGTTAAAGAACAGGCTCTCGATAAGTGCCTTTGCGTTTTCAACGCTCGGTGGCTCACCAGGTCGTAGCCTTCGGTAGAACTCGACCAGAGCCTCGTCCTGGTTCGTGACGGCCGTGTCCCGCGCCAGAGTGGCGTCGATAAATTGACGATCGGGGTTGATGTCTACGTCCTTGAACAGCTCCTTGATGTCGTCATCGGAGTCATATCCAAGTGCGCGGAGCAGGGTCGTGATCGGGGTCTTGCGCTTACGGTCTACTTTGACCGACAAAAGGTCTTTGTTGCTGGTCTCAAGCTCCACCCATGCACCCCGGTACGGGATTAACTTGGCGTTGCTGAGTGCACGACCGCTGGCCGGGTCAATATCACGTGTGAAGTAGGCACCGGGTGAGCGGACAAGCTGGGAGACGACAACACGCTCGGCACCGTTAATGACGAAAGTGCCGTTACGCGTCATCATCGGCACGTCGCCCATGAACAGCGTCTGCTGCTTCTTCTCGCCGGCGGAGTCGCCAGACTTGACCTCAAGTTCTACCGTTACGTAAAGCGGTGCGGAGAAAGTGCTCTCCTTTATCCGGCACTCGCGCTCGGTGAACTTCGGCTCCCGTATTTCATGTCCGAGGAATGCGAGGGCGAAACGGCCTCCACTGAAGTCCTCGATCGGGGAAATCTCTTCGAACAGCTCCCGAAGGCCATCCGTTGTGAAGTAATCGAATGATCGCAACTGAACCTGAATCAGGTTCGGCACGTCCACGATGTTTTGAATGTGGTTGAAGCTCTTAACGTTCCTGTAAAAAGTATTACTGGGACGAAGGTCAGCAACGACCATATTTACTCTCCTGATGTTCTCGAAACCACGAACGTTTCGTGGTTGTGTTCCCTGTGTTCAAAGACCGAAGTGTTATCTGTTTGCCCGCATGACTATTCGTACAGGCCCCAAAAGTGCTTACGCGCGTAAGCACGACATGGCGCCCTGCGCGGACGCGCGCGGGCGCTTCAATTCGAAACTATAAATTTGGATGTACGGGGGGGCAATCCGTAGCAGACACACCTCGACAGATGAAAATCATAAGGCTAGCCAATCGTGGCGTCAAGGTAATTGGGACACCTATCCGAACGTATCCGGTTTTGAAGGATGGTTTCAGGTGATGGCTATCAGAACAAGTCCGCCAACCACCATCCCTGCAGCAATCAGTTTCTGGGTCACCGCAAGCCGATCAACGATCTCTTCTCGCAGAAGCCGTGTTTTCCACACCAGCAGCATCGAGGCTATAAACACGAATAGCGGCGTTGTACTTGCGAAGGCGTTTGCAAGGGATACAGGCCCGGTGGCGATCGCGAACGTGATTAAGGCCATCGAGGTGGTCGCCGCACCCGCATCGATGGCGAGCGTCGTGAATCGACGCCGGGACCACATAAACCGACCCAGGTCGACGAGTATATCTTTCCTCAAATTTATTGCTAAAAGCATGAAAGACATACCCGCGCTACGTAGAGCGAGGGCGTGCCAGAAGGAGAGGTCGTCCGTCACTGTTTTGAGCAGTATCTGAGCCAGAGCGATTATGACCACCGCAACGCCAAGATAAGCGAGCGATCCGCTTAGGCGTATCTGACCAGCATCAGATAGCCGCAGCGCAGCGAGTATCGCCCCCCCGATCGCAAGGGCGGCCGCGATAGATTCCACCAGAGACAGGCTCTCTCCAAGCAGTACGACGGCAAGGATCACGACCAGCAACGGGTGTGACTGAGAGATGGGTGTGACTCGGGACACTTCTTCCCGACTCAGGGTCCAGAGCATGAGCGGCGCAGCGACGCCCCACATCAAGCCAACGCCAATTCCACGGGCATACACATCCAGAGCCGCCGATGGAAACGGATTTACTATGGCGACGATCATGACGGTCGCCAGGGTCTGAAATGCGATGAAAAGGAGAAACCCGCGTACTCGCAGGCCCATTCCCGTCATTATCACCTTGTCGGTGATGGTCACGACGGCCAAGAAAACGGCGCTTAAAAGTGCTGCGACCGCCCAGTCGATAATCGTGACTCCTATGGCTCAGAACCGTCGTTCGTTACGGGCCACAATTGCCGATATCGTCAGACGAGAGAGTAATAGTAGCCCCCTTACAGAAGGGTGGGTACGCGGAAGCTTAAGACGAAACCCTAGATGCGGAATGTCAGAAACGTAAACTTTGCGCAACTGGAATCCGCATATGTTGTCGCATAAAGTGCCGACATGCACTACAACACGGTCATCGTCGGAGCGGGCTCTGCGGGCGGGATTCTAGCCTCCAGGCTCTCCCAAGACCGAGATCACACCGTCCTTTTATTAGAAGCCGGACCGGACTACTCGTCCCTGGATCGAACGCCGGAGCCAATACGTAACGGCATGGGACACGCGGGCGATGTGGTCATACGTGAACGTCACAACTGGAACTACACGGCGGTGGCAACACCTACAGCTCCACCGATGTATGTACCGCGTGGTCGTGTGGTTGGCGGGTCAAGTGCTATCAATGGTCAGATCTTTCTCCGCGGTGCACAGGAGGATTACGACGCTTGGGCTGCGCAGGGGAACGATCTTTGGTCGTTCCGTTCCGTGCTTCCCGCATTCCGGAGGCTGGAGACCGATCAGGATTTTCATGATGATTTCCACGGCGATGCAGGTCCGATCTACAGCCGTCGGTTTCCGCGGAATGAATGGTTGCCGGCGGCCGAGGCGTTCTACATGTCAGCTCGAGAGGCCGGGTTCCCGGATTGCCCGGACCACAACAACCCGGACGCGACCGGGGTCGGTCCGGTTCCGTTGAACAATCACGGCGGTGTTCGAATGTCCACCGCCGTGACCTACCTCGCCGAGGCACGCCCAAGGCTCAATTTGACGATTCGGGGCGGATGTATTGTGCGCAAAGTACTGTTTGACCGCAGCAACGGCCGCGCCCGGGCCCTCGGGCTAGAGGTTGAGTCCGGAGGTGAACTGTTTACGATCGAGGCAGATGAGGTGATCCTGTCCGGTGGACCTGTTGGATCTCCCCACGTCCTGCTGCTTTCCGGGATTGGACCTGCGGACCAACTGGAGGAATTTGGCATCCCCGTTGTGAGGGATCTCTCGGGAGTAGGGCAGAACCTTCGCGATCACCCAACCGCATGGGTAGAACACCGTTTGGCTGACAACTACCCGGCGGACGCGTTTGGAATTCCGGATCAGGTGTGTCTGCGGTGGACCGCGCAGGGATCAGATCTCGTGAACGATATGATCTTGTTCGCGACGCCGTTTGATATCGGTATCTCGGACGGACGGTCCGAAAAACCTACAGGTGAGCTTGGATTACGCTGGCGCTGTCGGGTGAACCTCGCGTACGGGGCCGGGGCGTTACGGCTCAGGTCGTCCGATCCGAATGTTCAACCACTGCTCAACTACAACCTTCTTTCGGACGAGCGAGACGTGGTAAGACTTCGCGAGGCGGTCAAACTTGCGATGAGGATGGCCGAAAGCCCGTCATTCAACGGGATTCTTGGCGAGCTGATCGAGCCGATGCCTCTGGATATAAAGTCGGACGAAAAACTGGACGCGTGGATGAAGAGGCGGGCGCAGACCGGGCACCATATATCGGGTACCTGCAAGATGGGGCCTGAACGTGATCCTATGGCGGTCGTGGATCAGTACGGCCGGGTCCATGGAATTGACGGCCTTAGAGTTGCAGATGCCTCAATCATGCCTGACTGCATTCGGGCCAATACGAACCAGACGACTTTGATGATCGGCGAGCGTATCGCTGAGTTGATCGGATCTGTTTAGTCATTCAGGAGTAACTCAAACGTGGACGTTATCTGCGCCTGAAGTACGGTGCGCAGAACGCGTTCTCGCAGTGAGCTATCTTGAGGTCCTGGTTGGTGACGTCGCGATAACTGATCAGTCCTAAACCGTCTGCACCGATCGAACCAGTTGCACCTGTTGCTCCGTCTTCGCCGTCAGTCCCTGCTGCACCTGATGCCCCCGCTGAACCTGCTGCACCTGCTGCACCTGCTGCGCCTGCTAATCCGTCTTTACCCGCAGCGCCTTGAAGTCCTTGGACACGTTCTGGTGCCTGAGGAGTCGGATCTAAAGAAATGTCAAAAGTACCGGAACAAGAAACGACAAGGAACAGCACCAGTAAGGGCGACAAGAAAAAGAGCGAGCGAGGACGCATTATGTGGACAAACATGGCGGGCGGATTATATGGCCAACACCGATTGACGTTCAATCTTCCAATCGAATACGAGCTAGCGGTGCCGTGGCAGGTGACGGACTACCGGAGTTGAGCGGAAGTGTGCCCGGGTTGCTGTCAAATCTGCTGTCAAACGCGAAAACAGGCCCCATTAATCGGGACCTGTCTTACGAAGCAATTAGCTTTGGAGGCGACGGGCGGATTCGAACCGCCGAATGGAGGTTTTGCAAACCTCTGCCTTAGACCACTTGGCTACGTCGCCATTGCATCCGGTCCAAGCGTCGCATGGCCTGTAGGCCATTGTCCAGATGGTATTCCGGGTGCGGATTATCTATTCAATTATGGTGCCGAGGGCGGGACTCGAACCCGCACGCCCTTACGAGCACAGCGCCCTCAACGCTGCTTGTCTACCAATTCCAACACCTCGGCTCAGGTACTCGCTCGGTCAAACGTGTGGCAGGGGCGGAGGGACTCGAACCCCCGGCCTTCGGTTTTGGAGACCGACGCTCTAGCCAGCTGAGCTACGCCCCTATGTCACCGGCGCACCAGCGCCCATTCATGTGACCACATGCGCACGTTTCACCGGCCTAGAAGCATAACGCAGCACTCGCGGGCCGGACAGCCTGATTTGCGTCAATCTTCGCGCAGACGAAGGCAGGCCGAGCCCCAATCGTAAAAAAGCGGCCAACCCCGGTAGGGTCGACCGCTTTTCCGTATCTCTGGGCTAAATCAGTTGCTCAGAATTACGCGTCTTCGCTTGCTGTGAGAGCGGCCAGGTCCCGTTCACCGGTCCTTACCCTGATTACCTCTGAGATTGCGGAAACGAAAATCTTTCCGTCTCCTATTGTTCCCTCTTCCGAGGATCGGGCTGAAGCGATTATCGTCTCCAGAACCTCTTCTTTTTGCTCTTCCGGAACAACGGTCACGAGCAACGTCTTTGGCAGTGACGACCGATGCGTCAGCGCCGCTCCGCGCCCCGTAAAGACTTCAACGCCTTTTTGCTGGCCCTGGCCAGTCACGTTGACGAAATGAAATCCGCCGCAACCGATGCTTTCCAGTGCCGCAGTGACGTCGTTGACCTTCTCGGGTCTGACTATTGCCTCAATTTTAATCATCATTTTTAGTACACCCCTTAACAGGGATTGCCGGGAATTGCGGATCTGGAACCGCACCACCCTGTAGTTCGTGGCAGTTCTGGCTCCAGATCCGCGCTAGTTCCCATGTTGATGCCCGTTAAGGGCGGTTAATCGGCTCCGTCAGACACATACGCACGTTCTCCATGATGCGATATGTCCAGTCCGGCACCTTCTTCAGCTTCTTCGGCTCGCAGCCCAAGTCCTGGAATGATGTCCAGGATTTTCAAAATCACAAGGGTGACGATGAACGAGTAGGCCATGGTGGCCACCACTGCGACGAAGTTGTCGGCGAGCAAATCATACTTACCGTCTATGACACCAACCCCACCGACAGCGAAGATCGCCGTGGCAAGTGCGCCCCATATGCCGCCAATTCCATGGACTGCGAACACCTCAAGGGCGTCGTCAAACCCGAACTTGTGTCGGTAAAGGACTGCGATGTATGTCAGTAGGCCGGCACCGAAGCCGACTGCGAGTCCACCCATGGGGCCGACGAACCCTGCGGCTGGTGTGATGGCCACAAGTCCGGCCACTGCGCCGGTGGCGGCGCCAACTGCGCTCATCTTACCGGTCTGGAGATAGGACAGGATCACCCAGGTCACTGCTGCGACGCCCGCCGCAACGTTGGTCACGAGGAATGCGTTAACAGCAACACCGTCCGCGGCAAGGCCACTACCGGCGTTGAAACCGAACCAGCCAAACCAAAGTATGCCGGCGCCGAGGATTACGAACGGGACGTTGTGCGGCTCGACGCCACGATCAACCCCACGTCGTTTGCCGAGCAAAAGTGCTGCCGCTACAGCCGCTATACCGGCGTTGATGTGGACAACCGTTCCGCCAGCAAAGTCGGCAGCGCCCATCTCAAGGATCCATCCGCCGTCACCCCACACCCAGTGGGCTATCGGCGCGTAGACGACCGTGATCCAGATGACGAGAAAGACTAGATAGGTCTTGAACTTGAATCGTTCAGCAATCGCACCGGTGATTAGCGCCGGAGTAATGATGGCGAACATCATCTGGAAGACAGCGATCGTCATGGAGTTGTAGCCACCATCAGGCCCAACATCCGGGTCGACATTTTGGAATCCCAGGTAGTCAAAGTTGCCTATGAATGCCCCATCGCCTCCAAAGGCCAGAGAGTATCCCCAGAGCAGCCATACAACGCTGACGACACCCATCGCCGTGAAGCTGTACATGATCATGTTGATCGCATTCTTCCCGCGGACGAGCCCGCCGTAGAAGAACGCGAGTCCCGGTGTCATGAATAACACCAGGGCGGATGCCATCAGCATCCATGCAATATTTCCGGAGTCCATAAGGGACGTTACCTCCTGGGATCATTAACAGTCGCGCACCGGATGAGGCACACGTGCGATGGAGCGTCACGTTATGGTCGTTATGTTTCGGAAATGTTACGCGGGCGTGACGGCACGGTTACATTTACCGAAATCTCGATCAAGAATCATTGTCTTGACCCGGGACGCGTAAGCGCCGATTCAGGAAGAGCACAAGGGCCAGTTTTACGTTCCCCGGGTTCCCCTTACGGTGCGGAACGCCGCCGCAGAACCAACGGCCACGATAATCAGTGCCATGCCGCCATCGATAGGCCCGCCCGGGTTTGCGAAACATCCTCCGCTGGATTCGCCTTCTTCGCCCGGCGCTATGGTCAATTCCGATTGAACCGATGCTTCTGACGCCGCCTTGGGAGTCGATGTAGGGGCCGCCCCCAGGCTGTCTAGTGTGTAGGGAACAAAGGTCGGAAGTGGTCGGGCTGTCGGCGCTATGACTTTCACCTCGTCAACAAGCGGAAACGCTCCGACGGTTTCTCGCCACATTTCGTCCATACCGCGGCGGTCCACTCCGTATACCGACAACATCGCTTCGTCGAGCCGCCTGCTGGAATCGAACTCTTTTAGCAACGCTGCCATCATTCCTGGTCCAAAATCCTCGACCATAAATCTGGCGACGGATCGCCCCTGTCCGTAACTGACGATCACGAGATCAGGATCGCCTGGGAAGGTGCCTAGCGATGTCAGTGGAGCAATCTTATTCGTGTCGATGCCCCACTCCAGGTAACGGTCGTAAGCGACTCCGGGGTCGATATTCCCGTACTCAGCGAGACCCTCGTTGAGCCATGCCGGCATAGCCCCGCGAGCGCCCGATACGGCCCTGCTCAGCAGAACGTGCGTCAACTCGTGCGACATTGTTCCGGTGGCGCGTGAGCTACCTCCCTGAACGAGGACGGTGTTTTCCGGAGAGAAAGCCTGTCCCTCGGTGATTAACTCGCGTGAGATAGCTCCGCTGCGTGCGGCCGTGGCGTCCGTCATTTCTGCGATGTTGTTGTACATCGTCACGTTAATTGGTGCTCCTTCTGTTGGAATACCAAGCACCGGAGCCATGTTCTGAATCGTCTGAAGTGATGCGTCCAGCAAAGAGTTCGCACGGGTGATGACCGGGCCGTGGAAGTACACCGTAATGCCACCTTCTGTCACCGTATCCCAGTCAAATCGGGAATCTGTCAGGACTATCTGGGTCTGCTCGGACTCGTGGAGATTTCCGCTGGAATCCAATACCTGAATCTGGTACTCCATGGTTACGCCCGGCGGTAAATAACGGGCAAGCGTGTCGGTGCGGTAGAACAGCGTCCCGATTGCGGGCGCGCTAGTCGTGAAAGAGGCGGGTTCGCCAAAATCCAAATAGTCGTACTGAGTGGCACGACGGCCCAGAATAGAAAAACGTACCGTGACCTCTTCTACGTCACCGATGACGCTCGCCGTGAACTCGATACCATCCGGTAGCTTGCTCACTGCGGAGTAGTTCAGGATCTCGACGGCTGACGATTGGGCGCGCGCGATGTCGTTGGAGCTTGAGAGAAGGGCGATGACGGTAAACGCAGTGATGGCAACGACCAGCGAGGTCCATCGAGCAATCGGACGCCGAGTCCGAAACCGTTCGCTCTGATTCTCGTTCGGTGTTTTGTTTGTCAATCTACTCATGTGCGAAACGTGATACGTCGGAATGGCTGACATTGGTTCGGTATTGAATGACTGGTCTTGGCTATTTGGATCCACTTGGGGCGTCATCGGCGCTACGCCACTCTGCCCAGAAACGGTAAAGCGCGCTGAGCGGGGTTGCTACAGCCAGGACCCACAATCCCCAGTCTGGTTGGTTGATCAACAGGGTCACGGTGATCACCACAACACGCTCTGGTCTGGTAGCGAACCCCGCCGTTCCTTTCATGCCGAGCCCTTCAGCACGCGCACGCACGTAACTCACCATCATCGATCCCGAAAAGGCGATAAAGGCGAGGATGATCAGCGTCTGATCAAAGGTGGCGCTGCGCGTATAGAAGATCAGCAGGCCAAGTAAAAGCGCACCTTCAGACACCCGGTCCATCACCGAGTCCAACAGCGCGCCTCGGTCTGACACCTGACCTGTACGTCGGGCGATTCCACCGTCCAGCATGTCAAAGGTGGCGCCGACTAATACAAGCACTCCCGCTAGTACAAATCGGCCGTTTGCTGCCGCCACACCGGCTCCGACCGAAATAGCGGTGCCTGTCAGCGTCGCTAGGTTCGGCGTGAATCCGAGTTTGTCCAGGACGGCCGAAGCCGGCTCCTCAAACCATCTGGCGATCTTTCCGCGAAGCGCGTAACGGGCGGTCTGGAGACTGGGCACGCGTTTTTGAGGCCTTTCTTTAAAAAACTCGGAGTTGTACAGGATATCTTGGAGATCGGTTGTTTCACGTATCTAGACGATACTTGGAAGCTCGGTTTTGGCAGCTGTCTGTTTATAGAAATCGAGCACCCTCGTTGCTACTTCAGACCACCGGTACCCGTGTGCCTTGATCTGGCCGGCGGCGCCCATCTTTGTACGGAGATGTGGGTCTTCGATCAAGGTGCGGATCGCGCTGGCGAAAACCATAGGATCGCTCGGGGTGGAAAGAAGTCCGTCCACCCCGTGAGTAACCACCTCACGATAGCCGCTTATGTCCGTGGCGACGGTTGGAACTCCGGCCGCCATCGCCTCGAGGAGCACCATCCCAAAACTCTCGCCGCCCGTCGCAGGGCTGCAGAAGATATCTGCCGCCTGATAGTACGCCGGAAGCGCCTCGTTAGAAACGCGGCCCGTGAATACCACGTCCGTCAGGTTACGCTCGCCCATCACGCGCTGAGATTCATCGTCTGGTTCGCCGGGCCCGACGACGATCAGTCGCAACTCCGGATATTCCCACTTGAGATCGGCGTACGCGCTTAACAGATACCGCAACCCCTTGCGCTTTTCCATGCGTCCTACGAACAAAAGGTTAATACGGCCGTCGGCGAACTCTTCTATCGGCGACGCCGGGTTTGCGAAGCGGTCGAACTCGATACCGTTTGGGATGATCTCGTAATCGCCCGGGTAGAACCTGTTTACGTACTTGCGGGCCGAGTTTGACACGGCAATTCTGCCATTTAGTTGCCGGGGGTTTGCGCGCAACATGTACTTTGACATTTGATAGAGGAGTCCACTTTCACGGAAGGCGTGGAAGGTACCGATTGTGAGTGCGGACGAAGTGCGTGCCCCCAGGTTTGGAGGAAACGGGGCGAAAGGCTCGTGGATGTGCACGACGTCGTAATTGCCTTCGTGGATCAGAGCCTTGATCTGGGGTTGGTTCCACAGGGAAAGTGATATCCGAGCGACAGTGCCGCCGATGGGAACGGGAACCGGTCGACCACAGGGAATGAAGTCGTATCCCTGATTAGGATTGGGTTCCACAGAGCATGGGGCCAAGATATTGATCTTGTGACCTCTGGCCGTGAACTGATCGGCAAGGCGCGCAATGTGGGTCGTTACGCCGCCCGGGTACGCAAAATCATAAGGGGAAACCAGAGCGATTTTGATCTGCTCATCCCTCCACGATTTATTGAGTCACGGTACATACCCGGGCAGCGATTGGGACTTATCTAGTCGTCAGCTACTTGCTGGGCATCAGCAACACCACTGAACTTCCTCGGGATGAAGTTATTCTCGGGGTTCATCTCGCCACCCGCAAACAGCTCCACCATCTGTCGGGCCTCATCGTCCGTGTATTGGACCGGAGGCGACTTCATGAAGTAGGCGGATGGAGCCTGGATTGCGCCGGAGATGCCGTTGTCCATGGCGATCTTCGCGCACCTGATTGCATCGACAGCGACTCCAGCAGAGTTGGGGCTGTCGTGTACCTCGAGCTTAAGTTCCACGTTGAGCGGGACGTCGCCGAAGGAAGTACCTTCAAGACGGATGTACGCCCATTTGCGGTCCTGGAGCCATGGCACGTGGTCGGATGGGCCGATGTGTACGTCGTCGGTCTTGATCTCCTGCTCCAACTGCGACTTCACGGCAGCAGTCTTCGAGATCTTCTTGGATATAAGGCGGTTTCGCTCAAGCATGTTTAGGAAGTCCGTGTTGCCACCAAAGTTGAGCTGGTAGGTGCGGTCAAGCTGTACGCCACGGTCTTCGAAAAGACGGGTGAGCACGCGATGAACGATGGTCGCCCCGACCTGGGACTTGATGTCATCGCCGACGATCGGTACGCCGCGATCCTCGAACCGTTTCTGCCAGTACGGCTCACGGGCGATGAACACGGGGATGCAGTTGACGAAGCCAACGCCGGCTGCAAGTGCCTGCTCTACATACCACTTGGTGGCGTCTTCGGAACCGACCGGGAGGTAGCTGATCATCACGTCAACCTCGCGCTCACGCAGGATGCCGACGATATCAGCGGTCTGACCGCCGGGGGTGGCCGAATCGTGGTTCACGGTGATCACGTCTGACAGGTACTGGCCGATACCGTCGTGGGTCATACCGCGGTCCACGGTAACGCCGGTGTGCGGCACGTCGTGAAATTCCACGGTGTTGTTCTGGCCAGAGTGGATCGCCTCAGACAGGTCCTTGCCGACCTTATCAACGTCCACGTCGAATGCTGCGACCACATCGATATCGCCGACATGGTATGGGCCGAGCACGGTGTTCATGATGCCCGGGATGTCGATGCCTTCTTCAGCTTCCCGGTATTTGTGTACGCCCTGGATGAGGGAGGAGGCACAGTTGCCCAATCCCACGATGGCGACGTTGATTTTGCCCAATTTGTGACCCCTGTTGCTCTGGTGTTCGGCCCACCAATTCTCTGTGGGCGCGCGATGTTCAAAGTCTTTACGAACGCTGGATATTACCGACAGTTGACGGGCAGATTGTGCGGTTTACTCGACAAACCGATTCGCAAAGTTCCGTAACTTTCCTGTCAATTGGATTACGTAGAGCTAGATGTTGACCTTGACCGTATCCGCTACCTGCTCAAGTGTCTGGACGGAGATGTATGGGTTTGAACCGCCCCAGACGTACTCGAAATGGTTCCGTAGCACCCGGTAGTAATGGGAGTCAGAGGACAGTTTCAAGATCGGTACAAGCCCATCGATCGATGAGCCATCCAAATCCGAGTCTGGTTTGCCGAAGTGGTAGGTCTCCACAAAGCAACAGGATTCGGTCATCAACAGGTACACGGACGGCCAGTGATCAGCAAATCGGACATCAAGGCTGGAGTTTTTGCCTTCGTGTGCGGTTCTTCTGAGCGACGAGATCACGTTCAGGCTTCGCCAACTATCGCTGAATAGGGGACCGGCGCGGAAGCTGGATTCATCGACGAACTGCTCCCCGATTTCGGCGACGGCACGGGCTCGTGCGAAGTCGCTTAAAGGATGGACGAGCAAGGCCCTGACGGATATATCGCGGTCTTCGATCATCATACGTCGCAGTACGGGCGTGTAGTCGATATCTCCAAAGAACTCCCGCAGGCCGATACCGTGTAACAGTACCTCGCCGCGCGCCTCCTCAAGAGCCTGGCCGATAGCGCGTTTTGTCTCGAAGCTACCGCTCCTAGGCAACAGCACATCTTCGATGCCGGTACGAATAGCGCCCTCGGCGATTGCGCCGATCCTGTTCAGCGTGTCTAGTTCTTGCGTTTTTGGTGACACGACGGAGTCTTCTGAGGGTTGCCCAACACGTCGGGGAATCCTGGCATCTCGGGATCCGGGTTGGGAGTATGACGGCGTGGAGGAGGAGGTGCCACTCTCACTGCCTGGAGTCGCGAGCACCGTTTCCAGGGCTGCCTCAGTGACGACCCAGGTCCGACCCAACTTCGTGGCCGGGATAAGGCCCTGTGTCAGCCATTTGTAGACGGTCTTCTCGGTCACATTGAGACGAGCCGCAACATCTCTAACCTTCAGGCTGGCCATCTAAGGAGTCCTTTGTTAGTAGGTCATATCGGAAAAACGGGCTGATAATTCCATTATATTCTACTAAAGGTCACAAAAACGGTTTTAAGCGCTCTAAAAGTGGGTTGTGGTGATGTTACGTCGTCAAAAGCCCGTAAAGTTCTGTACGATTTGACACAAAGTCAAGTTTTGCAGAATGGGGTTCCTTCAGTTTTACAACGAGAGTTCGTCTGCATAGTGACTTTGTCAGCCATTGATACCGTTACTCGACCAACACTGCGACTGAATAGCACGGGACTCCGAAAAACCTGCATGTCCGTTTTCGCTTAATGCAGTTGCAAGCGGTGAGTCGAATCGTGGCGTGATTCTTCCGGTGTAGGTCGGACTGTGGTCCTGGTAAGTTTATTTTGCGATCACGATCAATCGCTAGATTCTGATTCGCTTTCCCGGAACCTGAACTCGATTCCGGAGCGTTCTTCCTGGATCCGTCCGACGGCTTGCATTGCATCTTTGCCCCATCCTCGGCGCTGAGCTTCAATGAAGCGTTGCTGCGCCAGGTTGGCCGCTTCCATAGGAAGGCCTAACGATCTCCCGAGCTGCGTCGCGAGTCCTACGTCTTTCGCAGCAAGATCCACCATGAAACCCGGCTCAAAGTTTCCGTTGAGTATGGAAGTGCCCCAGCCGCGCAATGCCGCACTGTCTCCGGAAGAAGCCGAGATTACGTTGTACAGCGTCCGAGCGTCTACCCCGGCCTTCATGGCCATGCCAAATGCCTCGGAGATCATAACGCTGGTGCTCAGTCCGAGAAGGTTGTTGGCGAGCTTGCAGATAGACCCCGTGCCGATTCCACCACAATAGACAAGCTTCTCGGCGGCGCCGATCAGGTTGAGCACGGGGGCGACGCGTTCGAATATCTCGTGATCGCCTCCGACCATCAGGCAAAGATCCCCACGATCCGCGCCGACTGTCCCGCCGCTAACGGGCGAGTCAAGCGCATGTGCGCCTGCAGCCCGGGTGGCTGCGTCAAGCGTAACTGCGGTGTCAGGATCGATTGTGCTCAGATCGACAAGGACCGCCCCGGGGGAGATTGCTGAGAGAATGCCGCCCTCACCCGTCGCTACCTCCAGCACGTTGGCGGGTACCGGCAGTGACGTAAACACAATTTCAGCCCCGCGTGCGGCCTCCGCCGGGCTGTTGGCCCATGTAGCTCCTGCTTCTTCCAGCGGGCGTCCTGCCTCGCGCGACAGGTCAAACACGGTTAGATCGTGCCCGCCCTCTAGGACGTGCCGAGCCATATGACGTCCCATGTTTCCTAGGCCAATAAATCCGATCTTCATAGGGCGGTCTTTCTATCTGTAGTCGGTGGTGTGCGCCGGGTCGTTTAACTGAAAGCGGTTTCTAGTACCCGACCGCTGCTCCGTCCTTGCGAGGCTCCGAACCAGCAACCAGTACGCCAGTCTCCGCGTCACGTGAGACGATCTGGCCTCCCCCGTAACCGACGCGATCGTAACCGTCATCGATACGTACCTGGTGACCACGTCTCTGAAGATCCCTAACCGTGTCTGGATCGACACCGGCCTCGAGGCCGATCGTGCCCGACTCGAGGAACACCCGGAACCTTAGGGCATCTAACGCCTGCTGAGAGTCCAGGTTGAAGTCGACCATGTTGGAGATCATCTGAACGTGACCCTGGGGCTGCATAAAGCCGCCCATTACCCCGAAGCTGAGCCACATCTCGCCGTCTTTTGTCGCCATGGCGGGGATGATGGTCTGGAACGGTCTGGCTCCTCCCTTGAGGAAGTTCGCGTGGTCAGAGTCTAGGGAGAACAGCGCTCCCCGATTTTGCAGTGCGATGCCGGTGGTAGGCACGACCATACCGCTGCCGAATCCTTTGAACAGGCTGTTGATGAATGAACAGGCGTTGCCGTCGCCGTCTATGACAGTCAAGTAAACGGTGTCGGAGTTCGGGTAGGGCATACCTGATCCAACGTTCTCCATCGCCCGTCCGCCGGTAATACGGGATCGTTGCTTTGTGGCTCGGTCCTTTGACAGCATCCAGTCGATTGGAACCTCGTTGACCCTGGGGTCGGCCACGTGATCGAGCGCATCGGCGAAGCCTATGCGTGTCGACTCGATCAGGTGGTGATACGTGTCGGGCGATTGGAAACCCATACCAGCAATGTCGAAACCCTCGGCAATATTGAGCGCCATAAGGGCTGCGATTCCGTCGCCGTTTGGTGGGCATTCCCACACGTCAACGCCGCGGTATTCGGTGTGGATCGGCACATCCCAGTCGGAGTGATGTGCCGCCATGTCCTCTTCCGTGATCCAACCGCCTTCGGACTGTACAAAGTCGGCTAGCTTCTTGGCGATCTCGCCTTTGTAAAATGCCTCGCTGCCGCCTTCCGCGATCACCTCAAGTGTGCGACCAAGTTCCGGCAGGTTCACGATCTCCCCGTGCTTTGGTGCGCGACCTTTCGGCAACATCTCGCGACCTGAAGTTCGAGCCGCCAGCTTCTCTTCAGATGCCTGCCACTGGTTGGCGATGATCTCGCTGACACCGTAACCCTCGTGGGCGTACTTGATGGCGGGTTGTAGCACCTCGGACAGCGTCATCGTGCCGTCTTCCTGGAGCAGCGTCTCCCAGCCGTGGACTGTGCCTGGTATGGAGACCGAGAAAGCAGCATCCGGGCCCTCGGTCGGAATACCGGAGTGCCCGTTTCGCACGACATCGTCGCGGTTTGCGGCGCCTGCGGCGTGGCCGCTACCGTTCAGCGCACGCACACGCTTCTCGTCGTTCTTCCAGACGAGGGCGAACATGTCTCCACCGACCCCGGTTGACATCGGTTCCAGCACGTTGAGCGCGGCGGCAGTGGCCACCGCAGCGTCGACAGCGTTGCCACCGGCTTTGAGGATGTCGAGACCGACCTGGGCTGCGAGCGGCTGGCTGGTTGCGACGGCGCCGTTTCGGGCGACCACTGCTGATCGTCGGGATCGGAAAAAAGTCACGTTCACGTCCTTAAGAGAAAGATTCGGGCGATACATCGTGAAACATGTCTATCGCCGGGTCGATTCGAAGGCCGGCGCAATCCTACCAATAAAGACGCACTCGCGCTGATGGGGCGTAGGTGTGTTGTGGTGATGGCCCTTGCTCTGTCCGTTGTCATCTCGCTCTCCAAATCCAAGAGGGTTGAGGCGAGGGAGCAGGCCGTTAAACAACCCCTACGATAAATGTGCCGAAAGTCTTGTTTGTCCGCCAACCGCTGGAAGAAAGTTTCGCCTCTACAAAGTTCGGCCCAGAAATGACGGAATTACGGGACTCTGGTTCTTCGTAAACCTCTGGACACTTCGGTCAACGGCTCGACCCCTGAAGTGGGATCATCTCACACCAATAAACGTTTCGGAGGCGTCAAAAAATGGCCCTATCGAGCGCAGCCCAACTGGTCTGCCAGCTCATTGAAGCTGTTTGCCGTGAAATCGAACGATGCGTCAGTCTCAGGGTCTGCCTTATTACCGAGGCCTGTCCCGCTCCCGAACTCGTCCGGGCGCCTCACGAACGCCGTCCGGAGACCGGACTTTGCAGAAGCCCTCAGGTCGTTCTGGTGCGCCGCTGTCATCATCACCTCTCCGGGTTTAAGACCGAGCAACTCGGCGGCCTTTGTGTATGACTCAGGGTCCGGTTTGTAGTGACCGGAGAGCTCGGAAGACAGGACACAATCCCACGGCAACCCCGCTCGCTTTGCCATATTCGTGAGTAACGCCACGCTGCCGTTCGACAGGCTTGAGATGATGAACTTGCTCTTCAGACGGGTCAGGCCTGAAACGGCCTCGGGCCACGGGTCGAGCCGGTGCCATATCTTGTTGAGATGAACCTTCTCGTCTTCGGTTAAACCTTTGATGCCGAACTGAACGAGCAGGTCGTCCAGTCGTCGCCGATGAATGGCGTCTATGCCGATCCACTCCCATTCACCGGTCCGGACTTTGTTCATGCCTGGTCCATATCCGGCGCGCCACTCATCGGCGAAAAGATCGGGATCTATATTTAGACCATGTTCGTTTGAGAGTGAGGCGATTTCACGCGACACACTGCCACGCCAGTCGACCACGGTGCCGAACACGTCGAAAGTCAACGCTTTTACGTCTGACACGGGCATCTATTGTCTCCAGTGCGTGTGAGGTTGGTGAGTCTGGGGGCACTGTATCGTACGAAGAGGTTCTTAAGTGTGAGTGGGTCGCTAAATTCGGACACGCGACTAACTCGTCATTCTCTAGGAGGCGGGAATTTGGAAGGTCTCGCGTCTGCGAACGAAGTGACGGGCGTTACGCCTAGCCCCACCTCTAAATTTAGCACTTTCAGGGCCTGCGTCTGGCTACCTCGTGCGCGGGTTGAACACGTCGTTCAAGGCGTCGCCAAGTAGGCTCCAGGTAAATATCAGCAACCAGATCACGGCGATCGGCGCGAGCAGCTGCTCTGGGTGCTGCTGGATGACCGACACGACTGCTGTCCCACGGCCGGACACGTCCGAAATCATGAATCCCAGACTTGGCCGTGGAGGCTGAACGCCGATTCCAAGGAAACTCAGGATCAGCTCACTTCCCGCGATCGCGCCCATGCCGGCTGAAGCGGTCACAATGATTGTTCCTGTGATGTTGGGCAGGATATGAGAGAACAACAAACGCGGAGTGGAGACTCCGACAGCGCGAGCGGCTTCGATGTAGTCAGCGTTGCGAATGGAAAGCACCTGCCCTCTGACGAGCCGCATCATCCCGTACCAGGCGAACGGCAACAGGGCGATCGTGACCACCAGGTAGTCCACGAACCCGGATTCCACAAGTCCCCCGAACGGGCTCCAATGCGGATAGTTGCTCCAGTCTTCAAATGCTCGCGTCCACCCGACAATACGCGGTCTCAAAGTGGCGGCTATCAATATCACAAGCAATATGCCCGGGAAGGCGGCGACCACTTCCCCGACACGCATGATCACGGCGTCTGTTTTCCCGCCGAAATATCCGGCGACCATCCCCAAAGTAACGCCCAGAACGATGCCGCCCGTACCTACGGTGATAATCGTGAGAAGGACCGTTGTCTGGACTCCCCATATCACCCTGGTATAGATGTCGCGGCCGATGCGATCTGTCCCCAAAACGTGGCCGGTGCTTGGACCCTCCTGTGTGTGGCGTAGATCTGTCTCGGAGTAGGAGTGAGTCGAAAGAGGTTTGGCGAGGATACCTACGGCATAGATCAAGAGAATTATTGTGAGCGTCGCCATCGCGATCTTTTTTCGACGCAGCCTTTGCCATGCCTGGGTTATCGGGCTTATCCCTATGCTGGACATTGCGGCGCCGACGTTCAGGCCTACCGGGCTTCTCCCATATGAATTTGCCGTGCTCGTGGCGCGACGGGACAAAAGGAATAGCCCGAAGAAGAATCCAATCGGAGGGACGAGCAGCAACAGTCCGAGTGCGCCATTCCAGCCAATGTCATGAGTGCGTCTTATGGCCGCCGAGACAGCGATCGAGACGGACAACAATGAAACTACGAATCCGAGATAAACAAACGGCAGACTCGACAACGGTGAACGGCTAGAAGACGCGTCAAACACCAACAACCCCAGCACGAAGACAGCCATGGCCCCAAGAATCCTGGCGAAGAAGCCGAATCGGTTTATTCGACCACTCGTACCGATCAACTCTCCGATATATCCCGGGGGTTGTGCGAAATCGACACCTTCCGTCATGTCACGACCGGTGCGAAGAAATTGTGTAGTTACGTCCTGGTTGCTCATGATGACTTACTGGTACCTGATCCGTGGGTCGACGATCGAGTACAGGATGTCGACTATCAGGTTGGCCATTACGAGGGAAGCGGCGCCGATGAGCGAAATCGCCATGATGACAGGGAAGTCACGGGCGAACAGGGCGTCAAGCGTGAACCGGCCAACTCCGGGGATACCGAAAATCAACTCTACGATGAACGCTCCACCGAGCAGACCAGCAAGCGAGAAGCCGATCAGGGTAAGGATAGGTATCAGGGCGATCCGCGCGACGTGCCGATAGTTGACGACGTGCTCGGGAACACCCTTTGAACGCGCCGTTCGCACGTAGTCCTGACCAAGTACATCCAGAGTGCTGGAGCGCATGATTCGGGTGAATATGGCGACGCCCGGCAACCCGATTACGAGCGCGGGTAGGATGATTTGTGGGCTGAAGAAACCGTCCCATCCGGAAACCGAAACCCAATCTAATTTGAGTGCAAAAATAATGATCAGATAAGGAGCGGTCAGGAAAACGGGCATGGCGTCCAGGACTAACGAGCCGGACACGATTGTCGGATCCTGCCACGATCCCTGTTTGAGCGCCGTGTAAAAGCCGAGCGGGACGCCAATTCCGATAGTGATCAAGGCTGCCGCAAGGAAGAGCTGCGCCGAGACCTTGAGTTTGGGCCCCAATAACTCTGTCACGCCCCTACCCTGAAACTGGGTGCTCTCGCCAAAGTCGCCCTGAAGCGCGTTCCAGACGTAGCTCAGGTACTGCTGCGCTACGGGATCGTTGAGTCCTCGTGATTCACGGATTCGTTCCGCCCGTTCTTCTGTGAAGTGCTGGCCGAGTTGGATCTGAACAGGGTCGCCCGGGCCGTAATGACCAAGTGTGAACACGATCGCTGAAACGAATAACAGCAGTATCGGCGTCCACATGAGTCTCCGCACGATATAGGAGAGCATGTGCGGGACTTTCCCTCCATTGGGGTCGACGGGTCAACCCGGTCGCTGTGAATTCGAATATGTTCCGAGAAGGTTGGCCGACAAAGAGGGCCGGCGTCGCACCGGTCCTCAAACTTATTATTCTTGGATCCAGACGTCCTTAAAAATCTCGATAGTCATCGGCAGGAAGTTGTAGTCCTGAACGCGCTGTTTGATAAGCGCCAACCCCTGCGTGTCCCACCAGACCGGCAGCCATGCGACGTCGTCGACGATCATCTGTTCGGCGTCTTGGTACATCTGCGTCCTGAGCAACACGTCCTGCTCTGTTCGCGCCTGCTCTACTAGACGGTCAACCTCTGGGTTCGAGTAGTTGCCGTCATTTCGAGGACTTTCGCTGTGGAACAGGATGTCTATCCAGTCTTGTGGGTCCGGATAGTCAGCTTCCCATCCGCCGAAGAACGCTTGAAGCCGGTTTCGGTAAAGATCCTGCAGGTAGGTCGCGAACTCAACCTGTTGAATCTCGACGTTTACGCCAAGATTTTGACTCCACATGTCAGCCATCACCTCGATAGACAGGCTCGGCGAACCCCCAGTGCCCTGTGTGGTGATAACGATGCGTTTGTCCCGATCTGTGAGCGTCGAGTACGAGGACTCCGCCAGCAGCGCCCGTGCCTTATCGGGGTCAAAATCAAGCGAAACTAGATCTTCGTTGAATCCTGGGAACAACGGCGGCAGCACGCCCTCGGCCGGCAGCACGAGACCAGCAAATACCTGCTCTGCGATCAACTCCTTGTCGATCGAATGCGCCAGCGCCTGTCGGAACTTCACGTCATTAAACGGGGTTTCCTCGATGTTGAATCCGAGGTAACTGGTGGAAAACCCCGGCGGGACACTCACGAGGTCACGGTTGATTGCGTTGCTGGGGTCCTGCACCCGGTCCAGGTCGGCCAGCCCCACGCCGGTGAGGTCGATCTCGTCTGCTTCGTACATAGCCATCGCGACGCCGCCGGCCAGATTGATCTCGACCGTATCGAGGTAAGCGTTTCGGTCGTAGTAGTTTTCGTTTCGGGCGAGGATCATGCGTTCGCCGATGCGGTACTCCTCAAGTACGAAGGGACCGCTTCCGATCGGGTTGTCCGTCCAGGTTTGTCCGCCACTTTCGACGTTGCTCTTCATTAGAGCGAACGCCGTCGGGTAGGTGAGTTTGGCAAGGAAGTAGGCCTTGGGAGCATCGATGGTTATTTTGAGAGTTTTATCGTCCAACACCTCGATTCCGGATGCCGCTAGCGCGTTACCATCGATGATCTCCATCACGCCGACGATGTCCGCTAGATAAAGCTCGGCCGTCGTTGATTCGGTGTCAGGATTGGCGGCGCGTTCCATCGCGTATTTAAAATCGGCCGCCGTTACGGGCGTGCCGTCGCTGTACTGAGCACCATCCTTGATCGTGAAGGTGTATACCGTCCCTCCCTCTGTGACGACCCATGTTTCTGCCAGGTCTGGGACGATCTGCAGGTCATTGTCCAGGCGAACTAGGCCAGAGAACAGTTCGAGGACGATCCGGGCCGATGAGGTGTCGCTCACAAGCGCCGGGTCAAGTGTCGGCGGGTCTCCACCAAGCACCCGTAATTTACCTCCGAACTTATCGCCGGAAGAGGCGCTCACATCCGGGATTGCCGCCGCGTCGCCGCCAAGCGCTGGTGCGATTTGGATTCCGGCAGACTCAGAAGTGGCCTCGGAAGCTATGTCAGATTCGGCCGGAGCCTGCTCTTCAGAGTCGCCCCCGCCGCATGCCACAGCGCCCATGAGAAACAGGGTAAATACACCCGATGCGATCAACTTTCGAAGCATGGGCCTCGACACCTCGTACTTCTTGTTCGATATGGCTGAACGATGCTGTATCGCGTTGCCGGTTGAATGGTTCGGGGCTTTTATTCCGTGGTCCAACGCTGTTGTCGACCCGAATCAAAGCTCCAGAGTTAGTAACTATGTTCTATTACGTTGTACACGACTTCCCGGTTTGGGTGCATCGTCGAAAATAAATCCAATGATCAATTATGGGTGAGTGGCCTAGGTTTCTGAAGCGGCGCCCATCGAATGCAAAAGGAACGCTTCAAGTAGACCGTCGATCTCGCCCTCAAGGACGCCCTCTGCGTCAGCAGTCTCGTACCCGGACCGATGATCCTTCACCATCTTGTACGGGTGGAGGACATAGCTCCGTACTTGGCGTCCCCATTCAGGGGCCACGTGCGCACCCTTGAGCTTGACCCGATGTGCCTCCGCCTCCTGCATCTGGATATCCATAAGCCGTGCTGTCAGAATCTTCATTGCGACGGCCCGATTCTGTAGTTGGGACCGCTCGTTCTGAACCGATACGACGATGTTGGTCGGCAGGTGCGTAATCCGCACAGCCGTGTCGTTTTTCTGGACGTTCTGGCCGCCATGGCCGCCCGCCCGGAATGTGTCGATCCGTAGGTCATCCGAGTTGATTTCGATCGTAGTGTCCTGATCCTCTGGCTGCGGAAGGACTTCTACAAGCGCGAACGTTGTGTGGCGCATGTGGTCCGCGTCAAAGGGCGAGAGTCGTACCATACGGTGCACCCCGCGTTCAGACTTCAAGTATCCGTACGCGTATCGTCCTTCGATCTGTGTGGTGGCCGACTTCAGGCCTGTCTCATCCCCGGCTGTAGATTCCAAGACCGACGCCTTGAAGCCGCGTGATTCGGCCCATCGGAGGTACATGCGGAGCAGCATCTGAACCCAGTCCTGAGCCTCCACTCCGCCCGCCCCCTGTTTGAGCGAAAGGATCGCCGGCCGCTCGTCGTACTCGCCCGAAAGCTGTACGGCGAACTCCATCTTCTTAACCCGGCTAGTAAGAGCTTCGTAGTCGTCACGGATGGCGTCTGTAAGGGACTCGTCGGACTCCTCGATTGCGATCTGTATTAGCTCATCAAGAGATTCGGACTCCGACTCGACCTCGCGCCAAGATTCGACATCATCTCGGACGCCCGCCATCTCGCGGGAGACCGCCTGCGCGTTCCGGGTGTCGTCCCAGAAGCCGGGCTGTGACGCCGACTTCTCCAGTTCACTCAGGCGCGTCTCAAGTGCAGGCAAGTCAAAGTCGCCTCACAATTCCGGCAACGCGTTGCCGAAGAGTCGAGATGTCGCCGAGGAGATCGCGCACGTTCGGGTTCCTTGCATTGGATTAAAGTGGGGGTATTTGAACAGTTGCCATGTGCGCCGTGAATGGGCGAGATAAAGGCGAACCGTGCAGCAAAAATGTCTAGACCAAAAGTATACCAAGGTCGGGAAGGTATGAACGTCTTAATACTACGTACGTAATAGCAGTGCTTCCCCCACCGGTTCTTGGAAGAACAATGGTTTGTGCTCATGAACCGGTTTCCTACCGTTCTGGACATGGCCTCCGTCATCTGCAAAGTTCGTCAGGATCGGCTCCATTGGCGATAAATTATTCAGAGGGCGTGAACAAGTTGTCATCGTTACCCAATGGCCGTTAGACCGCGTCGGGCACGAGTAAAACGGGTGGTGGGTAAATTTCATGATGGCAGCGTTGGCGCCTGGCCAATGTTGAGCGCCAGCCTAATGCCCACAACCAGATTGCGCCCACATATTTATACGGACGGAATCGCATAAAGAACAGCCAACTTATATGAAACCGACCACCACCACGTGATATCCTCAAACGAGTCGGGGCATGGCGCAGCCCGGTAGCGCACCTGTCTGGGGGACAGGAGGTCGCAGGTTCAAATCCTGTTGCCCCGACCATTTAATCCGAACGTAAAACCGGCCTCGGTGGCGTAACTGCTGCCGGGGCCGGTCCGCGTTTGACAGCAACTTTGACAGCAACCGGAATCAGAAACGGCCTCTTCGCACTCCGGAGGGGTCGTTTCGCGTCCAGCGATCATCCCGGCGCACTTCCCCTCAGCTCCGGTAGGTGGCGTGTGTCAGAAAGTGGTTGCAAGCCGATGAACTGGTTACAGTTCTCGCCAAAGTGGACTGGGGTCTGGCTTAGAGCGATTATCTAACCGCGGAGGGTACAAGGCATGTGGTTGTTTAAAAAGGCGTTTAGACATTCTCAAAAAGGATGACATTTTGATTAGAGGAGTTGTTGTTCTAGGTGCGGTCTTGCTCCTATCCAGTTGTATGTCCTCAAGCCCTGATCTTGCGGACCCCACGATGCCTGAGGAGACGGGCGGCTCCGAGGAAACTCGGCCTTATGAGTCAACTCCCGCTGCTAGTTCCATGGCGTTAGCGATTGAGACCGAGGATTCCGAAGCGACTGACGAGGTCGGAGAAGAGGCTGGTAATGCAGTGGAACCGCCGGATTCAGAGGACATCTATCTGGACGACTTTTGGGATTGGATGGTCGAACCGATAGGATTCGATGAGGGGTTTTTGAACGGGGCATGGGATGAGGAGGTGTTCATGAACGAGTGGAGTGAAGGGACCGCGCCATTTCAAGGCCACATGGCGATAGGCAATTCCTTCCCCGCCAACTTTGAAACCCACTGTGGCCTTGCGCGGGAATTTATGTTGATGACCGAAAGAGGTCCAAGGTCAATGGAAGTGGAGGACGTCACAGCGTTCTTCTATGCCCAACAGATGTACTTAACGGCGATGGCATGGACCGCCTGGCCATACAACCCGGCGACGGAGGCGTGGCCGGAAAGTATTGATCGAATCCTGGTGGTCAATAGTATTTTCGGTTACCTCTGGTACATGGGTGACGTGGCAGAAATACTGGAGGCAAATGCCTGGGACATCGCCAACACACCTGCTGCTCACGTCGAAACCGGGTTATACAGTCAAATCTTGGGTCAAAGCGAAACAGAAACAATCACAAAGATTGCGTCAGAAATTGCTGACTCCCTGAGAAATCACCTGACCAACGACTGTGACCTGGACCTGGCCGCTCAAGCGGAATCTTGGGCAGACGAGGAGTATCACCAGTGCTTTCGTCTTGCATTTCAGATTGTTGCGTACGCAAGCGAGCGGGTCATGAGTTGGGAACCCAGGATTTATGAACTTTCGGCCGAGCAACATATGCACTACTTGGGAGCGATAGGCGTCGCCGATAACGAGCACAACTTCGGCTCATATGAACAGGCACTGACAGCGATCAAGGATATCTACTTAGACCTATCCTCAAACTTTATATCTGTTGAGCCGGACGGGGCCACTGAGGGCGACGTCTGTCGCACCACGGGTAACTGGCCTCCTGCGTTCACCCTATTTCTGGAGAGTACATAACCATCGAGAGCGAGCACGCCACACTCTCGGAACATTGATCAACAGGCTCTTCAGCTCCGGTAGTCCGTCACCTGCCACAGCACCGCCAGTTCGCGTGTGTCCGGTAGCCGCAACGGTCCTAGAATGTCTCACAGAAATGAGTTGATCGTTGCTGGAATCTTCATCTTGGCTCGCGGACACCACGGATTTGGGACGGCGTTGGCGCGCCATATTGTTATTTGGACAGAACACCGCCTCCTACAAGTTCGCACTCGGAGGAGCACTTTTAGAGGTGGCGCGTTCAGGCCAAGACGAGATCAAACTCGAGGATTTGGCCGTTCCGTACGCCTCTCGGGTTTGTGACCACCTGAAAACCGAAGATCGCCAGAGCGTTAGTCGCAGCAGCACATACTTAGACGCATGCCGTAACTACAACAACGAATCAATTGAACTAGACGAACTTGTTTCAGCGACCATGAATCAAGGCTTTCAGTACGTCTTCGACGCTTTTCATCGAGTTGAGGGTGAAGACGTAGCCCCATTTTTCAGTCTAGAAGGACCGGGGTCTAACAAGAAATTAATTTTGAGTCCCGATCTCCCACGAGAAGCTGCCGGCCGGATCGACCTGTTGGACTGTGAGTTGGAATCACGGTGGAAGCTTGTTGAGGCAGCTTGGGCTGCCCGTGTGCCAACTGGGTTGCTAGACGTTGAGTACTCGCAGGATTCCCAGAGCCTATCGGTTGTTAGAACCTCTTCAGGAGGTCGTAGTGGCGTTGGTAATGCAGCATACGCGTTGAGCGGATATCAAGGTGGTCGCTGCTTCTACTGCGGGGTAGCCCTTGACTCGGAGGAACTTGATACGAGAACGAACGTTGATCACGTGATCCCGTTCCAATTAGCCAAGTACTTAGTGGGCCGAAACATAGATCACGTTTGGAATCTGGTGGATGCCTGTTTTAAGTGTAATTCGACAAAATCAGCCAGACTGCCGCTTTTCAAATTCCTAGATAAATTGAGTCAACGGAATGAGTACTTCATAAGGAGTCATCATCCCTTGAGAGAAGCACTTATCCGGGCAACGGGGCGTACGACGAAACAACGCACAGATTTCATCACGGCGGTTCATCGTGAGGCCTCGTATTTGAAACTAGGCACGGCCTGGGTTCCTTCAAGTTAGGAAGACGCGGAATCCCACTAAAACCGCGAGAGAAGAAGGCAGCGACCGCAGAGCAGGTGCGAGGTTCGCTGGCGTGCTCCGTACCTAACGGCACGGTACGGTTCAACTTCCACTGCTCGCAGGCAATGTATCAGTCACGACAGAAATGTGAGGAAGCAGAGGCAGGGGGTGGGAGTAGTCGTTACTGGAGTAGGAAGCTGGGAGTCGAGGTACTAGGTCGCGGGATTTTGCGCTGTGTTGGTAGCATATTGAACTATTCGCTCCCTATTGCTTGAAGACGCGAATCGTCTTGATGGTGTCACCCGGGTTCGGGTCTGTACCGGGATCGCGAACCCGGATGTTGTTCACCACATCCATTCCGCCCACAACCTCACCGAACACGGCGTGACATGAGACAGAGAAGCTTGCGCAGTTCTTAGGCTGATCGTTGTCATCAAAGGCGTCCAGAAAGGGCGTCTCTACGAACGTAATGAAGAACTGGCTGCCGTTCGAGGCGAAGCCTGAGTTGGCCATCGAGAGAATTCCCGGCTTGTCGTGACGTGCATCCACATGAAACTCGTCGGCGAACTTGTAGCCAGGACCTCCCGCACCTGTCCCTGTGGGGTCCCCGCCCTGCGCCATGAAATCAGCGATCACGCGGTGAAACGTGATCCCATCATAGAAACCAGAGTTAGAGAGGTTGACGAAATTTTCGACAATTGTCGGCACAAGATCGTCGTACAACAAGATGTCGAACTCATCGCCCTTCATCAGCTCAACCGTAGCTGTGTACGTCTTGCTGGTGTCAAGGGTGCCATCCGGAGGCCCCAAAGGCCTGTTGAAAGCTGTTACTTCAATGGGTTCCTCTGCAAGGACCACCTCTACGAGGTCCACTTCAAATATGAGCGTGGCGTTCCCGGGGATGACGAAACCTGAGATGTTCAGCCCCGCGGCCCCGTAACCAAGCTCCGACGGGATTTTTATGCGGCGTTTGCCGCCTTCCTTCATACCGACCATCCCGATCTGCCAACCTTGGATCAGATTGTTGAGCCGGAACGAAACCGTATCGCCGTGCGAGTAACTGGTATCGAAAATACAGCCATCTTCAAAGAATCCCGTGTACTGCACCTTCAATTCGCTGTCGGATTTAAGCCGGGTACCCTTACCGATCTCGTGTTTAACAATCCCGACGCCAGCGGTGAGCGTGTCGTACATAAAAGCGTTGTCGTTTCCAAACACGGGGGCGTCAGCCGGATAGGTACTGTTCAGGCAGGACACCCCCGACATATCCGCTACTGGAGTCGGTTCTGGGTGTTGGGAAGGGATTGGTTGTGAGTTCTCCGTTGGTTGCCATGCTGGGGCCGAACTAGTTGCGGACTTGGCTACCAAGACGCCCGGTTCCAATCCTGCCGAGGCCATAATGCGTGCGACCTCTCCGATGTGCGTCGCGAAGTTCAATCCGGCGACAGTTTCGACGTCCGGCACCACGAGAATGTTGACCCCGATGGCCCGCCCAAATGAATCAAGTAATGGCCCACCACTATTCCCTTGCAGTATTTCGGCGTCGTGTTGGAGGAACAGTCGTGAATCGAATTCGAGTTGTCGTGAAAGGATTCCCTGACTCACCGAAACGTCGCCCTCCAACCCCAGTGGATAGCCCATTGCCATGACTGATTCACCCGTTTCAAAAGAACGGTCAGACAACGGAATCCCTTTTCCAAGGTCCGGTACTCGTAAAAGTGCCAAGTCGGACACTTCATCGAATGCGATTATTTGTGCAACGAGCCGAACCGTCTCATCAATTCCACCTCGACGGATGGAAATAGATTCGGCATCTTCGACAACGTGGTAAGCAGTCACGACGATGTTGCTGTTTCCGGAGGGCACAAAACCAGAACCCAGGATGACTTCGGTGCGGGTACTCGCCTCTACCCGGACCACAAAATCTCGGCTGTCACGGACTATCTCCGTTTGGCTTCGAGGCACCGACGCACCATCCCCATCCGTGCCGCAAGCTAGGACTGTCGTCAGTACGATGAGGGCGGTGAGGGCAACAGGGATTCTGAAAATACTCACAGCTACTACTTAATCGGTATTAATCGTCGGGGTGGGTACAGAAGACGCGTTGAGGACTGTCGTCGGTGTAACCATGCGGTTTAGCCGGCCGGATAGCCTATCGACCCACACCGTATCACTGAGCCGATAAACATTGGAGTACGCCCACCATGACCTCCACGTCCGCCACACTCCGTCGCCGGAAGTTCGTCTCCGAGTACGTCGAGACGGGCAACGCAACCCCGGCAGCAAGACTTGCCGGCTACTCAGCGCGCACTTCCGCTCCGCTCCGGTAGTCCGTCACCTGCCACAGCACCGCTAGTTCGATTATTCCGGCGGCAGTGACTCACCTAACCCACAGGATTAGTCCTCACTCGGAAATCCCGACCAGTTCGGATTGCTTTAGACCGCCGGGTCGAAGTCCTCGTAGGCTTCTTCAAACGCAGAACGGATGGTCAGGCTAGTCTGAGTCAGCCACTCGAATCGAGCTAGGTCAGGGTCTTCTACCTGTGGTCCGGGCGTAAAGGTCAGCTGAGCGTACCCTCCGCCAGGCTCTACCGTTTCGATCCATCGGATGGGATCACCGATCTTAGCTTCCACCTCAGAGCGTCGTTCGGCGATGAAGTCGTATCTCCGAATAGCTTCGTCGTCATACTCCTCGTCCACTGATCGGAACAGTATCAGGAGGGAGACGCGACCCGAGGTAGGCGAGAACCCGGCGTTGACCCGTAGGCCCACCACGTCAACTGGTATGCGGGCCCATGTGAGCCCAGTCACCCTCACTTCAGCCAGTGGCCAGTCAATCGTCTGTGTGTACCCCGCAAGGCCTTTCCAGAACGCTCTGAACAATTCACCGCGTTCACTCCCAGTGCCACCGCGGCTCTCTCTGGCTGCCGCCCCTGCTTTCCGTGCCCAATCATTGGGGGCCGAGACCACGTCGAACCTTGGAGCCGCCGCAGAGTTGCCGATCGTCCAGAGTTCTATCTCGACGCCGAAGAAGCTGAAGTCGTCGGCACTAATTTTATTGAGCCAGTCAATGGCAGCTCGGTGCTGTTCCCGGAACTTCTTGGCAATCCAGACTACTTTCACCGCGTCCAATCCGGCTGAGTAAGTGATGATCTGGCCCAAGTGTGTGTGGTCGGTCGGTTCCAGTTGGTTCTCGATGAGCACGAGGTTCTCTGACCCGAACTCCTGGCAGAGTATGTCCGCCCGGAACGGTCCGACATTGGCCTCTACATCGACCAAGGTCATATTCAGGTTCAGTGCCTCGCCCAAGCGTGCGATGTTGGCCTCTTCGGCGAGCCAGGGAGTGAAGTCGGTGGCCTCGTTGGCCCAATAGTCACGCACTTCAACTTGGGACAGGGTTCCAAGGGCGGGTTTATCAGTCATTAGATGATCAGTCCTCCCAGGTGATGAGTTGTTTGGCAGTGGATCAGTTTGAAATCCGACGCTCTACCTTGACCCCCGAATGTTGTGCCCAAGAATTCGGATGGCGTCCACGAGTTCAGTGTTGTCCCCAACGGGAGCAGCAGCCCGTAGAGCAACGATCTCCATAAACTCGGCGATTGCCAACGTAGCTAATAGCTGTGTGCGTTCATCGTCGTTGTGCTCGTGGGCAGAGTAAGCCAGATCGAGAAGTTCGCGGCCGTCGGCTAGTCCCATAGTTATCCTCCAGCAGATAGAGTTCTTAACGGCACATACGTTAGCGAGAATGACTCGTTTCGGAAAGGACGTCATCCGAAAATTCGTACAGCGCACCGGTATGCTCCGGTCTAGTCGTCCAGCAATCCGGCGATTTCTAACGGAGTCCAGACATGATCCGCTCGCTATCAAACCTTTCGAGTCGCCAGTGCTTTGCGCAAGAGGCAGCATCGTGGCTCAGACGCACCCTACACAGATGAGACGGCAGGAGGCCCTCACCATGACATCCACCTCCCTCACACTCCGTCGCCAGAAGTTCGTAGACGCCTACTAGCCCCCGCATTTCGCTGCGACTTTCGTATCTCGATATACTCCGGGCATGTTGAGCAAGCGATATTCACATGTCTGCGTAATGGGGTTCATTGCGTTTCTGACAATGTCAGTACTGGCCTGCCAGACCGCTACTACCGACGGCACGGCGGACATTGATAGCACAGTCGCCACAGCGGTCGCCGAGTCTCTTGCGATTCAGCCTTCTCCCGCTGCCCCTGAGCCGTCGGCCTCAGTAACGGCCGTTGTTGAGGCAACGATTGAGGTAACCGATCTCGGAAGTGTGGGTGATGGTCTTCCGATTTCGCCGACGCCTGTCGCTTCTCCGACCCCAATTCCTGCACCAACACCAACTCCAAAGCCCACACCGATACCGACAAGCACCCCTCAACCAACGCCTAGTCCCGAACCACCGCGCCCAACGACCACCAAGACCCAGGTTCCAACACCAACAGCAACTCCCCAACCTACCCGGACGCCGACGCCTACACCTATTGTGCCTCGACCTGAAGACATCCCTGTATCAGTTGTTGAAATCCTTCCCACCGATTTCATTGGAGAGGGAACGTACTACGGTGATCTCCACGGGATGGAAGAGATATGGGAGGAGGGATTCAGTTTCAGGGCGGTTGATGTGACTAACCCGTATTCAGCAATGCTAAATCTTGATCTTGATTGGTTTGGGACAGATGGCGACGGCTTCACAACCAGAGAGTTTCAGCTGGAACTGACCGATCTACTACCCGGCGAAACACATCGATTGCTTTTGCCAAATTTTGCGTTCGAGCACGGTGAGGTTATTTCGTTTGATGTCCTCAATGTGGAATTGACCACTGAGCCTCTACCGAAGTCTGGCACGTCCGATGATCCCGTTGTCCTAATAGATGGTGGCAATCGAAAATCGTGGGAGTTTGACCCAGCGATTGCAATCGAGTGTTTCAACAATGGGTGGGGAGGTAGTCAGACGGGACTCTGTGATCAAATTTGGACAGGCGACACTAACCTCGTCTACGAGAACGTTACTAACACAGAACAAAGCTACTCGACCGTCACTACAATCCGAGACCCTTACGGAAACGTCTTGTTGCAGATGGTTAATCTAAGCAATCGCTTCATTGGGGTACATAGGAGTGGCCTGACGGACTTAAGACCGGGTGAAAAACTACGTCACCCATCCGCATTCATCTACTCATCGTTGTATGGCCAACGTCAAGCGTGTCCCCGTCTACCCGCCGACCAGCGTGACTCACCCGATTGTTCAGGATGGCAACTGTATCCCCTGAGTAGTGTCACGGTAGAATTCTTTACGCCAATTAACTAGGTGGACTGAAGCACCAAGTCAATCGTTTCATGAGCATTCAGAGTCTTACGACCATCGCCTGAGCGTGCTCCTAGGCCACCTTCGTAACCGCGTCTCGAAACATTAGATTTACTTGCGGTCCGATTTACCGGGCCAGGCTGCACTCATGACCTCCACCTCCCTCACACTCCGTCGCCAGAAGTTCGTCTCCGAGTACGTCGAGACGGGCAACGCAACCGAGGCAGCGAGACTGGCTGGCTACTCCCCGCGCACTGCGTACTCGCAAGGAAGCCGGTTGTTGACGTTTGTTGAAGTGCAGCAGGCAATAGAGACCGAACGACAAACGCTTCGCGCGCGTGTGGCACTCGACCAGGATCAGTTAGTTGGAGAGCTACTTAGCCTGTACCGGGAGGCTCGTGAACATCGTGCGTACAGCGCAGCAGCGCGTTGCCTGGGGATGGTGGCGCAGATGACAGGTCTGGACGAGCCTGAGCCTCAAGTAGACAGCAACTTGAAGCAGCTATTCGAGGCTCTGGGTAACAGGGGTGCGGGGTAGACGTTAGGGAAGAGGAAAGCTGGAGATAGAGGTACTAGGGCGCGCAAATCGGGGGGTCTGAACCTCGGCAACGGTGACATCTCACGCGATGCGAAGGTCTGTTACCGCGCCCGTAGGTAGTCAATCACCGCGAGGGGCTATTCCCCACACAAGAGCAACAACCCAACCGATGAAGGTCCATCCAAGAAAAAGGTTTAGAGCAAATATGGACATTTTGTTGTGCTTGTTGCGCAACATCGCGATGCCGGTAGGCAACATATAGACCGAAAGTACGAAAGCGATCCCAATCAGGGTTCGGACCACGTCTCCAAGCCACGGCTCGCCTTCGTCGTTCCGTTCAGCCATTGTCTCGAAGGCCAAGGCATCTTCATTGCCGGGATCGACCTCCAAGATGTTGTCCGTGAGATCGAGAACGCGTGACCAGTCCTGACGTTCGACTGCATCCTCGACATCGTCAAGTAGATCATCTATGAGCCGCTGTACGCGTTCGCTAGACATGAGCGAGATGATAACCGCCAGAGAATTAGGCCGATGTCTCTGACCCGCTATTCCGCGTAGACACCCTTCTTCGCAAGTGCTCTCTGAACCGTAGGCCGCGACACGTCCACACCCGCCTTCTGAAGTTCTCGGGTGATACTCCGGCTCCCTAGACCCGCCTTACAGGCTCAAAACTCTCTCCAGGTCGTCTCTCGACAGAGATCGGGGCCGACCGATCAATGGCTTCGACTCGTCCGAATTGGCCAAGCCTACTTCACTGTGACGCGTGTGACGCGTCATCTAGTTAACTCTTCCCGCGGGCGCGGATAGAAAACTACCGAACTGGGTGTCACACGTGTCACAAGCGATCCGCTGAAAGTGCATCATCAACGTCCGCCCAATCTTGATCTGTCATGCCGGTCGTACTGTCTTGTCGGCGGTCGGACAAGATGCCGACACCTTTGTATCCACGCTGAAGGCGTTCGTTTTCACGCTGCCTTACCCGCTCAAATCCTCGTGATGTCATGGCCTTTCCAAACTCGGTTCGAGTCAGGCGAGCAGACTTCCCGAGATAACCTTCGTAGGCTTCCCAGGCAGAAGATGACGAACACCACGCGTCGGCTTTGATCACGCAACAATCGTCGAGGAACTCGGCCAGAGCGTCTTGCTCGGTTCGGTATGCCTCAGTTGCGGCCAGTACAGCGTCAGGGGGAACCAGCCCGTGTTCCTGGTACTCGACCGCCCCTTCGACAATCCAGCGTAGTATTCCGGGCAGTTCCTTGCGGAGCTTGTCGGGTAGATATTTGTCCACTGGCGGCGCACCACGTTCCCCAAAGCGGACCTGAAACGGGATAAGACGTATGCGATCCCAGGTGGCTTCGCTAGGGTCGTCGATCCGGGGCTTGTTGTTGGTTGCCAGCCACATCGTGAACTCGGGCTTGAACTCGAACCACTCAGCTCTCATGAACCTGGCCGACAGTGTGTCGTTGCCGGTCATAGCCTTGACCAACGATTCGTTCAGGCGGCGGCCTTCCGGACTCTCCGAAGCATGGACGAACCTCGCCCCCTTCAGGGCAGCAACGTCGTTCGGTATCTCCGACCTCTTGCTCAACAGTGTTTGAACAGGTGTGGTCTTGGCATAATCGCCGAGAACATCTGAGAGGGTTTCGATCAGTGTGGACTTGCCGTTTTTGCCGATGCCCCAAAGAATCATCAGTATTCGCTCTTGTGTACCGCCGATGGCCGAATATCCGACAACCCGTTTCACGAAGCGCATCAACTCAGCATCGCCATCGAACACTTCGGACAGAAAACGACCGAAAAGCGGACATTCGGCGTCCGGTCGATATTCGCATCCAGCGATCTTCGTGATCAGGTCTTCGGCCTTATGCGGTAGCAACTCTGCTGTTCGTAGGTCTACGGTTCCGTTCAAGACATTGAGAAGATAGGGCGCGTTGTCAAAGTCGTCAGGCCGGACGGCGATCCCGGGGTGTGACTGCGCCGCTTCTAACAAAGCATTGCGCCGTCTTACGTTCCGGTAGGTTTTTGCAGCGGCATGTAAATGATCGACGCGACCTGAATCACCTTTCCGGGAAGCTTCTGCCGCATCTTCATAGAGGATTGCCACAGACTCGTTAGCCATCTGCTCAATCCGGCTGGTTTCATTGTCAGCCCACTTGCGCCCATCAAAATGAACCCACCTGTTCCAGGTCTTCACATAACGAACGTTCGCTCCGTGTTGGCTGGCGAATCTTTCAGCCATTCCAACATCGGTGAACTCGTGGCTCTCCGGAATGTCTGAACGTGCCTTACTCATGTCGTCAACACGGACGCCATAATCGCGGGCTAGGCGGTCCGCTGCTTCACCGTTGGTTGTCACAGCAGACCTCTGTCCATTGCTAATCGCGCGAGATCAATCACATCTCCACTCTCAAGGCAATTGAAGCAATGGAATCGATCAGAGTCTTTGTAGACCACGAACGCTGAACCGTTAGAGCCTTGATGAAGAGGGCATGGCCCACGACCGGTGTCACCGTTCCACCGCAATTCGGTCAACTTTCCTGCGAGCAATTCGATTGGCACACCGGCCTTAATGTCCTCGAATGACGGGCGCACATGATTCCGTCGCCGCTTCCGTTTGGGACCCGGATCAACATAGCCGTGATGCCTCGCCCATTTCTCTGCTCGGTTGACTGCCTCATCCGGCTCGAACCCCAACGTGACATTAAGTAAAGCCTGATATGTAACGGCCTCCTTCCACGATTTGTAGAAGACTGACCAGTAGGCCCGGTTCAACACGCGGGCAGGTGGCTCGGGGCCAACGAATCCGCCACTTTCGTAGATAGCGCGGTGGTACTCCCAGTCTGCGTCCGCTTCTTGTTGCGAGTCGTAGTAAGAGTCCCAAAGTTGGCGAACGTCGCTGTTGCCGTTATCCGTCTCAACCGACAACAGGTGAGTCTTCGGTCTGCTGCTCGACTAGTCGAAGCGCGTACTCGGAAATGGCACTAGTCAAAATCCTTCTGCTTTTGCCAATTTTTATTGAGGCGATCTCATTACGACCTATCAGTTCATAAAGACGGGAACGCGATATCGCTAACGCTTCCGCGGCGCGTTCCGGTGTCATCAATACGGGGTCCATCAATACGTCTCCTAGAGTGATTACGTGTGGTCGAACTATGGAGTACACTGATAAATATCCCATGGGTATAGGTGTAAACCTAGGTGGAATATCTAGGAAATTGGTGTAAGAAATGACAAAGATTGAATCAGGACGGGCGGCTATGGCATTGGCCGGTCCACCAGGTTATTTCCAGTGGTGGCGCGATGGCGATTGGGCCTTCACATCCCGTACCGGGCAAGTGAAAAAACCAAGCAAGGTCATATTGAGCGACACGCTATCCCTGCTCATCCCAACTGCCTTGCAGGGCTTGCCGTCGGATGAACGTGCGTTCGTGAATCCTCCGGGCACAATTCCCTACGTACCGCTCAGGGACGCACCCGGTCTGTATCGAGAGTTCATGGCCATCGGGGAGATCGTCTGGGAGTCGTCAGATTCCGTATCGGACGAGATTGTCGAGCGCGTATTGCAATTCACTCGCGACTACGGTCCTTTGACGATGAAGCCCAGTCCAAAGCTCAGTGATGTATTGGATGAGGCAAAGACTGTGGCACGGCTGGGCGCGATTCAGCGGGCACTGGCTGGCGACACCGACGCGGAAGCGGTGTATTGGCCGCGCGCTTTGGCCGCTTACGGGCCTGGGTATGACGCCGGACCGAAATTAGCGGCCGGAAGCCCCGAACTTCACGGATTCATGGCCGTTGATATGGAACGATTTGTAAACGTACACATGAAGGTCCACACCGTATTCACCCAGATTAGACGAGTCATGGGAGCGCAAGGTTCGACCATAGGTTTCGAGCCGTCCTACGAACCGTCTTCTCTGAGCGGCGCGATATGGACGCAATTCGCGTCGTCGCTGATCGCGGGTTCGGTGACTCGCCGGTGCCATTTCATTGAGTGCCGTCGAATCTTTGAGGCACCAAGCCCCAAATCGTTATTGAAGTATTGCCCAGATCGGGACTGCCAGGTCAAGGTGAACGACCGCAAAAAGTATCAGCGGCGCGCTGCGAAAAAACAGGCGATGAAAGACGGTGACGAAAATGGCGAGTAAGCGAAGAGGACAGAACGAAGGCTCGATATTCCAGCGCAAAGATGGACGCTGGGCGGCAGCGTTCAGCACCGGCGACGGGCGTCGCAAGACGGTGTACGGGCGCACGCGTTCAGATGTCGCACAGAAGCTGGCAGAGACGCAGCGGGCGCACAGTGACGGAGTACTTCCCACCGATGGGCGACTTACCGTATCGGCGTTCGCTAAGGAGTGGCTCGAAGGCGTTCAAACATCCGTGCGACCCAAGACAGCGGAAGCCTACGAGTGGGCGATTGGCAAGCACATCGTCCCGCGCATCGGGGGAGTGAAGTTAGTGAAGGTTGGTCCCCGACATCTCGAAAAGGTATACCAAGAAATGCGGTCCGACGGTAAGGCTCCACAGACCATCAGGAACGTTCATAAGGTGACTGGGACGATGTTCTCGAAGGCCGTGCGATTGGGCCTGATCGCACGCAACCCTGGGCACATTGCGGACGTTCCCAAAGTGCCAAAACGCGAACCTCCGATGTTTGATCGACAGGAACTACAAACTTTCCTTGCTGAGGCGCGTAGCCATCGCATGGAGGCTCTATTTGCCTTAGCAGTCACCAGCGGAGCACGTTCGGGAGAGTTGTTGGGATTGCGTTGGTCTGACGTGGAAATGGAATCAGGAGTGATCAACATCCGTGGCGCACTCCAACAGACTCGACAGGGATTCGCTCTGGTTGAACCGAAGACGAAAGGCAGCGTACGAACGCTCGCCCTGAGTCACGTTGCAGGAGATGCCTTGAGGCGACAACGGATTCGGCAGAACGAGGAAGCATTACGAGTTGGACCTGGATGGAACAACGATTGGAATCTGGTCTTCACGAATGAGATCGGTGGACCATTGGACCGTAAGAATGTTTTAAGGCGTGACTTGAAGCCCCTATTGGTACGAGCGGGGCTTCCGTCAATGACGTTCCAAAATCTTCGCCACATCTCGGGATCGTTAGCTTTGGATTATGGTGTACCTCTCACTGTAGTGTCTCAGGCACTCGGACACACGGACCTCACGACGACGGCACGCGTGTACTTGCATCAGATCAAGGGAGCGGAGACAAAAGTGGCCGCAGCGTTCGATGCCATGATCGCCGTTAATTGACAGCAGTTTTGACAGCAACTGGGGCGGATGACAGCAACCGTACACGGACGCTAATCGTTATGATAAGGACAAGTTAGGTTCAATAAGACACCGGGACGGACGACCGAGGACGGTGCGCACCTTACTGGGGGACAGGAGGTCGCAGGTTCAAATCCTGTTGCCCCGACCATTTAATTCGAACGTAAGACCGGCCCCGGTGGCGTAACTGCTGCCGGGGCCGGTCCGCGTTTGACAGCCACTTTTTAGTCTTGGCACGTTGATGCGCAGAAATCTGCCCTCCGAAGTAGGATACGGTGCAATATGGTGAGTCTAAAAGCCGGGCACCGGCGAGGACAAATGCGGGCAGACCGTTCGACGCGCCCATGGACTTCACGAGTAATTGAAGTCGCCTGGCTGGCCGGATTGTTATCGGTTGTACTAGCGTTTGACGACGGATTACGGGTTGCATTCGCCGAGCAACCGAAACAAATCGCCCTTCATTTGTCAGCCGGCGTAATTGCCATTACGTGGGCGCTGGAACTGGCTCTTTACGGCGAACGATTCGTCTCGCCGCCCTCACTCCGGATGTGGTTCGGAAAATCCCCTTCGAGGTGGACCCTTATAGCGGTCGCCCTTTTTGCTCTCGTGGCCGTCCTGTCGACGATATTCTCTCGGGCTCCGGAAGTAAGTCTGTGGGGTCGGGACTATAAGCATCTTGGCTATGAACTTTACTCGTTCTTGAGCCTGCTTATCCTATTTGCCGCAGTCGCTCTCAGGCTACGCGGTCGTGATCAGCTCCAACGCGTCGTTTACGCCTTTGTGGTGTCCGGAACACTGGCATCCGCATATGCCGTATCGCAACACTTTGGGTGGGACCCCCTCGGATCTGGGGCAAATCGGTCACGCGTATGGTCTACCCAGCTCAACCCCATCTTTTTTGGATCGTTTCTTGTAATGACTCTCCCCATTACGGCGATCTCAGTAATGTGGGAGGCCACATCCGGCCGGTCACGAGGATGGTGGGGCGTGTTAGTGGTTGCGGTCGGACTTCAAATAGCCGCGCTATGGTTCACCGGTAGTCGAGGCCCAATGGTGGGTGCTGCCGTGGGCGCCGTCGTTTTGATCACCGTGGCGGCTATAAAACTTGACCGTACCGTCCTTTTGCGGGCGCTGATCGTTTGGGCAAGTGGATTTGGTCTGGCATTCGCGCTGATCTCCACACCGGTAGGAACTGGACGTGGGGCGGGGGAAATCGTGGGTGGATTCTCGGATGTCAGCGATATAGGAGTCGCACTGACGGATGAGGACCAGAACGTAGATTCTGGACTTACGGGAAGAGTAGGGATTTGGCGCGGTGCCATCGAACTCGCCACCGGCTGGGAGACCCACCCGCCCGAGTCTGGAGCCACATCGATCCTCAGGCCCGTGTTCGGTTTTGGGCCCGATATGTACGCATATGCCTACCCGCTGACGGCAAACGCTAGGGATTCGCTTGCTGTCAAGCACACACATAACTTTCTTTTGCAGATTCTTCTTGAATTGGGTGTGGCCGGGCTCGTTACTTTCCTGGGGGTTGCTTTCCTGATATTGGCGGCCCTTTTTCAGATTTTATGGCCCGGTTCATCCCAGCGACCCGATCTCTGGATCACGATACTGGCCATAGGACTGGTTGGGGCCCTGGGAGGCCGAGCCATGGAGCAAATGGGGGGAGTCGCTCGTATTGGAGATCTGGCGCCGTTCTGGATATTGATGGGATTGGTAATCGCTTTGAGCGAAACCATCCGAACGGGTTCGGATTCGTCAGAGGTTCCTACGCGGCGAACCCGACGTGCGAAGTCTGCCAAGGGCATCTCTCTTGCTGGACTCGGGAGTTGGATGTTAGTTGTCACCGTGATAATCGTGGTCTCGGGGACCTTCATAATCCAAGACGTGCAGCAACTTCGGGGAGGTCGGACAGCTATCCACGCAGCACATTTGGCGCAGGAAGGCGACGCATCTGAGGCCTTATTGGAGTTGCAACGGGCTATCGGTCTCGCACCGGGTGTTTCCGATTATCCGATCATGCTTTTCAATCTCGTACGCTCCTATGCACAGGGTGAGGACGATCTGGCCACCAGGCAGGCACTATTTGAGTTGGGGCGGGAAGCTTTAATCGAATACTCTGCACGCGACCCATTCGATATCGCGACGCAGCAATTACTAGCGCTAGCCACAGTAAAACTGTTTGAAGAAGGGCGTGAAGACCTCCGTCAAGAGGTGATCGGTAGATACATCAACCTTGGGCAATCGGTCCCGAATTTCTACGACTTTCAATCAGTGGTAGGACACGGCTTCCTGATAGCGGGTGATAACGAGTTAGCACTGGGCGCTGCGAATCATTCCATTTCTCTTATACAAGGAAGGACGTACGCCTGGTGGGTCAGGGGCGTGGCGTTGAACAACCTTGGAGAACACATCGAATCTATGGCTGCATTTGAACGCGCTATCGCTATTCGTCCCGAGGATCGGCATTCTGCATTGGCGCACCGCGATTACGGGATTCTCCTTGAAAGTCTGGGAAGACTCGATGAAGCAGCAGAACATCGGATCCGTTCAGCCGAAATCGCGACCCAGTTGAACCTCTATCGGGCAACTCATTCTTGTGGTCCTGAAGGTGCTCGGGTAGGTTGCTGACCCAGAGGTTCAGAAGAGAAGGTTTTCGCCGCATTTGACTCATTGGCGATTTGATTCCGGTAAAACATTCTCGCAACAATGCGAACGAATGGCAGCAAATGTCATGTGGCAGGAGACGAGCTAATTTACGTCCAATGATGATTCTATGGAGACTGCTTCGGACGTAACGCACCTCTCTGGGGGCGGGAGATCGCAGGTTCAAATCCTATTGTCCTGACCACTAGACCTGAATATGTGACGAGGTTTTTGGGCCTTATTCAGCTCTACGGTATTTTTGCAATATGGTCTCTCCAGAGCCTCAGGTCTAGGAGCTACCGCCGGGTCTCCAGTTTGGGTCGGTTAGGGGAATGTTCAACCAGGAGATGACACCTGTCAGTGACTGGTATGCCTCCAACCGGGCCACATCAGTGGCTTCTTCTTCCGCTTTCTGGACGATTTCATTCATTTGGCTGAGTACACGTGGTCCGATCTCCATCAGGGCCTCGCTTCCGGATGCCGCGTATCGGGCGAGGATGAACCGGGCCAACGCCCCCACCGGTATGTCCTTGTTGCGGCTCAATCTGTCGAGTGTCGGCATCGGATCGATGCCGGAGAACATGGCAACCATGCTTCTAAACCCCGCGTCTGGGTCGTCGTCCGGCCACGCGTCGGTGTACGGGGTCAGGTCCAGTTGCTGGGCCATTCTTTATCTGCTCCTCGATCGCGAGCGCGCGTTCGCGTTAGTCACACCGGATGTTGAAGATCGGGGCGCCGCATCTTCAACATCCGGTCGTAAAGCACCACGTTTACCGAGGCCGCCAGGTTGAGCGGGAGGCTTACCGGTATCTTTAGAACGCTATCGCAGCGTTTCATAGTTTCCTCGCTCAGGGAGCCTCTTTCCGGGCCGAAGATGTAGCAGGCACGCTCCGGATGCTGGAAATCAACCAGGTCTTCCGCATTCTCCGTTAGCTCGATACCGATCGGCGTGCAGTCGTAAGGAAGCGACGCAAAAATGTCGATCACACTCAACACCGGCGTGTGTCGCCACGTCCGCCCTGGATCTGTCGGTAGACGGCGCAGATCGATAGCCGGATCAGCGTTAGATAACACCACAAGCCTTGTGTCAAAACACATCGCCGCCCTGAGGGTGTGGCCGACGTTAACAGGATCGGCCGGGCTATCCATGGCGACGATCGCATAGCCGCGTTCGGGCCGATCGGACACACGCAAGCTGACACGGCCTTTGTTTCTACGGCTCGTCTTATCCATGTTTACAGGATAAGCCGTATAGGAATTGAGGGCACTATGTTGGAACACTGACATGTCAGGTAACGCGAAGACCCCCTTCCGGCATCACGGAAGGGGGTCTTCTGACGGGAGTTAACACGGTTCTAGTTTTAGAGCGACGTCTCGTCTATAGGCGGAGTTGTGCCCGGCGCTTCAACTCCCGGCGGGATCTGGAACAGAAAGCCGTTAAATCGACCGATCTCGCCATCTTTACCCGGCGCAACCCGAAACTCAAACCTGCGTTCCTTGCCAAGATCATGGCCCCGACCTCTCTTGCCTTCCCACTCGCCGCGTTCCGCCCGCTCGGGGCGAATTTCGCTCATCGCTTCGGGCCGATCCGCTGACCAGGACAACGCCGTATCAGCTTCTGCCTTGGTAATTGTGCCATCCTCGACCAGTTCGGCAAGACGTACTTCGAGTCCGCCCCCACTTGAGTCTCCCTTGGCTCCGTGATGGCCGCCTTTGCCCTTGAGTTGATAGAGAACCTCGGGCCGGTCGTCCAGCCAGTCGCGAATCTCTTCCGCTCCTTTCTGGGTGATCTTGCCGTCGGTAACCGACTGTTCCAGTCGGGCGTCCCTCTCCGCTGTTTTGTGCTCTTTACCCGCCTTCTGGAGAGCGTAGCCGAGGTCTGTAACGTCGATCTCAAGGATCTCCGCGACCCGGTTCTGGATCTCGCTACGTATTTCGTTGTTGCTACCGCTGGGACCATGTGCGCTGGCCAGCCCGACACCTGCAAGTGATACGACTCCGACTCCGACGCCAGCAACTGCAATCTTTAATGTCTGTTTCATATCGATAACCTCCTGTAACTCTTCGGACGGTGGATCGCTAATCCGGGCCGCCGCTCTGTTGTGTAGCCCGGCGATCTGTTGTGCCGGACCGATGACAGGTAAGTTACGGAGCAATGTTTCAGGCAATTACAAGGAATTGTCTGGATTGTGAAGATGATGCGAAGAGAATGTGAATTTACGGGGCGGGTCAGGTCTCTAGGTTACGGACGAGAGCTGACACAAATCTTTGGTGCGTATGTTCGAACTTACAAACACGCGTCATCCGTCATTTTGAGTCCGAGATGGAATATCTCCCGACTAGCATTCTGTGACGCGTGAATTCGACCATGTTAGCCATCGGGCAACCGGTATATACATGGCCCGCGGGCATTGCCTGAGATGCTCTTGGACGCCACTCCTTTAGCGATACATTCTTATAACTAGTGGATCGATGGCCGTCTCCCAATCAGGCCGGCGGCCCGTTCAAACGCCGCCCCGGCCCGGAGAACCGACACTTCGTCGAAGGCACCGCCGTTGATCATCATCCCTATCGGCATTCCGTCTTTTGTGAAACCACAATTCAAACTTAGAGACGGCTGTCCTGTTGTGTCGAATACGCCGGTGAACTGGGTTAACGTTGCGCCTCCAGGGGCGTCCGGCGAACCCGGAGGTGGCGTGCACTCTGCGATGGTCGGCGTCTGTATCGGGACTGACGGCGTGATTAGCACATCGAGGTCACTCATCGTCTTGTCCATCTGTGCGATGAACTTTCGGCGGGCGCGTTGAGCGTCTATATAGCCGCTGGCCGGCATCACGATAGCACTCTCCAGCCGTGCCCGAATCGCGGGGGACAGCTCGTGTCCGCGCTCTTGGACGAGCTCCCGGTGCAACGCCCCGGCCTCCGATCCAAGCAGCGCTATGTTGATCGTCCGACCAAGCGCTACCCATGGCATCGACACTTCGATCACGGAAGCCCCCTCGTGCTCCATAAGATCGATGCCCGACCGGACGGCGGCCTCAATCTCCGGGTCCACGTCCTCAAAGAAAAACTCTTTTGGCACGCCAACCCGAAGGCCCTTGAAGCCTTGAGACAATCCGGAGGTAAAGTCAGGGACCGGCCGTTCTGATGATGCTGGGTCGGCCGGGTCGTATCCCGCAAGCACGTTCATCATGTAAGCGCAGTCGGCGACGGTGCGGGTCATCGGCCCGACGTGGTCGCACGACCAGCTCAAGTCCAGTACACCCGCTCGGCTGATCCTGCCGTAAGTTGGCTTTAGACCGGCGATGCCGGTGACGGACGCCGGCATACGGATCGAGCCGCCGGTGTCTGAGCCGAGCGCACCAACTGCGAGGCCGCCCGCGATAGCGGCAGCTGAGCCCATACTGGAACCACAGCAGATTCGCTCCAAATTCCATGGATTATGGCTCGGTCCATAATGGGGATTGACCCCGGTGGCGCCCATAGCAAACTCCACGAGTGCCGCCTTGCCGATGATGATCGCCCCCGCCTCTTTGAGTAACCGGGTCACGGTGGCGTCCGCGGTCGCCATGTTGTCCTTGAGGATCGTTGATCCGCCGGTGGTGACCGTGCCTTCGACGTCTATTAGATCCTTAAGCGCAATGGTGATGCCGTGCAATGGACCTCTGTAGCTGCCGCTTGCTATCTCTGCCTCTGCGACGCGCGCCTGAATAAGCGCGCTTTCCCCAAACACCTCAAGAAATGCATTAAGTTTCGGCTCAAGCCGTTCAATACGGTCCAGAGACGCCTGTGTAAGTTCGACCGGTGAAAGATCACCGGAATGGATGCGAGGAGCGAGTTCATCGATAGAGGCGTAGCTGAAATCGTTGTCCGGCAAGGTGGGCTCCAGAAGTTATTTCCGAATGGCTATGTGGTAATTTTTTCTCCCGGCGGGAGAAGGACGGAATGAGGGAGAAGTCTGACTTCGTGCCGCAGTTGTGATTGCTCCTACGCCGTCCCCCGAGGTTCCAGAAGTTTGTAACGAGACCGACGAACGTGAGCATGGCCAGTCAACAACATTGGGTTAAGCGATAGGCGGCCGCCTATTGACCAGTCCCGCCGCCGCTTCAAATCCTGCGCCTGCGCGCAACACGGTCACCTCATCGAACGGCTTGCCACTGATCATCATGCCGATCGGCATTCCGTCCTCGGTGAATCCGCAGTTCAGGCTCAAAGACGGCTCTCCGGTCGTGTCAAACACTCCAGTGAAGATGCCGAGGAGGTTTGTCGCAGGGGCGATCAGGTCGCCTTCCGGGGACACGATGCACTCCTCGATCGTAGGTGTTTGGATGGGTACGGTGGGCGTCACGAGAACGTCGACGTCCCGCGTTGCCTCGGTCATTTTCTCTATGAACCAGCGTCGCGCACGTTGCGCACGAATGTACTCCGTCGCCGGAATGTAAGAGGCGGCCTCGAGTCGTGCCCGAACCTCAATGCTGTACTGATTGGGGTACTTTGCGAGCCATTCCTCGTGGACCGATACGGCCTCGGGCCGATTAACGCCGACGTTGATCTTCCGGCCCTGAGACACCCATGGCATAGATATCTCGCTGACGATCGCACCCTCGCGCTCCATCAGAGCGATTCCGGCGCGAACAGCGGCCTTTATTTCCGGGTCGATATCGTCGTAGAAAAAGTCGAGAGGCACGCCAATGCGAAGTCCCTGAAGTCCCTGCTTGAGGCCGGAAGTGAAGTCCGGGACTGCCTGATCCGCAGACGCCGGGTCTCGCGGGTCGTGTCCGGAGATTGCGTTCATCACGTGGGCGCAGTCTGCTACGGTGCGGGTCATCGGTCCGACGTGGTCGCACGACCAGCTGAGATCGAGCACCCCGGCCCGACTTACACGACCATAAGTGGGCTTTAGGCCTGCTGTTCCAGTCACAGCGGCTGGCATGCGGATTGATCCACCCGTATCCGAGCCGATGGCCGTTACGGAAAGGCCACCGGCGACTGCCGACGCCGATCCCATGCTGGAGCCGCAACAGATTCGCTTCAAGTTCCAGGGGTTGTGCGAAGCACCGTAGTGCGGGTTCATGCCGGTTGCGCCCATTGCGAACTCAACTAGCGCCGCCTTACCGATGATGATCGCACCGGCCTCTTTAAGGCGACGGGTGATCGTGGCGTCGGATGTCGCCATATTGTCCTTGAGAATGGTCGAACCGCCGGTAGTGACCGTGCCCTCGACATCGATGAGGTCCTTGAGGGCAACCGTTATTCCGTGCATCGGGCCTTTGTAGTTTCCGCTTGCTATCTCGGCCTCTGCCGTGTGTGCTTGAGCTAAGGCGCTCTCTGAAAACACCTCCAGAAAGGCGTTCAGGTCCGGTTCAAGCGCTTCGATACGGCCCAGCGACGCCTGCGTCAACTCAACAGGGGACAGGTCCCCCGCCTCGATGCGAGGGGCGAGTTCGTCTATAGCCGCGTATTCAAGATTCTTATCTAGCAATAGGTACGCTCCCTGGATCAAATGTCGACGGTGTGCGGGATGCCCCTTTTTCGGGTGGAATTTAACGGAACAATGGCGGGACGAGGAAGAAACTGGACTAAGCATCACATCCGATTTCGTGACGCTTAGTACTGGCGCCTAATCGTCCGCCGGTTGCGGAGCGAAAATGGCGTGCGGCTCGAACGCTTTGACATCGATTCCACGTATTGCGGCGAGAGTGGCGTCGACCTCGTCAAACCGGCCCATCAACTCGGCGACGCGTTCATCGGACAGGTTTAGACCGGCTCTGGCGACGTCTCTTTTTCGGTCCTCGAGGCTGGATTCTCTCGTCGAATCGGGCATTCGTTTACTCCACAGAAGAATTGTTGGGAATGGCGGCATTATAGGCACGGCATGGTGTGTTCCGCGGATCAGGATTTATCGAGGATATTTTGGGCGATTTCTAGAACGGCGTCCGGGGTCAACCTCGGTCAATGGATCATCAAGTCGTGCAGGGCCACGACTTAGGACTGCTTGTCAGATCGGAAGGTTGCCTTAGCGGCCAGAGTCGACTTGCCACTTTCCGACCCAGCGATGACGTATAGCGTGCGATTAGAAATCATTACGCGGCATATTGTCTGGCGACGTCATTTCTGGATACGAGCGCCGGTTGAGACCTCAGACCTGCTGAAGCGGCACCTGCGCGCCGGCCGGAAGTTCTAGCCGAATCTCATCACCTGGACGGACCTCGCCGCCGGTTACGGCGATTGACATCACGCCGGCCTTGAACACCGGTTTACCCTCATCATCTTTGTCGATCACCGCCGCCATGAGCTTTGGCTGAATGCCATCAAGCTGCGCACATGGATTCCGGAGTCCGGTCAGGATCACCATGGCGTCCGTTCCCAGAAACAGCCGTGTTCCAAGCGGTAATCTCAGCAGATCGATGCCACGCGTCGTGACGTTCTCGCCCATTTGTCCTGGTTCTACTTCAAAGCCCTGTTCGCTCAGTTCGTCCAGCAACTCGCCGTGTATCAGATGGACCTGTCGCAAGTTTGGTTGGTTAGGATTTCGGGCGACACGTGACCGATGTTTCACCGTCTCACCCTGATGTGCATCGCCTTCTACGCCGAGTCCCTCGATGATGCGTACGCTCGCCTGGTTTGGCTTGGTCATTGTGTGCGTGCCGCTGGCGCTCACAGACAAGACATATCCAGATTTGAGTTCGTCAGGCGAGGTCATACAGAGGATTTCCTTGAGACGATCGATAATTCGCTGATTGTTCTCGGCAAACCACTAGTCGCCGTGGGAGATCGCCCAATCAACGCCACCTATGGAATTGGTCAACGTAATCCAGTTTGCCTAGGGTCATTCTGCCTCAATGCGCGTTCGTCCGTAGTCCTCGAAAACGTATCGCGCTGTTGAGAGGCCTAGATCCAGTGATCGAGATCATCCGCCTGGAGCCCTTTATCCAGTATCCCAAGTGGGGTCTTTCGATGGCGCTCACCTTGAGGGCATCGTATTTTGACTTGTCCCCGGTTGTTAGACGTCTCAGACGAAACTCTTTGATTACGCCTTACCCGGGCGATTCGCGAGGGTTTGTTTGGCCGATAAGGTTGCTTACGTTTAGTGAGGGCCGCGCCGCAGAACGTGGAGAGTTCGTTTCTTCATCCAGTCGTACGTACGCTTCTAGCAGGGACGACATCGCATACCAGCGCTGGGAGTAGAGACTTGTGGCGTACCCAAGGACAACACACGAGACATCTGGCCCGTATCGATGGGCTGTAGGTTGTCTACAGGCGAGCCGAAATATTCTCCAAGAATCGTATTGCATCCGGCGTTTCGGTCTTGGACTTGATTATGAACGCAGGAGGATCGGCGCGATCCTGATAGTCGCAAATATCAACTCATAGCGCTTTCGTGTAATTCCGCCCTTTCTGCAGTCCTTTTGGCTGCCCGCCCAACGGGCCACCCATGCTAGGATTTCGTGTCTTATGCGAATCACCGATCAGCTTCGTGACGCGGTCGCAGAAGCACTTGCGGCAGCCCAGAGTCAGGGCGTACTTCCGTCAGCCGGCGCGTTTGAAATCACCATCGAGCAGCCCCGGGATCAGGGCCATGGCGATTTTGCGACCAGTCTGCCGCTCAAACTTGCGCGCACAATGAAGATGGCGCCGCCGGTCATCGCCGCAGCGATCGTCGATGCATTTCCGGACAACACTGACGTCAAAAACGTAGAGGTCGCCGGCCCTGGGTTCATCAACATTACTCTGGCCGATGCATGGTTCCAGTCCCAGGTGGAGGCGATTCGCGCCACCGGGTCGGAGTTTGGCAACACTGACTCGAAGGTGGGCCAAAAGATCCAAATCGAATTCGTCAGTGTCAATCCGACGGGCCCGCTTCACGTCGGCCACGCACGGGGTGCTGTAATCGGCAGCGGTCTCGCCAACTTGCTCGAAGCATCCGGTGCAAATGTCACACGTGAATACTACGTAAACGACGCTGGAAATCAGATGCGGGTTTACACCGAAACACTGTACTCCCGTTATATGCAGGCGGCAGGCTATGACGTGCCACTTCCCGAGACATCGTATCCGGGAGAGTACGTTACCGAGCAGGCCCAGCAGATATTTGAAGATGACGGCGGCGCGTTGGCTGACCTGCCAAAAGAAGAGACGATCGCCGCCTTATACAAGCCCGGCCTTGAGCGGAACTTGGCGTTGATCAAGACGGATTTGCAAGACCTCAACATCATCTACGACGTGTGGTTTAGCGAGCAGTCGTTATTCGATAGCGGTCGCTTCGATACCACAATGAAAGAATTGGAAGATGAAGGCTTTATAGTCGACCGAGACGGTGCTCGCTGGTTTGCTTCCACCCAACTTGGCGAAGATAAAGACAACGTAGTTATCCGCAGTTCGGGCGGTCACACATATTTCGCAAGCGACATCGTCTACCACGCAGAGAAATTCAAAGAGCGCAATTTCGACCAGGTGATCGACGTCTGGGGAGCAGACCATCACGGCCACGTCGCGCGTATGAATGCGGCCGTCAAAGCACTCGGCATTGACCCCGATAAACTGACGATCATTCTTAACCAGCTCGTGTCGTTCAAAGAAGACGGCGAGTCGCTTCGTTTCAGCAAGCGCAAGAATGTCATCGTAACGGTGCGGGATCTTGTGGAGGATGTAGGTGCCGACGCGGTCCGGTACATGTTCTTGAGCCGTGGTGCAGAGAGCCAGATGGAGTTTGATCTGGACTTGGCCCGCAAGCAGTCGCCCGAGAATCCGGTGTACTACATCCAGTACGCGCACGCCCGGTTGTCGGGAATTCTTCGAAACGCCGTTGAGAAGGGTATCGACTGGGCGGGCGGCGACGTTTCACTTCTCACACACGACCTCGAGATAGCGCTCGTTCGGCAAATCACGGCGTTGCCAGATGTCGTTGATCGGGCCGCGGATCGACTTGAACCGCAACAGGTTCCGCACTACGCGACTGAGGTTGCAAGGGCGCTGCAGAGGTTCTATGACGCCTGCCGGGTGATCTCAGAGGATGAAGACGATCTACCGGTATCGAAGGCGCGATTGAAGCTGGTAGAAGCGGCACAAATTGCTATTGCGAGATGCCTCTCGCTGATGGGTATGGATGCGCCGGAGCGGATGTGACGTTCAGGTCTTGGCGCTGCGATGGGGTCCATAGGGAGTGAGTTGATGCCCGCATTATTTGCATCCGACTGTAATGCGGTTGAGTTCTATTCGAATCCCCCACTGGCCTTATAGCGCGGGATTGCTTCGACGTAGTGGTCAGTAGCGTGCTTGATCATCTCCCGGTGGCTGTCCTTCAGCTCGCCTCTGATACGCCCAGGGGTGCCTAGCACAAGCGATCCATCCGGCACGACCATGCTCTCGACGACCGTCGAGTTTGCGCCGACAAGGCAGTCGTTTCCTATCTCACATCCGCCGTTCAATACGGCGCCGTTCCCGAGAAGGCAGTTGTCGCCCACCTTTGTTGCGTGGCACACGACATTGTGACCGATGGTCGTGTGGCTTCCAATCTCGGCCGGGTAATCCGCGTGCAGGACGGAGTTATCCTGAATGTTTGTGTAACTGCCGATTTTGATCTTGCCGCTATCGGCACGGATAACCACGCCGGGCCAGATACTCGCCATCTCTCCGACCTCGACATCGCCAATCAGGTAGGCGGTTTCACTTATGAAAGCCGTGGGATGGATCTGTGGTGTCTTGCCGTCCAGCGTCTTGAGCATCCATACCTCTCAGGGGATTTTATTTGTGTGTGGGCCGCGCGATGTCCGGGCCAGCGAACAGGATAACGGTGTCGGAGCGTTTTCAGGCACTAATGTTGTTCCGAACGTCCGTTGCTTTCATCTTCGACTTGAATTGGGATCGAACGATCTGGCGGTAACCTTGTGCAAGGCGCTGAGCGTGGTAGCGCAGAGCTCAGCGAGGTGTGGATAAAAGCGTTTACTCCAATCGAATTCAAGATGACAGTGTTTGCGCGTGAGTTCGCGTGTATCGGTCATCTCGATTGAAGCGGAGAGGCCTCTACCGCGAGGTTGATCGTCTAATACGATGAGTATCGGGTATTGCTCACTACTACGAGGGGCTTGCCCGCGAACCGGGAATGCCCAACACTGCTCCTGTGAATCAACAAATACCACCAAACCTCGATCAACTAACCGGGCGTTCGGGTAAGTCCATATCCGAAGTCATTCAGTCCGCCGCGCGCACCGCCGGCGAATTTGTCCTTGGTCGCTATCACGATCAGGGCCGCATCGACATCAAGGGACGTGGCGATGTCGTCTCTGAGGTAGATCATGCCTCGGAGGAGCTGATCCGGTCCCTAGTACTGGATGAATTTCCGGACTTTGCATTTCTTGGCGAAGAGTCGGGTCTGAAGCCCGGTTACGACGAGTGGCAATGGATCGCCGACCCGATCGACGGCACTCGCAACTTTGTCTCGCATATGCCTAACTGGTGCGTCATGGTGTCGCTGGCACACAAGGGCACCCCGGTAGCCGGGGCGACATACGACCCGTTGCGAGACGAGATGTTCTACGGACAATTAGGGTCCAAAACTATGCTCAATGGCGAACAGGTATCGGTGACGAATAAGTCCTCCGTGGCTGAGTGCGTGATTGGGCTGGATCTTGGGTACGACGATGTACTGGCCATGCGCGTCTGGGGCGTGATCGGAGCTTTGTTTCCGGGGATGCAGGCGATTCGGGTTCTTGGCTCGACCGGCCTCGGTATGGCCTATCTGGCGGCCGGACGCGTCGACATGTACTTCTGCGGTGGCGGCAACCCATGGGACATTGCAAGTGGAGTTGTTTTAATCGAAGGCGCAGGCGGAGCGGTATCAGACCGCTACGGCGCGCCGGTGAAAATGCCCTCGGAAGCGATAATCGCCGCAAGCCCGGAAGCTCACGCCGACTTCTTGCGTATCACCGAACGACTGCCGTTCCGCAAGGACGCCGGCGGTTACGAGTAGGTCGACACTTCCACGAAACAGCGCACTCACGATCGCTCCGGTCCATCTGGGAAACGTGTCTGAATTTTCCGAAGTGGAATTTTTACAGGGTTGGTTTGAGCCTGTGCCATTCCGTCGCCTGCTCATAGGCATGCGCGACTTTTAAGACCGTACCATCACCCATTTGCGGGCCGATGAACTGGAGTCCAACTGGCAGGCCTTCCGACATGCCACCGGGAACTGATATCGCTGGTAATCCTGCGATGTTCACCGGGATAGTGCACACGTCGCTCAAGTACATCGCCACCGGGTCGTCCATCCGCTCTCCGGCCTTAAAAGCAACCGTCGGCGAGGTCGGCGTTACCAACGCGTCAAACTTATCAAACGTTTCCGCAAATTCGCGAATGATCAGTGTCCGCACCTGTTGAGCCTTTTTGTAATAAGCGTCGTAATACCCTGCTGACAGAGCATACGCGCCAATCAGGATGCGTCGCTTAACCTCTGAGCCGAACCCTTGCTCCCGGGTCTGATCCATCACGTCCCAAGCTGTTGGCACGTCGTTCACGGCGTTGCCGTATTTGAAGCCGTCAAATCGGGCCAGATTTGCCGATGCTTCTGACGGTGCGATGATGTAGTACACGGCGAGGGCCTGGTCGGTGAGCGGTAAAGACACTTCTTCCAGCGTGGCTCCCATCGCCTCAAGCGTCTCCAACGACTTCTCGAAAGCCGCCTTCACCCCGGGCTCCATACCTTCAACCAAATACTCCCTCGGGATGCCAAGTCGCATTCCCGTAATGTCGCCCGTGAGCGCGCTTGCGAAATCCTGTCCCGGCGCATTGATGGAGGTGGAGTCGCGACGGTCATGCCCTGAAATCACGGATAGTGTGTCGGCTGTGTCGCGTACGTCGCGTGAGAACGGGCCGATCTGGTCGAGAGACGACCCGAACGCGATCAACCCGTAGCGGCTAACAAGGCCATAGGTCGGTTTCATACCCACTATTCCGCACAATGCGGCGGGTTGTCGGATCGAGCCGCCGGTGTCGGAACCCAGCGAAATAAAGCACTCGCTTGCGGCGACGCTCGCCGCCGGTCCACCACTGCTGCCTCCCGGAACACGGTCCGTGTCCCAGGGGTTTCGGGTTGCGCCAAACGCCGAGTGTTCGGTGGACGAGCCCATCGCAAACTCGTCTAGGTTGCCCTTTCCGATGATCACCGCCCCTCCGGAACGAAGCTGGCTTACGACATGGGCATCATAAGGAGGTGTGTAACCCAGTAGGATTTTTGAACCCGAGGTGGTCGGCACGCCCTCAGTAGAAAGATTGTCTTTTATCATCACCGGGATGCCGGCAAGCGGGCCTTCAGCACTACCGGACGAGCGCGTCTCGTCAGCCGTTCTGGCTGCCGAGAGCGCTTCTTCTCGAGTCACGGTGATGTAGCTGTGGATTTGTGGTTCGAGCTCCTCTACCCGCGCCAGTACGGCCTCCGTCAACTCTACGGAAGAGACCTTGCCTGAAGCTAGAAATTCCTGTGCCTCGTGCGCCGTGAGCTCCGTCAGGTCTGATCCATTAGTAGTTTCAGAGTTAACCAAGAATCGGCCGTACCTTGACATAACCGGCTTCGGACTCCGGCGCGTTCTTGAGGATGCCATCACGTTGAAGTGATTCAGCAGCTTCATCTTCACGGAGGACTGTTCGCACCTCTGTGGTGTGCCCCGTAGGTTCGACACCTTCGGTATCGACCTGCTGCAAGGACTCGAACACCTTGAGGATGCTTGAAAGCTGCCCGCGCATTGTCTCCACCTCATCATCGGATAATCCGAGACGAGTCAGTGCGGCAATGTGGCGGACATCGTCCGCTGTTAAGTCTGGCGTTATCAGTTCGTCGGCCAATATCAGTCCGTTCCAGAGTCCGGCCATCCGCTCGAGAGGACCAGAAAATTATTAATGAGGTAAGGGTGGGTGGAACCCGGCATCGAGTTTAGCAAAGCAAAGCGGCTTGCCGGAAATGATCCACACGAAAAGAGGCCGGTATGTCGACCGGCCTCTTTTCTTTTATCAGGAGTCTGTAAACCTTCGGCTAGTCGGTTCTGCGAATCATCCGTCCTGCGGTTCGTCCGGCTGACGGGACGATAAAGCCCTCGAGCAGGCCGGCGAGGAACGCAAACGCGAACAGCGCTAACTGACCGACGACCAGGCCCGGCCCGCTACCTGGGAATGCGAGGAAGTCAATGAAAGTGCTGGTTTCCTGATCGGACACGATCGGTAGCGAGATGATCCCGGAGCCGAACAACGCAAATATTCCTAGTGCAAGCACACCACCGACGAGCGGCCTCGCAAGACCGGTGAAAAGTAGTGCACCGCGTTCGGTCTGCTGGTGCTGGAACGTGACCGTTCGAATAAGTACAACGAACGAGCTACCGATGACACCCATGATTATCGCAGCCATAGGCACGCTGAGCGATGCGCCCAAGAAGAGGATGTCTGCGGCGACGGTCCAGATCGTTAGACCTGCGAGCGTGAGATAGAGGATACCAAGCCCAAGCAACGGAGATGCGACCCTGCGCAAAACAGTCCGGGAGGAGATCATCTCGTCCACGTTCGTCGAAAGCGTCTCCGAAATGGTGTCACCGTCACGAGTGACGTTCATCTCACCGCGTAACGCACGGTCTATCCACGTTTGGAGATCTTCAAGAACCTCGTCGTGGTCCTTTAGTTTGGCGCTTCGAACCCGTGTTTTAAGCCGTTCAATAACGGCGATGAACGGAGCTGCTTCCGTCGCCGGCCCCCGGTCGGTCGGGGAAGGCGCACCTTCCTGGAAATCGTATACCTGACCTGTTGATTCAGCGATGGTGACACCCCTTTGGATGATCGTCAATTGATCCTGTTCTGGATACCCTGCAAAGAGGGTTTATTAAGGGCAACCTAGCACTCGCTGGAAGATAAGGTCAAGGGTTCGTATTGATGCCGTTGAAATCGTATCCAAACGATACCCGGTTGGCGGTTTGTCGCGATATCATTTCTGCTTACTCCGATTTTCTTCCGACACGCCACATTGGCGTGCCAGTAACGGACTGTCGTGACCGCTGATCAGACATCAAACAGTGAACCGATGGTGCGTGCCGCCAAACTTGTGAAAAAGTTCGGCAACTTCAGCGCGGTTGACGGAATCTCGTTTGCGGTCCAGCGCGGTGAGACCTTCGGTATCCTCGGTGCTAACGGGGCTGGCAAGACCAGCACACTCAGGATGATGAGCGGACTATCCCCGGTGACTTCTGGGCAACTCGAGATCGATGGTATTGACGCTACGGCAAACCCTCGCTCGATTCGAGATGTAATCGGTGTTGTATCGCAGCACGATGGCCTTGATCCGGACATCAGTGTCCGGGACAACCTCACGATCTACGGCTTCTACTTTGGCTTAGACCGGAAGATGGCGGCCCGCCGGGCGGATGAAGTGTTGGGGTTTTTTGACCTGAGGTCGCGTGGTGGCGACTCCGTGGATGACCTGTCGGGCGGTATGCGACGGAGATTGACGATCGCGAGGGCGTTCGTGTCGCGGCCTCGGCTAGTCGTCCTTGACGAGCCAACGACCGGCCTTGACCCCAGTAGCAGGAATCGAGTCTGGGAACAGCTTGCTGTCCTCAAAAATTCTGGCGTAACCGTGGTGATGTCCACCCATTACATGGAAGAGGCGGCGATTCTTTGTGACCGGCTGGTGATCATGGACGAGGGGCGCATCCTAGGTGCTGGCACCCCGGAAGAACTGATCAGGGAGCGAGCAGGTGCCGATGTCGCGCAGGTAAGGCCGGAAGCCGGGCAGCGGGATTCAGTACACCGCCAACTGGAAGAGACGGATTATGAAGTCGCCGAAATAGGTGCCATTTTCACGGTGCGTGCATCGAACGGCAGAAGGGCGGACCTGACAAAAATTTCCGGGGCAAGAGTTTCGTTTCGGCCGCCGAACCTGGAAGACGTGTTTTTGTCATTGACGGGGAGGGGATTACGCGATGAATGAGTCGCTGGCGGAGCGCCGTACGACGGGGAAGGTCGACTTCAGGATGCGGGGTGTCGTTGGCGTATGGCTACGCCATTACACGGCGTTCAAAGGCGGCTGGATGGTAGAGATGACCGGCATTATTCTGGAGCCGGTATTCATCCTGGCGGCTGTAGCGTTCGGGATCGGAAAACTCGTAGGCGATGTGGAAATACGGGATGGGGGTGTTGGGTACGCGGTCTTCGTCGCTCCGGGGATCGTCGTCGGGAACGCGATGTGGCATGCGTTGTTCGAGTGCTCGTGGGGTGCCTACCGCAGGCTTCAGACCAACCGAATCTACGATAGCATCCTTGCCGCGCCCGTCTCGATGCGTGAACTTGCGCTCGGTGAGATAACCTGGGGCGCGACGAGGGCGCTGATGACCACGGCCGCAGTGCTGGCTTTTGCCACGGTCATAGGACTTGTCGAATCGCCGTGGGCCATCGGGATCTTAGGAATCGGCCTGCTTACCGGATTCATGTTTGGCGGATTCGGCCTGATTGCTGCGGCCATTGCTCCGTCTACTCATATGTTGACGCTGGTGTTCACAATGGTCGGCACACCTTTATTCTTCTTCAGCGGAACATTCTTCCCGATCAGTACCTTGCCGAGTTGGGTCCAGCCGATTGCATGGGCGCTGCCGCTCACTCACCCGGTTCGGATTGCGCGCGCTCTTTCGACGGGTGACCTCCACATGGGATTGCTCTGGTCGTTGCTCTATCTCATCGTGGCTGCACTCGTGTTTTACCCGATCGCCACACGATTATTGCGTCGCCGACTCCTGGTCTAGGCGCTGTACTTCAGGGGCGAGCGGAGCGCTCTCGACGAATCCGGTTATTCTTACGGGCCGTGTAGGTAATCCAGCCCGCTCCACCTAACAGGCCGGCGCTGACCAGGATGAACATCATCGTGCCGGGAATGCCGAGCGAATCTCCTCGAACACGTCCTGCTATGGAGATAGGCGTTACGATTCTGCCCTCGCCCTGATCGGACGTTACCTCTACCTCAAAATTCCACACCCCTGAGTCGTCAATATCAAAGTTTGCATCGTAAAAACGGCGTTCGGTCGGGATGTTCAGGCCTGGACTGAATTGCGGAGTTGCGGAGCCCATCTGGTGACGGGCCGTGATTCGTATGCGCGCGTCCTCGACAGGCTCGCCGGTCTCAAGTAGGTCCACAGTCACCGTGACGTGCAGTTTGCCCACGAGCGGCTGTAACGGCAAGATGCGGACTGCAATCACGAACGGCCCGTCTACCTGCCTGAATATCTCGGTACCCGACCCATGCGCCTGGACCTTTTCGCCGCCGCCGCCGATGAACAGCACAACCAGTGCGATTGCCGATGACAGAGCGATGCGCAGATGCGCTGGGCGAGGGTGGGTAAAGATTTTCACGCAGATATTCTAGGGCCGGGATGGCAGTTTCGGGCAGAACGAGTCCGGTGGCATCTGGAGCCAGTCGGAGTTAAAGAATCTCTGGGGATCTGCCCGGTGAACCTGTCTCCAAACTGTCCTTGTGCCCGTGTACTCAAGGGTTTGAAGGACGGTAGGGGCGTATGGCGATACGCCCCTACCGTGTTGTTGCCGCGTCCAATACCGTGGCACCGCATCCGGTCGGAGCAAGCCTCGCCCTCAACGCGCTCCCTACACAGGTCTTAGAACTCGACCTGCTCTTCTGACTCGATCTTGTCGGGATCCAGCTCCATTCCCATGCCGGGTTCCATAGACACGTGGATGACGCCGTTTTGCGGAAGGATCGGGTCTTTCAGGAACCACTGGTGGACCGTGTTCCACTTCACCAGATACTCCTGAATCGGTGTGAGCGTCGGTACCATGGCGCAAGAGAAATGCGCGTTCGCCTGGCTTGAGTGCCCGTGCGGGATGCACTGCAAGTCATGGATCGATGCATAGGTCGCTATCTTGACGGTCTCTGTAATCCCGCCCGCCCAGTAGATGTCCGGCTGAATGACGTCCAGTGCGCCGGCTTCGACGAATCGTTTGAAGCCCCAGCGCGTGTACTCGTGCTCGGCGCCCGAGAGCGGGATAGTCGTGTTGGCCCGGATCTCAGAGTAGGTGTCGATGCGGTCCGGCATTGCCGTCTCTTCAAGCCAGCGCGGGTGGAACTCCTCGATCTGTTCCGCCATCTGCTTCGTGTAGGTCAGGTTCCAGCTGAGCCAGCAGTCGAGCATGATGTCGTCATCGTCGCCCACCGCTTCCCGGAGCGTGCGCACCAACTCCACGTTCTTTTTGAAGCCCTCCGGCCCATCCATCGGCCCGTGGCGGAAGAACCACTTCTGCGCCCGGTATCCCTTCGACTTGTACTCGAGTGCGCGCTCGCGGACCAGGGCCGGGTCTTCCACGTTGAAGCCGAGCATGCTGGCATATGCCGGGATCTCGGTACGTGTCGGTCCGCCGAGCAGGCTGACGACGGGCGCGTTGTAGATCTTGCCGCGCAGGTCCCAGAGGGCGCAGTCGATGGCGCTGATCGCCATCATCGTCTCGCCCTGGCGTCCGTGGACCGAGGCCCGGAACATCTGGTCCCAGAGCAGCTCATTTGCGGTCGGGTCCTTGCCCTCGATGATCTTGCTTAGCGACGTGGCGATTATGTAGGACTGGGCTCCGTCGATCGGCCCACCGATGCCGGTGACGCCGCCATCGGTCTCGATCTCCACAAAAGTTGAGGCCATGGCGTAATGGTTGTCGTCGATCTTCGGCAGCAAGGCCGGACCCTGGACCTTGTACTCCGGGTAAATGTCGAGCGGCTGGATCAGTCGCTCCTCCCAGAACTCGCCCCGGAACTCCATCGTTCCGTGCAATTTTCGAAGTTTGATCCCCGTGATCTTCATCAGGTTTTCCTCATATATATAAGGGCGGAAATCTGGATAATTATCGGCGTATCTCGCCCGGCCGGAGCCGAATCAAGGGCGGGCGGAGCGCGTCTCCAACACTGAGCGAAGATACGACGGGCCGTGCGCTCGGTCAAACCCGTATTTCGTTCACGCGACCGGTCCGAATTCATCTGTGCGGGGAGTGGAGTACGGCGGGTTTTGAGTCTTTAGTAGTGTTCCGTAGATGTCCCGGGGATCCAATCCGTATCGTGCTAGACTCGGCCGTCGATATTTACTGCCATTAACCTGCTATTTCACGATGAAATTGGCTGCAGAACCGGCGTAGTGCAGGCAATGTTCCCGGGAACGAGGGCGATAACTGATTGGCCGAATCTGAAGACACACCTGCCATTGGGAATACTAGTCCGGCCCCGGCCGGGGATGACATTGCGGCTCTTGGCGCGGCACTCTCTGAGGGAGAAGGCGCACACCTTATCCGGGTCGCACGCGAACTGGGCTCTGACACGGCGGCGCGCGTCCAGCGACTGGAAGTGGAACTCCAAGATCCAGACACCTCAGTCAGGTTCCGGGCGGCGATCTCACTTGGAGACTTGAATGATCGCAACGCCATCGGCGTATTGCGTGGTCTTCTTGAAAGCGACAACCCGGATTCCTGGGCACTTGGTGTGAGCGGCCTCAGGCAGTCGCGTGAACGGCCTGGTTGGCTCTGCCTTGAGTCTGTAGCTCGTAACCAGATACCGGCCCTTGGACGTGGAGATGCCCGGGCGAAATCAACAGCCTCCACACGATTGTTGATGATGGGGCGCACCAAGACGATGGACCGGCTGTTTCGCGCCGCAGACGGCCACTCTCGCAGTATCTCGGCCGAAGCAGCGATAGCGTTCGTGGATGCCGCACTGGCATCGCTTGGTAAGCAAGAGCGAGAGGTTATGGTGCTCAGGCTCGGCGTCTTAAATGGCCGTCCTGCTACGCCGGATGAGGTTGCGGACGCGCTGGGAATGGATGAAGACCTGGTCCGGACACTTGAATCAGACGCATGGATTCGTATCCAATCTCCGCGCCCTTACGAGTCAATAATCGGTACCGATCCGTAGGAATCAAACCAGATTCGATAGTCAACGGCCGGGCAACTTCAGAAGCCGCAGCATTTCAGGACCTCAAGATGAAAATCACCGAGATTAAAACCTTCAAGATGCAGGGTGGCGGGCGTAACTGGTTATTCGTAAAGGTGATGACGGACGAAGGTGTTCATGGTTGGGGCGAGGCCACACTTGAACGACATGAGCGGGCGGTCGAAGATTCAGTCCACGTTCTGGAAAAGGCGCTCGTCGGACGAGATCCGACAGAGATCGAGCGCAACTGGCAGATCATGTACCGTCACTTTTTCTGGCGCGCCGGTGTAATCCTCGGCTCTGCGATAAGTGGCATAGACCAGGCGCTATGGGACCTGACTGGCAAGGTGTACAACCAGCCTGTATACAAATTACTTGGAGGACAAGTACGTGACCGCGTGCGCGCCTACGGACACTGGGAGGATTTAAGGCCTGACCCGGCGTCGCAGGACCCGACGGCCGGTTTTACGGCGTATAAGTGTGCTGGATGGCAAATGGGTGAAACCTCATTTCGTGAGAAGGACGTCGTGGAGGCCCTGCGGGAGAAGATCAGGGGCATGCGGGAGAAACTTGGACCGGACGGCGAGATCATGATCGATAATCACGGCCGCTCTCGGCCAACGATCGCCATCAAGCAGATCGAAGCCGTTCAGGAGTTCGACGTGCTTTTCTTTGAAGAGCCAACAGCTCCGGACAACTTGGACACACTGCAGACACTTAGAAACGCGAACCTGCGCACCGATCTCGCCACCGGTGAGCGATTGTTCTTCAGGTGGGGCTTCAAGGAATTGATCAACCGACGGCTTGTCGATGTGGTTCAACCGGACATCTGTCACGCCGGCGGGATCTCAGAGCTGCGTCGTATCGCAGCGATGGCAGAGACCGAGTACATCAAGTTTGCCCCGCACGATCCTGCTGGTCCTTTGTCCGTTGCTGCATCGCTCCACGTCTGCGCCGCCGCTCCGAACTTCCTCATTCTTGAAACCGCTCGGGACATGCCGTGGCACGATCTCGTTCAGAAAACGCCGCTCGTCATCAAAGATGGTTACTTCGAACTTCCAACGGCGCCAGGCCTGGGTGTCGACCTGGACGAAGATGTGATCGCAAGCAGGCCATACCCGGATGACGACTATCAAGGCGGGTCATGGGATGCTCTAGATGGCGGCGTGGCGGACGTCTAGGTGCGGTCGAAATGCCGGCATTCGGGTGATGTCGTTCTAGAGCACGCCACACTCAACAGATCAGAACGCTCCTCCTCAGCTACGACCACCTTCGCGCAGTATGTCGCCGAGGGCCTCTGTGTGCGTGGCATCGTTGATCGAGATCGGGAACCAGCCCAGATTGTTAAATCGAAAACGGGATATCGACGTATTGTTAAGGGGGAACCGGCCGACTAGCCCGTCGTTAAATCCCATGATGTAGTGGAACAACGCCTGAAGGGCCAGTCCGTGGCTGACGATTGCGACCCGTTGCCTCCCAGGGCGTCCTACAAAATCATTGTTGAACAACAACTCGTCTTCAAGCCAGTTTGAGAACCGCCGCTCCACCTCCCTGTGTGACTCGCCATCGCCCGGCTTGAACCACTTGCCGCTCTCTGCCATGAGCAGCTTCACCTCAGGAGTGTGGACCTCGGTGACGGGCCGCCCGCGCCATTCAGGTACCTGACGCTCGATGATGTCGCCGGATTGTTCAAACGCTGTTTCGCCGATCCCCATGCCCTGCAGCATGCCCTGTGTGGTCTGGACGGTGCGAACCATGCTCGACGAATAGATTCGGTCAAACGTCCGGCCCTCGGCAGCGAGCCGTTCTCCAACAGCGAAAGCTTGCTTGTGACCACGGTCGGTCAGCGGTGCGTCAAAATTCAAACCTGCGGCGAGGCCGCCATGGACGGTAAGGTTTGACTCTGATTCTCCGTGTCGGATAAAGAAGAAATCGGCCATGAAATCAGGATGGGTCAAGAGTCCTCCGGTCATAAAGGGTGGGATTACCGGCGATACCAGAGCGTGGAAACGGAAGCCATCGTACAGTCACCCCGAATCGAGGACCACCACCCGTCAAACCATATTCGTTCGGAATGACGGGCTGGTTCACTTTCATGGGTGAGCGGCGTGTCTAACCCGAAGGCGAACGCCTTCGAGCCGCGCTAGCGAAGTTCTGTCCGAACCTACAATCGTAAAGAAGGGTGGCGTTCGCGCCTGGAGTGCCATTTGCCGAGACGGGATCAGTTGGAAGTACTGCGGCCACCACCATAGTTCCGTTGTGCGTACCGCCCGACTTGTCAGCGCGTTCCGTGAACTCTTCGGCGGCTGCCTGTGGTGGAAGCGCTTCCACCACCGACATTGACTCTAATTCTTGATCGTCAAAAATATTCCCATGTAGGCTGTGGTCATGTCATCACAACAATCCATCGACCCGGTCCGAATCTCCGAAACCGCCAAACGGCTGCTGGAGGAGTTTCACCTGCCTGGCCTCTCAATAGGCGTCGTATCCGGCGATGAGCTTGTGTACGCAGAAGGATTCGGATGGGCGGACATCGAGTCCCGCAGAGACCAAGACCCGAACCTGCATCAGCGCATCGGCTCGATCACCAAGACGATGGTTTGTCTCTGCGCGATGGCGCTCGTCGATGAAGGGAAGTTGTCGCCGAACGACCGGGTTGTCGATCTGCTGCCGGACCTTCAGCTAAACGGCCACGGCGATAACCTCAAGCTCTGGCATCTGCTCACGCATACCGGTGGTATCGGAGAAGCGCCCACCGAGACCGATATCGCCGACCCCCTGAGCGTTCTGTGGGCGGATAGCCCGGATATCCCACCGATACCTGAGAAGTACCCGGACGGGATAACGATAGATGTCGAACCCGGGACGAAATGGCACTACGCAAACCACGGGTGGATGCTCGTCGGCGAGATTGTCGCCCGCGCGGAAGGTGTGACGATCGAAGAGGTGCTTGAACGTCGAATTTTCGAGCCGCTCGGGATGACCGTCACAGACAACTACGATCGGCCGGCCAAACGGCTCACTACGGGCTACCATCACGCGCCGACCCACGAGGATCTGGACCAACTCGAGATTTTTGGTCAGGACAACATCGGAGAAACGGTCGACGGTCACAACATTCGTGGAGAGTGGGCATACGTGAACGGGCGTGCTGCCGGTGCCGTACACTCCAACATCCCGGACATGGCCCGATACGCCTCGGCCCTGCTTCGCAACGGAGGGGGCATTGTCCGCCCGGAAACGTTTGCCGAGATGCTCAAACCGCAGTGGTGCCCGGACGATCGTATGGGAAGTCTTGGCCTCTCATTCTTCCGTTCCAAGCAGTTCGGAGAGTTCGTGTTCGGGCACGGAGGCGGAATCGCAGGCGGTTGGAACACCGATCTGACGATTATCGGTGGCCGAAACCTTGGAATGATGGTGCACATCAATGGCTCGCTGGAGGTCTCGGGAGAGGTATACAGCCAGGTCTTAAGATCGGTTCTTGGTGCTCCTGTTCCGGAATTACCAGATGTCGCACTCGACCCGAAAGTCCTTGTTGCAGCCCCCGGTATTTACTCTATGCCGCCTGGGGCGCTCACGAACTCCCGACCCATAAGGACGCACGGCCGACTCCAGATAACGGAAGAATCCGGCGAGCTAATCTTGCGCTCCCGAAGAGGCGCATTCCGCAACGGCGTCCGACTCCTGGCTGCCAGTGAGTCCGACCCGTTCTTTCTGGCGATTGACACGCCCGCGCTCCAGAAACCAGAGATTGCCTTGGTAACAAACGCTGGTGGTCAGGTAACAGGAATGCGACTACCCCGACTAGCCTGGATGGACAGGGACGACTCGCTGGAGCCGTGGGCCTGAAGTAGAGAGGCAGGGATAGTGCAAAAAGGGGTGAAACGGGTGCGTCCATGGGCCAATGTTGAGCTGTACGCTCTGATTAAGGCGTCTGAGAGACCCTATTCGAGTATCGCAAAGTAGCGCAGGTTCATACTCCGACGAAAGCTCCGCCTCGAACTGCAACAGAGCGGGTTAGTGCGACAATATTTGAAGTGTCGTGAACCTTGTTGCTGTCATAATGGCTGCCAAAAGCGTTTTGGACGCAACGTTTGATATCGCCATTTGGTTAAATCAAACGTAATCTGGATCATGTGCCGGGGTGGCGGAATGGCAGACGCGGCGGACTTAAAATCCGCTGTCCTTATTGGGCGTGCGGGTTCAAATCCCGCCCTCGGCACCAAATTTTGGTCCCTTAGGCTGCGCGAACGACCTTTACAGGGTTCTCCTGATCGAACGGGCAGGCCTAACTAATGGTCCACTGCTCCACCTCGGCATGATCGATTAGGTTTTTCAACCGGCCGAACACGCTCGCGAATCGTACCTGTGTGTCCGGATCTTCCATCGTCTTTTCGAGCGTGTCGTCCAGGTGAGCCATGCTTTCGATCTCAATCTCAACAACCACTCGATCGGTCCTACCGCTCTGGTAGTCGGACAACACTCGGAAAGGTATTTCCGGGCTGTGCACCCTGAGCACCTCGTACATATCGTGTGCCCAGGTCACCAGTTCACCGGCTGAACCGACTTTCCCGTAAAAAATCCTGCGCTGGACAATGGTCATTTATGGTCTCCCTTTAGAGGATTACTCCGACTGCTCACTCGATATCGTCTTTAGTGGTGGCTGCGTGCGCCTCGATTTCTTGAACCGGCTTTGCGGTCATCGTCCCTTCGACCAACTGGCCTCGGTGATCTCGTGGATCTCAGGTGTGTCGCTGGTGCCGGTCTTCCTGGCTCTGTGACTTCGCCCTGCAATCCTGCTACTTCGACCGCCGTCATCTCACGCCACTTGCCTGTTGGAAGGTCGCCCAGTATTAAATGACCGATTCGCGTGCGGATCAGCCCTGTGACGGGGGAACCTACCGCAGCCAACATCCGACGGACCATCCGGTTTCGACCCTCATGGATTGTCAGCTCGACCGTCCTCTGGTCCCGGTACACGATTTGGACTTTGGCAGGCGCTGACATGCCGTCTTCCAACTGCACGCCTGTCCTGAGTAGGTCAAGTGCACGTAGACCGATCGGGGTTGCAACACGGGCCACGTAGACCTTCTCGATCTCGTAGCTTGGATGGGTAATGCGCTGTGTGAAATCGCCATCATTTGTCAGGATTAGCAAACCCTCGGTGTCGTAGTCGAGCCGACCAACCGGGAACAACCGCTCAGGGACATCGACCAGATCCGCAACCGTCGGTCTGCCCTGCGGGTCGGCCAGCGTCGTGACATGGCCCGGCGGCTTGTTCAGCACTAGGTATCGTTTTCGCTGAGCCGAAATCGACTTGCCGTCCACGGTGATTACGTCCACGCCGGTTTCCGCCTGATCTCCGACGGTAGCAGTAACCCCGTTAACTGCGACGCGACCCTGTTCAATCATTTCCTCAGATTTACGTCGTGATGCGACGCCCGCCGAGGAGAGAATTTTCTGAAGTCGTTCTGGCATATGTGACAAGTCTCGCGCCAGGAACGAGGTACAGGAAATCCAGGTGACCTATTAACGACGCTAATCTGGCGTAATCGATATACAGTGGCTCCGACAACGTTAATAGCGACGGAACCTGAACTCGATTCAGAATTACAGTAACCGAGGAAAGAGCCAGCAATGCCGTTCAAGACCCGATATGTCTTCGTCGTCAGCATGGATGTCGATCCGGATAAAGACGCCATATTCAACGAGGTGTACGACACGGAACACATCCCTGAGCTGATGAAAGTACCCGGAGTGATCTCCGTCTCTCGCAGTAAAAAGCAGCCAGCCTCGCTGGCCATCGGTGGGGAGCTGAAAGAGGTAGGCGGCGGCGAACCGACTTACATCGCTTACTACGAGGTAGAGGGCCCGGCCATCACGGGTAGCGATGCGTGGGCCGTTGCCTCGGAGAAGGGCCGCTGGCCCGAAGAAGTTCGCCCGTACACCCACAACCGCCACCACGCCATGCACGAGATAACCATCAGCGCGCCGTAGGAGTGGGCCAACCACCCCCTTTATCTGTCACTTGCTAAACCGTTGAAGCAAACGTAGGGGCGGGCTGCTGCCCGCCCCTACGATGATTTTGCTTCAACGCCTTGGACGTCTTCTGGTTCAGTTCAGGATGCCAGCGGCCCCCGGACGCTTTCCAAGAGGGCGGACCACTGGTGTCGAAGTTCAACTCTAGAACCGGGACTTCTTGGCCTCGAAGTTGGAGTGAACGTCGATCAAGACCGTCTTGCCTTCTGAGTTCAACTGTCGAGCTTTCTGAATCGCGGGTCCCATCTCTGCGACCTTGGAGACTACAATTCCTGTCGCGCCCATACCCTCAGCGATCTGGGCGTAGTTGCCAGCCATGAACGACACGTCGTACTGCTCGCGAGCCACCGGGAATCCGCCCGGGTATGTCGCCATTCCACCGTTGTTGAGCAGAACGGTGGTAATCGGCAGGTTAGCCTTTGCAGCGGTTGCGACGTCGAGTCCGGACATGCCAAACGCGCCATCGCCCATGTAGTTCAGGCAGAACTTGTCCGGGTTGGCCAGCTTCGCGCCGATCATCGCCGGGATGCCGAAGCCCAGGTGAGTTGTCTTTCCCCAACCCATGTAACTGTGAGGTACGGTCGCCGTGAGGAACGGCACCATGGCGTCACGAGGCCCTCCGGCGTCGTGCGTGACGATGCTGTTTTCCTGGTCGATGTTGTTCTCGATCTCCCAGATGACCCGGTATGGGCTAAGCGGCTCATCGGCCACCTCGAGCATCGGCTGCCACTCCTTCATCCACTCCGCTTTCACGGCTGCAATCTCGGCAGCCACACCGGTGTTGCGGCCTCCCTCACCGATCTGACCCTTGATCTCATCGATCATTGCCTCGATGGTGAGTCGTGCGTCCCCAATCAGTGCGAGATCGGACGGTGTGCTCTTGTTCACATCGTCTTCGGTAGTCGTGTTGTGGATCACCGTCTTGCCGTCGGGCACACGCTGGCAGTAACTATTGTGGGTAAAACTAGTACCCAACCCTATGATCACATCAGACTCGACAATCCACTTGTTTGCCTGACCGGTAGTCGCACCCGACCCCGCGCCAAGGGAGAGTGGGTGACGCTCGTCGAAGCCGGACTTACCTTCCATGGTTGTGAAGACCGGAATATCGGTCAGTTCGGCAAGCTCCGTGAGTGCGGCTGATGCACCGGAGAAGAGCACCCCTGCGCCGGACCAGATCATTGGCTTCTTGGCGGCGAGTAGGAGCTTCACTGCGTCTTTGATGTCACCCGAGGATGGGGCAGATTTTGCGGAAGTCGGAGACGTGTAGTTCATCGCCTCTTCCGGGACCTCCATTGCGCAAATGTCCGTAGTCATCTCGACCACGACTGGCCCCCGTCTTCCATTGCGAAGAGCCTGGAACGCACGGCGCATCACGGCACCTATTTGGGTCGGTGTATCGATGGCTTCGACCGACTTCACAACGCTGCCATAACTGTTGACGGCTGCGAAGTTAGGTCGAATGTTTCGCTCGGCAAGCGGGTAACCACCGGGCAGTACGAGCATCGGCACGTTGTCACCGAATGCCTGTGATAGTCCACCCACGGAGTTTTCCGCTCCGGCAGCGTGTTGCATCATCACGGTGCCAAATCCCTCGCCACCGCCTGATCGGGCGTATCCATCGGCTGCCATCACGGCGCCACGTTCGTGTCGGAACATGACCGGGCGGATGCCCTCTTTGGAAACTTCTTCGATGAGGGCGTTGCTTGGGAAGCATGTCATCTGCTCCACGCCCTCCTCTTTGAGGATGCGGGCGATGAACTGGGTTCCGTTCATGGGGATTCTCCGTAAATAGTGGGGGCGATGTTCTCGATCTGCGGCCCTGCATGGATGAGAACGCCGGGCTGCAGCCCGCAGATTCTACTTCGCGAAGCGTCCCGTGGGTGCAAGTAGGGCGAAATCGGAAGGGAGATTGGTTCTGTGATCTCCGTATAGACGAACGAATATCACACTCGAACTACCACAACGGATTCCCCAAAAGACTCTAAACCGATCTGGAACGAGTTCGTCTACACTCGGCATTCCTGATTCTGTGGATATGGAACGGGTGATGGACAGGTATGCCAGTGAATTGGCCCCTCTTCGGCCGACCTGAACGGTTGGCCTACGGAAAAGCGGCCGGGCGCTAAACCGCCGTAAAGTGCAAGGAGACAGTTGTTGGTGCGTCACAACAGGACCAAAGAAATACTCAAAAACGGAGGCGCCGCATTTGGCATCACCGTAGGGCCTAACGACGCTGATCTTGTGGAGATGGCAGGCTTGTTGGGGTTCGATTTCGCCATCGTCGACTGTGAGCACGACTTATTCGACGAAAGCGCGTTGACCCAGGTGCTCCGTGCTGCGGACCTACACGGAATGACCGCCATCGCCCGTATGCAGAATAATCCTGAACTGCTTCTGCACGCTTTGGACGGCGGAGCTCAAGGCGTTCTAGTCGCCAGAGTGAACACCGCCGCAGATGCTCAATTTGTTGTGGACATCGCAAAATTCCACCCCGAAGGAAAACGCACCATATTTTTCAGGAGCAGGGGTGGGGGTTACGCACTAGAGATAGGGTCGCCAGAACAATGGACTCTGGATACGAACGCTGAAACGATGGCTGGCTGCATCATTGAAGAGATCACCGCCGTCAACAATTTGTCAGAAATACTGGCGCAGCCAGGAATAGATTTCATCGACCTTGGCCCTCTAGACCTATCCCACTCGATGGGCTGGGCGGAGCAGTCAGAAGTTAGTCGCCTTGTGGACAAAGTGATTGCAGACTCTGTGAATGCCGGCAAGTCTGTCGTCAGTCCCGCCAACACTGAAAATATTCCCGCCCTGCTGGACAGGGGATTCCGGATGTTGACCGTGTCACCACGTGAATTCTTCCAGGCGGGCGCAACACAGTTCCTGAGTAAAGGCCAAGAAGCACTTTCGTCAAAGGGTTTCCCACAGATCTAGGCACACTTCAGAAACTTAAGTCAGTCGTAAACCTCGGAGAGGGTACCACCGCCCGGAGGGCTTCCATTTCCGAGGCCAGATGAGCTTCAAAACTGCTGCTCAGGATGGGTGTCGAACTCATACGAAAGGTATCCCCAACGGGCTTAACTTTTACGGCCCGTTGCTCGGTACCGAGCTCGATTTGGTGCTTTTTATGTACAGATGATTTTGACCGCCAATATTCTTGTCGCTCAACCTGTTACTCGTTTGGTTGGCAGGCGGATAACTGAAATTCAAATTCCGAACAGATAAACAAGGTGTTTGGAGCCGATGTCGACGAAGATTTCAGACGAATCGCACAACATCGTGATAATTGGTGCTGGTTCTGCCGGTTTGGCAACGAGTTATTTCCTAACCGAACGGAACATCGCTCATGTTGTTCTTGAACGGGGTCTGGTCGGCAATACCTGGGATGTTGAGCGATGGGATGGATTTCACTTGGTGAATCCCAACTGGGCTGTCCGACTACCCGGATTTTATTACTCGGGCACCGAGCCGGATGGCTATCTCTCGAAGATCGAGACGGTCGACTATTTACAGAACTACGCGAAACATTTCGGTGCTCCGGTGCGGACGGGCGTAGATATTGCAAATCTTGAGCGTGTGGGCCACCGCTATCTTCTGACTTCCAGCTCTGGCGAGAGACACCGGGCCCGTTGTGTTGTTGTTGCCACAGGGGCATTCGGAGTGCCAAAGATTCCCAACTATGCCACTTCCCTATCCAGGTCAATTAGCCAGATCCACTCAGCTGATTACAAGAACCCTGCGTCGCTAGCGCAGGGTGGAGTGCTGGTTGTTGGCTCAGGCCAGTCTGGGGCACAAATTGCCGAAGAGCTGTATGAAGCTGGCAAGACGGTCTGGTTGTCGGTCGGAAACGCCGGGAGACGCCCAAGACGATACCGTGGACGTGATTCATCATGGTGGAACTACACGATGGGCAGCTTTGACAAGACGATCGAAAATGTCGAGTCGATTGACGATGCCCGATACGGGGCTTCATCCCACACGAGTGGAGCCAAAGGCGGACACGATATTTACCTGCGCGAGATGGCTAAGAACGGTGTGACTCTGGTGGGTCCAGTGACTGGAGGGGAGGGTTGTTCACTATCGCTCAGAACCGACCTCGTCGAGATATTGCAAGGAGTGGACGAACATCCGCTGAACTGGATGCGCAACGTTGACGAATATGTGAAAAAAAATGGAATTCAGGTTCCACCTGATGACACAGTCGCACCGCCCGATATTCAAGACTGGCCCAAAGGTGAAAGTCCGGATTCGTTGAATCTTGTGGAATCTGGGATAAAGACGATTGTCTGGTCGACCGGATTCAAGTACGACTTCGACTGGATCAAACTTCCCATAACTGGAGATCACAATTACCCGAATCAGCACCGAGGGGTTACTGATTACCCTGGTCTTTACTTCATGGGCTTGCAGTGGATGTACGGATCGAAGTCAGCTCAGTTTATTGGAGTAGGCGAAGACGCCGAATATGTTGCAAGTCACGTGGCGGGGTTGTTTGCGTAGGTATTACCTCATTGGCAGGGATATCTGCTCAATGAACGATGCGGGTGTCCAAACCTATCTGAACGTTACCGATCCCATTTGAGATCAGAACTTTGACTGATTGCACCCACTTGCGTGTCGTGTACTGAGTGCGACAGGTGTAGGACTCTCGGGCGTGTTTACTTTGAAATCAGATCGTCGATCGAAAGCCCGAGAGCGTCGGCCAATCGGAGTAGGGCAGCCATAGTGACGTTCTGGCGGCCGCGTTCCACGGCGCCAATGTATGTACGATCGAGTCCGGCACCCGATGCTAGTTCGGCTTGGTTCATGCCCGCATCAAGGCGAGAGGCGCGTATCCGTCCACCGATACGACTGAGCAGATCGGCAATTGAGTCGGAACCCTCCACACCGACTGCCAGAGTGCGCGCGATAACAACGGCCTCTAAGGCATCACTCGCGATTGCGTCAGCTCCCCAAAGATCTGGAGTTGAATCGGATTCGAAAGACACTGCACGGCCACCAATCATTACTGTCGGTGGGGGGTCGATGGTTTTAAGGTTCTCCACCGTCGTTCGGAGAGATCCAAGACTTTCGCGCGAAGTCACCGACAGGACTACGAGGTCCTGGTTACGTTCTCGGACAAAATCGGTCAGGTCTACGGCTGGAGTGTCAGCTCCGAGGAAGTCGACCTCCCAGCCGGCTTGGCGTAGTAAGTCTGCGACCATTAAGGCCCCAACTACGTGCTGATCTCCCTCGACTGAAGTCACCACAGCACGAAACCCTAGGTGCTGATCAGGGCGGAATTCACGCCTGAGACGCGCCATTTCCTGGATGGTGTACTGGGTGATCTGGTGCTCATAGGCGACAGAAACTTCACCACGGTCCCACATCTCACCGACAAGAAGGATCGGGTTTCGCATCAATTCGACATAAATTGTCTTCAGGTCCCAGTTCAGTGCCAGAGCTCGATCAATGGCGGCGCTTGCCGCCCGCTCATTTCCTGCCATGAGGGCCTCGGTGTACTCGTCGCGCAGACGATTCAAATCCTTTGGATCTGGCCGGGTTGTCGCCCTACCAGCAGAGGTATTGAACTCCACCAACTGTCCCTCCTAATTTGTTGTTCTAGGGTTACTTGCGCATCTCTGTTGAGCATTGGCAGTAATGATGACTATATCCTACGTTAATTCGAGATAATGATCTATGGGGGTTTTCCGTCTAAAAAGACATGCGGGATTGAATGTTGACAATACACAACAGGCGTTTCATAATGTTGAGTATGTTCAGCATAGATTGTTAATAAAACCTACTATGGTGAATATAAACAGCTCTAGTCGAGACCTAACAAACACCTAAGTGGGTATAGAGAACCCGGTAATGGAGACAACTCAAATGGAAGCGATCCAAATCTTAGCCATAGTTCTAGCTGCAGTTGGCGCGCTCAACTGGGGACTTGTCGGACTCTTCAAGTTTGACCTGGTGGCCGCAATTGCCGGTGGTAACCGTTTTGGCACCGTTAACGCCTTTTCACGGCTGGTCTACGTACTTGTCGCAATTGCTGGCGTAGTCGCCCTAACAGTTATTCCTGATCTCACCTGATACGAGTCAGTAGACCTCGTCGCAGCATTCTGAGCCTCACCAACAAAGACGAGGTGAGGCTCAAACACAGAAAGGAAGTTTAAAACCGTGGTTAAAGAACACGATAGTAATAAAGAAGCCAGAGTATTCCAGGGGTTTTCTATGTTCACCTGGCTGTACATGGCCAGCGCGTTCCTATCCTTCGTTGTGTCCGTGGCTCTCTGGTTTCTTGGAGACGACGCAGAACTCGAAGCTATATTTGTTGGTCTCTGGGTCCCATCCATTCTGAGTCTCGGGGTAGCTCTTGAGGTGCTCAGAAAATGAATCCACAGTTATTTATCGGAGTCATTTTTTTGATCGTTGTGCTTTTGATGTCTGGGGCGGCTTTTTCATACATCGAGCTTGAGCGCACGAGGCGTAAAGCAATTGCAAGGCGGTCAAATTCCAGTAACCCGATGCCAGAATCCTGATAAACCCAGGGCCGGTTGTAGCCCAACTTGTCCTTGTGCCCGGTGACGGACTATCGGAGCTGAGCGGAAGTGCACCCGGGTGATTCCTGGACGTTGAACGACCCCTCCGGAATGCGAAGAGGCCGTTTCTGATTCCGGGTGCTGTCAAAATTGGTGCCGAGGGCGGGAGTCGAACCCGCACGGGCGTTATGCCCAACGGTGTTTGAGACCGTCGCGTCTACCATTCCGCCACCTCGGCATCTGGTGAATTATGAACGGGAACCAGCCTATCGGTAGGCTCTTTCGGCAACCCAATTAAGGTGATTTACACCAATTCTTACACCAGGAGGCGCTGATGCTCGCCGATCAGCGTGACAATGTTAACGCTCTGGAGGGACTTATCGTCCATCTATCTGAGCCGATGTTTGTGAACCGCAATTCACACACCTCCGCTTTGATCGTCCGTTAATGGGCTGTTTTCGCCTCATACTGGTGGCGGCTCAGTCTGGCCAATATCTCTTCGAAGAGCAGCATCTTGGAGCCGAGTGCGGGAACCGTTAAGAAGCTTACCGACAAACGTGTAGCGGATAAGGTAGCGATAAGAGATCAACATCACAGACGTTACTGCGATAACAACCAACGTGAAGGTGACAAGCGCGTTTATCGGCAAGTGGCTAACAATTCCCTGGCTGAGGAAGATGAGCGGCAGGTGCATCAGGTACATCCAGTAGGAGGCATCTGATATCCATCTCACTTTGAAACTCGGAGTTGAAAGATAGTGAAGGGCTAGGCCGATCAGTCCGAAGCTCATGGCCCAGGCGAATGTAACTTGAAGTAGTGAGGACACGAGCCAGGCGTCACCAATTAAAATTCGGCCTACCGGGAATAACACCAAAGACGCGAGCAGTAATTGACCTGCCCAACCCGTTCCAACCCAATCAATCAACGCCTGACCATCCTTTTTGTGACGATCGTGGACTAGAGCGCCGAAGCCGAAGAAGCAGCCGTAGTATCCGAGAACAATAAAATTGGGCAGGAAGCTTAAAGATGTGTCAGGGCCGAATACGTCCTCCACCATTAAGAGCTGAGGGAAAACGGACAGTAAAGGTAACGTGACAATAGCCAGAGTGGCGACCAGGGATGGAACAGGTCGTGCCCTGTGTAGTTTGATAGCGATCCACGTTACTAAGCTGGCTACGATTGAAAATCCGGCTACCAACCAAAGAAGGAACCAGAGAAACCACATATGAGCGAAGTCGATTTCATCTTCCCGTTTGTCCTCGGCAGACGTGTTCTTCTTGGCTGGATTATCAGCGTCTAACCGTTTACCAGTGCCCTCACTAATGTGGTCTAGGTTCTGATCGTAGACGCCAATGGCTTCTTTAACTCGGACTTCGGCTTTATCAACGGTACCCGCTTCGTAGATTACCCAGCCAAGACCCCATCCGAACCATACAGCGGGAAGGACTGTGAACAGACCGATGAGCAGAGGTAGGCCAACACGGCGTATTCGGTGACCTATGAGCGACCGTATTCCCCGTCCCCGCCAGAGCATGGTCGTGAAATAGCCGCTGAGAATAAAGAAAAGAGGCATCCGGAATCCATGAATAAATTCAAAGATCCCGGATAGCAATCCACCCCCTGCATCCCCGTCCTGCCAGTAAGGAATAAATGGAATGGCTGCATGCAGGACGATGCCGAGTAACATCGCGAGCCCGCGTAGGGCATCAAGATCATAGCGACGTGGGCGGATTGGTTCAGGCGAAGGGGCCGAGACTAACTCGCCCTTATTGTTTATTAGGGGCGGAGGGGGACCATCACGGACAATGTCATCGGAACGGAGAGTTGAAGGATCAGTCAACACTGGATCGGCAGTTCATATGGAATCGGTTGCGACCATATGGTTAAGGGATGTTGGGGCTCACGATAACCGATTTTTGTAGACGACTCGTGTCCCACCAATTCGGTCGTAAATGCTACGCCTTTGGGGGTCGGTGGCGACGTATCGAATGCTAATAAGCCCTATGCCAAGGGAAATTAACCCACCGATCACGGGAATAAGGCCCAACAGGCCTGGAAGTGTTCTGATAACCGATTCTCTATCACCTGGGGGACTTGTAACGCCGTCGATCTTCGTGACCCGGAGACCCACAGCGAGCTTTCCTGGCGACCCGCCCAATCTTGCGACCATAACCACCACGACCATCCAGTACAACGACAGGGCGAGCCCTGACAGAAACACCGAAGTCGAGAATGGCGTGATTATTACGACTCCAATAGCGGTATCTATGGCGGCGGCTCCGATACGGATTCCAAGCCCGCCGTATCTCGAATTATCAGCCGATACAGCCAGGGTATTGACCGATGGTGTCGTTCCTGGTTGTGGCTCACCACAGGCTGGACACGCCTTGGCAGTCATGGTCATGTTCCGACCACATTCAGGGCAGAACTTGGTGGCTGGGCTTGGATCCAGGATCGATCCCCTCAAATCGGGTTGGTTATCAAGTGGTTTTGGTTCACCTGACCAGTTTGCGCCGTCCCAGTATCGGACTGTTCCCTCGGGATCACCCTCAGCGTGATAGTAGCCAGCTGGTGCTATGTCGGGCATTACCATTCATTTCACTTGGAATTGGCTGCATTTGTAACTATCTGCATCAATCGTATCCCAGACCCTACGGGAAGATAAGATTGAAGGGAGGATTAGGATGGGCATGTTCGATCCCAGTGCAATAACCGCCGATTTTTCTAGACGAACGTAAACGCCCTTATCTTCTTTCGGAGCGGCTTCAATTTCACAATCGGCGTTACTTTGATGTGGTGAAACAATTCCACCGATAAAGTGCCTGATCAAATTGATTGAGAGAGGAATTCGATGGCAGCGACAGTAACTTACTTAACGCCCGATGGAGACGTTGTAGAGATCGATGTTTCGACCGCTACGAAACTCAGCTTCAGTGACAGCGGGGTGATCTTCCTGCAAACACCGGACAACGTCATCGTCGGAGTGTTTTCGACTGCCAATATCATCGGAGCGGTCCTGAACTGAAACATTCTTCCGAGACTGTTTCACCGACATATCAAGGCCTCGTATCGACTTATTCCAGCAACAGGTCCACTTACCTCATACTACGCTTCCAGAATTCCGGAGATGCCTACTTAGCGACAGGAAACGAGAGTGCGGCTCAAACTGGCTACAGCGAACGGTCTGCTCACGTGACAGGTTCTTGGTTGTCAAGTAACGATAAGGTCGCTGCCGCTATCGAGGTCGAGAGAGAAATACCTGAAATAAAAAGGGCTGGGGTGTCAGCCCAGCCCTTCCTACGATCGTAATGACTAAATTGGTTTTTTCAGGAAGCCGCGGGCCGATAACCGACTGAGCCCGCCTTCCTTATCGCCTCGAGACCCTCTTCGGAAGTCAGAAGCGGTGTCGTCTGCAGCTTGGAGCAAGCACCTCCGGCCGCGACAGCAATCATGCCGGCCGCCGTGGTCGTGTTGTCTGGGCCATCTACGATTCCTACAATGTCGAACTCCCCAAAAGAGTAGTAGGCATCAACGAACGTGATACCTGCCGGGGCCAACATTTCACCAACAGCTTTCAGACGATCCTGAGGATTCTTGACCTGTGCCGCCCAAGATTCTGCCGTATAGGAAACCTGAATTAAATAACGTGCCATACCTAACCTCCATAAAATAAATAGCTGTGAACTGCCCGCGGTTGGGTAGTTCAGTCTGAACTTACGCCACCAGGCGCTATAGGATCGAAGTCCATATCCGTCTCAAATAAGAAGCCCTTCACTGCACCCTCGTAACGCTGATACAAGTATCCACCGGCGACGAGCAGGAAACCAAGTGTCATAAACACTGCCACCCGATATCCGCTATCGAGAGCGAACGCATCGAACACGAATAGTTTGATTACCGGTACGGTCAACAGGAGCAGGGCTGCGGCTCGTACTTGCTTCCACCTTTTAAAGACGCCAAGTAACAACCAGATTGCTGCGTATCCGGCCCACAGGACACTCAGACCAAGGCTGATGACGTTCCTCTCATTCCTCGTCGCGACATCAATCGTATCGCTCGAAATCGCTCCGATTACTTCGGCGCTCAGGTACCAGAGCAGCAGCGCATTACAAGTGATCGCCAAAACTGGGGCAACAATCCGATATTCCCAGTCAAACATCCCCGCCGTGCGGCGGCGGAAGGTTATTCCACCGAGCGCTATCGCAACAACGACCGGTAGGAACGCAAGAGTCCTATCATTCCAGAAAATAGTGTAATCATCTGCGAACAGGTAGGAATCAAATACCAGAGCTCGTGCGGTCGCGAGGATTAGTAATCCGTAGACCGTTCGGCGAACCTCGGGCAAGTTGATACCAAACGAAACCGCCCCCAACACGATGGCCTCGACTCCCCACGCGAGCGCAAACCAAGATTCCGGGATCTGGGTCCAAATCCCGAGAGTGATGAACCCGGAGCCAAGCATTACCAGTCCAGACACGATTTCAGCGTCTGTGATTTTCTCGATACTTATAACCCGCGAGGCGGAAGGGAATCGGCGGATCAGTGCTGCTGCACTGTAAGCGACGATCGCGCCAGAAGAGAACGAAAGTACGTAACGATTGAAGACAGGATCTATCCCGATCTCTCGAGCATTGCTGAGGTCAATGAGTAATAGCCATGCCGTGCCCAGAGCCAGAAGTCCTAAGCCAGCACCTCTGGTAGCGACCATACTTGTGCTACGAGCTGCCGAAGCTGCCATCAAAGCAAGCGATGCAGCGAACCAAACCGTTGTAATCCACGGCCCGGAAAGTTGCATCGGGACGGCTATCGCAGACAGGACAAGAGCCATAACGCCCATTGCAATAGCCAAAGGTGTGTTCCGGTCGGATCGTCGGTACAACACGTAGCCCAAGATGCCATAAAAGACTCCTAAGCTAAGTGCAAATGCTCCCATCCAACCGCTGTATTCGGTCCCAACGAATGCAGTATCAAGCCCTAACGCACCCTCCCAATCGCTGTATTCGGTACCGAGGATGACGTAACTCATCAAGGCGAAAAAGGCAGCGTTGGCAACAGACAGCAATATGTCGAAGACCGTTGGTTCGGTATCACGCAGATAGTGATGTACCAACGTACTGCCTACCCATATGAGGAATAATGCGGTCAACCACAACTGGGTGGTCGTATCTCCGGTTATATCCCCGACCTTTGAGTACCAGGCAAGGTATCCGATTATCGATCCCACCAACCCAATCACAACGATACCTTTCCAGTTGTAACAGGTAGACACGTATAGAACGCCCAGCCCAACTACGAAAAGGTATGCAACCGGCCACGTCACTTCCGATCCGGACGCGTGATTGAGCACATCACTGTTGACCCCGACCAATCCAAGTGGAGCAAGGTATGCGCCACCGATGGAAAGCACCGCCAAGCTGAGTTGCTGATAGCGGATCGCCTGTGCCATCAGTAGGACGCTGATCAACAAAAGCGCGATCAACGATGCTCCGAGAGAGACAAGTTCGAACGGCGTGTGGGCTGCGAATACCGATAAGTAGATGATGCCGGTACCGCCACCTGCCAATGTTGCGGCGTAGACCGGGTATTTCCGGTGCCAGAATTCGCCCAGTCCGATAAGTACTGCACCGAACACAACACCAAGCACCACTAGCCCGATCTGCTCGATCCACCCGTTGTTGTAAGCGAGTCGGAGAAAAAAGGCACTCCCGATCATCAAAATAACCACACCGACCCAGGCCAGCCACCGAGCTCCGACGCGCGCCTCCAACTCAAACGCACTGTTAGTCGATGGAGCGAAGCTGTGCTGATCTACTGGTTCATGTTCCGGTCCGTGAGAGATGTCAGGCCCTGATCCCGGTACAGGAGGTTGTGGGGGTGGGGGAGCCGGAGGCCCATCCGCTGTTAGCGGTCGCACGGGCCGTTCCCTCAAAGGGCCTTCCCGCGCATCTCGATTTACTTCCTCGGACAGTCGCTCGATCTCATTCCGAAGACGATTAACCTCGCTTACAAGCCAGTCCTGCTTGTCACCATCGGGTCCTGCTGGGGGCGTTCCCGGCCTATATCCAGCAAGAAGTTCGCCACATGAAATGCAGAAGCGATTATCGGCTGAATTGTCGTGCCCGCAAACAGTGCAACGCACTCATATGCCCCCTTAGTAAGATGCGTACAACACCATCGCCGCAGCATGTGGCCATGGCAGATCCTATCCTACCGATCGAAAGTAGCCCATCTGAAGTCGATGCACAACGCGCTCGAGGATGAAAGATCACGGAGGCGTGAGCGAATTGGCGACGTATGTTTTGTACGATCTGAGAGCGGCAACACCGTGGTTGTACAAGACCGGTTTCTAATAACACCCATCACCTGCTGTGGATGCCCTGAGTGCTAGCATGGCGATCGGGTTCGTATTCATGAATAATCCTCTATTACACCGCCTTCAACAGGCCATGGACGACTAGCCTGACGGGAGGTCTTGTGCGACTCAATCTGAAGCGACCTATAGTTTTTTTAGATGTGCAATCCACCGGCCTAGACCCGAAAATCGCGCGGATTGTGCAGCTGTCCACGCTAAAAGTTGATCCCGATGGCACCCGCGGGAACCGACGAGAGTTGATCGATCCAGAGTCTCCGATTCCGCCCGGCGCGACAGCGGTCCACGGTATTACAGACGATCATATCGAGGGACGACCTCCGTTTAGATCCTTCGCGCTCGCGCTTGCTGGCTACCTTCACGGATGTGATCTTGCGGGATTTGGGATAGAGAGATTTGCAATTCCCTTACTTCGTGCTGAGTTCGCAAGGGCAGGTATCGAGGCCACGCTTGAAGGCGCCGCAGTGATCGACGTTATGTCGTTATTTCATAAGCGAGAGCCACGGGATTTTACGGCCGCGTACAGGCGTTTTGTTGGAGGGATTCCTCCGGACGATGTCGACGGCGCCGAGGCTTCCTTCCGAGTGTTGGAAGGACAGCTCGATCAGTACCAGGATCTGTCGGATGATGTCGAGGGTCTCGCAGGGTTCATACATCCGCACAACCCGGACGCGATTGACTCGGACTCACGCCTGGTCTGGGCGTTGGATGGGACCGCACTCATCAACTTTGGACGTCATCGCGGGAAGAGACTGTCCCGTGTTGCGGAAGAGGCACCGGATTACCTGAAATGGATCGCATCAAACGACGATTTCAGCGATCCGGTCCGAAATGCTGTTGGCTCTGCGCTTCGCGGAGAGACTCTGATACGCGATCCGAACCCATCTGGGAGCGAGGATCTCGGTGAACTCGGAGAGAACGGACCACCAATCAATCCAACAGTGAAGTGAATGGTAGACAAACTCAGCTCAAGATGGCTTCGGTAGCTCCGCCTCAAGAGGCTGTGGTTCTCCCGTTAATCGCAGCTCAACACATGGCATCTGGTCCAGAATCCGTCGCACCAAGAAGAACGGACCCCACCAGGGAAGCCTCAAACGCCGATTTAATCTAATGGCGCCCAGAAGAAACCGGAATCGCTTTCGAGGAAACCCGGGGCGCTCGGCCCAGCGATCTATAAAAGCCAGCAGGTGTTCCACCCGCTCGTTACGATCCTTGAGCACGCGGGCGGTTGCAGTAATCACGTAGTTCTGGTCCCCCTCAACGGTCGTTACGACAACATCAGAGTGCGCCCCCATGTTGGCCACCCAATCACGCGGCCCAGGATACCCGGATAGGTAAACGCAACTGGATCCGTCCCATGTGTAGGTTGTCTCGATCGTCCGTTTCCCTCCGGAACGACGACGCGTCATCGTCGTACGCAGCACGAAGCTGAGATCCAGTATGCGCCTCAGGTCATCGGGCATAGGTTGGGAAGGTGTAGATGGGTTCATGAACGGTATCTAGCGACGGATGTCGATTATTCCGTTCGCCGTGACCAACTCCAGGGATACGACGCTGTTTTCAGTTTTAATAGATATGTCCGTCCCTGAGAGAGGTCTTTTCCCATCGTGTAACAGAATGACGCCACGCGCCGCACTGGCCGATACGGCAGGATTACTTACCCCGTTTAAATCGGCAAATATGCTGCCATTGCCGGTTTCAAGATGGCTGATTTCGTCTGGCAGCGGGGTTCCTTTGAAGAAGATAGACCCGAGTTTTGTTTCGGCATCGAACTTTCCGTCAACATGGTTGAGTGTGATGCCCCCTTGACCGGTGCTGATCGAGAAGTTGCCAGAGACATCGGTGAGTGTAGCGTCGCCTTCGGTCAGCGTTATCACACCGTTGATAGCGATCGTTCTAGCGACGGGGCCGATGATCTGAACGTCCACATCATCGCCGTTTAATTCCAATTCGGTTCCGTCCGGGATCCAGAGCCTGACGATGGCGCGTGACCTTGGCGCATATATGATCGGGATGAAGGTCTCGATTAACAACCTTGATGTAGGCGAGAACGTGCCCGGCCGAACGCGGTGGACGACCTTCATCCTGTTTCCGGCCTCGAGCTGCGTGATCACCGTCCCTGGTTCGCCTTTGAAGATCTCTACGGTGGACCGCGTGGTCTCTATGACTAGCGTTAGGTTGTCGTTAACGGGCGTTATGTCCTGAACGAACTCAACGCCTCCTCCTTTACTTACACATACGGCCGCGACGCTGACCAGCGATAGCGTCACGACGATAATCCGGAGGCCGCGTGCCAGTCCACGAATCCCGTTTAAGGAATACGGGAGCGGGGCCATTCCAATTTTCAAGTGGGGGAGTTTCATGAGTATTTCGTTGGCGAATCCTACCGCGTTGCGATGTTTAACTGTCCATTTAAACTTGGTCGTTGATGAGGTTGTGTACGTCGTTACCGGCCTGATAGTCGCGTTCGCAACCGAACGCAGGGGACGTGATTGATCGCGTTCTGACGGGCGGGTTTCTATCCACATGGATAACGATTCTTTAACCGGAACGTCGGTATCCGGGGCTGCGTCACGGAGTCGCTAGCTCTAGACTTATCGGCTATGCCCCAGTACCGATATGAACGACCGTTCCGCCCCACCGGCCCTCCCGGCCCCGCTAACCCATCGAGGCCGCGTGTGCCGCAGCCGTACGCGCCGGGCCATGAGATTCGTCGGCGCGACTTTCACGCGCCAACGGTGAATAGACCAGTTGGACGCCCCGGATTCAATCCGGCATCAGTGCGCGATTCCCAGGTACCCGAATCCAGAGACGACCTGTGGCGTATGTTTATCGCCACAGATCTATCATCAGAAGCGAAAGCCGCTCTGACGGGCACTGCTTGGAAAGTTCCGGAATTTCTCCGACCCAATGTCCGGTGGTCTCGTGCGGAGATGATGCATTTGACGCTCCGGTTTCTCGGGGATACGAACCAGGACCGAATCGACGTCATAACGGAATGCATGTCAGAAGCCGCATCACGTTCCGGAAAGTTCACACTCAGACTAGATGACACCGGTGCTTTTCCGGACCTCAGGCAACCTAAGGTCTTGTGGGTGGGCATCAAGGGCGAGGTTGACCGGTTGCACATGCTCCAGGCGCGGCTTGAAGGGTCTCTCAATAGGATAGGTGTCCCGGGCGAAGACCGAAGGTACAACCCACACCTGACTGTTGGACGATTACAACGTGAGGTGCCTCCGTTTGCCGCCGGGCAGATAGGACAGGCGTTTGCGCACGTGCGGCTGCCGGAACCGCGCCCGGATATTAAGGTGGATTCCCTGGTCCTGTACCGAAGTCGTCTCATGGTTGACGGTCCGCGATATGAGGAACTGGCCCGCGCCCGGCTCGGGTAATACTCGGTCAAGCTCGGTACGGACGATCTTCCAGAGATACGGTGATCTAAATCTGTATGTACTCGCGTGAGAGGGTCACAACAATCTTGTAGTTTGTACGATAGTTCCGCAGATCAGTCAGGAACTCCGGGCTACTGTTTACAGGTTTGTTTTTGATCAGCGTTGTAACCCCAGATTCAGATTCTCCTAATCAGCGAGCGTAGAAGCCACCACCGGTCCATTGGAGCGTATTCGTTCAAGGCTCCGTGACAGTTCATTGAGCTGCTTGCGTTGGTCCCGGAGATTCAAATAGGTGGAATATCGTGATGTAAGGAGGGCACCCACCAGAAGAATAATGGTGGATACATAAACCCACGCCATCAGCGCTATGACGGCGCTTACGGCTCCATATACGTCCGCGTAGTTTCGGAAGTTGCCTAGATAAATTACGAACACGATCTTGCCGACTTCGAAGGTCGTTCCAGCGATTAGCACCGGCAACCACACTTCTCGAACACGTACACGCGCGTTCGGCAACCAAAGGTAGAGCAAGAAGAACGAAATGAAGGTGGTGGCCCAGGGAAGCACGAGTGCGACTCTGCTCCAGAAGTTATGGCTCACGGTGTCGTTTTGGAATAATACCGTTGTGAATTCACTGAGGAAGTTCAGGAAGGTAGTTGCAAAAATCGAGACCATCAGTGCCACGGAAGCCCCGAGCATGAGGGTTATGTCCATCAGGCGCTCTTTGAGGAAACCACGTGTTCTTGTGATGCCCCAGATGTTGTTGATGGACTTTCGAATAGCTCCAAACACCGCTGTGGAGGCCCAGAAAAGGCCGATGGCTGCGAGAACACTCCCGACGGCCGCTCCACTCGTGACGTTTGCAATGATGCTCGCCACAAGATCTCCCTCAACCGGCAGGACCTCGGGGATGCCTTCGATTAGCCTGTCACGGAAGCTTTCAGATTCAAGGAAAAACCCGGCCACAGCGATCAACGCGAGCATCAACGGGAACATGGAGAACAGGGCGTAGAAGGACACCGCAGCGGCCATGTATGGTCCGTTACGGGCGAAGAACTCGTTCCCAATACTGGCAACCAGCCTTATGAAAGACTTGAAACGCCGCAATCCGTCCTCCGAACGTTCGATAGATGATGGCCCAGCCATTTCGCACGCACTTCATGTACAGGTACGGGATGTCTCGACTAGCGGCTTATTCTGAACGGTTGGACTCAGGTGCGCAAAGTCGCAAGCGAGCACGTTTTGTGGCTCAACTGCGTCGTTACAGTTATTCCGGGGGAATATCCGCTGAATGTAGAATCACCGGCAACTGAGCAGTGAGCCTTGCACACTTCAGGCGACCTAAGTGTGTAGTCCAACAAACTGAAGCCGGGGCACCCGAGAGACCTTCCTAGATGCAACCTCCGTGGCAGCCGAGGTCCGGCGATGTCGTCGTTCGACGACCCCGTCAGTCAGAAATCGGCCCGGTCCATATAAATGTAGCCCGACGCTCGGTGCCAGTCCGCGGCCCGGCATCACCGATGCTTGTCGTTTACGGATTTCTGGTCCTCACGTTTATCGGGACAATCCTTCTCTGGTTGCCGATCGCCCGCGAAGAATCAGGTTTCGCTCCGATCCTCACTGCTATGTTCTCGGCGACGTCCGCAATTACCGTGACCGGGCTTGTTGTCGTGGACACCGCCGACTACTGGACCACATTCGGGCACGTCGTGCTCTTGGTCCTAGCGTTCATCGGCGGATTGGGATTCATGACTGCGGCGGCATTCCTGCTTATCATCGTTGGCCAGAGAATTGGGATGCAAAGCCAGATCGCCATTAGGGAAGGGCTGGGAGTTCGGCAGCTTGGAGGTCTTCCCAGCCTCATAAGACGTATCGTCGCGTTATCAATCACCATTCAGTTGATCGGTTCGGTACTGCTGTTCCTGAGATTCTATGTATTCGGGAGTCTCTGGGACGGGATCTCAATCGGCACAGCGCTTTGGCAGAGCGCTTTCCTTGGCGTTTCCGCGTTCAATAACGCCGGTCTGGTGATTCTCCCTTCCGATCACATTCCCGGTGCCAGTCTGGAAGCATTTCGGTCTGATCAATGGGTACTCAGTATCGTCGCCGGACTCATCATCCTTGGTGCGGTCGGTTACCTGGCCATATTTGAGGTCATCACGATTCGGAGCCTGCGTCGATTTTCACTCGAAACCAAGATCGTCCTCACCGGCAGCTTCGCGCTTCTGGTCATAGGTACAACATTTATCTACGTACTTGAGAGGAATAACGACGAGACCATAGGTAACCTCAGTGCCGCTAATCAGGTGGGCGACGCGTTTTTTAATGCGACCGTCGCCCGGACCGCCGGTTTCTCGATCGATGATTTCGGTGAGCACGAAGACACAACGAATATTGTTTTTGAGCTCTTGATGTTTATCGGCGGTGCTTCGGCTTCGACGGCGGGTGGCATAAAACTGAACACCTTCGCCCTGATCGTGATTGCAACGGTGGCAACGGTTCGTGGGAGGCGCAACCTCTCTGCATACAACAGGGACATTCCTCAAGAGTTGGCGCGTCGGGCTCTGATCATAGGAGCGCTGGCGACATTAACAGTTGTGGCATTCTTGATCGCCCTCACGATGGTGGAGGATAGACCGCTTTCTGACTTGCAGTTCGAGATATTCTCCGCCATTGGCACGGTAGGTGTGTCTACCGGTATTACTCCGTTACTTGGTGATGGAGGGAAAATTGTTGTTGCCACCGCGATGTTCGTCGGCCGATTTGGCCCTCTGACGCTCGCATTGCTGATGGCTGGCCGTGAAGCTCCGATGGGTTATCGATACGCGACCGAACGAATTAGAATAGGCTAGCTTTGCCGGCATCACATTGACGGGCCTGATCATTCCCAAACGTATACCCGAAACCGGATAGAACCGCCCGGCGACGGGTCCAGACAAAACCGGCATCCGATTCGATCTAAAGCTATCGGGGGTTCTCATCGCTACAACCAAAAAACAGGTCGCAGTAGTCGGCCTTGGCCGTCTTGGATCCGGTGTAGCGCGCACCCTTTATCAACTTGGCCACGATGTAATGGCGATAGACCAGGACGAGGCGCGCGTTCAACCCCTCATGGGGCAGGTAACTTACCCGGTCGCGGGAGATGCCACGAATGAAACCGTCATGGCCGAACTGGGCGTGGACAATATGGACATCGCCGTTGTGGCCATTGGCCAGGATGTCCAGGCGAACATCATGGTGTCGGTGCTCCTGAAAACGATGGGTCTCCCGTACATCGTCGCCCGGGCGCACGATACCCTGCACGGGGCGACCTTGGAGCGGATCGGATGTAACAAGGTGGTTCACCCCGAGGTCGAGATGGGTGCCCGTCTGGCGCACAATCTTTTTAACCCCGATGCTCAGGAGTACATGGAACTTACCGAGTCGTATGGCATTAGTCGGATCCGTTTACCGGACAGGTTCGCTAACATGACTCTTCGGGAGACCGGTTTCACGGGCGTGCGAGACAAGTATGGCGTCTCGGTCGTCGCACTAAAACGAGGTGACGAGATCACCCTGTCTCCAGACCCGGACGACGGGCTACTGCCTGGAGATATCCTCGTGGTAGCCGGGCGTGATGAGCTTGTAGGTAGAATTTCGACCTGAGAATACATAATTCTCGGGGATCCAATCTAATCGTGAGATTTGGGCCAATCCTTTCTCACCGCAAAATACCAGTTGGAACGCGGAGCAGACCAGCAAATGGCCTACCCTAAAGTCCTTGCGGTACTTACCGGGGACGAAACAGATCAGGGCGTGTTAGCGCAGGGCGCCGATATGGTTCGGCCGGTCAAAGGCACGCTGTACGCTGTGCACGTAATCACCGTAGATCGTGCATTGCCAGTCGACGCAGAGGTCGGTCTGGAAGCCGTCAAGGCTGAACAGACCCTTATCAATGCAGAAACGTCGGTTCAGTTACCGCGTGGGGATTTCGAGGCACAATTGCTCCAGGCACGGGAACGTGGTCCGGCGGTGGTACGTGAAGCGGCTGAACGTGATGTAGACGCCGTAGTGATCGGGACATCGTGCCCGCGCGAGTACGGGGACTTCTCCCTAGGAGAGGATGTTTCCTACGTTCTTGAGCACGCTCGCTGTCTGGTAGTCCTGTGGCGGGAGCCGCCGGCACGGGACCCGGGACGACGTAACCGATTGGGATCACGATCAAACGGGGGCCGGCAGCCCACCGGAATTCTCTCAGGTGTCTGATATCTCTGACATTCACGATGTCTCGGACGGTGATTCCCGCCATCTCTTCCAACATCAGGTCGCGCGATGAAGGTCGTAATCATGGGCTCCGGTCGGATCGGGGCGCGCGTGGCATCCTCGCTATCGAATAGTGGTCACGATGTCGCCGTCATCGAACCGAATCGCACACAGGCCATGAACCTGTCCCGGGCTTTGATAGATGATGGATTGATCAATCTCGTGATTGGCGATGGAAGTGGATCAGAGGCGATGCTGAAGGCGGGTATTGAGGACGCTGATGTGTTCCTAGCGCTTTCGGGGAATGACGCGTTGAACGGGCTTGCCGCGCAAAAAGCTAAGTCCGTCTATCGGACGCGCAGGGTCGTGTGTCGGGTGAAAGACGAAGGTCTAAAGGAGTTGTACACAAGCCTCGGGATCACCGTCACCTCACCCACTGATCTCGTCACCGAAGTGATACTTCAGACCGTGCCGGACATGCCCTGATAAACCATGTATATCGTTATCATCGGCGCTGGACGCATAGGCATGGGACTTGCAAAATCCCAGTTGGCGACTGGGCAGGAAGTGTTCTTGCTTGATCGGGACGAAGCACGTGTCGAATCCCTTCGTGCTACGTTCGGCAGCATCGCTCGACTGGGCGATGGAACTAACGTTACTAACCTGCGAGAAGCAGGAGTGGCGCGTGCCGGACTCTTTATCGCCGCTACAGGCGACGATGCCGTTAATCTGGCCTCCTGCCAGCTCGCCAAACAGGTGTTCAACTCTCCCAGGACGGTTTCTGTCGTTGTCGACCCCGAGAACGCTACGCTGTTCGAGTCTCTTGGAGTGGACGATGTAGTGAGCCTGACCGACCTCGCAATGACGAGGCTCGCATCGACGGTGCCGGCACACCCGGTCGTCCGTCTCATGCCGCTGGCGGGCCGGCATCGGGAGATGGTGGCGATCAAAATCCCGGCAGGTGCAGAGGTCGTCAACCGTATGCTGTCCGAGATCGTCTTGCCGTACGGTAGTTCGGTGATCCTTGTTATTGGACCGACAGGGCAAACCGAGGAGCCACGCCCAGAAACAGTTCTCGAAGCCGAGGACGAGGTGATAGTGGTGACGCCAGTGGAAGGCACTCAGGCCCTTTGGGAGACGTTTACCGAGATACCCTAAAGCTCTAGATCTACTGTTCTCTGGCGTATGGGTCGAGCATCTGATTAAGTTGAGTGAATGACGGATCAAACATAAGTCAAAATCGGTGCTGCATCGGCAATGCACTGTCAAAGAGGCGTAAACGGTACATGAAACTTGGCTATCTGGGCCCCTCCGGTACTTACAGTGAAGAGGCGGCACACAACTACAGCCCTGATGCGGAGATGGTGTCTTATCCTTCCATCCCGACGGTTATCACAGCGGTCGAGAACCGCGAAATCGACCAGTGCGTGGTCCCGATAGAAAACAGCCTGCACGGTACTATCACGGACGTGCTCGACTTCCTTGTTCGCACAGACAGCATAAAAATTGCAGGCGAACTCGCTGTTCCGATCGACCATTGCCTCATGGCGAAACCGGGAACAAAAATTGGCGATATGACGATGGTGTTCTCGCACCCACAATCGCTAGGGCAAAGCCGGAAATACCTGGAAACTACGCTGGCTCACGTTCAAGCTGTTACTTCACTCAGCAACGCCCAGGCGGTGATTGATATGCAGGAGTCGGACGCCGTAGCCGGCGCGATCGCGCCTCTCCGGGCCGCTGAGATTTACGGAGCGGAAGTTCTTGCAGAGGCGGTTCAGGACAATCCTAATAACTACACGCGCTTCGTCGTGCTTGATGACAGCGACAGCCCCCCGACCGGGAACGACATGACGTCCGTGGCGTTTCAGTTCTCGGAGGACGAACCTGGATTGCTGTACCGGGCGCTCGGGGTGTTGAAAGAAAATTCGATCAACATAGTCAAGATCGAATCGCGACCAACGGGGGAGCGGCTGGGTCGATACACCTTCCTGTTAGACATAGAACTGCATCGTGCGGACCCGGTCGGGAGTGAGACTATCGAGAAGCTGACCGAAATGTCGTCCTGGTTCAAGGTGTTTGGATCTTACCCGCGTATGAAAGATCTGCCGATCAGGGGCTAGTTCAGGACTTGTGGGCAGATGGGACATTTACGTCCGATCGTTATCCGGTTCCGTCAATGGGTCGTCGTCGAAGTCGATGTCGAACTCATCGTCAAATTCCGGTCCGGCATGTCCTCTGGCTCGCCTGGCTGCGGACTGGCCTTCCGTCACCGCCTGCCCAAAACGCTCACGCGTGACGGCGCCAAGCTCGCCGGCCCGCTCCCGCCACTCGCTGCTTTTCTCAGCAAAAATTGCCCGGGTTTCTTCCCCAGGCCGTGGTGCCATCAGGATCCCGGCCAAGAATCCTGCAGCGCTGCCCACAATCAGGCCGACGATAAAACCGCCGCCGTCATTACTTGCCATGTCGTGGATCTCCCCCTGAGGTTCTTCTGATGAAATGTTTACGGTTCATACAGGTCATGCAAGCCCGGCTATTCGGATTTTCTGTCGCGTCTTTGGCTCCGTCCCATGATCGCTCCGAGAACAGAGGACATGGTCCCGAACACACCTCGGAATGCCATCCCCGGAAGTGCGCCTCCGGACTTAACTTTTTCAGTAATCTCGCCTAGTTCTAGAAGTAAACGGTCTCCCCGTTCGGCTGCCTTTGTCAGCGCCTCTACAAGGCTCGCGACACGACGGTACATAAGCAATGCCATAACCATCAAAACAATCAGTGCGAAGAAGGCAAAAATGAGAAATATGATGACGACTATGTCACTTACGACATCGATCATTTCGGGGCCGGTCAGCAGTAACAGCTGTGCCACGGTTTCACCATCCAACGACGCGTATCACGCCACGTCGCGTATCGACAATTCAGGCGACCTGATTTAGAACCCCGAATAGTGCAAGCCGGTTCAACGATATTGCCAAGCATACACTTACCAAGCAAGCACTTAACAAGAGATGTGTACGAGAATGTGAACGCCTGTAACACACATCAACAGATATCTATGGCTCGAAAGATGACGTAAAAAAACAGCGGCCCGAAATTGGGCCGCTGTTCGGTTATCACAGTTCAATGCCATATCCCGGACCAAACCGGATGACTTCAAGTCTGATTATTCCAAGAAATCCCTGAGCTTCTTGCTTCTGGTGGGATGTCGTAACTTCCGTAAGGCTTTGGCTTCGATCTGCCTGATGCGCTCACGTGTGACAGAGAACTCCCGTCCGACCTCTTCAAGCGTTCGACTTCGACCGTCTTCGAGGCCAAACCGGAGTTGGAGAACTCGTCGCTCTCGAAGGCTCAGGGTGTCGAGAACATCGTCGACCTGTTCACGCAGGAGATGGTAGGTAGCGGCTTCCGCCGGGGCCGGCGCGTTCTTGTCCTCGATAAAGTCCCCTAGGTGGCTGTCTTCTTCCTCACCAATGGGTGTTTCAAGAGAAACAGGTTCTTGGGAAATTTTGAGGATCTCCCGAACCTTGTCGGAGGTCATCTCCATCTGTCGACCGATCTCGTCGGCGGTGGGCTCACGTCCGTACTCCTGCACAAGGCGGCGACTGACGCGGAGAAGTTTATTAATTGTCTCGACCATGTGGACTGGGATGCGGATCGTCCGGGCCTGGTCTGCTATAGCGCGTGTGATCGCCTGTCGGATCCACCAGGTGGCGTATGTCGAGAACTTGTAGCCCTTCCGGTAGTCAAACTTTTCGACCGCTCGGATTAGGCCGATGTTGCCTTCTTGGATAAGGTCCAAGAGGTTCATGCCTCGTCCGATGTATTTCTTAGCGACGCTGACTACCAGTCTCAGATTCGCCTCGGCCAGGTGGCGCTGGGACTTGGTGCTCTCTTCTCGCACCCGTGATAGATGGGAGTGGAAAAGGAGCTCATACATGCCGAGCTTGTCTTCTATCCCATCATTTGCGATCTCGTTGTCGATTTCATTCACCGGCGGATCGTCGTCAAGTACGTCGATCACCTCCGGAGGAAGAAGTCGGGTCACGATCGATAGCTCGACAACCAATTTCTGTGCGTCTTCGGGTTCAATCTGGAGCGTGTCTGAAAGATAGTTGACGAGCGCCTCATTGATCGGCCCATCCACAAGAATACGCATGTCCGGGTCGTGCATGACCGTGGAGAGCCGGACTTCTTCAGGGATACCCAGGAATCGGGCAACGGCGATAGCTGCGTCACGTACCCTGTACAGGCGATTGAGTAGGCCGAGGACCGTGATGCGCGCTGTAGGTTGGCGCCCGGTCTCTTCGGCGATTTCGTCCTCGATGGCAATCAGGCGCTTTTCAAGTTCCATCGCACGTGCAAGTACGCGTTCGTCCTCAGCCGTGAGCAGGTTCACACGGCCAATTTCACGCAAATACATGCGGACTGGGTCATCGGTGAGCTCAGTCTCGGCGGCTTGCTGGACCCACGCCTCGCTGGCGTTGGCTGCCTGAATGGCAGAGCGTGATGCTTCCCAGCGGTCGAGTTCGGATGCTGACGCCGCGCCTTGAGGAGCGATTACAACATTGGGCTCATCGTCGTCGGCATCAAAGTCATCCCGGCCTGATGGCCGAGCAACCTGAATTACACCGGTCGAGGACTGATTGTCCAGTTCCTCATCGTACGAATTGGTCTCTGAGGCTCTACCCGATCGTCTTGGCATGTTTCAGGACCGCCTTGCGAAAAGATGCTGCAGTTGCTTATTGGTATGTACCACACCGAGAGCGAGATCTGCGGCTTGTTGAGGGTCGTCGGGTAGGGCTTTGCCGTCATTTGGCAATAACCGGTTTTCTTCCGCCTTTATCGTGCGGATGTGGCGCTGGTGCAACCTCTGGACACAATCAGAAATGGCCTCAACCATTTCCTTTTGATCAGTAGGCGGCAATTCCTTGTCACGAAGACGCTGAATCTTCTCCATAACATCCCCTTCTCCAGAAATGGCCTTGGCTTCCAGCGTAGCTGAATTTTCAAGCATCGTAAATACAACCCGGTTCACCGGATCACGAAATTGCTCTTCACTTACACCCATTGCGTACTCACGCATATCAGGATTTTGCAATACAACCGCAAGGAGATAATCCTCCCCCGCATTGGCGCTATCCGGATTCAATGCTGATGCAACGGCATCACTTGACGGGCGCGAACCTGAAGGCTCCCGGTGTAATACCCCGGGAGTTCGTCGCGTGGTCGAGGTGCGTGGCGCGCTGATCCGAAGCTGCTCAAGGCTGACGTCGAGAAGTGAGGCAAGTCGCGTCATGTACCCCTCTTGCTCGTACTGGTTCGGGACCATGTTGATAAGCGGGCGCAACTCTCCGGCCGCACGGGCCTTTCCATCTGGAGTCGACAGGTCGTAAGTCCCGGCCGCGGTTTCCAGAAGGTAGTCGAGAAGAGACCTGGCGTTCTTGAGCGATTTCCTCCAGGTGTTTCCGCTCTTGTCACCCCGGATCACCTCATCGGGATCTTTGCCGGATTCAAACGTGGCGACTCGAATTTCAAGAGATGCCCCTGTCCTAGTGTTTACCGTTGCCGATCGACGCTGCGACTGGAGCGCGCCCCAGACCGTTTCCAGACTGTTGCGGGTAGCGGCCTGACCGGCGACATCACTGTCCATAGCCAAGATCACCTCATGCGCGAGCCCGCGAACCAGCGCCACCTGGTCCGTCGTGATCGCCGTGCCCATCGAAGCGACTGTGTTGTCGAACCCAGCTTCGTGCGCGGTGATGGCGTCCATATAGCCCTCGACCACAACGACGGTGCCTGAGGAGCCGATACCGTCGACCGCCCAGTTCATGCCATACAGTAGGCCTGATTTGTCGAATATAAGACTACGCGGGGAGTTAAGGTATTTGGGTTCAGATCCGTCCATGCTACGTGCGCCAAAACCGGCGATGTTGCCATGGCGATCCCTGATCTCGATTGTGAGTCGACCGCGGAACATATCGTTCCAACCACCGTCCTTACCCTGCCGCACTAGCCCGGCAGCTTTCGCAACTCCAGCGCTGATTCCCCGAGTCTTGAGATGTCCAGCAAGAGTCTCGATGCCCGACGGACTGAATCCAAATCCGCGCCGTTTTGCGGCATCGGTATCGAAACCACGGCCTTCGAGATAGGCCATCGCATCGACCCCTTCGGGCGAAGTCAACAATGCGCTGAAGTACGCGGCGGCGACCTCATTGGCCTTGTAAAGCAGATCGGAGTCGTTGCGCCTATCCGGTTCCCTGTATTCAATCCCGGCCTGCGCTGCCAGTATTTTCAACGCCTCACCGAACTGTAAATTCTCCTTTTGCATGACAAAAGCGATCACATCCCCGCCGGTAGAGCAGGCACCGAAACAACGCCACGTTCCGGTATCGGGGAAGACCACGAACGATGCCGTTCGCTCGGCGTGGAATGGGCATGGCGCTTTGGGCGTGCGCGATCTGGTGTCCAGATCCGCGTACTGCGATATGACCTGGACGATATCGGATCGGGCTTTGACGTCGTCTATAAGTGTCATAGTTCTCGCGATAGCATAAGAAGCCGCTGGGCAAAGTGACTCACGTGTGTCACAAAAAGCGGGTGGATATTTCGACAATCGCAATATAGGAGTGTCGATCTGGGGATTGTGGGGATTGGTGTTGGGGATTACGGGGAGAGACGCTCGATTTAACTCAAAACGACTAACCGTTAATTTCCCCGGCCAATTGGTAGGTAGGGTTTTTAACTCCCTGCCGTCAGATCCTTAAAGCCGTCCCTCGAACGCGTTCGCGAATGCGCCTGGACGGATCGATTCCGCCCGTGAAAGCGCGAATCCATCAGTCATGCCACAAACGATATCGGCCGCGAGCCGCTCAGGCGTGTCCGCCACCCGCGGGAAATCGTCCGGGATCTCCTCGGGGTGTTCCAAGTAGTGGTGATACAACAGGTCCACGATCTCGAGCGCCGCCTTTCCCGGAAGTGTGGCGCTTATAGGGAGATATACCTCTTCGAACATCCAGTTACGGACTTCCGTCACGACTTCTCCAAATTCGGATGACATCGTGATCACAGGGGCTTCGTTGTCCGCACCCTGACCCGTCGCCGACCATGAAGCCTCAATCACGTTTGTCACGAGCGCATTCACGCGCTCGGAATGTCGCCGTCCCAGATAGGTGATCGCGCCGGTTGGCAGGTCCTCTATCTCGATTATGCCGGCGCGGATGGCGTCGTTTATGTCGTGCGCGAGATAGGCCATGGCGTCCGAGAGTCGGATCACCTGTGCCTCAAGTGTCATTCCCGTCACGGCATCCTGGTTCAGAAACGTTCCCTGTGACTTTGAGTGCCGTCGAATTCCCTCTACGACCTCCCTGCTGAGGTTCAGGCCTTGGCCGTCCTTTTCCAAAACTTCAACAATGCGCACGCTGTGACGGCTGTGGTGGAACCCGCCCGGCATAAATTCGTTCAGGACGCGCTCGCCGAGATGCCCGAACGGTGTGTGACCGAGGTCATGGCCCATGCCGATGGCCTCGACAAGGTCCTCATTCAGGTTCAGGGCGCGTGCTATCGTCCGGCCGATCTGAGCGACCTCAAGCGTGTGAGTAAGCCGCGTCACATAATGATCGCCGATCGGCGCCACGAAAACCTGACTCTTGTGCTTCATGCGTCGAAACGAGTTAGTGTGAATAATCCGATCACGGTCGCGCTGGAATGCCGTCCGGATAAGGCTCTCTTCTTCGGGAACGGCCCGACCTACTGAGTCAGACGAGCGGACGGCGAATGGCGAAAGGAATTGTTCGCGCTTCTCAAGCCGCTCTCGTACCCCGTCTGATCTCACCTGTTTTATCACCTCATGAATTCCGTGTGCCTGTAGATTGACCCTGAAAGGCCCAAATTCAGGCGGACTCAGTCATTACCGTAAGCATACCGGCGTAGCAGGACACGCGCCCAGATCAACTGGTCCACGAGATCCTCGAGGGGGAAGGAACCTCAACTCGCCAGTCAGTCCATGGGTATCGATCGCATATTCGCCCTGATTTTCGCAAATGTCAGGCATTCCGAGGTTGCAGCCCAAAACGAGGTAGGCCAGCCAGCCGAACAACGACATTAGACCAATTACGATGGTCCAAATCCGTCGCGTTCAGCTCTTCATATCGGATCTGCGTCACACGTGATTTATCAAAAACACTTTGAAGTCTATTTCGATAAAAAGGAGAGGCAGGAAGAGCAGAAGTGTCGATTCCCCATTCGACCCCGTTTGGAGCGAAGTGGATTCAGACTTTGCCTGTGCCGTTACTCGGCCCGCAGATCACGTAATACGGGCTGCGACACTATGACAAGCACCATGATTGTGAGCATCACAGCCGCACTCGCCGCGACTGCGAAGCTGGCGTTCACAAGCTGTGCAACACCACCGGCGATCAGCCCGCCGATTCCTATGAAACTGAAGGTCATGACGTAGATCCCCATGACGCGCCCTCTTAACTTCGATGGGACGCGCAACTGTAAGACCGTCATCGAGCTTATCAAGAACATCGAGTTGAATGTACCTGTGGCGAACATCAGTGCGGCAGAGAGCAGAAACATCGGCGAATTGATTGGATTGGCGTATCCAGATGGGTCCGGTCCGAAGTAAGTCCAGACTCCGAAAGCGATGATCGTCATTGAACCGCCCAAAGATCCTAGGATCATCAGCCACCCGACCGGCAGATAAGAACGGACGCGCCCCATTGCAAATGTGCCGCTGATAGAACCAACGCCCGCCAATCCGAACAGGAATCCGAGCGCCTGGTCAGACTGATCAGCATATGCGTCAGCGAATACGGGGATCAGTTGCATATAAGACATGCAGAAGAACATGTTGGCGTAGGTGAGGGGGATTAGGACAGTAAAAAGCCGGTTTGCTGCTACGAAACGAAAGCCATCCCAAAGTTCCGCCAGTGCGCTGTGTGATGATCCTTGTTCCCCCTCATCGACATTGACAATTGTCATGATGAAAAACATTAAAGTGAAGCCCACGGCGCCGGCAAAGAACACCGAGTGGGTACCGAAATACGCCAGCGCGAACCCTCCGATCGCAGGAACGATGATCCTCGTGCCCTGCCACACCACCGAATTAAGCGCGACCGCGCTCATCATCTGATCGCGTCGATCGATGAGAAGCGGAAAGATTGACTGTCGAGCCGGTGCATCAAAGCCGACCACGACGCCAATAGCGCTCGCAATCGCAACAACATGCCAGACCTTGACGACATCAGTCACGTCCAGCATGGCGAGGAGGAACAGCAATCCGGCAACGATGATCGAAGTGGTCATCAGAAGCAAGCGTTTATTGACGCGGTCTGCCAGCACACCGCCGAACAGAGCGACGATGATAGTCGCTATACCTGTAACCGCTCCAGCGAGGCCGAGCAAGAACTCGGAACCGCTAAGATCGAATACCAGCACACCCTGGCCTATGATCAGCAGTTGAGTGGCGCCAACGGAGGCAAGGGAACCAAACCAGAAACGCCTGTACTGGCGCGCGGCAAGCGCCGAGAAGATGGACGTACGGGACGTGTTTTCGGCGATTATTGTCTCAGGGGTATTACTGGTGGATTCGACTTTGTCTGTTAGACCAGTCGAATCGGAATCCTGGATCGCCAATTTTGAAAGCGCCTTTTGGAGTGTGATTTGAGGCGAGATCCAAGTGCGTCCCATTGGCACGCCATCGGTGATGGTACTCCGTTCGGGCTTATCTACCCAAATCCTGAGATGCTTTCTGACCGGCGTTGGCCTGCCTTGACTCGCCGGGGACCCGTAGACTCGTGACGATGGGCAATACGCAAGAACTGACTCGGCTCTTCGATGACTAACACCGCTCCTTCAGCATCAGGTCGCCCGCGGCTTGACGCGCTCCTCGTATACAGCGGCAGGGGAGTACGCGCTATTGGCATGGGCATCCTGGCTGTACTCATTGCCATCTATCTGGACGCCGTTGGGTTCAGCACGCCGCGCATCGGATTTTTACTTGGCGTGAGTCTTGTCGGCGGTGTCGCCCTATCTTCACTGGTGGTCGTCGCCGGTCCGGTGATGTCACGACGGAACTGGTTCGTTTTACTTGCGGTTATCACCGGATTGTCAGGCATTCTTCTGGTGGTAACGGACAACTTCTGGCTCCTGACGATCGGATCATTCTTCGGCGCGTTCGCAGCCAGCGGAATGCACCACGGGCCTATAGTCCAGCTTGAACAGGCGGGACTGGCAGAGGTGGCGACGCCTGAGCAGCGGACCAAATCCTTTGCGTACCTATCCGTGTTTTCATCAGGTGGCAGGGCGTTCGGCGCGTTGCTGGCCGGGCTGGCAACGGTGCTCATCAAAATCTTCGACCTCGAACCCGTAGACGCATATCGCATCACCATAAGCATGTATGCGATCCTGAATTTTGGCGCCGCTGCTATTTACATGGCGCTTTCGTCCGCTGTCGAAACCGGCACCATTGGGGGCGGTCGCTTCACCAATCCACTGCGCACCAAATCGCGTGGGCGCATCCTCGGGATATCGGGTTTATTTGGGATCGACTCGATGGCCGGAGGAATGGTCTCAGATGCCTTCGTCTCATTCTGGCTGTTCACCCATTTCGGAGTAAACGAGGGGACGATCGGCGCTGTTCTGGTTATCGCCCAGATTACGAACCTGGGGTCCATCTGGGCTGCTCCGTACGTCGCTCGACGAATCGGCCTCCTTAACACGATGGTGTGGACACAGATCGGGGCCAATCTGCTCCTTATCGGATTCTCACTTGCTCCGACGCTGCCGATAGCGATCGGTTTGTTCATCATCCGGGAGCTGTTCAACGAGATGGACGTTCCAACCCGGCAGTCCTATGTCATGGCCATCGCACCGCCGGATGAGCGAGTCGTCATGGCCGGGGCGAACAATCTTGGCCGGACGATTTTCCGAATGCCAAGTACTACTTTCACCGGGTTACTGTGGTCCAACAGCGTTACCGCATCTCCGTTCATAATCGCAGCCACCACAAAGCTTGTGTATGACGTGGCGGTCTACGCGGCGTTCCGAGGGGTGAAGCCGCCTGAAGAGGATCTGAGAGCCACCGAAAAGGCTGAAGAGGCAGCCCTTGACGGCACCACAGAGGTCCCCCCCACCGATCGAGCACTGTAGGGTCCGGAAATGTGGCCGGTGTGTGCCATTCATGTCAGGCGGCGCCGCACATTGGATCGACAATAGGAAGCATGCAGATACGGCCGTTGTTCAAGCGAAGAACGTTGGGGTCAGTCCTCTGAGATCGGAAGGACAGAAACCGTAATGATCTTGATTCCCGGAATTCAGTTAGAACAGATCATGCTATGCACTTGTAGCAGACGCAATGTAATTACATCGTCCTGCGATGCGCTCGCTCTTCCGAAACCGAGCTTAGGGCGTTCCTTACATCGTCGATAAGTTGCTCGGGGGGGCGATCGGTATCGTCAGCCTCTTCCGCCTCGTCGACCCAGTCCGCCAACTTCTGATGAATCTCCCTCAACTCGCGTTCATTCAACATCATCGGGTCCAAATCGCGAATATCTGGCGGCTCTTTCTGTCCCTCAGGCATGACGGCAACGCCGCGTGTATTGGCTTCGCTGGGGGTGTGTAGTGCAGGTTGTACCCGACATCAGCTCACCCGCTCAAACTTCTGAATAGAACGGTAGCTGTCTGGGAAGGTGCCACGCCCGGCGTCGCCAGATAACGTCACCTCGCCGACATACAGGCTGCCGTCGGGTCCGATGGCGATACCGTGGGGTGAGAAGAAAGAACCAGGTTCAAAGATGTCGTCGCTGCCCCATTTGCCGACCAGCTCATGATCGACGGTCCAGACGCTGATGCTCGGGATGCCAGGATTGTTCGTCGGAGCGGCAAGTCCGAGTCCACCTTTGTGGCCGAGCTCGGCGACGTACACAAGACCGTCTGGACCGACGAATACATCACACGGTCGGCTGACCTCGTCCCACGTGTCCAGATGCTCACCATTCTGCGTAAATACTTGCAATCGGGAATTCTCACGATCGGCAACGTAGACACGTCCGTCAGGAGAGATGGCGACTGCGTGCGACAGGTTGAACTGCCCTGGCTCGTTGCCCGGCTCGCCCCACGAGTTCTTCAGCGTGCCGTCCGCGGCGAACCGGTGAACACGGGCATTTCCGTAACCGTCTGAGACAAAAATATCGCCGTCCGCGTTCAGGGCCGCTTTTGTAGGTTGGTTGAACGGTGGGCCGCCGTGGGTGATAGTTCGATAGTCGGTCGTGATTCCTGTGTCCGATGGTTGACCCTTTGTGCCGAGGGTCATCAAAACTTCACCCGAAGTAGTCGTCTTAGTGACAGTGTGCTCAGCCACGTCAACCGCGTAGACGAGATCGTCAGGGCCGATGGTGATGTTGTGCGCCCGGGTGAAAAGATCTCTACCCCACTCGTCATGAAGCGTGCCATCTGGCTCGAAAACCATCACGGGGTTCTCACCTCGGTTGAAGACGTACACAAGCCCCTGAGAGTCGACTGCGACCCCGGCGACTTCCCGGAACTTAAGGCCATCAGGCCCAGGCCACTCCGGGACGACCCTGAACTTCATGTCACCGGCGGAGACGATCTTGTCTGACATCGGGAATCCTTTGTCTTGTGGTGAGGGTGGGGGAGCACTGCGTATGGCGAACGAAGTCTAACGCAGAGGCCCTATCAATCCATTGCTGCTTTACCCGGCCTCAACCAGAAGCCGCTGTACAACACCCGTAAGGTTTTCCGCTTGGTACACACAATATTCCTGTTGCAGCAACGTCTGCGTCCGAAGGCCATCTCCGCTGAACGCGCTGGCAATTGCTATGCAACGCATTCCGGCACGCACGGCTGCCTCCAGTCCAGTTGCGGAGTCTTCGATAACAATTACTTCGTCTGGTGAGACGCGCAGCAGTTCGGCTGTTTTTAGATAAATCTCGGGGTCCGGCTTGCCGTTAATGACCTGGTCACGGCCGACAAGAACGTCCAGCAGGTCACTTATCCCGATCTCTTCTGTAACCCGGTCCGCAGCTTCCGTCTGAGATGATGTAGCAACAGCGACCGCCATTTCGGAAGCGGCCTGATCGCGAAGTAGATCTATGGCGTGATGGTATACGACCGAACGTAGCCCGTCTCCCGAAGCGAAATCTGACCTGTAACGCTTGGCCTGCAACCTGATGAGCGTCTGCCAGGGCTCCTCTTCACTCTCATGCATGGCTGAAGCCAGTCCTAATTCGTCGACCATCGCACGGGCGGCAGTCTCATCGGTAGCGCCGACGATGCGCCGATAAACATCGATGGCACGTTCGTCGGGAGCATCGAGACCAAGTAGCGTTTGAGAGACTGCCGCATAAGCCTGCGCCTTCAGAAACTCGGTCTCGACCAGAGTGCCGTCGAGATCGAAAATAAACGCGCGAATCAAAAGGCTTGACCGTTAATCGGATCGCCGTTCAAAGAGTTTGGCGTCTTCCAATGTTTGAGGCGGATCAGGCGACGTCAGAGGTTGACAGTGCGGCGGCGTAACTTGTGTAAGCAGCGTTGTAGCGCTCCGCTATCCGGACGCTGGCCTCGTCACGATCAATCTCTTCATCGTTGTATGCGCGGAGATGGTCGGCGTAGATCGCCGGACCGAACACGATCCCCCGGCATCCCGGCGTACGGGCGGCCAGATTGATCAAATCTTGATCAAGTTCCATCTCTCCGGGAGAGCCTTCGCCAAGCGTGAATAGCACGCCGACCTTGCGGTCATCGACCTGTGCCTGGGCGGTAGCGGTTGCCATAGCTGCCGTGTTGTTTATTCCGCGTAAGGCCCACAGATCTGGCTCAACACCGGCGTCCTGTAGCTCGTGGATTGCCTGAACGATCAGACTTGGGCGGACATCGGTATCCCACGCTTCGACGCTGCCTGACTGATCTAGTTGGGCCTGGGTCGGCCGCATGATCAGTTCCAGCGTAAGACCTGGGCTGCTGGACCGTGCGATCTCGCTCAGCCTGCGCAATTTGCGTTGCTGAGCCTCATTCACCATGGACTCTTCACCAGGGTTGTAAGGCACACGCGCAGCGGCATACGTAACATCAAGATTAGACATGCGTTCTGAGAAGCCGAGAGCGTCTTCAAAACGGAACTCAGCGACGCGTGCTCGTTCTACCGACATCATCGTGTTGAGATTCATGCCGCGCGCACGTAGCAATATCGACTCACCCAGATCGGAATCTGTCCAGACGGCGGCCTCCGATTTTGGCACCCCGTTCTCGACGGCCTTAAGCAGTCCCTCAAAGACGACCTGCTTAAGGCTGGCGGCGCGCTCCCGCTCCGCCGCGGTCGGGTGGACCGGACTGGCAGAAAGGAGTTCCGTAAACAGGTCAAAGCGGTGGTCTATTGCCAGAACCATCTTTGGTGTATCAGCGCTGTCTGTCGGCATACTCGAAGGTCCCTCTCAGACCGCAGGTACCGTCATGAAACTAACGGCTTTGTCGGATGGTGGCACCGGAATTGATCTCCGGTTGACGTCCCATCTGAATCTCTCGATTGTTCTAGTTTACCCCCCGTATATTCTGCGGGGCGGCGATTCTAGCACGGGATTTCGACCCCGAATTATTACTCCCTGTGCACGTTCCCGAACCCACTACTACGGTTCTTCATTGAATGATGCAGTAATGTTTTGTATCGCCTTTGCGTATGGCGTTTTCAATACCGTCACGACGTTTCGATGGGCCTTCGAACGTAGGGCTTCGAGGTCTCCAAGGAGCTGAGCCAAAAACAGCGACTCAAATCCATAGGAGATCTCCGTCTCTGTCCCTGAATCCACTCTAGGCGCGGCCAGAGCGTCTTCGTTTCCCGCAACGAGCGCAAGCCCAATCACTCCATCAGGTCCGCCTTTATGAAGCTGTCCGGTCGAATGAAGGTATCGAGGACCGTAGCCGAATGTGGTCGCGATCCCTGTTCGCCGCGTGATGGCTGCACGTAGTTCTGACACAGCGCTGTCCACTTCAAGAGACTCAGGGATGTAGGCGAAAATGGCGACGTAATCGCCAGACTTGGCGCTTGCGACCGATTTCACTATTTCGGCAACATCAAGAGTGTTCTGCAACGTCTGGCCTATCTCACCATGCGATTCAAGAAGGTTGCGTGTGAACACCTTCCCGCTTTCCACGTCAGGCTGGTCGAACGGGTACACGGAGATCGCCGTCGCGGCTACCGCAACTGCAAACTCCCACCGGAAGAACTCAGCGCCGAGGTCATAGTTGTCCAGCAACTCAATACGCGTCACAGGCAGGCCAGCGTTTCCGAGCATTGACACGTGGGCATCGGTTCCGGTGTTGTCGTCCCCGGCGAGACGTATGTAGACGAAGTTGCGATCATCTCCGTATTTGGAAACGCTGTAGAACGGTTCATCAGCCACGGGCACGAGGCCGCGACCGTTTTTGCCGGTGGATTCGGCGAGTAGTTGTTCGACCCAGAGCCCGACCGAATTCAGTCGTGGTGAAGTGACAATCGTTACCTTGTCTCGACCGACCGCCGCCAACCCTCCAAGAATTGCTCCAAGCACCGCGCCTGGGTTCATCTCAGGATCGTCGCTCTCTCGACACGCTTGCGCCATTGCGGTCGCCGGGCCAAGTAGTTTCTCCAGGTCCAAACCGATTAGCGCCGCCGGGATCAGACCAAACCGTGACAGCACAGAGAATCGTCCGCCTACGTCTACCGGGGTATCAAACACCCGTTTGAACCCGCGTTCATTTGCCATTCTCTCAAGGGAGGAACCCGGGTCGGTAGCGACAATGAACCGAGCGTCGGGATTTTCTACTCCAATGTCATCCAGTCGTTTACGGAAAAAGGCCATCAACCTCAACGGCTCGATCGTTGTGCCCGATTTGCTGGAGATCAGGAATAGAGTACTGCGTAGATTCACTTGATTCTCGACGGCCCTGATTTTGCCGGGCAAGGTGGAGTCCAGAACATGTAGGTGTAGGTAACCCGGACTTGTTTTGAATACCCGCCCTAGCACCAGAGGTCCAAGGCTGCTGCCGCCCATACCGAGTAGGACAAGGTCTGTGAATCCGTCGATACGGACCTCGTCGGCAAACGTGATCAAATCATCTACGAGGTCGGCCATTCGATCCGGGAGATCGAGCCAACCGGTTGCTTCCTGAACAGGCGTACCGCCTGGGGGTGGGGCTACCCATGCGCTCGGGTCGCGCCGCCAGATAGCCTCGATAGTGCCGCGCTTTTTGAGCGCGTCTAATTCCCTTTTGATTTGATCTTGCCAATCCGGTGTCTTTGGCAAATCAATCGGAAGCGGGCGCGCCGGAAAGTTCACACAGTTTGGAGTCTATTACGCTCATCAACCTCTCGAAAGCATCTGGAAATGCCTTCACCCCGGCGGCGAGTAAGTCTCGACTTATGCAGTCAATCCAGATCGATTGTCCGATCTCATAGGCTTTGTGGATCGTGTTGTCGGGCATCGAGCCTCTCAACCTTTTAGAGCGTCCTGTTCCAGTTTGATCACCTTGTCCAGGCGGCGTTGGAATCTAGGGTGTTTGTCCATCTCTGCACCAAGAAAAGCATCGACCAGCGCCTCGGCTAACGCTACTCCGACAATTCTGGCGCCCATACAGAGTACGTTCATGTCGTCGTGTTGAACGCCCTGCGCGGCGGAATAGGTGTCATGGCACATGGCGGCCCTAATACCCGGAATCTTGTTGGCGGCAACCGACGCGCCGACTCCGCTTCCGCAAACGATTATGCCCCGATCGACCTCTTTGCTAGCTACTGCATGCGCGACCGGTGCGGCGAGGTCAGGGAAATCATCGTTCGCATCGTACTCAAACGCGCCGTGATCTACGGCCTCGTGACCCAGACTGGATACATAGTCCAGGATGTAGTTCTTCATCTCAAGCCCGGCGTGGTCGCCGCTTATGGCGATCTTCATGTGTTCTCCGTGTCTGGCCTGTCATAGGTGGGAGGTTCAGCGAAGTCGTTCTCGGACCGATAGCGCGGTGCAGTGAACATTGTCCGCCGTAAAACCAAACCTGACCAGTACCCCGCACTCGGTGTCGACGCTCGGTAGCCTGTCATGCCGGTTACAGTGCTGTCTAGACCTACGTATTGCTCCCGTTCAATGGATCCGCTTGCCATAAGCGACATTCTTGGCCAGATCCACGGCGGCAACACGTTATCTTGGTACTCGGACGGTTGGGCATCGAATCGTTTTCAGGACGACATCGATTTCAACGCGCGCCTTGACTCCATCGTTTACGATCAGTCCTTCAGCCGACTGCACACTTGATAGTTCGGAGTCGGTCACGATGAGTACGACATCAGAATTTTCGTTGCTCGCTGTGACGACGTAACCACTCCGGTTAAGCGCACCAGAATCCAACGCATTGTCCTTCGGAACCTGAAACTCGCGGGGTTGAATTCGAGGGCTACATCAAATTGGGTCGTGATCACATTCGCTGCTGTAGCCACCGCCCGGTGTCAGCGAATCGAGTAGTGAGTGATAGAGTCGATGGTGCCGTTCAAGGCCGACCCGGTAAGCGGCCGTAGACGCGGCATCGGGAGTGTATCGCCTGCCACGTCGCGTCGGAAGATCGTCCAGAGAGTCGATAATGCCCGCGCTTTTCAGCGCGATGATCGCACTGCCGCGACTGGTTGTTTCGGGTTCTCCAGACTCCACGACGGTCCGGTCCAGTACATCCGCAAATATCTGCAACCAGGTGGGCGAACTCTGGGCCGCTCCACCGCCGACCACGATCTCAGGTTCGGGAGTGACGACTGTGGAGAGCCGATCTGCGATTAATGCGAATCGAAATGCTACAGACTCCAACCCGGCCCTCACGATCTCCGCCGGTGAGGTGCTGGCACGCAACCCAACTACGGCTCCCGTGGCGTCATCCAGCCAACCGGGGCTGCGTTCGCCTCGCAGGAAGGGCAGTACCGTAAGGCCGTGTCCGTCAGGTCGGAGTTCCGATATCTCAACCTCAAGCGTTTCGGAATTCGGCACGTTAAGGGTGTCCCGCATCCATGCGAATAGGCCTCCAGCGTCCGTGACAGCTCCCCCTAGAAGGATTCTCTCGCTGGACAGGTTGTAGACACTCAACCCGCGCGGCACCTTGGCCAGCGGAATTGGGACGCCGGCGCGCACCGCACCGGTCGTTCCCACGGTCAGGGCCGTAGATCCGGGTGCAGAGCAGCTCTCTCCGACGTTTGCTGCAGCTCCGTCTCCGATGGCGAGGCAGAATGGGACGTCACTGAGGGCCGGCCATTTCGAAGCGTAACTTGAGGCGAGCCCTGACATCATATCGCCGTAGTTGGCGATTTTCGGAAGTTGATCCGCCGATATACCGGTGTAGTTAAGAAGCTGAGCGTCCCAGTCTCCAGTCCTCCGATTGAGTAGTCCGTTCCAAGACGCGACTGAGCTGCTACACGCCGCCTCACGCCCGAACCAGCGTCCGTACAGGTAGGTGGCGAAATCCATCCAACGGACGGTCCCGTTCCATGCTTTCGGGTCGGTGCGCCGTACCCAGCGCAAACGTGCGGGAGCGTAGGCCGTATGTAGGGTGACGCCGGTACGCTGATGGACATCGACTGCGTCGAGATCCTGCCGCATCCGGGCGACCTCTTCCAGAGAACTAGTATCTGCATATGTGTAGAGGGGAGTCGTCGGCCGGCCCTCGTCGTCCAACCCAAGTAGATTGCCGACGAAAGTGTCCAGCCCGACGGCGACGATATTGGACGTGGCGTCTCCCGCCAGATTCAACAGTCTGTCGATGGTGCACTCAACGACATCAGCCAGAACCAGTGCGTCGTCAGACGCACCGCCGTTCGGGGATGTGGGAGTCACGTGTGGAGTGGCGACGCTTAGCCCCGGCAACGCATTTGCACCTGCGTCGTAGACAGTAGCGCGCACAGACGAACTGCCGACATCAATCGCCAGAACGTACGGGGCATGTGGCTGTTTGGTCACGATTTCGGGTGTCAATTTTGCCCCCTCTCCCAACGGAAGAGCGCTAGAGAGAAGGTTATCTCCGGCCACCGACAATGATATTTAATTCGGTCCTTCTGATCCGACAGTGCCCGCTTACATTTCGGTGTGTGTCACTTAATCTTCGCCAGTCAGAGCGCTGGCTCTAGATCCGATTGCTCGGAGCATTCCACGAAACACAAGAACGTGTAAGGGATAAAGGCAAAACCAGTACACGACTCCAAAAACACCACGGGCGTCAAACGCTACCGTTTGATCTATGGCCACTCCGAGTTCGGTATTCCTGACACGTAGGTCCAGCCAGGCTTCGCCGGGAAGTCTCATGTCAGCACGAAGCGTGATTCGCGAGCCCGGGGCCACACGGACCACAGTCCAAAAATCAAGAGTCTGCCCAACGGCGACGTCGTTGGCTGCAACCTTACCTCTTCGCAATCCTGGTCCACCGACCAGTTTGTCTAGCGCCCCACGAAATCGCCACAACCAATCACCCCAGAACCAACCGTTTGGCCCTCCTATCGAGCCGATAGTTCTATAGAGGTCGTTCGGGGCCACATTTACCGGTATTGTTCGACGTTCGACGAACTTTGTCCCGATTCGTGTCTTCATGGCTGGAGAGTTTTTGACAACTGGGGCGTCGAGGAATTCCAGATCTGAGTTTTCAGTATCAAGCGCTTGCCGGACCGCAGCTTCGGCGGTTATCGGGTCGAAACCGAAATCGTTTTTGGCCGCGTGATTACTTACGATCGAGCTATGAGCCGCGCTATCGACGATTCTTCTCCCGATTCGGTAATGCGCTGGTGTGACCAACTTCAACCAGAGGCTTGAGAGTCTGGGAGTGATGACGGGAACAGGAACCATTAGGCGCCGCAGGCCACGCGTCCGAGCGTAGATTTTCATCAAGCGCGCGTAGGTAATAACGTTCTTGCCGCCGATTTCATAAACCCGACTACCCTTTGACGGGGCAGACGAGGCGTTGACGAGATACCGGACTAGATCAGCGGCAGCTATAGGCTGCACCGGCATACGTACCCATCGAGGCGTAACCATGATCGGTAGTCGCTCGACTAGAGCTCTTATCGTCTCAAAAGGCATACTCCCGGCACCGATTACCACCGATGCGCGGAATTCAATAACGTCTATCTCACTAGACCTGAGAACGTCACCAACCGCCCTACGGCTCGATATGTGCTGGGATTCTTTCTCTGGAGGTGACTGAGCAAGTGCCCCCAGATATATGATCCTTGTGATTCCTGCGTGTGAAGCAGCGGCAACGAAGTTCTCGGCAGCCCGGCGCTCAAGTTCCTCATAATTGGCCTGTTCGTCCATGGAGTGGGCCAGGTAGAACACGACATCCGCACCGGCCAGGCATTCTTCAAGAGATTTCGGATCGAACAGATCACCGAATATGGCGGCCGCATTCTCAGGGATCTCTCCGGCGATGCGTTCGGGATGCCGTGATATACACCGGACCTGAGAGAACTCAACGGAAACGGGTTTGATTAGTAGCCGACCAACATACCCGGTAGCCCCGATTATGACGGCGCTTTTATCGTTAGTCACGGTGATGATTTCGCTCACTTTTCGTTCGCCAAGATACCTGATGTGCGGTAGATCAACGGTAACTTCCACTCAGATCGGCGATATCTTTCTAGAACAGTGGAACTCTGTATCAAGCGTAAACACTTGATCACAAAATGGACCCGAAGATAAGTCAAGGTTGAGATGACATGAGATGTGGGTTAAACATTACAGGGTGACTTCATCGACATCGTTCTCGAACCCAAACACGACTCAAACAAGCTCTGACCGCAGGTACCGACGTCTCAGGATCTTTAACGGCTCGGTGGGGGCGCTTCATTTCGTCCAAGCGATCGCAGTTCTAGCACTGGCGAACGACTTCTCCCTACCGGTGACGGCTACATTCATGCAGGATGCACCGGGTGCCTCACCGCCTTCGCTAAGCGAACTGTTCCAGTTCCGACTTGCTTGGGGGGTCGCTGGATTTCTGTTGATTTCCGCAGCCGCACACTGGATTATCGCCTCACCGGGAGTGTTCCGTTGGTATCGGCACAACCTCGAGTGTAATCGCAATTACGCGCGCTGGGTGGAGTACTCGATCAGTGCTTCGCTGATGATTGTCCTGATCGCGTTGCTCACCGGGTCCGGAGATGTCGGCGCGTTACTTGCCATTTTTGGTGTCAACGCTGCGATGATCTTATTTGGCCTGTTAATGGAACATTACGAGGAACCAGGTGCAGTCAACTGGATGTCGTACTTGTTCGGAGTAGTAGTGGGCATTTTCCCATGGGTGGTAATCGCCCTTTACCTGTGGAGCCCTTCTACTTCTGCATCGCCACCCGTGTTCGTATACGGAATCTTCGTTTCCCTTTTCATCTTCTTTAATAGTTTCGCTGTGAACATGGTCCTTCAGTACAAGCGCGTTGGCCCCTGGCGAGATTACCTGTTCGGGGAGTCAATTTATGTTCTCCTCAGTTTGACTTCGAAATCCGCCTTGGCGTGGCAAGTATTTAGTGGAACGCTGGCCAGCTGAGACGAAGATAGATCGAGGCTTCTGGCAAACCTGCATGACGCTAGATGGACAAGGTCGCTTCGAGTTCTAGTATCGAGGCTTTCGGTCTGACAGGCCCGAAGCTGGCGAGCCCTTTAGGTGGAGATATTGATCTGGCCTCCGGGGCACGGTTCTTTTAATTTGGATGTCCCTGGTTCGAATTCGGCAGGGCCCACCAACTAATTCAACCCACTTGATTCGTTTCGAAGTAATTACGACAAGGGTGTCGGGACACTAACGTTCGACTGACAGGGATGAAACTATTCTCTGACACGTTCACTAGGGCCGCGCCGCACGTTGGGCGTTCACCTCGATCGAGTACGCTTCAGCGTTCACGCCGATGAAAAGCGTCGTGCCGTTCGGGCCACCGAAGTCGAGGTTCGCGTTCCGGTCGGGCGTCAGAATCTTGCCCAGCAGCTCCCCGGCCGGGTTAAACACCTGAACACTGTCACCTGCCGAAGTCCATACATTGCCGTTCGTATCCACCCGAAACCCGTCGGATTTTCCGGGAGTCGGCTTGGCATAGATCCTGTGGTTGGAGAGTGTTCCGCTCGAAGATGCGTCGAAGGCATGTATCGATGCCTCGGGAGAGTCTAGTTCGTAGCCGGTATCTGCTACGTAAAGGATCGACTCATCGGGTGAGAATGCGATGCCATTTGGCATGTCGAAATCGTCGATCATGATCTCGATTGTTCCGTTATCCGGCCAGAATCTGAAGACGTAGTTTGCGCCAAGCTCGGAGTCTGCCTTGTGTCCCTGCCGGTCGCTCAGAATCCCGTACGGCGGGTCGGTAAACCAGATGCTCCCATCGCTCTTCACAATCAGGTCGTTAGGCGAATTGAGCTTCTTGCCTTCGTAGTTGTCGACTAGGTTAACCACAGTGCCATCGAGCTCGGTCCGACTGATCCTACGGCCGCCATGTTCAGCCGATACTAGCCGATTCTCGCGATCCAGCGTGTGACCGTTGGTGTAACCGCAGGGTTGCCTGAAGATGGTTGTCCCGTCGCTTTCTGACCATCGCAGCATTCGGTCGTTCGGGATGTCGCTCCACAGGAGATATCCGCCGCCTGCTTCGGCCGAATCAGGAACCCAAGTTGTGCCCTCGGCCCAGAGGTACCCATCGCCAAGTTTCCGCAGGCGTGCGTTTGGGTCGATCAGCATCTTAAAAGCGTTGGAAAGGATCTCGTACTGCGGTTCCAAATGGGTGACTCCTGCGCTCGACGTATCGCGCGATTCCTAGAAGGGGTATGCGCCGCTAGACTTTAATTGCACCATCCAAACCGAGCTGGTGGCGCAAATGAAAAACGTTTGGCGATCCGCCATGCCAAAGCAGCAGTTTGCGGCAACCTCAGGAGTGAGGAACTTACCCAACATCTCGCCTTCCGGCGTGAATACCTGCACTCCTTCTCCAGACGTGACATACAGAATACCGTCCGTATCGGTCCTCAGACCGTCAGGCACGTGCGGCGATATCTCAGAGACGACCCGGCTGTTGGTCAACCGCGTGCCGTCGACGACATCGAACGCCCGTATGTGGTGTGGACGATGGTTGCCGTGTGTGGCACCGGAGTCGGATATATAGAGCACTGATTCATCCGGCGAGAAAGCCAATCCATTCGGTTTGTCGAAATCCTCTGCGACCGCCCTCAGATCTCCAGTGGAAGGATCTAACCGGTAAACGCGATTGCGCTCTTGCTGCGGCGACTCTCCGTGCCCCTGATCATCCATGAGCGCACCATAGTCGGGGTCGGAAAACCAGATGCTGCCGTCTGATTTGACTATTACGTCATTGGGGGAGGTCAGCGGCTTGCCTCTGTAACTGTCTACCAGTACCGTCTCCGGCCCGCCGGGCCGAGTGATTGAGACGCGTCGCCCGCTCGTCTCGCATGTCAGGAGATTGCCGTCCGCGTCCACCGTGTTTCCGTTGGCGTTACGGCTCGGCTGACGGAAAACGCTCACACCGTCCGATTCCGACCAACGCATAATGCGGTCGTTCGGAATATCGCTCCAGACGAGATAACCGCCGTCATGAATCCAGGCGGGCCCCTCTGTGAACCCCATACCGTCGGCAACGAGTTCGATTGTTGTGTCGGCATCAACGATTTCTTGGAATCGTTCGTCAATGACCTGTATTTCGGGGGGCATAGCTCTCTCCGAACCACGCAAGAGCCAATGTGACAATAAAAGTCTGAGATGATTGAGGCCGGAAGGCTAACATCGCGTCGGTAACCGGGCCAGTCGGTCCCGGAATCGACTGTTTGTCAATACTTCGGGGATTGAACAATGTCAGAGCATAGAGCGTCACTGAACTGGAATCGGGATCGTGACGACTTCAAGTACCCGACCTATACGCGGGACCACACATGGTCGTTCCGAGGTGGCGAGATGGTTCGCGCGTCTGCGGCGCATGAATTTCTTGGGAATGCTGATCGTGTGGACCCGGAGGAGGCGTTTGTCGCTTCGATATCGGCCTGTCACATGCTGACCTTTCTTGCGATAGCGGCCAAGCGCAGGTTCGTCGTGGACAGGTACTCGGACAATGCTGTTGGATATCTGGAGAAGAACGACGAGGGGCGGATGGCCGTAACGCGGGTGGAATTACGGCCCGAGATCGCATTCTCAGGCGAGACATTACCGGGGGCAGATCAGATCGATTCCATGCACCGTATGTCGCATCAGGAGTGCTTCATTGCCAACTCCGTGAGCACGGAGATAGTTGTCCTGCAGTCACATAGGGGCAAATGTTAGATGTACCGATGGTTTGACATTCAAATGTCATCCTGAGCCTGAGTCGCAGGACTAAATGTATCTGCCGACGATATTCTTCGACTCAAGTTGCTCAGAGCGACACTCCCATTGAATGTTCTGCCGTACCTGTACGACCAAACAGTGCACGGGGGGAACACCTATCCGCCTTTTGGATCAATGCGGATCGTTCCATGAAAGTTCTCGCTTCCTAAATAGGTTTTGGAGCGCTCGGCTGGGCTCTGGATGACAATACAATCACTCCCGCGGAAACTCACGACACTCCATAACAGGATCCGACTTCTTGATTTCAGACCAGAAACAAGCCGCCCAACTTCTCAGGGCTGGATATTCTGAGACCGTCATTACGCCGCCCATTGGATTCAATATCGCCGGCCCAGAACACTTGCCGCGACCGGCGACGGACGTGGCAGACGACCTCCTAGCTCGGGTTTTGTTGCTGGAGTCAGGTGGTGTCCGTGCTGCAATCCTCACGTTGGATGTTTGGGGCATCAGCGAAGAGTTTGCATCGTCGGTAACAGGGCGCGTGTCGGCGATGGCCGATATTGACGCTGACCTCGTATGGATTGGAGTGTCCGGCAATGCATCATCCCCGCCGCTATGGGAGAGCGCTGATGGCGAATATATGGAATATGCAGCATACGTTCCGCAGCAGATCGGTGGAATCGCAGCACTGGCCGTGGACCGTATGCAGGACGCCGAGCTCGGCTTTACGTCGGCGCTCCTTCCGGACTTGGCTACCTCGATACGCGGTAGGCAGTACGAAATAGATGAGACGGTACCGATCATGATCGTAGATGGCGAGTCCGGGCCTATAGCGCGTGTGTTCGGGTTCGGGTGCCCGGGTTCGGTAGTTGGCTCCGAACCGGCAGTCTGGACCTCCGATTACCCGGGGTATGCCTGCTGGGCACTCTCGCAAGCTTCAGATGGAGCCGGATGTATGTTTATACGAGGTCCAGCTCACGACGTGAAACCCTTCGACTGGTACAACCACAATGTGGCTCCCGGGCACACCGATAGGACCCAGGCGGATGTCCAGGCTCTGGGCTGGTTGTTGGCGACGCAGGTGGGTATAGCGACTCGAGGCGCTCTCTTGCGTAGGAACGTGGAAATCAAGCCGGTCGGAACCACCAGTTCACTGCTCGATCTGGGTCGGACGAAGTCCATCGCCATAGCTGATGGACTCTTCGATTCCTTTTTCAGCCCACTCACGACTGAGTTTGGGGTTGAACTGCGCGAACAGACGCCAGACCAGACCGTCTTTGCGTGCGCCAACATGGGCGGACTTTCGTTCCAAGACCCATCGCCGTTCATTGATACCCGTGCCGCCGCCGAGCGTTACAGGACACGCTGATTTTTCGCTTTGGGTAGGTTCAGATTCTTGGCGGTGAACGTGCGACAACCGCCATCAGTTGATGATCGTCCTTACGGATTCTGTTTGGGCCAGTTCACCAGCACTGCACCGACGATTACCGCAATAGCGCCAAAGACGAACGTCCCCGTCAGGGTCTCCTCCAGAAGCGCTGCACCCATGGCGGTCGCAATAAGCGGATTGAAGTTCACGTAAATGACCACCTGGGTCGGAGAAAGACGTGTCAGCGAGAACACGAACATAAACTGGGCGATCCCCAATGATCCCAGGAACAGCATCAGAAGCGAATTCTGGCTACTGAAGCCACCGGTGTTACCAAGGGCAAACTCGACGATAGCGAGAGGCAGGAGCATCGTGACGCCGATCAGCATTGTCCATGCGCTCACGTTCAACGCAGAGTAGCGGGCGAACGCTGGCTGAGATGCGACGCCGTAGATGCCCACGCACGCCGCCGCGAACAACAGCAGCACCGCGCCTCCTATCGCTGCCAGTGTGCTGGCCGTCTCACCGCCGCTCTCGGCCGGGGACAGGGTGCTTTCGCCAAACACCAGTCCGATACCGACCACCGATATGGCGACCCCTAAATACTGGCGGGTGATCAGCGATTCGTGCCCGGTTATCCGGCCCAGCACAACGCTCCAGATAGGAGATGTAGCCATTAGAAGTGCGCCGCGGGATGCCTCTGTCACCTGAAAGCCGAACGCCATCGACAGCGGGAAGGCCGTGAAGTAGAAGGCGGCGAGGACGAAAAACAGCTTCCAGTCGCGCCGATCCACCCGCATTCCGTACCTGTGGAACAACAGTACGAGCGCCCACAAAACAGCAGCTCCGATGCCGATCCGCACCGCTGCCAGCGTGAACGGAGGGATATCCTGTGCCACGACGCGCGTCGCGGCCACGGCGCCCCCGAAAAGGCTGAATGCGCCGATCGCAGTGACATTCGGCCATACGTTCTGCGACCAACGTGAATTGTGAGTGCTCAGTTCCGCACCACGATCTGGCCGTCTTTCATCACCAGCTTTACGTCACGCACATTTTCGATGTCCTCGAGCGGGTTCGAACCTGTCACTAGCAGATCGGCGGCTTTGCCGACCTCGACGGTTCCACGCCGGTCACTCGCCTCGCATACCTCGGCCGATGTTTTGGTGGCGGCAACGATTGCCTGCCACTCCGTCATGCCGCGCCTCACAAGCTGGGCCAGCTCCAACAAACCACCGTCCGGTAGGGCAAGATCTGATCCGTTGGCGATCGGCACTCCCGCATCAAGGGCCTTCTTGAACCCCTCAGCGTGAGCCTCCGCTGCAACAACAGCGCGGGCCGCGTAGTCGGGTGGGGCAGGATGGGCCTCCGCCCACGCATGTTCAATTTCAGATTCTGCGTACGCCGGTCCCCGATTCAGGTGGCTCAACCCCAGTGTCGGAACGAAGTACGTTCCCGCTTCCGCCATCATCGTAACTGCCTCATCGTCCAGCACATAACCGTGCTCCAGCGTCCATGCACCGTGCGCGATCGCCGTCTTGATACCGTGGGTTCCACCAGCGTGCGCTACCACCTTGAAGCCGCGCTGGTGGCATATCTCGAATGCCGCATCGATTTCGTCCGGTGTCGGAAAAGTACTCTGCATCCCGTCCCACGGTGGACCCATAATCCCGCCAGTCAGGTTCAGTTTGATGAAGTCGACACCGTTTTTGATGTTCTCCCGAATGGCGCGGCGGAACTCGGTTGGCCCATCGACCTCCTTCGCAGTTCCAGAACGTAGAAAGTGGCCCGCGGTGGTGGTGATGAACCAGCCGCAAGTGAAGAGTGATGGGCCGGTGAATAAACCCGAGTCGAACGCTCGCTTCCAGGCCACGTCGACGTACTCGCGCTCGCCGACCACCCGCATTCCGGTAATGCCCAGTGCTAGAGCTTTCATGCAGTCACGCCCGGCACGCGTCGTGCGCTCGGCGATGCTCTCGTCCCGCCAGCCCGGGTCAGGGATGCCGCGCCCGATGTGTGTGTGAACGTCCCACAGCCCCGGCAATAACCAGCCGCCTTGCAGGTCGATCTCATGGGCGTCGCCGCTTGTGACCGGCGATCCGGGTGGCACAAGATCGACTATGTCTGTACCTTCGACCACCACCGTCAACTCCCGAGGCTCTTGGGACGTGGCGTCGATGACGTGGCTGTTCTTGATGATTACGCGACTGGAATCAGCCATTCGGTAGACCTCGTTATTCCGTGTTGTCTTTTTCGTTCTGGACGACGTGCGTAGGATGACGGCGAGTATAGTCCGTTGAGGATTGTTGATCGCTGCACAAATTACCTCCTTATCCTCTGCTACTTTAGGAGAAGTACTTTGTAAACTTGCTTCCTTTCACCGTAAATAAACCAAGGAGCTCAATTGACCCAATCAATGCTCGCCATGCAAGCCTTCGACAAAGGGGATGTGCGCCTTACCGAGGTTCCTGTTCCAACGCCGACAGACGGACAGGTGCTTGTGAAGATGGAGCTGGCGTCGATCTGCGGCAGCGACTTGCATATCGTCGATTACGGTTGGCTAGTGGAGGAGTACCCGCTGCGGCCGGGCTATCCGGGGCATGAGGGAATCGGGACCATCGTAGAGGCCAACGGCACTGATCTAAAGAACGGTGACCGTGTGCTCGTGACGCCTGCAATCTGGGGCTCTCTTTGCTTTGCCGAGTACCAGGCGCTTGGCACCAACTTCCTGACGGTACTTCCCGAAGCCTCTGATCAGCAACCTGACCACCTTTTGATGGCCCAACAACTCGGGACGGTGATCTTTGCTGCAAAGCGATTGCCGAACCTGCTCGGACAGACATGTGTCGTGATGGGACAGGGGTCTGCCGGATTGTTCTGGAACTTTGTGTTGAAGCATCTCGGTGCGGATCGTGTGATCGCAATCGATCCGATAGCGCACCGACTTGAGATCGGAGCCGGTTTCGGATCTGATGATCGTATTGGTGAGACATTTGACGCAGCCACACGCGGTGTCCTTGATTTGACAGGCGAGGGTGCGGACGTCGTTGTCGAGGCGATTGGCACGAAAGAGACGCACGGCCAGGCGATGGACCTAGTTCGCCCGGACGGTCAGATCGTTTGGTTTGGCGTGCCGCAGTCGGCCGAATCGATACCGTTTGATTTTGACACTTTTTTTCGCAAGAGGATCGCCGCTTACAGCCCCTTAGGGGCACAGGACGAACTTGAGCTATCTAGTTTCCGACAGGCGCTGAAATGGATAAACGAAGGATCGATAGACATGACCGACGTCGTGACACATTCGTTTCCGTTGCCGCGCATAGATGATGCCTTCAAGGCCGCCAGGAAACGGGAAGACGGAGCAGTAAAAATAGTCGTCACGATGGGGTGATGATTCATACCCCATCAATCCCTACTGGTACAGGTCTGCAGTCTATCTGGAACTCATCAATCGATCCGGGACACGCGGGTCAACTGTAAGTTAAATCTTGAATTCCCAGATCGTGTTCTCTGGCATGATCGACCTGACTGGCGTTAGAAAGAACTAGGTGATGAGTAACGGTATTCCGGGTATTCTCCTCCACGGCGCGGGAGGTTACATCGATGAAATCATCACGCTCGGACTACTTACCGCTCTGGTTGTAGTCCTGACGTTATTGGCGATGCGGCGGTCTCGGGATAAGAACAAAAAACAACCCCGGAGTCGTCGGGGTAGACGCCGTTGAGATTTAGGATCAACCAAGTGATTGCTGTTGCCGTTTCTCGTGATTGTGGCGAAGTTGTTCACGCTGCCGGCGGCTTCATGTAGGGGCGTACGGTGACAAGGAGTGCCTGACAAAAAGAGGGCCACGCCATAACGGCGTGGCCCTCTTTTTTGTTCTCTGGTTTCTGGCAGGTTGGTTAGACCGAGTTTCTAAGCCTCGGGTCGAACCTGTCCCTGAACCAGTCGCCGATGAAGTTGAGTGACATCACCAGCAAGAAGATCATGACACCCGGGAAGAACGAGATCCACCAGGCGGACGCCAGGTAGTCGCGACCTTCAGCGACCATCGCCCCCCATGTTGGGGTGGGTGGCGGCACGCCGGCTCCGAGGAAGCTGAGAATCGCTTCCGAAAGGATCAATTGACCGACGCGGAGGGTGGCGATCACGATGACGGTGTTGATCACGTTAGGCACAATGTGCTTCCACATGATCCACACGTCTGAGGCGCCGGTTGCCCGGGCCGCAGACACGTACTCGCGCTCCTTCAGGCTTAGGACCTCTGCACGCACGTTTCGTACGAACGGGGGCCACGCCAGAAGCGCCAGAAGCACAAGCATCACGGTGATACTTTGCCCGAAGACGATCACCGCCACTAGGGCTAATAAGATGAACGGTATCGAGAAATACACGTCCAGCGCTCTCATTAATGCCTCGTCCAAGTAACCACCGAAGTAACCCGCGGCCACTCCGTACGTGGTGCCGAACACCATTCCGACGGTGACGGCAATCGTAAGGATGATGAGGGAGATTTGAGCTCCCTTCATGATCCTGGTCAAGATGTCGCGGCCAAACTGGTCGGCGCCGAGCCAGAAGTGAGGCCTAGACGGAATTGGCTCACCTTTCTTCTCGGCTCTCGCCACTGCGCGCTCGTAGGATTTGAGGTCCCCGTCCGAGTTGATCTCCGCGTTCCGGTCCGAGAGTGACGGGAGTTCTGGGTTGAACCCCGTAACGCCGCCCCAAAACGGGGTGCCAGCCAAGAGCGCCATCACGATGAGAATCGACAGCATGATGAGCGGAAGAACGGGCCAGTCACTTATGAAGGAAAAGAACCGCTGTGCACGGTTTCTGCGCCGTGCCCGTCCGACGACGGCAAACGCAGTTGCGTCGCCTCTAGATACTTCTGTTGCCATTAAGAGTTGATCCCCTTTAACCGATCCGGATTCGTGGGTCCACGAGTGCATAGGTGAGGTCCGTGATCAGGTTGATGATCACGTACATCAATGCAAACACGAGGACCACGCCGGTCATTACCGGGAAGTCGTTTTCGTTGGTTGAAGTAACGGCCAGCCTGCCAAGTCCCGGCCAGGTGAACACGGTCTCCACAACAACCGTCCCGGTGATGAAACCAACCAGGAGCAATGCAGACAAAGTGAGCGGCGGGATGAGTGCGTTCTTAAAGGCGTGTTTCCAGATAACCATCTGGGTGCCGACGCCCTTCGCCCTCGCCAGCTTCACGAACTCCGAGTCGAGGATTTCGAGCATGGCGGACCGCGTTAACCTGAGGTAGCTGGCGGAGGCCGCCAGACCCAGGGTTCCTGCGGGCAGTATGAAGTTCTGTAAACCTCCTATGCCTTCGCCCTTGCCTCCGGCTGGTAACCAGTCAAGGCGAACGGCGAAGAGGAGGATGGCCATGATGCCAATCCAGAACGGAGGGGCGGCCTGGCCGAGGAGTGCAAACCCTCGTCCAAGGTAGTCCCAGAAGGATCCGCGTGTGACTGCGGATAAGACGCCTAACGGCACGCCGATGAGCGTAGCGACCACCCAGGAAACTAATCCCAGCTGGAGTGTATTAGGCGTTTTCTGCTGGATCAGTTTGCTTACGTCAACACGTCCGAGCAAGGACTGACCGAGGTCGCCGGAGACAACATCTCCGACCCACAGGGCATATTGAAATACGAGCGGCTTATCCAGCCCGAGCATCACCCCGAGATCATCCCAAGCCTGGTCAGAAAGGCCGTAGCCACCCTCCTGTGCGTACAGAAGACGAGGGTCTCCAACAACACGGGAAAGAGTGAACACGATGATCGTCGCGCCGATCAACGTGAAGATGCTAAAAACCAGACGTCTTAATAAGAATTTATACATACTGCTCCCTTGATTCAGGGGGTAGGGCCGCTGCTCTCATCGGTAGTGAGCGCAAGGATAACGGGTGAAACGCCAAACGTGAAGCCCATTTGAAGATGAACTACGAAATTGTCGTGATATCGGTTCCTCTAGCGGCGCTCCGATAAGTATTCAGTCAGGTAACACTCAAATCGTGATTCGGTAATGACGAGTCAGAAATATTGTTTTCAATCCGTAAGTTATGTCTGCGATTTATGCGCCTTGGCCTTCTGGAATACCGTTCATATATGCAGAGAGGAATGTAGACGCGAAGAGGGGGCGCCCTTCGAATGAAGAGCGCCCCCTCAATATCGACTTACGTCGACCTGATTCTGAAGGTTACTTCAGCTTCAGGGACTCCAGGTTTACGAACTGCTGGAGGTTACCGTTTGCCTGCGGGAGCTTTTCGTAAGCAGCCACAAGGTCCGGGTTCTGGAGCGTTCCCACGGGCTCGTGAACGAGTCCGATGCAGAGGGCGTTCTCGATGCCCTTCTCTGCGAACGCTTCGTTAGCAGCATTACGTAGATCCTTGTCGGTCATAAGAGCGACTTCGGCGTAGTTCTTTGCTGCGAACGGGATTTCCATGCCGACGCCGTATCCGCCGTCAGACCATGAGCTCATGACAAAGCCACGGGCCCAGTCGTATGGCATGGAGGTGTTTGCGTCGTCACCACAACCCACGAACGGCTCGGAAGTCGTTCGGGCTACGAGACCCGGCCGGTAGGTCGAGTACACGGAGTTGTTGAGGGTTACTTCCACACCGAGTTCAGCGGCCCAGATGCCACCAATGGCGGTCATCAGTTCCTGCGTCAGTCCAGGCGGACCTGTCCAGACGTTGCTCATGGCAAACCCGTCAGGGAAGCCACCAGCGGTGATGAACTCTTTGGCGAGGTCGTAGTCGACCGGGTACGCCCAACCACCGGCTCCACCTTCACCACCCTTGGAGGTGTCTACATAGTCACCTGCGTGGGATAGCGTGATCGGGTGTGCGTTCGGGGGCTGGTACGCGAAGTACATCGGTCCGTCACCCCAGCCGTCGAGGATCGAGTCCACGAGCGCCTGGCGGTCGATGGCGTGTGCGAGGCCGATTCGAACAAGTCGAGCGGCTTCGTAGTCGTCACCTTCGTTGGTGTCGGATACCCATGCCTTGTCGGAAGTCTCTCGCTCCAGGACTTTGTCGTCGTAGTAGCGGTTGTCTTCCCACCAGTTACCGGTCATGCCGATGTTCCTGATGTTTCCGTGACCGGAGTCGAGGTTGATTTCGAAACCAGCATCGGCAAGCGTGTTCCAGTCAGCAAGAGCCGGCTGGGCCATTACGACCTGTCCGGTCTCAAGCATGGCACGCCTTGAGGAAGCCTCTGGGACTTCCAGGAGAGTGATCTTCGCCACGTTCGCCGTCTGGCGGTGATGGTCCGGAACTGCCTCGAGTTTAATCGAGTCGGCCTGAATCCAAGAAAGGTTCTTGTACGGGCCTGTTCCGATGATGAAGTCCCTCATCCCCTCTGCACCCTTGTCGTCAAACAGGGCTGCTGAGGTGATTCCGGCGGACTGCCAGAAGGTGCTGAAGCGGTGGCGGATGCCCCGGCTGTCATAGTTCTCGAAGTACATTCGGACGTTGTAGTCGTCAACAACTTCGAAGTTCTTGATCAGCGGTGCAAAGTCACCGGCCTGTCCGTGAATGGACTCAGGCTGCGTGTTGCGGTTCGCGTCGTTAAACGAGAACACAACGTCTGCAGCGGTGAACTCTCCCCAACCGTCGTGGAACTGGACGCCCTCTTTGAGGGTGAAGTCTAGCCACTCAAGGTTCGGGTCGAGGTCAAAGGCAGTCGCGAGGACCGAGTCCTCGGCCTGTGCTCCAAGGGTGTCACCGTAAACAGGCCTGAAGAGAGTCTCCATGATGCCGGCGACGTAAACGTCTTCAGCACAACCTGCGGTGCAGAACCTTGGGGTGCCAACGCCAGCGTTAACTGCGTTGACGGCGATGGTTGCTTCGCCAGACGGGACAACACTGTCGCTGCCCGTTGCGGGAGCGGCGGTTGCTGCTGCTGCTGCTGCGGGTGCAGCAGTTGCGGCGGCGGCGCCACTTGCGGCGGGAGCAGCCGTAGCAGCCGGAGCTGCAGCATCGGCCGCAGCTGCCGCGTCACCAGAAGCGGCCGCATCGGCCGCAGCGGCAGGCGCTGCTGTTGCTGCAGCGGCGGGCGCTGCGGCGGGGGCTGCTGCGTCGCCATCGTCGTCGCTGCCACAGGCAACGGCGGCGACAAGCGCCACACCCAACAGCGACCCGAACAACAGGCGCTTATGGGTTTTCCAATCGATATTCATACACACTCCTCCTGAATGTAGTGCCCAGGTGGGCCGGTCAGCCGAATCGTTAACCGGTGATGCAAACGCTGTGCGTTCTCGCATCACCACAAACGACTCGATGCTTGTGCCCCCGGCCCTTTCTTTTCGTAGCGCACTTTGTTCTGGCGCATGAGAAGTGTCGACCCGGGACTTATATCCGAGCGCAATAAGCGACGACAGCAAAACACTATCGCCAAACACATAGCGCGCGAATTAGGAGGCAAGCTATCAAATGCGCCTGAGAGTGTCAACCGTTTTCTATAGGCTGTTGAGGATGCCTTGAAGGGGTTAGTTTTGAACGTAAAACCACAACTTTGGAGTTTGTTCTAAGGAGTAGTAAACGGCTTTCCTCTGCGCACAGTCTCATGGCGGACAAATTACACGGTTCCGGGGGATGATTTAGCGCAAAGACAACAAAATCGCTGTCGTTAACACGGTTGTGGCAAACATGGCTTCTCTGCGATTTATGCGCCTTGGCCCCCTGGAATACCGTTCATATATGCAGAGAGGAATGTAGACGCGAAGAGGGGGCGCCCTTCGAATGAAGAGCGCCCCCTCAATATCGACTTACGTCGACCTGATTCTGAAGGTTACTTCAGCTTCAGGGACTCCAGGTTTACGAACTGCTGGAGGTTACCGTTTGCCTGCGGGAGCTTTTCGTAAGCAGCCACAAGGTCCGGGTTCTGGAGCGTTCCCACGGGCTCGTGAACGAGTCCGATGCAGAGGGCGTTCTCGATGCCCTTCTCTGCGAACGCTTCGTTAGCAGCATTACGTAGATCCTTGTCGGTCATAAGAGCGACTTCGGCGTAGTTCTTTGCTGCGAACGGGATTTCCATGCCGACGCCGTATCCGCCGTCAGACCATGAGCTCATGACAAAGCCACGGGCCCAGTCGTATGGCATGGAGGTGTTTGCGTCGTCACCACAACCCACGAACGGCTCGGAAGTCGTTCGGGCTACGAGACCCGGCCGGTAGGTCGAGTACACGGAGTTGTTGAGGGTTACTTCCACACCGAGTTCAGCGGCCCAGATGCCACCAATGGCGGTCATCAGTTCCTGCGTCAGTCCAGGCGGACCTGTCCAGACGTTGCTCATGGCAAACCCGTCAGGGAAGCCACCAGCGGTGATGAACTCTTTGGCGAGGTCGTAGTCGACCGGGTACGCCCAACCACCGGCTCCACCTTCACCACCCTTGGAGGTGTCTACATAGTCACCTGCGTGGGATAGCGTGATCGGGTGTGCGTTCGGGGGCTGGTACGCGAAGTACATCGGTCCGTCACCCCAGCCGTCGAGGATCGAGTCCACGAGCGCCTGGCGGTCGATGGCGTGTGCGAGGCCGATTCGAACAAGTCGAGCGGCTTCGTAGTCGTCACCTTCGTTGGTGTCGGATACCCATGCCTTGTCGGAAGTCTCTCGCTCCAGGACTTTGTCGTCGTAGTAGCGGTTGTCTTCCCACCAGTTACCGGTCATGCCGATGTTCCTGATGTTTCCGTGACCGGAGTCGAGGTTGATTTCGAAACCAGCATCGGCAAGCGTGTTCCAGTCAGCAAGAGCCGGCTGGGCCATTACGACCTGTCCGGTCTCAAGCATGGCACGCCTTGAGGAAGCCTCTGGGACTTCCAGGAGAGTGATCTTCGCCACGTTCGCCGTCTGGCGGTGATGGTCCGGAACTGCCTCGAGTTTAATCGAGTCGGCCTGAATCCAAGAAAGGTTCTTGTACGGGCCTGTTCCGATGATGAAGTCCCTCATCCCCTCTGCACCCTTGTCGTCAAACAGGGCTGCTGAGGTGATTCCGGCGGACTGCCAGAAGGTGCTGAAGCGGTGGCGGATGCCCCGGCTGTCATAGTTCTCGAAGTACATTCGGACGTTGTAGTCGTCAACAACTTCGAAGTTCTTGATCAGCGGTGCAAAGTCACCGGCCTGTCCGTGAATGGACTCAGGCTGCGTGTTGCGGTTCGCGTCGTTAAACGAGAACACAACGTCTGCAGCGGTGAACTCTCCCCAACCGTCGTGGAACTGGACGCCCTCTTTGAGGGTGAAGTCTAGCCACTCAAGGTTCGGGTCGAGGTCAAAGGCAGTCGCGAGGACCGAGTCCTCGGCCTGTGCTCCAAGGGTGTCACCGTAAACAGGCCTGAAGAGAGTCTCCATGATGCCGGCGACGTAAACGTCTTCAGCACAACCTGCGGTGCAGAACCTTGGGGTGCCAACGCCAGCGTTAACTGCGTTGACGGCGATGGTTGCTTCGCCAGACGGGACAACACTGTCGCTGCCCGTTGCGGGAGCGGTGGTTGCTGCTGGTGCTGCTGCGGGAGCGGCAGTTGCGGCCGGAGCTGCGTCTGCTACTGCAGTAGCAGCCGGAGCAGCATCACCAGTTACAGCGGTTGCAGCGTTGGTGTTGTCGCTAACCCCGCTAAATGAACGGAATGCGTCAGGGTCGATCGAATCTTTACCGGACGCCCCGCTTCCACTCTCACCACTTCCACAGGCAACAGCTGCCACAAGAAGCACGCCTAACGAGGCGAGAATGATCCAATGTCTCTTAATCGAAATAGTTGCCAACGTCTCCTCCTTAGGATTCGGCGTACACCACCGAAACAGGTTCCGCTACTTTTGGTCGTCGCGTGGGTTTCCACGTAAATCGATCAACAACCGCCACCGGAACGATATGTAAGGCTGATGCCAGATAGTACGTTATTCAATCTGTTCGTCAACACCCTTCTGTTGCTTAGAGCGCAGTTATGAGGCGATTTCGTTCCCGCAAGACAAACATTTGAATCTGAGAAGATCCGAGCCCGTAATCGGACGCATGGCGGGGGGAGGGATTCATAATGAAATTTATAGTCCCGGCCGTTATGCGTATAGATCCAGTTGACCGCCGCCAAGAATGTAGAGGCCGGCAGGCCCCATGCCATGTTCGGGCAGGAACTCCGCCGCAAATCTGAAGCCTTCAGGTGATTGGTCTTCTGCAAGCAAAACTGCGGCGTCCACGAGATCAGGCATCCTTTCGTCCGCCCACATCTGTTGCTGGGTCGTAGTATCGGATAGCGTCAATCGCACGCTCCACGGGGCGCTAAGTACCTCTGCAGGCTTGACAATGACGTCCCCACTCGAGGTCTCCAATGGCGCGGCGCGTTCTATCACTTGTGGCATTGGCTCGTAGTCCGGCCTTGATATTACATGCACGTGTGCGTGGTCCTGGCTCTGGTGAGCGATACGCCCGAAATTAGAGATGGCACGGAACCCTTCAGGTGTGACGTCATCGGGAACGTTATCGATCGTCAGTTCGCGCCCGAGCTCGAGGGCGTATGGGATTAAGGGGATGTATAACTCCCGATCTCCCCATAACTGTTCCTGTGATGGATGTCCCGACGGAATTACAAGGGCCATCATTCTTAGCCAGGTGAGGCGATTTCGAAAAGCAAGCGGTCCATCGGCATCCATTTCCGAACGGATTTCTGATTCAATTCCGCCTGGAGCCAAGTATTTTGCATACTCATCTCCGATAGATATTTTGCAGAACACACACCCGTCGCGTAACGGGTATTTGAGTTCCGGCGTGCCTGAACTCAATTAACTTCTACTCCTACCCCTGCCCTGAGTTCCGGGAGAACGTCTTGTACGGGGCCGCGCTGCACCGCGGTTTCTATAGTCCGGGGCCTCTATATACCGCTCGCTAACCATCAGTCCGTCGCGTAGCCGGGACATGATCGAAGTCGAGAATGAGGCTCCTCTCGGGTCTCCGTCGTCCTGATCAGGATCTGTGAGTTTCACCTGGCTAGTAATGACCGTGGGAAGAGCCGAGTTATAGCGATGGACGATGATCTGATATAGCTTTTCCTCTGCCCATGCCGTCGAACTGTGAGCGCCGAGGTCGTCCAAGATCAGAAGCTCGGAGTTCCTTATCTGCTCAAACAGTTTGTCGTAACTGACGCGGCTGGCCGGATTAAACGCCTGTCTGAAATCGTCCAGTAGATCGGGCACTATCGCGAAGGTTACAGGAAGCCTGAGGGATATTCTTAAACCGGCAATGGCGATTGCAAGGTGTGTTTTGCCTGCGCCGGTCGGCCCGGCAAGGTAGAGCCATCGGTCCGGATGTTGAGCGAAAGCCTTTGCCGTGCTGAGTGCATCTTTTAATACCGCTTGTTGTGTCCGTGTCGCTCCGGCTCCGCCTTTGGGATCGAAAGAATCAAAGGTCATCGATTCAAGCATCCGCGCTGGGATGTTGCTTACGGAAGATTTTTGGCTGCTCGAAGGCGCCGTAATTTCGCGCACGGTTGATAGTTCTGGATCAAGAAGGCGAGTGCGCATACGGTCGCTGAGTGATCCGCGTTCCATACCGGAAGTCACGACAGTAGGGCGACGAGAGTTGTACCGGCTCGTTAAAATTTGGTCCATCTTTTCCTCGGCCCAGGCCGTCATGTTTCCGGCGCCAAGATCATCGAGTATCAGCAAAGGCGCGTTCATGACCTGCTGGAATAACCCTTCATGTTCTGACCGATCGCCTGTTTCTCCACTCGAAAAATTAGAAGGGCGCAATTGGTCAAGCAGTTGCGGCGCAGATATGAAAAATACGGGCTTTCCATCTTCAACACATCGGTTTGCGACGGCTGCGGCGAGGTGTGTCTTGCCTGATCCGGACGGACCGAGGATGATCAGCCAGCCCTCCGGGCTTTCCGAATAAGCCCTTGCAGCCTCTAGCGCGGGGCCGTACGTCGCTGGGTCAGCAAAACCTTCGCGCCCCTCTGAGAGGGCGGTGTCGAACCGTAACCGTTCAAGCGGCCCCAGGTTCGCGTATCGTTTCAACCGTTCGTCCTGGCGATCGTTCCAACTTTGTTCTTGGCATTCACATGGCGCCATCTTGCCGAATCCGGGACTGCCCATAGGCTTCCCGACGCGGATCCAGCGTACGTCGTCGCAGATATCGCATAAGGGCTGTCCGTCAGCGGTTGCCTCTGGCGCGCTGGGCAGCGAGGTAACGTTCGAGGTACTCGTCTGAGCGAGTCTGGTCAGGATCCGATCCAGGCTTTCCATCTTGCCTGCCTTCATCCGCCCATCCTCTCAGGACGGCGGCCACATAATTCCAGCTTCTGGCGTTGGCCCGCGCAGCCGTAATTATGGCTTCACGGATCCATTGTTCCGGGTAAATGTCCAGAGCGTCACGCAACGTGTCGGACACTGCCGGCGTCAACGTTCCGATGTTGTGCTCGTAATCAGCGAACACGGACGGCTGTGAGCCTGCATCCGCGGGCGCAGGGTACGTCTCACCCGTGCCCGAGGGAGCATTCCTGTTCCACTCCGGAAACGACGATTCAACGGCCCTTACGACGGCGTCCGAATTCAGAAAAAAGAGCGTCTCGCCGGCGTCACCCTGGACTGCCAGCAGCGTACCACGGCGTGTCGCTTTTTCCAGTCCTTTTGACACTCGTTCTTCAAGTTGCGCTCCAGATGCGTGGAGCATTGCCGCCGTTGTGCGGTCTGAGAGCAGGTCTTCGGCACGAATCGAAGCCGGAAATAACCGGCGTTGGTGCAAGAACCAGATCGTCCTGAGCGTCACCTTTAACTCGTCGAGATCGGTGATGTCCTCTAGAAGGCTGGACAACAGGGGATTCGGGACGGGAGTGGACTTATACCCGGCGGGGAATCCTGGCGCTCTATTACGCGAATGACCACTTTCAGCTCGATATTGCGTATCGCTCATCAGGGACTATGTCCGGGTGTCGGCGAGCCGCCTGGAGTCGTCCTGAAAGCTGCCCCATTCGTCCCTCACCGCAAGTTCTACGCTTCCGGTTGGGCCGTTGCGATGCTTGGCGATGACCAGCTCAGCCAGACCCCGTGGATAGATCAGCCCGGGATTTTCACGCACCCATTCATCTTCAGTGGTGAATTTTTCTTCGCGATGGATGAAGATCACGACGTCCGCATCTTGCTCGATAGACCCACTTTCACGCAGGTCGGACAGCATCGGACGGTGTGATTGACGGTGCTCAATCGCACGACTCAACTGGGACAGTGCGAGGACTGGCACGTGCAGGTCACGCGCCATGCCCTTGATGGACCGAGATATCTCACTGACCTCTTGTGCCCGGTTGTTTTCGCTCCGCCGACTGTTGCCCCTTATTAGTTGCATATAGTCGATAACTACGAAGTCCAATCCGTGCTCCATCTGCAGGCGACGCGCCTTGGAACGCATCTCCGCGACGGACTGGATGGGAGTGTCGTCTATGTAAATCGAAAGGTCAGATAGCACACCGACGGAGTCCACCACCTGGGCCTGTTCCGTATCACTCAGAAGTCGCATACGCAGGTTATGCATGTTTACGCGTGCTTCAGCAGAAAGGAGCCTCAGGGCAATTTGCTCCTTGCCCATCTCGAGCGAGAAGATTCCGACCGTTGCGCCTGAACCAATCCCAACTCCGGCTGCGGAGTTCCGGGCGATGTTCAACCCGAGCATGCTCTTACCAACACTGGGTCGGGCGGCGAGCACGATCATGTCAGACCGGCTCATTCCTCCGAGAAGGTCATCGAGATCTTTAAAGCCAGTCCCAATGGGTCGGCCTTCAATCCCATCTAAATCCGTTAGAGGCGAGGTCTGTTCAAGGAACGGGTCAAGCGATTCACTCAGTGGCACAAAGTCCCGGGTCGGGGCACTGGCCCGGATCTGGAACAGCGCGTCTTCTGCACGGCTTAGCGCCGCGTCGACGTCCGCATCCTCCTCGTAACCGATCTCTGAAATATCTGATGCGGCGCGGATAAGTTTGCGCATGGTGGACGTGCGCTGGACGATCCGGCCGTAGTACTCGACGTGTCGCGAGGTCGGCAGGATTTCGACAAGGTGACCGAGATACGCGGTACCGCCCACATCGGCCAGCCTCTCGGTGCGCTCAAGTTCGTGGGCCACCGAGATCTGGTCGATCGCCTCCTGGCGTTGGAACAACTCAAAACAGGCTTCGTAACACCAGCGATTGCGTTCCCGGTAGAAGTCGTCCGGGTCGAGGAACGCTGTCACTCGCGTTAACGCTTCGTTGTCTACGAGTAAGGAGCCGATTACGGCCTCTTCAGACTCTATGTCGTGAGGGGGAAGTCTGTCCGCCTGCAATTTGCGTTATTCCTCTTTGGTGCTCTCCGCGTCGTCTCCGGAATCATCATCGCCTTCTTCGTCTTCGCCGCGTTCCTTGGCCTCGCGTGCAAGCCGGCGTGACTCAAATTCTTCAAGCAACGACATTTCGCCGGTCCCATCACCACCCACACCCTCGACCATAGCTGCTTCCATCGCCGCCGCCTCTGCGCCTCCGTCGATGGATACGACGTTCAAAACGACCTGGCCGTCTACGCCTTCAAAGTAGTGGATCGGAACAAAGTATTCACCAAGCATGCGGACCGGGGTCTCAAAGCGAATTCCACGGCGGTCGACCGCCACATTTGAAATCTCAGTTAGTTTCTCGGCCAGCATGGTGCTCGTGACCGACCCGTAAAGTCGGCCTCTCGGTCCTGAGCGAACAAGAATCTCGACAGGCTCTTCGGCGAGTTTCGCGGCAACTTCTCGCCATTCTTCCGCTTCTTTCACACGTCGAACTTCCGCGTCTCGTCTCAGGCTCTCGACCCTTTTCAACTCGCCCGCCGTTGCCATCGTGGCAAGTTCACGGGGCAGGAGGAAGTTCCGAGCGTAACCGTTCTTCACGTCCTTGATGTCACCCGCGCGCGCGTTCGGCGGGACATCCTGTAAGAAAATGACTTTCATATGGTCCTCCATGCCTCCTGAACTTGTGGTCCTCAAGGAAGGCTGAATCAGGTGCGACCCGGCGGCGGAAGGTCCGGAGCGCGGTCTATCACCTGGATGCTGCGACTCAATTGCCGGGTCACTAACTCGTTTAACAAGCTGTCCGACGGGAGACGAACAACGATCATAGACCCGGGGGCGCTTCTGGCACAACGGGCAGAAGGCAGATTCGCCGAACGAATTAGACGAGCGTAGGACTAAGGGCGTCAGTCCTTTTCCTGAACAAGCCCTAACAAAATAGAGTTGGGATCAATACCGGGACTGGGCGTCCACCGTCCCGGTATTGATCCCAACCAAGGTTAGAGTCACCCTATAACGCCGGCCGCGCGTAACTCGGAGATCTTTTCACCGCTCATGCCAAGCAGGTCGCCCATGATCTCTTCATTATGCTGACCGATGGTAGGTGTTGAGCCGACCGGCACGTCGCTTCGGCTGAATTTCACGATCTTACCGGTCACGTGGATCTTGCCTGCGACCGGGTCGTCGACCTCTACGAGCACCTCGCGTTCCTTAAGATGCTCACTCATGGCGGCGCGCGGAATGTCGTTTACAGGCGCGCATGGTATGGATGCAGCATTGAGCGTCTTTTCGGCTTCATCCATAGATCGCTCCCCGAACCAAGCGATTAGAGCTGCCTCGATTTCTCCACTTTCCTCAGCGCGTCCGGTCCGGTCCTGCCAGCGCGGGTCCTCTTTCCACTCCGGGTGGCCGACGGTGTCCGCCAGCCGGGGGAAGATGTTGTCACTCGAAGCGCCGGCCAAATACACGTGTCCATCGGTGGTCTTGTAAGAGTTCGTCACGCCATCACCGTTGCCCTGGCGTTCAGGCACGATCCCCGCTCCGAGGAACGCAGTCAGAGGTATTTCACACGTGGTGAACCCGGTGTCCGCGAGACAGACATCTATGGCCTGTCCTTCGCCGGAGAATTGTCTCTCGTAAAGCGCTCCAAGTGCGCCGATGGTCGCGTGCAAAGACGTGATTCGGTCGATCAGTGGGAACGGCTGTACCGTCGGATCGCCCTCTGGCGGTCCGGTCAGGGACATCAGCCCGCTCATCGCTTGGCCAATGGTGTCGAATCCGACGCGGTCCCTGAAAGGGCCGTACTGACCGTATGCCGAAACGTTAACCATCACGATCTGTTTATTTAACTTTTTCAGGTCCTCGTACCCGAAACCCATCTTTGCGATGGTTCCGGGGCGGAAGTTCTGTATCAGGACATCAGAAACCTTCACGAGATCGCGGAGGACCTCTTTGCCCTCTTCGGTCCGGAGGTTTATCGAAAGACTTCGTTTACCGGAGTTGTACTGAACCCAGTAGGCGGACTGGCCGCGAACCCTCGGACCGTTGGTGCGACTCTCATCGCCTTTGATGGCTTCAACTTTGATCACATCCGCGCCAAGTCGGGCGAACATCAGCCCGCAACGTGGGCCCGCCTGGTAGCGGCCCAGATCGAGTACTCGAACGCCGTCCAGAGCGCCTTTTGCCTGAGTTCCGTTGCCGTTGGTCATCGATTTCCCTCCAGGGGGCTGTCCGCTCGGGTGCGGCGTGGCCCTGCCTTTAAATTCAGATCGTGAGTGCGCCGATCATACATTTGGCGCAAAACCTTAACCTGTGCCCTTGCGGTCGATGAAGGATGCAAAACCTTCAAGTACCGGGGTCGGGGCCAGTTTCTCTTTCTGTTCGTCGAGCTCTTCCTCGAACTGCGCTCGCCAGCTTCGGCCGATGTTACCGTCAATAATGCGTTTGGCACCCTGCACCATACGCTGGTCGTTCTTTGCGATGTCCTGAGCAATCTCTAGCGCTTTTGTAAGCACCTGGTCCTGTGGAACAAGATGGTTCAAGAGTCCGGCAGCCAGTGCCTCGTCCGGTTCGACCACGCGACCTGTGAGCAGGTATTCGCGGGCCATTGGCAACCCAACGATCGTCGGCAGAAGCCAAGTATTGTTGATACGTCCGTAAGTAACCGCTAGGAATCTGAAACGGGTCTTGTCGCAGCCGACCCGGATGTCGAACGATGTCGAAAGCACGCCACCGCCGCCGTAGCAGAGGCCGTTTAGTGCGCCGATACGCGGCTTGCGACCGGTGGCAAAGCGCCATGAATGTTCGGAGAAGTTACTGGAGGGAGGAGGAACGTCCTGTTCCGCAAGCCGGGCCATCTCTTTGATGTCCGCTCCGGCCGAAAAAGCGCGGTCGCCCGCTCCCGTGACAACGATTACCGATGTCTCGTCGTCTTCGTCCAGTTTGTCCATAGTGGCGTACAGCTCGGTGAAAAGCTGGCGACTGAGGGCGTTCATGGCGTGTGGTCGGTTGAGCGTTACGATGGCGACTGAGCCGTCGTGTTCGAGCAGGATCGGTTTCTCGTCAGACAAGTCTGAGTGGCTCCTCTTTGGTTGGTGAATCTGGCAATTCGCTCGGTCCGGCCGCTCCAGTAGATGGGCCGGTGCGCAATGTGGTGACGCTGGAGGCCCGATTATGTATCGGCGCATGAGGCGGGTCAACGCGGGAATCCTTTTGCCGGGGACTCTATCGTCCGGTATCCTCATAGCCCGCCAGAAAACATTCAAACCCACGGGGTCTGATTCGCCCCCCACCGCATCCGGAGGCTCACAGTGCCGTTCGATCCCATTTCCAAGGCTCCGATTTCAAAGATGTCGGTCACGCCGAATTTGGTCGACCGAGACGAAGCGGCCAAGGGTTTTGAGTGGACCGACATGTACTCGGAACTGGACTGGCTGCCGGACGGCGGCCTGAACAAGGCGTACGAGGCGATCGATCGGCATGTAGCGCATGGTCACGGCGACAAGGTGGCGATGATCTGGGCCGGTAAAAACGGCGAGGAAGAGATCTACACTTTCTCAGAGATGAAGGCCCAGACAAATCGGTGGGCAAACGTCGTGACTGACCTAGGATTGCGACGTGGCGACCGAGTTTTCATTTTTATGGACCGCCTGCCGGAGCTCTATTTCGCGTTTTTTGGAACGCTGAAAGCCGGCGGCGTCGTTGGTCCCCTGTTCTCGGCATTTGGCCCTGAGCCCGTCCGTGACCGGCTGCAAGACTCCGGTGCATCGATCTTTCTGACCCAGCCGGAACTGCGTGAGAAGGTCGCCGGGATTCTCCCGGAGTGCCCGGACATCAAACACATCATCGTCGTCAACAAGGACGGTCGATCGAGCGAGGACCTGGCCGACGGCGACCTTTCTTACGAAGAGCTGATGTTGGATGCATCAGATGACTTCGGAGTCGTCTCCACGTCTATGTACGACTACTCGATCATGCACTACACCTCCGGAACTACAGGAAAACCGAAGGGAGCCGTGCACCGCCACTTGGCTGCTGTGCAGCAGTATGCCACGGGTAAATGGGCTCTTGATCTACATTTTGACGACATCTACTTCTGCACCGCAGACCCGGGTTGGGTCACCGGAACTTCGTACGGGATGATGGCGCCGTGGACGAACGGCGTGACGAACTTGATATATGAAGGTGGGTTCAGCGCCAATAACTGGTACGACACTATCGACAAGTACAAGGTCACCGTCTGGTACACCGCACCTACCGCCATCCGCATGCTGATGCGTGCGGGAGAAGAACCGGTCAAGAGCCACGATCTATCTTCGTTGCGTTTCATCGCATCGGTCGGAGAGCCGCTCAACCCGGAGGCGGTCGTCTGGGGCAACGAGATGTTCAATCAGGCCATCCACGACAACTGGTGGCAGACCGAGACGGGCGCGATCATGTGCGCCAACTACGCGTCGATGGAGGTACGACCCGGCTCGATGGGCAAACCAATTCCGGGCATCGAGATGGGCATCCTGGACGCCGAGTACAACCTGATACCGGCCGGAGAAGACGGACTCCTTGCAGTCAAGCCCGGCTGGCCCTCCCAGTTTCACGCTTACTGGAATAACTCAGAAATGTACAACTCCAAGTACAAGAAAGGCTGGTACATCACCGGCGACCAGGCGCAAATGGACGAGGACGGCTACTTCTGGTTCCAGGGTCGATCTGATGATGTGATTAACACCGCCGGACACCTGGTTGGACCATTTGAGGTGGAGAGCGCTCTTATTGAGCACCCGGACGTCGTTGAGGCCGGGGTGATTGGCGTGCCGGACGATATAGCGATGGAGGTCGTGAAGGCATTTGTGGCGACCCGGCCAGGCGTTGAACAGACAGATGCTCTGCGTCGTGACATCATGCGATTTGTCCGAACCAAACTGTCTGCAGCCGTTGCACCACGCCAGATGGAGTTCATAGAGTCGTTGCCAAAAACGCGTTCCGGTAAGATCATGCGCCGGCTATTGAAGGCGAGAGAACTGGGCCTTCCAGAAGGCGATATCTCGACGCTGGAAGACGACTAGGGCGTTGGCGTTTTTTCTGGGTAAACGTAAACACGTCTCTCGGACGCGCGTTCGTTGATGTGACAGGGGGTTTTTATTTCGCCCACAACTCGCGCCACACTACGGCCGCCAACGCCGTGCCGCCTAGACCCACAATTGAATTGATCGCAAGTGCAGTCCGGATGCCCAACCACTCTGCAATTAAGCCGCTGATTAGCAACCCCATTGGCAATCCGTAAACCGCTAGCGAACGGACCCCCATCACTCGCCCGCGGTACTCCGCCGGAGAGGCGTGCAGTAACGTCATAGACATCGAGATCATCGCCAGCGAGGTCATCGTTCCGAACACGACAAGAGTTACGAGCGCGGCAAGCCACAATCCCATCATGGCGAACGCCAGCATGCTCAGGTGCCAGAGCACAATTCCGATCATCATCCGTCGCATCGGAGCTGCAGTTTGTGCATGCGCGGCTAGCCACACCGATCCGATCAGCGCCCCCAAGCCCGGGGCCGCCTGCATCACGGCAAGCCCGTTAGGACCTTTGTCATAGATCTCCCGTGCCACTACCGGCATGAGGCCGTTAACTGCCGGGAACAACGTTAAATTCACGAGAAACGCGAGTACGAGTGGCCCGAAGATGGCCTGATCACGCCGTATGTAACTGAAGCCGCCCTTCAGATTGGTGAGCCAGCCTGAATCGTCCATATTCACGGTCTGTGATTTGAGGACGATGCCAACTGATATTAGGCTGCTACCTGCATACAGCAGCACGACCGCGAGGTACGCCTCTCCCATTCCAAGCGCTCCCAAAAGAGCGCCTCCGAGCAGAGCGCCGATGATGCGTGAGATGTCCATGACGCTACGACTGAGCGCAAGGGCGTTGGATAGGGATCGCGACGGCATTACGTCGGCGAGGAGGGCTTGCGTCACGACGTTGTCGAGATTTCTGACAATCCCGGTCAAGAAGGCGAGCACGAAAGCGTGCCACGGTTGAAGTGCACCGGACAACGCCAGTACAGCGAACCCAAGAGCGATCACCGCTAGCACGGCTCGGTCCGTTATCAGCAGTATCCTGCGATTCACCTTGTCGGTGAGCACACCGTATATCGGACCGAAGAGTGTGCCACCGAACCGCAGCGTTCCGATCAACCCGACAAGCGCCGGCGAGTCCGTGGCGGTCAGGATGTACCAACCTAGGACCAGCGTCTCCATCTCGAAGGCCCAGAGAGTCAACCCGTCAGAAGGCCACTGAAACCTGAAACTACGGACCTGAAATGCGTCGAGAATGCCCCCACGCCGTTGCGGAGAGAGAGAGCCCGCTGAGGAGATCTGAGACGATGCCTGATTTGAAGCGCGTGAATCCGAGGCCGGTTCCGAGAGTTGTTGCTTTGATTCGTTCAGGGATTCGCTCATTCAGACGAAAAGCGTAAGCCTGAAGTGATGAGTTTGTGAAGAATCATGACCATGTCATTTCGGACAGCAAAATGACGATTGCGATCGCAGCACGAGCGGGGCTTTCAATAGGGTGTTCCTGACGTTCTAGATAAAATCCAGAGTTATCTGGCTCATCGTTATCTGGCTGATAACCGTGTAGCCGGTCTCTTAGGCGCCTGCAATATTTAGCGAATCGCCCGGGTTTTCTCCCGGAAACTCGACCGGGCCATCTTCCGGGAGATGGTTCATAAACCACCGGATCGCCGTCTCAAGCGCATCTGGAGCCTCGACCGCCGGATCATCGGCACAGTCTTCAAGTTCGTACAGCCTTGAATCTGGGAGACGGTTCATCAACGACACAGCGGCCTCGTGGGTGAACCGCTCTGCCTGCCGCCCGCGGATGATCAGCGTGGAGACGCCGGGGGTATCTGTATCTGGATGTGGCAGGCTGGCGTTTATAACGGCGAGAGCTCTCACGTTTCGAAGGCGTGTCGAAACAAACGCGGCCCGGCATGACTGACCGTACCCGACGACAAGGGCCGGAGCGCCAGCTTTATCGAGTGCCGCCGTTGTCCAATCGCCGCCACGTTTGTCGCCGGGAAGCGGAATCAGCTCGACATAAAAGTCTGAAGAAAGTTTTTCAGCAAGATTTCGCAATGGTCCGGGCTCAGCGTTTGGAGGGTTCAGCAACAACAAGGGCCGGTCGGTCGATTCGCCCCACGACTCGCAGGACAGAGTAGAGCCGTCTTCCAGTGCCAGCGTCACTTCGATTACGTTCACTCCTGCCTGAATTGATACGAGCATCCGTCAAGCCGACGTTAATGTCCTGAAACAAATGATCAGGGCAACGTTTGATATTCCACTTGGACCGACATCCTAACGCTACCTTGTCATGAAAAATCCCGGCAATTCTGCCGCAATCTCGCCGCACCCGGAGAAACGCCACCGGCGCGGGTAACCTCACGGCGGTACAATGCGCCAGCCCAACTAGGCCGGAATTACCGAGATGGCGCAACGGGAATCGACGATCTCTTACCGGCCCAAGCCAACACGGTTCCCGGTGTGTCACTGACCAGAACGCACTACACGTCTGAGGACGGAGGGTCTTCCAGCGATGAACGGCTTTGACTTTGTAGCCCAATGCATGAAAAAAGAAGGCGTCGAATGGATGGCGTGCTTCCCGGCCAACCCGCTTATCGAGGCGGTCGCCAAGGCAGGCATCCGGCCGATAGTTTTCCGACAGGAACGCGGCGGAATTCAAGCGGCTGATGCCTACAGCCGCCAGCTCGCCTCCAAAGGCAAGATCGGTGTATTCGCATCTCAAGGTGGTCCCGGCGTTGAGAACTCTTTCGCCGGAATCGCGCAAGCATTCGGTGATGCTGTCCCGCTCGTCTACATGCCAGGCGGTCACGGCACGTTCCGTGAGGATGTGTTTCCAGGTTTCTCCGCTCCGGAGAACTACGAGCACATCACGAAACTGGCGTTGGATGTAAACCGCATCGAGCGAACCTCTCAGCAGGTCCGACGTGTATTCCACGTCGCCCGCAATGGCAGACCAGGCCCGACCCTGCTTCAGCTGAACGGCGATGTGCTCGGCCAGGAAGTGCCAGAAGAGTACATGGGTTATAAGCCCACATCGACCATAAAGACGGCGCCAAACCAGTCTGACATCAAGGACGCCGTCAAGCAGCTTCTTTCTGCTTCCAACCCGGCCATCTGGGCAGGGCAGGGCGTGCTTTACGCAGCTGCGACCGAAGAATTGATGGAGCTCGCAGAGCTAACGCAGATCCCGGTCATGACCACCATGCAGGCCAAAAGTGCGTTCCCGGACAGCCACCCGCTGGCACTGGGATCGTCCAATCGGACCGCGCCTAAGCCCGTCTGGAAGTGGCTCGGCGACTCGGACACGATGTTTTGCATCGGTTCAGGCCTCACCCGTACCAGTTTTGGTCTTGAGATTCCGGACGGTAAGTTTCTGATCCAGGCAGTGATCTCGGACGAAGACATCAACAAGGATTACGCAATCGATCTGGGCATTGTCGGCGACGCCAAGTTGGTGTTGCAGGCCATGATCGAAGAGGTCAAGGCTTCTATCGGCGAAAATGGCCGTAGGGGAGACACCGCTACCGCAGACCGAGTCGCTGCCGTGTGGGCGGAGTGGAAAGCGGAATGGGCGCCGAAACTGGCGACCGCAGGCACCCCGATGAACCCGTACCGGGTTGTCGCCGAAATCAACGCGGTCGTGGACCACAAGAACACCGTGGCCACCCACGATGCCGGTCATCCACGTGACGAGGTTATGCCGTTTTACACGGCAACCGTGCCGTTCGGCTATATCGGCTGGGGTAAGACCACCCACCTCGGATACGGCATCCCCCTGATGATCGGCGCCAAGATCGCTGACCCGTCCAAGTTCTGCATGAACATCATGGGCGACGCAGCTTTCGGCATGTCCGGCCTGGACATTGAGACTGCAGTACGGTCGGGTCACCCGATCACGACCGTTGTGTTGAACAACAGCACAATGGGGGGATACAACCATCACCAGCCGACGGCCATGGAAGAGTTTGGCGCCGGCAATCAGGGTGGGGACTACGCCAAGATAGCAGAAGGCCTCGGCGCAACCGGCATCCGTGTCGAGAAGCCTGAAGACGTTGGCCCGGCGATCAAAAAGGCACAGCAGCTCAATAGCGAAGGTACCGGCGTACTGATCGAGGCGATCACAACGCAGCAGATGGAATTCTCCATGTACCCTGAGTTGCTGAAGTAACCGTCAACGACGCAGTTGAACTAGGTTAAAAAAGGAGGTGCTCCGACCGAAATCGGAGCACCTCCTTTTTATTTATGACAAAGATCAGAATGGGAAGGGGACGAAGGTATGAGCTCAGAGATCAACGGCCCAGGACCCGGTCAGGGTGGCGTCGAATGGGTTTACTCGTCCACAAGCTCGGAGCAGCTGGTCAAACGCTATGACACATGGGCAGTTTCATATGACGCCGAAATGGAACAGAACTACGGCTGGTCCGCCCCTGGCGTCACGGCCACATTGGTGCAGAAATATGTTCGACTGGACGACCGGGTCCTTGATGCGGGAGTCGGAACCGGGCTGGTAGGGCAGTTGTTGTCGGATGCCGGTTACACCGATTTAACCGGATTCGATTTCTCCGCGGAGATGCTGGCACAGGCGCGACTCAAGAACGTCTATGGCGATCTCTTGCAGATGGAACTTGGTAAGCCTTTGCCCTTCGAATCAAACTCGTTCGACGCCGTGGCATGTGTCGGCGTTCTGACCCTCGGTCATGCCCCTGCCTCTTCACTTGACGAGATGGTCCGAATCACAAAGCCCGGAGGGCACATCATCTACACGATGCGACCGGATTACCGGGAGTCTGCCGGGTTCGTTGAGAAGGAATCCGAGCTCGAAAGCGCCGGCCTGTGGAAGCTGACCGAAGTTACAGATCCAGTCCAGACGATGCCGAAAGGTATACCCGACGCGCTAATGCAGATCTGGGCGTTCACGGTGACGGGATAGGACTGTAATCTGTCGAATCGACGCCCGCTGTTTCAGTCATTAGGACTTATGAACGGCGTGCCCGCCGAACTGATTGCGGAGTGCTGCCAGCATACGGCCACCAAACGGGTTGGCTTGCCGGGAACGGAATCGCGCTTGGAGCGACGCCGTGATGACCGGGGCCGGTACGCCTAGATCGACCGATTCCTGGACTGTCCAACGACCCTCGCCTGAGTCGTCAACATGTGAGGTCAATGAAGACAGGTCACCGTCTTCCTCAAGCGCAGCAACCGCGAGGTCGAGTAACCATGAACGGACGACCGAGCCGTGTTGCCAGATCTTTGAGATTTGCTCTAGGTCTTCCGCAAGTTCAGATTTAGCGGCCAGGATCTCAAAACCCTCTGCGTACGCCTGCATCATTCCGTACTCGATACCGTTGTGGATCATTTTGGTGAAGTGACCTGCACCGCTCGGGCCTACGCGCCCGACGCCGCGGTCCGCCGCCGGCGCGAGCGACTGGAAGATGGGTTCGAGCCGCTCGTAGGCAGCTTTGTTACCGCCCACCATGAGGGCGTAACCTTCCTGCAGGCCCCAGATGCCGCCACTTGTCCCGGCGTCTAGGAAGTCGACGCCATACCTGATCGCTTTTTCAGATCGTCGGATCGAATCTTTGTAGTTTGAATTTCCGCCGTCGATTATCGTGTCGCCCGGCGACATCAAACCCAACAACTCGTCGATCCCGGCTTCGGTGATATCGCCGGATGGCAGCATGATCCACACGGCGCGCGGCGCGTTCAGTTGCGACACCAGATCGGTCGGACTTGCGGCTGGTGTGGCTCCATGTCCAACTGTGGCCTGGACCGCGCCATCGTCCCGGTCGTAGGCGACTACTTGATGGCCTGACTGGAGGAGTCGTTGGGCCATGTTTCCGCCCATGCGGCCCAATCCGATCATGCCGAGTTGCATTCGTGGTCTCCTGTGGGTTTGCAGATCAATGTTCGAGAGAGCACGAACGCTAACACGCTGCCAGGCGCCTCATAGGGGTGAATGAAAAATCCACAATTCAAAAACCCGGCCGGCAAAAGCGAACCTCACCACCGAAATACACTTCCGCGAGACACTGTAGGGCGGAGATCGATATCCGACCTCGCCTGCTCTGCGAGCACCCCGTAAAATTTCTCCAACCGACCGCACTGTCATATACCCTTCTCCCGGATATCAATACATCACCGGGAGAATCAGACTTGCCGATCAAGACAATCGTAATCATGGGTGTTGGGGATATGGGACACGCCGTTGGACAGGCGTTACGTGAGAGCGGCTTCGACGTCATCAGCTGCCTCAACGGGCGGAGCGAGCACTCCCGCAACCTGGCCAAAGTCGCCGGAATTCGAGACGTCGGCAACCTCGAATTGATGGTCTCGGAGGCCGACATCATCCTCTCCATCATGCCGCCGTCTGCTGCCGAGGGCTTCGGCAACGACATCTCAGCCGCCATCAAGGCGTCCGGGTCGACCCCCATGTTCGTTGAGTGCAACGCCATTGCGCCGGACACCACACGCCGTATCGGCGCATCCATTCATGCTGCTGGCGCACCCTTTACAGATGCGGGAATTATCGGCAGCGCACCCGGGCGCCCCGGCTCCCCGCCCCGTTTCTACGCTAGCGGCCCGGACCTTGGTCCACTGTTGGAACTGGATGGAAAAGGCATCAAGGTGATGCCCGTTGGCGACGAAATAGGGCGTGCTAGCTCCGTCAAGATGTGCTACGCCGGAATGACAAAAGGCATGACCACACTCCTGACTGCGGTCGCCATTGCTGCAGAATCGCTTGGGATTACCGAAGAACTCGGAGCCGAACTGGCGTCAAGCCAGGCGGCTGCGTACGACGCCATGAAGCGCGCCGTGCCCAGACTTCCTCTCGACTCGGGGCGCTGGATTGGCGAGATGGAGGAGATCGCTGCCACGTTTGATTCGGCCGGCGTGACCGATAAATTCCACCAGGCCGCTCGTGACATATTCCTACTACTGGACACCACACCATTCGCTAGCGAAACCCGGCAAACCTTCGACACCACACGGACACTTGAGGAATCCGTGAAGGTGTACGTAGAGCATCTGGGCCAAGGTTAGCTATCTGAAAGAAAGAGCAGACCTGTGCCGCCAACACAGGCAGTGATTGGCCACACTGGCCATGATTCATGTGCCTGCGTTGATATGATTTCCACCTCTCACAAGGCACGAATACGGTTATTAGACGGAGATACACATGGCCGGCAACGATTTCCTCTTATTCATTGGCGCTTACACACAAAGTGACGGCCTCGGCATCGGGCTCGCGCACTTTGACGCCGATACGGGGATGCTGACCACGCCGGAGCTGGCCGCGGAACTGGTGAACCCGTCCTTTGTTGCCCTCAACCCATCACTATCTCATCTTTACGCCGTCACCGAGATAGACGATTACAAGTCAAAGTTTAGCGGCGCGCTTAGCTCGTTTGCGGTTGATCGCATCTCCGGAGAATTGACCTTCCTCAATCGTCAGCCGACAAACGGCCCGGGCCCTTGCTTTGTCACCGTTGACGCGAAGGGCCAGAATGCCGTGGTTGCCAACTACAACGGCGGAAGTGTCGCTGTTTTGCCGATTAATGACGACGGGAGCCTGGAACCGCTGTCTGATTTCGTTCAGCATGAGGGCGCCGCCGGGGTGGTTTCGGACCGACAGGAAGGTCCCCATGCGCACTCGGCAAATCTGGACTTGGAGACCAGCCGTGTCTACGTCAACGATCTCGGGTTGGACCGTATCAAATCGTACGATCTGGATTCGTCTGCGGGAAAGTTGACTCCGGCAGGACTTGATGTGGAGCTTCACCCGGGCGCGGGGCCACGCCATTTCGATTTCCACCCAAACGGTAAGTATGCGTACGCGATAAACGAGTTAGATAACACGATCACTACGATGGATTACGAACGTGCTTCAGGCCGACTTACGGTGATACAGACCGTTTCGGCGCTGCCGGAGGGTTGGTCGGGAAGTTCCAGTTGCGCCGACCTTCATATCTCGCCGGACGGTCGCTTCATATACGGATCCAACCGCGGCCATGACAGCATTGTGATTTACGCGATAGACCCCACTACAGGCCGGTTGGAGTATGTCGGACATGAAACTACTCGCGGCAACAACCCTCGAAACTTTGCCATCGAGCCATCGGGCCGTTATTTACTTGCGGCGAACCAGGACACGGACAACATAATCGTGTTCGAAGTCGACAACGAATCCGGCAAATTGACCGCCACGGGGACAGAGGTGTCGGTATCGATGCCGGTATGTCTAAAGCTGGTACCGACGGCTTAGGACGCCGCACCGCAACTGACTTCCGGGTTCGAATTCGCCTTCGACATGCGACTTAAACGGATGCCGTTCACTCCACGCCAAGATGCCGCCCACAAGCGCGGCGACATCTCAATCCCAGCACCGTAAGGGCGCTCGTCGCCTTGTCTTGTCTGGCGCAGTACAAGAGATCGTTGTCGACGCCTTCCTAATCTGGGTTCCGGGATACTATGGCAGAGTGATCTTAGACACAGTTGTCTCTGAGGTATTCACTACCCAGAGCGAAGCATTCATACCGGGACTCGCCGGGGCCGCCACCATGCTCACCGGCCCCTTACCCACCGGAAGCGTGATGATCTCTTCGCCGTCCAATCCAAGCCGGGTTACTGTGTTGTCTACGAAATTGCTGACCCAGATTGATTCGCCGTCAAACACCAACCCGGATGGCCACACTCCCGCGGTGATCTCTTTCAAGACCTCCCCGTTCGTGCTCAGGATTGTCACCAGATCGAGCCAGTTAGAAGCGACCCATACCGAGGTGCCGTCGAAAGCGAGTGCGGTCGGCCCCTGCCCACCGGTGTCTGTGCCGATCCCTTCATAATCCACATTGCGTTTTCCGACCGGGAACGATCCGAGGACATCGCCGTTCAGCGATATCTTGTCGACCGTGTGAAGGTTCAAACTGGCCAACCAGATGGCATCGCCGTCAAAGGTTACGGCCCACGGCGATGGATGGTTCCCGGGTACAGCGACGGACAGTAGATCTTCGCCGTCTGGGGCAAGTTTGTGCAGTGAGTTTCCCCACGAGGCGACCACCCACATGTTCGTCCCGTCGCTGACCATAGCAGCTGGGGAAGTGTAGCCACCACCTACAGGGAACTCGCCTATCTCGTGTCCGTCGAGCGTTAATTTTGTGACAGAACTGACGGAGTTGTTGCCAACCCACATGAACTCGCCATCAAACGCTATCGGCCGGGGAGTTATCCCGACCGGGTAGGTGGCAATGATCTGCCCATAACTGTCCAGCTTTGAAACGGTGTTCTCGCCGACCATGGTGACCCATACGTTTGCGCCGTCAAAAGCCAGGTCTCCGGGGGTCTTGATGCCGCCAAAGGTCTCGATCAAATAACCATCGATTGTTATCGGTGGGGGAAGTGGTACCGGCGTTTCGGTTGGACGCGGCACGCGCGTCGGAATTGAAGGTGTGGCGGTGGCGGGAATGGGGGTGTCCGGTGGAGGTGTGGGGACGACATCCCCGTTCCCGCATGCCGCAGCGCCGAACGCAAAAATTGCTGCACCACCAGCCAGGGCAATTCGCCAGTTCGCGCGCTTAATTGATTTGAACAAACGACCGTCGCCGTGTCCTGTGGGCGTGTCGGTAGATGGCATGGCGCGAGTTAAACGGAGTGCCGATGAGCGGTCAACCGGCCCAACTTGCCTAGTTGCCCGGTTCGAGCTCCACGAGACGCTTCCGTACCTTATCCGCGATTACGTGGAACTCGTCCGCCACTGAATCGGATGTGAACACGGTTGGCTTCGTTTCGGAATGCTGATAGTCGGCTCTCATCGCGACACGACCTAAGAACGGCAGTTCCATCTCTTCAGCCAGCTGCTCTCCGGCACCAGAGCCGAAGATATCACCGGACATGTTCTCGACAACACCAAGGACGTCCAGATTGAGTTTCCGGACCATGTTGATCGATCTCTTAGCGTCCAGCGCAGCGAGCTCCTGTGGGGTGGATACAACCACAAAGCCGTCAAGGTTCAGCGTCTGCATAACCGTGAGCGGTGCGTCAGATGTGCCGGGCGGCAGGTCGACAACCATGTAGTCCAACTCACCCCAATCCGTGTTTGTCAGGAATTGATTGATGGCGTTGTGGATCATCGGTCCGCGCCAGATCGTCGCCTCTTCTTCGTTCTCCTGGAACATCGCCATGGACATCACCCGCACACCGAAACGTGACGGCGGCGTCATTACCGTGCCGTCCTCGGAAGTCGGCCCTTCGCTGATGCGCATCACACGAGTCACATTCGGGCAGTCAATATCGCAATCAAAGAGCCCGACCCGGGCACCTTCCTGGGCGAGCATTACGGCGAGGTTCACAGCGATAGTGGTTTTGCCGACGCCGCCTTTACCGGAGTAAACGCCTATGCGTTTCCCGATCTGCTGCAATCGATCATTTACGAGTCGCTTCTGTTCCCAGTTACGCTTCATACCCTCTACACGGGCGCGCTCTTCCGGGGTTAGCTCTCGTTGTGGTGGCTGTTGGGTCATGTGAGTTCAGATGAGTCCTGCAAATAAGTGGTGACGCGAAGGGGGCGGTCCTGATCAGGACCGCCCCCATCAATTCATATCGGTGACCGGAAAGCGGCTTACTAATCCAGCCCGAGAAGACGCTTGCCGTCCTCTGTGATCAGCTCCGGCGACCACGGCGGGTCCCAGACGAGCTCGACTTCGACATCCTCGACACCCGGAAGTTCCGCAACCCGCCACTCTGCCTGCTGGGCGATGTACGGCCCCATGCCACATCCCTGCGCGGTCAGCGTCATTTCGATGGCGACCTCACCGTCTGACACTTCAATATCGTAGACAAGGCCCAGATCAACAATGTTGACAGGAATCTCCGGGTCGTAGACCTCTTTGAGGGCTTCGATCACTTCATCTTTGGTGAGCTCTTGCTCGGTGGTCATTTTGTTGTCCTAAAGCTTTGGCATCCGTACGGGTAGGGATCGTGCTGAACAATGACTTCAGTTTAGCAAGCACACGGGGTTCCAGCAATTATCGCGGGGCTGCTCGCGCTTATTCAGGGTCCCTGTTGGAACGCCGTCCCTAATTTTTAAGCCACTTTTCCATAAACCCGACGCGATTTCCCTCTGTGCAGTTGATAAATATCATCCACAGTTCGTGCGCTTCGTCTTCGTAGATCATGTGCGGTTCGAACACCAGATCAACGTTCTTCGCCTTCAGTGTAAAACTCGACACCACGATCGGCATCGTGCGCCGGAATCAAGACCTTGCCGGTATAACCTTAATGAACGGACGTGGCCGTACATATGCTTTCCGCTAGTCCGCGAAGTATCCGGTGTGCATGTGGGGTGATCGTTTTTAGTCCGCTGTTGCCACGGCAGCCGGAGTAGGTTGTATTTCCGGGGCAAGCTGCCGATACCGGGGGATTCCGATCAAAACGGCCGAGGTCAAGCCGACCGCCATGGCCCCCCACAGGGCAATGTCGTAAGAACCCTGGCTGTCGTAGATCTTTCCGGCAATCCATACGCCTGATGCGGCACCAAGTGGCATGACTCCAAAAATGGAGCCATACACGGTGCCCAGACGTTTCAGCCCGAACTGGTCTGCGCTCACAGAACCCGTCAGCGAGATAACGGTCGTCCACGACGCCCCGATGATCATTACGCCGATCGTTGCGCCCCACAAAGAACCTGCCAGCAGCAGGATTCCGTAGCCGATGCCCCTGAAGCTGTACGCCACGGCAAGTACATAACGGGTGTTGTAACGATCACCGAGGTTGCCGAAAGTCAGCGCCCCGATTACTCCGGTCACGCCCACGGTGGCGAGTGCGCCCGCCGCTAGTACAGTGCCTGCGCCAAGTCCCTCGGTATAAGCAACAAAGTGGGCATTCACGAAGCCCATTGTGTAGCCTCAGGTGAAAAATCCGAACGATAACGCCCAGAAAATTGGCGTCTTTATCGCCTGCTTCAATGTCATGCCGTCGTCCGGCATCCATGCGCAGGCAACCCCCTTTTTTGACTTCTGAGTTGACCGCGTAAGCTGAGTTAAATCGCGGTCGTCAACTTCCTGAACGAATTTCGATTTCAACAGGCGGTACGAGACCGGGATGATCACGATCACCAGGATGGCGGCGAGTACGATGTATGCCGACCGCCAACCGCCTAGTGTCAGCACCACGGCGGACAAGGGGACGAGAGTTGTTTCGCCCAGAGCCGAACCACTACCTGCAAGGGAAAGCGCAAGACTTCGTCGTTTTGTGAAAACGGAACTGATCAGCTTTGTCATCGTGGCCGGCGATGACAGCGTGAACCCGGAGCCCATCAACAGGAATAGGGCATAGAGCTGCCATATCTGCTGGATTTGCGATAGACCAAAAAGCGCTACACCGGCCATTCCCATGCCAAGCAACGCCATTTTGACCGGGTCATAACGGTCGGCAAGGTATCCAGCCACGGGGCGTAGACCCGCGGTCGCTAGTCCTGCGATCGCTAATGCTCCAGAGAGAGAGCCACGGGACCACCCAAACTCCTCGGTCATAGGGTTCAGGAACACGCCGAAAGAGAATCGACTGCCGGCGGCACCGAACAACACGAACGCTGCGCCGATGACGATAAGCCACCCTGAATAATGACCTCGGAGGCGGCCGATTAACATGAAGGATGGATAGCGGGAGGGGTGAAAGAACTAGGCGATCCATAATTGAACGTCATTAGGTCAAATGATACAGGCCATAAGGGTTGGATGGGGAGAGGTTTTTCAGTTATCGATACACCGTGAGGGCGAATGAATATTGGTCCACATTAGTCTTTCGGGCACCCCCCAATCACCGCGGGTCACAATGGCAAAGATTCGTTTTCGTGGCACAACGGACCCGAAATGGCTCTAAACCACCCATTAGTCCGCGCTAGATGGCGCACCGACCTCTGCGTCCACCATCACTTTGCGCAGATCAACGATCTGGTCTCGCAGCAGCGCCGCCTTCTCGAACTCTAAGTCTCTCGCCGACGTTCGCATCTGCGTTTCTAGGTCACGAACTAGTCGCGCCAGATCGTCCTTTGGCAAACTCTCAGCGGCCACGTACGGTGCCTTGGTCTCCGCCACTTCGCGGATGCGTTCCGTCATGTCTCGGACTTCCTTGATGATTGACGCCGGCTCGATGCCGTTTGCCTTGTTGTGTGCATCCTGCACAACACGTCGGCGTTCCGTCTCATCGATCGCCGTACGCATCGAGTCCGTTATCTTGTCGGCGTACATGATCACGTGGCCTAGCTCATGGCGAGCCGCACGTCCAACAGTCTGCACGAGCGAGGTGTTCGAACGTAAATAGCCCTCTTTATCGGCGTCAAGGATGGCGACGAGCGAGACTTCTGGTAGGTCAAGCCCCTCCCGCAGAAGGTTGATTCCCACGACCACGTCGTACACGCCGAGCCGGAGGTCGCGCAGGATCGCAGTGCGCTCAAACGTGTCGATGTCTGAGTGCAGATACTGCGTTCTGACACCCATCTCCAGGAGGTACTGAGAAAGTTCTTCCGCCATTCGCTTTGTTAACGTCGTCACTAGAACTCGCTGATGCTGATCGACCCGTTCCTTAATGTTGTAGATCAGGTCATCGATCTGTCCAGCGGTCGGTTTCACCTCGATCGTGGGGTCGAGCAGACCGGTCGGCCGGATCAGCTGTTCGACACGCTTCTCTTCATGCTCAGCCTCGTACGGCCCTGGCGTCGCAGAAACGTACACGATCTGGTTGACGCGTTCCTCGAACTCGTCAAACGACAGGGGCCGATTGTCTATCGCAGACGGTAGCCTGAAGCCGTAATCAACAAGCACTGATTTGCGTGCGAGGTCGCCGTTGAACATGCCGCGTATCTGAGGCAATGTCATGTGTGACTCGTCGATGAAGATAAGGAAATCTTTCGGGAAGTAGTCCAGGAGAGTCCATGGGGCAGACCCGGCAGCACGCCGCCCCAGAGGGCGTGAGTAGTTCTCAACGCCCGGGCAGGATCCCGTCTCCCGCAGCATCTCAAGGTCGTAACGAGTGCGCTGTTCTAGACGCTGGGCCTCCAATAACTTGCCGCCGTCGTTCAGCTGTTTGAGTCGTCCACCAAGTTCTTCCTCGATATCGTCCAGGGCGTCCAGCAGTCGTTGTTCGGAAGTTACAAAGTGTTTGGCCGGGTAGATGTCGATCTCTTCGCGCTCGCCGAGGATTTCGCCAGTCAACGGGTCCAGCACTGTGATGCGCTCGATCTCGTCACCCCAGAACTGCACACGGACAGCCAGTTCGTCGTACGCCGGCATGACTTCAAGGGTGTCACCGCGCACACGGAACCGACCACGACTGGTGTCTACGTCGTTGCGGTCGTAATGCATATCCACGAGGCGACGCACGATCTTTCCGCGCCCGGTCGATTCGCCCTTCTTCATGTTCAGCACGAAACTCTGATATTCCTCTGGAGAGCCGAGGCCATAGATGCACGATACGGAGGCCACGATCAATGAGTCACGACGTGTGAGTAGCGCCCGTGTGGCGGCGTGCCTGAGACGATCGATCTCTTCGTTTATGTCCGATTCTTTCTCGATGTAGGTGTCGGATCGGGGGATGTAGGCCTCTGGCTGGTAGTAGTCGTAATAAGAGACGAAATACTGGACAGAGTTTTCTGGAAAGAACTCCTGGAACTCGGACGCGAGTTGCGCTGCGAGGGTCTTGTTGTGCGCAATCACAAGGGTCGGGCGCTGCTGACGCTCGACGATCTGTGCCATCGTGAATGTCTTGCCGCTGCCGGTCACACCTAGGAGGGTCTGGTGCCTCTTTCCATCATCGAGACCCTTGGAGAGCGCGTCGATAGCCCGCGGCTGGTCACCGGTGGGTTTGAAGTCGGAAACAATCTTGAAATCAGGCATAAATGTTGGGTGTGTTCGTGTTTCGCCCCGGGCGTATTGCCATGCGCCCCTAGATCAAATGAGACATCACTATGATTCTATGCGAGTGGCGTAAAGAACGAACCATCGGAGTCGCTGCAAACTTAAGGGCAGGCCTCGCTCCGCCCAGTACTGGTCTTCCGAGAACCTCAGGGCGCTGCTGCCCGTACCACCCACACCATCTCTTCGCTGTCTTCGGTTAGCGGGCCGCCGTCGAAATCACCAAACACCTGATCGGCCACGATTCCGACCTGCTCCAGCATGACGTGGACCTCGGACGGGTACAGATAGCGAAGGTCCACTTCAAGGTTCACTGTTCGCACCACTTCTCCGGTGTCGCTCAACTCTTCAACGGTCTGGATGCTGTGTATCGTTTGACCGACCGGGTCGGTTCGATTTACTGCGCTCAGCAGGCATCGCAATCCGGTTTCTGGATGGATTGTCTCGCCCATCGAGAACGGTTCCTCGGATACGTCCGAGATCAGATCCGAATCCGGCACGAACAGATTGAACGCAAGCGCTCCTGTTGGCGCCAGGTGCTCAGCAGCGCGACGCAGTGTTTCCAGTTGCTCTTCCGGGGTCAGCGCCAGGTATAGAGTTCGGGCGGGGATGATGACGAGTGGGAAATGCCGATCCAGTGCAAGCGTCCGCATATCGCCCTGAACGAATTCAACAGCGCCGCCATGACCTTTTGTTTTGGTCGCTTGTTCGCGGGCTTTCTCAAGCATCGCTGTTGAAAAGTCCACACCGACCACATCGATACCAGCTGCGGCTATAGGGAGGCTCACGCGCCCGGTGCCACAACCGATCTCGAGCACCGGCCCACCTGAAGCTTGCGCCAGCTCGACATAAAATTCGACGTCATCGACCCCGACGCTAGAGTAGAAGACGTCATACCAATCGGCCCATGCGTCGTAATTCATTGTTGGTCTGACGGGGTCTAGCCGGCCTCGGCGTATTCCGCCAGCGCCTCGTCCGGGAAGTCAGCGTTGGAGAAGACCTTCTGAACATCATCGAGCTCTTCCAACGTATCCAAGAGGCGGAGCGTCTGCTTGGCTTTGGCATCGTCAAGTTCGACGAGAGTGGCAGGGACCATCGCGAGGTCTGCGGACACCACTTCAACACCGTCCATCGCCTCAAGGGCCATTTTCAGGGGCTCAAAGTCGGTGAACGACGCCTTGAATTCGATCGAATTTCCTTCGATGTCAAAATCCTCTGCACCCATGTCTACCGCTTCAAGTGCTACCTCTTCAGGGTCGCCGGCGGATGTCTCTACCAAGATTACTCCGGAGTTGGAGAATCCCCAGGACACAGCACCTGCGGCTGCCAGGTTTCCGCCTGCCCGGGAGAACATCTGACGGACATCGGACGCGGTCCGGTTTTTGTTGTCGGTCAGGGTCTGGACCATGATTGCCGTACCGCCGGGTCCGTACCCCTCGTACGTAATCTCTTCTAGCTCAATGCCATCGCTACCAGTACCGGAACCTTTTGCGATTGCTCGGTCGATATTGTCGTTCGGCATATTCGCTGATTTACCGGTCTGTATGGCAAGGCGCAGCCGGAAATTGGTCTCAGGGTCTGCGCCGCTACGTGCCGCCACGATGATCTCGCGAGCGATCTTCGTGAATAGCTGACCCCGACGTGCATCGGTCGCAGCCTTCTTGTGCTTGATGGTGCTCCACTTAGAGTGGCCGGACATGGTGCTCCTCCCGGTTCCGAAACGACATCGGTTTGCGGGCTTGATTGATCAAAGGGGCGAGGGCGAAAAATTCTCTAATTAATAATTGATCTTAGCAAGCCGCCAGAAATCCGGTCAATCGGATTACACCTCTGCGTCGTATTCAGTGCAGTTCCTACCGCAGACCCTCTGGAAGGTTCACCGTCACGACACCGTTATTGACGTCAACCTCCAGCACCACATCCGCTATCGCCGGGATAAGGATCTGGTTCTTGGATTCGATCTCGCCGGGTTTGCCGACAACGTACACGTCATTTGCGCCGGTTACGATTATCTCCAGCACTACGCCCAGCTCTTCTCCCTCGGTTGTCCGCACCTTTGTCCCAACAATTTCGTAATGGTAGAAAGCACCTTCTGGTGCCTCCGGGAGGTCGTCACCCTCCACTTCAATAATCGTGCCGCGTAAAGCGTCTGCAGCGCGAGTGTTACGAATTACATCAAGTTGAAGGACTGTTGCGGTGCCAGCTTTGTGGCTCTCTATAACTGTGGCCTGGCGCCCGCCATCAATGTAAACAACATCGCCGGGGGAGAACCGCATTTGGCCGTCTGCAAACTGGCTGACGGCGATAGAACCGTCGGTTCCCCATGACCGGCGTACAGAAGCGACTCCTACGCGGCTGGGCGTAGACGGATGGATGGTTTTTGGGATCCTTGGATTAGCAGGAGGCTGCGAGTTTTGAGTGGAGCGGCGTGACACTTGTGCACCCCGCGAGCGTTGGCCACTCAGTTTGCGATCATTATTACGTCGACGGGGCGACATTTCGCCGATTCTCGACTAGTCGATCTGTAAGACGATGCGCTGGTCTGACTTTACGCCAGAGACCCGCAACAGGGATCGAATGGCCTGTGCAACTCGGCCATCACGTCCGATGACCTTGCCCTTGTCCTCATCGTCGACGATGAGCGTGATGAAAACTCGGTTGCCGCGAACCTCCTCCGTCACTTCCACGGCGTCGGGATTGCGGACGAGGGCGCGGGCGATGTACTCAACCATTTCTTTCATGAAATCAGGCGGTCTCTTTCACTTTATCCATGATGCCAAGCTTCTTCAGCATGGCCCCGACGGACTCGCTGGGCTGTGCACCTTGGCGTAACCATTTGAGGGCCAGCTGTTCGTCGATCTTGACCTCGGACGGATCCGTCATAGGGTCGAACGTGCCGATCTGCTCGATGAAGGCTCCGTTGCGGGCAGTGCGCTGGTCAGCGACTACTACACGGTAAAACGGGTGGCCCTTTGCGCCGATGCGGCGCAGCCGGATGCGAACCATAAGAAGGAAGATCTCTCCAGTTACGTTTGCCAATGATATTCGAAGGGGACCCGGACGCGGCACAAAACACCGTCGTTCAGGTTGTTAACGAATCAAGTGTAGGTACGGCGGGTAAGGAGTGTCAACGAGAAGGCGCTCTTAAGCGAGGATGTTCACGCGTCGGGATGATCAATTCCCATGACGGATGAGACACCTGGTCCACATTTGTTAACGATTCCGACCCCGACCCGATCTTTAGCGTCGACACACTGCGGTTTGCAAGTAAATGGCGAATCTCGGCTTTTATTCTTTGGATCTGTCAGTTGGCCTCTGCCGAACTCCACACCCGCGATTTACCAACGGAGACCGGGTTTGAACGACTTCCCAGAAGATCAGGTCAGCTTAGAGAACGTCACACGGTAAGCCCGGCGTGCTCCGGCAACCCAAGCATCAGGTTCATATTCTGGATCGCCGCACCGGACGCGCCCTTGCCCAGATTGTCTATTTGGATAATCAGCAAGACATGACCCAGGATGTTCGGGACCACCGAGATGTCCAGACCGTCGTTGTCGTTGCGAACCTGGGGATCGAACGCCGGGTCGGAGTAGGCGAGTGCGTCGTGTAAAGACACAACGTTCACCAGCGGCTCGTCGGCATAGCGTTCGCTCAGAATGTTCCATATGGTCTCGGGCGAGGCGTTTTTCTGAATTACCGACTTGTGAAGAGGAATTTCAACTCGCATCCCCTTTAGGAAAGGGCCGACAGCTGGCATAAACTGAGGCTCGTATGTAAGTCCCGAGTACTCCTTCATCTCCGGAACATGCTTGTGTGCTGTGTGGAGTGCGTACGGAGATTCAAAAGGAAGATCAGTTAGATCAGGCTGTCCGCCTTCCCATTTTGCGATCAAATTCTTGCCGCCGCCGGAGTATCCGGACAGGGCATGGATCGTAATTGGAGCGTCCTTTGACAGGATGCCCGTCTCGGTCAACGGTCGGACGCAAAGAATAACCCCAGTCGGGTAACAACCTGGATTCGACACCGTGTGTGATTCACGTACCGCGTCACGCTGTCCCCGAGCCATTTCTGGCAACCCGTAAACCCAACCATCAGCGACACGGTGCGCCGTTGAAGGATCGACGATTTTTGTATCACTATCGGAAGCCCACCGCGCGGCTTCTACCGCTGCATCGTCTGGCAAACATAGGATCGCGAGGTCGGAATTCACGAGCGCCTCGCGTCGTTCATCAACATTTCGACGGAGATCTTTGTCCACCACGACCACATCGATGTCGTCGCGCGGCTCAAGCCGTTCACGGATCCTGAGACCTGTGGTGCCGTACGAACCGTCTATGAATACCTTTGAGATTGCCATCGTGCCCTAGTTGCGCCCGCGTGCTAAATCCATACCGTCCTGAGGGTTAATTGTGCCATGTGTAGGGCCGTCTAGTGAAGTTAAGCATTGTCGTGAGGCCGCCGATTTTCCCTCGGTGAGCCTTATACTCGAAGCAATCGTGATACGTGAACTGAGAATCGTTCGACCATGAAGATTGTCATCAAACTTTTCGCCGGACTCCGTGATAGAGCGGGGATTGGCGATCTCTCCGTCGAGCTGCCATCCGGAGCGACAGTGCAGGACGCCATCGACACGGCCCAGCACAACGCCCCGAAGGAATGGACAGCACCGACCAGCCTCATGGCGGCGGTCAACAATGAGTACGTGAAATTCGACGCCGTACTGTCCGACGGTGACGAACTGGCCCTGATACCACCTGTGAGCGGAGGGTAGTTCAGATTGCCGGTTCTTCTAGGGGGAGAGGGTGTGGCGAGCAAGAAGACTTATCAGGTCAGCCCGTCGGAATAATTGCTACACGCGGACTGTCAGGAAGCTACGCTGCAATAAGACCGACGCGGGAATGTTGCTTTGGTCTCGACTCAGTAATGGAATGGCTGTTTCGCGGGCACAAACTTTCGAGACGAGATCCTCGGGCAAGGTTACTTGGTCGATTTTGCAATGAAAAAAACCATCTAATAATTCACATGGACGGTTCCCAACACATGCATCCCCTCCCTCTGGGAGAGGAAGTGATGCATGTGTTGGCGCATATCACTCGCTTTCGCCGATAACAAAGTAAAATTCAGATCCCATCATGATTATCATCACAAAACATCCACTCGAGCCGAACACCCTCACAGACGCCGTCCGTGACGACATTGATGGCGCCGTAATCACGTTTGAGGGCGTCACTCGCAACCACAACGATGGGCGAGGCGTCGAGTATTTGGAGTACGAGGCGTACAGGCCGATGGCGGACGAGAAGCTCCAGGAGTTGATCGACGAAATCAAGGATCGATGGGAGATCGATAAGGTCGCCGTGGCGCACCGCATCGGACGCGTAGAAATCGGCGAACTGAGCCTGGTCATTGCCGTTTCCGCCGCGCACCGACGTCCAGCTTTTGAAGCGACTCTACACTTCGTCGACCGCCTTAAAGAGGTCGTTCCAATATGGAAGAAAGAGTACTTCGAGGGCGGAGAAGTCTGGATAGGCGACCCTGGATCCGAGCGAACAACGGCCTGAAGACGAGAACCCCTCAGAGTCGGACAGCGGCCCGCCCAACGCCCGCAGTTGGAGAACTTCATGGGGTATTAGCACAACGCCGTGCTGTCGTTTTAAGACCGCAAGCGAGGAATCTTGCAGAGCGTCTTAAATTTGAGGCCGGATCTCGAACTTAGCGTTTATTCGAACCTAACTGCCCAACCCGCGTGTACTCATGAGACCACAGGTACTTGAGAGCAGTATTCTCATAACCACATACCCAAATACGTGACGTGTTCGCGTGTTATTGCCAAGCATTTGCCGTTTCCTGGATTTCTACCTGACTGTGAATGATGGGGCATGCAGCAGATGGTAGAAGGAAATCTAGGCCTCCAAACTCTGTATCTAACATGCTCTTCGACCACCCTAAAATAATTGCGCGCCCAACTAGGCGTGGGTATAGTTCTAGGCAGGGCTTAACTACCGCGGAGGGGTCGCATAGAGGCCTAGTGCGCCGGTTTGCTAAACCGGTAAGGGGTGTCAAGCCCCTTCGAGGGTTCGAATCCCTCTCCCTCCGCCACGTATTTCATATCAATTCAGGGCCCGCTCTTTATGACCACTTATCACATCTGGACAGTCGGCTGTCAGATGAACAAGGCTGATTCTGAACGGCTCGCGAGCGGGTTCGAACAGCTTGGCCTGTCTGAGTGCGACGACGCCCGAGGGGCTGATGTAGTCGTGCTCAACACCTGCGTCGTGCGCCAGAGTTCTGAAGACCGTGCGACCGGGCTGCTTGGTGATCTCAAAAAGGCCAAAGATATCTATCCGGACCGCCGTATAGCGGTCATGGGTTGTATGGTCGGACCCAAAAGCGACGAACTCAGCCGTCGATTCCCTCAGGTGGATGCATGGGCGCGCCCGCAACAGTTCCGGCCAATCCTTGAGATGGCAGGCGAGGCCATAGGCATCGATCCCGACGGATGTATTCAAGAACTTCTGCCCGCCGATCCCAAAGTCTCAACCTTCATCCCGATCATTCACGGCTGTGACAAGTTTTGCAGCTTCTGCATAATTCCTTATCGACGTGGCCGAGAGGTCAGTCGTTCGGTCGAAGAACTTGTCCACGAGACCGAGATGCTCGTGAGCCGAGGCGTTCGAGAGGTCACACTGCTCGGACAGAACGTAGATTCGTACGGGCACGACCTCGATCCGGCTCATGATCTGGCGGACCTGATGTATGCCATCAACGAAGTGAACGGACTGGATCGCATCCGGTTCTTGACATCCCACCCGAGTGACATGTCGGAGAAGATTATCCGCGCCGTCGGCGAGCTGCCGAAGGTGTGCGAGAATATCAATTTGCCGTTTCAAGCGGGCGATGACGTGATCCTGGAACGGATGCGTCGTGGATACACACGAGATGAGTACCTTCGGAAGATCGACGAGATCCGGACAATCATCCCGGATGTCGCCATGGTTACGGACGTGATCGTGGGTTTCTCTGGGGAAACAGAGAGACAGTTTGCAAATACTCTCGATATCCTCAAGCAGGTGCGGTTCGATAAGGTTCATTCAGCCGCATACTCTGTCAGGCCGGGTACTATTGCCGCGCGTCAGCACCCTGACACAGTTTCGATCGAGGAAAAGAAGCGTCGCCTGGGTGAGTTGAACGAGCTACAGGAAACGATCTGTACCGAGATCAACGCCGGCCTCGTAGACCGGGAATTCGATGTCCTCATCGACGGGCATTCAAAAGCAAGGTTCACGGGACGCACAAGAACGGATAAACTTGTCCACCTAGAAAACTCTGAGACGCTCGAGACTCGTATAGGCGGATTCGCCAGTGTGCGAATTACCGAGACCACTCCTTGGTCGTTACAAGGAAAGGTGTCGGCGGCTGAAATGCTGGCTGCGGGAGATCGACTGAGGGTATATCCAGCATGACTACCGGCTCACGACAGATCGTAATTCCGATTACAGAACTGGAGCAGTCAGCCTTCTGTAAAACAGATGGCAACCTGCGGACTCTGACCTTGGAAGAGGAATTCCAGGCAGGCGTCAGATGGCAGAAGGTGCCAATTAGGTACCTCAAGATGACGCCAGAAGAAGTTAACGATGGCATCGTCAACGCACGTGAAGTGCTGGGCGATCAGGTCATCCTCCTGGGCCATCACTACCAGCGTGAAGATGTTTTTAAGTACGCAGACTTCTCTGGAGACTCGTACAAACTCTCTCGTCTGGCATCCGAGCAAAAAGACGCCGAGTACATCATTTTTTGTGGCGTTCATTTCATGGCAGAGACCGCAGACGTACTGAGCGGTCCGCAACAGACGGTAATTCTTCCGAACATGGCTGCCGGTTGCTCTATGGCTGATATGGCTCAGACGGAAGACGTTGAGGATGCGTGGGAAGACCTAGCGTCCGTCCTCGGAGACGAAGACGAAATCGTCCCGATCACCTACATGAATTCAACGGCGGATATCAAGGCACTGTGCGGCCGCAATGGCGGTATCGTCTGCACCTCAAGCAACGCCGATCTGACGTTTGACTGGGCGTTTGAGCGCAGTAAGCGCATCCTTTTCCTCCCGGACCAACACCTTGGCCGCAATACGGCGCTCAAGATGGGTATCCCTGAAGACGAAATTATTGTGTGGAATCCGTATGCCCCGATGGGCGGTCACTCTCCGGAAGTGATTCGGCGAGCTAGGGTGATCCTATGGCAGGGTCATTGCTCGGTACACACGAGGTTTACCTCACAGCAAATCCAGGAATCCCGCGACAAGTATCCGGATGTGAATGTCATCGTTCACCCGGAGTGCACACGAGAGGCCGTGGACGCCGCCGATTACGTCGGTTCGACCGAGTACATCGTCAAGATGATTTCGGAGGCGCCCGCCGGATCTGTTTGGGCGATCGGAACAGAAATCAACCTGGTCAATCGGCTCGCCAAGGAAAACCCTGACAAGACGGTTTTCTGCCTGGATCCGATTGTGTGCCCTTGCGCCACAATGTACCGGATCCATCCTGCGTACCTGCTCTGGGTTCTGGACGGCCTTATGGCCGGCCTGGTGATCAACCCTATCAAGGTGGATGGACAGACGGCGATCGACTCCCGGGTTGCACTCCAGCGAATGCTGGACGTAGCGGGCTAGAAGTCCTCAGTGAATAGCTGTGGAGACCTCACCGGGGGCTTCCCGTACGCAGCGATTGACGATGTGATCGACCGTGCTTTGCGTGAAGACCTGGGCCTTGGCGACGCCACGACCGACGCCTTGATCCCTTCGGAGCTTCTCGGCGCAGCTAACCTGGTGGCGCGTTCTCCGGGTGTGCTGGCCGGCGTACAGGTCGCATGCGAGGTATTTCGTCGTGTGGCCACGAGCATCGAAGCAGAGCCGCTTGTGGAGGACGGTTCTCGACTTGAGCGGGGTCAGGTGATAGCCCGGATATCGGGTTCAATGGCCGGCATTCTGAAGGCAGAACGAACTGCACTCAATCTTCTTCAGCGCATGAGCGGCATCGCAACCATGACGGCCGAGCTTGTGGACGCCGTAAAAGGGACTAACACCCGGATTATAGACACACGCAAAACGGCTCCTGGTCTGCGCGCTCTCGACAAGTACTCAGTCACAGCAGGCGGTGGCACGAATCATCGTTTCAATCTTGGCGATCTTGTGCTCATCAAGGACAACCACCTTGAGACGCTTGCCGCGGAAGGACTTGGCATTGCGGACGTGGTTCGCCTCGCCCGCCAGAACGCCCGCCATAACCTTCGGATAGAGGTTGAGGTCGAGACGGTCGATCAGGCAGGCGAGGCGCTTGCAGGGGGAGCGGACATCATCCTGCTTGACAATATGTCGCCGGACGAGATGAGCAGGGCGGTGACTTTGGTGGCGGGTCGAGCGCTCACCGAGGCATCGGGCGACATCAGCATGGCGACCGTACGAGCGGCCGCCGAATCCGGAGTCGATCTGATCTCGGTAGGCGCGCTAACTCACTCCGTAAAAGCGCTAAATATCGCCCTCGACTATCAGACTTGATAGCCAGCCTGTAGGTTCATCGCGCGTTCTCCTGCAATCGAAGTGTGATTGTCACAACCGGAATAAGAGTGAGCGTCGCCCCCACAGGGTTGCCCAATATCCCTTATCCACGCGCCGCCTTCATGCGCGCCAGCGCTGACCCGTAGATAGCGTCCGGCCGTAGGATCATGGCGACTCGCTTGTCATCATCCACGAGCTTGTCGTACTCGTCCCAATTAGCGCTACGCCTACGAGTGGTTGCGCTGAAGATGTTTTGACGGGCCCGCCGCAACTCCTCCGGATCGGTGTTTCCCGAATGTTGCATCTCCATTGTGCCCTCGAACACGAGGAATCCGGACCACCAGTCCTCATGAGAGACCAGGACCGAGCTGCGAGGGTCTCTGAGAAGATTCTTGAACTTGATCCGAGTCTCCGTGATCGAGATACCTACGCCGCCATCACGCGGGTAGACCGTGACGATGCTGAGCTGCGGCATTCCGTTGCGCCGGAATGTCGTCATCACGCCCTGCGGGTTGTCGTGGATGAACTGTTCGATATGTGGATCTAGTTGCATCGTGCAAGTACTCCCGACCTTGTGTTGAGTAAAGTAACGCTCTAGCCCCGTCTTGGCGTTTTCCGGTCGGCTGTGTCGAGGATGAACGTCGCCGGCCCATCGTTTGCCAACTCCACCAGCATCTTTGCACCGAATACGCCCGTTTCAACCCGTAAGCCGGTCTCTTTGAACGCGTCGACCACTTGGTTAAAAAGTGGCTCAGAAATCGCTCCTGGAGCGGCCTCTGTGAAGCCCGGTCGACGGCCCTTTCTAGTCGATGCGTACAGCGTGAACTGGCTGACAAGCAGGATGTCGGCATTAACGTCCAACGCCGATCGTTCGAATTCGATATTCTCGTCATAGCCGTGAAAGATCCGCAGGTTGGTGATCTTGTCCCGGAGATAGGTCACTTCCTCCGGCCCATCGTCATGAGTAATCCCTATCAAGATAGCCAGTCCTACCCTGGCATTTCCGGTCACAGCGCCGTCCACGGTCACGGACGCACTACTGACGCGTTGGACAACAGCTCGCAAAGGCCCCCCTCTTCACTGGGTTAACGATGAGACATCATGTTATCCCGAAATTAAATGGGCTAATTAATGCCCGCGAGAATGCTGTAGGGAGATTGCTCCGCCTGCGCAGCAATCCGGCAGCCGGCGAAAATCGCGTTAAAGGATTCTCCACTTTCGGTCGGGAGAGAGAGGCCTGTCTCTTGAAAAACGCCGGCGTCTAACCGCGTTATTGAAATGATCGGGTCCGTTGCTGGCCTCAGTGTGTGCTAGCGATACACGCCCAGATGGTTCTGATCGCGACACGGACGGAGAAAGGCCAGTTCTCACTACACTGCGGTTGGCCCATTCTAAGTAGAGGAAGAAGTGGCCTTTGGGGTGTTCTTGGAGTCGCTAGACGACGACCCGCTCTTCGGTTCCGACTTGTCCGACTTGGAACTCTTCGAACCGGAGTCCGACTTCTTTTCAGACTTGGGCTCCGACTTCTTCTCGTCCTTGGACTCAGATTTTGACCCGTTTTCGGAAGAGTCCGAACCCGAGCCAACGTCTGAAGCGCCGTTCGACGCCCGATTGTCGGTCACGTAAAAACCGCTGCCTTTGAAGTGCACGGCGATAGGCGACAGCAGCCGCTTGGCCTCCACATTACAAACCGGGCACACAGTTATCGAATCATCGGTGTAACTCTTGGACACCTCAAATGTGTCGTTCTCACAGGCGTTGTCTGCGCACCGATAGTCGTACCTGGGCAATGGGGCCTCCGGGGGTCGCTAATCCCACTCGTCATACGTAGATGGGATCGCGAAAAGCGAGCGCCGATCTGGCACTCGCATTCATAAGCTGGTGTTCAAAATTTAGCATCGCGGTCAAATGGTGTCAAACGTAGCGCCACTTGATCCGATAGATAATTAAATTGTCGACACACAGTTCAACTGGTCGTTGGTGGGGTGTTTTGTGTCGCGTCCTGGAACCCACGCATCCATCGTTCCGACACATCAACTAGAGACAGGTCAACTAGATCACCGATGACGAGCCGGTCTCCACCGGTCGTCCCGAGCCGTAACAAAGGTGCGCCTGCGTTTACGGCAACCCGTTCCAACTCGCCCGTTTGATCGGCAGTAACCGTCACAATGATGCGTGACTGCGCCTCCCCGAAAAGCGCTGCGTCCCATCGCCTCCCCGGATTGAGGTCAACGGTAACCCCTCTTTTTCCAAGAATCGCCGCCTCTGCCAGCGCGACCGCAAGGCCGCCCTCGGACACGTCGTGAGCCGATTGCACAATCCCGGCGACGATTCCGTCGCGACACGCTTGCTGCGTTTTCACTTCCAGATCGAGATCAAGCCAAGGTTGCCCCTCAACCTTGCCGAGGATCACATCCTGATACTCACTTCCGGCAAGTGTCGAAGGATCGCCTTGAAGAGACGCTGAGCCAATGAGATAAACAACATCGCCATCTCCAGCAAACCCGGCCGACGCATGTTTCCGGACATCATCCAAGAGGCCCATAGCGCCGATCACGGGCGTCGGGTAGATCGCACCACCGGGCGCTTCGTTATACAGGCTGACGTTGCCGCTAATAACAGGAATGTCGAACGCCTCACACGCTTTCTTGATCCCTGCAACCGCCTGCCTAAGTTGATACTGGCCGTCTAGAGTCTCCGGGCTGCCGAAGTTGAGGCAGTCGGTAATCGCAACGGGAAGACCGCCGGTTGCTGACACGTTCCTGCAAGCCTCTGCGACCGCTATCTGGCCGCCTATGTAAGGGTCTAGGTAACAGAGCCGACCGTTGCCGTCCGTGGAAAGAGAAATACCGCGTTTACTGCCCTTCAGTCGCATCACCGCGGCGTCTCCGCCAGGAGCCACAACCGTGTTCGTCTGCACCTGGTGATCGTACTGCCTGAATACCGGCAGTTTGGAGGCGATATTCGGAGTCGCCAGCATCTTCAAAAGCAGGTCCGATGGCGAGTCGTTCGGGATTGGGATGGCGTCAAGGTCGGCCGCCTGCAAGTTTATTATCCAGGCCGGCTTTGGTGGGTCGAACTCGTATTCGGGCGGGTCGGTGAGCACCTTTATCTGCGTCTCGGATAGGACCTCGTCGCCGTCCAAAATCACAACCGAATCCCCGGCCACGAACTCGCCGATCCGGGTTGCGTCGAGGTCCCACTTACGGAACACGGTTTCTACCTCGTGCTCACGCCCCGGTTTGACAGCAAGCAGCATGCGCTCCTGCGATTCAGACAGCATTACTTCGTAAGGTGTCATACCCTCCTCGCGACGGGGGACAACAGACACGTCAAGACGTAGCCCCATGTCGCTACGTTCGGCCATCTCGATAGCGCCACTCGTGATTCCAGCCGCGCCACAATCCTGTAACCCGACCACGCTATCGAGTTGAATCACCTCCATGCAGGCCTCGATAAGCACCTTCTCAAGAAACGGATTTCCGACCTGTACGGCGGACCGAAGTTCGTTCTGTTCTTCAAAAGTACGGGAGGCCAGGCCGGAAGCGCCATGAATCCCATCACGGCCCGTATCGGAGCCGACTAGCAGCAGCAAATCTCCAGGCTCTTCGGCCCGGGCGGACATGATTAATCCATCCTCGACCAGCCCAACACACATGGCGTTCACAAGCGGATTGCCGTCGTAACATGAGGCGAACACGACCTCGCCACCTATATTTGGGATGCCGAGGCAGTTTCCGTAAAAAGAGATTCCGCCTACGACGCCGTCCAGCAGATAACGGTTACGGGCGCTGTCGGGTTTGCCAAAACGCAATGAGTTCAACAGCGCAATCGGGCGAGCACCCATCGCAAAGATGTCCCGCACAATGCCGCCGACACCTGTCGCCGCGCCTTCACGTGGCTCTATAGCCGAAGGGTGATTGTGGGATTCGATCTTCATCGCGATCGCCATCCCGTCACCGATGTCCAGAACACCAGCGTTCTCGGTGCCGAGTGTGGTGAGCAATCGGTCGCTATCCCCAGGCAGTGTCCGGAGAAGCGGTTTCGAGTGCTTGTAGCCACAATGCTCACTCCATAACGATCCAAACAACCCTAGTTCGAGTGGGTTTGGGTCGCGCCCGAGACGGTCAACAATCGCCTCGTATTCGGCTCTGGAAAGGGCTACTTCGTCAAGTTCAGACTGGATAATCGGCACGAGTGATGGAAGTTCTCGCGTGAATTCGGGCGAAACCGCCCAGCGTTAGGTCACGACATCGATTCCCCGGGCAAATTTTGGGATCTGGACCCCGGATGAATCACGATGTCTTAGTCTATCCGCCACGGGGACCGTCGCACAGGTGTCAGCTTTCAAATCTCGTATTCAATCCAATTGATGCCGGAGCGCACATTGGGGAATAGAATTGGTTTGCCAACCTCGGGGCGATATCGGCGACTCGCTGAGAGTCCGCGGGGCTTGTTTATAGCAGCGCTGGCCAACCTTTCCCCATGTTCAATCGCGTTCTAGTCCCGATGAACGGTTCCGAGAGCACGGAGCGAATTCTGCCCCATCTCGTCCAGATGACGAATTGGTGTGACTCCGAGCTGACGTTGTTGCACGTCCTACGTCCAACACGATCACGCGCCACGGGTCACCTGCAGGTCGAGTACCCGAACATGCTTACGGACCGTGCCCAGGGTCTGGCGCGAGAGTACTTTGCAGAAGTGGTCGAGCAGTTCCGTAACGTCGGCATCATGGCTCACTCGACTACTGCCGCAGGGGAGCTTGTTGATACGGTCGTGTCACGGGCCTCGGCCGGTGGATTTGATCTGATGGCGCTTGCCGTCGGTGAACGCCATCCTGCACTCCGACACATGATGGAAAGCTCCAGCGAAAAAATTCGGGTCCGGTCTCCGATCCCGATGTTGATACTGAACGGGCACCGGGCCAAGAAGATCAAGGGCGGAGATATTCCGCTGACACGACTACTTGTGGCATTGAACGGGACACGGGTATCGGAGTTCGCGCTCCCGTACGTCCGTCGCGTCGCCCGCGTTGGTAATCTGCCGATCACACTCATTCGCGTGGTGCCGGAGATAGCCGGGTTCAGCCATGCCGCCGAGCTGAGCAGCGTAGCCCCGAGATTCGTTCGGGGCGCCTTGGAGTTGGCCGAAGAGTATCTTGAAGACCACGCGGCCGTACTGTCGGAGGAAGGGTTTGACGTAAGCACTCGCGTAGAGGTGGGGGCTGCGGCACACACACTGACAGCCGTCCAGGAGTCGGCACCGGAGCATCTCCTCGTCATGGGTTCTGTTGTTCGTAGAGGATGGCTTCGCTCCATGCTAGGGTGCACGGCGGACGAAGTGATACGTATATCCGGTCGGCCTCTGCTGTTAATCCCGGCCGGAAGGCGACCAGGCCCGTTCGATTCCGGGGCCGGTGAGGGGCCGTCCGGTGGATCAAATGGCCCTACAAATTCCTGAGGCAGTGGGCCAGCAACTCGGCTCTCCTCGGCAACTCTGAGACAACCAGGTACTCGCCGTCTGCGTGTGGGTGTTCGCCCACCGCTCCCATACCGTCAACGGTCGGAATCCCAAGTGCGGCGGTCAAATTTGCGTCGCTGCCACCGCCGGTCGACGATTCGCTGAGCTCAAGTCCGAGTTCTGCACCAATCGACTGGACGCGGTTGAAAAGCTCGGCCACTGGACCTTCGCGCTCCATAGGAGGGCGGTGTAACGCACCGGTTATCTCCAGAGAAGTTTCCGGGTTTACCGGATTCAGGTTGTTAAGTGCGTTTGTGACGCGACGACCTTCTTCCGCGGATGTGACTCTGACATCGATGACGGCGTTCGCTTCGGCCGGAATGGTGTTTCGGGCCGACCCGCCATCTATAAGGCCTACATTGATGGTCGTGCCGAGGTCCCAATCCTTGAGCGCTTGTATGTGAAGTATCTGATGCGCCATCTCCTCGATGGCCGAGATGCCATCTTCCGGGAAAGCGCCGGCGTGTGATGCTCGGCCCTTGATGTGTAACCGGAATTCACCGAGCCCTTTACGAGCCGTCTTGAGTGCGATGCCCATGCCCGGCTCCATGACGATGGTGTAAGCCGACTTACCAGCCTCGGTCTCAACGAGCGGCCGCGAGCTTGGGCTACCGACCTCTTCGTCCGAGTTGATCAGCACCGTGAGCGCTCGTTGTGGCCAGTTGCCTGTGTCTTTGAGCATACCGAGCGCCGTGATCGTGGCGGAGACACCGGCTTTCATGTCCAGCACTCCCGGGCCGTAAATGTTCCCATCTTCTTCCCGGTAAGGCATGTCGGCTAAAGTCCCGATCGGCCACACGGTGTCGATGTGCCCGATCACAAGGCCCGGTTTGCCTTCTCCCGGCCAGCGTGCAACCAGATGGTCCCCGAACTCTGATTGTGTATCGATCTCTATTGTGGCGCCGAGAGTATCAAGTCGGTCTCTAACAATCTTTATCAAACGATCGTTCGCGGTCTTGTCCGAAGTAGGGGACTCGATGAGGGTCATCTGCCGCAAGAGATCAAACATGTAGGCGGACTGTCCAGAAGTAATGCGCAACGGTTCAGGCACACGATCCCCTTAATGATTAGAAGAAACGAATAGGCGTACGGAGAAGGCGTGGGACGAGGGTTGTACATGCCCCCTCCCATTTAAATAGGACTCGAGTGAAGGACTCAGGGGTGGATCGCAATCATCCCTGAGTCCCAAACGCGCTCATGTAACGATCGGGTAACCGATCGCGTTGCCCCATTCGCGCCAGGAACCGTCGTAAACCCGGACATTTTCATAGCCGAGAAGCTGGAGAACCAGAAATCCGTGCGACGCACGGATGCCACCCTGTCAGTAGGCGACGACCTTTTTGTCAGGAGTCACTCCGTTGGCCACAAGCATCTCGCGCAACTCGTCGGCTGGCTTGATAACTGGTACGTCGCCCTCGGTGATGAAATTTTTCCACTCTAGGTGGACGGAATTACCAATCCGGCCACCACGAGCTGTGCCACGCTTGTTGGTTCCGTCCCACTCTTCATCTGTACGGACGTCGAGCAGAATGGCATTAGTGTCGGTGGTGCAGGCGAGGACATCATCCTTGTCCGAAAACACGTCGCCCTGTGGTCGAGAGGTGAAATTCGCGGACTTTGGATTCGGCGTTTCTCTGGATAACGGCCTGCCTTCGGCCAACCATTTCGGGAACCCACCGTCGAGGATTTTGACGTCTTCGTGGCCGTAGTATTTGAGGGCCCAAAACAATCGGGCAGCTACGTGGTTGGCATCAGAGTCGTACGCAACGACGGTCGTATCGTCGCCTATGCCGAGCGATTCCATGGTTGCCGCAAAGGTCCGGGCGTCTTGGATGTATGGCGTGCCCGACAACTCTTTGTAGTAGTGGTCTTGGTAAACGACGGCGCCGGGAATGTGAACTCGGGCGTAATTGTCCGGCAGGTCCTGGTCAACGACGACAACGTTCGGGTCGTCCAGACGCTCGGCCAGCCAGTCCGTCGTGACGAGGAGATCCGGGTTTGTGTAACCGCGTTCTTGCGGCGATTTGATGTTGAGGGCCAAATCCTTCTCCGGTCTGGAAATACGTGGGGCCTGATCAATTGGAACCCGGTGAATTGGTGGTGATTTACGGCTTGATCGCCGGTTCATCGCACACCTGCGACAGGGAGTCCGGATAGTAGCATGGACTTACACGATGAATGCCTAGGTCGAGCTTTGTGACTTTCGTCACGCTGTGCTAGAGTTTTCTCGCTGTCGCGTACAACACGGAGCCACCTTGAATTTCCTCGTAGCCGGGCTGAATTACCGGACCGCCCCAACAGAACTCCTGGAGAGAGTTTCGGTCAATGACCGGAACCTTCCGGACCTCTTACTCCAACTGCAAAAGCAGCTAGGAGAAACGGTGGTCCTTTCGACCTGTAACCGCACCGAGATCTACACCACCGGTGAAGACCTTGACGGTGCCCGCGCACGCCTCATATCGTCGTTGGGTGGTATGGCAGACCTAGACGACGACGAGGTCTCTGAGGTCGCTTATCTATACGAAGGCGATGTTGCCATTCGACACGCTATTCGGGTGACCTGTGGACTTGATTCCATGGTCATCGGCGAGCATCAGATCGCTGGGCAGGTACAGACCGCGCTGAGACTGGCTGGCGAGGCTGGCTCGGTTGATACTCCTCTTTCCAGGTTGTTCCACTACGCACTTCGCAGTAGTAGACGAATTCGCGAGAATACCGGAATTGGTCGCAGTCGGTTAACTGTCAGTTCTATCGGCGTTCAACTTGTGGAGCGGGCAATCGGATCGCTGAAAGATCGTCATGTTGTGCTGGTTGGAGCAGGCGAGACCGGTAAACTTGCAGCGCGGACGCTAGGGCGGATGGGCGCCGGTCGGCTGACGGTCGTCGGACGCAACGCAGAGCGAACAGAACGCGTCGCAGAAGAACTTGGCGGTGATTGGGTGCTTAGGGACAACCTCGGTTCCGCCATCGCAAACGCGGACGTAGTGATCTCCGCAACCGCCGCCAGCGAACCCATCATCACCATAGAAATGGTTCAGGCGGCGCTGGAAAACTCGGACTCCAATCCTCACTCGCTGGTGATGCTCGACCTCGCCATGCCACGTGACATAGAGGCCGCGGTTGGTAGGCTGCCGAACGTTACTCTCTACGGCCTTCCGGATTTGCAGGCGATCGCCGACGAGCACCGTGCCGAGCGCGCAGGCGCGGCAGCGGAAGCGGAGATAATTGTGGACAGAGACGTCCCACGCTTCAACGAGTCACTCACGGCTCTTGCTACCGAGCCGGTGATCAGGGCTCTTGGCGCACACGCGGAAGAGATCAGACTGCGGGAGTTACGAAACGGGTTTCGCCGTTTAAAGGGCCTGACGGAAGAGCAGCGCTCGATCATAGAGTCGATGACAAAATCGGTTGTCTCAAAAATCCTTGCAGATCCGATCTTGTTCCTCAGGACGCGTGATGATGATGAAGCGGCCAGTGCGATCTCCCGATTGTTCGGACTCCCCGATGAAGATACTCAGGTAGAGTCTGAAGTAAACGAAGACAACCACAGATAACCGGTGCCGTTAGAGGCGATGCTCGGGTAGAATCCTCGCCTGTATTTAACGCACAGCAAAACCCTTCTAGCCTGACCGACAGGTGATCACACTTGGATACCACCCGCTCGCAAGAGTTGTTTGACCGCGCCCGTGAACTTATCCCCGGGGGCGTTAATAGTCCCGCAAGATCCTGGACGTCCGTAGGTGGGACACCACTCTTTTTCAATCGAGCGGAGGGTTCACGCGTCTGGGACGAAGACGGCAATGAGTTGATCGATTACGTTTGCTCTTGGGGCCCGATGATCTTAGGGCACGCCCATCCCGCCGTTCTAAAGGTCGTGCAGTCCGCCGCGATCAATGGAACGAGTTTCGGCGCTCCCACCGCAGCAGAGGTCCGCATGGCGGAGCTGGTGGTGTCCGCGGTGCCGTCGATTGAGATGGTGCGATTCGTTTCGTCTGGGACCGAGGCCACGATGTCCGCCCTCCGACTGGCTCGGGCGTACACAGGCCGCAACAAGATCATAAAATTGATCGGTGGCTACCATGGGCACGACGATGCACTGCTCGTGTCAGCCGGGTCTGCCGCAGCGGGACACGGAATCGCGGACAGTGCAGGCGTCCACCCGGATTACGCCCGTGACACGCTGGTGGCCCCATATAACGACCTTGCAGCCGTCGAGAAATTGTTCGTCGACAACCCAGGTCAGATCGCCGGACTGATCGTCGAGCCGGTCGCAGGAAACATGGGCGTTGTACGGCCCGTCGAGGGTTTCCTTGAGGGACTCCGAAATACTACGGAGAAAGACGGTGCGCTTCTTCTCTTCGATGAAGTTATCTCCGGATTCCGAGTTGCTCTGGGAGGAGCACAGTCAATCCTCGGTGTAACCCCAGACATAACCTGCCTTGGCAAGATTGTTGGGGGTGGATTGCCGGTCGGCGCATACGGCGCAAGCGCGGAGATCATGAACACCGTAGCCCCGCTGGGACCGATGTATCAGGCCGGCACACTTTCCGGAAACCCGGTGGCGATGGCGGCTGGTATCGCTATGCTTGAAGAACTTGCCAAGCCTGGCGTCTATGAAGAACTCGACCGCAAGGGTGCGGCTCTGGCTAAAGGCCTCTCCGAGGCGTTCGCAGAAGCTGAGGTTCCTGCGGTGGTTAATCGCGTTGGCTCCCTTTTGACCGTGTTCTTTACCGGCGAGCCTGTGACTGACATGGACTCAGCATCAGCAACCGATCGAGATCGTTTCGCAAAATTCTTCCACGCTATTTTGGAAGAAGGGATATACCCGCCTCCGTCTCAGTTCGAGGCATGGTTCGTGTCCCTGGCACACACAGACCAAGATATTGCGGACACGGTAGCAGCAGCGAAACGAGCGCTAGCCCGAATCTAGCCCGACACGGAAGGGTTTATTTGGGGTACTCATGCGGTTTCGGTGTCGGCGCTTGAGACGCTCTTCATGACGATGCGCAAGATGAGGAATGTGCCGCTTGCAAGAAGTAAGACACGGCGTAATAGCACTTCCCGGTTCTTTGAAAGACTCAGGACACTGCGCCGGGCGGATTGAGCGCCGTTCTTGCGGCGTTATTGTCGATAATTCTTCGCTCGGTCAAATCGGCCGCTAGTCTCCGGCCACGACCGTCGACCTGGCATGTTCGGTCGATGATTCACTAGGCTTCCGGCCTTTCATACCGATCACCGAGACCAGCGCAATGGCTGACGCGACAAATGCCAGGATGAATACACCATCTATGCCTGATACGTTTGTCCGGTCGGCCCCAATCAGTCCTGCGAGAATTGCGGAACCTACGATGCTGCCAAAATAACGGCTCGTGGAGTAGACACCTGAGGCGGCAGCAGTTCGGTCTGCGGGGGCGGACTCGATCGCACCGGTTTGCATACCGGGGTTTGCGATGCCGAACCCGATGCCAAACACAACCAAAGTGCCGACCAGTACCGGCAGGGAGATATCGTAACCCTCGAAAGCAAGCGGAAAGGCTGCTGCTGTAGAGATTGCCAGTCCGAGTACCGTCGGAGTCCGGCGGCCCAGTCTATCCGCAAAACGTCCGGCGACCGGTGACACGAGAAACGACGCTATTGATAACGCAGTTAGAACGAGTCCTATCTCGATCGTGGTATAGCCACCCCTTGCGGTCAACATCAATGGAACTGCCAGCAGTGTGACATACATCGCCATATTGCTGAACGCCACGCCGCCCGCCGCCGCTGTGAAGGCCCGTATCCGGAATAATCGCGGCTGAATTACCGGAGATGAGGCGCGCGTCTCGATGAACGCGAGCAGTACGGCGCCACCGGCAACGGCCGCAGCGGCTGTTCCGACCAGCGACCATGGAGCTCCACGAGCTATCGCCGTGAGCACCCCAGCCAACCCCGCTAGAACAATCGGAAGTAGCACAGCCCCGGTGTAATCGAATTGAGCCCCAGCTTTATCTCGTTGCCTGCTCCGCGGTAGCACACGCCATCCGAGCAACAATGCTGACAGCACGACAGGGATGTTCACGTAGAAGATACCGCGCCAGCCCGCAAGTTCCGTCAAAAGGCCACCAATAGGCGGTCCTGCACCTGCGGACAGACCAATGATCGAACCCATCAACCCGAATACGTATGCGCGCCGGTGCTCGGGCACGACTTCTCGGATTACGGCCCAGCCGGCGGGCAATACCATCGAACCAGAAATCGCCTGAAGGATTCTGAAGACTAGGAGCGTTTCGAAATCTGGCGAAACCGCCGCTCCGATAGATGCGAAACCGAAGACAATAAGCCCGGATAGGATCATGCGCCGCCGTCCGAACCGATCCGCAAGATCGCCGGCGAGCGGTAGGAGCGCCGCAAGTGCGACCAGGTACGCCGTCACAAGCCACGCCGAACGGGACACCGTGACGCCGAGATCGTCGGTCACCTCAGGCAGTGCCACAGCAATCATCGTGGAGTTGAGCGGCATCAATGTGGCACCGAGCACCACTGCGATCACAGTCCAACGCGTAGCAGGCGCACCAGTCCTCGGGATGGTCGATAGTTCAGATATGTCTGGCATTCGTATCGAGATGGATTCCAGGTGGGATAAATATCAGGGATTAAGACGTCCGAGAATCAGACCAAGTGGGATTCCTAGAAACGGGATCAATAGATTATGGACCCAGACGCGGCGATCCGCCCTCACTTTTTCGACGTCGGATCGCCATCGTTACGTTTTCAGGGCCAACAGCGGCGATCTACTTGCATCTACTGGACCCTTTCCTTATGTGCTTCTCCCAGATCCACCCGGTCAGAAGTGTGACCTGGTTGAGGGCTTGGTAAGGGTCCTGTACGCGCAACAGCTGTTCGTCTTCCGGGCCCGCATATGTCACCGTGAACTTTGGTGGGATAAGTATTAGTTTTGGTTCCGGGTGATGGTCTTCTCGCTAGGTCTATGAGACCTGTTAGATGATCCAGGGCTGGGTATATTTCTGATCTTTTGGCACTCTCTCGCGTTGCTCATTTACTGAATCTTTTCAGTTGAGCGTGGTTATCGGCCTGCACTGAAGGAGGTAAAGATTGTCCTTGAAGAGCGCCCACTCGATATCTACCGGATGGCCTTCTGCTTTCTCCAGTGAGGCTGTGAGCCGGGCGACATCGAGAACCTGCCCATCAGACATCGATGACTGATCCCGCATGATTTTGGGAACGGTGACCTCTTCCGCACCGTCGGTTTTGGAGATCGTCATCTTTGTTTTGTTTGAAATCTGGGACGAGACGAGGCTATCGTCCGATTTATTGATCGTGTACATGTCGGGCGTAACTGTGCCGCTGACGACGCTTTCGCCTAGCCCCCAACTCGAGTTGATAACAACCTGGCCGAGATCGCCGGTGATCGGGTTAGCGCTGAATGCCACCCCCGCAACATCGGCCGGTACCATCTGCTGAACAACGACCGCCATGATGGCGTTATTCACCGCGATACCGCTCTGACGTCGGTAGTCCATCGCAACATGACCGTCCAAAGAGGACCAACAACGGACGATGGCCCTAGCGACAGCATCATCACCCTTCACATTGAGAAAAGTCTCGTGCTGCCCAGCGAACGAGTTGTCGCTACCGTCTTCGTCCACGGCGGAGGAACGGACGGCGACCGTCGGATCGTCGGTGTCGCACAGCGTTCCCAGCGTGTCGTACGCGGCACCGACAGTCTGAATCATGTCGTCAGGTGGGTCAGAGGAATTGTGCCGGCACTCTCCCCAACGATTGAACGCATCCGTAGTCACGATGAATGCGGGAGGCACCGCAAAATCCCCAGCTAATCGACCGAGCCCAGCACCCTTACCGCCGACCTTAGTCGCATCACGCGACCACGCGTGATCCAAGAACACGATCTCCAATTAGGCCAACCTCCCGTGCGCGCTTTACTAGATCATCATCACAAAGTGGTACGAATCGTACACATGACACAGGCTTCAGCCCAGTAACAGGATAAGAGCGTACCGAGACGCCTTTGGGTCGATCAGGCCATACGGGGAAAGGATAGATGCGTACATCGAATCTCCAAGAGCTTCCGGGCACGGTGGAGAGGTCCGGAAGCGGGAAATGTTTGCAACAAACACTGTAAAGGTGGCCAATGGCGCGCCGACCGAAGGCTATTTCTTCAGAGCGTCGGCTAGCACTTCCACGAGGTGACGAGCGGTACGGCCCGTACCAAAGGATGTCTGTTCCCGGCACGAAATACCCGTGACGCAAACTTCTGCGTCTGGATTGTTCCGGACATATGGGAAGAAACGCTCTTCGCCCGCAGCCATGGACACCTCGACGTGCTCTTTTTCGTATCCGAAAGACCCCGCCATGCCGCAGCAACCGGCCGGAATATCGATCACTTCAAAGTTAGGTGGCAGGTTTAGCGCCTTGATACTGGAATTGAGGCCGGTGAGGGCCCGTTGGTGACAGTGGCCCAGAAACTGAACCTTCTTTGGCATATTTGTGAACTCAAGCTGTGGCCCATCATCTCCAAGGCACTCGGCGATGATTTCCTCAAGCATCACGGTGTTATCCGCAACCGCTCGGGCCTTTTCATCCCCGCCCAAGAGATCTGGGTATTCGTCCTTGAGGGTCATTACACACGACGACTCACAACCAGCGATCTTGATCCCGCGCTCAACGTACTCGTACAGGAGATCGACGTTGTAACGGGCGTTTTCACCGGCCATGTCCAGCAGCCCCTTTGAGATCATCGGACGGCCGCAGCATTTGCGGTCTTTAAGAATGATGACTTCGAAACCGAGCGCTTCAAGCAGGTCTGTCGCTGCGACGCCGATCGACGGGTAGTTGAAGTTCATGAAGGTGTCATGGAACAGCACGATCTTGCCGCGAGGGAACGTTCCGGTCGGCGCCTTCCGCTTGTCGAACCATCTCTGGAAGGTGTTCCGCACCACCGGAGGCGCAGGTCGATCCGACGAAAAGCCGACAAGTTTGTCCAGCGCCCAGCGCATCGGCGCGCTCTGAGTGATGGCGTTCGCTATCGGGGCGATTGGCGCCATCCGGGCGTTAGTCTTGTGGATATCGGCGACCATCCTTGACCGTCGCGGCACCTTGTTCGTCTTGTAGTACTGGTGCAGGAACTCATACTTGATCTTGGCCATGTCCACATTTGAAGGACATTCCGCTTTACATGACTTGCACTCCAGGCAAAGGTCCAGCACCTCGAACGTCCGCTTAGAGGTCAGCTGATCGACCGGGAATTTGCCCGAGATCGCCGCCCGAAGTACGTTTGCCCGGCCGCGCGTCGTGTGCTCCTCTTCGCGGGTCGCCATGTAAGAAGGACACATAGCACCCAGGTTGAGCTTGCGACACGCGCCTACGCCGTTGCACATCTCGACGGCTCCGGCAAAGCCGCCTTCGGCCGTGAAGTCCAGACGCGTTTCAATTTCATGCGAATGGTATTCGTCGCCAAACCGAAGGTTATCTAGAATGTGAGGCGTATCAAAAATCTTCCCTGGATTCATGATCGTATTTGGGTCGAACGCCCGCTTCACCTCTCGAAAGTTCTCAACCAACTCCGATCCAAACATCTTCTCGGTCCAGAAGCCGCGCACGATCCCGTCGCCGTGTTCGCCGGTCATCGAACCACCGAACTCCTTCAGGAGATCGGACACCTCGTCGCTGATCTTGTAGAGTCGGTCCATGCCCTCTCGGGTCTTGATGTCGATCAACGGACGTATGTGCATGCAGCCCACTGAGGCGTGTCCGTAATAGCCGGCCTCGGTGCCGGAGTTCTTTATGATTTCCTGGAATCGACGTACGTACTCGGGCAATTTTTCGGGTGCGACGGCGGTGTCTTCCACGAACGGAAGCGGTTTGGCGCTGCCCTCTACGTTATTCATCAGCCCGAGTCCGGCCTCGCGCATGGACCACACCTGTGCCTGTTCGGCCGCGGTGTGGAGCCGTGTCATGGCGAACCCGAGCTCTTTTCGTGTCATGTCTTGTTCGAGCTTGTCGAACTTATCAGCGACCTCTTCTTGAGAATCCCCGTTGAACTCCACGACGAGAATGTCGGTCGGCTCGCCCTGAAGGAAGCCGAGATTTCTGGAGTAACTGATGTGCCTGCGGGCCTGCGTGATGATGATTGCGCCGATATGCTCGACCGCAGACGGATCGTGCTCAAGGGTGGCGACGGTGGCCTCCATTGCCTCGTCCAGACCCTTGAAATGCAAGACGGCTAGTCCGGAAAAATCGGGGATTTTGACGAGGTTCAATCGGGCTGATGTGACAGCGGCAAGTGTGCCCTCGGAACCGACCATGAGCTGTGCGAGGTTGAGTCCCTCTGGATCGTTCACTAGGTCAAGGTTGTAGCCACCTACACGTCTCAACACCTTTGGGAAATTGGCCTCGACAAGTGGTGCGGCGCGCGCTGCGACGTCGCGGACGGCGCGGTATATATCGCCCTCAAGGCCGCCAAGACGTAGTTTGGCGGCCAGTGCATCACCTGAGACGTTTTCGAAACTAGCGATTCTTCCGTCTGAGAGGACCACGTCCTGACCAAGCACGTGGTCCACGGTCTTCCCGTAGACGATCGAGTGTGCGCCGCAAGAGTTGTTGCCCATCGCTCCACCCACTGTCGCCCGGCTAGCGGTGCTCGGATCAGGGGTGAACATCAGGCCGTGGGGCCGCAGTTGCCGGTTCAGCTCTGTGAGTGTGACGCCGGGCTGGGTGCGGACCCACTGCTCTTCAGCGTTAATTTCAATTAAATCATGCATGTACTTGGTGTAGTCGATGACGACCGCACCTTCCTGGACTGTCTGTCCAGAAAGCCCGGTGCCACCACCACGGCTAAGCACCTTTACGCCACTACGATTGCAGATCTCCATGATCGCCTGAACGTCTTCGACGGACTTCGGCAAAACCACGCCGGCCGGCTCCATCGAGTAGATACTGGCATCTTGGCTGTACAGAGCGCGGGAGTACTCGTCGAAGCGAACCTCACCTTGCACTACGCTCCGTAGATCGGCAGCAAGATCGGTTCGGACACTGGTGGTCATCTTGTTCGGGTTCCTCTCCGGTTATGTCCGCAATAAAGTACGTCGGCAGTATGGCGGATGAGTTCCAGCATTCTATTCGTGATCGATCCGCGATGATGCTTGGGTTAGTAGAACTGGACTACGTATTCTCCGAATTTTGCGCGAGTGTGGCATCTTCGCGCCGTTTGGCGATGTAAGACGCCAGGATTGTTATGGTCAGAATCGATCCTACGGTTCCAAGTGAGATCGCTGTCGGCATGTGGTAGGCATCACTGGTGATCATCTTGATCCCTATGAAGACTAGGATCACCGAAAGGCCGAAGTTGAGATAACGGAAGTAGGGGAGAATCCCGTCGACAAGGAAGAAAAGCGCTCTCAGCCCAAGGATGGCAAATACGTTTGAAGACCAGATTATGAAGGGATCGTCGCTGATGGCCAGCACCGCTGGTACCGAGTCCACCGCGAAGATCAGGTCGGTTGTTTCCAATCCGATCAGCACCATGAAAAGTGGTGTCACGAACCATTTACCGGCTCGGCGCACGAAGAACTTCTGACCCTCAAACTCGGATGTTACCGGGAGGAAACGTTTGGCCAGCTTCATTACCGGATTCTTATCGGGCTGGACTTCCTCATCGCGCCGGATAGCGAGTTTGACGCCGGTGAAGACCAAGAATCCTCCGAACAGGAATATCAACCAGGAGAAATTCTCCAATAACGCTACACCGGTAGCGATAAACAGCCCACGCATGACGACGGCACCGAGGATGCCCAGAAAAAGCACGCGATGTCGATACTCGGGCGGTACTCCGAATGAGGAGAAAACGATCAGGAAGACGAAGATGTTGTCCACACTCAGCGAGAGTTCGATCACATATGCCGTGAGGAACTCATTGCCTTTGTCCGCCCCCATCCACACGAAAACACCGATGTTGAAGAGGACTGCAAGGCCAACCCAGATGCCGTACCAGACCACAGCCTCGCGAACGCGTACCGTGTGAGCGTTACGATGGAATACGGTTAGATCTAGCGCCAACATGACGACAACGAAGACGCTGAAGCCACCAAATAATAGGACGGAATCAGACACAGATAAGCCCGTCTAGTAACTCGTTACGAGAAACATACTTGCACGAATGGTCGAACCTGGAGTTTGACGAGGGCGGTTGTGGAACTCCACAACCATCAGACGGTTTCTCAGGCAATAGCGCGTTTGGAGTTCGACGCGATCGCATTGAACCAGAACCACGTAACGTGAGCATCTAAGTCGGAATCGACCGTGAATCCGAGGCGTCTATGTCGTCCTCCAGGAAGCACCATATGTGTCGCAGACGCGTTGTCACCCGTAACGTTTGTCTTGCGGCTCGACTAATTGGCCTTGACGATCTCGAACGTTTTCTTGCCGGCCGGCGTATCAACAGTCACTGTGTCACCAACTGTGTGGCCGATGATCGCTCCGCCGACGGGCGAACCACTGGACATCTTTCCTGACAGGGGATTGGCCTCGTCAGGGTGGACTAGTTGGACGGCAGTAGCACGTCCAGACCCCAGTTCCTTAATGGTCACTCGACCGCCAAGCCGCACGACACCTTTTTTTCGTGTGCCATTACGCTCGGTGATGATCTCAGCGCCCCTAAGGGTCTCCTCGATCTCACCGATCTTCAGGCTAACCATGCCATGGGCCTCGCGCGCCGCTTCCAACGGTGCGTTCTCCCGGACGTCCTTGTCAGCTGCAGCCTTTCGGATGTCTTCCGAAAACTGGGTGCGCTGAATAATTAGCTCGGCCAGCTGATTTTGCATCTGCTGGTGCCCAGACTTGGTTAGTCGTGCTCCCGTACCCGCGGAAGCCGCTGCTGCCGTCTTCGCTGCGGTAGCAGCGCCGCGTCCTCTTCGAAGTCGGAGGTGCTGGGCAAGGTTTACCTCGATATATTCCTTCTTCTTAAGATGGGCGAGGAAGAGTTTTACGATTGCCAGACGGTCCACCGCGTCGGGAGCCGTCCCGTGTGCTCCGATGTGGTCGCTGTAATCGCCGATTTCTGGCGGGGCCAGTGAGTCAAGCGAGCGGTCGTTGCCCAACCACCTTACGAACCTGCCAAGCTCGGCGCTTGCGGTGGGCCGGTCGTCCTCGGCGATCGTCAGTGTGTAGTACCGAAGCGCTTCTGTGACGGTGGAAACACCATCCGCTTCAGGATCGATTCCGGTATCCTTTGACTTGGCAACCATAAATCCCTGCGCGCTCCTGTCACTTCAAGGCCTGAGACATTGAGGACGGTCGCCCGACAGTCTTTGTCGGGACCCCAGACATTCGATTCTAGGAACGCCTAGACGAGCCGTCAAGAAAACAGCTACAAAATCCGAAATATAGCGCCTGTAACCGGACGGCTTCAGCGCCTATAATGTCCAAGTAATTTTTTAGAAGTCCTGAGATTTTTCTGAGTAAATGCCAAAACGCACATACCAACCAAAGAAGAGACGTCGCCTCCGTGTTCACGGATTCAGGCTGCGTATGCGGTCCGTCGGTGGGCGAAGAGTTTTGGCAAGGCGCCGGGCTCGCGGTCGCTCACGCCTGTCCGTATAGAGCCTCCTTGGATCGCCGGTGGCACAGGTTTACTGATGAGCAACGGTGCCAGACTACGTAAAAGCGCTGAATTTCGTGATGTCCGTAAACGTGGACGACGCGTAAGTGACGGCCTTATCGCGTTTGGATCTGTGAGATCTGGTAATGAGATCAGTCGATACGGGTTGGCGGTCAGTAAACGAGTCGGTGGATCTGTAACCAGAAATAAGGTCAAACGACGATTGCGAGAGTGTTTCTCCGCACTTGAAATTCTTCCGGGTTACGACATCGTCGTATCCGCAAGGCCCGAGGCGGCGCAAGTGGACTACCAAATGTTGCTATCGTCGTTGAGACGGCTGGCCGGACGAGCCGAGGTGTTGCAGTCCGAAGAAACGGCGCCAGTCAAACAGAATCAAATCGCAAAGCAACGTTCTTAAATGCGCCGAATTGTGATCCTGTTTTTGCAGGGATACAAAAAAATAATCTCTCCGTATCTGCCTTCAGAGTGTCTGTATGAACCCACGTGCTCTATATACGCGCAGGACGCAGTGCGCGAGCATGGCATCTTCAAAGGCATCCGCATGACGTTCAACCGTCTCGGCCGGTGCCATCCTGGACATGAAGGTGGATACGACCCAGTCCCGACGGCAGCGACCGTTGATTCCGATGCCGGTACAGGGCACAACGCCTGAAACACCAGCAAATTTTGACACATCCCGCTCCCCGGACAGATCCATCAGTGGTCTGGCCGGAGTGAGCAAATGACCAGCCCCGGAGATACAACCCGCTCTTGAATAAACACCTGGAGAGAACACCTGGGACGCGGATAGCGCGGCCCAGATCACGCAGGCCACGGCATCTTGCCATTGCGCTCTTGTTCTCGGCATCGCTCTTCATATTGGCCGCCTGCATCGGAGATCTGGACCCGGATGGTGGCTGGGCCGCGCCTGTGGTTAGTGGAGACCACGTCTATCTGGGCGCGAAAGATGGACGAATTACTCGACTTGATCTAAACGACAATGGTCGATATGACGGTGCATGGGGATTTCCGGCGCCCGGAGCGGACACACTCGGGCCCATCTACGGCACGCCTCGGGTAGATGGCGACCGGGTGATAGGTGCCGCATACGACTGTGATGGCCTCGATTGTTCTGCAACGGTTTTTGGTGTGTCCACAGAAACTGGTCAGAAACTCTGGACATTTGAGCGTCAGACTCAGGTGGTTGGCGCAGTCGCCTTAGCAGGTGACACTGTGCTGTTTGGCACGGCGCAGATCGACGACGAGTTCGACAACGACCCTGGTCCCGGTTTACCCGGCGCGCATGGATATCTGTACGCGTTGGACATTAGCAACCCTGCAGCGCCGACCGTGAGCTGGCGATTCGCCACCACGGATTCCGTCTGGGGAACCCCGGTCGTGTCAGATGAAGTCGTCTATTTCGGCGATCTCGATGGTGTCTTCCACGCTGTATCGCTGGGCGGCGAAAGCGGAAACGCCGGCGACGAGTTGTGGAGCTTCCATGCAGAGGGGGCTATCGTTGCAGAGCCACTCGTCTTAAACGGGAAAATTTACTTCGGCGACTTCAGTGACAACTTTTATGCCCTGGACATAGCGACCAGGGAAGCCGCCGGGCCCGGATCAAACCCGCCGGGCCCGGGTGAATGGTCATTTAGTTCAGATGGCTGGTTCTGGGCTACCCCACTTGTTTACGAAAACACACTTTATGTCGGAACTTTGAATGGCAAGTTTTATGCGCTCAACCCGGATACCGGGGCGGAAATTTGGGCGAGCCCGGGAGAAGTTATTGGCCAGATAGTCGGAGGCGCGGCCGTCATCACCGAACTGAACGGTGGAGACGCGATTGCGGTGCCGTCCGGTAAAGACAACATCGGCGTATTCAACCTGGCCAATGGAAATGAACTAAACGGTTTTGCTACCGATAGCGGGGTGAAAGCCAGCCTGCTTGTCAACGATGGCTTCCTCTACGCCCACACCACCGATGATCAGGTGATCAAGTTCAATACTGCCGACCGCAATCGATTGTCGTGTATTGAAGCAGAGACGGGAGCGGCGTGCTGATGAGTGCGTTCTTCTCCAGAAGGACGATGATCATCCTTGGTGTCGCAGTGATTGCGATCTCCATCTTCAAGTTCGACCTGTTTGTCATCGGACCGATGGTGAACTCCCTGGTCTTGCTGGAGAAGATACTCTTCAGCAATTTCGGCCTAGCGATCATTTTCTTCACCGTAACGGTGCGGCTGCTAATGATCCCGTTGACCATTATGCAGACGCGCAACATGCGCAAGATGTCAGCGCTTCAGCCGCGTATGAAGGCCATGCAGGCCCGTTACAAAGACCACCCTGACGGTCGTCGCATGCAGTCCGCAGAGACGATGAAAATGTATAAGTCCGCGGGCGTAAGCCCGATCGGCTGTCTGGGACCTATGGTCCTGCAGATGCCGATCTGGTTCGGACTTTATAGAGCCATCTTTAAGGCTGTCCCGGCAACGCCGGAAGGTACAGCCAATCTGTCGGCCGTGATATACGGATGGAACCCTGCCGCCAGCGATGTCCCGCTGGGCAGTATGTTTATCGGTATGGATCTGGTTGACTTGGTGCAGAACGCGCCAGCGCCGTTCAACTTCGCGCTGCCGATTCTGGTCGGGGCATCAATGTGGGCGCAGCAGAAGATCAGCGCCATGCCGTCGATGGACGAACGATCAGCACAGACCAACCAGATGATGCTGTGGTTGATGCCGATTATGTTCGGGTTCTTCACATTCCAGTTCCCGGCGGGACTGGCCGTATACATCCTGTTCTCCAACTTGATTGGAGTCGCAATTACTGCCGTAATTTCCGGACCAGGGGCCCTCCTGGGCACACGGTTCGGCACATCGGCGGCCACGGCAGCGGCGGCTGTAGAAGCCGGCGTTGTGGAGGCCGAAGATGAAGATAAGGGGGAAATTATTGATGGAACCGCGACGGTTCTCGGGGAAGACAGTCGAAGAAGCAACAGACAACGCGCTCGAATCTCTCGACGCAAACCTCGAAGACGTAGAAGTCGTCGTCGTTAACCCTGGACGATCTGGGATTCTTGGGTTTGGGGGAGAGCCGGCCGAAATAACGGTGACCCTCCTTGAGGCAGGCGCTACCGGCCGGACATATGAAGACGAGCCTGAAACTGGCGAGGACGACCACGCGCAGAATTCTGACGACGATTACGAAGGCGGCGTGGAGAACTTGCCCCCATGGGCAGATGAAAATGACGTGGAAGACGAGGATGAATCGTCGGAAGCGGATGATTCAGCCCCGGTGGCTTCTTCATACGGGGAGGTCGTCGAAGAACAACAGGCGAGCAGCCAACATACCCCGGAAACTGCAAGTACTGAACGCGGGCCAAGGCGTGGTGGTGGCCGGCGTGATCAATCGGATCGCACAGAACGTTCACCTCGCCCGGAACGACGCGGCCGTTCTGAGCCGAGGGAGCCGGACCCCGAGGTCATCGAGTTCGCATCGGAGGTAATCGACTACTTCCTAGCCAGCATGGGTGTTGTTGCAGATACCTATGTCCGCGAAGAGACTGACGAAGGCGTTTCCGTTTTTGATATCGAAGGAGAGGACTCTGGTCTTCTCATCGGACGACGCGGCGAGACGCTCCAGTCACTCCAGTATCTCGTCAACTTGATCGTCACCCACCAGCTCGGCCGCTCGGCCTATGTCCAGATAGACATAGAGGGTTATAAAGAGCGTCGCCGTGACACTCTGGCGGGCGTGGCGGCACGCACCGCAGAGCGTGTCGCTGATACGGGCGAATCTGCAGAGCTTGAACCTATGCCCGCGTACGAGCGGCGCTGGGTTCACATGGCTCTCGCCAACAACGCGAACGTGCGGACCGAGAGCAGCGGAGAAGGATCGGATCGTTTTGTCATCATCTACCCGGGCGGCGATGGTGGTGCTGAATCAACTGCGCAAGGTAGACGTCGCCCGCGAGGCCGCGGAGGCCGCCGGAGTCGCCGTTAAGCTCTGATCTTGAATTCTTGGGGGCCGTTCGCATCCTCAGCGAACGGCCCAGGGATTAAGTTCGATCGAATCCTGGAGGGGTGCGCTGGCGATGTGTGAATTTATAACGCCGGACTTCCTCGCCATAGGCGTTCTGACGTACGACGTGACACCCGAACCGGGAAATCTTCACGGTAGAGTTCGTGCGGGTGGTGCAGCTACATTCAGCGCCTTGTGTGCGAAGGCGCTTGGACTCAATGTGGCGGTCGTTGCGAGCGCTGCCGCTGACTATCCTGTCAATTCCGTCTTGCCGGGTATCGAAGTATCGATCGTCGAATCCGAATTCACGACCTTCTTCCAGAACGTCTACAGCGGGGACGGCGAAAGGACCCAGGTGCTTGGAGCTCGTTCGTCTTCCATCATGCGCTCAGACATACCAGATGAATGGGTGAAAGCGCCGATCGTGTTTCTCGGCCCGCTGGTTCAAGAATTGCCCCCGGACGCAGTGACCTGGTTTACGAACTCCGTCGTCGGCGCAGCGGTGCAGGGATGGTTGAGGCGATGGGACGATTACGGCCGCGTGACCGAGGAGAGCAGGCCGGATCATGACCTGGCGACCGGATATAGATTGTTGGCAGGTTCGACCACAGAGTTCCATGAGAGTGATTCCGGTGAGATGTCAAACTGGATGGCCCACACCGACGTCCTCGGTGTGACGGGGGGCTCGGATGGATCGCGTGTCTACACCGGTGGGGATCTTGTACATGTTCCTGCATACGCAGCAGAAGAGCTGGATCCGACCGGTGCCGGCGACATCTGGGGGACGTCATGCCTAGTGCGATTGGCTGAAGGGGCTGATCCCGTAGAGGCAGCCCGGTTCGCCAACGCCGCCGCAAGTCTTTCTGTGGAACGTGAGGGGCTAACCGGTGTTCCGACTCGTTTAGAAATCGAGGCCCGACTAATCGAGGGGACACCAAATTCCTGATATCACACCGACGCCTGTAAAATCGCGACTCTGACTCGCTAACTCATTACACCTGACAATTAACATGAGAAATTCGGTTAACCGATCGCCTGAAAGTCTGGCCGACCGCGTGCTGAGAATCCCGGTCGAAGACAGGGCGGCATTTGAAGACGCGTGCGTAAGGGCCGCCACAGATGCGGAAGTTCGCGCTGCCATGATCGTCCTGACCGGCGACGGGATTGGGGATAACTTCGTTGAATCGGGAATGCCGGCCTCCATCGGCGCGCTTCTGGTACCCGTGATCGCAGGTTTGTCGGGCCGAATCGACGACCGCGTGCTAGAACTGGCGCTCGCAGCAGACATACGGATATGTGACAGCGATACCACATTCGCTCTAACTGCGGTGACGGAGTCCGGGAGTGGTCGACTGCCATCTGACGGTGGGACACAGCGCCTTCCCCGGATAGTCGGCCCTGGATTGGCTACCGACATGCTTCTTACAGGCAGAAGGATTATTGCAGAGGAGGCGCTGCGGGCAGGGCTGGTGACCGAGATATGTCCGGCCGGGGAATCCAAAATTCGCGCGGAGCAACTTGCCAGGGAGATCGCCTCAAACGGCAAATCGGCGGGACGGTTCGCCAAAGAAGCGGTGCTTAAGGGATCTGATATGCCGTTGGATCAGTCGCTTAGATTGGAGGCTGACCTGGCGATACTACTCCACACAGATCCCGAGCGTGCGGAAGGGATCGATGCATTTAATGCCAGTAAGCATCCAGGCTTTCGGCAAGATGACGGGTCGAAATGACTGAAAGTACTTTCGAGACCGTGACATATGAAAAGTGCGGTCAGATTGCGTATATCACTTTGAATCGGCCCGAAGTGATTAACGCCTTCAATCTCCAGATGAGGGACGACCTCTCAGAGGTGCTAGATGCCGTTCGTTGGGACCCTGACGTGGCGGTTGTGCTGATCAAGGGATCTGGCGATCGTGGATTCTGCGCAGGAGCCGATCTTTCCGAATTTGGGAGTGCCCCATCCCAGGCTGCGGCCCGGCACGCGCGTTGGGAGCGTGACATATTCGGCGTATTACGGAATTTGACGGTGCCTACCGTGGCCTTAGTTCACGGGCATGTCATTGGCTCTGGCGTCGAACTGGCGCTTCTATGTGACATTCGCGTCGCCGCCGATAACGCTGTCTTCTCGATGCCAGAAACCTACTATGGCCTGATTGCCGCAGCAGGCGGAACGCAGACACTGCCACGGATGGTAAAGCAGGGTAGGGCGCTCGATATGCTGCTCGCTGGGCGCCCTTTGAACGCTTTGGATGCCAGAGACACCGGACTTGTCCAACGCGTCGTAAAATTAAACGATCTTGAGATGGAATCTGAACGAATTGCCAGCGATCTGACGGAGATTGATCCAGCTTTATCCGGCGCGATCAAGATCGCGCTAGCTACGGCTCGAGATCTTCCACTTGCAGACGGCCTTGCACACGAACAAAGGCTGTCTATCATGTTGGACCGTGGCGTCGCAGGTACCTGACTTCTTTTCATATGCAGGTAAATTCGAGACAGCACCGGCGCAACCGGGAGACTATTGAATACATTTGAACTGCTCGAGATCGCATGTGCGATCGTTCCGGACCGCCCGGCCTTTGTCGCCGGCGAGCACGGCCAGATCAAGCCGGATTTCGCGACATTCCGAGATAGGGCATCTCGGCTCGCTACTGTCCTTGCAAATATGGGTGTCGGGCGCGGCGACCGTGTCGCCCTCATGGACATTAACTCGCCTGCGCACGCAGAAACCTACTTCGCCTGCGCCATGTTGGACGCCATCTATGTACCCGTGAATTTCCGCTCCCGAACAGCGGAGGCAAACCACATGCTGGAGCGCACGTCGCCGTCGGTTATCCTCGCCGGTGAACGGTACATGGAGTTGATCGATTCGTGCGAGTGTGTTGACCGCAATAAGACCGGCCGTATTGCGCTCGAATCCGTTGCTAACCCGGACGGCTGGACGGATTACGAGGCCACCATTAAGGCCGCAGATCCGTACCTTGGGTACCCGTCTGGTGACGACGATGACACGACAATGATCATGTTCACGTCCGGATCGACATCGGCGCCAAAGGGCGTGACGCTCACACACGGAAGCTTCACATCGTTCGTAATGGACAATGTGCCGCCGGCCGATCCGGACGCCAACGAATGCAACCTTCTGACGGTGCCGCTCTACCACATCGCAGGTGTCCAATCGATGATGGCTGGCGTATGGGGAGGCCGCACACTCGTCCTCCAGCAACAATTCGAGCCTGAAGGCTGGATGGAGCTGGTTCAGAGGGAGAACGTGAATAGGGCGATGATGGTCCCGACCATGCTCAAGACTCTTATGGACCATCCGAAATTTTCTGAATTTGACCTCTCAAGCCTAGATGTAATCACGTACGGCGCTGCAGCGATGCCGGAATCCGTGATCCTGGAAGCCATAGAGAAATTCCCGGGCGTTAAGTTCATCAATGCCTTCGGCCAGACCGAAACCGCGGCCACCATCACAATGCTTCCGCCGGAAGACCACGATCTAACGGGTACGCCGGAGGATATTGCTAAAAAACGCACTCGACTGCGTTCGATCGGTGTCCCCCTCGATGGCGTCGAAGTTCTGATCATGAACGAAGAAGGCGAAGAACTTCCGGATAATGAAAAGGGTGAAATAGTCGCCCGCGGCAAACGGTTGATGAAGGGCTACTGGGGCGACGACACGAACAGGGCACTGAACAGCGAGGGTTGGCTTCATACCGGAGACCTTGGATACCGGGACGAGGACGGTTACATCTTCCTGACAGGTCGCGCTAGAGAGATCATAAAGCGGGGTGGAGAAATGATCTCTCCGGAAGAGGTCGAAGAGACACTCGAGCGTCACGGAGCCGTTCGTGAGGCGTCGGTTATCGGGGTCCCGGACACCACATGGGGTGAGCTGGTCCACGCCGTCGTAGTGATCGAGGACGGTTCCTCAGCCTCCGAGGCTGAACTGATCGAGCACACGCGTAAGGCGTTGGCCAGTTATAAAAAGCCGGAGAAGATTTACTTCACGGACGAGCTGCCGAGGAATGCGCTCGGCAAAGTAATTCGCCCGCGAGTCAAAGAACAGTTCGGCGGAGACTAAAGGCCTCGATAGCCCTCTCCCTGCGACCTCGACACCAACGTCCTAAGTCAGCGACCCGCCATCCACCCGCATAGGCACGCCCGTGATGAACGCCGCGTCCGGGGACGACAGCCACACCACCGTCGCCGCAACATCCTCCACCTTTCCAAAACGGCCGATCGCCTGTCGGAGCCGCATCCGAGTTTCAGACTCGGTGTTTTCATATAGCGGTTGAGCAAGCGGTGTGTCGATGAGTGATGGGCACACAGAATTAACGCGAATTCCTCGCGCTCCGTAACTCCGTGCAGCTGAGTTCGTCATGCCGACAACGGCGTGCTTGCTAACGGAGTAAGCCGGGATCGTGGGACTGCCCACCAACCCTGCAACAGAGGCCGTGTTCACGATCGAGTGACCGCCGTCGGGTGGATCCTGCACAAGCATTTGCCGTAGCTCCGCCTGCATGCACAGCCACACGCCAGTCACGTTCACGTTGATCACTCGATCGTAGTCCTCACGGCTGTATTCGGTGAACTCTGCCACGGGCCCCAGAATCCCGGCGTTGTTGTGCGCACAGTCCAGTCGGCCGTACTCGCTCACAACGAATTCGACCATCGAGGCAACAGACGCTTCGTCGGTTACGTCTACGTGCGTTGACAGCGCGTCGCCGCCTGCGTCACGGATAATCTTCGCCGTATCTTCGCCCGCCTGTGGCACGATGTCCGCAACTACAACACGCGCTCCCTCGGAGGCAAACTTCAGGGAGGTAGCGCGACCGATGCCCGAACCTCCACCTGTAACCAGAGCGACCCGTCCGTCGACCTTTCCCGGCATTGCGCCCTCCAGAGATGGCAGCTATTCAAAATGAGGTACGTGACTCGCCAACGAAATCAGGCGAGAAGGCGAGGCTAACCCATCAGGAGGCTCAGAGGGTTGGATATCGGGCGCATTGTTGCAATGTACCGTTGGCACATTGATCACTCGAAGGATGTCGGGCGATCTAGAATCCAGCCAGCAATGCAACACAAGCTACGAGGTAACCGTGGCTCAACAGATGATCCGGTGGAGGCAACCATGCCCGAAACATATGGCGACCCTGACCAGTACCAGAACCTTCTGATCGACCGGGTCGGCGTGGACGGGCGCGTCGCCCGTATCACGCTCAACCGTCCTGAGAAGCTCAACGCGTTATCGCAGGAGTTGCTTTTTGAATTCTGGGATGCGTTGCATGTGTTGGAAGCAGATGACAGCGTACGCGCCATCATTGTAAAAGGTGCCGGCAAGGCGTTTTGCGCCGGGTACGACATCACGACGCCACGTGGTGAAGGGGCTGACGGCGTGGTGCGCAACTACAAGAATGTGGATAGCAAGAACCGGCGGATGCTAATGGGAATTCGGACCGGCATGCAGCAGATCACCGATATTCATATGTACTTCTGGAACATGGCAAAGGTGACCATCGTTCAAGTCCACGGATTCGCTATCGCCGGTGGATGTGAGCTGGCGATGATGGCAGACCTTGTAGTCGCAGCGGACGACGCGCAGCTGGGACATCCGGGACTTCGCGGCATGGGAACGAGCCGCACCGGCGTAATCTGGCCGCTCGTTATCGGCATGCGCAAGGCGAAGGAACTCTACCTCACCGGGGATCCCGTGACCGGGACCGAGGCCGAGGAGATGGGAATGATCAATTACGCCTGGCCGGGGGATGAGCTCGAAGATCGGACCATCGCGCTGGCGAACAGGATCACCAACATGACCGCCGATAACCTGGCGATTTTAAAACTCAACATGAACCGCTTCTACGAGAATATGGGCATCTACTCGTCGGTCCGTTCAAGCACGGACCTGGACGCTGCGGGCCAGTTCACGGAGCACTCGTACACCTGGCAGGACACTATGAAAGAGGAAGGATTTCGTGCGGCGGTTCAATGGCGCGACACCCCGTACGAGGACTACAGCGCACGGCCAAGGGAGCAATGAGAAAAAAGCTAAATGCATTCTATTCGGGACGGGTCGGAACCATTAGCGCGATAGATTAGGCGACGGTTTTCTAAACCGCAGGTCGGAAGTGTGTCGCGATGAACTGTCAGATGGGTTCGACAGATTCCAAGAGGGTGGCTTCCGCCAGGGCTTCTTAGGTGGTAGCGATGGTGGGTTCGAGGCTCTGGGTGACAAGGGTGCCGAGTAGTCGTTACTGGAGCAGGAAGCTGGGAGTCGAGGTACCAGGTCGCGGATTTTGCTGGTGTCAGATCAAGTGAACAGGTTTGATTCAGCTAAGATGTGCGCCGAAATGAACCATTCGGAGTCTAGCGCGCGCCATGTCGAAAGAGGATCCCAAGATGAAATTCGGCCAGTTTGAACTCGTTCGGTGGCATCAAGACGTAACCCCGGCCGACAGTATTAGACGTTCCATGGAAAAAATTGAACTCGGGGATCAGATCGGTATGGATGAGATCTGGATCGCCGAGCACCACTTCTCACGGCATGGACTCATCTCCGGCATCTTCTCCCTATTGGGCAATGTGGCTGCACGGACGAAGAACGCGAGAATCGGTACTGCCATCGTAGTGCTGCCGTTTCGTAACCCCATACAAGTCGCAGAAGAAGCCGCAACCGTCGACATCGTCTCCGGTGGAAGACTGACTCTTGGTGTAGGCGCGGGATACCAGCGTATGGAGTTTGAGGCATACGGACTGGATATAGAAGATGCACGTGCGAAATTCCGGGAGTACCTATCAGTCATACAAGAGGCCTGGAAGCCCGAACCACTGACTTTTAAGGGAGATTTCATCGATGTCTCAGACGTAAATGTACTTCCGAAACCGTTACAACAACCGGGTATCCCGATTCACATAGCGGTCAGCACAAGTCCTGAGAGCGTCGATTTCGCTGCCAGTCAGGACATGCCAATTATCGTTGGAGGGCCAACCGCCGCCATGGGGCAAGTGCCAGAAGTACTCCGACTGTGGCACGACCGAATGGAGCACTACGGCAATGCGCACGAACACATCGATCTAGGAGTGGCCGTAGATATCTATGTTGCGGAAACCATGGAGAAGGCACAGTCGGATATCGCTGGTCTGGAGGATGTGATCGAAGAAGAGTTTGCTCGGGTTGGTCACCCCCGAACCGCAGACGGCAAAACGCCTGCCGACTACAAACACTGGGCGACTCGGGATGGGGATCGATCTATCTTTAATCGATCTATGATAGAACCCGACCCTAGCAGCAGGGCAGGAAAAAAAGCGCGCGAAGCTGGAATGTTACCTCTCGTAGGGACTCCCGAGGTTGTTATCGAGCGAATCGAAACACTTCAATCGCTCGGCATCAACTCAATCCGAGGGGCTTTCGGAGTGGCTGGACTTGAGCAGGGCAAGGCGCTTGACAGCATGCGAATGTTCGCCGAAGAAGTGATGCCGCATTTTGCGAAGAAAGATGTGTTGCAGAAAGTGTAGTTCGACCTCTGCAACATGCAAGAGATACTCAAACACCACGCTTACTGAAGCTGGTTAGAACACAACTTGAATAGACGACAAACTCCGAGCAATGGTGGTGATAGCCACATGGCACGTAATACGCCTCAGCACTATGACCGGCACCTCCCTCTCACTCCGTCGCCAGAAGTTCGTCTCCGAGTACGTCGAGACGGGCAACGCAACCGAGGCCGCGAGACTTGCTGGGTACTCGCCGCGCACTGCGTACTCGCAGGGAAGCCGGTTGTTGACGTTTGTTGAAGTGCAGTAGGCAATAGAGACCGAACGGCAAACGCTTCGCGCGCGTGTGGAACTCGACCAGGATCAGTTAGTTGGAGAGCTACTCAGCCTGTACCGGGAGGCTCGTGAGCATCGTGCGTGCGGTGCACCAGCGCGTTGCAAGGATAGTTGACCTAGATACCTAAGGTCGCCTCTGCAATGCGCCCTTCAGCGATCGCACAATACTCGGCAGACGTGTCGTATCCGACGTATCGCCGTCCGGCAGTCGCCGCCGCAATAGCTGTAGCCCCGGTACCCATGAACGGGTCGAGGACGACATCGTTGGTGTACGTATAAAGTTGAATCAACCGGCGAGGCAACTCGACCGGGAATGGTGCCGGGTGGTTTGCACGCTTTGCCGACTGGGGGCTGAAACGCCAGACCGACTTCGTTGATTCCATAAAATCGTCCCTGTCGATCGTGTTCTCGTGACCCACCGGCGCTCGCCGTCCGAATCCGGTTTTCGGGTGGGGCTTCTGGAACACCAGAATGTACTCGTGTGTATCCCTGAGGGTTGGGTTTGATGCCGACCGCCAGCTACCCCACGCAGTGGAAGTTCCGGCTCCGGCCCCTTTGTCCCAGATGATCTCGCCGCGCATTTGGAATCCAGTTTCCGCTGCGTCGGCGATCACGTACGCATGTAACGGGATGTAGGGCTTTCGGCCAAGATTCGCCACATTCACACAGGCACGGCCACCCGGTGCAACGACGCGCCAGGTCTCGGCAAGCACGCGTCGAAGCAGCCCGCGGTAATCGTCCATCGTTAGATTCTCGTCGTACTCCTTGCCCACGTTGTACGGTGGCGACGTGACCATCAAGTGAACGCTGCCGTCCGGCAACTCGTGCATATCTTCGCTGGAGTGCGAGTAGATCCGATCCAGGGATTCTCCTGGCGCAGCATGTTCCTCGCCGACGTTCGATGCATCGATCTCAGGCTGGAACGCTCGTGCGTAGTACTCAGATGCGTCGTGCGAAATCCGGCCGCTGGTGCCAAACGAGCTGGTGCTTGTGGATTTTTTTCGAGGCCTAGTTGTCGAGTTGCGACGCGGCATGACTAATTAATCCGCCGAACTGACGGGGTCAGAAACGGACGGCTCAAAATCCGACCCGACGCCTTCAAACGAAGCGTCCATGATCTCCAGCAGGTCCTTGGCAGACTTTGTATCTTCTACGCCTTTGGACCCGATTCCTTCCTCCATCATCTGGAGGCAGAAGGGGCACGATAACGAGATCGAATCGGCATCAGTCTCAAGGAACTGGTCCGTCCGCATATGGTTGATGCGCGTCCCGTTCTCCTCCATCCACATGCGGCCGCCACCCGCGCCGCAGCAGAAGCCGCGCTCCTTGCAACGACTCATCTCGACCACCTCGAGCCCGGGAATCGCCTCCGCGATGCGTCGTGGTGCCTCGTAAATCCCGTTGTGACGCCCGAGGTAACAGGAGTCGTGATACGTCGTTTTCTCGGCCGTGATCGTCGCCAGTGCGCGTAACTTGCCGTCGTCGATCAACCCGGCCATGAACTCCGAGTAGTGCTGGACGTTGAACACACCGCCGAATTGCGGGTATTCGTTTTTCATCGTATTGAAGCAGTGTGGGCAGGTCGTAAGGATCGTTTTCGGGTTAATGTCCTTCAGCGTAGCAATGTTCGTCTCAGCCAGGATCTGGAACAGATATTCGTTGCCCATGCGCCGTGCCGGGTCACCTGTGCAAGTCTCCGAATTGCCAAGAACGGCGAAGTTTACGCCCGCCTTCCTGAGGATCGAGGCTGCAGCGCGTGTCACCTGCACGTTTCGTTCTACCAAAGCGCCGGTGCAACCTACCCAGAGGAGCACGTCCGCATCCGGGTTTTCCTCGATGGTTGGAACATCCTGTCCCTCCATCCAAGTAGTGCGTGTCAGGGTTGTTCCCTGCCATGGGTGCCCGCGCTGTTCAAGATTCAGAAGAGCCGCCTGAGCTGTTTCGGGAAGCCGTGACTCCTCAAGGACAAGGTAGCGACGCATGTCCACAATCGTGTCGATGTGATTGATAAAGACCGGACACGCCTCGACACACGCCCCGCAAGAGGTGCATGACCACAGCACGTCTTCCGTAATCACCTCGCCTACCATTGCACGCTCCGGAGCCGGAGCCGTCTCACCCTCTGGAGTCGCCAGTAATACGGGCGCGCGCTCGTCCATGAAGGACTTCATGTCCTGCATCACCGCACGTGGAGATAGGGGTTTCTCGGAGGCCCACGCAGGGCACTGCTCTTCGCACCGTCCGCAGTTTGTGCAGGCGTCAAAATTCAGGTTCTGCCACCACGTGAAGTCCGTGAGGTCCTTCGCCCCAAATGTCTCAAGCGTCTCGAAATCGCCCATCGGCTTCAACGCTCCCCGGGGCTTTGTCGGCCGCAAGAAAATATTGGCCGGACTGACCACGATGTGCGACAGGTGCTTGTTGCCTACTACTAAGTAGACGAAACCGGCAGTGAAAATCGTGGCGTGCGTCCACCACATCACTTCTTGCAAATTTCTCATACTGGACGCAGTGAACCCGATCCCATAAAGCCCTTTGGCGAACACCCAGCCGACTGGCGACCAGCCCGCAACGCCCGGGTCGTAGAACTTGGAGTCTGCAGGATTGAGCTCTGTAGCGCCGATCCGTGCGCCTTCGATTAGGAATCCTGTGAGCAGGATCAGCGCGAGGTAACCGAGCACGAACGCGTTGTCGGAGTAAGAGTGGAGTCGGTTTGGCCGGACAACGTAGCGTCGAAAGGCCGCCATCGACAGTCCGATGGTCGCCAAAACGCCGCCAAAAATGTCCCATATAAACCCGGCGGCGATCCGGTACTCGACCGTCGGGAACTCACGATGCAGGTATTTCTCGACGTTGAACTCGATCGCAGCGACTGTGGTCGCGAGGAGGAGGATCATGAAGCCCCAGAAGATGGAGAAATGCATGATTCCCGGATAAAGTTCGCGCTTTACGAATTTCCGATGAGCCAGAAGGTCGACCACTCCAAGCCCGACGAACTCTCGAACTCGTGGTCCCATTGGTCCGAAATCCTCAACGGGCTTACCGAGCCGCCACATCAGAGAACGGCGTCGGATGCCGTACACGATGGCGGCGACGATGATGGGGGCGGCCAGGTAAACGAGGATGGCGGGCAGCGGGTACCCGATGTTCCAAAAATCCTCACGTCCGGCAGGCATTCACAATCCTTGTAATCAACTAGTGCGAAATTTGTTATCTAAACCAAGACACGTGCACGCCATAGGAGAGAGTCACTATGCGCCCACGTTCGTCCTTTGAATGTCTCAGGATACGGGCGAAATAGTCTAATTCGGTCTGCCTGTATACGGGGCATCACGCGAGCATTGTCCTAGAAGCGAAGCGTACTCGTTACCGGACCGATAGTTAAGGGCATTAGTTGAGTCCTAGCACAAGGGCCGCTGTCGTCAGCCACAGCATGATGGTCACCAGCAGGGCCGGATCTCTGACTAGTAACTCCTCGGGGGATTCTCCCATGTCGTTCTTGTATCCCAGGTACAGGTATCGGAATAGTCCGTACGCGACGAACGGAATCGTCAACATCATCGAGTTGTTGTCGGGTAGGTTTACGTTCGTGAGGAAATTGCCGCTGAACGTGTACAGGGTGTACGCCATGAGTGTGGTCGGCGCCACGACCGCCACCAGTCTGTCGATCAACTCGACGCTGTATTCGCCGAGGATCGGCCTCTGACGGACCGCGTTTGATCCAGCCGAGACCAGCTCTGCCCGGCGCTTGATTAGCGCGATAAGTAGAGAGCCGGACGCGGTACACACATAAAGCCACGGCGAGATAGTCAGTTCAAGTTCAAACCGATCCAAGTCACTTCCAAATGCAAACCCGTCTATTGCTGCCGAGCCTGCCGCCGCGCGTAGTACGAACCCTGCAGACACGGTAGCAACGTCAAGAATCACCGTGCTCTTGAGGAATGCGTTGTACGCCTGCGAAAGGCCAAAGTACCCTACGACTATTAAGCCAAATGACACGCTGATCACAAATCCGATGGCGACAGCCCCGATAAGAAGCATGATCGCCGTCACCCATGCCACACTCCTCGGTACGACGCCAGACGCTATCGGACGAAATCGCTTCCTTGGGTGTTCGCGATCACGCTCGGCATCGAACAGGTCGTTGACGATATATACAACGCCGCTAACTATGATGAAGATGAGCGTTGCAGATGCGCTGGTCGCGATCAGCCAGACCATGCCCTCGAACTGGTCAAGGTCCCACCATTTGTTTACGGTAAAAAACAAAGCGATGAGAACTAGGCCGTTCTTAGGGGCCTGCCTCGGTCGCATGGACCGTATTAGTCCGTACAGGATCGTGACAGGTGAGCCGGAGCGACGATCCGTTGCAGGAGTACTTGCCATCGAGGCGATGATACCGGACCACATGCCCGTCATACATACCGGAATCAGTTACGAATCTTTGATGACTGAATCTGGAATTGGAGTTAGGCCGAAGATCGTCAGGCAGGTCGCGGTTTGAGCCCTACGAGACGGTTACGTCTTGATCAGTTGATGGTCAATAAAGGCCTTGCGGATAGTATCGATGAGGCTCGGGCGCTGGTAATGGCAGGGGAAGTTTCCCTGCCATTGACGCACGGTCGGCCGATGGCAGGTCAGCAGTTGAGGGACGATCAGGAGATCGTACTGCGCTCCCGGTCCCGCTTCGTTTCGCGCGGTGGAGAGAAACTGTCTCACGCGCTTGATCAGTTCGGGGTCGATCCTACTGGAATGACCGTGCTGGATATCGGCGCGTCTACGGGAGGGTTTACCGATTGCGTACTTCAGAACGGAGCCGCACACGTCTACGCTGTGGATGCCGGGAGCTTGCAACTCCATTCCCGTTTGTTGGCAGACGACCGCGTACTGTCGATGGAGGGCACCAACGCCAGAGAACCGATGCAACTTCCGAGTAAAGTCGATCTGATTGTGGTGGACGTATCTTTTATATCGTTGGAAACAGTCTTGCCGTCGGTGTTCGTACACCTTCGTCCCCGCAGTCGGGCCATAGTGTTGTTCAAGCCACAGTTTGAGGCGCGCCGCGGGGAGGTTCCCAAGGGCGGCGTCATCCGAGATCCGGGCCTGAGGGCAAAGCTTATCGGGCGATTTGTGGCCTGGCTGACCGAAAACCAGATCCGAATCATGGGATTGGTTCGGTCGCCGATCCTTGGTGACGCAGGAAACGCGGAGTTCCTACTGTGGATAGAGCCGCCTGCGTAGATTTAGAAATCAGGTGATCGGTCCCCGACCCATACTTGCCCTCATATGCCTCTAAGGGACGTTGGGCGATACCGCGTCACTGGAATTACAAAACGAGACTATCGGATGAAACCTGGACGGGGGTACCATAGGGTAGCTCTGAGCGACGCGATTCCCGGCTCACCGCAAGCGCGGCGACGCCACGGGAGCAGCACACTGTAAGGTCAATTGCCGCACACCTCTCAGTCCGACTGGCTTGACAACGACAGGCCCCGTGAAGCCTGTGGTGTCGTCGGCGTGTATGCGCCGGGCGACGATGTCGCCAATGTCGCTTATTTTGGGCTTTTTGCTCTGCAGCATCGCGGGCAAGAGTCGGCCGGGATCGCTACGGCGGATGGCCGGGAGATGCTCCTTCACACCTCGATGGGTCTGGTCGCACAGGCATTCCGTGAAGAGGATCTTGAACGGCTGACCGGCCATATCGCCATAGGACACACCCGGTATTCCACCACCGGAGGTCCCAAACGATCTAACGCACAGCCAATCATTGCCCACGGCGACAACGGGCTGAAGATCGCGATGGGCCACAACGGAAATGTGATCAACGCTGGACCCCTCCGCACGGAACTTCAAGAGTGGGGCTCTACGTTCACCGGTACTTCGGATACGGAAGTTATCGCAGAAATGTACGCAAAAGCGCCCGGGACCACCTGGGAAGAGCGTTCTGCGTACGTGATGAGACGCCTGAAGGGCGCCTACTCGCTGGTTATCATGACCAAAGATCAGCTGGTTGGAGTACGGGACCCGCTTGGTATTCGCCCTCTCTGTATCGGGAAGTTCGGAGATGGCTACATATTGGCCTCCGAGAGTTGTGCCATCGATCACGTTGGTGGGGAGTTCATACGGGAGATAGAACCCGGCGAGACGGTTGTGATAGACGAGAACGGCGTGGAGTCGTTCATGTGGTCCGGCACCCGTGAAGGTCACGCGATGTGCATCTTTGAGCATATCTACTTTGCCCGACCTGACAGCATCCTGAATGGGACACTGACCCAGTCGACCAGGGCCGAAATGGGCGCCCAGCTCGCGAGGGAGCATCCGGTCGATGCCGATCTCGTTATCGGGGTGCCCGATTCAGCGATCCCTCATGCCGTCGGATACGCGAATGAAATAGGTATCCCGTACGGGGAAGGTCTCGTACGCAACCGCTACGTCGGGCGCACTTTTATCCAGCCCAGTCAGCGCATGCGTGACATCGGCGTCGGCATGAAGTTCAACGCGCTGCCTGACGTGATTAAGGGCAAGAGACTGGTAGTGGTGGAGGACAGTATTGTCCGGGGCACGACCAAGTCACGCGTGGTGAAGTTGCTTCGAAACGCAGGTGCCGCCGAGATTCACGTCCGCATCGCCTCACCACCAATCATCTCCACCTGCCACTTTGGTGTCGACATGGCGACTGTCGACGAACTGATCGCTGCCCAGAAGACGGTCGATGAGATCAGGGATGCAATTGGCGCCGATTCTCTGGGATATTTGAGTGTGGATGGACTGAGAAATGCAGTTCAGGCCAAAGCAGAAACCTTTTGCAACGGCTGCTTTACAGGCAAGTACCCGATTCCTGTCCAGCTTGAAATGAACAAGATGGAGTTTGAGGGGATTGCGGCTACCGATTAGCCACGTGTGCAGGCAAACCTAGATCACTCTAGACTGGCCTTTGGTCAGGGTTTTCCAAAAATTTTGCATCTCCCCTTCAGATTCCCTTTCAAATGACTTTCGCGCGAAGCTGGGGCGTAATAAGCTAAATCACGTACTTTCTGCAAGACTCCTGTCGCTCGTTTAGGGCTCCGGAAGTCCCTCCCCAAATCGCCAACACCCCGCGAGATCAATAAGGTAGTGGCCGCATCCCAATGACCGCCAACACCTCCCCCAATACCTACAGGGCAGCCGGAGTCGATCTCGACGCGGCGGGCGCTCTAAAAGATCGCATCAAAGCGGTCTCCGGCATTACCTTTGGCGGGAGAGTCATAGGACGCCCGGGCTTTTTTGCCGGGGTTTACGAACGATCACCTAACGACGACATGCTGATGGCTGCCAGTGCCGATGGAGTCGGAACAAAGATCGCCGTCGGACAGGCCGCTAAAAATTTCCGCGGACTCGGGATGGACTTGGTCAATCACTGCGTAAATGACCTTCTGACAACCGGTGCCCGCCCAGCCTTCTTCCTGGACTACATCGGTCTTGGGCATGCAGAACGTGACGACGCTGTCGAGATTGTTGAAGGCATGGCGCAAGCTTGCAACGCCGCCGGTTGCGTCCTCATTGGCGGAGAGACCGCCGTCATGCCCGGGCTTTATTCCGGCGACGATATGGATGTGGTGGGCGTCATCGCAGGCTATGTCCATAGATCCGATCTTCTCGGTGGTGAAGCGGCGGAACTCGGCGACGTTTTGATCGGTATCCCGTCAAACAGCCCTCACACCAACGGCTACTCGTTGATCCGGCGTGTATTTGATATCGAGAACCACCCGGAAGTACTTGATGAGACCGAGTGGTCGCCTGACATCGGACGGTCCCTCGGCGACGCACTTTTGGAACCACACCGGAGTTACCTTGAGCCCATCACACCAGTGCTCGGTATGATCCGGGGGATGGCGCACATCACCGGCGGCGGTGTGTTCGAAAATATTCCGAGGTCGCTTCCAGAAGGAATGGGTGCTGACATTGATCTTTCGAGCTGGGAAGTACCTCCACTGTTCCGGTTAATACAGGAACGAGGCAAGATTGATCGGGACGAAATGTTCCGGGTTTTCAACATGGGCGTCGGCATGGTTTTGCTGGCGTCGGCAGATCGCGCAAGTGAGATCATGGACCTGATACCGGACGCGTGGATCGTCGGGCACGTCGTTGAACGTGCCGAAAATGCCGAGTCCGTGTCTCTTATATAACCATTGACCGGGAATACGGTCAGGCCGCACATTGAGAGAAATTCTCGATGATATAACGTTGCCGGACACGTACAGCCAGACACCCCAAAGGAACGATTAGTTGGCTCTCGCGTTACTTAGCCCGTACGACAAAACAGGATTGATCGAATTTGCCCGGGTAATAAACGACGCGGGATACGACCTTGTGTCGACAGGGGGAACCCATGCTGTTTTGGATGGTGCGGGATTGGCGGTCAAACAGGTTGCGGACGTCACAGGCTCTCCAGAAATTCTGGATGGACGCGTCAAGACGCTCCATCCGGTAATACACGGTGGATTGCTTGCCCGGCGCTCTAACCCGGACCACGTGGCCCAGCTCAAGGAACACGACATTCAGCCGATCGATATTGTTGTCGGCAACCTGTACCCGTTTCGGGAGACCATATCAAAACCAGATGTCATGCTTTTGGACGCCCTTGAGAACATCGATATCGGCGGCCCGACAATGGTTCGCGCCGCCGCCAAAAACCACCCGGATGTGGTGATCGTCGTGGACCCGGCTGACTACGAGCGCATCGGTGCCATGTTGGCGGACGGCGGCGTGCCACAAGAAGAGCGTCGTCGACTCGCCGCCAAGGCGTTCCAGCACGTCGCCCTGTACGACACTGCGATCGCTGGTTACTTGCGGGACACTCCCACAGAGAACGAAGAAGAACAGGCGTCCCAACACTTCCCGGCGGAGTTCACGGCCGGCTTTAAACTTGGCGGCGTCCTTAGGTACGGGGAGAATCCCCATCAGCCAGGAGCTTTGTACTCCCGTGATGGGGGCAACGGTGGTGGTATCGCCTCCGCAGAGTTACTTCATGGACGGGCGATGTCCTACATCAACTACCTGGATGCAGATGCGGCGTGGACCTCGGTAGCGATGCTCCCGTCTACGGCGGTTAGTGTCGTCAAACACGCAAACACCTGCGGTCTGGCGATGCACGAAAATCAAACCGAGGCATACAAACGGGCCTTCGCAGGAGACACCGTCTCGGCATACGGTGGCATTGTAGGATTCAACACAACGGTCACCAAAGAGACGGCAGACGCCATGCGCCCTGTGTTCTACGAGGTGGTGGCGGCTCCTGACTATGAGCCAGAGGCGCTCGAGATCCTCAAGCGAAAGTCAAAAAATCTGCGCTTACTCAAGGTGAAGCCGGTAAATGTACCGGACGTCGGGCTGCACACGGTCTCGGGTGGTTTGCTGGTCCAAGTGGCAGACCGTGCCACCGACGATCTTACATTGTGGAATGTCGTCACTAAACGGCATCCCAATGAAGACGAACGGGCGGACCTCGAGTTTGCATGGCACGCATGTCGGTTGATCAAATCCAACGCCATAGTCCTTGTGAAAGACCGGGCAATTGTCGGCATGGGGGCAGGGCAACCGAACCGAGTAAATAGTGCTTTCCTGGCGGTACGGGCCGCCGGCGGCGCAGCAGCCGGCTCGGTGTTGTCCTCGGATGCGTTCTTCCCCTTCCCAGACACGCTGGAACTTGCGGCGGAGGCCGGGGTGATGGCGGCGATTTCACCTGCAGGCTCGATCCGAGATGATGAAGTGATCTCAGCTGCAGACAGGCTCGGCATGGCGGTCATTATGACCGGCAACCGACACTTTCTTCACTAGGGGCGTGGATAAATCGCTATGGCCGCAAGCGTAGATATAGTCATCCCGGTCCTCAATGAAGAGGCCGCCCTGCCTCGCTGCGTCAAAATGCTGTCCGCGTTTATCCAGGAGCATTCTGGCCGCGACTGGCAGATCACGGTGGCCGACAACGGATCGACCGACCGGACACGGCAAGTTGCCGAAGAACTTGCCGAACACGGATACCCGATCCGCGTCACGCACCTTGATCAGCGCGGGAGAGGCCGGGCATTGAAAAAGGCATGGCTCGAGAGCGATGCTGACATCAGGTTCTACATGGACGTGGACCTATCAACCAGGCTTGATGCGCTTATGCCGCTGGTAGAAGCCTTGGAATCAGGGGAGTATCAGGTCGCCACAGGATCCCGGTTGATGAAAGGGTCTGAAGTCGTTGGCCGGAAGCTCCAGCGCGAAATCACCTCACGGGTATATAACCTGATACACCGGGTGATGTTTTTCTCGCCATTTAAAGATGCTCAGTGCGGATTCAAGGGGATTACAGGTGAGGCGGCCAAGGCATGTATTCCACTGGTCAAGAACAACCACTGGTTCTTTGATACGGAGTTACTGATTATCGCCGCCAAGTCCGGGTACAAGATCAAATCTCATCCGGTCCACTGGGAGGATGACCCGGATACCCGGGTAAATGTAACCGCAACCGTGACGGAAGATTTGAAGGGGTTGCTGCGACTTCGCTTCGGCGGCGTTCCCCGGGCAAAGCGCCTATGACCGACGGCCTGACCTTGACCCCCGCGTGTGGGCGTAGATAGAGTGACGCAACCTCTGGCAGGGATGTGTTCCCTGGGCGAATTCCAGGACATCCTGTAATTCCGGTATTAGATGAACCGTACAGGCGCCGATGACTAATCGCGAACCTGAAATATCCCGATCCCTTGTGCTCGGCCACACTGCCGACATCGAGTTGCATCGCGCCCGAGAGATTCTCCGTAACGAATCGATCAACCCCGAGGTCGTGATGGAATTCTCGCCTGAAACATCGGGCGTGCTCGCCGGCATAAACGATGTCAAAACACTACTCAACAGAAACCTTCCAGAGACCGGTCGAGAGGTGTGGGCGCTTGACGAAGCCAGCAGCTTCGATGAAAACGAGGTTGTGCTTAGGGTTCGCGGTCCGTATGCATCTTTTGGCTTGTATGAGACGGCAATAAACGGGATTATTTCTTCGAGCGCCGGCTGGGCGACAGCGGCGAGGGAATGTGTAGACGCTGCCGATGGAGTGCCGGTTGTCTCACTGGGCGCGCACCACGTTCATCCCAGTGTCGTCGGCGTTATGGACTACTCCGCTGTGACCGGTGGGGCTAGTTCCTGTTCCTCCGTGCTCGGCGCTCGACTTGCCGGCGTCACGGCGTCTGGCACGATGGCGGCGGCGCTCGTGATTGTCATGGGGGACACCCGTTCTGCCGTAGAAGCGTTTGACAGGAACATGACGCCGGAAGTGCCACGTGTTGCGGTGGTCGGGACGATCGGCGATGAGGCGATCGAAGCGATCGAGGTTTCACGTATGTTGCGGGATCGGCTGCGCGGCGTCCGGATCGAGACCGCACAAACACGGGGCGGGGTTACGCCGGATCTTGTGCACGAACTTCGCGCGAGATTGGATCAGGCCGGTTACAACCACGTCGATATTTTCGTAAGCGGTGATCTGGACCCCGAGAAGATACAAGCGTTCACGGACGAGAGGGCGCCAGTTGCGGGGTTTGGAGTCGGGTTCCACATCGGCGCCGCACGACCGATCAAGTTCCAGGCGAAAATAAAGGAACTCGAGGGCCGACCGGTGGCCCGCCGAGGATTCGTGCCGGGAATAACGCTGAACCCACGGTTGACCCGCGTTCTCTAGAGAGATTCGTCCTAAGACGAATCTCTCAGGTTGATCTGGATAACTCGTAGCGTCTCCGGTGTTACCCGCGCCCATTCAGCGATTCGTAACCCGGCGACCCACACAATACCGCGCTCACATTCCATGATCGGCACGCGGTCGCGCCACGTCCGTGGGATTCCGGCATTAACGAATAGATCTTTCAACCGGGTATCCGTGGTCATGCCCAGTGGTTGAAATCGATCTCCCTCGACCCGATTCCGCAACGTCGCAGTGTTTCCGATTGCGTCGGCGTCGGCATATTGAAACGACTGTGAATCGGCGGTTAGATCGTCCGGCCGTTCGACTAGCTCCACCATGAGTGCTCCGCCACCGGGAAACTCCAACCGTCCAGGAATAGATATCTTGATTGGTTCGATAGGCACGGGGTATGGCGAATCTTCCTGACCGACCGGCGCAAACATCACCGTGTGGGATCGGGTTTCGAATCGGATTCCGTGCGGGAGATCGAGAGATCGGCCCGCACCAGATTCTGCCAACCGGTCCATCTCGGTGATGTGGGATCGAAGCAAGTCTGTCGCTGTTCCTGCCGCCTCGACGAACGCACGTTGCAACAAAGAACGTCTGAGCGCCGGGCGGGTGATCTGCAACATTTTACGGTCTAGAGTCACCGAACTTGTTTCCGGGTCAGAGACGTCGAGGACGTGTTCCCACAACTCGTCCACCACCTCTTTAAGGACTGCAAGTTCCTCTGCGGCCGTGTCCGACAACCGAGTGATTGCATCGGCGACGCGCGGGTTGATAGCCTCTAGCTCGGGCATCACATTCAATCTCAGCCGATTCCGAGCGAAGGTCGTCGATCTGTTACTCGTATCAGTCCTCGGAACGATTCCACGGTCACGGCAGTATTGCTCAGTGTCCTCACGTCGAAGCGTCAAAAGCGGACGGATAATTGTCAACGAACCGCCTCCCCATCGTTTTGGCGTATGGGAGACGAGCCGCATTCCACGAACGCCGGCGAGTCCCGATCCACGCACGATATGCAGAAGAACGGTCTCTGCCTGGTCGTCGAGCGTGTGGCCGGTGATAGCGGCCTGGGCGTTTTCGCTATGTGCCACTCGCCCAAGGAATCCGTAGCGAAGGCGACGTGCGGCGTCTTCTACCGACAGTCGATGATCCTCTGCATATGTTGCCACGTCAGCGCTGTCGCCGATGTACGTGAGTCCGCGGGATTCGGCGGCTGAACGGACATAATCTTCGTCCATGTCCGACTCTGCGCCGCGCATTTTGTGGTTGAAGTGGCATGCGATGACTCTGGGACCGCCCTCCGCGCCGATTGCCTGTATCGCATCGAGCGCAGTCATAGAGTCAGTGCCGCCGGACACGGCCACTAGGACAGACCGATCCGCGGTTACTTCAGCTTCACCCAGCGCCGCGTTTATGGCGTTCCTAACTGAAAGAACGTGTCCCGATGTTTTGATGGTGCCAGTGCTCACAGGGTTGGCGCCACCTCTTGAGATGTGACCCATCGTCTTGCCAGGACACGAATAATCTTGTTGCCGCTCATCTCGATAATCTGAAACCTGACGGGACCCGACCTGACTCGATCGCCGACCTTTGGCAGTCGTTGCAATTGGTCAAGTAAGAAACCGGCGATCGTCTGATAATCGCCGTCCGGTATTCCAAGTTCCAACCGGTCATTGGCGTCCTCAATCGAGAGCGCTGCGTCAAGTTCATATGTGTTGGCATCAACCGTAATGAACCTATCGTCAGGCTTGAGCCCTTCCTCGCCGGTCGCGCCGATGGCCTGCTCGAGGATCTTCGTTAGCGTGACAAGCCCGGCGATTCCACCGAATTCGTCAACGATGAGTGCGATCTTGTGTCCCGCTGCCTGCATGTCCTGGAACAGCTCGTCCTGCTTCTTGGTCTCTGGGACAAACAATGTCGTGCGCATCAGGCCGGTCACTGGCGCTCCCTCCTTGAGATCGCCGACCGCGATAGATTGCAGGACGTCTTTCACCGAAAGGATGCCGACAACATCGTCGTGATCGTCGTCGAACACTGGGAACCTCGTGTGTGGATCTTTGGCGTATACCTCCATGAACCCACCGACACTTGTGCCAAGCTCGATCCACTCGATTTCGTTGCGAGGCGTCATCACGTCCCGGACCTCGGATTCGCCGAAACGGAAGATGTTCTCCAACATCTCTCCTTGGCTTTCGTCGACCGTCCCCTCCTCCTCACCGACGTCGATCAGCATGCGGAGTTCGCCTTCTGTGATGGTCGGAGTAGTCAGGGCGTCTTTGCCTCCGAACATGTGAGTGACCACCCGCGGGACAAGCGTGAAGATCCACACGACCGGGCCCATGATACGCATCAGTAACAGGACAGGCCGAGAAACTATGTGGGACCAGGGTTCCGCCCCAACCACGGCGACCGATTTCGGAGTGAGTTCTGCAGCGACGACCACGATTATCGTCGCCCCGAGGGTGGCTATGGCGACCACGCCCGCCGAGTTTCCCCAAAGGCTGATCACGAGTGCCGTGCCGACGGACGTGATGATGATGTTTAGTGCGTTCCCGATGAGCAAAATTGTTCCGAAGAACTTGTTGTACTCGTCGGTGATTTGGACGATCGCCTCTGAGGCCAGGTCGCCCTGTTCCGCACGGTGCCGGACCCTGAACCTATTGACCGAGATTATTGCCGCTTCGGAAGCGCTAATCAGAGCGCTGCCAATTACGGCAATCGCGATAATTAATATCGACAGAGTCATCCCGCGTGTTCTCCTCGTCAGCCATCGTTCCGGAGGATCCGGAGATTGCCTTATGACGAAGAGTTTATCTCAGCACGAATAAAGGCCCATTCGTGGGAACGGGCCTTTAACTGCAAATCCAAGCCTCGTCAGACTTGGAAACGTGTGTGTAACGTCAGATCTAGTTCTTGGAGTCTGAAGAATCTGCTGGTTCAGAAACATCAGACTTTGCAGATGCAAGAGTCGGGTCCGGAGGCGAGGCTTTCGCAGCTACGACAGCGCGAATACCGGCGTCGATCTCGGTCCTGATAGCCACTTCTCGCTTCAGGAACGTTCGGGAAGCCTCACGGCCCTGTCCCAGGCGCGTATCGCCATAAGAGAAGAACGATCCGCTCTTCTTCAGGATCCCATGCTCAACACCAAGGTCGAGCAAAGCGCCTTCTTTGCTGATGCCCTCTTTGAAGAGGAACTCAAGCTCGGCAACACGGAATGGCGCAGCGACCTTGTTCTTAACGATTCGAGCGCGAACGCGGTTTCCGATGATCTCGGTCCCGCTCTTGATAGCCTCCATTCGGCGGAGGTCGATACGTACGGAGGAGTAGAACTTCAGGGCACGTCCGCCTGGAGTGACCTCAGGGTTTCCGAACACAACGCCGACCTTCTCACGTAACTGGTTAATGAAGATGAGGGTCGTGCTTGTGCGTGCTACAGAGCCGGTTAACTTTCGGAGGGCCTGTGACATAAGGCGTGCCTGGAGGCCGATGTGTGTATCGCCCATCTCGCCTTCCTGCTCAGCCATTGGCACAAGCGCTGCGACAGAGTCGATCACGATCACGTCCAAGGCACCGGAACGCACCAAGTAGTCAGTGATCTCGAGCGCCTGCTCGGCAGAGTCGGGCTGTGAGACGAGTAGTGAGTCGATGTCCACGCCGAGCAACTTCGAGTAAGCGGGGTCCATGGCGTGCTCGGCGTCAATGTAAGCAGCGGTGCCGCCAAGTTGCTGAGCTTCTGCGATCACATGTGAAGCTAGGGTCGTCTTTCCGGCAGACTCTGCACCGAAGATCTCAACAACCCGGCCACGGGGCAACCCCCCTATACCGAGGGCCATGTCCAGAGCGATAGAACCTGTGGGAATCGCGTCAACGTCCTGACCGCCCTGATCACTCAACTTCATGATTGCGCCGCGCCCGAACGCCTTGTCGATCTGGGACAGCGCCAGTTCTAGTGCCGTCTCGCGTTCGGAGCGATTTCCGTTAGTGTTGACGGGCTTTTCCGCGCGAGCGGCTTTGGCGTTGCGGAGTGGGGACATATCTCTTGCCTCTTCTTCTGGCAGACCAGTCGGCGTTTATTTACTTATTGGCCCCCGGCCGAACGCTTCTCTTTTGTGTTCGTTCCCGGCGGCAGTTATGACGCTAGCACGGATGTTCTAATGTTGCAAGACACTGCCGTCACACCCGATCAAAAAAATGAATGGGGCACTTCGGAAGACCGGCACGGTAAGGAGTGTATGTGTCCCCCCGTTGTGTGACCAACGAATTTATTTAAGTGGCAATGAAACTTGGTAGGGCGAAGCAGCACCGGGATATTTCAACTGTTATCAGAGGAGTGGGCTCGGGAGGATAGGGCGCGTCACTGGGTGACCCGACGCTTATAAGTCGTCGGGACGGTTTAACAACGGTTTTCTACCCTGACGGTAGTGGAACGGAGTTAGGTAGAACGATCATTGTTGCGAGAAAAAGTTGAATTTCCCGCAAACTCTTTGAATGAAAGTTCTTTGCAACGCTTGGAGTGATAGAAGAGCGTTCAAGACGGTCTCGACACCACTTACTTCTTACCTTGTCACTTAAGGTACGTGGCAGCCCAATCGAGGCCGTCTTCTGTGATACCTGCGGGCTTGTATTCGCAGCCGATCCATCCGTCATACCCGAGACCGTCAATAAAAGAGAAGATATAGGGATAGTTGATCTCCCCGGTACCGGGCTCGTTGCGGCCCGGGTTATCGGCGAGCTGGAAGTGCGGAATACGGTTCTGTAGGCGTTCGATGGTGGGCGCGAGATCACCCTCCATGATCTGCATGTGATAAATGTCGTACTGAAGCCAGGCGTTCTCGTGGTTCACTGCGTCTAGGATTGAAATTCCCTGTCTACTGGTTGAAACGAAGTAACCCGGAATGTCCCTAGTGTTGATCGGCTCAAGCAGCAGCTTAGCCCCGACTTGGGCCGCAAGCGGCGCTGCGAAGGCCATGTTGTCGACCAGCGTCTGCATTGCCAACTCCGGATCGGTCCCCTCGGGTGGGATTCCTGCAAGGCATGTCAGCAATTTACAATCAAGCACCTGTGCGTACTCGATCGCCTTGCCCACGCCGTCCCGAAACTCGTTGACCCGACCCGGCAGCGCTCCGAGCCCCCGCTCTCCGCCATCCCAATCACCCGCCGGTAGGTCAAACAGCACCTGCGTCAGACCGTTGTTATCAAGCCGTTCTTTGATCTGATCTGCCGGAAAGTCGTACGGGAACAGGTACTCAACGCCCTTGAACCCCGCGTTAGCGGCGGCATAGAACCGGTCGAGCATGTCGACCTCGTTGAACATCATCGAAAGGTTGGCTGCGAGCTTGACCATGTGTTCTCCGGATATCGAATTGTGGGGAGCGCAAGAGGTTAGACCACGCTTGTGACCACCCGGAAACGGGACTGCAACTGATTACCGAGCGCATCCTGACGTGGCGGGACATATTACGGGACTAACCCGGTTTCGCAAACGCCCTGTACTTCTGTTTACTGCTCTCGCTTCTTGACGTTCTTCTTGTAAAAATTTGTCCGGTTACGCATTCGCGTTCGGTCATCGGCGTACGATGCTTTATCGGTTTTGCTTTGATCGTGCTGCATCTCTTCTTGGAGCTTTAGGAACGAATCAAATCGCTCTGAATTCAGAGCACCACCTGCAATCGCCGCCTGCACGGCACACCCCGGATCGCCCTCATGCCTGCAGTCCCGGAACCCACATGTCTCGGCCAGCTCTCTGATATCCCCAAAGGCCTCCGAAATACCCTCCTCCGCGTTGTGCAGCGTAAAAGTCCTCATACCGGGGGTGTCTATCAACACTCCGCCACTAGGGATCGGCATGAGATGTCGAGCCGTCGTCGTGTGTCTGCCCTTTCCGTCGTACTCACGCACCTCTCGTGTCGCCAGTAATTCACCCCCCAACAATTGGTTGGAGATAGTGGACTTTCCAACCCCAGAAGCGCCAATAAATACGATCGTACGATTCCCGGTCAAGTACTGGCGCAGTTCATCTACCCCTTCGCCGGTTAGGCCACTGGTCAGGTGGACCCTGAGTCCGGGAGCGGTATTTCCGATCACCTGGAGGAGTTCTGATGGATCTACTAAGAGATCCGACTTGGTGAGAAGAACAACGGGAGTGGATCCGCTCTGTTCGATTTGGGCCACCTCCCGAACCAGACGGGCGATATTGACGTTAACCGCGGTGTGAGTGGCGAAAACAAAGTCGACGTTGGCCGCTATCACCTGAATTTTTCTGACGGGATATCTACTGTCAGAGCCGCCGCGGGCCCGCGCCAGCACCGATCGTCTGGGCAACACGACTTCGATGGAATCCGTATCGTGCCGAGGCCTTGGCAATATTCCCACCCAGTCCCCGACGGCGGGCAGTTCGTCTATGTCCGATGTGTACAGCATGTCGGTCGATGGCTCTCCCCGTACCGACCCGTTGTCGGTCAGGATCATGGACGAAATGCGATCGACGCGAGCAACACGGCCTGGCTTGAGTCCCGCGGCGTGGTATCCAGAGAAATGAAAGGAGACGTGTTCGTCCCAACCTATGGACACAAGAAATGGGGATGCCGGTTCTCCCAGAGTATGAGAATTCAACGTTGGGTCTCCACGTGAGGATCGTGTACCCGCAGTGTAGAGATAAAACAGATAATGGCCGAGGATGACACGGTAGTCTTCTACCTTGCCTCCAGCGGCACGCACAACGGCAAGATCAGGATATCGCCCGACCGGTAGGAAAGTCTCATGATCTGCGGCGCAGTTCAGGCGGGTTAAGGACAGCAAGTTCGGCGAAAGCTGGGGTGTTTTTGACGCCGATGGATTGCTGGAGTCTCTCGGCGAAGTGCTGGAGTAGGATGCCCCTACACAACGTCGATATAGATCGCAGATCATCGCGTCGGACAAAGGTCAAAAATGTACATACCTCCGTACTTCAAGATTGAAGATCCGGATGCGATAGAAAGAATCGTTTCCGAGAACGGTTTTGCGACCTTAATCTCGCCGTCGTCTGACGGCATCAAGGCGACCCACTTACCGCTTTTGTATACGCCGCCTGGGTCGTCCGAATATGCAGGGATCATTAACGGACATATGGCCCGGGCGAACGACCATTGGAAGGCGTTCGATGCAGTCGCGGAGTCCCTTGCGATATTCCAGGGCCCTGACTCTTACATCTCGCCCGAGTGGTACGAAACTGCCCCAGCCGTGCCCACATGGAACTTTGCCGTCGTACATATGCGTGGAGCACTGGAGTTGATCGATGACAGGGAATGGCTTTCCTCCCATGTAGATGACATGGTCAGATTTCACGAGGCGAAGGCGCTCGAACACCCGCCAGAACCGAGCGATCCGGAATTCAAAGCCAAACTCCTGGGCGGGATCGTCGGTTTTCGGATGAAGGTCAAAACAATCGAGGCCAAGTTCAAGCTCAACCAGAACCGGAGCAAAGCCGACCGAGCACGAGTAGCGGAAGTACTGGACGGCTCCGGCGATCAATCTGCTGCGGGCATTGCCGCACTCATGCGAACCTACGGAGACGACTAGTCTCCGGTCGCATCCCAGCTTGAATTGATTTCCCTCACATCGATATGTCACCAGAAATCTGGTATTTGGAACCGTTACATCGCTGCCACGAAAACAATCAAGGCCCAACACAGAGTCATGGCCTGAGACCTAGGAATTTCTAAAACCAGCATCAGTCGCCGCAAGAACCGGACGTTTACGAAGAAGTCTGGTCCCAGATTTCGCCGATCGTTATTAGGTGGCAGTACAAGGTCAACTGCTCGGGCGCTTCAGTAACTTTGGAGCCGTCTTACATGACTTATCTTCCTGAGTACATGGACAACCCGAACAGGGACACGCGGTGTATCCTGCCGACCCGCGTGCCCGGGCTTTAGAACATCCCATGTCAGCGCGATCGAAACCTTTGAATTGGGAGGCAACCAAATGAAAGCGGCCGTCTACAAAGGCAACCAGCGCTTCGAAATCGAAGAGATCCCAACGCCCACAGCTGGGCCAGACCAAGTGGTTGTAAAAGTCCACTTCTGCGCGGTATGCGGTACCGATGTTCACGCCTTCCTGTATGACGTAGCGCCTCCCGGTACGGTGCTCGGCCACGAGTTTGCCGGTGATGTCGTTGAAGTTGGTTCCGCTGTCACAAAGTGGAAAGTTGGCGATAGAGTGATCGGCGGCGGCGGCGACCCGCCGGCCGGGCAGGAACCCTTGACACGTACACACCCGCGCTACAACTACCGGAAGATGGGATTCCCTGAAGGCTCAATCCGTGGTTACGCCGAGTTCGTCCTGATGGAGGAGTGGCAGCCCATCCTGATCCCGGACGGGATCACCGACGAAGAGGCTGCTATGTGTGAGCCGACGGCAGTTGCGATCCACGCTGTCCGCAACTCCGATATCAAGCTCGGCGATAGTGTCGGCATACTTGGTGCCGGGCCGATCGGACTTCTGACTTTGCAGGCCGCAAAGGCGGCCGGAGCAAGCGCCGTGTACGTCTCCGAACCGGCCCCTGAACGTGGGCGTGTGGCTCTTGATCTGGGCGCCGATGCCGTGATTAACCCCCTCGAGCAAAACCTTCAGACAGAGATCGACGCATTGACGGAAGGGCGCGGCCCCAACGTCGTGTTCGACTGCGCAGGATTCCCGTCCACACTGGACCAAGCGTTCAACATCGTCCGCCACACGGGACAGGTCGTCCTCGTGGCCGTGCCGTGGGAAAAACTACCGCTGCGGCCAGTCGACTGGATGGCGCGCGAGATTAGCTTCAAGGCAAGTTGGGGTTCGCTGCCCGGTGACTGGCACCGAGCAATCGGATTAATGGCGTCCGGCAAGTTAAGCGTGAAGCCACTCATCGGCGATGTGGAATCCATCCCGCTCGAGGGAATGCAAGAAGCCTTCGAAGGCCTTACAAAGCCAAGCAATCAGCTTCAAGTAGTAGTGCGACCGTGACATCACTTCCCCCAGACGAGAGAGGGCCAGGATGAGGTAGTTCATTCCCGGCGGGAAGGAAGATACGAGCGCGCTGCCCAGATCAAACTGACCTCTTCTTGAAGCGGTCCGACACAAGCCAGGATTAACGTCATCGACGATACCGCCTCACGGGGCAAGTCAATGGAGAATCTGGTTTCTGTAGAACTGGGACCTCCCACATTCGGAATAAGCGGCTCTAATGCGGTCGGTAACGGGAAGCAATCGGCATCCTTCGGTCCCGTCCGAAGGCTAGCTGTGTGATCTTGACGCCTGGGGGCGACTGCCTTCGCTTGTACTCGTTACGATCCACCATCTGCAGGACTCGCCGCACCGTCGACTCATTACCGCCGTCCAACCTGTCCTCTTCGGCGATAATCTCGGGAGCATCCCAAAGATCCTCGATGTAGTGCTCGAGAATTCGGTCTAGGATCTCGTAGGGCGGGAGCGAGTCACTATCCAATTGATCCGGTCGTAACTCCGCGCTCGGTGGCTTGTCGATCACCGATCGCGGAATCGGCGTGCCTTGCCCAGCCCCGTTCCGGTACTCACACAACCGGAACACCAGAGTCTTTGGCACATCCTTGATCACCGCGTAACCGCCCGCCATATCGCCGTACAGTGTGGCGTATCCAGTGGCGAACTCCGACTTGTTGCCAGTTGTCAGCACGAGATACCCGAATTTGTTCGAGATTGTCATGATCACGTTGCCGCGCACGCGCGATTGGACATTTTCCTCGGCTACGTTCGGATCCGTGCACCGTAACTTTTCTTCAAGAATTTCTTCAAACGCAGCGTGCGCTGGTTCGATAGGCAGATTCCAGAGCTGTATGCCAAGTCGTTTGGAGAGATCCTCAGCATCGGTAACGGAGCCATCAGAGGAATAGCGAGAAGGCAGGGCGACGCAGAGCACGTTCTCCGCACCCAGCGCGTCTACTGCGATAACCGCCGTCAGGGTCGAATCTATACCACCAGAAAGCGCGATCACCGCCTTCTTAAAGCCGCTCTTTCGGGCGTAATCGCGCGTCCCGAGGACTAACGCGTCGTACACCTCTGCCTCCTCACTAAGACGCTTTTTGGGGGGGGATGTCTGCATAGAATCGGTCGGTTTCGGGGCTGACGACAAGTCACGGGTTAACGAAAGCTTCGAGGCGTTACCGATCGCCGCTAGTTCTCGGGAACTTGGTCCGCTCCAATCGCTGCCGGCCCGCAGATTGGACACGCGATCGAGGTCAACATCGACAACAAGCAGGTCTTCGGAGAATCGCTCACCTTCGGCGATAAGCGACCCATCGGGGCCGTACACAAGACTTGTGCCGTCAAACACCAACTCGTCCTGCCCACCGACCTGATTTACGTAGCAGGCGAATATCTGGTTCCGGCGCGCCAGGTCACTGATTAGTTCTCGTCGCACGCCGTCCTTACCGCGCTCAAAGGGTGAGGCATTGATGTTGATGTTGATCTCGGCCCCTAAGGAACGTTCAACTTCGGCAGGACCGATCGGCTCCCATACGTCTTCACAGATGCTCATGCCGATCCGGACACCTCCGAAATCGATCACCGGGCACTCAGCCCCGCGCTCGAAATAGCGCTCCTCGTCAAAGACCCCGTAATTGGGCAGATGAATCTTCCGGTACACGGATGCAATAGCACCCTCATGTAGGAAAGCCGCGGCGTTGTACGCTGGTTCGCCTCGTTTAGGCGAGCCGTCCACAAACCCGACGATGGCCGCTATTCCCTGGGCCTCTGAGGCCACGCGCCCCAGCGCCGTGAGATTGTCGTCGACAAATCTGTGGTGCAGTACAAGGTCCTCCGGCGGGTAGCCGGTAATCGCCAGCTCCGGGAACGCCACCAGTTCTGCCCCATGCTCGCGCGCCTTTGCCATCGAGTCGATGATCAGCCGGGCGTTGCCGTCTATATCGCCGACCGCGGTGTTCACCTGTGCCAGCGCTATGCGGAGTGTCCGCACGTACCCGAACTCCTTACGCGACCTGTGGACGTCGATTCTTCAAAACCCGATTCACTTCCCCGTCTTAATAATCCTCGGGCCGGACCTTATACGCCACCCCGGACGTATCCCGTCACACGCGGCAGCGAGGTCTGGCCCATGACCCAAGCGTCCACCCCGCGGGCCGTTCTGCGGCCACCTGCGATTGCGTGCACCACGAGCGACTGCCCGCGCTGCATGTCGCCACCGGAAAAAACACCGTCGACCGAGGTCATGAAGTTGCTGTCGGTTGCCACGTTACCGCGCTCGTCCAACTCAACGCCGAGGTCCGAAAGCAGCCCACCCTGTTCCCCGTGGAGGAAGCCCATAGCCAGCAAGAGTAGCTCCGTCTCGACCGTGAACTCGGAGCCCGGAACCTCGACCATCTTCGGGCGTCCACCATCCGGAACCGGCTCCCAGTTCACACGGACTGCAGTCAGGCTCTTGAGCTTGCCGTTCTCGCCGTTCAGGCGCTTCGTCAAGATGTCGTAATCGCGAATACCACCTTCTTCGTGCGCCGTCGAAGTGCGGAAAGTCATCGGCCACTGCGGCCACGGGTTCGTATCGTTGTCTCGTTCGGTCGGAGGAATCGGCAGCAATTCGTACTGCCAGGTCTCCAGTGCACCCTGGCGATGGGAGGTTCCGAGGCAGTCCGCGCCTGTGTCGCCGCCGCCAAGAATCACGACGTTCTTACCCTCTGCGGTGATTGTGTCGTCGGGCCCGAACTCAGCACCCTGGTTACGGCGGTTGCTTTGCTTCAGATAATCCATGGCAAAGTGAACACCGTCCAGTTCGCGTCCGGGCACCGGAAGGTCTCTTGGGACAGTTGCTCCGCCACACAGAACAATGGCGTGGAAATCGGCCTTGAGTTGATCTGTCGGGTAGTCCCGACCGACCCATGTCGAAGTGCGAAACTCGACCCCCTCGTCCTCCATCTGTTTCACACGTCGACTGACTACCGTCTTCTCGAGCTTGAAGTGAGGGATTCCGAGGGTCAGGAGTCCACCAATCACCTCGTCTCGCTCAAACACTGTGACAAGGTGGCCGGCACGATTGAGCTGCTGTGCTGCGGCGAGTCCGGCGGGTCCGGAGCCGATGACAGCGATCTTTTTTCCGGATCGATGTGAAGGTGGTTCGGGCTTGATCCAGCCCTCCTCCCAGCCCCTCTCGGAGATCGACTTCTCGATCATCTCAATCGCGACGGGATTTTGGTTGATGTTTAGTGTGCAAGCCGCCTCACACGGAGCCGGGCAGATCCTGCCGGTGAACTCCGGGAAGTTGTTGGTGGCGTGCAGCTCTGAAAGCGCCGCCTCCCAGTCACCCGAGTAGACCAGGTCGTTCCAGTCTGGGATCAGGTTGCCGAGTGGGCAACCCATAGACGAGTTACAGAAGGGGACGCCACAATCCATGCAGCGCCCGGCTTGGGAACGCGCCTGATGCTCCGACCAGTTCGCGTACACCTCACGCCAGTCTGCCAGCCGGTCTGCCACGGATCGCTTGTCTGGCAGTTCACGTTCCCATTCCATGAAGCCGGTCGTTTTACCCATATCTGTTTATTAGTCTCCGGCCGTTGCGGCCTGCTCGGAGCGTTCACGTTGAATCCGTGCGTACGCTTCCGGCATTACTTTTTTGAACAGGCGGCGCGAGGTCTCCCAGTCGCCGAGAATCCGCTCGGCGACTGTGCTTCCTGTATGACGCTGATGGTTCTGGAGGAGTTCCTGTAACTCGGCCTCGTCTTCGGAGCCTTCGACGACGTTTTCTAGGTTTGCCATATCAGGATTGAACCGCGAAGAGAAGGTGTCATTCGGGTCGTAAATGAACGCCACGCCTCCACTCATTCCAGCGGCAAAGTTACGCCCGGTCGGGCCGATCACGACGATCGTTCCGCCGGTCATGTACTCGGCCCCGTGGTCGCCAATTCCCTCGACCACGGCGCGTGCGGCGCTGTTGCGCACGGCGAAACGCTCGCCTGCTTTTCCACGTATGTAAGCCTCACCGCCGGTCGAGCCGTAAAGAGCAACGTTGCCGATAATAATGTTTTCTTCGGGTAGGAATGAAGAACCCTTGGGCGGTACGACGACGATGCGTCCCCCTCCAAGTCCCTTCGCAAAGTAGTCGTTCGAGTCTCCCTCGAGCCGGAACGAGACCCCAGCTGCGAGGAATGCGCCGAAGCTCTGGCCAGCTGAGCCTTTGAATGTGTAACGGATGGTGTCATCTGGCAGCCCACGGACCCCGTACTTTCTGGCGATCTGCCCGCTAAGCATCGTCCCGACAACACGGTTCGAGTTCCTTATCGGGAACTCGGCCTCCACGGGCGTTTCGTTCTCCAACGCCATGGTGGCCCGTTCGATCAAGAGATGATCTATAGCGTTTTCTAGTCCGTGTTGCTGCTCCTCGCAGTGGTATAGCGCCACGCCCTCAGCGGGCTCGGGCTTGTACACAAGGTTGTCCAGGTTAAGGCCCCGCGCCTTCCAGTGATCGACGGCACGTCGAGACTCGAGCTTGTCCACCCTGCCGACCATCTCATTGACCGTTTTGAAGCCGAGTTTCGCCATGTATCCACGAAGGCTCTCGGCGAGCATCATGAAGTAGTTGATGACAGATTCAGGATCCCCGGCAAACTGCTTGCGAAGCTCCGGGTCCTGGGTGGCGACGCCCACCGAGCAGGTGTTCAGGTGACATTTGCGTAGCATGATGCAGCCCATGACCACCAGCGCAGCCGTCGCCACGCCCCACTCTTCAGCGCCCAGTAGCGTGGCTATAGCCACGTCACGGCCGGTCTTTATCTGGCCGTCCGTCTGGACGACAATCCGGCCGCGCAAGCCATTCTGGACCAGAACCTGCTGCGTCTCTGCGACGCCAAGTTCCCAGGGCAGACCAGAGTGCTTGATTGAGGACAGTGGAGATGAACCGGTCCCGCCGGAATCGCCGGAGATCAAAACCACGTCGCCGTGCCCTTTTGATACCCCGGCAGCAATGATTCCGACGCCGACCTCGGAAACGAGTTTCACGTGGATACGCGCCTCGGGGTTCACGTTTTTAAGGTCGTGAATGAGTTGCGCTAGGTCCTCGATAGAGTAGATATCGTGGTGAGGAGGGGGTGATATCAGGCCAACCCCCGGCGTCGTACCACGGATGTCGGACATGTATTCCGTAAGTTTGGAGCCAGGGATCTGGCCACCCTCACCCGGCTTGGAACCCTGCGCCATCTTTATCTGAAGATCCGTAGCGTTGACCAGGTACTCTGGCGTCACGCCAAAGCGGCCAGACGCGACCTGCTTCATGCGACTAGAACGGTCATCGCCGTTGGCGTCTAGTGTGTAGCGCGCCCGGTCTTCGCCGCCCTCGCCGGTGTTGGAGCGAGCGCCCATCCGGTTCATCGCAATAGCCAGTGTCTCGTGCGCCTCCCGGCTGATGGAACCGAGAGAGATTGCGCCGGTTGCAAACCGTTTGACGATTGACTCCGCGGATTCCACTTCGCCCAGCGGAACGCCTCCGTCTGAGTCGAACTTGAAATCAAGCAACCCGCGGATCGTTGCGAGCCGTTCAGACTCGTCGTCTGCGGACTTCTCGAACAGTGAATAGGTGTGTGCGTTATTGGACTTAGACGCGTGCTGGAGCAACCCAATGGCGTCCGGGTCGTACATGTGCTTCTCGCCGGTGCCGCGCCACAGGTAAAGGCCACCTATCTCGAGTGCCAGACGGCCCGGGAGCGTCGTTTCTGGGTAAGCCCGTGCATGGTTGTCCAGCAAGTCGCCGGCGATCTCTTTAAGGCCGATCCCCGAGATACGGGTCGGCGTCCATGTGAAGTACTCGTCGATCAGCTCGTCGGAGAGTCCAAGACTCTCAAATATCTGCGCACCCTGATAACCCTGTAGGGTTGAGATGCCCATCTTGGACATCACCTTCAAGACACCCTTTTCGATCGCTTTGGCGAAGTTGTACTCGACCGTCAGTTGGTCCGGCAACTTACGTTCGTCGGCCGTGTCCCGCTCACGTAACCCGGCCAGCGTCTCGAACGCAAGGTAAGGGTTAACCGCCGATGCGCCGTACCCGTACAGGGTCGCGAAGTGGTGGTTCTCACGTGGCTCGCCGGACTCAACGATTATGTCCAACTGTGTTCGCGTCTTGTTGCGGATCAGGTGGTGGTGTACTGCACCAACCGCCAAAAGTATGGGAATGTACGAATGGTCCACATCCACACCGCGGTCGGAAAGCACGATCAGAGTGTAGCCATCTGCTGCGGCCAGATCCGCCTCGGCACGTATCCGGTCCAGCGCGTTTCGAAGGCCCTGAACGCCGTCAGCGACCGGGAAGAGGGTTGAAATACTCTTCGTCCGTAAACCCGGGCGATCCAGCGCCTTGATTTTCGCGAGTTCCGAGTTCAAAAGTACCGTTCGGTCGATGCGGAGTAGACGTGCGTGTTCTGGAGATTCCTGGAACAGCCCGCCGCGCTTGCCGGTCGGGATCGATACCTGCGTTACAAGTTCTTCACGGATGGCGTCCAACGGCGGGTTGGATACCTGTGCGAACAACTGCTTGAAATAGGTGAACAGGGGCTGCGGGCGATCTGAAAGAACGGCCAGGGGCGTGTCGTTGCCCATCGACCCGATTCCCTCTGCGCCCTCGCGTCCCATCGGTGCGATCAGGATCCGCAGATCCTCCTGCGTGTAACCAAACGCCTGCTGGCGCGTCACAAGCGTCTCCAAGTCGATCCCCGGTATGGTAACCGCCGGGGCGTCTGGCAGATCGTCCAGGATTACCCGCTCCTGCTCTAGCCACTCCCCGTAAGGTTGTTGAGCGGCAAGATTGTCCTTGATCTCGTCGTCTCCGACGATCCGGCCCTCTTCGAGGTCCAACAAGAACATGCGACCGGGTTCGAGACGTCGTTTCTCTGCGATTCGATCTGGCTCGATCTCAAGCACGCCGGCCTCGGACGACATAACAAGAAGCCCGTCTTTGGTGATGTAGTAACGGAACGGCCGCAGGCCGTTCCTGTCGAGAACTGCGCCGACCTTGCGGCCATCGGTGAACGCGATCAACGCCGGACCGTCCCACGGCTCCATCACGCCACCGTGGTACTCGTAAAAATCCTTGCGGGGCTGGCTCATCGATTCGTGCCCGTACCACGACTCGGGGATCATCATCGCAGCGACGTGCTCCACGCTCCGGCCGCCGATGTTGAGCAGCTCGAACACCTCGTCGAGCGACGCCGTGTCGCTTGCCGCCATGGCGTTAACCGGCGCCAGCTTTGATACGTCGTCTCCGAACACATCGGAGGTAAAGGACTGCTCCCGTGCTGCCATCCAGTTACGGTTGCCGCGCACGGTGTTGATTTCGCCGTTGTGGCACAGGTAGCGGTAGGGGTGTGCCAGCTTCCACTCGCCCAGCGTGTTAGTGCTGAACCGGGAGTGAACGAGGGCGAAAGCAGATGTCACGTCCTGCTCTCTGAGGTCCGGGAAGAATCCCTCAAGCTGCTCGGTCATCATCAACCCCTTGTAAACGATCGTCCGAGAGGACAGGCTGCAGACGTAGAACACGTCTAAGTCCTGCTCCGGAACGGTCTCGGTCAGGGCAACGATGCGGCGCTCGATTTCTTTTCGGGCGATATACAGACGCCGCTCAAAAGCATCACCGTCAACGCCGTTTTCTGAGGTTCCTGGCTCGACGATGAACACCTGTCGGATGACCGGCATCACCTCGCGGGCCAGGTAGCCTATGGCTGTAGGATCGGTCGGGACATCACGCCAGCCGAGGACGGAAAGACCCTCGTGAGCCAACCCGGCCACTATCTCGGCCTCCACGCTTGACCGCAAATCGTCTTCCTGCGGAAGGAACACCATGGCTACGCCGTAGTGCTGGGCCTCCGGAAGCTCAAAACCCAGTTTGTGCGTGACGCGCATGAAAAAACTGTGCGGTGTCTGGATCAGGATGCCGGCCCCGTCGCCGGTTTCCGGGTCGGACCCGGTAGCGCCGCGGTGCCCGAGATTGACGAGAACCTCGAGCGCCTGCTCGATAAGCTTGTGATTGTCCGAACCGTCGATGTTGGCAACCATTCCAACGCCACAGGCGTCACGCTCAAAAGCCGGGTCGTACAAACCTGCCTTTCGCATCTTTTTGAAATGTTCAGGCGCGACCGGTGCGTGGCCCGCAGGTAGGCCATGTGTTGCGCAGAGCGTCTGGTTGGTATCGGTTGTTGTAACGGGGTCTTGCATAGATTTAAAAGCGGTCTCTCTGTTACGGAAGGCCAAGTCGTATCGGCCATACCGGATTGCGTTCTAGTTACGTTTGATTAAAGAACCTTTAGGTAACGGTCGACCTCGTATCCGGTCACCGTGGCCTCGAATTCACGCCACTCAATCTCTTTGTTGCGTATGAAGTTGTCGAAAATAGAATCGCCGAGAGCCTCACGAACGAGATCGCTATCCCTGAGCAGTTCAAGAGCCTGGCCGAGGTTGCTTGGAAGTCTTGAAATACCGGCACTGGCTCGCTCCGACGTCGACATGCTGTCGACGTCGGTCGTGACGGGTTCACCAAGGTCGTAACCTTCTTCCATTCCCTTTATCCCGGCGGCGAGCATCACGCTGAAGGCCAGGTAAGGATTACATGCGGAGTCGGGCGCCCTGTACTCGATACGGACGGCCTCGGCGCGACCCTGGTACGGAGGAACACGGACGAGATCGCCCCAGTTTCCGCCCGTCCAGACGCTGTACGCAGGGGCTTCAGTCCCAGGTACCAGCCGTTTGTACGAGTTGACCCACTGGTTGGTCACTGCAGTGATCTCAGGCGAGTGCCTGATCAAACCGGCCAAGAAGCTGCGGCCTTCGGACGAAAGATGAAGTGGGTCGTCTTCGTCAAAGAAAGCGTTTTGTTCGCCCTTGGCAAGTGAGAGATGGCAGTGCATTCCGCTTCCGTTTTCGCCGTTCATGGGGCGGGGCATGAAGCTCGCATAAACGTCGTGCTGGGAAGCGATCTCCTTCACAACAACGCGATACGTGATGACCGTGTCTGCCATGGCAAGGGCGTTCTGGTGGCGAAGGTCTATCTCATGCTGACCCGGAGCTACCTCGTGATGGCTGTGTGCCACCGGGATGCCGAGTTCCTCAAGTGACAGAACAGTTTCGCGTCGCAGGTCCGGTCCTGCGTCGGCGGAGGTCTGGTCAAAATAGCCGCCCTGGTCGACCGGGACGACCGAGTCAGAGTCCTCCAGATAAAAGTACTCAAGCTCCGGCCCGACGTAGAACGAGTAGCCCTTATCTGAGGCTCGCTGGATGTTGCGTCGTAGTACGTTACGGGGATCGCCATCAAATGGCGTTCCGTCCGGCCGCAAGATGTCGCAGAACATGCGTGCCACGGCGTTCTCACGCGGCCTCCACGGAAGTAATTGCCATGTGGTCGGGTCTGGCATGGCAATCATGTCAGATTCATCCGACCGCGCGAAACCGGCGATCGAGGAGCCGTCTATCGTCGCCCCGCGATCAAGCACCTCCTCCAGTTCATCGATCGTGATGGCAAAGCCCTTGAGCGTGCCAAGAATATCGGTAAACCAGAGGCGAATGAACTTCACGTCAAGCTCATTTGCAGAGTGCAAAACGTAGCTCGTTGCGGCCTGGTCTGGGGTCAGATTCATCAAGACTGTCGTGTATGGTGATGGGTGAGTGTGTAGACCGTCGTACAGGAAATTCTGCGCTGCACCTGTTACGTTTTCGTGTCCTCAAGCGGTGGTTGTTGCGCAACCGAATCGTTGTGCGGGCGGGCCGGAATTACCGGGTCTGGCCCCTCGCGGGCGCGTAACAAAGAGGCTTATAGCTAAGAACCGAAGCGGCGAGTATCAGACATTGTGAAACTTTTGTCAAAGTTTGGCGATGGGGCGCGAACCCAGTTATCTGCCAGTTTTTACTCGTGATTTCGCCACCCGGCGGACCGGGGATCACCCCGGAACCAGGAAATCGATGTTCTAAACCGGCATCGTCCGGTTGCTGTACTCACGGCCGAACTTCGCCGCCTGTTCGTTACCGCCGACGATCATCGTGCCCTCGTCAATCAGCTTCTTTGTGGCCTCCTCGATTGTCAGATTCGGATCATTCCAGCCACACAGAAACTTGATATTGTTGCGGTCGTACGCTGCCTTAATGCGCTGCCGTGCGGCTTCCATCTCCGGAGCGTATGGTGGGTCGTGGGCGTCGCCGTTTCCGAACGACATGCCCATGTCGCCGGGGCCCCATTCACCGAACGATATGCCGGGTATGGCGGCTATCTCATCGCAGTTAGCCAGGCACTCGCGGTCCTCGATCTTTAGCCCTAGGATGATCTCGCCCTCTGGGTTAAGTGGCCAGGGGTCTGCGATCTTCGTGTATGTGACCGGGTCTACGCCCCAGATTTGGGCGGGGAACTGCTGTCCGCCGGCGCCGCGCTGGCCCTGAAGTAAGCCCTTGCCAACCCCGATGCTCTGGAACGGGTAGCGGGTGGACTCCACAAACGCCTGCACGGCGTCCGGCTGTCGAGTATGCGTATGTAGGATGCCGTGTACACCGGTCGAAAGAGCATGCCGTACCTGCCAAGAGTTAGCCCACATCTCTTCACGAGTTCGGCAATTTGAAGGCAAGGTCACCATTACGGTCGGGGTTCGATGTCCACTTCGGGTCGGTCCCGCGTCCGCAAGTCCCTGCATGAAGGCCCGGAGCCCGACCATATCGAATGGCGCGTGCTCGAAGTCCGTGAGGAGGTAGTCGGCCCACGTGTCTGACATTTTCGTGCCGTTGTCGTACGAGAGCTCGCCGGTGCTTTCGTGGTAAACAGGTTGACCCTGTTCCCAAAGTTCGATAACACGATTAATTCGGGGCATATACCCGTCCTTTGGCCCGGTCGGGCAGCTATTTACATAACGTTATTTAATGCGCTGACTTTTGACGGATAGCGCTGTTGGTTTCTAAATGGAACCATGGCCGTCCGGCCGTATTTGTGCTTAGCAATAAAAACTGTATCTGATCTCGATCACGATCAATCCAGCTCAAGAGTATTGAAATAACTGCCTGGAAGTGCCCTAAATGATTGTCCCAGTGGAGCTGTAGGCTCCGCTTCTTGCTTCGCTTGACGCTCTGCACCGTTCCAAGAGCACATTCTGGGCTTTTTCTACGTTTGCTGCCGAGCCACCCCAGGTCTTAAGAGCTGTCGCAACTAGGGCTCTTCCGTACGAGAAGGTGATCTCCCAGGGCGCGCCTTCGTCCTCCGCTAAACGGTTAATGGCATCAAGGTTCAGCGTAGCTTCTTCATCACCCTGTCCTCCGGATAGAAATGCGATGCCCGGGACTTCGGCAGGAACGTTCTGCTTCAGGCAGTTGAGCGTGCGTTCGGCTACTTCCGCCGTAGTAGCGCGGTCCGGAGCCTCGTGTCCGGAAATAACCATATTCGGCTTTAGGATCATCGCGCTCAAGTCCACGCCCTGCGCCGCCAGTTCATCGAAGGTCCGGGCGAGGGTGCGCTCGGTGGCGGTGTAACAGTCGTCAATCGAGTGCGACCCGGTCATGAGGATCTCGGGCTCGACGATAGGCACCAACCCGGCTTCCTGCGCCAGGGCTGCGTAACGCCCCAGTGCGTGTGCGTTTACTGCGATGCAGTAATCGGACGGAGTCTTCTCATTGATTGACATCACGGCCCGCCATTTGGTGAAACGCGCCCCCATGTCGAAGTATTCGGCGAGCCTTCCTCTGAGTCCGTCAAGCCCCTCCGTGACGGCCTCTCCTTTTGCTCCCGCAAGCGGATGTGTGCCCTTGTCAACTTTAATGCCGGGAACGATGCCTGCGTTGGAGAGTATGTCTACCAGACTGCGTCCGTCGTCGGACCTCTGGCGAATCGTTTCGTCGAACATGATCACGCCGCTGGTGTACTCGCCGAACCCGTCTGCGGTGAAAATAAGCTGACGCCAGTCACGACGAGTGTCGGGGGTGGGTACCACGCCGATGCTCTCAAGGCGTTGGGACATAGTTCCGTTGCTCTCGTCCGCCGCGAGGACGCCTTTGCCAGCGGCTACCATCGTCCTTGCCGTGACGGCCAATGTTTCCGTGCCCATAAACTCTCCTACTAGGGCCTGTATCGGGAACGCTCATGTCGTTCTATGCCCCTTCAATCAGGGCCTAACGTTTTCCGAAATTCGACCGACTGTGCCGCCGGGATTTATGCCGGGCGCGCACGGAACTTTAATGTTTGCGAGTAAGTTAAATGCTGAACGATGCTGGAACAACCCTCATTAAAGACGGTTGGCCCAAAGCCGCGTGGGCGGAACAAACACAGCCTGAACCTCTTGAAGGGTCGAGACACAACAACCCTGCCTTGGCAGCCGAATCAAGATAACCTAGGCCGTCACGCTCGTCCCCTTTCCTAGCATGAGAGGGTTAGGGTGAGGGTGGGTTTCCGTCGACTTGACTCCGGGAAACGACCAACCATCAACACTGGGCGACAACCGCCAGGAGCCGAAAGTGACCATCTCCGACACGCCGTTTCCAGCGACCGATAATCTCACCATCGGCTTTGCGCACCACGCCTACCAGCTCAAGGAACGGTTCGCCGCCCGAAACACCGACGTAGATCACTTTCAGGTATATACACCAGAACAGCTTAATGACCGCATAGCTGACATGGACGTCTTGGTCGTCTCTGGACTCTGGAACGACGCACTCCTTGAAAACGCTTCGAAACTCCGCTGGATACAATCAGTCGGCACCGGGTACGACCAGTTCCCGCTAGATCAGCTTCGGGAGCGAGGCATCCATCTCAGTCGGGCATTCGGAGTCATGCGAGAGGCGGTTGCTGAGCAGGCTCTGGCGTGCATGCTGTCGCTTGCTCGGCATCTTCATTTCCTTCGCGATGAACAGCGAAAGCACAACTGGCGCCCCTACATTTCAGACATTCCAAACCGGGAGGATGAACTCGCAGGAAAAACCGTCGGAATCGTCGGAATTGGTCTTATCGGGTCTCGCGTGGCCGAACTGGCTAAGGCGTTTAACATGCGCGTGATTGCCACCAAGGGAAACCCGACCACCTACGACGGGCCGGCCGACAAAGTCACGGGCACCGAAGGGCTGCACGACCTGCTGCGGGAATCGGACTACGTCGTACTGACCTGCCCTCTGACCGACCAAACGGCTGGAATGATTAACACGCAAACGCTCAAACTCATGAAGCAGAGCGCATTTCTAGTAAACGTGGCCCGTGGCGGCTGTGTTGTGGACGATGATCTGGTGTCGGTTTTGAAGTCGGGAGGTATCGCAGGTGCAGCTCTGGATCATTTTCATGAGGAGCCACTTGGAACCGATAGCCCTTACTGGGATCTAGATAACGTGATCGTCACTCCGCACAACGCCTCGGAAACCCAGATGTATGAAGAAAATTTGATGGACATTCTGATAGAAAATATGGGACGACTAGCCCGAGGAGAAAAGGGTCTCCTCCACCAAATCGTCTAGGCAGATGTCCTGGCACCCTATCCTGGATCCTGACCGGGCCTTTGTTCTTGCGGTTGGAACTCGTCCCACATGTCTCTGAAGGGTTCGTAACGCGACAAGAAGTTCTGTCTCCAAGTCGGAGACGGTTCAAGGAGAAGGCCCGTCGAATACAAACACCGTGGGGGCGAATAATTATTCACCCTCGGGGCGATACTAATCGACCTGTAGTCTGTACTACTGTGACGCCAGGCATCGCCTGCAAGAGGCTTGCACCTTAATCCGCCCCGAACGACCCGTACCCGGATATACTCTCGCCGCACCCCGCCCTCTACTGACCTTGAGGGAAATCTTTAGGTCTCTTCAGCTGCACGAAAAAATCGCGTCAAAAGATTCATCCAAAGGAAGTCGCATGCGCATCTTAATGGTTCAGTTCACGATCAAGGATGGGATGGCGGATGCCTTCCTCGAAGCAGCAAAGGGCGACGGACGTGGCTCGGTCGGAAACGAGGCGGGATGTTACCGATTTGACATTATCCAGGACCGGGACGACCCGAACCGAATCGCCTTTACAGAGGTCTACGACGACGACGCTGCCATTGAGACACATGGTGCACAGGCGCACATGACTGCCTGGCGCGACGCCACCAAGGAAATGATCGATGGACCGGTCAAGGTAAGCCGTTGCCGGAACATCTTCCCGGGCGACCTCGCCAGCTGGAACGCACGCCGCGATGGCGTCAACGAAGGCTTCTCATCCGGGAACCTGTTCGTCATCCACGCAGAACTGCCAGTACTGGCAGACAAGGTCGATGATTTCATAGAAGCCGTGAAACTGGATGGTGTTGGCTCGACAAACCTGGAGCCGGGCTGCTTGCGATTTGACATATATCAGGACACCAGCGACCCGACGAAGCTTTGGCTTTACGAGGTCTACGTAAACGCGGAAGCCTTTCAGTTCCACACCACGACGCCGCACATCGCCAAATGGCGTGACACCGTGGCGGACTGGTATGACGGCGACCGACCAGCAGCCATCAGAGGTAAAAACGTGTGGCCAACAGACCAGTGGAACTGGAGCTCAGGAAGCCCCCTGAACTAGTCAGGATCGGCTGCACCTTGTCTTGATGGAGTCTTTAGGTTCGCTGAAATCTGGTTACGCGTATCAAGATCAGCGCGGCACCGACACGGTACGGGCGTATGGGAATACGCCCTCGGGTCCTAGTCCCCACCAACCTGCGTCGCCACGAGACGGAGGTATAGTCCGTTGCCAAGCATAAGCTCGTCGTGGCTACCCGTTTCTGCCACGTGGCCGTCCGACATCACGACGATCGTGTCCGCCTCCCGAACCGTGGATAGCCGGTGTGCGATCACCAGCGTAGTACGGTCGCTCTTTAGCGCATCCAGAGCATTCCGGACAGCTCGCTCATTCAAGGCGTCGAGATGTGATGTCGCCTCGTCCAAGATCAAAATCGGAGCGTCCTTGAGAAACGCCCGAGCGATCGCCACCCTCTGTCGTTGACCGCCTGAGAGGTACGTCCCACGCTCGCCGACTACCGTATCCAGACCCTCCGGTAACGAGTCAACGAAATCGGTCAGGCTTGCGCTTTTGATCGCTTCCGAAAGTTCTGAGTCGCCGGCCTCAGGGCGAGCGATAAGTACGTTATGTCTCAGGGTTGCGTTGAACAGATACGTGTCCTGGGACACCAGGGCAATTCGGTTCCTCAGATCACCGAGACGGTACTCACGCAGATCTACTCCATCGATCCTGACTGACCCGGACGCGGCGTCCCAGAATCGCAGGAATAGGTGTGCCGCCGTCGTCTTACCGGCGCCAGACGGTCCGACCAGTGCCAGTGTTTTTCCTGACTCGACCCCGAACGAAACTTCATCCAGAGCTGGCCGGTTCATCGTCTCGTAGGAGAACGTCACGCGATCCATTTCCAGTGCCAGGACTCCATTGGACCCAGGTGATTGCTGAGGCTCTCGAAGGATGCCTTCCGCCTCAACTCCGTCCCCGTCCTTCACCTGCACCTGCTCGGAATGCACCGCAAATACCCGTCGGGTTGCGCCAAGCGTATCTGCAAGTTGTCGTGCGGTGTGTGATATCTCAGATATCGGAAGAAAAGATGCCATCGCAAGAAGAGTCGCCAGCGGCAGCATCCCGGAGTCGAGGCGCCCTTCGGAAACCAGCCACGCCCCGACCCCGACCATGGCCAGTCCACCGATCCCCATCGTGATCTCGAGATAGGCTCGTTGCAGGGTCAGTTCTCTGAAAAACGGCAGGCGAACGCGAACCGCCCTGCGGGCCTGGGTGAGGAACTCCGTCGCACGCTCTGGTGCTCGCTGGAAAGCTACGATCTCGTTAATTCCCTGTAGTGTGTCGACTGCATGGGCATTGAGCAGCCCCAGCTCCTCACGAGATCTGGAGCCCAGCCGATCCACTTTGCCACGGGCGAGGAAGGGACTTGTGGCGGCGATTATCAAGAATGGCACAAGGGTCAGGGCAAGGATTGGGTCGAAAATGAACAGCGTTACGAGAACAGCAGCAGGCACCACCACAGCGACGAACGCAGGGGCGACGGTGTGGGCGAAGAAATACTCGATTGTCTCCACGTCTTGAGTCGCCATGCCAACCAGATCCCCGGTTCGGCGTCTCGCAAGGTATGCCGGTGCGATCTGATCCAGCTTTCGGTACAGGTCTACCCGCATCTCGGCCAGCAGCCGGAACGCCATATCGTGTGCCACCCATGATTCGAGCCATGTCAGTAGCGCTGCTAGAGGCGCCAGAACGCCCAGCGACACGAGTAACCAGCCGAACGGTTCTCCGTCCTTCACCGCGGCAACCGCCAGCGCGGACGCGACTCCGATGCCGATGATGCTGGCAAATCGGGCGATGCCCAGGAGGAAGGTGAGCGTCAACTTACCTTTCCACGGTATGACTAGTCGGAACAACTCCCTGGAGGTCTGCCGCCAGCCCATGCCCTCGGCACGCAGAATCGCCTCGGTCGGAGCCATCTCGGCCGCCTGACTTGCGAAAGCTTCCCGCGTCTCTTCTACTGGACTCAGCGAACCAATCTTGGGTGACCGACCATTGGACCCAGTGCTCAAAACTTGATCTCGCATCAGTTCCGCGTAGATACCGCCATCCCTTAGCAACTGGGTATGGGAACCTTCTTCCGTGACGCGTCCTTCGTCCAAAACGATGATTCGATCCGCGTCGATCACGCTGGACAGACGATGCGCGATTATCAAAGTTGTACGGCCTGTCATTAACCGGTCTAGCGCTTCCTGAATCAGGTATTCGTTCTCGGCATCCACCGCGGAGAGTGCCTCGTCTAGGACCAGGATAGGCGCATCACGTAAAAGAGCACGAGCAATAGCAATTCGTTGCCGTTGACCACCCGATAGTCTTACGCCGCGTTCACCGATCACCGTTCCGTAACCGTCCGGGAGTGCTGAAATAAAGGTATGAGCATTGGAGGCGCGCGCCGCATCCTCGATCTGTTCTGGAGAGGCATCCGGGTTGCCGAACCGCAGATTGTCGATGACTGTGCCGTGGAATAGGTAGGTGTCCTGGCTCACGACAGCAAGATGGCGTCGGATCTGATCAAACGACAACTCTCTAAGATCAACGCCCCCCATCGTCACGCGACCGCCGGCCGGGTCGTAAAGGCGTAGGATCAATTTCACGACCGATGTTTTTCCGGCGCCGCTCGGACCGACAATCCCAATCTTTTCGCCAGCGGCGACGGAGAACGTAAGCCCTTGGTGGGCAGGTTTGCGGCCGCCCGGGTATGAGAAGGTCACATCCTCAAACGACAGAGTCGGCTCCATCTTCGAAAGGTCATGATCGAGCGTTTTTGGATTGACCACTGCCGGTTCTGCGTCCTGCATCGCAAACACACCGGACGCCGCCGAGATCCCGAGCAGCCCCTGATGGAAAAGCTGTGTCAGCTCCCGCAAGGGACGGAAAACCTCGACCCCGAGCATCAGGATTACCAGAAGCACGCTTAGCTCAAGCCCGCCGGTATCGACCCGATGCGCGCCCCAGCCGAGCGCTACGGCAGCGCCTATCGAAATCGCTGCTATAGACAATCCGCCCGAAAACGCGTTTGTGGCCAGCACCCACATCGTGCTCTTGAACACTGCTCGTGCCCGGGCCGCCAGCATTCGTCCCTGCGCTTCGCTCTGGCCAAACGCCTTGAGCGTTGCAAGTCCCTGAATCGAATCCAAGAAATCCGCCCCGAACTCACCGTAGGCGTCACGCCTACGTGTGCTGCTCGCCCGGTTCAGCCGGTGGAACAGCGCAGGAAGGAACAATGCCGCTATTGCGGAGACAAGGAAAATCGAAGCCGTAGTCAAGTCCAGGAAGGCCATGAACGCAAACACGCCAATCGGCGTGAGAATGGCCACAAAGAACTGCGGAAGGTACTGGCCGAAGAAGGTCTCAAGCTGCTCGACCCCGTCGACAAGTGATAGGACGGTGTCACCAGTTCGTTGCTGGTTGAAGTATGACGGCCCGAGTTGCATCGCTTTTTCATGGAGATTGGCTCTGAGTGCAATTTGGACGCGTGCCGCGGTGTGGTGAGAGACCATCTCCTTGTAGAACTGAAGTGCGCCCCTTAGAAGCACTACCACCGAAACACCTGCTATCGGGACCACCAGAGACCCTGCCCCACGGCCATCGAAAACCTCGGCCAGGAGCCAGCCAAGTAGGGCCAGTCGCGCTACACCCGCAGCCGCGGTCAACAGGCCGATAAACACTGCCCACACGATTCGGAGCCTCACGCCATGCGTCAGGCCCCACAGTCGAAAATCAAAATACATACGAGGGTTAAGAAATGTCCTTGATCAGTGTGCTAATGGACTGGATATTGTCCGGAATGAAAGTCAGGGAGGTTAGAACCCCGGAGATTGTAGACGCGTCTCGTTGTAGAAGAACTGGCTAGCATTCTTTATATGGGCACGAGAGGAACGAGAAAGAATCTTCCGGCCACTCACGCTGCTGTGCATGGGGCAAGGGCGGTGCCATCTGCTCAGAAATGTCGTGTTCACACTGGCCACGAACAGTTAGACACTTTCGGCTCTAAGAAGGGCGCCGCCAAACTCAGGCCGGTCCCGGATTTCGCGTTGCCACCGAGTATCCGATCACTCCGGTGACAAGCAAAGCTGCCGCAACAAGAAATCCCGCCTGGAACCCGAAGGCCTCTGCTATCAGAAGCCCGGCGACTGGCCCCATCGCCGACCCCATATCCAGCCACGTGGCGTATCGGCCGATTGAACCGGCTCGCGCCTCATCGGGGACGGCGTCGCCGGCGGAGGCGTCGAGGGACACCGCCAGCAGCGATCCCGTGATCAGCAATAGTGGCAGGGCGGCGACAATCACCTCTGGGCGCGTCGCTAGGGCAACGACGAGCATAGCCGCCAGAGTCAAGGCCGCTCCGACCATGACGGTCCGCCGTCGCCCCCACACATCCGATAGGTGGCCCATAGGGACTGAGAGGGCAAGATCCCCAAACCATCGGATACCGACAAGGAACCCGGCAAGTGTCACGATCCCGATAGATACGCCAAACACAGTCGCCTTCTCGCCGTACAGATCGGCCAGGAACGGAGAGATAGTAGCTATTACGAGGCCGTTGGCCGCAAACGCGGTGCCAAAACGGAGGTAGTTGATCGCAAGGAGCCGTCTACGTATCGATCGAGCGCTCTCCGGAAGTGGCGAAACAAGCACCGCCCACGCCCTGTCGCCGAACCCGGAACTAGCGGGTGTGTCAGATTGGAGAATTACCGGCGCCGGCGTTTTTCTACGAACGGTAAAATTCGGGACGGTAAGAGCTATAGCGACGCCGATTATGCCGACTGCAGCCAGCGTGGTGAAAGCGACGCCTCTTCCGGCTGAGTCGGCAAGCGCCGCGCCGGCAGTGACGGCGATAAAGCTGCCCGTTCTGGAGCCCGCATTGAAGAAACCGAGAAGTCGACCCCGATTATTGGAATCACCGATTTCAAACGCAGCCAGGTAAGCGCCAAGCCGGAGATGGGAGTAGCTCAGTCCCCATAACGCACGCGCAACCAAGAGAACGGCGGCACCCTTGCTGAACGCGTATGTGAGAGTGGTCAGACCGCCGAAAAGGACCGCGATCACAAAGGGCGTCTTGAATCCGAACCGATTGAATGTAGCAGCGGCAAGCGAGTTTCCGATCAGCCGTATTAACCGATTGATGCTGAGTGCCAGCCCGATCCATATCGCGGCCGATACGCCAAACGAGCTCTCAAGTCCAAAATCTGAGATGCTCGCCGGGAGGACGATGTAAATAAGCGAATCGCCCATGATGACGGCGGTAGTCGGCAAGACCACGGACATCATCTGGCGGGGAATGTAAGCGCCAGATCGGCTCACACCGGAAGTCGCTCCGGCAATGTCGGTATCTTTTGGCGCTGGCACATTCATCCCAGATTCATCACGGGTTAGTTGAGACGGGGGGAGACCCCCGTCTCAACGTCCATGATTATCAGGTGTTAAGACCTGCTCAGTTGGCGGGACCGTCGTCGGAGCCTGAGTCAGATCGCCTTCGCATCGCTGGTGGCCGTGGTGGAGTCGGCGGGCTGTTGTCCCCGTTGCCGCTACTGGACCGCGTACCAACACGTCTCCGAGTGGGAGTCTGTCGAGTGGGACTACTAGACCGCTCCGATACCTCGTCACCAGAGCCGTTAGGTGAGACCTGCGTCTGAACGTTTTCGGTATCCGGGACCGCTGCGGGCGTGGGCGCAGAATCGGCAGTTTCCGAGGCCGCCCGCCGGGTAGGCGTTCGCCGTCGAGTAGTTGTACGAGTACCCGTACGAGTGCTCGATCTGCGTGGAGTCGCTGTCCTGCGTCGGACCGTTCTCCGACCGTTCCCTGTTTCCGAACCGGTTGATTCTTCTGGAGACTGCACTTCTACGGCAGGAGCCGTTGAGGCAGACCGAGCAGAGCCGGAACCGGCGCTGGTATTGCGGGTGCGCCGGGCCGGAGATGCGGATGTCTCCCTTCGTCGCCGGTCGGACCAAAGACCCGTGAAATAGGTTTTATTCAACTTGATCACGACGTCCGCGACGTTGCCCGCCTCGCTGGATAGGTTGTTGTCGAACGCCGCTACTTCGATGTGTTTTCCCTGGTTCCTGGCGGTCTGAATCGCCGGAAAGAAGTCGCCATCCCCACTAACCACGATAGCTGTGTCGTAAAGGTCCATGAACGCGAACGCTACGAGATCCGTAGCCATGTACACGTCAACGCCTTTTTCCACCATCGTCTCGCCGTGTCGTTTGGAGACGCCCATCCTTACCTCAAGATACGGCGTTTCGTACATCGTCTGGAGGAACTTGCCTTGTTCCGTGGCGATATTTGGATCGCGTTCGGAATCCTGACGGATGTTGTAGTAGTAAGTCCGGATCAACCGGCGGTCGCCCGTAATCTTTTCGGCGAACTTTCCAAAGTTCAGATCGTGTCGTCCGCAGACTTCTCCGAGGACGTGGTAAAGGTTGCTCCCGTCGATGAACACCATGATTCGTTCATGGCGATCTCCGTTGGGAGACGTAGCCGATGTCGGCATTAAAGCCTCCGTACGGGTCCTACGTACGGTCAGGAATTCCGGAGGTGCATGGCGGGCAAATGCCCGGATGGGCCGGTCGCAGCGAAATTAAAGAGGCGCTTGCGCGCGGGGAGATCGACGTGGACCCGTGAGTATATATATATGAAAGATTCGATCCGGCCGTCCTTCAATAATACTCCCAATAGCCTCTCAAGCGGTCGTCTATTTGGTTCGAGTAGCTGTGTAAAACCCTACACATGGGCGCGATTGTCTCGATTTCAATCGAGAAATTAGTCGCATGCGTCTAAAAGTACCCTGGCAACATGGCCAATATTCAACTTTACGAGTCTGTGTGCGGGATATCACAATGTATTAGAAGGTTATCGTTATTGTACGTAATCGTCGTAACGAAACTCGTAATTGAATTGACCTATCGTTGCGAGGTTTGTAGCCTAACGCTCGTTCGGCGGTCGTAAGCCTTTCGGTTGTTTTCCCATAAGGAAGACAGTTTTAGTCCGGGTTGTGTAAAAAGAATCCGAGCTGAACAGATGGGAGGCATGGGCGTTTTCGCCGTTCAATCGACTACTTAGGAGGGCGACTATGACTTGGGCAGAACGAGTCGGTGATCTAGCGACTCAACTTGCACTGGTCCTGATCAATTTTGGTCGGATCTTCACTCTGATTCTCAGAGTGCTCACTGACAAGATCGACGGCTTGGTTACTAACCTCGCCGAAAAGGGTGAGGGTGGCATCACCCCGACAGGCTCACTGGGCCGTGTATGGGTAAGCCTTCCGGCTGCGGTGGCATGGGGTGTCGCTGCGATAATACTGCGAACCGCATCTATCGTTACGGTGTTTGCTCGTCAACTGGCGGTAACGCTGGACGAGTTCCTTCGCGCACTGGCCGAAGAGGGCTCCGCCCCGGGTGGATCCGCAGACAACAACGCTTAGCGATTAAGGCTCGGTCATTTTGACCACGTACGAGCAAGACCCGCTAAACCCGCCGGGACCGGATAAAAACTCCAGTCCCGGCGGGGCGTTCACATTAAAGACGTATCTAGCGGAACACACTCTGCAGTTTGTCCTTATCCGGGATCAAACAAATGGTGTGTTTAACGCAGTGGTGCAGGTCGCTGTAAAGTTGGCCCTGGTACTTACGGGTCTGTGGCGTGCTATTGCTACATCCTTAAATGCGTTCCCAGCCGGACTTGGCGTTCGTTTGGCGTACAGTCCTAATCATTCGATACCCACTCCTGCGTATCAATCTCTCCGAGCGGTCGGGGCGGTTCGTGAGGCAATTGCAGTTGTCGCACGCGTTGCGTCTAGAGTGATGAGCTCGCATCAGCGGCTCGCATTTCGCGTACACGGGTCTCTTTTGGCCCACAGGACCCCTAACTACCCGACCTGATACGTGTCTGGTACTAAGTTGTTGTGTATTTTCTCGTCTAAACGACGATAAACCGCAACCAAACTTCTTCTTGGTGACTTTGATCTTGACGATGGCCCGCGCCCGGAACATGATGACGCCCGTCACCGTGGATCAAGGAACGACACGATTCCGGGTGATGCGCCTTACCTGTACACCAGATTATTAGGAGAAATACGTTGGCCGTTCAGACAGTTCCAACTTACGACTCACCGTGCCGAATGCCTAACGGCCTTCAGTGGTTCGAAGACGAGCTATTTGTCATGGACCAGCAGTCTGACCAGGTCTACGTCATGAATTCCGAGGGCTACGTCACCCGGGTTATGGACACACCGACCGAAAATGGCTCCGGAATTACCGTTGGCGGTGGATTCCTCTGGACGGCCTCAAACGGCATCACCAAATTCCGAGACTATCGACCGACCGACACACATATCGGCTGGATATACCAGCTTGATCTCATGACGGGCGCGTTTGTGAACCGGTGGCGCACTCCGGATGGTGGCGGCATACATGGCCTCGAATGGGACGACGGCAAACTCTGGGTTACGGCATTTCAGCCCAAGGCCATCCACATCTGTGATCCATTCGACAACATGAAGGTGATAGAGACCTTTGAAGTGCCAACAGAGCGTCTGCACGGTCTAGCCCGCGATGGAGATGGCATCTGGTGTGCCCACACCACCGATCAGATAATTGTCAAATACGACGTCGAGACCGGCGAAGAGCAGGATCGCATCGTTTTTGGAGATGACTCACCTGCGCCGCACGGGTTAACGATCAAGGACGGCGAACTCTGGTACTCGGACGCCGTCATGACTGGCGTCGGAGTAGGCCACAATGACCCGGACCGAGAAGGTCCAGAAATAGGCCGGATAACGAGGTAGCAGGGTCTTCCCCGAATCCACTTTCGGGCCCTCGAAGGGCTCTATCGTAACCACACTATAGGAGCGAATGACGATCGGCCCACGCGGTCGGCGAAAATTCGGTCCGTATGCGATCCAATCGACCCGGCAAGTTTTGAACAGAGGGGCACCGAATGCCATCGGTCGTAGACAGCCATCACCATTTCTGGGACCTGTCAGAATTCGACTACGAATGGATGCCAGAAGGCAACAACGTACTACGTCAGAACCGCCTGCCCGCCGATCTGAAACCGCTCATAAACGAAGTTGGTGTACAAAGCACCGTGATCGTGCAGGCGCACTCCTCTATAGAGGAGGCGCGATGGCTGCTAGGCCTTGCTGCTGACAACGACTTCATCGCCGGCGTAGTTGTCTGGGTAGATCTAATCGACCCCCACGTCGGCAACACCTTGGACCAACTTCAACAAGATGCCCACTTCAAAGGCGTACGTCACATCTGGCACGATGAACCGGAAGACGACTGGATAATGCGCCCGTCCGTCTTGAACGGATTAAAAGAATTGGCGAGGCGAGACATTCCGTTTGACCTCCTGCCGCGCCCCCAGCACCTACCGTACATTCCGCGCGTCCTGGACGCTGTACCGGACCTGAAGACTGTTGTCGATCACATCGCCAAACCACTCATCTCCAACGGCGTGTTCGAGCCCTGGCTGTCAGACCTGAAGCGCGTCGCAGAGATTCCGAACGTCCACTGCAAAATCTCGGGCATGATCACCGAGGCCGACACCGAGAACTGGAAGCCGGCCGACCTGACACCTTACGTCAACCACGTAGTCGACATGTTCGGCTACAACCGACTCATGTTCGGTAGCGATTGGCCCGTATGCACACTGGCCGGATCATACAAACAAGTCTTCCACGCCGCATCACGTGCACTGGGCAGAATGTCTGTCGCAGATAGAACGGCCGTCTTCGGCGGCAACGCTGCACGCTTTTACGGGCTTTGATCGAGTGTATGGGTCCTAACAAATGTGATCGAATACGCATAGTTTGTTTATGCGGCCGTAATACAATATTTGGATGGCTGCACTTCTATCCGCCAGGAACATCACGAAGGTTTATGAAGATACCGTCGCCCTTCAAGATGTGACGCTCGACGTCGAGCAAGGCATGACCGGGCTACTCGGCGCAAACGGTGCCGGCAAAAGTACGCTGATGACTCTTTTCCTCGGCATCATTCAAGCGACATCCGGCGATTTTCAGGTCTTCGGTGAAGACGGCGGAGACCCGATCCAGGCCCATCGTTTAATCGGTTATTCACCCGAGTACGAATGCCTGCCGCCAAACGTCTCCGCTGCGGAGTTCACAACTCACATGGCGCGCGTAAGCGGACTCCCGCGCACGGAAGCGAGAAGTCGCGCAACAGACGTCCTCAGGCATGTCGGCCTTGACGAAGAGCGATATCGGCCGATGGGCACCTACTCCACCGGCATGAAGCAGCGGGCCAAACTGGCGCAGGCCATCGTCCACGACCCTCAACTGGTCTTACTTGACGAACCCACGGCGGGTCTCGACCCTGCCGGCCGGCAGGAAATGCTTGAGTTGATCGCCCAGACCAGCAATGACTTCGGCATCTCAATGTTGATCTCATCTCACCTCATGGGCGATATCGAAAGAACATGTGAACGCATCATCGTTTTGGAAGCGGGCGGTGTCGTTGAACAGGGTGACGTGTCCGGATATACAACAGACACAGAAACACTGGCACTGGAGTTTGACGAGGGGATCAAGGCTGTGGCGGAAGCCCTCACAAACAAGGGGATCGCTGTAACGACCGAAGGCAGGGCCCTTCTGATAGAGGGAGCATCTCAGGACGACCTGGACACCATACGTGACGTTATCGTGGAGACGGGCGCGCTTCTCCATCGACTGGCGCCGCGAACTCAAACACTGAGCGACATATTCCGGAGGCCGGCATCTTGAACGCGCCCACAAGTGGACATGGCGTCGGTCTGGAGCAGCGAGAGGGAGAAGTTTTCGACCTCGGCTACCGTCACTACGATGGTCCTAGAGGAGGCCGGGGCAAGGCCTTCATGGCGGTCTACGATGACGGAATTCGCTCCGTGCTCGGTCTGGGTCGGGGCGTCGCCGCCAAGATGATGTGTGGAATCTCTGGCCTGCTTGTACTCGGGCCGGCGATCTTCATCATCTCGGTCGCCGGTTTTATGTCCTCATTCGGCGGGGAAACCGATGAAATCCGACTTCCCAAGCACGAGGACTATTACGGCCTCACCTTCATCATCTTGTTGCTCTTTGCGGCTATCGTAGGCCCGGCCTTACTGAGTCCTGACAAACGTAACTCCGTGCTCCCCCTGTACGCCGTTCGTCCTCTGAAATCGCTCGATTACGCAATCGCTCGATGGCTGGCATTTTTCACATTTGCGATGGCCTTCACGATTGTTCCACAAGTGTTGCTGTATCTCTCTTTCGTCCTGTCCGACGATAGCCCCTGGGGATACATAAAGGACAACGGTCGTGACCTGTGGGCCATATTCGTCATCGGCCTTATCCTTGCGGCCTTCATGACGAGCCTTGCCCTGGCTGCTGCATCTCTTACATCCCGCCGTGCTTTCGCCTCAGCCGGAGTGATCGCCTTTGTTTTTATCACAGCCGCGATTGGTGGATTCGGCGGAGAGATCCTGACCTCGGATCAGGACAGGCAAGAACACGCAGAAGGGGCTTCATCCAGCACAGGAAATCATGGCGATGAAGAAGTGCAGGCCCCTGACGGTGACGCCGCTCATTACATTCATCTGCTGATACTCCCGGATACGATGTTAGCCGGGGTTTCTAGTTGGACATTTGGTGATAGGACACACTTCCCCGTTTCGCCCTGGTACAGCGCTATGACAATTGCTGCCGTCATCGCCGGCGCGTTCGGGACAATGGTGTTTCGCTACCGGAAATTTGGGGGATGAACGATGACGTTATCCGATAATCGACCGGTCGCCATCGAACCGGGGGAAGAGGTCGCCAACTCAAGAGTGGAACCGACGATCACGGTCAGCAACGTCTCCAAATCGTTTGGAGATGTAGTTTCCGTCAACGACATATCTCTTGAAGTCCGGCCCGGGCTTACCGGCCTGCTTGGACCTAACGGGGCCGGCAAGACCACCCTGCTGAGGATGATCTGCGGCCTGACCCGACCATCCGGCGGCGAGATACAGGTGTTTGGGGAACCCGTACGTAATAACCCCGAGCTGTATCGGCGTATAGGTGTGATGCCGGAGCACCAATCGACGTACGATTTCATGACCGGACGCGCTTTTGTCGAGTTGAATGCTCGATTACAGCAGGTGCCGGATGTCAAAACCGCCGTGGAACGGTCGATCGAACAGGTCGACATGCAGAACGCCCAGGATCGGTCAATAGGTGAATACTCCCGCGGGATGAAGCAGCGGATGCGGCTCGCCGCCGTCATGGTCCACGATCCCGAAATACTTTTGCTGGATGAACCCCTCAGCGGTTCTGACCCTCGGCAGCGCATCGAGTTCCAGGAGTTGATGGTGAGGCTGGCTTCGGAAGGCCGAACCATCATGATCTCCTCCCACATCCTCGAGGAGGTGGAGGCCGTCGCCGACCGCATCCTGCTCCTCGTATACGGCAAGCTCGCAGCGTCGGGCGACTATCACGTGATCCGGCAGAAACTGAGCGACCGCCCTTACATCGTTCGGGTTGGGGCTTCAGACGTTCGCGCACTCGCCGCCGGACTGATAACCGAACCATCTGTTGAGTCGATATCGATGGACGGAGAAGGGCATATCCAGATATTGAGTCGCAGCGTGCGGGAACTGCAACTTGCCATTCCAAAAGCCGCACAGACGCTCGGGATACGACTGACTCGGGTCGATCCACTGGACGACTCTTTGGAAAGCGTGTTCACGTACCTTGCCGACCGATAGGGCGGTCATCTACTGATGTTGACGATTTACAAGCTTTCACTCACGCAGATGTTGCGGCCAAAACGGTTGCTTATCCTTTTATTCATAGCGTCCGTCCCCATCGCACTGTCCGTCGTAGCGGCGATCTTTCCTCCGGATACCGATGATCTGGTTTCGTTTCGCGACGACTTCCTGATGGGCCCTATGGTGATTTCCGCTGTACTTCCCATCGTCACCGTCGTCCTCGGTACCGCGTCCCTCGGGCACGAGATTGAAGACCAGACGATGACATATCTGTTTTTGAAACCTGTCTCCCGATGGGGAATCATCCTTCCGAAGTTCCTGGCGACGATAACCGTCGCCGGAGTCGTGGTCATCGGCAGCGGAGTGCTCACAACGGCTATCGTCCCTGAAGGGAGCGTCACCACCTCGGTAGCCGCAGCAGTCGGGCTGGCGGTGGGTGTGCTCGCGTACACCTCCATTTTTACGTGGGCCGGACTCATGACGAGCCACGCGCTGGCGGTCGGACTCGTCTACGTGTTCGTGTGGGAAGCGGCGATAGTGGGATTCTTGCAGGGCGTTCGATGGCTCAGCATCCGCCACTACACGGAGGCGACGATACACGGATTTGACGACATCCAATTCGCCGGAGATACGGCAACCTTGAGCCTGTCTCAGGCCCTGGCGGCAGCCGGCATCGTGGTGGCACTCTTCGCAGCGCTCACGATACGACGCCTGACCCGAATGGACGTCGCGTAACAGTCCATCCTGAACTCGATTCAGGAAACTACCGTTCGGCAGGGCAGGATCAATATCCTGTGGCGAGGTGGCCGTCCCCGTCCCCTAGAGTGTGGATTCCGGGTTTGGTGCCGCCGGTTAACAAACACTTATATACGCCGCAGGTAACGCTCACCTACCAGTCAGGAGACTGGTCATCCTCGTCTGTGGCTGTGATCCGCTCCTGCGCCGTTCCGTCGCGTCGCATCGAGAAAATATCTGAATCCCCGTCGCTGTCGGAAACAAAAACAATTCTGTTGCCGCTCGGCGAGAAGCGAGGATTCATCTCGATTGAGTTATTGGTGGTTAACCGCACAGGGTCGTCGTCTTCGCCACCGGTGGCGACCACGAATATCTCCGGCACCCCTTCACCTTCACGTTCTGTCACAAACACAAGGCTCTTGCTATCCGGCGCCCAGTCAAAGTCAAAATCGGCGCCAGATTTACGGGTGAGATTTCGTTCGTCGTCTCCCTCATCAGTCATGATGTAGATCTCAGTCGCGTCGGTGTCACGGTTGGAAATGAAGGCGATAGATTTGCCGTCGGGTGAGTAGATCGGGCCAGAGTCAGCGTTTTCGGTCAACTGGACCTCATCTACACCGCCGGGGTTTTTACGATGGATACCCTGCTGGTCACCATTGAGTACAGAGAAGACGATCCATTCGCCGTCCGGCGACCAGCTGCCGAGAGACTGCGGCGCGTCGATGGTCGACAGGCGGAACTTCTGATTGAGTGCCAGATCCATCACGTATATGAAATCCTTGCCCTCATGGTCCGAGACGTACGCCATCCGATTTCCGTTCGGACCCCATGCAAACGCTTTGCGCTCTCCATCACCCCCCACCGCGACTTGTTCAGATTCTCCCTCGCTATCCATGATGTACAACTCAAAGTTGTCACCGCGATCGGAGAGGAAAGCAATCTTGTCCCGGCCAGGAGACCATTTCGGATCCTTCTCGGTTGCGGACGTATTGGTCAGCCTTTTCACCTCACCGCCGGAGCCGGAGACGGTGTAGATGTCGGGATTATCGCTATCACGCTCGGACGTGAAAACAATGTCGTTGCTTGTACCTGCGCTGGAGCAAGCGATCATAGCCAGCGCCAGAGCGCTTGCTGTAATTAACGCCAGGGAGAACCTGGACAAGAACATGGCCCGTCTCATCGATTGCACTCCCATCAGTCCGCCGCCGACTCATTTTCGGGGGCGTCAGAACCAATGCGCCGGGTCAGGCGCGTCAACAACGATGCCTCTCCGATAACGGCGATCAATGCGCCGAACAAGGCAATGTAATAACCAAATAGCAGGATCGGCGGGACGACTATTACGTGCACATGGTTCGATGCCCCGGCATCGGTAACCGAAGTGATCGTTAATTCTGGAGACTGGTTCATAGTTGTGTGCCGTCTGTGGTGTGTCTCTCGCGCGGTCGGGCCCGTCACCGGGTTCTTCCCGTCGGATGTCGATCTTCTGGGGGGATGCTATTGATGCAACCCCATGAAGCGCACGCCGCGCCCGCGACGCGTTACGACCAGTTCACACGGTTCCGTTTAACCGTAATCTGTGCATTGTGTTCGTGAGATGGCTCGAGTGGTTCTCGTGAAGAGTGTCAGGGGTAGCAATCTCCGCTCTTATGGAGTGTGGTCCGATACATCCCACCATCTGGCTTCGGGAGGTGCTACGCTTCGCCATCGTCAGCCAGAACGCTTTTTCGCCTGCTTTTCAGGCACGTAGTCAAGAATGATGGAGGGACCGGGGTTTTGAAGTTCGCATTTTTTATGATGCCGTTACATCTGCCGACGGAAAGTCCGTCGCTTGCATTTGATCGTGACTTGGATCTTCTTCTTTATGCAGAACAACTCGGTTATGACGAGTTCTTTGTTGGAGAGCACCACACGGCTGCATGGGAAAACATTCCGGCTCCAGACATGTTTCTGGCTAAGGCGAGCGGGCTGACCAGCGTCATAAAACTTGGCACCTCTGTGGTCAGTGCGCCTTTCCATCACCCATTTGAACTTGCAGAGCGTTTCGCCTTTCTAGACCATCTTTCGAAAGGGCGAGTGATACTCGGTCTAGGACCATGTGGTCTTCCGTCTGATGTCAAACTATTCAATATTCCACCGACCAAGCTGCGGCCGATGCTTGAGGAGTCGGTGGACATCATGGTCAAACTCCTCGAATCACCAGATCCTATCGACTACGAGGGTAAGTTCTGGAATTTGAGAGACATGGCTTTGCAGCTACGTTCTTATCAGCAACCACGCTTGAAAATGGCTATGGCAACATCCGGCAGCACGGGTTCCCTCGACCTTGCGGGTAAGTACGGGATGATGATTTTTTCTCCGTCGGCCCAGGCGCCACCGCCAGCCCTGCCGTTTCGAGAACATTACCCACGTTTGAAGGCAACAGCTGAATCACATAGTTACAGCGTGGAAAGAGAAGACACTCGGATTGCCACGTACGTGTACCTGGCAGACACGAGGGAACAGGCCTGGGCAGATGTTGAGCAATCGATACAGCGTGATGTGCACGACTACTTCTTTGTGATCAATGGCAGTGCTGGTTGGGCAGATTCTCCGGATCAACCCGAAGAAGACATTACTCCGGAGTTTGTCGTCAAACGGCGCCGATGGATTGTCGGAACCCCGGACGATGCTATCGAGCAACTGGAAGCTCTGGATGAAGAGGTTGGGGGTCTCGGAGGAGTGATGATCACCACTCACGAATGGGTTCCACATGAGAAAAGTCGTTACTCCATGGAGCTATTTGCCCGTTACGTTATTCCCCACTTCCGCGGCCATTCTGCTGACCTGAAAAGAGAGTGGAAACGGACTCAGGATGCCCGTGCTGCGGGGACGCTTCCCGTGGTTCTCGGTCGGGACTTGAAAGACGAATATCCGGCCGGCGGAGATCAAACCAACCTGAATGTAAGAATTTAAACCTTCTCGAAAATGAATAGGATTTCCTATTCAACTGGCCGAATTTATGAGTACCGACAGGAACTAATATGCCATCACTGCAATCGCTGCTCGACCAGGTGGACCAGGCCACGAACGAGATCGTGGAGTTTCACCAATCGCTGGTGAGGATTCCTACCGTTAACACCGGTTTCATGCCCACCGGTGACGAGACAGATGTCGCCGTCTACATAAAAGACTGGCTTGCCAAAGAGGGCATAGATTCTCAGCTTCTGGCGCGTGACGAAGGTCGGGACAATATTATCTCCGTGCTACCCGGCGCCGATCATGAAAAGACGCGCTTGATGTACATGTCTCACACGGACGTCGTGCCTGTTGAAGACTGGGACAAGTGGCGTTTTGATCCCTTTTCCGCGGAAATAGCCGGGGGCCGAATTTACGGCCGCGGTGCTTCCGACTGCAAGGCACTGCTCGCCAGCCAGCTTATGGCGATGGCGATCTTCAAGCGGAACGATGTCCGGCTGTCCCACGGCCTGCGACTGGTGAGCGGCGCCGACGAAGAGCACGGTGGTCGCTGGGGATTCGGATGGCTTGCCGACAACCACCCGGAGACGCTTGAGTCCGAGTTTGCCGTGAACGAGGGCGGCGGCACACCGGTCGAAACCGGCAGCAGCCTCGCCTATCTCCTTGGTACAGGCGAGAAGGGACGTATGGAGGTCCACATTCGGTTTAAGGGTGTCAGTGCGCATGCATCCGTTGCGTGGACCGGAACCAACTCCAGCTACGCGCTGGCAAATGCTCTGGGAGCGATCGAGGGCTATGAACCGGACCTGGACACGTCGCTCGAATTCTTTAATCACCTTGGGACCTTTGCCATCGAAGACCGGCCAACGCCCGGTAATATCGAGTCAATAATTGCGCAGGCCAATGAGGATAATCCCCGGTTAGGCACCATTCTGAGGGCGCTATCCCGGATGACCCTTACGCCGACCATGATCAATGGCGGCATCAAGAGCAACAGCGTGCCGGAAGTGTTCGAGCTGACATGTGACGTTCGCACGCTCCCGTTCCAGACCGAGGAGTACGTACGCGAACAACTGGACAAGGTGCTAGAGGGTATTCCGGGCGTTGAGTACGACATTGACTACATGTCAGTACCTAACGAATCACCTTTTGAGACTGAGCTGGCAGAGGCCATAAAGCGAGCGCAGTCACTCGCCGTGTCTCGTGATGATATCCAGTGGGTCCCGGCGGTCAGCAACGGCTTCACCGACTCCCGGTTTACCCGTAATTTGGGCATCGTTACCTACGGCTTCAGCGGCGTACATCCGGACGATGACCCAACGCTCTCAAAAGCTCACGGGACCGACGAATCCGTTGGCATCGCAAGTCTGGTATCCGCAACAAAATGCATGATTGCCCTCGCGTATGACATGTGTGGCGGAAGTTAGGTCAAGGCTAGTTAGAGGATTACGGATCTTCTGGGTACGTCGCAATTGCCTGTGGGTCTACCCCTGAAATCACATGACTGATACGTACCGCCATCTCGTAATTGGTCGCGGAATCATGGGTTCCGCAGCCGCGATGCACCTTGCAGCAAACTCCGACGACGTGGCTGTTCTCGGTCCGACCGAGGCTATGGCAATAACAGACAGTGCTGTACCAAAAGCCAGCCATCATGACGCGGGCCGAAATGCCCACTCCCTGGATGAGGACCCCGTTTGGTCTGAGCTCGGTGCGACCTCGGTAGCCCGTTACCGGGATCTCGAAAAAACGGCAGGAATCGGCTTTTTCGATGAGATTGGTTACACGCGTATTCATCACGATGAGGCAGTTGTTGAGCGCTCTGCTAATCACGCTCTACGTTTCAGTGGCAAGCGACCCGAGGTCATGTCCGGGGATGAGGCTAATGAGCGCTTTCCGTTTTTCCACTTCGAACCGGGTGAGACGATTGGTTATCAACCAAAGGACGCCGGCCGCATAAATCCGCGTGGATACGTAGATGCTATGAGTACTGTGGCTGCTTCTAACGGTGCAGAAATCATCGACGATCACGCCGTAGAAATGATCGTCCGAGATGACGGTGTTCGAGTGCACACGGCAGGAGGACAGACCCTGTTGTGCGAACGGGTGATCGTGGCTACTGGGGCATACAGCACATTCGATAATTTACTTCCGATTCTGCTCCCACTCCACGTGCGCGGTCGAACGATAGTGATGGTTCCTGTAGATGACGCAACGTTATCCGATTTGAATGGAATGCCGAGCGTCGGATGTCATCCTGGAGATGGAAGAGTACGGACGTACTGGCACCCACCGGTTACCTATCCAGACGGTCAAAAGTACTTGAAAATCGGTGGTGGTCCAGAAGGGCCGCAACGAATTTCTAACCTGACTGAATTGAACAAATGGCTACGCTCTGATGGCGACCCTGAAATGGCGGATGCCTACCGTGCAGAACTTCATCGCATGATGCCTGGTCTGGACCTTTCTGACTCGGTAACCGCTGCGTGTGTGACTAGCGAGACGCATTCTCTACGGCCTTACGCCGAGGCGATTTGCGACGGCAGAGTGGTCGTCCTAACTGGCGGCAACGGGCACGGTGCAAAAGCAGCCGATGCTCTCGGTGAGATAGGCGCATCCCTGATGCTTCAACAAGCCTGGCCGGGACAGACGACCCAGTCTCAGTTCGCTCTGCCTGATGCGGCCCGTTGACGGGCAGTAGCCAACGGTTCGGGGATAGAAGACGGATCAGGCCTGGAATTTCAGCCGACGTTTTGCCGATAGAGCGGGCTGGACATCTAGTCCCATGCAGCCCCCATCGCCTGGTAGAGATCATCTATCAAGGGTTGAAGGTTAGATTCACCGTTGGATAAAGCGGTTTTGAGAGCGTCTCGTTTCTGTTCCAGGTCTGTTCTTTTCTCATCAGTTAGCCATTCCCCGTACTGGACGATGGAATTCTCAACCTCGGCAATGGCTTCTAATGCCCGGGCCTCCGAATCATCATCTTGACTACTTGACTCGTTGTCACTCTCAGAGGAATCCCAGGCCGTTTCCATTGCCTGGTAGAGATCATCTATCAAGGGTTGAAGGTTGGGTTCGCCGTTGGATAAAGCGGACTCCAGAGTTTCTAGTTTCTGTTCCAGGTTTCCTCTTTTCTCATCAGTTAGCCATTCCCCGTACTGGACGATGGAATTATCAACCTCTGCAATGGCTTCTAATGCGCGGGTCTCAGCATCACCATCTTGACCACCTGCATTACCGTTACTCTCAGAGGAATCCCAGGCCGTGTCCATTGTTTCGTACAGCTCATCGATGAATGTCTGCAGGTCAGATTCGCCGTTGGAGACCGCTGTTTTGAGTGCCTGTAGTTTCTGTTCGATGTCCGCCCTGTTTTGTTCACTTAATGAGTCGCCGTACTCGACGAGTTCCTGTTCTACCGTCGCAATAGCTTCAGACGCCATGGTCGAGCTACTGGCTGGAATCAACACCTGTTGCTGCCAGATCTCCTCCTTTGCCATAGCGCTGTCCATCACACTAACTGCTTCTATCAGGTCGCCTTGATTGAGGAAGTAAACGGCTCGCTCCAGCTCAGTTCTCATGTCTGATATGAACGCGCCACTCTGATTTTTAATGCTTGAGATAGTTGCGTCTCGGGTTTCCTGAGGCATTTCAGCGAGCATCTCGGAGACCATAAGGTCGACCATATTTTCATAAGAGTCAGCGAATATTTGAAGTTGTGCAGCCAGTTCAGAAATGTCCCGGCCATCGAATATGAAGTCGTTATCACCAGATATGAAGGATCCGGCGAGCTTTGTGACCATGTCGTCTAGGACCGTGACCGTTTGAAGGAAGTCCTGGACCTCAGCCGATGCATTGGCTACGACTTCAGCGAACGCCGCATCGAAATCGGCATTTATCTGTAAGCCATACTCATCCAGATCTTCCGTTAACTTCTGGTCGTTAGCGACGGTCGCACTGATCTTGAACTCATTTATTCGGTCGTATAGACGGTTGGCGGTCGATATCAATTTGGCTGACTTTCCGGGGATCAGGATTACCTGTCCGGCTTTCAGTGACTGATTAAGCGTTACCACTTCTCCGTCTTCGCACTCAAGCGACGCTACGCCAGCGGAACTGACATCGATCACCTCGCACTTCTTGTGATCTGTTACGAGGACTATGGTGCTCGCACCCGATGGAAGGTTGGACTCGCTCAACTCGATGTAGTCACCGTCGTCACAGGTGACGGCACTTCGTCCAGATTCGGCCTGGCCTATCACGGTGCATCTCTTGTGGCTGCGGTTGGTTACGAACTGTTCTACCGAATTAGCGATGGGAATTGATTCGTATGGGACCAGAGTTTTTCCGACGATGTACGGCACTTCTTCGGACCACACATGTACCTTCCAACCGATGGGTACTTCGGACTGCATACCTGTAAGTCCGCTGTAGATGATGGTCTCATCGTCCGTTCGTATATTGACGAACCCAGATTCGGTGGCAACGGTAAATCCACCTGTGTAGGTGTTGGTAACCTCGCCCCTGAAAACGGTTTTCAATGCGGGTAGTTGGTCAGAAGTTGAAGGCAATTCCTTGATAGTAAATGTGACAGGTTCGGACCATATCTCTGACCCCGCTTCTGCATTTACGTCGGTCGTTACACGCCAGTTATAAGTGCCCGGTTCTAGTGGCGGCCCATCGTACACGTGCTGGAAGAAAACACCAGTTTCAGCCTCTGATGTCGGATCACCTGGTGGAAACGCATTCCCGCTCGAATAATATCCATATATATCCTCGTATTGCCGAGAATCTGTTTCTCCATTAAAGTTTGCGTACTTCTGAAACTCATCCACGAGAATACCATTAAATAAAGGATCATATCCTTGTAAAGAATCAGACCAATCAGGGGTTATATCAATCTTATGTATAACTGTGTTGTTTGCATCTCGTAACTGTATGATCGCAGGCCTAAGGACCGTAGGATTTATTCCGCCTAACCATCTAAATCGTAAGAATGAGTCCGGCCAATTATGAGCCCATGCATAAAATGTATTATTAATGATAATTCTGGTGTCCGTTAGTCCAAAACATGGGTGGATTTCTTGCTTAAATAATTTTTCACCGTTTCCGACATATTCTTGTGATTGACTCACTTGGTTTGCACACAAGTCCCAATCGGGTTGAAGGACTGGCGGGTGAGATGTGAGTTCGAACACCTGGTTTTCTCTTGGGTATATTGGATGCGGTAGGGGTGGTGTTATTTTTACGCTTACGGTGTGCACGTTGTCCCCTTCGTAATCATCCGGAGTGGGATTTCCGTGCCACAGACTGCCGTAGTAACTATTTAGACCAAGGTCGTCTGTAAATGGACCCGGGTAACCGTTAGCGCTCCCGATTAATACATCCTCACTACCAATGACTGGAGGGGAGGCAAAGTATTCACTGTCGTTTGTTTCATACCGCAGGGCAGTCGCCAGGAGATTGGTGCAACAACCCCAATAGAAGGGACTGTGATCGGGATCTAGTTCATTTAACGTTGGCAGATCGGAATTTATGATTGATGCCCAAGCGTATGGCCCAAAATACTCGATCATTTCGTCGTCAAAACGGACTTCTATGGGAACTGTGTCGGAACTCTGCGTCCAGGTACCTGCCTCAAAAGAGACCGAGAAGTCAAAGTCTTCACCATGCTTAAGAGCATGGCTAAATTCAGCTCTATTAAGCTTAGCGTCTTCCGTTCTAAAAATATGATAAAAGATCCCTCTGGTCATATCACCGCCTACACTTGTGGTTTCTACGGATATGTCAAAGTGACTTAAATTGGTCCCAGTCATTTGAAGGTGATCTGGCACGATAACATTGTTGATGACAACTCTTGGATATGCGGAAGGATGAAACAAACGCAATGTTCCAGAATTGTTGGATATGTTTGATTCAACAATGTCATTGTCGGGGTTTACTACGTAGGCAACATCGTTTACGCCGAGCTGTAAATCGTCGCTATCAAAAAGGGCGGTGACAGTGGCATATCCAGCTTCGTCACCCTGGCGAGGAGGGACGATGACCTCGTTATCGACTACAACGTCGACCATAGCTTTCGCGGTCGTGAAAGACAGGACTTTTGTCCCGGCCTCAATGACAGCCTGTTCCGTGCCGCGATTCTGAATAGGTAGCTGAGCTCTGATCCCCCAGCCTGATGGAAATTCACCAGTGAGATCCGGGTTCGGCGCGGGGCCAGAAACTTCGAGCTTTATCCATCTCGGGGCGACAACCGATGGGTCGAAGCAAAGGTCAACACCGGAAATGCTTTCATCAATCAGGCTGCAACTGCTCCACCCGACGACCGTTGATTGTTGAAATGGAACGACGTCACCGACAGACGGAACTGCGGGAGTGTCAGCCGATGCGGAAGGAACGGAGATCGCAGTAAGTGCAATGACCGAAATGAGCACGATGATCAGACGGATGAAGTTTGTCATTCTTCCGGCCTGTATCCGATACCGAGGATCGCTGACTTCTGTTGTCCACCGGCGCTGCTGGAAATGATTTCGATGATGTTCAGTCCGGTTTCAAGCTCCACAACCTGGCTGAAGCGTCCCTCAATATCGGGCTCTACTACATGCTCATTGATGGTTACAAAGGCGTCGATTCTTGTCCGCCCCTCCACCGTCAGGGAAGATTCTGTCACCAAGGTATCCATGGCCTCGGGAGATTCCACTTCCAGGAAAAATGGCGTCAAAGAATCTAGGTCCGTAGGTGAGGCAACCGGAGCATCTGATCTGGAAATAACTTTGGACGATTCTTGCTCGAGATTCACGTCGGGTTCTGTTTCCAGGTTTTCAGTCGGCTCACAGAGGCAAGCACCAGTGATGGCCAGGATCGAAATCGACAAAATAAACAAGACGCCGCGTCGTACCGCACCCTGACGATTGAGTAGTCCCATTGATTTATGTCGGTGGATGATGCTCATGGTGGATTGACTGGCGCTTAATCTTGGTAGCCCTTGTAACCGGAGGGTGTAGACGGTCCGTGTTCATATCCGGGGCTAATACCATCACGCTCGGCTGCGATCTCCGCACTGCCTTTCGGTATCCAACCCAGGACCTCGGCTCCATGTTGGATTTCTCGCCAGCGCCATTTGTTGTTTGATATGGCGTTAAACGCGTCGTACATCAGGTTTTCCGGGGCGCTGATACAGCGGTCGATCATATCTACGGCATCCATCTGATCGAGGAATCCGGGCCAGATGCCTCGGACGTGCGGCCGGTTCTCCTTTAGTACGCCACCAAGCTTGATTGCCAGAGTAGAAATGCCGTGAAGCTCCGAATACAGCAATCCCAGATTTTCGCCAAACGACTTGGCGACAGCGTACGGGTTGTTTGGGTACGGCCCATCTTCGATCGTGATCATTCGCCATTCTGTCGGGAAATCCGGATCGTCCTCCCGCATGTTCGCGAGCTTCCAGTACGGCTGTGTGCGATCGAACATAAATCCGAGCTGCGTATTGCCGGAGCTCATGAACACAACCCTCTTTACGCCCGCTTTCCGTGCCGCTTCATAAACGTTCAATGTCCCCTGAACGCTTATCGGAAATGTCGCATCCCAGGTCTCGGTTAATCCTGTGGTTGCGGCAGCAAGGTGCAGTACGGTGTGAATTCCTTCAAATGCGGGGCTGATAGCTTCCGCATCGGTAATATCTGCCTGCAGACTGGAAATGTTTACAACAGGGCGACGCGCCAGTCCACTGAGATCGTACTTGTGGCCGAGATGTTCGATAACCAACTGGCCGATTAGGCCGCTGGCTCCAGTTACAAGGACCTTTTTCTTATCTGGCAAAGAAATACTCCATCTACGACGATCGGACGAGAAAATAGGTTGCATTGGCAATAACATGTGCCAATTGGCGACGGTCATATGCAGGGTACTCCCTACATCTTCGACTGATTTGAACTGATTTCGTCGTCTTCGGGCTGAATACAGGAGATTTTGATTGGTTTCTGACCTACAGCGAGCTCTCGATACGCTTTCACGTGACGAAGTAATCAAACTGACACGAGAGGTCATCGATATTCCAAGTCCGATGGGTGGAGAAGGCCCACTGGCGAAATATCTGGCTGATCGATTTCGCAATCTCGGCCTGGATGTGATGGTTCAAGAGGTAGAACCGGATCGGTTTAATGTGATTGCTACGCTGAAAGGTACGGGTGGAGGGTCTTCGCTCATGCTGTTCGGCCACATGGACACCACATGGGGTGGCGACGAAGAGGGAGTCAAGGAACTTGGACCTGGTTACCAACCCGCTTCGTATATGGATGGTGACTGGATATATGGTTCAGGCGCTTACAACATGAAGAGCGGCCTTACCTCAGCGATCGCCGCTTTCGAGGCGATAGTACGGTCAGGTGTTCGCCCAGCCGGAGACTTGATCATGGCGTGTGTGGTCGGTGAGACGTGCCATACCCAGGTCGGTCAATATCAGGGTGCTCGTTACAGGGGTTGTGGGGTAGGTACGAACTTCATGGTCGGTAACGGGGTCACCGCGGACATGGCGGTTTGCCCGGAACCGACTTCGGGGAGAGTATCTATAGCGTCCGGTGGATATGTTTACTTCGAGATAAAGATCTCAGGAAATCCGGGAGCGACTTACGCCCGCGGCGGCGAGGAGATCGCTGTGAAACCGGCAGTGGACGCGATCGAAAAATCTCAGGATGTAATGGCCGCGATCAAAGATTGGGCACCGGCTTATAAAAAGGCCCACCTGTATCGAGGTCAGGAGGCGACCAACGTTGCCATTGTCGCGATGGAAGCGGGTCATCCCTGGAGACCTACCAAGCTGGCCCCTTTCTCGCGTGTCTACCTGGAAGTGGACACCGTACCGGGCCAACGTGTAATCGACGTAATCAAAGAAGTTGAAGCGTTGATGGACGAATGCCGATCACGAGATCCTGAGTTGAAATTGGACTTGAGCGTCGTACAGACGCCTGAGGGTGGCGAAGTGTCCGAAGATGAGTACGTAGTGGAAGCTATGTCACGGGCGCACACTGCCGTCCACGGTGTTGAACCTGAAATCACCTTTGATTCCTGGGTTGCAGATACTGCGACGATGATACGGGCCGGAGTTCCTGCAATTTGCTATGGCCCGGGAGGCCGCTCTGCCTTTGGCGGATCTGGTTATTACCCGATCGAAGGCGAACATGCGCATGCGGACGATCTCCACAAAGGTTCGCAGGTGTACATCCATTTAGCTTTTGAAGCGTGCAATATCCCGAGAGATTAATTGAGGTATTAATGATCAACCAGCTCCCGAGTCGATTAACCGGTTACGGCTCCTCGGGAGGCTGGTTGGACCAGCTTGATGTACTTGCCGAGGGTTCCACGGGTATACGGAGCGGGAGGCGCAACCCAGGTGGCCATCCGATCCTCCAACTGCTCATCAGAGAGTCTTACGTTTAATTCGAACCGTTCCAGATCGAGTTCTATTACGTCGCCATCACGGAGTGCGGCTATGGGGCCTCCGAGCGCGGCTTCTGGGCCTACGTGGCCGATCATCGGTCCATGAGTGGCGCCAGAAAAGCGCCCGTCTGTCATGAGGAATACGTGTTCTCCGAGACCCTGTCCGAGAATGGCCCCGGTTACGTCCAGCATTTCTCGCATTCCAGGTCCACCTCGCGGACCCTCGTAACGGATTACTACGAAGTCGCCTTTCTTTATGGCCCGTTGCTGGAGTGCCTCCATCACATGTTCTTCGCGATCAAAAACACGCGCGGGGCCGCTCCAACTCGATCCATATTCATGGCCGGCAACTTTCAAGACCGCCCCGTCCGGGGCGAGATTTCCATGTAGCACCACGAGACCTCCGGTAGCCGAGAGAGGATCATCTGGCGTCTTCAATACAGTCATTTGGGAACCGTCATCGGGAACATCGGCCAAATTTTCTGCAACTGTTTTCCCGGTCACCGTGAGAGCGTCACCATGTAATAGTCCCGCATCAAGCAATCGTTTCATCGCGAGAGGGATTCCACCGGCCAGGTCCAGGTCGAACATCAGATAGTTACCACCCGGTTTCATGTCCGCTATTAGTGGTGTCCGCATGGATATGTCATGAATATCCTCCAACGTTAGCTCGATTCCCATCTCGTACGCGATAGCCGGCAAATGAAGGGCACTGTTTGTAGATCCACCGAGTGCGACTACAAGTGTCACAGCGTTCTCAAATGCCTTTCGGGTGAGAATGTCAGAAGGTCGAATGTCCTGGCGAAGCATGTTCATGACCGCTTCACCGGCACGACGAGAAGAATCTCTTTTTCGGCTAGATACGGCAGGTTCCGATGCCGACCCCGGTAAGGACAGTCCGATAGCTTCCCCGATGGAAGACATAGTGTTGGCGGTAAACATTCCTCCACACGCGCCAGGACCTGGACATGCAGCGATCTCCATTGCCCTCAAAGTGGCATCGTCGATCTCGCCTACCTGGTATTTGCCCACTCCTTCGTTTACGTCTTGTAACTGGAAAGGTTTCCCTTCCCAGTTACCTGGAAGGATCGAGCCTCCATAGACAAATACGGCGGGGATGTTTAGGCGAGCGATAGCCATCATCGAACCGGGCAATGATTTGTCACATCCGGCTATGGGGACAACGCCGTCGAAGCGTTCCGCAAAACACACCGTTTCGATCGAATCAGCGATCACTTCACGACTGACGAGTGACCCCTTCATACCCTCAGTGCCCATGGATATGGCATCGGACACCGTGATAGTGCCGAACATGAACGGTGTTCCTTTGGACTCCGATACCCCGCGTTTTACCTCGTCAACCAGCGGCGCTATTCCGAAGTTGCACACCGTCACCTCGTTATGCATAGACGCCACGCCGACAAACGGTTGATTGATATCCGTGTCGGACAAACCCATGGCCCGCATCATCGACCGGTGTGGAGCGCGGATAGCCCCCTCGGTTGTCTCCCATGACCGCCATTTTCCGAGCGCGCGTTTGGCCGGTATTTTCTTGCCAGGAGTGGTCGTAGTCACGTAACGGAGTCCTTGTCTGATATAGCGCTATGGGGTGTGGTCGGCAGTCTATCTGGAATACTTAGTGCAAGGATGGGATGCGCTCATATGTCGTGTCGCCCTGAATTGTGCTCGACGTTTCAGTGTTCCTCCGTTACTGTCCCCGCAGTTCTATTTATTTATCTACGAGGACCGGAGGAAGCTTTTGGATTTCGGTACGTTCATGGAGTTCCACGACCGGCCGGGCCGCTCCCAGGCAGAGGATTTTGCCGAGGGTTGGCGTCAGGTAGACCTGGCTGAGTCGGCCGGTATGGACGCGATCTGGATGGCCGAATCTCACTTCACACCGGAGCGCGCAGTTCTGACTTCGTTAATGGCGGTTGGTTCCGCTATTGCTGCACGGACGGAACGCGTCACAATCGGTACTGCTGTACAGGTCTTGCCCCTGACTGATCCCATGCGTATGGCCGAGGAGACCGCCACGCTTGACCAGATAAGCGAGGGTCGATTCGAATTCGGCATCGGTCGGAGCGGATCTCCGGCAGCGTACGACGGATACGGTATCGACTACTCCACCAGTAGTGAACGTACCTTTGAAGACCTCGAAATCATTAAGGGTTTGTGGACTAACGAGCGCTTTTCATACAAGGGGAAGTTTCACTCTTACGATAATGTCTGCCTTGTTCCCAAACCCGTACAGTCGCCGCACCCGCCATTAAGGATGGCGGCGAATTCCGAGGCATCATTCCCGGTTGTTGGGAAGCTGGACCTACCGCTCTTCATCGGCGTCCGCCAGCATGGGACTGAACGCGTTGAAAAGTACGTAGACAGCTACCAGAAGGCTAGGAAAGAAGCTGGATTTGACGGGCCGCCAGATGTATCGATTCGTATCCCGGTATATATCTCGGAATCCAGAGAGGAAGCCGAGAGGGTTCCTGAACATACCTTCATGAAGCAGTTCCGACGGCTGGGTGGCCAGATCGCGGTAACGGTCGGTCGGGCTGATGTGGCACAGGATTCAGAGCGAGCATCCCGGACCGCGGAACTCGCAAATCTGGAGTGGGGCAGTGTCATGCGCGAGAAGGTAGTTGTCGGCACGCCGGAGATGGTGATCGATCGCATTCATGAATTGAAGGAACGACTCAAGTTGACATCCATCGTCGCCGAGTTCAACGCAGGCGAGGAGATCTCAGAAAGTGACATCGAACGCTCGATGCGTTTGATGTGTGACAAGGTTATGCCCGCGTTCAAGTAGCGCGTTCATATCTAACGCCTACAGGCTCTTGAAGGGCGTTTTCTACAACCAACACCGGCATTCGACAACCACATACCCTGCCTTCACGGGTGTAACCTGCCGCTACGACGTTTAACCCCAATAGGAGCACCCTATGATCCACGAGATTCGCACGTATGACCTAGTCCCGCGCGGCGTCCCAGAGTTTCTCGAGAAGACAGGGGCCATGGCTGCAGAGCGCGTCAAGGTCACCCCGCTCGGAGGCTTCTTCTACACAGAGGTCGGCGCGCTGAACCAGGTCGTCCACATCTGGCCATACGACGATATGAACCACAGGGCAGACACCCGGGCGAAGGTCGTAGCGGACGGAATATGGCCGCCGGACAACGCGGGCCTTATCCTAAATATGCAGTCAGACATCTACCACCCGGCGCCGTTTATGGAGCCGCTTGGTCCCCGTAAGATCGGGCCGTTATTTGAGTTACGGATCTACAAATACGGGCAGGGGGCTATTCCGCAGGTTATCGACGCATGGTCGACGGCCATCGAAGAGCGCCAGAAATTCTCACCGCTTGTCGGCGCATGGTTCTCAGACATCGGACCGTTAAACCGATGGGCACACATGTGGGCATACGAGAGCTTCGAACACCGCATGGACGTTCGTAACGAGACCCGGGCTAAGGGCGTATGGCCGCCGCCGTCAAATGTCTCTCCGTTGGCGCAAGAGAACAAGCTCATGTGGGCTGCAGACTTTTCACCAATTCAGTAACGGCATACAGAGGCTGCAGGGCAGGGCACTTGTCAGCTAGATGATCTTTAAGTTCATTAGGAGCCAGAAATGATCCATGAGTTTCGCACCTATGACCTGAAACCAGGTTCGATAGGCGCATACATCGACCGTGTTTCGGACGTCATAGAGGAACGTAAAAAGCTGTCCCCTCTGGTCGGATACTTCTATACCGAGGTTGGTCGGCTGAATCGGGTTCTGCACATCTGGCAATACGACAGTGTTGCGCATCGCGACGAGATGCGGGCGACCGCCGTAGCCGGTGGCAATTGGCCTCCAAAAACGATGGAGCTTATCGAGCATCAGTACTCGGAAATATTCGTTCCGGCACCATTCCTACCGCCGCTGGACATTGAGCGAAAAATCGGCCCGATCTTTGAACTTCGCTCTTACACTCTTGAACCGGGTGGTGCGCCTGCCTGGGCCAAGGCATGGGAACCAAAGATCGAAAAGAGGATGGAACTCTCGCAACCGGTGGGAATATGGACGTCAGAGTTAGGTCAATTGAACCGCTGGCTTCACATGTGGTCTTACGAGAGTTGGGAGCATCGCACTGAGGCCCGCAAAAAGTTCGCCGAAATCGGCTGGCCGCCGTCCTCGGGTTCACGCGCGATCGATCAGGAAAACATGATCTATAACGCGATGCCTTTTTCCACGGTCCAGTAGAGCCATAAGGTTTGGGGAGGCGTGGTAACGCGGCCGAACTCATTTAAGGCTTCCGGGGGTTGAAATGAGCACCTTCTTGAAGGGCTTTAGCATGGCGTAACCCCGATGGAAGTCGGCAAGCCTGTTGCCCTCCCCAATATTTTCGCCCGGGAGCGTTGAATGAAAGTCGGTATAAACCTTCTCAACTTTGGGCCAGGCGCATCGCCGGAGTCGCTGGTCCGTTGGACGACTTTTGCCGAGAGTCTTGGGTACCATCTGGCGATGGCGTGTGACCATGTGGCCGTCACACGCGACATAAATGAACGATACCCGGCACCGCTCTACGATCCGTTTGTGACACTCGGCTGGTTGGCCGGGAAGACATCGAAGATAGAACTCGGTACTACGGTCATTATCCTGCCGTACCGCGATCCAATTCTGACTGCACGTATGGTGGCCAGCCTTGATCAGTTCAGTGACGGGCGCTTCATTTTCGGCATAGGTGCCGGCTGGTCGACTCTGGAGTTTGAAGCACTCGGCCTACCGTTTCGTAGACGCGGTGCTATGACGGACGAATACCTGTCAGCGATGAAAGAACTCTGGACCGAGGATTCCGGGAGTTTTGATGGTGAATTCGCCACGTTCAAGGAGGTGTTGACCGCGCCACTGCCTGTGCAGCGACCCCATCCGCGGATCTGGGTCGGCGGTTCCAGCGACGCCGCAATAAGACGCGCTGTGGTGCACGGCGATGCCTGGCATCCTATGAATCTGGATCTCGAGTGGCTGAGTGATTACGGAGTGCCGACGCTGAAGCGATTCGCCGATGAAGCGGGCAGGCCAGTACCTGCGTTTTCGCCACGGGTGAAACTTCATATAACCGCAGAAGACCTACCGGAGGCTGGCAGGAAGCCTGGAATAGGCTCTCTCTCACAGGTACAGGACGATCTGGGAGCTATTCAAGATCTTGGTGCCGACTACGTCCTCCTCGATACCTACATGGAAATACCGGAAGATACGCTTACCCACGAGCCAGCCTGGGCCATGATGACGACAGTCGCAGAGTCAATTCTAGATTTAGGTGCCGAATCGGTTCGTTAGCCTCTGTGGCCTCACTGAGGCTGACATTGCGCAAGGTGACCGACGCTGACCCCGCAGTATTCCCGGAGCATTAAATGACTGAATCGAAAAGACCAAATATCGTGCTCATCATGGCGGACGATATGGGCTTTTCGGATATCGGGGCGTATGGCGCCGAAATTCGTACTCCAAATTTGGACGCGATGGCGGATGAGGGCTTCTCGTTCAGCCAGATGTACAACAACGCCAAATGTTGCCCGTCACGGGCGAGTCTACTGACTGGTTTATACCCACATCAAGCTGGCATCGGATACATGACGGACGACCTTGGAACACCGTCATACCGTGGATATCTAAACCAGAGCAGCGTCACAGTGGCCGAGGTCCTTAAGGATTCGGGATACAACACCTACATGTCCGGCAAGTGGCACGTCGGCGGTGGTTATGGCCTTAGAAATCCCGATGCGTGGACGGCCGGCGATGAATCGCATCCGACTCCCACTCAGCGCGGGTTTGATAAATTTTTTGGCACGCTCACTGGTTCCGGCAATTATTACGACCCTGCGACTCTCATGCGGGGAGACACATTTATCGAAGTGGAGACCGACGACTTCCATTACACGGATGCCATATCCGATGAGGCTGTTCGTATGGTTGACGAAGGATCAGGAAGTGACAATCCATTCTTTCTCTACATCGCCTACACAGCGCCGCACTGGCCGTTACATGCCCTTGAAGAGGACATCGCAAAATATCAGGGTAAATATATGGGAGGTTGGGACGAAGTACGGACGGCCAGACATGAGGAGCTAAATTCGCGCGGCATCCTTGACGATATATGGCCAATCTCGCCCCGGGACGAGGACGCACATTCATGGGAGGACGAGCGAGAGAAGGAGTGGGAGGATCTCCGCATGGCTGTGTATGCCGCGCAGATCGAACAGATGGATCGCGGGATTGGACGGGTGTTAGATGCACTGACAGCAAATAACGTGAACGATGACACCATCGTGATGTTTCTCTCCGACAACGGTGCTTGCGAAGTTTTCCTCGCCGAGGATACCGATGAACCAACTCCATCACTGTTTCACGGCACGACGTCATCGGGTGAGCGAATCAGCGTCGGGAACATCACGGGCATGCGACCCGGTGGCCCCGAGACATTTATGAGCTATGACCTTCCGTGGGCGAACGCCAGCAACGCTCCTTTCCGTTTCTATAAAAACTGGATCCACGAAGGTGGGATTTCGACACCTTTCATCGTGAGATGGCCTTCAAACATTAAGAGTGCAAAAAACGTTCATCAACCCCTCCACATCACCGACATCCCGGCGACATGTATCGCTGCTGCTGGCGCAACTTATCCATCACATCGACCTGATAACGACATCACACCTCTGGAGGGGGAGAGTTTTCTCGACCTACTCAATGGGCGTGACTGGAAACGTGAGACGCCTATGTTCTGGGAGCACGAGGGCAATCGAGGAATGCGAGAAGGCGACTGGAAACTTGTTAGCGAGTTCCCTCGCTGGGCACCGGAAGACGCACCAGGCAGGTGGGAGTTGTACAACATCCGGGCTGATCGTACGGAGTTAAATGATTTGTCGGCCAGTGAGCCAGAACGCCTTACACAAATGTCGCGCGATTACGACAACTGGGCGCAACGTTGCGGCGTACAGCCCTGGCCTATTCATCAGCGTCACATGCGGACCCGTATGAAGGGCCGCAACTGGCACATAAACCCGCTCCAATCAGGTAGCGGTAAATAGCTAGAACACATCTCGGGCTAGCCTGTGTTCTTCAACCCTGCAGCAATTCCGTTGATGCTTAGCAGCAACGCACGACGCAATAGCGGGTCACGCTCTTCAGCTGCCTCACGACGCCTACGTGCCAGCAGCGACACCTGAAGATAACTGAGTGGCGTTACGTACGCCTCCCGCACTGCTAGCGTTCGCTGCAAAACCGGGTGCGCATCCAGAAGATTATCTTGGCGTGTCACGTCCAGGACACTTTCGAGCGCCCGCCCGTGCTCGGTTCGAATGTCATCATAAATCCCGTGATATTCGGGTGAGACAAGTTCTGAGACATACAACGAAGCTATGTCCATATCCGTCTTGGCTAGCGTCATTTCTACGGTCGATACGAACGCTCGGAAGAAGCTCCACTCCTGGAACATCTCGTCGATCAGGTCTGCCATACCGCCCGAGCGTGCTTCCACGAGCGCCGAACCCACGCCGTACCATCCCGGTACTATTTGGCGCGACTGCGTCCAGCCAAACACCCATGGGATTGCCCTCAGGTTGCTGATGCCGCTGATCGAACCGCTACGACGCGCGGGGCGGGATCCGATATTCATTTCGGCCAGCTCTTCCACCGGCGTCGCAGCCAGGAAGTATTCGACCAGTCCGTCGCTCTCGACGAGCGACCGGTACTTCTGGAACGCCGTGTTTGAAATCTGCGCCATGGCGTCAAACCACCGGGCAAGCGTCGCTTCATCATGACGAGGCTCGGTGTGTAGCAAGGACGCTTCAGCTACCGCCGCCGTCATCATCTCCAAATGCCGACGCGCCAGCTCAGGTGTGCCGTAGTTATCGGCGATCACTTCGCCTTGTTCGGTGGTCTTGATGCGGCCGTCTACAGTCCTGGCCGGTTGCGACAGAATTGCATCTCGAGTCGGTCCACCGCCGCGTCCGGTGCTGCCGCCTCGCCCGTGGAACAACCTCACGGCCAAACCGTGTCGCTCGGCCACCTCCCGAAGGGCACGCTGCGCCCGGTACAGTTCCCACTGGGACGTGGCGATACCACCATCCTTGTTCGAGTCCGAGTAGCCGACCATCACCTCAGCGACACCGCCGCGTAGCTCAACCAATCGTCGCACGGACGGTATTGACCAGTAACGATCCATCACATCGGCAGACGCTCGTAGGGCCCCGATGGTTTCGAATAAAGGCACTACGTCGATACGTGCGAGGTCGGATTGGAGGTCGATCAATCCTGCCTCACGCGCCAGGACGATCGGAGCGAGCAGGTCATCAACCTCGTTCGTCATCGAAACGATCCACGTATCGGCGGCCTCGCCTCCGTACCGGTCCTGCGCTCCCCGGACCACGCCGAACACGTCTAGGACTTCGGTAGTTTCGGCTGTGTAATTCGCTGTTGGAGTCTGGAGCGTCCGGTTGCCTTCGATCTCCTCGGTCATCCGTTTGACCCGGTCTTCTCGGGATAGTTTGGCAAACTCCTTCCCTGCACCTCGGGTTTTTACCAGGTCTATAAGTTCACCTACCGCGACGTTTGTTACCGAGGAATCCTGCCGCACGTCCAGCGCCGCGAGTGTCAATCCGAACACGGTGGCACTGCGTATCAACCGACCCAGTCGACCCGCAGCCACAACACCTCCCTTGTTGGCACTCATCGACTCCGCCATGAGCGTCAGGTCGGCTACCAGGTCAGCCCCGCTTGTATATACCGGTCCGGGAGGTGGATTGTCAGTCTGTGCCACGGCGAGTGCGTTAGTTACACGCTCGTACATATATGCGCACTTCATCCGGTACGGTTCGTCGGCGTTCAATCGATTGAATTGCTCGTGCACGGACGGCATGACTTTGCGATCGCGTTCAAGAGAGGATGTCAGTTCATCGGTTACCTCCACGATGTGGGTAGATTGGCTTAGCTCCGCTGCCAACCCTCGAATACCGTCCCTGAACAGACGCAGCGCACGCACGTTCTGTAGTCTGAGTACATCGGAAGTCGTCTGTGCCGTGACGTTGGGGTTACCGTCCCGGTCGCCGCCCACCCAGGAGCCAAACCGAAGTAGCGTCATCCCGTCACCTGGATTCAAATCAACTCCGACGGATGCGAATTCCTCTTCCAGGGATTCAATTACGTCCGGGACGACGTCGTTGAACAACTCCTCTAAGTAGTAGATCACGTTTCGGGCTTCATCAATCGGTTCTGGCCGTTCCTGGTGAAGTTCGTCCGTCTGAACGATCCCCTCCACAAGTTCTGTGATACGACGTTCGATACGCGCTAATTGACGTTCCGGTGTGCCTGGACGTGAACGCTCATCCAGCAACTCGTGGATCGACCTTAACTTGTCCAAAATTGACCGACGTGCGGCCTCTGTCGGGTGTGCTGTGAAGACAGGATGTACGTCGAACCGCCGGGCAAAGCTCGTGATCTCGTCGAGGCCCATGCCGCTAGCGCGGATACGGTCGAAAGCGTCACCAAGCGGGTCGTCATCACCTTGATCCTTACTCATGGTGTCGACGCGGTGGAGTTGTTCAGCTGTGTTAGCCAGGTGGAAGTAGATCGTGAACGCTCGAACCAACCGGACTGCCGACCAGAGTTGGGTCCGATTTAGCTCGTCGAAAAGCTGGGCCTGAAGCGCTGTATCTGGGCGTTCCCGGAGGGACCGTGCCCTCGTTCTTACGCTCTCCTCGAGTTCGTACAGATCGTCGCCGAACTGTGATCGCAAGACACGACCGAGCACAGCGCCGAGAAGCCTGATATCCGAACGGAGGGCGCGTTCGCCGTTCGGGTTATGGAGCCCACTTGTGTCGTCTGTATTTGAAATCACGATAACAATGATATCGTTCGTTGCGATAGAACATGTCCCGGACCGCCCCCGCTATCATGCGTTTCTCCGAAATCTAGTTGAGCAGCAGGAGTCCACCCATGTCAGATCTCCCACAGGTAGTTGTCATAGCACCGTATGACGCTCCCACGGTTGAGGAACGTACCGCACTCGAGGGGATTGATTGCGAATTGATTTCTGCCTCGGTTTCTTCGCCGGGAGAGGTGTTTGAGGCGATAAAAGAGGCCACGGTGGTTTTGAACTACCACTTCGACATCCCGCGGGAGATGTTTGAGCAGATGCCTAATTGCAAGCTCATGGTGCGATACGGCCACGGCTACGACACCGTTGACCTTGAGGCCGCCAGCGAAAACGGGGTGATGGTAACCAACATTGCGGGGGCGACCAGCGAAGAGGTTTCCAACCATGCGCTGGCCCTGATTCTTGCCTGTGCACGTGATCTAAAACGTAAAGATAGGGCGATGACCGAGGGTCGGTGGATTGGCAACGACTCTCGATCTGTCGCTCGTCGCATCTACGGCGAGACGCTCGGCATCATCGGCATGGGCAACATCGGGCGTGCCACGGCGCGGAAGGGGAGGGCACTGGGGATGAATGTGCTGGTGTACGACCCATACGTTGGCCCGTGGCTGGCAATCGAGTACGACGTCGAGTTCGTGGATGACGTGAATACGATCTTTTCCGAGTCGGACTACATCTCCCTCCACACGCCACTTAATCCGCAAACCCACCATATCGTGAACGCCGCTACGCTAGCGCTCATGAAGCCAGATTCCTACCTCATCAATACCTCCCGTGGCCCGGTCGTCGACGAAACGGCACTACTAGAAGCGCTTAACGGCAACACAATCGCGGGAGCCGCGCTTGATGTGTTCGAGAAAGAGCCGCCAGACCCGGACAATCCACTGTTGCACAGAGAAGACGTCATAGTTACGCCACACATCGCCGGTTCGTCTGAGATCGGTTGGGCCACCATCTGTCGTCGAGCCGGAGAAGAAGCTGCCCGGGCACTACGTGGAGAGCGGCCGACAGTCGTCGTAAACCCTGAGGTATTTCCTAAGCTCGGAATTTAGCCGGACATTTCTCAGTACGGGAGCTGTCGTGTGATGGAAGGAGTGTCTGGCATTCGGAATTCTGCGACGACGAGCAGAGGCGGTAAACCCGCCGGGCAAGTGAGATTTGCCCCTACCATAGGCCTCCGGTGAGCCCCGTGGGCATGGCCGTAAATCGGCCAGCAGTCGCATGGGTAGCGTTACGGACGGGCTGCGGTATACTCAGCCTAGCGGGACAAGAGTTCTGCGCAGTAGCTCGCACACACGGGTGACCTGCATTACTTGAATAAAAGAAGGAGGTGGTCGATTTAATGTCTGATAGTACCAACGGGGGCAGTCTGCTTTAGGGCGCCCAAGTAGGCAGATTGCCTCCATGAGTGGGGCCACCCGGCAGGGATTTATCTCCCAGCCCGGTGGCCCCACTTTCATTTCCGGAACTTTTTAACTTCCCAGCGCAGTTTTCCCAAGCTACCTTCTTTAAATGAACGAGAAACCAACAATCAGGCACTTCACCTCGACGACGTTTGTGGTCCGAAACGACGCCGTGCTACTGCACTGGCATGCCAAAGTGCAGGCGTGGCTACCTCCCGGAGGGCATGTAGAGGCGAACGAAGACCCGTTACAGGCGGCCGTGCGCGAGGCGCTGGAAGAAACAGGCCTGAAGGTGGAAATTGTGCCGACTTACCCGGCCCCTACGGTGACGTCACTGCCGCACGTTCCCGTACCGCACTCGATCATGATCGAGGATATCCAGGACCCGGTCGATGGGCCGCACAAACACATCGATTTCATTTACTTCACGGTTCCGGCCCGCTCGGACCGACAGCCCGTACCCGGCTGGCACTGGTTTACCCGGTCAGATCTCGAAACGAGTACAAGTCGGTCTGCTCCAAACGGTCGGAAAGAAGTCCCCCCGGAAGACGTCCTAAACCTTGGCTTGGCCGCCTTAGACGCAGTACGAGACCGGCCCACCGACTAATTCCTCCGTCGGGTCCTGTACCAGTCGAGGAGGAGGCTGGTAGAACTCGAGGCGTCAATGAATTGGTGGCTGTCAGAGATGGCGAAAACACCCGAGTCGAACTCCACGTGACAGTTTGGGCATCGGCAAAGAATGTTCTCGCCGACATCTGGGCCATCATGTGTTCGGCCTGACGGTTTGATATGTGCAGTCTTGGCGTACGGTGTTTTACGGTAAATTTAAACGAGCGTTGCAGACCTGACAGCGGTAGTCGTTTAGCCATTTGATGTCTAGCGCCGAATGAGTCTGACGCACCACCGCACCACCCGTTGTACAAACGAGTCTCGTTGTTCCGGTTCTGTGGATTCAACGGTGGGGTCTCCGGCGGGCTCGGACCGACCTTTCTCTTCAAGTTGAACCACGATCGGTGCCATCGGCATGGCGCGTCGGCGTTCTGATGCGATCAAAAACTCACGAGCATCTTTGTGGTCCGGTACAAGAACCAGCACTTCCATGGCACGTGAATGAATGGTGTCCCAGTCACTCTCCCGCAGAGCGTTGTCTATTTGATCAAGCAGGTCCTTTATCGCTGCTGCCGAACCAAGCGGTGTTGATTGTTGCGCAGTTTGAGCTGTGGGTTTAACTGCCTCTAACCGGTATCTCCAGACGTGAAAACCAGACCGCCCCATCATGAAATTGCTTGACGTCACGTGGAACAGGCCGTCGTATCGATAACGACCTTGAGATGAATTGACCCTTCGGACGACCCTAACGGGTACCCCCTCAGCCTCATTTCGGGTCAGTGCTAAGTTGCCCCTGCGGAGTTCTTGATCTGCGTCCTGGCGTCCGGTATCGCTGTTTCGGCCACCTTCACCGGTGTAGAGGATTGAGTCTCCACTATCTACATCGTCCTCGTAGCCACCCGAGACGACTATTGACTCGGCAATGCCGTCTGGCCCGTACCCAGCTATGCCCGCTTGCGTGTGCCGATGTATTCCCGCGTGGTGGGCTTCTAAGCGATTTGCAAAATAAGTTCCAACCGGGGTACCTGAAATCGGTCCATGCATAGTAGCCCTCTATTTTTAGTTGCTGTAACTCAGCAAAACCAACTCTCTTTGGCCGCCGCCAGAGAAATGGTTACCACCACCGTTAGTAACGCCGCCGGAACGGGCTAATCAGCAAGAAGAAGAAGCCGACTATCGCTCCGATTACGGCGCCAATAAACCCGACCACTACCCCGATCAAAAGACCGACAACAATACCGACAACAGCAAGTAGTACGAGGCTGGCGATAATGCCCCTCACGATCCCGCGTTTGATGTGGTCCATTAGTCCCTTTTCGCTCCCGTCTGGTACTGCCGGTATCTACCGGAAGCGGCCCCGTCCGGCGATCTCGATGATTGAATCCAACTTGTTTTTGCGGATTCCGAAGTAGTGAGAGTGCAGGTTTATCGTGGTATCACCGTGCATCGGACGGAGCTGGACCTTGTCGCCAACCTTCAGCCTTTGGGCATCGCCCTCGACCGACATGATCCCGTGCTCTTCTGAGATTTTTTCGTACGTCGCTCCCGGCTGATCCACCACCATCGGCAAACCACGGTCGATCGACATGGACTTCATTCCAGTATCGAGCACTGCCCTGTCTGAGGTTGGTCGAGATATAACAGTCGCTAGGACGGTAAGAGCCGGCTTGAAGTCCTCAAATACTTCCATGTAATCGCCGTCCATGAAGATGTATGAGCCGCACTGCAAGTCTGTGATGCGGTCCATCTTCCCGGTGATGTTGTAGGTACCAGTTCCGGCAGCGCTGACAACGTTTACCGGCATCCCGGCAGCTTCGATATTTTCGACAGCAGAAATAAGGTTAGCCATCGCCCCTTCGGCGTTTGCCCGTCGCTCAGACTCGTCCCTGATGGCGACTGTGTGACCCTCATATCCCATAACCCCGTCGAACCGGAGTCCGGGTGAGTTCGTGATTATTCGAGCCAGGGCTGTTGTGTCTTCACCTGGCTCGGTGCCGCAGCGGTTCATACCGACGTTGACCTCAACGATCACGCCGATCTCTTTACCCACGCCGCTTGCCGCAGCAGAAAGCTGTTCGACGTTGCCGGCATCGTCCGCGGCGACAACGATGTTCGCCTCTGATGCCAGCGCTATAACACGCTTAATCTTGCTGTCGCCGACAACCTGATTTGGGATCAGAATGTTCTTCACGCCACCCGCAACCATCGCCTCCGCCTCGCCGACCTTGGCGCAGCAAATACCGATGGCACCGGCCTCGATCTGCTTCCGTGCGAAGACAGGACTCTTGTGTGTCTTGGAGTGTGGACGAATGGCCGTCCCGTTAGCATCGCCAAAATCCTGAAGTCGCTTGATGTTGGCCTCTGCGACATCCAGGTCCACGATGATGGCGGGAGTGTCGATCTCGTCGATTGAGGCTCCGGGGAGGGGGAAGTACTGAAGGTCGACCAAGTGAGGCTCCTCAGACGGCGCTCATATCCGTCTTGATTGCGATTTCAGATACGTTACAGCGGTGCCGGAGTTTAGCACGCAGACGGTTGAGATATGGCCCTTCCAAACGATATTCCCGGGTATGATTTCAGAGTGTCTATCCATCCCTTAATGCGATCGGACAGGAACAAACGATGACCACTCTCCACGAAGTGAAGGTCTTCGTCGGCCAAGATGGACGAGGGGGAAACCCGCTCGGTATTTTTCTTGACGCTAGTGGTTTCTCTTCAGAGCAACGACAATTTGTGGCGTCAGACCTTAACTTCTCTGAGACCGTCTTCGTAGATGGCATCTGCAGCGGCGTGCTCGAGATATATACGCCAATGTCCGAGTTGCCATTTGCAGGGCATCCGCTGGTGGGAACTGCTTGGCTGTTACGGCGACAGGGTCATGAAGTATCCGAGCTCAGGCCGCCTGCTGGAATTGTGCCGGTGGGGTTTGAAGGAGATCAAATATGGATTACGGGTCGCCCGGAATGGTGTCCAGCAATGGAATTTTTGCAGTACGACACTCCTGCGCAGATTGATGGCCTCGCGGGTGCACCGGACGGAATCGGTTTTGCTTACTGCTGGGCGTGGGATAACGAATCGGAGAATCGCGTACGGGCAAGGGTTTTTATTCCTGGAGATGTAGCTGGTATCGATGAAGACGAAGCCACGGGCTCTGGGGCAGTAGCATTTGCCGCTCGCATCGGACGAGAGGTGACGGTCCGTCAGGGCGTCGGGTCTCTATTAAGGACCCGACTGCACGACGACGGGGCGGTGTCTGTGGGAGGCGCAGTGACGATGACCGATACACGCTTGTACACGATTGGGACGACGATAGATTGATCACACCGGAACATAACGGCCACTCGGTAGAATCCATCGGCTCACATCTGGACGAACATGTGCCGAAAGCGCTATCCGAGACCGGCGTCGCAGGTGCTTCAATCGCGCTCATCCGGGACGGTGATGTGGCGTGGGCAGGAGCTTACGGGACCGCCGACCTTTCGACGGGACGACCAATCACCACGGACACCGTTTTCGAGGCCGCGTCCATTACCAAGCCGCTGTTTTCGTACGGCGTATTGAAGCTGCGTGATGCCGGGGTTATCGATCTAGATACGCCACTCAACGACTACCTTGACGAGCCTTATTTGGACGATCCGCGCATAACGAAGGTCACGGCACGGCATGTCTTGAACCATACGGGTGGGTTCCCAAACTGGCAGCGCCAGCGCGATGAAGGCGACTTGAAAATGTATTTCGAGCCGGGTGAGCGTTATGCCTACTCGGGCGAAGGATTTCAGTACCTGAAACTGGTGATCGAAAAGCTGACGGGCCGGCCTCCACTGGATGTGATTACAGAACTGACGCTCGAGCCATTTGGGATGACCGAAAGCGATCTCGTGTGGCCGTCACGGCGTAGCGATCCTTTACTTGCTCTTGGCCATGAGAAGGACGGTTCGCCCCGAGCGAAGCGCATTTCGCCTGAAATGAACGCCGCCGCTAGCCTGGTCGGTAGTCCAACAGAGGTGGCCCGGTTCATGACCTGGATGATGCGAGACGACGTCCACCCGGATGCGCTTGCGAGTTCTTCTTTAAATGAAATGCTCACCCCGGCCGTCCCGGTCAATAACTCGCAGTCCTGGCACACGGAGTGGCCTCGCCCGAATGCTGATTTTAGCGATACGGTCTCGTGGGGATTAGGCTGGTCGCTTGAGCATGCGCCGTCGGTCGGGCAAGAGCCGGCAGCGAACACTCCCGCACCCTGGTTTTGGCACTGGGGTGACAACAGCGTTTTTTTTAACTTCGCCATTGGCTCCCGTCAGTCACGCTCGGGAGTGGTGGTAATGACTAACAGCGCCTTTGGTTACCAACTCTGGAAGGACGTAGTGAATATCGCCCTCGGCGGAGATCACCCTTCATTGGATTGGGTTGCCGATGTTTACAGTTCTCGACATCGTCGACCTGCATAATGGCTCCATGCCCTCACAATCCCGCCCCACGCCACGCTTTGACTGGTTTGTCCCTATCGACGGAGACGGAGCGCACATCGGCACCGTACGCGCCGAGCGGCCGCCGACGTTTGAGTACCTTAAACAGGTCGTGCAGACGGCCGAGGACCACGGCTACTACAGCCTCTTAATACCGACGCGATTCGCCAACGGTTTGTTCGAAGAGACGGCTCCCCTGGCGGAAACGTGGACCACGGCTACGGCGCTTGCAGCGGTCACCAGCCGAATCAGATTTTTGATCGCCGTGCGACCTGGCTTTATTTCGCCCGGTATGTGGGGACAGATGGCATCTGCCCTGAGCAACATTTCGGGCGGACGCATCGACGTCAACATCGTCCCGGGTGGCATTCAGGGCGATTTTGAACGACTTGGTGTCCATTCGGATCATGACCAGCGATACGCACTAGCGACCGAGTTCATAGAGGCGTCCAAGCTACTCTGGAGCGCGCCGGAACCGGTAGATTACGACGGCAAGGTGATCAAACTTGAACAGGCGATGGTGTCACCGTCGCCGGTGGGAGACGGGCCGCGCTGGTACGTTGGCGGCGCCTCCGACAACGCACTGGATCTCGCCGGTGCACAGGCCGATAACCTGCTCATGTGGATTCAACCACTGGACGCAATAGCAGGCCTGATGGAACGGGCCCGATCAAGGTTCGAGGCCAATAGCAGGCCGCCCGAGTTTGGGCTGCGCACCCACGTGATCGTCCGAGACTCTGAACAAGAGGCCTGGGATGCAGCCGAAGACTTGCTGTCCGAGGCGCAAATAGTGGTCGAGCAACAGCGACAGACTTCTTTTGCAGGTACCGCAATGGTCGGTCAGCTTGCGCAGTCACGCTCCTACGAAGAACACCGCGTAGGCGATCGACTCTGGAACGGCATATCGACCGTCCGGGTCAACTGTGGCACGGCGATCGTGGGCAATCCACAGCAGGTCGCAGATGAGCTTATGGCTTACTGGCGGCTGGGTATCGACGAGTTCATCCTGTCGGGTTACCCGCATGTGGAAGAAGCACAACGAGTGGCCCAGACAGTCCTACCACTGGTACGTGAGGCCGCAGACAGCGAGCGGTAGCGTTCTCGGCCAATCGTGGGGAGGAACAAGCCAACCCGAGGCCTACCCACGCTGAGGTTCTAGAAGCGCCCCTCAAAATCTTCCACTCCCACTGGGAGAGGGCAGGGGACAGGAATAACATTCACCCGCAGCAACACCGTCGGGCCCGCCGACTATCAGACCTCGGGACGAGTTCGCCCCGGCGCCACAATTTCGGGGCAACAGCTTAACGGCCGCTGACGACTTTATGCCCCAGTAAGTCCCCAGTAAGTCATCCTGATCGGATCCGAAAGATCTCGCCGATAGTGCCGCATAAAGACGGTTTCACAAAGTTCACCCTCAAACCTCAACCCCCGTACAACTTCGCCGCCAACGCCGACTTCGTTACACATTACAAAGGGAGTGAAGGCGGGGACACGTATGACGGCGAGACGTTAAGACGCGCGACAGACCTCGGGGACAGGGTCGCGACCATAGCGATCAATTCGGCTGGTAGCGTGGCGAAACCGGTGCTTGAGGTAAGCATTTCCGGCCGATCAACGTCGACCGAGATCGATACCGCCAGATGGCAGGTAGAACGCATCGTGGGTACTCGCGGTACTCCACAGCCTTTCTATGACCTGACCCGCGACATGCCGGAGCTGTCGGTCCTGGAAGCGAACTTCCACGGTCTTCACCTGACGCAAGCGACGAGCCTGTTCGAGACCATCACCTGGGCAGTTCTAGGCCAACAGATCAGCGCCAACGTAGCGGCATCACTCCGACGCAAAATTACCGAGAACTACGGCCGTGTCGGAGAGATAGATGGCCAGGCTTACGCCCTCTTTCCAAGGCCTAAAGACTTGGTTCACGCCAACATCGAAGACCTGCGCTCGCTCGGGTTCAGTCAGCGCAAGGCTGAGTACACGCTAGGTTTGAGAGACGAGTTCGGATCAGGCCAGATCACTGAATCTCGGCTCGAAGCGATGGACGATGCCGAGGTGGAATCCGAGCTGCTGAAACTCAGGGGTATCGGGCCGTGGACGGCTCACTGGCTGCTTCTACGTGGCCTCGGCAGAGAAGACGCTCTCCCGGTGGGAGATGTAGCTTTGCAAAAAACGCTGGGAGAGCTTGTGCGAGGAGAGGCTTTTTCACCTCAGGAACTGGTCGATTATGCCGAGAAGTTCCGCCCGTACCGCAGTTACCTGACCGTATATCTTTTCGCCCTGATCAGGGCACGACGCGTAGTTCGAGACGATCAACGGAGTTAGCTATCCATGCCTGTCGCCCATGTGGCTGTCAAGCTCGCGAACTCAACATACGAGATTTGGCCATGCAGTTCGCTATCAAAGCCTCGGTCAAAGGCATCGGCATCGTCCTAACCGGTGCGTCCAATCCTACTGAGCTTGACGAGGTTTACAAATCCGCAACAAGGCGGCTGCCCAAAGACGTATGACAAGAGTTCGAAACCAAGTTCGGGATGCGGATTTAAGGCCAGCAGCAGGAGAGTGCCTCGGTCCTCCGAGAGCGCATCGCCAATCTTCAGGAACGGGTAGATGCCCTTGAGGCCACCGAGTTAGATCAAGCGGACCTCGTTTCACAGATGGCTGAGCAGCAACAGGCGCTTGCAACCGGATTCCAGAGACTGTCAAAGCGTGTGGGATTGCAATTTTGGGCCACTCTGGTTGCCTTAGTCCCAGCGATTACCGAGATAGTTATCGCGCTGACCTAATCGCATTGGCGGGTTGAGAACCCAAAATGTGACCTTCAGGTGCCTTGATTAGGTTCGCGTAGACGCCCCTCTTCGCAAGTGCTCTCTGCACCGTAGGACGGGACACGTCCACACCCGCCTTCTGAAGTTCTTGGGTGATACCTCCGGCCCCCTAGATCTGCCTTAGACAGGCTCAAAACTCTCTCCAAGTCCTCTCTCGACAGAGATCGGGGGCGACCTATAGCGGGCTTCATATCGATCCACTGGTTTGCCGGTTCTCATGTTGGCTATTGAATTGGGTAAATCCGACCCGATTCCGGTGACCAGGCTTCTCCGCGACACAGTTGGACCGCCGCGTCCCGAAATACTTCCGCCCTCGCGGTGATGAATCGCTGGTAGTCCCCACGTATTCGGTCTGCTCTTTGAGGAGGATCGGATATGTCGGCGTAACCCCCCATGTTCAATTCATCAAACGGGACAACGTGGGACGCCAATCGGTGCCGAATCTCGGCCTCGCCCAAATTTGCACGAACGACCCTCTCTCGTAAGTACGCGATTGGCTCTTTGGCACCGATGTTTCTATTCGTACGCCATGTAATCAACGCGCAGTTAAGGGCGCGGTAACTTTCTGGCTGAGATAGGCCGCCATCACTTAATAAAAGCGAATCTGGGAATAGATGGTGATACTCACGTTGACGAATGGAATCTCGGGATACCCTCGCGCCGTCGGCCAGGTCGATTCCTCCACCCTTCAAGGAAATGGCCAGCAACCCTCTGGCCAGAACGTCTCGGCCTTTGGGCCAGCCCACGTTCAAGATTTCTTCGATCGTCAAAAGGGGATTCAGATCTTCATCAAAGATTGGCACGGATGCCATATCTAGATCTCCTCGAACAGCGGCCATTAGGCCGCGATAATCTTGGAGTGCCTTTGTGCCGGCCGCGAATTCGTATCTATGGGTCAGAAACGCCCGCCACATGTACGCGTTCAAAATAGTTCGAGAGTTGCCGAGATCGTCAAGTGTCGCGTCGAGATTGCTCAATATCGCCGCGAGAATGGGCAATACGGCCACGGTCGGTAATCGTGCGCGGTCGTAGACCGCTTCTGACTCAAGCATCTCGACCATCTCGGATATCCCGTTTTCCAAGGCCTCCCATTCATCGACGACTTGATCCAGATCTAACCGGAAGTAACTTGCTTGCGTAGGTGTGCGATTTTGACGGAGAGCCGCTGTACTGAGGATCAAATCGGCAGGCGTTATGTAGCTCTCCAGTGCTGGCACCCTAGCTCGTAAGTCATCTGCGAGATCTCGCAGTGATGTGCCCGTGGCGGCTTCGACTTGCGCGACCACAATGTCGAAAGGTGACAGTGGAACTGAACTTGTATTCAATTTGATGAATACATCGATCGCAACGTGTCCAGGCGTCGTAACGGGCAAAGAAAGAAAGGGGAGGTTAAAGGCCGCAACTACTTGACGTAATTCCGCGATACGTCGCTCAAGTCGCCGACTTTCCTGGAGGTTGCCATCTACCGCTTCGTCGCACCACTCTCCTACAGCGTCTGCAAGGTCGATAGGCGCCAGAAGCCTCAATGGAACGAGGTTTCGTTGGTGTTGCTCAGCCGGTTTGTCAGTCCACAAAGGATATCGCTGACCATCGCGAAACCAACGTCCCTCACTCCGAGCCAAACTCGGAGCCCCTTGATCATCGTCTTCGGGATCGGGGGCGAGGGATACGAAATAAGTCCTGTCCAGATAATCGTCTGTCAGGCTTCGCCATAACGCCGTCAATCGTTGTTGACCATCTAAAAGATGCTCTGTGGCCCGCTCGGTCGGTTCTGGCGAGCCTGACATTGGCCGACTTGCAAACGGCTGACTATCACCGATATCTAAGATCAACGCCGCGCCAACTGGTAGACCGTGAAGTACCGAATCCAATAAATTGTTCACCTCCTGGGAACTCCATGCCTCCTCCCGTTGGAATCGGGGCAATAAGATCTGCCCTGTCCGAACTCTAGCGAACCATTCCGGGAGCAATCGATTCCGAGCTTCCATTGGACATCCTTCGCATTAATTGGGCAGATCTGTGACAAGTTGCCATCACCGAGTATTATGCGCCAAAGCGTGATTTGGGCTGCTCCGTTTCGGACCGTGAGGGGTGATGTTATGACGAAGTTTGGGTTCCTCCCCGATCTTCCATGTTCTTGGAGGACAACCCTCGGCAGGAGCGCGTCGGTGGACGGTCAGTGAGCTATCACAGCGATGATTATCAAGATAGCCAGCGCATGTCCATGGACCTGATCAACGGAATCACCGGAGTCCCTCCGATGTCCAGCGATCGCTCCCATGCAGGACCTGGCACGATGCCATCAGCGTAGTTGTGCACTGCGCTCTCCCAGGCAGAGGCTGACTCAAATATCTCCCGCCCTCTATGTGCCATGTCTTCGGTGTTGAGGAATCCCAGATACACCAGCACGACCGGTATCCCCATCGACGCCAGTTTCCAGCTCCATGCAAACCTGTTACAGAGCTGGTAATGAGAGGAAATCGACAGAGAAAACCCGGGACTGACGGCATTCAACTGGATGCTGGATTCCGAAACAGCCGAGGCGACTCTGGTATGGTTCCGTAGGCCGTTCTCGGTCCTGGGCACCGGTTTACCTTCGTGAGACATCTCGGCGGCGTGAGCCTTGGCCTCTACAAGTACCAGGCCCGCACGACCGCCCACGGTGCAGGTGCTGATAATGTCCCATGTCGGCGTCCTCGCCCGCCGGGCCACGTCCAACCACCAGCCGGTCAGTAGCTGCCGCTGTGGACTAGTTAAGAAATCTTCCGCCGCACCGAGTTCGAGCTCATCCGACCGAGTGAACCCGGCTGGCGCCCAGTGGTCTGTATCCGAGTTGATCACAGCGAACGGTTGGACAAGTTGCGTCAGACGATCCGCTACAACGTGGTCCGGCTGATGGGTCAACAACAGGCAGCGCATCCGGCTACCGTAAAAATCACGTTCGGGAATCGATACCGAATTACCTTGCTGCGTCATTTACGTCTCTCGCCGCAACTGGATGAACATTACCTCGATAGGGAGAATGCAAAGGAGGAGCGCCGGAACGAAGCCTTTTGGACTCACCCCTGCTGATGGTGTCGTCATGTTCTCAATCCTCCGTGTCCATATCACGACCGGTCCGAGCCGTCACGTTCGTGATAGCCAAATCCAATGTACATTGCTTACCTTCTTGAAGCAGCTATTCGATGCTCTCGGTAACAGGGGTGCGGAGTAGGAAATGTTTCGTTGGATATACATAAGTTACATGTCATTCCTCAATGCAAGGGATAGGAAATCGCAGGGAACGGGGGATTTCGGAATGATGGACTTTTTGGCAAACCTAAAGGATGAAGGCAATACGGAAATTGAGGACGATATGGGGATTGATGACGTTAGGGAAGAGGAAAGCGGGAGGTAGAGGTACTAGGGCACGGGGTTTTGCACGGTACACCGCGACTTCTACCGCGCACCTTTCGTTAGTCTCGATCCTTGCGATCCGCTGACAGAAGTTCGTAGAGGCCTACGTAGAAACTGGCCTCAGACCTTTTGGACCGGAGAGAGGTCAAGGTATCTCTTCCTAAATCTAGCTGCCCAATCGGAGATTTCTGGGTGCTGACCAGCTGCGTCTATGATCTTCTCGTAACTGACCTTGCGGAGTAACGAAGGAGGGTCTGTCAACTGTTCCTCAAACCGGAGTACCGCTTTCGGGAGCACTGGGTCGTTTTCGCAGGTCACCACAGCTACGTGACCATAATCAAACTGTTCGACTTGCCGGAGACTGACCACCAACAAAGCGTTCCGCCACAGCTGGTTTGTGGGCTTGGCCTTCAGCGCATCTGCTGCCCCGGGCCTAAATCCGCTGCCCAAACTATTGGTAACCCGTCGATAAGAGTCTTGGTCGTAAACTTTCGGGCTGAAGGTTTCTGTGTACTTGGTCTCCACTCCAACGAAACCCCGCTTGCCATCGCGTGTCCGGTATTCAACGTAGGCATCGAACGCTGTCCTGTCGTCTAGGTGCTCAGCGCGGTCAGGACTCCACTCCACTCTGATGTTTTCAACGGTCGCAATGTCCAAACCAAAAGCTAAGGACATTACCTTTGCAGCTACTACGCGATGCGCATTTAGATGGCCAAACAGGTTGAAACAGAGTGGCATCGAGGACAGAAGGTTGGATTTGAGTCGGTTCGGTTCCAGGGCGCCTCCCTCAGCTTTCACCTCCGGAACCCGTTGCTTCACGTACTCGACAACTTCCGGTGTCAGATAGTTCGCGTCTGGGTGGTCTTCGAGCCATGATTTCTGGAAGTAATTTCCGTATTTACCAGGTGGTGCGCCGATTACAGTTTCGCGATACCAGGATTGAAGCAATCGATATTGCTTTATCCATTTGCCCTCACTTTTGGGAAGTAGTATCGGATCGTCCCACGCCGGTGATTTAGTCATTTGTATTCTTTCCCATAGGAGTCCATTCGGATCGTTGCTCTCGATCTGCGTGGAACCGAGCCTAACAGACACCTAATACATGGCCCGCGCCGACACGCGCTACGCCTCCACCCTGACATTCACCTCCCTCACACTCCGTCGCCAGAAGTTCGTAGGCACCTAGTAGGCCCCGGCTTTCGCTGCGACTTTTGTATCTCGATATACTCCGTGCATGTTGAATGATCGGGTACAGAGACAGATCGACCGGTTTGTGGATCAGGCTCGGGAAGCAATTGCACTGGGGCAATGGCAAAAACTGCGTGCAATATGCGAAACGCTATTAAGTCTGGATCCAGACCATTCCGATGCAACGCGATACCTAGCGTTGGCCGACAAAGAATTAACCACAGACGTTGTATCGGGTAGTTCGGACGCCATAGAAACATCGCCAGATGAAACCTCTTTGATCGACGACCGAAGTGCCCAGACACTGGAATTAATTGACTTCACGGAGAACCCCGAGAACTTTAACTGGTTGCGAAAAATGAATCCCGGCATAAAAAAAAGACGGGAAGCAGCACTGATTCGCAGAGAAGTTGATGAGGAAGATGGTGCCTCCAGCGTCGAGGCAGGAGATATCGAAGCACCGGATGAATACGGGTGGACACCTCTACACCATGCCGCCGAAAGCAACTCTCTCGACGTAATCAGTCTCCTGCTCGACCATGGTGCTGATATCAAAGTGAACAATAACAATGGCTGGACACCCCTGCACAACGCAGCCTTTAATAACTCTCTCGGCGCAGCCATCCTCCTGCTCGACCATGGTGCCGATATCGATGCGAAGAACAACGATGGTTTGACACCTCTGCACGTTGCAGCCATGAACAACTCTGTCGACGGTGCACGGCTTCTGATCGAAATTGGGGCCGACACCGATCCGAATAATATCGACGCGAAGAACAACGATGGTTTGACCTCGCTGCACCATGCAGCCATGAACAACTCTGTCGACGGTGCACGGCTTCTGATCGAACTCGGTGCCGACATCGAACCAAAGTGCGACGAGGGCCATACACCCTTGCACTTTGCAGCCATGAATAACGCTGTCGACGCAGCCATCCTTCTGCTCGACCATGGTGCCGACATCGAAGTGAAGTGCTACGAGGGCCATACATCCTTGCACTTTGCAGCCATGAATAACGCTGTCGACGGTGCACGCCTTCTGATAGCCCTTGGTGCGGACATCGAAGCAAAGGATAACGATGGCCTGACACCTCTACACCATGCCGCCGAAAATAACTTTCTCGACGTGGCTCGCCTCTTGTTGATCGATGGCGGTGCCGACAGCGACGCGAAAGATCACAATGGCACTGCACCACTGCACGTTGCGGCTATGAGGAATTCGTTTAATGTATTCCGCCTTTTGATTCACTACGGTGCCGACATCGACGCTATCGACGAGGTCGGTGGTATGACACCCATGCACTATGCAACGCACTTTGCAACCGAAGGCGACACCGTTGCCAGTCTGCTCCGTCGGAACGCGGTCAGACTCCTGATCGGTGGCGGCGCCGACATTGATGCGAAGGATCACAGTGGTATCACGGCCCTGCACTATGCGGCCTTGAACCAATCTCACGACATTGCGCGGTTACTACTAAAACGTGGCGCAAATACAGAACAAATTGATTTGAGTTGGATGAATTGAGACGTGTGCAAATGATCTTTCCTCACACGACCGGTGGCATATCGCAAATTAGCCGCATAGTGGGTGATTTTGGCTTATCAGAAAGGTAAGTATCGTGACCAATGTTGAGCAACCGATAGAGCGTTATATTTTTGACGCGAAACAGCTGGTTGCCGATCACCCGCCCGTGCTTGATCATCCAAATAAACGCGCTGTTTACAAAGTCGCATGCCCCCAGGGCACCAAACACACTGGGCATATCAGTTACACGCGCTGGGCAACTTTGGACTTGCCTCAAAATTTTAATCCTCACAAAGCTGTTGAGCATTTACAAACCCGAGAACATGTTTATGACTACGTTCCGGTATTCGACTCCCCAAACGCGATGGATTGGCATGTGAATTTTGCTCACCCAAAACTGTTCGCGTTTTATGGGTCCGGATTATTCGCCCAAGATGAAATGCAAGTAGCGGAACATCCCATTCTTGGGGCGCTCAGGGAAGCTCTTACAGCACGAAGAATCTTCGGGGATACGAATCCCACACCGATACTCATATCGGGGGTTGAGAGGCGCTGTTGCGTAGCAACCGATTCGAATATTTCTGCCGGTCGTCCCGATGGTCTCTATGGGAACAATTTCTCCGTCGCGACAGAGGACGTTATATACCAAGCAACTGCACCCATTGAGCCTCCAACAATCACGAACCTAATAGCTATCGCTGCCCAACAAGGGTCAGCCGGTCTTCCCTACACAACCGAGGAGATCCAGCAGGTACTTGTTAGAGCATACTCAGGTTTCAGATCAGCCGTCAGTCAGTGTCCCAATGGATCGACCGCAGTCCATACCGGATTTTGGGGATGTGGTGCATTTGGAGGAAATCACACCCTTATGGCCATGTGCCAGATAATTGCGTCGGAGATGGCGGGTGTCAAACAACTGATTTTCTACACGTTCGATGAACACGGGAGCACTCAATTAGACAAGGCAGTAGGCCAAATCAATTCCTTTGGCAAATCTATATTGGATACAAATGCTCTATTGACCAGAATCAGAGCCATGGACTTTAAGTGGGGACACACCAATTGGACCTAATTCCAAGAAGTCGTTGCGCTCAATATACGATAAGGAATTACTAGACGATTTCCCTCAAGAGACCTGCGTAATAGTCATCCCAGGTTAGTTTGTCGCCAGTGTGCAAGTCGTGCATGTTTGAACGAGAGTGGGATTGCGACCGCCAGTCATTCAAGGCCGGATGACGGTAATCAACTACGCGGAGTCAATCCGATAGATACCGATAACTCAGAATTCTCCGCACTCGCTCACCAGATCGATTCTGTTCAAGACGTCGCTCGGTCCCTAAGGACCATCTAGCATCGGGTCTGAAAGTCGGCGTGTGAGGCTTCGTACGTATTCTTCTTGAACTTCGTTTTCGATAGTGTGTTTTCTGGCGTGTTCGTCACGCCTAGCCTCGCGAACAAGATCAATTGCTCTTTTAGGATGCTCACCGTATTCAAAGAGTAATTTAGCGGCTACGGTACCGGTACGTCCCAATCCACCACGACAATGAAGAACAATATTGTGTTCATCATCGAGAAACTGCTTTATTTCTCGGCCAGATTTACAAAACCAATTTGTTTCGAAATCGGCGCCTGGAGATTGCTGGTCGGGGATCGGAAGATGAAGCCATTTCATACCGTGTCTAACCACCGCCGCACCCAAAGACGGAACTTGCAAAAGTCCGAATTCGTGCTCTTCCATCAAGGACACGATGACTGATGCTCCCCACTTAACTGCAACTTCTAGATCCATGTCGAGATCCCTATCCCAGGATCCCGTCTCAGCCCGAGGGTCGGTTTTGCCAGGGCACAAAGTCATCCCGACGCGTCCAGTTGATTTCTGTGGTTGGACTGAATCTATCCTTAAGGGATCGGATGTACTTGTCCTGATTACCATGACTGATCCTTCTGTTGACGTTACGTCTGACACCTGAACTTCACCGGGCGATACTAACCCAACCTTGGCCGAGATCGGTCACAATTCGATTTGAGTCACTCGCTCCTATTGTCTCGAGGATCTTGTGTCGAGACTTCACGTACTTTTTCAGCGAGTCAACTATATCCACGGGTCAGGTCCTTTCGCCTGTGTAATCCAATCCAGATAAGGGATCAATGAATCTTGCGCAGGTAGTCGAGGATTTCCTGCATAACTCGGCAGTCGACCTCGTTATATTCGGCCACAGCTCGCATGATGGATTGATCTATGAGGTTACTTCCATCTTCTTCGGCCATGGCATCACAGTGCCAGGCTGCGACCATGGCTCCCATTCCGTCCACGGCACTGTCACCCCAGTCGGTTTTAATCAATCCGTGCGATTTCATCGCTTTTGCTATGGCCTTGAGACCTAGGCCAAAGGCACCTTTTACCACCACACGTTCGGCTACAAAAACTTCCCGATACATATCAAACCAATTGAGTGGGGGCCAGGTCCGCTCTGGATGGCGGTCTCGGGCGCTGTTGTAGGACCGTTCGAAGTTGGATGCCTCTGCCGGGCTCCAGTGATGAATTACCGCCTTTTCACCATTTGAAATCACTTCCATATGGGCGATCCAATCGTCAATGATGCCCTGCTCACTGGCGATATCCAGGCGATCCGTTGTGAACTGTCGGAATGTCCAAACTCCATTGTCGACATGCCCACAGCCGATCATGAAAATTAGCGCTTCTCCCCCGGCTAACGGAAAATGAGTGAAGTCATCATTCAGGTTGTTAACCCACTCAAAATCAACAAAAAACTCAGTTCCATTAGGGCTTCGCCAAAAAGATTCCTCGGACCGAACCAGTGGTGGCGATATGAGTTCAGTGATTGAAGATCGATTAATGTCGATCAGAGCGTCGACCAGCGCTGGCAGAGTTGCTCCCGTGATTCCCATCTTGGAAGCTGTACACGCTGGATCATCGATCGAAGTGATACCGGCTGCGTGTGCAGTCCGTCGAGTTGTTGGTGTTACATACGATATCCGGGTGAGCTCTCCAATGCTGGCGGCAATGGTGGACTTCGCAGCGTGCCAATCAGATCCGGAGTTGGAGGCATGTGGATACAACTCGGGAACCGAAGGAACTGGCAACACGTTCCATTCGGAACCCTCGATCTGAACGCGTTTGCTCCAGTCGACAGCACGGTCGGTCAGTGACTGGAGGGTCTCACCTCGTTTGGCGTCCCCGAATACCGGGACCGGACCGAGTCGCTCGACCGCCGATACCCCTCGATCACTCTTCCCCTGACGCCATCCCCGACCTGCCAGGTAGGCGACAGGAGGCTGGTATCCCTGGACCCGCCCGAGTGCCCTGTTATAGATGTCGATCTGAACTTTGTACTCACTGTGATCACCGCTGACGGATCCATCTCGTAGGAGGCCGAGGGTGGAAAACTTAATATCAATCACCCGGTACTGATTAACGGATGCCGGAACTTTGTCCTCAACTCTGCGCTGATCTTCAACTTCTTGCAGGTCTGGAAAAAGATCCAGTAACACATCCAATCTGATCAGCAGGTCCGGCTGACCATACGTCTGATTCTGAGGATTTCTTAACACGCCTTGGGATATGACCGGAACGCCTGCCGACATAGCATCCACAGTGTCGTTGGCAGCTTCGATGGTTCGTGAAACCCGGAAATCACCTATTACCCGAACTTCTGCCCTTTGCTCGATCCACAGCATGAATGCGGCTTCGAACTCATTACCTTTCTGCATAACAAAACGGCCAAAGTCGAGCTCTCCGAGATAGTCGGCCAACTTATCATCACGCATAAAGCCGTGCTGTTCACCGTATAGGGCTAGCCAGTCAAGCAGCGGGTCGTCCATGACGTAGTTGCGAGTCCTGCTTGCGCTTACCCACGTTGACCATTCGGTTCGTGACTCGGGAATCTGGCTGATTCCGTGGTCATCAAGAATCAGCATCTCTTTATTAAATGTCACCTGTTAACCACTCCTTAAGTCGTTTCTATCCGTGAGATGACTTGATCCTTCATCATTGACAGCAGGGTGGTGGTTGGCGACTTCCTCGACACCTCGTCCAATGAGACTGTGAACCAAAGCGATTCAGGTATCGGGGCTGGAATGCCGTTATTGACAGTGGTTGTGACCCCTGGAGCGCTATATCCACCCCTGCTCGATTGGGACTTCTCGTCTCCTTAAATCGGGTTCTTGGCGGGAGAATTTCGACGAAGATATTCCCATCTCTCGCCTTGATCGCTCCGGCATGGGATTGATCATTTGATCTTTGATGTGGTCGAATTTACGGATGAGCGTGAGTTCATCTGGAAGCCCCTTGCAGTACCTTCGGAAATAGCGCTGCTGTTCAAAGAAGAATGCACGTATTTTTACGAAATCCCCTCTGCGATTCCATTCCATGAGCTTGCGTACAAGCCAGGAAATCCAAATTTCGGCAGCGGACTGCGAAACGTCTATTCTTCGGGGCTGAGGCGAGTTATCTCTGCCGCGTTTGAACATGAATTCTGACTGTGTGAACGGACTTGCGGCAGGTCCATCGATGTCGGATCGATCCCACACGAGTCGGGTTAGAACAGGGCTGGCGCTGCCCACTTTTCCTGATGGCATCGTAAGTTTGAGTAGGCTTCCCTTCGGTGATCCAGATATGACCGAGCCCAGCAAAAACGAGGTTGTCTGGCGGTCACCAAATGTTGGTCGGTACTCCGCAGGCATGAGCGGGAAATCACTCAACATTTCCACTTTTACGCCCGGCTCTGTCTCTAATTCAAGAACCATATCCCTTGCGATCATTTTTCCGGACAGTTCAAGTTCGCCTTGTAGAAGCTCGACGATTTCATCTGGATGATTACCGTGGTGGTACCGTCCCCCTCCGCCGAACGCGATTGCCTTCACCTGATCCGTCGAATACTCATCGCCGATTGCGACAACCGAAGAACCTATTCCTCTCGCGAGAAGTGCTGACGCGTGCCTGGTCAATTCCTCAGGATCAATAATTCCTGTGTTTGCGAGGCCGTCCGTCAGGACCATCACCCATCCATCATCGGAACCGGTTTGATTGATCAGGCGGGCGACGCATTCGGAACCCTGTAGCCAACCAGCTGACAGATTTGTCATCGAACGTTCTTTTAGTGAGGTCAAGGCATTGATTGCGTCCTTTTTCCCCTGCTCATCGCATGAAATTCCCTGCGCGTGAACAATTACGTCGTCGGAAAACGATACGATCGCTAACTTGTCAGATGGTCCCAATAACTCCACGAACCTGATCGCTGCCTGCTTAGCGGCGTTAAGTTTTGCCCCGGCCATTGATGCCGAGGCATCAATGACGACCGCAATTGTCTTGCCCTGGTGGCGGTCATCCTTTGGATCGATCGATCGATTGATGTGAACATCGATTGCCGCGTAACGTACAGATCGGCCGATGTGCCAGATGAGGTCACGGTCGAATCTGACCACTGGAGTGAAAAAATCGGATTCTCTAAGCATTTGATTCGCCAATTAAGGCCTCCCGAATGTAGTCCGCCAAAAGTTGATATTTCCTCGTATCTCCGCCGACGGCCGTGCCTCGGACGTGAATCTCGATATCAGCAGTGATAGGGAATCTGACCCACGGATCAGCTTTTACGGTCCGTTTGAAGTTGATTCCTTGCCCGAGAGTTACCAATCGTGTGATTGCGCGATCAACCGGAGTGTCGTTGTCGTCGGCCGAGATGGTTACATTCGATTGCTGCGATAGGTGAACTGCACTCCGAGATTTGCCCTCTCCTGACCAACTTCCGCCCATGGCGTTCCGCAAGTTGTCCAGATAGTCCAGTGCGTTACTCCCACTGTTTTCTGCATCCGGCCGCATCGAGTGCCGATAAGGACCGGCCTTTTCAGCTATATCTCTCCGGCTGAGAGTCAAGAATCTGGCTCTGATTTCCTCCATCGAAATCCCATCAACTTCTCGGAATGCCTTTATCGCAAAAAGACGGTCCAGCGCACCCACGGAGTACCGGGCCCCCCTGCCGAGAGAGTTAGGGCCTGGTATCAGGCCCTGCTGGACGTATGAGCGGATGGTCCGCACCGGAATCTTGGTCAGGGCGGTTAGCTCTGAGATTGAGTAATCGGTTGGGGTCATGGAGTGGAATAATACATGACGGCATGACGCATTGTCAATATTAATACAACACTCCTGTTCGCCATCCTCCACGCGAACCGTTGCGAGGGGCGACATTCGGGTAGTCCAAGTCAAGACAGCGCACTCAAACTCCAAAAGCACTGGCTTTACCGAATCAATTTGATCTAGCTTTGCTCTTCATATTAAAGGTGCAACGAAATACGTTATATTAAGTCTATAAATAGCTGATAACGACTAAACATAAGCTATGAAAGAATGTATCAGGTATAAATATGGTCGAATGCGACGAAACCATTCTTGATATAAAAGCATGCCAGCGCGATAATATTCGCGTAAGTCGACGAATTTACCGCGGCAAGATGACGCTAACTGAAGGGCTATTTCACAAGGGTTCCGTCACAACTTGGATGGATCTTATCGATCCATCGATCCGGGCATTCGGAGGTGAACCTATGGAGTCCAATTGTGGAGATTTAGCACAGAGCCCGGAAACAGATTGGACTCTTGAGAAAACGATTAAGACAGATCGCACCGAGATCTTGATCGACCCTTTGGAAAACGGGGCGGAAATGAATCCCGATCTGTGGGAACGGGGGCAAACATGAACGATTACACCGGCGCTACGCTCATCACAAAACGAGGCCCTGGTTCATCTGAGCCCATACCACTGGACAGGTCGCCGATGATTATCGGGCGAAAACCCGGATCTGACATAAAGGTGTCTGTCCCGGAAGTATCGGGGAGTCATGCCCAAATCAAAAAATTCGATGGCGGTTATTACATTCGCGATCTGGGCAGTAAAAACGGGACAACCGTGGACGATGTGAAAATTGGTGATTCCCCGGTGCCACTCCACCAAGGGTCCGTAATAATCCTTGCGAATGGTTACGCAATTTTTGAACTAGCCATAGGGCAGACCCGAATGCAGCCGTGGCTCCGTGTCGACTCTTCGCTCGGAGATTTGTGGGTTGACGGTCGTCGGGTGGAATTATCGAAAACGCAATTTGCCCTCGTGAGCGCACTCGATGCTCAGCAAGGTGGTTGGGTATCGAAAGACTCCCTCATCGGTCAACTCTGGCCTGAAGGTGGAAGCGACGATCAACTGACAACGCTGATACATCGCGTTCGCAAACGTATCGAACCCATGGACCAAATGGGTCGAAGGAATCCGATCATCAATGACCGGCGACGAGGGTACAGGCTGAACGGGTAACCGGCTATCTCCCGTGACGGGGTAGTGGACCGGTGAGTGGATGGTGAGTGATGGGACAAGTTGTTTTGTTCAGCACGACATAGGGTGGATGTAAGACTGCTCCTACAAGGGGAGTAGCGAGAGGAGAATTAAACCTATGTTGAGCGAAAAACAAAAGACTTGGAAACACGATGGTGGAGTGATGGAAGCAGAGATCGAGAAATTTGTCGGCCCTGATCTGTGGCGAAAGCTTCGGTCCTACATCGGTGATGATGTCCAGATTAATGACGGCCTGATTGCCACGCGGGAGGCACAGAACGCCCCCCTACTCATCCAGGGCGATCTGGACTCCGTCGAGGATGCGCCCGTCGGGTACGGCCTTGCCGGTTTTTGGGGCCACGGGATCAACTCATACGCCTTCTACTTTCAGATAGTAACCAACAATCTGCGCATTTTCGCCCGACTTCCATACGGCGGTGTGTATATGGACAACGCTCAATGCCAAGTCGAAATCAAGAATTACCTGTCGGCATTGCTTGAATTTGAGTTAAATGACCTGAGCAGACACGACACATTTACGGCTATCGAGTCCATGGGCTGGGGACACTATCGCGTTGAAAAACAAGTGGGCGATGTCTACGAGCTCCGAGATTCCTTTGGTGACGCTAAAGACCTGAGAAAACGCCTGAGAGGGATTGAGACCACGGACAACCTCGTCGACAACGACACACACGATTCAGCGATTTGGACAAACGTGGCGTTCTGGGACGGCATGAAACGGCATACAGGAGAACAGCAGATGGTGCAGCGATTTGTAGACGATGACTCGTCCTATCGAGCTTGGGTCGAACACAACCCGACCGGATTTGTTTTAAATACGCATAGGGTGGCAAAGTCGGGATACTTGGTCCTGCATATCGCTGAGTGCTCGCACATAACGCGCTTTGTCGGTGCAAATCCGACCTCTGCCGATTATGGAAAGACTTGCGGACCGGTCATCGCCGAACTTAACCAGTGGGCGGTCCAAGAAACAGGCGGGGAGCCGCGAAATTGCCGCGTATGCGACCCTCTTCGATATTCGTGATTCGCAGACCCGTTACAGCGCGCTACGACACGCCAGGGTTATTTCGGTAAGAAGTTTGATTGATGCCCCGGCGAGGGTCAGATTTACCGATCCTCGTTGGGCATAGCGCTCGCAACTGAACTGCCACTTGAACAGGATCTATTGGACGACCGGGACAAGAAGATATGAAAAATGGCGAATGGCAGGCAGCGGGATTCGCTATTTGCTGACGGGTTTGTCAATCACTTGAAGGCATCCGGTTCGAAGATTGGTAATACGGGAGATCGGATGTACCGGTCAGTCGTCGTACTTGAACCACCGATAGGTTGCGCTTAGGGCGATGTTGCAGTCGTTATCTCTGATGAGAAGTCGCCAGAAACAACACTGGTGATTGGATGGTGATTGGGCGGTGAGCGATGAGACAAGTTGTTTTGTTCAGCACGACATAGAGTTCCAAGGCTGCTCCTACAAGAGGGGTGGGCGAGAGGAGAATTGGACCTATGTTGAACGAAAATCAAAATACCTGGAAATATGAAGTCAATACGATAAGTAATATTCTTGCCACAGACCCGCTTAGTTACGACAGAATCACGGATGAACTAACTATAGGTAATTGGGCAGCAGCTATGGCAATGAAGACTCTAAACCCCTTAAATATTGCGGTTGTAAACTCCGCTGACGAACTAGAAGGAGCCGGTGCAGAGTTCGATATTATTGTTCCGCATGGTGCAGTAAGCGTAGAGCGGCTAAACAAAAATGCAGATGCGATCAATGCGATTCAATTATCCGGGAGGCAGTTATTCATTAACTGCGCTCAGGGAATGGAACGATCGGTCTTGAACGGAGTTTGGTGGCTACATCGACATCGAGACGTGACAGTTAACGAAGCACAAGAATTAGTCCAATCGAAGCGAGTAGTGGCGACCAATAGACTTCATTGGATTGGACGAGATGTTCCGCCACCAGGTCCATTTTAAACGGTAACTTTTTGGACACATCCCGTGTTGATAAAAATCAAGGAATGAAGAACATGGCCCGATCGAAAAAATTATCAAAGACAAGATTTCAATCGGGACTACAGTGCCACAAAAAGCTGTGGCTAGAGATTCACGATCATGATAAGGCCACGCCTATTGGCCCCGGGCAACAAGGCATCTTTGACCAGGGCACCAGGGTCGGGGAAATTGCCAGGCTACGCTGGCCAGACGGGATTCTTGTCGCCGAAGATTATCTGCATCATCACGAATCGGTCGAGACCACGAAGAAACTTCTTTCCGACCCTAACGTGACCACCATATTTGAAGCAGGATTTGAAGAATTGGGGACTCGGGTACGAGTGGATGTCCTAACCCGGTCAAATGACGGGGACGCATGGGACATGTATGAGGTCAAGTCTTCTACGAGGCACAAGCCTGAACACGACACAGATGTCGCGATACAACTTCTCGTTCTCAAAGAAGCGGGACTTGTTGTTAGTCGTAAATCGTTACTACTCATTGACAGGTCCGCCTTTTTTTTTGGTGAAAATAAGGTCGAACCTGATGCATTGCTGGTTTCCGTCGACGTGAGCTACGAAGTTGACGAACTCCAAAGTGATATTCGTGAGCAACTTGGATCACAACAACTAATGATCCAGCTGCCGGATGAACCTATCGTGGAGCCGGATAGGCATTGTTCCAAACCATACAAGTGTGATTTCTGGGACTACTGCACACGGAACAAGCCGGAACACTGGATCTTTGAGCTGCCGGGGATTCGCCAGACGCAACTCGAGCGATGGCGCGGTCAAGGATTCGAAGATATCACCAGGGTGCCCCCCTCAGTGAAACTGAACGATCGACACAGCATGATTTCTCGGTCGGCTCAATCTGGAGATGTGTGGGTGGGCGCGGGCCTAGAATCGACCCTTGATACGTTGCGATACCCAATTCACTATCTGGATTTCGAGACGTTTAACCCAGCAATACCGGTTTACCAATATACGAACCCGTATCAGCGAATTCCGTTCCAATGGTCTTGCCACATCGACTCTGGGGACGGCGAACTGATTCATAAAGAATTCTTAGCTGATGGATTGACAAACCCGAGAGATGAATTTACCGAGACTCTTACCGAGGCTCTGGGCGAATCTGGGTCGATCGTTGTCTACAGTTCATTCGAGAAGAGTGTATTGACGGACCAAGCTAGGGAATATCTATACCTCCAAAGTGGAATGCAAAGAATCGTCTACCGGTTGTGGGATCTGATGAAGGTTATCAGGAACAACTATTACCATCCGAACTTCCATGGCGCGATCTCGATCAAATCTGTCCTTCCCGCGGTAGCGCCCGAGTTGGATTATTCGGATCTTGAGATCGGCGACGGGATGGCAGCGTCATTTGCATTCCAAAAACAAGCTGAACGCGTGTTGTCGGAGAGTGAGTGGGAAAGGACTAGGTCGGATCTGCTTGAATATTGTGGGCTTGATAGCCTCGCCATGGCTCGGGTAGTTCAAGTTCTCCAAGCCGAAGTCGAAACTCGACGGGCTCGACCATGATGCCCAACCGGGATCTAACGCGCCTGCGGATTGGAATTGAAGCGAATCTAGATCTCCTTGGTGTATTCACTATTGACCCTGCCCTTCGGGTCCTAATGGAAGCCCGTTATCCCTCTGAGGATTAGAAGCAGAACATGACCTTGGACCTGAATAATATCCACGATCGATACCGAGGCGCATTACTTGGTCTCGCTGTGGGCGACGCCGTTGGAACCAGTGTTGAATTCGAACCTCCCGGCAGCTTTGCTCCTGTCACTGATATGACCGGAGGCGGACAATTCCGACTTGAAGCTGGGCAGTGGACCGACGACACGTCGATGGCACTTTGCTTGGCCGACAGCCTTCTTGAAATGCGTGGATTCGATGCTCGTGATCAGATGGAAAAATATGTTCGCTGGTGGCGGACCGGCTATCGCAGTAGCACTGGAGAGTTCGTCGATATTGGAGACGCTACCAGTTCTGCGCTGGCACGTTTCGAGGATTCGGGAAATCCATGGTCCGGGTCCACCGATCCCTATTCGGCGGGCAACGGTTCGATCATGAGACTAGCACCGGTAGTACTCGCATACGCAAGTTCACCATCGCTGGTTATGAAGATGTCGTTGGATAGTTCGCGCACTACACATGGCGCGGAAGAGGCGACGGACGCATGCAGATACTTAGGCGCGCTAATTTCTCTGGCACTTTCCGGCCACCCCAAAGAGGTAATCCTTTCCAAAGACGCCGCTCTTTCAGCGGTAGGCCTCAGTTCTGATGACCTAGCGCCAAATGTGAGTGAGGTGGCCGGTGGCTCATTCATTCGAAAAAAGCCGCCCCAGATTGAGGGTAATGCGTATGTCGTACGGACGCTGGAGGCCGCTCTTTGGGCGTTTCACAATACTGACGATTTCGAGGAAGGCTGCCTGGCAGTTGTCAACCTTGGTGATGATGCTGATACGACGGCAGCTGTGTACGGGCAGATAGCGGGTGCGTATTACGGCGCACCCGGTATTCCCAAGAGTTGGGTGGAAAAACTGTATGCCAGGGATGAAATCGTTGTACTCGCCGATGATCTCTACGAATTGTCTCAGGAAATCGCATTATCTCGATCTTGACGGTTGAAGATTCTCTACTTCAATAATTCCGGTTAAGACTTATTGGGCGAAACAAAATGCCAACGCCGATTACCGTCGGGAGGGGACCTCTATATATGAATAACTTGGAGTACATAGAAGGTATTAGGGATCAAATATTAGCAGAAGAACAGGTGCAACTAGCACTTTCTGAAAATTTTGTAGTTCCTGAAATAGTTCTCCTAGAGGATGAGAATGAACAGGCTTTAGCTTGGGCTTACCACGACAAAATCCAAGTCAAGGTCTGGTGCGTAGCCGATACAGAGCAACTGTGGAAAACGATGCGGCATGAAGTAGCGCACGTTATTCAATGGCAACAAGGTATACAAACAGACCATTCCTACGGTTTCCGTACTTTTTTACAAAAATTATACAATAACGATGCGATGTTTTATTATAATGGTAGTCCAATTTTATCGGAAGCTGCTAAAGCATTTGCAAAAAGACATTCACCTTATATAACAGATCGTCAAAAAGCCATACTGGAGAATATATTACATGGAGATAGATAATACTCTGGTATCACAATTGAAAACAATGACATATTGATATGATATATTGAGCGACCGAGTACAGTGATAAATACCCGTTAGGCAATAATGTCCGATGATATATCTTTTGTGATCAAGGAAAACTATTGGTCATGAACGAAATCACTTGAAACACTAGATCGGCTCAACCAATAAGCCGTACCTTTACCCTGATCCTCGAAGGACATTCAATAGCTGATTAATAACGATTATTGATCAGCTATAACGCAACCCGAATGAACAGGGGAGTTGGAAATGCCCGATTTAGAAGTTAGGCGGCTGGGCCGTTCGGAGCTGAAGCCGAAATCGCTCGGATTGGGGGGTGGGCACCTCGGTGGGCCCGAGCAATCAAACGAAAACGCAATTGTCACGGTTCGTAGTGCTATCGAGTACGGCATCAACTTTGTGGATACATCACCGGCCTACGGGATCAGCGAACAGCGAATAGGGATGGCATTAGCCGATGGTTGGCGGGACAAGGTGTACTTGCAGACCAAGGTCGGCTCTCATCCAAAATACCTGCGCGACTGGTCGAAAAAAGCGACTACATGGAGCCTAGAGAACAGCTTCAAACTGCTGCAAACCGATTACGTCGATTCGGTACTGATCCACGGCCCACGGTTCGACATCGAAGAGCCTTTGGGTGAATGCTTGGAGGTGATGATCGACTGGAAGGAAAAAGGACGCATTGGCGCCGTAGGTGTTGGCGTGAGGCAGCCAGAGTTTCACAAACGGGCAATTGAAGCTGGTGTAGACATCGTGCTGTCGTTCCTGAACTACACATTACTTGATCAAAGCCTCGCCGATGAGACGATCCCCTTTGCAATTGACCACGATGTCGGAATCCTCATCGGTAGTCCGTTGGGGAACTCGCTGCTGGCAGGCCCGGAGCCAATCCAAAAGGAGGAGGGGATCTACGACGCAGACGGGAAAGTTATCCCCGCAGCCGTCGGAAGTTACTTGGATCCAGCCGCGTTTCAGCGTGCACACGACATGTGGGAGTGGTGTCATGCTCGCGAACTCAACATCCGAGATTTGGCCATGCAGTTCGCTATCAAAGCCCCGGTCAAAGGCAACGGCATCGTCCTAACCGGTGCGGCCAACCCAACTGAGCTTGGAGAGGTTTACGAAGCCGCAACAACGCCGCTGGCGGAAGACGTGTGGTGCGAGTTCGAGGCCAAGTTCGGGGTGCGGATTTAGGTCCGGCGTTTATATATTGTCCCTCGATTTCAAGGCCAATTCAATCGCCTTCTCAATCGAGTAAATCATTGAATGTCGTCCGCTTCCGGTGCAGGGGGCCCAGGGAATGTCAGCCGCTCCGGCGGCTTTCCGAACCGACCGACCGAGACCTGTTCTTATCAAACGCATTATGACTAAGCCGTCTGCGTTCGGCAGTTTGCGATCGATCTCAGCAACGTAATCACCCCAGTTACTTGTCCAACCTGTATGAATGAAATCGACCGTGACTTCGGGGTATCGAGACAAAAGGTCATCCAAAACGGGTTGATCTTGTTTTTCTTGCACCTCGTTCCCACCGACGAAGATGATGTGAGCGGACACCTTTTTTGTGGCCTCGAGCGGGCCTGACTCTTCGGGCATCACCTGACTCTTGATAAGAGCCTGTAGTCGCCCTTCCATACCAGTCTCGTACTTGTTGCCATCTTCAAGCCCGTAGGCACGAACGTGTTCGAGAGTGTCTTTTGCTGATTGGAGGTCGTTCTCAGTAGCGAAGCTATAAAACAAGTTGGTCATGATCCCTGCCGCTTCATCGTACTGACCGACTCGCTCTAGTAATTGAGCCCTTGAGTATCTTGCTTCTTCCTCCGACCATGCGGGTTCGTAATTTTCTGGATCGTAGAGTAGGTCTGTGAACCGGCTCGTTAAGTTGCTGTTTTTGATTACAAGGGATTCCATGTCGTCGAGCACTTTGGCTGCCAACTCAGAGTCATCATCGTCGTCGACTCCTAAGTAATGAATTAGCAAAAATTCAAGGTCAGCCCATTCGGAGATAGCGCGTCGATTACTTGAGCGGGTACGTTGGACGATCGCTTCGATTAGCGGTGCTGGCCGATTCGACGGCATGTCCACAAATTGTTGTGTGAAATCATCGAGTAGTTCGGGATCAGCCTTCAGCAGGGAGGTAATCAATCGATCTCTTCGATTTTCTGAAGCGAAGGCCGTCGGCAAAACGATGTCCGCCAATAGCCATTTGGGACGCCTTCTTTCCGGGATGTCTTCCCAGGAATTAAATAGCCTGGTCGCGTGATCGAAATTCGATTCATCACCACTAGCGATGAGGGCGATGGCCAGAAAGCTCTGCAGCTTCGCCCAAACTCCCACACGCCGGTATCTTTCCAAATTGTTAAGTGCAGATGCGTATGCCTGTTCTAAGTGCCTTGAGGCCGCCGGAAAATCTTTCTTGAGCAATGCGAGCACCCCTAAACAGTAGTGTGCATTGGTTGCGTTAGTTTCTTCCTCTTTAACGGCGTTTAGAAACCAGTGTTCTCCGTTGGACAAACGCTGTCGCATTGAGTCTTTTTCTTCGATCGACCTCGGCACAGTCACATCATCCAACCACCTGAATTGCCCGTCGCTGAGCCCTAGATCAGACAATACCTGACTAGCAAACGGCCCCGATGTACGCTCCGACAAATCTTGAAACAGATCGGAAGATGCACCGAATCCTTCAAGGGCTCTGATGCATTGGGCCCGCCGACGCTGAATTTGATTGATGAGATGATCATTTTCTTGCCAATGAGGATTGTGACGAATCGCTTCGTGAATAACCTCGAACATACGGGTCGCTTCTGAGACGTTCCGATCCAACAATAAATCCTCGCCCTTCTGGACGAGGTCCAACATGAACCGTCCTGCACACTCCGCGATAAGTGGACCATTTAATAGTGCGACCGCCTCGGCCTGCCGATCCGTCTTCCAAAGCGCATCAAATAATTGAGGGGCTGAGAGCTTCGCTCCTCCATGTAAAAGTGGTCCCCCCAGTAGGTCTATAAACTCATCCGTCCTCTCTTCATGTAGAGAGACGATTTCCTCCCACTTACGGTGTCTTGCCAGTGCGTTTACTTCGCCGGCGAGAAGCCATCCAAACCTGGAGGAGTTTCGCTCTGGGAACTCATACTCGGTTACTTGTTCGGTCAGACGATTTAGGTACCCTCTATGGAAATAACTTTGATGACGGTCTGAACTCAGGGAGATCAGTTCTTCGGTGACATCGCTGACCTGTTCCACAGACAGGGCCCCATCAACCCTGCCGACGCTGGCCACCATCGACTTGATCAGCAGATCATCCAGGAGCGTGAACTCTAACTGTGCGTCTCTTGTTTCAGGTTCGACTTCCTGTGCATGGGTTGTCGGCCGTATGTTTGAAACGGCAGCGTCAACTGGGATAAATTGGCCCGCAGCCTGCCACAACGCGTCTCGCCAATCCGACTCTAAAAGTCCGGCGACCGTGAAGTACAGGGCCACATCTGAAGGTGCCCACCGACCTTCGATCGAATCGACGGAATTCGCCAGTTTTGTTGGATCGATTACTGGGATCGGATCGGCCGTCTCACCTTTTTCATGGGGCACTGACCACTGGTCTAAGAACCAGATAACCAGATCGTTCAGTTCCGTAAGGACATACTTACTGAGAGCAATCGGAAGGACATGTGAACCCATCAGGTGATGAGTAGTTCCAGGCGCGACATCAGCTGCCATTTTGGCGAGTCCTGAGTTAGGAAGACCTGCGGCGTACTTGGGACGAAGGTTTTGGATCTCGCTTAGAACAGAAACGAGACTAGCGCGATGTTCCGGTTCAGAGGCAGTCAGATCGAATGCGCGCACCAGTTGGTCGCGGTCAAGAAAGGATTTCCTAATAAGCTCTGGAGTCCACTCCGTATTGGTCATTTCAATACCCTCCGAATACATAGACCATATCAAGCTCACGTGAACGCTAATTCTTGATTGGTGTAGTTGTGGTACCACCATCATGGCACTTACGGCACGCTCTACCTCCTGAGCTCGACGAGGTTTACGGAGCCACAACAACGCCGTTGGCAGAAGACGTATGGCAAAAGTTCGAGGCTAAGTTCGGGGTGCGGATTTAATGCCGGTACCCGGAGACCGAAATTCGATTTGACGTAAGGGCTGGCGGATCAGATTAAAGTGCGAGTCTCGCGACTCCCATCTTCGTTTTTTTTAAACCTATGGATCCGTGTATCCACGCAACCCGAGTTTGCCCGGGTTCATTATTCTGTTCGGGTCGATCGCATTCTTTACTTTTTCGAGCAGGTCATAACCGGCCCCCAGTTCGACCCGGAGTCGCTCGGCCCGGACCAGTCCTATGCCGTGATGATGACTGAGCGTACCACCGTGCCGTGCCGAAGCTGTCAGTACGGAATCCCATACGCGTTCGTAATCGGCAATAAGTTGGTCACGATCGGAATTCTCCAACGCGTATATCACGTACATTCCACAACCATCCGGGTAGAAGTGGGACCAGTGAGCCATGGCCTCACGGCAAAACGGACGGATCGCCATCATCGCTTCATCATAAATAGTTTCCAGCACATTCCATGTGCCAGCGATTTCGATCGAATCAGCGAGCATGTTATCTCCGGCGTTACCGCGCTCGAGCCACTCTGCTTTATACCTTCCTCGAAACCATGCTTTGCCTATCTCAGGACCGAGATCGGCTGCGTCGTAAGAGGCAGCTATGCACGAGACGACCTCCTGGGTTGTGTCGACGATATTGCTTACGCCCTCGTGGCCGACAAGTAGGAGTGGATCACAGCGGTCCAGGTCGACTGAGGCGTAAAGGTGAGAAGCCTCAGTGGCGTCATAAAGGCGAAGCAACGCAGGTTCGCAGTGGCGATCGAACATCGTCTTGGCCAGATCGAGACCGGTGCGGATGTCCGGCACGGCATACGCCTGAAACGCTGTAGCCTCCGGCATCCGTCGCGATTGCAGTGTCGCCCTCGTGACGATACCCATGGTTCCTTCAGCGCCAAGCATCAGAGCCGGCAGCCAGGGTCCAGCAGCAGCTCTCGGTTGTGCCTTAAGAATGATCTCACTTCCGTCTGGGAGCACCACATCACATCCCTTGAGCAGTCTTTCTATACCTCCATACTTCGCAGAATATGTTCCGCTTGAAAGTGTTCCAATCCAGCCGCCTACGGTTGAGACCGGTAGCGATTGAGGGTAGTGGCCCAGAGTGAAACCGCGCTGGTTCAAATAGGATTCCAGATCTCCACCGAGCACACCTGATTCGACTGTCACATATCCCGATACATTGTCGAAGTTAAGGATGCGGTTCAATGGTGTCAGGTCAACGGCCAGCATCCCCCTGGAACTAGGAATACTCGCTCCGGTGACGCCGGAACGTCCAGCGACGGGAACGAGAAATATCCGCTCCTTATTCGCCCAGCGCATTAGGTCAGGCAGGTCGGAGGCGGAATGGACGCGCGCGACCGCAGCCGGAATATGCTCATCTATCTCATCGTCAGTCCATTGCAGCGTTATCGGCCAGGAATCCACAGCGTATGGCGCGAGTTCCGCGTCCTCGGTAAGGACTTCCAACCCGGGGACGACCGTGGCAAGGCTCGACAGACTGTGTGAGAAAGTTATGACCGATTCACTTCCGGGGCAAACTGTGTCGGGTCTACGTAGGCAGGGTAGGTGGGGTCCCCTAGCCCACCCTTCAGACGTTCGGTGTCCAGTATGAATCGTGACGCCCAGTCGAGAGCCTGAACCTTCTGGAAAGCTCGTCCAAAGCTGTCCCCTATTGCGTAGCAACCGTGCCATCGCAAGACGGCAGCGGGTGCCCGCGTCAGGGCGTCGGATATCTTCTCGTCGACTGCGGACCACTCTTTGAATCCGGGAGGTGCCACTACTTCGACCTCCTGACCGAGATACAAAACGCCATTCTCGTCAATTGGCCTTATTTGTTCGGTAAAGAACGATAGCAATGTAGCGTTGTACGGGTGCGCATGAATCACCGCCGTGGCATCGGTCTTACGGAATATCAGTCGGTGAAGGGACGTACTGACAGACGCTTCTGGCTCGGGTTCATCTGAACTTATAGCCAAAACCATCAAATTATCCCGGGTCAGGTTTTCTTTCGCCGTCTTGGTCCGGGTCACGACGAATTCATCATCGCCGGTACGGACTGCGAGGTTTCCTCCGCGTAGATGGCAGAGATCTGTCTCCGCCATCAAGCGCATGTAGGAAGTCATTTCGGTTGCTATCTGGTCCAGGTTCATTACGGCTCCCCAGGAGGACATCCCAATCGTTACGAATCCGTGCTTACGCGACGAATAGTTTCGGCTAATTGTCGGTAGCGTTGATAGGCTGAATCATAATGTTCCGCCGCCGGTCCCGGTTCCAGCCGTCTGTCGACTGAAGTCATCGCCGAAACAGCGCTCTCCAGATCCCCGTAAAGTCCGATTTGTACCGCTGCAACGGCGGCAGCCCCGACGAGTGCCGGTTCCTCCGCTGATACCGTTTCGATTGGTGTCGCAAGGATGTCAGTCAAAATCTTGGCCCATGTGAGAGAGCGGGCAGATCCTCCAACGAGCCTGAAGCTGGTCGGACGATTGACCAATCTCGCGATTCCGTCAAAGAGATCATTCAAAGCGTAGCCAACACCCTCCAGGATCGCCCTGGTCATGTGCCGGTTGCCGTGGGCGGCACGGATTCCGATGAACGCGGCACCGACGTTGGCATCACGAGGGATAGAAGATCCGAAGAGGTACGGTAGAGCAATCAAACCGTCTGCGCCTGGGTCAACGTCGCCCGATGCCTCGATGATCCGATCAAGTTCTGAGGGTTTATCGAACCGGACAATTTTCTTGAGCCAGTCCAGCATCAATCCTGCACTGGGATGGATAGCGGTTACGTCCCATGTTCCGAGGGTTGCCGACGGTGTGCAAGAGATCGAGACTCGCTGGCTAATTGTCACCCTGCGGTCACTAACAACGTTCATACTTGCCGCGGTACCGAGCGATATGATTCCCTGACCAGCGGCAACGATCCCGGCCCCTATTTTGTAGCACACAGAATCAGAGGCGGCAGCGATTACAGGCAGGCCTTGCAGCAGACCCAGTTCTTTTGCCGCCGCTTTCGTCAAGGTGCCGGCCACTGAACCGGCAGGAACCAGAAACGGAAGTTGGCCCGGCTTGATTCCGGCCGCATTACAATATTCAGGGTTCCAATCCGTGTCGGAAACACCGGCGAAACCGTAATATCCGGCGTGGCTTAAATCGGTGACCGGGTCCCCGGTGAGCCCTTCGATCACGGTAGCCTGCGGTCCAGCGAAACGTCTGATAGACCTGCCCGAATTCCCGCGTTTTAATTGGATTATTGCTGCAACCGAAAGCGTTGGATCAGGATTGATTCCCAGTACGCCTGATACCGTGTCCCAACCGCCGAGGACTTCTACAAATTCCGCTACTTCGTGAGATCCGCGCCTGTCGGCCCATGCGATAGCGGTGCCCACCGGATGATTGTTTTCATCGAAAGCCAGAATTGTGCCCCGGGCACCGGTAACGGAAATTGCAGAAATTTCTTCACTTGGGATTCCAGCTTCAGCGCGTGCTGCAGCCATAATCTCGATTGGAAGCCGAGTGATGTCGGTGGCGTCGATTTCAACAGCACCTAGCGCCGGTGTAGATATTTCTGTCCGTTTTGAAGCGGACCCTGAAACCTTACCGTGTGAGTCGACCACAGCTGCTTTAACTACTGATGTGCCGACATCGACCGCGAGCACGTTCATTGAGCGATGACCTTCGACCCGATAATTGTTGACCGCATCACCACCCGGCCGGCAATTCTCCGACGCGGTGGCCATAAAATAGGCACTGACCGGTCAAAATTACTGAATTTTTTGACAATGTTCAGCATCACATCTTCTGCGGATGTCGTCATGTCGCGAAAACGTACCCGTGACCGAATCCAGCGACCCGGACAATTTGTCATCGCGCGCGTCTGGTGGGCCCTGTGGGATACGAACCGACGACCTGCGGATTAAAAGTTGCGCGGTTCACATTATCGTCCGTGACGCATTGCCCTATGCGGACTTAACGCGCTCCACCAGATCATTCAACCGGTCAAGGCGTGTTCGCGGGCTACCTCCTCGTTGAGATCACATCCCCACCCGGGTGATGTGGGAATCGTCATATGGCCGTCGATGATCTCCGGAACAGCGGAGACCAGTTCGTCTCTCCATGGAGGCGAATCGATGTCCGACTCCATGATCCGGACATTCGACACTGATGCCGTCAGGTGGGCCGACTGGAACGTAGCAAGATGAGACGCCGGGTTGTGCGGGGCGATGTTCAACTCGTATATCTCCGCCAGGTCCGCGGCTTGCTTTGCGTTGATGAACCCCTGCCAGGCTACGTCAACTTTGACGGTGTCCATGGCGTGGAGGCGAAAATACGGTTGGTAGTCCCGCATTCCCAGAAGTTGCTCACCAGAACAGATCGGCGTATTGGTGGATGACTTAATCTGAGCGAGAGCCACAGGGTCGCGGGTGTCTATCTCAAGCCACATGAGGTCAAAGGGTTCGAGCACCCGCGCTATTCTTATCGCGCCATCGGTCCTGAAGTTCGCATTGATATCCAGTGCGATATCAATATCCGGGCCGACGGCGTCCCTGATGACAGAGATTTGATTCACGGTGTGATCGATCAGTTTTCCCGTCGCGTTCAGATCGTGTGGTCCGACGAACTGCTGGTCAATGAGCCGGGAGGGGTCTCCCGGCCACAAAATGTTGGTCTTCAATGCGGTGTATCCGGCATTAACAACCTCCCGCGCTGCATCCGCCAGATCATCCCATGTCTTGAGCGGTCGAGTGCCGTAGAGGCCGGGCCACCTGGCCCTGAATGTGCCCAAGTGGGACCAGTAGACGCGCTGCCGGTCCCGAAACGGACCTCCCCAAAGACGATGTACGGGAACTCCAAGCGACTTCCCCTTGATGTCCCAGAGGGCAAGCTCGATACCTGCGATTGCCATCGTTTGCAACCCGCCAGTGGTGTAACGGTTAGCGGCGAATATGTCCTGGCAAAGACGCGCGATCGGTCCCGGGTCACGTCCTATGACAATGGGCGCTATGGCGTCGATGAGAGAGACAAGAGGTCCGGCCATGCCGCCTTCCCCGAATTCGCTGTATCCGGTAATTCCCTCGTCGGTCCGTACAGCGCAAAAAACCCATGGATGCCAGTGTTCCGAAGGCACAACGAAGGTCTCGATGGCGGTCACTTTCATGGGTTTACCGTAATTCTAAAAGCGTAATCATGAATAGGCGTGATCGTATAACGATTCCCAGAACTTACCCCCCGTAACCCTCCAGAGCGTGCGCCTTCATGTAGTCCAGGTCTATTTCCAACCCGAGTCCGGGCCTATCGCTCACATACAGGTCGCCCTCACGTATATCCAGAGGGTGGTCGATGAACGGGTTGTAGTTCGACAGATCGTACTTGTTCGTTTCCAGCTTGTAGAAGTTCGGCACGTTCATGCAAACATGAGCCCCGGCGATCACGTTGATCGGTCCAGCTGCGTCGTGCGGTGACAGAGGCACGTAATATGCTTCGGCGAGGTTGGCAATCTTCTTCAACTCGGAGATGCCTCCCGTCCAGGTCACGTCCGGCATGATGTAGTCGGCCAACTCCTGCTCCAGAATCGGGATGAACTCCCAGCGGGTGTAGAGCCTCTCGCCCACCGAGATTTTTTGAGGTATCTGGTCCTTCACCTGCTTTAGGGCGTGATAACTCTCGGGCGGGCATGGCTCCTCGAACCACAGGATGTCGAACGGCTCCAACCGCTGCGCCAGGCGTACCGCCGTAGGCACGTTGAACATGGCGTGGGCGTCGATCAGCAACTCGGTTTCCGGGCCGACCGCCTCACGGATAGCGGCTGTAATTTCGACCGCTTCTTCCTCGCCACGCTTCGATATTTGCCCATCGATATACCAGGCGTTTCCTTTAGGAAGGCTGCGCATGAACGGGTCGAACTTGAAGGCCCGGTGCCCCGAGGCCACGATCTCTTTAGCATCAATCGCCGCGCTGACCGGGTCTTTTGGCTCCGGTGGGTGGCAGTACAACCCGATCTTGTCCCTTACAGCTCCGCCCAACAACTTGTAGATCGGCTGTCCTAACTCCTTGCCCCTGATGTCCCAGAGGGCAATGTCTATGGCGCTGATAGCAGCGGTCGTTGCGCCCCGTGATCCGACATAGGTCATGCGCCGGAAGAGCTTGTGCCAGATGTAGTCGATATCAGACGGATCTTCGCCGATAACCAGCGCACCGACCTCTTTGACGAAGCCGTGCATTGCCCGGTTTCCAACGAGTCCCGGGAACGGAGTGATCTCTCCCCATCCGGTGATCCCCGCATCCGTCTCCACCTGCACAAAGAGGAACTCCCGCGTCGTCGGGTTCCGGGGCAGGTCTCCACCCGGTCGGTCGTCCCAGTCGGCATTGATTAGCCAGGGGGTGATGGCGGTGATCTTCATTGTTGGAGTCCTTTTTACATCTAATCAAATGAGGCGGATTCATTTGTTCCCTCTCCCCCACGCGGAAGCGGATCAGTGTGAGGGGGAGCGGCAAGGCCGGCTAGTCAATCGGCTCGGATTATGCACTAGATCGCGTGCCGAATAACCACCAGCGACCCTCCTCCTACATTTAGGAGAACCCTGTCTTCGGCCCCTCTTCTAACGTGAGAGGCTTATGCACCAAGCAAGTCGCGTGATGCGCACAACGGTACTCCTGTCCCGTAACATTCGATCAATTCGCTGCTCGCACCACAACAAGCGCCACCGGAGTCCCACCAAATTGACTGCACAGCACGCCCCGTTTAGAGGTATCTACGGAATTCCGGTCACACCCTTTAACGAGGATGAAACGATCGACTGGAAGAGCATGGAATCGGTCCTCCATTTCACGGTGGAAGCCGGTTGCCACGGCGTCGTGATGCCGGTGATGGTGTCAGAGTTTCAGGTGCTAACCGATGACGAGCGACGCCAGATAGTTGAGACTACTGTTCGCGTCGTCGGCGGACGAGTTCCCGTCGTCGCCGGAGTCACAGGCATTGCAAACGCGCACTCTATAGGAATGGCGAAACACGCCGAGGACGCAGGGGTAGATGCGGTTATAGCAATGCCACCGCACTCCAAGCCCACCACCGAATCAGAGGTACTACGCTTTTTCCACGAGCTGGGCGCTGCGGTCGACATCCCCGTTTTCGTACAGAACTTCGGCGGCGCGTATGCGATGCCCACCGACACTCTGGCGCAACTGTCCCATGACGTCCCAAACCTGTCATACGTGAAGGAAGAAGGGTCTGATCCGCTACAGGCCGCAACCCGGATTATCGAGGCCGCAGGCGATGACATACTTGGCGTGATGGGCGGTTTCGGTGCACGGATGCTGCTGGACGAATGGCGCCGAGGCGAGGCCGGGAATATGCCCTCATCGCATTACGGCGATGTCCACTCGAACATCTGGAACCTTCTCGAATCTGGCGACGAAGAGGGCGCACGCGCAATGTATCAACGTATTTTGCCACTGGTCCTGCACGACGATCTTCCGGTCCTGAAAGAGATCTTTGTTCGACGTGGAATCATCGCTAACAGCACCATGCGTTCGCCCTATGGCATCCACGGACCGGACAAGCACGGATGGGCGGAGATCGATTACCTGTACGAACAGGCCAGTGATCTTTTCACCTGGGAAAAAAGTTAGGTCAGCATGAGGCTCGCTCGCCCCTCCTGAACTCTTTAAAAGGGCCGATAACCAACTCTGGCATTTTCAATTTCGAACCAGCCCTGGATAGCCTCGCATTCGACTTCTCCCCGAGTCCGTAGAAGTAAACCCGAGACGCAAGCACATTCGACCTCCCAAACGTTTGTCACCCGGCCTACTACCGCCGTACCCTACGTGACCGAATATGAATAACACCGCAGGGGCGACTGATCACTCGCCCCTACGCTCGCAATCCACCCGACCTGTCAGACGGAACTAACAAATAACCGGCTAGAAAGGCCTCCCATGACCACCGCCGACCGACCCGCAGGCAACCCTGGAAACGTCGCATCTAATCGTGCGTCCAAGCGTGCCCCTGGCAAATGGCGGTCATGGGAAACCACTGAAGGCGCAATCCGCGCACCCCACCGTTCCATGATGCGAGCCATGGGGTTATCCGATAGAGACATCGACCAGCCCTTCGTTGGCGTCGCCTCGACCCACAACGAAGTCACTCCCTGCAACATAGGCATCGCACCGCTTGCGGAAGCCATCAAATCAGGCGTATCCGCCGCCGATGGCACGCCCTTTATGTTCAGCACCATTACGGTTTCTGACGCCATATCCATGGGGACCGAAGGCATGAAAGGCTCCCTTGTATCCAGGGAGATCATCGCCGACTCTATCGAGACCGTCTGTTTTGCTGAGCGATTTGACGGCCTTGTCGCCGTCGCTGGCTGCGATAAATCACAGCCAGGGGCGATGATGGCCATCGCCCGATTGAATATTCCTTCCGTCTACGTCTACGGGGGTTCGATCCTCCCTGGAAGCTGGAACGGAAAAGACATACAGATCCAGGACATGTTTGAAGCAGTCGGCCAACACCAGGCCGGCGAGATAGACGACGAAGAGCTTTACAACATGGAAGTACGGGCGTGCCCAGGACCGGGCGCGTGCGGCGGGATGTTCACAGCCAACACCATGTCTAGCATCGGCGAGGCGCTTGGTATCTCACTGCCCGGCGGCGCCTCAGAGCCAGCGGTCGACCAGCGCAAGATTGCTTCCAGCCGTGCTGCTGGTGAGGCCGTGATGAATATGCTGCGTCAGGACATCCGACCATCTGACATCCTGACACGAAAGGCATTCGAGAACGCCGTATCACTGGTTGTGGCGATGGGTGGATCGACCAACACCGCCCTCCATCTCCCTGCAATCGCATACGAGGCCGGCATTTCGTTGAACCTGCAGGATATACACGACATCTCTATGCGAACACCGCTTTTGGCAGACATGAAGCCGGGTGGCCGGTACCTGATGTACGACCTGGACCGTGCTGGCGGCATCCCTGTGATCATGAAGCGCCTGCTTGGGGCTGGTGTACTGCACGGCGACGCTATGACGGTAACCGGCAAGACTCTCGAGGAGAACCTTGCGAGCGTTAAAGACGACTCAAAAACTCACATATATCCCTCGAACGGTAAGCCGGAGCCGATCATTACTTCTATCGATGATCCGCTTTCTGAGACCGGGGGCCTCGTTACGCTTCACGGCAACCTCGCTCCTGAAGGTTGCACTCTGAAGGTCGCAGGCCACCAGTTCGGGGCGACCTGGTCGGGCCCGGCGCGGGTGTTTGAGCAGGAAGAGGAATTGATCGACGCATTGAATAAGCGGACGGTCAAAGAAGGCGAGTTCATAGTCATCCGATACGAAGGACCGAAGGGCGGACCGGGAATGCGTGAGATGCTTCAGGTGACCGGGATGATCGCCGGGCAGGGCCTGAACGAAAAGGTTTTCCTAATGACTGACGGACGGTTTTCCGGAGCGACCCACGGATCTATGATCGCTCATGTTGGCCCCGAGGCTTTTGTGGGCGGTCCGATCGCAGCCGTCGAAGATGGAGACACCATAGAGCTTGACCTGGAGAACTTTGAGTTGAACCTCAAGGTGTCCGACGAGGAGTTGGCGAGACGCCTTGATGCCTGGACCCCGAGAGAGCCGTCCTACACCCGGGGCACGTTGGGTAAATACATCAAGCTGGTGCAACCGGCGAGTAAAGGTGCTGTTACGGGGTAGGTAATTGCATGGGGAACGCGGTAGCAGAGTAATCACACGGGTCGGACGTGACCCGCGAATGGTTCCTGAGCGTTATTCCTCGTAAATATCGGCCATTGTTATGGCTGAAACTCACACGCCGATGAGCTGGACTTTGAGGCTGCCTGACGACTTGTCTTTTGCGAGGGCGAAGGCCTCGTTAATTTCTGACAGACCGTATCGGTGTGTAACCAGCTCCCCAAGTGGCGGGATGCCGGACTCCAGAATTTTGATTGCCACCTCATAGTCGTGCTTGCCATCTAGCACGGCGTAGCAGTGGGACATGATTAATCGGAGCTCTCTCTGGAGCATGCCGACCGTACTGAACGGTATCGGGTTCTTTGGTCCGCCGACGCTGACGATCCTGCCCGTCTTTCGGGTCGTGTAAATAGCCTGCGCCAGAGATCCCCCGGAAGTGCCGCCAACGCATTCGAACACCACATCGGCGCCGCGACCCTCAGTTCGCCCGTGGACCGCGTCGAGTAAAGCACTGCCGCCCTCCGGGACTGCGATATCAGCACCGCGCCCAGTTGCCGCATCCGCCGCTCTGAGCCAGCCATTCTCGTCTTCTGCTTCGAATACCTTCGAAGCGCCTAGTCGCATGGCCATATCGGCCTGGTGCTTATGGCGGGCCGTCACGAGAATGTCCCGCACACCCATGGCTGATAGCGCCGCAACACAGGTCAGTCCGATAGTCCCGGCACCGAGCACGACGGCGGTCTCGTAAGAGTGCACATCGGCCAGTCTGACGGCATGCACCGAAACTGCGAGGGGCTCCACCAGGGCGCCCTGTTCCCAAGTGAGTGACGGCGGAAGTTTGAAGCATGCGTGTGCAGGAACACACATGTACGAAGCGAATCCACCACCACGTCTTTCCTGGCGGTTTTCGCACTTTACGTACTGTCCCTGCCGGCAGAACCAGCACGACATGCAGGCCCGGGACAGTCCAACCATCTCTACGGCGACTCGATCACCTTTGACCATTCCTCGAACGGCCTGTCCCGCCGAAATCACGGTGCCAGCAACTTCGTGCCCTACAGGTACCGGATCTAGCTCATTACGCACACCAAGGAAAAACAGGTCGGAACCACATATGCCTGCCGAACCGACCTGTAGTACGACGTCGCCCGGCCCCGCTTCGGGCACCGACTGGTCGATGAGATCGAACGTCCCGGAATCAGTCCAGAGAGCTGCAAGCGATTTATCGGCGTTAGTCAAAGCATGCTCCTTCGGTCGGGTGGGGCGACGAACAGTGATCTAGAGTTCGCCGAGGATACGCCGGTTATTATGATGTCCCACCGATGCCGGAAGTATCAGGTTTAGAATCACGGACATAATCCTGAACTTTGTTTAGGGCAGGTTAGAAACACCCTGTGCATGAGTCGGAGGATGGTACCGGCCCCTAGGCCTTTTTGACCTGGATCACAGACCCCGCGTCGGCGTCGGATTTAACTACTGTGTTCTGGAGCGGAGCGCTGAATCCCGGGGCGGAGATCGTCACCACGTCGCCCTGTTCGTACTTCCACTTCCGCTCCGTGTAACTGATCTTGCTCGTGCCGAAATAATGCACGTGGATGTCGCCGGGCACCCGGTGCCCCGGGTACTTGAAGTGATGATCCTCACAGTTGGCTAGCGTGTGAGACATGTACTTCTCGCCGGAATAGATCGGACCGCTCTGGTAGATCGTATCTCCGGAGCGGGTCGTCTCACACTCATACTCCAACTCCTCGAACGCGAAGTCGGTCACCAGCTCTGGCCCGATCGAGCAAACACGTAGTTTGGATGGAGCCAGGTAGAGGTAGTTGATGCGTTCCGTCTCGTGATCCGCCCACTCGTTCCCGAGCGTGAATCCAAGGCGGCGCGGCGTGCCGTTGCGATCGATGATGTAGCAGGCAGCGACCTCCGGCTCCTCGCCACCGTCGAGTGCGTAAGCCGGGATGTCCAGCGGCTCTCCCGGGCCGCGCAAGAAGGTTCCGTTTCCCTTGTAGAACCACTCCGGAGATGTGCCGCGAGTCCCAGGTTCTGGCTTGCCGCCCTCGATACCCATCTGGAACATCTTTGCGGAATCGGTGGCCGGCTCTTCAGATTTGGGCTCGTCTTCTTCCACGTGCATGGCGTCACGCGACTCCATGCTACCGGTGTGGGTCAGGCCGGTTCCGGAGATCAGGACTCGATGCGGATCGAAGTGGTCGACCGGCGCATGAAGGAAGGGCGCATCGCCACCGACCGGGGCCGCGAGGAGTTCGGCGTAGTTCAGCCTCGTGTCGCTGGCATTCGCGGCTTCTTGGAGAATTTCCTCGAAGCCGATGCCTGAGTTCTGTGCAGCATCGAATACCTGGAAAATATATGTCAGAGACGGCGACTCGGCTGTGATGTCGATTACATCGTCGCCGTCGATAACGCCTACGCGCCGACCTGTGCCCGGTATCTCAAACTGGACTACCCGCATGATGACCTTTCGTTGCTTTGTGCGTTGGATCGACGATGGTAACGGCTCGACCATAAGGGCGCGCAGCCGATACTGACCTACTGAGCACTATTCTTCGGTTTGCGCATCACCACACGCCACCCGGCCAGGACCGAAGCAGCTCCTACCACAGCAAGTGCGATGAAGACCCAACGGGAGCCATCCAGAAAGGCGTCTGCCATCATCCCTGTCTCGTCCTTACCAACTAACGAAATGTCCGGTTCAAACCCCCTGGCCACAAGAACACCGGTCACGATGGATGATGCGATGGCGATACTCGCTATGTTCCCGGCGTTCCGGGTGACGTTGACCAGCGCACCCGTCGTGTTGATGGCCGATTCTTCGCCAGTATCCATAGCGGAAGTGGTGTTCGGTACTTCCCATAACCCGAGGCCCATTCCGCTGATGAAAAGTACGAAAACAATTAGAGATACCGGAGTATCCAAGTCTAGTGTCGAGTAGAAAATAGAGGCGAGCACCACGATTACAAGCCCGAGTATTACCCACCGCCGAGTTCCATATCTGTCAGAAAGTCGTCCAGATATGTAAGAAAAAATCGCCATCCCTACGGCCGATGAGAAAATGAGCAAACCAACCTGGCTCGGTTGAAACCCTCGCACTTCTTGAAGGTAGAAAGGCATCATGAATCGCCAGCCTGACCCGCTCATGAAACCGAAGAATCTGGTGGCCATCGAGAACGAGTACGGTGCATTCGTGAAGACGCGTAGGTCGATCATCGGGCGTTCGATAGACAGCTCTCGCCAAACGAATAGGCCCAACAGTATGAAGCCGATCGGAAACGCAGCGATGATCCATGTCGAGTCCCAGCCGACACGACTTCCGGTGTTGATGGCGGCGATAAACACTGAAAGCATCGCGGCCGATAACGCCGCACCAACCCAGTCGAACCCAGGCCCGGTAGACCGTTTGCGGTCGCCGTCGACCCGGGCTGGGTCGAGAAGCCGTATGGCGGCGACCGTGGCGATGATCGCGAGGCCCGCGGTGATGACGAAGAATGACCGCCATCCAAGGGCGTCGACCACGACGCCGCCGATGATCGGCCCTGCGATTCCCGCCAGTCCGACGGTGGAAGTGTAAGCGCCGATACCTTTGCCGCGCTGATCGGTCGGGAATACGGTGGCGATGATGGCGTATGAGTTGGTCTGAACTATGCCAATACCGGCGGACTGAACGATGCGTGCCCCGATCAGGAATCCAAACGAGGGTGAAAGCGCGACACCAATCGCTCCGATAGCAAAGAGCGCCAGACCAAGTGTGTAGGATCGCTTGCGGCCAATTTTGTCAGATAGGCTGGCCGCGGGGACCAGAACTGCGATTATCGTTAGCGTGGACGCCAGGATGATCCAAGACGCAGCTGGCAATGACAGGTCGAGGTCGTCCGCTATGGTCGGTAGTGCGACGGTGATGCCGCTGAAGTCGACGACTGTTGTGAAGACGCTGAGAGAGACGGCGAATAGCGCGATCCACTGGTAGTTATCGGCGCGGGTTGTGGTCAATTTTTAGCTTGCATAGAAACCAGCGCGTAACGACGACCTTCGGGCCGCCGATTGGCGTATTGCCATACGTCCATGCCATGTCGATTTTCGTTAGAGCCTAGAACCACAGTGATTTATCGACCACGTTGAGGAGCTCTTCCCCGACGGCGAAGCGGCGGGCATTGTCGAGTAGGAGGTCTGAGCGTCGCTGGTTGAGGTTGGCTCCACCCTCGTCTTCTTTTGCTGCCACATGCGGGGTCAAGATCACGTTGTCCAACTTCCAGAGCTTGTGGTTCGGGTCCAGGGGCTCTACTTCATACACGTCCAGTCCAGCGCCCGAGATCACGCCGTTTTCTATTGCTTCTGCTAGATCGTCCAACTTTGTGGTCGGGCCGCGGCCGATGTTGATGAAGTACGCCGTACTCTTCATTCGGGCGAACATTTCGGCATTGAAAAGGCCCCTGTTATCCGGCGTATGTGGCATCGTGACCAGCACGAAATCGGCTCGCCCGATCACGCTGGCCAACTGATCTGTTGGGAAAAGCTCGTCCACACCGGCGGGGGGGTCGCCGACCCTTGGATCAACGCCGATGACGTGCATGCCGAAACCTTTACAGTGCAGGGCGGTGTCACCGCCTATGCCGCCGACTCCGACGATGATTGCGGTCGAGTCGGGCAAGAAAACAAACGGCGCGTCGTTGGCGTCCTTCTCGTAGTCGCCGCTTGCCTTCGCTCGCATGTAGCCGGGAAGGCCACGGGACAGGGACAGCACCATCATCATGATGTGGGCGCTGATGTGGTCGTTATAGATGCCACGGAAGTTTGTGACGGTGACTGAGTGCTCGATCAATTCGTCGTAGTAATAGCCCGGAGGTGGTGCAGCCTGGGGCGACTGAAGCCAGCGCAGTCTGGTTGCCGCCGCCAGCGCATCCGCCGGGAGGTTTCCAAAAGCAGCGTCAGCGTCCACGATTTCCCGCTTCGCTTCGTCTGCATTCGCCGGGAGCACCACATCGTAGTCCGGCAACGTGTCTGAAATTCTTGCGGCCCACGACTTCTGGTGGTCCGTCTGTGGCGGCATGATTACGAACTTGGGCAAGAAAGCTCTTCCTAGTGAGTCGGTATGTTTACCGACGGCGTTTGAAGTTGATTGTTGAATGCAAGGTTATGGGAGGTTGAGCTTCTCTCAAGCTCTGAACCCGTCGGGCAGGGAGAGGGGACATCGGCTTCCGGTGGGTTACAGTCGGAACTCTACTCCTAGCTCGCTGCAAGCGGAACGGAACCAGTCGATCACTTCGGGGTGAAGCGGAATTCCGTGTTCCCTTCGTTCCGCTGCCTCTTCGTGCTCTGGTAGTCCGGCGTAGAAGACGCGGTCGTGCCCGGGGGCTGGCTTGAGATCTCTCAATGCACGTAGGTACTCGTCCATCCCGTTCTTGAAATTTTGCACATCTATGAAAGCCTCGATGTCGTAGGCTGCAACGAAGTGGTTGTTATTCCCTCTGGGCGCCATCGGGCCGGCTGGGCTGCCATTCAGGAGGCCGCCAAGAATATCGACCACGACGCCAAGCGAATATGACTTGTGTGACCCAAGTTCGCGAGTGCTCCCGGCGGGCAAGAGCATGTAATCGTCCGGGACTGGACCGGCCTCTGTGATGGGCGTGCCGTCGGGGCTAGCGATCCATCCGGGTTCCAGATCGACTTCGAGGCGTTTCGCAAGAGTGATCTTATTTGCCGCGAGGATGGACATGGCTGCGTCGAACACAAAGGGCGGCTCTTCGCCTGCAGGGGCCGCGATTGCGATCGGATTGGTGCCGATGGCGGCTTCAGCGGCGAAAGTGGGAACGAAGGACGGACCGCAGGCGGTCATGCATTGACCGATCATGTCGTGTTCAAGCGCCATCATGGCGTGGTAGCCGGCCATCCCGAGATGTCGTCCGTTGGCGATCGTGACCAGTCCGGCGCCGGTAGCCTTGCCTTTTTCGATTGCGATCTCCATGGCTTTTGGAGCGATCACGACGCCCATGCCCGCGTCGGAGTCGATAGTGGCGCAGGCCGGGGTTTCACGCACAATTCGCATGTTGGGGTGTGGGTTGAGGTGGCCGTTGCCGAGGCCGGTGATGTAATTGCGCATCAGGTTCGATACGCCGTGAGTCTCGACGCCTCGAAGATCGGATGCGACCAGAACATCGGCAGCGAGCCTAGCGTCTAGTTCCGGCAGCCCGGCCTTTTCCAATAGTTCGGTACAGGTATCTTTAAGGGCATCGTGCTGAACCCGGTATGCGATGTCTTCTGGGACGTGGAACTGTTCAAGCATGATTGCCGCTGCCTTGTGTGGTTGTTTGGTGTACGGGTGTTTGCGTGGGCGAGTGTACTGCCGATGGTGATCAGAGGCTCTCAAAGCTCCGAATTCTGCGATCGTCTAAGTTGCCTAACTTCGCAGGAGATTAAAGGCGTCGATGAAGTTGGGGGATGATGGTTGAACCTTTCCTGCCCGGAGAGGGGAAATGTGCTGTCACTGTTGGCCGACTCAGCGGTGTGTCTTGCTACATTCACGACGACTAATTGGTTTGGGACCCACACTCCACAGGCGCGACAAGGCCCCGCCAGTTGACGAGGCCTTTCGGTTTCCGGGTCTCTGGAATCTGGTCTTAGGAGATTCCAGCAGTTTCAAGGGCGGCGTCGATGTCCTTCGGCTTGTAGCCGACGATCACGTCGTCACCGATGGTGGTTACGGGGGTGGTGTTTCGTCCCAGTGCGATCAGGCGCTTTACGCCTTCACGGTTGCCGGAGACGTTTACTTCCTCGAACGGGATGTCTTTTCGTGAAAGATACACTTTCACCATGTGGCAGGGGCCTCAGCCGTTTGAGGTGAAAACCGTGATCTGGTTGTCTGCGCTCAACCCGAACTCCTGAATACTGTTTGGAATCTGGCCACAATTGTATGTGCGTGACTTGTTACCGATTGTAACCGCTTACTCGTCAGGTGCGTCATCCCTGCGTCCGGTGTTGGCCTCCGACTTGGTCATGTAGTCCCCGCCAAACAGGTCCTCACCTTCGGCAACCGCCTCGTCGATGGTCTGGGTGATTTCGTCCGCACCCTGGTACTCACGAAGAAACTCTTCGCTAACGAAAAACATTCATATACAGAAGCCATCACGAGCGATGTCCTCGTGATGCCTGTCACACGGGCAGATCTTCTTGCGATCCTCCACGGGATCACCGCTGAGGGGCATTCAAGGACAGTAGCGGTAGCCGTGCGTCACCTGGTTTTCGGCAAGGCCCTTCTGGACCTCTGTAACTACTTCCGGTTCTGGGAAAAACTCGTAGGCACCGCGTTCGACATAGCGTTCAGAGAACTTGATGGTTCCCTCTATCGCCTGTTCCGGTGTCAGCTTTCGCCTGGGCATATGGGCCTTTCATCTATTCATCTGGGGGCGAGTGGCCATCTATTGCCGGGGAGTGGGTGACCGTTAGGTTCTAATTCTAATTCCAGGTCGTGCTTCCCGATAGCTTTTTTTACGCTAGTGGGCCGTCGGGAGGTTCTGGATTCGCATCTGAAGGTGTGAATCGCAATCCATTCGTCGGAATCCGACGGCCTGCATCTGGAGTTTTTCAAGCAGCGCAGGGAGTGCTTCCTGAAACTCTTCCCGGGTTTTGTCAGCTGAAGCTTCGACGCTTAATACCGCCGCCGTAGAGCATTCGCAGCTTATGCCGTAGTAGATCTTGATGAACTCGGCACGTCCGGTCACATCCGTGTTGAATCGATTCAGCGGCTTGAGCCGCAATTTGACCAGCTCTGTATCTCCCGCGATCGCCGCATTGGTGCGTTCGTACAGCCAGTTTTGGTCTGGCCGACGGGATGAGTCGTCCCCTGAGGATTGTCCCGAATCGTTTGCCAGTTCGTCCAGAGACGGATCGTTGTCGGGTCCGTTGTTCGTAATATCAGTCATATAAGCAGAGTCGAGTATAAGTTTGGTCGATGGGGTGGTCAAAGCGGGATGGACGCTTTTCATATATCCCGGAGGTACAAAGACAATTACTGGAGTTATTACGGTTGCGACGCCCGGTGAAGTTTTGCTAGGGTACGCGCCATATGGAAATTGGATGGTTTGATTTCGACCCGCCGGAAGTGCCGCTGCGTGATCCCCACGCGATAGTGATGCTCCGGCCATGGATTAATGTCGGCAACGTGGGGACCATCGTCCTATCGCGACTGGCTTCGATCTACCAGGCTGAGGAAGTCGCAACTCTTCGACGGCCCGGACATTTTTACGATTTCACGCGTTACCGGCCTGAGATGAAGTGGGTAGATGGCGAGCGTGAGATCACGAGTCCGACCTCGAAGATCGAGATCGTTCGACGTGATGAAGCACCGGACCTTGTTCTGGTGCATCTTCTCGAGCCACATTCCAACTCGGAGGATTTCAACGAATCCGTCCTCGAAATCCTTGAAGCGCTTGGAGTGACCACTTACATCACAGTTGGTGGCATGTACGACTCCGTTCCGCACTCTCGTCCGTTACTTGTGACGGGATCGAGCAGGGGGTGGGAGGTTGCTCCGGATTTGGGTGGGGTAACGCTTTCCCGAAGTCGGTATGAGGGCCCGACCTCGGCGACGAACGGGATCGGTGTGGGCGCGACCGCACGCGGGTTGGCGACGCTGACGGTCATGGTCCACCTACCGATGTACCTCCAGCTTGATAACGATTACGCCGGAGCGGCGCGTGCACTTGAGGCTCTGGCTCCGCTGTACGACTTCAAGGACGTGAAGCTGCCAGAGGTCGAACTAGGGGAGCAACAGTACTCTCAGGTGACGCCTGCAATGACGAACAATCCCCGGCTGGCCGAGATGGTGAAGCGGTTTGAGGACGAGTACGACTCGAACGATGATGAGACACCGCCGCCGTCGGTAGAACTTTCGGCCGAGATCGAGGCGTTTCTAGATGAGGTCCGCGGCGGAGATTCCGAGGACGGTCCAACCTCAGGCGGGATCTAACCGTCAGGGCCGGGTTTATACCTTCGGTTGACCGGCGTGGCGGCCTTATTTTGCTAACGCGTTCCCGCTTTATGGGCAGGCTGGACCGGAACCCTTTCACTCCGGTGTGGCACGCAGACGGGATTACGACCTGCCAGGCGATATCCATCCTCATACTCTCGACGAGTGTGTCGCTCGATAACGGATGGCGCAGAAGGCTGTTTTCACGAGTATGCTGCCGGGACCTTCGGCGCACATTAGATTAAGCGCTGCTGGTTCGTGTTTTCCGTAGTCGGAGGTGAGTCCGTTGAAAGCTATCGTTGGAGGCAACGTGATCGATGGGACCGGAGCGCCGGTTGCCGTAGATTCAACGGTGTTGATTGATGGCGAACGTATCCTCGAGTTCGGCCCCAGGGCGACCGTCATGGTGCCCCCTGATGCAGAAATTATCGACGCTGGGGGGATGACCGTGATGCCGGGTTTGATCGACTGCCACGATCACTTGATGTCCGAAAAATACGACATTGTGAGCCGTTGGGGTCTCGATGATCCCGCTTCATTGCGTTTCCTGCGCACGGCGAATGTACTCAAGGACACGCTGACCTCTGGATACACGTCGGTGAGGGACGGCGGCGGATTGGATGCCGGGTTCAAGATGGCTATCGAAGGCGGCGTAATTCCTGGGCCTCGATTGATGGTTACGGTGAACATTATTTCGCCGACAGGCGGTCTGGCTGATCGTGTATCTCCCTCGGGCCACCGGAATCTTCTTTACGCCGATCCACGAATGCCCTCGGGCGTGGCAAATGGTCCGGACGGTGTGCAAGCCGCCGTGCGCGAAATGGTGACGGCGGGGGCAGATGTGATCAAGTTTGCCACGACAGGTGGCGCCAGCTCTCGGCCGGGGCACGGGCCGAGAGACGCCTCGTTCGAAGAAGCCGAGGTTGAAGCGCTGGTGACACAGGCGACATCGATGGGCCGCAAGACTATGTGCCATGCGCTTGCCGGGCCAGGGTTACGAATGGCGATCGAGGCTGATGTGGGGTCGATCGAACATGGATGTTTCCTGTCCGAGACCCCGGACTTGATCCGTTTGATGGCGGATTCAAACACATTCTTCGTGCCGACACTGATGGTCTACGAATTTCACTCCACCGTCAGTCCGCCGTACATCAAGGAACGAGCACTTGCCCTGGCTGATGCGCATCAGTTGAGTATCGAGATGGCATTGTCGATGGGCGTGAAGGTTGTGGCCGGGACCGATGCCGGCGGTTTTGTTCACGGCGACAACGCCCGGGAGATCGAGCTGCTGGTGGAGAAAGGTCTGACCACGATGCAGGCGATCCAGGCAGCGACTGGTTGGGCGGCTGAATGTATTGGCCTGGACGCCGATGTTGGTTCGGTGGAGCGGGGTAAGTTCGCCGATCTGCTGGTCGTAGACGGCGATCCACTTATAAATATAGGTATTTTGCGGAATCGGGATCGGATCAAGATGGTGATGAAGGGTGGAGAAGCATTTGTTGATGGGTTGACGACGTGAGAGAGGGTTAAATGGGCCAGGCGAACGAGAGACTGAAGACTTTGACCTCGTTCACCCTTGGTATCTCCGAGATATATCTGGCCCCTCCCACCGGCGGATGGGGTAACGATAAAACCACTTGCTCCATTCCATAAGGATTATTTATGAAGGCGATTGTTGGTGGGAACTTGATCGACGGGACCGGGTCGGCCCCACTGCCGGACATGACCGTTCTGGTAGAAGGGGAACAGATACGTGAAGTGGGGCCGAGAGCCGCCGTCACGGTGCCGCCTGATGCCGAGATTTTCGACGCCGCCGGCATGACCGTGATGCCCGGAATGATCGACTGCCACGATCACCTTTCGGAAATGCACTACGACATCCTGACCCGCTGGCGCATGGCAATGCCGAATTCGCTACAACACCTCCGCACGGCGAAAATCATGGAGGACACCCTGGCCGGTGGGTTCACCTGTATTCGGGACGGCTGGGGTCTCGACGCCGGGTTCAAGATGGCGATAGAGGAAGGGCTTTATCCCGGCCCGCGTCTCAGGCTGACGATCAGCTTTATGTCGGGCACCGGCGGCCATGCGGACCGGGTATCGCTATCCGGGCACACAAATCCTTTCAATAACGATCCGCGGCTGCCGGACGGTGTTGCCGATGGACCGGATGCTGTGCGAGCCAAGGTGCGTGAGATGTGGCGCGCCGGGGCTGATGTGATCAAATTCGCCACCACAGGCGGTGGCGCATCTCGTCCCGGCCACGGCCCGTTCGATCCATCGTTTGGGCGTGACGAGGTTGCGGCGATAGTCGCCGAGGCCCGTGAGAAGGGACTCAACACTATGTGTCACGCGCTTGCCGGAGATGGGCTGAGATATGCCGTCGAAGAGGGTGCCGGGTCTATCGAGCACGGCGGCTATCTGGTGGAGCAACCGGATCTGCTGAAGATGATGGCCGATAACAACCAGTTCTACGTCCCGACATTCGCCGTTTACGAGTATCACGCCGAGAACTCGCCATCCCACATGGCGGAGAGGGCGAAGGCGTTGATGGACGTGCATAAGCGTAGTCTTCACGCCGCTATGGAGGCGGGTGTGAAGGTCGCAGCCGGGACGGATATGGGCGGTTTCGTGCACGGCAAGAACTACAGGGAGATGGAGGTACTGGTCGAGCGCGGTATGACGCCGTTGGAGGCAATTAAGGCGGGTACCGGCACGGCTGCGGAGTGTGTGGGTCTCGGCGATGAGATTGGGACGCTCGTTGCGGGCAAGTTGGCGGACGTGGTGGTGGTGGATGGCGACGTCTTGGCCAACATTTCGTTGCTTGGCGATCGTGACAAGATCAAGCTGGTTATGAAGGGCGGCGACCCTTTCGTAGACAAGCTTTCGGGCGGGAACTGAGCGTCGGTCTCTCCAAATATAATCGTCGAGCAAAAGCCACCACGTTAGGAGTGGTCAGTCATTGGCCCTTACGTTATGGGGCCAGTTAGATCGACCAGGAGATCTCTGATGACTCTTGAAGGAAAGACGGCAATCGTTACGGGCGGCGCTCATGGACTCGGACGCGCTATTGCTTTGCGGCTGGCTCACGATGGATCCGATGTGATGGTTGCGGATCTTCTTGGCGGGGATGCCGAGGCTGTTGCGGACGAGGTCCGTACGCTGGGGCGGCGTGCAGCGTCGTTTGAGGTGGATGTGAGCGATGCCGGCGCGGTTGGCGCTATGGTGATGGCCACGTACGAGGCGTTTGGACGTATCGATATCCTGGTGAATGATGCGGGAGTTAGCGGTGAGTCTGCGTTACTGGGTATGGAAGAATCGTTCTGGGACCGCATCATGGCGGTAAACCTGAAAGGCAACTTCCTGTGCAGCCAGGCGGTGGCGCGTCAGATGGTGGCACAGGGCGAAGGCGGTCGGATCGTGAATATCACGTCCACCGCAGGGGCGAACGCGAGACCGGGAGCGAGTGCGTACGCTTCCTCTAAAGCTGGGATAATCCAGTTTACAAAAGTGCTCGCACTGGAGTTGGGCGGCGAGGGAATCACGGTGAACGCCGTTGGACCTGGGATGACACTCACGGGCTCCGAGGTTAAGCCTGCGCCGAGCGACGGGTATCAAAAGGCGTTCGTTGGGCAGGTGCCGATGGGTAGGCCCGGCGCCCCGGCCGATATCGCCGCCGCGGTCGCATTTCTGGCGTCTAGGGACGCTGCCTATGTAAATGGACAGGTAATCTTCGTTGACGGCGGTTACTCGGCGGGCAAGCTCTCGGTAAGCGGATAAGAATTTCAGGAGCGCGATATGTCCTTTGAAGGCAAAACAGCGATTATTACGGGCGCGGCTCAGGGCATCGGACGGGCTGTGGCTCTGGAATTTGCGGAACGAGGAGCGAACCTGCTGCTCGCGGATATACAAAGTGCCAAGGTGGAGAGCGTAGCCGCCGAGATTCGTGCTTCCGGGAGCAAAGCAACTGCTACGGCCGTAGACGTAACCGATTCAAATTCCGTCGCCTCTATGGTGGAGTTGGCTATTAGCGAGTTCGAACAGGTCGACATTTTGGTTAATGACGCGGGTGGTAGCGGTACAGAGGGTGTGCTCAGGATTGAGGAGGTGTCGGAGGACCGTTGGGACGCCCAGGTAGATCTGAACCTGAAGGGCGCATTCCTGTGCTGCAAGGCGATCGTGCCGCACATGCGGCGGCGGGGTTCGGGCCGGATCGTGAACCTTTCCTCGTCCAACGCCAAAGGGCACTTTGGGCCGCTCAACACGTCTGGCATACGGCTGCCGTACGCGGCCGCGAAAGCCGGAATTATCGGTCTGACCGCGCAGCTTGCGCGTGACCTCGGGCGATCTGGAATTTACGTGAATTGTGTGTTGCCGGGCTTCATCCTGACAGAAGAGGGCGCACGCGTACGAGGTAGGTACGAGGAGCTTCAGCAGGCGTCGCAGGAGGCGATGGCGGAGGCGGTGCCGTTGGGTAGAGCAGGGCGAGCCGACGAAGTGGCGAAAGCGGTGGCGTTCATGGCGTCAGACGAAGCCAGCTACATCACAGGAACGGTCCTGGATGTGACGGGCGGACGGTAAACCTCATGCTTCACGGGTCCCTTTGCGTACGGTTATTCCCGTGTAGGCAGGAATGACAGTCGTCGGCACTAGCGCGAACGTGATTGCATATTTAGGCCTCTGGATTTAATCCTTGGAGAGAATGAGGATTTTGGTGCGGTACGGGATGCTGCGTAAATAACCGTTATTGCCGAATGCGACCCACACCGAGACCTCCTCTTTCCAGGGGAGAGGCCTATTAACGAACGGCCTTCCTACTTATAAGGAGGCGTGGCTATTTCCCTCGGCCCGTCTAATCGTCGAGGATCAAATCTGGGTCTATCTCGACGCCCAGGCCGGGACCTTGTGGCAGGTCGATGTAACCGTCTTTAACGACTGGGTGATTGCCCATGATCGAGAAGCCGTTTGTGTATGCGCCGATCGGTGGGTCGTTAAGTAGTTCCATGAACGGGGCGTGCGGCCAGGATGCGATCAGGTGCATGTGTGCGATGACGCCTATGTTGCCGCCGCCGTGGTGCGGGACGATCTGTTTGTTGTGGGCCTGTGCGAGGACACCGATTTTCTTGAGTGTGGTGATACCACTCAGGACCATGCCCTCCGGTTGGAGCACGTCGTAAGTGTTGTGCTCAAGCATGTCCACAAACTCGTGGATACCGATGTTGTTCTCGCCACCGGCGAGCGGCATTGCGACGGCGTTGTTGATGAGACTTAACTCCTTGTATGCGTAGCGCGGGCGCGGCTCCTCGAGCCAGAAGCAACCCATCGCATCAAGTGCCATCGCTGTATCCATAGCTCTCTGGAAATCCCACCTGATCCCGGGCTGCCAGGTTCCGGCCGACTGCGCCTGATTTCCATCTACCATCACGGTCATTCGATCGCCAACGGCGTCCTGCACCATCTCGAAGGTTCGGAGATCTTCCTCAATGGTTTGATGGTGCAGGCGAAGCTTGATCGCTTTCCATCCATCGTCGGCCAACGAGGTCGCCATCTCGGCGCGTTCTTCGGGAGTGGAAAGAATGTACATGCTGGCGTAGGGGATCACGCGATCCTTGCCGCCGCCCCAGAGTTTGTACAGTGGCTGCCCGGCCGCCTTACCGATGACGTCCCAGAGGGCGACATCTATCCCAGCCGTGCCGCCGTAACCGGTGCCGCCCCTGATGTAATAGCGCATTATCGCATCGTGCTGCTCGACATCGAACGGATCTTTCCCAACAAGCAGTTCTCTGATATCAGGGATCAGGGCCGGATTGACCGCCTGGCCGATGCCGGTGATTCCCTGGTCCGTCTGAATTTCGACGAAGGCGCCCCCACCGATCCGGAACTGAGACATGGTTCCGACGCTCCACGCCGGCTCCAGCTCGCCCATTTCTTTAACGACCCTCAAGTTTCGTGATCGGATGTCGGTTATCTTCATGCGTGGGTTTGTCATGTTTGGCGAGGTCTTTCTTTGTCTGGAGATGATGGGGTTGAGGGACCCGCATTGTAGGGATCGATTAGCTGCCTCTGCGCGTCAAAGTCCTGAGGCTCTCTCAGGACCGGGTTCATGGCATCGGGCCTCTCCGACCGGGAGAAGGGTCGGCGGAAACGTCTTGTTGGTTGTCGGCGTATTGCCGTACTTCCCTAGGGGTGCCCGACGCGAGACCGCCGCCGGGTTAATGGCGGCGGTCAACGATTATCCAGTTCGGGCGAAGGCGGTTACTTTGTGACTTCTACCTTTGCCAGCGCCTCGACGTATTTGAGCATACCGGCGTGGTCATCGGTTCCGTTACCCTCGTTGAAGAGTGCCTGAAGCACCTGTTGGAGTTGAGCGCTCATCTGCAGCGGCACGCCCATCTGCTGCGCAGTGTCCATCACGTTGTTGATGTCCTTCAGGTGAAGCTCGATTCGGAATCCAGCCTGGAAATTGCGCTCGAACATCATCGGCGCCTTGGCGTTCATGACGTTTGAGCCGGCGAGCCCGCCCTTGATGGCGTTGAACACGGTCTCCGGGTTCAGCCCAGCCTTGCTCGTAAGCACGAGCGCCTCGGCAAGTCCGTTAATGTTGGCGGCAACACAGATTTGGTTGGCGAGTTTTGTGAAGCCACCTGCGCCCACCTCTCCACACAACACAGCGGATGCGCCTGTTGCTTCGAATATAGGCGCCGCCCGATCGAACGCCGTCTGGGTTCCACCGACCATGATGGCCAGCGTCCCGGCGATCGCTCCGGGCTCTCCGCCAGATACCGGGGCGTCAAGGAAGTCGATGCCGGCTTCCGCCAGCTCTTTGCCGATCTTCTGTGAGACAAGTGGTGCGATGGAACTCATGTCCACTACGAGCTGTCCCTTGTCCGCTGCCTCGATAATCCCGTTTTCGCCAAGCGCGACTGTCGTCGATTGTGGTGAGTTCTGGACCATCACAACGGTGATATCTGACTTGGAAGCGACGTCGGCAGGTGATGTCCCTAGGACGGCGCCGTCTGTGACCAGCTCTTCTACCGGCTCTGGGAACAGGTCGTATACGACTACTTCATGACCCGCGGTCATTAGATTTCGGGCCATGGGCTTTCCCATGATGCCTAGCCCGATAACGCCAATTCGTTCCTTGTCGGCCATTTCTTTCTCCAAGCAGTAATTTCTCAGGGATGTTTGTTATTTCAGGAAGAGAACTAGTCGTCTTTCCAGAATCGCTCTTCTTCGACCTGGTACCCGGCGTTACCCAGACGATCTTTTACGTCTTCGATCATCTGGGGGTTGCCGCATGCGTAGACGATGGTGTCTTCCGGCTTTAGTCCGTACTTGTCTATGTACTTCTCGGTCAGAGAGTTGACCCGACCTGTCTCGCCCGTCCACCCGGCGTTTTTCTCTTCGTTCGGCCTGCTGACCGTCGGAACGAAGTGAATGTTGTCGTGCTCACTTGCCAGCTTCGTAAGCTCTTCGTCATAGCCGAATTCGTCACCGTAACTGGCGCCTTCGAGTATGTAGAAGTTAAATTCACCCGGCGATTGCATTTCGGATTCGTCGTCCTGTCCTGCAATCGTTTCCAGGTGGTACCTCAGGATACTCACGTATGGAACAACACCGGTCACGGTGGCGATGAACAGGTGGTTCTTCACCGTTGGCTTGAGGACGAAAACTCCCTTGGCGCGTGGGCGAAGGGTGACGGTATCTCCTACCTTGAGATCGTCGAGGAGCGGGGTCAGCACGCCGTCCGGCGGCGGGACCAGTTCAATGAAGAGTTCAATTTCTTTCTCGCGCGGTGATGACACGATGGAGTAGGCGCGTTCGACTCCGTCTACACCGATGGTGCAGTACTGGCCGGGCTTGAACATGAAGCCTTGTTCAGGCTTTAGCCAGAGGCGCCACAGTTCCTCGGTAAGGTCCTCACGGCGGGTAATCGTCGCTGTAGTGAACCGACCACGAGGGGTGGCAGGTGATTTCGTTGGCTGGGTCATCGGTCCTCCCCGAGACTGTGCATTCGGAACTCGTTTATTGGCATTCCCGGTCTCCCAGAGAGTGCCAAGGTGACCCCAAAACGTCGCGGATCGACGCTGAAGCGTTCATATCCTACCGCCTGCCGTAAGCACCGCGCCTGCTATTTCCTGAAGAAGATGGCCACAACGATGGTGGAACGCGCACAATCCGTATGAAGAATTCATGCCGCGTTGTTCCGGGGCGAGTGTAAGATCGGCACCACAATTACGAATTCAGGAATCACGACGACCGTCCAAGGCCGCCGTTTGTCGAGCCCCGTTAATTGTGTTTCTGAATACACAGGGGACGGTTAGACCGAGGTAGGCAAGATGGTGAGCACAGGCCCCGCTTACAGCGTGACGATCCGAGCTGAGTACGACAACTTGCCCGGGATGTTGGGCAAAATAACGACATGCATCGGGGAGTCCGGGGGAGATATGGCGGGGATCGACGTGATCTCCGCAACTGACTCCAAGATGGTCCGGGACCTTACCGTCTACGCATCTGGGATTGAGCACACACAGAAGATCATCGACTCTGTAGGCGAAACCGAAGGGGTCGAAATCCGTAGTGTTTCCGACGCCACCTTCCTGTTCCATCTCGGAGGCAAGATCGAGATGCGCAGCAAGGTTCCGGCGAAAACCCGCGAGGACATGTCAAAGGCCTACACGCCGGGCGTGGCACGGGTCTGCATGGCCATTCACGAAGACCCCGAAGCTGTCTGGGCGCTTACCGGGAAGGCGAACACCGTCGCCATCGTGACGGACGGAAGCGCCGTTCTTGGCCTCGGCGATATCGGTCCAGCGGCTTCGATGCCGGTCATGGAGGGCAAAGCCCTTCTATTTAAAGAACTTTCCGGCGTGGATGCCTGGCCCATATGCCTGGATACGCAGGACGTCGACGAGATCGTGGCCATCGTCAAGGCGATTGCTCCCGGTTTTGGCGGTGTAAACCTGGAGGATATCTCCGCTCCCCGCTGCTTTGAAATTGAAGAGCGTTTGAAGGCAGAGCTGGACATTCCGGTTTTTCACGACGACCAGCACGGTACCGCAGTCGTGATGCTCGCCGGGTTGATCAACGCCTTGGCGGTCACAGAGCGAACCCCCGAGAATATTAAGGTCGCCCTGCTGGGTGTTGGTGCTTCGGGCACAGCCTGCGCCAAAATTATGATGAGTCACGGCGTTAAGAACATCATTGGATTTGACCGGCAGGGTGCGCTGACTCAAGATCGAGACTATTCCGATAACCGGTTCAAGCAGTGGTTTGCCGATAATACCAACCCGAACAATGAGGGCGGTTCGATAGGCGAAGTGCTTAAGGGCGCAGACGTGTTTCTCGGACTTTCAGGCCCTGGACTGGTGACCAAGGAAGAGATAGCAGGCATGGCCGACGACGCTATTGTGTTTGCGCTCGCGAACCCTACGCCGGAAATAGCGCCGGAAGAGTTGCCGGAAAACATCATGGTGATGGCGACCGGCCGGTCTGACTACCCGAACCAGGTCAACAATTCGCTGGGCTTCCCGGGATTGTTCCGAGGGATATTTGACGTGCGTGCGTCCGAGATTAACGACGATATGAAGCTTGCGGCCGCACGAGCGCTGGCGTCTGTCATTCCTGAGGACAGTCTCGGACCAGACTTCGTGATTCCCAGCGTATTCGACGCCAACGTTGTGGATCGCGTTGCCGCCGCCACGTCGCAGGCGGCCATAGATAGCGGAGTTGCACGACGAACCAGTCGTTCATCAGAGGACGATGCCGAAAGCTACACAAGCTTCCGCCTGCGATAGGTTTTCGAGTTAAGCCGTGACTGATTCGCCAGACGTTGTAATAGTTGGCGGGGGCGTTGTTGGTTGTGCCGCAGCGTACTTCCTGACGCGTGACGGTTATTCCGTAACACTGATTGAGCGTGACTCGGTCGCCAGCCACGCATCGGGGTTTGCATACGGCGGGCTATCGCCGATTGTCGGCATCGTAGAAGACGATCCTGTGTTGCCATTGTCAGAAGCCTCTGAAGCGATACACGGCGAACTGGCGAAAAGGCTTCCGGATGAGAGCGGTGTCGAGTATGAGTACCGCCGGAAGACGTCTCTGACGCTTGCAATGAATCCTGCACAGGTGGACGAACTACGTGAGGCCCATGATTGGCTTACAAAGTATTACGAGGGCGTGGTCGAGTGGCACGACGAGACGTCTGTACATGCACTGGAGCCAAGGGTAGGTCCATCTGTGAGTGCCGGCCTGCTGGCGGACCGTTCTGCCGAGGTCGAGCCGTATAAATTCACGCTGGCCCTATGGCAGGCGGCCGAGCGCGCCGGCGCCGTGATGCGGAACGCAGAGGTGACCGGGGTGACCCGGGTGGCCGGTAATATCTCGGGAGTTGTCCTGGGGACTGGTGAGGTGATTGAGGGAGGTGCATTTGTGCTGGCAGCCGGCCCATGGATGGGCAAGGCAACCGAGTGGCTAGGCATCGACATGCCGATTTCTCCACTCAAAGGACAGATCCTTCGTTTGAAGGCTCCCGGGGATCCGCTGTCGGTGTCACTCTCCTGGTCACACAACTACGCGACGACAAAGTTGGACGGATTGCTCTGGTGTGGAACTACCGAGGAGCGCGTTGGTTTCGATGAGACGCCGACCGCTTACGGTCGGGACACGATCATGTCGTCCGTCGTTGAGACACTGCCTTATCTGGCAGACGCCGAGCTCGTGCACCACACAGCCTGCTTACGCCCGGTTGCTCCCGACGGTCTTCCTGTCGTCGGACCAGCGCCCAATAACGCCGGTGTGTTTATAGCATCTGGAACCGGGCGCAAAGGAATATTTCTGGGCCCGGCAATGGCGAAGGTGGTGGCCGAGATGGTCGAGGGAAAGACGCCGAGCATAGATGTGAGCGCTCTGTCACCGACCAGGTTTTCGGGCATCCGGTGAGACGGCTGTTGCGGCGGTTAAGGCTTGTGGCTCCCGCGCGTGGGGCGATCCAGACCGAGAATATATCTGCCGCTCTCGACCCCTCCATGAAAGTGGATTCACCTGAACGTGTGGCCGAGCTGTATGGGTTTGTAAGGTCGACTTTGGCACGGTATGAGCCAGGTATGGATCCTTTATCACCAATCCGGGTATCCCGACGGATGACTCGAACTCTGGGGAGTTATAGGCCAGATAAGCGCCAGATCGCTGTTAGCTCACGGCTTCTGGCGTTTGGAGAGCAGTCTCATGTCGAGACGGTGCTCTTGCACGAGACTGCGCATGCGATCACGCATCACAGGAACGCGAAGGCCAGTTCGCACGGCCGATTGTTTAAGTCGGTCTGTCGGGAACTCGGAATCGAGCCGAATCGGTTTGTGAATGTGCCAATACGGGAGTGGAGCTCGCGAAGGCGATACGTCTTCACGTGCGCCGTCTGCGGGGAATCGCTGGTGCGAAAACGGCTGGTTCGGATAGCACGCTGTGAATGCGGGGCACGGCTTGAGGTGCAGCGCGTTGCGCGCGTGGCGGTAGACGTCTGTGGACGTGTGGTGCGGGTGGAGGGGTACACGAGCCCGCGAGGGGGCTAGGGAAGTGAGTCAGTGCTCGGTAGTGTTCTGAGACCCTCAGAGGAGCAGATTGGTGCATTAATGCACTTGGCCTTTGTCACTTTTTAAATGGCAACTCCTGCCTCCTGACCTATTCCATTGGGAGAAGCGTCCTGTTCCGTCTTACATTTCCACCTTCAGAATTCGTTATACCGGGTAGCCGCGCAATTCCCTTGGTGCTAACATTTATATGACAACCGAGTGTTCCGGCGTGCTGCGTCGGGACGACCGGTGACCTTTAACTCAGTCCAGAGAGGCTGGCAAGGACACCCGGTACCGCAGCTTTCTTCGCCCGAGGGCGGAACGCGATAGCTGTGAGCGCCGACCCTCGCCGCCTGGCACTGGACCAGGAATGACGAGGGTTTTTTTGTGTCTCCGGGACATCAGGATAATTCTGAACCGGGCAGGTTGATCATGTCGCCAGATCAACTCCGCCGCGCACTGGTCCGCATTTCCCACGAGATTTTGGAGCAAAACGAAGATCCGGTTGCTATCGTCGGGCTGCATAGCCGTGGCGTCGAACTGGCACGTCGGATTTCCGATTTGATCACCTCGATCGAGGGCGTAGAGACCGATTTTGGAACGCTTGATCCTCGGCTTTACAGGGACGACTCAGACTCGGCATCAATCAAACCGGTCGTCCCGAGCGAGATCACGTTCCCAGTCGATGACCGTTCGGTCGTGTTAGTGGACGACGTTCTGTACACGGGTCGCACCATCAGGGCCGCCCTCGATGCAATTCGCGATTTTGGACGACCAAGCTCGATCCAGTTGGCGGTGCTGGTTGATCGCGGGCACAGGGAACTTCCGATCAGGGCCGATTATGTCGGCAAGAACGTGCCTACGGCGCGAGGTGAAGACGTGCGGGTGATGTTGGAAGAGGTAGACGGTACTGACGGTGTGACGCTACTTCGTCAGCGTGAGGCAACTGCTAAAGGTGGAGGGCAAGGGTAAATATGGCACGCACACGCGCTGCGACAACGACGCCGGAACGTCCTCGCGGTCAATCTGGCAACCGGGAGAACGAGGCGACCCAGCCGACACGTGTGGCTCACCGCAAGCCTGGCGAGGCACGCCCCAACCAGCCGCCCATGTTCGGTGGGCTGTCCGGATCCAGAAGAAATGTCTTGGACTTGGACGACTTCTCAAAGGAAGAGATAGAGCACATCCTTCAGTCGGCTGACGGAATGAACGAAGTGCTATCTCGAGACGTTCGGAAAACTCCCACGTTGCGGGGCAAGACGATACTGACGCTGTTTTTCGAGAACAGCACACGTACGCGGGTGTCATTTGAACAGGCAGGAAAAGTTCTTGGTGCGGACGTTATTAACGTGTCGGCCTCGGCAAGCAGTGTGTCCAAGGGCGAGTCACTCTTGAACACGGTGCGCACGCTTGAGGCGATGAAGATCGACGTGTTGGTTATGCGGCACCCACACTCCGGCGCTCCCTATTACGTGGCATCGAAAATCGATGCCGCTGTTGTCAACGCAGGCGATGGCACACACGCTCATCCGACTCAGTCGCTTCTCGACCTTTACACGATGCGCCGGCACCTTGGCGACATCGAAGGGAAGAAGGTGACGATTATCGGGGATCTCCACTTCTCTCGAGTGGCACGCTCCGACGTCTGGGGGTTGCGGAAGATGGGCGCCGAGGTAACCGTCTGCGGACCGCCGACGTTGCTGCCCTATGGATTGAGGCCCGGGACAGAACAGGCCGATAGCGCTGCATTTACCGGGATCAATGTGGTGGATCGGGTCGAAGAGGCGCTTGAGGGCGCGGACGTTGTGATGGCGCTTCGCATACAGCAGGAGCGCCAAGACTCCGGGAATCTGCCGGACTTGCGGGAATATTCAAAGTTATACGGCATTAATGCTGATCGACTCGCCCTCGCAAGTCCGGGAGCGTTACTTATGCATCCTGGACCGATGAACGAGGGCATCGAGATCAGTTCGGAAGTAGCCCACGGAGCGCAGGCGGTTATCGAGGAGCAGGTGAGCAACGGCGTGGCGATACGGATGGCCGTCCTCTACATGCTCTGCGCGAGGTCACGTGGTGGTGAGTAAACCGATCGTAATCACAGGTGGGCGTGTAATCGACCCGGCGCAACGGATAGATCGGCTTGCCGACGTTCTGTTGAAGGACGGGGTTGTTGAGGCGGTCACAGATGCGCCCGGCACCGCCCCTGACGGATATGAGGTTATCGACGCGACTGGAATGGTGGTCGCTCCCGGGTTTATCGACATACATACGCATCTGCGAGAACCCGGGCTTGAGCATAAAGAGACTATCGCCACTGGAACCCGTGCGGCTGCGGCAGGAGGTTTCACGACCATCTGCGCCATGCCGAACACGGAGCCCAACCAGGACAATGCTTCGACTGTGGAGTTTGTTTTGAGGACTGGACGTGAGCAGGGGGTCGTGAGAGTGATGGCGATCGGTGCGGTGACGCTGGAACGGGCAGGCAAGCGGCTGGTGGAGATGGCGGAGCTGGCGGACGCCGGTGTGATCGGTTTTTCGGACGACGGAAATCCGGTCGCCGATCCCAACATCATGCGACAGGCATTGACTTACTCGCAGATTACAGGATTGCCGATCATCAACCACTGCGAAGAACCGTCTATTGCTGGTGCGGGGCAGATGCATATGGGCGTTATCGCATCGCATCTCGGCCTGACCGGCGTTCCGTCCGAAGCGGAGACGGTGATGGTGGAACGGGACATCGCTTTGGCCGAATTGACAGGCGGCCGGTTGCATATTGCTCACCTGAGCACACGTCGGGCTGTTGAAGCGGTGCGTCGGGCGAAGGAGCGTGGACTGCGGGTGACGGCGGAGGCAACGCCACATCACGTGAGTATCACCGATGCGTGGGTGTACGGACTGGGCGGAGCAACCCCGAACGATGGCGCCCTTAGTACGGTTGCGTATGACACGAATACGAAGGTGAACCCGCCGTTACGCACCAACGACGATGTGGATGCCGTTGTTAAGGGATTGGCCGATGGCACGATCGACATGATCGCTACGGACCATGCGCCGCACGCTGCGACCGACAAGGAATGTACCTACCAGGAAGCTGCGCATGGGATCAGCAACATAGAGACGGCTTTCGGGTCGTGCATGGTTCCGGTACACGCCGGTGCTATATCGCTGGAAGGCTTGATCGAGCGCATGACCGCCGCCCCGGCGCGTTTCCTGGGTCCAGCTGCCGGTGGCACAGGCCTGGGATCGCTGAAAACCGGGTTTCCTGCTGATGTTGTTGTGCTTGATCCGACATCCGAGTGGGCAGTCGACCCGTCCGTATTCTTTTCAAAAGGGAAGAACACACCACTTGCTGGGACGACATTGAAAGGCCGCGTAATGATTACTCTTTACGCCGGTGAAATAGTGCATGAGGCCGGTGTGACCGTTGATTAGTTCACAGCTGGATAGGCTGGCGGCGTATCTCGTTATGGAGGACGGTTCGATCTACCCCGGGACGCGTCTCGGTGCGGAGGTTGAGGCCACCGGAGAGGTCGTGTTCAACACGTCGATGACCGGTTACCAAGAGATGCTGACTGACCCTTCATACGGTGGCCAGATCCTGGTGCCGACTTATCCACTGATCGGTAATTACGGAGTGAACGATAACGATTGGGAGTCGCGCAGCATTCAGGTGCGCGGATTCGTTGTGAGGCAGGACTGTGATCTTCCGAGCCATCGAGATAGCAAATCGACCATCCACGAGTACCTGGTCGAAAACGGTATTCCGGGGGTGTCAGGAGTAGATACGCGGGCGATCACCCGGAAGCTGCGGTCGCGTGGGGTAATGATGGGGCTGGTTACGGCGCTGGAAGATATTGAGTACGGCCTCAAGCAGCTTGGCGCTGCGCCGCGGTACGGCGATTTCGATGTTGTATCGGATGTTTCTACCGCAGAGACGTATGTGTGGGACCGTGCGACATCTCGGGACGGGGGTCCGCATGTGGTCGTGATCGACCTCGGAGTGAAACACAACATTCTCCGCAATCTTGAGAAGCGTGGTGCCCGTGTGACGGTTGCGCCGATGAACGTCACGGCTGATCAGGTGATGGACCTTGCGCCCGACGGTGTACTCCTGTCCCCGGGTCCCGGGGACCCCGTATTCCTCGAGCCTGTTGTGGACGTAGCAAAGACGCTGGCCGTGCAGGTTCCGATGTTCGGAATATGCCTGGGACACCAGGTGATAGCGAAGGCGTTCGGGGCTGAGACCTTCAAGCTTAAGTTTGGACATCGTGGCGGGAACCATTCGGTGATGGATGAAGAGTCAGGACGGGTCTATGTGACGGCGCAGAACCACGGGTATGCGGTGTCTCGAGAAGGCCTGTCGGATGACGTGATAGTGACGCACCGTGATCTCTCCGACGACACGGTTGAGGGGTTGCGGCACAAGTCCCTTCCGATCATGACAATTCAGTATCACTCGGAGGCGTCCCCGGGGCCGCAGGATGCCGAGTATCTATTCGACCGGTTCATGGAACTGGTCTCAAGTTCGCAGAAGGAAATCGTTTGAGCGAGTCTGCCCCCAAGAAAGTTCTTGTCATAGGCTCTGGCCCGATCGTAATAGGGCAGGCTGCAGAGTTCGATTACGCCGGTACGCAGGCATGCAAGTCATTACGTGAGGAGGGAATCGAGGTCATTCTCGTCAACTCCAATCCGGCTACGATTATGACCGACGAAGACGTAGCGGACCGCGTCTACATCGAACCGCTGACGGTGCCAGTTGTCTCCCGCATTATCGAACGAGAGAGACCCGACGGCGTGTTGCCGACACTGGGTGGCCAAACCGGGCTGAATCTGGCTATCGAACTTTCTGAGGCCGGAGTTCTTGAAAAGTACAACGTACGTGTGCTTGGCACCCAGATTGCTTCCATAGAGATGGCAGAGGATCGGGAGAAATTTCGTGATCTGATGGATCGGCTTGGCGAACCTGTACCGCCGTCCGTGGCAGTCGAATCGCTTGATGCTGCGGTCGATGCTGCGGATCAGATCGGTTACCCGGTGGTTATTCGCCCTGCTTACACACTTGGTGGAACTGGCGGTGGTGTCGCCGGAGATCAAGCTCAACTCAGGGAGATAGCGCAGGGTGGCCTTTCGGCGAGCCTTGTCGGACAGGTTCTGATAGAAAAATCCCTTGTCGGTTGGAAAGAGGTCGAGTACGAGGTAATGCGTGACGGCGAGGACAATACCGTTACGATCTGCAACATGGAAAATCTGGATCCAATGGGGGTCCACACAGGGGATTCTATTGTTGTCGCGCCGAGTCAGACACTGTCAGACAAGGAGTACCAGCTACTCCGTACGGCGTCACTGAACATCATCCGTGGTCTCGGGATCGAAGGCGGCTGCAACGTACAGTTGGCCTTGCGCCCGGGCGCTGACGTGGAAAAGACACTGCCGGCCATACCGGAGGGTTCGCCGCATTATTACGTCATCGAGGTTAACCCTCGTGTGAGCCGCTCTTCTGCTCTGGCGTCCAAGGCGACCGGTTACCCCATTGCACGTGTCGCTGCGAAGATTGCGCTCGGTAAAACGTTACATGAAATTCCGAACGAGGTGACTTCGCGTACCTCTGCAGCGTTTGAACCAGCGCTGGACTACTGCGTGGTCAAAATTCCCCGATGGCCTTTCGACAAATTTCCGACGGGGGACCGATCTCTGGGAACCCAGATGAAGGCCACCGGAGAGGTGATGGCTATTGATCGGTCTTTCGAGGCAGCTTTGCAGAAAGCAGTCCGTTGTCTTGAAGTCGGCGGTCGTTCGTTACTTTGGCAGGATCCCGAATGGGCGGATGGCGATCTCGACCTTTCTCCAGATGACAACCGAATTTGGAAGTTGACGGCGGCACTCAGACGGGGTTGGTCCGCGATGGAGGTCAGCGAACTCACAGGAGTAGATCCGTGGTTCACCCGTTCTCTCGAACGGATCACAACTATGGAACGTCGGTTACTTGCCGAAAACTTGACCCGAAATTTGCTGTGGGAGTCCAAGCGATTGGGTTTCTCTGACAATCAAATCGGGACGCTTTCCGACCTGTTGCCTGACCAGGTTCGGGCACAGCGGATCGAGTGGGGGCTCAGGCCGGTCTACAAGATGGTCGACACTTGCGCCGGAGAATTCGAGGCCACAACACCGTACTTCTACTCGACCTACGAGCAGGAGAATGAGGCATTGCCACTGGGTGGCGATAAGGCGATCGTGCTTGGTAGCGGTCCGATCAGGATCGGCCAGGGGATCGAGTTCGACTACTGTTCCGTCCACGCCGCCTGGGCACTACAACGCAGCGGCGCAGGCGCCGTAATGGTCAACTCAAATCCTGAAACGGTTTCTACGGACTTCGACACGTCAGATCGGCTGTACTTTGAGCCGCTGGATGATGAGTCCGTCCGGGATATTATCGAAAATGAAAACGGGCTTGGTGTCGGGGGTGATGAGGGGGAAGGCGAGTCGTCCAGGGGTGCCGGCCTGGCATCTACGATCGTTCAGTTCGGTGGGCAGACTGCTATCAACCTATCGCAAGGGCTGGACGTTGCGGGGATGCCAATCATGGGTTCCTCTGCCTCTGCTATCGATGCAGCGTCCGACCGCGGGCGTTTCGAGGATCTCGCCGCAGAAGTAGGCATCCCTCTTCCCCCGGCGGGGACTGCGACGACGGCAGAGGATGCTCTGCATATCGCAAATAACATCGGTTATCCCGTGCTGGTCCGTCCTAGCTACGTGCTTGGCGGGCGGGCTATGGAGATCATCCAGAACGCTTCGGAACTGGTGCGTTACTTCGGCAACCTTTTGACAATTGGAGGTACGCCGGGTGAGGCGATCCTTGTCGACCGGTACCTGGAAGGTATCGAGGTAGAGGTTGACGCCGTCTGCGATGGTGAGAACGTATTGATTCCCGGCATAATGCAGCACATTGAGCGTGCCGGCGTGCATTCTGGAGACTCGATGGCGGTGTACCCGGCTCTGAGTCTGACCGACACCGAGGTCGACACCATTGTCGACTACACGCGCCGTATAGGCGTGGCGCTTGGCATACGCGGGTTGATGAACATTCAGTTCGTCATCACCGGGCGTGGGGCATACAGGTCACTTGCGGACAAAGGATCAGCTGAAGCTGATTCCGAGGTCTACATTATCGAGGTTAATCCCCGTTCCAGCCGGACCATTCCTTTCATATCTAAGGTCACGCGTGTGCCGATGATAGAGATAGGTGTCAATGTGATGCGTGGCAAGAGCATCGTTGAACAGGGCTACAGTCCAGGGCTCGCGCCACGCCGCGATCTGGTTGCGGTTAAGGCACCGGTGTTCTCGATGTCCAAACTTGTTGGCGTCGACACTTTCCTGGGGCCTGAGATGAAGTCAACGGGCGAAGTAATGGGAATCGACACCGAGTACCGCGGGGCTGTCGCAAAGGCTCTTATAGGGGCAGGACTTTCGATACCAGAAGGATGCAGCGTGTTGCTGAGCATTGCCGACTCTGACAAGGCAACGGCGCTGCCATTTGTGCGGTCCCTCGTTGAAAGTGGCCACCCGCTTTACGCAACTGCTGGAACTGCGGCATTGATCAAGTCTGCAGGACTACCAGTGGAGTCGATTGAGAAGCGCCTTTCGGAAGGCCATCCGAACGTTGTGGATATTATCCAGGACGGATCGATTGGGGCAGTTGTGAATACGGTGACAGGTGACCGGTCAACGCTTCAGGACGGTTTCCACATCAGGCGTGCAGCTGCGGAACGTCGGGTGCCGATCTTCACGTCGATTGATACTGCTCGAGCTGCTGTTGAGAGCCTGGCCCGTGGTGAGGCTGCGTACAACGTGATGCGACTGGATGAGTACCTGGACCGTTAAGAAGATGATGGGGAGATAGTTGAAGTCGGCGTTTCGGTGTGTGGTCCATTCGCGCAGGGTCTGCTTCAACAGAGACAGGGACGGCACCAGCACCAGCGTGAGGTCGCTGTCCAGCTCCTCATGAAGCCACAAGCCGACATAGGTCTTTCCTGTACCGCAGGCCATGACAATTTTCCCGCGGTCGTGTTCCCGTAGTCCCGCAATCGCCGCATCGATAGCTTCACGCTGGTGCGGCCTAGGTGTCGCGCTGGTGATGGTGGGAGGGCGCAGTTCATTCATGGAATCTGGCCACTCGAGGACGCTCGCTTCGAGGTCGGCCAGCATCAATGACCCTACCGGTTTATCCTGCCCTGTGAGCGTGCGCGAAGCGGTGCCACCGATACGATCCGTGGTTGCCATAAGCAGACGGAAGTCGAAGTCAGCGCGCGATGACTCAGATAGGAAACTGTCGAGGTCACGTTTGGTGACTGAGTAATCAGGGTCGTACGCCTTCGCCTGGACGGCCCACAGGGTGTCGTGGCGGGTCTTAACGACGAGGTCTATCCCGGCGTCCGATCCCCAACGTCCCGGCCATTCATCCCACAACCAGACTTGCTCGACAATCGATGCGTACTCGGGTTCGTTCTCCAGATACCAGCGGGCAAGCAACTCAAACTCGTCGCCCTTGGTCTTGGGGTTTAGCGAGAGCGTATCTAGTAGATGTTGGAGCGATCCCATAGCGGCATTGTAAGGAATCGAATTCATGCCATCACCGCAGTTGTCAACTGATGATTCAGGGCATCAATTCGTTCGACACAATTTGTAGTTCCGAAATTCCTGATTGAAGACAGACATACAAAAAATGCCCCGGTCAATTGACCGGGGCATTTCATTTCACAGTGTCGGGCGCCTCGCTGTTTATGCCCGTGAGGCTACAACCATCATCCAGTTGCGTGGCACGGTCTCTAGACCCATCTCGTCCCAGGTTTCCTTGCACGCTTTCTGCAGACATTCGCGGGCGATTTCGAGTGGTACGCCAGGCATGACGCCCTCGATGAAGTCCTGGAATCCGCTGATGTCATACCAGCCGTCGATCGGCACTTCGATGCGGTGAATTTCTTCTGCAGTGATCTCGAAGCCACCCTCCCGAAGAAGCTCGTAGTACTCTTCGGGTGTGAGTTGCTGGCGTGCCTCGGTCTTGTCGGCTCGTGCGGCACGCAGACCGTAATCACGTTTCAACATGCGCAGAGCCTTCATCATCCATTTTCGGGCGAACAGATCGGTCTCCGGTGGGTGTGCCCCCTTGAAGAACGAACTGTTGAAAACGAAAGTGCCACCGGGCTTGATGGCGTCCCTAATCATGGTCAGGAGCGCGACCTTGTCTGGGACGTAATGGATGGCGTTGAAGTAGACAACCGAGTCCACTTTTTCGACGAGCAGGTCTGAGAGGTTCTGTACCTCGCCCTGCATGTATTTCATGGCGGTGTCTGTTCGCTCACCGATGTTCTCTTTTGCATCCCGCAGTGCGGCCGCCGAGTGATCGATGGCGTAGATGACGCTGTGTTTGGCGTCCTCAAGCCTTTCGAGAATTTGCTTTGAGATGGCACCGGGTCCGCAACTAAGATCGACGATGTTGCGCTGTTTGCCGATCTGAGCCAGATCTAATGTTGCGGCGTTGACTTCGGCGTAGAAGTCCAGACCAGCGAACTTGGAAAACGAATAACCTTGATCTGTCTGGGCCAAGGAGCCCTCCTGAAAAGGGATACAGTCCGTGTTGTCGATATGGTAGCCAGAGCGACCAGGCGGAAGGTGGGCGACGGCCAAACAACAGGTGAATCCTATCATGTCATACCGTATCTGGCGGCATCGTGATCGTTTCCTCAATGTTGAACTGATTCACGTGTATAAACGCCCAGAAGTCGATCATTAATTGATAGCGAGCATACCCAAAGGAAATTGGACTTGATAGGAACGGCCTGGATACGGGTGGAGATAACGCGAGTGACGGCGGTGCTGACCACTGCATTTGTGTTGTTAAGCATCGGCTGTGGGGGTGACGTGGAAGGTGACTCCATCCTGGTTCTTGCGGCGGCTTCCATGACAAATGTGCTTGTCGAGGTCGGTCAAGAGTTCGAGAGCGAATCCGGGGTGGAAGTTGTTTTGAGTTTCGGCGGTTCGAATGCCCTGGCCCGACAGGTTGAACTGGGCGCTCCAGCGGACGTCGTGATATTTGCCGGAAATGGCCCTATGGATCAGCTGGAAGAGTCCGGGGAGATTGTTGCCGGAAGTCGGGTGGATGTTTTGCGGAACCGGCTTGTCGTGATAAGTGATGGAGGATCTGGGCCTCTTGCTGACATACGTGATCTGGTCTCGAGCGAAGGGTGGATAGCGCTCGCTGACCCGGTGTTGGCGCCTGTGGGGCTGTATGCAAAACAGGCGATGGAGATGTCCGGGCTATGGGAAGCCCTACGATCGAGAGTTATTCCGACGCTTGATGTGCGTGCGGCGATGGGCGCTGTGGACACCGGGAGCGCGGCGTTCGGCCTGGTGTATGCAACCGATGTGGCGAACGCAGCCGGCGTCGTGATGGTGTTTGAGGTGCCCGAGGAGCTGCACGACCCGATAATCTACCCGGCGGCAGTCGTCGAACACGGGAGTGGGACAGATGCGTCCGAATTCCTCGATTTTCTCGTATCTGATGGGGTAAAAGCTGTGTTTATGCGTCACGGCTTCGTGTCAGCGTCAGAGTGACCGTGGTGGGGGATAGACTTAGCGCCGATGTCGTCTGACCTAACAATCGTCCTTCTTTCGCTTCGCGTCGCAACCGTGGCGATGCTGATAGCACTTCCGATCGGGTTCGGGCTTTCCTGGTTGCTCGTCCGGAAGCAGATACGCGGCCGATTCCTTATAGAGGCCGTGGTATCCCTGCCGCTGGCTTTGCCACCGGTCGTGATCGGGTACGGGCTACTGATACTGCTTGGAAACCGGGGGCCATTTGATGGACTGGCTTTCACCACATTTGCAGCTTCTCTTGCCTCGGCAATAGTCGCTCTCCCGCTCATCGTCAGGACATTTGTTGTGGCTCTTGAAGGAGTAGACCCGCGATTGGAGCTTGCCGCCCGTAGCCTAGGCGCGGGGCCGTGGCGGGTTTTAATGACCGTGACGATCCCGCTGGCGTACCGCGGGCTAGTTGCGGGAGCGTTGATCGGATCGGTTCGTGCACTGTCTGAGTTTGGGGCTACTATCGTGGTGGCCGGTAACATCCCGGGACGAACGCAGACCGTTCCGCTGGGTATATTCACGCGGATCCAAGCTGGAGATGACCAGGCGGCCATCCGGCTTGTTGTGGTCTCGATAACGCTGGCGGTCGCCACGCTCATTGTCCATGACTTGCTGTTACGCCGTGGTGGTTTGGATGGCCGGCGAAACCGTGCAGGGTTTGGTGCGTAACCCTTGGTAGGCGACGCTTTGATCTCCCCAGAGGCCTCTCGACCGGGGCGTGACACGAACGGCGTGCTCAGGTTCTCGTTTACGCGCGTGCAGGGAGATTTTTCGCTCGAAGTTGCCGGGAATTTTGGGGCTGGCATCACGGCGTTGTTTGGGCCCTCTGGCAGCGGAAAGACGACTCTGCTGAACTGTCTTGCAGGGCTACTTAAGCCGGACGATGGGGAGATAGTGCTTTACGGGCGAGACCTTTATCGAGGCAACCCGAAAATGTTTGTACCGCCGGAAAAACGCCGCATAGGACTTGTGTTCCAGGATGGCGCTCTGTTTCCGCACATGAGTGTGTCCGGCAACATCATGTACGGTCGGGCACTGACGCCGGAGGCCGACCGCCGGGTGGATGTGGACCATGTGGTAGATCTACTCGGATTGCGGCCTCTTATGGATCGTTCTCCCGGGTCTCTATCAGGCGGGGAGCGCCAGCGTGTTGCGATCGCTCGGGCCCTTGCGATGTCGCCAGGATTGCTATTGCTGGATGAGCCGATGGCTTCGCTGGATGCTCACTTGCGCGGGGTCGTGCTCAGCTACTTACGTCGGGTCCACGATGATCTAGGAATCCCGATGGTTTATGTGTCGCACTCAATCTCCGAGGTGCTGGCGCTGGCAGACGACGCGCTTGTACTGTCACGGGGGAGGGTTGTCGCATCTGGCCGGCCTTCGCGTGTGTTGCTGGACCCTGTGGTGGGCGGAATGTTTGGGGACGACCCTGTCGAAAATCTTTTGGATGGAACGGTTATTGAACAAGGTGGGGCCGGTCAGTCGGGCCGGGTCCGGGTAGGTGCGATCGAGATCGTCACGCCGCCAATGGATCGCCCTTCCGGCGCTCCTGTAATAGTGGCGCTGGGCGCGGAAGAGATCATTCTCGCCACGGAGAAGCCGTCCGGGTTGAGTGCCCGTAACGTCATTATTGGGTCGATTACGGACCTGGATCCGGTCTCTAACGGAGTTTACGCGAGCGTCGATATCGGGGTGCCTATGTTTGTTGAACTCACGCAGGGGGCGGTGGACGCTCTCAGTTTGGAGCGCGGTCAGGACGCGTACCTAGTATTCAAGACGAGTAGCATCAAGCTTCTGGACGCTGAGCCGCTGGTCGACGGGTAGGTGAAGTTGCGGGAGCGCGTGATCTTAGATTCACGGCGTTCAGTTGCTGTTTGCTCTCCCTCAGCCTTCTTTCAGGGACACTGGCCTTTCCCGCCGTGAGATGGGGCGTTTGTCCTCGCTACGCAAATGTCCTGCAGGCAACATTGGTTGCATCTGGGTGTTGGACGGCAAACTGTCGAGGCGTGCTCGTCGAGTAGGGCGTGATACTCATTGAACAGGGCGGCGTCCGATGGTAATCGTTCTGTGAACAGCGACTGGTAATCCCGGTATCGGACTCCTCGTGGGCGCCAGCCGAGCCGGTCGATTATTCGGCGTGTGTATTTATCGATTACGAAAGAAGGTTTATGGGCTGCGTAGAGGACGATATCGTCCGCCGTCTCTTCTCCGATCCCCCAGATCTCAAGCAGTACGGAGCGCAGGTCATCCATCGGTAGATCAAGTAGCTGATCCAAGTCGCCGTTGAAATCGTTCTCGACCAGCACCGCGAACTCATGCAACTTGCGGGCCTTCTGGTTGAAGTACCCGGATGGACGTATCAGGTCGGCTAGATAGTTTCTATCCATGCCGTGGATCGTTTTGAACGAACAGATGTTGGCATTTCGGAGCTTGTCCAATGCCTTTTCCACGTTTGTCCAGTTGGTGTTCTGGGTGAGAATTGCGCCGATGATCACATCAAACGGACCATCGCCAGGCCACCAGTGCTGCGGGCCGTATGTCGCGTACAGTCGGTCATAAAGGGCACGAACGTACGCATGTGTAGGTGTTGTTGGCAACGGTAGTGTCATTGGGGAAATCCGTAATCCATCATGCATCTTTCCGTTAATGGGCCAAGTCGCGCGTCAGCGAGCACACAACTCCTATATTCTCGAAAAGGTCGATCCTTGAGAGGTCGATAAATTGCCGGTAAGCGACCAAGCCAAGAAAGATTACTTCGTATGACGGGATGGGTCGAAAAACTGGATACCGTGGCTTACTCAAGCGGGTCGCTGGTTTGCGTCGGCCTTGACCCCGATCCACGTCGAATGGCCATTAACGACGTTGCCGAGTTCAATCGTGCCATAGTCGACGCCACTAGAGACCTTGTGTGCGCCTACAAGCCGCAACTGGCGTTCTACGAAGCGCTCGGCATGGACGGACTCCTGGCACTTGAGAAGACAATTTCGCACATCAAGGATGTCGCCCCCGATACCTTGTTGATCGGCGACTGCAAACGCGGAGACATTGGTTCCACCGCGGCGGCTTACGCCCGTGCGATGTTTGACGTGTGGGATTTCGACACGGTGACGCTGCACCCTTACCTCGGCAGTGAGTCGATTGAACCGTTTACGGAGCGCGCAGACCGCGGGGCGATCATTGTGTGTAGGACATCAAACCCGGGAGCTGCGGAATTACAGGACCTCAAGATGACGGATGGCTGTGTCGAGGGGACACTCTACGAGCACACGGCACGACTTGCCTCAAAGTGGAATACTCGGGGCAACATCGGAATAGTTGTAGGAGCCACGTATCCTGAAGAGATGGCGGATTTACGCGGGCAGCATCCAGATATGCCGTTCCTCATTCCGGGTGTTGGAGCGCAGGGTGGAGATGTGGAGGCGGCGACACGTGCTGGGGTGAACATAGAAGGCAGAGGTGTGATGATCTCGTCTTCACGCGGCATAATTTACGCATCCCAAGATGAGGAGAAGTTTGCTGGCGCGTCCCGCGCTGCCGCCGAGATCTTGAGGGATCAGATCAACGATGCACGTGGAATGCAGGGCGAGTAGTGAGCAACACAGAAAGCCAGCCAGGTAAAGAAGAGGTCCAATTTGAAGTGGGGGACCGTATCACTCTTAAGAAGGGGCATCCGTGTGGCGTTAATGACTGGACAATCTACCGCATCGGAGCCGACATCGGCCTGCGCTGCGCCGGTTGTGGACATCGGGTGATGCTTCCTAGAAGGCAGGTCGATCGACGGATACGTTCGAAAGTATCTGGTTTTGAGTCGTCAACGTAGCGGGAGTACGGGCGTAGCTGGGCCACAACATCGTTGACACTCCTCTGATTACGCCCCTAATGTACGGACAGTAGTGTGGTGGCGTGGAGTTGGCTCGATATTGGCGCCGGCCGGAAATCAACGTTTCAGACTGTCTATTTACAGATAATCGGCCAAAGTCGGAGGGTGCAAGCTCATGCGTGAGATGGTCATCGATAGTATTCGAGTAAGCCTTCTAAACTACGCGCGCATCGTCATTCTTAAAGAGAAGGATGCTGAGAGGTTCCTGCCTATATGGATAGGGCAGCCCGAGGCTGAGGCTATTGCCCTGAAGCTGCAAGACATGACGCCCCCGCGTCCGCTGACGCATGATTTGTTGCATCACTTGATCGGTGATCTGGGCGGAGTAATTGATCACATAGTTGTATCCGGACTGGACCAAGAAACTTTCTTCGCCAAGATAATGTTGACTGCGTCGGAAAAGACGATTGCAGTTGATTCACGTCCCTCTGACGCACTTGCCCTTGCAGTCCGGGCCAAGGTCCCGATTTTCGTCGAGGATTCCGTGCTAGACCGCGCTGGCGTGCATATGGATGCTGAAACTGGCAAGGCTGTGGTCGGAGACAGTGATGGGTCAGAATCGGTCGGAAGCCCGCCTACCGACAGCGAGATAGAGCGGATGTCGGCTTTCAAGGACTTCATAGATACGCTGGATCTGGACGACATCGGAAATGCCGGCAAAGATGCTTAAGGTTTTTTCTTAGGTCTTTTCGCTATAGCGCTTTCGGACTAGCTGGACGCGTATGTGAGCTTCAGGAGTGATGTGCGTCCGGTTAGACGCAAGTTCGTTCATTCGGAAGCCTACGAGAGCGGAATTTCCCGACCGGTATTCCATTGCTTTATTAGCAGGCTTTCTGGCCGGTCATCGCTTTGAGTAGCTTCGCGTGTCGTCTTTTCTACCCGTATAGTGGGTTGCGTTCGAGGTGGAGCAGTTGTTCCGCTTCGGGCATTGATCGACTGAATCTCACATTCGGACTTTCTTGCTCAATTCAGCGAGAGCTGGCGGAGTTGAGGGGATATTGGATTTTTCGTTGTTCAGCGCAACGGTGTGTGATAAAGTCCACAATCGAAATTCGGAGCGTGATCCACTCTTCTTGTGGGTTCGTATGGCAACGATGGGCCAATCGTCCGGGAATCGGAGCACCATTGGGCTGCTAGGGCGGCTTATGGGTGTAGGTTGGGCTGTTGCCTTGAGCATCGCCGGTGGGACGGGTGGCGGCTTCTGGCTGGACAGTCGATTAAGCACAGGTCCAGTTTTGACGCTTGTCGGCCTCGCCGCTGGAATTGTGGTCGCGCTTGCAGGAATGATTCGAATATTGAGCGCCATGTGGGGCGATAAGTCGGACCATTCCGTTGATGAGCTTGAAAACAGGGATCCTCGGTAGTCGTCCGGGATAAAACCGCGTTGCGTTGATACGCAGAGGGAATCGAAGATTTTTTCCAGCCCGAAAAAATTGATCACGCTGGTAATCATGGTTGGCGTGTTTGGTCTATCGGTCGTCGGTGGCGCACTTGGCGCACCGTTTGGCCTGGGTTTCCTCGGTGCTCCGATCGCCGCGATTCAGCTTCCTGCTGAACGTGTGGCACCTGCGATCGACCTGGGTGTTATCGAGTACGAAGTGAAGAACACGGCGATCATGTTTTGGATCGCTGGCGTCATCCTGGTTCTCGTCGCCTTCTTCGGCACTCGCAAGATTCGAAGTAACTCGCCGGAGAAGGATGTACCGACCGGTCTGCAGAATTTCCTCGAGGTTATCGTTGGCTTCTTTATCACTTTGGGGGAGTCTGCCGCAGGAGGCCGTCATGGTCGACGGTTTCTTCCTCTAGTCCTATCGATCTTTCTTGTTGTCGTGGTAAACAACTGGATTGGTGTCCTCCCGGGGGTTGGCACCATAGGTTGGGTTGAGACGTCTGAAGAATTTGTTGAGCACCGAGATCATGCCATCCACCTTGATGGAGACGATGCGGAATTTAAGTCCCCCGACCTCGTTGTATTTGAGGGCGATGGGAATTTTAAGTGGATCTGGTTTGGACAGACGAGCCAGGACGCTGTGCCGCTAGCAACGATTTCGGAAGCACATGAAGGCGACTCCCACGGTGATGGTCACGGCGACTCTCACGGTGATGCGAGTAGCGGTGAGCCTACATTTGTCCTAGACACGTCACGAGTTCCCGGCGGGCTGGATAAAGATTTCAACGAATCCTTGTTCGAAACAATCGGCGCTGAAACCGCCGATAAAGAACACCCGGAACTGCGGGAATTACATGATCCTGAGAATGTCGGGATCATCGTCCCGTATCTCCGTGGTGCTAACACGGACGTGAACAACACCCTGGCTATTGCTCTGGTGGCGATGATTACTGTCCAGATCTGGGGATTCCGATCACTAGGATTCCGCGGATATGGCGGCAAGTTCATTAACCTTAAGCAAGGTCCGATCTATTTCTTTGTCGGGATACTAGAAATCATTGGTGAATTGGCCCGTACGATCAGTTTCACCTTTCGTCTTTTTGGAAACATGTTCGCCGGCGAAGTTCTGCTTGTCGCCATGGCATTCTTGTTCCCGCTGATTGGGATTATTCCGTTTATCGGCCTAGAGCTGTTCGTCGGCGTTATCCAGGGCTTCATCTTCGCTATGCTCACCCTTGTGTTCGGAGTGATGGCATCGCTTGGACATGCCGAGGAGGAGCACTAGCGTCGACGCGCTTTATTTGACTCTGTCGGTGCATCAGTCAACATGTTGGAGAGTTCCAACCTGTGGTGCCCGTGACCGAACGTTTAATCGTAGAACTCTGCAGGAGAGGTAACGAAATGGAAAGCTTGGATCTGACCACACTTGCTGCCGGACTGGCCATCGGACTTGGGGCCATTGGCCCGGGCATGGGTATTGGCATTTTGGCCGGCAAGGCGATGGAAGCCCTTGGCCGCAATCCGGAGGCCAGCGGTGTTATCCAGCAAAACATGATCCTTGCGATCGCGTTCGCTGAAGCAATCGCCATTTACGCGTTGGTGGTGGCGATCATCATCATCTTCGTTGCGTAGTTTTAAACGCCTGCACTGCAGATAGTCTCATGTTTCGTGATTCTGACTGTTGTGGGTGTGGGGCGGTCGTTTGATGCGGCCGTCCCGTTGTAAGGAAGATCGATGGATGCCATAGGCATAAATCTGCCGGGACTGGTTACACAGCTCGTCAGTTTTCTGATCCTGTTCTTTATCCTCTCGAAGCTTCTGTATGGTCCGATATCGAAGGCGCTCGATGAGCGCTCAACTCGGATCAAAGAGAGTCTCGAGGCGGCGGAAAGGGCACAGCAAGATGCTGCGTCCTCTGCCGAGCGGGTAGAGCAGGAGATCGCTGAGGCCCGGGTACAGGGTCAGGCGCTGATCGCTGAAGCGCGTGAAGCGGCCGGAAGACTGCGGGCAACGGAAGAGGAGCGCGTACGTGCTGACCTCGAATCTCTGCGCGAACGGGCGACAGAAGAGGTTCGGCGTGAGCGGGATGGTGCAATTGAAGAAATCCGGGCCGAGTTTGCGAATCTGGCGGTTGATGCTGCTGAGCGCGTGATCGGTCGATCACTTGATGCGCAGGCGCACCGAGAGATTATCGCGGGCGTTCTTCAAGAAGGCCTCGCCAGAGATGGTGGGGACTCTTAAATGTTGACCGACGTTACCGGACACTCAGGGAAGGGGGTCTAGCATGGCGCCAAAAGCACGACGTTACGCACAGGCCGCTTTTGATATAGCGTCCGAGAACGACACATTCGACGAGTGGGCTGCGGACCTTGACGCACTGGCGATGGCGCTGGGTGATGATGATTTCGCTGCGTTACTTGCCGCTCCTCAGGTTCCGATGTCCGTCAAGATGGATGGCATCGATAAGGTCCTCGGGGAACTTGGCGACAAGGCTCAGAACCTGGCGAAGTTACTGGTGACGCACAGTGCGTCTGGGATCGCTTCGGCGATTCGGGACGATTACAGGTCGATGCTGGATGCCGAACGGGGAGTCGCACGGGCCGATATTGCAACGGCGGTCTCGATCGACGACGTAGTTCGCTCCGAAATCGTTACCCGTCTTAGCGCATTGGTTGGTCATGAGGTCCAGGCGACCTTCAGGGAAGACCCTGAGATTCTGGGCGGGATGGTGGCACGGGTCGGAGACCGGCTGGTCGATGGCAGCGTGCGGTCAAAACTACAATCGCTCCGGCAGACACTCGGTAGGCCGGCTGCGGTGACCCGTGGAGAAGAATGAAACCGGGAGTAACCGGTACTAAGGGAAATAACGTCGCCCGGCTGGCAGCATGATTGCCGGTTTAGGGCAGGTGCTTACCTCCTCTCAATTTAGAGGGGCCGGTGAGTGTCAAGAACACAGGGCTTCTTTAAGAGGCTCACGGAGGAGATCGCATGGCGGTCAGTGGACAGGACATAGCCTCGGTCATCAAGCGCCAGATCGAGGGATTTGGCGGCGAATTGACCATGGTAGACGTTGGTACGGTTGTTCGGGCGGCCGACGGCGTGGCGACCATTCACGGCCTGTCCGATGTCAGTTACACGGAGCTGTTGCAGTTTCCGAATGACACCATCGGTATGGCGTTGAACCTTGAAGAAGACAGCGTTGGAGCCGTGATTCTCGGCGAATACACGCACATCAAAGAAGGCGACGAGGTCCGAAGCACGGGTCGCATCGCTGAAGTCCCGGTTGGCGATAACTTGATGGGCCGCATCGTTGACTCGCTTGGAAGGCCGCTGGACGGCGCCGGCCCGATCGATTCTGCTGCCACGATGCCGATCGAACGACTGGCACCGAACGTCGTAGTGCGGAAGTCTGTCGACACTCCGCTTCAGTTCGGAATTAAGGGTATCGACGGTTTGATACCGGTTGGTCGTGGACAGCGTGAGTTGGTCATTGGAGACCGCAACACCGGAAAGACATCTGTGTGTGTCGACGCCATCATCAACCAGAAAGACACTGGCGTTATCTGCATCTATGTAGGTATCGGTCAGAAGGTTGGTAAGGTTGCGCAGGTGGCGCAGACACTACGCGATAACGGTGCGCTCGACCACACGATCGTGGTCGCGGCCAACGCCTCAGACGCCGCCCCGCTGCAGTACCTGGCTCCTTACGCCGGCGCTGCTATGGCGGAGTACTTCATGGACCAGGGCAAAGATGTCCTGATTGTTTACGACGACCTCACCAAGCACGCATGGGCCTACCGCCAAATGTCGTTGCTGCTTCGCCGGCCTCCGGGGCGTGAGGCGTACCCGGGTGACGTCTTCTACCTTCACTCCCGACTTTTGGAGCGGGCCGCTCGGCTTGACGACGAGCGCGGCGGTGGGTCCATTACAGGTCTTCCGATTATTGAGACGCAGGCGGGGGACGTGTCAGCGTACGTGCCGACCAACGTGATTTCGATTACGGACGGTCAGATTTACTTGGAGTCGGAGCTGTTTAACGCAGGCATTCGACCAGCCCTTAATGCCGGCCTTTCGGTTAGCCGTGTGGGTAGTTCTGCCCAGACGCGTGCTATGCGTGACGTAGCCGGTCGGCTTAAGTTGGACATGGCTCAGTTCCGTGAGCTTGCGGCGTTCGCCCAGTTCGGGACTGACGATCTGGACGCTGCGACCCGCTCCCAGCTCGAGCGAGGTCAGCGCATGACCGAAGTTCTGAAACAGAACGAGACGGCGCCGCTCACCATGGAACAACAGGTTTCGATCTTCTTCCTCGGGACGAACGGCGATCTGGACGATGTGCCGATTTCCAAGGTTCTCGAGTTCGAGGTCGGATGGCACGAGTACACGGCCGCCAACATCCCGGAAATTCTTGCCGGGATTTCCGAGACCGGTCAGTTGAGCGATGACGCGCGTGCAAAGCTTTCTGAAGCGGCGGCCGCGTTCAAGCAGACAATCAATCTGGAAGACTAGGAGCGAATCGGGCGGGCTTAGCTCCGCCTGTAAGCACCAACATTCATGCCAAGCACCCAAGAATTAAGACGCCGAATCCGTAGTGTCGCCAACACGGCGAAGATCACCCGCGCCATGCAGATGATCGCCGCCTCCAAAATGCGGCGTGCACAGGAGATGGTGTTGGCCGGACGACCTTACTCTGAGCAGATGAACTCTGTGCTGTCTCACCTAGCAGCACTTGAACGTGGTTCTGAGGATTCATCTGTCCCGTTACTTGAGGCACGGGACGTAAAGGCCACGGGAATCGTGTTGATCACACCGGATCGTGGGCTTGCCGGCGGACTGGTGTCAAACCTGACACGTGTTGTTGAGCAAACGATCAGCGCGAGTGAATCACCGGTGACTCTGGTGGCCATAGGCAAGAAGGGCCGGAATTTCACGGTCCGCACAGGGAACGAGTTGAAAGCAGTGTTTGACGGCATCGGGGATAACCCGACGGTCGAAGACACGAGGGCTATCTCTAACCTGGTCATCGATGAGTTTGAGTCGGCCGGCGTGGACAGGGTACTGTTGGCTTACTCTCGCTTTGTCAACACGGCCGTGCAATCCCCGACTATAGACACGTTAATTCCGGTCGAGCCATCTGAGCTGACCGGTAATGGCGGAATAGGTTACATCTACGAGCCGGGACCCGTGGAAGTTCTTGAACAATTGCTTCCTCGCTATGTGGAGATGGAGGTTTATCACGCCGTCCTCGAAGCTATGGCGAGTGAACACTCGGCGCGCATGGTGGCGATGAAGAACGCTACGGATGCGGCGAACGATCTTATTGATGACCTGACGTTGAAGTTGAACAAAGCGCGTCAGGAAGCGATTACCTCCGAGATGCTGGACATTGTCGGTGGTGTGGAGGCGCTTGCTTAGCGCATTTCTGACCTCGGGAAACATACGTGGAATTCACGGGGCGGGGATTGGGATTAGCCCGATTTCTGGACCCGGTACTTGGCCCAAAGAGAGAATTACAGGAGCCCAAAATGGCTAACGGTAAGGTTGTACAGGTCATCGGAACTGTTGTGGACGTAGAGTTCGCATCGGAAGACCTTCCGGAGATCTACAACGGCCTGGAACTGCAACTGGAAGACGAAACCCTCTACCTTGAGGTCGAGCAGCACGTCGGAAACAACTGGGTGCGCTGCCTGGCTCTCGGTCCGACCGAGGGTTTGAAGCGCGGTTCCGAGGTTACGGACTCGGGTAGATCTATTGCAGTTCCTGTGGGGCCGGCGACTCTGGGACGGTTGTTTAATGTGACCGGAAAGGCACTAGACACGCTTGGCGATGTCGACGCCAGCGATTACTGGCCGATTCACCGGGCTGCACCGTCTTTCGACCGGCAAACCGGTACCACAGAGATTCTCGAGACCGGTATCAAGGTATTTGATCTGATCACTCCGTTCCAGAGGGGTGGCAAGGTCGGCGCGTACGGCGGAGCCGGCGTCGGCAAGACCGTCATCATCACGGAGCTGATCCGAAACATCGCACAGGAGCACTCCGGTGTGTCCGTGTTCGCAGGTGTCGGGGAGCGCTCTCGTGAGGGCAACGACCTGTGGCACGAGATGCAAGAGTACGGTGTGATGGATAGCACCGTACTTGTGTTCGGCCAGATGAACGAACCTCCCGGAACCCGGGCACGGATTGCTCTGACCGGTCTCACAATGGCGGAGTACTTCCGCGACGTTGAGAAACAGGACGTGTTGCTGTTTGTAGACAATGTGTACCGCTACATTCTGGCTGGCATGGAAGTGTCTGGACTTCTTGGACGTATGCCGTCTGCGGTTGGTTACCAGCCTACCCTGTCAACCGAGATCGGTGACCTTGAAGAGCGAATCACGACCACGGTTGATGGTTCGATCACTTCGTTCCAGGCGGTGTACGTGCCGGCTGACGACTACACGGACCCGGGCATTGTGACCACGTTCGGTCACTTGGATGCCAACATTTCACTAGAGCGATCGATGACGGAACAGGGCCTTTACCCGGCCGTTGACCCGCTCGTCTCAAACTCTCGGATTTTGCAGCCGGGTATCGTTGGCGAAGAACATTACGGCGTTGCACGGGAAGTGCAGCAGGTGCTTCAGCGCTATCGTGACCTGCAGGACGTCATCGCGATTCTGGGTGTTGAGGAGCTTTCGGACGAGGACCGTGTGGCGGTGGGTCGCGCACGCCGAGTCCAGCAGTTTCTGACGCAGCCATTCTTCGTTGGTGAGGTATTCACGGGTATTCCGGGACGTTATGTGCCGCTGGCGGATACCGTTCGCGGGTTCCGAGAGGTCCTGGACGGTAAGCACGACGATCTGCCGGAGCAGGCATTCCGGATGGTCGGCGGGATTGATGAGGCTCGTGAAAAGGGCGAGAAGATGCTCGCCGAAACCAACGACTAATACCGACATTGTTCAGGCCCCCGCATGGGGGCGGAGCCCCTCAGTAAATGGCCACGTTCAAACTAACAATCGTCACCGCCGAGCGGGAAGTGTTCTCGGAAGATGTTGACTCGCTGGTAGCGCCGGGTATCGACGGTCAGCTTGGCATTCTTCCGAACCACGCGCCGCTGATGACCCAGCTCCAGCCCGGCGAGATGACGGTACGCTCCGATGGAGACGAGAACGTTCTCGTTGTTACAGGCGGCTTCCTGGAAGTGCTGAACAACAATGTCACGATCCTGGCCGATACGGCTGAGATGGACGTGGCCATCGATCTTGAACGTGCAGAAGAAGCCCTTAAGCGTGCTTCGGAGCGTATGGAGAACAGGCAATCAGAAGTCGATCTCTCCCGTGCCCTACAGTCATTTCGGCGTGCTCAGATCAGGGTTGGCTTGGCTCGACGCCGTGGACGCCGCAATTCCACCACAACGCCGCCGGTCTCGACGAATAGGACGTAGGTTCTCAGGGCTGGTCAAGCTATTTATGACGGAGCTGGGATTATTCCAGACCCGTTTTGGGTCCGACCGCATATGGTTGGGGGGCGGGCTTGAGGCGGGATTTTCGAAGCATTCTTTGCTGAGAAGTGCCACATTCGAAAGATTTGCCCGCTATTTGTTCTTCTTAGGAAGTGCTCCGTCGTTCACGGGTGAGTGGGAAGCTGGGGGAATGATCGGGTACGCGTGTGTTGGAAGGGCGCTGTAACTGGATTCCCGGCTGATCGAGAATGACGGTTGATCGGGGACGCGGCGTTTTCTGCGCCTTATGACTTCAGGAAATAGGTCATAGATTGGAGAGCTAGGACTGGGTCCACTCCTCTGACCTTTACGTCCAGCGGGACCTGGGGGGCTACAGGGGCGTAGTTCAGGATCGCCTTGATGCCCGACTCGACTAGGGCATCGAACACAGTCTGGGCATTCGGTGCCGGGACGGCTACGATGCCAATATGGATGCCAAGCTCGGCAACCGTTTCCTTGATCTGTTCTATTGGTCTTACGTTGATGCCCCCGACCGACGACCCAACTACGGATGGATCCTCGTCAAACGCGGCCACCACATGGAATCCTTCCGGCTTAAATCCCGGGTAGGCGATGATCGCACGGCCGAGTCTTCCGACCCCGACCAGTCCTGCATTCCACTGGCGATTGAGCCCGAGAATGGAGCGGAGCTCCTGAGAGAGCCGGTTGACGTTGTACCCACGGCCCTGTTTGCCGAATCTTCCGAAATAACTCAGGTCCTTTCGGATCTGGGCGGGCGTCATCTGGAGCTGGGTGCCAAGTTGTTCTGAAGAGACCATCTCGGCACCTGTGACCTCAAACTGGGCCAGCACCCGGACGTACAGGGGTAATCTTTGAACGACAACTTCTGGCGCGTCTGTATAGGGGCTAAGTTCGTAGTCTGAACGATCTGTCGTGTAGCCGTTGGCCATGGGGCGCGCCCTTCGGTATGGTGTTTCTTGGAGTCTACTGGCACTTTCTCAGATGTCAGACAGTGTTGATCATCACTCAAACGCCTACGTGCGTTTTATCACAATCGCCCACGAACGATCAACTTTTGTGGCTACGGCAGAATGAACACACCCGAGAGTGCAACGTGATCGAACCTAAAATGGCTCTATGAAAGTAGCAGTGTGCAGGCTCACCCTCCGTATACACGACAATCGATCATTGAAGGGCAAACGAAGGGTGGTCCGGTCGCTGATAGATCGGCTCCGGCACAGGTTTGATGCCAGCGTGGCTGAAGTGGGTGATCAGGGCCATCTCAAATCGGCATTGATCGGTATCGCCTTGGTAAGCGAGCGGGCAGGTCACGCTTCGGAGATGATGGATAGCGTGATCAATTATGCCGAGTCACAAATGTTTGATGCCGACATCATAGATATCGAACGTGATGTGGTAGCTCTGGACTGAGTCGGCCAGTCTCTGGGCGGGAGCAGGCACCAATGAAAGGATAGGAAAAGAGACCCCAGTTCGTAGGAACTGGGGTCTCTTTAATAAGGAGTGAGCGAACGACTCCGGTTACGCGGCCTGGGTTCTCGATGGCGTTGCCGGGACGGGCTTCTGTTCAGCCGTGGAACGAATCAGGAATCCACACTGCAGACATTCCATGTATCGCCCGTACTGGTCATCGTCCAATGCTATGTCCCCGTGGCAACGAGGGCAGGCCTTCAAGTAAAGAGTCATCTTCTAGGTTCCTATTTCGTCGGGAATCGGCATTTCCACGCCTGGATTCGTTATAAAAATCGATATTATTGCAATTGCTAACCGTTAGTGACTAACGTCACAATATCAACAGTGCGAAAGTTTACTACGCCAGATGAACGTTTGCACGCGGCATTGAGTCGGTTTCGTTAAATTTATGTGAAATCAACATCTTGTGACGTCGAGAGATGGCGCTGGCAGGGTGATCAATTGCAGCATTGACATGCACCGTATCAACTCATACGATACAGGCCGTGTTATTTGTAGATGAAAAATTTTGTCGTATGGCACTTGCAATGTTTGATTTGATGGATACGAGAATTGGTCGCTGACAGGGGAAACGCAACTACGGGCGCTGATGGCGTCGAGTTCAGTGGCGTTTACATAATCAGTGTTGCTGCTCGCCTGCTGGAGATGCACCCACAGACGCTCCGTAAGTACGAGCGGGTGGGCCTTGTACAACCATCACGCACCGGCGGGCACCTCAGGCTTTACTCAAACGATGACCTTCTGCGTCTGCGCGTTATAGGACGTCTCGTTGAGGAACTTGGATTGAATCTGGCCGGAGTTCGCCTTGTGTTGGACCTTGTTGGCCCGTTGCGCAGGCTTGTGGACGGGGCGGAGTTGAATACAGAAACCCTTAATGTCGCCGCTATTCGAGCGACGGCTGAATTGAGATCATTTTTGAAGTATGTGGGCGCTGATCCGGACGATTTGGATTAAGTAATGGGCGCGCTTTATGCGGAGGAACTGTCGTAAGTGGAAAAAGAGATGAAAGACGGACCAGCTCCAGAGGATGAGCTGACCGAAGTCGGGGACGAGGCCAATGGGCCAGATGCCCCGGCAATCGAGGAACCGCTCGTTTTCGAAGAGCCGCTAGATGCAGCGATAAGGGAACGGGATGAACTGAAGGCGCTAGTGCAACGTGTGCAGGCGGATTTCGTCAACTATCGAAATCGAGTCGCGGTAGAGCGTGAAGAGATTCGTCGCAACTCGACGAGGCGCTTGGGGGTGCGGATGTTGGACTCGGTGGACCAGTTTGAGACAGCACTTGGTGCTGAGCGTCCGGATGGTGTCGAAGACTCATGGTTTGACGGATTTGACGGCATTCGGCGGTCGCTTTTGCAGGTGTTGTCTTCGGAAGGGATTGAGCCCTATGAAACCGCCGGCGATTTGTTTGACCCCAGGTTGCACGAGGCTTTGCTAACGGCGGAGTCCGATGATGTGCCAGCCAGCACCGTTCTTATGGTGTTGCGTAAGGGTTACAAGATGAACGACGAGGTGATCCGGGTGGCACAGGTCCAAATATCGACCGCGCCATCTGAACCATCTGACGAAGAAGAGTAAGCGGAATATTTCGAGGGCGTGATTTCGCCCGACAAGCCCCGAGTTCGGGGTGTTAACGACGATCAGCGAAATTGAAATTAGTTGAGGAATGAACTGAAACATGGCTAAGGCGATCGGAATCGACCTGGGTACGACCAACTCCGCGATGGCGGCTATGCAGGCCGGGGAACCGGAAATAATCGAAAACAAAGAAGGACGCCGGACGACTCCATCGGTAGTGGCCGTCAATCCCAAAACGGCAGAGCGGTTCGTGGGCGAACTGGCGCGTCGGCAGGCGATCACGAACCCGGAGAACACGGTGTATTCCGTGAAACGCTTTATCGGCCGCAGGTTCGATGATCCGTCTGTCCAGGAAGACGTGTCCCGAATTTCGTTCAATCTGGCCGCCGGAAGTGCAGGCGACACAGCTGTTGTCTTTAACGATAAGCCGCAGTCTCCGCCGGAGATCTCGGCGATGGTGCTGAGAAAACTCAAGGAAGATGCCGAGACCAAGCTGGGTGAGTCCGTTGATCGTGCCGTAATTACGGTACCGGCTTACTTCGACGACAGTCAGCGCGAGGCGACAAAGGTCGCCGGGGAGATCGCAGGACTAGAGGTTCTGCGTATCATCAACGAGCCGACGGCTGCCGCACTGGCTTACGGACTTGAAGGCAAGGGCGATCAGACCATCGCCGTGTACGATTTTGGTGGCGGCACATTTGACGTGACGATCCTACAGATCGGCGACGGGGTTTTCGAGGTGAAGTCGACAAATGGAGACACGCACCTGGGTGGCGACGATCTTGACCTTACGATAGTTGACTGGGCAGCAAACGAGTTTCAGGCCGACAACGGTATCGATCTCCGGGGTGATCCGGCCGCGCTCCAACGCCTGCGAGTTGAGGGAGAGCGGGCGAAAATTGAACTTTCGTCTGTTGCGCAGACGGAGCTCAATTTGCCATTCATTACAGCGGATGCGACAGGCCCCAAGCACCTGACGATGACACTGACCCGGGCGAAGCTCGATCAGCTTGTCGGCGCACTGGTGCAACGGACTGTCGGCCCGACGGAGGCCGCTCTGAAAGACGCCGGCGTGAAAGCGTCCGAAATTGACGAGGTTATCCTGGTCGGTGGTACCACGCGTATGCCTGCGGTTGTCGCTAAGGTCACGGAGTTGTTCGGCAAGGAGCCCCATCAGGGCGTCAATCCGGACGAAGTGGTCGCTATAGGCGCAGCTATTCAGGCCGGCGTACTTGAGGGTGATGTCAAGGACGTTCTGCTCCTGGATGTCACACCTCTCACGATGGGCATCGAGACACTGGGCGGCGTGATGACAGTGCTAATCCAGCGAAACACCACCATTCCGACATCCAAATCGGAGGTTTTTAGCACAGCTGCGGACAATCAGGCTTCGGTTGAGATTCACGTTCTTCAAGGAGAGCGGGGTATGGCTACCGAGAACACGTCGATCGGGCGCTTCATGCTGGACGGCATTCTTCCCGCACCGCGTGGCGTGCCGCAGGTCGAGGTTACGTTTGATATCGACGCCGACGGCATCTTGAACGTGTCGGCGAAGGACAACGCGACATCTCGGGAACAGCACATCACCATCACGGGACGTTCCGGGCTGTCTCAAGAAGAGATTGAGCGTGCGGTTCGGGACGCGGAGGAGAACGCCGAGGAGGACCAGAAGCGGCGCGAGGCGGTAGAGACTCGCAACGCGGCTGATAGCTCCGTCTTCGCGGCGGAGAAGCTGCTTGAGGAGCAGGGCGAGAACGTGCCGGCCGAGGAGAAGACCAAGGTCGAGGCAGTGATCACCCAACTCAAAGAGTTACTTGCCGATGAGGAATCGTCCACAGAGGACCTGGCGGCCAAGACCAACGAACTCCAGACGGCTCTTCAGGCGATTGGACAGGCGGCGTATGCCGCCGCCGGAGCCTCAGGTCCGGAAGACGGCTCTGAGGGCGCCGACGATGCCGTCGACGATGGAGAGACCGTAGATGGCGAGTTCCGAGAGGTCCCCCCGGAAGAAAAGGTTTAACCGATTAGGCGTTATCTCAGTAAAACGAGATTCTAGTAAAGAGAGGGCCGGACGGTTATCGTTCGGCCCTCTCTTTGTTATGGGATTGCTGAATCAAGTTCAGCATAGGTTCTTCGTCTGGAAGTCATTGATGAGATCCGCCACCTTACGTCAGGCCGAAGTGCGGGAAGATCTCTTCGTGGACTTGCGCCACGCTCCGTTCATTGAAGTCGCGTACCTGCATATCCACCATCTCTTTTGAGGTTTCCGGATCGTCGGCATATGTTGTCACTGCGGGGGTCTCAGGAACGAGTGCCGGGAGATCAGGTGGCAATGTAACCCCTGCCATGATCGCTAGATCGGCCGTCCATGCCCGCGCTACTGCGCCAAGGTCGTAGCCGCCGCCGCCGACTGCGAGCCATCGACCACTCTCAGATGCAAGCTCTCGCAGGCGCCTTACTACTCCAGCGTGGCCCTGCACCGTGAGTTGAAGGTGCGTTATAGGGTCGAGAAAGTGTGTGTCAACGCCTAGCTGGGTGAATACTACGTCGGGCTTGAAGGCTTCTACCAGAGGTGGAACCACGGCGTCGAAAGCCTCGAGATACGCGGCGTCCGATGTGTACGGAGCTAGCGGGACGTTGACCGAATAACCGTGGCCTGCGTCGCGACCGGACTCCCTGACGTTGCCCGTGCCAGGGAACAGGAACTGACCGCTTTCATGTAGCGATATTGTCAGCACCTCTTTTGATCTGTAAAAGCCAGCTTGAACGCCATCGCCGTGGTGACAGTCGATATCGATGTAAGCGACTCGCATCCCCTGATCCACCAGCCAGCGTGCAGCCATAACGGTGTCGTTGAACACCCCGAAGCCGGAGGCGCGATCTGACATCGCATGGTGCTGATGTCCACCGGCGAAATTGAACGCTACGTCGGTCGAACCATCGGCGATAGCCTGCGCCGCCACCATCGTCCCTCCTGATGTGAGGGCGTTCGCCTCATACATACCGCCGTATACCGGGTTATCACCGGGTCCAAAACCGTGAGATGGGCCGCTCGGAGAATTGAGACCCAAGGACATGGCCTTTACGGCAGACAAATAATCTGTCGAGTGCCCCAATTTAATTTCGTCGTCCGTGGCCGGACGGGGAGGGATAATTGATACGTTCGGGGCCTTCGTTAAACCCGCCGCAACAATAAGGTCAAATACCCGCTTCCAACGGATCGGACGCAGTGGATGGCTGGCGCTCATCTCGTAACGCCATACTTCATCCGAATAGACGACGGAGACGCGTTGTGGGGATACAGAAAACGCCAATCGCGTTACCCGACGTTCAAACCGGAGATTGTTAATGAGGCATGGGATTTATAGCGTTTATTAATGTTAATCAGTAGGGCAGTAGCACCCTCTAGGTAGCGGGCGCTCTGTAAAGAACCGGCGTCTACCGGTCGTAGACCGGGGACCTCCGACAACAGTTCGCTGACCGTCGATTTGGCGTCATTGTCGTCGCCACAAATGATGGCATCGGTATCCAGCGAAGAAGTGGGTTTGAGCAAGTCTCGTGCAGAGAGTGTGTGCAGACCGGCGACCCAACGCAAATCGGGTGTGTACTGTGCGGCTTCTTCTGCGGCAGATCCGATTGCCGGAGGAGCCGCTGCCGGGATACCGCCTGCGAACGATAGCGGTGCGATTACGTTGACGCAGATCTTTCCTGTCAAAGAACTAGATAGTTGTTCCAACGACGCCATCATGCCGGCGTAGGGGACGGCTATGAAGACGATGTCGGACGCAGCCACAGCATCGGCGTTAAGCGCTCCCAGTACATCGGCTGCATCGCTAACCTCGGACAGGATGGTCTTTACCTCGTCAGCTGCCTCGGTGGCGCGGGAGGCGTCCCTAGAGCCAATCACGACATTGTGTCCGGCGGCGGCGAAGCGCACGGCAAGCCCGCGTCCTTCCGGCCCGGTACCGCCTATGAAACCTATGGTGGATACAGATGACTCGGGCAAGTGTGGTCTGATTCCTTCTAAATGCTTTGCTATAGGCGCGCTGAACAGGCAATTGAGAGCGCTACTTCGGGCTCCAGGAACGTCGATAAACGAGTCAGCGAGCCCTTTGACAACGGATAGGGCCGAATCGTAGCATCGCCCCCGCTTGCGGGCCAGCAAAAACGTACCGTTGGGATGGTCCGGTGCGCAGCATAAACCGGCAGCGTCTCAGGTTCCGGGTTATGACCAGTTATACGGGCTTTCTCAAGAACTCAACATGCTTCGAACGATGGCAACGCCGAATCTACACGGGCCAGCCAGTCGCTCGATATTTATCAGTAAAAATTCATAACTAAGTTGAAGGCAGGACCGGAATGCGTTACTACCAGTTCTCGATTCGGGGAGAGTCCCATCTGGGTGTGGAGACATCTGACGACACCCTGTTTGACCTGACCTCTGCAAATCCTCACGCCACCGACCTGTTTGCACTTCTTCGTGCGGCGTCGCTGATGGGAGTGTCGCTGGACCACGTCGCGCGCCAGATCGTCGATCGTGGCATCGCTAGCACGCTGTCGATAGAGGAGCTTCACGAAAACAGCGGTGAACAGACGCACGGGCCAAAACTGGAAATGCCATTTCTGCCGCCAGAGGTCTGGGCCGCGGGTGTGACTTACGAGAGCAGCATGTTCGAGCGGCAAGCTGAGAGCGATACTCCGGACGTTTACGGCAAGGTGTACGTGGCAGACCGGCCAGAGGTCTTCTTCAAGGCGACTCCGAGCCGGGTGACGGGTCCTTATGGCGAGGTTGGAATCCGGTCTGACTCCACATGGGACGTTCCTGAGCCTGAGCTGGCTTTTGTACTTTTTGACGGCAAGGTCGCCGGATACACCTGCGGAAATGACATGAGCAGTAGATCAATTGAGGGCGACAACCCGCTCTATATTCCGCAGGCGAAGGTGTACGACAAGTCGTGCTCCATTGGACCGTGTTTCGCCACCCTGGACTCGGTCGGAGACCCACAGGATCTGGCAGTCAGGCTTACCATCCAGCGCGACGGCGACGAGGCGTTCAACGGGACGACCTCCACCAGCCTGATGTTCCGTGATTGTGAATACATCGCCGACTGGCTTCAACGGCACAACTCCGTGCCGGACGGGACGACTGTGGTGACCGGAACCGGGGTAATCCCGCCCATGGACTTCACCCTCGCAGAGGGCGATATAGTCAATGTTGAGATCGAGGCTATCGGCCGCCTTACAAACACCGTCACGGTCGTGTGATTAGCGCACAATCGGACTGAAGGGTTCCGTGCTCCTGCATGGCGCGTATAGCATTGCGCAACAACTTCTAACTGCGACAGTCACAATGGTGGGCCGTGGAATCGGCGGAGGAGATGTGTGTTCAGGGGAAGTGATTGAATCGCCAAGGACGGCACTGGAAGAGGACCAAATGATCGGGGATGGCCCGATCTCGAAGTTGGAGCATGGCATGAACGAGGACGTATCAACGTTGCCCCTTGGGACCTCAAATAAACCAGACTCTCAAGCATCCCAAGGAGCGATAGCGTCCGCCGAGTCATTGGCGAACGGTTCCGCAGAGGTAGAACAGATCGCGGAACTTGCCTCACGGATTCGTGAAGCGGTTCAGCACGTGATCGTTGGGAAGGACGGCGCCATCAACTTGGCTATTGTGGCCCTGCTGTGCCGCGGCCATCTGCTGATTGAAGACGTCCCGGGTCTGGGTAAGACGACCCTAGCCAAAGCACTGGCGTCGTCACTTGACTGTGACTTTGGAAGGATCCAGTTCACGCCGGATCTGATGCCTGCGGACGTTCTTGGGGTCTCCATTTTCAACATGCGGGACAACGAATTCGAGTTCCGCAAGGGTCCGATTTTTACGCAAGTACTACTTGCGGACGAGATCAATCGAGCCACGCCACGAACGCAGACGGCTCTTTTAGAGGCTATGCAGGAGCGGCAGGTGACGATGGATGCCAAGACCAGAGCGTTGCCCGATCCGTTTCTTGTGGTGGCGACCCTCAATCCGGTGGAATTGGAAGGAACCTTCCCGCTCCCGGAGGCACAGCTTGACCGATTCATGCTGCGGATTTCTCTCGGCTACCCGAGCCTTGAAGAAGAAGCGGATATTATCGAGCGATTCACCGCCGGAGGACGCGCCCCTGAGACTCCGGCCGTGGTAACACGCGAGGAACTGCTGGCCGCTCAAAATTTGATATCGAATGTGATCGTCGAGCCCAGCCTCCGAGATTACCTACTATCCCTTGTGGCGGCGACGCGGGAGCACGATGCCTTGCACCTCGGCGCAAGCCCGAGGGCGGCGATAGCGTTGTACAACGCAGCGCAGGCGTGGGCGGCGATACAGGGTCGTGGATACGTGCTTCCGGACGACATCAAACGCGTGGCCGTTCCGGTTCTTGCCCACAGGGTGATGGTGTCACCACAGGCAGGTTTGCGGGGGCGTGCAGGGGACAACGTCATCCATGAACTGCTTGAGACGACCGAGGTTCCGATAGAGCGATAGCCTTGACCGAACCTTCGCCAAACGGATTATGGCCTAGATGCCCCGGTAGCTAGATGCGCCGGGACAATGTAAGAACGGGAGTCCGTGACCCGAAAAGAGATTCTCTCGGGACTCTGGGAGTTCCTATTTATTGTGTTGATGGTGGTCGGTCTTGGCCTCGTGTCGCCGTTCATAATGATCGTCGGCATATTTGGCTTTTTTATCACGATAGGCGCACGAATCTGGAGCCGTTTGTCACTGGAAGATCTCGTGTACGAACGCGAGCTGCCCGACCATGCGGTTTTCGTCGGTGATGAGTTCGATATCGAGGTCCGGGTCACCAACTCGAAACCCATCCCAATGCCGTGGTTGCGCATTGCAGATACCGTTCCCATCGGCCTCGAAGTTATGAACGGGAAGATGGCTCGCTCAAACAGCCGGGCAGCGCTCGAGCTGAGAGAATCGATCAACCTTGCCTGGTACGAACGGGTTCGCCTGAAATACTCGGTGAAGGCGCTCCGCAGGGGGTATCACCAGATGGGCCCGGCCATGCTCGACTCTGGAGACCTTTTCGGGATGTTCCCGAGAAACGAAACGGTCGCGCAGCCCGGTAAAGGCGTGGTTGTCTACCCGCAAACGGTTCCGTTGCCGGATTTTGAGGTGCCGTCAGGGCGGCCCATCGGAGATAACCGCGCTGCTGTGGCGTTGTGGGATGACCCTAACCGGCCCCGGGGACTACGGGATTATGTGCCCGGAGATCCCATAAAGACGATTGACTGGAAGGTTACGGCACGTCTGAGACAGGTACTTGTACGGACATTTGATCCATCAGTCACCCAGTACGCCGTGGTTGTGATGGACGTATCAACGACGAATTACCTGTTCACCGGATACTCCCCACGATTGCTTGAGAGGGCCATCGTCGGCGCTACATCTATCGCCACGCGAACGATTGAGCTTGGCCACCGCGTCGGGCTGGTCACCAATGGTGTAGCACTTCGACCAGGGACGCGGATGGTGATACCGCCGTCCGCAAGCCAGGGACAGCTCGCATCAATCATGGAGGCACTGGCTATGATCCGCCCGGTCTCACCGGAACGGATCGACCGCTTGCTTGAGCGTGAAGCAAGCTGGGCCGTCCCGTTCGGTGCGACCATCGTGATCGTATCCGCTGTTATGAGTCCTGACCTGATGGAAGTCGCCGAACGGCTGGCGGAAAAGGGACATCCGGTGCGCGCCATCTATGTGGGATGGGACGAGGCCCCTAAAGGGACGACACATGTGCCGATAGAGAGTATGGGCGACCGATTCGATCTCCCCATCCCACCCCCACCGCGTGCAAGTATCGGCGATACATTCGCTGACGATTTTGACGATGATTTTCAACAAGATATGGAGTTTGAGCGCGGCCAGACCAACTTCGAACGGTGGAGGATTTGACATGATCTTTCACGGGTGTGCACACAGCGGACTCTTTGTATGAGTGAGAATCGCGAACGCTTGATAATGTTCTCCCTCTGGGTGTCAGAAAGCGTCAGGATATTTTCGTTTGCGGCCATCGCCGTGTTGTTTGTCGGGTTGGAGGTCGCTCCTCTGACGTGGGCGGCCGTGGCAGCAATAATGGGTGTGTCTATGGTCGCCAACTGGGTCATAGGTGGGGCCAGGGGCGATCTTGTGACGCTGGCGCTCGTGCAGGCGCTCGTCGGATTTCCCGTTATATATCTTGCTGCTGCTGCCCGAGGGATAGGCGGTGGATCGGGGCTGGATCTTGACTGGCCCTTGGCGCTTACCGCTGGAGACATGGACCCCGATGGGGTGGTAGGGGTAATCCTGGCTATATCGCTCGCATTCATCGTATGGCTGCGTGGAATAGCACTCTTGAACTCTGGAGAGGCCGAGAGTGTTCAGCGGTCTATCTTCTACACAGGTGCGGCCGCCCTCGGTATATTGCTGTTGATGGAACAAATCCTTGGCAACGACGTGGACTCACGATTCCTGATTCTTCCTTTCTTTGCAACTGCACTCGCCGGTATGGCAATAAACCACCTTTCCATCGTAGGGGACGTTAAATCCGGGTCGGCGTTCTGGGGCCGGTTCATGACCATGACTGTGGGAGGTGTCCTCCTCTTTGCCATCACGACTACCGTGCTGGCGGTCGTGTTCAGCGATGCAGTCCACGCAATCGGACGGGGCATCGGAGTGTTGTTGTCGTGGATTTTGATAGCTATAGCGGCACCATTTGCAGTGGTAGCTATGGGTGCGATATGGCTGTTATCGAAGGCACGCGGTGAGGGACGAACTGATGTTGTGATCGGAGCCGATTCCAACTTCGAACTAAACACGGACACCGGCCCGGATGTGGTGGCCGATGGGAATCTCAGCGTGTTTGATCTTGTGGTCGATCTGCTCAGAATCCCTCTGGCGATCATCATCGTCCTTGCCATCCTCTTCGTTCTTTACATCACGTTCCGCCGATATATGGCAAAACGACGAATTCGCCTGGGGGACGATAGGGAATCGGTACGTGGGGATGCGGATGCCGGTAAGGACCTTCTTGGGCTGTTGGGGAAGTTGTTGCCGGAGTGGACGCGTCGCCACGATCGTTCTGAAGTAGAGCGACGGTATCCTGCTGACGAACCGGGCATATCCGAAGTGTTTCAACTTTACTTCCGGTATCTGCAGGCGGCGACTCGTCGTGGGATGTCGCTAGAGTCTGGGCATACGCCGAACGAGTTACGTGGTGCTATGTCACGGGCGTTGCCGGGTATGCCTGTGAATCTAATGACGGACCGTTTTAACGCGGCCTGCTACGGGCATGAGCCTTCGTCTTCTGAGATCGTGGGCAGATTGCGTGCGGGATTGCCGGATTAATACCCGGAGTGGCTAATCGCCAGCATCCGGTTCCGGCAGGTCAATCACTCTGAGCAGGTTTGTGCTGCCGTGGACACCGATTGGGACGCCGATCACCGCGACGGCGCGATCTCCGTTTTTCACGAGTCCGCTATTGAGCGCTATCTGCGAGCCCTGTCTAAACATCTCGTCGATGCTATTTGGCCGGGGGGCGGTGATGACCGTGACGCCCCAACGAAGGGCGAGCCCACGCCCGACTCTGGCGTCTGGCGTAATGACGATGATCGGGACCCCTGGACGGAATCCGGCGACACGCGCTGCTGTGCTACCAGATTCGGTGAATGCGAGGATGACCTTCGCTCCTACGCGGTCCGCCGTGGTCACAGCCGCGTCTGCAATGGCACTGTCCAAACCTTGTATGCCGCTACGACGTCGGCCAGCGATCTCATCCCGATTGAGAGTCTTTTCAGCCTCTAAAGCGACTTCCGCCATGATGCTCGTTGTGATGACCGGATACTCGCCGACCGAGGTTTCTGCAGACAGCATGATGGCATCCGTGCCATCAAGAATGGCGTTGGCGACGTCCGTCACTTCCGCACGCGTCGGCATCGGGGCGTTAATCATCGACTCCAACATCTGTGTAGCCGTGATGACCGCTTTACCTACGTGGTTGGCGCGTCTGATGATCTTTTTCTGACTTTCGGGCACGAGCGCAATGGGAAGCTCTACACCTAAGTCACCCCGAGCCACCATCACGCCGTCCGAGGCGTCGATAATTGCATCAAGGTTTTCCATAGATTCGGCGAGTTCGATCTTGGCAATCAATTGCGGGTGGAAATCGCGCGCAGCAAAGAGATCACGTACAAGGCGTACGTCTTCGGCCGACCTGATGTAAGAGATGCCTACATAGTCGACATGCTGTGAAGCGGCAATGTCCAGTGCTGCGCCGGTCTCCGCTGTCAGGTAGCTGATTTGGGATGCGTGCCCGGGGGCCGAGACAGCTTTGTCCGACTGTACGGGCCCGCCGACGGTGACTTCACATTCGATCTCGTTTTGACTGGCTTTGGTCACTTTGAGTTGTATGGCGCCGTCAGCTATCAGCACATTCGCACCGACGGGTGTGCTGGATACAAACCCCGGGGGATGAACGTAGCCGACTTTGGCCGTAGATGTCCCGTTTCCGTCTCGTAGGATGTAGATTTGACCAGGTTCGAGAATTATGTCTGGCCCGGATTCCGATTCGGGCCCCGGTCCCAATCGGTGTTTTGGGCCGGGAAGGTCGGCAAGAACGGCGACCGCCACTCCGGCGTGATCTGCTCGCGCTCTTACCCGGGCAATTGCCTCGGTTTGCTCGATGAGTGATCCATGTGACAGGTTGAGCCTGGCGACCGACATCCCGGCATGGATCAACTGGTCAATCATTTCATTCGTTGCTGTCGCCGGTCCCAATGTGCATACGATCCGTGTTCGTGGTCGCATGAGCACATATTCGGGAGTCGTATAGGAGGGCATCAAGAATCTCATGAAAACTATGGAGTTTGGTCCGGGCAAACATAGCAGGGAACAGTAGACGATACGCTCGGGGTACTAACCGTTCAATCATCAAAATCAACGTAAAAGCTTCATTTTTGTTGACACGTTCCGATGCCGGTTCATACGATGGTAGTGCTAGAACGCGTGGAACGATGCGTTCGCTCCAAATTTGACCCACCCTCACCACGGATAATGTATCGGTTTTGATGCAACTTTCAGGAGACCTGCTCCTTACGCTCCAGGAAGTCGATGAACGACTGACGAAGAAACAGCAGGAACTTGACCAATTGAATGCCGAACTCGAAGATCAGGCCGAGATACCTGCTCTTACCGAGCGGGCCGAGCATGAGCGCGAGACCTCCATCGAGCGGCGCGCTCACCTTGCACGACTCGAGGTCGATGCCGACGCTCTGAGGGAACGGGTTGAGGAACTGGAGGAGCGTATCTACGGCGGGACTGTAACGAACCTTCGGGAGCTGACGGCTGTCGAAGAAGAGCAAACGAACGCCCGACGCGAGTTGATGCAGGCGGAAGAGTCTCTAGGCCCGGCTCGACTTGCCGCCGAGGATTCTGAGCGCGCAAAGGAAGAGCTGACGACTACGCTCGCCGAACGTGAGACGACCTGGGCGGAGTCCGCCCCTAAGCTCCGGCGACAGTCACGGGCCGCGGCGAAGGAGGTTGCGGTTCTTGAACAGGAGCGGGCAGAGGCATCGAAGAACGTACCGGCGGACGAGTTGACGCTTTACGACCAGCTGCTGTTCCGCCGGCACGGTGTGGCGATCGCGAGAGTAGAGCGGGGCGTCTGCCAGGCGTGCCATATCACTCTGCCCCTGAAGGAAGCGTCAAGATTGAGACGTTCCGACGCGATCGTGACCTGTGGGAATTGCGGCCGCATCCTAATACCGAGTTAGCGAGTGAGGGCTGCCGGGTACTACCGGCCTCTTGGTTCTGACGCGCGCTCTGAACAGGCGGCTATCTCCTCCATAGATCGGTTTTGTCGCGAGGGTTTTCATACCCTTGCTCGCGTCATCGGACCGGGAGAACCGAATTCGAGTGAGGCTGATCAGTACGGCATCCTTGTCTCTTATCTGGCGGGGCTTGGTCGGGGCGAGGCGCTTGTCGTCATACCGGGTCCTCGGCACCTTTCGAATACGCTTGACGGTCTAGTTGAGCGACTTGTCGAGCTGGATCGCGTTGGTGGCGAGGTTCGCTGCACCGACCAGGATTTGCCAGATCCCCTTCAAAACGGACTGGAATCATTACCATTTGCCGACCGCCCGCCCGTCCAGAACCGACGTGTTCGCGAATCTCTAATGTCCAAAGCTGCCCGGGGTGAAGTCCTTGGACGCACACCTTACGGTTACGTAGCGGACACTGACGGGACGTTCAAGATCGAGAGCTCTGAGGGTGCGGTGGTCCGTAGGCTGTTTGATTTGTATGTTGGTGATTCGGCCGAAACCGGCCAAGATCCTGGCATAGAACTGTCGGCAACTGGCCCGGGGCTAAGGCGAATAGCCGCGATCTTTAACAGAGAAGGACTTCGAACCCGATCTGGCAGGCCATGGACTCCGGTCACACTGTCAGGGATGTTACGTAACCGTGTCTATGTTGGCAGCTATGTTCGCTACGGTATGCGGATCGCCGGTAATCATGACAGGATCGTTGATCGCGAGGCATTTAATCGAGCGCAGCTGATCATGGCGTCACGTAGCCCTGTGCGGAAGACACGCGTCTTAAGCCCCTACATGCTCAGCGGACTCGCCCGGTGCTGGTCGTGTGGGCAGGGTATGCATGGCCTTGAGAGAAAGAGTCGTTGGACGAAGTTAAACGGGAGTACGACAACAAGATCGTATCGCTATTACGCATGTCCATCGCGCTCCACAGTTGTGATGGAAGACGAGGTCGTTGAGGAAAATCCACACCCGGTATGGCGTGAGTTAGATTTGGACCGGGCGACCCTGGACGCCCTTCGGGCTGAACCAATCGAGAGTTTGAGGGCATCATTCAGTCCGATTCTGAGCGATATAAGTAATGACAATTTGAGAGCGGCCGAACACCAGTTTATGGAGTCGGTACGGGCCGTGGCGTCGGGGCGTGGCAATGTATCAGATCTCTCCACACCCCTGGGTGAGTTAAAAACAACACGGAACATGACTGAGTCAAATCTTGCCGATCAGGACGGTGACATTACGTTTGAGAAGGCGCTTGACGCATTCGACACGGCCGATCCCGGAGAGCTTCATGTAACGATTGCTTCCTTCGTGGACAGGGTGATCGTGCATGCTGATCGGGTTGAGCCCGTTTATCGGGCTGGTACCTCGTAATCACCGGCTTTAAGGCCTGCATGGGTGGCGATGAGAGTGGGATCTAGGCGGCAGGCGCTGTACCATCGATGTAGGCAAGTAGGACGGGCGGTCGCCGTCCCGGTTCGGTTTTTCGGATCGGGAGGGAGGAAAGTCCGGGCACCACCAGGCAGGATGCCCGCTAACGGCGGGGCGGGGAAACCCGACGGACAGTGCCACAGAAACATACCGCCCTCCCGGGAACGGAAGGGTAAGGGTGAAATGGCGAGGTAAGAGCTCACCGCCCGGTCGGTAACGGCCGGGGCAGGGTAAACCCCATCCGGTGCAAGGCCAAATAGGGGGACGTAGGCGTCTGGCTAGTTCCCGGGTTGGCCGCTTGATCCTCTCAGCAATGGGAGGACTAGATGGATGACCGCACAGAGATCGACTGCGGGGAGGAAGGCTAGATCGTAAACCCGCGGCCGAACTTGGACAGAACCCGGCTTACAGTCCGACTTGTCACCATCAGGTCTGTGGATTCAAAGGCATAAGGGTCCACAGACCTGGCATTTTTAGTATTGCTGAAGGCATTACGCGGTATTTGAAACCGGCAAGCAGGATAGTTTCGTCTTTGGCGAGAGTTGACATTACTACCACTTGACGTGCGAGAGTGGACGTGCTCTGCGACCCGTGGTTAATAACGAGTGTACGCACGAGCAACCCATATTCTCCTAGTGATGACGAATGGATATGAAACCTTCGGTTGTTGTGATCGGCGGCGGGACGGGAAACTTTAGCGTTCTCTCCGGCCTCAAAGACCATGAGATTGAGCTGGATTTGACGGCGGTTGTCGCGATGAGCGACAGCGGCGGCAGTTCAGGGCGTCTTCGTGACGAACTCGGTCAACTGCCCCCAGGCGACATCCGGCAGTGCTTGGTGGCCCTTGCCGGGGACGCCGAACAGGGCGCGATGCTGCGCCAGTTGTTCACGCACCGTTTCTCTATGGGCGAAGGGCTTGAGGGCCACAGCGTAGGCAATTTACTACTCGCCGCGCTTACGGAGATCACAGGTGCGCACGATCGGGCCATCGAGGCTGCGTCGAGGATCCTCAACATCCGAGGACGCGTGTTGCCGGTCACCCTGACGGATACCCATCTGCACGCCGTTTTGTCTGATGGCAGGGAACTGGAAGAAGAGGCACTGATAGACACACGTGGTAATGAGGACGGTGCGGAGATAGACCACGTGTTTCTGTCCCCTCTGGCGTACGCATTCCCGCCCGTGCTGGAATCGATCGCCAACGCCGATCTCATAGTGTTGTCTCCCGGAGATCTTTACACGAGCCTCATACCAAACCTGCTCGCTCAGGGCGTCGGTGAGGCGATCAGATCAACCCGTGCCCGTTTGGTTTACGTCACTAACCTGATGACCAAACCGGGTGAAACGGACGGATTTACGGCCGAGCGATTTGTTAGCGAGGTCAATCGTTATATCGGGCACGACTCGAGGATTGACGTTGTTGTAGTGAACTCCACCGAGTTCAGCGAACGTGTGCAACAGAGATACCTGCAGTTGGGTGCTCGCATTGTTGAATACGATCTTTCCCGGATGAAGGCGCTGGTCCCATGGGTGGTTGAAAGCGATCTTGTGGCGGAGGGTATCTTCGTCCGACACGATCCAGCCAAACTAGCTAACGCTGTGATGTCTCTGCTCCCCAAAATTGTTCAGAATCAATCTTCCGGAGGGACCCCGGCCGCCGGAGATTAGGGGTCAGGACTCCAATAAGCTGTCGGGTCTACTTTGGTAGTAGATCGAGCGCCTGATTGGCCATGGACGTGCGGCCGTTGTAGCGCGGGTCAGCGATCGCGATGAACGCGTCCCTGACGGCGTCCATATGCGCAGGGGCTACCTGTGCCACAGAGAAAGTCATACGGTTAATGAGCCGCGTCACCCGTTGCGCGGTAGGCCCTTTGCTGGCTCGTTTTGCGGCCGTCTTACCGGGCACCCCAAGGTCGACGATCGCGGCTAGTGTCCTCAACTCAACATCGGTGCCTTCGCGTGGAAGTGCTTGCAGGGTCTTTGCCAGGTTCTTCGTAGACGTGACGTATACGATCTCGTCTTCATCAAATATCGCCAGTAACCCCGGCTTGTCGCCGATCATCCAGACGCCTTCGGGTGTCAATGAGTGGCGTTCGCCCGCGGTCAGGGTGAGGTAACGGGATTCCCATTTCCCAAGATCGGTCGAAGTAAATTGCATCATATGGCTGGCGCCAATTAGAGATTGTTTTTTGAACGCGGATCGCCCTGAGTATAGCTAACCCACGAGCATTAACGTGGATGGCAGGAATCGTCGCGGGTTATGTCATATCTTACGAAGAAATGACGTTCACTTTGGGCAGAAAGTTATTGTGTGGTTGCAATAACGTGGGCCAGACCGAATTGTTAAGAGTCCGACGTCGCCCAGTCCACACCGTTCAAGACGTGTTTCTGAAATGACGGGTTGCGCATGCTGACGCCTGCGTGCCCGAGCGAAGTGTTGAACACTCTGCCTTTGCCGTATTCATGCGTCCAGGCCATTGGTCTCTCTACGCCCTCAACCATTGCTGTCATGAAGACGTCAATTCCAGGCTGGATGTCAAGGTCACAGTAACTTTCGTCGTCGATCTCGAAGTCCTTCAGGCCAGCTGCGCAGGGATGGTCTGGGTTCTTTATGTTGACCGTGAATCGTCCGAATGGAGGGTGATTGCTTGTTCCTGACACCCATCCTCCGCCAGTGATCTTCTTCATTTCCGGCCAGTCAGGACTTGAGTCCGGTGCGATGTGGATCGATACGAGTGGCCCGCCACTGCTGACGAATTTGGCCAGATTCTCGCGCTGAACCTCAGAGAAATCGTTATTTGAGCTTGAAGTTCTCCGTGTGTTCAAAACGATTGCATCGTACCCGTCGGTGGACGGGACATTCAGTTCGAATGCGAAATCGCTGATATCGACCGTATGCCCTGCTGATGCAAGAAATCCGGCCATGATGGGTGTGGTTTCGCTGTAAGGATGGGCGCCACCGCTGAGAAGAAGGAGATGCATGAAATGTTGCCCTAAAGATTTTGGGATGGTGATAATTGGAGATAGCGTGCGCGAATTGAATCGCGATGATTTTTATTCTGGTCGCCTAGACTATCAGCAGCACGCCGTTAGATCGGCATACGTCCGGATTATATCCGGGTTTGACTTGTATTCCGGCACTCAGCACAGAAAGTACTTCATGATAATCACCGGCTTCCGGACTCTTGTACTTGGAACACCGTGGAGAAATTTGACCTACATCATCCTAGAGACTGATGAGGGTTTGACGGGTGTAGGGGAGGCCAGAGTCCTCGGCAAGACGCATACGGTTACCGAGTATCTGAAGGACGCGCAACGGCACTTTGTCGGGCACAACCCGTTCGATGTGGAGGCGCTGTTTAGGCGGATGACGCTGCTCGATTTCGGTAAGGCAGGGGAGGTCGTTCACACAGGTATTGCACTAGTGGAACTGGCATGTTGGGACATTATCGGGAAGGCCTGTGGACAGCCGGTTTACAACCTGCTTGGCGGCAAGGTTCGTGACACCGTTCCGGCGTATGCAAACGGCTGGTACACCGTGGAACGATCCCCGGCGGACTTTGCATCGGCTGCGACACGGGTTCTTGATCGTGGTTACAAGGGCATGAAGTTCGATCCGTTCGGGAACGGGGATCTTGAGTTAACCCGGGAGCAGTTTCACACCTCGATGGACCTGATAGAGGCAGTGGCATCGGTGGCCGGGACGCGGGCCCAGATCATGCTTGAGATGCACGGTAGATTCACGCCCGCACAAGCGCGGGAGATTTCCCGGCACGTCGAGAAGTACAGCCCGGCATGGATCGAGGAGCCGACGCGTCCTGGCGACATACCCGCGCTGACCTCGGTGAGGCAGCATACTTCGCTGCCCATAGCGACAGGCGAACGGCTTTACGGCGCGCAGGAGTTTGTGGCGCTGTGGCAGAGCGGGGCGGCGGATATTGTTCAGCCGGACATCACGCAGTGTGGAGGTATTCTTGAGACGAAGAAGATCGCAGCCGCGGCCGAGACCTATTCGATTATGGTCGCTCCCCACAATGTAGGCGGGATCATATCGACGATGGCCGCTCTGCACCTGACCTTATCTCTGCGCAACGGAAAGATACTCGAGCACTTCAACGACTTCGCCGACCCTGGTGTGAAACTCGCCGGTAGTAACTATCCCGAGGTGGTTGACGGGGTCTTCCATGCGCCTACTGGACCGGGGTGGGGGGTCGAGTTGGATGAGGACTACATTCTTGCCCACCCGCCTGAGTACGTGGACGGTAGGGTCCAAGACCCGGGCTTGCAAATGTTTGAAAAGGAAGACTGGTCAAAACGGGGCCAGGATGCCTGAACGTTCTTAGGTTTGATTGCGTTTGCGGAAGGATGCCGTGCAAACATATCTATAAGCCCGGCTACCGTTTTGGCCTTTCTTCTCACAGATGGTTAAAGGCGCCATATACCCGAGCTTATTTTTCGGCCTGATCCATTGAACTGAAATTGTTAGTTTCAGATGTGACGCGAAAAGAGCCCCGACTTATCGGGGCTCTTTTTTATTCTCGTATGGCGACCCCGAGCAGATTCGAACTGCCGATCTCCGCCTTGACAGGGCGGCGTGTTGGACCGCTACACCACGGGGCCATGGTGTGACGTTTCCGTCACACTCAATAGTTTACGTTAATATCGGCCCTACGGGCCGTCAACAGTGATATCCGCAGATATTTGCCGATGTGGGCGCAATCTCTGGCGGTGACCGTCCGGTAGACCATCTATCTAAGCGAGGTAAGCGCGCAACTCTCCGTTGAATTCTGCGCGCCTGAGCGTCGTCAGAGCCTTACGCTCTATCTGCCTGATCCGTTCCCGGGTCACGTGTAGCTCGTTGCCGATCTCTTCCAACGTCCAGACCCTTCCGTCCGCCATGCCGAACCTGAGCTCAAGTACGCGGCGCTCTCGATCTGTGAGTGTGTTCAGGACGTCGTGTATCTGGTCCCGAAGTGAGTGTGTCGTCGCCACTTCGCTGGGGTCGGGAATGGTCCGGTCAGGAATGAAGTCGCCGAGCTGGCTCTCTTCGCCGGCTCCGACAGGTGTTTCGAGTGATACCGGGTCCTGTGACATCTTCTGGATCTGGCCAACCCGTTCGGCGGTGATATCCAGTCTCTCAGCGATCTCTTCGGCTGTCGGTTCGCGGTTCAACTCTTGTGCGAGCTGGCGCCGGGTCCGGGCTAGCTTGTTGATCGTCTCGACCATGTGGACCGGTATTCGGATGGTACGTGCCTGATCTGCGATAGACCGTGTGATCGCCTGCCTGATCCACCAGGTTGCGTAGGTAGAAAACTTGAAGCCCTTACGGTAGTCAAACTTCTGGATTCCGCGAATAAGCCCCAGATTCCCTTCCTGAATCAGGTCTAGTAGTGAAAGCCCTCGTCCGGAGTACTTTTTTGCCACGCTCACGACCAGACGCAGGTTAGCCTCGCCAAGATGCAGGCGTGATTTATCGGACTCGTCCTCGATGTGGCGGTAGAAACGTGCAAGGTACGACGCGTGCGACTTGAGGGCTTCGTCGGCTGGGTGATCTTCCAGCGCGTCTGCCATGTCGTCCAGTTTAGGATCGATGTCCCAGAGGACCTCGATCCCCTGGGGCAGAAGGGCCGAGATCGTCGACAGCTCGGCGACCTTAGCCTTGGCTTCATCCGGCTCGATTGTAAGTGTGTCAGAGAGATAGTTGATCAGCTCTTCATTGTGGATTCCGTCAATCAGATCTCTGAGATCTGGGTCTGCGGTGATGAAGGCCAGCGATACCGGCGTGGGCGCGCCGATGAACCTCGCGATCGCGTTGGAGACGTCGTTCAGTCTGGCAAGTGTTGAGAGTGCGGCGGCCGCGATGTCGGACGCCGATTTATTTCGGCGCTCTTCGTCCTCGGTGTCGAGGGCTATCAGACCATCGCCAAGCTCGATCGCTCGAGCCAGAGTGCGCTCTTGCGCCGCGTTGAGCAGGTCAACCGCACCAATCTCGCGCAGGTACATACGTACGGAGTCGTTAAGTACGTCGGCGTCTGCGGCGGGAAGATCAGGCTGTGACTCTCGACGGCCAACATCTGTGCTGGCGTCCCAGTCATCTTGCCGGGAGATCTCAGTGAACCCACGATTTTCAAGAATTCCAGCAGTGGTTTCTTCTGAGTCTGTCCAGGCCTGAGCTCCCTGATCCGGGTCAATTCTCCAGGGCTTGTGGTCTTCGGATTCTTCAGGTCTGTCTTTGGATCGTCTGGTTATGGTCATGTTGTTTGGTACGTCAACCTATTGCAGCCGGTTTGATCTAGATATTAATCGGGCCGGCTGCTTTCAGACTTGAGGTTTGCGGGGGCCGTTTCAGGCTCCTCGCCGAAGTTGGTTCAAGGTTGCAGCCTTACACGCCAACGTCGCGCAATCCCCAGTGTTTTATATGATGGCTCTTTGAACATGTGATCTGCACGAAAAATGTCGGTTTTTGGCCGAAATACACCCCTTTGATACGGCATCCACACGATTGAGGCTCACATTTTACCTCTTTCGCGTATTTACCGCATCAATTGCCTGCTAAAGCGGTATAGATGGCCCTCGAAGCTTTATACGGAACGTGTGCGTAGTCCTACATTCATGTTGGATTGGACGAGTTACCTCATGGCATTCATCGACTACGTGACGAAGGTCAACACAGGCTAGGCCTTATTCGACTTGGGTTGTTTGATGACGAACTCCGACGCCAATCGAGATCGCATCCTCACGGTTGTAGCACTCGTCCCGCTACTGCTCCAAGCTTTGCAACCATCTCCGGATCTCGCGCCGCCGGTGCGGTGATAATCGCTGTGTCCAGTACACGATCGCATCCGTTTGGGCAGGCGTCTGGTCGATCCTGAAGTTCCGGTACGGCATGTGTGGCGAGCGCTGCCGCGTTTTGCGCGTTTGCCGCTAGCACCTTTACCACCATCTCAGCGGTTACAGATTCATGGTCGGGGTGCCATGTGTCGTAGTCCGTCACCATCGCCATCGTTGCATAGCAAATCTCGGCCTCTCGGGCCAACTTCGCTTCAGGCATGTTGGTCATGCCGATGACGTCGCAACCCCACTGCCTGTAAAGATTGGATTCGGCCAGGGTCGAGAACTGGGGACCTTCTATGGCAATGTATGTGCCTCCCCGCCTTGCATCCACTCCCCCTCGAGATGCAGTCGCTGACAGAGCGTCGCCGAGTCGTGCACAGGTCGGGTTGGCGACCGCGACATGTGCAGTCAGGCCCTCGCCAAAGAAACTCTTTTCGCGGGCAAAGGTTCGATCGATGAATTGATCGACAATCACAAATGCGCCGGGGGGGAGGTCTTCCCGAAGAGATCCGACTGCACTGAACGATAGGATGTCGGTGACCCCGGCGCGTTTGAGGGCGTCAATGTTGGCACGGTAGTTGATCTGGCTCGGTGGAATACGATGGCCTCGTCCGTGCCGCGGCAGGAACACGATGCGATGCCCGTCTATCTCGCCGAAAAGTAGATCATCTGACGGCTCACCGAACGATGATTCCACTCGGACCAACTGCGTGTTTGACAGACCCTTCATGTCGTACAGACCGCTACCGCCGATCATCCCGATCAGCGGCCGTTTATCGTCGCCGGATTGGCTCATGGTTACGGGTTCCAGTCCCTTTTAACGTCGGATGTAAGTGCATAGAAGACTTCGCCCTACGATGTGTTTGCTCCATCTTCCGGGGTGTGCATGATATCGGGCCTGAACCAGAATGACTGTTGGGGGGAATTCCAAATGCAGGTCGTCAAGGCAAGTGGCCACTCGAATGATGTGCCCGAATACAGCGTATATTGCAGCAGTTGTTACTTGCACATCACCACGAATGAAGGTCGCAAGGAACTGCACGATCTACTTAAGCGGCTATGATCACTAAAGCAACCGAAAGATCGAATACATTCCCAGAGAGGCGCGTTATGAGACCCAACATCATCCGAGAGAAGCTGGATGCTGGCGAACCGACCCTGAGTACGCATATTCACAGTGTTTGGCCGTCCGAGATTGAGGCGCTCGGTCATACCGGACTGTACGACTACGTGGAGTTTGTGGCGGAGTACGGCCCGTCTGACCTCCACGACTTGGACAACATGTGCCGGGCTGCGGAGTTGTTCGGTATGGGCTCGATGATCAAGATCGACCAGAGCCTCATGCCATTCCTCGCACAGAGGGGCATCGGCGCTGGGTACGGTAGCGTCCTGTTTACGGACGTGCGGAGCCTCGACGAGGTTGACGACTGTATCAAAGCGGCACAGCCGGACCATCCCGAATACGGTGGTCTTTACGGCGTGGCGACGAGGCGCAACTCGTACATGGGATACGGCGGATCGCCCGAGTATGTGAAGTCGGTCGGTGACACGGTGCTGGCTTTCATGATCGAAAAGAAGGGCGCGGTCGACAACCTGGAGGAGATCTTGTCGCTGGACAAGGTCGAGATGGTTCAGTGGGGCGGGGCTGACTTCTCCATGAATATCGGTCACCCGCGGGATATGAGTCACCCGGACGTGGTCGCAGCCAAGAAAAAAACCTTTGAGGTGGCGATCAAGATGGGCGTCCCACCAAGGGCCGAGATCAACTCAGCCGATGAGACCAAAGAGTATCTGGACATGGGCGTCCGTCACTTCTCCGTCGGTACGGACATCACGATTCTGCACGATTACTGGAAGCGTGAAGGCGAAGGGGTCAGACAGGCCCTTGGTGGGAGTTAGGTGTAAAAGGCGGAGTCAACCACTGCACGAGCCTCTCCTATATTCGGATGGGGCGAGAAGAAGTCTCCTCCCCGAAAGGGGCGGGGGCTTCTCTTTGTCTACCTGTCCGAAGGAAATCCGATATGCCATCGATAACCTCCTACGACCACGGAGCGCCGTGTTGGACCGATTTAGCGACTAGTGAACCGGCCCGTGCTAAGGCCTTTTATACGAAATTGTTCGGCTGGACCTACCAGAACAATGATATGGGGAACGGTCAGTTCTATTCGACGATCCAGTTAAACGGTGTTGGCGCTGGGGCGATATACGGGCAGGTTGCAGAGGAGATAGAACAGGGAATCTCCCCAAGGTGGAGCACCTACTTCAACGTCAATGATGTCGACGCGGCCGCCGCCCGGGTTGTTCCCGCGGGCGGCACCCTAATGATGGAGCCGTTTGATGTGATGGGCATCGGACGGATGGTGCTTATCTTCGATCCGACGGGAGCCGTGGTCGCGCTCTGGCAGTCCATTGAGCACTTCGACACTCGCATGGTGAATGAACCGGGCGCGATGACTTGGAACGAGCTGTTGACTCGTGACACAGACATCGCTGCGAAGTTTTACGAGGAAGTGCTTGACTGGGATTCCCATGCTGACGATATGGGCAGGATGGACTATACGATCTTCCACACCACGCAAGAACACCCGGCGGGAGGGATGGTGCATCTGGACGAGTCCCACGTCGGGGTGCGTCCGCACTGGATGGTGTATTTTGCTGTGTTTGATTGCGACGAGACGACGATGCTCTCGGCTAAGAATGGAGGGAAGGTGGTCGTCCCGCCGACGGATATGCCAGCGGGACGTTTTGCAGTGTTGTCTGATCCACAGGGCGCCGTGTTCGGGGTGATGGCTGGCAATGGTCGGTGATGGTTTCGATCGTTCGGTTTTGAAATTCTTGGAGTGAACCGAGGTGTGCAGTGGTGCGGTAGTTCGACTGTATTGCTACTTCCTTGTTGAGGGATATTGTTTCTGGCTTATGAGCCCCGTCAGTAGAGGTCTTGTTTGAATCGCCTGTTTGACGCCTACATGATGGTCGATTGGAGCGCTAAGAATGGGCTGTCCCCGGCTCGGCCGTCGGCCGATGCGGTCTGGATAGGCACTAGTGAGGCTAATGATCGGCCCCCGCGTGCTCGATACTTTCGATCTCGGATGGCCGGCATCGCGCATGCCACCCGTTTACTGTTGCGATGGACACTTGAAGGCCGCCGCGTGCTGGTTGGTTTTGACCTTCCATATGGTTACCCGGTGGGGTTTGCTCGCTGGCTGGACGGGTCGGTTGAAGGTCTGGCATGGCGTAAGACTTGGAACGCAATTTCCTGCCGATATAAGGACGACGAACGAAACCTGAATAATCGGTTTGCCGTTGCCTCAGAACTCAACGCACTGTGCGGCGCGAATACGTTCGGTCCGTTCTGGTGTGCGCCCGCGGCACAGCTCACGAAGACGCTTCCGCCCAAAATGAAGGGTTATCTGGAGTTTCCGTATGTGATGCCCGATGGTTCGTTGCTGAGTGATCTTCGAATTTGTGATGCCCGATTCCGGAAGGCTGGTCTGAATATCCACACATGCTGGCACCTCTTGGGCACCGGCAGTGTGGGAGGGCGAGGGTCTCGCCGGGATTCCGCATGTGGCGGGGCTGAGGGGTCACCCTTCGGTTCGTGATTATTCTAGAGTGTGGCCGTTCGAGACCGGATTTACTTCTCAAATTACGGGTGCTGATGGGCCTGCGATCATCCACGCCGAGATCTGGCCGCGGGTTGCGGAGTCGCTTATGAATCCGCGTACGCGGATCAAGGACCGGGCTCAGGTGATTTCAGTAATCGAGTGGGCGCGCCGATTGGACGCTAATGGTGAGCTGGGAGCATGGTTTGATCCGCCCAGCGATCTATCGGCGGCGGATCAGACGATCGCTGTTAAGGAAGAAGGCTGGATCCTGGGAACACCTTAGCGGTTGGTGAGTTGGGAGGCGTAAAACCTGCTCTTACGTTGTGAGGCCCCTATATGTGTCCCTAATAGGCGAATGGTGCCAGATGGGACTCCAGGATCTCCAGGCCGAACCCCGGGGCGTCTGATGGCTTCATTCGACCGTTTTTTGGCGTCGAAAGGCCGGGAAGCTTGGCTGCATCTTCGGGTGCTACTCCCGGCGGGGACGCCACGAAAGTCTCGGTCCATGGGATTGCCGGCATTGCATAACAAGCGTGCTGACCGTAGGCAGTGTTGCCGCCAGCATGAGGGATAACCGATATGCCGGCCGATTCAGCGATGGCACAGATTTTTACGATGGGCGTCATTCCGCCGACCCAGTTGATGTCGGGTTGGAGAATATCAACAAGGTGGTGCGCCGCGGCGTACTGGAACGGGGGTGTCGTATACCAGTGCTCGCCAGTCGCGAGGGTCTGCCATGGAACCCGCTCTCGCAGCACGGCATGTGCATCGATGTCCTCGGAACGGAGGCACTCTTCCATCCATTTCAGGTTGTAGGGCCGTAGGGCCTCGGCTAGACGAACGGCGTACTCGAGATCGAATGCCATCCAGCAGTCCAGCATCAACTCCACGTCTTCGCCGACTATTTCTCGTGTCTCGGCGATGAACTGGACGTTCTTTTTGAGACCGTCTAGGCCGTCTGCCGGGCCGAAGGGACAAGGAAGTTTAGTAGCCTTGAATCCAAGTTCCATGTACCAGTCGGTGTCTCCGCCGGTGGAATAGCAAAACAATTCGTCCCGGACGGGCCCCCCGAGTAGTTCGTAGACGGGCTTGTCGAGGAGTTTCCCTTTCAGATCCCACATGGCGAGGTCAATGGCACTGACCGCGTACGACGCAATGCCGGCTGCGCCGAATGGCGCACACATCCGCACAGCCATGTCGTAGACCTTCTCGACCGCCATGCAGTCCTCGCCGATCAGCCGAGGACCGAGGTATTCATCGATGATCGCCGCTACGGGTTTACCGTGCTGGGCGATGGCGAATCCCCATGTACCATCCTCGGCTTCGATCATGCAGCCGAAATTGTCCCATGTGGGGGTCCACGAAGGCCGGTAGGAGGCGTATCTCGGGTAGCGGGTCATCGGATTAGCGACGGGCCCACTCTCGAGCCATGAAGGCCTACGTTCGGTCTTGTACCTGGTCTCAGACGGACGGGCCAATGGACTGATGGCTGGCATGTCCAAGTTGACGGCGTGGATCGACTTGATCTTCATGGATAACTCCGATTTCTACGGGTGCGTAGGGGGCCGAGCCCACTCAAAATGTGACGGCCGTTGGAATCAATGGGCTGGACGATGGAGAACAGAATATCCGACGAGATTCCGAAGGGTATGTACCAGGGATCGATTCGTATCAATTTGAACGTCTGGACCAGACCATAGACACCATCTTTTAAAGCGATCATTAACGGGCTCGTAATGTCAGTAAAAGGGCTATTATCGTCTGCTGGCATGGTTCATTTTGGTAATGAAATGTATTGCGGTGGTCCGCTCCCGAGGTTACTTGTGTGGGATGGGTTTTAGGGCTCACGGCCCCGGTCAATGGCATCGGGGACCGACCATACTGAGGGTCTTAACAAAATCGCGAGCGGTTTTCGAAGCTCGGTGGCCACGCCTACTGTTTGGCGGCTGGTTGTTTTAGGGCACGCATGTTTTGTCTGATGTGCTGTTAATGTCGTACGTTCTGGCGATTTTGTGGTTGATATTGTGTGTATCCTTTTGCGTCTATGAACATACGGAACCGTGCCGGGATAAAATTCCTCACACTCCCGGCGCTAATGGCCTCGATTACGTTTTCGTTTCCTCACGAGGCCAGCATGGCTCCGTTTCTTAATGAGATCGTTGCTGATTTCGGTTTATCTGCAGGAGTCGCTGGTCAACTTGGAACGGCGACCTATCTGGGTGGTGTAACGGCAGCCCTCGCGTTGGCACCGCTGATCGGCCAGATGACTATCCGACGGGTGCTGGTAACGGCACTAATCGTTGTCGCAGGAACCTCTATTCTCTCGGGAGTATTGGAAAATTTCGCGGCCCTGTTGATCACCAGATCGATTACGGGTGCGGCAGCTGGGATCGTGCTTGCCGCCACGTTGGCCGCTATTGCAAGGGCTTGGTCTGATCCCAAAACGCGTGTTGTTAGGACTGGTTTTGTGATCGGTGCGATGTCCGCTGGCCCGGGTATATTTGCCCCAGGACTTCGAGTGCTAGGAGAATTCGTCCACTGGCAAACAGGTCTCATCGTGTATGGATTGGTGACCGCGATGGTGGGACTATTTGTGGCTTTTGGACTTCCCTCGTTACCCGGGTCGGTTTCCGAGATATCGTACAAAAGCCGTCTGGCGGAAGCTGGTCGCGTGGTCGGGATGCCAGTAGTTCGCACCGTGCTGGGGATGCGATTCATATCTCAGATTACATTTGGGCTTGTCTTTAGTTTTCTTGCCGCATTCTTTGTTGTCCTTCACCCCGGGAAAGAAGGATGGCTCGTTCCGATGTTCTTTGTTGGACCGTTAGGATTCATGCTGTCGGCGTTCATCGGAGGCCCGTTCCTCGCCAAATTTGGTGTAATGAAACTGACGGCGTTGGCGATCATGTTGACCGGAGCGACGGTATTTGTGTTCGTATGGTTTGCCCCGTCACCGTACCTTTCGGCGGTTCTCTTTTTTCAGTATGGTCTTTTGATGGGGTTGGCCCAGACAGGTATGACGGCGCTGATATATCAGCACTCGGGTGATCGGCTGGGAGCGGCGGTATTTGTGAATAGTGCCATGGGTCCGGCGGGTAGCATGGTCGGTGCTGTATTGGGTGGAGTGGCTATTCTCGCCGTACCCGGTTACGACGGGTACAAGGCTTTCGTAACGGTGGTCGCTCTCGGTATGGTGATCGTGGCGTTGAGGTTGATCACGACGACAGGGCGCGGTCCCGAAGAGGTGGTTGTGTCAGTGGGATCTCGGAGAGCCGGGGTGTGACAAGGGCGTTTACAAGTTGCCCCGAACTTCTTACATGACGCAACTGAATCAAGTACTTTATCTGCCGAATCTACGTTCAGATTGAATCGGCTGGTGTGATGATGTACCTGCCATCTCTTTCGCAATTCGTTGCAAATCCTGAGGCGTTATGGTGTCTGCAGGGAGTTCTGATCACCTCAGAATGATTTTGGATTGTCCGGGGGTAAACCGGATGCCATTATCGATGGCACGCCTGAAAGGGTATGGTTCACAGAGTGATCTCATCAGACAAGGAGATATTCAACTGCCAAAAGTACGCGTTTCTGGAATCGTCCCCATACTGCAACTGCCGTTTGATGAGTTTGGAGGGGTTCTTTACGAGGACCTCGAGTCCGAGATAGATTTCGCCATCAAGTCGGGGGTGCATGGAATAGCTCTTGGCGTGGCTAGCGAATTGAACAAGTTGACTGATGTCGAACGTGATCAGGTGATAAGCGCGGTGGTTCGACATGTAGATGGTCGTAAACCAATCGTGATCGGCACCAGTGGTCAATCAACTTCGGTCACGATTTCACGGAGCCGGCGCGCGATGGAACTGGGAGCCAACATGGCGATGATTTCGCCTGACGGTTTTGGCGGATTCCCCGTCGAGGACGTGCGCCGCCACTACCTCAGTGTGGCCGATTCGGTAGACATACCTATCATGTTGCAAGATCGAACTGGTGCGTCGATTACTCCTGCATTAATGGCGCAACTGGCTGATGATCACGAGGCGTTCGGTCATGCGAAGGTCGAAACATTACCGACCCCTCCTCGTTTTGCCGATACGAAACGACTAACCGGTGATTCCCTAGTCTTACTAGGTGGTGTGAATGGTGCGTTCCTGATCGAAGAAATGAATCGCGGCTCTGAGGGCGCGATGGCTAGTATTGCCATTGTCGACGTCCTGTGTGAGGTATGGGAGCAGTACGGCTCTGGCGATACTTCGGGCGCGGCGGAACGCTGGGAACGGTATACGCACCTAGTCGAGATGTATCGCTACGGGCAAGGGATGAACTATTGGATGGCAAAAGAGATCCTACGGCTGCGGGGCGTGTTTACTTCCGCCTACCCAAGACTCCCGGCGCGCAAGCCTGACGAGACGGCGTTCCGTGAGGTGCGCGAGATGTGTGAGCGCTTGGAGTTGATCTAGGGCCAATCCATCCTTTGAACACCCTTGACCCCAATCTCCCGGTGGGGGAGGGGTGTGATCGCAAACTTAATCGGATATGGCGGAATGCGCGTCAAGAGACCCTCCGGCACAGACTCTGGTTGTTTGTGTTGTCTATTGCGTTTCTGGTGGTGTGCCCTCGATAGAGATGTTTGGCATCCACTCCAGCCATTTTGGGAAGTACCAAGCGCGCTCGCCTAACAGCCGCATGACGCTAGGCACAAGTAGAGACCGCACGATGGTTGCGTCCAGTAGGACGGCTGCTCCGAGTCCGAAACCCATCGCCTGGAAGAAGGCGATCTGACCGAGTGCGAATCCGCCGAAGACCGCCACCATGATGAGCGCGGCACCGGTGATGATGCTCGCAGTTGTGCGCAAACCAAACGCCACCGATTCCGGTGCGTTGCCGGTTTCGTCGAATCGTTCCTTGATGCGGCTGAGCATGAACACGTGGTAGTCCATTGAGAGGCCGAACAGAATGCTGAACATGAACAGCGGCAGCCAGAACTCGATCTGCTCCACCTGTTCAAACCCGAAGAACTCGATCATAAAACCCTTCTGGAACACGAGCACGACAAGTCCGTATGCCGCGCCGACGGAAAGTAAATTCATGATTATCGATGCGATCGAGATCGTGATGGACCGGAAGGCGAACAACAACAGTATGAAGCTGAGCGCGAGCACGATACCGATCACGATCGGCATGTAGTCGTCGGTCATCTTGACGGAGTCCACGACCTGTGCCGAAACACCGCCCACATATGCGTCGTAGGTTGAGATCGGGACGCCCTTGAAGGCGGTCGGTATCAACTCACCACGGAGGCGTCTGATTGTGACCAGTGCTTGCTGGTTGTTCGGGTCTCCAGGGATGGTTGATTTGAGGGTCGCCAGATTGACGGTTGGTTCGATCCGAATTTCTGGGTCATTCAACCCGGGTTCCGCGATCATGGCGGCTTCGAGATTTTCTATGGCTAGCTGGAACGATCCTGAGCCAACATTACCGTCGATCACAATCAGGGCCGAGGCATCACTGCCGAATCCAAACTTGTCGTTTAGCGTCTGGAACGCCTTCTTGGCGGGCTCCTCGTCCGGGAGTACGGCAATGCCGCTTGTGCCTTTTTCAAGTTCCAGGAAGAAGTACGCAAGGATCAACAGAAACGCCGTCGCCGCCAACATGCTAATCAATGGCTTTTTCATCACGGCTATTGTGATGGTGTTCCAGAATCCCGTCTGAGAATCATTTGAAGATATTTCTGAGCCACCTCCAAATCCCGGTATGTGGAGCCCGGCGAAACGTCGTACCAGGGTGGAAATGATCAGCAGTAGGAACACGATGGCGGAGACGAGCATCACGTTGGGTCCGATGCCCCACATCAAGCCCACGATTCCGACACCTATGCCGAACATTACCAGCGTAGGGATGATCGGCGCTTTTACCGCGTTAACGCGGTCTCCCATGATGCCGATCATCGCAGGCAGAAGCGTCAGGCTCGTGAATACTGCGACGAATACAACGAGGATGGATCCGACGCCAAACGCCTGGAACACCCGTTCAGGGATCAACAGCATGCCGAGCAACGCAAAGACGACGGTAATTCCGCTGAAAACGACAGCGCGACCCGCCGTGGCCCAAGCCTTGGCTACGGCGTCTGTCTCGGACAATCCGTTTGCGCGTTCCTCCCGGTAGCGGGAAAGAATGAAGAGCGAGTAGTCGATTCCGACCGCCAAGCCGATCATCGTCATGATGTTCGGTACAAACTCGTTCAATTCAACAAACTGACCAATAACCCCGGTCAGGCCGATGGCTATGAATATCGCCGCAATTGCCAGGAGGATTGGGATCACTGCGGCCACCACCGCGCCGAAAACGAGAGCGAGGATTATTAGTGCAACGCCAATGCCGATCGACTCGCCGGTTGTCAGATCCTCTTCGGCCAGGGTCTCAAATGTGTGGTTGAGGCTCGCGTCTCCAAAGACCTGCACAAGAAATCCGTCCCGATTAAGGTCTGCGGCTGCGTCGATCAGGAACTCGATGTCGTCTTTGTGGCTCTCGAACACCTGGACAATGATGAGGAGAGTTGTCCCGTCCTCAGAAACCTGCGTCTCGTACTCGGCGAGGTTGCCAACAACGAGTCCGTCGGCGGCCACTGCTATCTCTGTTGCGGCGTCGACAAGAAAGTTCGTAAATTCTGGGTCACCGGGTATGGCGGAATCCGAGGAGATCAAAATGAACTCGGTCAACGTTGATCGGCCACCTGCGTCCGGACCGGAACGACCGCTATCTCCGTTACCTTGGTCAAGATCAGCGAAACGTTGGCGTTCGAGGTTTGCGGCCCTTTCAAACTCCAGCGTCTTGGTGGGGCCATCGTCGCCGTCCAAAGCGTCCGGAACGAGTGATATGAACGATCCCAGCGCAGCGACCATAACGAGCGCGAAACCCAGTAATGTCCACCATGGTCGGCGAGCGCTGAAGCTCGCCAGTGAACCGGGGGAAATCGTCATTTCAGTTGTTTCCTCTCGATGTGTGGGGCCACGGGCGTACGGAGATGAACCGGATTCGTCGTCAGGTTTCATTAAGTAGTCGCAATAGGGTTGTAACGGTCGATTGGTATCGCCCAGGGGGCGCGTAGTCGTTCGGCCCTATGGTGTTCATGCCCCCAGAGTTGGTTAAACCGCAGCCAGTTTTTCCAGTAGTCGTGTGGCGCTGGGGTTTACGTCGTGGGTCCCGTCTGCGTATACGACGGTTGGAACTGTGCGTCCACCGTTTTGCAGCTTGTTGATTTCTGCCAACGCGTCGTCGTCTTCATCGACGTTGAACTCTTCGTATGGGATTTCTTGTTTGTCCAGAAAGTCTTTGAGAATGCGGCAGTAAGGGCACCAGTTGGTATTTAGTACGCGGATCGGTATCTGTGTGCTCATTCTGGGGACAAATTCCTCTGTTGTGTGTTCGAACGGTGCCGGCGCATTTTGACATTATGTTTGACGTGGAATGGGGTTCGTTAATTCGACCGGCTAGTTAAATGGTCTTCTTCCCCTCGTTCACACTCTTCGCGCTGGCAAAGGGAACGCATCGTTGCCTTACCAATGCTTCTACAATGCCAGTGTCTGCCGTTGTGTGGGAGAGGGAATATGGTCAGCTAAGCGCTGAGATCTCTGTGAACATGGCTCGGAATATGGCTGCTCCGTCCTCTCCACCAATCAGTGGGTCGCAGGCCCTTTCCGGGTGCGGCATCATGCCGAGGACGTTGCCGGTTTCATTGATGATCCCGGCTATGTTGTTCACCGAGCCGTTCGGGTTCCACTCGGGAGTGATTTCGCCAGCCGGTCCTGAGTATCGGAACACGACCCGATCGTTATCTTCTAACTCGGTGATTGTGTCCTCGTCCGCCTGGTAACTGCCCTCGCCATGTGAGATCGGTACCCTGAGCAAGTCGCCCGATCTCGCGGTGTGGCTGAACATTGTCTGGTCGTTTTCGACCCGGAGATCGGTCCAGGTGCACCGGAACTCCAGATGGTCGTTTCGCATGAGAGCACCCGGAAGCAACCCGGCTTCGCAAAGGATCTGAAACCCGTTACATATGCCGATCACGCCGCGACCGTCTACTGCGAACTTCGAAACCGATTCCATGACCGGGGCGAAACGTGCGATTGCCCCTGCTCGAAGGTAGTCACCGTATGAGAAGCCGCCCGGCACTACCAGTGCGTCGAATCTATCGACGTCAGTGTCGGCGTGCCAGACATACTCGATCTCTTGGCCGAGCGTTTCAAGTGCGTGACCGCAATCGCGATCGCTCCATGTGCCTGGGAATACAAGGATGCCGAATTTCATAACGAAATCGTAACTGACCCCCGGACGATGCGAAACAGTCCTGCTATTGATACTTTTCAGAAAATAATCAATACCTGCAAGTCGGTAGAAAACAAAAGGACCGGTCAACAACCGGTCCTTTTCGCTTTGAACACTGACGTGGGCAGTGACGTTACATGTTCTTGCGTTGCGCCTTCAGGCTCTTGCGGCGCTTTCCGGCGGCCTTCTTCTTGCGAAGGTTCGTCGGCGGCTCGAAGTGCTGACGACGACGGGACTCGGACAGGATCCCTTCCTGCTGAACGCGCTTCGTGAAGCGACGCAGCATGCTCTCAAAGCTCTCGCCCTCAGAAATTCGTATCTCCGGCAAATTCGTCCTCTTGGTATTCGGAATTAACATCGACCCGATTACACCTAATCGGATCGTACAAGCTTAGGCAGGTACAGATGGAACGGTCAAGTCGTTAGCTACGAAATGGGCTGGCCATGCAATAACACCGAGGCTGCGCGCCTAACCCGTGCAACAGAACGATCGCGTCCAAGCGCAACCATAGTATCGAATAGAGGCGGGGCTACTTTGCGCGCCGTGAGAGCCACCCGTAAAGCTCCAAACAACTGCCTGGGTTTCAAATCCAGCGTGACGCAGAGCGCCCGAAACTGCACTTCAAGCGGCTCTGCCTCAAACGGTTTTGCTAACTCGAGAGCGGTTGCTGCGGACTCCAGCGCTGCCGCCGTCGTCGGTTCGTCCATGCCCTTCTGCACGATCTCGAACGGTACCAGTTCGATCGCGTCCTGGAAAAAATATGCCAGCATCTCTGAGATCTCTTCGCGATCGATCTTCTTCAGTCGTTCATGAACGAGCGGTACGATCTGGGTCAGATAATCGCGGTTGATCGGCCGGGAAATCGATTCCGGCAGACCGTCTGGAGCTTCGAGTTCCGGGAGGAGCATCTCGGAGAGAATCTCGACAGGCAACTGGCGGAGATACACGCCGTTCATCCACTCAAGCTTCGTGATGTCGAAGATTGAGGGCGCAGCGTTCAGTCCATCGAGGCTAAATTTTCCCACGATTTGTTCGCGTGTCATCACCTCCTCATCGTCGGCCGCGGACCAGCCTAGTAACGACAGGAAGTTGAACATCGTCTCGGGGAGGAAGCCTTTATCCCGAAACTCAAGCAGTGCGGTGTCGCCGTGGCGCTTTGACAATTTGGAGCGGTCCGGCCCGAGAAGTATTGATAGGTGAACGAACTCCGGTGGCTGCCATCCAAACCCGTCGTACATCATGACGTGCCGGGGCGTTGACGAAATCCATTCCTCGGATCGCAGGACGTGGGTTATGCCCATCTCATGGTCGTCCACGATGTGTGCCAAATGGTAAGTGGGATAGCCATCAGACTTCAGGATCACGAAGTCCTGCAGCAAGGACGGATCGAAAGTCAACGGACCGCGCAAGACGTCGTTGAACGTGACCTCGCCCTCTAATGGGACCTTAAATCGGATGACGGTGGCCAGCCCCTGCGCCCTATCCGATTCGCGTTCCTCATCCGACTTGTTGCGACAGTAACCGTCGTACCCGGTCGATTTCTTTTCCGCACGCTGGCGCTGGCGGAGCTGATCGAGCCTCTCGGGCGTGCATGTACATTTGTAAGCATGGCCGTTCTCAATCAGTTGTTGGGCAGCCTCTGCGTACTTGCCGAGCACTTTGCGTTCAGATTGCACGTATGGCCCAAATGGACCACCTTTGCCGGGGCCCTCGTCCCAGTCCAGGCCGAGCCATTCGAGCGCCCCGAGAATCCGGTCCAAGGAACCATCTATCATGCGTTCACGGTCAGTATCTTCGATGCGGACGATGAACTGGCCGCCCGTGCGCCGAGCAAACACCCAGTTGAGGAGGGCGGTACGGAGATTGCCGACGTGTGGGTCTCCGGTTGGACTGGGCGCGTAACGAACGCGTACCGGACGGGCGTGAGATATCTCAGTCATGAGGCCAAAATAATATCACCCGTGATGCCAGATTTGTTTGGCCGTAGTGCGTTAATTGGTGGTTGTGCGGGTAATTGAAGCGCGGTCACGGTTATATCGTCATCCTAAGCCTAGGCCCGGGACTTTTAAGCTTGTACTTCATTAAGGCGTCATCACAGGGCAACGCACTCATTAACGACAGACACGGCAGAGCGTCATCCTGAGCGGATTAGAGAAACTGTCGCGAACCGAAGGGTTTAAAGAACTAAACATGTCCTAGCCGATACCTCTGTGCCCCCTCCCCTAGAACCCTCTCCAGCCGGGAGCGCGAGCGTCGCTCCTACTCCCGGCGGGCTGCGTCCAGGGACGTCTGAAGATCTTCAGGGAGTGGCGAGTCGAGTTGCAAGGTATCGCCGGTTATCGGGTGTTTGAAGGCCAAGCTTGACGCGTGGAGGAATTGGCGGCTCAGTCCCCCCGGTCCTCTCGCGGCTCGCCCGTACATGCCGTCTCCGACTACCGGGTTCCCGATAGATAACAGGTGAATGCGGATCTGGTGGGTTCGTCCGGTTTCGAGCACCAGTTCCATCAAGGTTGTGCGTGCTAGGCGTTCCAGCACGCGAAATCGCGTGCGAGCCTCGCGTCCGTGCTCGACTATCGCCTGTCGCTGCCGATTGCGTGGGTCGCGTCCTAGAGGCGCGTCGATGAGCCCTTCGTCCGTCTCAGTGCCTCCACGGACAAGCGCCGTGTAAACACGTCGAACTTGTCGCTCACGAATCATCTCGGACAGTTTTTCGTAAGCGGCCTGCGTGCGCGCTACTACCATCAGCCCTGATGTGTCACGGTCAATCCTGTGGACAATTCCAGGTCGTTCGCGCTCGCCCACCTCTCGAATCTCCGGGAAATCGAACAGCAGGCCGTTTACTAGCGTGTCGGAGTTATGCCCGGGTCCAGGGTGGACCGGTATCCCGATCGGCTTATCGACGACGAGAATGTGCTTGTCTTTATATATGACCGTGAAGGATTGGTTACTCGCGATCAGCTCGGACTCATTCTCCGGCTCCGGGAACTCCACCCGAATATCTGCGCCGGGAAGAATTGTGTGGGACGGTCGTATCTCGATTTCGCCGTTCACGGACACTGCACCAGCACGAACAAGACGCTGTGCAGCGCTCCTGCTCAGGTTTTCGACCCCCTCGGCGAGGCAGACATCTAGACGGCGTTTTTTCTGGGGTCCTTGAAAACGGAACTGTGATGTCGTCACTCCGTCAATCCCTTGTCTCGGCGGTCGGAGGGGGAGATCACTCCGGACCGTCGCCATCAACCGCGGGCGCCAATTCCGTCTTATCGCCATGTTCCCCAAACAGGACGAAGTAGGTGATCAGCGCGACGATACCGGTGATGATCGCTGAGTCTGCGATGTTGAATATGGGCCACGGTCCGACATCGAGGAAGTCCACCACGTAGCCGTGGCGGAAGCGGTCCAGAAGGTTCCCAAGTGCTCCCCCAAGTTGCAAACCGAGGGCGGTGCGGGTGAACCATGAGACCATGGCTGCTTCCCGGTAGAAATAGACTATCAAGGCGACGGCGCCGATTGATACGAATGTCAGGAGCGTGCCGTTGTTCTGGAACAGTCCGAACGCCGTGCCGTCATTACGCACATACGTGAACCGGAAGAATCCATCGCCCGGCCACGATGCTCCAATTCCGAGGTTGTCCAATACAAGTTGTTTCGTAATCTGGTCGACCACGAGGGCTGTGATCAGGATGCCAATTAACAACGGGTCTCGGAAGGCACGCCATGACGACTGTCGAGATGGTGGTTTGGATTCTTCCCGACTAAGAGTGGCCAACGCCACGGGGTGAACGGGCGTTGCCGGTCCTTCTTCAGCGCCGCGGTCTAGGGATTCACTCATTGTGTGGGACTCAGCCTTTGGACTTATCTCGTCGGCGCTCAACTAATTATAGTCAGCGATTGGCGCTTGGATTGAAGTATATGTAGGCGCTGACGGGGAGTGAGATCTGCCTGAGTTCGATTAGGACGAATGGTTGCGCACTCGGTGGTGTGTATGAGAAATCTGGGTTGGTCCGCATCGGTTAAGTCCATGTGAGGATCAGGGCAGTAGTATCCCAGCCATAAAGTCACCTACTCGTTCGCTGATCTCCCGTTCATATCCGCCAAGCATGTGGTCTGCGCCGTCCAATGTTTCGAAATTTGCCTGCGATTTCATGCTTGATACAACTTCAGATAGGGCTTCTGCATCGACCAACCGGTCTCTTCCCCCGACAATGAAATAGCGCGGGCGCGTGTCATCTCCAAGCGAAGATTTCTTTATGGCTGCGACCGGGGGAGAAACGAAAGCGAGCGCACGTGCAGACGTGAGGCTGGTTGAGGCCCGTGCAATCGCCGCGGCGCCGAACGAATAACCGACTACGCCCAAGCGAACGCTGTTGACCATCTCCCAGTCATTGAACATTTGCAGCCCGGTCTCTACGTCCCTAACCGAGGTTTCGTTCAACTTCTCTCCCTCAACGGATTGACGAAAGTTGAATCTTAAAGAAGCGATCCCCCTATGCGCCAACGCGCTGCAAATGGCGACTACAACCGACGAGTTCATGTCGCCGCCGAATAACGGGTGTGGGTGGCACACAACAACGCCGGGATACGGAGCCTCTCCAGGGGATGGTTGCACGATGATGCCGTTGACCTGATCGCCGTCGACCTCGTAGCTGACGAGCGCCTCGTTTATCGGCACGTTTAATGGCCTCTCATGGCTATGTGTTTGCTGAAATCGCCTTACTGGCATGGCCCTTGACCGACGACGTCGAGTCAAGGACGGTCCGCGCTGCTAGAATTCCCGCGGCAAGACATTGGCAGCACCGGCGCAGTAGTTCAGGGTACGCCCTGACATTGTCATAGGCTTCCAGAAAAACTGGCAAATCCCGCAGATTAAACGAGGCAACCGAATGATCCGTGTCGATCTCCGAAGTGACACCGTGAGCCACCCGAGTCCAGAAATGCGTAAGGCCATGTACGAGGCCGAGCTGGGCGACGACGTGTACGGCGACGATCCGACCACTAATCTGTTGGAAGAACGAGCTGCCGAAATGCTCGGCAAGGAAGCGGCGGTGATCGTCAGCTCCGGTACGCAGAGCAACCTCGTTGCTTTACTGGCGCAAGCCGGCCGAGGGGACACGGTCCTGATCGGCAACAAGAGCCACATCCTCAACGCAGAGGCCGGCGGAGCTTCGGCACTTGGCGGGATCGTGCTTATTCCCCTACAGAATGACCAGCGCGGGACGATGGACCCGACGGAAATAGGGCTTGCAGCAGCGCCAAAAGATCATCATAAAGCGCCGGTATCGCTACTTTGCGTCGAGAATACGCAGAACGCCGCTGGTGGAACCGCTCTATCACCTGAAGAGATCAAGATCATGGCTGACGCGGGGCGGCAGTACGGGCTACGGGTTCACATGGACGGAGCACGTCTTTTCAACGCGGCCGTTGCGCTTGAGACCCCAGCTGCTGAACTGACGGCCGAAGTTGACACCGTCGGTTTCTGCCTCTCAAAAGGATTGGCATGCCCTATCGGGTCTGTCCTTTGTGGAGATGCCGATGTGATCGAAGAGGCGCGTCGCTGGCGCAAGATGCTTGGAGGTGCAATGCGTCAGGTTGGTGTCATCGCCGCCGCAGGAGTTGTCGCGTTGGACACGATGATCGATCGTATGGCCGACGATCACGCCAACGCACGAAAACTTGCGGGTGCCCTGGCAGAGATGCCCGGGATTGAGATCGATCTCGCGAGTGTAGAGACTAATATCGTCCGCTTCGGCGTGCCTGCCCACAAGGGCATGGAGATTCAGGGCCGATTAAAAGATGAGGGTGTGTTGATAAATGGCGGGGATTCTGATCTCCGCTTCGTGCCGCACTACGGCATAGACAGCGAAGACATCGATATCGCTATCAACGCAATGGATAAAGTGATGGCCGAGGTCGCCGATTAACGATGGCAACGTATAAGGGCACGATAGGGATACTTACCGGCGGCGGCGATGTCCCGGGTTTAAATCCGGCCATTCGGGCGGTCACTATCAGGGCGAATCGTGAAGGATACCGGGTAATCGGTCTTCGTCGAGGTTGGGCCGGGCTTGTGGACATGGTTCCCGAAAAAAACGCGGACAACGGCGCCAACTTTCAGTCATTGGACGAAGACGATGAAGTTAACCGCGCCGCGCGTACAGGTGGTACTTTCCTGCATTCCTCCCGTACGCGACCCAGTCATCTTCCCAAGAACGTCGTTCCGCCACACCTATGCGATCTGTACACCGATGACATTAATGACCTCACGCCCACGATCCTGAAAAATCTTGAATATCTCGGGATTGACTACCTGATACCCATTGGTGGCGACGACACGCTGAGCTATGCGCATCGCCTGCACACGGAAGGCGTCAATGTGGTGGCGATTCCGAAGACGATGGACAACGACGTGCCAGGCACCGACTACTGCATCGGCTTCGGCACGTGCGTTTCACGCACCATCCAGATGGTCCACGACCTTCGCAGCACGGCCGGTTCGCATGAACGCATTCTCGTCATCGAGGTGTTTGGGCGTTACGCAGGTTTTACGGCGCTACTGCCCACTATGGCCGGGGCTGCTGATAGATGCGTGATCCCAGAGCATGAGTTCGACATCGGGCAGCTGACCGAATTGCTAGTCGATGATCGCAACCGGAACCCGAGCCGCTATTCAGTGGTGTTGGTTTCGGAGGGTGCTTCGATGTCGGGCGATATGTCTTTTGAAGGCGAGGGTACGGACCAGTACGGTCACCGACGGCTAGGGGGTATCGGTGACCAGGTGGCGTCTCGAATCTCCGATATTTCGGCCAAATACAACAACGGGACTCGAGTGAATGTGACAAGTCAGCGTCTTGGATACATGGTTCGCGCTGGCGCTCCAGACGCCCTTGATTCTATTGCACCGATGGCGTTTGGAAACCTTGCCATGGATCTGGTGATAAACGGTGCTTCAGGTAGGCTCGTCGGTATCCGTAACGGCGTTTACGACAGCGTTGAACTTGATGTCGTTGACGGCCCACACAAGGTGGTCGATGTCGAGAGGTACTACAACACGGATCGGTTGCGACCGAGCTACGAAATGTTCGGCGGGACGCCGCTTTTCTTGTCATAGGCGTTGATAACGCCATATGTGTGATTTTGGACAACAAGCACGTTGGTCACGGGGTTCGAGTTTTCTAACTTCCCGTTTGCGCGGGAGTGAGAAGAATTATGTCTGCTTCGGATGTGGCTGATGAATTACAGCAGCCACTGAGGCTTGTCGTCGAAGTGATGCGTTCCTCGCTACTGAGGGAGCATGGTGAGGATGTTTGCACGGAGGCGTAAGTTCTAGAACGTTTTCGTTGCACTGGATTCTTTTCGTCAGGTTCAGCGCATACTTTAAACAGCCTCAAGAGGTCGAACGGTCGGACGTACCGCGTTACGGCCTACGACGCTGTCGAATTCGGCCTTACCTCTTCTCCGAATTCGGCGGAAGGTGGCCATAACGTCCGTCTTTCCATAGACGTCGTAGCCGGTCGCTTATGCGCGGCTCGAAGCCCTGGTCGCCGGGCTCGTAGTAACGATGTCCACGTACGTTCTCGGGCCTGTTTTCCATAGCGGCAAAGTTGTCCTCGAAGTCGTGCGAGTACTTGTAACCCTCGCCGTGTCCCATGTCTTTCATCAGCTTGGTCGGGGCGTTTCGGAGGTGGATCGGAACGGGATCGTTTCGGGTATCTCGCACGTCCGCCAGCGCCTTGTTGATCGCCATGTACGCCGAATTGCTCTTCGGTGCGCTCGCCAGGTAAACCGTCGCCTCAGCGAGAATGATACGGGCTTCTGGCATTCCGATAAGGTGGACCGCCTGCTGCGCCGCGACCGCCACCCTAATCGCTTGTGGGTCGGCCAGTCCCACGTCCTCAGCGGATGCGATTACGAGTCGTCTGGCGATGAACATCAAGTCTTCGCCGGCGTCCAGCATCCGGGCGAGCCAGTAGAGCGCTGCATCCGGGTCTGAGCCGCGTATCGTCTTGATGAAGGCGGAGATCGTGTCGTAATGAAGGTCGCCCGTTTTATCGTAGCGCGACTGCTGCTGTACAGCGTTCTCGACCGTCTCGATTGTCACCAGTCGGACGCCATCCTCTGACGGCTCGGTCGACGCTACAGCAAGCTCAAGCGAATCCAACCCGTGGCGTGCATCGCCGTTCGCCACCCGGACCAGCAGCGCCCGGGCCTCATCCGTGAGCATCGCTTCTGGCTCACCTGCACGTAACTCTGGGTCCGTCAGCGCGCGGTCGATCAGGGCCGATATATCTTCATCTGAAAGCGGCTCAAGGCGGAAGACGCGCGCACGGGACAGTAGAGGGCCGATCACTTCAAATGACGGGTTCTCTGTGGTGGCGCCGATTAGCGTCACAGTGCCCTCTTCAACGTCTGGGAGGAGGGCGTCCTGTTGCGATTTATTGAAGCGGTGAATCTCATCAACGAAAATGATCGTCGGACGGCCCTCCATTCCGGATCGCTCTCTAGCTGCCTGCACTGCTGTACGAATGTCACGGACGCCTGCGTTGACGGCGCTGATGCTCTCGAAATATGACTGGGTTACGGATGCGATCACTCTTGCGATGGTCGTCTTACCGGTGCCGGGCGGGCCCCAAAGGATCAAGGACGGCACGCGATCGGTTTCTATTGCCCTCCGAAGCACCTTGCCATCGCCAAGGATGTGAGTCTGCCCCAGGATTTGATCAAGAGATTCGGGTCGCATTCGCGCAGACAGGGGAGCGGACCTGCGGGCGATCTCTTTACGTCTATGGTCGAAGAGGGTCATGTTATTTACCGGCCCTCCCTGAGGGTTAGGGGCCTAGTGACGACCGTCTGATGGTGGTAGCGGTGAGGAGTTATGTGAATTCTTGCGGGTAGCATACCGATCGCCCGTATTTAGCTCGGCGATCGTGGCTCCGTCTCCGCCCATTCCATATGATGCGGGGTAGGATTTGTCGACCAAATTGTGGCCCTCGAGGTATTCCCGGACCGCCTGCTTTAACTTGCCAGATCCATGTCCGTGAATGGCGTATATACGGTGGGAATTCGCAGCGAAACAAACCTGCAAATGCTTGTCCAATTCGATCAACGCGTCCCGAACGGAAAGACCGTGGAGATCGATCTTTAAATCGACAAAAGCGGCGGCCAACCCCGGTGTTGGTGGTGGAGGATTACGGACCTTTTTGCGTTTACGTGCGGGTGACATGTTCTACCGATTTTACAGGGCGTCCTATTTGAATAATCGCCGAGCTACATCATGCAGGTAACGCCGCCAGTTCTGGAAGTCGTGGCCGCCGCCCGTCAGATGGGCGATATGGTCAACACCTTGTTGATCCATCCAGGCAAGTAGAGCCCGATTCACGTTGTAAAGGTGATCGAGTTCACCGCATCCAATCCAGAGCAGGTTGGGGGAGGGGGCGTCGGCTAGTCCTCTGCCGTAGACATCCTCGAATTCTGATTCGCGAATGGCTGAGCTAAACCCGGCTATCCAGCCAAACTCGTCCAGGTTGCCAAGCCCAATGGCGAGTGACTGCCCGCCGCCTCCTGAGAGCCCGGCGATGGCCCGATTGTTTCGATCGGATAGTACTCGGTAGTTGGCCTCGATCTCCGGAACGATGTCTGTGAGCAATTCGTTTTCGAAAAGCTCGACGTTCTCACGGAAACCGATGCTTCCTGATTCCCTGCTTATCTGCGGGTAGGCTCGGCCGTATGGCATCACGACTAGCATTGGCACGGCGGCGTCACACGCGATCAGATTGTCGAGGATGAAGTTAGCCCGGCCTTCGTTCGTCCAGTTCGCCTCCGATCCGCCGGTCCCGTGCAGAAGGTAGAGCACGGGGTAATGCCGATCATCACCTGTCTCATATTCGGGCGGTGTGTAAACGTACATCCGCCGTGGGACGGCCTGTGCGGTGGATCGGTACCAGCGCATCGTTACGTTCCCATGCGGCACGTCGTCGAGTTCGTAGATGGCAGGCACGTCTCCGGGGACCTCTACAAAGTTGCCGAGAGTACGTTCGTTCTGGGAGACTTCTGAATTGTTGGGGTCATTTACGGCAGCGCCATCGACGATGAAGTTGTACCGGTAGATGTTCGGTTTCACCGGACCGATTGTGATCTCCCATACGCCTTCGTTGTTCTTCGACATCGACTTTGGCGGGTCGATGAATTCACCTTTCGCGCTGGAACTCAAACCGTGGAAATGGACCTCACGGGCGTTGGGCGCTGCGAAACGGAACGTCGCCGTTCTGTCTTCATTGACGACCGGCGATACCACATAGGTTCGGTTTCTTGAGAAATTGGTGGGGTCGCTGATGGTCGCCATCGTGTACTTTCTCCAAGTATCCGTGAAATTTCAGGCTTTGAGTGCCAACTTGACGGCTTCAACCACAATATCGGACTGGCCATCTGACACCGTTCGAGGGTCTAGGACAACTACCTCGTCCTCTATTCGTGCGATTACCGGCGTCGGCCCCGAACGGAGCCGCCGGGCGAAAGCATCCGCTGAATCGGGTGGAATTACAGCCAGTAATGTGGTGGTGAGTGTCTCGCCCGGCAGGCTGCCGCCTCCAACGGTCGATTGACCTTCACGAAGACTTACGGCTGGTGAGTCGATCTCTTTCAGCCAGCCTTCGGCCGTCTCGGTGATCGTATCCATGGACATCGAGATCATATGCCAAACGGGGATCTCTTCATGAGCTTTTTCCTTCAGGAACGAGGTCAGGGTCGCCGAGAGCGCGGCGAGCCCCATCTTGTCGATCCGTACGGCGCGGGCCAGTGGATGCCGTCCAAGTCGGTCTACCCACTCTGTGTTACCTGCGATGATGCCAGCCTGAGGCCCGCCGATCAGCTTGTCTCCAGAAAAAAAGGACAGTTCGACGCCGGCGTTCACGCTCTGCTGAACGGTGGGTTCGGGAGCCAGACCGTAACGTGTCGTATCCAGCAGGCAGCCGCTTCCGAGATCATTCAGCACGGGCACGCCGCGTTCACGGCCTAGCGTGACTAGTTCGTCCAACTCTGCCTCATGCGTGAAGCCGATCACCCGGAAATTGCTCGGATGGACTTTGAGGATTGCTGCAGTGTTTTCATTTATGGCAGAGGCGTAGTCACGAGTGTAAGTCCGGTTGGTGGTGCCGACCTCAACCAGAGTTGCACCGGATTGTCTGAGTACGTCCGGTATACGGAACCCACCGCCGATCTCCACGCCCTCGCCCCGCGAGACGATCACTTCTCTTGGCCCACCTGGTCCCGCTACAGCGCTGAGGCCGAGCATGATGGCCGAGGCGTTGTTGTTGACCACGAGGCCAGTCTCTGCGCCGGTGACTTCTGCAATTAATCTGCTGATATGCGCTTGTCTTGATCCACGGGATCCTTCACGCACATCAAACTCGAGATCGCTGTAACTCCCGGCAGCCGCATTGACGGCGGCCATCGCCGGTTTGCTGAGTGGGGCGCGGCCCAAGTTGGTGTGGATGACCACGCCGGTCGCGTTCACGAGCGGGCGTGGCCATGGCGACCATTCTTCCTCAGCGCGCGCCATGATGTCTGCCGCAAGTTGTTGCAGCGAGGGTGAATCTTTGCCTTCCCTAATCGAATCGCGGGTGTCGTTAAGCTGCTGTCTGGCAAGGCTCACGACGGCCGCGTGGGAGTATGCTCCGGCCAGACCGCCGAGTACCAACTCCTGAAGGAGCTGCTCGACACTTGGCAGAGACCTGAACTGTGTATTTATATCGTCGTTTGTCATCAATTCTCGCCCGGGTTACGCGCGTACGGGTATGTAGTTGCCCGGTATGTCTACTTTGGAATCCTTACCGCACTATAATAGGCGGCTGTTAGTTTGCGGAGATTGCCCTCAATCGTGAAAACCACGCTACCGTGTTGACAATTGGCCTGACCGGCGGCATCGGTTCGGGGAAAAGTGAAGCTTCTGGCATCCTGCGAGAACTCGGCGCACTGGTCATAGACGCCGACATCGTGGGGCATGAAACGTATCGAAATGGGCGGCCGGCGTGGGACGAGATCGTCGAAGTCTTCGGCGACGTGGTCATCGGCTCAGATGGGGAGATCGATAGAACAGAGCTTGGGAGAATCGTGTTCGATGACCCCGTGAACTTGAAGCGATTGACTGACATCGTCTGGCCTAAAATTCGTGAAGAGTTAAAGGATCGAATGGAAGGAGAGCGGGATGGTGGGGGCACAGATGTCCTTATCGTTGAAGCGGCCGTTCTGTTCGAGGCTGAATGGGAGAACCTGTTCGATGAGATCTGGGTGGTAACAGCCCGGGAGAAAGATGTTCTAGAGAGGCTTGAACGCCAGCGCAATCAAAAACCCGCACAGACGCGCGCCAGGGTGCGTGCTCAGATGACCAACGAAGAACGAGAACAAAGGGCCGACGTGATGGTCCGAAACCACGAGGACCGGGCGGCGCTCGCCGCAACGGTGAAAAAATTGTGGACCGACAGAACCCGATAAGGGTTCCAAATACATCCCAGGGAAGGCACAACGGGTAATGACGACAACCGAGTACCGGGAATATCGCGTTGAAGAATACACGGTCGCTGAGGAGCCTTTTTATGCTCCTTTGAGTGATGAAATCGATATCTTTACCGCCGCATATCAGCAAAGACTCCCGATCCTTCTGAAGGGTCCGACTGGTGTGGGCAAAACCCGATTCGTTGAGTACATGGCGTGGAAACTCAGCCAACCACTGAGCGTTGTACAAGACGGGACGAAGGCGCCCGCAAGCAACAACGGCGAGAGCGCGATTCCGCTTGTTACCGTGGCATGTCACGAAGACATGACGGCCAGCGACCTGATCGGTCGATACCTTTTGGACGCCGACGGCACGCGCTGGGTCGATGGCCCGCTTACCCGTGCCGTAAAGGTGGGCGGTATTTGCTACCTGGACGAGATAGTCGAAGCTCGCAAGGACACGACTGTCATCATCCACCCACTCACGGACCACAGGCGAATGCTGACCATCGACAAGCTCGGTCAGGTGGTCGAGGCGGCTGATGGTTTCCTGATGGTCGTTTCTTACAACCCCGGATACCAGAACGCTCTGAAGGACCTGAAGCACAGTACCCGACAGCGTTTTGTCGCCCTCGAGTTTGACTTCCCACCACCTGAGGTGGAGATGGAGATCATCAAACACGAGGCGGACGTGGATTCTGAGATAGCGGAACAACTCGCGAAGTTGGGCGACAAAATTCGTAACCTCCGGGATCACGGCCTCGCAGAAGGCTCGAGTACCCGTGTGCTCATATACGCGGCACGGCTAATTAAACAAGGCGTCGCACCGCGACGGGCCTGTCAGGTCGCCGTTACGTGGGGTATCACCGACGACGAGCAGATGCAACGCAGCGTGGACGAGGTAGTAACCACGATATTCGCCTGATGACCGGTGGCCCGAACGTACCTTATGTGACACGAGACAGCGCCAGGGCAACGCTCCCGGCCCTGTCTCGTGATCGCATTGAAAGTACGTTGCGCGAGCGGAGTGGTACCGGCGAAAACGATATAGCCGGCCGGCCGGCGGCGGTCTTGGTACCGTTTTGCATGGACGGCGATGATCTGTCCGTGTTGTTCATTCGGAGATCACAAAACTTGCGCAACCACCCGGGGCAGATGGCGTTTCCCGGTGGCAGAGTAGACGCTGAAGATAAAGATCTCTCGGCTACCGCAGTGAGGGAAACCGTTGAAGAAATCGGTGTCATTGAATCTGAAATTGAAGTGTGGGGAACCCTTGACCCCCTACTTACAATCTCAGAGTTTGCGCTCAGCCCGTTCACCGGTTGGCTCTCTCGATCAAATGACCTGAAGTTAAGTGAGCGTGAGGTGAGTGAAGTGGTCACTGTGCCCGTATCTAGGTTGATGGATGGTTCGTGTGATCGGGATGAGACCCGCATGGACGAATCTGGGTACGTCATACGGCCAACCTACGCATACAATGGCCGCGTTATCTGGGGATCAACCGGGATGATCGTTTCACAACTAATCGATTGCCTCAGGAAAGCCTGAACGTTATTGCCTGAATTTATTGGCCTGGGGCCAGGAATGAGACAACTTGACCACTAACGATTCATCGCCAGCAGGTGACCTCGGACCGGAGATGGCGACCATCGAGAAAGAACTCGAACGGTTTCCTTCCGCAGTACTTGAAAAGTACACAGTGGCATACTCCGAGCTAGAAAATCGGCTGCGCCCGCAGGACCTGCTCGATTGGGCCAACCATGCGCTTGCGATCGCTGGTAAGGCTGTACGTTCATGGGAGGCAGCGGCCGAATACTTGGAGGCCAGTCCGGCTGTCCAGCGTCAACTTCCTTCCGGTCAGTTCATAAGGTGGGCGGCGATCGGTGGACGTCTCTGCGAAGATTCCCCGAGCCTAGCCGTTTCATTCTTCAAGGCCAGCCCGGACGCGCTGACGCGTCTCCGACCGCGGTACGTGGACGATTGGGCCAACCTTGGTCGGGCGCTCTACAGAGGCACTTGGAAGTCTAGCAATCTTGCGTGCCATTTCTATGAAATCAGCCCGCAGCTTCTTGAGTCTTTGACCTTTGCAGAGTTCACGCGCTTCGGTGAATCGCTCCAGGTTCTATCGCGTCGGTCGTACGATCTTGCAGACGAATGTCTGGTCAAGGCGGCGCGGTTGTTCCCGCGGCTTGGTGAGGATAGGGACGCTTTTATCACCGTGTCGCACGACCTTGCGGAACACTCGTGGCGTGAGGTTAAGAGCCTCTACGATTCCGCATCGACTTCGCTAACGGCGCTTGAACCCGCATACCGCGCCCGCTTGCTTATGATTGCCAGAAGGTTGATCGCTGTGGAGCAGACGGCCATCGGTGAGTTCTTTGCCGGGGCCAGCAATGCGGTGAACCATGTTCCAACCGAGTTCAGGCAGCGATTGCTGGAACTGGCGGAGGAACCGCTGGCCTCATCGCCGTCGTCCGTGAACCTACTTATTACTCAGGCGCCGAACATCCTAGATCGATTAAGCCCCTCCCAGTTTGAAGAGTGGCACCGGGAAGGGATGCGCGCCATTGCAGAGTCCCCGGAGTCCGGCCCTGCCTTCTACCGGCTGGAGTCAGCGCGCTCTCGGGAGTCCCTCGACCAACTTTCCTCGGGCGTGGAACTCAATCGTGTGAAGGATCTGCTGAGGACATACTGCAGTGCGCTGTCCGCACGGGACATAGAGGTCAACGCCACCTCGACGATCGTCGACAAGAAGATCGGCTGGGTGGACGAGCAGAGCGCAACGACCGAAGGCACCACGATCTATTTACCGCCGGTAGCCGATCGCTTCCCCCAAAAGGACGAGAACTTCGGCTGGTACAAAGTTATCGCCACGCACCAGAGTTGCCACATAGAATTCGGCAGTTTTGAGTTCGATTTTGACACCCCGTCGACGCTGTTCGAGGACCTCCGTCCTCAAATGAAACCTGCGGCGAAGGTTGCGACCGACGTGTCTGCAGTAGTTGCTGAACTTGCAGAGGCCGCGATACCAGGAATAAGTGTTCCGGAAGCGCAGGAAGAAGAGGGCGGCATAGAAACGGCCTACCTGACAGATATGGGCCGGTTCTTTGACATGTTTACCGACCGAACTCTGGGTCTCGACATCTTCACGGTGGTCGAGGATACGCGCCTGGACTCTAGGATCTTGCACGAGTATCGAGGACTGGCCGCCAGCTATCTACAAACCCAAGAGTTTTCGCTGCGAGAACGTCCGCGTATCGAAGGGCTGCCGATGAGGGAGGCGATGATCGAATTCATCGTTCGACTCAGCCTGAGGCAGACCGGCAGCATCAAGGTCCCGAAGGACTTCACCGACATCGCGCAGCAGATTCGTCGCCTCGTGAACATGCTGTCCGAGATCGGCGCCACAGTTGAGGATTCGGCCGAGGTGGCGACTCGCATTTACGCCATGATCGCCGACGTGCCGAACAACACCATCCCTGAAGAAGAGTTCGAGGACGTTGACCTCGACGACGACATTCCGGACGAGGATGAGGAAGAGAACACAGACGAGATTCTTCAAATGTTTGGCGGTGAGGGTGAAAGCGCCGGCGAAGAGACGGGAGAGGCTGCTGAGACGGATGAGCAGGAGCAAATCGACGAGGAGTCTTATGACTCACCGGAAGACGTGGATTATCGCGGCGAGTTCAAGCCGGAGATGGCCCAACTTTTGTCACAGATATCGATGGACTCCGCTGATTTCGACGGAGAGCCTGAGCCGATCACGCAGGAACAACTCGAAGAGCTTTTGAAGAACTCCACGGAGCTCGAACAGGGTGAGATGGAGGAGGGCGAAGAGGGTCAGCAACAGCAGATGGATGAGATGCTGGAAAACCTGATGAAGGAGATGCAGCAGCGCGATCCGGACAACCAACAGTTTGGCGACGGCCCGCTAGTCCATGTGCCAGAAGAGGGCGGCCCGCTGGAAGCGACAGAGCCGAAGACCTTTGTGTACCCGGAGTGGGACTTCCGTGCCAACGACTACAAGCCCAAATGGTGTGTCGTTCACGAAAAAGAGATGGCTGAGGGCGAGCCGCAGTTTTACCAGGACACGCTTAACGAGCATTCCGCACTGGTTCGTGAGATCCACCGGCAGTTTGAGTTGGTAATGCCGGAGATGTTCCGCAAGGTGAAGCGACTAGAGGACGGCGAAGAGTTTGACCTTGATGCTGTTATCGAGTCGGTAATTGACAGGCGTACCGGTACTACGCCCAGCGATAAGGTGTTCTGGCGTCGGAACAAGGTCGAGCGTGACGTCGCTGTTGCCTTCCTTCTGGACATGAGCGCATCCACGGCCGAGGCTATCGACGAGAACAAACGTCCGACCGATGATTGGGGCGCGCCGGACGATCCAGTCGAGTACATGGTCTGGTTACGGTCACGTCGTGCGGAAGGATTGAGACGGTCTTACAAGCGCATCGTGGACATCGAGAAGGAGGGGATTATCCTCCTGACGAGCGCGCTTGAGCAGACCGGAGACATGTACGGAATTTACGGTTTCTCAGGTTACGGAAGGGAGAACGTGGAGTTCTATGTCATCAAGGAGATGGAGGAGCGCTGGAGTCCGTCTATCCCGAAACGGGTCGACCGAATCGCCCCACTCCATGCGACCCGAATGGGACCGGCGATTCGCCACGCCACTAGCAAGTTGACGCAGGTGGATGCCAAGTCACGGATCTTGTTCATGATTTCCGATGGCAGGCCACAGGATCGCGGATACAGTCGTGAGGGGGTCGAGAAGGAGTACGCTGTGCACGACACTCGTGTCGCCTTCGACGAGGCCCGTAAGGAGGGGGTGACACCGTTCTGTCTCACCGTGGACAAGAACGGGCACGACTACCTGAAGACGATGATGCAGGACATGAGCTACGAGGTATTGTCGGACATCACAATGTTGCCGACCAGGCTTCCGCAGCTTTATCGAGAGTTAACGCAGGCTTAGAGAAAAAGAAAAGGCCCGGGCACAATTGCCCGGGCCTTTTCGCGTCTTGTGTCTGCCGGGGCGGACATGAACGCTCCATGTCACTTACTACTCCGTATCATCGTGATCCGAGGTGAAAAACCTGTCCTCGACTTGATTCAAGAATCATATTATCGGCAAAGTTTGAGTATGCCCGACATGCAGATGTTATCTAGCAGGGAGACCCTCATATCAAGTTCATCAGAATGATATTTTGTGGCTCATTCCCTCAGCGTAGGCGAACGGTCAGGTGCATGTTTTTTGATGTCTCTCACTTTAGGATGCCGCCGGCCTCGCTATTCGCACGTCCAGGACCGCGGGCTGGCCATTGGCCAACGCGTCGTATGCACGTTTTAGCGCCGGGATAACCTCTGCCGGATCTTCCACTTTCTCGCCGTATGCACCGCAAGACTCTGCAAGCTTCGCGTAGTCTGGAGATGGATATATCTCCATGCCTACCCAGTTACTGGTGCGTTCCGAGACGCCTTCAGAGTAGCCGCCTAGCAGGCTGACACGGGGAGCGTTGTGAATCTGATTGTTATAGATCACCGTCAGGAACGGAGCGTTGTACTTCTGCGCCGCCCAGATGCTCGAGGTCGGGCAGCCGTACACAAATGCACCGTCGCCCACCGCACAGACAACGTTACTGCCGGGAGCCGCAAGTCGTGCCCCGAACGCCGCGCCAAGGGCCCAGCCAAGGCTTGATCCGCCGCTGCCGTACATCGTCCCCGGCTTTGTGCGCGGAATGTTGGCAATGACAGAGCCGCTGTTGGTCACAGTCTCGTTTAGCAAGATGTCGTTTTCATCCATCACCTGACCGATGCAGTACGAGAGCCAGTCGGGAACGATCGGAAACTCGGTGGCGAAACTTTCGGATTGATCTCGTCGCCTGGAAACTATCGACGCGTGGGTAGCCTCGGTGCTAGTCGCTCGTTCTTCGGCGGCGTGCGACTGGGCTGCGGTCATCTGTTCCCGGATTTCAAATACTAATGCAGGGATCGCCTTGGAGGAGTCCGCCTCCATGAGTATGTCCGCCGGGAATGTCCAAAGTGGGATGGAGTCTTTGACCGGGTCCTGATCGATCCATACGACGGCAGCGTTCGGAGATGGCCGGGTGTTCGCTGGAATCCACGGGATATCGGAATCGACCACGAGAATGGCGTCGGCATTCCGGATGTAGTCGGCCTCGAGCGCGGCGGGTGCAGCCATTGGGTGGTCGCTCGGGAAGCTCAGACGGACGCGTTCCGTGATCACTGGTGCGGCGATCAGTTCTGCGAGCTCGGCCATGTGGGGCACCACGTTCTCGTGCCTACCAGACTGGGCCGTGATGATCAGGGGGCGTTGGGCGGCCGCAAGTATGGACGCAGCCTGAGATAGCACTTCCGGGTCCGCCTGGGGCGTTGTCGCCCGGGAGTGCCGGGACGCCGCTGGGATGGTTGCCGTCTCCATCGGCGCCATCAGGACTTCCCGGGGAAGCGTTACGTACACCAGACCCGCCGGTTCTGTGCTGGCGACTTGGAACGCCCGCTGCATGATTTGTTGAAGGTTTTCCGGACGCCTGACTTCGTAGTCCCATTTTGTGAACCCACGAACGCCACCGCCCTGGTCTATCTGCTCCTGGATCCAGTGGATGCTCATGTTCTTTCCACCGGGCAACTCCCCTTCAAAAGTGTATGGCGCACGTCCGGCACAGAACACGATTCCGGCACGTCCTCGCTGGGCGTTGTGGACGGCACCGCCAACGGCCTGCGTTCCGGCGTCAACGTGTACGAGCAGTACCTGCGGCTTGCCGGAAACCATGAAGTATCCGTGGGCGGCGGCCATGCCCATTTTTTCGTCGAGACAGAGGATGGTCTCCGGGACGGCCTGGCCGCGATCGATGTACTTGGCGAGGCTTTCCTGGATAGGGAATGTGTCGGTTCCTGAGTTGATGAACAGGTAATCGACATCGTTTGCAAGCATCGATTCCACGAACAGATCGGCGCCCTGATCGACCGAGATTTTGGCGTCAGCGCCGCTTCCGTACTGCTTGGTCTGTGTCATCCGGAGCCTCCATGATAGCTGTCTTCAGCCTGTCCCAATGTCGACATGATAGCGCCGATTACTGATACAGGAATCACAGCCGCCCGCGAGTAGTGGGGCAGGAGCGGAAGCGTCTTGTGTCCGGAGAAACGAACGCCAGATTCAGATCTGGTCCGTCGAGAGCGCCGCCAGCAACTGGACGATCGCCGTTGTGGCAGACCTTTGAATCACCCACTGCGGATTCCGGCGTGGGAAGCGGCCCTGGGCCACATGCGTCCCTGAATCAGACGCCATGCCTATGTAGACGTTACCGTCGTCTAGGTTCACGGGCGTTACCGAAACCCCCACATCTGCCGACAGTGTTTTTCGCGCTATATGCGCGAGGGTTAGTGCGCCATCAGGGTTGATGGTCGCGGGCTCATGTCCGGCGTGGATTGGCCCTGAACCGGGCACGAGCGCTCCCCTGAAGAAAGCTTCTCGTTCTGGCAACACATGGAGCATCGAAGCGAGGGCTCCTGAGCTTGCGCCCTCAACTACAGCCAGGGTCTGTTTACGATCTATCAAGATCGAGGCTGCGCGGCCCGCCGGGGTGTCATCGTCGGTTCCCCAGATCGAATCCCCTATGAGCCGTCGTATCTCTGCCTCGACCGGTTCGATAATTTTTTCGGCGGCTTTCTGATCAGGCCCGCGCCCGATCATCCTGAGGTGGATGCCTTCTGCGTGTGCATATATTCCGAGGTAAGGGTTGTCCTGCCCAAACAGATCAGACAGGATTTCGTCGATGCCTCCTTCGGACAGACCGTGAGTCTTCAGAGTACGTGTTGCAGTTACACCACTCCCGGAGATCTCGCCGAATTTTGGCCCCACCGTTGCTTCCCATACTTCTTTTAACTCACGGGGTGGGCCGGGCATTATGACGATGTGTTTGCCGTCCTTCTCCACCCACCAGCCGGGGGCTGTACCGTTCGGGTTTGGGATGCTGGTGGCTGAAGGGATCAGGGTGGCCTGCTTTATGTTGGTGGGCGGCATTTCCATGCCGCGCCGGGCGAACACGCCCTCGAGCCAAGACAGTATGTCCGGGTCCACTTTCATGGCTTCACCGACGGCATTGGAGACGGCCTCGCGAGTGAGGTCGTCAGATGTCGGGCCGAGTCCGCCGGTGGAGATCACTACGTCAGAGCGTTCCAAACCGCGTTTGAACGCATTGGAAAGGTGATCAATGTTGTCGCCTATGTGGGACATCCACTGAACAGTGATGCCGGTCCCTGAGAGTTGCTGGGCGATGTATGAGGAGTTTGTGTCGACTATTTCGCCCATAAGCAACTCGTGGCCTACAGCCAGGATCTCGGCATTCATTCAGCGTTCCTCCGCATTGATGCTTCATTATCTGCTCTGTGTGGAAGGCATGAGATCTCGAAATGAGAGCAATTTCGCATTCCCGATCACAGCGTTCCAAACCTACACAAGATTGACCAACAACATACGGGATGCTGGAACGAATTGCCCTGGATTACGGGTAATCTGATCGTCAGGTTGGTGAGCAGGCCGATTTAGAGTGGAAAGTGGGCAGTTATCCGGCTGGTGAGGATGCGGGGGACTCTTCTGCTGCCAGCGCCGCTGGAAGGTCAAAAAATTCCCTTATCGTCTGTCCCCATGTGGCATCTATTATGACCACGTCCGGCTGCTCATTGGCGAGGGCGTACATCCCTTTGCCGTCCTCCGTCATATCGCCGAGGGTGATCGATATCTGGTTCGCCTGCCGCAACCCTTGTTGGATTTCCATTTCAAAACGCACGGTAGCGTACGGCGATTCGGCATTTATTCCGTATTCAGCCTGTACGTCGTCGGTTGTATCGCCGACTTCCTGAACCCCTATAAATTGAGGATCAGCGATGACATTCAGTTGGTCCAGAACGACCGAGGACTCTATGTCACGGTCACCGTCGCAAACCGCATCCCCTCTCAGGGGAAGGTTGCAGACGTGCCAGATATCCGTATCGATGTTGAGCGCGAGCGCCCCGACCACCTCGTTTTCAATGAGGAACACGACTTCGGTAACGTCGGCGACGTTCAGGTCGTAACGCCATTGCGGGATCGGCGGGTCTGCGATCAATCCGTTTAGGACCTCGCCCCATGCCGAACTGACCAGAACGAGTTGTGGAAACCCCTCGATCCGTGCGTAGTTCCCGGATCGGTCAGGCGTTTCATCCCCGAGGAAGAGACGGACGAAGGATCCGTCTTTGAGTCCGATGGTCACACTGGTGTCTGGGGTTTCAAGTCCATAAAGACTCGGGTCCCCGAAAGACGATTCCAGTTCTCTCTGCGATCGAGGTCCACCCAGAAGTGTGGTGACACCGTTCCAGCGCTGGCGATCTACGGGCATCGTCTCGTCGCCGGCAAAAATCCAGTAATTGTTCTTCTGGTCCAGCTCAAACGCCATAACACCAGTTGGTGAGTCGATATCTAACCTGACAATGTCGGTCTCTGGAATTGTGTAGAAGAAAGGCGGTCCGCCGGATACGCGCTCGATGGATTGATCGGTGACGATGAACGTCACGACGATTGAAGAGAGCGACACCAGTATCAGTAAGACGAGCAGCAAGCGGAGGTTCAATGTCTAGCGCCTCCGCCACCAGGACCATACGCCTACGGCGCTGATCAAAGACGGCATCAACAGCCAACCGGACCATCTCACGAAGTCACGCTCTGACCTAGTCAGTACCAGCTCCCTGAACGCTTTTGTTTTAGAGCGGATCGAGATCAGTTCAAAGTCACGAACGGCCCAGTTGACGGAGTTGACGAGGAAATCTCCGTTTTTGGCGGACGAGAAGTAGCGGTCGCTGGCGAAATCTGTGTCCCCCATGACCACGATGTTGGTCCGCACCAACTCCCCATCAATCATTCGGGGAGGGAATCCGATAGGCGCTAGCGCTTCTACGGCGACTGCTACAGTGAATGGGCCGGGTCGGTCTTCATCGATATTGAACGAGTCCAGGTCGCCGAGTTCTTCCCAGCTGTTCAACGTGGTAGTAGCGAGGCCGGTCAGAGTTAAGTGTGGCTCGCCGGTGGCAGTGCGTGGGATGCTGTCATCGGTAATGGTCCTTCCTATGAAGGTAGCGCCCGGCATGTAAATAACGTCGATCGGTTCGGTGATTGGGTGGGGTGGCTCAAACTGGCGGTTTGAACGTGTGATTTGCAGAAAGTTGGTTTCCGGTGCGACGAAACTCGTCTGGTCCACCAGATGCCCGGTGCCGATGGCTACCCCGAACTCACCAATTAAATCCCCATACGACGGATCGGGATCAGGCTCAAACAGGAAGATCACGCTCCCGCCCCTCAGCATGTATTGCCGAAGAATGTCGGTCTCGTCACGCAACTCTCCCGATGCGCTCACAAGCCCACTTTGGGGACCTGCGAATATCAGCGCGGCCGGGAAGTCATCTTTACTGTCGCTAAAGATTTGTGGGAGCAGGTCGATCAGTGTCGCTGTCGAAACACGATAGTTGTCCCTGATTAACGATAAGGCAGCCTGAACGTAACCTTCGTCATCGCCCTGGGCGGACGTGATGTCCCGTTCCCCGTGGCCGGAGATGAAGAACACCTGTTTCTGGCGGATCTGGTTCACCACAAGCATCGCTGTGGTAATTCCTTGTTCATCAAAGATATCGGGGCCGTTTCTGGGATTGCCACCGACGATGATATCGGTGCGCCTTGAATCCGTGGCTTCGATCACGATTGCAGGCGTCTGTGTGACTCCGAAGTCCGCTGCGACGTTTGGCTGAAGAACAGGGTCGATCAGCTGGAAGTCGAAGTCGTCTGCAGCGCGTCGTGAGAATTCAGACAGAAGGTCCTGTGTGTCACGCCAAGCGGCCGCGCCTTCGGCGGTATCGATCTGCAAGAAGACGGTCGCCTGTATCGGATCACTCAGTTCGCTCAGCAATTGAACAGTTTGTGCCGAGAGACCGAACTGTTGGTTCGATGTGACATCGGTACGCAGCCAGGCCGGTGCGTTGTCTTGGTCGCTGAGCCACCACAGTACAAAGTTCCCGAGAGTTAACAGTGTGATGAACGCCACAACGACTATGAGCGTGTTGACTCCGTATCTACCTCTACGCCCGAATATGGCCCGGGCGACCCGACGCCACGAGGCGATTCCGACCACGCCGATTAGGACAAGGCCTATGACCATGGTCCAGCGACCGGTCGACTCCAGGTCACGAATAAAGATAAAAATCAACAGGCCGACGAAGAAGGCCCCGATGCCGGCCACGACCAACATGTACTTGACCGACGTCAGGTTGTCTCGGATGGAATCGATTATCGATGTCCGCGGGCGCGTCTCATCCGGACGGGATGAAATACGCCGCGCGCGTTCGGCTTCCGGGTCCTGGTTAGCCATCGTGCTCTAGCGCCACCTTCTCGATTCCAGGAGCACCACGGTTATGAACAGGAACACCGCCGTAATTGATACGTAGTACGCGATGTCTGTGACCGAAATGATCCCGCGGGCGAAGTCGGCGAAGTGTCCGCCTTCAACCACTCCAAAACTTGATGTGTCAAAGACTGAAAATGAACTTCCCAGCTGGAAGTTAGAGACGATTTCTTGGGCTGCGCCGGTCAGCCGGTCAGCGACGAAGTTGCTGACCGTGAGCCCGGTAAGTAGTCCAGCTCCTACGACCAGGCTCACCAGCTGGTTGCTAGAAAGCGCTGATGCCATGAGTCCGATCGCTAGGGTCGCCCCTCCGTAAAGAAGAACTCCCAGATACCCTGTGAGTATTGGGCCGATGTCCGGGTCCCCGTACCAGGCGAGCACAACAACGAAGTAAAAGGTCCCCGCTACCATCAAGGCCAACATCACGAACGCTGCGATAAATTTGCCGATCACAATCTCCCACTCCCGGATAGGAGAAGTCATAAGCAGCTCAAGGGTCCCGAGTTTCTGTTCCTCTGCAAGGAGGCGCATCGTCAATGCGGGGGACAGGAACACCATGAAAAAAATGGCGCCTGCGATGTAGCCCCGGATGCTGGCCTCTGAAAAAGGGTCAGAGACCGAAGCGACAAAGAAGAAACCTGTAATTGCAAGAAAAGACGCTGCAACCACGTACGCCATCGGCGACGCGAAGTACGTTTTTATCTCTTTCCAGGCGATAGTTTGAATATTACGCAAATGTGTTCTCGGTCTCCGGCTCGGTTATAAACCGGCCAGATTTGCAAGATCGCAAGATCAAGGGATTTGACGGAATCAGGCTTATGCCTCTTCTTCTGTTGTCAACTGAAGGAAGATCTCTTCTAGAGTCATCGGAAGTGGATGCAGGTTAACCAAGCCCCAGCCTGAATCTACGATGGTTCGCGCCACATCTTCGGCCGCGCCCTCGTCTGGTTTCGAGTCAATAACCAGAGCAACGACGCCCTGTTCGGCCATCCGGTCCTGCATTGGGCGGCTGTCCCTGCGAACGTCAACCACGTGCTCGAGTTTCCGGATCGCGGTGATGGCTTCGTTCGACTCGGTTCCCCGGAGGCTCACCTCAATGCGTTCGGCATGTTGAAGTCGGTCGGACAGGTTCTCGGGGTCGTCGTCTGCGACGATACGGCCCTCGTGAATCACAAGCACCCTACGGCAGATCGCACCGATCTCCGGAAGGATGTGTGAACTCAAAATCAATGTGTGGTCTCCGCCCAGTTCGCTGATCAGGGAGCGGGTTTCGACCACTTGTATAGGGTCTATACCGATTGTCGGCTCGTCCAGGATCAGAACGTCCGGCTCGTGGATGATCGCCTGGGCGATGCCGACTCGCTGCCTGTATCCCTTGGATAACTTTCCGACAAGCGCGTTCTGGTACTCACCAAGGCGAACAATATCGATGATGACTGGAAGCCTTTCATCGATCCACTTTCGGTTCATGCCTCGAAGCTGACCCATATACCGCAGGTAGTCCATCACGGTCATGTCCAGATAAAGCGGCACAGACTCGGGGAGGTAGCCGATGTGGCGTCGAGCGTCCAGTGAGTGAGAAACGACGTCGTAACCGGCGATCGCCGCAGTTCCCTCGGTCGGAGGGGTGAAACCTGTGAGTACCCGCATGGTCGTTGTTTTCCCCGCGCCGTTAGGCCCGAGAAAACCGACGACTTCTCCCTGCTGGATATGCGCGGACACGTCGATCACGGCCGGGTAATCGCCGTAAGACTTCGACATATGTTCGAGCCGGATCATGTAGGTCTGGAGCCTTCTTCCTGCACCGTATTCGGGTTAGCGGACCGTGAGATTTACTCTCGAGGTACACCTATCAATGTTGAGAAGCACGGTCATTGTTGTACATGAGTACTACGACGTTCCACTACCCAACGGATTACTGCGATGACCAGATGCCCGCGCAACCGGAGTATCTTAGCCCACGCCTCGACCGCGGGCCAACCGATTTCGAGTACGAACACGGCCAATTTGTTGCTTACTGGCAGATACTCCAAATCTCTTTAAATGGGCTAATGCCTCATCTTGCGAGTCGTACGGACTTCTGACCGCTGCCTTGCAGGGCGCGATGCGGCTGTAGAATCTTAATAGCTTCGGGAAATGTGAAGGCGGCAATGTAACCGGGGAAACATTGCACCAATAGATCTCGAATGCCGTTGGTTAGCCCGGTATCATTTAGGAATCGATGACCTCCAGGCGGGGCCTTAAGTCTAGAACTCTCCAGCGGGCGCATTTGACGAACGAAAAACCGATATATCTGGATCACGCAGCTACAACTCCACTGCGAAAAGAGGCGTTGGAGGCGATGATGCCGTTCTTTTCGGATGTGTTTGGCAATCCGAACAGTCCGTACGCCATCGCGCAGGAGGCCCGAAACGCAGTGGACGAAGCGCGGGAGAAGGTCGCTGCGGTTCTCGGAAGCCGCACACGGGAAGTGGTTTTTACGAGTGGTGGGACGGAATCAGACAACTCCGCCATCAAAGGCGTGGCGACCGCGCTGAAGCCGGGCGGCAAACACGTCATTACAACCGCCATCGAGCATCACGCCATAATCCACTCGTGCGAGGATCTCGTCGAGGCTGGCTATGAGGTTACATACCTGCCAGTCGGTAGCTCTGGAGTGGTGGATCCGGGAGCCGTCGAGGAAGCTATTCGTGAGGACACGATCCTAGTTAGCGTGATGTACGCGAACAACGAGATTGGCACGGTCCAGGACATCGCCGAAATCGCACGGCGCACTCACGGGAAAGCGCAAGCGATGGGTCGAGATATCGTCGTTCACACGGACGCAGTGCAAGCTGCGGGATGGTTGAGTTTGGACGTCAACGAACTCGATGTAGACATGATGAGTCTGTCGGCGCACAAATTTCACGGGCCGAAGGGTGTTGGCATCTTGTACGTCCGCCGTGGCACCCCATTTAATCCGTTACTAGTTGGGGGCGGACAGGAGCGACAGCGTCGATCTGGTACCGAGAACGTGCCTGGTATCGTCGGGACAGCTGTCGCGCTGGATCTTAGGGAAGCGGAGCGAGAAGTGTCGTTTGATAAGGTCATCAAACTTCGCGACATGCTGATCGAAGGGACGCTGGAGCGTATTCCGGGAGTCCGGCTCAATGGCGACCGTAGCCGAAGACTTCCCAACAACGCGAACTTCTCGTTTGACGGAGTGGAAGGTGAGGCGGTTTTGCTGGGGTTGGACTTTGCCGGAATCTGCGCCTCAACGCAAAGTGCTTGCAGTTCCGCATCGATAGAGCCCTCACATGTGCTGGTTGCGCTCGGTCTGGACGCGGACTTAGCCGTCGGTAGCCTGAGAATCACGCTAGGCAGCGATAGCACCGAAGAGGAGATCCGGACAACCCTAGATGTGCTCCCTGACGTCATCTCCCGGCTCAGGGACATGCCGTCGCTTGCCTCGACCATTTGATTATGGGGAACAATTTCACATCGGGCACCTTTCTAAGAAGCTAACGGAAATTGTCGTTATTTGTGTAAGACCAGAGACCGGTGCCGCGTCGTAAGCTGTAGCATCGGCGACAGAAAAACATTTGATCAAGGCGATGTCGGAGTCGATGTCGCTTTCTATCCATACGCCCTGATCTCTAAAAACACCCGTCAATAGTCGAGAAGGAATTTATGGCCGAGGAGCGCATTGATGCCCCGGCGAACATGGACTCGGGAGACTCTTCGTCCAGCGGCGACGGGTTGAGTTCGCAGGACCGTGACGCGGCTGAAGCCGTGGCCCTGGCACACGTCGATGCAGACCGATCGCCGTATGGCGGCCCGATGTCACGACGAGAACTTTCGTTTGAAGTCTTGGAGACCCATCGCTACGGGGACGATATCCGTGTACGCATCGGGTATCGTCCATCCCGCGGTTTCTCCGGGCGTTCGGGCCAAGAGTGGATTCTGATTGATTCCGATGGTGCAGTCCGCACCCGCGAGCTGATCTCGAGGCCAAAGGACAGTCAGCCCTGGGTCTTGATAGCGTTGGCGGGCATATCGCTAATTGCGGCGTTGGTCCTCGTGCCGATGATTATTGCTCGATCTAACCCTACCGGAGATCCTCTTTATCGTGCCGGCCGCACATTATGGATGCGCGTTTCACCACCGGACGTCGTCTCTGAACTGCAGTACGGAGGGCGAACCACTTCTGGTGACGCCGCCAATTTCCGTATCGCAGGCCCGGGTAATGGGTGGAATCTAGCGGTCGTTCACGTTTCTCTTCACAACGAAACTTCACAGCAGGTGTCGATAAATATCGACGAAGCTGCCGCCGTCTTGATCGGCGTTGACGGAACGGAATTCTCGCCGATTAACGTTGTGGCCCGCAGTGAGGGTATGTCTGGGCCGATAGATTCTCGGTACAGGTACCCGGACTTTGTAGGGTTATGGCGCAGCATTATTATGCGAGGCTCTGAAGAAGTGGCGGGAATGCTGATTTTTGAAGTACCACCGGATTTCGAGGCGGACCGATTCAACTGGAAAGCCTCCGACACTATCCACGTTGGTTTCCGCGACTAGCGGCATCTCACGGGTAACTCGGAATTTCGGGTGACGGTTTGCCCGATCCCCGGCGGTCCCGTCCCTTGTTCTTCGCCCCTGTTCGGGGGTCTTGGGCGCGCGTAGAATCAGCCCAGTATGGCTCACCGTGCCTCCAAAGCGCCCGATGCCGAGAAGGCAGAGGGTGCAGTAGTTACAAGGAATAGACGCCTTTCGCCAGGTAGACGACAGTACCTGGATATCAAGGCGCAGCACCCTGACGCGCTTCTTTTGGTTCGGATGGGCGACTTTTACGAGACGTTTGATGAAGACGCCCAAGTGATGGCGGACGTGCTGGATATCACGCTCACGGCTAGGGACGTTGGAGGCGGAGCCCGCTCGCCACTGGCAGGAATTCCTTACCACTCGCTTGAGACTTATCTTGGTGGGCTGATCTCGGCCGGTTTGAAAGTGGCGATCTGCGAACAAACTAGTGATCCTGCAACAGCTAAAGGAATCGTAGATCGAGCGGTCGTTCGACTGGTGACTCCGGGCACGGTGCTTGAACCCGGGCTTCTCGATAACGGACGCAACAACTACCTGGCTGCCGCGGTTGTAGATGGCGAGCGTGCGGGAATTGCATATATAGACATCACGACGAGCGAGTTTGTTACTCGAGACATGCCGCTCGATATGCTGCGCGACGAGCTGGATGCGATCGGGCCGGCAGAGGTGATACTGGACGTTGCCGCCGATAAATTCCTCAGCGAGGATGACGCCCCAGGCTACGTGCGGCGCCGGATGACGGAGGGGCGGCTGGACGCAGAGCTGGCGAGCGAAAGACTGAGCCGGCATTTCAAGACTGCCACACTTGAGCCGTTTGGGTGTGATTCGAAGCCGCTGGCTGCGATTGCCGCGGCATCCGTTCTTGAGTTTGTGCGCGATACACAACTCGGAAGTTTGCCCCAGGTCACCACGCTCCGAACGATGTCCGACGCCGGCTACATGATGTTGGATCGCCGGGCGCGCCGGGACCTTGAGGTGTTTGAGTCTCTAGGGGATCGTGACAAAGCACCGACGCTGCTCGGAACACTAGATCTGACACGTTCGCCCCTTGGAAAGAGACTCCTACGAGAGCGGGTTGCCCGGCCACTCATGAACCTTGACGAGCTGAACAACCGGCTGGACGGTGTGGCCTTGTGGTTGTCCGAATCCGGGCCTAGGGCCTCAGCACGTGACTTGCTGGACAAAGTCCCGGACCTTGAGCGATTGACGAACCGTGTAAGGGCTTTCTCGGCCTCCCCACGCGATCTTGTTGCCCTGGCTCGCGGGCTCGGACAGTTGCCAGGGTTAATAGAGACAGCCAAGTCGGCGGGTGTGGAATCTGGAATAACGCTAATAGACGATGCCCGCGCCTTGATAGAAGATGCGATTGCGGACGAGCCGCCTATGTCTGCGGGAAATGGCGACACTATTCGCCCCGGATTTGACTCCGAACTGGATGAGATACGGACTCTCTCCGGGGAGGCGAAGTCGTACATCGCTGGACTGGAAACTTCGGCGCGTGAACAGACGGGAATCAAAAGTCTAAAGGTTGGATATAACAAGGTTTTTGGCTACTACATTGAAGTTTCTAGGCCGAACCTCGACGCTGTGCCGGAGACATGGGACAGACGTCAATCGCTGGTCGGCGGGGAGCGTTTTATAACCCCCCAGCTGAAGGAGTACGAGGCGAAAGTACTGACAGCACGTGACCGTATTTCAGAGATCGAGCGTTCAGTCTTCCGACGGATCTGTGGCGAGGTGGCTAGATATGCGGATCGAATCATGGCCGTTGCTGCGAAGGTTGCCGAAATGGACGTTTCAAACGCGCTGGCACAAGCGGCATCTGATAACGGCTGGGTGCGCCCCCAGTTAAATGATGGGGATGTTCTGGATATCAAGGCGGGACGCCATCCTGTGGTGGAATCTGCACTTGGCCCCGGCCGCTTTGTGCCTAATGACATCCAGCTTTCTTCTGGCGACCATCAGATTGCGATCATCACTGGTCCGAACATGGCCGGCAAGTCCACATACATCCGCCAGGCGGCAGTTCTGGTCCTGATGGCGCAGATCGGAAGTTTCATTCCGGCGGGGAGCGCCAGCATTGGCCTCGTGGACCGGATTTTTACCCGCTCCGGGTTGGCGGATGATATTGCAGGCGGCCAGTCCACCTTTATGGTGGAAATGGTGGAGACGGCTGCGATACTGCATCAGGCGACACGGCGTTCGTTGATAGTGCTGGACGAAATAGGGCGGGGCACCAGCACCTACGACGGTTTGTCGATAGCGCGGGCCGTTGCCGAGCATATCCACAACAGCCCGAGGCTTGGTTGTAAGACGCTTTTTGCTACCCACTATCACGAGATGACGGCGCTCGCTGACCTCCTACCCCGCGCAGTGAACTTTCAGGTGGCGGTATCAGAGGAGGACGGCGAGGTCGTGTTCCTGCACCGTATCGTCCCAGGGGGTGCAGATCGCAGTTACGGCGTGCATGTTGGGCGTCTGGCGGGTCTGCCTCCAGCGGTTATCGCACGGGCTTGGGATCTGCTGGATGAGTTGGAGTCGAATGGTCGGATAAATCTGGGTGGCGCGGCTGGAGGTTTAGAACCTGAGTTTCAACTGTCGCTTCTGTCCGGGTCGTCGCCGGTGGACGATGCCCTGGCAGAGATTGATGTGTCTAATCTGACGCCGTTGCAGGCTATAACTGAACTTTACCGATTGAAGGAAATGGCAGGACGTGACGGTGACGATGGATAGGGTCCGGTTTCCCATTTGTTGAACGTCTAAGAACCACGCTTATTAGTGATAACGGGGTAAATTGAGAGTCGAAACGCTGGTTGTAGGGCCCTTGCAGACAAATGCCTATCTGCTGCTTGACGAGTCGAGTGGTCAAGCAGCAGTCGTAGATCCTGGCGCCGCGGGATTAAGGATTTCCGATGCGATCTCGGCCGCGGGAGCGACATTGAAGTACATCTTGACCACCCATGGTCACGCTGATCATACGGGCGGCGCGTTTGATCTTAAGAGTAAGTCGGGTGGCAAGTATGTAGTGGGGGAGGGTGATCGGGGACAGATCGAGAGCCCGTCGTCGTCGCTGGCTGCGATGATCCCTGGATTTGCAAATCCTCCAAACATAGATAATCCGGTGATCGGCGGAGAGATACTGGATCTGGGCGAGTCACAGGTGATAGTGATCGCCACCCCGGGCCATACACCGGGCAGTGTTTGTTATCTGTCGGAACAAGCCCTATTCACCGGAGACACGTTGTTCCAGAACAGCATTGGCCGTTATGACCTCCCGGGAGGTGACGGCGATCAGGAACTGCGGAGTATCCGGGATAACCTGCTCACGCTGCCCGACCAGATGATCGTATACCCAGGCCACGGTCCTTCAAGCACCATAGGCGAAGAGCGAGCAAACAACCCGTTTTTACAGAATCTATCCCGACTGGGATCGGGAATATAAGAACGCCATAGTTGTCGGCGTTATTCCTTCAGATACTTGTCGAACCAGGCCATCATTCGATCGCCGTACTCCTGTCTCAAAACCGGATGACCGGTGCGTTTGGAGAGGTGTGAGAAGTCTGGGAATCGGACGAATTCGACCGTTTTATCTAGGCGTTTCAGGCTGACGTAGTACTGCTCACTCTGTTCCATCGGCACCCGGACATCGGCCTCGCCGTGGATGATGAGCAGCGGTGTCTCTACGGACTCAACATAGGTCAGTGGGGACCTGAACAGGTATTTTTCAATCTCGTCAATTCGCCGACCGTCGATCTGGCGTTCTCCGAAGGACACCCCGATATCGGATGTGCCGTAAAAACTGCTTAGGTTGGTTACGGGAGCTCCGGCGACGGCTGCTTTGAAGCGGTTGTCGTGTCCGATGGTCCAGGTGGTCATGAAGCCGCCGTAGGAGTAGCCGTGGAGGCCCATGCGGTCTGCATCAATGTAGGTGCGGGACGCCATTTCGTCGACCGCCGCCATGATGTCTTTATAGTCCTCGCCACCCCAGTCGTCGAACACAGCAGTCATGAAATCCATACCGTAGGTGGACGAGCCGCGCGGATTGACCGCTAGGACCACGTATCCATTTGTTGCCATCAAGTGGTGGTCAGGCATGAAAACGTCGAGGAATGCGCCGTTCGGACCGCCGTGAATCTCCAGGATCAGGGGGTACTTTTGCGTGGGATCGAAGTCCGGCGGCAGGATAACTCGAGATTCAATGCTCATACCGGTGCGGTCAAGTGTAAATTTCTCCATTGTTGCCGGTGGGTGGCGTGCAAAGAAATCTTTGTTGTTGTCGGTTATTGGGGTCCAAGAATCGCCATTTAACAGCGCGATTTGAGACGGTGACTTTTGGGTACCCAGGACCGCTGCTACGCCACCGGTGGCACTGTGGGAGATGCCCGAAAGCGTCCCGTCTGCAGAAGCAATCGTCTTGACCGTGCCACCGGTGACTGCTACTTCATATAGGGCGCTACGGCCTTGAAATGTGGCGAGGAAACGAATCCAATCCTCATCGTTCCATTCCAGCTCAATGGCTCGAAATGTTGGTGGTGACAGGCTGTCCGGGGCTGCGCGCTCGTAGGTCAGGAAATCGGGATCCTCATCTGGACCGAGGAGTGCCACGACGCCCTGGTATGACTGTGCTCCAACGTATGCGCCGTCCATCTCGGTAACCACGGCGCACAGACGTGACGAGTCCGGAGCCCATCCAAGACCGCTAACCGAACCGATGTCGCCGGACCAGCATTCCGCCTGTCCACCATTGGCCTGCACGATGTAAGCCTCAGAACGCCAGCGAGTGTCGTGATCCGGGCGTCGTCCGGAGATAAAAGCGATACGTGATCCATCGGGCGACCAAACAGGCGCCATATCGTCCGAACTGCCGTTGGTGATCTGTTGCTCGATTCCTCCATCAACTTCAACGACGAACAGATGACGGTACATCTCGCCACGCCAGCCGACGGAGTCGTACTGGTATCGGATACGTTTGACACTGCGGGAGTGGGGGATGTTTTCGTCGTAATCCGGTGAACCGGGTCCGGGCTCTTGCGGATCTGGGACATCGGCGGAAATAACGATCTTGGAGCTGTCCGGGGACCAAGCGTAGTCGACTACGCCCCGCACCCGGTCGGTGACAGATCGTGCCTCACCGCCGTCCACTCTGATCACCCACACCTGGTCGCGCCGTTTGTCATCCTTCCGGAGAAATGCGAGCGATTCACCATCGGGCGACCAGCGTGGGAGCGAGTCGCTAGGACCGTGTGTGAATCGAACAGGCTCGCCGCCAGATGTGTCTTTCAACATCACACAGCTGGTCGTCTTGTAATCCTCTGCTGATGTTGTCGAGTCGATGAACGCAATCCGATTTCCATCTGGAGACAGTGATGGGGAAGACACCGAAACTATTCCGTAGACAAGGTCGGCTGCGGTGAGAGGCGAGGCCATGTGTCTAAGTGCTCCAGCTGTGGGTCGGTAAGGATCTGTAGAGGGCGGTATCTTGCCACGGATGTGTTGCCGGATGACGGGGTTCCTGCAAGGGGGCATTCCGATACGGAGGAACTCCTCACTTAATGAATCGGAAGTCTGTTCCGCAAATGGGCTCTACGGGTGGACGACGTTCCTCACGCCAACCATCTCCTACCGCGCTAGGGCAGTAGGAGATGGTTGGCGTGAGCGCGAACAGGGGCGCCCCGACGGATCGGAACGCCCCTGTTCTAAACACTTCTCGTTCCTGACGGCTAGCCTGCGGCTGCTACGGCCTGCTCGATTGCGTATCCAGCGTGTACCTGCGTCAGGTGTTCCCGGTACTCAGCTGAAGCGTGGATATCCTCGTTCAGCGCGTCTCCAATCTCCGCTGCCGCCCGGCTTGCTGCTCTGCGGATCACCGCCGGCGTGATCTCCTTGCCCTTCAGGATGCGTTCTGTTCTACGTGCTCGAGTGGCCTTGTCACCAGCTCCAGTCACGGCGATGCGCGCGTCGGTGCAGGTTCCGCCCGAGGTCGTAATCACCGCTGCCACGCCCGTGATCGCGTAGTGCGAGGCGGGCTGATGGAACTTGGAGTATGCCGTGCCTGTCCCTGAGGCCAGTCTCGGCAGTTTGATCTCCGTGATGATCTCGTTGTCCCTGAGCGCGGTCGTGAGCAGATCAACCTGGAATCGGTCGATATTGATCTCACGCGTCGAGCGACGTGTACGCGCCACCACACTCCCGCCAATGGCGAGAACAACCGCTGGTATGTCGCCCGCAGGGTCAGAGTGCGCAAGACTTCCACCGATGGTTCCACGGTTCCGGACCTGAAGGTCCGCGACTCTGGCAGAGGCATCAGCCAACAGTGGATAGTTGGACTGGATCACCGAAGATGTTGCCATCTCTCGGTAGGTGGTCATGGACCCGATAGCGACCCCGTCTTCTTCTTCTCTCACGTACGAGAGTCCTTCTATCTGGCCGATGTCAACCAGAATCCCTGGTTCGGCTAGGCGCAGCTTCATCATCGGGATGAGGCTGTGACCACCGGCAAGGACCTTTGCTTCTCCCCTGTACTTGGATAAGAGGCTTGTTGCCTCATCCACAGAGGCAGGCGCAAAGTATTCGAAGTTACTTGTAACCATATCTAAGCCCTCCGAACTACTTGGCAGCGCGGGCTGTTGCACGCGCTGCTCGTTGTGCTTCTTTAGCGTCTTGGATAGCTCGCCACACCTTTTCAGAAGTGGCTGGCATGTCCATGTGCATCACGCCTAGGTGCGCAAGTGCATCAACGACGGCGTTCATCACTGCCGGGCTGGCGGCAATAGTTCCCGCCTCACCGGCACCCTTGACCCCGATCGGGTTAGATGGAGATGGTGAAACCGTTCGGTCCAACTCCATCATCGGGAACATGTCCGCGGACGGCAGTGCGTAATCCATCAACGACCCGGACAGTAGTTGCCCGTCGTCGGTGTAGACGGCCTGCTCACTCAACGCCTGACCGATGCCCTGTGCTACGCCTCCATGTGTCATGCCGTCCACAATCATCGGGTTCAGCACGTTTCCGAAGTCGTCCACTGCCACGTAGCGCTGGACCTCTACCTTGCCGGTATCCTGCTCGATCTCGACGACACAAATGTGCGTGCCATTCGGCCATGCGAAGTTTTGTGGGTCGAAGAAGCTGACTTCTTCGAGTCCAGGCTCCATTCCATCAGGCAGGTTTGCGGCGGCGTAGGCTTGTCCCGCTACTTCTTGGATGGTCAGCGTCTTGTCTGCGATGTCTTCGACCGCGAAAGTGCCGTTGCTGAACGTCACAAATTTGGGGTCAGCTTCGAGCAAATGTGAAGCGAGACGGTGTGTCTTGGCCTTCACTTTTTGCAGGCTGTTGAAGAGTGCCGCGCCGCCGACCGCCAGACTTCGGCTTCCGAACGTGCCGGTGCCAAACTGACCCTGGTCGGTATCGCCGTGCAGGACTTCAATGTCCTCGACCGGGATCCCGAGTTCGCTTGAAACGAGCTGCGCCATTGTCGTCTCGTGACCCTGTCCGTGGGGAGATGTGCCGATATATATCGTCGCTTTACCCGTCGGGTGGACCCGGACGTTACTGCTCTCCCAGAGGCCTGCACCAGCACCAAGGGATGATGCGACGGCGGAAGGCGCCATGCCGCAGATCTCGATGTAGGTAGCGATGCCAACTCCAAGAAGTTTGCCCTCGCGCCGAGCGGCCCGCTGGTCTGCTCGGAACTGCTTGTAGTCGAAGATCTCCAGCGCCTTGTTAAGGTTGCCCTTGTAGTCACCGGAGTCGTACATGACGCCGGTCGTGACTTCACGGCCGTTCTTGTGCGCCTGAAGCATGTTCTTCCGTCGTACAACGATCGGATCACGCCCAATTTCCTGAGCGAACCGGCTCACCATGCGTTCTACCAGGTACGCCGCTTCCGGGCGACCTGCGCCACGGTATGCGTCGACCGGTGTGGTGTTGGTGAACACCCCGTGGACCTTGCAATCAATGTTCGGCATTTTGTAAACCCCGCCGAGCATCAATCCGAACAGGTATGTCGGAATCAAAGGGGCGAAGGTAGAGAGGTAAGCACCCAGGTTTGCGTACAGGTCCACCTTGATGCCAACGATTTCGCCGTCTTTTTTACCGGCAATCTCTGCGTCACAGATGTGGTCACGTCCGTGTGCAGTGGAGACGTAAGCCTCGGAACGAGACTCGATCCACTTGACCGGACGTTTGACCTGTCGGGCTACGATCCCTGCGACCACTTCTTCTGCGTACAGATAAAGCTTACTGCCGAATCCTCCACCGACGTCAGGAGCAATTACCCGAACCTTCTGCTCAGGCCAGCCGGTGACCAACGAGAACAGCAGTTTGACCAAGTGAGGGATCTGGGTGGAGGTGTAAAGAGTGATGTTGCCCTTGCCGACGTCATAATCTGCAACGACCCCGCGAGTTTCCATAGAGTTCGGGATCAGGCGCTGGTTGACGATGCGCTCTTTCACCACGATCACGTCGGGGTCTTTGATCGCCTCGGCGTAGTCACCGCCGCCGACTTCCCAGTCGAAGCCGATGTTGTTCGGGGCTTCCTCGTGAAGTTGAGGTGCGCCGTCTTTAGTCGCCTCCTCACCGTTCACGATAGCCGGAAGAACTTCATAGTCGACTTCGACCAGGTCTACTGCGTCATTGGCCTGGTAAGCGGAATCCGCAACAATTACGGCAACTGCGTCGCCGAGGTATCGGACCGTTTCATATGCGAGAGGAGGGTGGGGTGGCTGTTTTAAGTCTGGCAGCATCCAGCCGACGGGCAGTCCTCCGAGTTCTTCCTGCAAGTCCGCACCCGTGAACACGGCGATGACGCCGGGAGCATTCAGGGCAGCCGAGGTGTCGATGCTCTTGATGTTCGCGTGGCCGTACGTGCTTCGCACGAACGCCAAATGCGCCATTCCGGTCAGGCGGACATCGTCTACGTACTTGCCTCGGCCAGTGATCAGCCGTGGGTCTTCAGTACGTTTTACGCTCTCTCCAAAAGTTGCTACAGCCATGTTTACTTACCCGCTTTCGCGGCAGCGCCGATAGCGTTGACAATGTTCTGGTACCCGGTGCAACGGCAGTAATTGCCAGCGATCCCTTCCCGAATCTCTTCTTCTGTCGGGTTCGGGTTCTGCTTGAGTAGCGCTTCCGAGGTCATAATCATGCCCGGTGTGCAGAATCCGCACTGGAGGCCGTGCTCATCCCAGAAACCCTGTTGGACATTCGAGTAGGTATCACCGTCGGCGAGACCTTCAATGGTGGTCACTTCCGCACCATCGGCTTGGACGGCAAATACCGTGCATGATTTAACTGCTTCGCCATTCAGGTGCACTGTGCACGCGCCACACTGGCTTGTGTCACACCCGACGTGTGTCCCCGTGAGATCAAGAACGTCGCGTAGGAAATGTGCCAGAAGGAGACGAGGCTCCACGGCTTCGGTGTGCGCGGTTCCGTTCACGGTGACAGTGATCTCGGTCGACATGGTCGGCCCCTTGCCACTTGTTTCAAGGTAGACCCGCATCTTGCATGTTGATTTGAGACGATGCAAGGAGGGAATCGTCTGCATCAACGATGTAATACGGATTTACGGCAATCGGGAATGAGTCGTAACGCAAAGGTTACTTTGCTGGGTTATCTTGGAAGGTGCGAAGTAATTATTGAAGGAAATAAACCGGTATGAAGATCAACGGTTCGTACAAACTCCCAGCTGACCCCGAGACCGTCTGGTCCGTACTGCTCGACCCGGACGCACTTGCGCAATCGATACCTGGCACAAAGTCGTTCACACCAGATGGGGACGACGCGTATACCGTCGATCTGAGTGTCGGGGTTGCAACGATACGCGGGGAATACTCCGGCCGCGTAGTGCTGATAGATCAGCACCCCACGTCATCATTCAAACTCTTGGTGGAAGGTAAGGGCGCGAAAGGTGCTATGAATGGCTCAGCCCTATTCACACTTTCAGAGGGCAAGCCGGGCGAGACCGTGGTGAATGTCGAGGGCGAGGGGGAAATCGCCGGGCTGTTTGCCCGTGTCGGACAACGGATGCTTGGTGGAGTTGCGAAACTGCTTATGAAGCAGTTCTTTGACAACATGAAGAAGCAGGTTCGGGCGAACGTCAAGGCCGCCGCCGCCGATTAAGCGACGCAATCGCAAGTAATGAGCTCAGATCCCCCTCCTGCTGCAGGAGGGGGATGTTGTTTTAACCTTACTTCCCGGTCCAGTTTGGCTTGCGTTTCTCGGCGAAGGCCAGAGGACCTTCCCTGCGGTCGTCGGAGGCCAGAAATTTCGCTTCTTCCGAGTACTTGCGGTCGAAAGCAACCTCTACAGATGAGGCTAGGCCCTGATAAGCCATTTGCTTGCTTGCTCTCGCTGATAGCGGCGCGACCTCAAGGATCTGGTTCGCCCATTTTTCTGCGGTCGCCATGAGATCGGCCTGCGGCACCACCTCGTTTGCAATCCCCAGCCTGTATGCCTCTGCGGCGTCGATGCGGGTCGCCGTCAACATCATGCCCATAGCGATCTTGATCGGGATGTGTCGGGGGAGTTTGTGGACACCGCCCGCGCCCGCGATGAGGCCGACCCGAGGCTCCGGAAGTCCGACCTGTGCGTGGTCTGCCATGATGATGATGTCGCAAGCCATCGCCAATTCGAATCCACCACCGAGGGCGTAGCCGTTGACGGCGCCGATGATAGGTTTCCAGCACTCAAAGTGGGATGTGATTCCGCCAAATGGCGCACGTATAGCGTTTGACTCTCGCTCAGCCCAGTTCTGGGACGTGTACACGAGATCGTTTCCGGCGCTGAAGGCTTTTTCACCGGTCCCGGTGATAATCGCTACCCAGGCATCCGGGTCGTTGTTGAACTCGGTAAAGGCGTTGTATAGCTCAAGGTTGGCCGGGGGGTGCAGCGCGTTGAGTCGTTCCGGACGCTCGATCGTGACGTACACGATGCGGCCCTTCTTTTCGTACGATATGAATTCGTATCCCATCGACGTTCTCCTACTTGCTGGTGGGTTGCCCGAACCGTGCAGACCGTAATTTGTTGTGGTAGAGACTAAGCGCTACGGCACAGGAACGGGACGGCCGGAGCGTGGGATTCAACTTTTTTTTCGTCTTAGTCCCCGGAATTACTGGAGCGACCAGAGCCGACCGGGTCGGGGGATGCCGTCGGAAGCGTTGAATCCTTATCTCGCCGCAGCGTTTCAGGCACGATGAAATACACACCGGACGCTCCAAGAAACCCAAAACCTGCAATGAATATCGACGACCATCCAAGCGTGACCACGGTCGCAATCTGTCCAACAATGATCGGCCCGGACGCGCCTCCGATGTCGCCGATGAGTCGCCAGACTCCAATGAATTCTCCGGTACGCTGTCTGGGCGCGAGATCTGCCCCGAGCGTCATCATCGCACCGCTACTTAGCCCATTCCCAAATCCGGTGAACACGGCGATTGCGCTGAAGCTCCAGATATCGCCGCTGAGTGGGAGCAATGCCATTCCCGCTCCTAGGACAAGAAAGCTTGGGATCGACATGTATTTTCGGCCGTACCGGTCCATCACATAGCCGACCGGGGCGAATATCGCCATGTCCATAGCGGCTGCGGCGCCTATCACGTATCCGATCTGGTCCACATCGAGGCCGAGGTGCGCGCCCCAGAGCGGTAGTAGTAATTCTCGGCCTCGGCGTACAAGTTGGAGCGACACCATCGCCGTGCCGCCTCTGGCTAAACCGGAGCCGTTGTCAATGAGGGTCCTCATCACAGAGGAACGTCCCTGGCGTCTAAGTTGATCTGTCCTGTCGCCGCCGATTTCCTGGGTGAACGCAATCAGCATGATCATCGTCGCTGCCGAGATCAAAGCCTGCGCGATGAAGACCGCTTCCAGGCTGATCTGGGCGCCGATGATCCCGCCGATTACTGGACCGGCGAATGCGCCGAATCTTCCGACGCCGCCAAACGTCGCAAGTGTCTTGCCTCGGGCTGCGGACGGCACGGTGTCGGATACGTAGGCCATTCGGGATATAGACCACAGAGCCATCGCCACTCCAGACAAGAGTCGGAGGACCATAAGCGCCGGGAAGTTGGTGGTGAACGCCGTGATCAGGGCGATTACGCCGAGAAGCGCTGTGCCCGCGAGCATGGTTTGTTTGTGGCCGAATCGACCTACTAGTAGACCCGCTGGTACGTCGAAAATCATCGTACCGATCAGGACTCCCGAAACACCCAACCCGACCAGCCCGATCCCGACGCCCATCTCCTCGATGAAGCTCGGTAGCACCGGGATGAGCATCCCGACGCCTATCTGCAGTAGGAAACTGGGGATGTACAGGGTCCACAAGAGCGATGAGCGACTGAAACCACCAGAACCGATGGATGGCGCCGGGGCGCGAACCGGACGCGCGTTTCGGCCCATAGATGAAAGAGGCTGAGCCTCATGTTCATTTTCCGGATTGTTGTCGCTGGAGCTGCTCAAACGGTGGACAGTTTTCTATTTGTTGGTGGGGATTTCGGACGTTTACTACTAACCGATACAGACTACCGGTCGTCTCTGTGAGTTGACAGGAATGTGCAGACTGAATCGTCCGGCACATCTATTCCAGTCGGTCACGTCCCGGTATTGAGGTGTGGCCCCACTCATCTACGACGCGGTCGGCTATCGAGATCGGGCCGGGTCCGGTGGTGAACTCAACGCAATTTCCGTCCGGGTCTCCTATCTTCATCGCCGGACGTCCATCGCCCCGCTTCTCTGGACCCTGGATCTTGTAGCCAAGTTCCACAAGGCGACTGTGTACGGAGTCAAAATCATCTACCTCAAATGCGACGTGTGCCGGCGGCGTCGCTGCGCCCGGTTCGCTCATGTGGAACATCGTGCCGTCGTCGGTCTCCATGAAGATCACGCCAGGGCCGTTCTCGAAAGCGGGGACGATCTTTAGTCCGAGCAGGTCACGGTAGAACGGGAGTGTGGTCTCTCTGTCGTCGATCGGGAACATGACGTGCTGGACACGGTTCATATGGAAATCCGGATCGATACCACTGAGGTCCGGTTCGGACCCGTCTGCCGGGCGTTCGGAGGTACGTCCCCATTCGTCCACGACCACGTCCCGTTTTATGGGTCCGGGTCCGGTGGTGAACTCGACCGTGTTGCCGCTAGGGTCGTTGACCTTCATGGCTGGCCGGCCGTCTGCACGTTTCACTGGGCCATCAATCTCGTGGCCTAGCTCGGTCAGACGAGCGTGAAGCGCATCGAAATCGTCTACCTCAAATGCGACGTGGGTTGGTGGTGTGCGCTCCGTCTTCTGGCTCAGATGAACCATCGTGCCGTCGTCGGTCTCCATCATGGTCACGCCGGGGGATGACTCAAATGCGGGGACGAGGTGCAGGCCCAGTAGGTCACGATAGAACGGAACAGCGGTCATTCGGTCTTCGACAGGGAACATCCAGTGCTGGATACGGTTCATGTGGAACTCTGGCATCTGGGTCTCCATTTGGGTATTGAGGCGAGGCGCCTGATTCGATACTGCCGTCATGTCGCCGTGATGTCATGACTGGACGCTCATTTAGAATCACGAGAAGAGTCTCCCCGTCGCGATAAGGAGCAGGATAAAGGGGATTTTCCGAGGAAAGGTAGTGCGCAAGTGGACTTGGCTACATCAACTCCGATAAGACGGCGTGGGGTCGGCTGATAGCCACCGATATCCCATAATTGGTCTTTCCACTCCCTCAAACCCTCCTACAACGGGCCAAGGATTTAAATGTCCTTTGTGTATCCCCACTCGTCCGCGACGCGGTGGCCGGAGCGGGCTGGGTTGTTTGACACCAACTCCACGTGATTGCCGTCGGGGTCGTCGAAATGGAGGGCACGGCGGCCATCTAGCCGGTCACCGATATTTATGTTCTCGGCATCCAATTGTTGGATCGTGTTGATCGCTCCATCTAAGTCCTCAACGACAAATCCGCCGTGGTACGTGTGTGCGTCGCCTTGCTCCGTCTCCACGAGATGGAGCATCGAACCGTTCGGCAGGCCGAGCCACGTAAGGCCGTCCGTTTCCACCATGGAGGGAATTATTTCGAGACCAACAACATCCCTATAGAACGTGATCGCACGCTTTCGGTCAGTCACCGGCACGGCTGCGTGTTCCGCAGACAGTACTCGTATCGGCGCATCCGACTTCTGGTGACGACTTGCCGGACCATCGCCATTCGTCGTTACACCCCATTCGTCGCATACCCGTCCGTGGGGTTTGCGATTGTTGGCGCTGGCGAACTCCAGACGATTACCGTCGGGGTCATTCACAAACGCGAATTCCTGACCGTCGTACCGCTCACCGCTGGACGTGACCTCAATACCCGAGGCCTCAAGAGAGGCAATCGCGTCGGGAACACTTTCCACACCAAATGCCAAGTGGAATGTGCCCAATTTGCCCGGCTCGGAAGATTCGATTGGGTGGATCATTGTGCCGCTTTCCATCTGCGTCCAAATGACGGCAGGCCCGTCCACCATGGACGGGATCACGGCGAGCCCAAGAATGTCTCTATATAACGGCAGGGTGTGTGTGCGCGTCGAGATCGGATAGGCGATGTGATTGAAACCGGTGATGGTGATTCCGGCCATTTGATGCTCCAGCCCCGTAGGGCGATTATTTGTTAGTGAACGGCAGTTTAGTACGCGACCGAATACGGTGCTACTGGTCGATTACTCCGGCGTTATCTCTACGATCATCTCCGCCTCAAACGGGATATTGTTTGGCAGTGATTGCATTCCGACCGCTGATCGTGCGTGACGGCCTTTCTCTTCGAATACCTCGACCATGAGGTCTGAGAATCCGTTTGCTACGGCCGGGTGCTGTGTGAAATCGGCGGTTGCGTTGACCATGCAGAGCGCTTTGACGATCCGATTTACGCGGTCCAAACTGTCGATCTCGTGACGAAGCGTCGTCAGCAACCCGATTCCGGTCAGGCGCGCTGCCTCGTAGCCCTGTTCCACAGTCATGTCATCGCCGAGCTTACCGGCCAGCCATTTTCCGTTCGGCCCACCGCTGCGTGGCCCGTGGCCCGCCAGATAAACCAGGTTTCCGGTAGTGACAACCTCGACGTAATTTCCAAGCGGCGTCGCGGGGTGGGACAGGTCCAGTTTTAGTTCGGAAATCTTTGTTTCTGCGCTCATATGCTTTTCAATTCCTGTCGAGGCTAAGTGGCTGATGGGGTAGCATCCGGAGTGGCACTGTCGAGTCGTTTGTCTGACCGGGTTGGCGGTTTCAGCACGAAGAATGTTAATGCTGCACTAGCCAAGAGGACCGCGCCTCCGAGGAGAACAATTGTGTATGACTCGGTCCGGTCGTACATGTATCCCGCGCCGGCGGCGGTGACAACGGTCGCCCCGTTATACATCGGCGCAAGGAGTCCTCGAAGTGTTGCGAAATTACGCCGTCCGAACAAATCTCCGACGAGCGACCAATTAACGGACGCAGATGCCTGCGCTGGGGCGAACAAGGCGAACGCTATAAAGACCGGGATTGTGCCTTCTACGAAGTTCAGAAGCAGTAGACCGATCGCCGATACCGAATAAGCAGCGAACAGCAGCGGTCCGCGTGCCACGCGGTCGGACAACCATCCCATGAGAAGGATGATCGGGATGGCAATCGCCGAGACGGCCCCGAGCATTGCAGCCCCGGCTACTGCGCTTTCACCCTTCCAAACGAAAATTGCGATGGCGTGAAGTTGGATGGCGCTTGTGACTCCCAGGCGCAGCGTGGTCGCCAATGCAAGGAGCCAGTAGGCAGAGGTCCGAATTGCCTCTTTGACTCCCCAGGCCTGGTCAGTCCTGAATGCGCCACCTGCGGCGCGTTCGGCTGCAGCCCGTATCGCCCGCGTATCGCCATCCGGAAGCATGCCGTACGACTCCGGCGACCTCCGGTAGGTCAGGGCGAATGGCGCGACCCAGAAGATCATCATCAGTCCGATGCCGACGGATACGGTCTGCCATGAGTAGATGGACAAGAGCCAGCCGAGCGTCGGGATAAAAATCGCAGCGCCGCCTCGCATCCCCGCGGCGTTGATGCCCATCACGAGACCGCGGCGCCGGATAAACCAGGTGTTGAGTACCGCCATCGATGCTTGCATGAAGCTTGTCGATGCGCCGACCGATATCACAGCGATGTATACGAACAGGAACTGGTAATAGGTGTTCGTGGTCGCCAGAACGATGTACCCGATGCCGACGATAAGCGAACCGAAGAACGCCATCCAGCGCGGCCCGAAACGATCTATCAGATAGCCGGTGAACGGTCCCATCAACCCGTTTTCCAGGCGCGCAAATGAGAACACCAGAGAGGTCTGGAATCGGCTCAGACCAAGACTTTCGGTGACCGGCAGGAAGAAGACGGCGAAGCCCTGCCAATGGATCGCACCACCGGTGCCGTTTGAGAACACCGAGGCGAGGACGATCCACCACCCGTAGAACATCTTGTGCTGGTGTGGAGCGTTACTTGTTGCTGACGATTCTGGTACGGCGCCGTCATATCCGGTGCCAGAATCCGCGCCTTTGGAGGGTGTGGACCTATCGCCGTTGCCGGTGTTTTGCGTGTTATCTGGTGGGTCGCCTGCGGTATCGCTCAAGTTGTTTGCAAGGGCCTTAGGAAGGTTCGGTCATAGCACCGGGTTCGAGGATTACGTCGAGTTCTTCTGTCGTGAGTTCCGTCATCCTGAGCGATACCTCTTTAATGGTCTCGCCGGTCTCCGATGCTTCGTGTGCGATTGCGGCCGCTGCGTCGTAACCGATCACCGGAGCGAGGGCTGTGCAGATCGCCAATCCATGCGCGACCATATCGGGGCCATTCGAGGTCGCTTTAAGACCGGTGATGCACTGGCGCGAAAAGTTCTCGCATGTCGCAGCGAGGAGGTCGATAGACTGCAGAAGATTGTATGCGGCGACCGGCATCATCACGTTGATCTCAAAGTTACCAGACTGCCCGGCGATCGCGATGGTCGCATCGTTCCCGATTACCTGTGCGCAGACCATAGTGACCGACTCTGCGATGACGGGGTTCACCTTGCCGGGCATGATGGAACTGCCGGGCTGAACCTCTGGAAGCTCTATCTCACCGATACCAGCGCGTGGTCCGGAACCGAGCCACCGGATGTCGTTGGCGATTTTCATGAGGCTGACCGCTATGGTCTTCAGTGAACCGCTGGCCTCGACGATCGCGTCAAGAGAACTCTGTGACTGGAAGTGATTGGCGGTCTCGCTCAGGTCAAGCCCAGTCATTTCCTTAAGTTGACGAATCATGCGATCCGCGAACTCAGGATGCATACCTATCCCAGTTCCGACGGCGGTGCCGCCGATCGCGAGAACGCTCAATTCAGCGAGGGCTTTTCCGGCCCGCTGTTGTCCGTATTCAAGTTGACCCACGTAGCCAGAGAACTCTTGGCCGAGTCGGATCGGCGTTGCGTCCTGAAGGTGTGTGCGGCCGGTCTTGATGATGGGCCAAAAGTCCTCAGATTTTGCTCGGAGTGCGTCCTCTAATTCAGCCATCGCTGGTAGCAGTCCGTCTTTGATTGCTCCTGCGGCTGCAAGGTGGATGGCCGTCGGAATGACGTCGTTCGACGACTGGCCTTTGTTTACATGGTCGTTTGGGTGCACGGGGTCTCGGGAGCCGAGTTCTCCGCCAAGCGACGAGATGGCGACGTTTGAAATCACCTCGTTAGTGTTCATGTTGGTGGATGTGCCGGACCCGGTCTGGAAGATATCGACCACGAACTGGTCGTCGTACTCGCCGTTAATCACCTTCTGGGCGGCGCTATCGATTGCCGCGCCTAACACGGGATCGAGCGCGTCAAGATCTCGGTTGACCCGGGAGGCGGACTGTTTGATCTGCCCGAGCGCCTTGATGAATGACCGGTTGAACTTCAGGTCACTTATCGGGAAGTTGAGCTTTGCTCGTTGTGAATTCGCTCCGTAGAAGGCACCTGCCGGCACCTGTAGTTCGCCCATCGAGTCACGTTCGAGTCGGCTGGGGCCATCGGCCTGCTGGGGCATTCATATCTCCATGTCATGGGTTAAAAGGATGACGTCGGGAGGTGAGCGCGAGCTTATCTCCGATCTCGAGTCTCTATCCAGCCTTAAGCTCGGGTGAAGAAGCGTGGATCATCGAGATACGGGGCTCGGCTCTACCTCTGGTACGGGCAGTACACGCCATCTTACGCCTCGACATGCGACATGCCCACGGCATGTCGCATGTCGCCTGATTATTCCGGATTGAGAGGGCCAACGAATACAACGGTCGTTTGATCGGATTGACGAAGTGGATGTATCCGGTAATTGATTGGAGGTTAAGAATCTGGCGGGGGTTGTTCTCGACGTAGACACGGACACCGACTTGGACACAGGCAACATAGCTGCGATCAGCTACCTCCGGCCTTTAAGACGAAACGCTTGTCATCGCCTGCGTAACAGGCATGCAAATGTTAACTGCCCGGATCCTGTTCGTTCTGGAATTCTTGAACGCGTAATTAGGGTTGCAGGATGGCTTTGCGGCCTGAACGCACTATCCTTAACGCCTTCCGAACTTTGTACATCCGCGTCCAATGCAGAAGACGCGCCCGATGTTCGTAGGTGACGGCTTATTTAAGAAGCTGTTGCGTTATCGAAATAATCGCGTGAATTCTGTGATGTACGGTGAGCCATGGGCGGATTGGTTTTCCTATTTTGCAATCAAGAGGAGCATGAAATGGCGACTATACGACTGGGCGACACTGCGCCTGACTTTACTCAGGAATCTACGGAGGGGCCGATCAATTTCCACGACTACCTCGGAGATGGATGGGGCATTCTGTTTTCGCATCCGGCTGACTTCACCCCTGTTTGCACGACAGAGCTCGGAATGGTCGCTCGATTGAAACCAGAGTTCGACAAGCGCAACACCAGGGCGATCGGTTTGAGCATTGATCCCATTGGCTCCCACAACGATTGGGTAGTGGATATCGCGGAAACCCAGGGGGCCGCCATTAACTTCCCGTTGCTCGCCGACGCTGACCGTAAGGTAGCCGAACTTTACGATATGGTTCAGGGAGATGCAGCGACCGCGACGGTAAGATCGGTATTTATCGTTGATCCGGCCAAGAAGGTGCGTCTGACGCTGACCTACCCGCCGTCCACGGGACGCAGCTTTGAAGAGATCCTCAGGGTGCTCGATTCACTGCAGCTGACAGACAGCCACAAGGTTGCGACGCCTGTCGATTGGAAAGATGGCGACGATGTGGTGATTCTGCCGGCGATCTCAAACGAGGAAGCTGACACGATGTTCCCGAAGGGCTACGAAGCTGTGAAGCCGTACCTCAGGGTGACGCCACAGCCGAATAAATAACCCCCGGAGCGGCTTGATTGTGATGGAAGAGATAATTTCAGGCCCCCTTGTCCGTCTAGGCTAGGGCGACGGCCTTTTTCGACGCGATCCTTCAAGACACCTTGAGATACACCCACCGGAGTATGGATGAAGCCGGAAACGGTCGACATTGGGTCTGGTTTGGATTCTGAACCCTATCCTCTTGGAAAGCGCATCGCTGTTTTCGGAAAGGGCGGCAAGACGACTCTTGCACGTGCGCTGGCCGATCGGTTCGAGTTTGAACTTGTTGAGTTGGACGCGATCAGGCACATGGCCGGATGGGTTGAGCGGCCGGACGATGATTTCCGAGAAGTCGTAACGGCGCTCCTCGACAGCCACGCAACGGGCTGGGTCACCGACGGCAACTATCTCACGGTTCGGGGGTTGATATTCGATAGAGTCGATACGGTGATTGTGCTGGCGTTGCCATGGAAGATCATGTTATGGCGTACGTTCAAAAGGTCGCTCCGTCGATTGTATAAACGGGAAGAATTGTGGAACGGCAATCGTGAGAATTTTTGGCTCACGTTCTTCACCCGGCAATCGGTCGTGTATGACCTGTGGTGGCGGCGAAATCACTTCAGAAATTTCCCGCAGGAAATCTCGTCTGGAGCTCCAGACGGGATTGATATACACATCATTCGCTCTCCGAAATCACTTGAAGAGTTGTACGAGAAGTACGGCCTGCAGAAAAGGTGAGTCCAGGCCTTGAATAAACGACAAGGAACGGGTCATCCGGGTCACAGCTATCTGTGTAGCCCTCAAAGCCCAGTCGGATAATGGCAAACCTTCCGAATTCATATCCTTTGCGACTCGAATTCATAGCGAAACTGTTCACCGATACACTGGCACTTGCATATCAAGGGACGGTTTACAAACAGACGTCAAGGACGTCCTATGGTCTAGCAGTGAGCCGTCGTGACGAGTATCTTGCGCTTGCGAGTTGTCGACGCTAACCGCATGGGCGGTTCGGTGCAGTCGATCGACTCCATTTGCTGGAGCACGCCGAGATGCCTAACTACCCGGTCATCGACAGGATCGAAATTACGCGCTATCTGGTCCCGTGGAACGACGTTGGCGACGATCTGAACTTTGCCGTCGGACCATTTTATGAGCAAGGTTCGAAACGAACCCGGCGGCTGCTTGGCATCAAAATCTTTACCGAAGAGGGCGTGGTCGGCGAATACATGTCAGGTGCGCCCGGGACCTACGAGCAGATGCAGGCGGTCGCACCGCTCCTAATCGGGGCCAACGCGCTGGAGCGAGAGAAGTTCTACAACCTTGCCAAGACGCAACTGCGGAAGAACGACCGCATGGGCATTGGACCGCTCGACATCACGCTTTGGGATCTGGCAGGGAAGTACCACAACGCGCCGATATACCAGCTTCTCGGCGGCCACAGGATGAAGCTCCCGGCATATGCCAGCACCTACCACGGCGATCGAACTCCGGGCGGACTGAACTCGCCAGAGGCGTTTGCTGATTTTGCGGAGCAGTGTCTTGAGATGGGCTACAAGGGTTTCAAGCTGCACACCTGGGCGGACGGAAATATCGACCGAGAGGTAGCTACCATCAAGGCGGTTGGAGATCGGGTCGGCGGGAAGATGGCACTCATGAGCGACCCGTGTTGTGTGTTCGACACCTACGGTGACGCGTTGAGGGTGGGCCGTGCCTGCGATGACGCAGGGTTTTTCTGGTACGAGGACCCAATGCGGGATGGCGGTGTTTCGTTCTACGCTCACAAACAATTACGGTCGGCGTTGAAGACCCCGCTTTTGCAGGGTGAGCATGTGCATCTGGTCGAGGCACACACGGATATGGCAATCGCCGAGGCTACTGATTTCTTCCGCGCCGACGCTGAGTACGACGGCGGAATTACGGGTCTTATGAAGATCGCGCACGCCGCTGAGGGGATGGGTATGGATCTCGAGTTACACACGGGAGGCCCTGCCCACCGTCACGCGATGGCGGCTATCCGGAATTCCAATTTCTACGAGCTGGGCCTGGTGCACCCGAAGATAGCCTCATCGGACGTCGCTATATACGCCGACGATTTTGACGGCGATCAACTTGATGCTGTCGACTCAGATGGCAATGTGAGTGTGCCGCAGGGACCGGGATTGGGTGTGGTTTACGATTATGAGAAAACCGCCCAACATGCCGTCAGCAATATCGTTATCGACGCCAAGTCGTCACGAGAAGAGGGTGTTTAGAGGTGGCTTACCAACGTTGCACTGAGGCTCTTTAAGGGGCGGGTGTGTCGTGTGGGTACATGATCTTGTGAGAGAAGAGAGGAACACAAGGTAAGCGTCGTCTCTACGCGTTTAGCTGGCTTGCCAGGGCGGACGGATCTGTTACTGGTAACTTGCAGGTGTAGTTTTCGCAGACGTAGGCTGTTGGGGCATTGTTTACGAGTACTCGTGCTTCCAAAAGCGGCGTTGGAGCGGGCGTTACTGGAGCATCTGCGCCGGTGACTACCCGGTTCGGGATGTAGCGGTTGTGCACCTCTCTGAGTAGCGCTTTTGTGGCGGCATCTTGGCTATCACCTATCACCACGATCTCTTTTGGTGACGAAAGGTAGTAGTCGAGCGCCGACAGCCATCCGCCAAACCCTGACCCGATTTTCTCAATGTACTCACGAACGGATCGTAATGTGTTTTCGGCGGCTGTTCTGTATGACATGTCACCCGTATGGGTAGCGAGTCTTAGGAGGAGGTTCGCTGCGGAGGACCCCCCGCAGGGTATAGCGTTGTCGAACACATCTCGGGGCCGAGTGAAGAGGTCCGATGCGTCGGTACCGGTGTCGTAGAACACGTCAGAGCTCTCGTCCCAGAACAGGTCGATCATTCGATCAGTTAGCTGACGTGATTCATCGAGCCAGCGCTGCTCGAATGTGGACTCATAGAGCGTAATCAGGGCGTTACCAAGTGATGCGTAGTCCTCAAGATAGCCTGGTATCTTGGCGGAGCCTTTCATGGAGTCAGAACCGGCCTTCCAGGTCCGGAGCAGCCGGGTACCGTCGAACAGGTTATCGAGCAGGAACGCGGCGTTGTTCCGTGCCCGTGCGATCCACTCAGGTCGATCGAACGCTGCTCCCGCCTCGGCGAACGCCGTCAGCATCATTGCGTTCCACGAGACGAGAATCTTGTCATCGAGTCCGGGTGGCACCCGGGTTGCGCGCTCGTCGTACAACTTCGAACGTGAGCGTTCAACGACCACCAACACTTCTTCCTCGGACATCTCTAGTTCACCAGCGACCTCATCGACGTTACGTGGCACCCAGAGGATACTGTCGCCCTCAAAGTTGCCGGCTTCTTCGACACCGTAATAAGCGCGGACGACACGTCCATCGGGCTCGCCCAGAACGTTGTTGATCTGTTCCGCAGTCCACACATAGAACTTACCCTCGACGCCCTCGGAATCAGCGTCATACGCAGAATAAAAACCGCCCGAGACGTGCGACATCTCCCGGTCCACGAAGTTGAGAGTCTCCTCGACCACCTGCTTGTAAAGCGACTTGCCGGTCACCTGGAATGCGTGCGAGTAAAGGCTGACGAGTAGTGCGTTGTCGTAGAGCATCTTTTCGAAATGTGGAACAAGCCATTTCGCGTCTGTGGAGTATCTGGCAAACCCGCCGCCGATCTGGTCATACATGCCGCCGTGAGCCATCTTGTCAAGCGAGAGTTCCACCATTTCAAGGACGGAGGATGCGTCGGTGTGTGCCCACCGGCGGAGTATTACGTCGAGGACAAGCGGCTGGGGGAACTTGGGTTGTTGACCGAAACCACCGTTCTCCCAGTCAAATCCCCGCGCTATGGTGTTGAAGGCCGTCAGCATCAGATCGTCGTCCAAAGGTTCAGTCGACGATTGTGGCGACGACATCTGGGCCAATCGACCTGTGATCTCGCTGGTCGCCTGGAGAACATCACCCTTCTTGTCGGCGTACGCGGTGGCCATAGAATCTAGGACCCTCGGAAACCCCGGCATGTGGCCATGATCTTCCGGGGGGAAGTAAGTGCCGCCGTAGAAAGGCTTCCCGTCCGGTGTCAGGAACACCGTGAGAGGCCATCCGCCAGACCCGGTGAGGGTTTGAACTGCCGCCATGTAAATTCCGTCCACGTCGGGCCGTTCTTCTCGGTCCACTTTGATGCAGATGAATGCCGAGTTCATGATCCGGGCGATCGGTTCGTTCTCGAAGGACTCGTGCGCCATGACGTGGCACCAGTGGCATGCCGAGTAGCCGATGCTCAGGAGAATCGGCTTGTCTTCGGCCCTGGCACGTTCCAACGCCTCATCTCCCCACGGATACCAGTCCACCGGATTATCGGCGTGCTGGAGCAGGTAAGGGCTAGTTTCGTTGGCCAGTCGGTTAGGCATATTTCCAGTCATCTCTCTATCTCGATCCCGGCCTTCTCAAACGTTTTCGGGTTGGCGGACTCCGCCCACGTTTCGGCGCCATGAAACTGGTCTCTCGGTGTCGACTACCTCAATCCCAGATCGCTGTTGCTCTGGATGAGCACGATCGAATCATCTCGGCAGATCATGGCTCGAGAGCCGATCAGATAGCCTATTTTACGAACTCCCACGCCCAGCAGGAGAGGGCTGGGTGCGGATGAAGAGCATCTTTCAAAAGCGCCATCAATGTCAGTGCAGGAGTATCTAAAGCCCCGTCAGGACAAGCGTGGTCACCACATCGGCTTCCAGGTCGATAACCCGGATCAGGTGATTGTTGGTGTCTGCGACATAAATTCGTCCGTCTGCAAACGCCAATCCCGCCGGTTCGTCGAAGGTAGCGTTGTTTACTGGTCCATCGTCGTGCCCGCGTTTGCCGGAGCCGGCGATTGTTGTCACGATCCCGGTGCTCAAGTTCAGACGCTTGATCTTATGGTTATAGGAGTCTGCGATGTAAAGGACGCCGACGCCTATGGCTACGCCCTGTACATGCTGCAACTGCGCAGCGTTCCATACGTCATCGCTGTCACCGAAGTCGAAGAGCCCGGTACCTACGAGGGTGTGAACCCGGGCACCTAGCGCTGATCCCGCGGTCCCGGCCGTGCGGACAGAACTGGTCTCGCTATCGGCGAAGTAGAGCGTGCCATCGTGTATTTGTAGCCCGTAGGTTTGCGCCAGCTCAGCCTCTGAAACTGCGCCATCTTTAATGTTTTCACGCCCGGTTCCGGCATAGGGAGCGATAGTGTTTGCTCTCAGGTCGTGCGCCCAAATCTGGTGGAAACCGGCCTGTGCGCTGTACAGAACACCGTCATGCAGGGCGAGGTCGTACGGCGAATTTAGGGGTATGGACAACGGGTCGCCGCCTTTATATCGGATGAGCGACTGCTCACCAGTTCCGGCGATAGTGGATAGGGTGCGGTTGGCGAGATCGGCGATCCGGATCAGGTGATTCTCGGCGTCGGCTATGAAGAGGATGTCGCCATCGACCTCCATGCCTTGCGGCCGCCACATCGATGATGCCTCAAAAGCGCCATCGGATTGCCCGATCTGACCCGACCCGATCACGTCATTGACAGTGCCTTCGAGATCGGTAATCAGCACGCGGTTGTGGTTGGAATCAGCGATAAACAGGCGACCTGAATCGACCTCAATTTTGCCCGGGTAGGCGAGCGGCCGTGCGGCCTCTTTCGCTGCCTCAAGTTGGTAGGTCAGCGGTGTCGGATCGAGCAACTCCACACGACTAAATTCGCTTGTCATGTCGCCGATGAGTCGGTCGAACTCTTCGTAAGGCAGTTCGCCCTCGTGCTTGCCAATCACCTGCCCGCGGGGATCAATGAACATGATTGTTGGCCACGCTCGGATGCCCCAGGTCTGCCAGACTTTGAAATCGGCGTCGTTCACAACCGGGTGCTGGATGTCGTACCGGATTACGGCGCTTCGTATGTTGTCAGTGTCCTTCTCGGTCGTGTATTTGGCCGAGTGGACGCCAAGGACGACCAGTGAATCTTTGTACTTCTCTTCTAGTTTCCGCAACTGCGGAAATAAGTGCATGCAGTTAATTCAGCAGTAGGTCCAGAAGTCCATTACGACCAGTTTGCCAGCCATGTCTTCCCATGACAGTGCGCTCGCCGTATTGAGCCAGTCAAGACCTTCTGGAAACGGTGGCGCGGGTGTGTTGCCGTCGTAGCGAGTCTCGGCCTGAGTCATGGCATCCTCGTGAGTGCGCGTTTGGTAAGTGTGGTTATTGTGGCACGGGCGCTGGTGTGTATGGCCCGCTCTGTACATTGGAAGGGGAGTATCTGCGCCTGATTCTGAGGGCCTAGCCGCTGTTATCGATGTACCTATCTATCGCCCAGAATTCATCCTCACTGCGACGCCAGATGATGGTGTAGCCACCGTTATAGGTTTTGGATTCAGAACCGTCCAGGGGGGATATGGTCGTAGTGAATGTCGCCTGCTCGACGGCCCAATTGCCAGCGAATCTCACGACCGGATCTGTGATACTTAACTGGTACTTGTAGGACGTAAAAATTCTCTCCAGCCAATTCGATATTGCGGCCCACCCTTCGAGCGTGTGTTCATTATTTGGGATCCACACGGCCCCGGGCATGAACAGCGATCCGAGGCGTGCCACGTTACCCGCGTTCATGAATCGGACCCAGTCCAGTCGCAGACTCTGGATTTCCGCGAGGTCGTAGTGGTTGAGCACCGGGGCCCTTTCCTGATTGTCTGTCGAGCGACTCACTATTACCGCAGATTTCGTCAGCTGCGGACAGCAACCGGCGAGATTAATCGGCCTATTGAGCAGAACTCAGAATGACTTGCCGCTGGACGTGCGTAAATGCGGGGGAATGATTTTCATCTTATCGGCGCAGTTGTCTGAAAAACCCGCCCGGCGAAGCTACTCTCCTCGAACCGTTTTGAAGAAGTGCTGGCTGTAGTGTGATACGAAGCTTGGGATGTGTGTGTAGTGGTACAGGACTCCCCGCTCGACGTTTGAGCGCGCCAGTTCGGGTCCGCCGGGCGTTCCGGACGCCTTGCCGGCGGAATGGATCTTCTTGAAGGCAGTATCAACCGCCTCCGCCACGACTGGGTGGGTGCGTTGGCCGGGGTAGCCGAGTGATTGCGACAGATCTGAAGGCCCGACGAAGAAGACGTCCACGCCTGGAACTTCCAGCATCTCGTCAAGGTTCTCTAATCCTTCTTTGTGCTCGATTTGAACGCAAACCAGAGTTTCCTCGTTGGAGCGTTTCAGAAAGTCTGGCTCGCTGATGCCCATAGCTTTTCGGCCACCTCCAAGCCCGCGCTCGCCTTCCGGGTGGAAGCGAACCGCTTTGACTACTTCCTCAGCCTCGACTGCGGTATTCACGTGCGGCACCTGCACACCCATTGCGCCGCGATCCATGTATCTGAGGATTACGTCGGCGTCTTTCACTTGTGGCCGAACGATAGGCGTCAGGCCATGTAGCTCACAGGCGAGTACCATCTGGTAAACGTCGGTGATGGTGTGAGAGCCGTGCTCTGCATCGATCAATATCCAGTCGTATCCGGCCTGGGCGACCATCTCGGCGAGTTCTGGGGCGGGGAAGGTGATCGAGACGCCGAATGCCGGTTCGCCGACTTTGATCTTGGCCTTCATGCGGTTCTTTGTGATCACGGTTGTGGTCCTTATGGGGTTAGAGGTGGTTGGCGTTTATTGAACGATTGTTGTTGTAGTTATCAGGTCGATATCGTGCTGGTGAAAATTCCTCGGCTACGCTCGGAATGACTGTACGGTGCTTAAACAACGCAAACGCTATTCAGCTTGGTGATAATTCATGCCTTACTGGGAACGTCCTACCGCGTTCAAATAGGCTCTGCCTGATGCTGCGATCAGGTTCTGGCTGTGGGTGTAGTGATAGAGGATTCCCTGTTTTACGTGTTCCGCTGCTGCTGCTGCTTCTCCGGGAGTTCCGGACGCCTTGCCCGCGCGGTGGATCTCTGTGAAGGCGTCCGCAATGGCGCTCTGTACTTCGGGGTGACTTCGATCTCCGGGGTGCCCTAGTGACTGTGAAAGATCTGAGGGGCCGACAAAGAATACGTCGACGTCATCGGTCTTGAGGATATCTTCGAGGTTATCCAATGCCTCACGATCCTCGATCTGAACACATATCAACGTCTCATCGTTGAGCGCCTTCACCATATCGGGCCCATCGCCAAGGAAGCCGTAGTCCCCGGCTCGGGTTCCTCGCGCCAACCCTCGCATGCCTTCTGGCGCGAATTTGACCGCCCTGACCGCTCGTTCGGCGTCTTCACGGGTGATGACGTGTGGGACCTGTACGCCCTGACAGCCTCGGTCCAAATATTTTGCGATCAAATCCGGACGATTTACCTCTGGGCGGACGATGGGCGTCATTCCGTGGCGTTCGGCCGCGAGAGCCAGCATTTCAACGTTCTCTGCCGTCATGGAACCGTGCTCGCAGTCGATCAATACCCAGTCGAAACCGAGCAGTCCGATAATCTCGACCAGATGTGGTGAGGGGAACATGATAGAGATCCCGAACACGGGCTCGCCGGCCTTGATCTTCGCCTTCATCTTGTTTTTGAGCACTTGGAGAGTCCCCCTGTGACACAGTGTCAGGAATCGTTTGGCAAGGCCGCCAAACTGTCTGGCAGCGGGATTATCGCACCGACGGGCGATTTGAATCGCCTGAATATCTCCGAATCCAAACTCAGTTACACGGATGAACTGTTGACACCCGATTGGGCCTCGCCCAAAATCATTTTCTGTTAAATCATTCACAAACAATGACCGCGAGCGTGTACGAATCCATGCGCTCGCGAGATGCCCAAAGTTGGTCCGCGTAATGAAACTAGCCTCACGCATGAGTATCCTCGGCACTGAGACGGCGTTTGAAACGCTGGCAAAGGCCAGGGCATTAGAGGCACAAGGCCGGACCATCATCCATCTTGAAATCGGCGAACCGGACTTTGACACACCGGAGCACATTCGCGAGGCCGGCAAGAAGGCGATCGACGATGGCTTCACTCATTATGGGCCGTCGCCGGGTTTGCCGGAGGCTCGACAATCGGTCGCCGACTTCGTATCGAGGCGAATGGGTTACGACGTCAGCCCAGACAACATCGTTGTATCGCCCGGCGGAAAGCCGATCATGTTCTACACGATGCTCGCCCTGGTGCAAGAGGGCGACGAGGTGATTTACCCGAATCCGGGATTTCCGATTTATGAGTCGATGATTAACTTCAGTGGCGGGACGCCTGTTCCACTGCCATTGAATGAAGAGTCTGGATTCACTGCGGACATCGACTATCTGGAATCGAAGATTACCGAGCGAACGAAACTGATCGTTGTAAACTCCCCAAACAATCCTTGTGGAAGTGTGATCCCGCACTCAGATCTTGAGCGGATCGCAGAGTTGGCGATCAAGCACGATCTAATCGTTTTGAGTGACGAGATCTACCACGACTTTTACTTCGACGGCGAGCACACTTCGATTACACAGATTCCCGGGATGCGTGATCGGACTATCATCCTTGACGGCTTTTCTAAAAGCTACGCGATGACTGGTTGGAGGCTCGGATGGGCGGTGCTGCCTGATGCGTTGGTGGAGCCGTTCAGTCGGTTGACCACCAACTCCGTGTCGGCGTCGACCACGTTTACTCAGATAGCCGGGATAGCGGCGCTTGAAGGTTCGCAACAACCGGTGATCGACATGGTTCGTGAGTTCAAGAAGCGCCGAAAAGTGATCGTGGACGGTCTGAACTCCATCGACGGCATAGATTGCCGAACGCCGGACGGCGCGTTTTACGTGTTCCCGAACATACGTGGTACCGGCATGACGAGTCAGGAATTCGCCGAAGCATGCATGTATGACGCTAATGTGGCGTTACTTGCGGGCACTGCATTTGGTGAGTTTGGTCAGGGCTACGCTCGGCTGTCATTTGCCAACTCTGAGGAAAACCTCATCAAAGGTATCTCGCAGATCAAGGAAATGCTCGCGACGCGATAGTCACGCATTAACCGGCCTTACGTGGTCTGGAAACATTGTCTGTCCCTTTGATCTGATTACACCGTATTCGGTCATCATCGTCGTCGAGTTCGATCGCGCTATGTTGCGGAGTACGTGTGTTGTCGCGTCTGCGACCTGTTTCACTGGTGCTTCCATAACAACTCGTGGCGTTCCGTCAAGAAGACCCCAGAACGGCGGTAACTCGTCACGCCGTATCATCCCGGAAGGAGCCATGAGGTAGTGGCAATGGGCGGTGCTCAGGAAACCGGGGTCCCGGAACTTGGTACTGAAGTTGGCCACACGTTTTGCGTAAGCGTTCCGTTTCTCAGTTCGGTTATCAAGATCAGATAGCGCCTGGCGATAAGCCGGATCAGATCCAAGTTTTTTGACACCAGACGACACCGCGTACTCTGCGGCCGCCTCCAAAACCCCGACCGTAAACTGAACCGTTTTATCCATCACGGGGACTCGAGATTGAAGGCGCTTCAGATCGTCGATATCGTGATCATCGCGGGCCTTGTCGCCCCGCGACGCTTTCACCTCGATAGCGTAAACGCGATTATCGGGCCCGACTCCAACGACATCTACAACGCGGCCGCCAGGGCCTTCCAGTCGAACCTCGAAACCGATGGCTCGGCATTTTGCCTCGCTGTACAGCCACTCCCATGCAGCCCACTTAAGTCGATATGTCATGAGATTGTCGCTGGCGCGGTGGAAGGGTCTTTTGCTAGCTGGCATGAGGTGATTGCTCGCGGAAACGGTTTAGGTATCTCAAAGTCTGGAATTCGAAAATTAGCACAATTGTTCCAAAACTCGTAATAGATGTTGCGGGCAGGTATTAGAACAAACGTCCTACCGTTCAATAATTCGGTGAACCCCCTTCACCGGCCTGTTGGGAATTATTCCAGCAGGCAGTGCGCCACCGACCATCAGCCCCCCTTGATGGGCACGGACGTATAACGAGCGATTGGGATCAGTAACGCCCCCCGGCGCTGACCCGATCGCTCGTCTTCGTTATCGGTACCGGCCGCAACGTTTAGTTCCAATGCCCGCAGATACAGGTCTCAAATTACGGACCAAATTGATCACGACTTGCTAAGTTGTCACCAAGGGTGGTGAAGTTGAGAGTGAGAACTCTATGGCGGAGTCGATCGACGAATCGGCCGAGGATCGGCGACGACTTCGCGACGCTCGCGACACCACTGCTGCCTTCAGTCAGGAGCTAGCCGTCCTCCCGTATGGGCCGCCCGGTTATCTTCCGGCGGAGACAGCGTTTGAGATATCGTCGGGGACCTTCTCAGTTGATGGTGGCACCAGAAGATATCCCTTGCCGCGGATCGTGTGGATTAAGTCTTCGCCCTTAGGCGCTCGCGACAATTTGCGCCTCAATCTATAGAGGGTGGTGTCTACGGCCCGTTGTCCGCCGTCCGGTGCGTCGCCGAACGCCGATTCTATGAGTAACCCCGGATCCATCACCTGTCCCGGAGTTCCTGCAAGCGCATAGAGAAGGTCGAACTCCGAACGGGAGAGCGAAACAGGCACGCCGACTACTGAAGATCGATCCGTCGCAGGATCTAACGTCAGTCCGTCCATTTTGATGATCGGTCGAGACTCGCCGAGTTCGGTCCTTCCTGCGGCGTCCAATTCAAGTGAAAGCCGGTCGCGTGCGGCTGGCTGAGTCCTGGAGTTGTGCGCCGCCACCAGACGGGCCGACAACGAGACGAATCGTTCCATCTGGTCGATTTGGTCCAGTGTCAAAGAGTTTTCGTTTCGGCACAGCCCGAACGCAACACCAGTTGGGATATGCCCGACGATCATTGGAGCGACAACTCCAGACTGGTACCCCATCTGGATCGCCCAACTGGGCATGTCTTCCGAAGCCCGTCCACCGATTCCTAGCGCAAGCGCGACGCCCTGTGCCGCAGCACGGGCGGCAACGGATTCGCCGTTTATCGACTCTTCGGAAGCACCCGTTGAATCGTTGCTTGTGTCGTCCTCCCCATCTCGTTTGAGAAGCACGCGTTGTTGTAGTCCCAGCCCACCGCTGTGGGTGTAAACCACGACCGCGTCGAACCCGGTGATGGTCAGTATGGACCGGGCGAACGCTTCTAGCGCAGTGGTCTCATCGTTGGCAGAAGAAATCGGCCGGAGTCCATCGAGCAACCTCGCTGCTCGGGCATCAGAATCATTGCCCAGTTGTACCTCCCGACGTGCGGAACGTTCAGAAAATCGGCTCGAAGCAATATATCCGGACAAGGCAGCGACCCCGGAGATGACCGGTATGGTGGCTGATATTGCGTCTACAGCAATGCCACCAGCGATTATTCCTCCGCCTAGTGCGGCGGTAATTCCAAGGACGGCCGAGATGGTCGCGCCCCGATATCCGAGGAACAGGGCGTACTGGGCGGCAAACAGGGCCGGTATCGCGATGGCCGGGCCAGGCAGCCCGAGGATGGCGGTTGCACCTCCAGTGAAGAGGAGATCGGCGCCCATCATGCCGTAGATCCATCCGTCTGAGTGGAACCGCGAAAGGAGGATGAACTGCAGCAGGACCGTGTATGAAGTAAATACGACCGCAAGTACCAGCACGCCTGTAAGGTCGGCTCCGGTCATTAGCCCGAACAAAAGCGCGCCGGCTATCACGGCCAGCCGTATGGCCAGAGTCTCCCGCTCAGAGGTCCGAAATTCGGCGTGTGTATCCATCGACATGAACCTAACAGGAACAATCGGGCGTTCGCCGTTTGAGGTCGCGACAGATTCTGACGAGTGTTGATAGGCTCTAACCGGTGTTCCTTACTGGTGATTAACAATCGAACGCCACTGACTTTGATTGCATCGACGTTACGCAGTACCTAGACTGGGATGTATTACATGCCAGATTTAAACAAAGACTCAGGTACAAATAGTGATAGTTCGGGTGGTAGACGCAAACAAGGCATCATCCGTCGCACTCTTTCTTCATTTGTAACCCGTGACCGAAACAGCAACTCTGTAGAAACTCCCCGGTCCGGTGAATCCGCGGTAAGCCACACCGACCGGTTAGAGACAGAAACGCATCAGCGAGTTCCTCGAAACGAAAATGACGCGCCCGCGCCAAGCCGCCGCCGATCTCGTGGAGGGCGCGGCCGGCGCAGCGGAAATGGTGACCAAGTAGCCGGAGAACGCGCCGATTCGTCTCAGCAAGAGATGGAACCACTTTCCGAAGACAAGCCGAGTCGGGAACGCCGATCACGGCGGCAGGACTCGCAGGTGGTGTCACGCTCTGAACGAAAGCCACGAAGTCGGCGAGATCAACATGGAGACGCCGCGCCGAAAGGTTCCAGAGGTGGCAGAGGCCGACCCCAAGGACGGTCTTCGAGTTCAAGAGATTCCGGACGGAAATCTCAGGCACCAAGGCGGATCGACGAACGTGCTCCGCTCGAGAACACCGGAAGCAGTCTTCAAAACTATGACGGTCCGCCGCGCGGTAAATTCGGCGATATAGAACTATCTGGTCCCATAGCAGCTGCACTCGCGGACATGGGCTATGAGACTCCTTCGTCAATTCAACTTGAAGCTGTACCCGGATGTCTTGAGGGACGTGACCTCGTGGGGCAGGCCATAACCGGGTCCGGCAAGACCGCCGCGTTTAGCATCCCGATATGTGAACGAGTTGACCCTTACTCCCGGGATGTACAGGCGATTGTCCTTGTGCCGACACGTGAACTTGCGATGCAGGTGGCGCGGGAAGTTGAGCGGATCGGAAAATACCGTGGGATCAGCGTTTGTGCCGTATACGGCGGGCAGCCGATAAATCGCCAACTTGCGGCTCTTCAGCGCGGCGTCAATGTTGTCGTTGGAACCCCCGGCCGGGTTATGGATCATATGGGACGGGGAACGCTTGATCTGCAGAACGTTAGAGTTGCGGTACTGGACGAGGCTGACGAGATGCTCGACATCGGATTCGCCGAAGACATGGAATTTATACTTCGACACACGCCGCGCTCACGGCAGACCCTGCTGTTTTCGGCAACCGTTCCGGGCTTTGTAAAACGTTTGATTCGACGCTACCAGGATGACCCTATGTGGATCCAACTGGGAGCCGAGATTCAGACCGTGGACGAGGTGGACCAGATTTACTTTGAGGTCGCAGAACGAGACAAACAGACCGCGTTGCGACTGGTTCTAGATGACACGGCTGACGATTACCGAATGCTCGTATTTCGCAGGACCCAGATCGGTGTGGATCGGCTCGCAAACGCACTTAAGTCGCGTGGCTTTGGTGCTATGGGGCTGCATGGCGGGTTGTCGCAGGGAGAACGGAACCAGGCGATGGGCATGTTCCGCGCCGGAGAGTTGCCGATCCTTGTATCAACCAATGTCGCCGCCCGCGGGATCGACATCCCTGAGATCACCCACGTCGTCAACTACGACATGCCGGACAACGTCGAAGAGTACGTTCACCGGATCGGTCGGACAGCGCGTATGGGTCGCAGAGGCTACGCAATTACCTTCATGGCGGAGTGGGATTACGAGGGCTGGGAGAAGATCCGGTCGCACATCGGCGACGATAAGCTGATCCAGGGAAAGCTGCCGATTTACGATTAAGCGGAACCCTGATCCCGCACTGATGTAAGGGCGTGACCTGGTCCTCACCCTCGTGGGTGTCCTAAGGCTCACAAGGAGACGGGTTGCGCCGGACGCGTTTCTTCAAGCGACAACTATCTCCTGCTGCGCTCTCTCTCGGACGGGAGACGGGAATCCACGCGAGGCGGGAACTACTCTAAAGGAGTCAGGACAGGCGTTCTGTCGTGATCTCGTTTCCGATCGTGATGCGCGTTAGATCTTCTCCAACGAGGAGCGGACCTCCATATGTCTCTCTCGTCTGGTGTTCCAGCATTCTGGAGTCGGCGCCGGTCAGCAGAACGATATGCGAGTACACGGCTAACCGGGGTTGGGCCTTTGTGAATATGTCGCCAGCCTGCTGAGGTGTTGTGTGGTGAGCGATGATCCGTTCAAACTGTTCAGGTTCCGGTGCGTTGTCTTTGTCACCGCAAATCACTTCATGGATGAGCAGGTCTGCACCAGCGCCATGTTTGATCACCGAATCGGTCGGGCGAGTATCTCCCGAGAGAACGACGGAGCGGCCAGCGAATTCAACTTTGAATCCTAGGGCCGGCGAGATAGGCCGGTGGTCGACGTAAAAAGCGGTTACGCGAATGCCGTCCTCCTCGAAAATCACGCCGGGTTCGATGTCATGGGTCTTGTTGGCGTTGTGGTGGATCTTCATCTCGGCGGCCCGGACGCCTTCATCGAATTCGAATGCACTGTCTAGGTTCGACATCATTGCGGCCGAACCTTCAGGCCCCCACACTCGAAGCGGTCCCTGCCGCCGGCCATAGGTCGTGAACCAGCCTGAGATGTAGAAATCAGGAATTCCCACGACGTGGTCCGAGTGGAGATGTGTGAGGAATAGTTTGTTGATGTGGCCCGGGTGCAAACCTGTCTCGTGAAGCCGGATGCTTGCCCCGCGACCACAGTCGAAGAGCAGGTAATTATCGCCGGCTCTGATAAGGGTGCTGATCGAATATCGTCCTGGCACGAAAATCGGTGATCCTGTGCCGAGAAGCGTAACTTCCAGGGTGTTGTCATCCATATCGCCATGACCACCTTCTAGAGGGCGTAACCATCGTTACTGACCCTGGGTAGATGCTCCGCCTGCGCGTCCGGGGCCAACTCGCCCCGGATGTGGGATTTCGCCCGCCAGCGCGTTTCGTATATCTTCCGCCCAGATCACTTCTGCGTCGTCCTCTGGCTTGTAGTCTAGGATGCGTCGAGTGTTTTCGATCGACATGAACCGACGGGTGTTCTCGCTCACCACGTAGCCGATAATGAAGGGCACGCCGTCCGAGTTTGAGATGTCATCTGTCTCGATTGCGCGTGTAACAAATTGGCGCCAGTCACGGGGACTGATGTATGCGGCGAGGTCTCGTTTATATCGGTTCATATCGTCACCGTAGTCGGCCAACTCCACAGGCCTTGGGGCTCCAATACGCATCGAGACGATGTCCATCTTCCGTCCGATATCGCCATTGGCAAACAGGAAGGCGAGTTGCTCGTAGGAAAGCTTGGCCCAGCCGTAGAACGAGGCAGGGAACGGTGCGTCGTCCGGGTGGATAACGTCCTGTAGTCGCGAATGGATGCGGTTTTGTTCCGTCCAACTTGTGACCGAGTTTGATGTGGCGATCAGCACCCTGCGCACCCCGGCGCTGTGGGCGCAGCTGAGAACGTTAAACGCCATCAGGATATTCTGCATTTCGATCGGAAAGCGTTCGAGCGGTGCCACGGCGCTTCCAAACATGCCTCCCGGGTTTTTGTACGCGAGATGGATGACGGTATCGACTCCTTCAAAGACGTCCTCGTACTTTGATACGTCGGGGTCGATCAGATCTCGTACGGCGACGTCCGGCCGCGGATCACCGTCACGCTTCTCTACGGCATCGACGAGCGAGAAATTGAACCTGTCCGATAGCCCCTCGCACAGCATCCCCGCCAGGTACCCGGCCCCGCCGGTTATCAGGACTTTTCGCTTGTCTGCCACGTTTGTCTCCGATAGCTACGTATTTGTGTGCTGTTAACCGTCTGGGAGCAGGAATGTTCTTCTCCCACACACCATCTCCCGTTGGGAGAGAGGGCATCTGGAAGTCGCTTATTTGTTGCCGATCCCATAATCCTGATGTTGAAGTACGGGTGTAGTTAGGGCAGGCATCGTCCCTACGGTGTTGTTGCCAGAATTACTTCTCCAACTCCGGATCCAAATCTAGGTCTTTCACGCCTCGGAAACGTCCCATCCGTCGAGCACGTAATAGCCGACACTGGGTAGATCTGATGCGGCTTCTAGACCCTGTGCTCGCTTGAGCCGCTGGATGTTGAACAGGTGCGTGATTAACTCGAAGTACATGTGCCGGAAGGTGCCCTCCATTGTGAGGATGGATATTCCGGTCTTCCTGTCCCGGTCTATGCCGGTTGGGTGGGCATTGATCATCAGGTCCCAGTGCTGCCCCTGTACTGACTCAATGGTCATGTGCCGCATCTGGACCACGGTGTGGGAATCTAGCAATTTTTGTGCAAGCGCCAGCCCGTTATCGAGGGCATGGGTAATGTCGTCGATACTTTTGAAAATATTCTCGTCGAGGGCGCGATCAGTATCGGACGCGGCGAGGGCCGTGATTTCTGAATCATCCAGTCCCGGCCCTTCTGGAAATAGCTGTTCGCCCCACCGGAGCAACATCCAGCGATACAGCATCGATGCCATGTGGCTGGTCTGTCTGGAGATGCTCCATTCAGCCCATTCAAACCGGTCGGACGTCCAGGCCAATTCTTCTTCAGTCAGGCCCATGATCTCGTTATGGATTGACGCTCCGACCTCCCAGAAACCTGGAAGTAAAGATCGGCCTGTCAATGGTTGCTTTGGATCGCCTGTCAATCGTCATCGCCTTTCATGATTGTCCGTGGGCGGAGTCTCGGATGGAGCGTGGCGACTGTCAAATGGGAGGGGATTCGACCAGAACAGTTGCTCACTAATATGAAATTTGACTCTCGACCGGTAGCAGGTAAGCGAAACACGCATTTGAAGTCGTCAGGTTACGTAATGGGCGATACGGCGCGGGTTGGGAGGCGCCCGATATTGTGCAGTAACCTCGATTCACTTGGCCCATTTCGAGACCGAATTCTGGCCTCGGTTAATCTTTCTTGGCGTCACCGGGAAGTGACGGTTCGCATCCGTAAGGAGCGCGTGTAGGCTTACCCGATGTCAAACAAGCACTGGTTCAAGGGCAACCTACACACTCACACATCTGCAAGTGAACGTGGACCGGGTGATACGCCGCCGGAGCACGTATCGGAGTGGTACCACGATCACGATTACGACTTTCTTGTGTTATCGGATCACAACCATAGAACCATTCTTGACGGCACCGAAGCTGAACGTGCGAAATGGCCTCACCTGATCCCGGGTGAGGAGATTACGGCCGCTTTCGGAGAGGTTCCTGTTCATCTGGGCGGGATCGGCACGCGCGAACTGGTAGGCCAGCGCGAAGCACGGACGCTGGTAGAGACCCTGCAGGTCAATATAGACGCCATAGAAGAAGCTGGTGGCCTTGCAACGCTCAACCATCCGAATTTCAGATGGTCTTACAGCGACAGGGAGATTATCGCCACCCATGGAGCCTGGGCTATGGAGGTGTTTAACGGTCACCCTGGTGTGAATAACGAGGGTGGTGGCGCAAGCCCCAGTGCCGAGTCGATATGGGATCGAGTTCTTGCCTCAGGTCGTCGGATGTTTGGGGTCGCGACTGACGATGCACACCACTTCCAAGGGGAGTTCGGACCACGACGGTCTAATCCTGGCCGAGGTTGGATATCGGTCAGAGCCGACGGAGTGTCTGATGAATCTCTTCTTTCGGCTATGGAGCGCGGAGACTTTTATGCCTCCACCGGTGTGAAATTTGCCGAATTGGAGGTGCGAGGGCGAGAGATCGTTATAGAGTTGGAGACAGAGACCGAACTTCAGCTTAAGTACAGGACTGTTTTCACCGGTCCAAACGGTCGTGAGTTGTGGACCACTTCCGGAAATTCCGCCCGATTCACCTTATCGCGTTCAGACGACTACGTACGCGCGACCGTGTACGCCTCCAACGGCGAAAAAGCTTGGATGCAACCGGTGTTTGGGGATTGACTTCGAATCAGACGTTTGTGTTGGGAGGCATGCGCGTGATTGAGGCCAGTCCGGCACCGACCACTGCCACCCCTGCTGTGACGACGAAGACTTCGTTTAATCCAGACCTGTCCGCAACGAAACCCGCCGCCAGTGGTCCGGCAAGTACGCCTACTCCGTAGGATGACTGGTATAAGCCCATTGCTGTGGCGCGGAGTCGCGGAACGGCGGAAAGGGCCGCAAGTGCCATGAGGGCAGCGGATAAAAGGCCGTGACCGAGTCCGGCGATGCCCTGGATGATGAGTAGAGAGAGAGTGGAGTTGGTGAGCGTGACGGCCGCCGTTGCGGCGCCAACAACGATCAACGTCGCTGGTATCGTTGCACGGTATCCGATTCGAGCTATCACGAATGGGGCGATCAACGTTCCCGTCATAGCCGCTGCCAACGTGAATGTTGTTATGTATCCGATCGTGGACAGGGACGCGCCGATACTTTCGGCATATACGGGGACAAAAGCGAAATAGGTCGCGAATGCAACAAACTGAACGGTTATACCGATCAAGGATAATCGCAGCAAGAACCCTGATGTAGCAACCTTCTTGAGCGTATCGAATCCGTATCTATCGGTCTTCTCCATGACTGGCTCCGGCGCAGACAGGATGAGTGCAGTACCGATAACACCAGCGCCTACTGCACCCCAGAACGTCGCCTTTACTCCGAACAGATCTGCCACTATCCCACCGGAGAAAGTTCCGAGAACAAGTCCTGCGGCCCAAACGGTCATAATCCGAGACATCGCTTTTGTTGTCTCTTCTGGGCGGTAATAGGATGAAAACAGGATTGTGATCGCCACCCAACCGGCGACAGACGCACCGGTAAGTAGTCTTGCTGCAAGCAGCATCTCGGTGTTGGGTGCGAGTGCCAGTCCTAACCCACCAAGGGTCGCAAGTACGAGAGAGCCAACGGCGAAAGGTTTGCGTCGGCCGATCAGGTCTGCGCCAATACCGATGGGCAGGCGTAGTACGACCTGTCCCACAGCGAACCCGGCGATGACGGCACCGATCATGGTGTTGCTCGCGCCTAGTTCAGCTGCACGAAGCGGTAGGAACGGTACGTACAGGTAAAGGGAAAGGTACAGAAAGATCGTCGCCACGGTGACGGTGATAACACCGCGGCGGCGATCGGACTCACTTAGTCCGATACTCCCACCTTTTCTGGCGGATATCGCAGCCAATCTATTTCTTTGATCTAAGGATCAAGATCATTGGGTTAGCGTATACCGGTATTTTCCAAGTGAACGAGATTGTCATCTCCGCCTGGTTAGTTACTGCCGCCCGCTTGCGCCCAGTGTGGGTCCGGGTGGGCCGCCATAAACTCTATGTCTAAGGCCACTCCGAGTCCCGGCTTATCCGGAAGGGTGAGGTAACCATCAACAAACTCGATTGGTTCCGTAAGCACGCGGTTGTACTGATCTGGATTTGGCCTTGAGGTTTCCAACCGGTAGAAGTTTGGCGTCGCCATCATCACGTGAGCACCGCCAACTACGTTCAGCGAACCACTTGCATCGTGCGGGCTGATAGGAACGTAGTAGGTCTCCGCAAGCGTGGCAATCTTGCGCATCTCCGAGATACCGCCGGTCCAGCAGATGTCCGGCATGATGTAGTTCGCTAGACCCTCAGACAGAACATCGGCGAAATCATAGCGCGTGTACAACCGCTCACCGACGCAAAGCGGGACATCTGTTCCTGCCTTCACCTGCCTGAGTGCGTTCAGGCTTTCCGGCTGAACCGGCTCCTCGAACCAGGTCAGATTAATCGCCGTCATACGATTGCACAGGTCTATCGCTGTCGCTACGTTGAAGTTGCCGTGGGCATCGATCATTAGATCAATTTCCGGGCCGACCTCTTCCCGGATAGCGGTCATCACGTCGACCCCATGTTGGGCTCCGGCAGCTGAGATACGACCGTCCATGTAGCGGCGATGGTACTGCCCCATCTCGGGCGAGAAAGGGTCGGTCTTGAGGGCGGTGTGACCCATATCCACAACCTCGCGAGCATGGCGGGCGGCAGCAACAGGGTCGGCCTGGTTTGATACGTGAGTGTAGAGCTGGATGCTGTCTCTGACCTTGCCGCCCAGCAGCTCGTAGACGGGAACGCCGAGGGCTTTGCCCTTGATGTCCCATAAAGCCATATCGATGCCGCTGATCACCGACGTCACAAGGCCGCGTGGGCCAAGTGTGGTAAATCGTCGGTACAGGTTTTGCCAGATCCGCTCTATGTCGTTTGCGTCCTGTCCGATCAGGCCTTCTGCGAAGTCGGCGCCCTGCACAGTGTCACGGATGAGCTCGACTAAGCGGGCGACCATAATCACGCCGCCGCCACCGGAGTTTGTCGCCTCCCCGAATCCGGTGATGCCCTCGTCGGTGTTGACCTCGATAAATATCCAAGATCGGTTTTCCACGACGCGTGTCGGCCAGACCTTAATGTCGGTGATTTTCATATGAATGGAATGCCTTTACGTTGCTGTGTGATGGGACAACGAATTGCGAAATTTAAATAAATCGGCGTAATCATACAGTCGCTGCGCAGGTCGTCTCGTCGGTGGGTTATGGAGATTTGAGGTCTGAGAGCCTACGTCGTGCTAGACTCCGGTCGCTCGAACTAGGCTAATATAATCCTGTAATTCACGATCAGGATAAGCGCTTTAAGAAGGTCGATTCGATGAAGTTTTGTTACGCAAACCGACGTCACGCTTTGTACCCAGACAGCCAGCCCAACTGGGACGTTAAAGCGGAGGACTATACCGATAAATTCCTATCCAAAGCGCAGGACATAGGTATGGATGGGATGGAGATCGGTTTTCAAGCCCTTGAGGCGCTGGGTACCGATCAAAAGGTAAAGGATTTCGGAAAGCGACTTGCCGACCATGGCGTTCCTGCAATGGCCATCCGGTCGGGTGGTTCGCTGACCGCCGCCGCCGGATACCAGGAGAACCGTGACCGTCTGCACCGAATGATCGACACTGCACAGACGGTCGGCGCGGACATCGTCAATGGTGCCCTAAGTGCTCCGACCCGTTACCCGGGCAAACCTGGGAGTGGCTCTGGTTGGTACAAGTCCCAGGACGCCAGCCGTGACGCCATGATTTACGATTACGAGCGACTGGGTCAGGAACTACAGGAAGCCAGCGATGTAGCCGGTGACAAGGGCGTAACGATCTCGGTAGAGGTGCACCAGAATTCTCTAGTGGATAACTCTTGGTCTGCGCACTTGATCAACGATCTGGTGGACCGTGACAATTTTGGCATCAACCCGGACTTGGGTAACGTCTACTGGACCTACGATACGCCGGAAGAAACAACGGATGCACATATCAAGTCGGTTGCCCCTATCTCGGTGTACTGGCACTGTAAGAACCTGTTTCGGGTGAATCATCCGGAGAATGAACGCTCGGTATTCCTCCGTGTCCCGATTTCGGATGGTGAAATCGACTATCGCTACGCCATCACAGCTATGTCCGAAGCCGGTTACAACGGCTACATGGCAATCGAGGGTGCTGTGACCGGGGATCAATGGCTGGCGGATGGGAAGAGCGTTGAATACGCGAAGTCGGTACTTTCTGACATTGACGCTGGACGAGGATAGATCTCCACTCCACTAAGTTCGAATTGCTAATTGAGGCGGGCTTCGGCCCGCCTCAATGTGTTTTCAGGTGTGAAAAATTCTATGAAGTACTGCTACGCGAATAGACGACAGGCTGCATTCCCAGATGTTTACAGCACCTGGAGCGCGCGCCCTTCACACTTCACGGATGCATGGCTTCGATCTGTCAGTAAGCACGGATATGAAGGGTTGGAAGTGGGTGCTAACGCACTGTCACTACTTGACGGGGCCTCTGCCGTTAAGGAATTTAAGGATCGCTTTGAAGGGTTCGGGGTACCGATAGTGGCTGTCCGCGCTGGTGGTTCTCTCATAGAAGCGAAATCGGCAATGCGTAACCTCGATGTATTACGCCGAAGCGTGGATTATGCAGAAGGGGTCGGCTCATTACTGGTGGTCGGCAACCTCATGGCACCTCAGCGCTATCTTCCTGCCGGTTGGGAAGCGACTGGGAGGACTCATTCTCAGGATTCGTCCAAAGACGCGTCAATTTATCTATACGAACGCGTGGCTGATTCGATTCGTCCTGTATGTGACGAAGCAGCGGACCGAGGTATTACAGTCGCCATAGAGATGCATCATGCCTCTCCGGTCGACAACTCTTGGTCGGCTCGACTGCTACACGACCTGGTTGACCGTCCTAACTTCGGTATCAATCCTGATATCGGAAATGTCGCGTGGGAATATAACGAACCGGAAGAAACACCTGAAGAAAATGTGAAAGCGTTGGCCGGCGTTTGTGTTTACTGGCACTGCAAAAACGTGGTGCGAGTAAATCACCCAGAAAACGAGCGGGCGGTGGCGTGGAAGGTCTCACTTGAGGACGGCGAGATGGATTATCGGTTTCTCATGACAGCCATGGTCGACGCAGGCTATGACGGTTATGTAGCGATCGAAGGCGGCAGGGAAGGGGACCAGTTTGAGATGGATACCCGCAGTTTGAAGTACATGCGAAAACTTGAAGCTGAGGTTCGATCAGAGCTCGGTTGATCAGGTGGATGCCGGTACTGGCTCATCGGTAGGTCGTCTGGGCGGGCTGGCTAGGGTCATAAACACCGCGCCAACCATAAATATCACGATTGTGATCCCGAACGCCAGATCATAGTTGTCCGTTCTGTCGAAAATGATCCCGGCCATTAATGGGCCAATTACTACGGGTAAGACTCCTACCATGCTGATGGTCCCGAGAATACTTCCGAAGTAACGGATGCCAAATGCCTCAGTTACCGTAAGGGGGATAAGTGCCCCGATACCACCGAAGCCAAGGCCGAATACGATCACGGCCAACCAGGCCATGCTGGTGCCGTCAGAGATGACGAGTAGCACGAGTCCGGCAGTCTGAATGCTCAGACTTAGAACTGCCGCCCATCTGGCCGTTATCGTTTCGCTGAGTCGCCCGAATACCAGTTTGCTGATGATGCCGCATGCTGCAACGATTGAAAGGCCCGCGGCGGCCTCGTTTTTTGAGAACCCTTCGGCCTCTAGATGTGGGATTAATTGGGTCAACACGGCAGTGTAGGTAAACATGGCCGCGGTGACACCGATGGTTATGAAGTAGAAGGTCTTCATCCTGAGAACCTGTTTCATGCTGTAACCCGCAGCCGCAGCGGCGGCCGTCGCTGCGTCGAGTTCGGGGGGCGACCAACGTTTGTTGTTTTCTTTTGCGACGTCTGCCGGCGTGTCTCTTACCAGGTACCACGTGGCTACTGCTATCCCGATGATGATGAAACCAAATACCGCGTAACCCCATCGCCAACTTGCGGCAGCAATCACAAAAGTGCCAAGCGGCACCATGGTCAATCCACCGAAATTATTCCCGGCGGTAACGATTCCCATCATTCGTCCGCGTGTTCGGGAGAACCAGATCGATATTAGCCGGCCAGCCGGCATGACCGTGGCACCAGGAAATCCGACAAAGAGGAGGAGGCTGAACAGGTAGAACTGTGTCAGGAAGGTGAAATGGATATCCGGTTGCCAGAAAATCAAGTCTGGAGACGTGTCTATCGTCACATTCCCAGCGTTGGTCATAACCGCACGTAACAGGAAACCTGCGGCAAGAAACAGAAGTGAAATGACCATGACAGGTCTTGCTCCAAACCTGTCCATCCATCGACCGACAAGCGGAGATAAGAACCCGGTGGTCAAACCCAGGGTCAACGAAAAGTTGATCTGGGTACGAGTCCATCCAAATTCCTGTTCGAGTGGCTCTACGAACGAACCAAAAGCGTACTGCGCCATCCCGATGGCGAATCCCGACGATAGGAATGCGATACCGGCGATTGGCCAGCCGCGGTAAATGCCCGTGCGCTTGTTGGAGTCTAAAGGGGTCGAGACTTGTTGAGTATCTCCGGCATCAATGCCCGAAGAGTCGGTAGCGGATATTGAGATTGCTCCGTTGGGTGGGATTTTCGAGCGAGTCGTAGCAGATTACGTTTAGAAGACGGATTTACTGCCTCGGCCAGTTCAAACCCTACTCAAAAACAGTCACCGTAATCATAGCAAACGAGGGTCCGTATCCGACCATCGGTTTGATAGAGATCTGGTCACTCGAATTGGACCTCGACCATCGGGCTTCGGGCGATCAATTCGTCCATCGTCGCCCGCCCTCGGTACCACTCAGTTTCAGGAGCGGACATGACTCTGCGCCTCTCCTCGGGTTCAATCACTGGGTAAGCCCGTGCCGTGAGATCTATCTCCGTCGACTCTTTGAGGTGGAACGTGAACTCGGGGGTTGCCACGAGATTGGCGTACCAATCCCGGCGTCCAGGAGTGCCTGTTATGAAAACGCGCTCCTCGATGTACATGAACCAGATCTCAGTTTTGCGTGGCTGGCGTGATCGTTTGCCCGTGGTCGTAATGTCTATTGTTTTGTCTGTGCCCAATGCTTGTTTGACGGTTTCATTCAAACTACCGACTCCTGAAAATCCTGCGGAACGTTTAGGGTGATTATCTGGGAATATCTTCGCAGCTTAACTCTTAAGGGTCTTCCACCAGGACTGCGCCCCGAACATGCCTATCACCCTGGAGATTGAGATGGTCCAGCCGAAGCGGACTATCGGCCGCCCCCGATCTCTGACGGAGACCGACCTAGCCCGAGTTTTGAGCCTGTCTAAGGCAGGTCTAGGGAGCCGGAGTATCACCCAAGAACTTCAGAAGGTGGGTGTTCCAACCACGTTTGGATTAGGTTTGGTGGGCGGTGCAGGACTCGAACCTGCGACCCCCTGCTTGTGAGATCATGCAAGCGATGAACGACGTGAAAATGCGCAAATTGATAACACGCGCCAGGCGTTTAACGTACGTTAGCCAGAAATCTTTTGTCGGCGTGCTGATCACTATGCTGATCACTACCTCGATGGTTGTTATCCTTTCGGATTCACCGGCAGACGCATGGTCAACATCCGACGGAGCTGTGCTGATCAACTCAACGAGTTCATCCACAGGTTCGGTTTTGGACGTGCATGTAGACGATTCCGGTAACGTCTACTCGTGTGGTTACTTTCGGGGAACCGGTGACGTCGACCCCGACCCTGGAACCACCGAAAACGAGACGGCAACCGGGCTGAACTCTTCGCTAGTCACCAAGTACGACTCTTCAGGGAACCGTTTGTGGCACGTGCTGCTGGATGCCGACGACAACGACCAGATATTGGACTGTGCCGTCTCCTCTGACGGTCGGGTGGCTGTCGCTGGTCGGTTCAAGGGGACCATGGACTTCGGTAGTGATAACGAATCACCGGGAACGGCTGATTCAACCGGCGATTGGGACGCATACGTCGCCTTGATCGAGGCAGATGGAACGGTAGCTTGGGGCAAGTCGCTCGGTGGTACCGGAGACGACCAGGCGACCGGCGTAGACTTCGGCCCGACGAACAAGGTCTACGTCACCGGTTATTTCAGCGGGACGGCAGACATCGACTTCGACCCATCAACCACCACCAACGTGACTTCAGCAGGCTTGCAGGATGTGTTCTTTAGCAAGATCACGCCGGGTGGCAACGTGAACTGGGTCAAGACCTGGGGTGGCGTCAATGTCGACATCCCGAACGACCTAGCGATTGACCACTCTGCAAACCGTATCTACATCGGCGGCTATCTTGGCAACAACGCCACCGACTACGACCCTGGTTCGGGCACGGTGCTGATCGGCGGCACGTCCGGCGGCCAGGGTGGGTACGACTCTTGGATCTCAAAATTTACCCCGAGCGGGGATCTGGATTGGGCCAAAAATTTCGGCTCCAACGACCACGACAGGATCGAGGGCCTCGCAGCAGATTCGTCGGGCAATGTGTACGGCACCGGATACCAGAAGGGAACAGGCGGCGACTGGGACACGGGATTGGGCACCATCCAACTTGGTAGCAGTAACTTTGACCCGTACACCATCAAACTCGACTCGAGCGGCGCGACCCAGTGGGCGTTCGCTGTCGGGGGATCGGACAGTAACGATAAGGGCTTCGGCGTCACTGTGGATGGATCGGGCAACGTGTACACCACTGGCCACTATCGCGGGACAGCCGACCTGGACTCCGGGTCGGGTACGAGCAACTTCACTTCTAACGTATCGAACAAGAACGAGGCGTTCCTCCTCAAACACAACTCTTCAGGTGTGCACCAGTGGGCAAAGGTGTTTCCATCGGGTTCACACGCCGAGGGCAGGGGAGTGACGACTGACGGATCAGGAAACGTGTATATCTCAGGATATTTCCAATCCTGGATGGATTTCGACCCTTCGGCGGGCGACGCTACGGTGATCTCAGCTGGCAGTTCCGATGGTTATGTCGCCAAGTACTCATCGGGCGGTGTTTTGGCATCCGGCAACGCCTCTCTGACCGCGAACCCTCCATCGGGCTACGAGGTCGTCCACGGACCGGCCAACGGCTCTGAAATGCAGGGTTTCGAAGCCGAGGTGGTCAACACCACGCCTCTGTGTACCAGCGGCCAGTGGCAGTTCAATCGACCAGGTGACGGGATAGCTGTCCGGCACTACGTGGTCGAGACCTCAGCACTGAACGCGTCAGGTTTAGGCATTGGCGCCTACATAAAAAGTAACTTCACCTCTGCCGGCTCAACAATGCCGCACCATAACTTATTGTGGGTCGGCAGTCAGATCGACCACGACGGCAACACATCATCAAGGAAGGGAGCATTCAAAAACCTGGGATGGAACACTGGGGCATTCAATTTCGACGTCGCATCTGGTGCGCAACCAGTCACATTCCAGATCGATTCCGACGGCAGTTTCAAGTGGATCAAAAACGGGGTGTCCAGCTGGTCGGCCAGCACAATCGACTACGACGGATCTGGAACCGCAGCCACTGGTGTGATTCCGTCGGGTTGGTGCGTCTACATGGCATTCGCCGCCAAGAACGCCCAGACCAAAACGATCCCAGATTCACCGTTAAACGCCACTCTTAAGGGCTTCACCTTGTCAGAATCTTCATTGACAGTGTCTGAGCCAGGTACGAGCCAGACATTTACAGTGGTCCTGATCGGCCCTCCCTCATCGGACGTGGTCATCGACGGTTCTAGCTCCAACACCAGCGAGGCTACTGTATCGGGTTCGCTAACGTTCAGTTCAAGTAACTGGAACTCCCACCAGATCATGACCGTGACCGGAGTCGATGACACCTCAATCGATGGCAGCCAGAACTCTACAATCACCGTATCGGTCAACGATGCGTCGTCTGACGATGCTTTCGAAAGCCTCCCAGATCAAACCGTAGCCGTAACGACCACCGACGACGACGTCGCCACACCTACTCCTACGGCAACCCCGACACCAACACCAGCACCAACGCCTACTCCTACTCCTACTCCTACCGCAACGCCGGTTCCTCCTCCTCCACCTACTGCAACACCCATACCACCTGCCTCACCACCGGTTCCACCTACCGCAACACCGGTTCCAGGTGAACATCCGTCTCCTCCGCCTTTTTCAACGGTTCAACCTGTTCCACCTGGGATTGGCGGCGGATCCCCGCCGTCATCTCTTCCACCTACTGCAACACCCATGCCACCTACCGCAACGCCGGTTCCTTCTCCTCCACCTACTGCAACACCCATACCACCTACCGCAACGCCGGTCCCTCCACCTACCGCAACACCTATACCACCTACCGCAACGCCGGTTCCTCAACCTACCGCAACACCCATACCACCTACCCCATCGCCTGTGCCTCCACCTACTGCAACACCCATACCACCTACCCCAACGCCTGTGCCTCCACCTACTGCAACCTCTGTGCCTGATACACCGACACCCGTACCTGAAGTTAAGAGCGGGACAGAACCTCCGGAGCCTCCTTCAGATTCATCCGGTGTAAAGGGACGCTGGGTGATCGGAATTCTTGTGGTCCTTCTGGTTGTCGCACTCTCAGATTTAATGAGAAGAAGGCAGTTAACTAACGGTAGCGCGGTCTAGACGGGTGGTTGCGTCTTCGGGAACGGTTCTCTGGCGGCTACTGGACACACGCGAACTAGCGGTGCTGTGGCAGGTGACGGACTACCGGAGCTGAGCGGAAGTGCGCCCGGTTGCTGCCAGAAGTGCTGCCAAATGCAAAAGAGGCACCCGTTTCTGGATGCCTCTCTCACGAACGATTTACGTATGGTGCCCCGGGTGAGAATCGAACTCACGACCTGCGGATTAAAAGGCAGTTCGGTTCAGGTATAAGTCGACTGCGCGACTTTCAAAACCAGAAGTATCAGACTGTATCGTGCGAAAAATGCGGATTCACTGAACTGTACCGGCTCAACACATCGGGCTTCGGCAACGTTCTCAACGTGTTCGTCGACTATCTCCTGAACTCGCCTAATTCACGTCAGCTTTTCAACCAGTTCAACCCAGCTTGACGCACTCACATCGAACTCATCGAGTGGGTGGACGGGCTCCGGCGTTGGATAGATATTGATCCACTCTTCCTCGACATGAATATACGCGGTCTTGAGGCCCGCCATCTTGGCTCCCATCAGATCGACTGCGTGTGTTGCAACCATCATCACTTCATCAGGTTTGTGTCCTAAAAGTCTTGCGCCCTGCTGGTACGCTTCTGGATCTTTTTTGTATTGATCCATGAATTCGCCCGACATGATGCCGTCCCAACTCAGACCGTTATATTTTGAGCAGTCCACGGCAATCGCGAAGCTCAACACGGTCAATACGGTAGTCGTGTAGGTATCACGCAGTTTGTGAATCGCATCGACTGCGCCTGGCCAAGTCTTCATCCTGTGCCAAATTTGATTTAGCTCATCACGCTCGGATACCGATAGTTTGAGCGAAGCGTGATCATCGAGCACCTCGTCGAGGACCCGTCGATGTATACCGTCTGCATTTAGCATCGGCAACTCGCCCGCCTTCATGCGATCAAGGGTCTGGAACATTTTTACCCGCCAGTCCGTAGCAAACTGTCGAGCGTCAACACCTGCCCCTTTCTCATCGGACTGACGTTGAATTTCCGCTTCGATCGCTCCTCGCCAGTCGAATACGGTGCCACCAACGTCGAACGTGAGCGCCTTAACGCCAGGTATTTTCATCGTGCCCCATTCCTTTCAATGAAATTGAACTCCAGCCTTCATATTTACACGCGAGCTAGCCGTGCTGTGGCAGGCGACGGACTACCCGATATGAGTTGTGTCGTGGAGATGATTAACGCCTTGACAGCCAAACCGGCAGACTGACAGCGACTTGGACGCACGGCGGCGGACACTAGCTGCCTAATCCTAGGTTGAAATGGACTATAACGGCAGTCTTTGGACCCGGTCAGTCAGATGTATACTCCGGCCGCTCGGAGGAAACTCTCTCGAGATATGTTTAGGAGTTATCCAACATGGTGATCGTAGCGTCACCGATAGTTAATCAAGAGATTACCCGCCTCGCGGATCTGCGCGCCGCGAACGATGGTAAAGAGGGATGGAACCATCTCCTCAACAAGGACGGACGAAACAGGGCCCTGCTTATCTCTGCCAATCCCGGTGCCCCACCGGATCCGCACATACATTCGGACTTTAATGAGTTCTGGATCATGCTGGATGGAGAGACTGAATACCAGATCGGCCAGTACGAGCCTTTTACTGCGAAGTGGGGGGATGTAGTGATTGCCCCCGCCGGCTACCGACATGACATACGGTCGATCGGAACTGGTCCTTGGAATATGCGCCTGGTTGTCGGACCACAGTGGAGCAACCACGACATAAAAGGGATCGAGCCGTCAAAATTCATCCCCTTGCCCCACGCCGAACCCGCGAATCTTATCCACACGTCCTATGAGTGGATGTTGGCGCGCCACGGCACTGAGACTAACTGGGGTGAAGAAGTTGTCCTGGATCAGCGCAATCGGGTCAACTTCATCCACTCGATCCCCGGTGCGTCAAACAACCCACACTGGCATCCTGACTTCGATGAGTGGTGGGTCGTGCTCAAGGGCGAATTGGAATGGCGAGTAGGTAAGAAAAATCCATTCCGCGCTGGACCGGGTGATGTTGTGTTTGTTGAGAAAGGTTACCGACATGAGATCGTTACGGTGAGTGATGAGTCAGCGGTTCGGCTGGCAGTGACAAACCGGGCCGGCGTTCATATCTATGACGGCGATGATCCGGCACCCAAGGAATAGGATCGTATATCGCCTCGCACAAATCTCTTCCCACAGGACGGGGTAGTTAACTAGGAGTATCAAATTGCCAGGACCAGCTAGCTCTAGCACTGTTTACGAACCGGTCGCACTCTGGGGCCGGATTCCGCATGGAATCTATTTCAAGGACGCTACGGCGGCAGCGGTAGATGACGATCGTGACCGAGTGTATGTGTTCAATCGGGGTAACCATCCGATGGTCGTACTCAACAAAGCGGGTGAGTACGTTGAGTCGTGGGGACAGGGTGACTACATACGTCCGCACGGCGTGACAGTCGACCCCGAAGGTAACCTGTTCCTTGCTGACGACCTGGATCACACAATTAAGAAAACTGACCCGTATGGAAATGTGATCTTTACGCTTGGTACGCCGGGCGAGCCGAGCCCGTGGCAAGAGGGTGGAACGTTCAATCGTCCAACTCATGTAGCGATCCAGCCGTCCACTGGCGACTTCTTTGTTTCCGACGGTTACGGCAACTCTCGCATTCATAAATTTGATGCCGGTGGCAACCACATCAAGTCGTGGGGCGAACCTGGCACAGGACCGGGTCAATTCTCACTGCCGCACAATCTCACCATGATTGGTGATGACAAAGTGGCGCTCTGCGACCGTGAGAATTTCCGAGTACAGGTGTTCACGACGTCAGGGGAGTACGTTGATCAGTGGCACTTCCACCGTCCCATAGCTATCGCTGCCGGGCGGGGCCAAGATACGAACCTGTATGTCGCAGAGGCAGGTCCGCCGCCGGTGCAGAAAGACGTTCCGGGACTTGGTCTCTACGTAATAGTCATTGACCGTGATGGCAACGAAGTCACTCGGTTCGGTGCCGGGACTCAGGGAGAAGGTCCAGATCAGTTTATGGCTCCCCATGGGATGGATACGGATGCTGAAGGCAATGTTTATATTGCCGAGGTGTCGTTCACTACAGTCATCCCCACGGGCGACACTTTTGATCGGGAGCCTGTGAGTTTGCGCAAGTGGGAACGGGTAAGCGGTTAGTAAAAACCAATCGAAGGTTCGTCGTCGATCGAGGATATTTATACGGCGATAAAAATGGGTTCCTGGTTATTCGAACGGGACTTATCTAAAGGAACGATTAACCAATAACAATGGCCCCTTCACTTTGATCACAAAGCAGAGGGGCCATTGTTATTGGGTGACGTCCGTTCTTATTCGCTGAGAGCCAGCGTTAACCGAGTCTTGTTGGGACGGTTTGGCTAGGCAGACGCCCAGGAGCCATACACCGGGTACTGACTTGCGATGATCTCGACGTAAGCGGGTTGAGAGTTTTCGTTGGCTGCGAATGCCCGTTTGAGAGCGGCGTTTACCTCACCAGGTTCGTGAACTCGTTCGGTTGACCAGCCGATTTCCTTTATAGCGTTGGTCATGTTTATGTCATCAGGGCCGAGAACGTCATATGTGTATGGGTCGTGACCTTCGCCCCAGAATCCAGGGCCGTAGCCTGAGAACCCACCGTTGTTGATGTGAACGACCGTAACGCCCAGCCGGAGTCTCGAGAGAACTTCGAAGTTTCCAAGCATGTAGGCGAGAGCGGCGTCTCCTATGACAGCGACCGATTGACGATCCGGGTAGGCCAGCTTGGCACCAACTGCCGCCGGGAAGCTGAACCCCAGAGACGAGACGTTTCCCCAGCCGAGAAATCCTCGAGGAATGAGGGTTTCGAATGCTGTTGAAAGCTGGTCGCGTGTGTTGCCCGATTCGTGAGTTACGAAAGCGTTTTCACGATCCAGCGCGTTCATTAAATCGCTGTAAACGCGATACGGATTTATCGGTTTCTCATCCGAAGCCATTGCTTCGCGATAAACGGCCATCCCAGCGTCTTTTGCTGATTTGACTTCTGTTACGACTCCATCTCGACTCTCGATAGGTTCACTGTCGAGTTCAGCTATCAGCGATTTCAATGTCGCTTTTGCATCACCAATGACGGCGTTCGCAGTCGGGTAAATCCTGTTCACATCGAATTCGTCGATGTTGCACTGGATGATCTTCTTGTTCACGCCATCGGGGATCCCGTGTCCGAAACGTCCCGGAGAGATACTGGCTCCGATCGCGAAAATTAGATCTGCCTCCTCGATGTACTTGACGACATGATCGCCTCGGGTCCCGACCGAAAGGGGGTGGTTCTCCGGGAACACCCCTTTTGCTTTCAGCGTCGTTACGACGGGCAGGTTGGCCTTTTCGGCGAACTCTCGAAGTTCAGCGGCGGCATTTGAGTAAAGAACCCCCTCACCGGCGAACAAGAGCGGACGCCTTGATGATCGAAGCGCGTTCGCTGCACTGGCGACATCATCAGGATCTGGAAGAGTTTTCCATCCTTTTGGAGATGTGTATGGGTCTAGCGTTTCGTCGTACGTAGCGTGCGCATCAGGCACTCCTAAGACCACGGGCCCGGGTCGACCGGAACGAAGCATGGTGTAGGCCCGGCGCATCATTTCTGGCACACGTTCGGGTGTGTCGATAGCCCCGTACCATTTGGAGACGCCTCGCAGAGCAGTGGCCTGATCATATCGAGTACTTTCTGCTGCACTCGGTGGCACCGAATCCACTATGCACAAAACAGGGGAACCGTCTTCGTAAGCTTGGGCTATTCCGGAATATGCAACCTGTGCTCCGGCGGCGTTTATACCTCCCGAGAAAGTGCAAACGCCAATGCGTTCACCGTTTGTCACCCGGGAAAACCCGTCGGCTACCGCCACTGCGTAACGGTCATCTCGCATCATCAAAAGCTTCAGGCCTTCTCGCCCAAACGAGTTGTTGACACTGCTAACTGGAAAGGTCGATACCCATGGGACGTTTTCCTGCTTGAGAATCCTTGCTATGCCGGTTGCTACATCGATGGTCAAATCGTCACCTGTGGCTTTCGTTACTTCGTCCCGGGGTTGCTACTTGATCCGGACCGTTCTATTCAAGGTCAGAGTTTCGGGCAAGCTAACACCTACCCGCCTTTAACGCCATATTGCGATGGGGGTAGTAGATGAGTTGTCGGTGCATCTTTTGGATGAATCCGTGACGCAGTAGAAGATCGCAAGTAAGTGAGGCCAGATCGGTTACCCATTTAGGGATTTCTCGCATGGCGACGAGGTATAAAGCCGGGCTTCCAAGGATGAAATATTCGGGACGTTGATCGTCGAATCCAGAGGTCGTGTGACTACTCTGATCCTTAAACGATCTTTCGGCGTTTTTGACTGGATCTTATCGAGCAGCCCGCCCTCTGATTTGGTTTATCTCGCCAGCAGGCTATCGATTAATCCGGCTACGTGGTCGGGCTGCTCGTCTACTACCATGTGCGCAGCGTCTGGTACGACGTGTACAGCGGCGTTTGGCATTTGTGCGGCAAAGCGATCGGCGTATCCCGGTGGTACGACCCCATCTTTCTCGCCCCAGATAATTAGCGCCGACTGGGTCACACGGTGAAGGCGCTTGGACAGACCCCGGTTTGGGATCGGCCACAAATACTTCGCTGCCGTCGACATCGATTTTGAACGTTCGACGAGATAATTGATGGTCGCCTGGCCCTCTGCCGTGTCCGGGTCGACCTCTGTCATGCGCGCGGAAGGCGCAGTTGCCACGGCGACGGCGGGTTCCGACTCGACGTTGGCGTACATACCAGCGGCAAGTTCCGGGAGTGGGATCGAGAACAGGTCCGGGATTTGGTCCGAGTGGTCCCAGAGCCCGAACGGCGCTGCCAAGGCGACGTGACTGAAACGGGCCGGTTGTACGGCGGCCAGTTCGGCCGCGAACATACCACCTAGTGAGTGGCCGACTATTGGCAGGTTGTCGAGCCCCAGCTCATCTAGAAAATCAAGGTAAAAATAGATGAGGTCTTGTAGATCATGCAGGCTTTCTGTGCCAGTGGTTCCGCCGAATCCCGGAGTGTGCGGGGCGATAACGGTGTGACCGTTCGACAGTTGCTCCAGGAACGGTGTCCATTGAAGTCCTGCGACGCCGTGCAAGTAAAGAAGCGGGTCGCCCGAACCGCCTTCTAGGACGTCTACCTGGAAATCACCGCTTCGGACTGAGACCGATCTTTCGTTCATGTCTTTCCTCTTGTGGGAGTTTGTTCTGGGAGAAATCTGTGAAGGTATCTGTTCGACTGGAGTCGTGGGTCAGATCAACGCGCTGACGCATTGTCCTTGTGTGAAGGATCCGATGACCGCACCCTTCATCCGATTTAACGAAGCGAATTGGTGAGTTGCATCCCTCGTAAAACCCCGCCCCGAGGCCCTTGACGTGTGCACCGTTTGGGTGTCAGCGCTAGTCCGCAGACGTTGGGGCTGCTGTTCCTTCCCTGACGATGGCGTTCTGTGGCCACCAGTGGTCTTCGTACTCGGACCACATGTCACGCAGGTTTGGAACGACTTCCTGGGCCGTTCGTCGGATGTTTTCTTTGGCCAGTTCGTGCGGGATAGAGCCGAACTGGTTGAGTAACATCAGGTGGCCGATGTGGAGATCTTTGGCGATTTCCCGTAGTTGCTCGGTCACCTGGGATGGCGTTCCTGCAACAACGTTGCCTGCCTCACGGAACTCGTCGAACGTCAGTTCCTTTGCACTCCCGCGCCCGAAACTTGTTGTCTGGGACAGTAGCCCTGCCTTGATGGTGTCAGCCGTCCGGTATCCTGGCGGATCAGCGAAACCAGGGTAGATGTGCAACATCTTGTTAAAGAAGTACTCGGTGTGGGCAGCGTACTTGTCGTGCAGCTCCTGTTCGTTATCGGCCACGCAGACAAGTTGCAAAAAGCCTGCGTGGTAGGGGTTATCCACGCCGGCCGCGTTGGCAACCTTCCAGAATCCGTCCATGACCTGTTTGCCACGCTTGTATCCGCTGTAAGAGAGGTAGGCGTACAGGTGTCCTTTGTCGATACACGTGTTCCACGTCTCTATGGAACCAGCTCCAGGGACCCATACCGGAGGCCGAGGGTTCTGCATCGGCCGTGGCCAGATGTTGACGTAACGGAGCTGCGTGTACTTGCCGTCAAAGGCGAAGATCTCTTTTTCGGTCCACGCTTTGAGGATGAGCTCCTCCGCCTCGGCGTACTTGTCACGGAGAAGTGCCGGGTTGGAGCCGTAGCCGTACGCCGTGTCCATAGCGGAACCGACCGGAAACCCGGCCACGAGCCGCCCACCGCTGATGCAGTCAAGCATGGCGAATTCTTCTGCCACACGAATGGGAGGATCATAAAGGGCGATAGAGTTGCCCATGATGATAATCGCCACGTCCTTGGTCTCTCGTGCCATGACTGAGCCCATAAGGTTCGGCGATGGCATAAGGCCGTATGCGTTCTGATGGTGTTCGTTGACGCAGATGCCGTCATAGCCCATCTCCGCAGCGTACTTCAGCTCATCTAGCGTGTCGTTATACGTGCGAGTAGCAATCTCGGCGTCGAACAAATGTGAAGGCACGTCCACCCACACGCTGCGATTCTTCTCCCGGAAGTCCTCCGGTAGATCACGGTAAGGGCAGAGGTGGAACATCTCGATCTTCATGGATTAGTCCTCAATTTTCCGATGCTGGACGTGGGAACGTCGGATGGTTGGTTATTCAGGCTGAAAGGGATGTGTTGAGACGGACTGCCGCCTCAGCAAGCGCCTCTCGTGAGCGGTCGAAAATTCCTACACGACCATTGAAGCCGTGGATCATTCCGTCGTAACAGTTGTAGGTGACGTCGTTGCCGGCAGCCTTCAACGCGTTCGCGTAAGCCTCGGCCTCGTCGACCAACGGGTCGTACTCGGCGGCGATGATCGTTGCAGCGGGCAGATCGTTGAGACTCTCGGCGCGTATCGGAGACGCGTACGGGTGAGACCCGTCGCCGTCCGGTCCAAGGTAGTGATCCCAGAACCAGATCATGGAGTCCCGGGACAGGCTGTAGCCGTCGGCGTTTGCTGAGTAAGAGGCTGTGCCGTAATCGTGATCTGTCACCGGACAGAATAGGACCTGATGCGAGATCTTAGGGCCGTTACGATCTCGAGCCATGAGGCATACGGCGGCCGATAGATTGCCGCCTGCAGAGGTTCCAGCTACCCCGATCCGTGATCCGTCGGCGCCGAGTTCGGTGGCGTGTTTGTGCGCCCACAAAAGGCCTGCGTAACAGTCTTCCACTGGTTCGGGAAATCGAACGTCCGGGGAAAGGCGGTAGTCAATCGAAACGATCACCGAGTTGGTGGCGTTTGAGATGACACGGCACGCCGGGTCCTCGCTGTCCAGATCCCCGATGACCCAGCCACCGCCGTGGAACCACACAATCAGTGAGTGATCGGTGGCCTCAGAAGGCGTGTATATGCGGACCGGCAGATCGCCGCCAGGGCCGGGGATCACGGTGTCCCGGACGCTGAGCACATGGTCGTGCTCGGTTGGTGCCGCCGCGGTGTTCACCTTTGCCGCGGCACGGGCTTCCTCGGGTGTCTGCGTGTTCAAAGCCGGCAGATTTAACGCTTCTGCCATTTTTAATGCTGACGCTACCTGTGGATGCAGAGCCAAAGTAACCTCCCACTGCCTGTCACCGGTGTTTGACCAGATGGCCGCATTGTACGAGCGATGAGATGTGTCTGCACCGGGGGAGTGCGTTTACGACTTGTTACTTTGTGGTGTATTACCTGCGAAACTCTTCTCATCGCCCGGTACGGGGTTCCGATTATTGAGTCATGGAGATGTCGAATGCAGACCGAGATGTTCAGGTTGGACGGCAAGAGCGCTCTGGTGACAGGGGCGGCGCAGGGCATCGGGCACGCGATCGCGTTGGCCATGGCCTCGGCCGGGGCGACGGTATCTGTCACGGACGTACCTTCCAAGGAATCGCAGATCGTTTCAGTGTGTGAAGAGATCCGATCTCGAGGTGGGACGGCGTTCGGGTACGGTTTCGATGTGACGCACACATCCGTTATTGCCGAAGTGTTCGAGAAGGCTGCGGCGGATATGGGCGGGTTCGATATCCTTGTCAACAACGCCGGGATCGCGGTCCGTAAGCCTGCAATGGAACAGACCGAAGAAGATTGGGATCGGGTACTGGGCGTGAATTTGCGAGGAATGTTCTTCTGCGCCCAGGCCGCCGCTCGCTATATGAAGGATCATGGGGGTGGGCGGATCATCAATACCGGTTCGCAGGTAGCAGAATCGGCACGTGTCTGGAATGCGGCATACACGGCAAGCAAGGGCGGTGTGGTAGCGATGACGAGGGCTTTGGCGGTGGAATGGGTTGAGTACGGCATCAACGTGAACGCCGTGGGTCCTGGACCTGTCGAGACGGAGCTCGTCGCTGATACGCCTGACCACATAGAGGCCCAGGTGGCGCACCGGTCACCCCTCGGACGGAGGCTTGACCCCGGCGACATTGCGGGTGCATTCGTGTACCTTGCGAGTCCAGCGGCTTCAGGGGTGGTAGGGCATCATCTTCTCGTAGATGGCGGCTGGGTGGCCGGATAGCCCAATTCGATAAGACATATTGCGAGAGCCATTGTGGGCGCGTGGTCGGGCCGAAAATGACGTGGAACATGGAGGCGACAGGCGTGGACTTTGTAGATATAAACGGCGTGAATCTGGCTTACCGGGAAACAGGGTCTGGGTATCCACTTGTGTTGGCTCACGAGTTCGCCGGAAGCATGGAAAACTGGGATCAACAGGTCAATTACTTCGCACGTAAGTACCGGGTGATTGTGTACAACGCTCGTGGCTACACGCCTTCGGATGTTCCGGAAAACCCTGATGTCTACAACCACAAGCAACAGGTGGCAGACCTAAAGGGACTTCTGGACCATCTCAGCATCGAGAAAGCCCATATCGGTGGGTTGTCGATGGGTGCATACACCACCATTGGTTTTGGACTAACGCACCCTGAGATGTGTAGTTCCTTGATCGTTGCCGGCGCGGGTAGCGGATCCGAGGATGTTGCAAAGTTCCATCAAAACTCCTCCAAATACGCAGATCTGATGGAATCTGGTGGTATGGAGGCAATGCGCTCATACAGCACCGGAGACACCCGGGCACGTTTCAGGTTCAAAGACCCTCTTGGGTATGCGCTGTTTGAAGAACTCTTCCTGTCGCACTCGGCGAAAGGTTCCGCTAATACGTTCCGTGGATTCCAGGGGACCAGACCTTCCATCTACACATGGGAGTCGGATCTTAAAAATCTACGCATTCCTATGTTTGTCATAAACGGCGACGAGGATGAACCCTGTCTTGAGCCCGGTTTGTTTCTTAAGAGGACAGTTCCTACGGCTGGACTGGCGGTTGTTCCGCAGACTGGGCACGCTGTCAATATCGAGGAACCGATGGTCTTCAACCAACTTGTGGCGGAGTTTCTATCCCTGGTGGAACTTGGGACTTGGCTACCGCGTGACTACGGCAGCGGAGACGCTTGGTAATTCTCCTGTGAACTCGGTGGTAACGGCCTGTTGGATTCCCCGGCAACGGTCAACCTGAGAATGATGAAACGAATCTATCTCTAGGTCGACGAGACTCACACCGTTAGTCGTCCGCCGTAGGTCTGGTCGAGATTGATGTATCGGAACCCATGGCGGACGGACTAGATTCGGTTGACTGCAGTACGGGGGACAAGGTGGGCGCTTCAAGCCGGAGGAACACCACGGCCGCTGCGAGCATGAGCACGCCTCCCGTGATCAGGACAGGTGTGTAGGTGCCGGTCCAGTCGAAAACGAAGCCGGCGGCAACGGGCCCGACCATTAGCACACTGTTGTAAAGCGGGGCCATCATGCCGCGGATAGTCGCGAAACTTTTGCGCCCGAACATATCGCCTACCAGCGCCCAATTTAGCGCGCTTCCCGCTTCTGACCCGGTGAATAGCAATAGAGCGAGGAAGAGCGGAAGGGTACCTTCGGTGAAAACGACAATAAATAGGCTGATCGCGGACATGGCGTAGCCCAGAGACAAGATCTTAGTCCGCCCGATTCGGTCCCCGTAGTACCCGGCCAATAGAATCAGCGGGACGGCTACTAGTGCCAGGCCACCGACCATGTTCGCAGCGACCTGTCGGTCTATGTCCTTCCAGTCAAGGATGGCGATGAGATGGACGAAGATAGTTCCGTGGGCCGCGATACGGAGCATAGTGCCGATCGATAGGATCCAGAAGGCACGAGTCCTCAACGCTTGCTTTGTGGTCCAACTATCGTAGGTTGCGATCGGTGCTGCGCTGTCCCCGTCTGTTGACAATGAATCTTCATGTGGGGTCGGGTCACCATCCGGATTGAGGCCGTAGGCCTCGGGAGAACGCCGAAAGAAAAGCGCCATCGGCATTACAAGGAAGATCATCATCAGCCCGATGCCGATCGATGCGTTTTGCCAACCGTACTTCAGAACGAAGATGGAAAGGATTGGCACCATCGCTGCGCCACCAAGCCGAAATGCAGCGGCGTTGACAGACATCGCAAGACCTCGTTTGCGGATAAACCACGAGTTGATGCCTGCTGTCGTCGCCTGCATGAAGCTGGTCGACGCGCCTATAGAAATTACGAATATGTAAACCACCAGAAAGGCAATGAAGTTGTCTGCCCGGGACAACAGCAGATAGCCGATTCCGACGATGAATGTGCCAGCGAACATGAGCGGTCGGACGCCGTATTTATCGATCAACCATCCTGATATCGGCCCGATAACGCCGTTCTCGGCACGTGCTAGGCCGAAGGCAAGGGCCGTTGCTCCCAACCCGAGGCCTAGACTTTCGCTTACAGGAAGAAACAGGACCGTGAAGCCCTGCCACTGGAGCGCCCCACCGGTACCATTTGTGATGGCCGCCGCTCCAACGATCCACCATCCGTAGAAAATTTTTCCTCGCCCGGGCGAGTCTGATTCGGCCGGCGTTTGGTTTCTATGGAAAAACTTGATCTTAGGAATCCAGACAGAAGAGGTGTTGGCGGTGAATCGGAGTTGGCCCACGCAATACTGGCACACTCACGTTGAGCCTGCATCATCGCAGACCAACGGAATTACTCTGAGCTCGTTTGATCGGACATCCGGAGGGTTAACCGGCGAACTTCCAGACTTCTGCAGGGGTTCCACCTTCAGGTAGTCCGAGTGGAAGTTTGACATCGATTAAGTACGGCTTTTGTTCGTTCATAACGACGTCCAAACCGTGTTTGATTGCATCCTGAAGTTCAGACTCTTCGTCGACTACGATACCGTCCATACCGAAGCCTCCTGCTATTGCTACAGGATCTATTCCTTCAAGGGCAACACTGGCATATTGACCGGTGTCACTCATCACCTCTCCCTCCCGACCAAAAGCTCCGGCCACGACGCCGTATGAACCGTTGTTTGGGATTACGTAGAGCACCGGGATTCGGTGGTGTACTGCGGTCCAAAGACCAGAGTCTGCGTAAAAGGTAGACCCGTCTCCGACAAGGCCTACTACGGGCGTATCCGGCGCTGCCAACTTGGCGCCTATTGCAGCGCCGATTCCATAGCCTTCCGACCCACCGGCGGAACGAATATAGATATTGTTTCCTCCGCCTTCTTTGGACTGAACGCAATCAAACGAAGTCGACGGAGATTCGAACGTCATTACACCTCCGCCGACAAGTTCGAGTTCTTCGTCGAGGGTGTCAAGCAGTACTAATGGTCGAACTTGCCCTGTTTGTTTTGGCGCCCATCCAGTGACTTTACGTCTCTGTTCTCTGAGTGCTGTTGAGTTAGCCTCCGCAACAGTGCGTCGCGCGTCATACTTCGAAGCAGGGAACGTTTTTTCGGCAATTTCGAGTAACCGATCAATGGTTCTTGCTTCATCAGCCAGGACTTCGAGCGTTAAATCGGGGAGGTTCTGAAAGTTAGCGACTCCTGAACCGACTGCAATGATGTTACTTGCTGTTGCTAATGAGTCGAAGTCATCGGCTTTTCCATTTCCTCCATGTCGTACCCCGAAACAAAAAATCTGATCTGGTTTAATGCTCTCGGCGGCCGTATCAATTCTTCCGCAATGCAGTTGGTGAGCGACGGGGACACCTCGGGCATCGGCGAACGGTATGGTCGTTACCGCGGCGCCGTAGTGCTCGGCCAAAGCAATTAGTTTGTTTTCGGCGTTACTTTTCCAGACTCCATCTCCGATATAAAACATTGGTCGTTCGGCGGCATCCAGAGCTGATGAAATCGTCTCTACATCATGGTCGGATGGATACCCGGCTCGTAGTTCTTGGATTTCGCCATCGATGATGTGCGTCGTAACCAGATCATCTTCAAGAAGACGATCGTAAATGGCGAGATGTACCGGGCCGAACGGTGGCGTCTTTGCTACCCGTATCGCTCGCTTTAATGCCTGTGGTAGCCCCTCTGGTTCAATAACCGCCCAGCTCGCTTTTACAAACGGTGCAGCGATAGATGTCGGTCCAAATGTATGGCTAAGGTCCAATGAGACACGATCAGCGAAACTGCCGGTATCGCCCGCAAAAGTTATGACGACCACTGGGAGACTTGCGGACCACACGTTGATAAGTTGCCCGAGGCACTGTGCCAGTCCGGCTCCCAGGTGAACGACCATTACCGCGGGATCGCCCTTGACCTGACTGTACCCACCGGCGGCTGACGTGACGATTCCTTCGTGAAGTGCAAGGACGCCTTGGATGTCAGGGTTGGCATGGAGAGAGTCGAAGAACCGCGCTTCGCGTGATCCGGAGTTGTAGAACACGTAATCAATGCCGGATGCGACCAACTGTTCGACCATAATCTGAGACGCGTTGGCAGTGATCGGGTGAATTGACATCTGAATCAAGTCGTCCTTTTTTGATAGGTTTTTCTGGTAAAAGTGTCTTAGGGACCCGCTTTAATTTATTCGGCGAACTTCCAGACTTCTGCCGGTGTGCCGCCCTGTGGGAGGCCGAGCGGGAGTTTGACGTCGATGATGTATGGACGCTTCTCGTTCATCACGATGTCCAGTCCACGTGCGATCTCGTCTGCGATTTTTGACTCGTCATCGACAGTTACGCCGTCCATCCCGAACCCACTTGCAATAACGACAGGATCTATTCCCTCAAGCGCTACGCTGGCATATTCGCCGGTGTCAGTCATCACCTCACCAGCGGCTCCAAATGCGCCCGCAACGATGCCGTAAGCGCCGTTGTTTGGGATCACATACAACACAGGTATGTTGTGGTGAACGGCGGTCCACAATCCGGAGTCGTGGTAGAAGGTTGATCCGTCTCCTACGAGCCCAATCACCGGGGTGTCCGGGGCAGCTAACTTTGCGCCGATTGCCGCGCCGATTCCATATCCCTCTGATCCGCCCGCGGGGCGGATGTAGATATTGTTTCCACCACCGTCTTTAGCCGGAATGCAATCAAATGGAGCAGCGAACTGTTCCGTAGTTATGATGCCGCCTCCAACGTTTTCAAGAGCCTGGTCCATAGTGTCAAGTAACACCAGTGGGCGAACTTGGCCCTCCGTTTGGGGTGCCCAACCGGTCACCTTACGTCGCTCTTCGCGAAGTTTGGCGGAATGTATGCGCGCACTGTCCCGGCGTTTATCGTATTTCGAAGCTGGTCCGTTATTTGATGCGAACTCTTCGAGTCGTTCCAGTGTCCTGAACTCGTCCGCAAGTACCTCAAGGGATAGCCCTGGGAGGTTCTGGAAATTTTCCACTCCCGATCCAACTGCCATAATTCGGTCCGCAGTTGAGAACACGTCGAAATCGTCGGTCTTGCCATTCCCTCCGTGGCGAATTCCAAAGCAGAAGATCTGATCAGGTTTAAGACTATCTACGGCGAGATTGATCCGGCCGCAGTGGAGGGGATGTGTGATCGGAAGGCCACGGGCATCGTCAAAGCCCGTAACCACGGTGGCTCCATAGTGCTCGGCCAGAGATAGGAGTTTATTCTCAGCACCGCTCTTCCAGATGCCGTCACCGATGTAGAACATCGGCCGCTCGGCTTCTTCTAGTGCCGATGTGAGAGATTGCACATCTTCATCGGACGGGTACCCGGCTCTGATTTCCGGAATTTCTCCTTCAATGATTCCTGTCGTAACGAGATCGTCTTCGAGAAGACGGTCGTAGATGGCGAGATGTACCGGTCCGAATGGTGGCGTTTTGGCTACCCGAATTGCTCGCTCAAATGCCTGTGGAAGGCCTTCAGGCTCGTATACCGCCCAACTTGCTTTCACGAACGGGGCTGCGATGGAGGTTGGACCGAAGGAATGGCCAAGGTCCAACGATATTCGGTCGGCGAAGCTACCGGTATCACCGGCAAACGTGACCACGACGACTGGAAGGTTGGCCGACCAAATATTTATGAGCTGGCCTAGGCATTGTGCGAGGCCGGCTCCCAGGTGGACGACCATGACCGCTGGGTCGCCCTTAACCTGACTGTAACCGCCGGCTGCGGCCGTGACGATTCCTTCGTGAAGGGAGAGGACGCCCTGGATGTCTGGGTTTGCGTGAAGTGAGTCGAAAAACCGGGCTTCTCGTGAACCGGAATTGTAGAAGACGTAATCGATGCCAGAAGCCACTAGCTGTTCCACCATCACCTGGGATGCGTTGGCTGTTATTGGGCGTGTGGGCATTGGTTTATGTCTCCTTGTGAGGATTTCGTTCGGTTGTACTGGGTGTATGGCGGGATCATACATCCGAGTTTTCGATCGTGTAACGTCTACGACGAGTCGCTCAACGTCTTATGTTGGCGGCATCCTGATTCTGGTGCGGGGCGGTACTTTTTGTACGATAGAGATTGTCTTATTGGGGGTTGTGTGGTGATCGGATAACGACGTTTCAATTCCTCTGCAGCAGGAATGATGCGTTACCGATGGTGTCAAGTACTTCCTCGTGTATCAAGCAGCAGAATCGCAAATAAGCCAATAGAATCTGGTTTCGCTCTGTAATTTCAACGACTCAGGCACATGACAGACAGGGAGAACGATATGACACGAATAGCTGAGCTGGCGGAATCGATAAGCACGCTGCTAAAGGGTCGTGGTGAGACTGTTGGTGTTTCCGAGTCGTCATCTGGTGGTCTGGTTTCGGCCGCGTTGCTGGCCGTTCCAGGTGCATCTGCATACTTCATGGGCGGTATGGTGATTTACACGGGTGCTGCTCGGGACGCGTTTGCCCAGATCGACCTGAACGACCATCCAGGAGTGCGATCAAGTAGTGAGCCGTTCGCTTTGCTGTGCGCCAACGCCGCACGGACGAGGCTCGGTACCACATGGGGACTCGCTGAGACTGGAGCCGCAGGACCGACCGGCAATAGCTACGGAGATGATGCGGGACACACATGCATAGCAGTGACCGGCCCATCAGCCCATACGGAGACATTGGAGACGGGTATATCCGACCGGGCAGAGAATATGGACCTGTTTACGGAGAAGACCCTAGAGGTCTTCGAACGCGTGTTGAAGACCTCTAATTAGAATCCAGACTACTGCAGGGCGGCCGTAACTCCGCCATCAATCACCAGCTCGGTTCCGGTAATGAACGAGGCATCATCCGAGCATAAAAAAAGGATTCCGGCTGCGATCTCTTCGGGCTCACCCCACCGTTTGAGTGGTGTCCTGTTTATACGGATCGTGCTGGCTGTTTCGTCGTTGAAAAGCTGGTCGGTGAACGGAGTATGAGTCCACCCAGGCAGCACCGAATTCACCCGGATGCCCAATGGGGCGAACTGGACAGCGGCCGACCCCCCGAACGCGACGATTGCTGCCCGGGACGATGAGTAGGCAGCCCCATACTGTCCCCCGTAGCGGGCGGCCATAGAGGCCACATTTACAATTGCACCGCCACCCGATTCGTGCATGGCTTGTGCAACAGATTTGGCGCCAAGGAACATTCCCCGACTTGAGACGTCCATAACGGTCTGCCATGTGTCTTCGTCGGTGTTGAGGATCGAACCGCGATCCGACGTCCCTGGGACGTTTATCAGGATGTCCAATTGTCCGTACCTGGCAACCGACATGTTGACCGCCGCGATCCAATCATCTTCTCTGGTCACGTCCAAGTGAACGTATGTGGCGTCCAGTCCTTCGTCCCGCATCTGAGCGACGGCCTGCTCGCCCCGGTCGTCGGCGATATCGGCAATCATCACGCGTCCGCCCTCACGCAGTATCCGCCAGGCCGCGCATCCTCCAAAACCCATGAGCTGGCCTTCGACCGCGCTAGCGGCCCCGGTGATCAGTGCGACTTTGCCGTCAAACCTTGGCATGTGATTTGTCCTATTTGGAGAGTTGGGTCTGTCCAAGCGGACATTACCTTACCGTGCTTGCCGCGAAAGACGTCATAATGTCGAGTTGTGAAAGTCGACAAGTGGTCGCACACCGCGAGACTATTGAGAACGGGCCGATGGAGATTGAGGTTACAGACCTGACGGAACGTATTGGGTCGCTAATTCTGCCAGATAAGAAGATTATGAAATGCTTCTGATTATCGGAGTGTTGTTTCTGGTGCCCGGGACCATTGCGGCGGTCATTGATGACCGCAAGAAGGTTAAGTGGGCTGCCTGGATTGCTGTATATCTAGGCATCATCCTGATCTTTTTCGCGTTTGGGGGACCTGCGGCAATTCCCGACGCCTTTAATTTTGAATAGGTTTATGAAGGGCTACTAAAAGGCCGCTACAACTGGAGCGATCTCACTGGCCAGGTATTCCGGCCATTCATCGGAACCGAAATTGAAGTGTTCAAACTGAACTTCTTCAACGCCCATGTCTGCGAATTGTCCGAGGGTGTCAACCAGTTCACTGGTCTGGCCGACGAGGAAATTATTTTTTTCGGACTTGTCCTTCCGGTACTCAGCAGGCGACCCGGTAGCGCCGTTCATGGACATGTGCCATCTCGTCATGCGGTCGAGTGACAACTGATCGTCGGCAACGAGGGCCATCGACATTCGTGAGCGGTGAACCGTCATCGGGTCGCGATCCTGAGTAGCACATGCAGCCTCGAGTACGTCCACCTTGTGCTGATACAGACTCAATGGAACGTTGACGGCATTCCACTCATCAGCGTATTTCGCCACCAGCGGTATCGTACGTTTCTCGCCCGAACCTCCAATCAGAATCGGAGTGTCGGCGCCGTAGACGGGCTTCGGCAAACAGTCGACTTCCTCGACTTGATAATGTTTACCTTTGTAGGACGCAGGACCTGGTCCCCAGAGCGTTTTGATGACGTTGATGGCCTCTTCTAGTCGATCAAATCTCTCAGACAGAGGCGGAAACGGGATGCCAAAAGAGACGTGTTCAGGCTCGTGCCATCCGGCGCCCAGGCCAAGTAAAAATCGCCCGTTACTGAGCTGATTGATTTGCGCAGCCATTCGTCCGACATCCTGAGGAGACCGAAAAGTGATGGGTGTGACGAGAGGCCCAAATCGAATACTGTTTGTCTCCCGAGCGGCGACGGCGAAAGTAAGATAAGCGTCAAGTGAACTCTTCGGGGTCCCGATGACGTAATGGTCTGATCTGAAGATGGATGGGAAATGGAGGCGTTCCGCTGTGCGCAGAATGTGACTCCAGCGTTCCCATGTCAGCCCAGCCTGACCTTCAATCATCAGTCCAATGCGCATGTATTGATCTCAACTTTCGGCCGTGTAAGTTCGCCTCGAAAGCCTACATCAAGCCGCAACATCGGGATCAGGGTATGGGTCAACCGCCGTTTAAACGGTTAGTGGCCACCCCGGCAGCTCTCTCAATAATTGAGTTGTTGCTTTTCGGTCTACCCAATAGGTTCTGCGATGAAGACCGGGATCATGCGATCGGTTTTGTCCTTGTAATCCTGGTACGGGGGGTAAGCCGCCACCGCGAGATCCCAGAGCCGGTCTCTTTCGGCTGAATCCTCCAGCTCTCGTGCCCGCATCGGAGTCACGTTCACGGCATCCCGAATCTCTACGTTCGGGTCTGCCTTAAGGTTGTGATACCAGAGCGGGTGTTCAGGTGCTCCACCCTTCGAAGCCACCAGCACATAGTTATTTCCGTCAGCCACCCTCATTAGGGGTGTCTTGCGGACCGCTCCAGTTTTGTGCCCCCTGTTGGTCACGATGATAACCGGCAGTCCCGTGTCCATCAGAGTCAGTCCTTCGGTGCCGTTGCTGCCCTCGTACAGTGCAACTTGGTCGGCAACCCATGCCGAAGGACTTGGAATATATTCGCTCATGGTTTTGTCCTTGCTGTGAATTTGAAGGTCGCTCTGGAAACTGTTCAGGTTAGATAGACCGAGTAGTGAACTTAACAATACCGTAGGTTCGTCCACCAAGATCGTTGTGCCTGACAGGCAAGTTCCCGGTGTTCGGGGCCATAAACAACTCGCATTGTTAACTGACCTTGAGGACGATGATTTCTTGGAATCTCGAGACCTCTGGGCGGTCTGATCGATCACCGACCTTTATGCGATATCAGCTCCTCTGATTCGTGAAATAAGTTCAGTTGTCGAAATACCACTTGTGTAACCAACTGACTTGTAAATGCCCATCTTGATTGGGACGCCGTACCAGGCATCCCTTATTTCAGGTGCGACATCGTCGCCGTGAATTATCAGATCAATGTTGTGCTTCTCTATCCAATCGAGAGTAATTTCGAGTGGAGCATTCGGGACAACTTCATCAACGTACCGGCAGCCTGCAACGGAAAGTACACGTTCCTCCATCGAAAGAATCGGATTGCGTTTGTAGTTTGTTACGGTTTCGTCCGAGTGAACTCCGACCAACAAGAAGTCACCGTGTAATTTCGCCTGTCGCAAGAAATTGACGTGACCGTAGTGGAACAAGTCGGCCACCATATCGACATACACGCGTGTAATCTCGGTTACTCCTGAATTCCGATGCCCATAGTCGCCTTTATTGAGCGATCAAGGCGTTAGCCCTGCCATAGCGATGTAATGAATCGGGCATGTAAAGGTACTCGATACCGGGCTCAAGTTCTTCCAGATACAGAATTTCTTTGCTATCACCTAGTTGGACCGCTACAACGTAAAAAGCTTTTTCTGGCAAGTTGAAGTACACGTAGCCGTATTGGTTGGTGTTCGCCTTGTCTAGCCCGGTAAGCACGGTGGTCGGTGCGAGCGTGACTTCAACGCCTGCAGCCGCTTCGCCATCGAAGCCCAGTACCTTCAAACTACCTGTATGTAGATTGGCATCATGTCGGTCAGCCAACTGCAGGACATTTTTCGAATTATTTGTTTGGCTGCGATCCTCCATCAGATCCAACACTTCTTGCTCGAAGTCACCTGATTGTTTTGGTGTCATCCAATCCGGACCGTACTTGAGTCGGAAATACTCTTCAGGCGGATTTGGAACCATAAAGGTTGTCCCGAGAAAATCGATCTCTTTGAGATTTTCGTGAAGACTCGCAGGAATTTTGACCACCGGCCACTGGTAGATGCTGTCATCGATGATTCGATAGCACGTCCAGTCCATTTGAATACCTGATTTCTTCAGGTCGACGCTCATGTGGAGTTCACTGTCGGTGACCTCGGCCGAATACCCGTGTTTACGAAACGCAACAGCCGCTTCTTTAACTATTGATTCGGTAAGACCATGTAGGCCTATTACTGATCCAATATCGAGGTCGTCATCCCACGGAATGAAGGCTTTATCCCGAACAGCACCCAGGCATGTCCCATGGCGTAAAAAAAATACAAGCCCGAGTTCGCCCAAAATCTGTCTTGCTTCCTTTAGAAGCGTTTCGGCCTTCGACATATCCATCGGTTCAAACATCGTGGAATTTAGGCCCAAATGTTTCCTCCTGCATGGACTAAAACGGTGCCGTGCAACAATCGAAGATCATTAGCCCAGTCATGCATATTGCTCGCTTTCCGGGATGGTACCAGCCGACAACTTGAAGGACTGGACGAGGCGAAACACATCTAGTAATCGAACTCCGGCCTCAAGCGAGCGGTGGTTGAATTGAATACTTGGCTGATCTTGAAGTATCCAATATCTAGTCAGTGACACAGGAACTTGCCTCAGATCGGTATCTCGACGGTGTGTGATGATCTGAGTTCTGACGAAGCCTTACTCCCATAGGTCCCGCAATACATCCCGGCTTCGCACAACCGCATGCTCGCGATCAACCAGCCGGCCCGATGTCTCGAGCGCAACCACAAAACCGTTTGGTCTTACAAACTCGCCGACCGAATGAAAATCGAGCACACCGGTGCCAACCTCCATGTGCTGGTCTCGAACATTGCCAGCCCCTTCTGGCCCACGAGCATCGTGCACCTGCACATGCCGGATCCGATCCCCAAACGCCTCGATTCCGGCATCTACTCCACCCGATCCCCACGCATGGCCAACATCGAAAGTAATCCCCACTGCGGTACTACCGATTGCATCCACGACCGCGACTAAATCGCTGTGGGCACGAATCAGCCATCCGGGGTTGTAGTGCATGTTTTCGAGGCCGATCACAACCCTTGCGGACTCAGCCTCTTGCCCGGCTTCCTTCATGAAATCTATCAGGTATTTATTCGAAACAGCGCGGTCGGCCTCCGAAGTTTCTTCCGGGGCTAAACCCGGCACGTCTAGCTTGCCGGGATGCACGACAATCGCCTCTATCCCAAGTTCGCCAGCGATCCTGATCTCACTGATGAACTCAGCAAAGACCCGCTCCCGGGTCTCTTGGACGTGCGATCCCGGTAACGCGGACGTCGGGAAATGGTGCGTGTATCTCAACCCGTGCTCATGAGCGGCGGCGGACAAGAACTTTCGGTCATCCACGCTCAGATCGCTCAGCCAAATCTCGGGCGCATTGAACTCAACGCCGTCGAATCCATGCTCGATAGCCCACCCGACTGCATATAGCGCCGAATCTTGATTATCGATAGAAGATGTCGCAACGCTAATGTCGATCATATACATCCATGCGGTTCAGATTAGAAATTCGGAGCGTGATGGTCAGTTACCGACTCCTAAAAACCAAAAAGCCGCCCCGGTGAGATCAATCACCGGGGCGGCTTGTTATCCAAAATTACCTGGCATCAACGCCTAATAGCTTCTGGACTGCCTCTGTTGGGAGAAGCACGAGTTGCAGTAAACCGGTCGGTCACCCCTGGGTTCAAAGGGTACCTGAGCCTCTTGCCCGCACTGTGCGCACGTTGTGGTGAACATCGGTCGGTCTGAGCGGAATCCGCCACCGCCACCGCCACCACCGTAGCCTCCGCCTCCGCCACCCTGGGAGCGACGTGCAGCGCGACAGGACGGGCAGCGTTTGGGGTCGGAGTAACCTCTCTCAGAGTGATACTGCTGGTCGTCGGAGCTAAATACGAACTCTTCTCCGCATTCGACGCACCCGATGTTTCGATCTTGGAACATTTGAATCGTTCTCCACGGTCTTGTTTTGACATCTCGGACTAATCGTCACGGGTCCGAGCAAGGCCGGTTAACCATGGGACGAGCTTCTACATGCCACTTAACCAATATTACGCCTATTTGGCGACCACTCACAAATTGATGATCAGTGCCCGTGTTAGAAGGGCAAGACCGATGGCCAGGGTCCGTAGGTAATTTCGCAAACGTACACTCTGGTATCGCGTACTGGAAACACTTGTCTTAAAGCACAGCGAATTACTTCAGACACGGTACGTCCCATAGAGCGTTAACCAATCGTCATCTCGGCGGTCAAAGCCAGCCCTCTGTGGACCGGTGCCGCTCGGCGTTGGCGTCGTGGTTATCACTAGCCGTTGTAACGCCTCAAGGCACACCCAGGTCGAAAATAGGGTTCGGAATATTAGCTGGGAATTACATATTCCTTAGGCAGTGACCTTCAATTCATACAAGCGGTACACGAGTTCTCCGGTTTCAAGATTTACCTGTCCTGCCGCAACGCCTTGTATGCTGTTGAGCCAGCTATATTTCTCACTACCAGTTTGGAAAGTGGGTGCGGTTCCAAGGAGACCGGTTTCGAGGTTGCCCCTGCCGCCGTATTCAACGTAAATGAATTCGCCATCATCCGTTTTCAACGTGAACCGTACGTCCAGCGACATAAGCTTCCCGTTGTCGCTGACCGTGCCCCAATCGGCGGCGTCTCGTATGGCCAACGAGGCATTGACTCGTTCACTTTCCAGGGAAACTTCTCGAACTTCCACAACTAAGCGGGTGCCCTTAGGACCCTCTCCCACTTCTAGGAAGTCGCCCAACTTAACGTTAATGATGCCTAGTTCCACTAGTTCTGCCGTTGGCATTTGTCTCTCCATCTCTGTGAAGTTCTAGTTATAGCGATCTGTCGAGCTTGGATCTATTTTTGAAGCGGGCGACATCATAGGGCTCGAAGCCTTGTTTGCAAAGGATCAACCTTTAATTTCGTGTGAGATTATTACTGTTATCGTCATATTTACCGATCTGACAGATCGAAACGATCATGAGATGGCATCGAGGCAAAGAAACCCGGATAACTGCCGCCAAACGTGGGTATGACCTAGTACCACGACTCCAAGGTTCCTGCTCCAGTAACGACTACTCCCACCCCCTGCTTCTGCTTCCACGCATCGCTACCGTGACTGACGCATCGGCCTATGAGCAGTGGGAGCAGAGCCGTACCGTGCTGCTATGTACGGAGCACGCCAGAGACCCTCGCACCTGATCTGCGGTCTCTGCCCGTCCATAACCGACACGACCTTCGCACTACAGTTCCCGCACATGCTGCTCATTCACGCCATCCTCGAACATGACGTGAGCCTGGAGGACGTAGCGCGGTCAAAACGGGTAGTTGCACCTTCGGGAACGATTCTCTGGCGGTTACCGGACACACGCGAGCTGGCCGTGCTGTGGCAGGTGACGGACTACCGGAGTTGAGGGGAAGTGCGGCCGGGTTGCTGTCGATGGTTAAATGACCGGGCTAACCCTGAAGAAGCACGCTGAGGAGAATTTTTTATGCTGTTCCACATTATTGCCCAACACGACCACACGACATGTGGCAGAGTTCAAAATGGCAAAGTGCTGCCCCGGAAAGCTGGGAATCCGATGCCGTGGATGGACGGGAACGAACACGTGAAGATAGTGGGCGTATGGGGATATCCCGTCGAGCACAAAGTTTTTGCTGTAATCGAGTCTGATTCATTCGAGGAAGTAACCGAACTTTTTGAGAGTCACCTCGCAATGGGTCCAGTAGAGGTCTTACCAGTGAGGTCCATGTCTTAGGGTCACCGAGGAAGTAGGCCTCTACGAACTTCTGGCGACGGAGTGTGTGCGACCTAGCCGTGCTGTGGCAGGTGACGGACTACCGGGGTTGTGACGGAGAACTGCTAGACCCCTGTTACAAAGATTCAATGAGATAGGAATATTCAGGACAGTGACTTATACCCTGAGCCTATCAACGACCGATAGTATTGCCCGCTGTAAAGCCATGGGATTGGAATAAGCCCATGGCTTTACAGCGGGCACGAGTCAAGAAATTCCGCGTGTCACCCTAGTGGCGGATTCCAAGATCCCGAAATCAAGGGACTTCACGTTTGCAAGATTTGGATGATTCTTCACTGAGGAAAACAACTCCGAAGCCAGGTAATTGTCCATGTCAGACTTGCTCTCCCAGGAATAGACCCCACCAAACGTTCCTGTTTCGGTGTTACTCAACCACACCTTAGAAATTAATCCTGGTACCTCTGCAAACATTGGCGCGAATATGCCATCGCATGCCTGTTCGTACTGGTCCGCCGTAATTCCATCCAGGTTGAAATTTATTACTTGGATATGCACTGCTTTGTTCTCCTCGGTGAGTTTCGTAGGTATTTGAAACTAGACGCGCTTCAGTCATTCTTATCTGCAAAGATGGCCGGAGTATATCGAGGTACAGAAGCCGCCGAGAAATCTACGGGTTGGTACCTCCATGCCGACTGCGATTCCAGTGCCCTCACATAGGTAAACCTAATCTAGAGCCATAATCCTGGAACATAGGAGGAGAATATGATTCTCGACAACAAGCTAGGCAAAGGGGACACCATTGTTCTGGATGGAGCGATCGGCAGTGAGATAGCCAGATTAGGTGGTGTGATGGATGCTGCTGCCTGGTGTGGAGTTGCCAACAAGACTCACCCTGAGGTGGTGCGTCGTGTCCACGAAGAGTACATTCGCGCTGGTGCGGATGTGGTCACGGCCAACACCTTTGCGACTTGTCGCCACGTTTTGGCGGGCGCCGGTCTTGCCGATGAGACCGTAAGTATTACCGCAAGGGCAGTGGAGTTGGCGCGCGAAGCGCTGAACGAAGTGGCACCTGACCGACCGGTTGCGGTCGCAGGTTCGATGTCAAACAACCATGCTTGGATTCCCGGCACTGTCAGTCCGGATCCGCGATTCCTCCCGACACCGGCAGAGGAAGTTGCCAACTATCGTGAGATGGCCGAAACGCTGGCGGCGGCTGGTGTCGACTTGATCGTGATGGAGATGATGAGCGATATCGATCAAGCCAGTCTGGTAACTGCGGCGGCCGTCGAAACGGGGTTGCCGGTGTGGATCGGCGTTAGCTGCTCACTACTGGCTGATGGAAGCGTCGGCGCATGGGACATGCATACGGAGGAACCGGCGTACAGGCTTGCCCCTGATCATACCAAGCCAAGAACAAAGTCTTTGGATCCGCTCATCGAGGCGATGGCGGCGTTCGAGCCCCAGGTCATGGGTATCATGCACAGCACCGTTGACGCGATGGATGAAGGGCTCGAGGTTCTATCTGAACATTGGCGTGGGCCAGTCATGGCGTATCCGGAAACGGCCGCTGGTCATGCGGTAGAACCGGCGGCTTTCGCTTCTGATTGTCGCGATTGGGTTGAGGGGGGCGTCCAGATCATTGGTGGTTGTTGCGGTACCACGATCGAACACATTCGCTCCATGGTCAGCGCATTACCGGATAGGGGCTAGGGTTATCTGGCCGTAGATGCGGGCGTAATCCATGGCCCACGCAACCAGGCCCCAATTCTCAGGAGTATCTAAACGTGGCAAATCGACTCGACGGCAAAGTAGCCGTAATCACCGGCGGAAACAGCGGCATAGGCGAAGGCACTGCTCACCTGTTCGCTGAAGAAGGTGCCAAGGTCGTCATCATGGCCCGTCGTGAAGAACAGGGCCGCACCGTGGAGGCCGCAATAAAAGCCAAAGGCGGAGAAGCGACATTCATCGCCTGCGACGTTGGGGATGAAGCCTCGGTCAACTCGGCTGTACAAAAAGCCGCAGACACCTACGGTGCAATCCACGTTTTGTTTAACAACGCAGGCGGCGGCGGCCCGAGCCACTTCCCGAACGAGCCAAGTGAAGAGTTCAGCCGAGTCATCAACACGAATCTGAACGGAACCCTATACGTCACCCAGGCGGCGTGGTCGCACATGGTCAAAGCCGGTGGCGGAGCAGTGATCAACATGTCCTCAGTAGCCGCCGCACGCGGCACCAGCCCCTACTTCCACGAAAAGTTCGGCTCGACATCGTCGTCCTACTGGGCCGCAAAAGCCGGGGTCGATGCTATGACCCGCTACATGGCAGGAATCGGCGGCCCGGACAAAATTCGAGTCAACGGCGTGCGCCCCGGCCAGATCATGACGCCCGGTGCTACCCGTGGAACCATCACCGATGCGGACGGCGGACATCACGCGTTCGAGGGCATGTTCGAGATGATGCAGATGATCGAAGGCCCCGGATATCCGATAGACGTGGCCAATCTCGTCCTGTTCCTCGCTACAGACGAGTCACGATTCATCACCAGCCAGATCATCAACATCGACGGCGGCACACCCGTCAAGATTTGATCTTCGCCTGACCAAATAGATCGAATAAGGGCGCTTACATATCGGACGTGATCTTTGTACGGAGCACGCCAGCGACCCTCAAATCACGATGTTATCGACGTCTGAAGTACGGTGCGGAGAACGCGTTTTCACAGTGAGCTACCTTTACCCGATCAACTCCCGAATAGCAGCATCCATGAACGTCTTGGTATCTGCTTCTGCCAAGGGAGCAGCATGGCCCCAGATACTGGGGATTTCTTTGAACTCAGCGTTGTTCATCCCGTCTACTTCGTCTTTGCTGTCATCAGACCAGAAATATTGATCGGTCGATGAGGGCATGATTATGGCCTTCGCAGTAATGCCGTTTAGTGCCGCTGCTAGATCGCCGTTATAAAGGGAATTGTCACTTATATCTGCGTTTTGCCATGCACGGGTTCGCACCAGGAGATCGTTGGGATCCTGCGGGATGAAGAAATTGGCCATAAAACTGGCCATTTCTTTGTGCGAGGGCAGTCCCAAATGCGCATGGCCGTTTTGTCTAAAAAACTCCTGTGAAAATGCCCAGGGGGCGTAGATAGCGCAGAAGGCTTTCATCCCGGCTTCTGGGTATTGCGTGTACCTACCATCGTCGAAAACCGAATCAGCTTCTAGAGCCGCTGCAAGGCTCTCGAGAAATAGCCAATTGTGATTTGAACATTTGGCGGCGCCGCATACTGGAACAACGTTCTCAACCATGTCCGGGTACATTGCGGCCCAGTGGTATGCCTGCAAACCACCCATCGAAAAGCCGGTGACCAGTTTCAGCTTAGAAATACCAAGCTGTTCCGTGACAAGTGCATGCTGTGCTCTCACGTTGTCGTAGATAGTGA